>BNJT01002821.1_pt1 | contig 1270490 bp, 1425 predicted proteins | sample 8540491 | NCBI WGS metagenome assembly BNJT01 (sample SAMD00202455, study PRJDB9452) | human saliva metagenome | host: Homo sapiens | reverse complement strand
ATGTTAAGAAATTATAAAAAAGTTCTTGACAAAAATATAAAAAGAAATGATAAACTTATAAAAGTCTTGAAGAAAGACGAAGTTGATTGTTTCAACGAAGTAAACGGTTAAAAAGTTTTAAAAAATGTAAAAAAACTTCTTGACAAACATTCGAAGAAATGATAAAATAGTAAAAAGTCTTCTGAAAGAAGATGAAAAACATTTTTTTAAAAAAAGTTTTTGAAAAAGACTTGACAAAGAAATTTAAAAAAATGTTAAAATATAAAAAGTTGTTAATCGCAACGATTTGAACATTGAAAAACTAAACGAATTAAGTCAACGTTAATTCCAAAAAGGACAGTTTTAAAAAGAAACTATAAAACTTTTTAATGAGCTAATCAAGCTGACAAATTTATTTGGAGAGTTTGATCCTGGCTCAGGACGAACGCTGGCGGCGTGCCTAATACATGCAAGTCGAGCGAAGTTTTTCTGGTGCTTGCACTAGAAAAACTTAGCGGCGAACGGGTGAGTAACACGTAAAGAACCTGCCTCATAGACTGGGACAACTATTGGAAACGATAGCTAATACCGGATAACAGCATTAACTGCATGGTTGATGTTTGAAAGTTGGTTTTGCTAACACTATGAGATGGCTTTGCGGTGCATTAGCTAGTTGGTGGGGTAAAGGCCTACCAAGGCGACGATGCATAGCCGACCTGAGAGGGTGATCGGCCACACTGGGACTGAGACACGGCCCAGACTCCTACGGGAGGCAGCAGTAGGGAATCTTCCGCAATGGGCGAAAGCCTGACGGAGCAACGCCGCGTGAGTGAAGAAGGATTTCGGTTCGTAAAGCTCTGTTGTTAGGGAAGAATGATTATGTAGTAACTATACATAGTAGAGACGGTACCTAACCAGAAAGCCACGGCTAACTACGTGCCAGCAGCCGCGGTAATACGTAGGTGGCAAGCGTTGTCCGGAATTATTGGGCGTAAAGCGCGCGCAGGTGGTTTAATAAGTCTGATGTGAAAGCCCACGGCTCAACCGTGGAGGGTCATTGGAAACTGTTAAACTTGAGTGCAGGAGAGAAAAGTGGAATTCCTAGTGTAGCGGTGAAATGCGTAGAGATTAGGAGGAACACCAGTGGCGAAGGCGGCTTTTTGGCCTGTAACTGACACTGAGGCGCGAAAGCGTGGGGAGCAAACAGGATTAGATACCCTGGTAGTCCACGCCGTAAACGATGAGTGCTAAGTGTTGGTCTCATAAGAGATCAGTGCTGCAGCTAACGCATTAAGCACTCCGCCTGGGGAGTACGACCGCAAGGTTGAAACTCAAAGGAATTGACGGGGACCCGCACAAGCGGTGGAGCATGTGGTTTAATTCGAAGCAACGCGAAGAACCTTACCAAGTCTTGACATACTGTGAGGACACAAGAGATTGTGTTGTTCTGACCTTTGGTTAGACACAGATACAGGTGGTGCATGGTTGTCGTCAGCTCGTGTCGTGAGATGTTGGGTTAAGTCCCGCAACGAGCGCAACCCTTATATCTAGTTGCCAGCAGTAAGATGGGGACTCTAGATAGACTGCCAGTGATAAACTGGAGGAAGGTGGGGATGACGTCAAATCATCATGCCCCTTATGACTTGGGCTACACACGTGCTACAATGGATAGGAACAAAGAGAAGCGAGCTCGCGAGAGTAAGCAAACCTCACAAAACTATTCTCAGTTCGGATTGTAGTCTGCAACTCGACTACATGAAGCTGGAATCGCTAGTAATCGCGAATCAGAATGTCGCGGTGAATACGTTCCCGGGTCTTGTACACACCGCCCGTCACACCACGAGAGTTTGTAACACCCGAAGACGGTGGCCTAACCTTTTAGGAGGGAGCCGGTCACGGTGGGACAGATGATTGGGGTGAAGTCGTAACAAGGTAGCCGTATCGGAAGGTGCGGCTGGATCACCTCCTTTCTAAGGATAAGGAATACGTTGATAATTCGTTTAGTTTTGAGTGTTCAAGTAATACTCAAGCACAATGAAAACTGAATATATATATTAGATCAAAGATAATTTTCTATAAGTAAAGAAACAGATTTACAAAACCGAGAAAAAAGTAAGTAAGTTGTAAAACTTATTCACAAGAGTTCAAGGAAGAAGAACGAAGCGTAAAAGCTACACACGATTAAGTAGTAAAGGGCGCACGGAGGATGCCTTGGCACTAGGAGCCGATGAAGGACGTGACAAACGACGAAATGCTACGGGGAGCTGTAAGTAAGCAAAGAGCCGTAGATATCCGAATGGGGGAACCCACCGCTTTTAAAAGGGCGGTACGCGAAAGCGAGGTAACGCAGGGAACTGAAACATCTAAGTACCTGCAGGAAGAGAAAGAAAAATCGATTTCCTTAGTAGCGGCGAGCGAAAAGGAAGGAGCCCAAACCAATGTGCTTGCATATTGGGGTTGTAGGACTCTCAACAAAGCGTATGATGAAGTATAGTAGAACTAGCTGGAAAGTTAGACCGTAGAAGGTAAAAGTCCTGTATACGAAATACTGAGTTGGCGTGAGAGAGCACCTGAGTACGGCGGAACACGAGGAATTCCGTCGGAATCTACCAGGACCATCTGGTAAGGCTAAATACTACCTAGTGACCGATAGTGAACCAGTACCGTGAGGGAAAGGTGAAAAGAACCCCGGGAGGGGAGTGAAAGAGAACCTGAAACCGTGTGCTTACAAGTAGTCAGAGCCCCTTGTGGGTGATGGCGTGCCTTTTGTAGAATGAACCGGCGAGTTACTTTATCATGCGAGGTTAAGTGGAAGACATGGAGCCGAAGCGAAAGCGAGTCTTAATAGGGCGAAATAGTATGATGGAGTAGACCCGAAACCAAGTGATCTACCCATGGCCAGGTTGAAGTTTAGGTAACACTGAATGGAGGACCGAACCAGGACACGTTGAAAAGTGTTTGGATGAGCTGTGGGTAGCGGAGAAATTCCAATCGAACTTGGAAATAGCTGGTTCTCTCCGAAATAGCTTTAGGGCTAGCCTCGTTGTGAGTTTACTGGAGGTAGAGCACTGTTTGGACTAGGGGCCCATCCCGGGTTACCGAATTCAGACAAACTCCGAATGCCAGATAAATATCAACGGGAGTCAGACTGCGGGTGATAAGGTTCGTAGTCGAAAGGGAAACAGCCCAGACCGCCAGCTAAGGTCCCAAATTGTATGTTAAGTGGAAAAGGATGTGATGATGCACAGACAACCAGGATGTTGGCTTAGAAGCAGCCACCATTTAAAGAGTGCGTAATAGCTCACTGGTCGAGTGACATCGCGCCGAAAATGTACCGGGGCTAAACATACAACCGAAGCTGCGGATATAACTAATGTTATATGGTAGGAGAGCGTTCTAACATCGTAGAAGCCGAGCTGTAAGGCGAGGTGGAGAGGTTAGAAGTGAGAATGCCGGTGTGAGTAGCGAAAGATAGGTGAGAATCCTATCCACCGAATGACTAAGGTTTCCAGAGGAAGGCTCGTCCGCTCTGGGTAAGTCGGGACCTAAGGTGAAGCCGAATGGTGAAGCCGATGGACAACAGGTAGAAATTCCTGTACCACCAAATATCGCCTGAGAGAAGTGGGGACAGAGGAGGCTAATTGATCGTCCTGATGGAATAGGACGTCTAAGCACAAAGGTTGAGTAGTAGGCAAATCCGCTGCTCGTAAGACTGAAGTGTGATGGGGAGCGAAATATAGTAGCGAAGTCAATGAAGCCAAACTCTCAAGAAAAGCCGCTATCGAGATAAGAGGTGCCCGTACCGCAAACCGACACAGGTAGTTGGGAAGAGAATTCTAAGGTGAGCGAGAGAACCATCGTTAAGGAACTCGGCAAAATGACCCCGTAACTTCGGGAGAAGGGGTGCCTACGAGAGTAGGCCGCAGTGAATAGGCCCAAGCGACTGTTTAACAAAAACACAGGTCTCTGCAAAACCGTAAGGTGAAGTATAGGGGCTGACGCCTGCCCGGTGCTGGAAGGTTAAGAGGAGTGCTTAGGAGTAATCCGAAGGTATGAATTGAAGCCCCAGTAAACGGCGGCCGTAACTATAACGGTCCTAAGGTAGCGAAATTCCTTGTCGGGTAAGTTCCGACCCGCACGAAAAGGCGTAACGATTTGGGCACTGTCTCAACGATGGACTCGGTGAAATCATAGTACCTGTGAAGATGCAGGTTACCCGCGACAGGACGGAAAGACCCCATGGAGCTTTACTGTAGCTTGATATTGAATTTTGATGCAGTATGTACAGGATAGGTAGGAGCCAGAGAATCATGCACGCCAGTGTATGAGGAGGCGTTGTTGGGATACTACCCTTGCTGTATTGAAATTCTAACCCTCGGCTTAGAAGACCGGGAGACAGTGTCAGGTGGGCAGTTTGACTGGGGCGGTCGCCTCCCAAAGAGTAACGGAGGCGTTCAAAGGTTCCCTCAGAATGGTTGGAAATCATTTGCAGAGTGTAAAGGCACAAGGGAGCTTGACTGTGAGACTTACAAGTCGAGCAGGTGCGAAAGCAGGACTTAGTGATCCGGTGGTTCCGCATGGAAGGGCCATCGCTCAACGGATAAAAGCTACCCTGGGGATAACAGGCTTATCTCCCCCAAGAGTCCACATCGACGGGGAGGTTTGGCACCTCGATGTCGGCTCATCGCATCCTGGGGCTGTAGTCGGTCCCAAGGGTTGGGCTGTTCGCCCATTAAAGCGGTACGCGAGCTGGGTTCAGAACGTCGTGAGACAGTTCGGTCCCCTATCCGTCGTGGGCGTAGGAAATTTGAGAGGAGCTGTCCTTAGTACGAGAGGACCGGGATGGACGTATCAATGGTGTACCAGTTGTCACGCCAGTGGCATAGCTGGGTAGCTAAATACGGAAGGGATAAGAGCTGAAAGCATCTAAGCATGAAGCCCCCCTCGAGATGAGATTTCCCACGGATATTAAGACCCCTTGAAGACGACAAGGAGAATAGGTTAGGAGTGTAAGCACGGTAACGTGTTCAGCTGACTAATACTAATAGGTCGAGGACTTAATCAAGTGAAAGTTCTTTGAAAGAAACTGTTGACAAAAAAAGAAAAAAAGATGATATAATATGTATATGAAGTTTTCGTCTGGTGGCGATAGCGAAGAGGACACACCTGTACCCATACCGAACACAGAAGTTAAGCTCTTTAGCGTCGAATGTAGTTGGGCTTACGCCCTGTGAGACTAGAACGTTGCCAGGCTTTTGTTGTCTAGTGCTAAAGCATTAGACTTATTATTCCACAGTAGCTCAGTTGGTAGTAGCATCTGACTGTTAATCAGAGGGTCGCAGGTTCGAGTCCTGCCTGTGGAGCCATTTTTTTGGCCCGTTGGTCAAGTGGTTAAGACACCGCCCTTTCACGGCGGTAACACGGGTTCGAATCCCTGCACGGGTCACCATTTGAACGGAGGTTTAGCTCAGCTGGGAGAGCACTTGCCTTACAAGCAAGGGGTCAGCGGTTCGATCCCGTTAACCTCCACCATTTTTAAAAGCCGGGAAGATAGCGAAGAGGCTAAACGCGGCGGACTGTAAATCCGCTCCTTCGGGTTCAGTGGTTCGAATCCACTTCTTCCCACCATTCTTAATATTATTGGGATATAGCCAAGCGGTAAGGCAACGGACTTTGACTCCGTCATTCCCCTGGTTCGAATCCAGGTATCCCAGCCATGAGCCATTAGCTCAGTTGGTAGAGCATTTGACTTTTAATCAAAGGGTCGAAGGTTCGAGTCCTTCATGGCTCATTAATTGAATAAAAGGCTAATTATTTAGCCTTTTATATTTTTGGCCCGTTGGTCAAGTGGTTAAGACACCGCCCTTTCACGGCGGTAACACGGGTTCGAATCCCGTACGGGTCATCTTAACCTAGTCGTAACGTTTGTTACGACTTTTTTATTTAAATAGTAGAATAGTATGGTCATTAGAGTATAAATTCTAATGACCATTTAACTTTATTTTTTTAGTTCTTTTGCTGTAAAACTTAGAGGTAAAACTTCTTCAAAGAAGTTATATACAGCGTATGTATTCTCTGAAGTGCCTAAGATTAATTCAAAATCCTCATCTGCAAATTCAGAAATTACTTGTCGACAAACCCCACAAGGTGGACAATAATTTTCTAAATTACCATTGGGGCCACCTACTACCGCTATTTTTTTGAATTTTGTAACGCCCTCACTTACAGCTTTAAAAATTGCTGTTCTTTCTGCACAGTTTGTTGGAGAGTAACTAGCATTTTCAATATTGCAACCAGTATAGATTTTCCCATTTTCAGCTAATATTGCAGCACCTACTTTAAAATTAGAGTAGGGAACATAAGCATATTTTGTTGCATCGATTGCTGCTTTTACTAATACTTCATTAATATCTTCTTTAATCTCATTGTTTTGTTCTATTAATTTAAATATTGTATCCGCAACACCACCTTCAGAGTTTGTTTTTTCTGTTACGTATTTTGCTTGTTCTTTTAATATTTTATTACCATTTTTCATAGCGACGCTGTATCCGACAATATCAAGCATTGCTTGATCATTTAGATTATCTCCAATTGCTACAGTGTTTTCTAAGTTAATTCCATAGATTTTAGCTATTTCTTTTAGGGCTTCACCTTTAGTAGCATTCTTATGCATTATTTCTATATTATTCGCACCAGAAGATGTGACACTTATATTGGTATTTTCTGATAATAATTTGGTAGCATTTTCTAATTTTGATATATCATTAGATATTGCTATTATTTTTATTGGGGGATTTTCTTTTTCGTTAAGGTATAATTCTATATTTTCAACCTCAGTAATATATCCCAAATCTAGTTTTTGTTGTGCTTCTGCACGTAAATGCTCAACATCTGGTTCATATCCATTAGACCTAATTAGATCTATATATGCGTTTATATCAGTTTCTATACTTCTAGTATATATAGTATTTTTTTGTATAAAGTTGATAACTTATAAAAAAACTTTTTTTAGTATTTCAATTGTATAATATAAATCTTTTGATTCCATTGGAGTAATACTGATGATATTTCCATTTTTATCATAGACGATACCACCATTAAAACTAATCACATCACAATTAATATTGTCTTCATTTAATGCTGGTAAAGCTTCATAATAGGCTCTCCCTGTTGCTACTACAAATTCTATTCCTTGATTTTTTTAGCAAAAATTAATAAGTTTTACATTTTCTTTAGGAATTTTATGGTTATGATTTAATAAAGTTCCATCCATATCACTAGCTATTAATTTAATCATAAAAAAATTTAGAAATACGATAGTAAATCGTATTTATCCCCTTTCTTAAGTGTAATTTGATTATATCATATATATATAAATATTGTAAGTGAGTATTGAAAAATTGCTTTAAAGTTGAGTTTAATTTCTATTATTAATTGAGTATTTGTGATAAGATAGAAGATAACTATACTGTTTGTAGAGAGTGATGTAATATGATAATTAAAGATATAATAAAAAATAATAATTTAGAAGAATTATTTGCTAATGTTAAAATTGGTATAGAAAAAGAAGGACAACGTGTTTTAGAAAATGGGGAAGTAACTAAAACTGATCATCCAAAAATATTTGGAATAAGACATGAACATCCGTATATTCAGACTGATTTTGCTGAATCACAGGTTGAGTTGATAACAACACCAGAAAATAATGAAAAAGATGTTTTAAGAATTTTAAATGCTATTCATGAAGTAACTTTAAAAAACCTACCAAAAGATGAATATATTTGGCCTTTAAGTGTCCCTGCTATACTACCTAATGAAGAAGATATAAGAGTTGCACAATTTGAAAAACAATTTGATGTAGAGTATAGAGAATATTTAGTAAAAAAATATGGAAAGTATAAACAAATGGTATCGGGTATACATTATAATTTCCAACTAGATGATATGTTGATGGAGAAAATTTCTGAAATTACTGGCGAGGATATAGTAACTGTAAAAAATGATGTTTATCTAAAACTTGCTAGACAGTTTTTAAGATATCAATGGCTTTTAATTTATCTTTTAGGTGCTTCTCCTTTGGCAGAAGATAAATATTTTACAGATGGTATAAAACCAACTGATTTTGTAAGAAGTTTAAGAACTAGTAGATATGGTTATGTAAATGATAATGATATTAAAGTATCATATAGTTCGTTAGAAAGATATATTAAAGATATAACAGGATATGTAGAAAATAAACAATTAATAGCTGAAAAAGAATTTTACTCTAGTGTTCGTTTTAGAGGTGCTAATACTATCAAAAAATTCCCGGATCAAGGAATTAAGTATATTGAATTTAGATTATTTGATTTAAATCCATTTGCACCATTTGGTATTTTAGAAAAAGATATTAGATTTGTACATTTATTCATAAAAACTCTAGTTTGGTTAGAAGAAGTGGATAAAAATACTTCTGAATCTTTAGGATATGAATACAGTGAGAATGTAGCTCTTTCACATCCAATGGAAAAAGTTAAGTATGAAGAAGAGGGACTGTGGCTATTAAATCAAATGAAAGACATGGTAGAAAAAATAGGTCTACTAGAGAGCGATATTGATTTAATAGATGAGAAGATTGAAGAAATAAAAAATCCTGAACTTACTATAGGAGCTAGACTTTTAAAAGAATATCAAAAAGAAAATGATATGTCTAAAGTTGGAATGAAGTTAGCTAGAATGTACAAAGAGGATGCTTTAAGAGAGTATTATTCATTAAATGCATATTCTAATATGGAACTATCTACACAAGCTGTAATTGAAGATGCAATAAAAAATGGTATTAAAGTTACTGTTATAGATGAAAATGATCAGTTTATTCGTTTAGAAAGTAATGGAAGAGTAGAATATGTAAAAAAATGGAAATATGACAAGTAAAGATAGTTATATTTCTCCGTTAATTATGGAAAAATAAGGTTGTTACTAAAAAAAGTATTAGCTGAAAAAAAGGTCTTAGAGTTCCAAAAGGATATGAAGTTTCTAGTTTAGAAGAAGCTGTTCAGAAATTTAATTATATAAAAAAATAAACCGATAGTTATAAAACCGAAGAGCACGAATTTTTGGCCTAGGTATAACAATCTTTAAAAATGGAACAAGTTCAGTAGAAAATTATTCTAAAGCTATAGAATTTGCCCTTAAAGAAGACAAAGACATACTAATTGAAGAATTTATTGAAGGTACTGAGTATAGATTTTTTGTTATTGAAGGAAAAACTGAAGCTGTATTATTAAGAGTACCTGCAAATGTTGTAGGCGATGGTAAACATACAATAAGAGAATTGGTTGAACAAAAAAATTCGGATTCACTAAGAGGAGATGCTAAGAAAACACCGCTGAAAAAAATCGAACTTGGAGAAATTGAAAAACTTCAATTATCTGAACAAGGATTAAATTTTGATTCTATACTAGCTAAGAACGAAGTAGCATATCTTAGAGAAAATTCAAATATCAGTACAGGTGGAGATTCTGTGGATATGACAGATGAGGTTCATGAAAACTATAAAGAGCTAGCTGTCGAAATAGCGAATGCTATGATGGCAAAAGTTTGTGGTGTAGATTTGATTATTTCTAATATAAAAGAACCTGTAACTACTAATAATTATGGAGTTATAGAAGCTAATTTTAATCCTATGATGATGATGCATATTTATCCACATTCAGGAAAATCAAGAAGATTATCATTAAATGTATTAAAAATGCTGTTTCCGGAAAAGAATATAAAGTAAATTATTTAGATGATAATATAATAGCGCAACGTGTCAATAGACTGTTGCGTTATTATTTTTTTATTGTACTATCTAATAAAAAAACAATTGTAATATTATGAAAGTATGAAAAAAATATTTTCATAATATATTTTTTTAAAAAAATAAAAAAATCAACATAATGAATAAGAAAAAAATATAATAAAAATTTCCCTTACATAAGTTAATTAAACTATTATATATATTTATAGTAAAAAAATATATAATAGTTTAAAAAAATAAAGAAATAGAAATCGATTGCAACAATTGTAAAGTGAGAACCTAAAACATTTACAAAAAAAATAATAAATGATATAATCTATTTGTATGCAAAGGTATACACGTCATAATATATTAAGTAATAAATAAAAGGAGGTACTAAGATGGTAGGAATTATCATCGCGAGTCACGGTGAATTCGCGGCAGGAATTAAACAATCAGGTTCTATGATTTTTGGTGAACAAGAAAAAGTAGAAGCAGTTGTATTTATGCCGAGTGAAGGACCAGAAGACTTGCAAAGAAAACTTCAAGAAGCTATTGCTAAAGTAGATTCTGAAGAAATTCTTTTCCTTGTTGATCTTTGGGGTGGAAGTCCATTTAACCAAGCTAACAAGTTATTTGAAGAAGCACCAGAGAAAAGAGCAATCGTAGCAGGATTGAACTTACCAATGCTTATTGAAGCATATGCTAGTAGATTCACTATGACAACAGCTCATGAGATTGCAAAAGCAATCACACCAACAGCTATTGATGGAGTAAAAGTTCGCCCTGAAGAACTACAACCAAAAGCAGAAGTAGCTGAAAGTACACAAGCAGCACCTCAAGGAGAAATTCCAGAAGGTACAGTATTAGGAAACGGGAAAATAGACTTTGTATTAGCCCGTATCGATACTCGTCTACTACACGGACAAGTTGCTACTAACTGGACAAAAGCAACTCATCCAAACAGAATTATTGTAGTTTCAGATTCAGTATCAAAAGATGAATTACGTAAAAAACTTATTGAGCAAGCAGCTCCTCCAGGAGTACGCGCACACGTAATTCCATTAGATAAACTTGTTCAAGTTTATAACGATCCAAGATTTGGTGATACAAAAGCGTTATTATTATTTGAAACACCACAAGACGCACTTGCAGTAATTGAAAAAGGAGTAGAGATTCCAGAATTAAACATCGGATCTATGGCTCACTCAGTTGGTAAAGTTCAAATTAACAATGTATTATCATTAGATCAAGAAGATGTAGAAGTATATAAAAAACTTCGTGATTTAGGAGTTAAATTTGATGTTCGTAAAGTATCTAACGATTCTCCATCAGATTTATTCAAACTTATTGAAGCTAAATCAAGTGAAGGTTTAAAATTATAATTTAATAGAAATTAGGAGGACACTATGGAATTTAGTATTCTAGCAGTTGTATTAGTCCTTATTGTTGCATTATTAGCTGGTATGGAAAGTATCTTAGACCAATTCCAATTCCATCAACCAATTATTGCTTGTTCATTAATCGGTTTAGCAACAGGACATTTATCAGAAGGTATTATTTTAGGTGGAGCTCTTCAATTATTAGCACTTGGATGGGCTAATATTGGGGCAGCGGTTGCTCCAGATGCAGCTTTAGCATCAGTAGCATCTGCTATTATTTTCATTAAAGCTGGAGATTTCTCAGCTGAGGGACGTATTATCGCTATTGCGACAGCTGTTACATTAGCTACAGTTGGTCTTGTACTTACAATGGTTGTTCGTACTTTATCAGTAGTTATTGTTCACCAAGCTGACCGCGCGGCAGAACACGGTAACTTCCGTGGAGTTGAATTCTGGCACTATGTAGCGCTTGCAGCTCAAGGATTACGTGTTGCTATTCCAGCAGGATTATTAATGTTCATTCCATCATCAGTAGTTCAAAAAGCTCTTGAAGCTTTACCAAAATGGTTCACTGAAGGTATGGCAATCGGTGGAGGAATGGTAGTTGCAGTTGGTTTTGCAATGGTTATTAACCTAATGGCAACTAAAGAAGTATGGCCATTCTTCTTCTTAGGATTCGCATTAGCACCAATTAGCCAATTAACACTTATCGCAACTGGTATCATCGGATTATGTTTAGCAGTTATTTACCTAAACCTTTCTAAAAACAAAGGTGGCGGTGGTGGTGGAAATGCCTCATCTGGGGATCCACTAGGCGATATCTTAAACGATTATTAATAAGGAGGAACTACAAATGTCAGAGAAAAAAATTACATTAAGTAAAAAAGATCGTCGTAGCGTTATGTTACGTTCTCAGTTCCTTCAAGGTTCATGGAACTATGAACGTATGCAAAATGGTGGTTGGGCATTCGCTTTAATTCCAGCGCTTAAAAAATTATATCCAAACAAAGAAGATGCTACTCAAGCATTAAAACGTCACTTAGAGTTCTTTAACACTCACCCATATATTGCAGCACCTATTCTAGGGGTTACACTTGCTTTAGAAGAAGACAAAGCAAATGGAGCTGATATCGATGACGCAGCAATTCAAGGGGTTAAAGTTGGTATGATGGGACCATTAGCAGGTATTGGGGATCCAGTATTCTGGTTTACAGTTCGCCCTATCCTTGGAGCTATCGCAGCTTCATTAGCAACTGGTGGTTCAATTATTGCGCCATTATTCTTCTTTGTCGCATGGAATTTAATCCGTATTGGATTCTTATGGTATACACAAGAATTTGGTTATAAAAAAGGTTCAGAAATTACAAGTGACCTTTCAGGTGGTATTTTACAAACAATTACAAAAGGAGCATCAATCCTTGGTATGTTCGTAATGGGTATCTTAGTTCAACGTTGGACTAACATTAGCTTCCCATTAGTTGTTTCGAAAGTACAATTAGATGAAAAAGCATTTATTCACTTCCCAGAAAAAGGTACACACATTACTGGAGAAGTATTACAAGATATTGTTACAAAAGCAACAAGTGGTAAGTTCTCATTAACACCAGAAAAAGTTACAACATTACAGGATAACTTAAATCAACTTATTCCTGGATTTGCAGCGTTATTATTAACATTCGCATGTATGTGGTTATTAAAACGTAAAGTAAGCCCAGTAGTAATAATCTTCGGATTATTCGCATTAGGTGTTATTGCTCACGTAGCAGGTGTAATGTAATAAGGTTAAGGAAGTTGGGGTTAAATATCTCAACTTCCTTTTTAAAATAAATTATGAAGAATATTTATGGAGGTGAAAGCTATGGTAATGTCTATGAATACAAAAGTAGTTTATACAACAAAAGCTAATTGTCTTACTGGTTCAATTGGAAATAAACATGGGGATGTTATGGTAGGAGATAAGGCATTTGAATTTTTATAATCATAGAAATCCTGAAGATTATATTCAAATACCATGGACAGAAATCGATAGAGTTAGAGCTCAAATGTTTTTTTAGAGATAAATATATTAGAGGATTTTTTTCATAGATACAAAAAAAGAGCAGGGAGTTTTAATTTTATTGTGAAAAAAATTCTGGAAAAATGTTTAAAAGAAATGAGAGAATTTATTGGAAATGATAAGATAGTTAGAAATAAACCTATCCTATCATTAAGAAATTTATTTAGAAAGAAAGATTAATACTTTGATATTAGTCTTTTTATTTTAGAAAAATATAGAATGAAAAACGAATTGCAAATTGTAAATTTTTTTCTTGCATTTTCTAAATATTTATATTAAACTATTATTGTATAAAAAAACAGTATTATAACAACTATAAGTTGTATTAATTTCAAAAGAAAGAGGTATAATAATGGAATTATCATCAAATTCGCCTACTCGAAGGCAAGGAATCGTGATGTTTGCTCTTCTGATAACGGCATACGTTATCTTTGCTACCAACTGGGTAGCAGGATCAAACTTATCAAAGCAAATTACGGATCATTATTTTAATGGAGAAAAAGTATCGCCTATAATTTCTGAGGTTGTAAATTATACAATTACAATTGCGAGAATCATCGCTAACTTATTAGCTGCGTTCATATTGATTAAATTACACCCTAGAAAAGCAGCAATGTTAGCATTATTTTGCTTATGTTTTTCATTCTTTGCAATTTTTACTCATAATTATTGGTTGTATACATTCTCTAGAATGATAATGGCATTTGGTGGTTCGATGATTATAGTGTTTATAAATTCATTTGTAGCTAAATTTATACCAAATGACAAAAAAATAATGACAAGTGCAATTATTACAGCAGCTTATAACGTTGGAGCGGCATTAGTAGCTATTTTATTCTTACTATTTAAAGAACATTTTGTTGATGATTGGCGCTATACTATGATTGGATTTAGTATTTTTAGTATAATCTTATTTATTTGTTGGTTAATTTTTTCTCGTGATTTTGAACCAACAATCACGTGGAAACATCCAAACTATTTTGTTTATAAATTATTAATAGAATCAAAAGAAACATTACACGAGGAAGAGGTTAAGAAATATAGTTATGCTGATGGATTTAAAGATAAATTTATCTATGTATTTTCATTAGGATTCGGAGGATTTTTATTCCTATATGTTATGCCGTTAGTATCACTACCTAGAGTTGTAGCAGAGCATGCTCATAATGCAAGTTTTAAACCAGAGTTTATGATATTAACTGTAACACTTGGTGGAATACTTGGAACTTTATTTAGTTTAATGGTTACTAGAAAATTAAATTTTAGAAGAAAACCATTTTTAATTGTTCATGGAGTTTTGATGATTGGATTCATGGCATTAGGATTAGCTTTGGTATCTACTAATGTTGTATTATCATATGCAATGTTTAGTTTATCAGGATTTTTCATGTATTCACAATATCCAGTATACTTAAATCTTCCATATGAGTTGCCAAATATGAACTCACAAAGATTAACAATAATGTTTGGAATATTTTGGGCTTTTGGATATGCAATATATACATTATTTAACTTTACGTGGAGTTTAGTTTTAAATCATCTAGGATATAATTCGTCAATAATATTCTACTTATTGGGAAGTTTAATTTATATTATTTTTTTGTATTTACATTCCCTGAAACAAGACCAAAAAAATAATAAAAATGTTTTTTTAGAGATTCAAAAATTTATCCATATAAAATTAGAATAAAGATAGTGTAGTAATTGTAATGATTGCCACACTATCTTTATTATATGCATATAGTATAAGTTTTATTTCTATTGTTTAGTGATAAAAATATTCTAATTTATGTTTTATTCTATTTTTTTATATTTATTTAATATCTAATTTCACGCTATTAAAATTTCTATATACAACAGCATAATAAATTTTTTTATTTTAATACGCTGTTGAATTTTTTTATTTTTTTACATACTCATATACCTCATATTTAAATATTGAAATTCTGATAATAATTTCTAATTTTTATACTATAAATAATTGATTAAATTAGATCATACATTTAGGCACTGAAGATTTTCTATTTATGTATAATCGTAAAAATAAATAGCTGTGATTGTATTTTTATAACAATTATTTAGAGAGAAAGATGTAAAAAGAATTAAATAATTAAAAAAATAATTATCTATATTTAATTTAAATATTATTTTTTTAAAAATTTTTTTAATATAGAAAAAAATTTTTATATATAAATTATCTATTTATATATACTGTGGTTATAATGTAGATATTATTTTTTTAGATATAAAGTTAAAATATATGGGAATTCAAACGATATAGCAAGGTTATTTACTCATAATTAATAATTTTTTTGATTAACTAATTACTAAAGAAGAGTTTTTTTAACCTAATAATAAGCTATAAATTAAAAATTAAAACTTAATTTCATTTAGAATATCAGGCTGTTGACAAATAGGTCAACAGCCTGTTTTTTTAACTGAAATAAAAATCCTTAAAATGGTATAATATAAGTATACAAAGGAGGTTTTAGTATGTTTAATAAAGTAGAAAATATCAAAGATGAAATAATACTAATGACATTATCAGAAATAGTACCTAAAAGATCATTTTTTTAAGAAAAAGTAGATAAAGCTATTGATTTTAAATTTATTTATGATTTGACAGAAGAATACTATAGCCACACATCAGGTAGAAATTGTTTAGACCCTGTAGTATTATTCAAATTAGTGTTTTTTTAAAAAGATTTCTATGGAATAAAAATCAATGAGAGAAACAATAAAAAAAGAATAGAAACAGATGCTGCATTTAGATGGTTTTTTTAGGGATACCATTTTTCTAAACCAGTTCCACACTACTCTACATTTTCACAAAAACTATATTCGACGATTCCAAGGAACTGATGTATTCGAACAAATATTTATAAATATAGTGAACCAAGCAATTGATAAAAAAATTAGTTGGAGGCACTGAGTTTTTTTACTGATTCAACACATATAAAAGCTAACGCAAATAAAAAAAGAAATTCAAAGTTGAAGTAACTACAAAAAAATAAAAAAGAAAAATTAGATTTAGAAAAAGAAATAAACGAAGAGAGAAAAAAATAGGAAAAAGCCTTTTTGAATATAAAGAAAAAAAGAAGAACTAAAAAAAGACAACGAGTTAACACAACTCGATCCGGATAGCGGTTATTATCACAGAGATCATAAAGAAGAAGGTTTTATGTATTTAGACCATAGAACAGTAGATGGGAAAAAAATAATATAATCATGGATTGTCACATAACTCCAGGAAACGTTCATGATAGTGGTCCATATATAGATAGATTAAATCAGATAGAAAAAAATTTCGGATTAACACCAGGAAAAAGTTGCGTTAGATAGCGGATATTATTCTCTAGACATACTAAAAACAGTTAGATAAAAAAATATATTTTTCAGTAATAGGATATAGAAGATTCTCAAAAATCAAAAAGATAAAAAAATATTTCAAATATTTACCAGAAAAAGATATATATGTGGATAAACGAACAGGAGAAATATTTAGATACAGAAATATAGATAGAACTGGATATAAACAATATAAAAGTGATGATAAAAACGAGAAGAAAATAGTAAGACGCCATATAAATGCGGATTATTATGATGAAGCTAGATTAAGACGTATATCAAAAGAAGGAAAACTATTGTATAAGAGAAGAAAAGAAACAATAGAACGTAGCTTTGCAGATTCAAAAACAAAAATCATGGATACAGATATGCACAATATAGAGGTAAAAGCCAAAGTACAGTCGTACGCTTGGTTGTCTTGTTGCGTTCAAAAATATGAAAACAATAGCACTAAGAGAGGTATAATCATCTCTTAATACTACTGATGCTTTAGTCATAAGGCTTATTTTTTTTGAAAAACGACCAAAACATCAATATGTTCATTGATATTTTGGTCGTTTTGTCAACAATCTGTTAATTTCATTTAGAAATTATACTTTACTTTTTAAAAAAATATATTTATAAGTATACAATATTTGATGAATAATTTAAGTATTTTTTTTAAGTAAATTATGGTATAATATTTTTATAAGTATTTTTGATTTACAAAAGTTTCATAAATTAATGAAGAACTGTTAAAACTTTTGTTTAGGTATTTATTAATAAGTATAAGTTTTTTAAAATTATGGAGGAAGTTATTATGATAGGAAAAAACAATAAAAAACTTAAAGAACTCAAGAAAGGAGTTAAGGTTGAAAGTTATTCGATTAAAAAGTTTAAATTTGGAGCTGCATCTATAGTAATAGGAGCTAGTATCTTTTTCGGTGCTGGAGTAGCAAGCGCGAACGAAATCGCTGTATCTAACGATAATTCAGAAACGAATGGTGCAAATGCTACAAAGGAAAACGGTGATAAGACATCTGAGAAAGTAAATACAGTAAGTGCTAAAAAAGAAAGCGTTGCTTCAGAAAATAAACCAAGCAATGTAAAAGAAGAAAGCCCTAAAGTAGAACTAGAGAAAAAAGTAGTAGATAAAAATCTTCTAGAGAGTAGTATAACGAAATTAGAAGAATTACTAGCTTTAGTAAATAAAGATAAAGCACCAGCTTCGACTTTATCAGCAGTTAATGTTGATCTTATTAACGCCAAGAGTATATTAGAAAACGCCAATGCTAGCCAAGAAGAAGTTGACGCATTAGTTAAAAAGTTAAAACAACAAACTCAAATTATCTCTTCTATGCCAAAAGTAACTAATAAGAAAAAAGAAGTGAAAGAAGGAGCGAATACAATCGCTAATTCAGGATCTCGAGACTCACGTAATGGTCAAAGTATGGGAGAAGGAACACAGTTTAGAGCGACTACTGTTGAATATGGTCGTGTAGAAAATGCCTTAATTAATGTTAAAGAATATATATCAGAAGCTAAAGGGCAAGGAACAACGACTATTGGGAATCGTGATCGTACGATTTCAAAAACGTTTATGACGGCAAAATATAGTGAAGAAAATGGTAAGAAATTTATTACTTACGATGTTTATTTCCAAAATGATGGTAAAGCTTTGGATGGAGTAACTAATAATACGTTTTGGTTCTATCCTCCACGTGACATTTTGTATGGAAGTGGTGAGTATCCGGTAGGAACTATCTATGAAGCATACTATGAACGATATAGAAATGATGCTGGTACTGGGACACTTTCTCACAATCCTAATAATTTCACTAAAGTAGGAAATACATATAATATTCCTTTGAAAAAATATGTATATCAAGATTCAGGTGCTAGACAATCATGGAATGATCGAAATCTTCTTTATCAGTTAGATGGAGGTCCAGCTAGGAATAATCAACGACAAGAAATGTTGAAAAATTTAGAAGGTAATTCTGAGCTGAATAGTATTATTAAATCAAATGGTAGCTATCCTGGAGCGTCTTATTCTCATATATTAACTATAAGTAGTCATCAAAATTATGCTTATAAATATCATGTGAAAATGCGTCTAAGAGATAATGTGACTACCACAGAAGCGCAAAAAGCGGGGACTATGGCTGTAACTACTAAGGCCGGATCTGCTACAAATGCAACTGCGGCATACGTCTATGCTGGTCTTGGAACAAGACTAGTGAGTCAACCTGATGCGCCATTAGATCCAATTCAAGGTTTAACAGTTACGAAAACAGTAGGAGATCCTTTGGGAGATCCAGATGATCCTGTAAATTCAGGTTATGTTAAACATAAAAATGGCAAATCATTCCCTGCTGGTATGACTTGGAGTTGGGTAGGTGGTGTCAAACCAACAAGCACAGCACAAGCCGGGGTATTCAAGTATACTTCTATTGCCACTTATAAAGACGGTACTAAATCAACTGATGCCAATTCTGGTTCAGATGGAAGAGTTACAGTAATCGTTAAACCAAAACAACCGATTATCACAACAAGTGTTGCCAATAAAAAGGATTAACAAATCAACAAATTACTGTGAATGTTGGAAGTGGAGTGAAAGACGGTTCAACAGTTAAGATTTACGATGGAAATACAGTTATCGGAACTGGAATAACTAAAGGAGAGACAGCGACAGTTACAGTTAAAGGAGCATTACCAGGAAATCCTATTACAGCTGAAACAGTTGTTAATAATGGTGGTGGGACAGTAACTTCTGTTCGAAGCAATCCTGTTACGCCAACAGACGCACCGGATAAACAACCACCTACATTAGAAATATCTCCAAGTAATCAAACAGTAGTAGAAGGTGATAAAGTAACTTTCACAGTAACAGCAAGAGATAATAAAGTTGTTACTATAGACGGTAAAGATTTTACTACAAAATATGGTAGTAGACTTATTTCTGGTAAAGCAACTAATACTAATGTTAAAACAACAGATTCAGAAAAAGTAATTAAAATTACTATTACTACAAGTAAAGAGGATATCGGTAAAACGAATACTATTACTTTTAATGCTACTGATAATGCAGGTAATAAGGCAAAACCAGTAAACTTTACTTTTACAGTAACACCACGTGATACACAAAAACCAGAAGCAACGTTAAATGGTGTTCGTTTGACAGAAAATGCAAATACACCAATATTTACTGTTTATCGAGGGGCTACATTTAATCCAGAACTAAAAGTATGGGATAACTCTGGTGTAATTTCTAAAGTAACAACAGGAAATCTTCCATATGGAATAACAGCATCTACATTTACAGCTCAAACAGGTAAAACTGAAAAAACACCATACACAACACGTTTATCTTCAGGTACAGTATTGAATACTCAAACGCTAGGAGACCACATAGGAACACTACATGTCGAAGGAAGTAGTCCTTCAGATAGTCGCGATTTAAAATTCAAGTATCGCGTAGTTGATATCGAATCAAAAAATCTAGAAAATGGTGTAGCAAAAGTACCAGTAGGTTCGACATTGAATGTAGCAAACAGTCGTAAAAATATTGATGCACATAACTATCTAAAAGTAGTAGATAGTAAAGACTTAGCAGATCGTGGAAACAATTATTTACCACAAGGAATGACTTGGACATGGAAACAAGGAGATAAATTAGAGCCAGGAACAACACTTGATAATTCAGGGAAATATACTAGAAATGCAACAGCAATATTCCCAAATAGCGTTTCAGATGTTAATAGTACAACTAGAACAACATTTGCACCGACAGAAATCAAGCGTCCGGTAGTTCTAGCAGTAACACCAACAGCACCAAGTATAGTAGCTAATGAGAATGGAACGGTGACAATAACGCCACCAACACGTCCTAATAGCACAACGCCACAAGATATAGATACTATTACTCTTACGTATACACCAACAGGAAAAACAACTCCAGAAACTGTAACAGTTGCAAAATCTGGAAATAATTGGACAGTAAACGGTAAACCATCAGATAAAGTATCAGTAACACCTGCAGGAGTTGTAACAATTTCTGATCCAGAGATAGCGGATGGTAAAGAGGTAACAGCAAAAGTATCTAAGAGAATTGATAGTAATTTAACTCTTGAAAGTCCAGTAGCAAAAGAAATAGCAAAAGGTGCAAAACCACAAACGCCAGTAGCAATTGCAAAAGACAATGGTGAAGTAACAGCAAAACCACAAGATCCAGCAAAAGCAGATAAGATTACTGTTAGCTATATAGGAGAAGATAACCAACCAAAAACAGCTATAGGAAAGAAAGATCCAAAAGGGAACTGGACAGTAGATAAACCAGAAGTGAGAATTAATCCTAAAACAGGAGAAATTACAATTCCAGAAAATAAAGTAAAAGATGGAACGGAAGTAACGGTAGTTACAAAAAATGGAAATAGCACTGATTCAGATCCAGCAAAAGCAGTGGCAAAAGATGCAATAAAACCAGAAGCAACGTTAAATGGTGTACGTTTAACAGAAAATGCTAATACGCCAATATTTACTGTTTATCGAGGAGCTACATTTAACCCTGAACTAAAAGTATGGGATAATTCAGGGATAATTTCTAAAGTAGAAGTTAAAGGGGGGCTTCCAAAAGGAGTAAGTGCTTCTGAATTTACAGCACAAACAGGTAAAACTGAAAAAACTCCATATGCAACGCGTTTATCTTCAGGAACTGTATTGAATACAGAAACTTTAGGAGTGCACGAAGCAACTCTACATGTTGAAGGAAGTAGCGCTACTGATAGTCGTGATTTGAAATTCAAATATCGTGTAGTGGATATTGAAACAAGAAATCTAGAAAATGGTATAGCAAAAGTACCAGTAGCTTCAACATTGAATGTAGCAAACAGTGGTAAAAACATTGATGCTCATAGATATCTTAAAGTAGTAGATAGTGAAGACAAAGCAGATCGCGGAAACAACTATTTACCAAGCGGTATGACGTGGACATGGAAACAAGGGGATAAATTAGAGCCAGGAACAACATTAGATAACTCAGGGAAATATACTCGAAATGCAACAGCAATCTTCCCAGAACCAAGTAAAAATTCTATTACAGATGTTAATAGTACGACTAGAACAACATTTGCACCTGCAGAAATTAAGCGTCAAGTAGTGTTGGCAGTAACACCAACAGTACCTAGTATAGTAGGTAATGAGGATGGAAGTGTAACAATAACACCACCAACACGCCCTAATAGCACAACACCTCAAGATATAGATACTATTACACTTACTTACACACCAACAGGTAAGACAACTCCAGAAACTGTAACAGTTACAAAATCAGGAAATAATTGGACAGTAAATGGCAAGTCAGCTGATAAAGTGTCAGTAACACCAGCAGGAGTTATAACAATTTCTGATGCTGAAGTTGCAGATAAAACAGATATAACTGCAAAAGTATCTAAGAAAATTGATAATAATTTAACACTTGAGAGTCCAGTGGCTAGAGGAACAGCAAATGGACCTTTAGCAGCTACGGTTACAAACCCAGAACCAGTTACAGAAAAAGCAAAAATTACACCAGTTACAGTTGTGACACCTAACAAACCGGGTTCAACAATTACTACAGAAACACCAGTAAATGGTTTAACAGTAGATGGTGATGGTAACTTAACAGGAACACCAAAAGTAGACAATTGGGAACCAAACGAAGAAAAACGTATAGTAGAGATTCCAGTTAAAGTTACAAATGGTGGCGAGACAGTTACTGTGAAAGTCCAAGTTCCAATTCTACGTGATACAGATGGAGACGGTATTCCAGATGTTAAGGATCCAGACGATGACAACGATGGAATTCCAGATGAACAAGACAAAAATCCAAAAGTAGCGGATGGATTAACAGGAACAGTAGAAGGAAAAACTGTAACAGAAAAAACACCAGTACCAGCAAATACTAAGGTAGTAACACCAAACAAACCAGGAACAACGATTACAGTAGATAATCCAGTAAATGGTTTAACAGTAGATGGCAATGGTAACTTAACAGGAACACCAAAAGTAGACAATTGGGAACCAAAAGAAGAAGAACGTACAGTAGAAATTCCAGTTAAACTGAAAAAAGGAACAGAAGAAACTGTAGTTAAAGTTCCAGTTAAAATTCAACGTGATACAGATGGAGATGGTATTCCAGATGTTAAGGATCCAGACGATGACAACGATGGAATTCCAGATGAACAAGACAAAAATCCAAAAGTAGCGGATGGATTAACAGGAACAGTAGAAGGAAAAACTGTAACAGAAAAAACACCAGTACCAGCAAATACTAAGGTAGTAACACCAAACAAACCAGGAACAACGATTACAGTAGATAATCCAGTAAATGGTTTAACAGTAGATGGCAATGGTAACTTAACAGGAACACCAAAAGTAGACAATTGGGAACCAAAAGAAGAAGAACGCACAGTAGAAATTCCAGTTAAACTGAAAAAAGGAACAGAAGAAACTGTAGTTAAAGTTCCAGTTAAAATTCAACGTGATACAGATGGAGATGGTATTCCAGATGTTAAGGATCCAGATGATGACAACGATGGAATTCCAGATGAGGAAGAAATCAAAAATGGAACAGATCCAAAAACACCAACAACTCAGACTCCTACAATCGCAATTACTCAACAACCAAATGGAGATGCGATTGTAACGCCGAAGAAACCAGATGGAACAACATACCCACCAGGAACTAAGGTAGAAATTCCAGGTGAAGATGGAAATACAATCACTGTAACAATAGGAGACAATGGTTCAGGAGAAGTACCAAATGATAAACTTCCAAAAGGAGAAGTACCAGGTACAGGAACAGTAACAGAACCTAACAAGAAACCATCGAAACCAGTAGATGTAACGACACCAGCACGTAAGACACCAACACTAGATGTTGAACAAGATCCTAAGACAGGTGACGTAACAATAACGCCGAAGAAACCAGATGGGTCAACATACCCACCAGGAACTAAGGTAGAAATTCCAGGAAAAGATAAAGATGGTAACCCAACTACAATTACAGTAACAATTGGTGAAGGTGGTAAAGGTAAAGTACCGAACAGCGAATTACCAGAAGGTAAAGTACCAGGAACAGGTAAGATTACAGAACCAGGAAAACCAGCAGTGGAAGTACCAAATGTAGAAACACCAAGTAAGATAATTCCAGGTGCTCCAACAACAGAACAACCAGGTAAGATTGAAATCACAAGAAAACCAAATGGAGACGCTGTAGTAACACCGAAGAAACCGGATGGAACAACATACCCACCAGGAACTAAGGTAGAAATTCCAGGTGAAGATGGAAACACAATCACAGTAACGATTGGAGACAATGGTTCAGGAGAAGTACCAAATGATAAACTTCCAAAAGGAGAAGTACCAGGAACAGGAACAGTAACAGAACCTAATAAGAACCCATCGAAACCAGTAGATGTAACGACACCAGCACGTAAGACACCAACACTAGATGTTGAACAAGATCCTAAGACAGGTGACGTAACAATAACGCCGAAGAAACCAGATGGAACAACATACCCACCAGGAACTAAGGTAGAAATTCCAGGAAAAGATGGAAACACAATCACAGTAACAATTGGAGAAGACGGTAAAGGAAAAGTACCAAACAGTGAGTTACCAGAAGATAAAGTACCAGGAACAGGTAAGATTACAGAACCAGGAAAACCAGAAGTGGAAGTACCAAATGTAGAAACACCAGGTAAGGTAACAACAGAACAACCAGGTAAGATTGAAATTACACGTAAACCAAATGGAGATGCGATTGTAACGCCGAAGAAACCAGATGGAACAACATATCCACCAGGAACTAAGGTAGAAATTCCAGGTGAAGATGGAAATACAATCACTGTAACAATAGGAGACAATGGTTCAGGAGAAGTACCAAATGATAAACTTCCAAAAGGAGAAGTACCAGGTACAGGAACAGTAACAGAACCTAATAAGAAACCATCAAAACCAGTAGATGTAACGACACCAGCACGTAAGACACCAACACTAGATGTTGAACAAGATCCTAAGACAGGTGACGTAACAGTAACGCCTAAGAAACCAGATGGGTCAACATACCCACCAGGAACTAAGGTAGAAATTCCAGGAAAAGATAAAGATGGTAACCCAACTACAATTACAGTAACAATTGGTGAAGGTGGTAAAGGTAAAGTACCGAACAGCGAATTACCAGAAGGAAAAGTACCAGGAACAGGTAAGATTACAGAACCAGGAAAACCAGAAGTGGAAGTACCAAATGTAGAAACACCAAGTAAGATAATTCCAGGTGCTCCAACAACAGAACAACCAGGTAAGATTGAAATCACAAGAAAACCAAATGGAGACGCTGTAGTAACACCGAAGAAACCGGATGGAACAACATACCCACCAGGAACTAAGGTAGAAATTCCAGGTGAAGATGGAAACACAATCACAGTAACGATTGGAGACAATGGTTCAGGAGAAGTACCAAATGATAAACTTCCAAAAGGAGAAGTACCAGGAACAGGAACAGTAACAGAACCTAATAAGAACCCATCGAAACCAGTAGATGTAACGACACCAGCACGTAAGACACCAACACTAGATGTTGAACAAGATCCCTAAGACAGGTGACGTAACAATAACGCCGAAGAAACCAGATGGAACAACATACCCACCAGGAACTAAGGTAGAAATTCCAGGAAAAGATGGAAACACAATCACAGTAACAATTGGAGAAGACGGTAAAGGAAAAGTACCAAACAGTGAGTTACCAGAAGATAAAGTACCAGGAACAGGTAAGATTACAGAACCAGGAAAACCAGAAGTGGAAGTACCAAATGTAGAAACACCAGGTAAGGTAACAACAGAACAACCAGGTAAGATTGAAATTACACGTAAACCAAATGGAGATGCGATTGTAACGCCGAAGAAACCAGATGGAACAACATATCCACCAGGAACTAAGGTAGAAATTCCAGGAGAAGATGGAAACACAATCACTGTAACAATAGGAGACAATGGTTCAGGAGAAGTACCAAATGATAAACTTCCAAAAGGAGAAGTACCAGGTACAGGAACAGTAACAGAACCTAACAAGAAACCATCTAAACCAGTAGATGTAACAACACCAGCGCGTAAGACACCAACATTAGATGTGGAACAAGATCCTAAGACAGGTGATGTAACGGTAACACCTAAGAAACCAGATGGAACAACATACCCACCAGGAACTAAGGTAGAAATCCCAGGTAAAGATGGAAACACAATCACAGTAACAATTGGTGAAGGTGGTAAAGGTAAAGTACCGAACAGCGAATTACCAGAAGGTAAAGTACCAGGAACAGGTAAGATTACAGAACCAGGAAAACCAGCAGTGGAAGTACCAAATGTAGAAACACCAAGTAAGATAATCCCAGGTGCTCCAACAACAGAACAACCAGGTAAGATTGAAATTACACAAAAACCAAATGGAGATGCGATTGTAACACCTAAGAAACCAGATGGAACAACATACCCACCAGGAACTAAGGTAGAAATTCCAGGAGAAGATGGAACAACAATCACAGTAACAATTGGAGACAATGGTTCAGGAGAAGTTCCGAATGATAAACTTCCAAAAGGAGATTTACCAGGAAAAGGAACAGTAACGGAACCTAACAAGAACCCATCGAAACCAGTAGATGTAACAACACCAGCGCGTAAGACACCAACATTAGATGTGGAACAAGATCCTAAGACTGGTGATGTAACGGTAACACCTAAGAAACCAGATGGAACAACATATCCACCAGGAACTAAGGTAGAAATCCCAGGTAAAGATGGAAACACAATCACAGTAACAATTGGTGAAGATGGTAAAGGTAAAGTACCAAACAGTGAGTTACCAGAAGATAAAGTTCCAGGTACAGGTAAGATTACAGAACCAGGAAAACCAGCAGTGGAAGTACCAAATGTAGAAACACCAGGTAAGGTAACAACAGAGCAACCAGGTAAGATTGAAATTACACGAAAACCAAATGGAGATGCGATTGTAACACCTAAGAAACCAGATGGAACAACATACCCACCAGGAACTAAGGTAGAAATTCCAGGAGAAGATGGAACAACAATCACAGTAACAATTGGAGAAAATGGTTCAGGAGAAGTTCCAAATGATAAACTTCCAAAAGGAGATTTACCAGGAAAAGGAACAGTAACGGAACCTAACAAGAAACCATCGAAACCAGTAGATGTAACAACACCAGCGCGTAAGACACCAACATTAGATGTGGAACAAGATCCTAAGACTGGTGATGTAACGGTAACACCTAAGAAACCAGATGGAACAACATATCCACCAGGAACTAAGGTAGAAATCCCAGGTAAAGATGGAAACACAATCACAGTAACAATCGGTGAAGATGGTAAAGGTAAAGTACCAAACAGTGAGTTACCAGAAGATAAAGTTCCAGGTACAGGTAAGATTACAGAACCAGGAAAACCAGCAGTGGAAGTACCAAATGTAGAAACACCAGGTAAGGTAACAACAGAGCAACCAGGTAAGATTGAAATTACACGAAAACCAAATGGAGATGCGATTGTAACACCTAAGAAACCAGATGGAACAACATACCCACCAGGAACTAAGGTAGAAATTCCAGGAGAAGATGGAACAACAATCACAGTAACAATTGGAGAAAATGGTTCAGGAGAAGTTCCAAATGATAAACTTCCAAAAGGAGATTTACCAGGAAAAGGAACAGTAACGGAACCTAACAAGAAACCATCGAAACCAGTAGATGTAACAACACCAGCGCGTAAGACACCAACATTAGATGTGGAACAAGATCCTAAGACAGGTGATGTAACGGTAACACCTAAGAAACCAGATGGAACAACATACCCACCAGGAACTAAGGTAGAAATCCCAGGTAAAGATGGAAACACAATCACAGTAACAATTGGTGAAGATGGTAAAGGTAAAGTACCAAACAGTGAGTTACCAGAAGATAAAGTTCCAGGTACAGGTAAGATTACAGAACCAGGAAAACCAGAAGTGGAAGTACCAAATGTAGAAACACCAGGTAAGGTAACAACAGAACAACCAAGTAAGATTGAAATTACACGTAAACCAAATGGAGATGCGATTGTAACACCTAAGAAACCAGATGGAACAACATATCCACCAGGAACTAAGGTAGAAATTCCAGGTGAAGATGGAAACACAATCACTGTAACAATAGGAGACAATGGTTCAGGAGAAGTACCAAATGATAAACTTCCAAAAGGAGAAGTACCAGGTACAGGAACAGTAACAGAACCTAATAAGAAACCATCAAAACCAGTAGATGTAACGACACCAGCACGTAAGACACCAACACTAGATGTTGAACAAGATCCTAAGACAGGTGACGTAACAGTAACGCCTAAGAAACCAGATGGGTCAACATACCCACCAGGAACTAAGGTAGAAATTCCAGGAAAAGATGGAAACACAATTACAGTAACAATCGGTGAAGACGGTAAAGGAAAAGTACCGAACAGCGAATTACCAGAAGGTAAAGTACCAGGAACAGGTAAGATTACAGAACCAGGAAAACCAGCTGTAGAAGTTCCAGTAGTAACACCAGGTAAGGTAACACCAAATGTACCAACAAAACCAGCTGAACCAACAAAACGTTTAGCTAACACAGGTACAACTGAAACTAATACTGGATTAGCAGGATTAGGATTAGGAATCCTAGGTGGATTACTTGCAGCAGCAAGACGTCGTAAAAACGACAAAAACTAATTTAAAGTTTATAATAAATCTTTAAGTATAGTCGAAAGCCCTCGATATTTTTCGAGGGCTTTTTTGGTTCTTTGTCAAATTGATTGTAAGCGTCGTAAGCGTCCAATAACGAGGTATCTACCTTTGAAACAAAAATTTCTTTATAATACAAACATAAAAGAAAAAATGTAGGAAGATAAAATGTCAAAACAAATTGTACCATTAGACGTTGGTTATTCACCAAAAAAAGAAGGGAAATCTAATGCGATTATACTAAAGCTTCGTAAGAGGAAAATGGAATGGGTGCTTTACGATTCGTTGATAAATAGCCATTATTTTAAAAATAATGTTAAACTTAGTGGAAATAAGAAAAAGTAAATAACCCCGTTTAACGGGTAGCGAGCATATCAAAATACAATAGTGCTTGAACGAACAAATGTGCTGTTATACCCTAAGAGAAAACCACCCCTTTTCAGGAGTGGTCCTTATTATCTTGTATTTCTATTTGTTGTTCTATTAGCACGAGTAGAATCATTAGTTGTGTTTCTTGAAGATGATTGAGTTTGAGAGTTATTATTACTAGTTCTATTCGTAGCTGATGCAGAATTCGTTAATGAATTGAAAACTGTTGTAAGAGCTGAACGAGTATCACGCTGTTTTGAAGCAATAGCAGCTTGATAAACCGCATCTCTATCAGTACCAGCATACATGTAGTCAGTTTCTGTATTTCTTTCTTTAGCATACTCGACACCATTTTTCATTTCAATCCCTGCAGGTTTTTCAAATGATGTGGGAATTTTATTACCTGACACTTTTTTCATTACATCAGCCATGATTACTTGTGTAGTTTGTGCTTGTTCTGATGATAGAGCTTTTGCAGCGGAGTCTAGCACATCTGCACCTTGCCAAACAGACACTGTATAATCGGTTGTATAACCAATCATCCAACTGTCTTTAGTAGAATTTGCAACATCTATTCCAAAATTATAGTAAGCAGAGTCATCGAATGTACTTGAACCAGATTTACCGGCCATATCGAAATTATCTACTTTTCCGTTTGGAGAAGTACCATTACTAGTTAGAACACCTTTTAATACATTTGTTATTAAATATGCAGTTTCTTCTGACATAGCTTTAACAGGTTCATTTTTGATATTTGGTAGTTCTTTACCGTTAGCATTAAAAATTTTAACAATTGTAGAAGGTTTATTATAGTATCCTTTGTTACCAAATGATGCGAAGGCACCAGCCATTTGAGTTGGAGAAACACCATCAACGTTTCCTCCAATTGCTGTAGTTGGTTCATCTTTTGTTACAGGTATACCAAGTTTCTCAGCAAAGTGTTTAGATCTCTCATACCCGACTGTTTCAAAGGCGCGAACAGCAGGAATGTTGTAAGACCAAGATAAAGCCCTACTCATAGATACAGAACCGTGGTAAAGTCTATCCCAGTTTTGTATAAAGAAGTTTGTTCCTGCAATTTGATAAGGTGTATCTGAGAATGTAGTTTGGGCATCCCATCCGTAGTATTCAATACCAGGAGCGTAATCAATTATTGGTTTAATAGATGAACCGGGTTGAACACGGGCATCAACTGCATAATTATATCCTCCAGCTTTGTAATTTTTTCCACCACCAATTGCTTCTATAAGTCCGGTCTTCGTATTAAGGACTGATATAGCGGCTTGAGAAGCATGAGGTTTCATAGGAGTACTTTGATTATCTAGCATGTTTTGAACATATGTTTGTAATTCTGGATTTAAATTAGTATAGATTTTTAATCCCATTGAAAGAGGATCTTTAATATTTTCAAAATTTTGATTTTCTTTTAATTCTTTTGTTATTTGATCGATATATGCAGCATACTTAGGGTTATAAGTATGCTGATTTGCACGCTCTTCTTTTGTTTTTTCAACGATTCCCTCCATTATAGGAGTGCTAAGTGCATTGTTGTATTCGTCTTCTGTAATTTTATCATTATTAAGAAGTGCGTATAAGACTGTATCCCTACGCTCCTTTGCTTGTTCAGGATAATCATAAGGATTATATAGGATTGGTTGCTGAGGTATACCAGTTAAGAGAGCAACCTGAGGTAGTGTTAATTGATTTAACTCTTTATTATAAAAGTATTTGGCTGCTGTTTTAATACCGTATTGTCCATCAGAATAATATATTTTATTCATATACATCTCTAATATATCATCTTTAGAATATCTGTTTTCTAACTTAAGAGAAAGATATGCTTCTTGAATTTTACGTTGTAATGATTTATCAGATGTTAGTAATGAATTTTTACTACTTGTTGTGTTATTGTACTTGCACCTTGTTGTGCAGAATTAGAACGAATATTTACAAGGAGTGCTTTGATAAGACGAATAGGATCGATACCTATATGTGATTGGAATCTTGTGTCTTCTGTAGAAAGGACAGCATCTGTGATATTTTTTGGAATATCATTTATTGATACATATTCTCTTTTTTCAGCACCAACGGTAGCTATTAAATTAAGATTTTTATCATAAATTTCAGATGATAAAGGATCTTGTAAATTAGCCTGAGTAATATCTGGAACATCCTTTAATTCTTTTTGCAAACAGTATTAAAATGGTAAAGAATAATACTAAGCATATTGAAAAAAAGATAGAACTAATATATTTGAATAAAGTTTTCATTTATTATTAAAAACTCACTTTCATTATTTTTTTATAATAGTTATATAATCTAATCTTATTTTGTAGTTAAATGATAATTCAAATGCAGTTGCTTCAAATTCACTAAGTTTTTATTGACTTTCTTCCTCCCGTTTGAGCCCGATTAAAGAAGAATACGAATCTCTTAAATGGAAGTAAGAAAGTTTTATCGATTTTTTTAAATCTAACTATAATAAAAAGTTATTCCACCATGATTTAAAAATTTTTTTGCATATGTTCTATTTGATGCTTATGAATATTATTTAAAGAAAAATGATGTAGCTGAATTAGTTTCTTTAGCCTCAAAATCAATATATTTTCCATTCCAAAGACCATTGTAATCCGTAGTAGAAGGAGTTTTATAAAATGCTTTTTGTAATCATAGCACTCGCTCTATTAGGATAATTAACATCTACAATTTGAATAGGAATAGGTTTTTTTTATGAATAACTGCAATATCATTATTTAAGTAATATTTATTCGCAAAAATTTATATCTTCCTCGAGTTCCATACCACGATTAGAATATTTTTGTTTTTTTGAATGAAATTACTTTTTCTTATTAGGATAATTAAACATATATCCCTCCATAAATAATTATCCTATATATTATACTATATTATTAGCGAAAAATTAAATTGGTAATAATCAAAAAAACAATATTTTTTTTAAAAAAATATTAAATTAATGAGTTAAAGTGAAATGCTAGGTAGGTAAGAAGAATATTAAATTATTATATTATTAATTTATAAAAATATTTATATTTTTTTGCAGATTGTTGACAAAACGACCAAAATATCAATGAACATATTGATGTTTTGGTCGTTTTTCAAAAAAAATAAGCCTTATGACTAAAGCATCAGTAGTATTAAGAGATGATTATACCTCTCTTAGTGCTATTGTTTTCATATTTTGAACGCAACAAGACAACCAAGCGTACGACTGTACTTTGGCTTTACCTCTATATTGTGCATATCTGTATCCATGATTTTGTTTTGAATCTGCAAAGCTACGTTCTATTGTTTCTTTTCTTCTCTTATACAATAGTTTTCCTTCTTTTGATATACGTCTTAATCTAGCTTCATCATAATAATCCGCATTTATATGGCGTCTTACTATTTTCTTCTCGTTTTTATCATCACTTTTATATTGTTTATATCCAGTTCTATCTATATTTCTGTATCTAAATATTTCTCCTGTTCGTTTATCCACATATATATCTTTTTCTGGTAAATATTTGAAATATTTTTTATCTTTTGATTTTGAGAATCTTCTATATCCTATTACTGAAAATATATTTTTTTTATCTAACTGTTTTAGTATGTCTAGAGAATAATATCCGCTATCTAACGCAACTTTTCCTGGTGTTAATCCGAAATTTTTTTCTATCTGATTTAATCTATCTATATATGGACCACTATCATGAACGTTTCCTGGAGTTATGTGACAATCCATGATTATATTATTTTTCCCATCTACTGTTCTATGGTCTAAATACATAAAAACCTTCTTCTTTACGATCTCTGTGATAATAACCGCTATCCGGATCAGTTGTGTTAACTCGTTGTCTTTTTAGTTCTTCTTTTTCTTTATATTCAAAAAGGCTTTTTTTCCTATTTTTTTTCTCTCTTCGTTTATTTCTTTTTCTAAATCTAATTTTTCTTTTTTTATTTTTTTGTAGTTACTTCAACTTTGAATTTCTTTTTTTATTTGCGTTAGCTTTTATATGTGTTGAATCAGTAAAAAAACTCAGTGCCTCCAACTAATTTTTTTATCAATTGCTTGGTTCACTATATTTATAAATATTTGTTCGAATACATCAGTTCCTTGGAATCGTCGAATATAGTTTTGTGAAAATGTAGAGTAGTGTGGAACTGGTTTAGAAAAATGGTATCCCTAAAAACCATCTAAATGCAGCATCTGTTTCTATTCTTTTTTTATTGTTTCTCTCATTGATTTTTATTCCATAGAAATCTTTTAAAAAAACACTAATTTGAATAATACTACAGGGTCTAAACAATTTCTACCTGATGTGTGGCTATAGTATTCTTCTGTCAAATCATAAATAAATTTAAAAATCAATAGCTTTATCTACTTTTCTTAAAAAAACGATCTTTTAGGTACTATTTCTGATAATGTCATTAGTATTATTTCATCTTTGATATTTTCTACTTTATTAAACATACTAAAACCTCCTTTGTATACTTATATTATACCATTTTTAAGGATTTTATTTCAGTTAAAAAAACAGGCTGTTGACCTATTTGTCAACAGCCTGATAAAATATTTATATTTTTGTCATTTTATGACTAAAGAAAAAGTTATATCATAGATATCAAAAATTCGATATAGTAGGAGCTGGCTGTTTAAAAAAATTAGGTATCTTAGAAAAAAATTGGATTTGAATTAATTAAAGAAAGGTTAAGTATATATTTATAAAAAAATGAAATTATTTGAAAAAATAATAGATTTGTGGTATAATATAGTTAATTTTAAAAATGAGAGGTGGTATTGTTATGAGACAATCAAGAACATTTATTCCAACAACAAGAGAAGTACCATCCTCTGCAGAAGCAACAAGTCATAAGTTGCTTATCAAAGCGGGGATGGTGAAGCAGGTATCTGCAGGAGTTTATACTCATCTTCCCTTGGCTACAAGAGTAATTCAAAAAATTGAAAAAGTAATAAGAGAAGAACATGAAAAAATTGGCGCTGTAGAATTATTAATGCCAATTTTACAATCAGATGAATATTGGAAAAAATCTGGTCGTTGGAATAAGATGGGAGACGAATTAATTCGTGTTACTGATAGAAAAAATGCAGGATATGCATTAAGTCCAACAGCAGAAGAAATTATCTGTCAAACAGTTAGTAATATGGTAACTTCATATAAACAACTTCCAGTAAACTTGTACCAAATTCAAACTAAATTTCGTGATGAAATTCGTCCACGTTTAGGTTTATTACGTTGTAAAGAGTTCATTATGAAAGATGGTTATTCTTTCCATGATTCTCCAGAATCATTAAGAGAAACATATAAAGATTATTATCAAGCATACAGTAATATTTTTGATAGATTTGAACTTAAATATCGTGCGGTAAAAGCTGACTCAGGTAATATTGGAGGAAGTTATACTCATGAATTCCAAGCATTAGCAGAAGTTGGGGAAGATACTATTGCATACACTGAAGAGAGTGACTATGCAGCAAATATTGAAACTGCGGCGGTAGTAGAACAAAACTACACTATGCCTACAGGTTTCGAGAAAAAAGAACGTAGTTTATTAGAAACTCCAAATCAACAAACAATTGATGATATTGCTGCATATTGTGGAGTGGAAGTTAACCGTGCAATGAAAGCATTAGCTTTGAAAGCTGATGGAGAATTCTATTTAGTTCTTATGCGTGGTAATGATCAACTTAATGATATTAAATTCATGAAAGCTACAGGAACTTCAGAAGTTGAAATGGCAACAGAACAAGAAATTGAAGAAGTTATGGGTGGAGTAGTAGGTTACATGGGACCATTCGGAATTAAAAATTGTAGAGTAATCGGTGATAATGCTATTAAATATATGTATAATCACAGTTGTGGAGCAAATAAAAAAGGCTTCCACTATATTAATGTAAATCCAGGTGATTATGAAATAGAAGCTCACTATGATCTTCGTATGATTGAAGAAGGAGATTTAGCTGAGGATTTATCAGGACCAATTAAATTTGCTAAAGGTATTGAAGTAGGGCAAGTATTCGAACTTGGTAAAGGATATTCTGAATCTATGGATATTACTTACTTAGATGCAAATGGTCGTGCAAATCATTTTTACATGGGATGCTATGGTATTGGAGTTACTCGTGTTATTTCAGCAATTATTGAACAACATAGTGATGAAAAAGGTATTATTTGGCCTAAAGAAGTGGCTCCGTATCAAGTTCATCTAGTATGCGTTGATGTTAAGAAAGAAGAACAAGTTAAACTTAGTGAGGAACTATATGAGCAACTAACAGCAGCTGGCTACGAAGTTCTTTATGATGATAGAGCAGAACGTGCTGGTGTTAAATTTAACGATGCTGATCTTATCGGTATTCCATTACAAGTAGTTGTTGGGAAAAAAGCTGGAGAAGGAATAGTTGAAGTTAAGGAAAGAAAAACTTTAGAAAAAGTTGATACACAAGTTGCTGATGTGTTAGCTAAAGTAGAAGCATTTTATAAATAATAAAAAAACTAATGAATGCCAATTAAAAATAAATAGTTGTTAAGAAAATAACCATTTGTTTTTAGTTGGTATTTTTAGTATAATTTAGTTATGTATAATATATTCTTGTTTATAGAAAAATATATTAAAAAAATTGTATGATAAGTCAATTCATTTTATCTTTATATAGAATTAAGATGAATGAATTTTTTTATGTTTAATAGAAGTTATTAGAATTATTGTGGAAATTAATTTTTCTCTTTAATGGTAGATTAGAGAGGTACTTAGAAATTAATGAAAAATATAGTCAGTTATAAAAAAAGTAGGAGGAATCATGAGTAATAAACATTTTTTTCTTTATTAGTTAAAACATTAGAATTAGAAGAACAGTTATCCAATTCAAAAATTCATAAATTATTCTTTAGATAATATAGAAAAAGATAATAAGAATAAGATTTGGACGTTTAATTTTAGTGGAGAAAGTTTACCTTCAGTAGAAGAATTAACATTACTTATTCAGAAATTGCGAGAAAAATTTCTTAGGTGATTATATTGTTAATTATCGTTTGAAAGTTAGTGAGGTAGTTACAGATGAGCAAATAAAAAGAATTTTTGGAAATATGTAATATTAGAAAAATTTCTCAGAGATTTCTCAAGTTCTAATGGAGAGTATTTTATTTAGTGAAGTTGAAGTTAACAATAGTGTTTTAACTATGAAGATAATGGCTCCATCTATCTGGAATAATTTTATTAATGAACGAAAACAACAAATAATAAGTAGTTATGCAAATTTAGGTATTGAAATTAAAGACATTATTCCTAATTTTTCTAAAACTGATGTTGAAGCGGTACTTGTGAGTCAAGAAGAAAAAATTTCCCAGGAAATCGTTAAGTTAGAGGAAATAGAGAAAAAAGAGGCCGAGAGAAAACCAAAGGAACCTGAAAGAAAATTTGTTGCCTTTGGAGGCGGTGGTGGAACTCGATATGGGCAAGAAATTCGCGATGAGGACATCGTAGAAATCAAGGATGTTGTTGGTTATGCCGGAGATGTAACTATAATGGCTCAGGTTTTTGGGACTGAAGAGATTGTTCATAGAAATGGGTCTAGCCAGTATCGTTTAAAGCTTACAGATTATAGTGATTCTATAATACTAAGATTATTTGGTAATAATCCTAATTCAAAATTTCAAAATAAACGTAAGAATGAATTAATCGACCTAGTAAAAGGAATCAAAAAAGGTCAATGGCTTAAAATTCATGGGGCTGTAAGTAATGACCCATATTTAAGAGACACAATCATCGAGCCTAAGTCTATTGAGGTTGCTCATAAAGAAGAGAAAAAAGATAATTATAATGGGCGTAAACGAATTGAGTTAAATACTCATACGAAGATGAGTCAGCTTGAGGGTATTTCTTCAGCTAAAGAATATTTATCTCGAGCTATGAATTGGGGACATGAAGCCATTGCTTTTACAGATACGTATGGTGTTCAAGCATACCCTGAAATTTGTTTAAGTTCTAAAGGGAAGGATATTAAACCAATATATGGGTTAAATGCTTTTATCATGGATGATAGTATTACTGCTACGACAAATCCCAAAGAACTCAAATTAAAAGATGCTACGTATGTTGTATTTGACGTTGAGACTACGGGTCTTTCAGCAGAACGTGATAGATTAATCGAGATTGCGGCGGTTAAGGTAAAAAATGGAGCTGAAATAGATAGTTTTGAAAGCTATATTAATCCACAAAGACCTATTTCAGAACTTATTACAAGACTAACGAGTATTACTAATGATGATGTTAAAGATGCTCCACTTGAAAAAGAAGTAATGACTAACTTTTATAATTGGTTAGATAAAGATGACATATTAGTAGCCCACAATGCGAAGTTTGATCTTGGATTTTTAGATACTTGTTTTGAGCGCTTAGGTTTAGAGAATAAAAATAATGCCAGTATAGATACATTATTCGTCTCTCGTGCTGAAAATAAAGAAGCGAAAAGACATGGTCTTAGCAACTTAGCTAAACTATACAAAGTTCGCTTAGTTCAACACCACAGAGCTATTTACGATACAAAAGCGACGGCAGAAATTTTTGTAAAAATGCTAGATCAACTTTATGAATTAGGAATTGAATATCATAATGAAATAGATGAAAAGATTGACTTGGAGCTTGCACATAAGCGTTCGAGAACATTTCCTTGTTCGATTTTAGTAAAGAATGCTAAGGGTCTTAAAGATTTATTCAGATTAGTTTCATATAGTTGTACTAAGTACTTGAATTCTGCTAAACCTACGATACCGCGTAGTTTACTAGAACAATATCGTGAAGATTTATTAATTGGTAGTGGTAATGGTGATAATGAAGTATTTGAAGAATTGCTAAATTCAAAGAAGCTAAGGTAGAGGATATAATTAATTTTTACGATTATATTGAAATTCAACCAAAGCATCATTACGCTAATTTCATAAGAAATGAAAGAATAGCAGATAATGCCGAATTAGAAGAAATTCTGAAAAAATTAATTCACTTAGCTAAGAAAAAAAGAAAAAAATTGTTGTCGCAACAGGGGATTGTTATTATTTAGATAAATATCAACATGTTTATCGCCAAATATTAAGACTAACGGTGAAAAGTAATCCTGGTGCACGTGATTTGAAACCGATGGCTACATTTCTCACAACCGAAGAAATGTTAAAAGAATTCTCTTATCTTGATGAACGATTAAGAGAAGAACTAGTTATTGATAATACGCATAAAATTAACGATATGATTGAATTAGTAGTTCCGTTAAAAGACAAGCTATATACGCCTAATATTGAAGGAGCAGCTGATGAGGTCCGTAATTTAAGTTATGATATGGCTCATAAAATATATGGTGAAGAGCTGCCGGAAATAGTAGAAAAAAGATTAGAAAAAGAGCTTGCATCTATTATTGGTAATGGATTTAGTGTGGTTTATTTAATTTCACATAAACTTGTAAAAAAATCACTAGATGATGGATATCTAGTAGGTTCGAGGGGATCAGTTGGGTCATCGCTTGTAGCTACAATGATGGAAATTACAGAGGTTAATCCACTAGCTCCACATTATGTTTGTCCAAAATGTAAACATAGTGAATTTTTCCTAAATGCTGAATATGCATCGGGATTTGATCTTCCAAATAAAAATTGTCCTCATTGTGATGTTAAAATGACAAAAGACGGGCAAGATATTCCTTTCGAAACATTCTTAGGGTTTAATGGAGATAAAGTACCCGATATAGATTTAAATTTCTCTGGTGAATATCAAGCAACAGCTCACAACTTTACAAAAGAGATTTTTGGTGAAGATTACGTATATCGTGCTGGAACTATTTCGACGGTAGCTGAGAAGACAGCTTATTCATTTACTAGAGATTATTATGAGAAAAATGAAATAGAGAAAAGAAGTATAGATATTGAACGTATTGCAGCGGGATGTGAAGGTTCTAAGAGAACTACTGGTCAACACCCTGGAGGTATACTAGTAGTCCCTAATGATATGGATATTTTTGACTTTACGCCATATCAATTCCCAGCCGATGATGAAACGAGTCCATGGAGAACAACTCACTTCGATTTCCACTCTATCCATGATAATATTTTGAAATTCGATATACTTGGACACGATGACCCGACTATGATTAGAAAGTTACAAGACTTGTCGGGTATTGATCCTAAAACAATAGATGTATCAGATCCTGAAGTGATGGGATTTTCTCAACAGTTGAGGCGCTTGGTGTCACTAGAGATCAAGTAGATTCAGCAAGTGGAACATTTGGTATTCCTGAGTTTGGAACAAACTTTGTTATTCAGATGTTAGATGATACAAAACCGACTACCTATTCAGAATTAGTTCAGATATCTGGATTATCTCATGGTACGGATGTTTGGCTAGGTAATGCACAAGAATTAATTAAAAATGGTACTTGTGAACTTAAAGATGTAATTGGTTGTCGTGATGATATCATGGTATATTTAATTCACGCAGGATTAGAAGAAGGTTTATCTTTCAAAATAATGGAAAGTGTAAGGAAAGGTAAAGGACTAACGGAAGACTTTGAAAAAGAGATGATAGATAATAATGTACCAGAATGGTATATTGATTCATGTAAAAAAATCAAGTATATGTTCCCTAAAGCTCATGCATGTGCATATGTACTTATGGCGCTTCGAATTGCATGGTTTAAAGTGCATCAACCATTAACATACTACTGCGCTTATTATTCTGTCAGAGCTAGTGACTTTGACATTATTACGGTTGTTAAGGGAGCGGAAACGTTAAAAGCGAAAATAAAAGAAATAAAAACTACAGATAAAAATGATTTGTCGAATAAAGATAAAGATGCCCTTGTAAGTTATGAAATTGCAAATGAGATGATGGAGAGAGGATTTACATTCTCGAAAGTTGATTTAGAAAAATCAGCCAGCCATGATTACATAATTGAAGGGAATACGTTAATTCCACCGTTTTCAATTGTTCCTGGACTTGGAGATAACGTAGCGAACAAAATCGTTCAAGCGAGAGAAGAAAAAGCATTTTTATCAATAGAAGATTTCTCAAAACGAGGAAGTGTTTCATCTACGGTAGTAGAATACTTAAGAGAAATGGGGACATTAAAAAGGTCTTCCCGAAAAAGCACAATTATCATTCTTTGATGAATTGTAATTGATAGAATTATTCATTTAAAATTAAAGTGATAAATAAATTATTCTACTTAATGAAATTATATTTTTTTCGAAAATTTATTTTCATTTTTTTGTAGGATAATTTTATTATTCTATAAAAAAATTTTTAAAATTAAAAACCAGTTATAGAAAAAAAGTATAAATATATTATTGTTTATGTAAATAAAAATTAATTTTATATTATATGTATGAAAAAGGTATACTTTTCACATAAAAATAAATATTAAAAAAATATTTATTCAAACTTTATTTATTTTTTTAATTTGTGGTAGTATTATATGTGGTATAAAATGTAAACAGAGAGATGGAGGAAACAACTTGGAAAAAATAGTCGTTAAAGGTGGAACACCTTTAATAGGAGAAGTACAAGTTTCTGGTGCAAAGAATGCAGCTTTGCCAATTTTAGCTGCGGGTCTATTGGCAACAGAGGGTACAAGTAAATTTTATAACGTTCCTAAACTATCAGATATTAAGACAATAGGATTATTATTTGAGAGTCTAGGAGTAAAGGTAGATTATAAACCAGAAGAAAATACTTTAGAAATGGATGCTAGAAAACCATTATTAACAGAGGCTTCATTTGAGTTTGTTAGTAAAATGCGTGCTTCATTCTTAGTATTAGGACCAATGTTAGCACGTGAAGGAAGTGCTAAAGTAGCGATGCCTGGTGGATGTTCGATTGGAAGTAGGCCTATTGATCAACATTTAAAAGGCTTTGAAGCATTAGGAGCTACAATTATCCAGGATGCTGGCTTTGTAGAGGCAAGAGCTGAAAAAGAATTAGAAGGAACAACAATTTTCTTTGATTTCCCAAGTGTGGGTGGAACTCAAAATGTTATTATGGCAAGCTGTTTAGCAAAAGGAAAAACTACTATTGTTAATGCAGCTCAAGAGCCTGAAATTGAGGATATGATTAACTTCCTAATTAAAATGGGAGCTAAGATTGAAGGAAAAGGAACTTCTGTTTTAGTTATCGAAGGAGTAGAAAAATTAGTAGGTACTGAATATACAGTAATGCCTGATCGTGTAGAAGCGGCTACGTATATGATTGCAGCAGCAGCTACTAAAGGGAATGTGTTAGTTAAAGGAGCACCTTATAAAGATAATGTTGCCTTAGTAAGTAAAATGCGTGAAATGGGCGTTAACATAGAAGTAGTTGATGAAACTTCTATGCGTGTAAGCAACAAGCTAGACAGTTTAAGACCTGTTGATGTTAAGACGTTACCTCACCCAGGATTCTTAACAGATATGCAGTCTATTATGTGTGTATTAACATTATTAGCTGATGGTACTAGTACTATTACTGAGACTGTTTTTGAAAATAGATTTATGCATGTTGAAGAGTTACGCAGAATGAATGCGAAGATTAGAATTGAAGGTAGAAGTTCACTGATCGAAGGATTACCTCATTTAGAAGGTACTACTGTAAAAGCGACGGATTTACGTTCTGGAGCTGCTCTTGTTATCGCTGGGTTAATGGCTACAGGAACTACTAAAGTTATTGATATTTATCACATTGACAGAGGATATGTAGACATTGAAGAAAAAATGAGAAAATTAGGCGCAGATATTCAAAGAATAGACGAGTAGGAATTTATTATGAAATCAAATGATAAAGTAGTAAGATATTTGCGAAATATCGCATTAATGATTATTATATTTTATATAGGATTATTAATAGGATATACAATTTTAGGTAAGGGCAGTCTTTTCGATGCTTTAAGTTTAAAGCCGATAAGACATATTAAAGATATTATATACAATTAGGAGGAACTGAAGATGGCAAATGATTTATTTGTAGAACTTCAACAAAAATTAGAAGGGAAAAATGTACGTATCGTATTACCAGAAGCATATGATGAGCGTGTATTAGAAGCGGCTGTTAAATTAGGCGCTACTAGTTATGTTAAACCTGTGTTAGTTGGGAAAAAAGAAAAAGTAGAAGAGATTGCTAAGGGATTATCTTTAGATGCTTCTAAGTTAGAAGTTATTGATCACGAAAACTACGAAAAATTAGAAGAATTAGTTGCTAAGTTTGTAGAGCGTCGTGCAGGAAAAGTAACTGAAGAAAAAGCTCGTGAATTATTAAAAGATGTTAATTACTTCGGAACTATGTTAGTATACACTGGTGAAGTTGAAGGATTAGTATCTGGAGCAATTCATTCTACTGGAGATACTGTTCGTCCAGCGTTACAAATAATTAAAACTAAACCAGGTACAAAACGTACAAGTGGTGCATTCATTATGAGTAAAGAAGACAAACGTTATGTATTTGCTGACTGTGCGATTAACCCAACGTTAGATGCAGAAGGTCTTGCTGAAATTGCAATTGAAAGTGCAAGAACAGCTAAAAGCTTTAACGTTGATCCAAAAGTAGCAATGTTAAGTTTCTCTACTTTAGGTTCAGCTGTTACTGAAGATACTACAAAAGTAGCAGAAGCCACTAAGTTAGTTAAAGAAAATGCACCTGAATTAGCGGTAGAAGGTGAATTACAATTTGATGCTGCAGTTGTACCTTCAGTTGCTAAATTAAAAGCTCCTAATTCGAAAGTACAAGGGGATGCTAATGTATTTGTATTCCCAAGTTTAGAAGCTGGTAATATTGGATACAAAATTGCTCAACGTCTAGGTGGGTTTGAAGCTGTAGGACCAATCTTACAAGGATTAAATGCTCCTGTAAATGACTTATCTCGTGGATGTAATGCAGAAGATGTATACAAACTTTCATTAATTACAGCTGTTCAAGCTTTAGAAAAATAGTATTTAAAATTAAGAGGTTGACTTAGATTAACCTCTTTTTCTTTATGGAATTTTTTTGACATCGTTTTCTTAATTTTGTATAATTAAGTAAAGAATATAAGCTACACTTATTGAGATGAATATTGTTCGTATCTACAAATAAAAAGGAGAAATTAGGAAAAATAGGTTATTAAAATTTAAAAGGAGAGACAATGATAATAATTTATTTTAGAATATTGTAAGGAATAGTATTGTGATAAAGTGGTGAAAAAAAGGAGATGTGAATTATGGATTTTTCAGAATTATTTACTAAGGCAATTACTAGTCCGGTTGCGAATGTTATTGGTTTTGTTTTTATCTTTATGCCTAATCTATGTTGCTGTAGACTTTATACGAAAAGGGTTGAAAAAAATAGAACAAATAATTTTTAATAGATGATAAAAAAATAGTAAATTCGATAAGAGATAGAGTTTTCTATTATTCAAATGGGTTTAGTTCATTTTTTTAAATATATAAAAAGATAGGTGGGAGTAACTTTGTATTAGTGATTTTTATAGAATCATAAAAATATAGGGTTACTTCCTTTTTAGTCTTTATAATTGCATTTATACCAACTTATATGGTATTATATAATGATGTATAAATATGGAGGTAAACATGGTTGCGATAGAATCAAAAGATGACTTATACGTTATAGATTTGTTAGAAGACTTTGGTGAATTTTACTTAGAATTAGAAAAATTTGCTGAAGAAAATAGAGTTCCAATAATTGATAAAATCGGGATAAGATTTTTAATTCAAATGCTGAAAGTTAAGAAAGCTAAGAATTTATTGGAAATAGGAACTGCAATTGGTTATACGTCAATTAAATTAGCTGAGAGAATAGGATGTAATGTTACTACTATTGAGCGTGATGATAAGATGTATAAAGAAGCAAAAAATAATATAGAAAAGAGAAATCTAACTGATAAAATAACATTACTTCATGCCGATGCATTAGAACTTCAAGATGAAGTAGTGACAAACGCCCCATACGATGTAATATTCATTGATGGTGCTAAAAGTCAAAGTAGAAAGTTTTTTGAATTATATGAACCATATTTTGCTGAGGATGTCGTAGTTATTACGGATAATGTTCTATTCAAAGGAATGGTTGCTGATCCAAGTATTATTAAACATAGTAGAGATTTAAAAACAACTTTCTAGAAAAAAATTAATAATTACAATGAATGGTTATTAAAACATGAAAATTATGAGAGTGTAATATTACCATTTGGAGATGGGATAACTATAACAACAAGAAAATAAAATTATAGAACTGAGAAGTTAGTATATTTTATTAAGAGAGGATAAAAAATGACAGTAGAGTTAGTTGTAACACCGAAAAGTATTGATCATATTTATGAACTGATAAATGTAGGAGCCGATAGTTTCGTTATTGGTGAAGAAAAATATGGATTACGTCTTGCTGGTGAATTTAAAAGAGAAGAATTAAAAAAGGCTATCGAGATTATTCACCAAGCAGGGAAAAAGGCATATGTTAGTGTAAATGCAATATTCCATAATGAGCATATAGATGACCTGGTTGATTATTTACATTATTTATCAACACTAAATGTAGATGCTCTAATATATGGAGAACCAACAATTATTACAATTTTAAGAGAAGAAAATCTTAATTTTAAACTTCAATGGGATCCACATACATTAGCTACAAACTCTTTCTCATGTAATTATTGGGGAAAACGTGGAGCATATAGAACGTGTCTTTCAAAAGAATTAACTATTGATGAAATTCTTGAAATTACGGGAAAAAGTGAATATGAAATTGAAGTGCAAGTTCAGGGAATGCTTTGTATGTTCCAATCTGTAAGAAAATTGGTGGATAACTATTTTATGTATAGTGGTAAAGAGAAGTATATTGAAGAATATAGTAATTCTAAGAAACTATTCCTATACAGTCAAGATAGAAATGAACGTTATCCAATTTTTGAGGATTCAAATGGGACACACATCATGAGTGCAAATGATATCTGTGCGATAGAAGAATTAGATCGTCTAATCGAAGCAGGGGTAACTGCATTTAAGATTGAAGGTGTTTTAAAAGATGAAGATTACATCACAGAGGTTGTAACTATTTATCGTGATGCTATTGATCTTTATTATGAAGATAAAGAAGCATACGAAGATGAAAAACAAGATTTCTATAACGATATAGAAAGAATTAAACCAAAATATAGAGAAGTAGACTTAGGATTCTTCTATAAGAAAACTATGTACTAATCATATTTTAAATTTTGAAAAGAGGATAAGGTTTCCTATATAAAATCTAATAAAAAAGACAAGGAGGATGGGTCATACTTGAATGTGACCTTAACTTATGGCGATACCAAATATTTCAGAAATTAGAGACGGTAAGAGAGTAATAACGAAAAAACCAGAATTACTGCTTCCAGCAGGGAATTTAGAAAAATTAAAAATAGCTATTCATTATGGAGCAGATGCTGTGTTCTTAGGAGGGCAGGAGTTTGGGCTTCGTAGTAATGCAGACAACTTCACAATTGAAGAGATTAAAGAAGGTTGTGAATTTGCAGCAAAATATGGTGCTGATATTTATGTTACAGCGAATATTATTGCGCATGATGAGAACTTTGAAGGATTAGATGAATTCTTAATGGCACTTCAAGATGCAGGAGTAAGAGGAATTATCGTAGCGGATCCATATATCATTGAAAGATGTAAAGCTGTGGCTCCAAAAGTAGAGGTGCATATTAGTACACAACAATCTATCTCAAACTATAAGGAAGTTAGATATTGGGAAAGTGAAGGAGTACACCGTGTAGTATTAGCTCGTGAAACAGGATATGAAGAAATTAAAGAGATTCGTGAAAAAACAGATGTTGAGATTGAGATGTTTGTTCACGGTGCGATGTGTATAGCTTATTCTGGACGTTGTACACTAAGTAACTACATGACAGCTCGCGATAGTAACCGTGGAGGTTGCTGTCAGTCATGTCGTTGGAATTATGACCTTTATGAGGAAGGAACTGATGAAGATACTAAGTTATTCGATGAAGGTGCAAATCCTTATGCAATGAGTCCTAAAGATTTAACTTTAATTGAAGCAGTACCAGAGATTATTGAATTAGGTATTGATTCGTTAAAAGTTGAAGGTCGAATGAAATCAATTCACTATGTAGCAACAGTTGCAAGTGTGTATAGAAAACTAATCGATGATTATTGTGCAGATCCAGATAACTTTGAGATGACACCAGAATATAAATTAGAATTATATAAATGTGCTAACCGTGATACTGCAATGTCATTCTTCTATGAGATTCCTAAGTATTCTGAACAAATGTTTGGAAACGAAGGTGGTAAGAAAACAAATTATGATTTTGTTGGGCAAGTTCTTCACTATGATGAAGAAACTCAAATCGCAACAATTCAACAACGTAACTTCTTTAAAACAGGTCAAGAGGTTGAATTCTTTGGACCAGAAATTGATACATTTAGACAAGTTATTGGTGAAATTTATGATGAAGATGGTGAATTACTAGATGCAGCAAGACATCCACTTCAAATTATTAGAACAAAATTAGACTCTAGAGTATTTAAAAGCAATATGATGCGAAAGGAAATGGGACGCTAATGGCTACAAAACGACCAAAAATTATCGGTATTGTTGGAGGAAGCGGTAGTGGTAAAACGACCGTTACAAAAAGAATTATAGACGAGTTAACTCAAGATAAAGTTGCTTTAATCGAGCAAGACTATTATTATAAAGACCAAAGCCATATGACAATGGATGAAAGAGTTAAGACAAATTATGATCACCCTAGTGCATTTGATAATGAGTTACTTTACAATCATTTATTAGAATTAATGGATGGAAAAGCTGTTGAATTACCAGTCTATGATTACGTAAATCATACACGTAGTAAAGAACAAAAACATCAAGAACCTAAAGATGTAATTATTATCGAAGGTATGTTTGGTCTTTATTCAGAGAAACTACGTGAATTAATGGATATTAAAATTTTTGTTGATACACCTAGTGATCTGCGTATTTTAAGAAGATTATTACGTGATATTAATGAGCGTGGAAGAACTGTAGAATCAGTAATAAATCAATATTTAGTGTCAGTTAGACCGATGCATGAAAAGTATATTAAACCAACTAAACAATATGCTGATATTATTGTTCCTGATGGTGGATATAATGACATTGCGATTGATATTTTAATAACAAAAATCAAATCGCTACTAGCAAAAATAATTAAAAAAAGATATAATATAGAGTAGACTAAAAAAAGGAGTATTACCATGGCTTTAGAAGAAAAATTAGAATATCAAATGACCCAAGAAGGTTATGACAAACTTGTTGAAGAATTAGAACACTATAAAAAAGTAAAACGTCCAGAAGTAATTGAAAAAATTAAAATCGCACGTAGTTTCGGGGACTTATCTGAGAACTCTGAGTACGATGCAGCAAAAGATGAACAAGGATTCATCGAGCAAAGAATTTTAGAAATGGAACAAATGATTCGTTACGCTGTTATTATCGAATTAGATGAAAAATCAAGCACAATTCGTTTAGGTAACAAAGTAACTTATCAAGAACTACCAGATGGTTTGACAGAAACTTACAAAATCGTAGGTAGTGCTGAGGCTAATCCATTTGAATACAAAATTTCAAATGAATCTCCAGTAGCACAAGCTTTATTAGGAAAAGAAGTTGGAGATGTAGCGAAAGTTTCATTACCAACAGGTCCAGAAGATTCAATGGATATCAAAATTCTAGCGGTAGAATAGTATCATGATAGCATTAATCGGTGCAATGCCAGAAGAAGTGGCTATAATAAAAGAAAAGATAGAAAATTTACAAGAAAAGAAAATAGCGCATGTAACATTTTATGAAGGTAAATATGAAGGACGTGATATTGTTCTTATGTTAAGTTTACCAGGTAAGGTGAATGCTGCTATTGCTACAACTCTATTATTAGATTACTATAAACCGGAATATGTGATTAACATAGGGACATGTGGTGCCTTACAAGGTGATATGGAAATTGGGGACATGATTGTTGCTACAGAAGTAAGACATTTTGATGTTGATGCAACAGAGTTTGGCTATGAAATTGGTCAAGTACCACAAATGCCAGCAGCATATAATAGTGATGAAGAATTACAAAAATTAGCTTCAGAGATAAGCTTACCAAATCATAAAATCCACTTTGGGTTAGTGGGGACATCCGATTCTTTTATCTCTAATAAAGAGTTGAAAAAAGGAATATTGAAAAACTTTCCTAATATGCAAGTAGTTGAGATGGAAGCAGCAGCGATTGCTCAAACTTGTTACCAATTTGGAACAAAATTTATAGTTTGCCGTAGTGTAAGCGATAAGGCGGAAGAAGGAACAAGAGTTACTTTTGATGAATTTTTACAAATAGCTGCAGTAAACTCATCTATATTAACTACAGAATTAATTAAAAAACTTTAAAATTAATTATAAATCAGCAAAGGAGAGTAAAAGCTTTTCTTTGCTGTAATATTTATGTGAAGTAGGAGGGAAAGTATGATAACTATATTATCGAAATTATTTTTAATATTAACATCTGAAAAAAACTTCCGAGATACACTTTAAAATCAATTAAAAGTGGAGGCTATACAAAAAGAAGAACTAGATATAATCTGTAAAATTGTAAAAAGATGATTATACAAGATATAGAAAAAGGGTTCAGAGCAGGAGTAGCAGCATTGTTTTTTTCAAATTCATTTGTATTATTTCTTGGATACTATGGAGGAGCCTCGGCAACATATTTATTTAATTGTTTGATTTTTATTTATTGTGATGAGTATCTTGATTGCTATTTTTTTATTTATGTACAAAAAGTTAATAAAAATTCGAAAAACATTTTTTTAAAAAGCAGTGAAAAAAAGGGTATCCAGAATTATATAATGAATACGAAGATAGGTTAAACGAATACGTTGATTAAAAAAATATTATAGTCATAATTTTATGTAATTAATTGTATTGAAAAAAATGTTATAAAAATGTTAAGATAAAAATAGATAAATATTATTTAAGGAAAAGAAAAAAATGAAAAAAATATTACTGAAAGAAAAATCCTTTAATTATTTGAAGAATTTAATTCAGATAAGTTTGGGATTATTGATATTTTTATTTAATTTTTTTCCTATTTTAAAAAAAGAGATTGTTAGTTTAGACTTTAAGAAAAATACATCATTTTACTTTAACTATAGGTGAGATGAAATTTATTATAGTTTTATTATTTGGTTTATTAGGGATAAGTATTTTTATGTCTTTATGATTATTTTTGTCCTAAGAGCCATCAATTTAACAAAAAAATATGTCTTCATTCCGTATTTTTTTAAAAATTAGTTTTATGACCAACACGTTAAATATGGTTTTAGGTTTTGGTGGTTTTTATTGGCGCGGGACTTAGATATTATATGTATAAAGCTCATATACAAAAAAATGGAAAGACATTGGTTACTGCAATAGGGATGATTCTTATTTCTATGCTTTCAGGTATAAGTTTATTATCGATTTTTTTGTAGTTCTAAATGTATTTCCTGGACAAGCACTATATGCTAATAATAAAAATCTTTTATTATTCATTAATATTGATGTCATTATTTTTTTACCGTTATATCTATTTTTTTAATTTGAGAAAAACCGAGAATTAGAACAGATAGATATTTGAGTGTTAAATTGACAATTATTTCTTTTTTAGAATGGGTATTTGCAGCCCTTATTATTCTTATAATTCTTTATTTTTTTATACGGGAGATTTAGTTGCAGATAAGGAATTACAGATAATGGGAGTTATTATAGTTGCTTCAATAGTAGGATTATTAACTATGATTCCAGGAGGTTTAGGTACTTTTGATACTTTAGTACTTATTGGACTTAAAAATTTGGGTATAAATCCAGAAATTATAGGTGCGACAATTATAATATATAGATTGTCATATTATGTTGTTCCATTTTCTATTGGATGTTTTATGTTCTTAAGTGAAGGGATTAGAATGATAAAAGATAAATTTAAGAGAGGAGAAAAAGTTATGATTACGACGATAATTTATGCGATAGTTGCCTATTTTATTGGAAATGTAATGGGTGGAAAATTATTAGAAAAGATTTATAAAGAAGAATTTACTAATAAAGGTTCAGGTAATGTTGGAGCAAGAAATGCAGGACGCGTTTTAGGTCCTAGATCGTTTTTATTTGTTTTAGCAGTAGATTTTTTCAAAGGATTTTTTTAGTAGTTATATTACTGAAAAATATTAGATGTTGATTTAAAAAAATTGTATATATTTGTATAGTATTAGTATTACTAGGTCATATAAAACCTATTATCTTTAAGTTTAAAAGGTGGTAAAGGGGTGGCGACATTCTTTGGTTGTTTAGCAGCGTTATCATTAAATTTATTCTTAATCCTAATACTTTGTACATTAGTTATAGCTATTATTGTAAAAAAAGTTTAACAATTGGATTTTATTCTAGTCTTCCGTTTGTAACTTATATAAACTATGTAGAAAATTCATCATTTATAATATTAGGAATTTTTTTATACTAGCAGTTTTATTAATAAGTGTAGTAGCTGTAAAAAGATATAGAAGAGTCGTTTAATAAATATTTTAGTACAAGAAAAAATTAAGAAATCAGTTCGATAATGAGCTGATTTCTTTTTTTGTTATTTAGAACTGTTTTTTTCGTAGCTCTCTTCTTATAAGAAGGGTACGTTTAATATAAATTATTGCAGTTAATAGGAATAAAACTACAGTCATTATATATGCAACATAGTAGTATTCTAGTATTTTAATTTTATTGATAAAATTAACAAAGGGTGTTAAGTATGCTATTATTAGTGCTGTAGCGTAAAAAAATATTCTCATATTTTTAAAAAGATTTAAGATTTTATTAGTTTTTTTATTAATAACTTATTTTTTTCTTGAAAATATCTTACAAAGCTAACGTAGATACATATCGGGATAGTTGAGTAGAAATAGAAGATATTTTTTTGTATAAAAAAATGCAGTTAATAGCATGATGAAAAATAAGAAAAGTGATGATTAAGTATTTGTTATATTTCATATAATTGCCTCCCTTTTTTTATAGGAAAAAGTAGTGTATAATGGATAATAAAAAGAAGAATTAATCAAGCTTTTAAGTTCTTTATTTTAATTTTATTATAACATAATAAACATATAAAAATGATAATATTGTATTTGATATTTTTTTGTATAATTTTATTTTAAGAAAAAGATATATTGTTGAAAAATATATTGTGAAACTTAACTACAATTTAATTTAAGTTTTAATTATAGTTTAAAAGCTAATTTAATTGATTTTTAAAGTTAATAATTTATAATACAGTTATATGATAAATAAAAAAATAGGAGATGATCTATATATCGTTAAAGAAAAATAGCAAAAATTACTAGCGAATAAGAAAGTTAGCAAGATAGTATGGATGATAATAAGCCAATCTAAATTTAAAAAAAGATACTGAAGAATATTAAAATAGAAAGATAAAAACAAAAAAACAAATTTTTAATAGTTATAATATAATATGAATTTTTGAATAATATAATGGAGACCAATCTATACAAAAATAAAGTAGTATTTACACGCATTCTTTACGTTAATTTAAATTTGATATTATTACGATTTAAATAGTTGTAAATCGTAATAGTTACTTAAGAAGAAAATCTATTGACTTGTTATATAAAAACATAATAGAATTTAAGTATAGAATATAAGATAAATATTATGGAGGCTATTAATATGAGCAAATGTGAATGTGAACACCACTGTCACTGTCATGATGCAGTAGAAGATTGTAAATGTGGAAACTGTGTTGAAGGAACTTGTGAATGTAAAGAAGGGTGTGCATGTGGATGCCATAATGCAAAAGAAGATTGCGAATGTGGCAACTGTAAGACAGGAGCTTGTCATTGTGATAAGCATGCTGCATAAAATTTTTACAAAAAAAGAGATCTGGTATTTTTTACCAAATCTCTTTTTTATTAATTTAAAATTATCTAAGCGTAATTAGAAGGTTAAGCACTCCTGTAAGAACAAGAAGGATAACACTCCATTTAATTGTTTTAGCGAAGATTTCACTATCTCTGTTAACTAATCCAACGGCTGCTGCAGCAACTGCGATAGATTGAGGAGAAATCATTTTAGCGATTGCTCCACCTATAATATTAGAAGCTACTAATAATGAAGGGTCTACTCCAATTTGGGTCGCAGTCACAGATTGTAATCCAGCGAATAAAGATCCACTATTAACAACAGAACCAGTTAAGAATACTCCAATCCAACCTAAAATAGGAGAAAATAGTGGGAATATTTTTCCAGTATTGGCAAAAGCAAGTCCTAGTGTTGAAGACATTCCTGAATATGTAGAAATATAGGCGAATCCAAGGACTGAGCAGATAGTCAAGATAGGAGCCCACAATTCCAAGGCAGTTTCTTTTAGTGTTAAAAGCACAATTCGATTTTTTACTTTAAAGAAGATAACTGTAAGGATAGCCGCAAGTACAATTGCCGAAGTTGTGGATGTAAATGGAGCAAAACTGAAAATTGCCTTTATTGGTGTAGGTTCTTTTACAATAGGAGATATGCGAGATACCTCACCGTTAATATAAAAAGGGAAGTTAAATATTAGTGAATTTAAAATTCCAGCTTTTTGACCGGTTTTTGGATTTGCTCCTTGAACTAGTTGTTTAAAGAATGCTGTATTTAATATTGTAACGAATAATGTTAGTAGTATGAAGGGAGTCCATGCTCTAATAATTTTTTTTGTTGTTAAGCTCTCAACATTTTTTTCTGAAGAACTTTATTTTCAGAAAAAAAGGATTTTTTTAGGTTTCCAAAATTTTAAAAAAAGAATTAGTGAAAGTAAACTTACGATAGCAGAAGACACATTCACAAGTTCTGGTCCAACAAAAATTCAAGAATATAAATTGAGTTATTGTATAAGATCCACCGGAAACTAAAATGGCGGGAAAAGTTTCTTTAATTCCTTTAAATCCATCTATCATAAAAACAATAAGAAAAGTTACAATTATTGTAATTAAACATAAAATTAATGAAGTATTTTTTTACCGAGTGTTAAGGCGTCTAAATCAGTTAGATTAGCTGGTACAGTGACTGGGATTCCCATGGCTCCATATGCACCACCAGAAATATTTGCAACTAAACAAACAGCGGCAGCTTGTAATGGTTTGAAGCCTAAACCTACCAAAATTGCGGCTGTAATAGCGACTGGAGCACCAAAACCAGCAGCTCCTTCAAGAAATGCGTTAAAAGAGAAAGCAATTATAAGAACTTGAATTCTTTTGTCAGGTGATATGGATGATATACTTTGTTTCATAACATCGAAAAATCCAATTTTAACGGTTAACTTATATAAGAAAATAGCGGCTACGACGATGCTAGCAACAGGCCATAGTCCAGCAACTATACCTTGCTCAGTTGCTCCAACAATTTTATCAATAGGCATTTTGTAAAAGATAGCTGAAATTATTGATGCACTTATAATACTCAATCCACCGGCAATATACCCTTTTAACTTAAAAATGACTAATGAAATTAAAAAAATAACTATAGGGGTAGCCGCAATTCCCGCAGATAACCAAATGTTATCCATTGGATTATATTGTTGTTCCCAAATAATATTAAGAATCATTGTAATTATTCCTCCTAAGAATGATTTATAGAGCTGATTATAAAATAAGATAATTTTATGGTGCAAGAAATATGCCTGATAATAGTAAATCGTAGGTTTACATATAATTGAAAAAAATAATTGAATAACTTCAATTTTTTTAAGAAAAAGAAATAAAAAAATACAATACTAAGAAAAACGTTTAAAAAAAGAATTATCAGCAAGATGTTATAAATGTTAATAATGTATATATATTATTATTATTATTGAATTAAAAATAATTTTTAAACTAGATATATAAAAATACTGTTCTTACACATTTTTTTAAAAAGTAGTTTAATTTTTTTAAAAATAAAAGAAATATGGCTGTGTTGTTGTAAAAACAAACAACGCCAACTATCTGTACCAATACAGATTCTAAGAGTAATGATACAATAAAAATAATAATATTGTTGAGATAAATATTATTATTTTATTGAGTCTACAAATTTGACTTTTTTTAGAAACATTGTATATTAGTATAGTAATATATGATTAAAAAAATAATTTATATACATTTAATAAATATATATACAAACTTTGGAGGTTATTATGGTAAAAACATCAAAAGATTTAACTAAACAAGAGCATTTAGAAATGTATGAACTAATGCACCTTATTAGAGATTTTGATATGGAGTTAAGTAAACTATACTCTCGTGGTTTAGTTCACGGTATGACTCACTATTCAGTAGGGGAGGAAGCAGCTAACGTTGGAGCTATTTATCCACTAAGAAAAGAAGATTTAATGTTTTCTAATCACCGTGGACATGGGCAAACAATTTCTAAAGGAATTGAAATCGACCGCATGATGGCTGAAATCCTTGGTAAAGAAACAGGTCAATGTAAAGGACGTGGAGGAAGTATGCACGTTTATGATCTTGAACAAGGAAATATGGGATGTAATGGTATCGTTGGTGGAGGTCACGGTTTAAGTACTGGTGCTGCTCTAGCTCAAAAAATGAAAAAAACAGGTAATATTGTAATTTGCTGTATGGGTGATGGAGCTACTAACGAAGGAAGTTTCCATGAATGTTTAAATATGGCATCTAACTGGGATTTACCACTTATTTTCTACGTAATCAATAATAAATATGGTATCTCAATGGCTCAAGAGAGATGTATGCGTGTAAAAGAAATTACTGAACGTGCAGCTTCATATAGAATCAAAGGAATTCATGTTGAAGATGGAAACGATGTATTAGCTGTATATGATGCAATGCAAGAAGCTATCGAACACACTAGAAGTGGGAAAGGTCCTGTTTTAGTTGAAGCAGTATCTTATAGATGGTTTGGACACTCTGCTTCAGATGCTGGTAAATACCGTAGTCGTGAAGAAGTAGCAGAATGGAAACTTAAAGATCCTAACGTAAAATATAAAAACTACTTATTAGAAAATGGAATTGCTACAGAAGAAGAATTAAAAGAAATCGAAGATAGATCAAAAGCAACTATTGATGATGCTGTAGAATTTGCAAAAGAATCACCATTTGCTGATGGTTCAATTGCGTTCCAAGATAACTACGCTGACTAATATTTTAAGTTGATGTAATTTAAATAATTTTTATATGAAATAGGAGATTAATAGTTATGACTAAAGAAACAAAAATTATGACAGTTCGTGAAGCCATAAAAGAAGCTATGACTCACGAAATGCGTGAAGATGAAAATGTATTTTTAATGGGTGAAGATGTTGGTATCTTCGGAGGAGATTTTGGTACAACAGTTGGTATGTTAGAAGAATTCGGTCCTGAACGTGTTATTGACACACCTATTAGTGAAGCTGCAATCTGTGGAGCCGCTGCCGGAGCTGCGTCAGTTGGTATGCGACCTATCGTAGATGTAACATTCATGGACTTTGTAACAATTGGTATGGATGCGATTGTTAACCAAGCTGCACCAATGCGTTACATGTTAGGTGGAGAAGTTCAAGTACCGGTTACGTATCGTTGTGCATCTGGTGCAGGTACAGGAGCAGCAGCTCAACACTGTAAAGCTCTAGAAGCATGGTTCTGTCACATTCCAGGTCTTAAAGTAGTAGCTCCAGGTACTGCTGGTGATGTTTACTCAATCTTAAGAGCTGCAATTAGAGATAATAACCCAGTTATCTACATTGAACCAAAAGCATTATTCGGACGTAAAGGTGAAGTTGAAGTAGGAAAAATTGGTGTTATTGGAAAAGGTGACATCAAAGTAGAAGGAACTGATGTAACATTAGTATCATGGGGAAGAATGTTAGAGCGTAGCTTAAAAGCTGCTGAAGAATTAAAAGAAGAAGGTATTTCAGTAGAGGTAGTAGACCCAATTACATTAGTACCATTAGATACAGACTTAATTGTTAAATCTGTACAAAAAACTGGTAAATTAGTAGTATGTCACGACTCATTCAAAACTGGTGGATTCGGTGGAGAAATCGTTGCACGTATCGCAGAAAGTGATGCATTTGATTTCTTAGATAGCCCAATTTACCGTGTAGCTGGTGCTGACACACACATTCCATCAGCCAAAAACTTAGAAAAATTAGTTGTACCTGATGTAGAAGACATCAAAGAAACAATTAAAAAAGCTGTAAATAAAAAATAAAAATTTAGTTAGCGAAGGATGTGAATAAAACATGGCAGTAGAGGTTATAATGCCAAAAGCCGGTAGTGAAATGGAAGAGGGCGAAATCGTACAATGGTTTAAAAATGAAGGTGACCATGTCGAAGCAGGAGAAGTCCTATTAGAAATCGTAACAGACAAAGTAAATATGGAAGTAGAAGCTGATACTAGTGGAACTTTATTAAAAGTACTAGCTCAAGCAGGAGATGTAGTACCAGTTGTTCAAACAATTGCATGGATTGGTGAGCCAGGAGAAGCAGTTCCTGGAGCAAGTTCAACAGGAGAGGTAGCTCCAGTAGAAACTGTTGTTGAGAAAAAAGTTGATCACACACCAGTTAAAGAAGTTGAAGTAATTGACTATTCAGGTATCCGTGCTACACCTGCAGCAAGAGCATATGCTCGTGAAAAAGGTCTTGACTTATCTAAAGTTAAAGGGACTGGTGCAAAAGGTCGTATCCACAAAGATGATGTAATAGATTACAAATTAAATTCTAAAGTTAAAATTTCACCGCTTGCTGCACGTATTGCGCAAGTAGAAGGGATTAACACAGAAAGTATCGTGGGAACAGGACCTAACGGTAAGATTATGAAAGTAGATGTTCTTGCGGTTCTTAATGGTGCACCAAAAGCAGCTCCAGCTAAGAAAGAAGAAATTGCTCAGCCAGCTAAAAAAGCAGCTAAAGCACCAAATGAAAACCAATGGGGAGTTGTTGAAACAGTACCGATGTCACCAATGCGTAAAGTTATTTCTAAACGTATGAGTGAATCTTACTTCAGTGCACCAACATTTGTGGTTAACGTAGAAGTTGATATGACAGAACTTTTAGCATTACGTAAAAAAGTTGTTGATGCAATTATCGAAGAAACTGGTAAAAAAGCAACGGTTACAGACTTTATTTCATTAGCGGTAATCAAATCATTAATGAAACACCCATATGTAAATGCTTCTTTATCAAGTGATGAAAAAGAAATGTATTTACACCATTATGTAAACTTATCAATCGCTGTTGGTATGGATAGTGGATTAGTAGTACCAGTAATTAAAGGTGCCGATAAGATGAGTCTTAAAGAGCTTGTAGTAGCTTCTAAGGAAATTACAACTAAAGCTCTTGCTGGTAAATTAAACCAGATGAAATGGCAGATTCAACATTTACAATCAGTAATTTAGGTATGTACGGAGTTAAGAGCTTTGTACCAATCATTAACCAACCAAATACAGCTATTTTAGGTGTAAGTGCAACTGTACCAAAACCAGTAGTGTTGAATGGAGAGGTTACTGTAAGACCTATTATGACATTGACATTAACAGCGGATCACCGTGTTGTTGACGGATTAGAAGGAGCTAAATTCATGAAGACACTGAAAGAAGCTATTGAAAATCCACTATCATTACTAATTTAATGATGATATAATATTGTTAGAAAATAAGAGAAAAGTGTATTAAGGAGTGATTATAACATGGCAGTAGAAGTTATTATGCCAAAAGCCGGAAGTGAAATGGAAGAAGGCGAAATCGTACAATGGTTTAAGCAGGAAGGTGAAGAAGTAAAAGAAGGTGAAGTCCTACTTGAAATCGTAACTGATAAAGTTAACATGGAAGTAGAAGCTGAAGCAAGTGGAACATTATTAAAAATTCTTCACCCAGCTGGATCAACTGTACCAGTTGTTCAAACAATTGCTTGGATTGGACAACCTGGTGAAGCAGTACCAGGAGCTGATGGTGCAACAGCAGCAGCTCAAGAAGTTGTTAAAGAAGTAGCAGCCGATGTAAAAGTACCTGAAACTAAAGCAGAAGAAGTATTACCAAAACGTGAACGTCGTGGAGAATATGATGTTGCTGTTATCGGTGGTGGACCTGCTGGATATGTAGCAGCTATTAAAGCAGCTCAATTAGGTGGAAAAGTAGCACTAGTAGAAAACCGTGAACTTGGTGGAACATGTCTAAACCGTGGATGTATTCCAACAAAAACATTCTTACATAATGCTGAAATTATTAACTACATCCGCTCAGCAAAAGATCGTGGTATCAAACTTGTAAATGATGCATTTACAGTTGACATGGAACAAACTGTAGCAGTTAAAAATAAAGTATCTAAAACACTATCAGGTGGAGTAGCTGGATTACTTAAATCTTACGGTGTTAAAGTATTTAATGGAGTAGGTCAATTAACAGCTGATAAAAAAGTTGTTGTTGATGAGAAAGAAACTATCGATGCTGATAACGTAATTTTAGCTGGTGGTTCTAAAGTAAGTAGAATTAATATTCCGGGAATGGATAGTGATAAAGTTCTTACAAGTGATGAGTTCTTAGATATTACAGAAGTACCATCTCGTTTAGCAGTAATCGGTGGAGGAGTAATCGGTTCTGAATTAGGACAAGCATTCGCTACATTTGGTTCTAAAGTAACTATTGTTGAGATGGCTGATCGTCTTATTGCTGGTATGGATAAAGATGCTTCTGTAGCATTAGAAAAACAATTCAGAAAACAAGGTATCAATGTTCTTACATCTACTAAACTATTAGAAATCGTTGACAAAGGTCATGAAGTAGTAGTTAAAGTTGAAGGAAAAGAAGATATCGTTGCAGATAAAGTTCTATTATCTATCGGACGTGTTCCAGATAACACATGTCTTGGAGAATTAGCTGATAAATTCGAAATGGAACGTGGACGTGTTAAAGTTGACGAATACATGGAAACTTCTATTAAAGGAATCTATGCTCCTGGAGATATTAACGGAGTTAAAATGTTAGCTCACGCAGCATTCAAGATGGGAGAAATCGCTGCTGAAAATGCAATGGGTCACCACAAAAAAGTTGATCTTAAAGCAACGCCAGCAGCAATCTACACTCATCCAGAAATCGCTATGGTTGGTTTAACTGAAGACCAAGCTCGTGAAAAATATGATGTTAAAGTTGGTAGATTCAACTTTGGAGCTAATGGACGTTCATTAGCATCTAACCACGGCGAAGGATTTGTTAAAGTAATCATGGATACTAAATACAGAGAAATCTTAGGTATCCATATCGTAGGACCAGTTGCAGCTGAAATTATCAATGAAGGTTCAACTCTATTACAAACTGAAATGACAATTGATGATGTTATGGATATTATCCACGGTCACCCAACATACTCAGAAGCTTTATACGAAGCAATGGCTGATTGTATCGATATGTGTATCCATGCACCTAAGAAAAAAACTAAATAAGTTTAATGAAAAAAAGCAACTAGATTTCTAGTTGCTTTTTTATAATATTTTTAATTAAATTTGAGGTATATAATTAATTCTATTTTTTTAATGGTAATCAATTTATATATAACAATACACCCAAGCAAGATATAATTTGCTTGGGTGTAAGTATTAACGAGAACTTTCAGCCTTATGAACTTCTTTGTGTAATGTTTGTAAATTTATACTTACAGCTTTATATTCTTCGCTTTGAGGTAATTCAAGTTTAAAATTAAGTGGTTTAGACACTTCTACAGTAGCATTCTTAATATCGAAATTAAATACATGTCCACCTTGAGTGCGATCGTCACTGATGTAGTGAAGATGAAAACCTCCAACACCAACTCCTTGAGTATATTCAGGAGAAAAGAATCCAACTATTGTACCTTTTACTATTTTCGTAATTAAATATACTTTGTGTTTTTAGTATTTCTAAAAGACTTGGGTAAGGTTTTTCATGTTTTTTAGGTGAACGAGTATCTATTTTATCAAATACACCAGTAATTTTTATTGCATAAAAATAATTTGGATTTAGATATTCACTGATATCCTTATTTAATGTTTCAAAACTTGTTCTAGTTATTTTTTTAAAGTTTGTAGAAAACTTAGTAATGTTTGAAAAAAAGGTGAGGTTGCCTCTTTAGGTTGTAGAGTAGAAAAACCATCACTATCAGTTTTATAGACTTTCCCATCAAGTATAATCATTTCACCATCAACACCTTCAAAAGTACCAATACCAAAATCACCATATTCTAGTAACTTTTCTATTGTAGTAGTTCCACTAAATGCTCCACCCATGAGTGCAGCCATTGTACTATATTGATATAACATAATAAAACTCCTTTTATATTATAAATTTATAATTTAGTGTTAATTCCAAAAATTAGAATTTTTTTAGAGATAATTTTAATAAAATTAGTTTAAATAGCTATCCTGAAGAGTTTCACCAAGTTTAATATTATCGCTATAATCAACAGGAACATCTATAACAACTGGACCTTCGATTTGGAAAGCTTCTCTTAAACATTTTGCAAATTCTTCTTTAGTTGTAGCACGCATTCCTACAGCGCCATAAGATTCCGCATGTTTTTTTATATCCACTTGTCCAAGGTGAACAGCAGAGTCACGACCGTACTTCATTTCTTGTTGGAAAGCCACCATATTATAAGATGAATCATTCCAAACAACGTGAACTATAGGTGATTTTAAACGAACAGCAGTTTCAAGTTCCATTGCTGAGAATAAAAAGCCACCGTCTCCAGATATTGATAAAGTTTTTTTATTAGGGTAAAGTAAACCAGACGCTATAGCCCACGGTAAAGCTACTCCTAAAGTTTGCATACCATTAGAGAAAAGTAAATGACGTGGTTCATATGAGCGGAAGTGTCGTGCTAACCATATTCCATGCGATCCAATATCACAAGTAACAATAGTATCATCAGAAACTGCATTTTGAGTTTGTTGAATAATCTCTAGTGGATGAAGGCGACCTTCAATTTTTGATTTAGGTGGTTCATCTCGTTTAACAATTTCTTCTTGAAGTTCTTTTAGATAAGATAGATTTTCTTCTGAAATTCGTACTTTTGGATTTCCTTCATAAATACATTTTAAAGTTGCTGAAATATCACCGATAAGCTCAATATCAGGTTGATAATCGCGATCTATTACAGCAATAGTATCATCTATATGCACTAAAGTAGCATTTTTATTTGTGTTCCAATAAACAGGATCATATTCTATAGGATCATAACCAATAGAGATAATCAAGTCAGCTTTATTTAGTAATCTGTCTCCAGGCTGATTTCTAAATAACCCTACACGTCCATAAAAATGTTGAACCAATCCACGAGAAATAACACCCGCAGCTTGGAACATTTCGACTACTGGTATACCAGTTTTAGCTACTAATAAACGAATTGCTTCTGTAGCTTCTTTGGTAGAAGCATTCATACCCAGTAAAAGAACTGGAAGTTGAGAATTTTCAATTTTTTCTACTAAATCACTTACATGTTTAGGATCAGCTATACCTAAAACAGGTTCTTTAAGTCTTTTTATGGCTTTTACAGAGGTGTTCTCATTTATGACATCTGCGGGTAGAGATACAAATGTAGCACCTTTTTTAGGTTCTTTAGCTTTTCTAAAAGCATTAGTAATAGCTTCAGAAATACTATCTTGATGACCTACCTCAACAGATGATTTAGTTACTGGACGAAGTAAGCTTACGTTGTCCATGCTTTGATGTGTTTGTTTTAATAAGTCAGAACGCTTAACTTGACCTCCTATAGCAACAACAGGATCCCCTTCAGAGTTTGCAGTAATAAGTCCAGTGGCAAGGTTACTAACACCTGGACCAGAAGTAACTAAAGCAACTCCAGGTTTTCCAGTTAGACGTCCCACAGCTTGCGCCATAAAAGCGGCGTTTTGCTCATGACGAACTACAATAAGTTCAGGACCTCGATCTACTAGTGCATCAAAAACAGCATCGATTTTTGCACCGGGTATGGCAAAAACATGTTTAACACCTTCATTTATTAAAGTATCTACAACTAACTCTGCTCCGCGTCGAGAACTTTTATCTAAATTATCTCTCATTATTATTCCTCCTACACTATGAGAATCAAAAAATATATATTAATATTCTAACTCTATATTGTAATTTTTTCAATAAAAGAAATTATTATATTGTTTAATATAGAATATTTCTTATTATTATAGATACTAATTTTCTGTAAATTAAACTAAATTATCCAAGTAATGTCTTCATACTATTTGATATAGCTTTTTCTTTTTAAAGAATCATATTTTAAAATTTTCTCGTAATATTCCATATTTTATAGAATCGTAGTAGATACCTTTGTAGTATCTAACCTTAGGAATTCTCGCTTCACAAACTAGGTTAAGTTTTTCTGCAAGTTTTATCATTCTAGGATTCCCACTCCATGTTGTAAGACCAATATGCTGTATTTCAGGAAATTTTTTAAAACATAGTTCTATCCATTTGCTTAGAGCTGAGTATCCTATACCTTTTGCCCAAGTATTCTGATCATATATTACAATTCCAATTTCTAGCCAGCGAGTGGAAAAACATTCCCAATAGTAAGTGACAATTCCGATTGGTCTGTCGTTTAAAAATATTCCTAAGACACGCTCGCTCAAATAATATTCATGGTGATTTTTTAGTAAGAATGTATCTAAATCAATAAATTTAAATTCGTTAAAATATGGTGCATTATATTTACTCCATTCAGGTTCTTCTGATGAGTAAATCATATTGTATAAATCTGATAAATGTTTTTTTCTTCTATTTTTCTTTAGTGTAATCATATACATCTCCTTTTTTTATAATTATATCATAATAAAGGGTTAAAACTCTTTCACAATTTTTATTCAATAGAATATTGATATTCATTATGATATAATTATTCTTGTATTAATGGTAATGAGGGTGAAAAAAATGGAGAAATTTAGTAAAAATAATATCAGATATTTTCCTTTGGATAATGAACATTGGATTATTAATCATAGGAGTATTACTATCATTTGGATTAATAATGGAAGCTAAAGAAATATATCATGAAGGGGTAAAATTTTTTTAGCTGATCAAGGTAATTATCAACACTTTGTTGAAGGAATATTAGTATTCTTCCTATATTTTGAGTTCGTAGCTCTTATTGTGAAATATTTTTAAAAAAACAATTATCATTTTCCGCTGCGATACTTTATTTATATTGGAATAACAGCAATTATTAGGTTAATTATAGTTCAACATGATGATCCCAAAAGTGTTCTTATTTGGGCTGGAGCAATTTTATTGTTAGTTATAAGTTTAGCGATTGCTGAGAAATTTATAAAAAAAGATTAAGAAAAGACTTCGAACTATTTTAGGTTCGAAGTCTTAATTTTATTTCACAGTATATTTACCAGTTTTATAGTCGATAGTAACACCTTTTTGGAAGTTTGGTAAGAATACATTGTATTTAACACTCTTACCATTATCTTCAACTGACATTGCTTCCATGATAACCCCTTGAGCAACGAGATCATCACCTTTAAAAACAGGAGTTACACGGTAACGTACATGTTTTTTAGTTTTCTTAACGTAATCTGCAACCTCATTTTCAAAAGGAATCATATTAAGATTCATAAATCTTGTTCCAGTCATAAGGTTTTTATCATTATCATTTTCTCCAGCTAGTTGGAAAGCAATTAAATGTGATCTATCATAAACATGAGTGCCTCTATTACTTTGCCATCCGCTTGGGCGAACATGGGCGATTTCTTCACGTTTATCAGTTGGCATTAAATCAGTACCTATAATACCGTTAGCTTGTCCAACACGTCCAAGTTTGTCTAAAGGACTATAGTTTTCAAATGATGTAGTAGATAAGTCTTCCTTAGCGAAGTAAGGATTGTTATTATTTAGTACTTTATACTTGTTATCGTCAGTTGCTTCACTTTCTTTAGGTGCTGTAAGAGAATTGAGTACATCATCAGGAATTTTTGATACGCTTGTGAATGTTGTGGCAGTATTTGATGTTTTATTTGATGATTTATTCGTGTAATAAGTGATAGCAAATGCTGCTAAAATTACTATTGCAATTGATATAATTGAAAATAAAGATAATTGTTGTTTTTTCCTTTTTGCCATAGGGCCTCCTTATTTTATTGTAATTTAAATGACTAAGAGGAAGAGTAGAGCTCTTCCCCTAAAAAATATTTATTTTTTAAAGTAATTGATTCCCATTGCATCTTTTACTTCGTCTAAAGTAGCAGCTGCAACTTTTTCTGCTTTTTCACTTCCTGCTTTTAACATTCTATATACTTCAGCTTTATCTTTTGCGAATTCTTCACGACGCTCTCTTATTGGACGTAGGTAATCTTGCATAACATCATTTAAACGGCGTTTTAGTTTCATATCGCCAAGTCCACCGCGAGAGTAGTGTTCTTTAAGCTCTGCAACTTCATCAGTACGAGTATCGAAAATGTCTAAGTATTTAAATACAACATTTCCTTCAACTTGACCTGGATCTTCAATCTTGATGTGGTTTGGATCAGTGTACATTTTCATTATTTTAGCTTTAATGTTTTCTTCACTATCCCCTAAGTAAATACCATTGTTTAAACTTTTGCTCATTTTTCCTTGTCCATCTATACCTACAAGACGAGCATGATTTTTTGGTGGTAGTACAATCTCAGGTAATACTAAAACTTCTTTATTGTATGTTCTATTGAAGTCACGAACGATTTCACGAGTTTGTTCAAGCATTGGCTTTTGATCTTCACCAACAGGAACGTGTGTTGCTTTAAATGCAGTAATATCAGCAGCTTGGCTTACAGGATAAGTAAAGAATCCTGCTGGAATACTTTCACCAAATTTTTTGTCGTTAATTTCCTGTTTAACAGTAGGGTTACGGTGTAATCTAGAAACTGATACTAGATTCATGTAGTACATGTATAATTCAGCAAGTTGTGGAATTTGTGATTGAATAAAAATAGTAGTTTTTTTAGGATCGATTCCAACTGCAAGATAATCAAGTGCTACTTCTGTAATATTTTCAATAACTTTTCCTGGGTTATCAGCATTATCAGTAAGTGCTTGTTGATCGGCAATCATAATAAATACTTCAGTATCATCTTCATTTTGTAAAGCTATACGATTTTTCAAAGAACCAACATAGTGTCCTAAGTGAAGTTTACCAGTTGGTCTATCTCCAGTTAAAATAATTTTTGTCATAAAAGGGTAACTCCTTTAAAATAATTTTAATAATTCCTTATAATTATACCATAATCTAACAGAAGTTTGTTTGAAATAACATAAAAAATATTAATTTAGATAAAATTTAGTGTTTTAGTTGGAAAATAATGATATAATAAAAGGTAAAGAAATAGTTAATTATTAAGGAGATTAATATGATATATATAGAATCAAAAAGTAATGATCCACGCTATAATACAGCATTAGAACTGTATGCTTTTAATGAACTTGCGGAAAAAGATGATGTGTTTATGTTATGGATAAACTCGCCATGTATCGTTGTTGGTAAAAACCAAAACACAACAGAAGAAGTAAACCAAAAATTCTGTGATGACAAAGGTATTAAAATTGTTCGTCGTGTAAGTGGTGGTGGTGCAGTTTACCACGATTTAAACAACTTAAACTACACAATTATCTCAAATGGTAGAAGTGGAGAAGAATTTGACTTCAAATCGTTCTCACAACCTGTGCTAGATGCATTAGATTCATTAGGAGTTAAAGCAGAATTTACAGGACGTAATGACTTAGAAATTGATGGTCAAAAATTCTGTGGTAATGCACAATATGTACGTAATGGTCGTATTATGCACCATGGTTGCTTAATGTTTGATGTTAATACATCAGTTTTAGCAGATGCTTTAAAAGTATCTAAAGATAAAATTGAATCAAAAGGAATTAAATCAGTACGCTCACGTGTAACAAACATTAAAGATCACCTTCCAAACCAAGATATGACAGTTCAAGACTTCGTTGCAGCTCTTAAAAAATATATGAGTGAAAAATATGAAATGACTGATTTTGTTGCAACTGAAGAAGATGAAGCTGCAATCTTAGCTATTCAAGAAGAAAAAAATAACTCATGGGATTGGGTATATGGTAAAAATCCTGACTTCAACATTAAACGTAATAGAAGACTTAAAACTGGTAAAATCGAAGCTAATATCATGGTAGAACAAGGTGTTATTACTAATATCAAATTCTACGGAGACTTCTTCGGAGTAATGGATGTAGAAGATATTGCTAAAAAATTAGTGGGTGTAAAATACCAAAAAGAAGATATTCAAAAAGTTTTAGAACAAATTGATATTAACTCTTACTTCTTAGGAGCAACATTAGAAGAAGTAGTAGATATTTTAGTAGACTAATAAACAATTTAGGAGTGAAGTAATATGATTATTGCAACAACAAATTATGTTCCTGGAATGGAAGTAGTAGAATATAAAGGATTAGCTACAGGTGAAGTAGTAGCTGGGATTAATGTTATCAAAGATATAGGAGCAGGAATTCGAAACCTTTTCGGTGGAAGAGTTCAAGGGTATGAAGATGAAATTATTCAAGCAAGAGCTCAAGTTTTAAAAGAATTAGAAGCTCGTGCAGCTGAGATGGGTGCTAATGCCATTATCGGAGTTAGAATTGACTTTGATCCTCTAGGAGGAGACGGTAATAATATGCTTTTAGTTACAGTTACAGGAACAGCTGTAGTAGTAAGATAGTTATAAATAGAAATATTTGTCAAGATAGTATATAATATAAAATAATTATATAAAATTTACTGATAGAAAGAAAAAATAAATGAAACAGATATTTAACATTAAAAAAACTTTTTCTGTTTTACTTTTTAGTGATTGCTTTAGTAGCCTCTGCTGTATTCGTAGCAGGATGTAGTGATGATAAAGGAACAAGCTCTAGTTCATCATCAAAAGCAACTTATACAATAAGTAAAGAAGAGAAAGATTATTTATCAAAACGTTTTTCAGAATTATTTAAAACAAATAATGAAACAGTAGCTTATATTTATGCTCCAGGAACAGAATTAGACGAACCAGTAGTTCAAACTAATGACAACGAAACATACTTAGATAAAACTTTTGAAGGTGGACATGTTCCTTACCTTGGTACTGTATTCATGGATATGGATAACAAAAAAGACTTTCATGACAGATTAACTTGGTTATTTGGTCATGCTCGTGGAAGTAAAGTTGGAGATCACCGTATGTTCAATGATGTTAACTACTATGACAAACAAGAATACCTGGATAAACACAAATTCGTAGTTATTGAAACTCCTGAGAGAAAATACTACTACGAAGCAGCGTTCTTGACAATTGTACCAGAGACAACTTCATTTTATCGTTTGGATTTTGAAAATGATGAAGATTTCTTAAGCCAATTAACAAATGTTAAGAAAGATGCGACAACTAAAAATGATAGTGTTCAACTTAAAGGAAATGATAAATACTTAGTATTATCTACTTGTCGTGAGGAAGACGAAACAATTCGTTCTAACCTGTATCTACGCCAAATTCCAGATAATGAAATGAACGATTTCTTAGCTAAACATAAAGATGAATTAAAATATGTAGCTACAAGATAATAAATATTGAAAAGCAATCTAATGATTAAGTTCACTAGATTGCTTTTCAGTTTATTTAAATAATATTTTGCTTAGGCATCATTCTAAATTCTCTTATTAAGAAGAATAATGAAATTGAGAATGCACAAAGGTCAGTCACTGGAGTAGCATAGATTATTCCCTCAATTCCAAAGAAATGTGAAAGAATAAATAACATTGGTATTAGTACTATAAGTTGCTTAGTTAAGGCAATAGTAACTCCAATTTTTGGTTTTCCTATTGCAGAGAAGAAAGTAGAACTTGAAATTTGAACACCATTTATAAATGTAAATAACAAGAAGAATCTCATATACCTAACTGCGAACTCAAAGTATAGTTCATTACCATTTCCGAATAGACTAACAATTTGTTTAGGAAAAATCTCGAAAATTAGGAAGAATGTAATTGAGATAATCATCGCATATTTCATAGTGTATCTCATTGTAGTACGAACTCTCTCGTATTTTTTAGCTCCGTAATTATATCCAAAAATTGGTTGAGCACCTTGAATTAATCCAATAATAATAGCTATAAATATTATATTAATTTTAGCTACAATTCCGGCGACGGCAATAGGAATATCATTCCCGTATACAGAATTAGTACCGTGAATATTTAATAAATTGTTTGTTACTATTTGAGCTATCATATTAGAACCTTGGAAAACAAATGAAGGCATTCCGAACCCTGCAGCAACTTTTAATAAAGGTATCTTAGGGATGAAGTCTTGTTTAGTAAACTTAACGCTTTTAAATTTTGGAAAATATAAAATAAGAATCAATGCAGATAAGAACTGGCTTATAACTGTAGCCCAAGCCGATCCAGCAATTCCCCAACCAAATCCAAAGATAAAAATTGGATTAAGAATAGTATTAAGTACTGCACCAAAAATAATGGCAAACATTGAATATTTAGGGCTATTATCTGAGCGGACAATAGGGTTAGTACTAATGGAAATTAGTAAAAATGGTATCCCTAAAGATGTAATACCAGCAAAGGTCATTGCATATTCTAAAATTTCATCTGTAGATCCAAATGCATACATAAGAGGTTTTAAGAATATGTGAACTAAGATTGTGATAATAATACCTATAATAAATAATGAAGATACTGCAGTACCAACTACAGATTTCGCTTTTTCAGGATTGCCACGACCTAACTCAAGATTAAAGTTAGAGGCAGCACCGATTCCTATCATTAAACCTATAGCTAAGCAAATAGTTGTAAGAGGAAACGCGACATTTGTTGCAGCATTACCTAAGTAACCAACACCTTGACCGATGAAAATCTGATCGATTACACTATACATCGCATTAATAATATTAGCAGTAATAGCAGGCCAAGCAAATGATGTAAGTAATTTTTTTATAGGTTTTGTACCTAGCGGATTTTCTATATAATTTTGTGTCTTTTCCATATGATTCCCTCCTTAAGTTATTTTATTTAATATCATGAAGAAAGTAGAAATTTCTTCTTCAGTCAAGCTTTTAAGAACTTCTTTTTCAGCTGTGTTTAATAGATTAGAGTAACTTGATAAAACCTCTTTACCTATTTCAGTCAAATGTAATGTATAAGAACGTCTATCTTTTATTCCACGTTTTCTAATAACAAGATTTTGTTTTTCTAGTGCATCGATATTACGTCCAACAATATTTCTATCTTTTCTATGTATTTCAGCAAGTTGAGCTTGGGTAACCCCTTCATTTTCCGAAACGTAAATAAGAGTTATGAAATGCCCATGAGTAATGCCTATCTCGGCAAGAGGTTGTTTAGTGTAACTTCTCATGTTCTCTAATAGCGTAATAAGCTTATAACCTAACGCATCTTTTAGCATAATTTCACCACCTAAAATAATATAGATAATATATTATATACCTAGTATACTAGTTTGTCAACATAAAAAAGAAAACACTGAAAATAATATGTTTCATAGTTTTTTCTTCAGTGTTTTCTTACTGTTTATGAAAATTTGACTCTGTTTGTATTGAGTAGAAATTTAGTATTAATTAATGTTCTAAACCACCTGTTATTTTTGTATCTTCCTTATCATAATAAGTCACAGCAGTTTTTATTATTAATTCTAAAGCAACAGTAATGTCTTCTTTTTTCATATAAGGCATATTAGGCTTATCCAAAACTTGTTCTTCAATGTATGGGATATGAATAAATCCAGCTTTAATATTTGGATATTTTTTTGAAGTTATGTATAAAGCCTCATACATAATATGATTGCAAACAAAAGTCCCGGCAGTATTAGAAATAGCGGAAGGGATATTATTCTTATTCAATTCGTCAACAATAGCCTTTATTGGTAGTGTAGAAAAATATGCATTTTCTCCATCTTTTCTTATAATTTCATCAATAGGGCTATTTCCAATATTATCTGGGATTCTAGCATCATCAATATTAATAGCGATACGTTCAGGTGTTATCTTACTTCTTCCACCAGCTTGACCAATACAAATCACGATGTTAGGAGAAAATAAGTCTATATTTTCTTCCAAAACACGTGAGCTGTCTTTGAAGACTGTAGGTAGGGTAATTTTTTTTATTTCTATATTATCTATTACATCTGGTAAGCTATTAACACATAAACTAGAAGGATTAATACTCTCGCCACCAAACTTATCAAAACCAGTTATTAATACTCTCATAAGGCACCTCGTAATTTAATAAAAAAATATGTTGTAATAATTAACTTAATAATATTATAAAGGCAATTACAATATCATAATTAAATAAATTTTTTTAAATTATAATAATTATAAAAACAGTTTAGATAATTTGAAAAATAGTATTTCTATATTTTTAGGAAATAAATTGTAATTCGTAGTAAAATAAATCATTAGTTCTTTAAATTTAATTTTTCAGATTTTTTTAAGAATTAAATTTACATTATTCTGAAAAAAATGATATAATCTATTTATTATCTAAGATGTTTTTTTGTGAAAAAGATAAGTTTTACTTTATTGTTAGCTAATAAAAATAAGGCTATGTGAAGTAATGTGTAATAAATGGGGAGGAGAAGTTTATGTATCGTACAAAAAAATACTATGATAATAAGTTGTATATTGTTCAACTTATTACTATAATTTCTATATTACTAAGAACTATAGTAAATTTAACATCAATTTTTTTATTATTCAAGTTATCTTAGATAGTTTGATATCTAAAGATTTTTGAGAGAGTTTATCATTTTGTTAAATACTTGATAGTAGTATTAGTATTTTATTTTTTTATTGCTATTTCTTTCTCAATATTTTCTAAGAAAACTTTTTCTTTCTTGGAAATTTTTTTCTGTTTTAGAGTATTTTTTTATGATAAGTTTTTAAAAAAAGTGAATATAATGATTGTAAAGAAGCAAAAAGTGGCGAAATATTATCTAAGTTAACGTCAGATAGCATAAAGATATCAGATTGGTATTCTCAAGGTAAAGTTATTTTAGTAACGCAGTCTTTTTATTTTGTTTTCTATATTGATATTTATGTGTAGGTATAATGTTTCGATAACACTTATATTATTCTCTGTAATATTGGTATGCTTTTTTTATTATAAAAACAAATAAGTAAGAAGCTTTCGAATTGTATGAAGAGTGAACAGAAATTATTAGGTGAAACTAATCAATATATACTTCAGTCAATATTAGGTTATTTTTGATTTAAAAACAATTAAACAAAGAACAGTACTTTATAGATTACCTTAAAGAGAACATTATAAATAAAAAGAATAAAGGTTAATACTAATTTAGCAAAGTATTTTTTTCGCTATATGTAGGTATATCTGCTACTGTTGCATTTATATTACCCATTGTTTCTCTATTACTTTCAGTGTATTTTTATAATATATGAAGATTTTTTTCCGTAGGTTCGGCTATTGCAATATTTTTCTACAGTTAGAATGTTAGATGAACCTATAAATTCTATATCAGATAAAATAACTGTTAGGCAGACTGCTCATAAGATAGAAAGTGAGTTGTCTAAGACTTTCAATAATAAAAAGCAATGAAGAGAAAAAACTATTAAAAATTAAGTGAATTTAGCAGTGTAAATGTGAATATATCTAATTTTTTTATTTTAAAGATAATCTGATTTTTATCTGATTTTAGATTAGAAATTAATAAGGGTGATTTTCTAGTTTTAAAAAGGAAGAAGTGGTGTAGGAAAGACGACGGTATCTAATCTTATATTAAGAAACTTGCAAGAAGGTGCATATAAACTAGATGGAGAAGTCTTAATTAATGAAAAAGATATATATAAGAATAATATAAAAAAATTTTTAGGAGAATTTCTAAAAAGTAAATCAAGAACCATACATATATGAAGCTACAATAAGAGATAATATTCTCTTAGGGGATTCATATGATGATAGACTTGATGAGATAGTTAGATTGTTACATCTGCAAGAATTGATTGATAAACTAGGATATGATTATTTATTGAAGGAAAAATGGAAAAAAACTTAAGTGGTGGAGAAAAAGCAAAGACTAGAGTTGGCTAGAATATTAATAAGGAGACCTGAGTTCATTATTTTGGATGAACCAACAAGTGCTATGAATACAAATTTGAGTGAATTAATAGTAGAAAAATATTTTTTTAACTACTTAAAAGAACATAATATTACAAGTTTGATAATAACTCATAGTAAGGAATTTGATAAATTTGCCACAGATATTATAGAAATTAAATAGAATAAAGAATAATATTATAAAAAAATTTACAGCAGATAAGTAATACTTATACATGAAGTTAGATACTAGTGACTTAGGATTTTGATTTTATAAAAAAATTAATTTTCCTAAGTCTTTCTTTTGTTGTTTTATATAAGATATATTTTTGAAGAAGCTGAATCAAAAAGTTTGAAATTTTAGAAAAATTTTTTTATGAGAATCTTAGATATAGTACTTTTATTAATATCTAATTTCGCTTTATAAAAAGCTTTTTTTAGATATTTAATAAACTTTGTTGGGGTTACTTGATAAAAATAGATTTTTTTCAAAAAAATCAGGTTTTTTTAGTCACTCTCTTTAATAAGATAAATTGTAATTCGTTTTTAAAAAGTGATATTATTAAAAACATAAGGGGTGAGGATTTTGTCTAGAGAAGAAAAATTAAGAACAATTATTAGTACGATAGATAATTCGGAGTATAGTGCTACTAAGAAAACTACTAACAATAAGTGTATGATGAGAACATTTAAAGAAGCTAACGATACTTGGCTAGCAGAAGCGTATTCTAAGAGAAAATATGCTGATTATAAACCATTTCAATTCGTTGATGGAGAGGGAGTAAGATGTTCAATATATCTTAGCGGTTGTCTATTCGCTTGTAAAGAGTGCTTTAATGAAAGTATCCAAAACTTTAATGCGGGACAATTATATACGAAAGAAATAGAAGATCAGATAATACAGGATTTAAGTAATTCTTATGTACAAGGACTAACGATTTTGGGTGGAGAGCCGTTTCTTAATACTCAGGTAGCTAAATCTTTAGCTAAAAGAGTAAGGGATGAGTTCGGTTCAACAAAAGATATCTGGGTCTATAGTGGTTATACATATGAACAACTCTTAAAAGGTAGTGAGGATAAAAAGGAATTATTAAGTCTATGCGATGTATTGGTAGATGGACCATTTATGATTTTTCTAAAAGATTTAAGCCTAAGATTTAGAGGAAGTAGTAATCAAAGAATTATAGATTTAAAAAACTCTAATAAGGATAATGTAGTACTGTATATGGAGTAAGTTTGAATACAATGAAATTACTTTAATTAGTAGTTAATTCATGATATAATAGTTAAGTTAAAAATTAGGGATATAAAAATATCTCTAATTATTTTTTTGTTAATTAAATTATAGAGAGGAGATTAAAAGTTGAAAAAAATATTATAGAGATTTTTTTAGAAATGATATAAAAAGAAGTATTTAGAAAAACTAATACATGGATAATTATAGTAGGATTGATATTTTTGCCATCAATGTATGCATGGCCGAATATACTATCTTCATGGGATCCGTATGGACATACTAACAATATAAAGGTTGCTGTAACATCAGAAGATGATGGTGCTACTGTTGATGGAAAAGAGTTGAACTTGGGTAATAGTTTAGTTGAGGGATTAAAAAAATAATAAAAAAATCTAGATTGGCAGTTTGTATCTAATAAAGAAGAAGCTGAAAATGGAGTAAGAATAGGTGATTATTACGCAAGTATAGTTGTCCCAAAAAACTTCAGTCAGGATATGACATCTGTTAGTAGAACAGAACCTAAGAGAGCTACTATAGAGTATACGGTTAATGAAAAAATAAATGCGATTAGTCCAAAAATAACAAATAGTGGTGCTTCTGCAATAGCTAATAATATTAGTAAAAAAACTTTGTAGAAACAGCTAATGGTATAATTTTTGAAAGACTGCATGAAGTGGGGATAAAATTTGAAGAAAAATCTTCCATCAATTGAAAAAAAGCAAAAGAGGAAATCTTTAAATTAAATGATAACTTTTCTACATATGAAAGTACTTTAAGTGAATTAATTGGAAAAAGTGGAATATGGATATAATATTTTAAATAATGTTCAAAATACACTTCCAGAAATAGATAGGGTAGCTACAAATAGTATTATGATCGCTGATAAGGCTGGAATTACTATTAATAATATTCAGGGATTCAATGAAAGATTATTACCGATTATTAATAATCATCTTAATGTTGTAGAGGAAGTATCTAAAGAAGCTAATATTATAGCAAAAGAGTTGCAACAAAAGCCAGACAAAACAGAAGAAATAAAGGCAAGACAGAAAGCTTTAGATAGTAGACTACAAGCTAGTACAGAAAGATTGCAACTAGTAAAGAATATTTTTGAGTATTTTAATAAATTATCAAATGAGAGATTATTTAATAATCAACTTGAAAGAGTAACAACTTTATTGAATGATATTACGACGATAAAAGAAGTAAATAATAATATCTACAATAAGATGGATCATTATGATGAGATAGCAGATACTGTAAAAGAGGAATTTGTAAATAGATCTGCTAGAATTAATGAAGTCTCTTCAAATATGAATTCAAAATTAAATGTAGAAGTTGCACCTTTAATCTCTCAAGTTCTTAGTAAGGCAGAGGTTAATATTGATAAGGTGAGTGGCATAATTGCTGGGGCACAAGGAGAATTACCTGCAGTAGAAAGAAAATTATCAGAAACTGAGGTGAAAATTAGTAATGCTTATGGAAAACTATTATCATTACAAGCACAAATGCCATCTGCAAAGAGTAAAATTCAAAAACTAACAGATGAAATTAAAAAAGCTGACAGTGGGATAGATAAAAATCAACTATTTAATTTATTGAAGGTTGACTATAAACAACAGGCAGAATTTTTCGCAAATCCTGTTAAACTTCAGGAGAATAAACTTTATCATATAGAAAACTACGGTTCGGCGATGACACCATTTTATACAGTTCTTTCTATTTGGGTTGGTTCATTACTAATGTCTTCGTTATTAACTACTAAAGTAGAGGATGAGGAAAACAAATATAAACCTTATCAAAAATATTTTGGTAGAGGGTTATTGTTTGTAATTATATCGTTGTTCCAAACATTAATAATTACACTAGGGGATATGTATGTTCTTGGAACGCAGGCGACATCTCCATATAGATTTGTAATTTATGCATTATTAATATCGCTGCTATTTTCTTCGATTATTTATACAATAGTGTGTATTCTAGGAAATGTAGGGAAAGCAGTTTGTATAGTGCTGTTAGTATTACAATTAGGAAGTTCGGGGGGAACATTCCCAATTCAAATGACTTCAGAATTCTTCCAAGCGTTATATCCAAAAGTACCATTCACTTATTCTATAGGTCTACTACGTGAAGCGGTAGGTGGGGTATATATTCCAGCGGTAGAACGTGATATTAAGATATTATTTATTTATCTAATTGTCGTTCTTGTAGGAGGAGCAATTCTAGTTAGTCTAAAAGCACGTTCTGCTAAATTAAGTAGGGAAAGAGAACGTTCTAAGTTATTCTTATAAGATTTATATTTTTTTAATGGATATATAATTTTTAATAAAGTGATTCAAAGGAATTGATTTAATGTAGTCAAGGCTTTTGGGTCACTTCTTTTGTTTGTTTTCTCATACTAAATGAAAAAACTTAGTATTTATGATATAATAAAATGATAAAACCTTAAAATATAGAGGATAAATTATGGTTAAAACATTAGATAGAACCAAAGACATCTTCTTAGATACGATGCTTTTTGGGAAATGAAATATTAATAAAAAATAAAAAAACAACTAATAAAAACAAAAAAATTACAGTAGTGATAGCGGCATATAGAAGTGTAAGTAGACTAGAAAGTATTGTAAAAGATATATTTAATCAAAGTTTTTCAAGAATTTGAAATAATAGTAGTTGACGACCTTTCAGGTTCTGAGATAGAAGAAGCGGTAGCTGCATTAGATAATAATAAGATTAACTATATAAAAAAACAGCTAGGTTCTAATTCCTCAGCAAAAAAATTGTGCGTTAGACTGTTCTAAAGGAGAATATGTAGTTTTTGTAGAAGAAAACTCTAAATTAAAAACAAAAATTACCTAGAGATTTTTATATAATGAGATTTCTAAAAAAATAATCTTGACATTGCAATGTTAACTAGAGATGGGTATCCTAGCATATTAGATGGAAAAAAATATCATCTGGGCAAGAGTATCTAGTTGAAGAAATAAAAAGATTGAAAAAGTGATTTGAACTATAATATCACTGCTTGTATGTTTAAAAAGGAAATTTCTAGATATCTATAATTTAAGATTTCAAGAAGATATGTTAGCATTAGAGAATTTATATTTCAAATTACGCGTCTTTTGATGTTGCGGGTAAAGTAAGTCAGGTAGCAAAAGTTGGTTATAAAGATTTACAAGAAAGTAAATCTATAAGAAATAATGCGATGATTGAGGCTTCAACTAGGAGAATAATGATTGCATTTAATAAAAATCGAAGAATTTAAACAAAAATAAAAAAATATGAGGATAGTTTAAATCTTCTTTGTGGATATTTACTTTTTGATGTATTAAGAATGCAGGAAAATATGTCCGAGGAAATAGAAATTTTAGAATTAATAAAATCAAGAAAAAATTATTTTGAAAGTGATACATTTGTTAACAAAACAATAATGGCAATGTCTCCGATAATGTTTGCTAATCATCTTAATAGAAAGGATAGGAGATAATTATGAGGCGAATATTACATAATGTGTTTTCATATGCGTTCATAGCCTTGTTTACAATAGCTTTAACCTGGGCATATGTTGCACCGTTTGTGTATGAAAGAATATTAAATCCGTTGGCACTTCTGTTAGGTGTTCCAGTGGTTTTCATATTGTTTATTTATGCAGTAAAAAAAGTTTTAGCAACTGATGAAGTTGGATTAAAAAAATATAATAGAATTATAGTATTAGTATATTTAGTGTTTCAGGCAATTATTTTATCTATGGATACACTGAACTTTTCGGATGGTGCAGAAATAGAAAATGAAGCCCACTACATGTTAAACTATGGGAAATTCTCCGGTGAAAGATATTTTTTAGTTTATCCGAATAATATTACACCGACAATTATTCTATACTGGATATATCGTATAGCTGCATTCTTACATATATCAGAAGTGTGGACATTGCATATATTCTGTTTCTTAGTAACAACAGCGACAATATTTTTTTAACATATAAAAACAGCCGGGAAATTACTTACAAAAACAAAAAGCAAACGATAATTTTAGGATTAATGATATTATATATTCCTTTCCAAATGTATAGTTTATTCTATTATTCTGATACATTAATGGTAATTATGGTTGCTTTTAATAATATATGTTCTTATACCATCAGATGGAAGTTTTATCTTTAGAACAAAAGCATATTGTAGCAGTAGCTATTCTAGTTGCATTTGCATGGAACTTAAGATCTAATATAATTATTATTTTACCAGCGTTAATAGTGTACTTACTATTTTTTTCAAATGGTATAAAAAAATTTAGTTTTATTATTAGTGACTTTTGGAATTGCATTTGTATTTTTTTTGGAAAAAGGATTCGATATGCTGTGGGCACATTATGGATTTTGGAAAGATGATGGTTATAAGTTTCCTATGTTGCATTGGGTAATGATGGGAATGAGTATCCAAGGTGGAAGCTATAACTGGCAAGATTTCCAATTTACATATCTTAGTCAAAATAAGATGACAGATGATCTAGGCTTATTCTTTAATAGATTAACTCATAGACCAATCTTCCTTAATTTACTTATGGTAGTTCTTAAAGTAAGAGGAAATTGGAGTGATGGTACTATTAACTATACAGAATGGTACACGTGCATTAAGAGATGGTGATGGCTTCTTGTGGCAACTTTTCTATGGAAGTAATAATAGTTTCTTCATATACCTTTCGCAAATGATGTATGTTGTGATTATTTTTTTGGGATGGTATATTACATCTATAAACGTAGAAAAAGAATACATTACTTCATGCTTCTTATTCCAAATTATTATCTTCGGGGGTATTTATGTTCCATTTAATCTGGGAAGCTAAACCGAGATATGTTTATGCATGGATGCCGATAATTTTTCATTCTAGGAGCAAAAAGGTATAATACTATTTGCAGAAAGATATAAGACGACTATATTTGATAAATACAAGAAAAAAACTTTATATTGCTTTCGGAGTAGTATTTGCTCTTCAAGTAGGAAGTGATAGTTTCTTAAGACCATCTTATTCGATGAACTTAGATTATGATTCACGTGTAATTAACGGTATTAGTATTTATGCAACGGATAATTATCTAAGAGATGGAATAGTTAGGGTAAATAAAGATACAGAAGTAGAACAAACATTTAAAAGCTAATCGCAGCTTCAATTATGTTCGAGGATATATTTCTTCGTATGACGAGAAAAAAATAATTCGAAGTATAAAAGTAGAGATAATAGATAAGAAAGATAATAAAGTTGTAAGAGAACATGAATTTATTTATCATGAATTGTATTGGGAAGTACCATTACAAACATATACTCTTCGTTGGTATTTCGACGATCTTCCAGCAGGAGACTACAGTGTAAAAATTCTCACAGGTAGAAAGTGATAATAATGGAAGTATAGTTATTTCTAGTGTACCAAATGAAATGATTGATATGTATGAAGCTGGTAAATTATATATTAACGGTGCTGATCAAAAATAAAAAAAGATCTTTCATTACAAATAGGGACATAGATACCAAAAAAACTTTGGTGGTATTAATGAAATAGAAAAAAATAATATTTTTTTAATTAAAATAAGAGGCTCATCTTCAGATGAGCCTTTTTTTATAATAATGAAAAAAAGTGAGTGACAAAAAAATTGTAATTTTGAAGAAAGTGATTTTGGTGAAATCCCTGCACAGTTTATTAGATATCCCAAAGTTTTTGTTATAAAGCGAATTTAGAACTTGATAAATCGCTATGTTCATGTAAAAATTTGAGCTTTTTTTGCTCAGCCTCATAGTAGATAGTTTTGTATTTTTATTATTTATAATTTTATTTATTTATCAGGAATGGATTTATGGTGTAAATATAATAATATTATGACTTTGAATAAAGACAGTATTTGTTATAAACTCTTGACAAATAAATATTAAAGCTCTAAAATAGAGTTTAAGTAATATAATCTATTTAAAGGGAAAAATGGATATTACTGCAGATAAGGGAATTGTTTTTTTGATGAAAAAAATATGATTAATTATATTTTTTTATTTTTTTTAATAGTTTATTAATTTTTATTTTTGCAAAAAGTTATTTTATTTAATAGGGAAATGAATATGAAATAACCGTAATGTATTTTCATGAAAATTTCTAATAAGTATAGTTATATTTAGTAAAAATTTGTTAGAATAATCTGGCTTATAATTAGCACATTAGATGGGAGAAACTCGAAAAATCGAGATTTCTTAAGAAAAAAAGATTTAGTCGAGTCCTCCGCACAGTTTATTAGATATCTAAAAAAAGCTGTTATAAAGAGAAGTTAGATATTAAAAAAACATTGTGTTTATAAATTTTTTTAAATATTTAGGAGTTTTTAGTTCAACCTAATATATCCAATATATTTTTTTGATTTTTTTCGTATCTTGTAGGTATTTATAAAAAAACTAGATTTATTGATTTTATTTTTTTAGTTTATCTAGCAATTTAGTAGGAAAAATTTATAATAGTAAGGAGTACCCATGGTAAATAAAGACAAAAAAAGAGTATTAAAAATATTCGATTAAGAAATTTAGTGTTGGAACATTTTTCAGTATTAGTAGGTGCGTTTATATTTTTTTAGCATCACCAGCTTTAGCAAATGAAGCGAATACTAGTGAAAAATATACATAAAGAAAAATAGCACTATTATAGAAAAGGAAAAAAACCAAAAAGAAATTTATAAGAGTGAAGTAATCGAAACAGAAAAAAACCAAAAGATATAGAAAAAAACTTCTTCAACATTTGGTGAGGGAAACAATTTAGTAGAAGGAAAAAGCTACTCAAGAAAAAAACCCGTTTCGGGGACTAGAGAAAAAAATAATTTAGCGGAAGAGAGAGCTATTCAAGAAAAAAACCTGTTTCAGGAATCGAAGGAAAAAAATAATCCAGTAGAAGAGAAAAGTTCTATAGAAAAAGCTACGGAAGAGAAACCTAAAATTCGTAGAAAAAGATCTACAGATTCAGAAAGAGAATCTGTAAAGCGATTTGCAACTGATGATGATTTTGTGAAAATCTCAAAAGGTTTAATAACAACAGAAGATGGTAAAATTGATAATTTACTTTTTGGAAAAAAACGCCATTAAAAAGCAAATGAAGATAAGGATGGAGATAGTGCGAAAAAAATGGTAGTGAAATTTATATTTATGAAAAAAAGATGGAAAGACTTACTATGGATATTATGGACATCCATTTTTAAAAGATACCGATGGTGATGGAATTACAGATCATGATCAAAGTGATTTAAGTAAATCAGGGGATGACGATAATTTCAAGTGGTATGTAACGGATCGTGATATGGCTATGTTTATGAAATTAGTATATCGTGATGATGAGTATATTAAAAAAAGTTTTAAATAAAGATTATAAAATGGACTGCTGCTGATAATAATGTAAAAAGATGATCCAAAAAGCCAAAAAAATGTGTATGAACTTATACATAATGAGTTTTCTCCATATTGGGAAATCGATAAAACTTATCATAATGCAAGTGGGCTTGATGCAGTATTATTTAAAAGTAAAAGTGCGTTGCCGATTTTACCAGGCGGCTTAGTTCATGTTCTTGCGATAAGAGGAACTAAGGGTAGTGCGGATGTTGCTAATGACGGAGTTATTACAGCAGGACAAGATCCAAAAGCAAGGTCAAGAAATAGAAGAAATAATAAAAAGAGATAGGTATAAGAGAAGAGATTAAGAATTTTTTTATATTACGGGACATTCTTTAGGGAGGATATTTGACTCAACGCGCTGTAGTGAAGTTAAATAGGTTAGCTAATGAGGAAAAATGGGAATTGGATTGATTCTGCGGCTATGAAGTATAGAAATTTTTTTACAATAATGTTTTTTTAAAAAAAGCTACAACGTTTAATGCTCCAAAAAAATTAATGCTTCGAGAATAAGTGGTGATTTATATAAGAAAAAGTATTTTTAAGTAAGCAATTAGCAAAACAAGGAAAAAAATTAAACATTATGGAATGCGTGGAGATAAGTTTATAGGATTATTATATAACGATCCTGATGTTATGACCTACATAGAGGGTGGAGAACATAGTTCTAATGCTTATTTTTTTCAGCAATGTTGAATGATGATGATAATTTTTAATATAGGTGAAAAGAACTGGAGTTAGCGGTAAAGGGAAAGAAAAATCCAATACTGAAAAAAACTTAAAAAAATAGCAGAGCCAACGGATGAAGAAGTAAGAAAAAAATAGTAAATGAGAATATAAAAAAATTTCATTGAAAGATCAAAATCCAGTAGAAATATTAGCATTAAATAAAAATATCAAGAGAAGAAGTATTAAAAAAATTAAATTTAGATAATTTACCTAATACAGCAACATTGAATATAAATGTTCCTGATGAAATTCAACCAACAGCAGTAAATCATGTTTTACCAGTAACAATAAGTTATCTAGGAAAAACAGTAGATCCAAACATAAATGTAGTAGTAAAAAGTATTACCAAATTTTTGAGGAGTTAAAAAGCTATTAAACAAAAAAAGCATCTGATGAGAAAGAGAAGAAAGTAGACACAGAGCATAAAAACTGTGGAAACAAAAAAACGTTATGATGCAAAAAAAGTAGAGTTAGACACTAAACTACAAAAAAAGTTGAAGAATTGTTAAAAAAATAGTACAGCCAAACAATCAGATATAAAAAGTTTTAACTAAAAGAATTGGAAATATTGCTGGAAGAATATAAAACTTCTGTTAGTGGCTTAAAAATTAGATAAAAACTTTATTAACAGATGAGATAGCAAAAAGCTACGAATAAATTAGAAATGTTTAAAAAAATACAGATACTTCATCAAAACCAGTAGAAGTAGTAACTGAGTTTAATAGTCGAAAAGATAAATTGGTGAATGACTATAATAATCTTTTGAAAGAAGTTAAGGGTAATTTAGACATAATAGAAACTTACGATAAATTAGTGGAAGAAAAAAATAAATTGGCTAATTTGGAAAAAAAGATATACAAGAAGCTTCAGCTGTTTTAAATAAAACTCAAAAAGATTATTACGAACCAATTAAGAAAAGCTTATGAACTTTATGAAGGAGATAAGCCTAACGCGGAATTATCTATTGAGAAAAAAATAATCTACCTATAAAAAAATATTATATGGGAAACTGAACCAAATACTTCAAGTGCTGGCAATAAAGTGGAAAAAGGTAAAAAGTAGTATACAATGATGATAGTTTTGATTTAGTAGATGTAAATGTGAATGTCAAAAGAATTGTATGGAGAAGTAGTTACAACAACTGAAGAAGAAAAAAACTGCCATTAAAAAGTGATTTACACTGGTGATGATACAAAAAGATTATGGTTATATTAGTGAAATTACTGGAAAAAGATGGTAAAGTTGTTACAACTATAAAGTCAAGATTGAATAAAAAAAGACAAATAATGTAGAAGAAATAAGTAGAACTCCAGTAAGAACAGATGCTGTAAATACAGTTATAGCAAAAGGGATTAAGACAAAAATAAAAGAAATTGCAATTCCAAGGGAAGTTGTTTATGAAGAAGATGCTTCAGTAGAAAAAAAGGAAAAGAAGTTGTAAAACGAGAAGGAGAAGATGGTAAAAAAATATTACGACAATAACATATGTTTTAAATAGTAAAAACTGGAAAAAAATTACAGAAAAAAAGTAACTGTAGAGAACAAGGAAAAAATAGATAAACTTATAGTAAGAGGGACGAAAGAAGTAGTGAGTGAGTCTAAAATTATAGAGGTTCCAACAGATCCGAAGGTTATTCCTAATGAGGATAGCGTTATAGCAGTGCCATCGCAACCAGAAGCCCCAGGAAAAGAAGAGCAACCTGTTCAACCAGGAACACCAGCTAAGCAAGAAACACCGACAGCACCTGTAGAGGAGAAACCGAAGGAAGATAAGCCATCAGTTCCAGAAAAACAAGAGAAACCAGTTCAACCAGAGGGAACAGGAAAAGAAGAAACACCAACAGCACCTGTAGAGGAGAAACCGAAAGGAAGATAAGCCATCAGTTCCAGGAAAAACAAGAGAAACCAGTTCAACCAGAGGGAACAGGAAAAGAAGGAACACCGACAGCACCTGTAGAGGAGAAACCGAAAGAAGATAAGCCATCAGTTCCAGAAAAACAAGAGAAACCAGTTCAACCAGAGGGAACAGGAAAAGAAGAAACACCAACAGCACCTGTAGAGGAGAAACCGAAAGAAGATAAGCCATCAGTTCCAGAAGTACCAGAATACACAGATCCAGTAGGAACAAGTAGTATGGACGGGGAAGGAAACCTAATTACACCGCCAACAGTAGAAGTACCAGAATACACAGATCCAGTAGGAACAAGTAGTACGGATGGAAAAGGAAACCTAATTACCCCAGCAACAGCAGAGATTCCAGAATATACAGATCCAGTAGGAACAAGCAGTACAGATGGAGAAGGAAACCTAATTATCCCAGCAACAGCAGAAGTACCAGAATATACAGACACAGTAGGAACAAGCAGTACGGGTGGAGAAGGAAACCTAATTACACCACCAACAGTAGAAGTACTAGAATACACAGATCCAGTAGGAACAAGTAGTACGGATGGAGAAGGAAACCTAATTACCCCAGCAACAGCAGAAGTACCAGAATACACAGATCCAGTAGGAACAAGTAGTACGGATGGAGAAGGAAACCTAATTACCCCGCCAACAGCAGAAGTACCAGAATACACAGATCCAGTAGGAACAAGCAGTACGGATGGAGAAGGAAGCGCAATTACCCCACCAACTGTAGAGATTCCAGAATTCAACGGAGGAACAGCGGCAACAGATTCACCAATAAACAAAGGAGCCAAATACAGTGAAGTATTATCTACAAAAGTAACAAAACGCTTAGCTAATACAGGAGAAACTAATACTAATACAGGATTAGTAGGATTAGGAATCCTAGGTGGATTACTTGCAGCAGCAAGATGTCGTAAAAACGATAAAAACTAATTTAAAGTTTATAATAAATCTTTAAGTATAGTAGAAAGGGGCTGACCCAAAAGTCTTAAATTTTAACAAGGTTTATATGGGAATTCATAGACGCAGTGGTTTATTGATATCTAAATTCGCTTTATAAAAGCTTTTTAGATATCTAATAAACTGTGCGGGAGTGACTCGACAAAATCGATTTCTTTGAAATCACGATTTTTGAGTCACTCCCTTTTTGGTTAAAGGCTTTAGCTAGTTGAGGGGGCGAAGTCTCCGAAACAAAACCCCCCCTACTTCTCAATATAAAACAAATTTCATTTAAATTTTTTAACTAATTTTCGTATTTTTGTGTCTATTTACTTGACTATAGTTCATTTACACATTTTTATTTTGTCAAAACTGCACATTCTTATTTTATCATTTTCAAAATAAATAAGATATAGCGCGGAGCTGACCCAAAAGTCTTAAATTTTAACAAGGTTTATATGAGAATTTATAGACGCAGTGGTTTATTGATATTTAAGTTTGCTTTTTCAAAAACTTTTTAGATATCAATAAACTTTATGAGAGTGAATTAAAAATTTTTGTTTCTTAGAAATCATGATTTTTTTGAGTCACTCCTTTCTTAAATGTCTCTAAAAAAATTTAATATTATTAGTAATAATTTACTTATAATTTATAAGGGATGTCTGATATAGATATTATAATATTATTTTTTTATAAATTAAACGTAGTATCAGTTTGGAATTCTTGACATACACGTATTTAAAAAAATTAGGATATAATTAAGGGGATTTATTAAGAATTATAAAATAAAAGATTTAGTGATGAAGAATATGAAAAAAATATTTTTTTGTTAATTTGAAATTCTTATGAATAGTTCATTTTTTTATAGGGGAGTAATATTAAGATAATAACTTTTTTTAGTTAATATAATATTTTGTTCATAATATTTTTGAGAATATTATTTATAATTTTTTTAGTAAACAAGGTTAGTAAGAATTATTGAGTTTATTTTTTTAAATCTATAAAGTTGGTGTAAAATTTATAAAGGAAGAGAGGAATTCCCATGGGAAATAAAAAAATAATGTATTAAAAATATACGGTAAAAAAATTTAGTGTTGGAACATTTTCAGTATTAGTAGGTGCTTTTATATTTTTTTAGCAGCGCCTGCTTTGGCAAGTGAGACGAATTCTAGCGAGCATATACATAAGGAAAACAACGTTATAATAGATAAGGAAAATCATAACGAAAGCAGCGCTTTTAAAAATGTAGCAAATGAAAAGAATATAGAAAAAAGTATTTCTGAAGATGTTAAGGTAAATGATTTAGCAAATAAGAAAAAAGATTCAATAGGGAAAGATGTTTTGATAGATGGAAATGAAGGGGAAAAATCGAGAGTCCGTAATGATAAGTCTGCTGTATTAGAAAGAGAATCTAAAAAACGATTTGCTACAGATGAAGATCTTGTAAAAATTTCAAAAGGTTTAATAACAACAGAAGATTCAAAGATTGATAATTTACTTTTTGGAAAAAAACCGTTAAAGGCGAATGAAGATAGTGATGGGGATAATGTGAAAAATAGTCGTGAGATTTATACTTACGAAAAAGACGAAAAAACATATTATGGTTACTATGGACATCCATTTTTAAAGGATACAGATGGAGATGGAGTAATAGATCATGACCAGAGTGATTTAGGTAAACCGGGAGATGATGATAATTTCAAGTGGTATGTTACCGATCGAGATATGGCTTTATTTATGAAATTATCGTATCGTGATGATAGTTATATTAAAAAAGTTCTAGATAAGGATTACCAGTGGACAAAGGCTGATAACATTGTCAAAGGTGACTCGAAGGCCGAAAACAAATATGAACTTATGCACAATGAACTATCATCATATTGGGAAGTCGACAAAACTTATCATTATGATAGTGGGCTTGATGCAATATTATTTAAAACAAAAAGTGCACTATCAATTGTTCCAGATGGAATGGTTCATGTTTTAGCTATACGCGGAACTGAAGGTGGAAAAGATATAGGTAATGATGTAGTTGTTGCGTTTGGTCAAAATCCACAACAAGGTAAAGAAATTGAAGAAATAATAAAAGAGATTGGATTAAGAGAAGATATAAAGAACTTTTATATTACGGGACATTCATTAGGAGGATACTTAACTCAACGTGCAGTAGTGAAGTTATATAAATTAGCGAATGAAGAAAATGGGGATTGGATAGAACCTACGGCTAAGAAGTATAGAGATTTTTATCGTAATGTTTTCAAAAAAGCTACAACGTTTAATGCTCCAAAAATTGTCGCATCTATTTTGAATAGAGATTTATATAACAAGAGTATTTTAAGCAAACAGTTAGCTAAAGAAGGGAAAATAAAGCATTATGGAATGAGTGGGGATAAGGTTGCAAGATTATTATACAATGATAAAGATGTTATGACCTATATAGAAAAAGGGGAACATAGTTCTAATGCGTACTTTTCATCAATATTGGATGACGACGATAACTTTAATGTTGGGGAAAGAACTGGAGTTACTGGTAAAGGAAAACAAAATCCAGTGTTGAAAACTCTGAAAATAGAAGAACCGACAACTGAACAAGTAAGGAAAAATAGTAAATGAAAAACATGAAAAATTTCATTAAAAGACAAAAATCCACTAGAAATATTAGCATTAAATAAAATTTCTAGAGAAAAAGTTTTAGAAAAATTAAATTTAGATAATTTACCTAAAACTGCAACATTAAACATAAATATACCTGAAGGAATACAACCGACAGCAACGACGTATACTTTAAATGTAGCAGTAAATTATTTAGGAAAAACTATAAATACGAATGTAGGTGTATTGGTAAAAGTACTACCTAATTTCGAAGAGTTGAAATCAATCAAACAAGAGGCTGTTCTAGAAAGTGAAAAGAAAAATAAATATAGATAATAAAAACTTCAAAAAAATAAAAAGCTAATTATAGCGCTAAAAAAAGAAGAATTAAAAAAATAAAAATTACAAAAAAAGTAGAAGACTTATTGAAAAAAATAGCAATGCTAAACAAACTGATATAAGAATTGTAACTAAGGAACTAGAAATAGCACTAGAAGAGTATAAAAACAGTAGTTCGTGATTTTAGATTAGACAAAAACGTTATTAACAGATGAGATAATGAAAGCAACAAAAAAACTGGAAGTATTCAAAAAAATACAAATACTGCATTAAGTTCGTCTGAGGTGATGAATGAGTTTAATATTCGAAAAGGAAAAATTATTAAATGACTATTATAATCTATTAAAAAAAGTAAAAGGGAAGCTAGATACAATAGAAACTTATGATAAATTAGTGAAAGAAAAAGATAAGTTAGCTAATTTAGAAAAAGATATCGCATCAGCCTTATCTGTTTTAAATAAACAACAAAAAGATTATTATAAGCCAATCAGGAAAATTTATAAAATATATGAAGGTGACACAGCTAACGCAGAGTTGGCTATTGAAAAAAATGGTTTACCTATAAAAAGTATAGTTTGGGAAGAAATCCCAGAAACTTCTAAATTCGGGACTAAAAAAGCAACAGTAAGGGTAGTGTATAGAGATGGTAGTTTTGATTTAGTAAATGTGAACATAGATATTAAAGCGCTATACGGAGAGGTAATAACAAAAACGGAAGTAAAAACAATCCCATTGAAGGTAATTTATAAAGAAGACAATACAAAGGATATAGGATATGTTAATACGGTAGCGGGAACTGAAGGACGAGTTGTAACAACTATAAAATCAAGATTAAATAAGAAAACAAATGTTTTAGAAGAGATAGGTAGGGAAACAGTAACAACTAAAGCTGTTGATACAATAATAATAATAAGAGGGGCTGACCCAAAAGTAGAAATTAAAAAACCTTCAAGTTTGATACGATTTGAAAAAAGATATAAGAATCGCAAGGTAGTTGAAAAGCAGCAAAAGCATTATTCAAGAAAAAGAAGAAGATAGAGTAATAATTATATGACTTTGAATCAGCGAAAGATATAAGAAACAATAGGTGTCGGGAAAAGAAAGAGTAGATAAAAATAGTAAAGTAGCCGCCAGGATGATATCAATAGTAATAAAATAGATTGTTAGATGTGCAAACGATTTATTGTCAAAGAAGGTAAAACTATGGTATAATTAGAATACAACATAAAAGGAGCAAATAATTATGGTAAATATTTATGATAAAGCAAATGAATTTGAAAGAGCATTAAGAGAATCTGATGAGTATAAAGCGTCATTAGCTGCATCTGAAGAATTATATGCAGATGAAGAAGCTAATGCTTTATATACAGAATTCGTATCTAAACAAAAAGATTTAATGGAGTCTGCTCAAGCAGGAAATGAACCAACAGAAGAAGAATTATCAGTATTTGAAGGAATTCAACAAAAATTATTAGAAAATGCTAAATTCTTAGAGTTTGTACAAACTCAACAAAAACTACAATTTTTAATTGAAGACTTAAACAAAGTAATGTACAAACCTCTAGATGAACTTTTCGAAAAATACGGAAACAAATAGAATAAGATTTAACACGAAGTATTAGATATTTTCTAATACTTCGTCAGATTGTTGACAAAACGACCAAAATATCAATGAACATATTGATGTTTTGGTCGTTTTTCAAAAAAAATAAGCCTTATGACTAAAGCATCAGTAGTATTAAGAGATGATTATACCTCTCTTAGTGCTATTGTTTTCATATTTTGAACGCAACAAGACAACCAAGCGTACGACTGTACTTTGGCTTTACCTCTATATTGTGCATATCTGTATCCATGATTTTTGTTTTTGAATCTGCAAAGCTACGTTCTATTGTTTCTTTTTCTTCTCTTATACAATAGTTTTCCTTCTTTTGATATACGTCTTAATCTAGCTTCATCATAATAATCCGCATTTATATGGCGTCTTACTATTTTCTTCTCGTTTTTATCATCACTTTTATATTGTTTATATCCAGTTCTATCTATATTTCTGTATCTAAATATTTCTCCTGTTCGTTTATCCACATATATATCTTTTTTTCTGGTAAATATTTGAAATATTTTTTTTATCTTTTTGATTTTGAGAATCTTCTATATCCTATTACTGAAAAATATATTTTTTTATCTAACTGTTTTAGTATGTCTAGAGAATAATATCCGCTATCTAACGCAACTTTTCCTGGTGTTAATCCGAAATTTTTTTCTATCTGATTTAATCTATCTATATATGGACCACTATCATGAACGTTTCCTGGAGTTATGTGACAATCCATGATTATATTATTTTTTTCCCATCTACTGTTCTATGGTCTAAATACATAAAACCTTCTTCTTTATGATCTCTGTGATAATAACCGCTATCCGGATCAGTTGTGTTAACTCGTTGTCTTTTTTTAGTTCTTCTTTTTCTTTATATTCAAAAAGGCTTTTTTTCCTATTTTTTTTCTCTCTTCGTTTATTTCTTTTTTTCTAAATCTAATTTTTCTTTTTATTTTTTTGTAGTTACTTCAACTTTGAATTTCTTTTTTTATTTGCGTTAGCTTTTATATGTGTTGAATCAGTAAAAAAACTCAGTGCCTCCAACTAATTTTTTTTATCAATTGCTTGGTTCACTATATTTATAAATATTTGTTCGAATACATCAGTTCCTTGGAATCGTCGAATATAGTTTTGTGAAAATGTAGAGTAGTGTGGAACTGGTTTAGAAAATGGTATCCCTAAAAACCATCTAAATGCAGCATCTGTTTCTATTCTTTTTATTGTTTCTCTCATTGATTTTATTCCATAGAAATCTTTTAAAAACACTAATTTGAATAATACTACAGGGTCTAAACAATTTCTACCTGATGTGTGGCTATAGTATTCTTCTGTCAAATCATAAATAAATTTAAAATCAATAGCTTTATCTACTTTTCTTAAAAAATGATCTTTAGGTACTATTTCTGATAATGTCATTAGTATTATTTCATCTTTGATATTTTCTACTTTATTAAACATACTAAAACCTCCTTTGTATACTTATATTATACCATTTTAAGGATTTTATTTCAGTTAAAAAACAGGCTGTTGACCTATTTGTCAACAGCCTGAAAAAAAGTGTCTGAAAATATATTTTCAGACACTTTTTATATGCTATAATTTTCGTTAATATTATAACAAAGGAGAGCCTGTTAGTATTACTTTTTTTCATTATTAAAAAGATATAAGAGAAAAATTCAATTTTTCATATCATTCTTAGTATCTTTATAATATAGTTCTGCTATATCTAATCCTATTTCATCTCTTGGCATCGGCTCTATTTGGGGCATATTATATAATGCTGTTGCCGGTATAAAAATTATAGTATGAATTATACATTTCTTCAAATGCATTTCTATTGTTTATTTTATAATATCCATAGAAGCTTCCTATTAAAAACTACTATTGTTATTATAAATATTTTCCATTTTTTTACTTAGCTGTTTCATGAAAGCACCTACTTTTTCATTATAGTAATCTTGTATGTCATTTTTTTATTATCTTCTAAACTTTTTTTATAAAGTTATAGGTTGGATGATGATTTTCTTTTTATGTAATTTATATTACTTGGTACTCTTGCTATCCTTTTTCCCCTCTACATCTACATATTTTTTTCACTAAGTTGATTGTAAATTTTATTTTTTTCATTTTTTTCAAGATCTATATTTTTTTAAATTCTTCTGCTCGATTGAGGATACCATTTTCAAGATTGTTGTAATATTCATTACTTACATTTATAAAATCAAGGTTTCTTTTTTTCATTATATTTATTATATTGACCGCATCTAAATCAGCCTTATAATCATCATTCCCTATACTTGGCTTAGTATCGGCTACATCTGTTGTATCACCTAACCACCCTGACATGTCATTTGTATTTTTCATGTCCTCCACGCAAATCTGCAAGACGTGATTTTTCCATACAGATGCGTAGCCATTGTAATATATTGATGAGAAAAGTCTGTTTTACCTTTAAACGCATCTATCTGTTTATTCCACAATTTTTCAAACTCATCCTCTGTTATTTCACGTCCTAATACCGTTTCCATAGTTTTTTTATATTGTGGAAGTAGTTCTTTTTGTATAGTATTATAGTAGCCATAATTTTCATGCTGTATTCTAACTTTATATTTTAAATATACGTATTCGCTTTCGGTTAGTTTGAAATTTATTGTCATTTGTTCCTTTATATCTAGATCTTTATACATTTGACCAGCTGTATTATTCCACATAAACCGTTTCAATAAACCGTTATCCTCATGACCATAACTCAACCCACCAAGTAATCTCGTAAACACATAGTCTTTTCTATCTTTTCTTATTTTAGGATTATTATAAATATTTCTTTTAAGCTTTACAATTATTCTTGCTGCTTTATCGTCAAAACCATATTGAACTTTTAAGGTCTCCTTATAGTCAAGCTCATCTTGGGTATAATCTCTTTCTTGCCATTTACCTTCTATTATATCTGTCCACTCCATCTCTTCTCTACTTGGTATTGAGAACGTTTTTGAAAAAGGACTCCATCTTTTTTCTGCTATTGCCATTCTTTGTTCAACTACATTCTCTAAAGCTTCTATGATTTTCCAAGTGTTATCCCCCCTATTAGAAATTGGGGGGGCATAGTTATTTTTTGACTCGAAAATTAAAAAATACAACGTCAATTTTCTTAACCGTGACCATTCTCTTTGATATGTTAATAGCCCTATTGTAGCATCTTACAACCATTTTGACTACTAAAAACAGGTCTTGTCTGACCGCAGATGACCGGCGATGACCGCATGGCTCCGATCATGCTATCGTCTATCTGCTAGACAAGACCTATGATTTTATATAAAGAGTTGATATTGCAATAATTTAACTTTTATGCTACAATGAGCATATACTAAATTTAGGAAGGAGTCAAAATGAAAATACTAAATATTATCGTTGGTGTTTTTTACTTAATCTTCGGATTATTCTTATGGAATCATCCTTTAGATACAATTGCTACATATTCAATTGCATTTGGGATAACACAATTATCAGCTGCCAGTGCACTCTTAATTTATAGCTTATATAAAAAGGTAAAACCTATTCCTTGGGGAAATATATTAGTATCCCTTGCAATTGGACTAAGTATGTTCTTAGTACCATTTGTTTCATTAATAGTTATTTTATGGATATTTATTTTTTTAGTTTTTTTAAGTATGTCAATATTTCACCTTCAAAGCCTACTTAGAAACAGGGACCAAAAAAATGGTATATGATACAGATAGCTCTAGCAGTTTTAGGTATCATTTATTCTTTTATTATGTTATTAAATCCTATTGTAGGATTTGCAACTATAGCTAAAATATTAGCATTTGGAGTCATAACAAACGGTTTATCATATATTTTTTTCGTTAAATAAAAAAATTAGCATAAAAAAAGTGTCTGAAAAATATATTTTCAGACACTTAGATTGTTGACAAAAAAATACCGAAATATCAAGCTAGTATTGATGTTATGGTATTTTTCAAAAAAATAAGCCTTAAGGCAAAAAAATCCAGTAGTATTTAGTAGTATTAAGAGGGTTTATACCTCTCTTAATGCGATTGTTTTCATATTTTGGACTCAACAAGACAGCCAAGCGTACGACTGTACTTTGGCTTTTCCTCTATATCGTGCATACCTGTATCCGTGATTTTGTTTAGAATCCGCAAAGCTACGTTCTATTGTTTCTTTTCTTCTCTTATACAATAGTTTTCCTTCTTTTTGATATACGTCTTAACCTAGCTTTCATCATAATAATCCGCATTTATATGGCGTCTTATTATTTTCTTTTCGTTTTTTTATCATCACTCTTATATTGTTTATATCCATTTCTATCAATGTTTCTGTATCTAAATATTTCTCCTGTTCGTTTATCCACATATATATCTTTTTCTTGTAAGTATTTAAAATATTTGTTATCTTTTGATCTTGAGAATCTTCTATATCCTATTACTGAAAAATATATTTTTTTATCTAACTGTTTTAGTATGTCTAGAGAATAATATCCGCTATCTAACGCAACTTTACCTGGTATTAATCCAAAGGTTTTTTCTATCTGATTTAGTCTATCTATATACGGACCGCTATCATGAGTATTACCTGGAGTTATATGGCAATCTATAATTATATTGTTTTTCCCATCGACAGTTCTATGGTCTAAATACATAAAACCTTCTTCTTTATGGTCTCTGTGATAATATCCACTATCCGGATCGGTAGTGTTAATTTTTCTGCTTTTTTTACAACTTGTTCCTCTTTGTACTCAAAAAGGCTTTTTTTCCTTTTTTTGTTTCTCTCTTCATTTATTTCTTTTTTTCTAAATCTAATTTTCTTTTTTTTATTTTTGTAGTTACTTCAACTTTGAATTTCTTTTTATTTGCGTTGGCTTTAATATGTGTTGAATCAGTAAAAAACTCATTACCACCTACTAGTTTCTTTTCTATTGCTTGATTTACTATATTAATAAATATTTGTTCGAACACATCAGTTCCTTGGAAACGTCGAATATAGTTTTGTGAAAATGTAGAGTAGTGTGGAACTGGTTTAGAAAATGGTATCCCTAAAAACCATCTAAATGCAGCATCTGTTTCTATTCTTTTTATTGTTTCTCTCATTGATTTTATTCCATAGAAATCTTTTAAAAACACTAATTTGAATAATACTACAGGGTCTAAACAATTTCTACCTGATGTGTGGCTATAGTATTCTTCTGTCAAATCATAAATAAATTTAAAATCAATTGCTTCGGCTACTTTTCTTAAAAAGTGATTTGTAGGAACTAGTTCTGATAACGTCATTAATATTATTTCATCTTTGATATTTTCTTTTTTATTAAACATACTAAAAACCCCCTCTATATACTTATATTATAACATTTTCAGCACTTTTTCTCATTAAAATAGGCTGCTGACTCATGCAGTTTCTGCATTTGTCAACAGCCTGACGAAGTATTAGATATTTTCTAATACTTCGTGTTACTATTTAAAAAATCACCTAGGAAACTAATTTTCTAGGTGATTTCTATATATCATTTAACTTTTTATTTATCTTTGTTTTCTTCAACATAATCTATTAATTCTAATGTAAGATCATATCTAAAGAATGGTGTTATTAGGTAAATTCCTTTGAAGTGTTTTAAAGCAACATCAAGTAACTTTTTACTTTCTTCTAAAGCAATTTTTTGACAAAGTTCTTTGTCATCTTTTACTTCTTCTAGTTTTGCTAAGAATTCTTCTGATAACTTGATACCAGGTACCTCATTGTGTAGGAATACAGCATTGTTGTAGCTAGTAATTGGCATTATACCAACGAAGAATGGAGTATCTGGATAATCAGCAGCAAATTCTGCTAATTGCTCAATTTTTTCAGCTTCAAAGACAGGTTGTGTAATAAAGTAATCAGTACCTGCTTTAATTTTCTTCTCAACTAGACGTTTTGTTTTACTTAAGTCGCGAACATTTGGATTATAAGCAGCAGCAACTGTGAAGTTTGTAGTCTTTTTCAGAGAAGCTCCATTATATCCAAGTCCTTCATTAAGTTGTTTAATGAATGGAATTAATTTAAGACTAGTCATATCGTAGACACTAGTAGCTCCAGGGAAATCACCAAGTTTACTTGGATCTCCAGTAAGAGCAAGGACATTATTAATTCCAAGAAGATCAAATCCCATTAAACGAGATTGCAATCCGATAAGATTGTGATCACGACATGTTAAATGCAGAAGTGTAGGAGTAGAAATGTGCTCTTTAAGTAACGTAGCAGCAGCTAAATTACAAATTCGAGTGCTAGCTAAAGAATTATCTGCTAAAGTTATAGCTTCGATATTCTTTTTATCTATCGCTTTAGCACCTTCGATAAATTTATCTACATTTAAATGTTTAGGTGGATCTAGTTCAGCTATTATTGTTACTTGTTTTTTCACTTTATCAATAATTGTTGGTTTATTATTTGCTACTCTTACAAGCTCTTCCTCAGCTGGTAAAGGTGTAATAATTTTTCTTTTAACAGGTTTAAGATCTTTAATTCCTTTTTTAATAGCACGAATATGCTCAGGAGTAGTTCCACAGCAACCACCGATTAATCTTACACCTTCTTCTACAAGTAACTTAGCACTTTGTTCGAAGTAAGCCGAATTTTTTCTAAAACGGTATTCATTACCATTAATAGTTTGTGTTAACTGTAATAAGCTGGCATTAGGATAAGCTGATAGGTAGCTTTGTGCAAATAATGGGACCTGTTTTAAACTTTTTATCATATGATAAGGACCAAGATGACAGTTTAAACCAACGATATCAGCACCTAAGTTAACAAGGGCGCTTAGAGCGTCAGTTACTTTTTCCCCATTTTGAGTTATACCTGCTTCTAATAATGAAATATTAGTAATAATAGGTAAGTCAGTTAATTTTCTAGCTTCAGTTAATACAGCACGAATTTCTTCTTGATCATAGTAAGTTTCAAAAAGTAATGCATCAACTTTATTTGTTGATAATAATACTTTAACTTGATCGATCGTTTCATTGACAATTGTTTCTAATGATAGTTCACATTCACGAAGTCCTCTAATAGCTCCAATAGTACCGAAAACAAAAGTGTTTTCTCCAGCAGCTTTACGAGCTATTTCAGCAGCGCGAATATTAATTTCTTCAAACTTGTCTTCATAACCATAAGTTTTTAGCTGACATTTTTTTGCAGCATAAGTATTTGTTTGAATTATATCTGCTCCAGCTTCGATATAAGCCTTATGAATTTTCTCTACAGAATCCGGATTAGAGATATTATTATATTCATGACAACTTTCCAATCCATTACTATAGAGAGCTGTACCCATAGCTCCATCGGCTACGAGTACATTTTTTTCTAATCTCTCTAGTAAGTTTCTCATATGAACCTCCTATTTAGCGGCAAGTTCACTTCTGATTTCTTTAGTTACCTCAACTAACACTTCTAATGCTTCGATTGTTTCTTTTTCAGCACGTGTTTTTAACCCACAGTCAGGGTTAATCCAGAATTGTTCTGTAGATAGTTTTTGAAGTGGACGTAAGATGTTTGTACGTACTTCTTCTTTAGTAGGAACACGTGGAGAGTGGATGTCGTAAACTCCTAAACCAATACCTAATGGGTAGATTGCAGTTTCGAATGCAGAGATTAATTCTCCGTGGCTTCTACTTGTTTCGATAGAAATAACGTCAGCATCTAATGCGCGGATAGAATCGATAATTTCATCGAAGTTAGAATAACACATATGTGTGTGAATTTGTGTATCATCTTGAACTGATGAAGTAGCTAGACGAAATGAGAATACTGCTTCTTCAAGATATTTTTCTTTTTTGTTATCTCTTAGAGGTAATCCTTCACGGATAGCTGGTTCATCAACTTGGATAATTGTAATTCCAGCTTTTTCTAAAAGTTCAATTTCATTTTTAAGAGCGATAGCTATTTGGTTGAAGATTTCTGCTTTAGAAATATCAGTTCTTTCAAATGACCAGTTTAGAATTGTAACTGGTCCAGTTAACATACCTTTAACAGGACGGTTAGTCAAGCTTTGAGCATAAGCAGTTTCTTTAACTGTAACAGCTTCAACGTGTTTTACATCTCCGTAAATGATTGGAGGTTTAACCCCACGAGAACCGTATGATTGAACCCAACCGAATTTAGTAGATGCAAATCCAGCGAAACGTTGACCGAAGAACTCAACCATGTCTGTACGTTCGAATTCACCGTGAACTAATACATCGATATCAAGATCTTCTTGGATTTTAATCCAACGAGCGATTTCTTCTTCAATGAATTTTTCATATGCTTCATTAGATAATTCACCTTTTTTCCATAGAGCACGTTGTAGACGTACTTGTTTAGATTGAGGGAACGATCCGATTGTAGTAGTTGGTAATAATGGTAAGTTGTATTTTTTGTTTTGAACTTCACGACGAACTTTGTAATCAGATGGACGAGTTGAGCGAACATTTTCACTTGATTCTAATTCAAGGTTTCTGAACTCAGCATTTTGTAATTTGTTGAAGTCTTCAACGTGTTTTTGGTATGCTGCATCTTCTTTACCATCTAATTTGTTAGCTAGTAAGTTAAGCTCTACTAATTTTTGATCAGCAAATGCTAAACCATTTAATAAAGTTTCTTCTAATTCTGTTTCATTTTTAGTTGTAACTGGTACGTGTAGTAATGAACATGAAGGTTGAATTACTAATTCAGCTACGTTAGCTTTAATTTCTTCTAATAATGAAGAACTGTCTTCGAAATCATTGCTCCATACGTTACGTCCGTCAACAACTCCAGCAAATACTTCTTTATTTTTGAATAAACCAGCTTTTACATTAGCTAAGTTTTCTTCTCTACCGTGAACGAAGTCTAAACCGAAAGCCACTGGTAAATCAGCAAGTTTTTCAGCTTCTACTAAAGCTTCAAAGTAAGTTTGGAAGATGAATTTAGCATCTACTTCGTTGTTGAAGTGGTTGTATACTTTGTGAGCTAATTCTACGTAGTTTCTACCTTCATCAGTAACAAAGATTGGCTCATCTACTTGGATGTAAGAAGCACCAGCTTCAGCTAATTCTTTGAATACTTGAGTATATAATGGTAATAATTTATCTACAGCTTTTTCAAATTCTCCTTCAGCTAGACCACTAGATAAAGCAACATATGTAATTGGTCCAGTAATTACTGGTTTAGCTTTATCTCCTACGATTTCTTTTGCTTCTTTATATAAGTCTAATAGACGAGTATTGTTTAATTTAGGGCTAACATTTTCCCATTCTGGTACGATGTAGTGGTAGTTAGTGTTAAACCATTTTTTAAGTGCAGATGCAACATTATCTTTGTTACCACGTGCGATATCGAAGAATAAGTCTACATCAACTTCTCTTCCTTCAAAACGTTGTGGAATAACGTTGAATTGAACTGATAAATCTAAAATGTGATCATAAAGTGAGAAATCACCAACTGGGATAAAATCTAATCCAGCATTTAATTGTTTCTCGATATAAAGACGGCGAAGTTTTCCTGCTTCTTCAAATAACTCGTTTTGACGAACTGTACGAGCCCAGTATCCTTCGATTAATTTTTTCCATTCTCTTTTTTCCCCTAAACGTGGGTATCCTAAACTTGAAATTTTTGTCATTATTCTTTCCTCCTGAGATTTTCTCTTTTTGTGTATATTGAATTATAAAAATAAAAAACGCCCTTAAACAATAATCTAGTATTGTCTAAGGACGTGCGTTTCATACGTGGTACCACCTTATTTTATGGAAAATCTAAAATGATAAATTGAATTTTTTAGTTTTCCACCTCATTAAAATTTTAACGCTATTTTCTGCGTAATTATCTAACTTCCGCTCGATAATTAAAACTCAAAGACCATCTTCAAAAAAACTCATTAATCTCTTTTCAGCTACCGAGACTCTCTGGTGTAAATCCTTTTTTCTACTCATCTTATCTATGTTATTATGTATTAATTTGTAAAAATATTTTTTTATTCAGTCTTAAATACGACAAAAGGGTAGTAACACAAGGGACGAAATGACCGTGTTACCACCCAATTTTATAATCTTAAAATAAATTTTAATCTTACCTCAATGATTATTAACGGTTATCAACCGGAACTAACTTATATATACTCATTAGTTCAGCTCTGTGACCATTTACAATACACTCAAATCCTTTTTTTCACCAACCAAAAGGTCTCTAATAATTAAGCAATATTGCTCTTCACTTCTTCGCTTTTTAAAACTGTTAAAGAAATATTATCATAAGATTTTTTCTTTGTCAACACTTTTTTTATTAAAAAATTAAAAAAACTTTTTTTCGAAATTGTCAGAAATCTAAGGTGAACCATATATATTAGTATATTTTTTTAAAATAATATTTTTTTATAATATCTATTTAAGAATTATTTAAACATTTACTAATAGTTAGTTAATATCTATAAGGTATACTGTATTCATCAAACAAAAAATTTTGGTACTAAAGTATTAATAAGAGGAGAAAAATACAAATGAAGAATAACTTTATGAAATCAGAAAATTTTACAAAATGGGCAATAAGAAAAGTTAGTGTTGGAGTAGTATCAGCAGCAATTGCAAGTGGTATTTTTGTAATTGTAGGAGGTGGAGAAGCTCACGCAAGTGATTTACAAGATAAAGCTCCTGTAGTTCAAAATGTAGATAATAAACAAACTGATACAGCTGTTGAATCTAAAGCACCTGAAAATAAAACAAATACTGTTGAAAAAGTAACAACACCAGTTGAGAAACAAACAGTTGAAGTGAAAACTGATGTTACACCTGAGAAACAACCTGAAGTAAAACCAGAACCAAGCGCTGAGTCTAAAGAAGCTGATGTAAATAATTTATTAAAACTTGCTAAAGATGTAGCGGAACCACAAACAACACCAGTTGAAGTAAAAAAAGCGGTAATGGAAAATACGAAAGATGAAGTTAATGTACCAGCTAAATACTTAGATAAAGCAAACTTCCCAGGGCCATTCACAGCTGGAGTAAACCAAGTAATTCCTTATGAATTCTTCGGTGGAGATGGAATGTTAACAAGATTAATCTTAAAATCATCAGACAAAGCTCCATGGTCAGATAACGGATCAGCGAAAAATCCAGCCTTATTACCATTAGAAAAATTAGGAAAAGGATTATACTTCTATGAAGTAGATTTAGAAGGAACAAAAGGAAAATCAGATAAAGAATTATTAGATTTACTTAAAGCTAATGGAACACAAAGCTACAAAGCAACAATCAAAGTATACGGTGAAAAAGACGGAAAAGCAGATTTAACAAATGTAGTAGCAACAAAAGATGTAAATGTAAATCTAAATGGATTAACAACTGTTAACGAAGTTAAAAAAGCAGTAATGGACAATACAAAAGATGAAGTTAATGTACCAGCTAAATACTTAGATAAAGCAAACTTCCCAGGGCCATTCACAGCTGGAGTAAACCAAGTAATTCCTTATGAATTCTTCGGTGGAGATGGAATGTTAACAAGATTAATCTTAAAATCATCAGACAAAGCTCCATGGTCAGATAACGGATTAGCGAAAAATCCAGCCTTATTACCATTAGAAAAATTAGGAAAAGGATTATACTTCTATGAAGTAGACCTAGAAGGAACAAAAGGAAAATCAGATAAAGAATTATTAGATTTACTTAAAGCAAATGGAACACAAAGTTACAAAGCAACAATCAAAGTATACGGTGAAAAAGACGGAAAAGCAGATTTAACAAACTTAGTAGCTACAAAAGATGTAAATGTAAATCTAAATGGATTAACAACTGTTAACGAAGTTAAAAAAGCAGTAATGGATAATACAAAAGATGAAGTTAATGTACCAGCTAAATACTTAGACAAAGCAAACTTCCCAGGGCCATTCACAGCTGGAGTAAACCAAGTAATTCCTTATGAATTCTTCGGTGGAGATGGAATGTTAACAAGATTAATCTTAAAATCATCAGATAAAGCTCCATGGTCAGACAACGGATCAGCGAAAAATCCAGCCTTATTACCATTAGAAAAATTAGGAAAAGGATTATACTTCTATGAAGTAGACCTAGAAGGAACAAAAGGAAAATCAGATAAAGAATTATTAGATTTACTTAAAGCTAATGGAACACAAAGCTACAAAGCAACAATCAAAGTATACGGTGAAAAAGACGGAAAAGCAGATTTAACAAACTTAGTAGCTACAAAAGATGTAAATGTAAATCTAAATGGATTAACAAGTGTACAAGAAGTTAAAAAAGCAGTAATGGATAATACAAAAGATGAAGTTAATGTACCAGCTAAATACTTAGACAAAGCAAACTTCCCAGGGCCATTCACAGCTGGAGTAAACCAAGTAATTCCTTATGAATTCTTTGGTGGAGATGGAATGTTAACTCGCTTAATCTTGAAATCATCAGACAAAGCTCCATGGTCAGATAACGGATTAGCGAAAAATCCAGCCTTATTACCATTAGAAAAATTAGGAAAAGGATTATACTTCTATGAAGTAGATTTAGAAGGAACAAAAGGAAAATCAGATAAAGAATTATTAGATTTACTTAAAGCTAATGGAACACAAAGCTACAAAGCAACAATCAAAGTATACGGTGAAAAAGACGGAAAAGCAGATTTAACAAATGTAGTAGCAACAAAAGATGTAAATGTAAATCTAAATGGATTAACAACTGTTAACGAAGTTAAAAAAGCAGTAATGGACAATACAAAAGATGAAGTTAATGTACCAGCTAAATACTTAGATAAAGCAAACTTCCCAGGGCCATTCACAGCTGGAGTAAACCAAGTAATTCCTTATGAATTCTTCGGTGGTGACGGAATGTTAACTCGTTTAATCTTGAAATCATCAGACAAAGCTCCATGGTCAGATAACGGAACAGCGAAAAATCCAGCCTTATTACCATTAGAAAAATTAGGAAAAGGATTATACTTCTATGAAGTAGATTTAGAAGGAACAAAAGGAAAATCAGATAAAGAATTATTAGATTTACTTAAAGCAAATGGAACACAAAGTTATAAAGCAACAATCAAAGTATACGGTGAAAAAGACGGAAAAGCAGATTTAACAAATTTAGTAGCACTTAAAGAGGTCACTGTAAATCTTCATAAAGAAGCTATGAAAATGGAGAAAAAACCAGGTGAAAATATGATGATGGATCATAAAAAACATGGATTAATGGATTCAAATATGAGCGGAAAAACTATGGATATGCATAAATCAGATGACATGACTATGAAAGCACATATGGATAAAGATATGAATGCTCATATGAACAATAATATGATGAAAAAAGGAATGTTACCAAAAACAAGTGCAGCTCCAGAAGGAACAATGAATGCAACAAACTCAACAAATTCTTCAACTACAGGAATAGTAGGATTAATCATCGCTAGTCTATTAGGTTTATTAGGACTTAGAAGAAAAAATGAAATTGACTAAATAGAATGGGAGTGACTCAAAAATCGTGATTTCAGAGAAATTGATTTTGTCGAGTCACCCCCGCACAGTTTATTAGATATCTAAAAAGCTTTTATAAAGCGAATTTAGATATCAATAAACCACTGCGTCTACGAGTTCTAATATGAACTTTGTTAAATTTTAGGACTTTTGGGGCAGCCCAATGTATTTAACGATTAAAATCAGTGTGATTTGATAGTAGTCTCTTTTGTAAAATTTTTTGAATATCTAGAATTATGTGGGGAAATCTCAATTAAATTGATATTTTTAAAATAGTGAGAGATAGTACCTTGCAGAATTTAACAGAATAGTGCTATACTTTTAATGTATAGTGCTATTTTGTTAGGAGGAGTAAAGATATGATGAATAAAATTTTATTAGTAGATGACGAGATAGAAATAACGGAGATAAACAAAAGATATCTAGAACAAGCTGGTTATGATATAGATATTGCTAATGATGGTAAAGAAGCATTAGAAAAATATAAGAGAAATAAGTATTCTTTAATTATTACGGATATAATGATGCCAAATATGGATGGCTATGATTTGATTAGTGAAGTACAATATTTGGATGCAGAGCAACCTTTTTTATTTATAACTGCCAAAACAACTGAGCCAGATAAGATTTATGCTTTGAGCATGGGGGCTGATGACTATATAGTTAAGCCGTTTAGTCCTAGAGAATTAGTATTAAGAGTTAGGAACATATTACGTCGAATTGAAAAAAGTAGTACAGATAGTATTTTGACTTTAGGGGATTTAGAAATAAATTATAATAGTAGAATAGCGATGGTCAATGGAAAACAACTAGACCTAACGGTGAAATCTTTTGAATTATTATGGTTATTAGCTAATAATCCAGAACGTGTTTTTTCTAAAACAGAATTATATGAAAAAATATGGCACGATGAATATGTAGAAGATGCGAATACATTGAATGTGCACGTGCATTCTTTAAGGAGAATATTAATGAAATACTCTACAGAGAAAACACCAAATATAAAGACAGTGTGGGGACTAGGATATAAAATGGAAAGACAAGTTTAAAAATGGAAAGGAAATATAGAATGAAATTAAGAGATTATATTATTGTTGGATATATTTTGTCATTTTTAATAACTATAGCTGCTGTATTTTGGGCTTCAAACCAAATGTTAATCGAAAAGAAAGATACCTATTTTATTGTTGCAATTACTGTGATTGCGGGATTAATCGGTGCGACGATAAGTCTAGCATTACTGAAAGGTGTGTTTAAATCATTAGATGTGCTAAAGAAAAAAACAGTAAATATAAGCGAGAAGAGATTTGATATCAGTGATGAAGTGATACGTCCAGTCGAATTTAGAGATTTATCTATTGCATTTGATGATATGGCGAAGCACTTAAAAGAAAGTTTTGAATCACTAGAACAAAGTGAAAAAGAAAAATCTCTTATGATTGCTCAACTTTCTCACGATATAAACTCCTATAACTTCTATTCAATCAACAGCTGAAGGAATGTTAGATGGTATAATAAAAAAAGATGAATATAAGTACTATTTAGAAACAATTTGTCGTCAAACAACTAGATTAAATAAATTAGTTGAAGAATTAAATTATTTGACGCTAAGTGTGAAAGAAACTGATTCTGCAGATAATAAAGAAACTATATTTTTTTAGATAAATTATTAATTGATTGTATGTCTGAATTTAAGTTAAGAGCAGAAAAAAAGAACAAAGAGATATTTTTTTATTAAAGTTATACCGGAAAAATGCAAAAAAATAGTAAGTAATTATAATAAATTACAAAGAATAATAGTTAATTTACTAGGTAATGCATTTAAATACTCTCCAAGTGGAACAAAAATCGAAATAGTTGCTGAAATTAGTGATGAAATGCTTTCTATTTCTATAATTGATGAAGGATGTGGTATAAAAAAAGAGGAACTTGATAATATTTTTAAAAGATTATATCGTGTTGAAGCATCAAGAAATATGAAAACAGGTGGCTATGGGTTAGGTTTAGCTATAGCGAAACAACTAGCTGTGCAACTAAATGGAGACATTAAAGTAGAGAGTGAATATGGTAAAGGAAGTACATTTACCTTGGAAATTTTGACAAAATAAATTATTCAATGTATAATGAAAAAAAATATACTGAGGAAAAATATATGTCAAAGTCAAAGTACATAACGCGTTTAAAACGTTCTGAAGGACAGCTTAGAGGAATTCAAAAAATGATAGAAGAAGAGCGAGATTGTATGGATATTATGATTCAGCTAAGTGCAGTTCGTTCTAGTGTTGACAAAGTTATTGAATTATTAATAACAGAAAATCTTATGGAATGTATTAATAATCCTACAGAAAATCCTGAAGAGCATAAGGAAAAAATAGAAAAAAAGCTATACAGTATCTAGTAAAAAAAGAAATAGCATACTAAATTAGTAATAAAAAGTCTTGATTCAAGATTATTTTGGACCAAGACTTTTATTTTTTTTAAAATGTATTAATTTTTATAGAAAATTTTTAATAAATTAATTGTTTGTTGTTTTTTTAATCATTTGTTGTTTAATTCTTTATTTTTGTTTCTCCAGGCCAGTTATTCATGCCACCTTCAACATTTATAACATCAAATCCTTGTACATCAAGAAAATCATAAGCTTTAGCTGAACGACCACCTGCTTGACAAATCACGTAGTATTTTTGATCTTTGTCTAATTTAGAAAAATCTGCGCCTAAAGTACTTAAAGGGAAATTTTCAGCAGAAGGTATGTGACCAGCTGCATATTCATGAATTTCTCTTACATCAAGAATAGTGAGTTTTTCACTACTATTAGTATATTTTTCATAAAAATCCTTCATTGAAATATTGTTTTTCATAGTTAATTCCTTTCAATATTACTAAATTTAACTACTGTATTAATCTGAAAAATGTTGTGTTTTTAACAGAGCTAAATTATTTATAGTTTAATTTTAAACTATTTTACCTCGCCATGCATGCATTCCGCCTTGAACATTGACAACATCGAAACCTCTCTTTTTAAGTTTCTTTGCTGCAAGTTTACTTCTTGCTCCAGAGTGACAAATTACATATGTTTTTTTGTCAGCGATTGGAGTGAAGCTGCTGATTTGATTTAGTGGAATATTTTTTGCATTTTTTATGTGGCCTCTTCTAAACTCACCAGGTGTTCTTACGTCTATTAGTTGAATATTTTCCTTTAATTTATTTTCAAGTTCAGCAGTAGAAATACTGTCAACTTTTGTGAATAAAAAAAACATATTATTACCTCCTATATACCCCTATAGGGTATATTAAAAACATGAATTCAGGTCTTTGTCAAGGATGATGATTATATTATAAGAAATATTTTTATACTATATGTAAATAAAAAAACTATCAGTTGTTGAAAAGAATTGTATATAGCAATCAGAGGTGAAAATTTCTTTTCTCTTCGGAAAAGTGAAAAATAATCATATGAAAAATAACTTTTTATTTTTTTTCAGAAATTATATGCTTGACAAATAAGAAAAAAATAGGAGAATAATGGAATAGAAATTAACTATAATTTTTTTATAAAAAAACAATCAATAATTTAGGAGGAATTTTAAATGAAAAAAATATCAAAGGTAGCTACTGCCAGTGTACTATTATTTACATTAGCGAATCCACTAGCTGTATTTGCTGAGAATAGAGTAGACAATGTTTCAGAAGCAAGTAGTAATAAAACAACACAAGATTTAACAATTAGTTCAGAAGAAATCAATGGAGATATAGTATTTCATGTAACTGCAGTTAGAGATACTTATGAAGCAATTCTATATGCCAAAAATTAACGGGAAAAATTATACTTATAATCTAGGTAATCTAAAAAAAGGTCAAGTATCAAAAATAGTTCAACCGGGTGCAAGTATAAACAACAACAGTGCTTCTATTACAAAAGAAAGTAAAAAAGAAAAATCACTACCTAATACAAGTGTAGTAAGAGAATTAGTAGAAAAATCGATCTCGTATAGTAATGAATTAAATGGGAATGAAATTGAAGCAAAAGTTGTCTATAAAGTATATGAGCTAGTAGAAAAAAATCCAACTTTAAATGAAGGAACAAAATATGTTCCAGAAAGTAAAGTTAAAGAAGGTGCTATTGTAAAACCAGAAGTACTAGTAAAACCAGAATATAAAGAAGTTTTAGGTGGAGCAATAGTTGAACCTGCTGTACAACCGGAATTGCCAAAAGCAGAAGAGCCAGCAACACTAGCGCCAAAAGCAGAGGAACCAGCGGCCCCAGCACCGAAAGTAGAAGAGCCAGCAGCTCCAGCGCCGAAAGCAGAAAAACCAGCAGTGCCAGCACCGAAAGTGGAAGAGCCAGCAGTGCCAGCACCAAAAGTAGAAGAACCAGCTGCTCCAGCGCCAAAAGTGGAAGAGCCAGCAACCCCAGCGCCAAAAGTGGAAGAGCCAGCAGCCTCAGCGCCAAAAGCGGAGGAACCAGTAGCGCCAGCACCAAAAGTAGAGGAACCAGCAGCACCGGCATCAAAAGAGGAAGAACCGGCTGCTTCAGCGCCAAAAGCGGAGGAACTAGCTGCACCAAAAGAGGAAGAACCAGTAGCGCCAGCACCAAAAGCAGAGGAGCCAGCAGCACCAGCACCGAAGGCAGAAGAGCCAGCAGCACCGGCACCAAAAGAGGAAGAACCGGCTGCTCCAGCGCCGAAAGTGGAAGAGCCAGTGACACCAGCGCCGAAAGTGGAAGAGCCATCAGCTCCAGCGCCAAAAGTGGAAGAGCCAGCAACCCCAGCGCCAAAAGTGGAAGAGCCAGCAGCCTCAGCGCCAAAAGCGGAGGAACCAGTAGCGCCAGCACCAAAAGTAGAGGAACCAGCAGCACCGGCATCAAAAGAGGAAGAACCGGCTGCTTCAGCGCTAAAAGCGGAGGAACTAGCTGCACCAAAAGAGGAAGAACCAGTAGCGCCAGCACCAAAAAGCAGAGGAGCCAGCAGCACCAGCACCGAAGGCAGAAGAGCCAGCAGCACCGGCACCAAAAGAGGAAGAACCGGCTGCTCCAGCGCCGAAAGCAGAGGAACCAGCTGCATCAGCACCAAAAGCAGAAGAGCCAGCAGCACCGGCACCAAAAGAGGAAGAACCGGCAACCCCAACACCGAAGGCAGAAGAGCCAGCACCAGCACCAAAAGCAGAGGAACCAGCTGCACCAAAAGAGGAAGAACCGGCTGCTCCAGCGCCAAAAGCAGAAGAGCCAGTAGCACCAGCACCAAAAGTAGAGGAACCAGCGGCGCCAGCCCCAAAAGTGGAGGAACCAGCTGCTCCAATGCCAAAAGCAGAAGAGCCAGCGGCGTCATCACCAAAAGCAGAGGAGCCAGCGGAAATACCAAAAGAATCTACTTCGTCTGAAGATGTAGAACCTAGGGATGAAAAACTAGAAGAAGCGAAAAAAGATGGACAAGAAATTATTAAAAAAATTGCAGCTTCAAAACTTAGTGAAATTGAAAAAGTTAAAGATGAAGCAGAAAAAGCTAAATTAGAAGCTAAATTAAAAGAATTAAAAGAAGCAGGCTTAGAAGCGATAAATAATGCTAAAAATCACGATGCAGCAGTAGACGCTACGGATGAATATCAAACTAAGATTGATGAGATTAATGTTCCAGGTGAAGAGTTACCAGCACCAAATTATGATAAAGATAATTTAACCAATGGTCGTAATGAGGGGACTACGATTGAAGGTGGTAGCACAGCAATAGGACATGGTTCAGGAGAAGCATCTCCAGGAGTAACACAACCTGAATCATCAGCGACAGCTTCAACAGGAGCGGCATCTCAACTGAAAGCAACATCAGCTTCAACAGGAGCAGCAACACAACCGGAAGCAGTAACAGAATCACCAGCGCCAACACAGCCGGCAACAGCACCAACTGCGAAAACACAACCAGTTGAAACATCGGAAACTGCGACATCAGGAACTTCAAGTTTCAGAAATGCACCAGAAGTTCAAATTAGAGCAAGAAGAGTAGCACGTGCGGCAAATCAACCAGACGGTACGGTAAACATAAGTTATAATTATGATGGAATGCCAGATATCAATGGATTTTTATCTAATCCAGGAGAAAATAATACAGTAGCTATTCCAAATTCAGCAACTGAAGATGAAGTGAAAGAATTAGTTAAAGCAAAAATTCAAGCTAAGGCTCAAGAATTAGCTAAACATGGATATAAAGTAAAAGAAGAAATAGTATTCGAGCAAGATACTATTGTGAAGAACTTTAATTATGTAGTTACTTTCACTAAAGAGAAAACAGGAACTACAGGCTTCAGAATTGCACCAGAAGTGCAAGTACGAGCTAAAAAAGTTGTAAAAAGAGATTTATCAAATAAAACAAAACAAATAAATATCTATTACAATCTAACAAACCTAAAAGATATAGCCGGAGCATTAGGTGAAGTAGGAGAAAAACAATATGTTAACTTTATCTGGAAATGCTACAAAAGAAGAAATTAAGAAAGCTATTGAAGAACATACAAAATCTCAAATAGAGAAATTAAATAAACAAGGTTTTAAAGTTGTTTCAACTACAGATTTAGATCAAATCGTTGAAGGTGGAGATAGCTATGATTATGTTGTAGAATTTACAAAAAGAATCTAAATCTACATCAGCTAACAATACAGGTTTTAGAAAAGCACCATTAATTCAAAAAAGAGCAAAAAGATCGGTAGAGCAAAAAGAAACTGTAGATGTAAATGTTTATTTCAATTTAAAAAAACTTTACCAGGAATAGCTGGAGCATTGGATGTAGATGGAGATAATACCATTAAACTTCCAAAAGATGCTAGTAAAGAACAAGTAAAAGAAGCTATAAAAGATAAAATTGCGAAAGTAGAAAAACGTGGTTATAAAGTTAGTGATTTCTACTTTGGAGCGAAAACAGAACGTGGTTATGATTATGTTGTAGAATTTACAAAAGAATCTAAATCTACATCAGCTAACAATACAGGTTTTAGAAAAGCACCATTAGTTCAAAAAAGAGCAAAAAGATCGGTAGAGCAAAAAGAAACTGTAGATGTAAATGTTTATTTCAATTTAAAAACTTTACCAGGAATAGCTGGAGCATTGGATGTAGATGGAGATACTACTATAAAACTTCCAAAAAATGCTACGGAAGCACAAGTAAAAGCAGCAATTCAAGGGAAAATCGCTAAAGTAGAAAAACGAGGATATAAAGTAACTGATGCCTACTTCGGAGCAAAAACAGAACGTGGTTACGATTTTGTCGTAGAATTTAAAAAATAAAAAATAACCTAAATAAAAACTGACCTCAAAGTTTAGATAATTATCTAACCTGAGGTCAGCTTTTTTATATTTTATTCTTCTTCAGTCTCACGAGGGAAAATCATTGATTCACTAAAGTTTAAGTCGCGAAGAGCGGTGTAAGAATCTTCTAGAGAAATATAATTCAATTTTCTCATCGTTAATATTCTGTATTTTAAAAGTCGAACTGCTTCCATTTGAAGTTCTTTAAGTTCTTCTTCAAAATCGATGTCTTCTAAAAATACTTCAAATAAGGTGAATGAGTAGTATTTATATACATCTTTAACGAATTCTGCAGTATTTTCATCTGAACACTTTTCGTCAATAACCTTATAGGCCGTCTCAAGAAGTACTTTTCTTACAGTAGGCGAACAATCGATGATAGCCTGAATTTGGCTAGAAGAAGCTTCGGCTCTTTGTTTAATTTCTTCTAATTTATTGACGAAGTTTACTTTTCTTCTTTTTGGAACTTTTTCTTTAAGTTTCTCATAAAATTCTGGAGTTAAATCTTTAGCTACGAAATGACGAGTTAAACGACGTTTTAGACTAGATTCTTTTATATATATTCTCAAATTAAGAAGTAAACTTTTTGGTATTGAATAAGTAAATAGGAAAGATTTTCTAAGTTGCATAATTTTAGAAATTTCCAATATTTGCTTGATGTTAGGATTGTCTTTAAGTATTTCAGGAAGAGCTTTATCTTGTGCTTTCATTATTTTTTTGTGTAATGCTAGTGCTTCACTAGCATTTTTAAATCTTCCAGTGTGCATGTTTCTAAAGTATGCTTTCATTTCGTGTAAACTTTTTATTTCAAAAGCATAAGCAACTTTTTCTTCGATAGATTTTTTAGAAATATCACGTTCTTTTAGTTCTTCAAGTGTTCCTTCTAAGATTTTTTCACGAAGAGAGTATTGAGTATATTCTTTTTCTTCATCTTCTCCTTTAACAACAAGTGGAAGGGCGAGTGTACCGATAACAATACTTAGTAACACGACATTACTTGCAATGAATAGGATGGTGTTTCTAAGTGGGAAGTTGTCTCCAGTTGTAGTTACAACTGGAATCATAAGTGCTGTAGCAAGTGTTACTGTACCGTGAATACCACACAAACTAGCAATTAAAGAGTAGCTAAATCTAGAATAGTTACCTTTGTCAAATTTTCTATTTAGTATTATTTTCGCTGTTTTTCTAGCAGTCGTAAAATGATGAGGTTGGAATGATATGTAGTTGAAATATACAAAGGTCAATCTGACTATCATTAGACCTAAAACAATAACTAATGAAATTATGAATCCATATACAATATCAATCTCTCTATTATTAAACACAGTATGATATATCTCAGGGAGTAAATATCCTAAAAAGGTAAATACGAAACCATTTAGTACATAACTTGCTATTTGTTGAGTACTGTCTATAGTTACTGCAGCATCACTACTTACAACAGTAAGTAAGTGAAGTTTTCTTTGGTAGTTGTATACTAGAGCTGTAATTACTACAGCTACGATACCAGAGACACCAATATGTTCCGCAAGATAGAATACTATAACTGGTGTTATTAATTGAAAAATAACTAAAATATTAAATTCGTCAGCAAATTTTGTTGAGAATATAAACTTAATATAAGAAAAAGCTATCCCAATAATAAGTCCAAAGATCGCTCCACCTCCTGCAACTACTAAAAATTTATAACTAGCATTCGTGACAGAAAATGTGTTAGTAAGAACGGCTGCTAGAGCTATATTAAATGATACAAGACCAGAAGCATCATTAAGAAGTGATTCACCTTCTAATATAGCCATAAGTCCTTTAGGTAATTTCATTCCTTTAGTTATTGATTTAACAGCAACAGCATCTGTAGGTGATAAGATAGCAGCTAAAACAAAACATGCTGCCCAAGGAATCATTGGAAGCAATAAATGAATTATGCTACCGACAATAATTACCGTCACAAGAACTAAAAATATTGCCATATATATAATTGGACGTTTGTATAGCCAGATATTCTTTAAGGACGAGTTGAAACCATCAGTAAATAATAGGGGAGCGATAACTAACATCATAAACATTTCTGATTCAAACTCAAAATGAAGTGGGAGATTAGGAATAAATGTTACCGCAGCACCAAGTATTATTTGGAATAAAGCTGCTGGAATACGTGGAAAAAGATTATTTAAAAATGAACCAAGTATTACAATTATGACAAATATACCTAGGGTAGTTAGTATTTCCATAAAAAACTCCTTTGTAATTATTTTATTATTATTATTTGTACCAATATATTTTTACAATTATTTATCACTAAAATCAATAATTATACAATCTGAAGGAAGTTAATAATGAATATTGTAAAAACATTAATTTTAATAGTTTTTAGAAGAGGTGTTATTTGTTATTTTTTTAGAGGTTAAGTAAGGGCTTCAGTACACGTCAATAGATGTCAAAAATATTTATTTTAAATGATTTTTTTGATTTTTTTGAAACTCATTACATCGTACTATAAATCAATAAAAAAATTCTACCTTTTTTTAGATAAATATATCAGGTGGATATTGAAGTTAAGCCCTGCTATCATTTCAATGGCAGGACTTTTTTTAATATTTGGTACACTAACTTCTTATCTATATTTTTGGTGGAATTGAAGTTGACATCTACAAAGTTTAATGTTAGAATATATTCAAAAAAATAAATTTGAATGAGGTGTTTTATGATTCAAAAATATTGTTACTTCAATAATTCTGTATTCTGGGACAGCCGTAGACTTACTTATTATCCTAATGTTATTTTTTGCCAAAAGAAAAAGCAGAAAAGATATCATTAATATCTATTTAGGACAATTTCTAGGCTCTGTTAGTCTAATATTGCTAAGTTTGCTTTTTGCATTTGTCTTACATTATATTCCTAGTAAAGGGATTTTAGGTTTGCTCGGTTTGATTCCAATTTTCTTAGGTCTCAAAGTTTTATTTTTAGGAGATTCTGATGGAGAAGCTATTGCCAAAGAAGGGTTGCGCAAAGATAATAAAAACTTGATTTTTCTAGTCGCTATGATTACTTTTGCAAGTTGTGGTGCCGACAATATTGGTATCTTTGTCCCATATTTTATTACATTAAATTTAGCGGATTTGATAGTGGCTTTACTTACATTTCTAGTCATGATTTATCTCTTGGTTTTTTCTGCCCAAAAATTGGCACAACTCCCATCTGTTGGAGAAACTTTGGAAAAATATAGCAGATGGTTTATTGCCGTTGTTTATTTAGGATTGGGGATATATATCCTGATTGAAAATAACAGTTTTGACATGCTATGGACTATGTTAGGATAGGAGAAAATATTATGAAAAAAGATAGTATCTGCCAAGTGAATATTATAAATCAACAAAATGTTACAACCGCAATGAACTACCTTGAAAAGGAAAAAGTCCAAAAATCACTTCGCATTTTAAAGAAGTTTACCGATAATAAACAGATAAATATCATCTTTTATCTCCTTGCTGTTGAAGAACTCTGTGTTTGTGATATAGCCTGTTTACTAGATCTCAGTATGGCATCTGCATCCCACCATCTTCGTAAACTAGCTAATGAAAACATCTTGGACACTAGAAGAGAGGGGAAAATTATATATTATTTTATAAAAGATGAGGAAATCAGAGATTTTTTTAATCAACTAGGATAATAACTATTTTTACTACTTTACCATGATTATATATAGGACTTATCTATGAAATTTTCTGATGAAATTTACTCACAAGAAATACCTACTCGTACCATGTTGATACTGTCAATAAATATGTGTGAACACTCAAGTAGAGTTACGGAGTATTAATCAAATAAGCTTTCGAGTGTGTCATAACATTGGCCCCCCCTTTATGGATTCGTTGACTTTGCTTGAAAACAAAGTAACTAAGTAACGTTCCAGAGACTCCTCGTTAGGAAAAACCTTCTTTTTCGTTTGACGTTTGATTTCTTTATTAAGAGACTCAATGAGGTTTGTCGAATAAATGCTGTGCCAAATCTGGTAGTGAAACTGATAATATGCATTATTATAACCTATTTGTACATTTTTATTTTATCAAAACTGTACATTCTTATTTTATCATTTTCAATTAGTAAGTCTAGAATCACCAGATTATGGTTTCCATTTGTTTCGACACACTCATGAGTCAATGTTGCTTAATGTAGGTATAATGGGGCATAAGTCAATGTCAACTACTATGGATACTTACGCAGAGTTAGCACCTCAAAGAAAGCTAGAAGCAGTCAGCATTTTATTTAGATTAGATTGCTGAAATAACATTAACTGCCTTTACAGGTATAAAAATATCGCTACATCTTGGTATTAATACATAGATGTAGCGATTTATTCAAAATATTTATATCAGATATTTAAAAACTTACCAACTAATTACTTTTCCATCTTCTATTCTGATATCAGCATCATAAAGTTTGTTTAGAAGATTTTCATCGAAAAAGTTAGCAGCCTGATCATTTTTTATTACTTTCCCATTAAGAAGAGCAATAATATTGTCACTATAAGTTAGTGCTTGATTAATATCGTGTAATACCATGATGATAGTAATTCCTAGAGATTTATTAAGCTCTTTAACAAGCTGCATTATAGATTTTTGATATTTTATATCAAGGAAGGTAGTTGGTTCGTCTAATATAATAATATCAGTGCTTTGTGCTAATGCCATTGCAATGTAAACACGTTGAAGTTGCCCTCCAGATAATTCGTCTACACGTTTATCTTTATAAGCCTGTAAATTAGTTTTTTCAAGAGCAAATTCAATTTTTTCAACATCACTAGCGTTAGGTTTGTAAAAGAAGATATTTTGATAAGGAAGTCTAGCAAAACTAACCATATCATAGACGGTAATTTCTCGTGGTGTTTCATTTTTTTGATAAACAATTGCAAGAATACTCGCAAGTTCTTTTAATGAATATGAATTCAATTCCTTACCTTCAATTTTTACACTTCCAGAATTATAGTTTAAGTTTTTTGCTAATATTTTTATAAGCGTACTCTTACCACAACCATTTTTACCAAGTAGGGTAGTAATCTTACCTTTTTCAATACTTACATTTAGACCTTCAAAAAGTGCATTTTTATTATCATACTTAAACGTAAGGTTATTAATTTCTATTATATTTTCCATTAACTTACTCCTTTCTTAACTAAAATAATAAATGCAGGTCCACCGATAATCATCATTATTAAATCAGCAGGTATTTCTATTGGTGCGAAAATAACGCGACCTATCGTATCGAATAAAGTAGTATAAATGCTCCTAGTAGAGCACTAAATGGGATAGTGTAAATATGATTTCGTCCAATTATAATCTTAGCGATATGAGGTGTAATAAGAGCTAAGAACACCATTACTCCTGCCACTGCTGTAGAAACAGAAGCAAGAGCTACTGCAACAAATGAAATTAGCAGGCGAATCACATTAATATTAATACCAAGTGAACTAATAATATTATCATCTAAAGCGAAGATATTACATAGTTTAGCTAAGAAGAAGCTAACAATTAGTAGTAATGGAATCCAACTTAGTAATAATGAAACATCATCCCAGTTTTTAGTTCCTAAACCAACAGTTTTGAATGTAGATGACGTAGTAGAGTTAGCTGCATTCAAGTACTGTATAGAACTCAGTATTCCTGTGAAGAAATAACTTATTGCAATACCGATTAAAATAATTTTAACATTATTTTTTGTTCTACCTGCTAGGTAATAAATGATTAAGAAACCAAGGACACCACCGATGATAGAAAATACAGACTTAAATATCATAAATTGTGGGAATATTCCTAATCCTAGGTATAAAAATAGGTTGGCTCCACTAGAAACACCAATAATACTAGGATCGACAAGCGGGTTCTTTAATACTGTTTGTAATAATAAACCACTAACTCCAAGAGCAGCACCAACCAAAATAGTGATGATAATTCTCGGGAAACGAACGTCGATAATGGCATTAACATTAGCATATTCTCCGGTAAAGATACCAACAGCTAATTGCCCGACGCTAGCTTTTATACTACCACTGTTCGCTGCAAAAAATATTGTACTTAATAAGAGTAAAATAAGAACAGAAAAAGTGATTGCTTTTTTGTTTTTAAACATTAAGAACCTCCTTATATAGTTTTATATTTAGTATATCATAAGTAATATATTATTTAAATTATGAAAAATCCAGAAGCAGCTACTTGCCACTTCTGGATACTAGTTTAATTACTATAGAAAATACTGTATAGACTTTCTAATCCTTTTTGGTAATCGTATGTAGCTGTCATACCAAATATTGAGCTATCTAAATCGACAACTTTATTATTTTTTACCGCATCAAAGTGAGACCAACTCTTATTGTTTTCAAATTCTTTTTTAAACATTTCAGTAACTGTTTCAGGCATTGCGTGAGCAGTGCGTAAAATGAAATCTGGTTTATCATTTAAAGCAGTTTCTATGTTTAGATTTTTAAACTCTTCAGTACCTTTAATGATATTTTCACCACCTGCTAATTTTACAAGGTTACCTACATAAGATTTTTCGGTAGCAGCCATGTAACTACCTGGTAGTCCCATAAGAACTAAAACTTTTGGTTTCTTTTTATTTGCGATTTTTTCATTGAATTTAGCGAAGAACTCATCATGTTCTTTCTTTAATTCTTTGAATTTTTCTATTTTACCAAATTCTTTTGCTAGATCTTCTGTAATAGCGTATAATCCATTAACACTACGAATATCTACAAATTTATAAGGAATTTTATTCTTCTCGAATCCTTCTTTTATCCAGTCTTGCAAACTATCTGGAGCATATACGATAGAAGGGTTAATCGATTTGATAACTTCCATATTTGGATTCATAGGAAGTCCGATTTGAACAGTGTTGTCATATCTTTTAGGCATACGACCTAATTTTGTAGTAGGAACCCCTGCTAATTTAATATCAAGAACATTAGCTACTTGAGCTAAAGCTACAGAGTCCATTATGACACGTTTACCATTTTCTTCTTCAGATTTTTTATCTTTATTTACACCTGTTAAGTCAATAGTCTCATTAAAAGCTTTATCAGCTAGATTAGGATCTGTTCCTGTTGTATTACCAGCTTTATTTTGTGATGAACAAGCAGTAAGTACTAAGATACTAGCCAAAAGTAGTGTAAATAGTAGGGATAGTTTTCTTCTCATGAATTATCTCCTAGTTATTTTTTCTTTTTTTACGAGGAAAGTAAAGCCCAGCAGCTATTGCAAGAGCTCCTATCCCACCTAAATAATAAGGTGTATAGTTTGCTTCTTTAATAGCTTCCATGTCTAGACCATCATTTCCGTTTTTAATAGTATCAGTATTAACTTCTACGAAATAACGAACAGGACGATTCATAGGTTCTACATACATTTGTACCATAGCCAAGAAGTTTTCATTTGGTACTTCAAAACGATAGTCAACATAGCTATCTTTATATTGTTCTATGTTTACTTTTGTTTCAGTAGCAGCAACTTGTTTGAATTCTCCATCTTTTTGAAGAACTTTAATGAAAGGCCCTTGTTCTTTACTACGTTGAACCCAGTTCATTAGGTGGATACGCACAGTTGCGTATAATTTACCATCTTTTGTACGTTGAAGCATAGCTTTAGACCAACGTTTTTCACCGTTGGATTTTTGATTTTTAAGAGCTTCATTAAGGTCTCCACCTGCATTAATAGGTGAGATTACACCTTGAACCATACCTTCACCGATAGCAGTGTTTTTAGTCCCGCCATCAGCAGTAACACCAGTAAGAGGGTTTAGGTATGAACCTGTGATATCAAGATTATAAAGACCTGGATTTTTTGTTTTTTGATCATCTTTGAAGTAATCTTCTAATTTTTTAGCAACAAATCCTTCAGGTGCTTTATTCTCATCTTTTTTATCTTTGTTTTCTTCTTCTTTTTTCTTATCTTCAGCTTTTTTCTCTTTTTCTTTATCTTTAGATGAATCTTCAGAACCAGATACTAGATTAGCTGCAGACCAGTTAAATTTAATAATAGCATTTTGAGAGGCATCTCCACCCATAATTTGGTTCATAGCATCAACAGCAACTCTAACACCGACTTTATCAGGTTTAGCCTCACCGAAATTAAAGCTTAGAGTTCCAGGGTAAGTACTAGTACCACCATCTAAGTTAGTATCGTTATAAGTGCTTGTTACTGAAGCGGCAGTTAGACCACCCGAGAAAATAGGAGATGAGTAGATACTAAGAGATAATAAGTGACCGTGCATATTACTGAAATCCATTGGGGTGAATTGAACAGTAATAGTAGAAGTGTTATTATCATGAACATTTACAGTAGCGTGTGTAGCTAATGCATTGTTCCCCATAGAAAGACGACCACTATTTTCAGCATGCCACAGCTCAACAGGTACACTGTATACCTTATCAGCTGCGTGTACATTTTTAACGAAAGGTACATTACTAGATGTAACGATAAATGTTAATGTAGCAATAACTATCGTTAACAGTTTTAAAACTCGTTTCATTATAAAAACTCACTTTCTTATATGTTATTCAATTTTTAATTAAGAAAGACGGGAAATTCTCCCGCCTTTCGGAGTAGATAATATAATAAATATTTAGCGAGATATTATCTTACTATTTTATTTTTGTTTTCTTCTACTTACCATGAAGGCACTCATTAGAGTAAGAGCTCCTGCAAAGATAGATGATGAAGTTTCTAATCCAGTATTAGAAAGTCTACCGTTATTTAAACGTCCACCTTTTGGAGTTAAACCACCAGCGCCATTACCAGCGGCACTTGATCCTGGTTGTCCACCAGCTATAGGTTGTCCTTGCTGTTCAGTCACATTAGACCAATCAAATGATAAAGTAGCATTTTGCTTACCACCACCTGTCATAATACTTTCCATAGCTTGAACAAATACAGAAACAGGAACAGTTGATAGTTTTTTATTAGATGTGAAGTGTACTTCTTTTTGATTATTTGCCCCACCAGTAGGATTGACAGGATACTCTATACCATTTACCCAGAATTTAGAGATTCCATCTGTGAAATTATGAATTGAAAGATCATGGAATCTTACGATGTAGTGATAAGTACTTCCTTCTTTAAATACAGTAACATTACTATGTTCTAAAGCTACATCTCCCATAGATTTTCTACCGGGTTGATATGCATGTAGTAACGTTGCTTTTACTCCTTTATAGAAAGTTGCAGTAGCCGAAGGAGTAGGTTTTGGAGTAGGTGTAGTCACTACAGGTTTAGTTGGCTCCTTAGGTTTAGGAGTTTCTACAGGTTTAACAGGTTTAGCTGGTTCTGTAGGTTTAGGAGTTTCTACAGGTTTAACAGTTTCAGTTGGTTTTGTAGTTCCTGGATCAGCTGGTTCTGCTGGTTTATTCGAAGGCTGAGTATCTTTTGGTGTTTCAGGTTTTACTGGAGATTCTGTCACAGAAGTTTTAGCTGGAGTTTCTACAGTTTTAGGAGTAAGTTTTTCTTCTAATCCATCTGTCTTGATTTGAAGGAATGCACTTTGTTTACCACTACCAGGCATTATTTTATCCATTGCTGTAACGAATACTTCTACTGGTATTTTATTTTCTAATGTTGGTAAAGTAAATTCAGTTTCTTTTGGATTTAATGCACCTGGATAGTTAATGTCATTTAGAGTTACTTCAGATCCATTAACCCAAAAACGTCCAATTCCATCGTTTTGTCCACCGAAAGTAATATTTTGCCAGATTACTTTATATTTATATCCGTTATTAACTTTTTGTACAGTAGTTTTTACTAATGCAGCATTTCCCATCGAAAGTCTATTTTCGTAAGCATGTCTTAGTTCACTAGCTACCTCTACCTCTGGATTTTGAGTATCAGCTGCTAATAAAACTTTGTTGTTTTGTGTAGTTGCTGAATAATCTATTACAGCTAGAGTTGAGATAATTGTTGCTGCAGATAGAACTTTTAATAATTTATTAGTTTTCATGTAATTATTAATCCTCCTTATATTTCTTTATACATGATTTTATACAAAGGGATAATTTATCCCTTTGTATAAGAGTTTTGTTTATATTATTTGTTATTTTTTCTGCGTAGAACTAGAGCAGATAGTAATACTAGTACACCTAAACCAACAGTTGCTGTTGAATTTACTCCAGTATTAGCTAATGTTTTAAGTCTTTTAGCTACTGTTTGTGAAGTCTTTTCAGCCTCAGCTTTTTGATCTTTGTTGTTTAACTCACCGATATTGAATTCTGGTAATTCAGGTTGGATAAGAGCTTCACCAGTTTCTGCTTTTGGTATTTCTTTTAATTCTGGTAGTTCAGGTTGAACAAGAGCTTCACCAGTTTCTGCTTTTGGTATTTCTTTTAATTCTGGTAGTTCAGGTTGAACAAGAGCTTCACCAGTTTCTGCTTTTGGTTTTTCGTTTGATCCTGGTGCTTCAGGTTGAACTGGAGTTTCTCCATCATTTGGTTTAGTTGGAGTACTTGGTTCGTTTGATGGTTTGTTATTGTTGTCAGTAGGAGCAGATGTATTCTGATCAGAAGCTACAGTTTTTGATTTTACAATTGTATATAAACTGAAGTGGTTAGTGAAGAATGTAAGTTTTCCATCTTTATAAACACTTGGAACTTTTTCTAATTTATTATCATTCACATAGTAAACTTCTAATTTTTCATCCTCATTAGCTACGACAGCTACTGTAACTGCACGAGTTTCTCCTTGTTTATTGATTGTAGTTCCTTTAGAATCCGTGAAGTGTAAGTCTATTGTTTTAACAACACTTAGATTTTCATCTGCTTTTTTAACAAGTTCTTCAACTTTTGCAACAGTTTCTTTATCAGCTTTTTCAACTGAGAAGTTAGATGCTTTTACAGTAGAGTTATCAAATGAAACTTTGATTTCTTCTGATGAACCATTTTCTACAACTTTAGCAACTAATGTATCTTTAAGAGATGCAGAATTAACTATTTCTTTAAGTTTTGATGCTTCTTCTTTGTTTACATCTTTGTCTGTAGCGATATTAGCTAAGGCTACTTTTTTTAAGCTCTTCTAATTTTTTTCTTTTTTTCTTTTTCAGCTTGAGCTTTAGCGGCAGCTTCTTTTTCAAGTCTATCTTTTTTTCAGCTTGGGCTTTAGCAGCAGCTTCTTTTTCAAGTCTATCTTTTTTTCAGCTTGAGCTTTAGCAGCAGCTTCTTTTTTTAAGTCTATCTTTTTCAGCTTGAGCTTTAGCGGCAGCTTCTTTTTCAAGTCTATCTTTTTCAGCTTGAGCTTTAGCGGCAGCTTCTTTTTCAAGTTTTTTTCTTTTTCAGCTTGAGCTTTAGCGGCAGCTTCTTTTTCAAGTTTTTTTCTTTTTTTCAGCTTTAGCTTTAGCAGCAGCTTCTTTTTTTCTAATCTTTCTTTTTCAAGACGATCAGCTTCAGCTTTTTTTCTCTTTCAAGTTTTTTTCTTTTTTTCAGCTTTAGCTTTAGCGGCAGCTTCTTTTTCTAATCTTTCTTTTTTTCAGCTTGAGCTTTAGTGGCAGCTTCTTTTTTTCTAATCTTTCTTTTTCAAGATAATCAGCTTCAGCTTTTTTTCTCTTTCAAGTTTTTTTCTTTTTTTCAGCTTGGGCTTTAGCAGCAGCTTCTTTTTCAAGACGATCAGCTTCAGCTTTTTTTCTCTTTCAAGTTTTTTTCTTTTTTTCAGCTTTAGCAGCAGCTTCTTTTTCAAGTCTTTCTTTTTCAAGACGATCAGCTTCAGCTTTTTTTGAGCTTGTTCTTTTTCAAGTCTCTCTTTTTCAGCTTGAGCTTTAGCAGCAGCTTCTTTTTCTAATCTTTCTTTTTCAAGACGATCAGCTTCAGCTTTTTTTCTCTTTCAAGTTTTTTTCTTTTTTTCAGCTTGAGCTTTAGCAGCGGCTTCTTTTTCTAATCTTTCTTTTTCAAGACGATCAGCTTCGGCTTTTTTTGAGCTTGTTCTTTTTCAAGTCTCTCTTTTTCAGCTTGAGCTTTAGCAGCAGCTTCTTTTTCTAATCTTTCTTTTTCAAGACGATCAGCTTCGGCTTTTTTTGAGCTTGTTCTTTTTCAAGTCTCTCTTTTTCAGCTTGAGCTTTAGCAGCAGCTTCTTTTTCTAATCTTTCTTTTTCAAGACGATCAGCTTCGGCTTTTTGAGCTTGTTCTTTTTCAAGTCTCTCTTTTTCAGCTTGAGCTTTAGCAGCAGCTTCTTTTTCTAATCTTTCTTTTTCAAGACGATCAGCTTCGGCTTTTTGAGCTTGTTCTTTTTCAAGTCTCTCTTTTTCAGTTTGAGCTTTAGCAGCAGCTTCTTTTTCTAATCTTTCTTTTTCGGCTTGAGCTTTTGTAGTTTCATCTTTGCGTAATGATGTTACTTGATCAGCTGTTAGTGGAGTAGCACCATCCCAATTGAATTTAAGTGTTGCTGCAACATTTGAATGACCTTTTAATGGTTTTCCGTTTACTGATACTGAGAATGTAATAGTTTTTTCAGTTAATTTTTCAGGGCTTGTGAAGTGGAATACTTTTTCATGACCTTCACCACCAAGATCAGTTCTTTCGGCTGCAGTACCATCAACAGTTAAAGTATCTACAGTTCCTACTAAAGTATTGATATATAAGTCTTTAAATGTTAAATAGTAGTTGTACGTATCATTTACTTTTTCAACACGAGTTTTTTCATGTACTAATGCACCATCTGCCATTGAAGTTCTATTAGATTCATGGGCATTATTAATTATAGTTGGAACTAAGTTATTTGCAGCTTCTTCTTTAACTTTTTCTACAGTAGGGAAGTCTAGAGCTATTGTACTTTCAGCAGCACGTTCTTCGAATCTAGGTTTAGCACCACCTTTAGTTTGTACGCTAATTACAGTATCAACTTGGATTTTATCTAGAAGAGTATCAGTTAAGATTTTTCCTTCTTTTAGTTTAGTCGCTGCGTCAACTTCAGTAAAGTTAATTTCAGTTCCTTTATATGTAAGTTTAGAAACTGTAAATGGTTTGTTACGTAATAAGTAAGTAGAAGATTTACCTTCTTTTACTTGAATAGTGTATTGATATTTATCTCCAACTTTTTCAACTTTTACATCTTTAACAAATGCATTTTCATAGATTGAACTTGAATTAGTAGTTCTACCATTTAATTCCCCTTTAACAGTAGCTGGGAATGTAGACGGAACTTTATCAGCATCTACTTCATGATCAGGTACTGAAGGTTTAGCAGGTGTAACTTCTTTAGGTTTTTCCACTTTAGGGAAGTCTAAAGCTATTGTACTTTCAGCAGTTCTGTCTTCAAATCTAGGTTTAGCTCCACCTTTTGTTTGAACATTTAATACAGCATCAACTTGGATCTTGTCTAGAAGAGAATCAGTTAAGATTTTCCCTTCTTTTAACTTAGTAGCTGCATCAACTTCAGTAAAGTTAATTTTAGTTCCTTTATAAGTAAGTTTAGAAACTGTGAATGGCTTATTACGTAATAAGAAGTTAGTAGATTTTCCTTCTTTAACTTGGATAGTATATTGATATTTATCCCCAACTTTTTCTACTTTTACATCTTTAACAAATGCATTTTCATAGATTGAAGCAGTACCAGTTGTTCTACCATTTAATTCAGCTTTTACTGTAGTAGGGAAAGTGTTAGGAACTTTATCAGCATCAACATTGTGGTCAGCAGCTGTTGGTGTAGCTGGTTTTGGTTCTTCTTTTGGTGTAGTTGGTGTAGGCTTAACTGGTTTAGGTTTAGCAGGTGCAACTACATCTTCTAATTTTACAGGTCTTTCCTTATAGTCAGTAGCTGTTTCATAGTATAGTTTTAATGTAACAAAGTGTGACATTAAAGCACCGTTAGGATATGGAGCAGTACCGTCTAATTGAATTTTTTCTAATAGTTTATCAGTAATGATAGATCCTTCTTTTACTGAAGAATTACCGTTTGACGCTAAAGTAGTTAATGGAATGTCTTTACCTTGGTATGCTACTTTATGTAATTCGAATGGATAGAATTCTCCACCTACATCAGCAAGACCTTTTTTGAATCTTAAAGTATATTTGTATTTATCTCCAACTTTTTCAACTTTAACATAACTATCTAATGCAGAACCGTATAATGATTCTTCATCATTATTATTAGCATTTCTTAAATGTCCTTGAACGTGAATAGGGAAGTCTTTTTTAATAGTTCCTTTGTATTCAACGTCTTTGTTAGGATTTTCGTAAGTTGCTGCTTCATAGTTGTCAGCAGTTACTTTTTTTCTAGCTAAAGATGACAGGTCAAATTTTAATGTCATTTTTTGAGTTCCAAAAGCTTCATTAATTGAAGCCATAACAGGAACAAACACTTCAGTATACGTTTCTAGCTTATTGTTTGAATCGATTTTATTTGTCCACATGGTAATTAACAGTTTTAGGATAAACAGTACGATTAGGGTATTTATCTTTGTATGCCTTAATGAAATTGTCAGTATCATTAACACTGTAATTTTCAACTATAGTTGAGTCTTTATACTCATGATCACCAATTTTTTCACGATCTGCATGTGTCTTATCTCCATCATAGTATTTTAAATCTCCTAAATAACCAGTAAGACCACCAAATGTGATAGGTTTAAATGAAACATTTACAGAGTATTCTCCATTTTTTACTATTAATTTTGTTTTTTCATTATCGATTGCAGCGGCAGCCATAGAAGGACGACCTTCTTCATGGAATTTTAATGCTTCAGCACTAATCTTATATTCTCCATCTTTTAAAGCTTTAACATCTTGAGCTACAGTAGCCGGTTCTTCAGCTTTAGGAGCAGTAGTTGCTATCGTTGGTGTAGTAGTAGGGGCTGCAGCAGAGTTCACTGTTGGAGTTGCTGATGAATTAGTTTCTCCAGTAGTAGATGCTGGTGCTGTAGGTTGTGTAGTAGTTGGCTTTGTAGTAGAAGTTGTTGTATTTGCTACGACAGGTGTTTCTTCTGCTGCAAATGCGAAACTATCCTGATCGTATGCTTCAATTGCTGCAACAGCAGAAAAAATTGCAGTTGCTGACAAAACTTTTAATAATGTTGTATTTTTCATATTAGGAATTTTCTCCTTTATTTTGTATATTATTAGATATTAAATCGTTATCACTATTATAATACAAAAAAATAATAAAAAAATAAAGAAAAAAATGATAATTGATATCAATTATCCCTAAAGAAGAAGTGTTTTTTTCTTAATTTTTTTCAAAAAAATAAGTCACAATTTAGACACAAATAAAAAAATGAATTTGAATTATCTTCAAACTCATTTTTTTATAAAAATTATTTATTGGATTTTTTTACGTAAAGCAAATGCAGTTAATAGTGAAATCAATCCGAAGAAAGCTGTAGTAGAAGTAGTTGTACCAGTTTTTTTGGTAATGTTTTATCAGTATTTTTTTAACAGTTCCTTTAATTTCAGATGGAATATTTTTTTACTCTCTGAGTTATGAAGTTCATCTGAAGATTCTTTTTGATTTTTTTAATATAGTTTTCTAAATCAAATTCAGGTTTATCTAATATAGTAGCTTCACCTTTAGCAGTAATTGGACCATTATGATTCTTAAGGAATCTATCTAAATCAAATTCAGGTTTATCTAATGTAACGGCTTCACCTTTAGCTGTTAAAGGGGCCTTATTTTCATTTTCAATACGCTCTTTTTCAGCTTTTTTTCTTTAGCTAATCTTTCATTTTTCGATACGCTCTTTTTCAGCCTTTTCTTTAGCTAATCTTTCATTTTCGATACGTTCTTTTTCAGCTTTTTTTCTTTAGCTAATCTTTCATTTTCGATACGTTCTCTTTCAGCTTTTTTTCTTTAGCTAATCTTTCATTTTTCGATACGCTCTTTTTCAGCTTTTTTTCTTTAGCTAATCTTTCATTTTCGATACGCTCTTTTTTTCAGCTTTTTTTCTTTAGCTAATCTTTCATTTTCGATACGCTCTTTTTTTCAGCTTTTTTTCTTTAGCTAATTTTTTTCTTTTTCGATACGTTCTTTTTCAGATTTTTTTCTTTAGCTAATCTTTCATTTTCGATACGCTCTTTTTTTCAGCTTTTTTTCTTTAGCTAATTTTTTTCTTTTTCGATACGTTCTTTTTCAGCTTTTTTTCTTTGGCTAATTTTTTTCTGTATCTACTTTAGGAACAGTGATTGTTTTTTTGTTGCTAGTGAGTTTAGATCGAATTTTTAAAATCATACGTTGAGTACCTGAACCTTTAAAGATAGATTCCATTACTGGTACGAATACTTGTGTATATGTTTCTAGTTTGTTATCTGAATCGATTTTGTTCTTATCTACATTATAAGAAAGAGTTTTTGGATAAACTGTACGTTCAGGGAACTTTTGTTTATAAGTGTCTATATAGTCATCTTTTTCATTTTCTGAGTAATTTTCAACAATCGTTGTATTTTTAAACTCATTATCTTTTATTTCAGAGCGATTAGCATGAGTCTTATTACCATCGTAATATTTTAAATCACCTAAATATCCGCTAAATACACCTATTTTTATTGGTTTAAAAGCAACATTTACAGAATATTGCCCATTTTTAACGATTAATTTTGTTTTTTCCTTATCTAATCCAGCAGCAGCCATTGACTGTTTGCCTTCTTCAGAGAAGTTTAGGGCTTCGGTTTTAATATTATATACACCATCTTGTAATTTTTTAACATCTTGAGATACTATTTTTGTTTCAGTATTATTTTGAGTTGCAGGTGTTGTAACTTCGGTAGCAAATGCATTGTGATCATAAGATTCTATTGCTGCGATTGCAGTGAAAATTGCAGATGCAGAAAGAACTTTTAATAATGTTGTATGTTTCATATTATTGAAATTTCTCCTTAAAATTATATTTTGTGATTGTAAATCTTATCACTATTATTATAATACAAAGATATAAATTAATAAAGAAAAAAAGTGATAACTATTTTCAATTATAAGTAGAAACAATCAAAAAAATACAATGAAGTTTCACTGTTAGTTCACAAATTAGCCAAAAATTATTCGAGGGTTAATTTTAAAAATATAAAAAAATATTATTTTCATAGAAAAATATATAGTAAGTATTTGGATTAAACAAATTTTTGTAAGTGCTTAAACTAAATTGTTGACATTTAATTTTTTTCTGTGTTACGATTTTTAGAAAATGAATAGAGTAAATCACTGGGGGAGCCTTTTGGCTGAGATAACATAGTTAGACCCTTAGACCTGAACTAGATAATGCTAGCGTAGGAAATGTGAATATTTTTATAATAGAAGTAATCCACTATAGGTGGATAGTAAGATATTGTTAATATAGTTCTCAGAGTTCTTTTACGTTAGTAAGGGGACTTTTTTATTTATCATGAGTGATATTATTTTATACTAAAATTAAATATACTGAGGGGGATATACCTATGAAACTTATTACTGATATTATGGAAGAAAAGGCATTACCAATTGTTGATAAGATTTACAATGATGGCTTTATTCAAGGATTAATTCGTGCTGATTTATCAGAGAAAGCAGTAGAGCACTATCTGAAAGCTGATGCACTATATTTAGAGAGCTTTAGCGATATTTATGCCATTCTTTTAGCGAAAAGTAATGATAAAGTTGAAAAAAACTTTTTCTTAGATCAGATTAATTTTGTATTAAATGAGGAAATTGCTGCACATAAAAATTTAGCAGATTATATAGGGAGAGACTATCAAGAGATTATTAAAGGCGGAGAGTGGTATCCATCTGCAGACCATTATATAAAGCATATGTATTATAATGCATTTGCATTTGGTATGGCAGAAACACTAAGTGCAATGGCACCATGTCCATGGATTTATAAAATGGTAGCTAGAAAGATTTTAGCTAATCACAATTTAGCAGAAGATCATCCACTAAAATTCTGGGTTGAATTTTATGCTGATGGCTTAGTAGATGAAGTACTTACTGAGTATCACAAAATTATCAATCGTGAAGCTGAATTTATGAGTGAAGAAGGTAAACAAAGACTTATTAAAAACTTCTTAGAAAGTTGTGAACATGAACGTCGTTTCTTCAATATGGCTTATATACAAGAACGTTGGGATTTAGAGGTATAGGGTATGAGTAAACTTAATATTGCATTAACTATTGCTGGAACTGATCCAACTGGTGGAGCAGGAATTATGGCGGATTTAAAAAGTTTTCAAGCACGTGAAGTGTATGGAATGGCTGTAGTTACTAGTGTCGTTGCACAAAATACGCTGGGTGTTCAAATGATAAGGAATCTAGATTTAGATATATTAGAAGCGCAATTAAAAAGTGTGTTTGACGATATAACACCTGATAGTATAAAAACTGGAATGATAGCAAATGCTGACATGATGAAATTAATTAAAAGATATTTACCAAAAGATGTTCCTTATGTTGTTGATCCGGTTATGGTTGCGACAAGTGGGGATAAATTGATAGATGATGTTGCGAGAAAACACCTAAAAGAAGAGATATTACCACTAGCAACTATTATTACACCAAATGTACCTGAAGCTGAAGAAATTGTTAATTTTAAAATATTAACAGAAGATGATGTTAATCGTGCAGGAAAGTTCATTATCGATGAAGTTGGATGTAAGTCAGTAGTTATAAAAGGTGGACATCTAACAGGTGAAGCGAAAGATTATTTATTTTTAAATGATGGGACTAAAAAAGTATGGACTAGTGAAAGATTTAAGACTAATCATACACATGGAACAGGTTGTACCTTCTCAGCAGTTATTACAGCTGAATTAGCAAAAGGAAAAAGTATTGTTGAAGCTGTAGAAATTGGGAAAAAGTTCATTACAGCCGCAATTAAATATACACCAGAAATAGGTCATGGAAATGGACCTGTGAATCATATAGCATTTAAAGGAGATTTATAAATATGACAAGTTTAAAATTATTAAAAGAGAAAGCACCGTTAGTGATTTGTATAACTAATGATGTAGTTAAAAATTTCACAGCAAATGGATTAGTAGCACTAGGAGCATCACCAGCAATGAGTGAATATCCAAAAGATCTAGAAGATTTATTAAAATATGCTGGAGGACTATTGATTAATATTGGTACATTAACTGATGAAACTTGGAAGTTATACCAAGATGCGCTTAAAATAGCTGAAAAATATAATGTGCCTGCAGTATTAGATCCTGTAGCCTGTGGAGCGGGAGCGTATAGAAAAAAAGTATCAGATGATTTAATTAACAATTACAAATTAGCAGCTATAAGAGGAAATGCTGGAGAAATTGCATCTTTAGTAGGAATAAATGTAGCTTCTAAAGGAGTAGACAGTGCTGGAGTAGATAATATTGATGAAATTGCCTTAGCAGCAAATGCTAAGTATAATATCCCTATAGTAGTAACTGGAGAAGTTGATGCTATTGCTGTTAATGGAGAAGTAGTAACTATCCATAATGGAAGTGCAATGATGCCTAAAGTTATTGGAACAGGATGCTTATTAGGGGCGGTATTAGCAAGTTTTATTGGACTAGAGAAAGGTGAAGAATTAAAATCATTAGAGACAGCTATGTTAGCATATAATATTGCCGGGGAAATGGCAGAAAAACGTCCAAATGGACATCTTCCAGGAACATTCAAAGTCGAATTTATTAATGCGTTATATGAAATCACAGATAAAGATATTGAAACATTTAAAAAGGTGAAATAATTATGTTTAATAAAGAACTATTAAAATTATATTTTATTTGTGGAACTACTACTTGCTTAGGTAAGGACTTATATACAGTAGTTGAAGATGCTTTAAAAGGTGGAATAACTTTATTTCAATTTCGTGAAAAAGGTGAAGGAGCCTTAGAAGGTAAGGAAAAAGTAGAATTAGCAATAAAACTCCAAGATCTTTGTAAAAAATACAATGTTCCGTTTATTGTTAATGATGATATAGAGTTGGCATTAGAAATAGATGCTGACGGAGTACATGTAGGACAGGATGACCTTGGTGTTGATGAAATTAGAAAATTAATGCCTAATAAAATAATAGGTCTTTCTATTGGAAATGAAGAAGAATTTAAACAATCTAAAGTTGAATATGTAGATTATGTTGGTGTAGGACCTGTGTATGTCACACAATCAAAAGACGATGCTGGCAGTGCTATAGGTTATGAAGGTCTAGAGTTAATGAGAAGATTATTACCACATATGCCATTAGTGGCAATCGGTGGTATTCAGACACAGCATATTAGAGATATTATGAAAACAGATGTTGATGGTATATCTATTATATCAGCAATCTCATATTCAGATAACATTGAAAAAACTGTTCGTGAAATGATCGAACAATTCTAAAATTAGCCTCCAAAGTTTAATTCACTTTTTGATAACTTTCAAATGGTGATATAAAGAGTAGAACAAAAATATTTACCAGTTTTTGATTCTACTCTTTTTTTTTTTTTTTTGACTGTTACAATTAATACTTTGGAGTATTTTATGTGATTATTTGATTGTTGAAAGATTTAAGTGTATAATTAGTGTAGAAAAAATAATGCTAATCAGGTGGTAGGAGGAATTTTTATGACGAATATAGTGTTGATACATGGTACATGGTGTGACGGAACTGTTTGGGGAGAATTTGTTAATGAATTGGAGAAATTAGGTTTAAATGTATATACTCCAACTCTAAGATATCATGATTTGCCTTATGAAGAAGTTGAAAAAAAGGTAGCAGATGTTAGTTTAGATGAGTTTACGGATGATATTGTAGATTTAATAGAAATGCTAGATGAAGTTCCGATTGTATTGGGGCATTCTCTAGGTGGGCTTCTTGCGCAGAAAGTTGCTATGAAGACAAAGACTAAGGGAATTATTTTAATGGGAACTGCACCTGCTGCAGGAATTTTCGCTTTTTATCCAAGTATGGTAATTTGTTTCTATAAACATTTTTTACGTTGGGGATTTTGGAAAAAATCTATGCCACCTTATAAACATGCTTTTTATGATTACTGTATGAATAACCAAGATGAAGAGGATAAAGAAAGAGAATTTTCTAAACTAGTTCCGGAATCTGGTTTTACATACTTCCAAATGGCGCTACCATTTTTAGATAAGCAAAAAGGTGCTTATATTGATTTTGATAAGGTGAATGAACCAGTATTAGTTATAACTGGTAGTGAAGATAAAATGGTACATCCAAATATAGCAAAAGCAACGGCTAAGAAATATAAAAATTCTACACTAAGTATTATAGAAGGATCAGATCACATGTATGAGGCTCCGAAATACAGAGATAAAACTATAGAAGTGATAGAACAGTGGTTAAAAAATAATAGTCTTGATTAGAATTTGTTCAGAAGAGATAGTATTTTATTTAAATGAAAAAGTAAATATTCATGAATTTTCAAAAAACTTTTTAAAAAAATTCAAAAAAAAGTGTTGACAATTTTATTTGCTAATGATAATATATAGTCAAGTTAAAAAAATTACCGATATTCAAATAAGTACTTTATAGGAACTTTTACAGAGAGTGTGAGTGGGTGAAAGCACACAATGCAGATCATAGAGGAAAAATGGTTTGAATGGTAAAAAAAGTGAGTTTTAAAAACACAAGCTTTTTTCGTAGGCGTTACGTTACAAACGCACACTATCTCGTATATATTCTAGATGCATAGACGTTGTAGTGGTAAAGTTCGTAGTTTACGAAAAAGTAAGGTGGTACCGTGAAATTAGTTTCGCCCTTATTCTCTTAGGAGAGTAAGGGTGATTTTTTTTACATAAAATTCGCAAAACCCAAAAATAAATAATAAAAATAAAAAAAGGAGAAAAATTATATAATGAAGAAATTATTATTTTTTTAGTAACAAGTTTTATACTTGGAATCGTATTAATTGGATGCTCAAGCGCATCAAAAACTGAGAAAAAAGGTATTGAAGTTGATAAACTAGATCCTAGCAAACCTGTAACAGTTAAAGTCGGAGCTACTAATGTACCTCACGCTGTATTATTAGAGCACGTTGCTCCACAACTTGAAAAAGAAGGAATCAAATTAGACATCGTTACATACCAAGACTACTATGTACCAAACAAAACGTTAAACGATAAAGAAATCGACATTAACTACTTCCAACACGTACCGTTCTTAAAAAATGCTATTAAAGAAAATGGATATAAAATTGAAGATGCTGGTGCAATTCACTTAGAGCCAATCGGATTATACTCTAAAAAAGTTAAAAACGTTAAAGACCTTCAAGAAGGTGCTAAAGTATTAGTAAGTAACAACAAATCTGAATGGGGACGTGTAATTAAATTATTAGCTTCTGAAGGATTAGTAAAAGTTAAAGATGGTGTAGACCCAGTAACAGCTACTTTCGATGATATCGCTGAAAACCCTAAAAAATTACAATTCAGCTACGAAAATGATCCAGCTCTAATGGTTAAATTCTACCAAAACGGTGAAGGTGACCTAGTTTCAATCAACGCTAACTTTGCTGTTGATGCAGGATTAAACGCAGCAACTGAGCCAGTTTTAGTAGAAAAAGCTACAGACGACAACCCATATGCAAACATCATCGTTGTTCGTGAAGGTGACAAAGATAAACTTGTTGTTAAAAAACTTGTTGCAGCTTTAAAATCTGAAGATACTCAAAAATTCATTAAAGAAAAATGGAATGGAGCAGTATTACCTGTTAAATAATTTCATTAAAAAATATTAAAGGCAGTTCGTAAGAGCTGTCTTTTTGTTATTTATGAAGTATAGAAGATGTGATATTAATGCTGTATGTATTAAGCAATAAAAAAGGGGTGACACTATAAAATCGATTTTTTTGAAATCATGATTTTAGAGTCACTCCCGATTATTTTATATGAATGTTGATATTATTAACCAGAAATTCAAGATTATTAATACAACAGTACAGATCCATGCAACAATTTTCATCCATGTTTTAATAACAAACTCTCCCATAAGTTTTTTATCTGATGTATAGAGTGTTAATGGGATAATGGATATTGGTAGAGCAATACTTAAAAATACTTGTGTATAAATCAGTAAGCTTTCAATTGCTTGTTCACTATCACCAAAAATTATTAAACAAATGACAACAGGCATTACCGCAATTACACGAGTCAGCATTCTTCTAATCCACATAGGAAGTCTCATGTGGATGAAACCTTCCATAACTATTTGTCCTGATAATGTTCCGGTAATAGTAGAATTTTGACCAGAGGCCAATAGAGCTACGGCGAATAGTGTACTAAGGAGTGGTGAAGCAATAACTCCAACAATGCTGCTATCTTGTAAAGCGTTATAAAGGTCTGTAAAGCGTCCAAGACTATCACCATGACCATAAAACAAAGAAGCACCTAGAACTAATAGTAAGCAGTTAATAACAAATGCGATTGAAAGTTGAATATTAGAATCTATAGTAGAAAATCTAATAGCTTCTTTTTTAACTTTGTTGTCCTTTCTATCGTATCTTCTTGCTTGAACAATAGAAGAATGTAGGTACAGATTGTGAGGCATAACTGTAGCTCCCACGATACCTAAGGCAATAAATAATGCACCTTTATTATTAATTACATCCTTGTTCGGAATAAAACCTTTAATTAATTCGCCGGTATTAGGGTTAGCTAATAAAACTTCATAGAAGAATATTATTAGAATTGTAAATATCAAGGTAGCTACAATAGCTTCGATTTTTCTAAATCCAAAATGTGCTAATAATAGGAGTAAGAATACATCAAAGATAGTTATTATAACCCCTATTAGTAAAGGAATACCGAATAATAATTTTAAAGCTACAGCACTACCAATAATTTCTGCAATATCGGTAGCCATAATAGCTAGTTCGGTAATTATCCAGAGAACAAATCCCATTTTTTTACCAGTATGCTTTCTAGTTGCTTGAGCTAGGTCCATACCAGTTACAATACCTAATCTTACAGACATTGATTGAAGCAACATCGCGATAAGATTCGATATAAGTATAACGAATAGTAAGCTATACGCATATTGAGCACCACCAGCGATAGAGGTAATCCAGTTACCAGGATCCATATAACCGACTGCTACTAATGCTCCCGGTCCACTATAAGCCAGGACTTTCTTTAAAAAAAGCTTCCTTCTTTTTGGAACATCAACTGTATTGTTAATTTCTTGAAGAGAAAGCTGATTCGCAGCTTCTAACTCTTCTTGACTTTTTCTCAAAAATTTTTTAAAAATCATTTAATCACCTTCTCTAAAAATAATAGTGTAGAATAAGAATATAAAACTACTTTCCTTAAGGCGGAAATCTTGCCTTCGGAAAAACTATAAACAATATTGTACTACAAAAAAATGAAAAAAATGTAAATTCTTTTTGAAAAATAGATATTACTATGAGTGGACTAGAATGATAATAGAAATTGAAAATGAGTATGATTTCTTGTGAAAAATCTATTCAAGAGGAAAAAGTTGTATACAGAATTCCGAAGAGATTTTTTTAAAAAAATATTACGAATAAAAAAATATTATTTAATAGCTAAAAACATCAGTAAGGATAAAGTTGGTTAGGTAAATATACTTATGATAAAATATAATTGAAGGGTTATAAAGTGAGGGGAGATATTTATGGAAAGATATATATTTATTGTTATTGTAAGTCTTATATTTGCTAGTGCAATCAAATGTTTAGTAGATAGTGAGAATAAAAAAAGAGTTCCTATTTAGACGAAGTCATTGTTCAAGTTGTCATAAAGAATTAAGGGGGAGCGACTTAATTCCAATCTTTAGTTATTTGTTTAAAAAAAGGACGATGTAGTTACTGTAATCAAAAAAATTCCATTAGATGTATTTTTTTATACGAAATTTTTTTACTTTTTATTACTATAGTATTATTTATTATTTTCCAAAAACTATTTTTATTTTTTTATTAGTTATCTTGAAGTCAGTATATTTATTATTCTCATTTTTTTAGGAATAGAAGATATAAAAATTATTTGAAGTTAATGATGAGTTGTTTTATCTTCTAATAATATTAAATTTTTTTCTTCTATATATATACACTATTATTTATTCAATTTTTTTAGATTTTATCTATCTTATTATTATTTTTTTCATATATTATATATTTTCACAAGAGGTGGTTTAGGTTATGGCGACATAAAAAGTATTTTGTGTATTAGCTTTAAATTTAAATTTATTTGAGGGAGTGTATTTGTTGATTTTCACATTTTTATATGCAGGATTTTTCGCTATTTGGTTAATTATCTTGAAAAAAGTTAAAAGAAAAACCAAACTACCACTAGTGCCATTCATAGCACTTAGCTATTTAACAATCATATTAATAAGGGAGGGATTATTATGGTAGTAGGCTATACTATTAAAGAGTTTAGTGAAGAAGATCGTCCGAGGGAGAAATTCAAAAAATTAGGTGCTCTAGCTCTCAGCGATAAAGAGATTCTAGCAATATTATTAAGAACAGGGACAAAAAATCAAAATGTAATTGAGCTTTCCGACATGATTCTAAAAGATATGGGAGGTATTACAAAGTTAAGAGATGCAACTTTAACAGAACTTATGAAACATAAAGGGGTAGGTCAGGAAAAGGCGATACATATTCTGGCGAATATAGAGTTTGCAAGAAGAATATATGCGACGAATGTTTTAGATGTTAAGTGTGATAGCCCACAGTCAATAGCCAATTATTTAAAATCATCTTTAGAGAATTTAACACAAGAAGTTTTCGTAGTATTAGATATTGATACGAAAGGTAAAATAATCGAAAAAAGAGAAGTATTCAAAGGTAGTTTATCTATGTCAGTAGTGCATCCAAGAGAAGTATTTAAACTAGCAATAAAAAATAGTGCTTCGAGCATCGTCTGTGTACATAACCACCCGAGTGGAGACGCAACTCCTTCTATAGAAGATATTAAAACAACGATAAATCTAATGGAAGTTGGTGAAATAGTTGGTATAGAAATGCTCGATCATATCGTGATAGCAAAAAAAGGATATGTCAGTATTAGAAAAGTCTTGAACTATCTAGCAGTAGAAAATATAGACTATAAATACGAAGATGTTACAGGTGAACAATTAAAATATATATTGAGAAAATACAAAGTTGTAGGGGAGTATTAAAAGGAAGAAGTGTAAAGTTGTATTAAATTATAAATAATGATTTATGAATTTGATAATAGTTAATTGCTAAAGTAAGTTCCAGTAAGAAATTAAAGTAGAAATTACCTAAAAAAAGGAAAAATAATAATGAAAAATATTCCCAAGATGATTTTCGTTTTTTTAAAAATAGGAAGTTATCTTGGGAATTAACATATAGAAAGATAAAGAGGATACAGCATCTCAAAATCTTTGCTTTTCTACTTCATCTATGTTAAAATATAAACATAAAAGAGAGAGCCGTTTTAAAGACGGTGGCTCTAGTTTAGGTATTTTATAACCATCTAGCCTGCCAAAGCGTAAAGATGGTTATTTTTTATTGTCTTTTTTTAACGCTACAATACATGTACTAACTACTGAAACAATCAATAAATTTATTCCAATAATCGTTTGTACAATTTCGTAAGCTGACAACTTGCTACTCCTTTCATCCAGATTTTAGTGTATGCGAGCATAGCACCATCCCCTTTCATATTGAAGTAGCCACCATCTTTATCGGAAACTAATGTCCCCTAACTTCTCTCTCCAATTTTGATTATATCAAATTAATGTATGATAATCAACAATTTATAAATATATGTAATCTTATAAATTTAAAGAATAATAATTTATTACAGAGAATGTAAAAAAACTCATTTACTAAAATTTTACTGAGGTTATTATATAAAAAAAGTGGTTTTGATGAGAAAAAAATTTTTGAGAAAAATATATAGGAAGTAAGGGGATACTTTTTATTTATTAGAAAAGTGGAGACAGTGATTTTTTTAATTTCATTTAAAAAGATAAGTTTCTGGTTACAGACCAGTTTTTTTGTGAAATGGAATTAACAAATTAAATTTTCAGAAATAACATTGACTAGCAATTTTTTTATTTGATATAATTTCTATAATTTAACAAAAACGTTAATTAGATTTTTATGTTGAGTGGAAAGTTAATCTATAGATTGAATTATTTTTACAGTATTAAATATTAAGAAAGAAATTGATTAGCTTTTTATTAGCAATTGATTTCTTTTTTTATTATATTTAGATTTTCAAAGGATATTTATAAAATGAAAACCGATCTTTTAAATAGAAGGACTCAATTAAGGGGTGAGAAATATGAGGAAATTTTTTTATTTGCGGTAGTTTTATTTCTTATTACAGTAGTCTCGGGAATTAATATTTATTTTTTTCTTATCAAATTAAATATGTTGTTGATGCTCTTACTACTAAAAAAATGAGCAATTATTCTATAATCAAATTATATATTTATCTGTAATTATTATACTAATGCTTATATGTGAATATTTACGTCAGATTCTAGATACTATTTATTTAAATAAAGTTGGGTTTAATATTCATAGAACACTTGTGGGTAGTTTACTTAGGAATAAACTAGATACAAAGAGTAAAAAAATTTATTATCTACTATAAATAATGATATTGAAATGGTAAAAGATCAATATTATAATACGATTTTTTTCTTTTGTATCAGGGGATAGTTTATTTTATTTTTTTGCTACTATAGCGTTGTTCAAATTAGATATAACAACAGCTTTTTTTGGGTTATAGGATTGTCACTATTTCCGATTGTAATTCCTAATATATTTAAAGCATATTTGAAAAAAATGTTCAAAATAGTATTTCAAAACAAAAAGGCTAGATATAATGATAAACTTGAAGATTTCTTAGAGGGATTATTAGTTATTAAGAACAGCGATTCGGCTAATATATTTTATGAAAAAAATTACTTAATGAATATAAAAAAATAAATAAACTTGTTAATAGAAAAAAATGTTTTAGTATCACTTGTAAATGTCTTAACTGGATTAGTATTCTACGCTACTATTATTGCTATTTTATACATTGGAGGTCGTCAAGCTCTGTTAGGAAATACTAGTGTAGGGGATATAGTATCTATTTTTTTACTATTTCTGCAGAGTTAGTAATGCCTGTTAATTTGATTACAGCTTCTATAGCTAATATAGCAGCTGTTAAAGACATAAAGAGGGAATTAGATTCTAAAGAGAAGTTTGAATATAAAGATAGTCATAAAATTATCAGTTTTGAAAAACATAGAAATTCGAAATGAAAAATTTTTAAATTTAATAATAGAGAAATTTTTAGTAATTTTTCAGCTAGTTTTTGAAAAAAAGGTAGAAAGTATTTAATTCAAGGGGATAGTGGTAGTGGAAAAATCGACGTTAGCATTACTATTAACGAAAAAAACCTTGAAGGATGTAACATCTTTTTAAACGGAAAAAAATATTAACAGTTATGAATACAACACAATTCAGAAACTAATAACTTATGTACCTCAAGATAGTTTTATATTTGTAGGTAAGGTTATCGATAATCTTACTTTTTTTATAAAAAAACATAGAAGCGGATAAAAATAATGACTTTAATAAAAAGAAACTAGATTAGATGAAAAAAATTTAAAGAAGCTTCGGATTTAATTAATATTAAGTACGATAAGAGAAAAATTTAATTTATCTGGTGGACAAAAAAACAAAGACTAGCATTAATTAGAGCTATCTTACAGGAAAAAAACAGGTTATAGTTTTAGATGAAACATTATCAGGATTGGATAAAGATACATACATCTTAGTTGAAAAAAATTACTATTAAGTATGAAAGATAAGACTTTAATTCATATATCACACTGATCATATCCAGAAACTTTGAAAAATGTATGATGAGGTATATGTAATGGGAAGTGACTTAAAAGTCCCAAATTTTATAAAAAAAGTTTACATGAGCACTCGCAGACGTAGTGGTTTATTGATATATAAATTCACCTTGTGAAAGCTTTTTAGATATTTGATAAACTTTTCGGAGATGACTCGATAAAATCTCTTTCTCCAAAATCACAATTTTTGAGTCACTTTCATAATACTTTAAAGTATAGAGATAGGAGAGTCTAATATGTTAAATAGAAATTTTTAATTTATTATGGTTATCTCAGATAGTTAGTTCAATTGGAAATAAACTGACTATATTTGGATTTCCATTAGTAGGAATATTCATTTACGATACTACGGTATTAGAAACTTCTATGATTACAGTAATGTCGTTTTTACCGAGCTTACTTTTTGGAACAATAATAGGGCTTGTTGTAGATAGGGGGATAAAAAGGAAAATAGGGATTTTTTTACAAATATAATTTGTTTTGTTATTTCTATAGTATTATTTGTATTTTCTATTTTTTTAAAAATATTGCCATTGTGGGGATTTTTACATTTTGATTTTTCTTATTGAATACATTCTTATTATTTGGGAGTATATCTTTTTATAGTCAGATTCCTATGGTAGTAGAGAAAGAAAAATCTAAAGAAAGCAAATTATAAAAATGGAATTAAGTAATAGTGTTATTGATACTGCCGCTCCAAGTGTCGGTGGGATTATATTTAGTTTATTTTCAGCTCCGTTTATCTTTATAATAGATGGGATAACATTTATACTAGCAAGTTTTTGTCAGATATTACTTCCATCTAATATAGAGAAAGATAGAGTAAAAACAAAAAAGAAATCGATAGTTCACATAAAAGAAGCATATAATTATGTTTTTAATAATCAAATATTATTTAAATTGGCGATGAGTTACTTTGTATTGGTATTTGGTATAGGTATTTTTCAGTCGATTCAGTTTTATTACTTAAGTAAAGTTTTAAATGTTGCTCCATATACAATTGGGATGATTATAAGCGTAGGGAATATAGGTCTTGTAGTAGCATCGATAAGTTCTTTAAAAATATCTGATACTATAGGAATGGGAAGAACTATAATATTATCATTTATTTTATATGCAGTGGGTTTCACTCTTTATTATTTAAGCAGTGAAGAGAGTACATTATCTTTATTTGTTGCAACTATGTGTATAGGAGCAGCGATGCCTTTATATAATGTGAATGCTACTACAATAAGACAAAGTAATGTTGATTTATCAATGTTGGGAAGTGTTTCTGCTATTTGGAGAATTTTTGGAAGAGGGCTTATTCCACTAGGAGCGACAATAGGTGGAGGTATTTCAACATATTTTTCGGTAGGAATTGCGATATTAATATCGGTTATTATAGTTTTATTAGGTTTGTGTATAGTATTATTTTCTGATGAATTAAAAAAATACACGTAACATTACATCACAAATATTTTGAATACGTTTTGAAAAGTGGTATAATACAATCGAATAAGTATAAATAATTATATTGTATTAGTTAATAAAATAATTTTAAAAAGGAGGGGAGAAAAATGAATAAGCTTAAAGATTTAGGTTTGGTGGTATTGCAAGTTGAAATAGTAGGTTTCTTATTTATAGCGATGAATAAATATTTAACTAACACTACAAGCTTTTTTTACCTGAAGCTTTCACTCAAGATAAAAACAGATATTAAGGCATATAGTTCAGCTGCATTGGCGTTTATGATATTAGGTATTGCTCAATATTATGTGGTTGACTTATATGACAAAAATTAACTGGAAAAAAAGCGAGTGTAATTGAATACTTGGTAGAGGTAGCAGGAGTTTTACTAGTATTTATCTATTTACAATTTATAGATAATCTAGCTAAGTTCGCATTTCTATTCGTGTTAGTTTCATTTCTATTCGTAATGAGATATTTATACTTTTATAAGAAATTTGCATAAGTTTATACTTTTGAACAATTACTAGAGGAGGATACTGTTCAAAGTGTAGAAATTTTTAGTTTAAAAATTTTAATTTGGAGTGTAGATATTCAATATAATTGTTGTACTATTGTTGCTGGAATATATAGGGGAAAATAAAAAATGCCAAGTAATTTTTATTGCTTGGCATTTTTGTGTTGTTTAATAAGTCGCATTACTGTACTTTTAATTCTACACATTCTGTTAGTTGTTTTTTGATTTCTTCTTGTATATGGTGAGAAATCATTATTAAAGTTAACTTATCGTCAGCTAAGATATTGTTTTCTATATGTACTGCTGTTTTTTCATCTAATGCTGAGGTTGCTTCATCAAGAATTAAAATTGGATAATTTCTAATTAAAACTCTCGCAAGAACTAATCTTTGTTTTTCTCCGCCTGATAGGATTTCTCCCATATTAGCTAAGTTGTGATTTAAGCCATCAGGCAAAGCTTTAACTCTATCAGCTAAACAAACTTTTTCCAATATGTCCCATATTTCTTCATCTGAATAGCTATCATCTAAAGTGATGTTATATCGAATTGAACCGGTAAAGATAGATGTTTGTTGACTTACATATCCAATTTCTTTTGAGAAGTTAATATCATCCTGTATTTCAAGAGAATTTCCATCGATTAAAACTTTATCTTCATTCGATTGTAATTTCCCTAGTAGCAACTTGATTATAGTAGATTTTCCAGAACCACTTTTACCGATTACGGCATATTTTCCACCTTTATTTATATTAAAGTTGAAATTTTTAATGACATGGTTATCTCCAAAACTATAATTAAAGTCTTTAAATTCAATATTTTCTTCAACGTGAGGATAAATTGTTTCTTTAGCAGTTGCTTTAGTTATAACGCTGTTTAATATTTCTTTTGTACCGATTACCTTAATATACAGATCAACTAATTGATTGATAGAAGTAAGGTAAATTCCTAGTATAGTAGATACAGAAGCTATTGTACCTATAGTTAATTCATTTTTTTAAAAACTAAGTAAATCGCAAAGATGAAAAATTAATAATTCAAGTAGCTTCTCGATACTTTGTAAAGTCAATTCACCGAATGCCATTAATTTAGAAATACTATATTGTCGATCTTCTTTTTGAATCTGACTAGCCTTAACATTTTTTTGAAAAATAAATTTATCTTACCAATATTCTTCAAATCTTCATAACCTGTTAAATATTCCTTTAAAACTCCAGAAAAATTTCCCTGATAAAAATTGATAAATTAGTATATCCTACACTAATTTTTTTACCGAACTTACCACTTATTAAAAAAACATAGCTACTGACGATAATAGTGCGAAGATAACAAATCTCCAATTAATCAGCCATAAAAAAATACTACTGATGAGATAAATAATACAATAGCACTAAGTAAAACCAGTTAATGGCGAGAATAAATATGCAGATAATAATTCAAGTTGATAAGTATATTTAGTCATATGCTCACCAGAATCAACCTTATTAAATTCCGATTGAGACATACTTTCTATATTTTTTTGCTAATCCTATCACCTAGATATATTTTCCATTGTTTAACTAATTGTGCAATTATAATTTTTTTAACCACGCTCTAAGCAATTCTACTATTATTAAAATACAAATAATAACGCCAACTTTTTGTCCATAGAGATCCCTGTTTTGTATATTACAGAATCAACAATATCAACACGAGCGTATACAACATAAACAGTCCCTATTGATACTACTAGTGTTAAAATAAACATAATGGATAACTTTAATTTGTTCAATGTTAAAAACTTCTAAAAATATTTTTTTAATCATATTTCTCTCCTTTGTAAAGATTACATAAATGTTGTTTGAATTGGGGTGCAAGATTTATGTTACTTTAATTATACTGACTCGTGTCAAGATAATTAGAGTAAGTTTTCTGAAAAATTATAAGTTTATATTGTTATCATCTTTTATTCATACTATAATAAAAAGTATAAATATAAGTTGGCGTTTTTATATGTTTTTTTCAAAAATTCCCTTAATAGTTTGTTTTAAAAATTAGGTGGAATTAAAAAGTAGGAGGTATTTATGAAAAAAATATTTTTAAAAATTTAAATATAGGTTCTTATTAATTTGTTTTCTTATATTGTTAAGACAGTTATTTCTTATGAAAAAGTAACTTTTTTTAAAATGCAGATGCTATAACTGTGCTTACCAATAGAAATCTACATAGTTTCTTTGAAATTATCTTATTCTTATCCGTTACGTGGTTAGTTATTATAGTAATTGATAGGGTAGTTAAGGTAAGAGAGGAGATTTTTTTGTTCAAGATATTGGAATAGATGTTAAGGATAATCTGTCTACTAACCTTGTAGAATTAGATATTGAAAAGTATAAAGATAACTCATCTGGTGTTTATCAATCTTGGTTTAACAACGATATTCAAATGATTCAAGAAAAAGGTTTAAGGAATATATTTGCTATAATATACAGCCTTTCTGGTGTGGTATTTTCACTTTATGCTCTATTGAAATATCACTGGATCATTTCTTTAATTACTATTATAGGAACAGGAATATTAATTTATCTTCCGAAAATTTTTAATAAAAAACTTCAAAATATGGGAACAGAAGTTACTAAAGAAAATGAGAACTATGTTACTTCGTTAGAGGAGACAATTCTAGGTTATGATACGTATTTCTCTCTTAATAAATTACAAATAATTCCTAAAAAGAATAGCTAATATAAGTAGAATTTTGAAAAAAATGTATTTGTTAAACAAAGTAAATTGGAAAGTAATTATTATATGCTTAACTTTGGCTTAAATGTCTTTTTCCAAGTGTTATTAGTTTTTGTTACAGGGTATTTAGTTGTTAAAGATAATTTGGAAATTGGTGCAGTTGCAGCCGTAGGAATGTTTGCCAATCTTGTATTTGATGGTATGAGCCAAGTAGGTTATAGAATAGCATTTATTAAAGGGGCGAAACCTATATTTTTCTAAGCACGATGAGTTCATGTCGAAAAAAATAATGATACTCATTTACCGGTTGAATATTCTTTAAGAGAAACATTATTTAATATTAAAAAAATTTATGTTTTAGTTATGGTGACAAGGAAATCTTAAATAATTTGAACCTTGATATAAAAAGAGGGAAATAAATATTTAATAAGTGGAGATAGTGGAGTAGGAAAAATCAACATTATTTAAAAATTATTACAGGACAATTAAGAAATTATGAAGGTAGTGTAGAGTATTGTAGTGTTGATTTGAAGAAATTATCTACTAAACAAGTACTAGAAAAACTGACTATAATTCAGCAAGAAAATTTTGTATTTTCAGGCACTGTCAAAGACAATATAACTATGGGAGAAGTAGCCGAGGATAGTGAAGTAACTAAGTATTTAGAAAAAGTGGGCTTAACACAGAAAGACTTTTTATATTCAGAAGTAGAGGTTCATGGTAAAAATCTTTCAGGAGGACAACGCCAAAGATTGGCTATAGCTAGAGCGTTGTTTAATGGTAAAAAGATAATGTTAATTGATGAGGGAACATCAGCTTTAGATAAAGAATCAGCGAAAAGTTTAATGGAGATGTTGTTAGGAAATAAAGAATTAACGATAATAATGATTAGCCATGATATAAGTGATGAATTAAGAGATAAATTTGATAATATTATAAAAATTGTAATGTAAGTTAAAATTAGTAAAAATAAAGATTTAGATTCATATAGAAGAATGAAAAACAGAGGAGTGGCTTAAAAAAATCGATTTCTCTGGAAATAAGATTTTTTTAGTTATTCCCTAATTTAATAAGGAGGACAAGTATGAGTTATAAGTTTATGAGTGATGCATTAGATAATAATTTAATGCCTATAGGTAAAAGTGATTTTTTTAAATCTATTTAAAGATTTAGGAATAGGAGAAGGTGATATCCTGATTGCACATGTCTCGCTTAGCGAATTCGGTTATATAATAGGCGGTGCAAGATGCATTTATGAAGCACTTGTGGAAAGATTAGGAAAAAGTGGAACGCTTGTTGTTCCAACACAATCTTTAGAGAATATGTCTCCAGAGTATTGGGAATATCCAAAAGTTCCTAAGGAGTGGATAGAAAAAATAAAACAGGAAAGTTTATCTTATGATGTTAATCTATCTAGTACACGAGGTATGGGAAAATTTAGTGAGTTTGTTATGAATTTAACACACTCAGTTAGAAGTTCTCATCCACTATATTCTTTTTCAGCGGTAGGAGAAAAAGCACAGGAAATAATAAAAGATCATCCATTAGATGATGGATTAGGATATAATTCACCATTAGGGAGATTATATGATCAAAATGTCAAAATTTTATTATTAGGAACTGATTTTGAATCTAATACAGCATTGCATCTTGCAGAGTACTCACTAAATCGAAAAACAATAAAAGAAAGTGCTAATGTGGACGGTGAGTGGTTAGAGTTCTCTAATATCGAATTAGATATATATGATGATTTTTTTAACAGTTCAGAAAGAATTCTTGGAGAATTGTAAGGGAAGTTATCAAATAAAAGATATACAGAAAACTTCAGTTCTTTGTATAGATTTAAAAAAAGTTGCGTAGATTTTTGCGAAAGAATATTATAGAAAAAAAGGAAGAAGTGAAGTAGAGGGAGCATGATTTTATATTGAAATTTTTCAAATTGTTACCATTTTATTTTCATATTATAATGTATATAATAATTATTTATATGGTATGAAAAAAAGGGGAATTGTGAGTAGAAGGGAATTAATTTATGAATAAATATATGAGTGTTTTTAAAAAAATGTTGATTTTATAAAAGTATTTTTTTCGATTAATTTCACAACATTGGCACAATCATTTGTTAGTATCAGTATTATCTGGCTGATTTATGAAGAAACTAAAAACCCATTATTGATAGCTATTTTTGGTGTATTGACTCAATTGCCAGCTATAGTTTTTTTGGACCATTAATATCAAAAGTGTTAGATAGGTTTAATATTGGAAAAAGCAATGTTCTTGTTTTTTTACTATTAAGAGCTAGTATTTTTTTCTAATTATATTCTTATTACCGTTTAATGATAAGATATCTTTAAGTATTATAGGATTATTGATAGGTTTGAATAGTGTTATAGGAATTCCTTTATCAGCAGGAGGAGATATAATAATAAAAGAGGTGTGTAATGATGAACAATTAGTAACAGCTAATGCATTGATGATAATATTTTTCGACATTTCTTATATCTTTGGTTCGATTTCTGTTGCGGTAATGGGGGTGTTAGGTAATAATAGAATAGCTTTCATAATAGGTGCTGTATTATTTTTCATTTCAGCGATTATAATAAGTACAATAAAAAAGTGATGAAATATTTAGTAACAGTGAAGATAAACAGGAAAAATATACGATATTTAGTTCTATGAAGTATATTGTAAAAAATAGTGAAATATTCCTTATGACAATTAATACAACATTGTGGAATATGTTCACGTGGGGAAGTTTCATCGTTTTATTACCAATATATGTAGAACAAAAATTTAAATAATGATAGTATAGTATATGGAATATTAAATTCTTTACAATCTGTTGGTATTATCTTGGCTTCACTTATAATAGGTTTGCAATTTATATCAAAAAAATTAAAATAGAAAAAAATTAATTTGCTTAGGTATTATAGCGCATTGTTTATTATTGATACTGTTTTTATTTTTAGTACGAATATTATTCTCTCAGCAATTATACTTATTATAGCTGGAGTCGCTTCAGCACCAGTGCTAATTTATAAAGCAACATTCTTCCAAAAGAAAAATTTCTAGAAAAAAATAATGGGGCAAGTATTATCATTAATTCTGATTTTTGGGAAGTATTTTGTATTCCCTTGGAGGCGTAATTATAGCGTTCCTGATAGAAAAAAATTAGGAAAAAGAATATTTTTCATATATAAATTTATATTCTTTAATTATCATTATAGTAATATCACTAATGAGTCTTAAAAAAATATCGTAGATTTTTTTGTTAAGAGCGGATAGTGTAATTATATATAAATAAGTACATTAGAAAGGGGAAGATAATTATGGATCCTATGATTGAAAAAAATGTTTAATGATAATTTACTAAATTTTTAAAAATTATTGCTGAACTAGTAGATTATTTAAGGGTTAAGCACGGAGAGGAACCGTCATTTACATTTGCTTGTTTTAAAAAAATGGGTTAGATATAGAACAAACTGAAGATTTGCTTATGTTCTATTCAGACATTACTGATGAAATAGCAGCTGAGGATATACATTTATTAGATAGAAATTTATTAATAGAAAAAAACTAAAGAAAAAAATTTCAAATTTGACAGATGATAATAAAAATTGGAGAAATAGTAGACAGTTATATTAATTGTTATTTTTTTTGTTAAAAAGAACAAGGATGATTAGAAATTATGAAACCATAGAATTTATTTGTTACTTAATTTATGATAAGTGGAAATTAAAAAAAGAGAAGAAAGAGTTAAAAAAACAATAGTGATAAATGATTAAGTATCAACCTTATCTCCTGATTTAGTGAGATGGGGTTGTTTTTTTATTGTTTCAAAAAAATCACCGAATTCGCTAGCGAAAAATAATTTACTTATTGCAAATTAAAAGAAAAAAATCAGTATAATATTCAGAAAAATATTGACTTTATGAGGAAAAACACGTTAATATAGTAAAAAAATAGGAGAACAGATTCAAGTGAAATAGTAATATTACTTGAAGGAAATCCTCGTAGATTGGATAATAAGTTTTAAAAATAAGAGGAAATATTATGAAAGAGATAATTAGTGTTGAGAGTCTTAGTAAAGACTACATAATAAAAAAATAGAGTTAGCTTTTTTTAATACAGAAAAAGACAGTTAAACAAGCGTTGAAGGACATAAATTTTAGTATTAAAAAAAGGAGAAATTGTAGGATATATAGGAAATAATGGAGCTGGAAAAATCTACAACTATAAAATTGCTGTTAGGAATACTAACTAGTACAAAAGGTTCAATAAAAGTGTTTGGTAAAGATCCATTTGTAAACAGACAAAAAAATGCTAAAAAAATATAGGTGCGTTATTTGGACAAAAAAATCACATTTATGGTGGGATTTACCACTAATTGATTCTTTTGAGTATTTATCGAAAATCTATGAAGTAGATAATAGAGAGTGGTTAGACTATTTGATAACAGAATTAAATGTAACAGAGTATTTATATCAACCAGTTAGGCAACTATCTTTAGGACAAAGAATGCGTGGAGAGTTTATAGCTAGTATTATCCATAAGCCACAACTAGTGTTCTTAGATGAACCGACAATCGGTTTAGATATAGAAACAAAGAAGAAAATTATGGAATTAATACTAAAAATAAATGAGAAGTATAATACTACTATCATACTAACGACTCATGAAATTTCAGATATAGAAAAAGTCTGTAAGAGAATGATCTTGATAAGTGATGGCGAAATTAATTATGATGGTGAAGTAAAGAGCTTTAAGCAGATTTTTAATAAATATAAAAAACTAAAAAAATGTACGGAGAGAATATAGTAGATTTAGATGAAGAAGGAATATTGCCTTTACGTACTAATATTGATTCTAAAGAGTTTGTTTTTGATGAAACTAAATTTAATGTGTTGGATATAATAAAAATTACTGCCGAGCGAAAGTATAATTACACAAACGGAAGTATTGGACTTAAATCTACAAGAGGTATTGCTTGTGAAGGATAAGACGGGTGATAAATATGAATAGATTTTTTTGCTTATACTTTATATCAATACAAAAGTTTATTACAATACAAATTTAATACGATAATGCAGATAATCGCATCACTTTCTATGGTATTAATACAGTATAGCATCTGGATATATGTTGAAAAAAATACAATTCTAAAAAAATATTGATGAAATAATAACTTACGTACTGTTTGCGATTATTTTACAAATAGTTTTACCTATAAAAAAATGACTACCAATTTTGTATCTGAAAAAGATTTTTAAAAAGGTACTATTATTAATTATTTGAATAAGCCTAATAGATTAATAGTTATAACGTTTTTTTCACTATTTTAGGCAATTTTCTCTATAAATTAAAAATTTCAAGTACTGCCAATTTTAGTTATTTATATTTTTACTATTTTATAATTTAATATTTAGAACCATATCTCTTAAGAGATTTGTACTTTTTTTATATTCGTGTATATTTTAAGTTATATCGTTGCGTTTTTTTATTAGGTTATATTATTGCATTATTATCAACAGTATTTATAAGAATAAATGGTGTATCTGAATTAGTTAATGCTCTTCTTATTATTTTTTTGGTGGAGGGTTGCTACCTTTAGATTTATATCCGAAACTATTATTAAGAATATCAGAGGTAACTCCATTTTACGCTGTAATGTATGCACCTATTTCTATTATTGTACATGATAATGATTTAGGAAAAAGTCTTATTTATTCTTGGTGTACAGATATTTTTGGTTAATCATATTATTGATAATTTCAAAGAGATTATCACAATATGTATTTAACAAGTTTGATATAATGGGAGGTTAATATGAAGAAACATTTATATTTATATGCAGAGTTTTTTTAAAAATGGATGTAAAAAAAGGATATTGAGTTATAAACTAGATTTTATTATAGGAAATTTGGGTTATTTACTAGATACTCTTACAACATTGTTTGTATTACTTATAACGCTTAATTATACAGAATTAATCGGTGGTTTTTTTCTTTATATCAATTGTTGTTTTTTTATATGGTTTTTTTAACATTAACATCGGCTTTATGGGAATTTTTTTCTTCGTGACAACTTTAGAAGTTCCATATTTAATTCAAACTGGAGAACTTGATTTGTTTTTTTATTAAGACCACTAAATATTCTTTATCAATTTATTATTTTTTTCAATTAGATGAGGAAGCTTTATTTGAGTTAATTACAGGTATAGCTATTGTGATTTTCTCATTATATAACTTAGATATTGCTGTAAATTATTTATTTATAATAAAAATTCATTTTGTTTACAATATCAGCGGTTTTTAGTAAGAGAGGCTATATACTTAGCGTTAGTATCAATTAGTTTCTTTTCGATAACAAATGATGGTATAAAATCAGTTTTATGGCAATTGTACCAATTGGCAAATTATCCAGTTAATATTTATCCGTTTTTCATTAAAGTAGTACTAATAATTATTCCATTCGCATTTGTGGGATATTTTTCCAGTAGTAAATTTAATAAATTCGCATGATAGTTTTAATTTAGAAACATTATTTTTTTAATATTCTTTGGTCCGCTTTTACTTATTTTTAATCTATAAAAACAATATGGAATTTCGGATTAAAAAAATATCAAAGTACAGGATCATAATAGTTAAGAAAGTTAAGGAGTTGTATAAAAATAAGAACAAAGTGAATCATATAGGAGGTGTTCTTTATAGAATTTAATGTTAAATTAGCGAGAAGTTTATATTTATGTTTGAATTTAATTTTTGAGTGTTTTATATTCATACATAACGGTGAAAAATTATATCCGTATATAATTTTCCTATATATTTTATTTTGTTAATAACGACCTTGATAGAAATATTTATTTTTTTTAGACACTAGTTATTTTAGACTATTAACTAGTATAAAAAAACAAAAGTATTTTTTTATTATATCTTAATAGTTTTCTCAGTAGTAGTGTTTATTCTTAAAAAAATAACATAAATTTATATTACGTCTTAACATTTTATTTTTGTATATTACTTATTAATTTCAGTCGTACTACTAAATTACAATTTATTTGTAATAGAGGAAAAGTAAGTCTATCAAAGCTGGAGTAACAGACATTTCCTTATATAGCAACTTGTCTAAATTACTTGGTTTTTTTCTTTAGGAAGTTATATTTATAAGGTGAATATTGATGAATATTTAATAGTATTTATAATTATGTTTGTTTTTATTTTCAAGTTTTAAAAATAAATAATTTTTAAAAAAATGAAACTGAGAAAAAAATTCTGAAAGATTAGTTTTTAATAAGTTGAAAAAGAAAAATATATTATAATCAATACAGCGCTATTGTCAGGAGCAGCAGTGTTTTTTTATACCGTTGTTTATAAAAACAATTAGCGGCTAGGAATTTAATACAGTATTCTAGTATTATATTTTTTTATACCAGGATTAACAGTAGTTTTATTTTTTTAATACTTACTAAGAAATATGATATAAATTTAAATAAAAATACTTATGTCTTACGTAATTTTTTTGATATAGTATTCTTCATATTGGTTATACGTGAGGTATTTTTTTACCATTGCAAGTGATATTATTATCTCTAATAGTGGCACTGGGTGTATCAATCAGTATAAAAATTAAGGACTAATTTCATAAAAAAATAATGATAAAGATTATAGAAAAAAAGTATAGTACAAATTTTTTTCGAATAAGTGCGCCATTATTTACTATTATTTTAAGCTTTGTAGGATTATATGTAGAAAAATATTGCTTATTATATTTTGTTAATAAATGTAATTTCGGCTATTCATGTATTGTATGTAAATTTACAGAATAGAGAGCACACTTCATTAGATTAAGGAAAAAGTTTTTTTAGAAAAAAATGTAAAATTAATAAAAAGATTGTACACTTAGTTAATTATTGAAATAGCTAGGTGTACATTTTTTTGCTTTAATTTAAGAAGAAATACCAAGTTATTTTTCCTATGAAAAACTAGTATTCATTTACTAAAAAAATATGAGAATTAATTTTTGGAAAGCGTTTTTCTTTTTCATATTGCTTTCATATCGTTTTTTTATATTACAATAAAAACTATAAAAGCTTTATAACCTCATAAAAATAAGGAGGACAAAAAAATGGTATTAGATATTGGAATTTTATAGTTTAAATGTAAAAAAACTAATAATAAAGAGAATCATCATTGATTTTTTTGATTTACTAATAATCTTAAAAAAATGATTGTTTCTTATTATATCTTGAATAGAGGAAAAGAGTTAGCTATTTTAACAGATGATAGTGATTTAATAGAACCTGTTAAAAATAGATATTCGATTATGGATCACTCATTCAAGAAGATGCACTTTATTGTGTGAGATACATGTAAACTACATATTAAAGAGTTAAAGGTTGGTTTGTATTTACAAATCAACCTTTTCTAAAAAAAGTAATTAAAAGTTAAACGTAATATCGGGAGGAGGGAGTTAGATGGTAAATCTATTAACAGTGAAAAAAATTTAGCATATAAATATAAAAAAATTCTAGTGATTACGCGATTAAAAAAATATTTCTTTTTCTGCGGGAAAAAGGCGATATGATTGCACTTATAGGTAAAAAGTGGTTCAGGGAAAAACTACGATAATTAATTCTACATTAGGGTTGTTTTCTAACATCGAAGGAGAGGTATCTTTTGGTGAAGGTGTATCTGTTCGAGATATAGACTACTGTATGCAAAATCAATCAGTAGATTGGTACTTAAATGTATATGATAATATTTATATGGGGGTATTATACTCTAAAAAAATACTATTAGCAAGAAAAAAATGTAGATGAGATTATTGAGGTTCTAGGTTTAAAAGGGAAGGAGAAATCAGACTTAACAGAATTATCTGGAGGACAACTACAGAGAGTCCAAATAGCAAGAAGTTTGATATCAGATTCAAAAATTTTATTTTTAGATGAACCTACTACAGGATTGGATGTAGTATTATCAAAAAAATATATTAGAATACATAAAAAAATAATAATAAAGAACATGCTGTTTTTTTATATCTTCTCATGATTTAGATCTTATAGAAAAAGTATTGTAATAAAATAATTTATATAAACGACGGGGAATGTCTATACTTTGGGGAAATGAGCACTTTCTTAAAAAGAATATAATAAAAGAAATAGTATATAACATTTCTTACAGTGGCGAAATAAGTAAAGATATAGTAGAGAAACATAAAGATACTATTACAATCGTTGATGATAAAAAAATTTAAAAAAATTTTTCTTGGAAAAAGAAGAGGAAATTTCAAATGTATTGAAGTTACTATTGGTAGAAAAATATTACAATAGGAAACCTACAGAAAGAAGAAATTACCTTGAAGAGAATATTGGAATTGGAGGAGTAACTATATGAAAAAAATGTAATGAAGAATTTTTGGGCAACATCGTATATAGAATATAAAGCGATTGAAAATAATAAGCATATTATATATACTCAGCTTATGGTTCCAATTTTTGTACTTTGTATTCTTTGGATTTGGAATAGGGAACTCTTTTTTTCAAGTTTAGCTTTTTAAAGGAGAAAAATGTTAACTATATAGAATATATTTTCGTTGGAATTATAGGAGTAATACTAAATTCTCAGATGAATCAGTCAGTTTATAGGGTGAATTTAGATAAAAAAATGGGGACTTTTAGCGTATAAAAAGAATAAAAAGGAACATCAGCTATTTCATATTTTCTAGGAAAAATTAGTATTTCCATTAGGAATAATAATAGTACAAGTATTACTAATCTACTTTTTTTATCATTCTTCTTAGGGATAAAAAAATACAGATAGTTCCTTTTTTTAAAAAGTATTAATTATTGTAATTATTAGTCTAGTGTTTTGGTTTTCTCTTGGGGTTATTATTTCATTAGGAACTGTATCGTATAGAACTAGAGACCTTATCTTAGGAACATTACTATTACCGATAATTTTTGCTGCACCGACTTTTTATAGTTTAGACAATTCTAAGGTGCTATACTATATATCAAAACTTAATCCATTAACTTACCAATTAACGAGTATGAGAACTGTAATTTTTGATATGAATCTTGATATAAATACTTATGTTACAATATTCTTAAGTCTAATAATGTTTATTTTAGCAATAAGCGTGATAATAAAATCAGAATTATTAGGTGATGAGAGATAAAAGAATGTACACTTAGTTGTGATAGATGACTAAGTGTACATTTGTTTTATATGAAATGTATTATCGAGATTTTCGTATTGCTACTATTATATTTTCATATTACAATAAAGTTGTAAAGTTGTATTGTAATATAAAATTAAATTATAGTTTTATATAAATATGATATTGAAAATTTAATGAAATGGGGTTGAGATATGGGGGAGTGTTACCAGTGGGTTAATGTAGATAAAAAGGAGTATATTTCTCCTGTTGATTTTGGTTATGGTAGCAAACGTTGGCAAACACTGCATGTTGGGAATACCTTTTTATGTGCGTTATATAAATTATTAGCTACTGATTGGGCTGGAGATCATATAATATGGCTAGGTGATGAATTACCTCGACTAAATAGTTCAGACAATGCATCGCTAGAAATACTTTATCAACATACATTGGAATCAGGATATCCTGGTTCGTCAGTGGACACAGTAGATGAGATGTATATAAATATCTCTGGAACTTTTAAGGAGGCTGAAGAAGAGGTTAGAGATGAACTTGAGTATTATCTAAGTTTAATAAACAGTATGGCATCCGAGTAGATGATCCATTTAAAGGATTTTTTTCAAGAGAAGGAAGAGATTACCTATATACAATTAATCATACAAAGAAGGTGTATTTTTCATTAGACATAACTAAGGTTTTATATTTAAATGGTTCTGAATGTGACTTTGCTAATCCGCTACCTATACTTTTGGGATGCGGGAAGTCATGCAATACAGGAAACTGGGTTGGAGATGAAATAAGTGCGTCAGATGAAATTCCAAAAGATTATGTTTTTTTAACAGAGGTATATCTGGATTGGTAGTAGAATTTTAGTTATACTTCTTTCAAAGTAATTAGAATAAAATGTTAAAAAAATTTAACGTTAAATAACAATTAAACAAATATAATATACCAGTATAATATGATTTTTTTCCTTTTTTTCACTATGAGAGAGTAGTGATATCTGATATAATGTAAAAGAAATAAAAATATACAAATAGGTAAGATTATAGATTTATTGAAATCTACTAAAAGGAGCTTTTGTATGATAAAAATTAGTTGTTACAGAAATAACAACGTAAAGTAGAATACAAATAAACATTATTGAAGTCTTTCTATTAAGGGATTTGAATAATTAGTTGTTAAAAAGTATACGTCAGAATATTTTAGGAAATGGAGAAAGTGATGGATAGTATAATAGATGTAAAAGGTCTAAAAAGAAGTTTTAAGACTCCGAAAAATGGAGAATTTGAAGCTATAAAAGGAATAGAATTTTCAGTGAAAGAAGGAGAAATTTTTGGTTTGTTAGGACCTAATGGTGCAGGTAAAACAACAACGATAAAAATTTTAACTACGATGCTTGCACCAAGTGAGGGGAGTGTAAAAGTCTTAGGTTTTGATACTTTTTATGAAGCCAAAAAGGTTAGAGAGCATATTAATTTTGTTTTTGGTGGAGAGCGTAGCCTATACTGGCGACTAAGTGCAAGAGATAACCTAGCATATTTTGCGGATCTTTATAAAATTCCACGTAAAGTACAAAACGAACTTATTGAAAATTTAATAAAACGTGTTGGTCTTAGTGAATTTATTGATAAAAAAGTAGAAACCTTCTCAAAAGGTATGAAACAAAGATTACAGATTGCACGTTCATTACTTAATAATCCGAAAATAATATTTTTAGATGAGCCTAGTATAGGTCTAGACCCAATAGGAGCAAAAGAACTTCGTGAACTTATTAAAGAATTAGCCCAAGATGGTGTAACTATATTATTGACAACTCATTATATGCCTGAAGCAGAAGAACTTTGCAATAGAATTGCAATAATAAAAAAAGGTGAACTTCTTGCCTTAGATGATGTGGTAGGATTACAAAATCTTGTTTCTTACGAACGAAAAGAAGAAATAAAAGCGAAAAAAATTCGTGAGCAAGAGGAGAGAAATAAACAAAACCTAGAAATAACGTTGGAAGATATTTATATAGAATTATTGGAGGAGAAATAATATGAGGGCTATTTTAATGAGTGCAAGGGTTCAGATGAAGCAATCGATAGCAAGACCGATGTTTAGATTTTGTATTTTTATTAGTCCTATATTGAGTGGTATTTTGTTAGGTATGATATATCAAAATCGTAGTATCGAAGATTTTATGCTTTATGCCTTTATAGGAGCTGGGATATCTACATTTTGGGGAAGTGTTTGTTTCTCATCAGCGAGTGACATGGATAGAGAAAAATGGATGGGAACTATGCCGATGATTTTCACTTCACCAATAGGGTTCGAAAATATTATTTTTGGGAAAATATTAGGTAATACATTTTGGGGAATGTTTAGTTTTGGGCTTAATATGTTAACTGTAAAAATCTTATTTAATATAAATATAGTATTTTCTAATTTTCTATATTTTATTTTAATTACACTGTTAATGATAATTTCTATGATAGCTGTCGGTTTTATGATGGCAGGTTTATTTACTCTATCAAGAAAAAAATAAGCGTACTTATGAACGTAATTGATTATCCAATAATAATGTTAACTGGAATGGTCTTTCCAATATCGATTTTTTTCCAAAAATTTATTCAGTATTTTTCATATTTATTAAGTCCAACATGGGCTATGGAAGGATATAAATTAGCTGTTCAAGGTGGAAGTAATGGAGAATTGTTAAAAAGTAGCATTGATTTTAGTTTTTTTATTACTACTATTTATTTTATAATTAGTATATTTTTCATTTAAAAAAATAAAAAAACTTTGTGTAGTAAATGGAACATTGGAGGTGTTTTTAATATGGAGAATATATCTAGATTTTTTTAGAAGAATTAGATTTTCATATAAAATGGCTTCTGTACTTAGTGATTGGCGTACATTCTTTACTATTGATTTATTAATCCCATTAATGCAAATGATGTGTTATTCTTTGGTTGGATATTATGTTTATGGAGCAGAAAATATTGAAAAATGGGTTATAAGTAACGCGATAGTAACAAGTGCCTTTTCAGCAATTTATAGAGTAGGATTACAACTTGCAAGAGAGCGCGCTAGTGGAACGTTATCGTTAATGCTTGCAACAAAGACTAGTATTTCAGAAGTTTTATTATCGAGTGCGATTTCTACGATGCTTTTAAGTTTCATTTCAGTAGTTTTTGGAGTTAGTGTTCTTAGTGTAACATTAGGATTAGTATGGACTGTTCAAAAAGTTTTAGAATTTATTTTGATTTTAATACTTGCGATTTTCACTGCAACTTGTTTTGGGTTTTTCTTCTCGTGTTTTATACTGTTAACGACTGAAATTCATTTAGTGACTAACACAATAGATAAAGTACTTCTAATATTTACAGGAGCAAACTTCCCAGTTAGCAGCTTTCCATATCTAGTAGAGCAGTTTTGTTATATGTTGCCACTAACACGTTCGATACTATTAGCACAAAGATTACTAAGTGGTGAAAGTGTGATAAATAACTTATATCTAGTTAGAGGAGAGGTAATTTTAGCTTCTATATTTTTTTAATACTAGGAATAATAATGTTAAAAAAATATGGAACGTGCAGCAATAAGAGGCGGAACGTTAGATATGCTGTAATTTCAATAAAGGAGATTTAGAGTTGGTATTCTAAATCTCTTTAACTATATAAATATTGTAAAAATTCTTTTTTTGTATTATAATTTTGTATAAAGTATAATTTTTCAAAAATATGGTGTAAATAAATATGAGTCTTAAAAAAATTATTTAGAGAATAAATTTTTTTAAAAAAAGGTAAATAGTTGTACATTAAAAAAAGAGAGAACTTAATATACAAATGAAAAAAACGGAGAAGTCATATCAATCTAATATGATTTCTCTTTTTTTGCTATGAGAGAGCAGTGATATCTGATATAATGTATAGAAGTAAAATATATAAATTGATAAGATTATACATTTATTGAAATCTACTAAAGGAGCTTTTGTATGATAAAATTAGTTGTTACAGATATTGATGATACACTATTAAATAGTGATCGTGAGATTTCTAAAAAAAATAGAGAAGTAATTGAAGAGTGTAAGAAACAAGATATTAAAGTTATTTTAGCGTCAGGTAGACCAGATTTTGGAATGATGAGTATAGTAGAAGATTTACAACTTGATAGTTATGATAACTACTTACTTTCATTTAATGGAGCTAGAATCGCTAATCTCAAAACGAATGAAGTGATCTATGAGAAGTTTTTATCTCCTGAGAGAATTAAGTTCTTAATAGATGTTGCTTTGGAGAATGATTGTGATATTCTTACTTACCAAGGTGGGAAAGTTCTTACGAATCGTGATAATGAATACGCACGAATTGAGTCTGGTTTAGTAAGTGCAGAGTTAGTAATTAGTGAAAATATGAAAGATGATATTAAAGAAGGTGCTGCTAAGGTAATAATTCTTAAACATCCTGATGAAGCTGTTGCGGTGAAAGATAAACTTGCACTTGAATTAGGTGATGACTATGAAGTAGCTATGTCTAAACCATTCTTTATCGAAATTAATGATAAAGGTATTTCTAAAGGAGTATCTTTAGATTCATTATGTAAGAAACTTGGTTTAACAAATGAGAATGTAATGGCATTAGGTGATGGACTTAATGATTTAAGTATGATTGAGTTCGCTGGTATGGGAGTTGCGGTAGATAATGCTAATCCTACTTTAAAAGAAGCGGCGAATTTTATTTCTAAGTCGAATGATGAAGATGGTTTTGCTTATGCTATTGAAAAATTTGTTCTTGGTAAAGATGTATAGATAGAAAGAGGTTCTGATGAAAGTAACTTTGATTTGTGTAGGTAAAGTTAAGGAGAAATTTTATAGAGATGCTATAAAAGAATATGAAAAACGTCTTGGAGCATATATTAAGTTAAATACTATTGAAATTTCAGATGAAAAAGTAAAGGTAGAGAATGATTCAGAAATAGCTCTAGCGATGGAAAAAGAGGGAAATAACATATTATCAAAAATTAAAGATAATCAATATGTTATTACTTTGGAAATTTTAGGTAAGAATTTGTCAAGTGAAGAATTCGCATCAAAAATTGATAATTTAATGCTTACAGGTAAGAGTGATGTGGCATTGGTAATTGGTGGAAGTTATGGTCTTTCTGACAGTGTGAAAAAGCGCAGTGATTTTGCATTATCATTTAGTAGAATGACGTTTCCACATCAAATGATGCGTGTTGTTTTACTTGAACAAGTGTATAGAGCTTACCGTATAATAACAGGAGCAAGCTATCATAAATAATTGTAAAGAGTGAGGTTGTCTTTTCAGGCAAGTTCATTCTTTTTTTACTATTAATTTATACTGGTTTTTAGTATAATAAAGGTGAAAGAACAGATGTAAGAAAGGAGGAGAGTTTGTGGATATATTTAAAATGACAACTAGTCAGAAAGATAATGTTATTTCTAAAGAAATAATCATTGCTCTTAGAAAAAAAGGTGGAAGTGATACAAAGAGAGCAATAGTAGAGTATTTTTAGAAAAAAATTCTGAAGTTATAACCGAAGAATATATTGATTTTCGTCGTATTTCAGAGAAGAGTAATAATGAGTATTCACCTTTTAAGTTTTTCATTAATTTTAGTTTGAATTATTTAGAAAGAGCAGAATTTTTAAAGAAAAATGATAAAGTTTATACTTTAACAAGCAAAGGACGAGAAGCTGATCTTGAGTCTCTAGATTTTTCTGCTATATATAAAGAAATTAATAAGGAAATTAAACGAAAAAAAGAGTTCGCTGATATAGAAGAAGTAGTTTCTGAAGATGAAAAAGAAATTGTAGAAGATCAGTGGAGAGATGAGCTAATTAGAAAATTAAAAAAATTCAGTCCAGCAAAATTTGAGATGTTTGCAAGAAAACTAGTCTCTAAGATGAATGTTGAAATGAATGAAAAGATAGGTATTCAAGTATCTAATGATGGAGGATTAGATGGGTTTGGATATATAACAAGTGATGATTTTCGAACTGCTAGAGTTGCTATTCAGGCAAAAAGATGGGAAGGGAATGTACCTTCTCCAGAAATAGATAAGTTTAGAGGGGCAATGGATAAATATAATGCTGAATTTGGTATATTTATCACAACATCAAAATTCTCAAAGTCTGCTATAGAAGCGTCTCGCCAGGGGACTAGAACAATAACTTTAATTGATGGTGACATCATTGCCGATTTAGTAGCTAAATATGAATTATATGTTAAACCCGTAACAACTTATGTATTAGATGAATTTTATGATATAGAATAAGAGGAGGAATTTTTATGTTTAATTTAGATGAGCATATGATAAGTCAAATAGGTACTATAGTTTTAATTGTGTTGTTTATTGTATTACTTTTTGGATATATAATTACAGCAATATTTTCAAAAATTATGTTTGATATACTTGGGGTTAGGCCAGGACTTGCTTTTATACCATTTTATAATACTTATAGAATCTATAAAGAATATAAAGGACGTGTTTGGAAGAGAAATTGGGGAATTGCCTATCTATTAACTTTTGCGTTTCCTATGGCAATTATAGGAGGACTAGTATTTTCCCTAATTAACTTACCAATTACAGGTAGCAGATTCTATGAAGAATTTGCTACAACACTAATTTTAGGACTTGCCGTATTGATAATTGGTGGATTAGTAATCTCAGTGTTTAATTTTATTCTGTTATTTATTATGTATTTACCAATATTCGATACAAAAGGTAGAAGAATAGTATTATATATCCAAGCTGGATTAACGATTTTATCTTTATTTAGTGGATATATTTTCCAAGGAGACCCTATATTAAGAAATATTTTCTCAGTAGCTCAATTTATATTCTCTATTGTCTTTATGGTTGTCTACTTTGTTGCTGCTACAGACATTAGAGATAGAATTAGAAGAGGTGAATATGTTCTTCAAGAAAAATTAGACTATAGTAGTTTAAATAGTTATGAGATTAATTCTATTTTGAAGTCTCGTGATAGAAGATTGATTGTTCCAAATGTGTCTAATGAAGAAAAATGAGTATCCTATTACTAATAATGAAGAAATAAACAGAATTGAATATGTTTAATAAATAGAACTTAGAGGATTTGAATATGATGTTTGAATCTTCTGAGTTTTTTTGTGTAAGATTTCAAGTGTTGTTTTTTTAATTTTTTTCAGTAAAGTGTTTAAAGTATTGTTAACTTACGATATTGATATGTTAGATTTTCTAACGTATATTTACAATTGTAGTGTGTTTTAAAGTATAATAGAGAACGTAATATAACAAATTTAATGAGGAGTTGACTCTTAATGGATAGATTTTTAGAATTATTAAGTACCGTTAATGACTTTATGTGGACTTATTTCCTAATAGGGTTAGTAATGGTAACTGGTATTTATTTTACATTTAGTACTAAGTTTATTCAATTTACTTACATCAAAGAAATGTTCAGACTTATTACTGAAAAACCTAAAGTAGGCAAAGACGGAGAACAGAAAGGAGTATCTGCTTTCCAAGCATTTACAATCTCAGCTGCGTCACGAGTAGGTACTGGTACAATTGCAGGGGTTGCTATTGCGATTGCAATGGGTGGACCTGGATCAGTATTCTGGATGTGGGTAATGGCGCTTTTTGGTGGAGCTTCATCTTTTGCCGAATCAACATTAGCCCAAGTATATAAAGTTCGTGACAGAAAAGGTGTTTATCGTGGGGGACCTGCTTACTATATGGAAAAAGGTCTTGGACAAAAATGGATGGGTGTCTTATTCGCGATTGTTATTTCAATAACTTATGGTGTAGCATTCAACTCAGTTCAAACTAATACTATAGCTCAAGCGTTACAAGTTTATAATATAGATAGTCATATTGCGGGGATTGCTTTATTAATTCTTACTATTTTCGTAATTTTTGGTGGAGTAACAAAAGTTGTAAAAATTACTCAATGGTTAGTACCAGTAATGGCGGTAGCGTACTTATTTATCGTATTAGTTATTATGGTTATTAACATTGATAAATTACCTGGTGTTCTTGCTCAAATCGTGAAATCAGCATTTGGTCTTGAACAAGTAGGTGGTGGAGTAATTGGTATGGGAACATCAATTCTTTTAGGAATTAAACGTGGTATGTTCACTAACGAAGCTGGTTTAGGATCTACTCCTAACGCAGCGGCAACTGCTGATAGTACTCACCCAGCTAAACAAGGATTTATCCAAACTCTAGGAGTTTACTTCGATACATGTTTAGTATGTACAGCAACAGCATTCTTAATTTTACTATATCCTGGTGTTGAATATGGTGCTGATAAGTTACAAGGTATCCAACTTACACAAGCTGCTTTAACTTCACAAGTAGGAAGCATAGGAACAATCTTCTTAATTGTAGCTATCTTCTTATTCGGATATAGTTCTGTAATTGGTAACTACTACTATGGAGAAACAAACATTCAATATTTGCTTCCTAAAAAATGGGCTGTAAATGTTTATCGTGTTATCGTATGTATCTTTGTGTATGTAGGAAGTGTATTAGATTTAAACTTAGTTTGGGGAATTGCCGATGTATCAATGGGGATTATGAGTTTACTTAACTTAATCGCTATTATCGGTCTTTCTGGTGTAGTTTATGTAGTATTAAAAGACTACGTGAAACAACATAAACAAGGAAAAGATCCAGAGTTTTATCTAGATAACTTACCAATCAAGTTAGATAATGCAACTGCATGGAAAAAAATAAAAAAAGAAGACTAATATTTAAAAAAGTACTTCGATGATGGAATTAGATTTCTAATCATTGAAGTACTTTTTTATAATGTATAGATAGTTATATTTTCATTTTGCTTGCATTATAAAAAAAAGTATGTTATTATATTAAACATATTTTAATTATAAAATATATGCGATGAGCCGATAAGTAAAAAGTTCTTGCGTACCGTAGGATACAGAAAAAGAAATCAGTGGTTGAGAGATTTCTCCTAGGCAGGACTTTTGAAGTAGCCGGTGAGCATTTAGAGTGAAAGTAAGTAGCTTTAAACGTGGTTAGAGCGTTAATCTTATTAAGTGCTAATTTATATAATTAGAATAAAGGTGGTACCACGGAAACTTTCGTCCTTATGTAAGGATGGAGGTTATTTTTTTTACCTAGAAAAAATATCACCAATATAACTAGTAGAAGTAAAAATAATTAATAATAAAATAAAAATTTAGGAGGAACAGTCATGACTGAAATGTCTACAAAAATATAATCCGACCGAAGTAGAAAAATAATCGCTACAATTGGTGGTTGGAAAAAGAAGTTTTTAAAGCTGATAATAAAAGTAAAAAGAATCCATATACAATAGTAATTCCACCACCAAACGTAACTGGTAAATTACACATTGGGCATGCTTGGGATACAACTTTACAAGATATGTTAACACGTTACAAACGTCTTAAAGGATTTGATGTGCTTTATCTTCCAGGAATGGACCATGCTGGTATTTCTACACAAGCTAAAGTAGAAGCTAAAATGCGTGAAGAAGGATTAAGTCGTTATGACTTAGGTCGTGAAAAATTCTTAGAGCGTGCATGGGAATGGAAAGAAGAATATGCTGGATATATTCGTGCACAATGGGCTAAACTTGGATTAGGTTTAGACTACTCAAGAGAAAGATTTACATTAGATGAAGGATTAAATAAAGCAGTAACGAAAATTTTCGTAGATCATTATAACAATGGTACAATCTATCGTGGTGAGAAAATTATTAACTGGGATCCAGTTCAAAGAACTGCGTTATCTAACATCGAAGTAATTCACAAAGATGTAGAAGGTGCATTTTATCACCTTAAATATTTCCTAGCTGATGGAAGTGGAGACTATCTAGAAGTAGCAACTACTCGTCCTGAAACTTTATTCGGAGATACTGCGGTTGCTGTTCATCCTGAAGATGAAAGGTATCAAAAATATATTGGTAAAACAGTTCTTTTACCAGTAACAAACAAAGAAATTCCTGTTATTGCAGATGAATATGTAGAAAAAGATTTCGGAAGTGGTGTAGTTAAAATAACTCCGGCTCACGATCCAAACGACTTTGAAGTTGGAGAACGTCATAATTTAGAACGTATCATCGTTATGGATGAAGGTGCCGTTATGAATGAACATGCTGATAAATATAACGGTATGGATCGTTTCGAATGTCGTAAAGCTCTTATCGCTGATTTACAAGAAAGCGGAGTATGCTTCAAGATTGAAAAACACCTTCACTCAGTAGGTCACTCTGAGCGTAGTGGTGCGGTTGTTGAACCATATCTTTCTAAACAATGGTTCGTTGACATGAAACCTCTTGCTGATAAAGTATTAGAAAATCAAAAAGATGCAGATAGAAAAGTTAACTTTTATCCACCACGTTTTGAAAACACATTAAACACTTGGATGGAAAATATCCAAGACTGGTGTATTTCTCGTCAATTATGGTGGGGACACCGTATCCCAGCATGGTACCACAAAGAAACTGGTGAAGTTTATGTTGATGTAAATCCACCAAAAGATATTGAAAACTATGTTCAAGATGAAGATGTTCTTGATACTTGGTACTCTTCAGCTTTATTCCCATTCTCTACATTAGGATGGCCAGATTTAGAAAGTGAAGATTTCAAACGTTACTATCCAAATAGCTGTCTAGTAACTGGATATGACATTATCTTCTTCTGGGTTGCTCGTATGGTATTCCAAGGATTAGAATTTACAGGAACTCGTCCATTTGAAGATTGCTTAATCCACGGGTTAGTTCGTGATGAACAAGGTCGTAAAATGAGTAAATCACTTGGTAATGGTGTAGATCCAATGGAAGTAATCGAACAATACGGAGCTGATAGCTTACGTTACTTCTTAGCTACTAACTCAACACCAGGTCAAGACTTACGTTACTCAACTGAGAAAATCGAAGCTAGTTGGAACTATATCAATAAAATTTGGAACGCTTCTCGTTTCGTAATTATGAACCTTGAAGGTTTTGAATACAGTGATATTGATTTAACTGGAGAAAAAACATTAGCTGATAAATATATCTTAACAAAACTTGCTAAAACTATTGAAGATTTCGAAAGATTATTTGAAAAATATGAATTTGGTGAAGCAAGCCGTATTCTATACAACTTTGTATGGGAAGAATTCTGTTCATGGTATATTGAAATTGCTAAGATTTCATTAAATAGTGAAGACGAAGCTGCGAAGAAAACTACTAAATCTATTTTAGTATATGTACTTGATGCTTCTCTAAAAATGTTACATCCATTTATGCCATTCGTAACTGAAGAAATCTGGCAACATATTCCTCACACAGGAGATAGTATTGTAACTAGTGAATTTGCTAAAGTTGATGCAAGTCTAGTATTTGAAAAAGAAACTGAAGATATGCAATTCATCCAAGACGTAATTACTGCAGTACGTAACATCCGTAGTGAAGTGAATGCGCCGATGTCTCGTGAGATTCCTATTAAGATTAAATACTCACAAGATAGCGTAAAAGAAGTACTATTAAGTGGTAGTGCGTACCTAGAAAAATTTGCTCGTCCTAGCGAACTTATTATTGAACGTGAAGTAGAAGCAAGTGAAACTGACATCAGTCGTATCTTACCAGGTGCTGAAATCTACGTTTCATTAAGTGATTTAATCGATGTAGACAAAGAAAAAGAACGTCTAGGAAAAGAATTAGAAAAATTACAACAAGAATTAGATAGAGTAAACAAAAAATTATCTAATGAAAAATTTGTAGGTTCTGCTCCAGAAGCGGTTGTAGCTAAAGAAAAAGAAAAACAAGCAACATATCAAGAACAATATGATAGTGTTAAAGAAAGAATAGCTGCATTAGATAATTTAAAAATAGTATAAGATAGAAAAAAGAGTGATTCGAAAAATCGTATAGATTTTATCGAATCACTCTTTTATTTATTATGTAACGAATAGATATAGATTAACTGTAATAAAAAAACTCTAGCTAGTTTTACCTAGCTTAGAGTTCTTAATCGTGTTTATTATTCTTTTTTCTCCAGATTAGGAAGAAAATTATTGCGATTATTATGATTATTCCAATGTATGCGCCATAATTTTTAACCACTTCTCCTGTGTTGGGAAGAGTATTCAGTGATAATAGATTCATTTTAAATCCTCGTTTTTTTTTTTTTATTTTTCTCCTTTTTGTTCAGGAGTGTTGTTTAGAACTTCAGTTTCAACACGTTCTTTAACAGATTCTAAAGTTTCAGTTGATTTATTAGTGAAATCTTCAACTTTTTCTTGAACATTTGATTCGTCAACGTCTTTTTTGATGTTAGAAACTTGATCTTTAATTTTTTCGAAAGAAGAAAGTGCTTTCTTTATAAGCTTCTACAGAAGGTTTTAATTCTTCAACGATCTTCTTTGCATCTCCTAGATTTTCTTTAACTTCTGCAGTGTATTCTTTTACGTTAGATACATGCCCTTTAATATCTGTTACATTATTAGATAATTCTTTTCCGTAATCAACAGCATCGTTGTATTTGTTCTCTAAAGCATTTTTAGCTTTTTTAAGATTTTTTACTAGATCGTTATATAGGTAAATTGCCGCTTCTTCAACACCATTTTTCTTAGTGTAGCGAATCATACAACGTGTGTAACCATAGTAATCTTTAGATTTTTTCTTAATGTATTCAGCGTGTTCTTCAACTTTATTTGGATTTTTTGAATAATAGTTGGCAATGGCTATTCCTGTACCGATTGCGAATAGTTTTGATAATTTTGACATACAATTTTTTTCCCCTCAATATTTTTATTAGATTAATTATAACATATAAATATTTAAATTAAAAATAAAAATAGATATCGAGTAACTCTATTTTAATAGTTTGGTAATAAATGTTATTAATATCACATAATATATCTAGTTTAAAAGTAAATAACAGAATATATTGATAGTATTATTACACGTTAATTAATGATAACGCTTGAATTAACGTGTAATATATTGTATAATAAAAACTATGATACAAGAAGGAGGAACAATGAAACTTACGGAAAGACACAAAGCTATAATTGAAATAGTAAAGAATTTTGAACCGATAACAAGTGATGAAATTGCAGAAAAGCTTTCTTTGGGGAAATCTACTTTAAGAAATGACCTTGCGGTCTTAGGAATGTTAGAAATTTTGGAAGCAAAACCTAATGTTGGATATTACTATAATTATAACTTTTCACCAGGAGAAGTACGCGAGGAAATTAAAAGTAAATTAGTTAAAGATGTAATGGGAATAGCGATAACAGCAAAAAGTACAGCGAACTATTCTGAGGTATTATCGAAATTATTTATTTATGATGTAGGGACTATTTTTATTGTAGATGAGAATAATCACCTTGCAGGTGTGACATCTAGAAAGGATATGCTTAAATTATCTAGAAATGCTGATGGACAAAACCTTCCTATAGTATTAGCAATGACACGTGTTCCAAATGTTATATACATATATGAAGATGAATTAGTTACTGATGCATTAAGGAAATTAATTTTACATGAGATTGATTGCTTACCTGTTGTAAGGGACGAAAAGGATGGTAAGGTAATCGTCGGGAAAATATCGAAAACTACATTAATTAAGTTATTATTAGAAATGTTGGAGGGATAATATGTTGACTGTACATATAATTTCTGACTCTATAGGGAATACTGCAAAAGATGTAGTAGATGCAGCATTAGTGCAATTTTCTTATGAAAATAAACAATATAAAGTACTTAAGAATTCGAATGTTTGTACAAAAGAAAAAGTAGATTGTATTATATCCAATGTTAATGATGGAGATGTAATTGTGCAAACTTTAGTTGACGGTGCTTTAGCAAGCTATGTAAAAGAAAAAGGGTTAGAAAAAAATATAAAAGTTATAGATCTATTAAGTGAAATGCTTAGTACTTTTGAAGAAAAATTAGGAGTAAAAGCGGAAGGGAATCCTGGTTTAAATAGAAAGATGGGAGCGGAGTATTTCAAGAGAATAGATGCTTTAGAATTCGCTGTGAAGTATGATGACGGTAAAGATATAAATGGTCTAAAAGAAGCAGATATTATAATCTTAGGTGTATCAAGAACTTCTAAAACACCATTAAGTTTATATTTAGCAAATAGAAACATTAAAGTTATGAATGTTCCGATTATTCAAGACTTAATGCTTCCAGAACAGCTATATGAAGTAAAAAAAGAAAAAGTAATTGGTTTAACAAATTCAGTAGAACAACTTAATAGGTTGAGGGAAGAAAGATTAAAAACCTTAGGAGTATCAGAAAATTCAGATTATACTAATGAAATACAAATTTTCGAAGAGTTAGAATATGCTTTAGAGATTATGGAAAAACTTGGATGTCCTATAATAGATGTTCAGAATAAGGCTGTAGAGGAGACAGCAGAATTAATAATTGGGATTATGAGAGAAAGAGGCCAAGTGGTTTAAACAAAAATAATAAAAAGAAATAATTATATGAAACAATAATTTGTTTATGGGGGAATTTTACAATGTCAAAAAAATATGTTTATAATTTCAGTGAAGGAAATAAAGATATGAAATCTTTATTAGGAGGAAAAGGGGCAAACCTTGCAGAGATGAAAGGTTTAGGGATTAGTGTTCCTCCTGGTTTTACTATTACTACAGAAAGTTGTAATAGTTATTATGAAAATGGGGAAAGAATTAAACCTGAGATTTTAAAACAGATTAACGAACAACTTGAAATTTTAGAAGAAAATATTGGGAAAAAATTAGGAAGTATAGAAAATCCTTTATTGGTGTCTGTTCGTAGTGGTGCAGTATTTTCTATGCCGGGAATGATGGATACTATTTTAAATTTGGGACTAAATGATGAAACTACTATAGCATTGGCCAAGAAGAATAATAACTATCGATTTGCTTATGATAGTTATAGAAGATTTATCCAAATGTTCTCAGATGTTGTTATGGATGTAGAAAAATATAAGTTTGAGGAAGTTTTAACTAGAGTTAAAAATGCTAATGGCTACGAGCAAGATAGTGAATTAAATGAGAAAGATTTATTCAATATTGTTGAAGAGTTTAAGGCAATTTATAAAAAAGAAGTAGGTCGAGAGTTTCCTATGAGTGTAAAAGAGCAACTTATGCTGGCTATTGAAGCTGTTTTCAAATCATGGAATAATAATCGTGCTAAAGTATATAGAAGACTACACAATATTAGTGATAAACTCGGTACTGCTGTAAATATTCAAGCTATGGTGTTTGGTAATATGGGAGATAATTGTGGTACTGGAGTTTCATTTAGTAGAAACCCTGTAACTGGAGAGGATGAACTTTTTGGTGAATATCTAATTAATGCGCAAGGGGAAGATGTTGTAGCAGGTATAAGAACTCCTAAAAATATTAGTGTCTTAAAAGAGGATATACCACATTTATATAAAGAGTTTGTGGAAATTTCTAAAAAATTAGAACAACATTATAAAGATATGCAAGATATTGAGTTTACTATCGAAGATGGAAGGTTGTATATTCTTCAAACAAGAAACGCAAAAAGAACACCAAATGCAGTAGTTGAAGTTGCAGTATCACTAGAAGAAGAAGGTGTAATTTCTAAAGAAGAAGCGATTCTAAGAGTAGGAACAGAGGAAATTAATAAACTTCTTCATGCTACATTTGAGGAAAAATCATTAAAAGAAGTTAAACAATTAACTCAAGGGTTAGCGGCATCACCTGGAGCAGCAGTCGGCGGTATTTATTTCACAGCACAAGAAGCTGTAGAAGCGGCGAAAACAAAACCTGTTATTTTAGTAAGAGAAGAAACTTCTCCAGAAGATATTGAAGGTATGGTTAGCTCAGAGGCTATTGTAACTTTACGTGGAGGTATGACATCACATGCTGCTGTAGTAGCAAGAGGAATGGGGAAATGTTGTGTCTGTGGTTGTCAAAACATGATTATAAATTATGCTGAAAAAACTCTGAAAATTGCTGGGGTAACATTACATGAAGGGGATACAATCTCAGTCGATGGAAGCAGTGGTAAAGTATATCTTGGTGAAGTAGATAAAGTTGATGCCAAGTTTAGCGATAGATTCAATAAACTTTTAGGATGGGCTGATGAAATTAGAGAACTTAAAGTACTAGCGAATGCGGATAATGAAACTGACGCTAAAGTTGCATTTGAGTTTGGAGCGGAAGGAATAGGATTATGTAGAACAGAGCATATGTTCTTTGAAGAAGATAGAATTAGTCTAGTTAGAAAAATGATTTTAGCAAGTGATACTAATGAGAGAGTTAGATTCTTAGATAGATTACAACCAATTCAAAGTGAAGATTTCTATAAGATTTTTAAAGAAGCTCAAGGTAAATCTGTTAATATAAGATTATTAGATCCACCGCTTCATGAATTCTTACCAAAAGATGAAAATACTGTTAAGCTCATTGCCGAGGAAATTGGTGTAAGTGTTAATCAATTAGAAGTGAAAATAGCTAGTATTGCAGAATTCAATCCCATGATGGGACATCGTGGTTGTCGACTAGGTATTACATATCCGGAAATTTACTTAATGCAGGCGAAAGCTATTAGTTCAGCAGCTATTAGAGCTCGTAAAGAAGGTATTGAAGTGAATGTTGAAATTATGATTCCTTTAGTAGGTTTAGAAAAAGAACTCGAAGTGTTACGTGAACAAATCGTTGAACTTGTGGAAAAAGAAATTCAATTGTACAATACGGATTTTAAATACAAAGTAGGAACGATGATTGAAATTCCACGAGCTTGTCTAATTGCTGATAAAATTGCAGAACATGCAGATTTCTTCAGTTTCGGTACTAATGACTTAACTCAATTAACATTTGGTTACTCAAGAGATGACGCTGAAAAGTTCATTGACATTTATAAGAAAAAAAATATCTTAGAGTCAGATCCATTTGTTCATCTTGATGATAGTGGAGTATTAGAACTTATGAAACTTGCAGTTGAGAAAGCAAAAACTACTAAACCAAGTATTAAGCTTGGAATTTGTGGAGAACATGGTGGAGATGAAAGATCTATCTTATTATGTTCTAAAATAGGATTAGGATATGTATCTTGTTCTCCATATAGGGTAATTATTGCCAGAATTGCAGCGGCTAAGGCGATTATTAATAATAAAGAAGTTACATTGAAGAAATAATATTAAAAAAATGAAAAAAAGGCTATCAAGAATGGTAGCTTTTTTTCATTTTTAATTTATATTGTAATGAAGAAGAGAATTCTTATGTTACAATATTGTTAAATAATAGTTAATAAACTATAAAGTAAATTGATTTTTTTCTCAATTTACTTTAAAAATTAATGTAGTATAATATATAATTTTATTATAGAATGACTATAATAAAATTGAAAGTTTAAATATCTAAAAAAAGAGGATATACAATGGCAGAAAAATAATAACAATAGGTTATCTAGAAAAGATAGACACTCTCAAGAAAAAGAAGAGTATCATGCCAGGTGGATATATATCTAGAAGAAATACTAATCCAACGAATAAAGGTCAGCAAAGAAGACCTTTAATAAATGACGAAATTTTGAAAAGAGGAGAAGCTGGTGCCAATCGAAGACGTGAGGTATTACCGAATGTCGAGAAAGATAGTAGTGGAAATGGGTCTGGAGGTCCAAGGAAACCTAAACTATCTGGAAGAAGAATAAGTAATCCTAATTCTAAAAAAAATAATAAAACATTATGGTTGAAAATTTTAAGATATGGATTGTATGTGGCTAGTGTTGCTATCATATCGATTTTCTTGTTATGTGTATTTTGGATTTACCAAGCTCCGGCATTTGATTCAAAAATATTAGATAATAACTCAAGAACAATTGTCTATGATGTAAATAATAATGAAGTAGCAAAACTAGGTAATCAAATAGGTGAAAACTTAGAAACTGCAGACATTCCAGAAAGGATGCAAGACGCAATTTTAGCGACAGAGGATAATAGATTCTTTGAACATGGTGCAGTAGATTTTAGACGTTTAATTGGAGCGGTAGTATCGAACCTTACAAGTGGTTTTGGTTCACAAGGGGCATCGACTATTTCTCAACAATTGATTAAGAGAACATTTTTAGATGATAATAAGAGTGTAAAACGTAAAGTTCAAGAAGCTTATTTAGCATATAAATTAGAACAAAATTATGATAAAGAATCAATATTTACAATGTATGTAAATAGAATTTACTATTCAGATGGTGTTTACGGACTAAAGACAGCAGCTAAATATTATTATGGAAAAGAATTAAATCAACTTACTCTTCCTCAAATGGCTCTTTTAGCAGGAATGCCTCAGCATCCTAATACTTACAACCCTTATGATAATCCAGAAGCGGCTAAGGCTCGCCGTGATACTGTACTTTACTTAATGCAATATCATGGAAAAATTTCAGAGGCTGACTCACAAGCAGCACAAAAAATTGATGTACTGTCAGGGGTTATTGATCGTGATGAAAGTGAGCGTGTAATATTATCGAGCGAGTTTGATTCTAAATATACATCATATATGAATCAAATAGTAAATGAGTTGAAAAATAGTAAAGAATATAAAGATTATGAAGGAGATGTATTAAATCTAGGTCTTAAGATTTATACAAACTTCGATCCAAGAATCCAAAGTACGTTAACTGAAAGTGTTAATGCTAACTATGCTGGAATAAAACAAGCAAGTAATGTAGCTATGGTTGTTTTAAATAATGAAAATAGTGGAATTTCTGCTCTGTATGGAGGTAAAAAGCAAACTTTCCATGGGTTTAATATTGCGACACAAGCTAAATTACAACCAGGTTCATCAATTAAGCCAATACTTGCATATGGGCCTGCTATCGAGTATTTAAATTGGGGCTCAGATCATACAGTTAACGATACTAAAATTCAAGGCTCTCAAATTCAGAACTGGGATAGACAATTTCATGGAAATATTACAATAAATAATGCATTAGTTTGGTCATATAATATTCCGGCTATTAAAGCATATCAAGAAGTAGGGTTTAGTAAAGTAAAACAGTATGCAGCTAATGTTGGTATGAATATTACGGACGACTCCCTAACAACTCCAATTGGAGGAAGTGGTGATGGATTTTCTCCATTACAAATGGCAGGAGCATATGTTCCATTCAGTAATGGGGGGTATTATGCGACACCTAGAGCTATTAAAAAAGTCTATGACAGTGAAGGAACTGAAGTGAAAAGTTTTAGTACAGATGACAGAAAGCGTGTTATCAAAGAATCTACCGCATATATTATGACATCTATGTTAAGAAACGTAGTTAATGGAACGGCTTCTAATGCTCGTATATATGGAGCGGATATGGCTGTTAAAACAGGAACTACAACTTTTGGAGAAGCAGAGGTTCAAATTCGGATTTGATGCTGATAATTATTCTAAAGATTCATGGACAATAGGTTATACTAGTAATTATACGATGGCTGTGTGGCAAGGGTTTGATGCAATAGATGGTCCTACAAAGTATATGACTCAAGATGATACTCAGAAGACACAAGCACTTTACCGAATTAATATGCAAAATATTGTAAGAATACATCCTCCTAAAGGATTTACTGTTCCAGGCAATGTGGGATCAATAAATGGTGGAGTTAAAGTTATTTCAGATAGTGAACGTCGACAGATTGAAGAGCAAAATAGGCGAAATCAAGAAAAAAAAGAACGTGAAAATAATACTGACGATAATAATAACAATCGTAATAATAACTCCGATGATAATACAAATAATAACCAAAATGATTCATCAATTAATAATAGTAATCAAGCTAGAGGAAATAATAACAGTAATAATAATTCTAATACTGCAACATCTGGTACAAGAAGTAATAGTATAAACAATAGCAATAATACTACAAATAATAATATAAATAGAAATAACAGATAACAAAAAGAACTACTGTGGAGAGACAATCACACAGTAGTTCTTTTATGTACTATTTTAAAAATACTACACAAAAAGTCTAGAAATGGTGTACAATATAGGTTATGGAAGAGCTTATTGATTTACTATAATATGAGTATATTCTTCCATAACCTATATAATTAAAAAAATTGGATGTGAAGCTATGAAAAAAATTAGTTATAATTACGGGAATAAGCGGAGCAGGGAAAAATACGGCATTAGAAATCTTTGAAAACCAAGGGTATTTTTTTGTACAGATAATTTACCCGGATTAGTTGTAGAAGATTTCTTGAGAATAATAGAAGAAAAAGATATTGCTAAAAACAGCGATAAGTATTGATATAAGAAGTAAACATATTTTTTTGTTGATTTAAAAAGAGTTACTAAAAAAACTTCAACAAAAATGAGTACTTTGATGTTAAAATCTTATTTTTTTAGATAGCGATAATCAAATATTGGTTAATAGATATAAAGAAACTAGAAAAAAATCATCCTTTATCAACTGAGTTTAGCTTTACTCGAAGGTATTGCTCAAGAGAGAAAAAGATATGAATGACATTAAAGGAATTGCAAATTATATTTATGATACTACAAATACTTCTGTAAAAGATTTGAAGAAAAAAATATTGGAAGATTTCGGAATTGAGAAAAAAAGATAGTTATCATATTACAATTTCTAGTTTTGGTTATAAATATGGGATTCCTATTGATGCAGACAATATAATTGATGTGCGTTTTTTAAAAAATCCATTTTATATTAATGAACTAAGAGAAAAAACAGGTCAAGACAATGAGGTTTATGAGTTTGTTTTTGAAGATAAAATTACTCAAGAATTCTATGGAAAATATCTAGAGCTTATGACTTTTATGGTAGATAAGTATCAATATGAAGGTCGTGACAAGGTTGCTATTGCAGTAGGATGTACAGGTGGAAAACATCGCTCTGTAAGTATAGCTAGAAGGTTATATGAAGATATTTCAAAATTAGGATATAGGGTGCATTTAGAACATCGCGATATTAATAAGGGTAGGTAGGAAAATGAGAACTAAAATAAAGGTAGTTACTATTGGGGGAGGAACTGGTTTATCAGTTCTTTTAAGAGGATTAAAGAAATATCCTCTTGAGATAACAGCTGTAGTAACGGTAGCAGATGATGGAGGAAGTTCTGGAAAAATAAGAAGTGATATGAATATTCCTTCACCAGGAGATATTAGAAATGTTATTGCGGCATTATCTGATGTTGAACCGTATTTGGAAAAAATGTTCCAATATCGTTTTGATAGTGGCGAAGTCAAAGGGCATCCAGTAGGTAATTTAATGATAGCAGCCATGACGGATATTCATGGAGACTTTTCTACAGCGGTAAAGGTAATGAGTAGAATCTTAAATGTACGTGGAACTGTGTTACCGACGACTAATGATATAGCTACATTAAATGCAATATTATCAACAGGTGAAATCATAAGGGGAGAATCTTCGATTACAGAAGCTGGAGGAGTAATTGACAGTGTTTATATCACACCATCTAGAGTAAAACCTAATGAAGATGTACTTAAAGCAATTGAAGAGGCAGACTATATTATTATGGGACCAGGAAGCTTATATACTTCTATAATTCCTAACCTAGTAATATCTAAGGTCTCGGAAAAGATTAGAGAAAGTAATGCCAAAAAGATATATGTTTGTAATGTTATGACTCAACATGGGGAAACTGATAATTACACAGTATCGGATCACATTGTTGCGATAAACAAACATGTAGAAGCAAACATTTTTGATTTGGTAATTGCTAATTCGCGTGAATTCGATGATAGTATTTTATCGAAATATCACAAAGAGAAACAGGAAGCAGTCAAAATCGATCAAGAAAAAATAGAAGAGTTAGGAATAAGATTAATAAAAAATGATGATGTAGGAATTGTTGATAATAATACGATTAGACATAATGCTGATAAAGTTTCTGAATTAATTTATGATTATATTATAGACGATAAGCCAACAATGATTTATAATAAAAGATGAAAAAACAAATAAGGAGAACTTAAAATGCACTTAAAATTTGATTATTCGAAAGCACTAAACTTCTTTAACGAACAAGAAGTGAAAAATATGGAAGGATATGTGAAAGTTGCTCACGATCAATTACATAATAAAACTGGAATTGGTAGTGACTTCTTAGGATGGGTTGATTTACCAACTAACTATGATAAAGAAGAATTTTCTAGAATTAAAGAAGCTAGTAAAAAAATCCAAAGTAATTCTGAAGTACTTGTCGTTATCGGAATTGGTGGATCTTACTTAGGAGCTCGTGCAGCAATTGAAATGCTAAATGATAGTTTTTATAACTTCTATGAAAAAGATAGAAAAACACCTCAAATCTTCTTCGTAGGACATACTATTTCATCAAGTTATACTCAAGAATTAGTTAATTACTTAAAAACTACAGGAAAAGATTTCTCTGTAAACGTAATTTCTAAATCTGGGACAACTACTGAACCTGCAATTGCATTCCGTATTTTTAAAGAATTACTTGAAGAAAAATATGGAAAAGAAGGAGCAAGAGAAAGAATCTTTGCTACTACTGATAAAGCTCGTGGGGCTTTAAAATCACTTGCAGATGATGAAGGCTATGAAACATTTGTAGTACCTGATGATATTGGTGGACGTTTTACAGTTCTTACTGCAGTAGGATTACTTCCAATTGCTGTAAGTGGAATTGATATTGATAAAATGATGGCTGGAGCTAAATTAGCTCAAGATGAGCTTTCTTCACCAGACTTAAGTACTAACATTGCTTACCAATATGCTGTAATGCGTAATGTACTACAACAAAAAGGTAAATTAATCGAAATTCTTGTTTCTTACGAACCATCAATGGTTTACTTCAACGAATGGTGGAAACAACTTTACGGTGAGTCTGAAGGTAAAGATGGAAAAGCATTATATCCATCAAGTGTTTGCTTCTCAACTGATCTTCATTCTATGGGACAATATGTTCAAGAAGGACGTCGTATTTTAATTGAGACTATCTTAAAAGTTAAATCTCCAAATAAAGATATTGAACTTAAAGAAGCTGAAAATAACTTAGATGGACTTAACTACCTAGCTGGAAAAACTATGGACTTTGTAAATACTAAAGCATTTGAAGGAACTCTTCTTGCTCACACTGATGGAGGAGTACCTAACTTTGTGGTAGAACTTCCAGATATGAGTGAATTTACATTCGGATACTTAGTATACTTCTTCGAAAAAGCTGTAGGTATTTCTGGATATATGCAAGGTCTAAATCCATTTGACCAACCAGGAGTAGAAGCATATAAGAAAAATATGTTTGCTCTTCTTGGAAAACCAGGATTTGAAGATTTAAAAGCAGAATTAGAAGAAAGATTAAAATAATTTCGAATAAAATAAAAGCTGATAGAGGAATAATATTCCTTTATCAGTTTTTTGTGTATATTATATATAATTTAATTTTATTATTCAAATATTTTTAAGTATGGTGGCGCAAGCTATAACTAAAAACAGTAAGGTTAGTTTAAAATTAAAAAAACAAAAAAAGAGAACGACTCTATAAATTAAATTCTAATAAAAATCGTAATTTACGAGTCGTTTTTTTATCTTTTTGCCATAGTTACAAATGTGAATTTATCTGGTCTATATGTTAGTATTCCATATTGTAGGATATTACCATTTGATAAATATGTAATACTTTCAACCACTGCGACCATATTATATTCTCCTAAATCCATATGTTGTTTTTTTTCTTCATCAGTAGCATATCTAAATGAAATTTCACGTCTTGAGTGTGTGATATTTAAGCCTAATTCCTTTTCTAAATATTTGTAAATAGAAGATTCGGCTATTTCTTTGTTAATAAATGGAACAAGTTTACGATCGAAATAAGATACTTCATATTCTAGTCGTTCACCGTTTATTAATCTACTACGACTAACTCTATAAAAAAATCATTATCTTCATTTCGATCCAAAAAAATATTCATTATCTTTTTATCGCCTTGGATGATATAAAGAGATTCTAAGGAAGTTTTGATTTCGTATTTTCCATCGATATTTAATTCAGAAGAAGTTTTAATATTTCCTAGATAGTTGTTTTTAATCCTTCCATGCCCCAGAATTAAAGAGTTTTTACCTTTAATTTTTTTGAATATAACCATTAATTTCTAATAAAGATAGAGCTTTTCTGATTGTATCTTTAGAGTAGCCGTATTCTTTAACTAGCTCATTTTCACTCGGTAATTCAGTGTTACGTTTATATACTCGAGTGTCAATTTTTTTCTTTTAAGTCTCTATAGACTTGTTTGTATTTACTCATTTACTATTAACCTCTCAAAGTTTATCTATATTATTATAAATGTACTAAAGGTAAAAAAATCAAGAAATATGTATAACATCAATACGATTCTACACATTTACGTATATGTTATCGAAAAAAATAAAAAAAGAATTACATAAATGTGTTGACAAAAATGAAAGTGTTTTATTATAATAATTAATGTTAAGTTATAATAACTTATTTTGTAAATACAAGTTAAAAAAATAACGGAGGAAACTAATAATGACAAAACGTTCAAGTGGTGTTTTAATGCATATTACATCATTACCAGGTCGATTCGGAATAGGAACATTTGGTAAAAGTGCTTATGATTTTGTAGACTTTTTAGAAGAAACAAAGCAAACTTATTGGCAAATTTTACCACTTACAACTACTAGTTATGGTGATTCACCATATCAAAGTTTCTCAGCTGTAGCAGGGAATTTAAATCTAATTGATTTTTCATTATTAAAAGAAGATGGATTACTTGAAGAAAGCGATTATGTAAATGTTAACTTTGGGGAAAATCCTGAAAAAGTTGATTATGCATTATTATTTGAGGCAAGAAGACCAATCTTAGAAAAAGCAGTTGCCAACACTAGTAAAAATAGTGTAGTATTAGCTGAAATTGAAAAATTTGAAGCTGAGAACTCAAGTTGGTTAGTTGACTATGCTGAATATATGGCTATAAAAGAAAGTTTCGGATATAAGAGTTTTATTCATTGGGATGAAGATATTAAAAAAGGTGAACAAGCAGCTCGTGAAAAATATCGTACTGAACTTCAAGATAGCATAAGATACTACACAGTAACTCAATATTTCTTCTTTAAACAATGGCTAGCATTAAAAGAATATGCTAATGAAAAAGGAATCAAAATTATTGGAGATATGCCAATTTATGTAAGTGCTGATAGTGTTGAAATGTGGACTATGCCAGAATTGTTTAAAGTTGATGAAAACAATGAACCACTTTATGTAGCTGGATGTCCTGCAGATGACTTCAGTCCTACTGGACAACTTTGGGGTAATCCAATTTATGATTGGGAAAAACATAAAGAACAAGGATTCTCATGGTGGATTTACCGAGTTCAAGAAAGTTTTAAAATTTATGATGTACTTCGTATAGATCACTTTAAAGGATTCTCTGATTTCTGGCAAATAGATAAAGATGCTGAAAATGCAGTAAATGGTACTTGGGAAGCTGGTCCAGGAATTAAATTATTCCAAAAAATTAAAGAACAATTAGGTGACTTACCAATTGTTGCAGAAAATCTAGGGTTTATTGATGCTAAAGCAGAAAAATTATTAGACGATTCTGGATATCCAGGTATGAAGATTCTTCAATTTGCTTTCCCTGGAGAAGATAATTTAGACCGTCCACATCATTATACACAAAACAGTGTTGCTTACACAGGAACACATGATAATGATGTAGTTAATGGTTGGTATGAAAAACTAGGTGAATCAGAAAAAGAACTAGTTTCTGAATACTTAAATCGTCGTGAGGATGAAACAATTACTGAAGCAATGATTAGAGGAATCTACTCTTCAGTAAGTGATTATGCAATTGTAACGATGCAGGACTTATTAGATAAAGATGCAACAAGTAGAATGAATGTTCCATCAACAGTTGGTGGAAATTGGGAGTGGAGAATGCTTGCGGCAGATTTAACAGACGAAAGAAAAGAATTTTTAAGAAATATTACAGTAAGATATTCAAGAGAGAGGGTATAAAATGTCATTTAGTAAATATGTATTAGATAATACAAACAAAGAATTGAGTAGTTTAGATAATAAAGAAATATATATTCAATTATTAAATTATGTAAAAGAAGAGGCTGATAAAAAAGCTCAAAAACAATGATAAGAAAAAAAGTTTACTACATTTCAGCAGAGTTTTTTTAATTGGTAAACTATTATCAAATAACCTAATTAACTTAGGAATCTACGAAGAAATCGAAAAAGAATTAAACGCAGCTAACAAACGTCTTAGCGACGTTGAAGAGGCAGAATTAGAACCATCACTTGGTAATGGTGGTCTTGGACGTTTAGCATCTTGCTTTATCGATTCAATCTCATCATTAGGTATTAATGGTGATGGAGTTGGGTTAAACTATCACTGTGGTTTATTCAGACAAGTATTTGTTAAAAATGAACAACATGCAGAGCCAAACTTCTGGATTGAAGATTCTTCATGGTTAAGAGATACTGATGTTAAATACACAGTACCATTCAAAAACTTCAACCTAACTTCAACTCTAAAAAGAATTGACGTATTAGGATATAAAAAAGATACTAAAAACTACCTAAACTTATTCGATATTGAATCAGTAGATAGTAGTATCATTGAAAATGGTATTAGTTTCGATAAAACTGAAATCGAGAAAAACTTAACATTATTCTTATATCCAGATGATAGTGATAAAAATGGTGAATTACTACGTATTTACCAACAATACTTCATGGTGTCAAACGCAGCTCAATTAATTTTAGATGAAGCTATTGCTAAAGGAAGTAATGTTCACGATTTATACGAATATGCATATGTTCAAATTAATGATACTCACCCAAGTATGGTAATTCCTGAATTAATTCGTTTATTAACTGAAAAACACGGAATTGAATTTGAAGAAGCATACACAATCGTTCAAAAAATGACTGGTTATACAAACCACACTATCTTAGCTGAGGCATTAGAAAAATGGCCATTAGCATACTTAGAAGAAGTGGTACCACACTTAGTAACAATCATCAAACAACTAGATGCAGTTATTAGAGAAAAATATGAAGGTGAAGATATTCAAATCATCGATAAAGATGACAGAGTACACATGGCAAACATGGATATTCACTTCTCTAACAGTGTAAACGGGGTCGCTTACCTACACACTGAAATTCTTAAAAACTCTGAGTTAAAACACTTCTATGAATTATATCCAGAGAAATTCAACAATAAAACTAACGGTATTACATTCAGACGTTGGTTAGAGTTTTCTAACAGACCGTTAGCAGCATACTTAAAAGATCTAATTGGTGATGATTACTTAACAGATGCAACTAAATTAGAAAAACTATTAGCGTTTGTAGATAGTAAAGAAGTAGCAGCTAAATTAGAAGAAATTAAACACGAGAACAAACTCGTTCTTAAAGAATACCTAAAAGAAACTCAAGGTATTGAACTAGATGAAAACAGTATTATTGATACACAAATCAAGAGATTCCACGAATATAAACGTCAACAAATGAACGCTTTATATGTAATCAAGAAATACTTAGATATTAAAAATGGAAAATTACCAGAAAGAAAAATCACAGTATTCTTCGGTGGTAAAGCAGCACCAGCTTATATTATAGCTCAAGATATCATTCACTTAATTCTATGTCTATCAGAATTAATTAACAATGATCCAGAAGTAAACAAATACTTAAATGTATTCTTAGTTGAAAACTATAACGTAAGTGTAGCTGAAAAATTAATACCAGCAACTGATATTTCAGAACAAATCTCATTAGCTTCTAAAGAAGCAAGTGGAACTGGTAATATGAAATTCATGTTAAACGGAGCTCTAACTCTAGGAACTCTAGATGGAGCTAACGTGGAAATTGATGAACTAGTTGGTCGTGAAAATATCTACATCTTCGGTAAAGAAAGTGATGAAATCATTAAACTTTACGAAACTGCTGGATATGTTTCTAAAGAATACTATAAAAAAGATGGTGTTAAAGAAGTTGTTGACTTCATAGTTTCTAAAGATTTAGTTAAACTTGGAAATAAAGAAAGACTAGAAAGACTATATAACGAACTTCTTAATAAAGACTGGTTCATGACACTAATTGACTTTGAGGAATATTACGCTAAGAAAGAAGAAATGTTAGCAGATTACGAAACCGTGAATTATGGATGAAGAAAGTTATTGCGAACATTGCGAAAGCAGGATTCTTCTCATCTGACCGTACAATTGCTCAATACAATGAAGATATTTGGAATAAATAAAAATAAAGGGGAACATACGATGAGACTATTAACAATTAATGTACACAGTTGGTTAGAAGAAAATCAACTAGAAAAATTAGATATTTTAGCAAAGGTGATTGTAGAAAAAGGTTATGACGTAGTTGCCATGCAAGAAGTAAATCAATTGATTAATAGCAAAGATGTTCACAATGGAATTAAAGAAGATAATTTTGGGGAATTATTACTTAATAAAATTAAAGAATATGGAGAAGAAGGCTATAGCTACTATTGGACTTATTCTCACATAGGATTTGATAAATTCGAAGAAGGATTAGCGATACTAGCTAAAGGGGAAGTTGTTGCCGTAGAGGATTTTTACTGTACGGCACAACAAACCGTGACTTCTATCGAATCGAGAAAAATTTTAAAAGTCGATCTTAAAGTAAATAATGAGATCGTAGAATTTTACAGTTGTCATATGAATTTGCCAACTTGTAAAGGGGAAGACATAGATCAAAATCTTAGCAACCTAATTAATTATACAGATAACAAAAATCTTAAAGTTTTCATGGGAGATTTCAATACGGATTATTTCCATCAAGTAGATGACTATAAAAGAATACTTGATAAAGGATTATATGATACTTATGAATTAGCCGAGAAAAAAGACGGGGGAGTTACCGTATAAAAAAATATAAGTGGTTGGGAAGATTCTATGTGTCAGAAAAAAATTGGATTATGTTTTTTTATTAATAGAAAAATTGGATGTAAAAAGAAAGTTTTGTTATATTTAATGATGATAATTATCCAATAATTTCTCGATCATAATGGCTTAGAAGTAACATTAGCAGAAAAATAAAAAAAGGAGGAAAATGTTATGTTACAAAAAATTCAGCGCTTCGGTGGCGCGATGTTAATGCCATCTATTATATTCGCATTCTTCGGATTAGTAGTTGGATTAACTTCAATTTTCAAAAACCCTAACTTAGTAGGGAGCATCGCGACAGAGGGTACTCTTTGGTACAATTTCTGGTTCGTAGTTGAACAAGGAGGATGGACAATCTTCAATCAAATGCCAGTAGTATTCGCACTTGGTATTCCAATCGGTCTTGCTAAAAAAGCAAATGGTCGTGCTGCATTAGAAGCGTTCTTAATCTACATGGTTTATAACTACTTTATCAATGGATTCTTAACTCAATTCAAATTCTTTGGAGTAGATGTAACACCAGCTCTTAAATTACCTACAGGTATTACGAGAATTGCTGGAGCAATCACATTAGATACTTCAATCATCGGTTCTATTGTTATTGCATCTATCTCAGTATGGATTCACAACAAGTACTTTGACAAAAAATTACCTGAATTATTAGGAATTTTCCAAGGATCAACATTTGTTATCTTAGTTGGTTTCCTTATCATGATCCCAGCTGCTTTCTTAACAGCTCTATTATGGCCAAAAGTTCAATTAGGAATTGCTGCTTTACAAGGATTCTTAAAAGTATCTGGAGTTGCGGGAGTATTCACTTATACATTCTTAGAAAGAATTTTAATCCCAACAGGATTACACCACTTCATCTATGGACCATTCATGTTTGGACCAGCAGTAGTAGAAAATGGAATTACAGCTTACTGGGTACAACACATTCAAGAGTTCTCTCAAAGTTCAACTCCATTAAAAGAGTTATTCCCTCAAGGTGGATTCTCATTACACGGTAACTCAAAAGTATTTGGTTTACCAGCAGCAGCTTTAGCTATGTATGTAACAGCTAAAGATAGCAAGAAAAAAGTTGTAGCAGGGTTATTAATCCCAGCAGCACTTACTGGTTTCTTAACAGGAATCACTGAACCAATCGAGTTCACATTCTTATTCGCAGCACCAATGTTATTCGCTACTCACGCAGTATTAGGTGCGTTAATGTCAGCAACTATGTACCAATTTGGAGTTGTAGGTAACTTCGGAAGTGGATTAATCGACTTCTTAGCTCTTAACTGGTTACCAATGTTCAAAAACCACTCATCTCAAGTATTCGTTCAAATCGCAATTGGATTAGTATTCTCTGTAATCTACTTCTTCGTGTTTAGATTCATGATTCTTAAATTCCAATTAAACACACCTGGACGTGAAGCAGATGATGCTGAAACAAAACTTTACTCTAAACAAGAGTACCGTGAAAAAGGTAAAGAAGCAGCTAAACCAGAAGTTAAAGATGATGCAGCTACTCACGACGATCAAGCTCTTATCATTCTTGAAGGTTTAGGTGGTAAAGATAATATCGTAGACGTTACTAACTGTGTAACAAGATTACGTGTTAACGTTAAAGACGAAAGCCTAGTTAAAGATGATGAATTCTTAAAACGTTCTGGAGCTCTAGGAGTTGCTCGTAACGGTAAAGCAATTCAAGTAATCATCGGATTCTCAGTAGGACAAGTTAGAGAAGCTTTCGAAAAAGAATTACATAAATAAGATAATTAATAAAAAGGAACTGATGTAAAAGTCAGTTTCTTTTTTTTGTTAATGGCTTTAGCCGGTTAAGGAGGCAAAGCCTCCGAAACAAAAAACCACCCGCTATGAGGGTGCGAGATAAAAGTTAAACAATTGAAAAATCATCCTTTCTTGACAAAATAAGAGTGGTTTAAGCTCTAAATAAAGAAAGGATGATTTTAATTATGGCAAATAAACATAATAGTTTATCACATACAAAGTGGTTATGTAAATACCATATTGTATTTACCCCTAAGTATAAATCTTAGTACATTATTAAAATATTGTTCTTTCTCGCATTCAATAGAAGGTCTACAGGTATTTGAGAGCAAAAAAATATAATTAATAGAACATTGTTAAAAAAAGAGTGATTAGAGTTAGTTATAAAGATATAGTAAGGTAAAAAAATACTTGGTAAACAATTGTTACCAAGTATTTTAATTTATATTAGAACGCTGGAGTAGCGTGTCCTTTTGGCTTAAGTTCTTTGTTAATATAATCTTTAACTTTTTCACTAGCTAATGCTTTTTTAACTGCTTGAACTTTAGCATCGTCTTTGTTATCTTCACGAGCCACTAGTGAGATAGCGAATGTTAAATCATCTGCTTTTTCAAGAGCTAGACCGTTTTTATCAGGAGTTAATCCTAATTTAGAGATGTAAGTTGGGTAGTTAAATACTAAATCTTTTTCATTGTATGCTTCGTTAAGGTTTAGTAAGCTTACTTTAGTGAATTTAAGGTGTTTTGGATTATCTTTGATATCTGCTTCAGTTACTGTAAAGCTGTTTGGATCCTTAAGAGTAATAACTTTAGCGTGATCTAATAAACGTAATGCACGAGCTAAGTTTGTTGGATCTGAAGGGATAGCTACATCAGCACCATCTTTAAGATCTTTGATGTCTTTAAGAGTTTTTGAGTAGAATGCTACAGTAGCGTTGTAGATAGGTTGAACTGCTACAAGTTTAGCGTTATTTTTTTGGTTAAATTGTTCCATGAATGGTTTGTGTTGGAAGAAGTTAGCGTCAACTTCTTTATTGTTTAAGGCAACGTTAGCTTGAACGTTATCAGAAACTTTAACGATTTCTAAGTTGTAACCGTCTTTTTTAAGATCTTCTTTGATCATTTCTAACATGTCAGTCATTGGAGAAGTATGAGAAGCTACTTTAACAGTAACTGGTTCTTTCTTCTCTTCTTTTTTAGGTGCTTCAGTTTTACTTGAACACGCTGTTAAAACTAATAATAAAGCAGCTAAGCTAGCTATAAATGAAATTATTTTCTTCATTACATATCTCCTGTTAGTTATATTTTTTTATTTAGAGGTAAGGTTGTTGATTGTATATATTATAGGTTTTGAATTAGTAATAATAAATATTTATTAGAAAGCAGCAGTAGCTTTACCTTCATAATTTTTTTGTAGGAAGTCTTTAACTTTTTGGCTAGTTAAAGCTTTTTTCACTGCTTGAATTTTAGCGTCGTCTTTGTTATCTTCACGAGCGGCAAGAACACCAGCGTATGTAAAGTCAGCTTTATCTTCCATTAGAAGTCCGTCTTTCATTGGTGTAAGGTTTAATTTAGCAATGTAAGTTGGGTAGTTGAATACTAAATCTTTTTCTGCATATGCATCACTTAAGTTTAAAAGACCAACTTCTGTAAATTTAAGATGTTTTGGATTATCTTTGATATCTTTTACAGTAACGTTGTAACTATTAGGATCGTTTAATGTAATTAATCCACCGTGAGCTAATAATCTTAACGCACGTGCCATATTTGAAGCATCAGATGGGATTGCTACGTCAGCACCATCTTTAAGGTCTTTAATGTTTTTAACAGTTTTTGAGTAGAATGCTGGAATTGAGTTATAAACTTTTGCCACAGCTACTAAGTTTGTTTTATTTTTTTCATTGTACTGTTTCATGAATGGTTCATGTTGGAAGAAGTTAGCATCGATTTCTTTGTTTGCTAAAGCAACGTTAGCTTGAACGTTATCAGATACTTTTACAATTTCAAGAGTGTATCCTTCTTTTTGTAAATCTTCTTTAACTAATTCTAACATGTCAGTAAATGGTGGGACATGAGCAGCAACTTTAATTGTTTTGTCTTCTTTTTTTTCTTCTTTTTTGTCGCTAGTTTTGCTAGAACATGCTGTTAATATCAGCACAAGAGCTAAAAGACTAGCAATAATAGATAATACTTTTTTCATTAATCTATTTCTCCTTCTTGTTTGTGAAACGTTTAGCTAATCCATAACCTATGGATTGAATAATAAATACATATATAATAAATATTATCACTATTAAATACATTAAATCATAATTGTACTCTTGATATCCATATCTGAATGCAAATTCACCGAGACCACCTGCTCCAATTACACCCATTACAGTAGTATACGCTAATAAACTAATAGTAGTATAGGTGAATGATAAGATTAAGTTATCCATTGTAGCGGGTAATAAGAAATATCTAATAATTTGAATTTTAGTAGCTCCCATACTTATAGCTCTATCCACAATCTTCTTAGGAACATTAATAAGGGCCTGTTCAACAAATCGAGCATAGATACTCACACCAACAAGTGTAAGAGGCAAGATTGCTGCAATATTCCCAAAAGATGTTTTAAATAGAAATCTATTAACAGGGATTAGTATAAATACAAATATTAGAAATGGAACACTACGTAGGGCATTAAGAGAAATGCTAAGTCCCTCATAAACAGCTCTATTTTTTAGTAAATAATCACGACTGAAAGCAAAAAGCATAATACCTAATGGTAAGGAAATAAAAAATACTGTTAGCATTGAGTAAAGCATCATATAGTTAGTTTCCCAAAATGCTTTCATAATACCATCGTAATTGGCTTTAAATAAATCAATCATCTAATAAAAACTCCTTTACGTAGTTATAGTAATTACTGTCGTAATCATCTTTTGCATTTTTATTAGGCACGACAATATCTTTTATAGTAGAGTCGTCGATAACTACTACTCGGTCACAAAAGTTCTTCAGTAATGAAAGACTGTGAGAAATCATAACAATTGAAATATCAGTTGTTGTTCGTAGTTTGTTTAAGAGAGCGAAAATCTCTTTCTCACTATTAGTATCTAAAGCAGAACTAATTTCATCACAAAGTAAAACTTCTGGTTCTTGTAGAAGTGCCATAGCGATAGCAACTTTTTGTTGCTCCCCACCACTTAGGCTACCACAAAGACTATTTTTAGTCTTGTGATATTCATGAATTCAAGAATATCATCTATTTTCTTTTTATCAACAGAAACCTTATTTAATTTGTATACTAAACTTAAATGATAATATACACTTTTATTATCAATAAGATTAGAGTGTTGGAATATGTATGCTAGATTTTTTCTAGTATGTCTAAGGGTGCTTGCATCCATAGCTTTGATAGAAGAGTTTTTATAAAGTATATCTCCGCTATCATATGAAACAATACCATTAATCATTTTAAGAATAGTACTTTTCCCTGTACCATTTCTACCGATAATTCCAATAACTTCTTTTCTTATTAATATCAAATGATATATTTTCTAATTTGAAGTTAGCATCTTTATATTGTTTTTGATACGTTTTTTTAATTGAACTATCATAATATACCTCCAAGAAAAAAACTATACCACTTTTTGGAAAAAGGATTTCAAGGGGTTTTGTTTAAAATTTTGAAATTATTTGTTCATATTGTTCTTTGTGTGTTTGATAGTGTTTGTAAATCTGTTATCTGAAAATCGTAATATTGTATTGGTACAGTTTAAGCGTGTAGATGTTAAATGTTTTAAATATATATAGTAAGAAAAAAAGATTACTATCATTCTAAAGGTTTCTAGATAAGTTGAAAGTGAAATTTGTCATGAATTGTATTAGCATAATTTTAAAAATGAATTTTTTTAGAATTATTTATATTGGAATAATATTGGAGGTAATTAATAAAAAAATTTAATAATTATATTTTCTAAAAAAATGTTCTTAATATAATTCTTTATTTATTTACATTATTCGTATATAATTAAAGTTATGGTCTAAGGAGGTAATCTATGAAGAAATTGACAATAGTAGATATAGCGAAGATGGCTGGAGTAGGTACTACTACTGTCTCTAGATATTTTAATGGTGGGAATTTAAAAAAAGAAACAAGAAAAAGAATTAAAGAAATAGTAGATAAGTATAATTATACGCCAAATACTTTTGCTAAAGCATTAAAGAGTACTGATAGCAAAAATTATAGGAGTAATAGTTCCGTGTCTTCACTCTTATGTAAGTGGAAATACTTTAAAATATCTTGATAAAGAGTTAAAAGATAACAATTATGAGACGCTAATAATGAATGCTAATTTTGATGAAAATAAGCAATTAGAGTATATAAAAAAATTAGCGAGAATGAATGTAGATGGGATTATTTTATTGCCGACTACTATGAGTAAGACATATGAGAGTACTATTAAGTCTATAGATGTCCCTGTTGTTATGTTAGGGCAAGAAGGAGAGTATACATATAGTGTTGAGTACAATGATTTTAATGCTGCTAGGGATTTAACAAACTATATATTAGCAAGTGGACATAGAAATATAGCTTACTTAGGGGTTGGAGAAGACGATGTTGCTGTAGGTTATTACAGAAAATTAGGAGTAATAAGGACTCTAGAAAAGTATGATTTGCAACCTGAGAATGTACTAATTACTAATTTCGGAATGGAAGAAGGATATGAAATAGTAAGAGAGAATATAGAAAAGTTAAAAGAAGATAGTTGTTTAATTTGCGCAACTGATAATCTAGCGTATGGGGCAATAAAAGCTCTAGAAGAATCTGGTTTAAATGTTGGAGAGAATTATTCAGTTGCTGCCTTTGGAGATTATACGTCATCTGCATTATTAAAATCACCATTAACAACAATTAAGTTTAATCTTAAGGATGCTGCAAAACAGACGGTAGAAATGTTATTAAATATAATAAAAAAAGAAGAAACAGCTATAAAACTATTAATTGGTTATGAATTAAAGACAAGGGATAGTGTAGTTAATTTAAAAAAAGATGGAGAATAAAAAAATGACTAAAAATAAAAAGCAATTTTTTTGATATTGATGGAACGATAAGGAGCTTTAAAAACAAAAAAACGATTCCTGAAAATACAGTAAATACTTTAAAAAAATTAAAAGAACAAGGAATTAAGATATTTATAGCTACAGGAAGAGCACCATTTCATACTACATTAAGAAGACATAAAGAGCGTATTACCATACTTTAAAGAAAATAATATTGCCTGTGACTTTGCTTTATTAGATGGAGCATTTATGAATTTAAAAAATTCAAGGGTAAAATGGTTGGAAGATGAGCTAGGGGATCCAGAGCGTTTTAAAGAAGATCCGTTGGCATACGATAAAGCAATTAGTGAAAAAATCTATCAACTAAATGTCTTTGTATCAGAAGAGGAAGAAACGGACTTTTTAGCGTATATGCCTAATTCAAAATCAGCAAGATGGACTACTCATTTTACAGATGTTATTCCGAAAGATGGTGGAAAAAATACAGGAATTGATGCGGTTATAGCACACTTTGGTATTAAATTAGAAGAGACTATGGCATTTGGTGATGGTGGTAATGATATAGATATGCTTAAACACGCTGGAATAGGTGTAGCAATGGGTAATGCTGGAGAGAATGTTAAAGAGATTGCTGATTACATTACAACAAGTGTAGATGATGACGGAATAACCAATGCTTTAAAGCATTTTAATGTAATATAAAAACGAAGACTAGAAGAATTTTAATAAATCTTCTAGTCTTTAACTATTTACTGAATTTTTCCAAGAATAAATTAACACTTTCTTTTGACATTATGACTGTAAGTTTGTCGTTAGCCTCTAAAGTTGTATTTCCTTTTGGAACAATTTCTCTACCTGAACGTTCGATATGAGAGATAAGAGTATTTTTAGTCCATTCTATTTCTCTTATAGATTTTCCAACTAGAGAGCTATCGTTTGAAATTGTTGTAATTATTTCTACTTCCATTTCAACTTCATCATCTTCTAATTTATTGCTTGATAGTATACGGTCTAGTAAATATTCATATACAGGTTTTGTTCCTAGTATATTTGCCGTCATATATGCGAATAGACAACAAAGTGCTATTGGGAGGAAATAGTTAAGCTTTTGTGTCATTTCAAATAATAATATTATTGATGTGATGGGACTTCTTACAATCGCTGTTAAATATCCAGACATTGATAAGATAACAAATAAAGCAGTATATTTAGGATCGAAGAAGTTACTAAATAATGTACCGAGTACAGCACCTTGAATTAAGATGGGTAGGAATATACCACCTGCAACTCCTGATGTAAATGATATAAGTGAGAATAAAGTTTTTTTATAAAAATATAAAGTTAATAAAAAAACAAGAAACTAAATTTATTCTCAATTAAAAAAATTCTACTAAACTATGGCCACTTCCAAGAACTATAGGATAACAAATAAATAAGACAAAATGAAATAAGAAAAAGCTACTTGAGGTCTAAATACTATATTTAATTTAAAAATATTCATAAATTTTTGAATAATATTTTTTTATAGTAACATTATAAAATGTCCCAAATATTCCTAATAAAAATTCCTAATAAAACAACCCAAGGATAAATACTTACTTCAACATAGGGTATTTCAGGAAATTTAAATATTGCAGTAAGTCCAAAAATATATTGTCCAACAATATTAGCGATAACTGCAGCACTAAAGCAACAGATTACAATTTTTTTTTGTAATTTGTTTATGAACTTCCTCTATAGAAAATAGAACCCCTGCAAGAGGTGCTCCAAAAGCAATAGATAAACCTGCGCTAGCCCCACAAGTGATAAGATATTTTTCTTTTATATTATCTTTTTTTAAAATTCTTGAAACTAGTTTTCCGCTCATTGCACCAAGTTGAATGGATGGGCCTTCTCTTCCTAGAGATAAACCACCTAAACTCGCAGTTAAGCCTCCGATAATTTTATAAATAAGTATTCGTAGAGGATTTGAATTAAGTCTACCTGTTACTTCTGCTGATACTTGTGGGATTCCGCTTCCACTCGCCATTGGTTCTCGTTTAAGCAAAAATCCAGAAAATAATGCGAGAAATATCAAGGAGATAAAAAGAATACCAATGTAAATAAATCCGTTTTATAAAATCAGCTATATAATGTACAAGTTTTTCGCTATAGCTGATAAGTAATCTATAGCTAGCACCGACTATTCCAGCAACTAATCCAACTAAGATTCCATCAAAAAGAAGTGAAGACTCGAGTTTGAAATTCTTATTTTCAATCTTACTAATTTTGGAAATTTTTCATCTTAAGCTCCTTTCTAAAAAAATATCTATATCATAATTTTACTCTTATTCTAAAAATCAAAAAAATTTTTAAAAATATCATTTATTATTAAAAAAATACAAAATGTATGATATAATATAATTATATGTTGAAAGGAGTAAAATAGATGAAAACATTTTTAATTATTGTAATTACACTATTAATCATACTATTAGGACTCTATGCATTTTGGCTTAAATTGTTAAAAGGTAAGCCAGGGAGAATTGCTGGAGCTGAAGTAGAGAAAAAAACTTTTGAAGAAGCACTTGTAGTAGATGTTCGTTGGAGAAAAGAGTATGCTAGAGGTCATGCGATTAATGCGGTAAATCTACCGATTAAACTTTTTAAGAACAATAGCGATGTACTTGATGAATATAAAGATAAAGATATAATCCTATATTGTGTAGTTGATGTAACATCTCGTAATACTGAAAAATTATTAAGAGAGCGTGGATTTACGAAACTGTACATTGGGGATGGAATTAAACAATACGATTATGGGAAAGCACTATACAGTAATGCATTGTTATCAGAATTCAAATATCGTATATCAGCAAGTAAAAATAAGCAGTTTTTAAACTTAGGTAGCGAAATTTTGAGTGATGAAGAAATCAAAATTTTTCCTAGTGAGATAGATAGTATTTTAGATAAGTTGAATAAGGATTCAGTTATTTTTTTGTGTATAGTGATAAAACCGAAGAAAGTAAAGAAGTATGTAAAAAACTTGGTTTAGAAGGATATACAGTTGTTAATTTAATTGAACCATTTAAATTAGATAGATATAAAAATGCATTTTATAATAAAAATGATTATATGGAAACTAAAGTTGATGAAGAAACGTCATCTTGTGGTTGAGCATAGAAATTAAAAATAAACGATAGGTTATCGTTATAATAAATTAATTATAAGAAATTCACTTAGAGCAGAGAATTGTTTTAGGTGAATTTTTTTATAGAACTAAGATAAAGATTTAATACGTTTACTATAAAAAAATTTTAAATTAGGTTATAATATAAGTGATGGAAAATATGAAATAGAGGACAACGTATATGAAAATTTTACATGTATTAGCACAATTACCAATTAAGACGGGAAGTGGTGTGTATTTTACTAATGTTATTGAGGGGCTTAAACAGTTTGATGTTGAACAGGCTGCGGTTTATGCTACAACTCCGGAATATGAATTTAATTTTATAAAAGAGAAATTTGAAGTTGAGTTTCAAGGTAAAGATATTAGTTTTCCTATTGTAGGGATGAGTGATATTATGCCTTATGAAAATACTCTGTACAAAAATATGACAGCTGAGATGTTGGACTCTTGGCAGGAAGCATTCCGTAAAAAGCTTAAGGCAGCTAAAGAGGAATTCAAACCTGATGTAGTAATAACACATCACTTATGGATTTTAAGTTCTATAGTTTGCGATGTATTTGAAGGTGAAAAAGTGATTGGAGTTTGTCATAATACGGATATAAGACAAGCTGAAAAAAATCCAGTAATGAAAAATAAGTATGTCAAAAACCTTGGTAAATTAGATAAGATATTAGCACTGAGCAGCAGTGTTATAGAAGAAATTTCTAATATATATAACTATCCTGAGGATAAAATTGTAAATATTGGTGCTGGATACAATGAGAAGATCTTTTATCCTGCTGAAAAATATGAAAAACGTGATAATGTAAAAATTTTATATGCGGGGAAATTTGATGAATCAAAAGGTTTTTATGAGTTGATAAAGGCTTTTAGATTATTAGAGAAAAAAGACGACAACGTAGAATTAGAATTAATAGGGAACTTGAAAGAAGAGGATAGACTTAGAGTCGAAGCTTTGGTTGGTAATTCTAAGAAAATAAAGATTTATAACGCCGTAGATCAAGCACATTTAGGGGAAATAATGAGGTATAAAGATATTTTTATACTGCCATCTTACTTTGAGGGATTAGGTCTTATTGCGGTTGAAGCTTTAGGGAGTGGATTAAGAGTAGTTGCTACTGAAATAGAAGGACTTATAGAATTTCTTGGAGATAAAATAAATAATTCTGAGATAATAGAATATATAGCAATGCCAACTATTTACGACACAGATAAGGCTGTTGAAGAAGAAAAACCAGCATTTGTAAATAGAATAGTAGGTGCGTTAGAACTTATGATAGAAAGAACAAGAGAGCAACGTGAGATTCCTTCTGAGCTACTAGAAGAAGTTGAACACCACTCTTGGAAGAGAAAAAAATAGAAATTATTTATAAATTATTGTAAAATAATACTTAGTGATTATTTGCTAACGATGGATTAAGCAAAAACATTACAAATTCATCAATTTAAAATATGTAGATGTAAAGTTTTAGATGCTTTTACAGTTAAGCTTTTAATATTAAATAAATTGTACGGGAGTGACTAGAAAAAATCGCTTTGTAAAAATAAGATTTTTGAGTTGCTCCCATTTACACTTTTTTAAGAATTATTAGGAGAAGAAAATGGATAAAATAATATTAATAGATGGTAATAGTTTGAGTTATCGTGCTTTTTACGCTATGCCAGCTTTAAAAAATAAAAAAGGGCTTTATACAAATAGTGTATATGGTTTTACATTGATGTTAGAAAAAATCTTGGCAGATACTAATCCAAAGTATGCGTTAGTTGCCTTTGATAAAGGAAAACAAACGTTTAGACACCAAAGTTATGAAGCATACAAAGGGACTAGGGATAAAACTCCTAGCGAGTTAGTAGAGCAATTCGGATATGTTAGAGAGCTTCTTGATTCATATGGAATAAAGTATGAAGAGCATTTTGATTATGAAGCGGATGATATTATTGGAAGTTATGCTAAAATCGCTGAAAAAGAAGGATTAGAAGTAATAATAGTAACTGGAGATAAAGACTTAACTCAACTAGCTAGTAAAAATATAACGATTTATTACACTAAACGTGGAGTTACAGACATAGATTATTATACGCCTGAGTTTATTGCTGAAAAATATGGTTTAACTCCAGAACAAATCGTTGATATGAAAGGTCTTATGGGAGACAAGAGTGATAATATCCCAGGTATTGCTGGAGTTGGTGAAAAAACTGCGATAAAATTACTAACTGAATATAAAAACTGTAGAAAATGTACTAGAAAAATATTGATAATATTAGTGGTAAAAAACTAAAAGAGCGTCTAACAGAAGGACGAGAAGATGCTCTGTTAAGTAAGAAATTAGCTACTATTTATACTGAAGTTTCAGTTGATAATAAGTTAGAAGATTTAACTTATAGTGAGAATATAGAACTTAAAAGAGAGTTATTTGAAAAACTTGAGTTTGTTTCATTCTTAAGAAAATTATCTCAAGAAACTCCTAGTGAAGAGGCAGAAGAAGTAGTTGAAGAGAACACTACTCCTAAAAAAGAAATTAATATTATTTTAGCAGGTAAAAAAATACGAAAAATAGACTTTTACCGATAGTACTTTTACATGTTGAGTGCTACACAGAAGATTACCATAACTCAGATGTTGTAGGAATAGTAGTCTATAAAGAAGGAACTGCTTATATTTTTAGTGAGGAACAATTTTTCACTAATGAGTTTGTAGTTGATTACCTTCAAAGTGAATTGACTAAAACTGTTTATGATTTCAAAAAGATTTTATTTATAGCGAAGAGAAGTGGCGTAGATATTAATGGAGAAGTTTTTCGATGTGAAAAATTGTATCTTATCTTCTTGACGTTAATGCCAAAACTGAAATTGATAAAATCGTCTTTAACTATCTTGGGAAAATAATGAGTAGTGATGAAGAAATATATGGTAAGGGGGCAAAACGAACTTTACCAGTTCAAGAAGTCATTAATCCGTATATAGCTGAAATTGCAGAGAGTATCACATTGATGAAGCCATTGATGGAAGAAAAACTTTCAGAAGAAAATATGACGGACTTGTATAAAGATATAGAGATTAAAGTGGCTAAAGTTCTAGCTAGTATGGAATTTGAAGGAATACATGTTAGTAAGAAAGCCCTTGAGGAAATGAGTGCAGAGTTTGATGAAAGAATTAAAACTTTAGAAGCTAGTATTTACACTTTAGCTGGTTCAGAATTCAATATAGCTTCACCTAAGCAGTTAGGGGTAGTCTTATTTGAGGATCTAGGACTACCACCAATTAAGAAAACGAAGACAGGATATTCTACAGCTGTAGAGGTACTAGAACAACTACAACATAGTCATGAAATTATTCCATTGATTATGGAATATAGAACAATTACAAAATTAAACTCGACTTATGCAAAAGGCTTAGTAAAAGATATTACTCGTGAAGGGAAAATCCATACGCGTTATGAGCAAACATTAGCTCAAACTGGACGTTTATCTTCAGTAAATCCAAATCTTCAAAATATACCGACGAGAATTGAAGAAGGGAAAAAAATCAGAAAAGCATTCGTACCAGCTTCTGATGATAGAGTAATCTTATCGATTGACTATTCTCAAATAGAGCTTCGAGTTCTAGCCCATATCGCACAAGATGCAGGAATGATAGATGCGTTTAAACATGATGTAGATATTCATACTAAAACAGCTAGTGATGTTAATGGAGTGAGTCTTGATGAGGTAACTTCTTCAATGCGTAGAGAAGCTAAAGCCGTTAACTTTGGTATTGTTTATGGAATTTCTGATTTTGGTTTATCTAACAACCTTGGGATTACTAGAAAACGTGCGAAAGAGTTCATCGATAAATATTTAGAAACTTTTAAAGGTGTTGATAAATATATGACCGATATTGTAGATTTTGCAAAGAACATGGTTATGTAGAAACTTTATTCAACAGAAGAAGAACATTACCAGATATTAATGCGAAGAATAAAATTGTAGCTAATCTGAATGCACGTATTGCGATGAATTCACCAATTCAAGGAACTGCTGCGGACATTATAAAAATAGCTATGGTTAATGTATTTGAGTACTTAGAAAAAACAAATGTAGATGCAAAATTATTATTACAAGTGCATGATGAATTGATCTTTGATGTAAATAAAGATATCGAAGAAGAGTTTACAAAAGAAATGATTAAAATCATGGAAGAAGCGGCTAATCTGGATGTTCAACTAAAAGCTGAAGCAAGTAGTGGAGCGTCATGGTATGATGCGAAATAAAGAGAGCATATAGAATTATAAATGTATTTTATAGTTTTCAGGAAAGCTAGTATATTAACAGATAAAACTGTTAATATGCTAGCTTTTTATAATTTTATTATTGAGTATAGAAATAAATAATTATAAAAAAATCAAGTATAAACGCTTACAATTCCATCTGATATTTGATATAATTGAAAAAAAGGATATTACGTTTAAAATGTAATAAAAAATAACATTCTAAGGAGATGTGATTATGAATAACAATCCATTGGTTAACGCAAGAGAGCAAATTAAAGGTGCTTGTGAAGTTTTAGGTTATAAAGAAGAAGTGTATGAGTCTTTAAAAGATCCACAAAGATTTATTGAGATTTCTATACCTGTTAGAATGGATAATGGTAAAGTGAAGTACTTTAAAGGATTCCGTTCTCAGCACAATGATGCAATCGGTCCTACGAAAGGTGGATTAAGATTCCATCCACTTGTAACAGCAGATGAAGTTAAAGCATTATCAATTTGGATGACATTTAAATGTGCTGTTGCTAATCTACCATATGGTGGAGGAAAAGGTGGTATTATTGTAGATCCAAAAGATTTATCAAAAGGTGAATTAGAAAGATTATCACGTGGATATATTCGAGGATTATATAAATATTTAGGTGAAAAACAAGATGTTCCTGCACCAGACGTTAATACTAATGGACAAATCATGTCTTGGATGATTGACGAATATAATGTTCTTACAGGAGAACAAGGTATTGGAACGTTGACTGGTAAGCCATTGGAATTAGGTGGTTCTCTTGGTAGAACACAAGCAACTGGATATGGAGTTGCACTCGCTGCAAAATTAGCATTAGAGAAATTAGGGAAATCTACAGAAGGTGCGAAGTTTGCTGTTCAAGGTTTTGGTAACGTAGGTAGTTATACAGTAGATACAGCTGTGAAGTTTGGAGCTACTGTAGTTGCTGTAACTGAGCGTGATGATGATGGTATTCAATATGCTGTTTATCGTGAAGAGGGATTATCATACGTAGAACTTCAAGAATGTAAAGATAAGAGAATTAGATTCCATACATTACCAAACACAAAACGATTAACATTAGACGAATTCTGGGCTTTAGACGTAGATGTGGTATGTCCTTGTGCACTAGAGAATGCTATCGACGAAAAAGAAGCAAGTTTAATAAAGCTACTGTTGTTTCTGAAGGGGCTAATGGTCCAGCAACTTTAGCAGGAGATAAAACTCTCCAAGAAAGAGGAATTGTAGTAATTCCTGATATTCTTGCGAACAGCGGTGGTGTTACTGTATCATATTTTGAATGGGTGCAAAACTTACAAGGTTACTACTGGACGGAAGAAGAAGTTGTAGAAAAACAAGCGAGAGTTATGACAAAAGCATTTAATGACATATGGGAAGTGAAAGAAAGATTTGCTATTCCTATGAGAAAAGCAGCTTATGTAAATTCTATAGAAAAAATTGTTAAAAATATGAAGCTAAAAGGTAAATTAAGCTAATTATAATTTAAAAGGTGAATCGCTAGGAAGAAAGATTTCTAGTGATTCACCTTTGCTATTTATTCGAAAGAACTTTGAGTATATAATCATCAAATTGATGTTGGAATATTTTTTTTATAATCTAAAAAAATAAATAATGTTGAATTTCTACATTTTGTAGAGTTTCTAAAAAGTTTGAGTTGGGTTTCAAGTGGAGTTTTTTTGCATCTAGGTATGATAGTCCGTAATGTACTTTTTTTGTGTTATTGAATTACTGAAATTTAGCACATCTATTGAATTTAGTGTGGAATATAGACGATCTATCTTGTCGGAAAAAAATCTCTTTCAAATTTATAAATATTTTTTTGAAGAAAGGATCTTTTTTTATTATTGCTATAAGTATTTTTTTATATCACAAAGTGAACAATCTAAGATGAATAGTTCTTTAATAGAATCGTAATAGCTAGAACAAACTATACTAATAGCAGCACCTTGACCTAGTCCAGTTACTAGAATTTCTTTATTAGGAAAATAGTTTTTCAATGATGCTTATAGTATCTAACGCATCCTGAAATACTAGTTTAAAATATGGTGTTGATGAGTTGTTATCAAAAAATGGGAAATGAGAACAAGGTGTTTTATTCTCGCTATTACCAGCTTGTCCTCTAATATGTAACGATGCTAAAGCATAGTTTAGCATACTATATTTTGTTAAATTTAAGTAGTCTTTGTTTTTTACTTTGAATTCAGGGAAGTCAACTATAATACCTTTAATTTTTGACTTAGGAATAGCCAAATCTAGTTCTATTTGTGAATTATCTTTTCCCTTAAAAAATTATTTTTTTATACTTAACAAATGGATGGGGTATATCTATTACCTTTTCCTTATATTCCAGTTCTCTATTTTTTTCTAATTTCATGTTGGACTCCTATTCAACTTCTAATAAAAAGTTAACTATTTCATCATTGAAATTTGGGATGCTTTCATGGTAATACTTTTTTTATAAATGCAGGCTTTTTTTCTACTAGTAACTTCATTATATATTATTTTCTGAGTTTCTTTTTGGACAATCTTCATCAAGATCAGTGATACCAAACAAAAACAGAACATTTTAAATTTTTTTGCGAAATTTAGGATGTCAAGATAGTAAAGGTTATTTAAGAATTTTTTTAGTATTATCTCCGTTTGTATTAAACCAACGCGCGTGGTGAGTTAATTCACTGTAAGCATTATTTCTATTGTCTTTTTCATAGATATTTTTTTAAAAATCTGCTAGGAAGGGATAGAGACTAATACATTTAGTTACATTTTTTTGTTTAGAGCTGAAAAATATTATAGAAAATGCGCCTCCTTGTGATGCACCAAAACTAACAATCTCTTTTTTGTTAATGTCTTCAAAGGATGATATAATTTTAGATAAAAATAAGAGTGTCTAGAATATTTTTTTATAAAAAAATCATATTTTTCTATGTTTTCATCAAGCCCCACTGTTAAATGACCAAAAAAACTGAAGGTGCAGAGTTTCCTAAATCTTTACTTTTTACCACCTTGGTTTCTAAAATCTACGGCAACTACATCATATCCAAGGGAAGCGAATGTTGATTTTTCTAACCAGTTTCTACTTGATGCGGGATAGCCGTGAAAATAAAATAATACAGGAATATTTTTCTGTGGATAGAGTGTTCTATATTTTATATTTTTTTATGTATTTTTGCATATATTATAGAATTATCATAACTATTGAAGGTTAAATCATAGAATTCTATATTTTCAAATTTTGAAAATGAAGTTTTTTTAAAAATCGTATTTATGTTGTATATTTTCGATAAGTTTTATTTTTTTATTCCAAAAAAATATTGAATTCTATAAATTCATTCATTTCACACCTCTGATTAACGTTTTCATATATTTTTATATACTAACACTCTGTAGAAGAAAAATTCCAATATAATGAACTTAAAAAAATCATGAAGTATATACTTCATTCTAAAAAAATAAATCAATATTCTAAGATGATGTTATAATAATTGAAAAAAAGTTTATATGTAGTAAAATTATTTATTAATGACTAAAAAAATTATAAGGAAAGAGGTTAAATTAAAACCATATGGATCTCAGTATCTTAATTAAAATATTGATAGTTGTATTATTACTTATTGCCTCAGCAATATTTGTAATGTTTGAATTTGCACTTGTTAAGCTTAGACCAACAAGGGTGAATGAATTAGTAGAATCAGGAAATAAAACTGCAAAAATATTAGTTACGATGGTAGAACAATTAGATCACTACTTATCTGCGACACAGCTAGGTATTACAATTGTTTCTCTTGGATTAGGTTGGATAGGGGAATCAACATTCCATTCTCTATTTAATCCTATTTTTGAATTGTTAAACTTAAATGAAACTGTTACGCATACCATTTCATTAGTGGTGTCATTCGGATTTATGACATTATTACATGTGGTTTTAGGGGAATTAGTTCCTAAAACTATAGCGATCCAATCTGCAGAAAAAACGTGTTTACGAGTGGCCTGGCCAATGTATATGTTCGATAAAGTTATGAGACCGCTAGTGTGGTTACTTAATTCATTAGCTAATCTTATAGCGAAAATGTTTGGATTCGAACCTGCTTCTGAACATGATGATATTCATAGTGAACAAGAACTTAGAACGATTATGAAATCTTCAAGACTACACGGTCAAATTAATGATGTAGAATACCGTTATGTAGAAAGAGTGTTTGAGTTTGATAATAAAATTGCTAAAGAGATTATGACACCCAGAACAGAGGTTGAAGCAATAGATATGAGTGATTCTCTTGGAATTATTATGAGACAATTAAAACAAGAAGAATACACTAGATACCCGGTAATTGAAGACGGAGATAAAGATAAAATCTTAGGAATTTTGAATGTTAAGAAATTATTATTCACAGATAAACCAATAGAAACGACTAAAGATTTAGAAGAATATATTACACCAGCTATAAAAATTTTTGAGCATACACCAATTTCACAAGTTTTAGCCACTATTAAACAAAATAGAGAACATATGATTGTTATTACAGATGAATATGGAGGGACTAGTGGGGTAGTTACTCTTGAGGATATTGTCGAAGAAATTACTGGAGAAATTCGAGATGAATTTGATGAAGATGAACAAAGTTTAATTAAAAAAATTAAAAAAATGGCCATTATCTAATTGACGGATGGGTACCAATTCAAGATGTAAATGCATTATTCCAAGTTCATCTACCTCACGAGGAAGTGGATACTATTGGTGCATATGTATATTTAGAAAAATATGAAGCTAAGGTTGGAGCAGTTTATTCTATAGACAAACTAACGTTTGTTGTAAGAAAAAGTAGAAGAAAAATCAAATACGAACTTTAGAAGTATGGAAAGAAAAAAATAAATGAAATTTTTAAGAGATAGCAAGAAAAATGCTATCTCTTCTTTTTTTGTAGTATGATGTAATAAAAATATTTAATTAGTTTAAATGAAGTTAAAAAAATTTTTTTGCTTTATCTTTACTATTCCGAACAATAGTGGTATTATATACATATAATATACGAATAAAAATATATTGAATGTATTATATAGTTTAGAAAAAAATCATTATATGTACATGTAAGGAGTATAAGATGAAGTTAAAGAGAAGTGAAAGAATAGTAGTTATGACGGAATATTTATTAAACAATCCTAATAGATTAATTCCGTTGACATATTTCGTTTCAAAATTTAATCAAGCAAAATCTTCGATAAGTGAAGATATTCATATAATAAAAAAATGGATTTAAAGAAGAAAAATATTGGAGAAGTTAAAACACTAGCAGGTGTAAGTGGTGGTGTTATTTTTACTCCAACACTTGTTGAAGAAGATGCTAAAGCTATTTTAAATAATTTTATTGCGAAAATAAATGATGGGAATCGTCTGTTGGCGGGTGGTTATATCTTTATGTCAGATATAATTGGAAATCCTAGCTTAATGAACAAATTAGGTAGAGTAGTTGCTACAGTATATAAAAATAAAGAAGTAGATGCTGTTGTTACAGTTGCTACAAAAGGTATTCCTGTTGCTTATGCAATAGCTTCAATATTAAATAAACCAGTAATAATAATTAGAAGAGACAACAAAGTAACTGAAGGAACTACTGTTGCGATAAATTATGTTTCTGGTTCAACTAAGAAAATAGAAACAATGATTTTATCTAAACGAAGTTTAAATACAGGATCAAAAGTACTATTAGTGGATGATTTCATGCGTGGAGGAGGAGTTCTAACAGGTATGGAAAGTCTAATGAGTGAATTCGATGTTGATGTTGTTGGGAAAGTTATAATTACACAATGTTTTGATTCGCCAAGAGAACATGAAGATGATTATTTATACTTATCAAAAATCGAAAACATCGATGAATTTAATGGAACATTTGATGTTAAACTAGGGAATGTTATAGAAAAATTACGTCAAGTAGAAAAAGAGGATATTGAAATGAGTAATAATAGATATGCAGTTATATTAGCGGCTGGAAAAGGAACTAGAATGCAGTCGAAGTTATATAAGGTGTTACATAAAGTTTGTGACAGAACAATGGTTGAACTAGTTTTAGACAGCCTTAGTGATTTAGAAATGCAAGAAGTAATCACCGTAGTTGGTCATGGAGCAGAAAGAGTTAAAGAAGTCTTAGGAGATAGAACTAAGTTTGTTCTCCAAGCAGAACAATTAGGGACAGCTCATGCTGTTAAAGTTGCTAAAGATGAACTTAAAGATAAAGAAGGTACGACTATAGTGATGTATGGAGATACTCCATTGATTCGTCCTGAAACTATCAACAGTATGTTAGACCATCATGAGAATACAAATGCTAAAGCAACTGTATTAACAGCAATAGCTGATAATCCATTTGCATATGGACGTATAATTCGTGATGTTAATGGGAAATTAGTGAAGATTGTTGAAGAGAAAGATGCAACAGAACAAGAGAAAAAAATTAAAGAAATTAACTCTGGAATCTATTGTTTCGATAATAAATTGTTATTTGAAATGTTAGAGAAAGTTAAAAACGATAACAATCAAGGTGAATATTATTTACCAGATGTACTTGCTTTAATTCGTGAACAAAAAGAAATAATTGAGACATATTTATGTGACGATTTCGATGAGACTTTTGGAGTGAACGATAGAGTAGCTTTAGCTTATGCAGAAAATGTTATGAGAAATAGAATTAATACTAAACATATGCTTGCAGGAGTTACACTAGTAGATTCTACTAATACGTACATTGCACCAAATGCAATTATTGGTCGTGACACAACAATTTATCCAAATGTTACTATTAAATCTAATACGGTAATTGGAGAAGATTGTCAAATTAAACCAAACTCATATTTAGAAAATGCAAAAATAGGAAATGGAGTAAAAGTATTATCTTCAACTATTAGTGATTCGAAATCGGCGATTTTACTAGTGTAGGCCCATATGCTCATATAAGAAATAATTGTGATTTAGGTGAACATGTGAGGGTTGGAAACTTTGTAGAATTAAAAAATACTACATATGGAGATGGATCTAAGACTGCACATCTAAGTTATCTTGGAGATGCAGAAGTAGGCAAAAATACAAATATTGGATGTGGGACAATCACAGTTAACTATGATGGTAAAAATAAATATAAAACAAAAATTGGAAGTGATGCATTTATAGGATGTAATTCTAATTTAATAGCACCATTAGAAATTGGAGATGGTGCAGTAGTTGCAGCTGGAACAACAGTTACAGAAAATGCTCCAGATGATACATTAGTAATAGCTCGAGTAAAACAAGAGAATAAGATGGGGTATGCTAAAAAAATGCCAGCAGGTAGAAAAATCGTAAAAATATTATAGTTGAATAATTATTAGGTTGTTATAGTAAAAAAATAAAAATAAACTGTATTAGTTAAATAACATAGAAAAACTTTAATATGTTTTTAACAATAAGAGTATGAATAAATATTTTTTTAATAAAATTGATGAAAGATAAGTGAAATAACTTATCTTTCATATTTTTATCTTGAAATAGTTCTATAAAAAGTATATAATTACATATGAATGTAATGTGTTATAAATGCATATTTGTATTATAATAAAAACATAAGGAGGAAAAATCATGAAATCAAAACACCAAAAAATATTAGAATATATTAAGAGTCTTCCTATTGGAAGCAAAATATCAGTTCGCCAAGTAGCTAAAGAATTAAAAGTTAGTGAAGGGACAGCTTATCGAGCGATAAAAGAATCGGAAAATCGTGGTTTTGTTTCTTCTATTGAACGTGTGGGTACGGTAAGAATTCAGAAGAAAGAACGAGATAATGTAGAAAAATTATCATATTCTGAGATTGTAAACATTGTAAGCGGACAATTAATTGCAGGTCGCGGAGGAGTCCATGAAATTGTTCAAGATTTTGCAATTGGGGCTATGGATTCTGAACAAGTAGGACAACATATTAGAAAAGGTACATTATTAATAATTGGGAATAGACCGAAAATTATAGAAATGTCGTTAGAAAAAGGGTGTGCTATTTTAGTAACTGGTGGTTATGTTCCAAATGATGCTATTAAAGCTTTTAGCAGATGAGAAAAGTTTACCATTAATTATCACGCCACATGATACTTTTTTTCTGTAACACATTTAATAAATAGAGTTACAAATGACCAGATAATTAAGAGAGATATAATTACTGTAGAGAGTATTTATATAAAAGTTGATAAGCTATATACTATTAATTTAAATAATACGGTTAAAGATTGGTATGAACTTCAATTAGAGGTAGGGACATACAAGATATCCAGTTATTAATGAATATGGAAAGTTAGTTGGTATAATTACGGCACGTGATGTATTTTTACAAGATAAAGATGCTTTAATAAAAGATATTATGGAAAGAAAAGTTGAAACTACAACTTTAGAAACTCCAATTTCTTCTGTAGCTAATACAATGTTGTCAGAAGGATATGAACTTATGCCTGTAATTGATTCTAAAAATACATTATTAGGAGTTGTAACCAGAAAGATTGTTATAAATTCGCTACTAACTAATAATAGATTCCAAGATGGTCATAATAATGATACTTTTGATGAAATTATGAGGAAGGGAATAGTTCCTAGAGCGGACGGATTACAGGTTAAAGTTATTCCTCAAATGTTAGATCAATTCGGTACTTTTTCTAGTTCTGCGTTATTAAGTATTATTGATGAATCAATCCATATTACAAGTTATAATTACAATAGAAGTGAAGTTCTTATGCAAAAATACAACCCTGTACTTCTTAAAATCAGTACCATTAGATAGAACGATAACAACAAAAGTAAATATTTTAGATATTGGTCGAAAAACTGCGAAATTCGATGTTGAAGTATACGATAAAACAGAGTTAGTAGCTAAAGCTATGGTTACTTGTCAAGTATTCCAAAGAAACTAGAGAAAGAAGAAGATAAATGGATATATACGAAAAATTTATATGAGGAAATTTTTCCAAAAAAATAAAAGAAAATAATAAAATAATAATTCATAGACATGAACGTCCAGATCCAGATGCCTACGGATCTCAAGGTGCAATGTATCAACTTATAACAGAAAATTTCCCTGAAAAAACAGTCATAACAGTCGGTAAAGATTCACCATCATTGGATTTTTTTATTTAAAAAAATTCTGAAGTTACTGAAGAAGATTATAAGGATGCTCTTGTTATAGTAACTGATACGGCGAATTTTTCCAAGAATTGATGGAAAATTATTTACTAAAAAAATAATTTTCTTATAAAAAAATTGACCATCATCCACCTTTAGACAATTATGGAGGAATAAATTTAGTAAATACTGAAGTTTCATCTTGTAGTGAGTTAATATATAATTTTTTTATGAGTATTTAAATGAAAAAAACATGATATTAAATTAACCGATGAAGCAGCTAAATTGTTATATCTTGGTATTGTAGGAGATACTGGAAGATTTTTATTCCCAAATACTTCTAATGATACTTTAAGAGTTGCATCAGAACTAATTAAATATGATTTTAATATGAGTAAACTATTAGACAAGATGGAAATAATTAGTGATAATATTATGCGTTTTAGAGCATTTATATTTGAAAATTATGATGTCTATCAAGATGGTGTTGCATTTGTAAAAGTTACTAAAGAAGATATGGACAAATACGGGGTAGATCCTGGTGAAGTTTCAACAGGAGTAAACTTGCTTAGAAGCCTTAAAGATTTATATGTATGGTGCTTTGCTATCGATGAAGGTAATAAAGTTCGCGTGCGCATTCGATCTAAAGGTCCAGTCATAAATACTCTTGCAGAAAAATATGCAGGAGGTGGGCACCCATTAGCAAGTGGAGCAACCGTAAAAAATTGGGAAGAATTAGATGATTTATTAGATGATATGGCTAGAGTAGTAGCCGAATATCTTAGAGAAAATGATATAAAAATAGAAAATTAATGAATTATTTTCAGACATTTTTGTAAAACATTACAAAAATATTTCTTGACAGTATAAAAGGATAATGTTATACTAGTTAGAAATTAATAGAAACCAATACTCGTATAAGTAATAGGTGAAATATTTAAAGAGAGTGCTGTTTGCTGAGAAAGCATAATATAAAACTTACGAAGATGGTGCGAGTGGTTAATAAGGTAAACATAAAATGTAAACTTTGTTCGGGTATCCGCGTTATAGGATAGACTATGTTAGTAGTTGTAATAAGTAAAATGTAAGGTGGTACCGCGTATAACGCCCTTATTCTGAGTTTCAGAGTAAGGGTGTTTTTTATTTTTAAAAAGAGAAAGGAGATAGACATGATTGAATTAAAAAAAGTTAATAAGATATATAATAATAAAGTTCATGCTCTAAAAGATATTAATTTAAAAGTTGAAAAAGGTGATATTTATGGAATAATCGGTTATTCTGGGGCTGGGAAAAGTACGTTAGTAAGGCTGTTAAACGGACTTGAAGTAGCAACAGATGGGGAGGTAATCATCGATGGCGATGACTTTAACAAAATAACTGAAGAACAACGTCGTTTAAAACGCCAAAGAATAGGAATGATTTTTCAACACTTTAACCTATTATGGAGCAGAACAGTAGCTGAAAATATTGCATTCCCATTAGAAATTCTAGGGAAATCAAAAATAGAAATTAAAGAAAGAGTAGAAGAATTAGCTAAATTAGTAGGTTTAGAAGATAGACTAAGCGCTTATCCATCACAACTTTCTGGAGGACAAAAACAAAGAGTAGGTATTGCTCGTGCGTTAGCTGGTAATCCTTCAATCTTACTTTGTGATGAGGCGACAAGTGCACTTGACCCAGAAACAACTGCAGAAGTACTAAACTTAATTAAAGAAATTCATAGTAAAACTAATATTACAGTTGTGCTTATAACTCACGAAATGAACGTTATTAAAACAATTTGTACCAAGGTTGCTGTTATAGACGGTGGTACTATTGCTGAAGATGGATTAGTTTCGGAAGTATTCTATCATCCGACTCAAGAAGTTACTAAAAAATTCTTAGCTCAAACATCATTCGCATCGGAGTTTGAGGAAAGAGAAAATATTGAAGAGTGGAAAAAAATATTCACTGAAGGAGTTATTATTAAATTTACTTTTGATAATAATACTTCGAAAAAACCTATCCTTAGTACATTAGTAAGAGAAATTGATTTTGATTTTACTATAATCAATGGACATATTGATAAAACAGCAAATGCTAATATAGGTACACTTTTTGTTCAATTAATTGGAACTAAAGAAAAATACAGATAAAGTAATATCTAGATTAAATGAACTAGGTATTTTAACGGAGGTGTTATAATGTTTGATTTTTTTCAAGAGTTAATTGGGATAAAGTACAAGATAAAACAATTGAAACACTTATTATGACTTTTGAGTCACTTATTGCAGTGTTTATAGTTGGTTTATTTTTAGGGTTATTATTATACTTAACATCTAATAGTAAGAGTGCATTTGGACGTGGATTTTACGCTGTTGTTACGGCGATAGTTAATATTTTTCGTGCAATTCCATTTATTATCTTAATTGTATTATTAATTCCATTTACTAAGTTTTTAATTGGTACAATTATTGGTGTTCAAGCAGCTATTCCTGCACTTATTATTTCAGCAGCACCATTTTACGCTCGTTTAGTAGAAATTGGATTACGTGAAGTAGATAAAGGTGTAATCGAGGCTGCTCGTGCGATGGGAGCTAAAAATTCAACGATTATTTTAAAAGTTTTAATTCCAGAGAGTTTACCAGCAATAATTTCAGGGTTAACTGTTACAGCTATTGCATTAGTTGGTTCAACAGCGATGGCAGGTGTAATTGGAGCTGGGGGGCTTGGTAACTTAGCATACTTAGACGGATTCCAACGTAACAATAGTACTTTGACTTTTGTAGCAACAGTATTAATTTTAATTATCGTATTCGCTGTACAAATTCTTGGTGATACAATTGTTAAAAAAGTAGATAAAAGATAAATATGAAGAACAAGGTAGCAAAAGGGCTATCTTGTTTTTTTATGTAATTATTTAAAATTATACATAAATCACAAAATGAATAGGAATAACCCAAAAATCATTATTTCGTAAAAAAAGTGATTTTTTTCAGAGTTACTCTTGTTTTTTTATGTGTGTAATAGAGGTTTTGTAAAAATATATAATTGATGATATTATTAATTATTAAAGGAGAAAAATTATAAAAATATTAATGTTTTACGAATAATTGATATCAAAAATAGGTTAAAAAAACTTGAAAATGTGGTAAAAATAGTAAAGACTGTTTAAATAAAGAAATTTATAAAAAAAGAAAGATAAGGAGATAAATTTATGGTTATTCAATGGTTTCCAGGTCATATGGCCAAGGCAACGAGAGAAGTTAAAGAAAAGCTGAAATTAGTAGATATAGTTTTCGAATTAGTAGATGCACGCTGCCCACTTTCTTCACATAATATGTACCTAGATGAAGTAGTGAAAGATAAGAAAAAAATAATTATATTTAATAAAATTGATTTATGTGATAGAGCTGAAACTGCAAAGTGGAAAAGTTATTTTGAAAATAAAGGATATACAGTAGTTTATACAGATGCAAAAAATAGTAATAACTTGAATAAAGTAATAGATAAAGCGAAAGAAGAACTTGCAGAAAAGATTGCTCGTCAAGTAGCTAAGGGAATTAAACCAAGGGCAATTAGATCAATGGTAATAGGTGTTCCTAACGTTGGGAAGTCAACGTTTATCAATAAACTTATTAAGAAGAATGTCGCTAATACAGCTAATAAACCTGGTGTTACGAAGAAACAACAATGGTTAAAATTAAACAAAGATATAGAATTATTAGATACTCCAGGAATTCTTATGCCTAAATTTGATAATCAAGAAATTGGTAAAAAATTAAGTTTAATAGGTTCTATAAAAGATGATATTACGCCATTAGATGATGTAAGCTTATATTTATTAGAGTTATTAAAACATAATTATTTAGAGAATTTAAATAATCTTTACAAGATAAATGTTACTACTGAGGATGAAAATGTCTATATTATGGAAAAAAAGTAGCTGAAAAGAGATTTAAAAAAATCGGTGGGGACTATGATTACGATTCAACTATAAAGCTATTAATCCAGGATTTTTAGAACACAAAAAAATTTGGACTTATTACATTAGATAATTATAGTAATTTATTAGAAAATGAGGAACAAAAATGAAAAATTAGTGAAGTAAAAGAACTCTTAAATCAAGAAAATATTTCCGAAGAAATACTTCATGAATTAAAAAAAGATGAGAGAAGCGGAGTTCAGAAATTACTAACAAGCTATGCAAAGAAGCAAGAAAAAAACTTTTTTTATAAAAAAAGAGTATGAAAAAAATCATTTTATGAAAAATAAATGTTATAATAGTGGATGTAAGTATATTTGTGGTATAGATGAAGTAGGAAGAGGACCGCTTGCTGGACCAGTAGTTGCTGCAGCGGTAATCTTAAAGCAAGATAGCTATTTCGAAGGATTGAATGATTCAAAAAAATTATCAGAAAAAAAACGTGAAGAATTATATGAACAGATAAAAAAAGGAAGCTGTTGCATATGCAATTTGTGAAGTAGATAATATTGAGATTGAAAAAAATATAATATTTACAATGCAGCTCGTATAGCGATGCAAAGAGCAGTAGAAAAATTAGAAGTTAAACCAGATTTTTTACTTATTGATGCTATGCCGTTTGAGAATTATCCAATACCGAATTTTAGCATGGTAAAAGGTGATGAGAAGAGTGTGTCTATCGCAGCTGCTTCAGTAATAGCAAAAAGTATATCGTGATAATTTAATGAAAGAATATGCAAAAAAATATCCATATTATGATTTTGAGAATAATGCAGGATATGGAACAAAAAAACATTTAGAAGGTTTAAAAGAATATGGAATAACACCAATTCACAGAAGAGACTTTGAACCTATAAAATCAATGATACAAGGAGGAAAAAATGAGTAATAATAGTGGAATAAGTATTTCTAAAAACTTACAAAATAATAGTAAAAAAAATAATACTCAAATAAAGAAGAAAAATAATAGTCGATCTAATAATAAAATAGTAGCAAAAGAACAAACTAACAATTCTAAACAAGTAGTAAAGAAAATTAACAGTGTAAATAAAACTAAATCTCAAAAAAATAAAGCAAAAAAATTAGCAAAAATTCGCATTACTCCATTAGGAGGGGTGGAAGAAGTAGCGAAAAACATGTATATGGTTGAAATCGGGGATGAGATTTTTGTTCTTGATGCAGGGTTAATGTTCCCTGAAACAGAGATGATCGGTATTGATGCAGTTATACCTGATATAAGTTACCTAGTACGTAATAAACAAAAGATTAAAGGGATTTTCTTATCAAATGGACATGTAAGTTCGATGGGAGCTGTACCATATATTATTGATAAATTAAAATGCCCAGTCTATGGATCTAAATTAACAATTGATTTATTAAAAAAATCACCTTAAACAACTAGGTATTAAGAGAAGAATCAAGTTTTACTATGTAAAAGATAATAATAAGTATGACTTTAATAATGCTAGTGTTACATTCTTCAAGACTACGTACTCAATGCCGGATTCTTTAGGTATCTGTATTGAAACTAGTCAAGGAAATATTGTTTATACTGGTGAGTTTAAATTTGATCAATCGGTAAGTAAAGAATATAAATCTGATATCGTAAAAATTAGTACATTAGGTCAAAAAGGTGTTCTTGCTTTATTAAGTGATTCAAGTAATGCTAATGTTAAAGGATATAATGTTCCTGAAAATGAAGCGGCAGAACAAATTGATAATGCATTTTATCAAGCAAACAAGCGCATTATTGTAACTTGTTATTCTTCTAACTTCCTAACAATCTCTCATATTGTAAGAGCAGCATTAGCACAAAATAGAAAGATTTTACTTTTAGGTCAAGCTATTGAGGCATCTATCAGTACTGCTAGAAATATGAATTACTTACAAATTGAAGATAGCAATTTAATTTCAATTGAAGATTTAAAAGACTATCCACAAAATGAAGTGTGTATTCTTTCTTCAGGTGATCAAGGAGAGCCAATTGAGGCTATGAAAAATATTGCTGAGAAGAAAATTGATGGAATTCAAATTGAATCAGGCGATACAATTATGATTGCTGCAACACCGTCTCCTAATATGGAAGTTATGTTATTCCAAACATTAAACTTATTAGTTAAACTTGGGGCAAATGTAGTAACAGCTTCTAAACGTCTTCACGCTGCTAGCCATGCAACAAAAGAAGAGTTGAAAATGATGTTAAACATGCTTATGCCAAAACACTTTATCCCTGTTCAAGGAGAATTTAGAAATCTTCGTAAGCATGCAGAAATCGCAGCTGAAACAGGAGTTGTAGCTGAAAATATTCATATTTTAGCTAAAGGAACTACTTTAGAATTAAGTGGAAATAAATCTAAAACATTATTAAACAATATCCCTGTAGGTAATATTCTAGTTGATGGACGTGGTATTGGGGATGTTGAGGATAGTGTATTAAAAGATAGAAAACTTTTATCAAATGATGGTATCTTTGTAGCGTCGTACGCAATCAGTAAAAAAGAGAAAACTCTAGTAGGTAGACCAGTTATTCAAACAAAAGGTTTTGTATATGTTAAGAAGAGTATGGAGTTAATTAAAGAAGCGGAAGAAAAAATTATCGAATACTTAGAGAACAATCCTATTAAGAGTATTAGAGAATGTGCAGCCGTGAAAGCTGAAATTAGAAGTATGCTTTCAAGTTTACTATATGATAATACTAAGAGAAAACCAATAATAATTATTAACTTTTCATTAATTTAGTAATGAAACATAACGGGAAATAAGAATAAGGAACAACTCAAATATCTTTTATATAAAGTCGAATTTGAATTGCTCCTTATTGTTCCCGTTTTTAGTCTATATAGAAGAGGTGAAAAAATGTCAAAAGTTATTGCTCATATTGATATGAATTGCTTCTATGCAAGTGTTGAAGAAAAGTATAATCCTGAATTAAAAGGTAAACCATTAGCAATTGCAGGTGAAGTGAAAACTAGGCATGGGATAATTGTAACCTCTAACTACGAAGCTAGAAACTTAGGGATTAAGACAACTATGCGAGTAGGAGATGCCAGAAAGTTATGTCCTAATATAAAAATACTTCGTCCCGATATGGCTAAATATCAACAGGAGTCCAAAATGATCTTTGATCTGGTAAGAGAATATACAGATAAAATTGAGATTGTTTCTGTTGACGAAGCATATATAGACTTAAGTGATTTTTCTGAACCAATAAAGGTAATAGCTACAATTCAAAGAAGAATATATAAACAATTAGGTATGCCTTCGTCAGTAGGTGTTTCTTTTTAATAAATTTTTTTCGCAAAGATGGGATCAAATTTGAAAAAAACCTCTTGGATTTTCAATTATTAATAAGAAAAAAACTATAAAGATATATTATGGAATCTTGATATAGGAGAAATGCATGGTTGCGGTAAAGCCTCTACCAAGAAATTAAAAAATATTGGAATTAATACAATTGGTGATGTGGCTGAGGCTAATGAGGTGATTCTTCATAGTCTTTTAGGTGTTCAAGGTTTAAGACTGAAGAATAAAGCAAATGGAGAAGGTAATTCTGAACTGAAATATACTGTTGATAGAAAATCCATCGGTAATTCAAAAACATTTACCAACGATTTAATAGATGAAGATGATATTTTGAAAGAAATTAAAAAATTAAGTGAAAGGTTAGCTCGAGAGCTCAAATGCGTAATTATGTAGGGAATAATATTTCAATAATGGTGAGATTTAGTGATTTTAAAACAATTACTAGATCTAAGAAGATACCAGAATTTATCTCTGATTCTAATGATATTTTTAATTATGCATGGGAGCTGTTGCTTGAACATTATGAATTCACTAGAGGTGTTAGATTACTTGGTGTTTCATTGAATGATATTAGAAAAGCAAAAAGAACTAAAGGTTCAACTTGATATTTTTTTGATAAGAAGGATTATAAAGAAGAAGAGAAACTTAGAAAAACTTTCTAAGAAATTAAAAAGCAGAGTTCGGTGATACAATAATAACCGATTTTGAAAAATTTTGATAAAAAAAGATAAGTCGATTATTACAACAAGTTTTAGTAAAGATTTTTTTAGATTAAAAAAAGGAGATAGAATGTTAGCAATTAATAAGAGATTACAATTAGTGGCTGAATATGTAGAAAACAGAAGACTAGCTGATATTGGAAGTGACCACGCTTATTTACCAATTTATTTAGCTAAGAATAATAAAATTGATTATGCTGTAGCTGGAGAAATAGTAGAAGGACCGCATAAAGTTTCTATAAAAAATGTTAGAGAAGAAGGCTTAGTTGGAACTATCGATTGCCGTAAAGCTGCAGGTTTGGATGCTATTGAGTTAAGTGATAATATTGAAGTTATAACAATTTGTGGTATGGGTGGAAAGTTAATCGCAGATATTTTAGAAAAAGGAAAAGAAAAATTAGCAAATAAACCAAATTTAGTACTTCAGCCGAATGTTGGAGAAAATTTTGTTAGAGAAAAACTACAAGAATTAGGTTATGAGATAACAGCAGAAAATATTATTGAAGAAGATGGTCATATTTATGAGATTATCGTTGCGAAACCTGGTGTTATGAAGTTATCTGAAGATGAAATTAATTTTGGTAAGTATTTATTAATAGAGAAAAAAATGAATTGTTTGTGAAAAAAACAAAAAAACAAGAACTTTCAAAAAAATTGAGTATATTTTTGAATCAATTAGAAAAAAAGCAAATGAAGTTCAGGAGAATAAAGTAGCTGAATTTAAAAATAAATATAAAAAAATATTAGATATTATTTCTTAATATTTTTTTATAAGGAGGGAAAAGTATGCTGCAATCTTTGCATGATGAAAGAGAAGCTAAAAAGTTATTAAATTTTAGCGTGAAAATCGCTAAGAGTATGTTGTCATATGGAGCGGAAGTATATAGGGTTGAAGATACAGTTAATAGAATTTACAAATCATTTGATAATATTAAGGCGGCAAATAGTTTAGTTACATATAATTTTGTTATTGTATCTTTTATATATAATGATAATACATATACAGCTATGCGTAGGGTTGTTTTGGGAGATCGTGATTTAGAAAAGATTGCACTACTAAATGATATTTCTAGAAAAATGGTAATGGGTGGTTGTACTTTAGATTATGCATTTAAAAAAATGAAGGAAATCAAGGCTAGGAAAAGATATTCGACAATGGCAGTTATTGCTGCTCTGACATTATCAGGTCCATTCTTTGCAATAATGTTTGGAGGAACATTTAAGGATAGTCTATTCGCGTTTTTAATAATGGCTATTCAGGCTGTATTTCTAACATTAACCGCAAAATATAAGCTTACATCCTTTGTAAGTAATTTCTTAGGCTCATTCATCGCTACTGTTTTGGTAATGCTATTAAATAAGATTTTCTTAATACACAATCCATTTAGCATTATTATAATGAGTTTGATGCCTCTTGTTCCTGGAGTTCAAGTTACAAACGCTGTCCGTGACTTTATGGCTGGTGATTACCTTTCGGGGATGATAGGGATTCAGGCAGCAATTTTCGTATCAACAGCTATTGCACTTGGTGTAGTTATGGGATTAAAATTGGTGTAAGGAGAATTTTATGGAGAATAATGTTTTTATACAATTTATTGCGGGTTTTGTGGTTAGTATAGCTTTTGCAATTTTCTTTAATGCACCGAGAAAATCATTGTTTATGTGTGGTGTTATTGGAGCTGTCGGTTGGTTAGTTCAGGTAGTAACAAATTTATTGTTAGCTGATGTAGTAGTAAGCAGTTTTTTAGGTGCAGTATGCGTAGGTGTTCTTTCAACTAATGCATCTAGAATTTTAAAACTACCAGCCACGATTTTTATTTATACAGGTATGGTACCTTTAGTTCCAGGTTATGGTATGTATAATACGATGCAAAATATTGTAACTAAGAATTATGGAATTGCGTCTAAGGTAGGTATTGAAACAATACTTCAAGCTGGAGCAATCGCTATGGGAATATTACTTGCTTCAGTCTTTTCAGCTTCAATTCAGAGGGTTAAGATACAAAGAAAACGATAAAAGTGGTATAATAAAGTTAGTGAGTTTACAAAGGAGATTAGTACACAATGGAATATATTTTATATTTTGCAGAAAGCTGTCCGGATACAGCACCGTTTAAAGAAAAATTATCAGAATTAGGGATTACATACAAAGAAGTAGAAGTAATGTCTTCATTAAGAAATTTTAAAGAGTTTCTATATGTTAGAGATACATATTCACAGTTCGAAGGAATAAGAGGTAATATGAAAATCGGTATTCCTTGTTTAGTTGTTAACGAAAACGAATGTATCCTAGAACCTAATGAATTAGACAAATTAGAAAAAAATAAATTAATAGTAAACTCCAAATTAGGAAAAATATGATATTTATCAAATTAATCAATACTTTTCTGATGTGGAGTTTATTTTTTTATTTAAAAATCTAATTTATTTCTTGCTTTTTTTATTTTTTTAAATTTGATATAATTAAAAAAATGCTAGGTGGGGAGTTAGCGGTGCCCTGTACTTGCAATCCGCTTTAGCAAGACCGAATACCGAGATGCGGGTAGAATAGGGAATGTCGAGTTTAACACGTAATGTTGAGACTAAGGCACCTTACGACGCAATACTTATGAACCATGTCAGGTCCGGAAGGAAGCAGCATTAAGTAAGTCTATTGTGGGTGTGAGTTTTTGTCGAGGTTGAGTTGTCGATTAGACTAACGGTTTTTTAATCTATTCAAGTCTCGGTTGCATATAGTATAAATCGATGATATCTAAAAGTAAATTCGCTTTTGGATTTTTTTTGTATGAAAAAAAGAAAAAATATATAAAGGAGAGATCATATGTATCAAGGAAAAAACTTTTCTGAAAGAGCAAGTATTTTTATTAAATTACTATTGCCTGTTTTAGTTTATCAAGTAATTTCATATTCATCTGGGATGATTGGAACGTTTATGGCGGGACATTATAGTCCTACAGATTTAGCCGGTGTAAGTATGGGTGTTAATATTTGGAATCCAATTATGTATACTTTAAATGCGATCGTATTAGCATTAATCCCAATAGTTTCACAGTTGATTGGTAAAAATAAAGAAGAAGAGATACCTACAGTTGTTAGACAGTTTCTGTACATAGCTGTAATAATTAGTATTATCTTAATTATTGGACTAAATACTTTAGCAACACCAATAGTAGATCAATTAGGTATGGATAGTAATATTGCAGAAATAACTAAGAACTATTTGTTTTATGAGAGTTTTGGGGTGCTATCGATCTTCTTATATGTAGTTTTACGTTCGTTTATAGATAGTTTAGGATTAACAAGATTATCGATGATAATGATGATAGTATCTGTACCTGTAAATGTATTCTTTGCTTATAGTTTCATTTTTGGAAAATTTGGTATGCCTGAGCTTGGTGGTGCAGGAAATGCAGTAGCTGTTTCAGTAACGTATACAGTACTATTTTTCGTTGCATTATTTATAGTTTTAACAAACCCTAAAATCAATAAGTATAAAATATTTGAAAAAGAAAAAATTAGATTTGAAAAGTGGGGAGAAATCTTTAAGCTAGGAATTCCAATAGCTCTAGCTACAGCACTTGAAACGGTTGTCTTTTCAACGTTATCTTTAATGGTATCACGTTTTGATACGACAGTTATTGCTTCCCATCAAGCGGCATTAAATTTCTCTGGATTTTTATATACTTTACCAGTTAGTGTTGCAAATGCTGCAACAATTATAATAGCATTTCATGTAGGAGCAAAAGACTATAAAATGGCAACAGAGTATACAAAACTAACGGTAATAATGGGGATGATATTTTCTAGTATAGCAGGATTAATCGTATTGTTATTTGATACGAAAATTCCATATCTATACACTAATGATAGTGGAGTAATCACATTAACAGCAGAGTTATTATTATTTGCTATTGGCTTTGCTATTTGTGACTCATTTGCCTCGGCATTAGCAGGAGTATTACGTGGATATAAAAAGTAGTACCAATATGTGTTGTAATGTTTATCGGGTATTATTTAGTAGGAATCCCTACAGCATACTATTTTGTATTTAAACAAGGTATTGGTATAGAAGGTCTATGGATAGGATGGATAATTGGTCTAGCTGTCTATGCCTTAGGTGTATTATTCTATTATCTATATATGAGACGAGAAATCAGTAAAAAAATTAAATTAGCTAAATAATAAAAAGATTTTGTAGTAAATGTAAATACTACAAAATCTTTTTATTTTCGCTTGTATAATCACTTGACTAATATTTTAGGAAACTATATAATGTGATTATGAAGACTAGATAAGAAGGAGGCGAGAATTTGAACAAAGTATATCCAAAGTGGTCTGAGTTACCAAATATTGACTTATATTTAGATCAAGTGTTATTATACGTAAATCAATTAGATAGCTCCTCAATTGTAGATGATGATAAAGGTTTAACATCCGCAATGATAAATAATTATGTTAAAAATGGTCATCTAGATAAACCGATTAAGAAAAAATATAATCGAAAACAATTAGCAAGGTTAATAGTTATCACATGTTTAAAAAATGTATTTTCAATTCAAGAGATTAGTAAAACAATAAATAGTTTGACTTCAGAAGGTAGTTCTGAAGAAATGTACGATAACTTTGTTATGTGTATGAATGGAGAAAAGAGAGATGGGCTAGCAGATGTAATAGTTGCAGCTTGTGATACTGTAAGACTATATAAAAAAACTCATGATTTAGTAGAAAAATTAAAATAAATACACTTGGAGGTAAATGATGAAATGGAAGATTGTAGTTGATACTGCATGCGATTTTAGAGAAATCCCTAATAAAGCAGAGAATGTTACTTATGAGAGAGTGCCATTTTCATTGCAGATAGAGGATAAGGCATATGTAGATACTTTAGATCTAGATATTGATGAGATGATGAGAGAGATGTATGCTAGTTCAGAAGCAGCAAGATCAGCTTGCCCAAGTCCAGAGGCATATCTATCAGCATATAGAGGTGCAGAAAATGTAATAGTTCTAACTTTAACTGGTGGAATGTCAGGAAGTTATAATAGTGCAGTAATTGGCGAAAAAATGTTAAAGAAGAAAATGAGAATGTTAATATTCATATAGTAAATACACTTTCAGCAGGAGGGCAAAATGATTTATTTCTTCTTAAGATAAATGAACTAATTAAAGAAGGATTATCTTTCGATGAAGTAGTCTCAAAAATGAATGAGTATCAAAAAAATACAAAACTTATTTTTTCTCTAGAAAAAGTAGACAATTTAGTGAAAAATGGACGTCTATCTAAGCTTGCTGCAGCCGTTGTAGGATTATTAAATATGCGTATGGTAGGAGAGGCGAGTAATGAAGGAACTCTACACTTACTACATAAAGTTCGAGGTGAGAAAAAAGCTATTTCAACAGTAGTGGATGAGATGATTAAATCTGGATATAAAGGTGGAAGAGCTGTAATAACTCATAGAAATAATGAAAATATATGTAAAAAAATAGAAGAAAAATTAAAAGAAAAAAATTTTCTGATATAGAATTTATAGCTGTACCTACTTCTGGAATTTGTAGTTTCTATGGAGAAGAGGGCGGAATACTTTTTAGGATATGAAATATAGAATGTCTATTCAAATAAAATAATAAAAAAAGGAAAAAGTGATTACTCTTTGTAAAACACTTCTCCTTTTTTTATTGAATTTAACTAACTCTGTTTAGCTCTTTTTTTACTTCTGCGCAGCTTCCCGATTAAAAATCCAGTCCCTTGACCACAAAGGCTGAAGAATATATATCCTAAACCGTATATAAGAATATCAAAGTTTAAAAATAATTAAACAAGATATAATGTAAAAAAATTCCTATAATAAATGAAAAAAATATAGCTAAAGTCTTCTTTATTATATGCATATAGAAATGATATTAGAAAAACTAATAACAGGATATAGGATAATTAGTAGTAATATTATCATACCCTGATCTATTCGATATAAAATAAGAACACAGAGGGAGTATTATAAATAAAAAGAAAGAAAAAATTAAGTAGGGTACTTTTTCTAAAAATTTCTTCATTAATCTGCCTCCTAATTATAGTGTTATTCTATCATATATTGAATTAAAAAAACAATAAACAAATATATTCAATAAAACCTACAAATTTGAAACCGTTTTTTAAATGTGATATGATTATTATATTAACAAATGAGAGGGGAACAATAATAATGAAATTTTTTATTGATACAGCCAATGTAGAAGATATTAGAAATGCTAATGAATTAGGGGTGGTGTGCGGAGTTACTACTAATCCATCTTTAATCGCTAAAGAAGGACGTGATTTCAAAGAAGTGATTAAGGAGATTGCATCAATCGTAGATGGGCCAATAAGTGGAGAAGTAAAGGCAACTACTACTGACTGGAAAGACATGGTAGAAGAAGCTAGAGAAATAGCTAAAATTCATTCAAATATGGTAGTTAAAATTCCTATGACAGAAGATGGTCTAAAAGCGGTAAATGTGCTGAAAAAAGAGGGGATTAAAACAAATGTTACATTAATCTTCAGTCCAACTCAAGCTTTATTAGCTGCAAGAGCAGGAGCAACATATGTATCTCCATTTTTAGGTAGATCAGACGATATTGCTCACAATGGACTATTATTAATCGAAGAAATAGTGGAAATTTTTGCGAATAATGATATTGATACACAAATTATCGCAGCGAGTGTGAGAAATCCAATTCACGTTACAGAATGTGCTAAACTAGGATGTGACATTGCTACTGTTCCATATAATGTAATTAGACAGATGGTTAAACATCCTTTAACTGATATCGGTATTGAAAAATTCAAACAAGATTATTATAAAGTATTTGGTGAGTAATCAGTAGAGTACTTTTACGTCAAAAAAATATTTTTTTCTTTAAAAAAATTTAAAAAAATTTTTGTATTTTATACTAGAAATATTTATAAAAGTAATGTTATAATATATTTTGTTGTATGAAAAAAAGTTGTTAAGATTAAATTTTATAGGAGGTTATATTAATGCGCGTAAATGTAACATTAGCTTGTACAGAATGTGGTGACAGAAACTACATTACTAAAAAGAACAAAAGAAATAATCCAGACCGTATTGAACTTAAAAAATACTGTCCAAGATTAAAAAAAGTGACTTTACACAGAGAAACGAAATAATAAAGTTAGAGAAGCCTTAAAGTATCAACGTTTAAGGCTTTTTGTTTTGTCTTTTGACTGTCTTCTTAATGAGATAAAAGAGAAGTTTAATGACATGCTTTTAATTATGAGTTGCCCCTTACTTGACACGTAGGTTTAAAATAACATTAATGAAATTATCTAAATGAGGTGTTATAATAGATTTGAGGTGAAGGATTATGAAAGAGATTATAGAGAAAATAAATAAGTTTAGAGATGAGAGGGATTGGAGACAGTTTCATAATGAGAAAGATTTAGCGATATCAATTTCTTTAGAAGCAAGTGAATTATTAGAATTATTTCAATGGAAAACAGCTGAGGTTACAGTATCAGAAAAATTACCACAGATTAAAGAGGAATTGGCTGATGTTTTTAATATATGCATTTATTCTTGCAGACAACCTAAATCTTGATGTAGAAAAGATTATAGCTGATAAGATAGTTATTAATTCTAAAAAAAGTATCCAATTAAAAGAAAGCTTTTGGCTCAAATAAAAAAATATACAGAATTAATTAAGACAAAAAGAAAAAAATAGATAGATTTTTAATAATTTATTCTTATTTTGATAAATGATATGGGGAAAAATTATAGAGTTTTTTTGCTTATAACTAGGAATATAAAAAAAGATTTTTAAATTACTAAAAAAAGGTTTAATATACATTATATTTTATTACATATTAAATCTTTTTTTGTTTTATTGTATTATTTTGTTACAGGAATTTCAAAAAGTAGCTTTATGTATTTTTTTAGCATTACTGTCAAATTGTTTGAAGATGATTTTTTTATTTTTTTCACTTTCAACATTAAGGCTATATCCCATTATAGATTCTGAGATAGTTCCAATTGGTGTTGGTTTTGGATATTTTGAATCATGAATAGGATAGATTTGAGAAGAGTTATTTGCTGAATCTAGAACTATTGTAGGTGTTAAAAATAGATCTTGTTGCATCCCTTTGAATCCCAGATTTTTCATAAGTATATTTTATAATAACTACTTGTGAAACATCTTTGTTAAGTCTATTTCGATATGGTGTAGTTCTTACTTCAGTTATTTTTTTAATTTCCATTGATTATCTACAATCCATTCTTCGTTTATCTTGTATATTTGCTCTTCACGATTGTTTTTTTTGAGGTTGAAGATGTATTTTTCTTTAGACAATCGATTTTTAATTTCAGAACATCCATTAAGAAGGATTATAACGGATAATAAACTTGTAAGAAGTAATTTAGTTTTCATCTTTTTCTTCTAATTTATAGTTTCATATGTTTAACATATAAAAAATATGATTACATAAGAGATTATATGATAGAAAATAGTATGAGTCAATATGTACTAAATTCATTATTTTTATGAATGGTATAATCAGAAAACTAAGAAAAAAATTCTAAAAAAAGCTTTACATATTAGAAAAATAAATATTATAATGTATATATTACTGAATTAAACATTGTTTATTATTCTACAGATATTTCTTGTTTTTCAAAAGAATTCTTTAGTAAAGCTAACAAAATTAAAAAAATTTCAAAAAAATAAAAAAATTTAAAAAAAGTTGTTGACAAATAATAATATCTATTATATAATTAATACATAAGTTAATAACAAATATTCACGCGGGTGTAGTTTAGTGGTAAAACCTCAGTCTTCCAAACTGATGTTGTGAGTTCGATTCTCATCACCCGCTCCATTTTTATTTAGAGATTTTTTTCCACAGTAGCTCAGTTGGTAGTAGCATCTGACTGTTAATCAGAGGGTCGCAGGTTCGAGTCCTGCCTGTGGAGTAAAAAGTACGGCTGTGTATGCAGCCGTATATTTTTGTTTAAAAATCTCGCTAAATATTATTATCATAGAAAAAAATTATGTTATAATAGTTCATGGTATATGAACTTTTATCGAGTTGAATTTTATATAGTTTAAAAGTTGAAGTTTAAGAAAAATAAAGAGAATTTTATAGGAGAATTTTATGTTTTTAGATGAGGTAAAAAAATATTCGTCCGATCAGGTGATGGTGGGAATGGATTAGTAGCATTTAGAAGAGAGAAGTATGTTCCAAAAGGTGGACCAGCTGGAGGAGACGGTGGTCGTGGAGCCAATGTCGTATTCATAGTTGATGAAGGACTAAGAACTTTCATGGATTACCGTTATCAGAAGAAATTCGTAGCACCTAATGGTGAAAACGGGATGAGTAAAGGTATGCACGGTAGAAAATCTAAAGATTTATACTTAAAAGTGCCACCGGGAACAGTAATTCGTGATACTGATACTGGAGAAGTATTAGCAGATTTAGTAGAACATGAGCAAGAAGTAGTAGTAGCTCGTGGAGGACGTGGAGGACGTGGAAACTGTCGTTTCGCAACACCTTCAAACCCAGCACCAGAAATCGCTGAAAATGGTGAACCAGGAGAAGAAAGAAATCTTACATTAGAATTAAAACTTATGGCTGATGTAGGTCTTGTTGGATTCCCATCTGTTGGTAAATCAACATTATTATCAATAACATCAAAAGCAAAACCAAAAATTGCTGATTATCACTTTACAACATTAGCTCCAAATCTTGGAGTAGTAGAAACAAAAGACCACAGAAGTTTTGTTATGGCTGACCTTCCAGGATTAATCGAAGGGGCTAGCCAAGGTGTAGGTCTTGGACATCAGTTCTTACGTCACATTGAAAGAACAAAAGTTATTGTACACGTGGTAGATATGTCAGCAACAGACGGTCGTGATCCATATGAAGATTATAAAATTATAAATCAAGAGTTAGCAGAGTACAACATGAGACTTTTAGAAAGACCTCAAGTAGTAGTAGCTAATAAGATGGATATTCCAGTGGCTAGTGACAATCTTAAAGAGTTTAAAAAACACTTAGAAAACGATGGTGAAGAAGTAGATATCGTTGAAATTTCTGCATTCACACGTAGTAATATCGATAACTTACTTTATAAAATAAGTGACATACTAGATAACACAGATCCAAATATGTTATATGAACTTGATACTGAAGAAGAAAGTATGGAAACAGAGTTCTTTATAAACATAAACCTAAGGATGAAACATTCAAGATTACTCGAGATGATACAGGAGCTTATGTAGTAAGTGGACCTGGTATCGAACGTGCATTCTTAATGACTGATTTCAACCGTGATGCTTCTGTTAGACGTTTTGCTCAACAAATGCGTTCTATGGGTGTAGACGATGCTTTACGTGATAGAGGATGTAAAAACGGTGATACGGTTAAAATTCTTAAAGGTGAGTTTGAATTCGTAGAGTAGGAGATAACCACTGTGGATAAAGAAAAAGTTTATTATATAATTAGAGAAGATGTATTGCCAGAAGCTGTAAAGAAGACATTGGCGATGAAAAAAAGCTTTTAGAAGAAGATTCTAAATTATCAATTTTTAGAAGCTTCTAAAAAGGTTTGATTTAAGTAGAAGTGCATTTTATAAATATAAAGATACAATTTTTTTCCGATTCAAGATGTGAAAAAGACAATCAATTCTATCATTGTCTATCGATGTTGATGATATCCCTGGAATATTAGGTAAAAATTTTTATCGGTTGTTAATGAAGAAAAAGTGTAGTGTACTTACTATTCACCAAACAGTACCGATTAATGCAAAAGCTACGATAATTATTTCTTTAGAGCTAAGTTCAGGTGATATAAATATTGAAAAAAATTAAATAAACGAATTAAAGATCTTGAGTTTGTTAATTCAATTAAAGTAATTGGTTTAAGCATGTAAAGATAGTTTAATAAATATTAAATGTAGGAGAACAGAGTAGGGAAGTCAGTTTCCTATATCCGTTCTCCTTTTTTTATTTTAGAAAGGTGAATTATGCAAAAAAATGATATATTCGAAGGGAAGGTTATAGATTATACACATGATGGTCTTGGTGTAGTTAAAATTGATAATTTTCCAATTTTTATTGAAGATGTTATAGAAGGTGAAGTAATCGAGTTTAAGATAATTAAATTAAAGAAAAATCTTGGTTATGGAAAAGTTCTTAATATTATTGAAAGTTCAAAAAATAGAGTTGACGGTATTCCAAAAACTTCAGGAGCAAATTTAGTTCATATGAACTATGAAGAACAGTTGAAGTTTAAGAAGAAAAAAGTTCAAAATGTTATGGATAAAGCTCTTGGGAAGAATTATGTCGAAGTATTAGAAACTTTAGGAATGGAAGATGGATATCATTACCGTAATAAGTCTGTGATTCCAGTACAAAAAGTTAATGGTGAAGTTAAGATGGGGTATTATAAACCGCGAAGCCATGATGTTGTTAATATAGAGAAATGTTTTATTCAATATGATGAACACAATGTATTAATGAACAAGTTACGTAGTCTAATTTCGGAACTTAACTTATCTATCTATGATGAAAATAACCACTCAGGTGCTATTAGACATATTATGTTCAGAACAAATACCCTGAAAAGTGAAATCATGGTAGGTATTGTAGCGAAGGAGAAGTTTAATAAACTAGATGAATTCGTTGAAAAAATATCTAAATTAGATGATAGAATTGTTAGCATTATGCTAAATATCAATGATAGAAAGACTAATGTAATCTTTGGTGATAAAACTGAAAATCTTTTTGGTAAAGACTATATAACTGACACGTTAGACGGAATAGAATTTAAGATTTCACTTCGTTCATTCTATCAAGTAAATCCAGTTCAAACAGAAGTATTATATAGTAAAGCGTTGGAACTTGCAGAATTAAAAGAAACTGATACGATAATCGATGCATACTGTGGTATTGGAACAATAAGTTTATTCGCAGCGAAGAAAGTTAAGAAAGTATATGGTATTGAAATAGTAGAAGCGGCTGTTTTAGATGCCCGTGAAAATGCAAAAAATAATAATATAACCAATGCAGAGTTTTTATTAGGTAAGAGTGAAGATGTAATTAAAAAATTAATCTCACAAGATGTGAAATTAGATGCGGTTATCGTGGATCCCCCACGTAAAGGGTGTGAGGAAAGTTTCTTACGTGATCTTTCAGCAATGAATATACAAAAAATAGTTTATGTTAGCTGTAATCCAGCTACATTAGCTAGAGATATGGAAATCATGAGAAGTCTTGGTTATAAACTAGGTGCAGTGCAACCTGTAGATATGTTCCCAGGGACGTATCATGTTGAGTGTGTAGTATTGATGTCAAGAGTTGCACCCGCTAAGTAAATAAAATATAGAAAATAAAGGCTTATTCTAGGCTATCGTTAAAAGGTATCGATAGCTTAGAGTAAGCCTTATTATTTGAGAGAAAATAAGGTTGAGTGGGAACATATCCATAGCCTAGAGTTGATACTAGAGAATGGATAATAAGAAAAAATGCACCCACTGGCACCCAGCTATAAATTTGACAATTGTAAAATAGCCTAATTAACATTATAATATAACTAAGAAACAAGTATACTAATCCTCTGCATATAGGGACGTGTACCTGGTGCTACAAAGATTGGATTATATTGGGATATTCCTGCAGGCGCTGAAAAACCAAACGATAAAAGAATTAAGAGTGGTAAATATATAAAGAGAGGTGATATTAATGGATAGAAGTGCTTTCATTAAAACTATGATAGAAGTATTGAAATATGATAGAAAATATAGAACAATTGAATCAAGAGACCAACTGTTGAGGTTAATAGGTAGAGCAAGAGTAAATTTTGTTCCACAATATGAATTTGCAAATCATGGGCGTTCCTATCAACATTGGGAGATTGTGGAATTACGAGTTCCGGTTCCTTTATTAGAAATCGCAGAAGAAAATGAGAAGATTCTAGAAGAGTTAGTAGAGTATGTATATGAGGAATCTGATGATTATGCTTTATATCACGTTGAAATACGTCCACAGGTAATTGATACACCAGATGAAGTAATAGAGCATAATGTAGTTTTTGATGCAATTCAAGATGAAGTGATTCAGGGAATTAGAGATGCTAAATTTATAATTTGGGCAGCTGTTGCATGGTTTTCTAATGAAGCTATTTATCAAGAGTTATTAGCGAAAAAGAAGCAAGGATTAAATGTAAGAATAATAGTTTCGCAGGAAGACTCGAATAAAAATATGATTTCAAAATTGAAAGAAAATAAGTTCGATGTTGTGGTCATTCCGAGATGGGGAAATAGAGGGTATAACCGTATGCATGATAAATTTTGTATCATAGATATGGACTATGTAATGCATGGATCATATAATTGGACACCAACTGCTAATAAAAATGTAGAAACCTTAGCAACTGCACTTGATCATGAACTTGTAGCAAAGTTTGCTAAAGAGTTTATGGAATTATATAATGGAATTTATTTTTAAACAAAGATAAATTTGAATTTAAGGAGGACAAAATGATTTTAGAAACGGAAAGATTGATTCTTCGTCCATGGGAAGAAAGTGATGCAAATGATTTATTTCAGTATGCCAGTAATCCAGAGGTTGGTCCGATTGCAGGTTGGCCTGTACATACCAGTGTTGAAAATAGCAAGGAGATTATAAAAAGTGTTTTTTCAGCACCTGAGACATACGCCATAGTTTTAAAAGAAACGATGCAGCCAGTGGGTAGCATAGGATTGATGATCGGCTCTGTAAGTGATAAAGGTATTCCTGATACTGAGGCGGAGATTGGTTACTGGATAGGAGTTCCGTATTGGGGTCAGGGTCTGATACCAGAAGCAGTTCGTGAGATTATGAGACATGGATTTGATGACCTGAATCTGGAGAAAATGTGGTGCGGTTATTTTGACGGCAATACAAAGTCAAAGAGAGTTCAGGAAAAATGTGGTTTCCGTTATCATCATACAAAAGAAAACGTTCTATGTGCATTTGAAGGTATTCTTCGCACAGAACACATAACCTGTCTATCAAAGGGAGAGTGGCTGTCGACTAAGTAAATCCCAGTTTGTCTAGGTAATACCTTTTAACGATAACCCTACTTATCGTTAAAAGGTTTATAGATATGTTCCCACATACGAACGCAACTACTTGACATACTTAGTGTTCACTCGTTTCATGTTGAGTGTGTAAGCTTGTTAGAGAAACGTTCCTAATAGCTATGAATAAATTATTGAAATACTTCTTTTACTACCAATATTTTCTGTTCTGAATGTAGTTCAGCATAAGGAACTGAGGTAGATTTATAAGAGACTGTGACAGCGAAGTTATAGTCTTTTTGAGGTTTTAATGGTATAATAAGATTATAAATGTGTATAATGTTTAAATTATCTGGAGGACGCATAATGTTGAATTTAGTAAAAGGTCACCAAGTTAGCTTGGTAGAAAACCTGTTTGAGTCATTTACAAAGTTAACTGAAAATTATTTGATGGCAAATGTACACGCAGAAAAAATATTAGAGGTTTTTCAACACTTTATTGCGATTCATGACGAGCCCTTGTTTTTTATTTTAGAATTGCCTGTCAGTATTGATAGAGAAAAAGTAATAGCAAAGAATATTATCAATGAACTCCATAAGGATGTTTATTACATTGATGATTGTTCAATAGAGGAATGCCTTGTACTGTTGATTAGATACGGTGATTTGCTTGTTAATGATGGACTAAGTAAGTTTGGATTTGGTGGGCACAAAAGTCATGATGAAATTATGCTTGATAGCTATAATGTTGTGACAATTTATAGTAAAGAACTATCGAAATTTAATGACTTTTTTGAACCTCATAATATTCAGTTTGTAGAAGAACTAGTGACAGCTTCGGAAACTTTTTCTGAGACTTCACCAGGAATTTCTGAAATCTATGAAAGTAACGGTAAAACTGTTTATGATTTGCCTGAAGAATTAGCTGAATGGGGAATATATTTAGCTGAAACTCGAACAGAATAGGTATATCTATAGGATTAGAAAGAGAATACTTCAATTCTCTAATACCGTTGGGATATTTTGTTACCTAATATAAAAAGTTCCCATTTTTTTCAATAGTATATTATAAAGATAGTTGACACAAGTGTTACACCTATGATAGAATTAACTAGAGGTGAAGAAAAATGGCAACTGATAAAAAAATAGAATAATGATTAGCTTGGATGATAAAAAAATCTAGAGAAACTTGAAAAATTTAGTAGAAGATGCTAGAGATAGAAGAGGAATGCGACTAACAAAAATCCCAGGTTATTGAATTACTCCTAAATACCGTTGATTATTTCGATGATATTATGGGAGCTATTTACTTAAAAAAATAAGAGCAAAATTGCTATTATTTTTTTTACAATCAAAGTGCAACACTAGTGAAAAAAAGGAGTGATAAAATGGTTGTTTATATTAGACAAAGTAAATTACCAAGTGAGGTTTCAATTAATAAATACAATGCTCAAGTAGGTGCATACTTACAAGGAGAAGAAGTTATTTTATATCAATCTTTTTCTGAAATAAAACAGCTAACAAGTGATGATACAGTTGTAGATTATATAACGGAGACCAGAGCATTGCTAAAAATGATGGGGTTAAACGTTCCAGTTTATGACTATCCTATTGAGCTTAAAGAGTTTTATGGTCGAAAGATTTATGCAGGTGTTTTAGGAGAGATTGTAAATATACCTGATAATTGGGGAAAATTTATTAAGCCCAAAGCTGGTTCAAAAATCTTTACAGGAAGAGTTGTTAATGGAACCCGTGATTTGATAGGTATTGGTCTACCTTTCGACTATCCTATATGGATTAGTGAGGTTGTAGAATTCATAGCTGAATGGCGTTGTTTTGTTTTAGATGGTCGCGTGTTAGATGTTCGGCCTTATACAGGTGATTATCATACACAATTTGATCCTAGTGTAATTGATGAAGCCATATCATGTTGGAAAGATGCGCCAATAGCTTATGGACTAGATATTGGTGTTACTAGTGATGGCAGGACACTTGTTGTTGAAGTAAATGATGGTTATGCATTGGGAAATTATGGACTATCTCCTTTAAAGTCAATCAATTTTCATAAAGCTAGATGGAAAGAATTGGTAAAACCTTATTTTGAAAAAAACGATATTTTTACTATGCCTGAAAATGAAAATATAAGTTTCTAAAAGGAAAAGAAGTAAATCTGTGTTTGACTGCAACTAGTTTTTTATTTTGAATAATGATATAATAGGATAGGAAAATAATGAGAACGCTATATGTTCAAAAGTTGATTAGGAAACTGTGAAATAACTTTCAAACAGTATTACCTATTTTTTAATAAGGGATTTGGTACAAGTCAGTATATTCTTTCGTTCTAAAGTGTTATTAAAATGTTGATTCTATCCCTTTTGTTCTATAATATAGAAGTTTACTAGCACCACATGTCGAGTGTGTAAGTTTGTTAGTGAAATGTGGATAATCGTTCAAAAATCAGAAGGACTAGAGATGTATATGTTGGAATTATATCAAAATCCTTCTTATAAAGATCTAGTCGCATTTGGGTCCTTAAAAGAAGGAAAAGAATTTGTATCCAAAATAACTGGATATACTATAGAAAATGAAGATGATTTTGTTTAAGGTAATAAAGTAGAAATAACGAACATTTATATGAAAGGTTTAGAGTAAACATGAGTCTATTATTTGAAGAATTTAAAACCATTTGTTTCCATTTAAATCGAGTCGGAATTACACCGACACTGATGGGGTCTTTGGGATTGGAGTTTAGAACGAAAGAAAATTGGGAGCCGTCTGACATTGACATTCATGTGCCTGGTGACCCTAGAGGTTGGGAAGCACCTGATCATCTTAGAATTTATGACTGGGACAAGATAATGAAAGTGATGAAAGACTTAGGCTATGTCTTAATAGATATTCATGAGCATGAATTCAAAAAGGATCGAGTGAGTGTTGAATTTGGAAGTATTGATTCCTTACATGATTTGCAGGAGTTTTGGAATCGGATATAGAGCTTATTCACATTGAAGGCATCACTTTTCGTCTTCCAAGTCTGGAGCAGTATCTAAGTATTTACAAAGCTTCTTCCCAAGACTCCTATCGAAATGATCACAATAACAATAAGGATTTTAAAAAGATCGAGTGGCTGGAAAGACATTTGTAAATTATCATATGAAAAGTAGTAAGTTGTAAGACTGGCTGCTATGTTATTTTAATATCATTTTTATTGGTTGTTTAATTTATACTATATGTAATTATAAAATTTGAAAAGTGAAATAAGGAGAAAGTTATGCCAGTAAATGAATATGGTCAGATGATTGGTGAGTCAATGGAAGGTTATACACCAGGTGAACGACCTTCTATTGATTTCCTAGAAGGGAGTTATGCTAGGATAGAGGCTCTTTCAGTGGAAAAGCATGTAGAGGATTTATTAGCTGTTTATGGCCCTGATACGCCTCGGGAGATGTGGACATACCTCTTTCAGGAGCCAGTGGCAGATATGGAGGAGCTGGTTAGCCTTTTAAATCAGATGTTGGCTCGTAAGGACCGTTTTTACTATGCCATCATAGACAAAAAGACTGGTAAGGCGTTGGGAACTTTTTCTCTCATGCGCATTGACCAGAATAACCGAGTGATAGAAGTGGGAGCTGTCACTTTTTCTCCAAAACTCAGGGGAACACGTATAGGAACAGAAGCTCAGTATCTCTTGGCTTGCTATGTCTTTGAAGAGCTTAACTATCGTCGCTATGAGTGGAAATGCGATGCCTTAAATCTGCCGTCTAGACGAGCTGCGGAGCGTTTGGGCTTTATTTATGAAGGAACTTTTCGCCAGGCAGTCGTTTATAAGGGTCGTACGAGGGATACGGATTGGTTATCTATGATTGATAGGGACTGGCCCCAAGTTAAATCTCGTTTGGAAACATGGTTGCGTCCTGAAAATTTTGATAAAAATGGACAGCAATATAAGAGCTTGAGAGAATTCTAAGATGTGTTGACATGATAACCATTAGAAAGCAAGAAATCATCAAGCTCGAGGATGTTTTGCATCTCTATTAGGTAGTCGGTTCAACAATTATACAAATTAACCTCAGATATTGGAACAGGCCTTGGTCCATTGACTGGTTATTTATTTAGCGTTTGATGGGGGGAAATAGTTTGCTTGATTCGTTTGGTTGGAGATGGTTTTTCATCAGTTTTTGTACAGGATTTGATTGTTTTGCCTATTTATCAGCGTCAAGGGATTGGTAGTGCCTTGATGAAACAGGATTTAGGGGATTTTAAAAGAGCCCACCAAGTCTAGCTAGTGACAGAACAGACAGAAAAAATGCGGAATTTTATCGTTCTATAGGTTTTGAAACCTTATTCACCTATAATTGGATGGGAATGATTTGGAGGAATTGAGAAGAATTACAATAATTCTTTTATCTTGAGTTAATTTTAAGTCTTCTATTGTATCATATAGTCATTGAGTAAAGATCTCCTAACTTTATTTAATAAAAAAATCCTAAATTTTTTTCTTTTTTTCATAATAATGGTTCTACGAAATTTAGTAATGATGAGAAGGGTCATGAGCTTTAAGTTCATGACTCCTTTTTTGATTCTTTGTCAGATTTGGTTGATTTTGAAAATTAGGGAGAAAGGAGCAATCCCAAAAGTCCTAAATTTTAACAAGATTTATATGAAAACTATAGATACAGTTCTTTGTTGATATCTAAATTCGCTCCATATGAAAATGATAAAATAAGAATATATAGTTTTGACAAAATAAAGTAGTATAAGGTAGTGTTCTTGTTCTACATTTTTTATTATTGGTGAACCTTAGGTAATATAGTATAATAGAATAAAAGAAAGTTGATTAAGGCTGGAAAGTTAGATATACATGAAGTTTTGGAGGTGAGCGTGTGATAGAAATTAGACCTAGTTTTAAAGATATAGAATCATTTGAGGAATTTAACAAGTACTATTGGTATCGAGAAGAACTTTCGCAAATATGTAGGTCTCTTGGGCTAGAGTATAGATGTACAAAGAAAGAATTGAACTATATTATTGAACAATATTTCAAGGGAAATAGAATAGAAAAGTCTACAAGAAAAGTAAACAAAAAACATGTCGAAGTAATATCTTTAAATACACCATTGCTAGAATGTGGTTTTTCTTTTAACCAAAAAAATTTAGAGATTATTTTTTTCAGCTGTAACAGGAGTTAGCCCGTTTAAATTTAATGCTGATATGGCAACGGCTTGGAGAAAAAGTAAAAAAAGTGATAACGATAAAGAATTTACAATTCAAGATATGATAAAAAAATATTATGGAGAATCAGATTATGCAAAGTATGATAATTCGACTTGTCAGTGGAATCAATTTCTAAAAAGATTTTTTTGTGCAGATGAACACAGCAATAATTATTCTAACAAGTTAAAAAGTTGCAGCTATCCTTTGGAAAGAAGTTAGAAACTCAAAAAAATGAAAAAAATTTATTCAAAAACAACTTCTAAATAAATATGGGTACAAATTAGGGGAGTACCGTAAATAAAAAAATATCTGATACTTTTTTTAACGATAGCTCACATCTAAAAAAATTATGAGGGGATTATAAGATGAACGATTATATAAAAATTAAACGAAGATAGATGGAATAATATAAAAAAATGACTATACTGAGCCGTTGACACACGAACAATTAGAAGAAGCTAGAAATAATCCAATTTCTGTTGCATTAACTATTGGAAAAAAAGTTCCAAAAGAATGGTTTGAAAAAGCAAATGGAAAAAAGATATTAGGTTTAGCCTGTGGTGGTGGCCAACAGGGGCCAGTTTTTGCTGTAAAAGGTTATGATGTAACCATAATGGATTTTTCTAAATCACAATTGCAAAGAGATGAAATGGTTGCTGAAAGAGAAGGTTTAAAAATTAACACAGTTCAAGGTGATATGACAAAACCATTTCCTTTTGAAAATGAAACTTTTGATATTATTTTTAATCCAGTTTCAAATGTATATATAGAAGATTTAGAAAATATGTATAAAGAAGCCTCTCGAGTATTGAAAAAGGGTGGATTGCTAATGGTCGGATTTATGAATCCTTGGATATACATGTATGATGCTGATATTGTATGGGATAAACCTGATGAGGAATTATTTCTAAAGTTTTCAATACCGTTTAATTCAAAAGAACTTGAAAAGGAAGGTAAGATAACCATAAATCCAGAATATGGATATGAATTTAGCCATACTTTAGAAACTCAGATTAGAGGACAACTAAAAAATGGTCTTGCTATGATAGATTTTTATGAATCGCGTGATAAAAGAAATAGATTATCACATTATGGAAATGACTATATAGCTACACTTTGTATTAAATTATAATCCTATAGAACATACTTCAGGAGAATAGTCCGTTTTATTTTACGTAAGTGTTGAATTTAAATACCAATTTGTCTAACTCGAACAATTAAATAAAAACGCCATAATATAGCAATTTATTAAACAGTAAATTAAAAAAATTTACTGTTTTTTTTCGTTTATATTGTCATATGCTTTTAGTTTATTCTTGAAAAAAATCTTACCTATGTTAATTTCTCTTTTATATTTACTTCACTATAATATTTTATACATTTTTTTCAATAATTAATTTTTCGTTGTGGATTTGTATACTATAAGGTTTATAAATTTTTTTAGAAAGGTAGCTTTTTTTATAAATTGTTTTCTATGAGCTATAATTTATAAGTTTTATTTATATAAATATATGATAAGTATCAAATGAATTTTTTTAGAAGCAATTATCTAAGGTATTATATTATTTTTTTATAATTCTCAATCTCTCTTGCTATTCTGCTTTTTTTCTTATTTTTTTCCATGGAGTATGTAGTTTATCAGAACATTTGGTTTATAAGATAATCGTACTTTATAATAATTTATATATTCTATTATTGCGAAAAATCCAAATGCTAAGAGATATAATTGTTGGAGTGAAAGTTTGATGATTTACTATTATTATTAATATAGACAGGTATAGTAGAATTATATCTAATCTTCTTAGGTGATTATAAATTTTTCCTAAAGCTTGTTTTTAGCGAAATTGTTATTTGATATTCTTTTTAAAAAGAACTAACCAAAAGATGGAACCTTGTATAAGGATAAAAACTTAGTAGGAATAGTGTGAAGATAACAGGAATTATAGATACAGTGTCAGTAATGTATATTTTTGAATATAAAGAAATTTATCCAAAATATAATAACTGCAACTAATTCACCAACAGCGAGACTTATTAAAGTTTTCTTTAAATGATTTTTTTCATGATAGTTCTCCTTGCATACTATTAATTACTTATATTATAACATTTTATAAAAAAATGTTATTTAAAAAAATTTTAGTAGTTATCATATGATAACATTTTTAATATTGATAATCTCTATCAGGGGAATTCATTTGTTGTTTTGTCAGTATTAGTATATAATCTTAATTGACAATATACATACTTTAGGAGAATAAGAATGAAGTTAGAAGATTTTACAGAACAGGAACAAGAGCAGATAAAGAAAGGTCTTACTTTTTCAGTAATTAGCGACAAAGAAACTGCAGAAAGAATACTCTCATTGGTTCCTGAAGAATTAATGAAGAAAATACCATTTTTTGTAAGAAAGCATGCTAATACTCGTACAGTTAAGAGAATTTCTATTGAATACCCAGAACTTTATGCAGCAGCACAACAAGAAGGTGAGTGGCCAGAAAAAGAAAAAGAAGAGTTACGTAAAGTTATTACGAGTATTTTCCAAGAAAAAATGAATAAGCATAGTATTAAGTAATTAGACATACAAATTAAGGATTTTTAGTATACGAGTATAACATACTGATCGATATTAAATTTAAGATTAAAATAAAAAAACGAACTAGATAGATTTTTATCAGTTCGTTTTTTTTATGAGATAATATACGTATATATTTTTAATATTTATTTCTTTTTATAATTGTCAGTAAAAAAATAATATTTTATTAATATACACTAAATTAATGAATAATTTAAAGATGTATAATAGTATTTTTTTGAATAGGAAGATATAATTTAAAAAAATAAAAATGGCAAATACTTGCTCATTTTATAGAGATATAATATAATTGTAAAGATATGAGATAAATTTATTATCTTTGTGTTGTTATATAAGGAGGAAGCTATGATTAATACAAAGAAATATGTAATAAGAAAAGTGATAGTAATTGCTACTAGTATACTTATAGGCGTTACTACAGATTCATTTGAGACAATTTATGCACAGCAAGCTAGTGAAAAATAATAAATTGAGTGATTTAAACAGTATTGATTCAAAAATCTATCGGAAAAATCTGAAAAAGTAGAAAAATACTATTTCTTCAGAAGATAAACTTTTAGGAGAGATTATTAAGGAAAAAGATTGATTGGAATTTAATCGATAAAAAAAGAATTTTTTTGAACTACTTATTGTCTGGTATTAAAGTTGATAAAAAAATAAAGAGAGAAATAAAAAAATTTATGGTTAGTTAAGGTAAATGAAATGTTAATTACCCATTCTAATAATGAAAAATCTTCAAAAAAATAAAGAATATCTTAGAAGAGGACCTAGAAGAAGACAATAAAAAAATAAAGAAATAAATGCTGACTCTAAATCAGAAAAATAAAGATGTGGTAAAAAGAAACACCTAAAAAAAGAAATTGATTCAGGAAAAAGGAAAAGAAGTTTCTAAAGAAGAACAAAATGATAAAGATAAAAAAAGAAACGGAGTTAATGATACAAAAAAATATTTTTAACTTCTAAATTATCAAATCATGATATATCTGTTTCTTTCGATAAAAAAATAAAATAAATGCTGATTCTATATTTGTTGCTAGTATAAGCGATAAGAAATTAGATAAGGAAATTATTGATAAATTAGGTGATGAGTATAAAATTGTTGAGATTTTTTTGAAATTTATTTTTAAAAAAAGATGGTAAGAAGATATCTAGCGATGGGGAACGTACGATTAAGGTACCTGTTTCTAAAAAAATGATAGTACAGAATTAGAAGTATACCATATTACAGAAAAATAATATTTTTAGAAAAAAAGTTGAGAGTAGTTATAGCGAAGGTGTGTTGCAATTTAATATAAATCACTTTAGTAAATTTACTATTTTAGAAAGAATTAGAGTAAGAGCTAAAGATTTAGAAAGTCGTACACAAATAATGACACAAGTAAAAAGCGAACTATGAAGAAAGTAAAGGAGAAATTTATAGTAACACTGATAGAAGTTCTAAAAAAAGTAGAGAATAATAAAAAAAGAGATGGAGAAACTTCCAGGAACTGGTTTAGAATCAGAGACAGCTGTTAGTATGGTATTATTAGCTCTAGTAGCAATAATATTGATTAGAAGAAAAACAAGTACGATAAACTTTATTCAAACTAAAAAGTAGTGAAAAATTCGATTTTTTTGTCAAATTTGATTAGTATATAATAAATGCGAGGTATGGAAAAAAATTCCAGCCTCGCATTTATTATAAATAAAACTACTAAAGAGGAGATTATATGAGGATTTTTAGATTTGGTAATTTCAAATTATATATTTCAGTTGTATTAAGATTATTTGTTTCTCATTAAAAAAATATAAAAATTTAATGAAAAAAAGAAAAAAATTCTAAATTTTTTTCTAGAAAGTGTATTAGTTTTTTTAGTCTATTTATAAGGTTATTTTATTCATAAGAAGATATAGTTATTTGAATAACTTTCTGATTATAATAAAAAAATGATATTTATTATAAAAATTTTTTTTATAGGAATTAATAAAAAAACACGTAATTTGAAATAATATTGCTGAGATTATAATATTATTTTGCTATCATTATATATAAAATTATGGTAATATGATATGAATTAGAGATTAAAAAAAGGTTAAGAGGTTTAATGACGAAAAAAATAATCAGAAAAAGATTAATTACATTTTTTTATAGTGATGTTTGGCATTATTGCGAGTGGTTATAATAGTTTTTTTGAAACCTTTGGATAGTATAATTATTAATTTTATTCAAGGTTTAGAAAAATCCAGCACTTACAAGTATATATTTAAATGTGACTAATATAGCAGATATGAAGCAAAGTGCAGCAATAACAGTTATAATAGTTATAATTTTATTTGTAAATAGGTTTAGAAGAGAGGTTCTATTTTTAACTTTTACAATGGGTACGTGTGGTATAGTGATGGCGTTTATTAAGATAATTTTTAATCGTCCTCGTCCTAATATTCATCGTTTAGTAGAATTAAATAGTCTAAGTTTTCCTAGTGGGCACACGACTTCAGCAACAATATTGTATTTAACATTGGCATTAATATTTATGAAATTATCGAAGAAAGGAAATAATAATTATTTTCCTATTCTTATAGCGATAATGGGAATTTTGTTTATAGCGACTTCTAGAGTGTATTTAGGAGTACATTATCCGACGGATACAATGGCCGGGATGTGTTTAGGTAGTGTGATAGTATTAACTTATAATCTTATCTATTATAATAAAAAAAGTAGAGGTGAGGTAATGTGAAAAAAAGTTTTATTAATAACAGGTTCATTTGGAAATGGGCATCTTCAAGTATCAAAAAAATATTAAAGAAACATTTGAAAAAAATATCATGCTGATGAGGTTGAAGTTATCGAAACAGACTTGTTTTTTTACAGGCTCATCCGAATTTGACACCAGTTTTAAAAAAATTATATTTATACAGCTTTTCATATTTTTAGAGATATTTACGGGTATTTATATTATGCAGGGAAAAAAATCATAGTAATATCTCTGTTTATAGATATTTTAGTTCTGAGTATTTGAAAAAAACTAGTAAAACAGGCCAAACCAGATATTATAGTATCAACATTTCCAACTCCAGCTTTATCATTATTGAAAGATAAGAAGATACCAATAGTTAATATAATAACGGATTACCATTTTCATAAAAGTTGGTTAGCTAAAGGAGTAGTTAGATATTATGTAGCGACAGATGGAACTGAAAAAGAGTTATTGAAGTTAAATGTAGAAAAACAAAAAGTTAAGAAATTTGGAATACCGATTGCTGAAAAAAATTCGATAATAAAATAGATGTTGAAGAGTGGTTGGAAGATAATAAATTAGATATAGATAAAAAGACAGTTTTATTATCTGCTGGTGCTTTCGGGGTTTCTACTGATTTTTCAAAACTTATTGGGAAAATATTGCTGAAAAATAACGATACTCAAGTAGTAGTAATCTGTGGTAAAAATAGAGAATTGAAGAATGAATTAGAAATGAATTATGCTGAACAAGAAAGGGTTAAGATTCTAGGATACACTGAAAAATATGAGAGAATGGATGCAGGTTTCTGATGTTCTTATAACTAAGGCAGGAGGAGTAACAGTTTCTGAAGCATTAGCAAGTAATATTCCACTAATTCTTTTTAATCCAGTTCCTGGGCAAGAGATGGAAAATGCTATCTATTTTAGGAAAAATGGAATGGCAAAAATTGCTGAAAATTTAGAAGAGGTACTAGATTGTTTAGAAGAACTGTTTTTTGAAAATAATATTAAGAAGATTAAATATAGTATGACAAGAAATTATTTACCGCATGCAAGTTATAATATTTGCAAAGATATTATGGGAATTTTAGAGTTGAATAAAATATAATATTAATTAATTCTATGTGTGTTCTAAACGAGGGTGACTCGATGAAATGATTTTTTTAAAATCATGATTTTTGAGTCACCCCTTTTTTATTTTGTCAAAATAGCAGGTTGAATATACAAGGTTAAGTTGTAACTTCGTATGTCAGCTGAGTAGAGTTAAGTGTGATTTTTACTTATTTGTTGCTGTGGTTAATTCTTGTCTTGTCTTTTTCTCTTTTTATTGTTGTGGTATAATAGCATATAGAGTGAGTCGTTAGAAAACATTCAAGGTATAATACGACAATTAAGAAATAAAGATTAAAATAAAAAATTTAGGAGATAAGAGTGAGAGTAGTTTTACTTTGTAGGTATGATGGTAGTAATTACCATGGGTTTCAAATACAACCAAATAATAATACAATTCAAGAAGAAATTGAGAAGAGTTTAAAGAAAATTAATAAAAAAGATGTACGACTTTATATGAGTGGCAGAACAGATAGTGGTGTTCACGCTTATGGTCAGGTATTACATTTTGATACTGATTTGAATATTCCAGATGAAGCATGGGTTAAGGCGTTAAATGCCACTATTCCGAAAGATATTAGAATAGTGGGAGCTACGTCAGCTTCGGAAGATTTTCATGTTAGGTATAATAGTACACAAAAAACATACTATTATAAACTGTATATCGGAAGAGAAGTGGATCCATTTTTATTAAATTATGTGGGTAAACATAGTTTTGATTTTAATTTCGAAAAGGCTCAAGAAGCGTTACAATACTTTATTGGAGAACATGATTTTTCATCATTTTGTTCGAAAAATTCTAGTGTTGAGGACAAGGTTAGAACAATATATAGTTTAACTATGGAAAAAGATTCGGTTAACCCTAATATTGTAAACTTTGAAATTACTGGGAATGGTTTCTTGTACAATATGGTTAGAATAATTATAGGAACTATACAAAATGTGGCGGCTGGTAAATATGAGGCGGAGTATGTAAAAGAGATATTAGATAAAAAAGAACGTCAATTTGCAGGGCCTAAAGCTGATGCAGCAGGATTGTATCTTAAAGAAGTAGTTTATGACGATGATAAAATAAATAAATTTATAAATAATAGTTTAAAAGCTTACTGTAATAAATAATGGGAGTGACTCAAAAATCGTGATTCGAAGAAATCGATTTTGTCGAGTCACCCCCACAAAGTTTATTAGATATCTAAAAAGCTTTTATAAAGCGTATTTAGATATCAATAAACCACTGCGTCTATGAGTTCTCATATGAACTTTGTCAAATTTTAGGACTTTTGGGTCAACCCCGAGAGAAACCAAAGCGAAAGTTCTCTTTAAGAAAAATGAAAATGATATAAATATATTTAAATAGCTATCCGTATTTGGTTTGAGAAAAATCGGGATATTTGATATAATATAAAGATATTCTATAGAAAATTAGGTAATAAAATGATAAAAATTTGAAGATGTTTTTTTCAATATTCTAGTTCTAAAAAAAGACTGCATTATCAAATATAAATTTAGAAATAAAAGAAGGGCGTTGGCTTAGTGTTTTAGGAAAAAACGGAAGCGGAAAGTCAACGCTTATGAAGTTGATTTATGGGCAGAATTTAGCAACTTCTGGGAAAGTAACTTTTAATAATAAAGAATACAATAAAGAACTTTATGATGATATAAAAAATAAGATAGCAATTGTTTTTCAAAATCCTGATAATCAGTTCGTAGGGTCTACTGTAGAAGAAGATATAGCATTTGGACTTGAGAATAGAAATGTTCCTCAAGAAAAGATGGATGAGATAATAGATAGAGTATTAGAAATTGTTGATATGACGGACTATAGGAAATATGAGCCTTCATCATTATCAGGTGGGCAAAAACAAAGGGTGGCAATAGCATCTTCGCTAGCTTTAGATCCCAAGATTTTAATATTGGATGAGGCTACGAGTATGTTAGATCCTAAAGCTAAGAAGTCTATTTTAGAATATATAAAAAAAATAAATAAAGAAAAAGGAATAACTATAATTTCTATCACTCACGATGCAGAAGAGAGTGTTTATTCAGATGATATTGTCATATTAGAAAGCGGAGAAATAGTTTATCAAGGAAATTATGCAACGCTATATGCTGATACTGAGATTTTAGAAAAATATAGCTTAGAGGTTCCTTTTGTAGAAAGAATAAAAAAAGATTTAAACAATTACCTGAATCAAGAAATATTTGAAATAGAAGAAGATGAGGGGAGTGTAGTAAGAAAAATATGCAAATTAGTTTAAAAAATGTAAGCTATACTTATAATTATAAGACCCCGTATGCTAGAGAAGTCTTAAAAGATATAAACTTGAAGATAGATGAAGGAAGTTATACAGTAATAATAGGTAAGACGGGTAGCGGAAAATCTACTCTTATAGAGCATATTAACGGCTTATTATTGCCCACAAAAGGAGAAGTAGCAGTAGATAATATATTGATTACTAATCCACAGAGTAAAAAAGAAAGAAGAGAGTTGGCTAAGACACTGAAAATATTAAGACAGGATGTTGCGGTGTTATTCCAGTTTTCTGAACAGCAATTATTTGAAACAAGCGTACTAAAGGATATTATCTTTGCGCCTTTAAATTATGGAGTAGCAGAAGAGAAAGCTATCTCGAAAGCAAAGGAATTAATAAAATTAGTAGGACTTGACGAGAGTTACTTGGATAAATCACCTTTTGAATTGTCAGGAGGAGAGATGAGGAAGGTTGCCTTATGTGGTGTGCTTGCCTTAGAACCTAAAGTGCTAATATTAGATGAACCGACAGTAGCTCTAGATTATCAGAGTCGTGAGGAAATCATGGCTATGGTGAAAAGACTTAAAGAAGAGTTCGATATGACGATAGTGCTCGTAACTCATAATATGGATTATGTATTGGAATATGCGGATAAAGTTTTTGTCCTAAAAAATGGAGAAATTAGTTTTGAAGGAAAAGTAGAGGACCTTTTCTTGAATGAACAAATCCTTATGGACAACTCATTAGAATTACCAGAAGTATTGAAATTTTACAAAAAATTAGAAGAGAGTAATATAGTTTTAGATGCTTTTCCTAGAAAAATATGAAGAATTAATTAATGCTTTAAAAAAATAAGATAGGAAGTAGTAGAAATGAATAATTCGTTAATAAGTAAGTATATTCCATTAAATACTATTATTCATAATCTCGATCCGAGAACTAAAATATTTTTTTGTAATTTGGTACTTAGTAGATGTCTTTATTGCATATAATATAATAGAATTTTCTATCTTATTTTTTTAATGTTGATTTCGGTAGTTATACTATCTAAAACGAGTCCGGCATTTTTAATTAATAGCGTAAAAGCTATTAGTATACTAATTTTATTTACTTCATTGATTCACCTTGTTTTTAATAAAAAAGGTGATGTGTTGTACGAAGTATTAGGTTGGAAGATTTATAGTGGTGCACTTTTAGGAATTGCATTGATTACAGTTAGGTTTATTTTAGTTGTTGCGATAATGGTTGTCTTTATGGCTACTACTTCGCCAACAGAAATAACAAGTGCAATAGAGAAGAGTCTTGGTTTCTTGCAAAAAGTAGGGGTGCCAATCTCGACTTTTGCGCTAGTATTATCTATTTCACTTAGATTTATTCCGACTATATTAGAAGAAACTAATAGAATAATAAATGCACAGGTGTCACGTGGTTCAGACTTTAATGAAGGAAGCTTAGCGCAGAAAGTAAGGAAGTTTATTCCTATACTGATACCGTTATTTATAGCTACTTTAAAAAGAGCTGATGAGCTTGCTACTGCAATGGAAGTAAGAGGATATTCTACTACTGGGGTAAGAAGTAAGTATAAAGTATTAAAGTATAATAAACTAGATTATTTAAGTTATATATTAATAATAGTTATTACAATATTTATAATGTTAGTGTAGTATGAAATTTTAGAAAGGAGATAGGATGGAAACTGAAATAATTAATATTTCGAAAAGTGAAAGTAAAGAAGAAATATACAGTAAGTTAACTGAGTATTATAAAAAAGGGAAGCTTGTAGCTATTCCAACAGAAACTGTTTATGGCTTAAGTGCTAACGCTATGGATGATGAAGCGGTGAGTAAGATATATGAGGCGAAAGGTCGTCCGAGTGATAATCCGCTAATTGTTCATTTTTATGAAATGAGTCAGCTAGATAATATCGTTGATTATAGTGATGAAAATGTTAAGAAACTTATAGATAAGTTCTGGCCAGGTCCGATGACTTTAATTTTAAATGTTAAAGAAAATAACGGTATTTCTAAAAAGGTTACTGCGGGTTTAAATACGTTAGCTGTGAGAATGCCGTCTAATATTACTGCTCGAGAATTATTAAAAGAAACTAAAGTTCTATTAGCAGCACCAAGTGCTAATACAAGTGGAAAGCCATCTCCGACAAAATTTGAACATGTGTATCATGATTTGAATGGGAAAATAGATGTAATAATCGAAGATGAACAATCGGATATTGGTTTAGAAAGTACAGTTATCGATTGTACAAGATATCCACTTGTTATTGCTCGTCCCGGAGATATTACTAAAGAAGATATTGAGTCTGTATTAGGAGAAGGTAGTGTGAAGTATAATGACGAAATACTTACACAAAATGCAACGCCTATATCACCAGGAATGAAATATAGACACTATTCTCCTGAAGCGGAATTAGTATTGTTTAATGATTCATTTGAAAAATTTAATAAATATTTTAAAAAGATAAAAATCAAAAAACAGGTTTTTATTACATACAAAGAAATGGAATCTAGAGTTAATGATTTAAATGTTTCTATAAAAATATTTAGCAGATAATGAGAAAAAAGTGTTGAACAATCTAATAAAAAAATTTATATAATATTCTAAGGGAGTTTGATGAAGAAAAGGTAGAGGAGATTTTTATACTACCAATCGAAGAAACGAAAGAGAATAAAGCTTTGTTGAATAGACTTAATAAAGCTATAAGTAAAAAATAAAATAGGAGATTTGTAATGAAAAAGTTATATGTAGTTATACCTTGTTACAATGAAGAAGAGGTATTAAACGAGACTGCAAAAAGATTAGAAGTTAAAATGAATTCTATGATAGAAGAAGATTTAATTTCTAAAGATAGCCGTGTTGTCTTAGTGAACGATGGTTCAAAAGATAGAACATGGGAAATGATAGAAGAACTTCATGAAAAAAATCCATTATTCAGTGGTATTAACTTAAGTAGAAATAGAGGACACCAAAATGCACTTTTAGCAGGACTTATGACAGTTAAAGATCACTGTGATGTAAGTATTTCTATGGATGCTGATTTACAAGATGATATTAACGCTATGGATGAAATGATGAAGAAATATCTAGCTGGTGCTGATGTTGTTTACGGTGTTCGTTCTGCAAGAACTACGGATACATTCTTTAAACGTTTCACAGCTGAAGCTTTCTATAAAGTAATGGAAAAACTAGGTGCTAATACGGTATTTAACCATGCTGATTACCGTTTAATGAGTAAACGCGCATTAGAAGGATTAGCTCAGTTTAAAGAAGTGAACTTATTCTTACGTGGTATTGTTCCTATGATAGGATATCCAAGTGATATCGTTACATATGAACGTGCAGAAAGATTCGCTGGAGAAAGTAAATATCCATTATCTAAGATGTTAGCATTCGCTTTTGAAGGTATTACATCTTTATCTGTAAAACTAATTAGATTTATTACTATAGGTGGAGCATTAATGATATTTATTGCTGCAATAGTATTTTTCTACACATTGTATAGTTATTTTGCAGGATTTGCAAGACCAGGATGGTCAAGTTTAATGATATCAATGTGGTTTATAGGTGGAATGATTATGATTTCACTAGGTATTGTGGGTGAATACGTAGGTAAAATCTACTTAGAAACAAAAGGACGCCCAAGATTTATTGTTGAAAAATTCTTAAACGAAGAGAAAAACGAAAAGGAATAATTGACAATGAATAAGGAAATATTAAATAAATTTTCTAACTTTTTAGTAAAAGTTATAGCTGTGATTTTCGTAGTACTTATGGGGATAAACTCTTTATTAGTATTAACAAAAACAGCGGTATTTCCGAAAGATTATCAAGAAACTTTATATTATGAAAAATGTTAGTGCTATACTAAATATTATGTTCCTTATAATATTTAGTATAGTTATCTTAATATTAGCAAGATATTTGAAGAAAAATAATAAGTGTTCAAAGATTAGTTTTTAATAGTAATGATTTATGCATTTATTATTAGTATCTTGTTTGCAATATTGAGAAGAGACTATGTTCAGTTTGATCCATTTAACGTAATGATCAAGCTAATAATTTCATAAGAGAAAAACTACAGTGGTCTTGATAAAGGAAATAACTATTTATACATATATTCACATCAAATTACAACAGTATTTTTTTATTCCAAATTATACTGTCATTATTTGGTAGAGCAACGTTTATTTTATATATAATGCAAAGTTTTTTTCAATAAGTTATATTATCTTTATGTTATATAAAAATATCTAATATAATGTTTGATGATGAAGATACAAATTATCTAGTTGTAATTCTTAGTGGTCTATGTTTTCCATTAATATTTTTATGTTGCATTTGTTTACGGATTATTACCAGGTATGTTTTTTTAACATTACTGGCTTACTATTATTTTTATAAAGTATATTAAACATAAAAAAATGGTATATGTTGGTAATAAGTGCTATTAGTATTAATGTTGCGATACTATTTATAGGTAATAACTTAATACATATGTTAGCTATATTCTCGGCGGCAGTTATTTATCTTATTAGAGTAAGGGATAAAAAAGTCATTGCGTTTATAGTAAGCTGCCTATTTTTAATGAGTGCTTCTAAGAGTTTAATTTATAATTATTATGAAGTGAAGAGTCAAAAGACAATTGCTGACGGTGTACCCAAAATTACATGGATAGCGATGGGAATGCAAGAAGGTGATCGTGAAGCTGGTTGGTGGAATAGATTTAACTATGATATTATGCCAGAAGAAGATTATGATACAAAACGCATAACTGAAATCTCTAAGGATTCTATAAAACAAAGAGCAGAGGTATTTAAGAAAAATCCTAGGTATGCTGTAGATTTTTATCAAAGAAAATATGAAAATCAGTTTATAGAACCAACATTCCAGAGTTTATTAGTGACTGCACCTCAAAGGAATTTCGATAATGAAACTAAGTTAGAAAAAGTGAAAGACTTTTTTGTAAAACAAATTTACTTTGATGAAACTCATCACGTACTTACTTTTATTATGAAGGTATTTCAAGTGTTTGTATATATATTTTCTGTAGTATTTGCAGTAAATGTTTATAAGAAGAAAAAAAGAAATACTAACGATAATTCCAGTCGCTTTTTATCGGTGGAACGTTATTCCATATGATTTGGGAAGCGAAAAGTAGATATGTATTTCCGTACTTTGTATTTTTAATTCCACTTGCAGCATATGGGCTAGTAATTGTAAGAAATAAAATAACTGAATATAGAAAAAAATAAAGAGGAAAAAAATGAAAAAAAGGTAATATATAAAAGCTTTTATCATAACGTTATTAGGATTAACAGTATCTGCTCCTGCAATAAAGGCCAATGATGTCTATATACCTTTTGGAGAAAAAGAAATTTACTGAAATTGAAAAATAGCGAAAAAATAGAGTTCGATGATCTTAATCTTAAAGCAGCTTTAATAGAATACTATAAGTTTCATATTAATAAAGACTTTAAAGGTGAGGAAATGACTGTAGGTATGATGGAACAATTTACAAGTCTGTCATTACCTTGGAAAAAAACATTTTTTTCTCTAAAAAGGTTTAGAATACGCTGTTAATCTAAAAAAATCTAAACTTATCTAATAATTTTATCGAAGATATTACACCATTAGAAAAAAATTAGTTGGATTAGAGGATTTAAATCTTACTAACAATAAAAATAAAAAGATCCAAAGAGTTTAGCTAAATTAACAAAGTTAAGACAATTAGTACTTAGAAAAAAATTTAATGAATAATTTAGATTTTCTAAATGATTTAAAAAGTAGAATCATTAGATATTTCTATGAATAGTGTTTTAAAAAGATTATATTCCGAATAATTTAAAAACTAGATAATCTAAGAAGTCTAAATCTTTCTAGTATAGGTTTTAGATAATATATCATTTTTTTAAAAAAATGCAGGGAAACTGGAGAGTCTAGTTGCTGAAGAAAAATGCTATTAAAGATATTACAGCATTAGCTGAATTGAAGTCTTTGAGGACTTTATATTTAGATAGAAATAATATTAGCGATATTACAGCGCTGAAAGATTTAGCAAGTTTAGAAGAACTACTATTATAAAAAAATAATATCGAGAATGTAGATGCGTTAAAAGATAAAAAAATATCTATATCGATTAATGTTAAATGATAATCTAGGTTTAAAAAAATATAGATACATTAAAAAGATGTACCAAATATTTCTAGCTTAGATATATCTAATACTTCGGTAACCGATATTTCAGCATTAAAGGATGCTAAGTATCTATATTATATCGCTTTGAAAGATACTAAAATCAGTGACGGTGATATAGCTGCATTTGAGAAAGGTAATTTAGAAGTTAAAAAGTCTAATAACATAGATAAAAAAAGCTAGAAATAGTAAAAAAACAGAAGCTGCAAAAATATTTTTAGTATTAAAAAAATTATATTTTTCATGGTGTTAATACTAATTTTTCACTTTTAGTGGTATTAGAAGCTACTGGAGAAAAAAATAAATAAAATGTAAAAAGATAGATGAGTTTCCCTTGAAATTCATCTATCTTTGTGCTAGAATTACATTAATGAAATAAATCAACGTATACTTAGGACAAGATATATATTTAACTTATTTGAGAGAGGGTATGGTGCTGAAAATACCTATAAGCAATATATGTTACTACCTAGCTAATAGTATTAACATAGTTAGTGAGCTTTATTCACAAAGAGGAAGTAAATTTACTTCGAATTTGGGTGGTACCACGAAAAGATTCGTCCCTTCTTTAGTTTCGGCTAGAGAAGGGGCTTTTTTAATTTCTAAGTAAGTTAGACTAAGTATATAAAAAAGAAGGAGACCTTAATATGGCTAAATTAGTTTTTCCAGATGGAAATGTAAGAGAATATGATAATAAAACACCTTTAGAAATTGCGGAAAGTATCAGTGTTAGTCTTAAGAAAAAAGTGATTTCTGCAAAATTAGATGAGGACTATATCGAAGTTAACAAACCAATAACAAAAGATGGTCACTTAAAACTTATCGTTGCAGATGATGAAGACAAAGACAGTTTATATGTATTACGTCACACTTGTGCACACGTATTAGCACAAGCATTAAGAAGACTATATGGTAAAGATGTACACTTCGGTGTTGGTCCAGCTATCGATGGTGGATTCTACTATGACTTTGACGCTGAATACAAAGTATCAGAAGAAGACTTCAAAGCAATTGAAAAAGAAGTTAAGAAAATTATTAGCGAAAATCATGCAATTGAAGGTCGCGAAGTAAGTAAAGAAGAAGCTTTAGAAATCTTTAAAGAAGATCCATACAAAGTAGAATTAATTAACGATCTTCCAGCTGATGAAGTAATTACAGTTTATACACAAGGAGACTTCACTGACCTTTGTCGTGGAGGACACGTAAGTTCAACTTCAAAAATTAAAGAATTTAAATTATTATCTGTAGCCGGTGCATACTGGAGAGGTAACAGTGATAATAAAATGCTACAACGTATCTACGGAACAGCTTATTTCACTAAAGAACATTTAGAACAACACTTAGTACGTCTACAAGAAGCACGTGAGCGTGATCACAGAAAACTAGGTAAAGAATTAGGAATTTTCACAACAAGTCAAAAAGTAGGTGCTGGATTACCATTATGGTTACCAAATGGTGCTACTATCCGTCGTACTATCGAAAGATATATCGTTGATAAAGAAGTAGAATTAGGATATGATCACGTTTATACTCCAATTATGGGATCTAAAGATCTATATATTACAAGTGGACACTGGGAACACTACCAAGAAGATATGTTCCCACCAATGGAAATGGACCACGAAACAATGGTACTTCGTCCTATGAACTGTCCTCACCACATGATGGTTTATAAAAATGAACGTCACTCATACCGTGAACTTCCAATCCGTATCGCAGAGCTTGGAATGATGCACCGTTATGAAGCAAGTGGAGCAGTAAGTGGATTACAACGTGTTCGTGGTATGACTCTAAACGATGCTCATATTTTCGTACGTCCAGATCAACTTAAAGATGAATTTAAACTTACTGTAGGACTTATCGAAGAAGCGTATAAAGACTTAGGTATTAAAAACTTCAGCTACCGTCTATCATACAGAGACCCTGAAAACACTGAGAAATACTTTGATGATGATGCAATGTGGAATAACGCTCAACAAATGTTAAAAGAAACTGCTGATGAGTTAGGTTTAGACTATGTTGAAGCTGAAGGTGAAGCTGCATTCTACGGACCAAAACTTGACGTTCAAGTAGAAACAGCAATCGGAAAACAAGAAACATTATCTACAATTCAATTAGACTTCTTATTACCAGAAAGATTTGAATTAGAATATATTGGTGAAGATGGAAAAGCTCACCGTCCAGTAGTTATACACCGTGGTATCGTATCAACAATGGAAAGAATGGTTGCCTTCTTATTAGAAGAGTACAAAGGAGATTTACCAACATGGTTATCACCAAACCAAGTACGTATTATCCCAGTAAACAATGACTACCACTATGATTATTCTAAAGAAATCATGCAAGAACTTAAAAAAGCTGGTGTTAAAGTAGCCATCGATGATAGAGATGAAAAACTAGGATATAAAATCCGTGAAGCAGCAAGCAAAAAAATTCCATATACTTTAGTAATTGGAGATAAAGAAGTAGAAAACAGAAATGTTAATGTAAGAACATTTGGTTCACACGATCAAAAAGAAGAAAGCTTTGCTGAATTCAAAGAAAATATCCTAAGAGAAATCAACGAAAGATTAATCGAGAAAAACGCATAGTAAAATAATCAGGGAAGGGGTGGAAATTCATCCCTTCTCCTAATAAGGAGAGATATAATGTTAACTCAATTAACAAAAAATGTAAAAAAAGGTCAAGTTAGAGTGAAAATTAAAACTACTCACGGAGATATGACTTTCAAATTATTTGAAAAAGATATTCCAAAAGCAGTAGAAAACTTTTTAACTCACGCAAAAAATGGATACTATAAAGGTATTATTTTCCACCGTGTAATTAAAGACTTTATGATTCAAGGTGGAGACCCAACTGGTACAGGTATGGGAGGAGAGTCAATCTGGGGACGTAGTTTCGAAGATGAATTCTCAATGGATTACTTCCACTTCTACGGTGCGTTAAGTATGGCAAATGCTGGACCAAACACAAATGGAAGTCAATTCTTTATAGTTCAAAATTCTCATGTAGATGCTAGAACTTTACAAGCACTTGAACAAGGTGGTTGGCCACAAGAAGCTGTTGAAGGATATGCTAAACTAGGGGGAACTCCTCACTTAGATCACCGTCACACAGTATTTGGACACCTAATCGCTGGTGCAAAAAAACATTAGAGAAAAATTGCAGCTGTGAAAAACTGGAGCTCAAGATAAGCCAGTTGAAGAAGTTGTGATTCTTGATATAGAAGTTAAATCAAATATAAGAAAGCAAGATTAATGAGATTAATCTTGCTTTTCTATATATTCATGAATAAAGAATAATTATATAATTTTTAGAATTTAGAATTTAGAGCTTATGATAATTTAGAGAACAAAAAGAAAAGTGTTTTTTTTAGAATAAAAATATTATTAGTTAATTTAAAATTTACTTAAAAAAATTAATTAAAAAAATAGAAAAAAATACTTTTTAAAATGACTATTCATGTGATATAATTATGAAAGTTTGAATATAAAAAAAGGAGAAGAAGAATGGCAGAAAAAACAAGAGTAAAACCAATTCTAGATGTTCATGAAAAGCCTAACTTAGCTCTATGGGTAACGTTAAGCTTACAACACTTATTTGCAATGTTTGGAGCGACGGTGTTAGTACCGATTTTAACAGGATTACCAGCAAGTACTGCTTTAACGACATCAGGTATTGGAACACTTACGTATTTATTAATAACTAGAGGTAAAATTCCTGCGTATTTAGGATCTTCATTTGCCTTCATTAATCCGATTATTGTGCTTTCAACTACTCACAGTGTTGAAACAGCAATGCTTGGTGCATTTTTAGCCAGCTTAGTTTATGGGGTTGTAGCAATGTTAATTTACAAATTTGGTGTGAATTGGCTATTGAAACTTTTACCACCAGTAGTAGTTGGACCTATTATCATTGTTATTGGACTTGGGATTGCTCCTACAGCAATCAATATGGCGATGTACAAAACAGTAGATGGAGCTAAAGTTTATGATTTAAAATACTTCGTAGTAGCTCTTATCACATTAGCAGCAACAATCTTCTGTTGTGTTGCTTTAAGAGGATTTGCTAAACAAATTCCAGTATTATTAGGAATTGTGTTTGGATATATTGTCGCTGTATTTGCAGGATTAGTTGATTTCCAACCAGTCATTGACGCTCCTTGGTTTAGCTTACCGAAGTTCACAATTCCTTTTGTGACATATACACCACATTGGAATGTAGCAGCATTAGCAATGGTACCTATTGCTATAGTAACAATTAACGAACACATCGGTCACCAAATGGTATTATCTGAAGTAGTAGGAAGAAACTTCTTAAAAGATCCAGGATTACACCGTTCAATCTTAGCTGATGGAACAGCGATGATGTTTGCATCACTTTTAGGTGGACCACCAAGTACAACATACGGTGAAAACATTGGGGTGCTTGCTATTACACGTATCTTCTCTGTATTCGTATTAGGAGGAGCAGCGGTATTCGCACTTATCTTAAGTTTTGTAGGTAAGTTCTCAGCTCTAATCTCTACGATTCCATCACCAGTTATGGGTGGGGTATCAATCTTACTATTCGGTATAATCGCTTCAAGTGGACTTAGAATGTTAGTAGATGAAAAAGTAGACTTAAGTATCAACAGAAACTTAGTAATTTCATCAGTAATTATCGTTTTAGGTGTAGGAGGAGCAATGCTTAAGTTCGAAAGCATTAACTTCGAACTTCCAGCAATGGCACTTGCAGCTATCAGTGGTGTGTTATTAAATGCATTCTTACCAAAAGAAGATAAAAAATAGAGATTAATTAAATAGCTAGTAACTTGTATTAACAGGTTACTAGCTATTTTTTTATATGAAATATTTCTTATTCAAGTAATTTTTGAAAAAAACTAGGTAAACTTCTAATATTTTTTTATTGAATAACCAAAAATAGAAATATACTAAAAAAATTAATAATGAAGTAATAATTATAATAGTTTTAATACTATATTTTATACTTAATACTCCTGACAATAATGCTCCTAGAGGGCTAAAGGCTATAGACAAACCAATCATAGTGGACATTGCGACATCTAATTTATCTTTACTTATGACACATTGAATCATAGTTTGAGAATATGTATTTAAAAATCCCAATTAATATCCAACCAAAAAAAGAAATAATGAAAAAAATTTATAATTTTGTTAGTTACAGAATTATTATTAAGTATGCTAAGTGCTCCCCAAGATAGAGCTATACCTAGTGTGAAGGTAATGTATAGAGTACTTAGCCTTATATTTTTTATTATTTCACTGTTAGAAAGAAAGGCTCCTATTAGGATACCGAGTCCAGATGCACTTAGCAAAAATCCCATAAAAAAATAACTAGTTTCCGAATACTCAGGAAGTAGTGTTAGTAACGAACTGGTAGAAAAAAATTAATTATTATAATTCCAATTAATAATGGTTTTAATAGAGGAGTATTCCATATTTTTATTCCACTACTTAGTTTAGAAAAGTAGTTTTCTTGTAAAGTATTAGTATTTTTAGATAAATCATCTGATAAGAAGATGAATATAAAGCTGTTGATAAAAAAATGTAACGCTATCTATGATAAAAAGCATATATTGTCCCAAAGAATGTAATAATAAATCCACCTATTGAATTAAATAGTGCATCACTACCTTGATAAGCTATAGAAAATAATGAATTTGCTTTTAACTAAATCTTCTTGTTTAACTATTTTTTTGGAAGTAAGGCGAGTTGAATAGGATAAACAACTTGATTAATAAAACTGATACAAACGATAAAAAAATTATTAGCGTAGTAATCTGTAGCTTATTTATGTAGATTAGATAAGTAATAACAAGTAATATTATAGCTTGAAATAACTGTGAAATAATTAAAAAAACCTCTTCACATTAAATTTACTGATTATCGGTGAGATAAATATTTGTAGTATAGCGGTAAATGAGATTAAAAAAATAAAGTAATACCACTATAAAAAGGTAGATTTAGTAAGTGTGTATATTAATGTAAGAGTAGCGATTGAATATATACTATCGCCAAAGTTTGTGATTAATCGACCGAATAGTAAAATTGGAAAGTTTTTTTATTTTTTTAAACATAATGTTCACATCCTTTATAAAAAAATTTTAACGATAAAAAAATATTTGACAGTTGGTGTATTATTTTACAGCTCTTAATGAGCTGTTGAAATAATACTAATACTAACACTATTTTTTTTATTATCTGAGGAGAATTTCTTTTTCTAATTTTTTTTAACTTCATTCCAAAAAAATCTTCCATGTCTTCTTTTATTTATATTAAAAATTAACTGAAGTATTGTTAAATAAGTCGTTAAAGATACTAGGTGAAGGTATGAATGCTTGTGCAGTCGGTAGATAATATTTTTTTGGATTATACCGTTAATTGTATCTGTATCAACTACTTCGATAAAATTATTTTCCTCTAGAATATTAAGGTGATAGTGTATTTTAGTTCTATTAATTTTTTTAATAGTTTAGCTAGTTGTTTTGAGTTTTTTTCTTTTCTGTACCGAGTGTTGTAAGAATACTTTATTCTTAAAGGATCAGAAATGACCTTTAGTTTCTCGATATCTGTAATATATTGTATATCTTTGATAATAATCATCCCTTTCTTACTAAGATTATATAACTGATAAGTTTAACTGTCAACTTATTTTTGAACGTTATAAATAAATTTTTTTTATAGCTTTGCGAAATTTACGGAGATATAATTAAACAATAGTTTGACTACCTCTTTTATATTTGATATAATTTACTAGGTATAATATTAGTAAGATTTTACTATAGTTACAAAGTAGAAATAAAAAAATTAAGGAGAATGAAATTGAAAAAAACTATCAGCAATTTTATTAGGGTTTTGCTAGGAGTAGTAACATTATCTGGATGTTCTCCGGATGATAGATCTGGAACGTTTTATGAAACATTCGTAAAACCGATGGATATATTCTTAGCAAAAATTCATGAGTATACTGGAAGTTGGGGTTGGTCAATTGTAATTATCACATTAATAATTAGACTATTAGTACTTCCATTCATGTTACACAACTATAAAGTACAAAATAAAGCGAGAAAAGGGCAAGAACTAGCTCGTCCAGAATTAGAAGTAGTCCAAAAGAAACAACAAGCTGCTAAAGAAAAAGAAGCGAGAGCCATATCTAATGAGGAAAAAATGCAAGCTCGTAGCGAACTTATGGAACTACAAAGAGAACAAATGGCTATCATGAAAAAATATGATGCGATGCCTATAAGTTTAGGTGGTTGCTTACCAATTCTTATACCAGCGCCGTTCTTAATGGCGATATATTACACACTAACAAATCCATTATATTCAGCAGGAATTATTGATTCAACATTCCTAGGCGTATTTAGTCTTGGTACACGTTCATATACATTACCGTTAATCGCATTTGTAGTTTATGCTATTCAAACAAGATTAACTATGAAAATGATGCCGCAGTCTGTACAACCAGGAGCTGAACAAATGCAAAGCCAAATGCAAATGATGCAATGGTTATCGCCGATAATGATTACAGCATTTGCATTTTGGGTGGCTGGAGCGGTAGCCGTATACTATATTGTTGGGGGATTATTCATGATATTCCAAACATACTTAGGGCATGCTTTATATCCACCATATAAACCAGAAAAACAAAAGAAACAAGCGTTTGATCCTGAAAAAGTTACATTAGTTTCTAATAAGAAAAAACGTAAATAGTTGAATAAATCAGTAAACATTAGAAATATTGTTTACTGATTTAATTTTTCGAAAAAAAAGTAAGAAAAGTTATCAATATAGTTGACGTTATGGTATATATGTGTTAGAATTGTATTGTTGTGTAGCTCCTAAATAGCTACTACAACCGCACGTATAAGGTAAACAAGAGAGAAATCCACCTTATATGGCGAGTCTTAGTAAAAAATATTTAAGGAGGTGCAGATATGTACGCAGTAATTAAAACAGGTGGAAAACAACTACGTGTTGAAGAAGGACAAACAATCTTAGTTGAGAAATTAGCAGCTGAAGTTGATTCTACAGTTACTTTTGATGAAGTAGTATTAGTAGGTGGAGAAACAACAAAAGTTGGTGCTCCTTTAGTAGCTGGTGCGACAGTAACAGCTAAAGTAGTTGCTCAAGGTAAAGGTAAAAAAATCACAGTATTTAAATACAAACCTAAAAAGAACAATCACCGTAAATTAGGTCATCGTCAACCTTTCACTAAATTAGTAGTTGAAAAAATTAACGCTTAATCATGATTAAGGTGGAAATCGTAAAAGAAGTTGAAGTTATTAAACAAGTAACAGTTGATGGGCATGCTGATTATGCTGAACATGGTTCAGATATAGTTTGTGCAGGTGTTTCTGCTGTAGTATTCGGTTTAATAAATGCAGTAGATGCTCTAGATGAAGATGTACAGTTCGATATTTCAGCAAACGAAGATGTAACTGGACATTTAACATATAGATCGTTAAAATCTACAGATAAAGAGCAACTTCTACTAAATGCAATGTTAGTTGCATTAAAAACAATTGAAGAAAATTATTCAGATTATATAACTATTGAAGTAAGAGAGGTGAAATAGACATGATGTTACAATTAAATTTACAATTCTTCGCATCTAAAAAAGGGGTAGGTTCTACTAAAAACGGACGTGACTCTGAATCAAAACGTTTAGGTGCTAAAAGAGCTGATGGTCAGTACGTAACTGCAGGTTCTATCTTATACAGACAACGTGGAACAAAAATTTGGCCAGGAACTAACGTAGGAAAAGGTGGAGATGATACACTATTTTCACTAGTTGACGGAGTTGTACGTTTCGAAAGATACGGACGTAGCCGTAAAAAAGTTTCTGTTTATCCACAAGCTTAATAAACATTATAGAAAAAGGTGTTTACATTTATGTAGATACCTTTTTTGTTTTGCAAAAATATTAGTGTCATATTAGTGTTTTTTAGGTAATTAATGTAAACATTTGTAATAATATTTTAATATTTCTTGTTTCAGATTTTTGTTGTACTTTTAAAATATATATGGTAAAATTTACTTGTGTGTTATATGATACACGCAACATATACTAGGAGGACAAAAAAGTGTCAGCACTTTGGCAAGAAATTTTATTTTCTTTTTTAGGAGGTCTTGGTTTATTCCTATTCAGTATTAAATACATGGGGGACGGACTTCAATTGATAGCCGGGGAGAAAATGCGATATGTTTTAGATAAATACACATCTAAACCACTTATGGCTGTCTTAGCCGGAATTATAGTTACGATACTTATTCAGTCAAGTACAGGAACAATCGTAATTACTATAAGTTTAGTAGGAGCAGGATTATTAAAAACGAAGCAGGCAATAGCAATTGTTATGGGTTCTAATATAGGAACAACATTAACATCATTCATTATTGGGTTTAATATATCTAAATATGCACTTCCTTTATTATTCTTAGGAGCAGCGTTTTTATTCTTTACTCGTGCTAAAGTTATAAATAATATTGGTCGTGTAATTTTTGGATTTGGGGGGATTTTCTACGCTCTAAAAATGATGTCTACAGCTATGGGACCTATGAGAGATATGTCTTGGTTCCAAAATATATTAACTCATATTAATGATAGTGCTGTAGTAGGGGTAGGAGTAGGTACATTCTTAACTGTATTAATTCAATCTTCTGCAGCGACTATTGCGATTTTACAAAACTTGTATGCAGATGGAGCGTTAAGTTTAACAGGTGCACTACCAGTGCTGTTTGGGGATAATATTGGGACAGCAATCACAACAGCAGCATTAGCTATGGTTGGTAGTAATATAGCAGCAAAACGTGTAGCTGCTTCTCATGTATTATTTAACGTTATAGGTACTGTTATCTGTTTAATCGCTTTAGTACCTTATGGGGCTTTTATTCAATATTTAGAAGCAACTCTAGGGTTAGAACCAAAAATGACTATTGCATCAGCACATGGTACGTTTAATATTCTAAATACATTTATTCAGTTCCCATTTATTAGTTTATTAGTAGTCCTTGTAACAAAAATTATTCCAGGGGAAGATGAGCAAATTAAATATAGTACACAATATCTTGATAAATCACTTATTGCAAGTGCACCAGCAGTAGCATTGGGTCAAGTGCAAAAAGAATTTGTAGAAATGTTAATTTTATCTAAAAAAAGTTTACGTAATTCTGTAGAGTACTTTATGAATCGTGATGAGCAGCTTCGTGAAAAAGGTGAAACTTATGAAGATGCAATAAATAATTTTGATGAGCAAATGACAGATTACTTAACATTATTATTTAGAGAAAAACTAAGCCCAAAAGAAGGACTTATCGCTTCAACGTTATTAGATGGTACTCGTGACGTAGAAAGAATTGGAGATCATGCAAGGGATATAGTATTATCAGTTGATTATCAAGTTAGAAAGAAATTAAAATTTTCTGATGAAGCAAAAGCAGAAGTACAAGAAATGTATGATCTTTGTAATGATGTAATTTTGAAAACTATAAAATCATTAGAAGAAAAACAACATAGCTTTTTAGCAGGGGCAGCGTTAGCAGCCTGTGAAAATATATACGCTCTTGAAAAAAATGCTCGTAAACAACACACTCAACGTATGAAAGATGGAGAATGTGAAATTCCAGCAGGTGTGGTATTTATGGATTTAATTCAGCATTTTACGCGCGTATGTGAACATACTAGAAATATATTAGAAAAAGAAATTCAAGGTAATATGTAATTATGTCAAATAAACAAAAAATATATATTATATTGTTTGTTATAATGTTGCTAATAATATTGGTTTTATATAAGCTATATCAATTACAATTAGTTTAAAAAAGATAAACGAAAATATAGAGAAATCCAAGGTATTTCTACTATGTTTTCGTTTTTTTCTTTGTAAATACTAGTATTCGTGATATAATAAGGGAGTCGATTTATATAAAGTTTAAGAAAATATTGAAAGGAAATAAACATGTTTCAAGATAAAAAAGTTTATACAACACAATGGGCTGGAAAAACATTAACAGTTGAACTAGGTGAAATGGCTCGCCAAGCTAATGCAGCAGTAGTAGTAAAATACGGAGATACTGTTGTACTAACGACAGCTGTTGCTTCAAAAGAAGCAAAAGATGTTGATTTCTTCCCGTTAACAGTTAACTATGAAGAAAAAATGTATGCAGTAGGAAAAATTCCAGGAGGATTTTTACGTAGAGAAGGTCGCCCAGGAACAGAAGCGACTCTTGCTGCACGTTTAATTGATAGACCGATTAGACCACTATTTGAAGATGGATTTAGAAATGAAGTACAAGTTATTTCAACTGTTTTATCAGTGGAGTATGATTGTGATCCAGTAATGGCAGCAATGCTAGGAAGTTCACTTTCACTATCAGTATCAAATATTCCATTTAAAGGACCTATCGCTGGAGTAACAGTTGGATATGTAGAAGGAGAATATGTGATCAACCCAACAGTTGAACAAATGGAACGTTCTACAGTTGATTTAAAAGTAGCTGGAACAAGTGACGCTATTAACATGGTTGAAGCAGGAGCTAAGGAAGTATCTGAAGAAATCATGTTAAATGCAATTATGTTTGGACATGAAGAAATCAAACGTCTAATTGAGTTCCAACAACGAATCGTTAACGAAATTGGTCAAGAAAAAATGGCTGTTGAGTTAAAAGTTATTGATGAGACTATTTACAATGAAGTACTATCAATGGCATTAGCTCAAATGAAAGAGGCAATTGCTATTAAAGATAAACAAGAACGTGACGAAGCTATTTCTGCTGTTAAAGAAAAAGTTCTTGAAGTATTCGAAGAACGCGTAACAGCTGAAGATGAGTTAGATATCGTTAAAGAAGCAAAATTATCATTAGATAAAATTGTAAAAGATGAGGTTCGTCGTGAAATCACTGAAGATAAAGTTAGACCTGATGGACGTGCATTAACAGAAATTAGACCTTTAGCATCTAGAGTGGATGTATTACCAAGAACACATGGTTCTGCATTATTTACTCGTGGGCAAACTCAATCTCTAGGTGTTGTAACATTAGGTAACTTATCAGATGAGCAAATCATTGATGACCTAACTCAAGAAGAAAACAAGAGATTTATGTTACACTATAACTTCCCAGCATTCTCAGTTGGTGAAGTAGGATTCAGTCGTGCTCCAGGACGTCGTGAAATTGGTCACGGTGCTTTAGGGGAGCGTGCATTAGCTCAAGTAATCCCTTCTAAAGAAGATTTTCCATATACGATTCGTATCGTATCAGAAATCTTAGAATCTAACGGGTCAAGTTCTCAAGCTACAATCTGTTCTGGATCTATGGCACTTATGGCAGCTGGGGTTCCAATTAAAGCTCAGGTAGCAGGTATTGCAATGGGATTAGTTAAAAAAGATGAACACTACACAATTTTAACTGATATTCAAGGTATGGAAGATCACCTTGGAGATATGGACTTTAAAGTAGCAGGTACTGCTGAAGGTATTACTGCGCTTCAAATGGATATCAAAATTGATGGTTTAAGTGAGCAAATCTTAAAAGAATCACTAGAACAAGCACGTGTAGGTAGATTACAAATTCTAGATCACATGAACAGCATTATCGCTGAACCTCGTCAAGAAGTTTCTACATTTGCACCAAAAATCAAAATTATTAAAATTAAACCTGAAAAAATTAAAGATGTTATTGGTTCAGGTGGTAAAGTTATCAATGAAATCATTGAAAAAACTGGTGTTAAAATTGATATCGAACAAAATGGTGATGTATTTATTTCTTCACCTGAAATTGAAGGTATTAATAAAGCAATTGAAATCATCGAAAATATTACTCGTGAAGCAGAGGTTGGTGAAATCTACCTAGCTGAAGTTAAACGTATTGAAAAATTCGGTGCTTTCGTTGAATTATTCCCAGGAGTCGATGCTCTAGTTCACATTTCTAAATTAGCTGAAGAAAGAGTAAATAAAGTTGAAGATGTTGTAAAAGTTGGAGACACTCTGAAAGTTAAAGTAATTAAAATTGATGAGAAAGGTCGAGTAGACGCAGCAGCTCATTTTTAGGAGAAATTTATGGAGTTATTTGAAAAAGAAAGACGTGGAATATATGTCTATTTTAAAAGTTTTAAAGACTTAAATAAATTAGAAAAATATGGGAACTTTATTTCTTATTCTAAAAGAGGAAGATATGCCTGTATATATGTTGATGAAAACAGATTAGGCAGCATAGTAGAAGAACTTAAGAAAAAGAAATTTGTAAAAAAAGTAGAATTATCAGGAATGTCTGACTTACATTTAAGTTTTGAGCATTTAGATTCAAGTCTACAAACTAAGAAATAATAGAAATAGGGGAGAATATATATTCTCCCTTATTTTAAGAAGTATTCAAAATAATAGTACTTTATAGTGAGGACAAATGAGAGTTATAGCAGGAAAATACAGATCTATAAAATTAAATGCTGTTGAAGGAATGAATACAAGACCGACAACGGATAAAATTAAAGAAAATTTATTCAATATGATAGATTGCTATGATTGTAAAGTATTAGACCTTTTTGGTGGAACAGGTGGCTTAGGAATAGAAGCGTTAAGTCGCGGTGCTAAACATTCAACTTTTATTGATGGAAGTAATAATGCGATAAAAGTCATTAAAAGTAATATTGAAAAATGTAGAATAGATGCTACAGATTATTCTTTATATAGAAATGATTTCAAACAAGCATTGAAAATTTTCGGAAAGAAAGAGGAGAAATTTGATATTATTTTTCTAGATCCACCATATGATAAAGGATTAATAGATGAAGCATTACAATGTATTTTTAGAAAAATAATCTATGTAATGATGAAGCGTTAGTTATTTGTGAAAAGAGCAATACAGAAGAAATCACTATTACTGATGAAAAAAACTTGAAGTAATAAAAAGAAAAAAACAGTATGGAATAACAGATATAGTAATCTTTGAATATATGGAGAAATAAAAATGAAACGAAAAATAGCGATTGTACCAGGTAGTTTTGATCCTATTACTTATGGACATATAGATATTATAAAACGAAGTTCAGAGTTATTTGATGAGATTATAGTAGCTATCTTGGTAAATCCTGATAAGAAATATTTATTTTCACTTGATGAAAGAGTGGAGATGATTGAAGAAACAATAAAAGATATTCCAAATGTAAAAGTTGATGCATTCTCTGGATTATTAGTAAACTATGCAAAGAAGGTTGGTTCAAGTGTCATAGTTAGAGGGCTAAGAGCAGTATCTGACTTTGAATATGAGATGCAATTAACATTTATGAACAAAGCTTTGGATGAAGGAATTGAGACATTTTATATGATGGCTAATAAACAATATTCATTTATTAGTTCTAGTATTGTTAAAGGTGTTTCAGGTTTCGGAGCAGACTTATCGAAGTTCGTTCCTAAAAAAACGTAGAAGAGCGTTTGGAAAAAAAGATGAAAGAGAGAGGATAAAGGTGAAAAAAATCCTATTTACTGGAGGAGGCTCAGCAGGTCACGTGTCTGTAAATGTGGCTTTGATTCCAGAATTTAAGAAAAATGGGTATGAGATTTCTTATATTGGTAGTAAAACTGGTATAGAAAACGAAATGATAGGAAAGATCTCAGAAGTAAAATATTTTAAAATAAGTTCAGGTAAGTTAAGAAGGTATTTTTCTTGGGAAAATTTTATAGACCCATTTAAAGTATTGAAAGGAATATTAGATTCGTTACTTATATTAAAAAAAGAAAAACCAAATTTTGTTTTCTCAAAAGGTGGATTTGTTAGTGTTCCGGTTTGCATCGCAGCTAAGCTATTAAGGATTCCAGTAGTCTTACATGAATCAGATCTAACACCGGGGCTGGCTAATAAGATTAATATTAAATTTTGTAATCATATTTTTACAACATTTGAAGATACTCAGAAGTTTTTACCGAAGGGTAAAGCTAGTTTAATCGGAGCTATTGTTAGAGATGATATTTATACAGGAGATAGACAAAGAGCTTATGAATTAACAGGATTTAATGAAGATAGGCCTGTGTTATTAGTAATGGGTGGATCTCTAGGATCGAAAATTCTAAATGATTATATTTGGAATAATATTGATCAACTTACTGAAAAATATCAAATCGTTCACTTAGTTGGAAAAGGATTAAGAAATAACAATATAGATAAAGAAGGGTATAAACAATTCGAATTTTTTTATCAAAAAGAATTGTTTGATGTACTAAAAATTACCGATTTCGTTATTTCAAGAGCAGGTGCGAATTCAATATATGAGTTTTTTTAGCTTTAGAATTACCTCCGATTCTTGTTCCACTTGGAACTAATCAAAGTAGAGGGATCAAATTGAAAAATGCTAGATTCTTCGAAAAAAATGGATTTGCAAAAAGTGGTTGTAGAAGAGGATTTTGCAACACTTCCTATTTCTCAAATTGATGAATTTTATAATAATTTAGAAGATTATAAACATTCTATGCAAGTTTATAAAAATGAAAAAAACGTGTAATAAACGACGTAAATGACTTTTTATAACAAAAATTCTAGATAAAGTAGGAGGTGAAATTTAGGATGAAGAAATTAAGTGTACTTACGTATATGAAGATATTAGTTTTCATAGCGTTAGCAGTTGTCGCAATGAAATTTCCAAATAATGATTTTGATAGAGTAATTGCTGATCTACTTGAAATTAAAGTATTAGCTTTGCCAGCTAAAAATAATATCACTTGTTTTTTTAATGATAAATTATTGTTATTAATAATGATTTTATTAACAGGATTTTTTTAGTGTGGATAAAAAGAGTTTAAGAAGGCTGTATTTATATTTTTTTAGTGCAGGCTTTGGAGGATTTTTTTCTTATCAGCATTTAAATATAGCATACAAAGAGTTAGACCATTACCAGAACTTCATGATGGTTTTAGTTTTCCTAGTGGTCACTCTACTTTTGTAGCATTATTTTTTTCTTAGCATTAATTTTTGTAATTAATAAGAAAGAAATACTAGCTGTAATTGCTACTTTTGCAATTATAGCAGTGCCAATTTCAAGAATGATTTTAGGTGCACACTTTATTAGTGATGTAACAGCCGGATTATTACTTGGAAGTATCATAGTTGACTTTATGAAAGTTTATTATGAAAAATATCTATAATATATTAATGAGGGTATTAGGAAAGACAAATGAATAAATTTAAAAATAAAGAGGGAATAGTTGCACTTTGCTTGGCAATTGTACATTTTGCTCTATGGTATTACTTTGCTTACATTAAATTTGATGTAAATAATGTTAAATCATATAAGTATGTGTTAGGACTTCCCGAATGGTTTTTCTATAGTTCTGTAGTAGTTAGTGTTCTGATAATTATCTTAGTTATTGTCTTAACAAATCTTTTACTAAACGATGAGATAAAAAGAGGAGGAAAAACAATGACAAGTAATTTAGATTATAGAATTCTAATTCTTTTTTTGTAACTATATTTTTTTAGGAATAATACTATTACCATTATTTATGAATCGTATTAGTAAAACAGAACAACATGGTGGTTTCTTTGAAAAGTATTATTTAGCAGATAGAAAGGTAAGTGGTATTGTCTTAGCGATAACATTAATGTCTACTTATGGATCTGCCTCAACCTTTTTAGGAGGACCTGGTGTTGCCTATAAACTTGGTTATGGTTGGGTATTACTTGCTGTAATTCAAGTGGTAACGGGTTATTTTGTACTATTAGTTTTAGCTAAAAAGTTCAAAAACTGCTGCACAAAAAAATAAATGCAATAACAATAAGTGATTATTTAAAAAATAGATATGAATCTAAAGTAGTAGCTTTTATATCAACACTTGCTATGATTGTATTTTTAATTGCTGCGATGAGTGCCCAATGGGTTGGTGGAGCTAAGTTATTAGCAGCCTTTATGGGAATTGAGTATAAGACTGGCATTGTACTTATCTCAGTAATTATTATATTCTGTGTGGTATTCGGTGGATTAAAAAATATACTAATAACTGATATGATTCAAGGATTAATAATGATTTTCTCTACAATAATTTTATTATTTGCTGTAATTAATTATGGTGGAGGTATTGATCAGATTACAACCAACTTGGTTAATATTAATGAAAAAATACTAACTCCGTTTGGTGCAAATGGTAGTTTAACACCAAGTTATGTTAGTTCATTTTGGGTATTAGTCGGAGTAGGGGTTATTGGTATTCCACAAATTGCTATTAACTCGATGTTATATAAAAATAAACGAAGCTTAAAACAGTCTATCATTGTTGGATCAATTGTTATCTTTATAGTAATGTTTGGAGTTCATTTAATAGGAGTTATGGCAAGAGGGGTATTCCCAGATATCAAAGACTATGATTCTGTTATTCCGATAATTACGTTAAAAGTACTTCCTTGGTATTTAGCTGCATTAGTTCTAGCAGCACCAATGGCAGCAATCATAACAACAGTAAATGCTCAATTCTTATTAATATCATCTGCTTTAATAAAAGATTTACTATTTAATAATAAATCTATTAAAGAAAAAATTACAGGTAAGAAAGTTCCTGTTTTTGTATATGGTGTTAATATTCTTGTGATTTTATTGATAATGTTATTAAGTATGAGACCACCTAGTCTGATAGTAAATGTTAACCTATTTGCATTTGGAGGATTGGAAGCCACTTTCCTATGGCCAATATTATTAGGATTATACTGGAAAAAAGCTGAAAAATACGGAGCACTTAGTTCTATAGTTTTAGGACTAGTAAGTTATATACTTATAAAAAAACTGTATATGTAATTAAATTTATAGAACCAGTAGTGATTTCGTTATCAATATCTCTAGTAGCTTTTGTAATAGTTTCATTATTAATGAGTAAAAAAACAATTGAAAAAAATAGTTATATTGTAATAAAAATAAAAAAATAAAGAGTAAGGAGGAATAAAAATGTCGAAAAAAGTTATAGTTAAACATACAGATGCTGAGAAATTCACTGTTAGTAATATGCTAACTGTGGGCAAAGAATATGAAGTAGTGAATGAAACAGAAGAATATATATTTGTAGTAGATAACAGTGGAAAAGTAGGCGGATACTACCACGATTATTTTGAAGAAGTAAAATAATTCAAGAGGCAAAATGATGAAAAAAAATACTATAAAGAATACAGTTCTAGTTGGATTATTTATAATACTGGCGCCACTTATTTTAGTAGGAGTTACTGCTTTAGGAAATTCCCTTGGAGGAAAAGCAAAAGATAAGGTAGTTCAAACAACAGAACAGACTGCTAAAGTTCCAGAAGAGACAAAAGCAGAAAGTAATAATGCTATTCCTAAAGCTAATGAGTCAAAAGTAACTAAGGAAAGTAGTACGAAAAAAGAAACTTCATCTAAAGAACAAGAAAATAGTGAATCGTCAGGAGTGGTTAGTGCAACACCTGTAGCGGGTCAAGATTACATTATAAAATCAGGAGATTCATTATTTACCATTGCTTCAAAAGCATATGGTGAAGCCAATTCTCAAAGTGGAGTGGAAAAAATTAAAGAGGCTAATAATATCAGTAATAATAATATTGCAGCTGGGCAAAAAATTCAAATACCGAAATTATAAAAAAAGGAATCATCTCATTTTCAGAGATGATTCCTTTTTATTTAACTTTACGTTTTATGAATATTGAATAAATAACACTTATTACTAGACCAACAAGGACTAGTGAGATTGCTACATAAAATGCATCTGTAAAGTCTCCATTGTGTTTTGCAGCTATTCCAGCAGCATATTTAGGTGCAAAAAACGCAGCTGTAGAGAATCCTATAAACACAATACCGTAGTTAACCCCTTGGTTTATAGGCCCAAATGTTTTCATTACTAATGGAGCAAAAACCCCCATTATTCCTCCAAAGCATAAACCAAGAAGAACAAGACCGACTGTAAGTCCAACTGTAGTTCTAATACTAACAAGAATTAATAATGAAATAGCAATTACTGAATAAAGTGCGATAAGAGTTTTTTCATGCCCAATTTTATCAGAAACAACTCCCCATACAACACGGCCAAAGGTATTAGAAAGAGCATAAATACTAACAAAAGTTGCAGCAACTGAAGCAGATAATCCGAACATACTTTGGCTGATTACTGATGCGTTTGATGCTACCATAAGTCCAGAGAATGCTCCAATAGCAAACATTGAAATAATGAAGTAAAATGACAAACTCATTAACATTTGTTTCCAATTTTTATTAGCAGCCTCTTGTTTAATTTCTGCAACAGGTTGAATCCAACCTTCAGGTTGATAATTTGCAGGAGCGACTTTTATGAAGAATAGAGCTATTATAATAATTACTAAGTATGCACTACCTAAGTAGATAAATGCATTATGAACCCCATAATTAGCTATTAGATTATGAGCGATTGGAGCAGCAATAACACTAGCACCACCCATTGCTCCTGTAATTAATCCAGCAGCTAGTCCTCTTTTATCTGGAAAGAACCTAAGAGCATTACTTATAATTCCAGAATAAGCAAATGCTTGTCCAACTCCAGATAATACACCATAGCTAAAATATAACATTCCTTTTGTAGTAGCAAATCCAGTAAGAATAAATCCAACTGCAAATAAGATTCCACCTAAGATAATAGAGATATTTGCTTTTCCTTTATCAGTAATAAATCCTCCAAGAATAGTAGGAATAGGAGCTATAGCAGCGTTAATAGTAAATGCTAGCATTACATCGGGCATACTCCATCCTTTCGATACACTTAGAGGTTTTGCAAAAACACTAAAAGAATATAGTGAACCTGCACATAGTAAAATTGCCATTGAGGCGAATAAAACAGTCCATCTTGTATTTTTGTTCATTTAATCATCCTTTCGAAATAATTTATTTATGTAAACTAATATATTAACATTAAAAAAATTCGGCTAATCAATAGATTAGTCGAATTTTTTTATGAATATCTAATAAAGATTTTAATAAAAATTAGTTATTATTTAAATCATTGTTTAGTAATTCTAATTTTTTTCTATTAAAGTGTCAATTTGTTCATCTGATAGACTTAAACTTAGTCTAATATAGTTTTTTTACCACCAGTTCCAAATACATGACCAGGCATGGTAACAATTCTATATTTCTTTAGTAATAATTCAAAGAAACTTTGGCTATCATATCCATCTTTTACTTTTTAACCAGACGAAAAATACCACCTTCAGGTTTGAAGTATGAATATCCCAATTCATCGAGTTTTGTAGTAATTTTATCTATTCTTTTTGAATAAGTTTCTTTTATGTGTTCAGTTAAAAGTTTATGATTTTTTAATGCAGTTACTACTGTATCTTGAATTGCCCCATAGATATTAGCATGGAATATTGTATTATACTCTTTAAGTCCTCGAATAATTTCTTTATTTCCAACTGCAAATCCAATTCTTAAACCTGAAATTGAAAAGTTTTTAGAGAAAGAGAAAAACTCAATTCCTACTTCTTTTGCCCCAGTAGTTTGCATAAATGCAGGAGAGTATCCATCTTTATAGTAAAAATCTGAATATGCATGATCTTGAAGTACTGCTATATTATGTTTTTTTGCCCAATTTACTGTTTCTTCATAAAATTCTTTTGTAGCAACAGCTCCTATAGGATTTGAAGGATAGTTTAGAAATATAAGTTTAGCGTCCTTAACTGATTTTTCAGGAATGTCAGAGTAATTAACTAAATAATTGTTTTCTTGTTTTAATTCTATTTCTTCGTATTTAGCTTGAGCTAAAGCAATTCCTTGAATGTAGTCAGGATAACTTGGTACTGGTAATAATACAGTATCATTTGGATTAAGAAGCACCGAAGGAATACTAGATAGTCCAGATTTAGTACCAAATACTAAAGTAATTTCATCTTTAGGATCTGCATCGATATTATAGTTTTCTTTTAACCAAAGAGCAATTTCATTTAATAATGTTACTTTTCCATCAAATGCTCCGTATCTCATGTTTTCGGGTTTTCTTATAGCTATTTCTAATTCCTTAAGTAAAAGTTCAGGGGTATCAGAGTCTGGAACTCCGATACCCGCATTTAATAATGGATTACCACTTGAACTTTCCTCAGAGATTAATTTGAAAATAGGATAGAATACATTTTCAGGAATATTTTTTTAATTGTATTTGATAATTCAATTTTCATAATTAATCACTTCCTTGTTAATTATTTTCCAGGTTTGTCAAATCCTTTGAAATCTTTGTTGATGATTTCGTCAAATTCTTTAGATTGAACGATTTCTACTAAATCTTTAGCAAATTGTTTGTCTTTGTTTGCTGTAGTTACAACAACATTGTTACGGTTATTTTCGTTCATTTTTTCTAAGATTAGTGCTTTTGTTAAATCAAATTTAGCAGCAAGTGCGAAGTTTCCTGGAACTGCAGCAAGAGTAGTACTGCTTAATGATCTAGCAAGTTGACCAGCTTCTAATTCTGTAAATTTAAGTTTTTTAGGATTTTCTACTACATCATTTTTAGTGATTTTTAGTACATCAGTATTAGGTTTAATTTTGATTAAATCAGCAGCAGCTAATAATGCATAAGCACGAGCAGCGTTTGAAGGGTCGTTTGGAAGAGTTACTTCAGAACCTTCTGGTAAATCTTTAAGATCTTTAACTTTATCAGAATATAATCCCATTGGAGCAGTTGGAACAGGAGCAAGAGCTGTTAAGTCCATTCCATTTTGTTCAGCAAATTTTTTCATGTAAATTTTGTGTTGGAACAAGTTTGCATCTAATTCACCGCTGTTTAATGCTTTGTTAGGTTGGATGTAATCTGAGAATTCAGTAACTTTAACTGTGTATCCTTTTTTCTCAAGAAGTGGTTTAAGTGCTTTATTAACCATATCAGCATAAGGACCTGATGTTGCACCGATTTTTACTTCTTTTTTCTCTCCACCGTTATTATTGTTTGAGCTTGTAGCTCCACAAGCAGCTAATGTAATAGCTAAAAATGCTGTAAAAATAACTGTTAATAATTTTTTTAGTTTATTCATAAATATATGTCTCCTTTTAAATTAATTTTTTTTGAATTTTTTTGAAATTGAATTTCCTATATATTGTGTAATTTGGACTAAGATAATTAATAGAATTACTGTAATCCACATTGTAAAGTTATCGAAGCGATAATAACCATATCTGATAGCAAGGTCTCCGATTCCACCACCACCAACAACACCGGCCATCGCAGAAAAGGCAATTAGGTTAATTAATGTTAGTGTAATTGATTGAATAATTCCGAACATAGCCTCGGGTATTAATACTTCTTTAACTATTAATTTTAGAGAAGCACCAGAAGCAACTGCTGACTCGATAACTCCGTAGTCTATTTCATTTAGTGAAGTATCAACTAGTCTAGTAAATAGGGGTATAGCAGCAACTGTTAGTGGTACTATTGCTCCAGTAGGTCCAGTTGATTTTCCTAATAAAAATAGAGTAAATGGTATTAAGAATACCAAAAGAATAATAAATGGAATAGAACGAATTGTATTAACTAGAAAAATCTACGGTTTTATAAATAATAACATTTTTGAATAAAAAGTCTATTACTAGTTAAAAAAATAAAAATAACGCCTAAAAAAACAATCCAACTATTACTGTTATTATAATAGAGACACTTATCATGTATAATGAATCGGCAAATGATTTAATTAATTCTGGTTGAAGATTTTTCCATTGTTCTATTAGACTTAGATTATTTTCCATATACATTCACCTCCACATCATTAACTTGATCAATTAAGTGGTTTACAAATTTCTCTGTATTATCAGGCTCACCAACTACTGAAAAAAGTTAAACTTCCTAACTGTTTATTTTTGAATGTATTCAATTCTACCAGCAAGTATGTTAGTAGTAACATTATATTTATTTGCTAAAGTCTGAATTAAAGGTTCTTTAGTAGCTTCACCTTTAAAAATAACCCTTATTACAGTTTCATTTTTATAATGTTCAGCAAGATGTTCTTCAAAATCTTCGTCATTGTGTAAATTAGCTATAAATTCTTGCATTAATTTCGTTTTAGGATTTGAGAAAATCTCATAAACAGAATTTAACTCAATAATTTCACCATTCTCCATTACGGCTACATTATCACAAATCTGTTTAATAACTTCCATTTCATGAGTAACAAGAATAATTGTAATTCCCAACTTACGATTAATTTCCTTCAATAAAGACAAAATTTGTTTAGTTGTAACAGGATCTAATGCACTCGTTGCTTCATCACAAAGTAATAATTTGGGATTATTAGCAAGAGCTTTCGCGATACCAACACGTTGCTTTTGACCACCAGAAAGTTGGCTTGGATAAACATTCTTTTTATCAGAAAGTCCTACAAGTTCTAACAACTCATCAATTCTTTTCGGAATATCTTTTGAATCTACATCACCAGCTTTTAAATTGAATGCAACATTTTCTCCTACAGTCTTTGAACTTAGTAGATTGAACTGTTGGAAAATCATTCCGATTTTTTGCCTGTAAGAGCGTAAATCCTTTCTATTAAGTTTGTTAACAACTTGATTATCAACGATTACTTCTCCGTCAGAAGGAGTTTCTAGTAGGTTAAGGCATCGTAATAAGGTACTTTTTCCAGCACCAGAGTAACCGATAATTCCAAATATTTCACCAGCTTTCACATGCAGGTTTGTTGGTTTTAACGCTTGGATTTCTTTACCTTTTTGATAGAAGGTTTTACTAACGTTATTAAGATTAATCATATATTTCTCCTTTCTTTATAATAAAAAGACGCACTCTAGCTTTCGCTAAAGGACGTCTTAACGTGTTACCACCTTTATTTATACAATAATCACTTATTGTACCTTAGTAAGTTACAAACATAACTTTTGCTATAACGGGCAATACCGTAGTAAAAACTATATGCTCAAAGTCCATTTCTCTTACTTCTGACTATTCTCTTTCACCAACCGAGAACTCTCTAAAAGTAGATAGTAAGATTCTACTCATCAACGCATTTAATTGTTAATGACTATATTCTAGCACAAATTTTCTGACAATGCAATATAAAAAAATTCAAAAGTTCACATGAAAAAAATGTTAATTTTCAGGGATAATTATTATCTCTAATTAAGGAGATTTAAAACTGATTTTGATAGTTTTATATGATTAAAATTATCTACAAACTTTTAAATTTAATTAATATCTTAAAAAAATTAATATTCTATTAAAAAGTTTGTTGCATTAAGTCTTTTTATGTTATAATGAAATGTGTTACATAGGAGGAATTATGTTTAAATTTTTTTAGAAAAAAATGAATTAGTGAAAAAAATGACAAACAAGAGTTGAAAAAAATTCCGACACACGTTGCTATTATAATGGATGGTAATGGACGTTGGGCTAAAAAAAGAGAAATATGCCTAGAATAAAAGGACACTATGAAGGGATGCAAACTGTAAAAAAAATTACAAAATATGCATCTAAATTAGGTGTAGAGTATCTAACATTATATGCTTTTTCTACAGAAAATTGGGCGAGACCTAAAGAAGAAGTTAGTTATTTAATGGATCTTCCTGAAAAGATGTTCAGTAGTTTTATGCCAGAACTTATGGAAAATAATGTAAAAGTTGAGGTTATTGGTGTAGTAGAGAAACTTCCTGAAAATACTAGAAAAGCAGTAAATGATGCGATAGAACAGACAAAAAATAATACTGGATTAAAATTAATCTTTGCATTAAATTATGGTTCTAAAGATGAGATGTTAAGAGCGATTAAACAAATTACAAAAGACGTTCAAGATAATAAATATAGTGTTGATGAAATTTCTGAAGAACACGTAAGTAAAAATTTATTTACGTCTAATACTCCAGATCCCGATTTACTAATAAGAACTTCAGGAGAACAAAGAATTTCAAACTTTTTACTATGGCAAATTGCTTATAGTGAATTCTTGTTTACTAAAGTGGCATGGCCAGATTTTACTGAAGAAGAATTTTACAAGGCATTATTAGAATATCAGAGTAGAGATAGAAGGTTTGGAGGTTTAAATGAAGACTAGGGTAATAACGGCCATAGTGGCATTAATTGTTTTCCTACCATTACTATTTTTTGGTGGAGATTATTTTAAATTTACAACATTCGCACTAGGTGTGATGGCTATGTATGAAATAGTAAGAATGACTTTTAAAGAAACCAACATAGTAGTTTTAGGATTATCTTCTTTAGCAGGTGCACTACTATTTTTGAATGAAGAAATTTCTCAGTTACAACTTTATGGACTACTTTTTTTTATTTTAGTTGGTATGTTAGCGACTGTAGTTGCAACAGGACATAAAATTAAATTAGTGGAAATTGGTTCAATAATATTTGTAACTGCCTATATTTTCATAGGATTTTATTGTTTATTTATGATAAGAAACTTTAGTCTATCTCATGTAGCTTATTTATTACTTACAATTTGGTTTACTGATAGTTTTGCGTACTTCGGTGGGATGAAGTTTGGGAAAAATAAACTTTCACCGAAAATAAGTCCTAACAAGTCAATTGAAGGTTCAGTAATAGGTAGTCTATCATCAATAGTAATAGCATTATTGTTTTTCTATACGACTAATATATTTTCTAGTCTATTAGTTGCGATTGTCATTACATTGGTAGTTAGTGTCATCGGTCAATTTGGGGATTTAATTGAATCAGCATATAAAAGGGAATATCAAGTGAAAGATAGCAGTAATTTATTACCAGGCCATGGTGGTATTTTTGATAGATTTGATTCTGTAATACTATCAGCGCCGTGCTTACTAATTTTACTAGGTTTATTTTAAAATATAGAGAGGAGTATTAGATGCAAGGAATTATAGCATTTATATTAATATTTTTTGTGGTAGTAACTGTTCACGAATTTGGTCATTTTATAGTTGCCAAAAGATCAGGAATATTGTGCCAAGAGTTTGCAATAGGGATGGGCCCTAAGATATTTCACAAAAAAATAGGAGAGACTAACTTTACGATAAGACTTCTTCCTGTAGGTGGATATGTAAAAATGCCGGATAATGTTTTTGATTTTAACAATGATGTGTCGGTGTACGATCTAAAAAAAGGAATGAAGGTTAATTTAAAATTAGATGAAAATGACAAAGTTGAGAAGATAGTTCTAGATAAAAGTAATGATATGGACTTACTTCCATTAGAATTAAATGAATTTGACTTAACTGAAAAATTATTTGTAGAAGGTTTTGTTGGTGATAAAATTGAACGCTATGAAGTAAGAAAAGATGCATGCGTTGCATTTGGTGGCATGGAAGAGCAAATTGCACCAGTTGAAAGAATGTTTTCTTCTCACTCATGGGGAAAAAAATTCTGGACATTATTTGCAGGACCATTAATGAACTTTATATTAGCACTAGCAATTTTCTTAGGTATTTCAATTTATAGTGGGGTACCATCAAATACTACACGTTTAGGTGAGCTAGCTTCAAACTACCCAGCTTACTCATCAGGCTTAAAAGAAGGTGATGTAGTTGAGCAGGTAAATGGTAAGAATGTTACAACATGGAATGAAATGACAAAAGAAATTGTGGAATCGAATGGTTCTGAACTTACATTAAAAGTTTTACGTGATGGTTCACAACAGGAAATTAAAGTTACACCAAAAGAAGAAACAACTGTGAAAAAAGGTAAAGAAGTTAAAACTTATAAACTAGGAATAAACCAAGCGTATGAGAAAGACTTAGTTGGTTCTATTAAGAGTGGTTTTGAACAAACTTTATTCTACGGAACAATGATTTTTATGGGGATTATTAATCTTTTTGCTTCATTATTTAGCGGAGGATTTAGTTTAAATCAACTTGGTGGTCCTGTAGCGATTTATGAAATGTCTTCTGCAGCTGCACAAAGTGGTTTAATCACAACATTAAGATGGACAGGAATTCTAAGTGTAAACTTAGGTCTTATGAACTTAATTCCTATCCCAGTCCTTGATGGTGGTCGTATTATTTTCGTAATTTACGAAGCAATTTTCAAAAAGCCAATTAATAAAAAAGCTCAATATTACTTAACTGTAGCGTTTGGATTATTAATGGTTGCGTTGATGTTGGCAGTAACATGGAATGATATTCAAAGATTATTTGGGAAATAGATAATAAAAAAATAACGAGAGGTTAGTTTTACTTCTCGTTATTTTTTTATAATTTATTTAAAAAAATAGTTAATTTCAATGAGAAGTTTTTTTATATTCTTTTTTATAAGTGTAGAATATGGAAATTACTATTAATTTTAATAAATATAAGATATAATATCAGTAGGTATTTTTATACCTATTAAACTATTTGTACAAAAATAACGATAAGGAGCCTTGTAGAAATGCATGGCTCTTTTTAAGTATTGATAGTTTAGAAAAAGAAGATTAAAAAAATAAGGCAATTAAGATTTTTAGATGAGCAAACTATTATTTTGAATTGATTTAAGATATAATATAATAGAGATAATTTGTAGGAAAGGTGATAATATGGTTAAATTTATACATACAGCAGACTGGCATATTGGAAGAAAAATTACAGGGGATAGATTTATTAGAAAAATCAGCAGTTTGTGCTTGAGAATTTAATAACTGAAATGAAGAAAATCGATCCTGATTTTTTTAATTATTGCAGGTGATTTATATGATAGAAGCGTTCCTAGTAAAGAAGCGACTACACTTCTACAAGAATTTTTTTAGTTAAAAATTAATATAGAGTACAATATACCAATTTTTTTGCCATTAGTGGAAATCATGACAGTAGAGAAAGATTAGCGATTGGTGAAGCTTGGTTTAGCAAACATAAATTTTATCTTCATACAAGATTAGAGCAAGCTTTTGATAAAATTTCTTATGAAAATGCTGATATATATTTATTACCATATTTTGAACCTTTTGAAGCGAGAGAATATTTTGAAGATCCTACATTAACAACTCATAATGCAGCAACTAAAAGAGTAATAGATGAAATTTGTAAAAATTTAGATATGAATAAGACTAATATTTTAGTAGCTCATACTTTTGTTTCTGGTGGATTAGAGACAGATTCTGAAAGAGAAATATCTGTAGGGACTGTTGAAAATGTAGCTGTAGAAATATTTGATAGGTTTGATTATGTTGCTTTAGGTCATCTTCATAATCCGAATGCAATAAATGAGGAACGTTTGAAATACAGTGGAAGTCCAATGGCATATTCATTCTCTGAGGCTTCTCAAACTAAAGGAATGAGGCTTGTGAAGGTAACAAAGGAAAGTTATAATGAAGAGTTTATTCCATTAAAACCAAAAAGAAAGCTACATAATATTAGTGCATCCTATGAAGAAGTTTTAACGAAAGAATTTCAACAAAATTATGATTGTAAAAATGATTATTTTAGTATGGAACTGAGTGGTTTAGAGGGAATTACGGACCCGTTACCTAGAATTAAAGAATATTATCCTAATACTCTGATACTAAAGCAAAAAAGAAATACTGGAATCGATAATGAAGTGAAATTAGATAGAGAGATGCTAACTAAGAGTCCTTTACAGCTAATAGAGGGATTCTATAATGAACAAACTGGTAGTGAATTAACTGAAGGTCAAAAACAAGTACTAGTAAATATTATAGATAAGGTGAATCAAGATGAAACCAATTAGATTAGAATTAAAAGAATTTGGGCCATATAAGAATGAAATAATAGAATGGGATAAAATAATAAATGAACCGATATTTCTAATTACAGGAAAAACTGGTTCGGGGAAGTCAACACTATTTGATGCTATTACTTATGCATTATACAATAAGACAACTGGAGGGAAAGATATAGCCTCACTAAGAACGAAGACAGCCTTGGATAAGGATAAAACACAGGTTAACTTTGATTTTGAATTAAGTGGAAAAAAATATAGAATTGAGAGAACTCTTGCGTATTTGAAGGCTGGTAATAAAAAAATTTAACATCTGGGAAAGTTGTTTTAATGCAATATAATGATGAAAAAAATTAGAAGTAATCGCCACAAAAGAACAAGAGGTAAAAGAAAAGGTAGAAGAGTTGATAGGTTTAGATGATAAGCAATTTTGTCAAATAATTATCTTACCTCAAGGAAAAATTTAAAGAGTTCTTATTGTCAAAAATCAAGTGAAAAAAAGAAACTTTGAGATCATTATTTAATACTTATTTTTTTATCAAAAAAATTTGTGGATCAATTACAAGAACAAGCCAAAAAAATTAGATAGTTCACATAAGCAAAAAGAAAAAAAGAGTTGATTACGAGGTTTGAACAGTTTGATATTGAGGAAGAATTTACGAAGTTTGAATATTTAAAAGACGAAAATTTCGAAGAAATACTAAGTATTATTCACTCACAAGAACAAACAGTAAAAAAATGAGAAAAAAAGAATTACTAAAATTAGAACGTAGTTTTTTTCTAAAGAAAAAGAGAAATTTATAGAATTAAGTAAACTCAATGATAAACGCCTGCAGTTAGAGAGTAATAAGTTAGAACTAGAAGAATTACGTAAAAAAAGACGATTACTATAGTAAACTTAAATTAGAAGTAGAAAAGTTAAAAAGAGTTACAAAAGAGTAAAGATAAGATTATAGAGTACAGTACTTTATTAAATAAACAATCACAATTAAGAAAAAAATCGAGAAAGATTTATTAATTGATACAGATAAATATAAATTAGACTTAGAAAACAATAAGAAATTACAATTAGAATTAAATGCACAAAAAGATAATATAGAAGAACTTAGAAAGGAAACTATTGATTATAAATTTTTTTCTATAATAACTTTAATGAATTAAATTCTGCTAAAGCTAACATTAAAAATCTATAGTAAAAATATTAGAAGAGCTTGCTTTGAAAAAGGAAACATATAAAGAGTTGGATTCTAGTTTAAAAAGTTACAAAAAGAAATCTACTTAGAGGATATTGAGGAGAAAAAAATATTCTAGAGAGTAGTATTGGTAAGTTAAAAATTAGAAATTTTTGAAGAAAGAGCAAGATGTAGAAAAAAACTCGAAGAATATAATAATAAATTAACTGAAGTAAATGATAAGAGTTTGAAACTTACTCTTGATAAAAAAACAATTAGAAGAACTGGAAGTAGAGAAGAAGAAGCTAGAGCAAGAAGTTGTATTATTAAATAAGAATAAAGAACAAGAAGTTTTAAATGATTTTTTTATTGAAATTGCATGAAGGCGATGCTTGTCCTTTATGTCGACAAAAGATTGAACACTTACCAGAAATTCCCTCTTTAGAGGAAGTAGATGAAGGTATAGAAAAAAATCACTTCAAAAAAAGTTAATAAAGATACAATTCAACTAGAAACTCTTATAAAAAAAGATGAAGAAGAAATAAAAAAAGAATAAGTGCTCTTCTGAAAAAAATTTAGAGGATACAATTAACTTTAAATCTAAGGAAGAACTATCACAATTAGAAGATGAATTAAAGACTGAGAATCTTAAACTAACGGATATTAGTAAAGAAATCAAAAATATCCGAGGATAGAATTAAGGACCTTAATCAAGAAATAGAAGAACTTTCGGAGTTATTAAAAAAATGAAGATGAGATTAAACAAAAAAACATCTAGAAGCGAAAAAAATAAAAATAGAACAGTTTGAAAAAAATGTTAAAATTGAGCTAGATAATTTTTGCAGATTATTATGAGAAAAATCCAATCTCAAGTTGAAGAGTTCGACAATAATAGTAATAGTTTACAAAAAAATAGTAATGAACTATTGGTAAGAAAAACAAAAACTAGAAACAGAACAGAAAAAAACAATAAAGAAAAATTTAGTAGAAGTTAGTAAAAGAATAGAAAGTATTATAGAGAGTTTCAGAGATTCTAAACTCAATAAGTATTACATAACTTTAGAAATGTCAGAAGAAAACATAGCAGAATTGGTTAAATTAGAAGAATATGAATCTCAAATTAGTAAATTTGAAGATGCCAAGAAGATAATAGTAAACATTATAGAAAAAAACTTGAAGAAGAGTTACAAGATATAGAACAACCCTGATTTAGAAGAAGAGTATCAGAAACTACAAAAATATTGAATCTCAAGTTAATGATTTTATAGAAAAAGTTGCAGTGCTTAATACAAGATTAGAAAAATAATAAAAAAATTATATGATAAAAATTTATAGTGAGTATATTGATTTATTAGAATCGTCTAAAGATATAAGAGAAATCATAGCATTTAGTGATGTTGTTAGCGGGAAAACTGAAAACAGAAAATCGTTAGAAACTTACGTTCAAGGATATTATCTAGACTTGATTCTAGTTGCGGGAACTAAAAGATTATTACAAATGACAAATGACAGATATAGATTTATTAGGCGTGATGAAAAGTCAAAAGGTGGAGGACTTCAAGGTTTAGAGATAGAAATACATGATATTTACCTAAATAGTACTCGTATTATTAGTTCTCTTTCTGGCGGAGAATTATTCTTAGCTTCGCTAGCTCTCGCTTTAGGGTTAGCCGAAGTTATTCAAAATGAAAGTGGTGGAATATCGCTTGAGACTATCTTTATCGATGAAGGATTTGGATCATTAGATGCTGAAACGCTGGATATTGCTTTAACAACGCTAATAGATTTACAGTCTTATGGACGAAATATTGGTATAATTTCACATGTTAGTGAGCTTAAAGAAAGAATTAGACCTAAGGTAGAGGTCTATTCTAAAGATAACTATGCTAAAATAAAAATGACAGGAATATGAAATAATCTTTAAGAAGAAAGGGGAAAACATGAATTTAGAATTATTAATTGGTCCTAGTGGTGTAGGAAAAACTAATTATATACTGAATGATATCGAGTTAAATAGAGATAACCATAAAATAATTGTATTAACTCCAGAACAGAATAGTTTTAATTTTGAAAAAATGTTATGTGATAAGTTCGGTGGTACTTTTAATATCGATGTCATGAATTTCTCAAGTTTAACTAGAAGATTATCAAAAACAATTGGGAATGGATAATCTTAGTAGGCTAGGAGATAATATTAAACCATTTTATTTCTATAAAGCTGCAAAAAAATCTAGAAAAATAGTGAGAATTTTTTTAGTAAAAAAAGAATTTTACAAGATGTTAATTTTATAGAAGTTGTAGAAGAAATTATAAATGAATTAAAAAGAGTATAAGGTTAGTATCAATTTATTAGAGGAGTATTTAGAGAAAAATAATAATCTAGAAAGTAGTCATAGAGAAAAAAATTAGAATCTATTTTAGAAATATATGTTGAATATTCGAGATTATTAAAGGAGCAGGGTTCTTTTGATAAAGTAGATTATATAACTGAATTATTGTTGTATCTAGAATACATAGATTTAAGTGACTATATTTTTTTATGTGGACGCTTATTATAATTTCACAGCACAGGAATACTATTATATTGAGAAACTTGCTCAGAAGTCTAAAAAGTTAATAATAAGTGTTATAAGTGATGCAAATAGATATTTTAATTTTTGATTTATCACAACTACTTCAAGGTTATGAACTAGAAAAAGATGAAATATAATGACTTTTTATCTATCTGATTTGTATAGTAAAGAAAAATATAAAGCTTGATATTTTTTTAGAAAATCTCATGAGATCGTTGCTAGTATGAATGAGATAGTGAAAAAAATAATAATGATGTGAATTTTTTTCTGTAGTGGCTTTTGTAAAAAAAGAAGAAATAAATACACTGAAATTTAAAAATAAAAGATAATAAAGTAGAGGAATACGAATTACTAGAAACTCATAAAGGTCGATTTAATGGGGGTTCTAATGATGTTCTTGCTGATAAATACTATAAAAAAACTTTACAGCACAGTATGAGACTGATGATAGTATTGAAATTATCTGTGCCAAAAATAAGGAGTTGGAAGTTAAACAAGTCGCTCGTGAGATCGTGAAACTAAATCATAATAATACTAACCAAAATGAGGTAGCAATTCTTTATCGTGATAATACATATGAAAATTATTTGAATATTTTTTTAAGGACTATAATTTAGATGTTCATTTAGATAAAAAAATATTGAAACTAGCAATCACCGTTTAGTTAAGTTTATACAGGAGACATTATACTTTGATGAAGGTAGTTTTAAAACTAGATTATTAAATCTATTGAAAACTAGGTTAACGAATTTTGAGAATATTTATCGCCAAAAAGTTATTGCACATATTTTTACTAGGAGATTCAAATATTGATGAAAAAAACAACTAGAAAAAGATATTGCAGAGTTAGATGAAAGAATAATAAAAGATAAGTTTTTTTAGCAAGTAATCTAGTAAATAATATAGGTGGAAAAATATAAATACAGCTATTTATTAGAAAAAAAGTTAGGATAATTTCTATAGACGACCTTGAAAAATATACTAAATGAAAAATTGGTAAATACTCATAGTGATATGTTAAAAGACTACTTTACCGAAAAAGACGGCGAAGTATAACTCTGAACAGCTTGAAATTTGTAGACAAGTTTTATTAGAACTTATTAATAAGGTTTCAGAAGTTTCAGCTAAGAACAATCTTCAAGCTAAAAGATATATAAAAAAATTAGTAGATATTTTTGATCATTGTAAGATTAAAATGTATCTTGATAAAGAAGATGGTGAGTATGATAATATAGAAGAGTTAAAAATTGATAGTATAGATAGACAAGTTTATAAAAAAATTCTTGAATATATTAATGATATAAATGAGAATTTTGGTAGTGAAAAAGTTTGAATATAAAAAAATTCGTATCTCTATTTAATACTGGATTAATATCTATTAAGTATCGTTCAATACCAGAAATAAATAATTCTATTATTATGTCTACTATGGATTTAGCAAAAGTAGAAAAATAAAAAAAGTTGTCTTTGTTATGGGATTCAATAAAGATGCATTGCCAGTATCTAAAAGTTCAGGATTAATAGATGATAAAGATAAAGAAAGACTGATTAATGATGATATCTTTTTATCACCGACAAAAAGAAGCGGCACTTATTGATGAAGAGTTCGTAGCTTATATCGCCATGACAAGAGCTCAAGAAAAAAACATATATAAGTTATAGTTTAATTGATAAGAGTTTTTAAAGAGAATTTCGCATCACCATACTTAAATACAGTAAAAATCTTTATTCCCAGAATTAAAAGAAAAAGCAAACTTCAAAAAAATTTTTAGAGTTTTCTATTGTGGATTATAATTACTATTTAGAAAAATATTTCAGAGATAGTTTCATCTAAGGAATTTAATTATTTATTCGCAAAAAAATTTATCGTAGATTTATGGAAGTGAAAGATAGTAAGACAACAGAAGTTGAAGTTTTAGTTAAACTTATGATTAAGTTTTTTTAGAGCAGTATCAACTTACTTCAGTACATGAAAGCTATGAGAATTATGAAGTTCTTGATGAATTAAATGACAGAGTATTTTTTTCACTAATGATACTAGTATTAAAGATTATTTGTCAAAAAAATAATCAGAGATTATAAGTTTCAACTTAGTTCAGAATATATAGCTGAATTTTTTTAGAAGTTAAGAAAGATAATTTTTTTCTAAGTTTAGTATCTCTAAAAATTTCTGATTTTTGAAAGAAATCCATATCAATTCTTTGTTAAACGAGTACTTGGAATAGCAGAAGAAAGGGATATCGATATTGATAATCTTGTTACTGGAAAAATTCTTCCACGCAGTAATGTCAGAAAAAAAGAATTACTAACTTTATAGCTGAATGTGGAAGAAAATTTGATATAGACGTGCTAAAAAGATGAAGATATTATAAAGAGATTTAATATTAAAGAGATTTTTGAATGAGGTTATTTATTCAAGTGATAATAAAGATATATTAGAAACGTTGAAGTTAATAGAATTGTTAAATACTCATAAGTATATTTTTAAATAATATGATTAAGAGACTTGAAATAGCTATAGCAATAGAAATAAAAATATTTCGCTCTAACAGAATTTATGCCAACATTCTTAGAAAAAAACCATTTACTCTGGAAATAATAGACAACGTTATTACATGTGAAAAATGTTGAAACTGGGGAAGTTAATAAAAAAAGAATTGAAACAAAAAAATACAATATACCACCTATTAAATTTACAGGGGTAATTGATAGAGTAGATATTAATGGAAAGAATATTTCAATAATTGATTATAAGAGTAGTCAAAGTGATTTTTTTCTTTAGATAGTTTAGAATTAGGATTTATTTCTCAGATTTTAACGTACGCATTGGCATGTGAGTTGATGTTTGACAAAAAAATTCAGAGGATATATTAGGTATATTTTATAGAGAAATAGCTAAATTAGGAAAAGATCTAAAGACCTATAGGTTAAGAGGGTTAGCGAATAGTGATTTAATATTAGATGATGAATTTTATGAAAAAAAGCTCCCGAAATTATGTATGTTAGAACTACAAAAAGCTAAGAAAAATTCATGGGGCAGATAGTCATAAAGTATTTACAAGTCCTGAACTTAAAAAAATTAGTTAATAAAAAAATCTTGAAAAATATAATGATACTTATAGAAAAAAATCTTTGCATTTGATTTTTGATTTAGCTAACTATGAGGTTGAAAATCAATATTCAGCTGAGAAGGGAACTTTATTTAACTTTGCAAGTAATAGTGATACACGACTTAGTTATAAAGAGAAGGTAGAGCTCAAGCCAAAAGATTTAAAAGAAAAGTTATTAAATGACCTGAAATAATCCGATTTTAGAAAAAATTCTATGAAAAATTGATTTGTTGTTTTGAAAATAAAAAAAGCAATAAATCAATTTTTTTTTATAATTTTTACTAATTTTTTTAATCACATTTTTTTAAGTTTTATATTATAATAGTATAAGGAGTATGATGTCGATTTTTTTGATTTATCGTGATGGGAAATAAAAAGTCGATAAAAAATAGATATAGAGGCAAGGATAAAATAAATATGAAATTAACTTTCTTTGAAAAAATAGAACAGTTTAAAAATAGTTCTAAAGAAGTATATATTAATAATATATATCAGAATGAAAAATTTAACATATAAAAATTTAATAGAGTATTCAGATAGACTTGCGTCTTATCTTGAAGAAAAACTAGGCGCAGACAAAGGCCCTATAGTAGTGTACGGACATAAACATCCATTTATGTTAGTGTACTTCTTAGCGTGTGTAAAATCAGGAAGAGCATTCTGCCCAGTAGATATAAATACACCGAAAGAAAGAGTAGAAGAAATAGTAGAAACAACAGACTCAAAAGTAGTACTGGTCACAGAAGAAATAGAACTATCTAGAGAAATACTAGATGTTAAGTCAGCCAAAGAAATAATCTCAAGTACTCAAAATGCTATTTCAAAAGAAAACTACGTAAAAGATGAAGATATATTCTATATAATTTTCACATCAGGAAGTACAGGAAAACCAAAAGGAGTATGTATTACATACAATAATTTAAATAACTTCTTACACTGGTATACGGGATACTATGATGAAAATGAAGAATTAGTGTTCTTAGGACATCCACCGTTCTCATTTGATCTATCGGTAATGTCATTATGGCCAAGTATTTATCTAGGAGCCACTTTAGTACAAATAGATAAAAAACAACAAGAAAACTTCAAAGTAATGTTTGAAGAACTGAATAAATCAAATGCAACAATATGGATCTCAACACCATCATTTATAGAAATGTGTTTCATAGACAAAAACTTCAACCAAAGTCTAATGCCAAAGGTGAAACAATTCGTCTTTTGTGGAGAAAAACTATTCAGCACAACAGTAGAAAAAATTCATAAAAACTTTGAAGATGCACAAGTAATAAATACATATGGGCCAACAGAATCAACAGTAATGGTCACATGGGTAGAAATAACAAAAGAAGTAAATGAAAAATACTATGAGAACCTGCCAGTAGGAGAAATAAAATGGGGAACAAAAGTACACCTAGAAAATCCAGATGAAGAAAATAAAGGTGAAATAGTAATCACAGGAAATACAGTTGCAAAGGGATATTTCAAAAATGATACAATAACAAACGAAAAATTTTCTATAGGGGAAGTAGATGGAAAAGAAGAAAGAAGTTACCTAACGGGGGACCTAGGATACTTCAAAGATGGAATGCTGTTTTGTGAAGGACGTATAGACTTCCAAGTAAAACTACACGGGCATAGAATAGAACTTGAAGACATAGATAATAACCTACTTAAAAATAAAAAAATACGTCAAGCAGCGACAGTACCAAGTTATGAAGATGGAAAAGTAAAAGCACTGACATCATTTATAGTATACAACGAAGAAATAGAAAAACGCTTCGAAGTAACAAAACAAATAAAACAAGAACTAAAAAAACTAGTACCAGAATATATGATACCGAAAAAAATAGTATTCTTAGAAGAAATGCCACTAAACAACAATGGTAAAATAGATAAGAAAAAGTTAAAGGAGTTAGTATAGAATGAGCTACTTTGACGGAAATGAATTTTTCTTATTCTTAGCTATAGCACTAATCATAGGCTTTATAATAAACTACCTAGGAAAAAAATAGAATATTATATATTAACATTATCAGTAATATTTGCCGCAGTAATATATGGTAAAAAGTATCACAATGCTATCTTACCTAGTAGGATTTATTCTATTTGAATACATATTAGTACTAATAGCACAAAAAACAGAGAGTAAAAAACACTTAAAAATATTAGTAGTGTTATCAATATTACCACTAGTAATAAATAAAATATTCGCAATTACTCATTTGCATTTATTAGCCTTTATAGGTATATCATATATGTCATTTAAGACAATACAAATTATGATAGAGATATCAGATGGCTTAATAAAAGAAAAAATCAGTGCTGTAGAATATGTACAATTTCTACTATTCTTTCCAACAGTAAGTGCAGGACCAATAGACAGAAGTAGAAGGTTTATGAGCGAAATGAAAGAAAGAATGCCGAGGACGGAGTACTTAGAATTAGCTGGAGAAGGAGTCTACAGACTAATATTAGGATTACTATATAAAATAGTATTCTCAACATTAAGTTATCACTACTTAGTAGGTTTAACAAACCATGGGACATTTGTCTATTCATTAAAATACATGTATTTATACACATTGTATCTATTCTTTGACTTTGCCGGCTACAGTTTAATGGCAGTAGGGAGTAGTAATATCTTAGGAATAAGAACACCTATGAACTTCAACAAGCCATTTCTAAGTATAGATATAAAAGACTTCTGGAATAGATGGCATATAACACTATCAACGTGGCTTAGAGACTTCGTATTTTCAAGAGTCTTTATGGAAGCAACAAAGAAAAAAAGATTTAAGAAAAGACTAACGACAGCGATGTATGCCTACATGGTAAACATGGTTCTTATGGGATTTTGGCACGGATTAACAATAAGTTATATAGTATATGGATTTTACCACGGAATATTAATGGCAGGATTTGAATACTATCAGAAGAAAAGTAAATTTTATAAAAAGAATAAAAATGAAACATGGTATAAAGTACTTAGTTGGTTTATAACAATCAACTTAGTAATAATAGGCTTATATATCTTTTCAGGAGAACCGTATAAACTAATAAGCCATGTACTAAAAAAATAATAATGAGTTAGGAGAAAAAGAATGATAAAAAGAACAAGTATTAGAAATGTTAGAAGAAATTTGTGAAGATGAAGTAGTAAGAGAAGATTTGAGACATAAACATGAAAGAAGAAGGGTTAATGGACTCATTAGCTTTTTGTAGAAATGTTAGTAAAAAATAGAAGAGATCTTTGGACTAAAGCATAGCTCCAACAGAAGTAACATATGAAGAAATCGATACACCAAACAAGGTAATTTCATATATAGAAAATAGGAAATAATAACATGATAAGATTAAAAGCATTTTTAATATCAATAGTATTGGTATTAATTACACTTATAATTTTAGATATAACCCTTCTAAAGAAGATTGAAAAATTATTATAAAAACAAATGATAATAGTGTTAGATACAGTACCTCTTTTTGAAAAAGTATAAAAGTAGAGATATCATAGTTGAAAATATGACACCAAGAACTCTATTACTGTTAGGTTCATCAGAGTTAACTACAACAATTAACGAAAATTATCATCCAAAGAAAATATTTAATTATGATGATTTTAATATAATGCAAGTAGGAGTTGGAAACTCTCAAAAATATTATACATGCGGCTACTATTGGATCAATAGGGAATGATGTGAAAAAAATAATGAGATTGTAATGATACAATCTATTCAATGGTTTGATAATAAGAATGGTATTTTAAAAGATGCATTTTTTTATCTAGAATTTCTAGTGAACATGTTTATAATACTATGAAAAAAATGATAATATTAGTAGAGAAACCAAAGAAAAAAATTTATTAATAGGGTTATAGAACTTTCATCAACAAACAAGGAATTAAATAAAAAAAGTATAAGAGTTATAAACGATACTTCTTGAATGGAAAAGGAAATGTATTTACTGAGGAATTTTTTTAAAAATTAGATAATTATTTTTTTATGTTTTGAAAAAAACAAATTTAATTTTTTTATAAAAAAATAAAGGTAAAGAAAAACTATTCAGTTAATGGTGAAAAAGACTCCAAATTATAATTGGGAAGAATTAGGTAAACAAGTGACTGAAGAAGCAAAAATCAAGAACGAATAATAATGAATATCAAATTGATAATACATATTATGATAAATATATAAGAGCTAAGTACAATCAGTTAAAAAAATATTTCTAAAAAAATACAAAAATATGATGATTCTAAGGAATACGAAGACTTAGATATATTATTATCTATTGTTAAAGATTTGAATTTGAATATTAAGTTTGCAATTTTTTTCCTGCTCATGGGAAGTGGAGCGACTATACAGGAATAGGTAGTGAAAAAAAGACAAGTTGCCTACAATAGATTAAAAGAAATTGCTAAAAAAATAACATAGAAGTAATGGATTATTCAAGTAAAGAATATGAAGATTACTATATGTATGATGCGATGCATCTTGGCTGGAGAGGATGGATTGATTTTTGAAAGAGATCTTTTACAAACTTAAAAAAGTAAATTAAGCTATAAACAAAGACTTATACTATGGATATTATTTTTTTATATAGTAATAATGGGAATAATAATATACTGTTTTTTTAACGGATTTTTTTCAAATGTCCAAGAGTATGTGTACAGTGAATTTTAATATAGAGGAACGGATTACTATGTGATAATTCGTTTCTTTTTTTATAATTTAAGTATAAATATTGCACTAGTATAAGAATAATATACAAAAAAATTAATTTTTCAGAAAAAAATAAAGAGAAATCACACTCAATTAATTGATTTTATAAGAGAAATAAGGTAGAATTAGAGCTATAATAATAATTTTGAAGGAAATAATTAATGAATAGAGATGCGTATTTTTTTATTTAGAAATGAAAGAACATGAGTTAAAAAGTCCCATATACGGGAAAAAAATCGTCGTATTAGAGTTCTTTTACCAAAAGGTTATGCCCAAGATGAACATAGACACTATCCAGTTGTATATATGAATGATGGACAAAATGTTTTTTACAGTGGAGAATCATTTAGTGGACATTCTTGGAAGGTAATACCAGCAATAAAAAGAAACCCAGATATGCCAAGGATGATAATAGTTGGGATTGATAATGACAATGAGGGAAGAATGAACGAATATGCACCATGGAAGTTTTCAAGTTTACCAATATTAAATTTTGGTCTGACATTAGGAGGATTAGGTTCTGAGTATGCTGATTTTTTTGTAAATGTAGTTAAACCATTCATAGATAGTACATATCGTACAAAACCTCAACGAGAGTATACAGCGATGATTGGTAGTTCATTAGGAGCAAATATTTCACAGTATATAGGATTAGAGCATAAAGATGTCGTAGGGTGTCTTGGAGTATTTTCATCTGCAAATTGGTTAAATAAACCAGAGTTTGATAGGTTTATTTCGAAACACAAGGTCTCAGATCAAAGAGTGTATATAGAAGTTGGAACGAACGAGGGAGATGATACAGATAAACAATTGGCAACTGGTAATTTAAAACAGCTTTATATAGATGCAAGTTTGGATTACTATAGACAGCTAATAGAGGCGGGATTATCAACAAATGAAATTAAGTTAAATGTTGTGGCTAATGGAGAGCACAGTGAAGAATGCTGGGCTAAATATTTACCAGAATGTTTAAGATTTATAAGTGAAAATTGGTAAAAGTATTTTTAGAAATGGAGGTTTTTTAGTTTGAATATAGAAAATTTAAGTCATTATAGTGGAAATTTAGGAAGAGAAATGGTTCTTAATAGATATGGACATGCGGGATTACCAATTGTTGTGTTTCCATCATCGGGTGGAACACACAATGAGTACTATGATTTTGGAATGATTCATGCTTGTGAAAGATTCATTAATGAAGGGAAGGTGCAATTTTTTACTTTATCAAGTGTCGATAGTGAATCGTGGTTATGCGACTGGAAAAATGGACATGACAGAGCATTAGCTCATACACAGTATGAAAAGTATGTTATTGAAGAAGCTATTCCATTTATTAAACATAAAACAGGTTGGTTTGGACAAATGATGGCTACTGGTTGTAGTATGGGAGGATATCACTCGTTTAATATTTTCCTACAACATCCGGATGTATTTGGTAAAGTAATTTCACTTAGTGGAGTTTATGATGCTAGATTTTTCGTAGGTGAATATGGAAATGACGAGTTAATATATAGAAATTCACCTAGTGATAATATTTGGAATCAAAATGATGGATGGTTTATTAATCACTATAGAAATGCTGATATTATCGTATGTACAGGGTTAGGTCCATGGGAACAAGATGGATTACCATCATTTTATAGTTTAAAAAGAGCATTTGAAGAAAAGAATATTCCATCATGGTTTGATGTATGGGGTGAAGATGTTGCTCATGACTGGCCTTGGTGGAGAATTCAAATGCCATACTTTTTAGATAAATTAAATTTATAATAAAGTTAAGAGGAGACAAAGATTTATGAATTACATAGTTATATCACCATATTACCCACACAATTTTCAAAAATTTTCTATTGAGTTAAAAAATCAAGGTGTTAATGTACTTGGAATTGGAGAAGAACCATATGAACAGTTAGATCAAAGACTTAAAGAAGCGTTAACTGAGTATTTTAGAGTTAATAGTCTTGATGATGTTGATGAAGTAAAACGTGCTGTTGCATTCTTATATCATAAACATGGGCATATTGATAGAATAGAATCACAAAATGAGCACTGGATGGAATTAGATGCTGCACTCCGTACACAATTTAATGTGTTTGGTTTAAAAGAGCACGATCTTAAAAAAACAAAGCATAAATCAGAAATGAAAAAATACTTCGAAAAAGCAGGAGTGCCTGTAGTACCAGGTTTCTTAGTGAAAAAAGAAGATGATATTGAAAAAGGTGTTAAAAAATTAAAATTACCATTGATAGCTAAGCCTGATAATGGAGTAGGCGCATCAGCCACTTATAAGCTTAAAGATAAGAAAGATGTAGAAAACTTCAAAAAAGAATGGGACGGAAATACTCATTATTTCTTAGAGCCTTTTGTAGATAACTCTGATATCGTAACTTTTGATGGATTAGTAGATGCTAAAGGGAATATTGTATTTTACACTAGTATCGTTTATTACCACACTCCATTAGACTTATTAAATAATAATACTCTTGATTGGGTTTATTATATAGATAAGGATTTAGATCCAAAATTAGTAGAATATGGTAAAAAAATGCAGTAAAAAGCATTTGGAATGAAAGAGAGATTCTTCCATATTGAATTTTTCAAAACTAAAGATGATTATATAGCAATTGAGTATAATAATCGTCCAGCGGGAGCTTTTGCAGTAGACGTATATAACTTTGCACATTCAACAGATTATTTTAGAGTTTACGCTGAAGTAGTTAATGGAACATTTAATGGATTAAATGTTGATGAAAAATATGGGTTAGCTTCAACTCGCCGTGATTATAAAGATTATGTATATTCAGATGAAGATATTAGAAATAAATATCAAGATAAATTAAAAGCTGTTTTAAGAATGCCTGAAGCTTTCGCTGAACTTCAAGGAAACACAATGTACGTTCTTGTTGCTGATACTCTTGAAGAGATGAAAGAGATGGAAAGATTTGTAGGGAAATTAAAATAAATTTATAAAAGAAATATGAGACTAAGGTTTTACAGTTAGTGTCGTATTTCTTTTTATTTTTATCTCAGGAGGAATAATGTGTAATATTTTTGTTTGAGTTAGTTTGATAGCGTGTAACATTTCTTGAATTACAGTAGGAAGTATGTTAAGATTTAATTGAAAAATAATAAAAAAAGGAGAATGGCATGAAAAATATCTAAGGAGCATTTAGAACTATTAGCTGAAAAACTTTCAGAGTATAGATGAAACAACTAAGGAAATAATTAATTTAGAGGCTATATTAACACTTCCAAAAGGAACAGAACATTTTTTTAAGTGATATTCATGGAGAATATGAAGCTTTCGATCGTATTTTTAAGAAATGGTTCAGGTATTATTAAAGAAAAAAACTTAAAGAAGTATTTGGAAACAGATTACCTAGAAAAGATTTAAACCTTTTAGCTACGATTATTTATTATCCAGAAGAAAAAAATTAAATCTTATAAGAAAAGAATATGATGTATGTGATTATAAAGAGTTTCAAAAGATTATCCTTCTTCGTTTATTAGAAGTAACGCAAGTTGCAGCAAGGAAGTACACTAGATCCAAAGTAAGAAAAATTTTACCAAGAGATTTTAAGTATATTATTGACGAATTACTTTATAAAATGCAAAGTAGTGATAAGAATGACTACTATGATAAAAATACTTGAGAATATTATTGAATTAGGTGCTGGGGAAAAGTTTATTATTGAATTATCATTAAGTATTCACAAGTTAACAATCGATCACTTGCACATAGTTGGTGATATCTATGATAGAGGACCTTTCCCTGATAAAATAATGGATAGACTATTAGATTATCATTCTGTCGATATTCAATGGGGAAATCATGATATGCTATGGATAGGTGCTTATCTTGGAGATAGAATATCGTTAGCAAATGTAATCAGAATATGTGCGAGATATGATAATTTAGATATTATAGAAGATAGATATGGAATTCCTATTAGGAATTTATTAAACTTTAGTGAAAAGTATTACAAAGATGATGACTGTAAAGAGTTTTTACCAAAACTTTCTAAAGATGATGAGTTGAAATATAGTGATCATGAAATTATGCAAATAGCCAGAATGCATAAAGCTATGGCAATAATTCAATTCAAATTAGAAAAACAGATTATTGATAAACATCCAGAATTTGATTTGCAGTCACGTGCGCTTCTGGATAAAATTGACTTTGAAAAAGAAACTGTAAAAGTTTATGGCAAAGAATATCCATTAACATCATGTAATTTCCCAACAGTTGATAAAGAAAATCCATATTTATTAACGGATGAAGAAGAAAAGATTATTAACAAATTAAAGGAATCATTTATAGCAAGTGAAAAATTAAAAAAACATGTTGAATTATTTATTAATAAGGGTGCTATGTATTGCTGCTATAATGGAAATCTACTTCTTCACGGGTGTATGCCAGTTGATGAGGATGGAAACTTCCAGGAATTTTCTTATGGAGGAAAGAAATACTCAGGTAAGAATCTACTAGACTTTTTTGATAAAAAAATTCGTAGTATATTTTATTGTGGCTGTAGAGAAGATAACGGGTTGTTCTTTTACTTATGGCAAGGTCGCTACTCTCCATTATTTGGTAAATGTGATATGACGACGTTCGAAAGATATTTTATAGAGGATAAATCTACTCATGAAGAAGTAAAAAATGCGTATTATAAACTTAGAGATAATGAAGAGTTTTGTATTAAGTTATTAAATGAGTTTGGCTTAACTAGTGAGGGACATATTATAAATGGACATACTCCTGTTAAGGAAACAAAAGGAGAAAATCCAATTAAAGCTAATGGTAGAACGATTGTTATTGATGGCGGAATGTCTAGAGCTTATCATAAAACAACAGGTCATGGTGGTTATACATTAACTTACAATTCTTATGGGTTACAGATAATGAGTCATGATATTTTCCAAAGTAAAGAAGAAGCAATCAAAAATGAGACGGATATTATTTCAACTAAGAGAGTTGTAGATAAATTATGTCGAAAAAAAGTAGCGGACACAGATAGCGGAGCAAGAATACAAAAACAAATTGAATTATTAAAAATTTTATTAGAAGAATATCGCCAAGGGGCAATTTGTGAAAGATATTAGGTAATATAAATTGATATTCTGAGTTTCTTTGTTTTAAAGGGGGAGAGATGATGAAGATTTTATTAAGTATATTAGAAATTTTAATGCTACTAGGAATAATAACAAACTATAAACTATTGGAAAAAGAGAAGAATAATTAATTAGTCAATGATTTATTAAATTGATAGACGTAAAAAGAAGGAGCTTGAAATCTCCTTCTTTTTTTATGAAAAAAATGATGTAAAGAATATTATTCTTGTAAAAAGTAGAATACAGTACAATAGATATAATATTCAAATAAATTTTTAGAAAAAAATTAAAAATTTTTTTATTGACAACCATAAAAAAAGTATAATATACTAATAAACAGTTAATTGAATATGTACCTCACAAAGTAAGTGAGGTAGAGGTTGCGATTTTTATCAGTAGGATAATTGAAAGTATAGGGCTTGATGATATTATTTGAAAGGAAACGTCGCCGAAATGATATTAATCCTATGTTAATATTGTTGGGTCTATACTGAACTAAGTATAGGACTGTCATAGTCGTGAGGCTATGTTGCGCTACTAATATCTTGTTTTGGAGAGATAATGTGAAGTATAACTCCGTGCAAATATGGTAGAAGTTATGCTTTTTTATTTTTATCAAGGAGGTTTTTATTATGACAAACAACAGCAATAACAACAATGCAACAGAAGTAAAAAGAAATTTACGATCACGTCATATTAGTATGATTGCTATCGGAGGATGTATCGGTAGTGGATTATTCATGACAAGTGGTCAAGCAATTCAAAGTGCGGGACCTGGGGGAGCTATCGTAGCTTACCTATGTATTGGGCTTATGGTATATTTCTTAATGACATCATTAGGGGAAATGGCAACATATCTTCCTACATCAGGGTCATTTAGTACATATGCTACACGTTATGTAGATCCTTCATTAGGATTTGCTTTAGGATGGAACTATTGGTTTAACTGGGTAATTACAGTAGCGGCTGACGTAGAGTTATCTGCATTAGCAATCAGTTATTGGGAGCCTATGCGAGTACTTCCTCACTGGGCTTGGAGCTTATTATTCCTAGTTATTATTATCGCTTTAAACTCACTTAGTGTTAAAGTATATGGTGAAAGTGAATATTGGTTTGCACTTATTAAAGTAGTAGTAGTAATCATTTTCTTAGTAGTTGGATGTTTAACTATCTTTGGTATTTTAGGTGGGGAATACATTGGATTTAAAAACTTAACAATTGGTGATGCACCATTTGTTGGAGAAGATTCTTCATTATCAGGCCAAATACTTGCTACTCTTGGAGTATTCCTAATCGCAGGATACTCATTCCAAGGTACTGAGTTAATCGGTATTACTGCTGGTGAAAGTGAAAACCCAGAGAAAAGTATTCCAAAAGCTGTAAAACAAGTATTCTGGAGAATTTTAATCTTCTACGTACTAGCTATCTTAGTAATCGGATTATTAATCCCTTATACTTCACCAGATTTATTAGGTGCTGCAAGTGCTGAAGAAATTGCTAAATCACCATTTACAATTGTCTTCAAAAATGCAGGATTTGCTTTAGCTGCAAGTGTGATGAACGCAGTTATCTTAACATCGATCTTATCAGCTGGTAACTCAGGTATGTATGCATCTACAAGAATGCTTTATGCAATGAGTAAAGAAAAACTAGCATATCCAATCTTTGGGCGTGTTACAAAATATGGAACACCTGTTATTTCATTAATCGCAACAGCTGTAGTAGTATTCTTAATCTTTTTAATTCAACTTACAAGTGCTAACGCTTATACTTATATCGTAGCAGCAAGTGGATTAACTGGATTTATCGCATGGTTAGGTATTGCATTAAGTCACTATAGATTCAGAAGAGCATTTATCGCTCAAGGTAAAGATTTAAATGATCTTAAATATAGAGCAAAATGGTTCCCAGTAGGTCCAATTATCGCTTTAGTATTATGTATCATCGTTATTATCGGTCAAGATACAGAGCTTATTACTAAAGGGGTAGTTAACTGGAGTGGAATGTTAACTACATACATGGGAGTTCCAATCTTCTTATTCTTCTATCTGTACCACAAAATTAGATATAAAACAAAACTAATACCTTTAGGTAAAGTTGATTTATCACAAGATGTAGATGTAAAATAATAAAAAAATTCAATCCTAGTTCGAATTCGAGCTAGGATTTTTTTGGGAGTGACTCAAAATCGTATTTCGGAGAAATAAGATTTTGTAGAGTCACCCCCGCACAGTTTATTAGATATCTAAAAAGCTTTAATAAAGCGAATTTAGATATCAATAAACCACTGCGTCTATGAGTTCTCAAATGTACTTTGTTACATTTTAGTGCTTTTTTTGTTAGCCTTATTTTTGATGAGCCTATGAATAAATCTAGAAAGTAGTTCAAATTTTAATTTTTATATATAGTTGAGATTTGATATAAATACCTAAAATTTGAAATATTATAGTTGAATTAAAGGAAATTTTTTTCAATTTTATGGTAAAAATGTAGGGTAGATTAAATTTAGAAAGAGGAGGAATTTCTGTGAATCTTGAATACCCATATAATTATGAAAATGTTGAAGATATGGCGAGTAAATATTTATCGGAGGAGCAAATTAAAATTGTAAGAAAAGCTTATGATTTTGCTAAAGTTGCTCACGAAGGACAATTTAGAAAATCAGGGGAACCATATATATTACACCCAGTTCAAGTTGCAGGAATTTTAACAGAGCTTAAATTAGATTATGCAACAATTTGTGCTGGTTTCTTGCATGATGTTGTAGAAGATACTAAGTATACGTTTGATGATATTAAAGAAACATTCGGTGAAGATATAGCAGTAATAGTAGATGGAGTTACAAAACTAGATAAAGTAAAATTCCGTTCTAAAAAGCAATCACAAGCAGAAAATCATAGAAAACTTTTTGTATCGATAGCGAAAGATTTGCGAGTTATTTTTGTTAAACTTGCAGATAGACTTCATAATATGAGAACTATGAAGTATATGCGTGAGGAAAAACAACGTGAGATTTCGAGTGAAACACTTGAAATATATGCACCTTTAGCTCATAGGTTGGGGATAAGTTCTGTTAAATGGGAACTGGAAGATACATCACTTAGATATTTACACCCATCTCAATATTTCTCAATAGTAGGGATGATGAAACAGAAGAGAAGTGCGAGGGAAGAGAGTATAAAAGATGCATGTTCTAGTATAACATCAATTTTAGCTGATAATAATATAAAAGCACAGGTAACTGGAAGACCCAAACATATTTATAGTATTTATAAAAAAATGGTTAAACAAAATAAAACTTTTGATCAAATATACGATCTTCTTGCGGTGCGTGTTTTAGTAGATAGTGTAGCTGACTGTTATGCAACTTTAGGACTTGTAAATAATCTTTGGGTTCCAATTCCTGGAAGAATTAAAGATTATATTGCAATGCCAAAACCGAATATGTACCAATCACTACATACAACGGTAATTGCACCGGATGGACAAACCTTAGAAGTTCAAATTAGAACCTATGAAATGCATGAGATTGCTGAAAAAGGTATTGCAGCTCACTGGGCTTACAAAGAAGGGAAGAAAGTAAATAAGAATAATAATTTTTACGAAAAAAATTAAATTGGTTCCAAAAAATTGCAGAAAATGATGAAACTGAAGCAACTGCTGAAAGTTTTATGGAATCATTGAAAGTAGACTTATTAAGTGATAAAATTTATGTGTTTACGCCAAATAGTGATATTATAGAATTGCCAAAAGGTTCATGTATTGTAGACTTTGCATATGCGATTCATTCAGAAGTTGGAAATAAGATGGTAGGTGCTACTGTAAATGATAAAATCGAACCATTCGATTATGTGTTATCAACTGGTGAAATCTGTGATATTCGTACTAGTAAAAACTCTACAGGACCAAAACGCTCATGGCTAGAAATAGCTACGTCATCACAAACTAAATCGAAAATTAAAGCATTCTTTAAAAAAGCAGCGCGTGAAGAAAATTTAGTTAAAGGTGAAATCTTGTTAAAAGATGAGATTAAAGCCAATAATTTTGATATTGATGAAGTTCTTACAGAAGGAAATATTGCCATTGCTTTAAATAAATATAAATTTGCTAATCTTGAAGAAATGTATGTTGCCATAGGATATGGTGGAATTACAGCGAATAAAGTTTTTGCAAGATTAACAGAAAAAATTAGAAAAGAAAAGATGACTCAAGCAAAAATCGAGAAACTTTTCAATGCGGAAGAAACTAAAAAAATAGTAACTGAGACAGGGGTTTATGTAAAAGGAGTAGATAATATTCTTGTAAGATTATCTAAATGTTGTCAACCGATTCCGGGAGATGATATTGTAGGCTTTATAACAAAAGGTCGAGGTGTTACAGTTCATAGAAATAATTGCCCTAACTTAAGTGAAGAAGATAATGCAAGATTATTAGATGTTGAATGGGTTGAAAGTTTAAATGCGCGTCGCTACAGCGTTACACTACAAATTCACGCTTTTGATAGAGAACTGTTATTGCAAAATGTTCTATTAACATTAAGTGAAAGTAGAGTTGAGATTAAAAAACTTAATTCTGAATCTAAAGCTGATAAGACATGCGTTATTACGATAGGAATATATGTGAAAAATGTTAGTGAATGCGATTATATGATTAAAAAATTACGACAAATTCAAGATGTATACAGCGTAGAAAGAATAGTTAAATAGGTGAATATATGAAAATCATATTACAAAAGGTAAAAAAAGCTAGCGTTAGTGTTGATAATAAAATTGTGGGAAGTATAGATAAAGGATATTGTCTTTTAGTAGGAGTGCATAAAGAATCTACAGAAGAAGATGCGAAATATTTAGCTAAAAAAGTTGCGCAAGCTCGTTTATTTGAAGACGAAAATGATAAAATCAATCTGAGTTTAAAAGATGTTGGAGGAAGTATCTTATCAGTTTCACAATTTACTTTATACGCTGATACGAAAAAAAGGTAATAGACCAAGTTTTACAAGTACTGCTGGAGCAGAAAAAGCTAATGAACTATATGAGAAATTTAATAAATTTTTAAGAGAAGAAGGAGTAACGGTAGAAACTGGAATTTTTCAGACTATGATGGAAGTAAACATAGTTAATGATGGTCCTGTTACTATTGTTTACGAAAAAAACTATCAACAGGAAATTAATATGAGAATAAAAAAAGAAGAAATAAAAAAATGGAGTACTATTTTTTTAATATCTGTACTGTTATTAGTGTTAGTTGTGGGTGGAGTAGTAACATATATTGGAGAAAAGATGAATTTGTCATCTAATTCTGAAAACAACATTACTATTTCAAAAGAAATTGATCTTAGAACTGGACCAGATGATACTTATCCAACTTTGAAGAAAGTGACTGCAGGCGATAATGTAGAAATGCTAAGTAAATCAGAGACTTGGTATGAAGTGAAAACAAAGGATAGTTTTGTTGGTTGGATACCAGGATGGAGTATTTTGGGCACTGGTCAGAAGAGTCCTGAAGATCAAAACAAAGAAAAACTAGCTTCTTATTCAATCTTATTGAATCCAATTATAAAACAAGATGATAGTTCTGATTATAAAGGAGTATCTTCTAAATCTTATAATTTGAAAATAGCTAAACAGTTAAAAGAGATATTAGAAAAAGATGGTATAAAAGCAATACTTACAAGGGATAATGATGAAACTTATCCTACAAAAGAAGAAATAACAAAAATTGCAGCTGAAAATTCAGTTGAAATGTTAGTTGATATTGATACTACTAATGATAGTAGTAAAGATGTTTTTGGAGTGAAAGTTTATTACGGAACACAGCAATCTTCAATTGTAGCAAGAAGTATCGAGAAAAATATTTCAGAACACTATATTTCAAAAATTTCATCATCTGAGAAACAAGCTAATTTTTCACAACTGAGCGATAAGTTACCACAGGTGAGAGTAATTTCAGCTAATATCGGAAATAAAATTGATGTTGATTTACTAAATAATGAGATAGCTAATAAACAATTTATTGAGTCTTTAAGAGATGGTATTGAAGGCTACTTATACTATTTAATCAATATTGATAATTATAATGCAAAACGAAAAGAACAATTATTAAACTTACCACAAAAAGGACTTTCAGTTCCTATGTATTACATGAAGCAGGATGCATATAAAAATATAGCATATGGTCTTGATGGTAAGAAAACGATTGAAGACAACGGTGATGCTATTATATCACTTGCTATGATTGCTAAATATATAGGTAAAGATGAAGCAACTGTAGAAGAACTTGCTTCTTGGGCAGGTAATAAGTATTACATCAGAAATCAAGGAACTCAACCTACGATTATTACAGCTTTTGCTGAAAAATATAACCTTAAAGTTGAACGAATTGAGACTGATAAGTTGGTAGAAAACTTAGAAAATACCTTAAGAGATAATAAACCTATACTTGTTAGACTAAAATCTGGAGTATTTGGTGATAGAGTAACGTATAAAGTTATTCGTGGTTTTGAAGACGATAAATTCTATATAAATGATCCGAATGACGATGATGTTAAACTTACAAGTTACAATGGTTTTACAGAAAATGATATAAAAAAATAACCTTGCTCAAGCTTGGGTGTTTAGCAAATAGAAAAAAAGATTAATCTAGAATAATTCTAGGTTAATTTTTTTATTGAAATAATTAAATTACCTATTGACTAAAAAAATATAAAACAAAATATAATAGTTAATGTAATTAACTATTTAGTTAATATTGTGAACTATTTTTTTGAAATAAAGGAGGTAGAAAATGAGCGTAGATGAAATTTCATATCATAAAGCAATGGATATAATGGAAGAATTTAGGGTTAATAATGAAAAGATTTCATAAGAAAAAGCGATGCACCGTATAGAAAAACCTGAATTTCAAGCAATGTTATTTTTGTCTTGTAAAGAAAAAATTACGATGCAGGAACTAGGTGAAGAACTACATGTGACAAAACCTAGAGTTACAGCACTTGTAAGTGAATTACTAGAAAAAGATTTTGTTGTTCAAAGTACGGATGAAAAAGATAAAAAGGAAAAAAATATCTTAGTTTATCTGAAAAAGGAGTCGAATGCATAGAATCACATAGAAAAGCTTATGAAGAATGGTTCCAATCTATCTGGAATAAATTTGATGTAAGGGAAAAAGAAGCGTTTGATATATTATTATCTCGAGTAAATGCGATTTTTAGAGAAGAATTATCTGATAAGGAGGAAAAAAATGAAACTAATTAAATATTTAAAAGGTTTCTTGGTACCAATGATATTCTTAGTTGTGATATTAGGTGTTCGTGTTGTAGCAGAGCTAGCACTTCCAACATATACAAGTAATATTGTCGATAAAGGGATACAACAAAGCGGTATTCAAGATGCTGTACCGGAAAAAATAAGTGAAAAATCATTTAGAGAATTGCAATTATTTATGACTGATGACGAAATTAAAAAAGTTACAGCTAAATATACTAAAGATGGTGATGTATATAAACTTGATAGTATAAGTGAACAAGAACGTAGCGAACTAAATGATATATTTAAAAACGCTATGACTGTTGTATCCGGTGCAAAATCTGAAAACTTAGATTTAGATAAGGTTGCAGAAGGTGTTAAACTAGGACTAGTCAAGAAAGATAGTTTAATTGAACAGAAAAATAAATCAATTAGTGACTTAGGAAGTTCAGCTGATATGATTACAAAACAAGCTGGTATTCGTTATGTTAAAGAAGAGTATAGAAATAATGTAGGAATTGATACCAATGAGATTAGAAAAAATTATCTAAAAGAAGTTGGAATCATGATGATAATCGTAACATTTATTTCAGGTATTGGAAGTGTTATTTCGAACTTTATAGCTAGTAGAATATCTTCGAAAATAGCCTATAATTTACGAGAAAAACTTTATAATAAAGTATTATCATTTTCTAAACAAGATATTGATAAATTTTCTACAGCTTCACTAATTACAAGAAGTACAAATGATATTCAACAAATTCAAAATGCTTTAAATATGATGTTATTTATCGCAATATATGCGCCGATGATGGCAGTTTATGGTGTTTATAAAGTTACTCAAACTGATACTGGAATGACTTGGATAATTGCATTAGGTGTAGGTATTTTAGGTTTAACGTTAGGAATAATTTCATTCTTAGTAATGCCGAAGTTTAAAATTATGCAAAAGCTAATTGATAGAGTAAACTTGGTAACTCGTGAAGCATTAACTGGTATTTCTGTAATTCGTGTTTTTGGTCGTGAAAAATATGAAGAAGAAAGATTCGATAAAGAAAATACAGTTTTAAAAAATGAACAACTTTTCATCAATAGAACTTTATCAGCGCTTATGCCAATGATTATACTAATTATGAATGGTATTGCATTATTAATAATCTGGGTTGGTGGAAAAAATATAGATGCTGGTAGTATTCAGGTTGGGGATATGATGGCGTTTATAACATATACAATGCAGATAGTAATGTCATTCTTATTCTTTACATTCTTAATGATGCAACTACCACGTGCTGAAGTTGCAGCTGGTCGTATTAATGAAGTACTGGAAACAGAGGTTACTGTAGTGGATAGTAAACATATTGATGATAGTAAGCTTCAAGACGTGAAGGGTACATTAAAATTTGATAATGTTAGCTTTACATTTGATGGAGCTGATAGTCCAGTGCTTAGTAACATTAGTTTTGAAGCAGAAGCAGGAAAAACTACTGCAATTATAGGAAGTACAGGTAGTGGAAAATCTACATTACTTCACTTAATTCCAAGATACTTCGATGCTAGTGAAGGTGAAATCTCAATTGATGGAGTTAATATTAGAGATATAAGCTTAAATAAATTAAGAGATATTTTAGGATTTGTTCCTCAAAAAGGAGTTTTATTCAGTGGTAATATTAAATCAAATATTAAATTTGCTGATGAAAATATTACTGATGAACAGATGAAAAAAGCAGCTGAGATTGCTCAAGCATTAGAGTTTATTAATGAAAAAGAAGATAAATTTAATAGTGAAATTTCACAAGGTGGATCTAACGTTTCAGGAGGACAAAAACAACGTCTTTCAATTGCTCGTGCGTTAGCGAAAAATCCTAAAATACTTCTTTTTGACGATAGTTTCTCAGCATTAGATTACAAAACAGACGTGAAATTAAGAAAAACTTTAAGAGAAGAAATGTCTGGAGTGACTACTATTATAGTTGCTCAGCGTATAGCAACAATTTTAAATGCAGATAAGATTATCGTAATGAATGAAGGTAAAATAGTTGGAATCGGAAAACACCAAGAACTTCTAGAAACTTGTCCAACATACTTAGAAATTGCAGAAAGTCAACTTAGTGAAGAAGAATTACAAAAAGGAGGTAAACATCATGGCTAAAGATCAAAAAATAGAAAAAGCTAATAATTTTTCTGGAACGTTAAAAAGAATCATCAAATTGATGTTTACACAGTATAAAGTTTCAAGTATTTTGATAGTATTCTTTGCATTAGCAAGTACAGTATTCGGTATAGTAGGTCCTAAAATTATGGGACAGGCAACTACTGAACTTTTTGAAGGGTTAATAGCTAAGATTAGTAATGAAGGTAGTATTAACTTTGAGAAAATAGCAGGAATTTTACTTACTGTATTAGGTTTATATATACTTTCATCATTATTCATGTTTATTCAAGGTTGGTTGATGAGTAATATTTCTCAAAAAATGACATATGATATTCGTAAAGAAATAAGTAAAAAAATAAATACTTTACCTGTTGGATATTTTGAACAACGTACAGTAGGTGAGACTTTATCTAGAGTAACTAATGACGTAGATACGCTAGGACAATCACTAAATCAAAGTTTTACTCAGATAATTTCTAATACTGCAACGGTACTTGGGGTGTTGGTAATGATGTTTACTATAAGTCCATTAATGACTTTAATAGCATTAGCTTTAATTCCAGTTTCAGGAATACTATTAGGAGCTATAACAAAATGGAGTCAAAAATATTTCAAAAGTCAACAAGATATGCTTTCTGATGTAAATGGACAGGTTGAAGAGAGTTTCTCAGGTCAAAATATTATTGCAGCATTTAACTACAAAGAAAAAAGTGTTAAAGAATTCAATGATAAAAATAACCAATTATATACATCATCATGGAAAGCGAACTTCTTTTCAGGACTAATGTTCCCTGTGATTAACTTTGTTGGTAACCTTGGTTATGTAGGTATTGTATTCTCAGGTGGATTACTAGTTTCTAAAGGAACTATTGGTGTAGGGGATATTCAAGCTTTTATCCAATATATTAGAAACTTTACTCAACCAATAGGTCAAATAGCTCAGTCTATGTCAGAAATTCAAAGAATGGCAGCTGCAGGTGAAAGAGTATTTGAGTTCTTAGATGCTAAAGATGAAGAAAATGCAGAAGTTCTTGAAACTGTTACTAATAAAGAAGGTAATGTAGTATTCGACAAAGTAAAATTTGGATATGTAGAAGATCAAATAATTATTAAAAACTTTACTAGTGATGTTAAAAAAGGAGAGATGGTTGCTATCGTTGGGCCTACAGGTGCAGGTAAAACAACGATGATTAAACTTCTTATGAGATTCTATGATATAAATGGGGGAAGTATCTATATTGATGGAAAAGATATCTCTAAACTTGACAGATCAGAATTGCGTTCTTACTTCACAATGGTACTACAAGACACTTGGTTATTTAAAGGAACGATAATGGAGAATCTTCGTTATGGTCGATTAGATGCTACAGATGAAGAAGTAATAGAAGCGGCTAAGGCAGCTCATATTCACCACTTTATTAAAACTTTACCGGGTGGCTACAATATGGAATTAAATGAAGATGCTTCAAATATTTCACAAGGTCAAAAGCAACTTTTAACTATAGCTCGTGCAATTCTTGCTGATAAACCTATATTAATTCTTGACGAGGCAACTTCGAGTGTAGATACACGTACAGAAGTATTAATCCAAAAAGCTATGAATAAACTTATGGAAGGTCGTACTACATTTGTTATTGCTCACCGTCTATCAACAATTAGAAATGCAGATAAAATATTAGTATTAAAAGATGGAGACATTATTGAACAAGGTAATCATGATGAATTATTAGAACAAAAAGGTTTCTATTCAGAATTATATCAAAGTCAATTTGCAGAATAAAAGTAAGGGCATTTAGAGATATCTCTCTAGATGCCTTTTAATATTATTTCGTTGACAATGTAAAGAGAATAAAGTATAATTATCTCATATTCGAGATAATCACGATGCGGATATGTGTAAATAAGATAGGAGAATCCTTATGAATAATGAGTTTAAAGTCGTTATAGGAATTATGAGAGCAAGTAATCTATTAGTAGATGATTTAAAGAAAACTTTAAAGAATTATCCAATTAATGCGACTGAATTTTCTGTTATGGAATTTTTTTATAGTAAAGGTGAGAAGAGTATTCAAGAAATACGTGATAGAATATTACTTGCTAGTGGAAGTGCTACATACGTAGTAGATAACCTTGAAAAAAAGGATATGTTAATAGAAAGGTTAGTCAAAAAGGATAAAAGAGTAACTTACGTTAAGTTAACTAAAAATAGGAGAAAAATTTAATGGATGATATTTTCCCTATCCATAAAATAAATACAAAAAAAGATTTTCGATGATTTAACTGAAGAAGAATTAGATATATTGAAAGAAATACTAAAGAAAATTAATTAAAAAAATTATTTTCTTTTATTATAAAAATAATATCTTGAAATCGAGATAATTTAGGAGGATAAAAAAATGATAGAGTTAGGAATTAGTACATTTGGTGAAACAACTGAAATAGAAGGAACTGGTATAACACCAACGCATGATGAACGTATTAGAAATATGATAGAAGAGATGAAACTTGCTGATGAAGTTGGATTAGATCTTTATGCTATAGGGGAACATCATAGAGAAGATTTTGCTGTTTCAGCACCTGAGATATTGTTAGCAGCAGGAGCAGCTGTTACAAAGAATATAAGATTAAGTTCAGCGGTGACTGTGTTATCATCTTCGGATCCGGTTAGAGTTTATCAACAATATGCAACAATCGATGCTATTTCAAATGGTAGAGCAGAGGTTATGGTAGGACGTGGTTCTTTTACAGAATCATTCCCATTATTCGGTTATGATTTGGCAGACTATGAGGAATTGTTCGATGAAAAATTAGCGATGTTGGAGAAAATAAAAGCTAATGAAAAGTTAACATGGGAAGGAAAGCATACACAAAAGGTAGAAAATAAGGGAGTATATCCGAGAAGTGTTCAAAAAGATTTTCCGATCTGGGTAGAAACAGGTGGAAATACTGAATCAACTATTAAAATAGCACAAAAAGGATTACCAATAGCATATGCAATAATTGGTGGACAATATAAAGCTTTCAAAGGCTTAACAGATTATTATAGAGCTATTGGGAAGCATTCTGGATTTGATGAAAGTCGTTTAAAAGTTGCTTCACACTCATGGGGATTTGTAGCTGAAACTGATGAAGAAGCTATTAAAAAGTATTTTCATCCGACAAAACAAGTAGTTGATGCAATCTCGAAAGATAGACCATTTTGGAGACCACTTACTTTTGAACAATATTTAAATAGTGTAGGTCCAGACGGATCTATGTTAGTAGGAAGTCCTGATACTGTAGCGAATAAACTTATTGATATGATAGAAACATTAGGATTGGATAGATTTATGTTGCATCTTCCACTTGGTTCTATGCCACATGAAGATATTATGAAAGCTATTAAACTATTTGGTGAAGAAGTAGCCCCTAGAGTTCGAGAATATTTTAAGGATAAAAAATAAAATTTAAATTTATACATCAAATAAATCTATTTTTTCTAAAAAAATCAATCTCTATGTTATAATGAGTAGATAATATAAGAAATGGAGTGTATTGATGATTTTAGATAAGTATAAATATTTATTATTTGATTTGGATGACACCTTATTAGATTTTGGTAAGGCACAGGTATTAGCTTTTTAAAAAAATTATTAGAAGATGAGAATATTGAGTATAATGGTGAGCTATTTGAAAAAAATATGAAACAATAAATAAATCTTTATGGAGAAGTTTTTGAACGTGGAGAAATTTCAAATAAAGAAGTTACGAGTGAAAGGTTTATAAGATTTTTTTCATTGTTTTATAGAAAAATCGATGGTAGTGAAGTAGATAATAGGTATAGAGGTTATCTTGCTGAGGGAAATCAGCTTTTTGATGGGATTATAGAGATGTTAGAAAAAAATTAAGTTTAACTCATAAACTATACATAGCATCTAATGGTATAGCAATCACTCAACATACAAGACTAAAAAATAATAATCTTAATAAGTATTTTTGAGAAGATTTTTTTATTTCTGAAGAAATTGGCAGTAAGAAGCCAGATAGAGAATTTTTTAATATTATATTTAAAGAAATTGGTGTTGAGAATAGGGATGAAGTTTTTGATGATAGGGTGATACTCTAACGTCTGATATACTTGGTGCTAATAAGGCAGGTATAGATAGCTGCTTAGTAGATATTCATAAAATTTATAATCCAGAGATTGTTTCTACGTATAAAATTGAAAAAGACGATAGATTTATTGGAATTATAAAAAAATGTCTAGGTTGATATATTATCAACTTAGACATTTTCTTTATAAACTGTGATCGTTGTATTTAATATTCTCTAATGCGATAAAGCAATGTTCAATATTGTAGTCTTCTTTAAGTACTATTTTTAACATTTTTCTACAATTTTATAATCATGGCTTGTTTCATATTCATCTAGTAAAAATATGCATTGCAGCATTGATTTCATTTGTATCAGTATGCCAAATATGAAACTCGTGAATATCAGCAATTCCTTTCACTTCTTTAATTTTATTGTAAATTTCTTCTGTATCTAGAGTAGTAGCTTCCATTAAAAATAACAAATGATGATTTAGTAATTTTATAACCACCTTTGAAAAAGAATTATACTGATGATAATACTCATAATAACATCGACGATTTGATAGTTTGTAAAGTAAATAATAGTTGATGAAATTATAATTCCGATTGAACTGATTAAATCCCCAAGGAAATGCCATAGTGCACTTTTGAATATTTAAATTATCTTCTTCTTTTTAGACTTTTTGTTAAAAATTACAGTTACAACAATATTAAAGATTAATCCGATAGTTGATATTATAAGCATTGATTTGAAATCAATATCTTTAGGATTGAAGAATCTCATAAATCCTTCAAATATTAAATAAATAGAAATACCAACTAGCATTAAACCATTGATAAAGGCTGCTAGTACTTCTAATCTGACAAAACCAAAAAGTATATTTTTTTATTTGGTTTTTTTGAACTAAATAGTAATGCTATTAAACTAAATCCTAATGCAATAACGTCAGAGAACATGTGGAAAGAATCTCCTAGAAGTGCTAATGAGTTAGAAAGAAGTCCTCCGATGTACTCTAATAATGCAAAGCTTGTTGTTAAAAATTAATGTTATATAAAGTATTTTTTTTCGAATATGACTGAATTTTTATAATGTTTTTTTATGATGAAAAATTTGTTTGTATCATTTATTTCTCCTTTTTTATAGAATGTTGTTATTATAACCTATATTTAGTAATATTACAAAAATACAGCATTGATAACAATTATTAGTACTTTTATCATTAAGGTCTATTGATTTTTTGGTATTAGTTTGCTAAAATTAAGAAGAATTTAGAAGAAAAAAGGTGGAAAAAATTATGCGTATTTTATGTATTGGGGATAGTAATACTTGGGGATATGTCCCTGGTGAAGATGGAGTAAGAACTCAAAAAAGATGGACTAATTTACTAGCGGAGCTTCGTCCTAATGACACTATAATAGAAGAAGGTCTTTGCGGGAGAACAGTAATTGCAAAAGACACAATTGTACCCGTTAGATGTGGAATTGATACATTACCAATTTTAATGTTAAGTCACGTACCCGTTGATTTAGTAATCATAATGTTAGGTACAAATGATTTGAAAAAACAATTTAATCCAAGTGCCAAACTTATTGCTAAAGGTATAGAAGAATACATTAAATATATTAGAAATCCACATTTAATAGCTGGATATAAGATTCCAAAAATTCTTGTTGTATCACCAGCTCCATTACGTGATGAAATAGTGGATAGACATAGTTTATTTGGTGAATTCGATGAAAATAGTTTAAAACAATCAAAATTCTTAGCACAAACATTTAAAGAAGTTAGCGATAAATATGAAGTTGACTTTTTAAATGCTGGACGTGTAGCAGAAACATCATTAGTGGATTGCATTCACCTAGATGATAAAAATCATGAAAAATTAGCGAAGTATATCGCTAGTAAAGTTTCAGAAATCTTGGATTACGAAGAAGCAAGATAAGAAGAATCCGATGGTAAACTTTCTAAATTTGGAAGTGTATCATCGGATTTATTTTTTATATTGTTTAAAAGATTGATAACTAACAGCATAACATATAGTACATAGTACAATATATTTCCAATCTAATTTTTAAAACAAAAAAATAGATTGGCAAATAATAAATTAAATATTGTAAAATACACACCAATTATATACATATTACCTGATTGTTTTGTTAAAGTTCTATTGATTGTTTTAAATATTTTTTTCGATTGATAGTTAATAAAAAGAATAAATACTGTACTAATTAACAAAAATTATTTTTTTGTAGTAATATTTATTTTTTTAAATCACTTAACCACAAACTAATAGCTATGGTGTTAGTAATTATAAATAAATGACCAGTTAAGTGATAAAAAAATTAATATCTCTTACATGAACACTTCTAGAGATGAAGCTTGGAAATAGTTGACTTACAGTAAAGGTAAAAAAAGTATAAACCAGTAACTATAATCTATAAGTATTAAACCTAATAATAAAGAAAGTGTACGACCTGTGTGAATATAACAAAATGGTTCAGTTAATTTTTTTTATCATCAGGTCTTTTTTTATCAGTAAAAAAATATACTCAGTTATATGTTGAACACTTAATATTACAGATAGTATAATTAATGTTGCAAGTATATATTTAATGTTTAAAGAGTTTCTTACTAGTAAATTCACTATAACAAGTATTTGTGAAATTAAAAAAAGAAGTAATTACTAAAAACTATCTTTTCCATATCTGTTTAGATGAACAACTTCCAACAGCCAACTATTAAAGAAAAATAATAAAAAAAGTAGTATAAAGTGAAAGAAGTCATATATTGATTTATTTGAAAATGAATACTCTACTGAGAATTTACTTATTAATAAAGACAATGAAATTGTATAAAAAGAGATTAGAATGGTCTCTTTTTTTAAAAAAATAAAATTCAAGATAAAGCTTCCTCCTTACTACTATAATAACTCTCATTTTGATAAAAAAATATTGAAGTTATCCGTAGCATAGAGCTAGGGGGATAACTCCAACCTTCTAAACAAAACTGAAAGAAGTTATAATCATATTCTAACAAAAAAAGTATGAAGATAGCAATAATATAGAAAAATGATAAAAATAAATATTAGGTGAAAAAAATGTATTTGTAATAGCAAATTTTTGAAAAAGTAACTCCCGATATTAGTTTTTTTAATACTGGGAGTTAGCTATAAAAATTTATTAGTTATTTTTTTAAATTTTTTTATGAGTTTCTGTATAGAATACTAATCCTAAAAGTGTAAGAAGAACGCCACTTATAGCTAATGTAAATTGTGTGATAAGTGCAGCGATAACTATATAGGTGCCACCAATTATAGAAATCCATGGAATTATTGGATATAAAGGAACTTTATAGGGCCTTGGCATATTTGGTTCTTTTTTACGAAGAACAAATACAGCAAAGAATGTTGCGATAAAGAAAATCCAAATTGTAAATAATAAGAAATCTGTCAAAGTATCAAATTCTCCTGTAAACATCATTCCAATTGTTAAAATTAATGTAACAAAAGCAGAGTAATAAGGAATTGAAAATCTATTTAGTTTAGTCCAAAATCTTTTAAACGGAATTTGATTTTTCATAGCCATTGCATACGGGACGCGAATAGCTGTCATAGTAAATCCATTCATTGTTCCATAAACACTAATCATGATTCCAATGGTAATTATCTTTCCTCCATTAGGACCGAATAATTTAGTAGCAACATCATTAGGGACATTTCCATTTCCAGCAATCTGTTCCATAGGCATAGTAAGTAAATATGCAACATTTATTAGTAGATAGATTGTAGTAATTACTAACAATCCATATAGAATCGCTCGTGGTAAGTCTTTTTTAGGATTCTTCATTTCTCCTGCAATTGTGCCAACATTACTCCAACCATCGTAACCATACATGGCGGCTAACATTGCAGTGCCAAGAGCAGCTAGTGCTGAAGATTCAACTGTAGTGTTAGAAGTACTACTAGGGAAAAGCATTATAGTAGTAGGATTTGGTTGTAGAAGTCCGAAAATAATAATAGAAATAATAGGAATAAGTTTACAAATTGTTGCTATAGTTTGTATACGGCCACTCGCTTTACTTCCTAATAAATTTAAACCAGCTACCGTTGTAGCAGCGCATGCTCCAATGAAAATTGAGTATTTTTTTTCTATTTGAAATAGATTTAGGAATTGTGTTGCAAAAATAGCAGCAGCTGCAGCAATACTTGCCGGATAATAAATTACAGCTTGAGCCCAACCTAATAAATATGAAACAGTTTTTCCATATGCACGCTCTACCCATACAATCATCCCACCTGTTTCAGGCATCGAAGCTGCAAGTTCTGCAGTGGTTAGTCCTGCGCAAATGCTTATGATTCCAGCAAGAACCCATGCAAGGAGACCTAGACTAACGTTTCCAGTGGTCTTATAGATTACAGCAGCTTTAAAGAATACCCCTGATCCAATAACAACACCGACGACTGTTGAAAATGCTCCGAAAAAAATCCGATTTCTTTTTTTAAATTTTCCAAAAATATACCTCCTTAATAAATTTTTTTGTAATTAATATTTGAAAAATTAAATAAAAAAATAGTGATAAATGACATAAGTTTTAAATAACCGTTTAAGTATTTAAAGTTTATATTTTAGCGTATTTATTATATATTATTTTTTTACATTCTTAACAATAGTTTAATTAAAAAAATAAAGGATAAATTTTAAAGGGGAATACATTGTTTAAGGGAAGAAGAAAAAAACATAGCTAAATATAAATAACATCTAATTATTATTTATTGTGATAGTCTAATTAATACATTTGATAAAAACAAGATAAATTATAGTATTAAAAAAATAGTAAAATTCTTATTAAAGATTTAACAAAAATCAGTGAAAAATATGTTATAATAGGGAGTATCTGAATAAAAATACTAGATTATACTAGAAAGGAATTTAACATGACAGAAGAAATTAAAGTAGATGTACAAGATTTAAATGATCAAATGCTTGTTCGTCGTGAAAAAATGGAAGCTATGAGAGAAAGTGGTTTAGATCCATTCGGAACTAAATTCGAAAGAACTCATCTTTCAAATGAAATTGTAGTAGAATATGATAAATATAGTAAAGAAGAATTAGAAGAAAAAAATATCTCTGTAACAATTGCAGGACGTATTATGACAAAACGTGGTAAAGGTAAAGCAGGATTTGCTCACGTTCAAGATCTAGGTGGTCAAGTTCAAATTTACGTTCGTCAAGATAGAGTAGGAGATTCTTATGAATACTTCAAGACTCTTGACCTTGGTGATATCGTAGGTGTAACAGGTGTATTATTCAAGACTAACGTAGGTGAATTATCTGTTAAAGCTGATAAATTTGAAATTTTAACAAAAGCATTACGCCCACTACCAGATAAATTCCACGGACTTAAAGACGTTGAAGAGCGTTACAGAAGAAGATACGTAGACTTGATTATGAATGAAGACAGTAAAGAAACATTTATTTTACGTTCAAAAATTATTCAAATTATGCGTAGTTACTTAAACGAACGTGGTTACCTAGAAGTTGAAACTCCAATGATGCACTCTGTTGCTGGTGGAGCAGCAGCGCGTCCTTTCGTAACTCATCACAATGCACTTGATATGCAATTATTCATGCGTATCGCACTTGAATTACCATTAAAACGATTAATCGTTGGTGGTTTAGAAAAAGTATATGAAATTGGTCGTGCATTCCGTAACGAAGGTGTATCAACAAGACACAACCCTGAGTTTACAATGATTGAGTTATATGAAGCATATGCTGACTATAATGATATTATGGACTTAACTGAGTCTATGATTGCATACATCTGTAATGAAATTCACGGTACTACAAAAATTATGTATGGTGAAGATGAAATTGATTTAACTCCAAAATGGCGCCGTGTTCACATGGTAGATGCTATTAAAGAAGTAACTGGTGTTGACTTCTGGCAAGAAATGACAGACGAACAAGCTCATGCATTAGCAAAAGAGCACAATGTTCCAGTTAGAAAAGACATGAAAGTTGGGCATATTATTAATGAATTCTTCGAAACATTTGTAGAAGAAACATTAGTTCAACCAACATTTGTTTATGGACACCCTGTTGAAGTATCACCATTAGCTAAAACAAATGCTGAAGATACAAGATTTACTGATCGCTTTGAGCTATTTATCGTTAGACGTGAACATGCGAATGCATTCAGTGAGTTAAACGATCCAATCGATCAAAAAGAAAGATTCTTATCTCAAATGGATGAAAAAGATGCTGGTAACGAAGAAGTTTATGAAATGGACGAAGACTTCGTAGAAGCACTAGAATACGGTATGCCTCCAACAGGTGGATTAGGAATTGGAATTGATAGATTAGTTATGTTATTAACTAACTCAGCTTCAATCCGTGACGTATTACTTTTCCCATATATGAAACATAAATAAGAAAATGTTTTCCGGAAAAATCCGCAAAATATCCGCTTATTGAAAAAAGGGCAAATATTTATAAAAATTAAATCTCCCTAAAATTTAGGAAGCTTTAATAGAAAATTAAAGGGAGCTTGGTCTCCCTTTTTGTATATAATAAGATATATAAGGAGTATCAAATGGCAAGTTTTTTTGATAAATTAAAAGAAAAATTTTCTGCTAAGGAAGAATTAAATGAAGAACTGATTTCACTTGATGAATATGAAGAATTCGTCGAGAGTCAGTTTGTAACTGAAAAATTTAAAAAAGGACTTAAGAAATCACGCGATAATTTCTCTAATGCACTTAATAACTTAATTAGTTCATATAGAGAAATTAACGAGGAGTTTTTCGAGGATTTAGAAGAACTATTAATTCAATCAGATGTTAGTTACAACACAGTATTAGAGTTAGTTGATTACTTAAAAGCCGAGTCACAAAGACAAAATCTAAAAGAACCAAGTGAACTTCAAAGTATGATTATAGAAAAACTTGTAGATGTTTATATGGAAGGTACTGTAAAATCTGAATTAAACTATGCACCAGAAAAAGAACTTTCAGTATTTCTATTTGTAGGAGTTAATGGTGTTGGTAAGACAACTTCAATTGGTAAACTAGCTCATAATCTTAAAAAAGAAGGGAAAAAAGTTCTTATAGCTGCTGGAGATACATTCAGAGCTGGTGCAATTGATCAGCTTGATGTATGGGCTAAACGCAGTGGTGCTGATATAGTTAAATCACATGAAGGAGCTGATTCAGCAGCGATAATCTTTGATGCGATTCAATCTGCCAAGGCAAAAGGTTACGATGTATTATTATGTGATACGGCTGGTCGTTTACAAAATAAAGATCATTTAATGAAAGAGCTTGAAAAAATAGTTCGTGTAATTAAGAAGGAAGTTCCAGAAGGTCCTCATGAAGTGTTATTAACAATCGATGCGACAACAGGACAAAACGGAATTCTTCAGGCTAAAACATTCAAAGAAGTCAGTGATGTTACAGGGGTAATCCTTACTAAACTTGATGGAACGGCCAAAGGTGGTATTGTTATAGCTATTAAAAAAGAGTTAGGAATCCCTGTTAAACTAGTTGGATTAGGAGAGAATATTGATGATTTAGAAGTGTTTGATCCTGAGCAATATATCTATGGATTATTCTATCAAGAAAAATACCGAACATAAAGATGAACAAGTAGAAGAATAAGAAATAATTTTTTTATAAATATCCATTTTACAATATTTTTATAATATAGTAAAGTGGATATTTTTTTTACTAATTTATTAATAATTATTAAAATTAAATTGCTATAGTAAATCAATTAAAAATATTTTAATATTAAATTAGAATTATTTGTTAAAATTAATTGAAAAAGCAATAAAAAGTATATAATAGATATATTAAGAAGGCAATAATATATGGAGGATTATAATGGGATTTTTATCTAAATTATTCGGAAAAAAAGAAGAACAAGTACAAGAGTTAGTTTTAAACTCATACATGAAAGGTAAAGTAGTAGATATTACTGAAGTACCCGATCCAGTATTTGCTCAAAAAATGATGGGAGATGGATTTGCGATTATTCCAGAAGAAGGAAAATTAGTATCTCCAGTTGCAGGAGAAATTATCCAAGTGTTCCCAACAAAACACGCTTTTGGTATTAAATCAGGAGAAGTTGAACTTCTTATTCACGTAGGGTTAGAAACAGTTGCTATGAAAGGTGAAGGATTTGATGTAGCTGTATCTGCTGGAGATAGAGTTGAAGTAGGTCAAACTTTATTAACTTATGATTTAGAATTAGTTAAAGAAAAAGCTAAAGATATTATTACTCCTTGTGTAGTTACAAATATGGATTCAGTAGCTAACATTGGTGTATTAAAAATTAAATGAATCTGTTGATTTCTCACAAGAAGTAGCAAAAGTAAAACTTAAATAGACCTAGGTCTATTTAAGTTTTACTGTTAGTGGCGAAATTATGAATGATAAGAAATTTTGGAAGATTATATATCTGTATATAACAAAAATATAATTATAATATATTATATTATCGTCCAGAAAAGAAAGATGTCTGGCTTATTAATGAAGATAATGAATTAATAAGATTTATATATGGGGATAGTTTTAAATCAACAGAAATAGATAGTATAGTTTCTAATGTAATTAGAAATGAAGTTAGACTTAAAAAAATGTTTAAACTGAGTAGTTTAAAAAAATGAAAATCCTTTATGTTTCTCCTGACTTTGATGATGCTATCGATGACTACAAAAAAATATAGAATTTCAAGTGGTTTAATTATTGAACGCATACTTTATAATACAAAAAAATAGTAAACTATTTTTTTAAGGGAAAAAAAGATGCTAAATTTATTGAAGAAACACCTGATACTCTTAGATACAAAAAAATAGAGTAGTTGAACTTTATAAAAAAATCAAACACTAGATAGAAATACTTTTTAATATAAAAATATAATATTTTATCTGGAATGTATTTATTATTATTCTTAGTGAATTTCATTGTTGTATATGCATCGTATAGCAATAATTCATTATTTAGTCATTTAGAATATAGTTATCAAAAAAATAATTAGTGGACAGTTTTATCGAATGTTTACAAGTGTTTTTTTGTTACTGATAATTCTTTGAAACTATTATTTATATTACTATTTATTTTTTTGTAAGTTCGATACTGTTTAATAGAACAGTAAGTATATTAAAGAGTACAGGAATATTATTTTTAGTATCATTTATTTTTTTAATTTATTGTTGATATTAGGTTATTCTGGTACACTTGATATTGCTTTTAGTTTCTAATATTGCAATATTTGGTTCGATTTTTTTATGAATCAACTCAGTAAAAAAATGATAATTTGAAATTTTTTTATATTCTGGAGCGGTATCAATAGCTTATTTAATTCTAGTCACACTCGTGTTTGAAACATCCATAATACTTTATATTTTTTTTCATTCATATTGGGAGTATTTTTTTAGAACTACTTCTAATGAAGAGAAAGAATTTGAATTTTTTTACTTTTTATTTATATTAATTTTTTTGTATTTCAGGAGAATTGATTCAGGTGATGGGTGTTAATACTAAAAGTATAATAAATGGATATAGAGCGAGTAGAATAGACAGTAGATTAGTAAAAGCGTATACTGATGAAGATATATTTAATTTAGAAAAAAAGAATTAATCTCTAAGAATAAATCTGTGCTTACATATTATGAATTGGGTATGGTAAAAAAATAACAACTTCAACTAAGCAAGATGCTAAAAAAAGTTTTTTTCTTGAGGGAATAAATTTTGATGATACTTTTGCGCCAATTTACTATAACTTAGCTGTTATAGAGCGTCAAGAGGGAAATTATGAAAAAAAGCTAAAGAGTATGCTCGAAGAGCTTTTGCTCTAGATGGTAGTGAAAAAAATAAAAATCTTACAGATGAATTGAGTAAGTTTTAAGGTGATGTAAATGATAAATTTTTACGATTTGCAACAGTTTTTAAAATCTTTTGGTATAATAATATATATGAAAGATAGAAAACATACACTAAGTATGGTAGAATATGAAGTAAGAGAGTTAAGACGTTTAGAATTAATTACTAAGGAAGAGTTTATAAGAGCAATAGCAATTATTAGACATGAACTTAATTGTGAATTATCAAAAGGATAGGTGAGGATAATGGAAAATAACCTTATTTTTATAAAGGTACGTAAGAGAATAGAAGAAGATGTTATGAAAATAGAAGAGATGATAAATGCATGTGTTCCTGTAAAAGGTCAGAGAAAATGTCCATTATATCAAGATGTAATTGATACACAGATTTATGGTCTTTCAAAAGAAATTAATATTGCAGTAGAAATAGGGTGTATTTCTGAAGAAGCTGGACGTATTATTTTGGCTGATTTAGAAGATAAGGCCAGTGAAATGTATGCGAGTGTAATTTCAGAAAGTAAAGCAAATTAGTATGATTTTTTTTAAAAGATTACATAGAGCTATAAAGCATGAGAAAAGGCATGTAAGATTAGATTGGATGGTTGCATTAACATTATTAATTTTACTTGTTTTAAGTTGTATGATGGTTTATAGTGCAAGTATGATAGGAAATAAATATGGAACATTTACTTCAGGAGTTCCCGTACCTGAAACTTATTTTCTGCGACGACAGGCAGCGTGGGTAATATTATCATATGTAATATTTTTAATATTTTCAGTTGCAGTGCCTTTCGAAGTTTTTAAAAATAAATCTGTATTGAAAAATGGATTTTTAGTGATGGTATTTTTACTTCTGATACCTCAACTTATGCCAGCTATTAATGGAGCTAAATCATGGATAAGAATAGGTGGATTTAGTTTCCAGCCATCTACATTGGCTCAGTTATTTATTATTATGTACATGGCATTTATTTTAGAGACAAGAAAAGAAAAATTGTTACACGTATGTACAAGCTCAGAGTTGATAAAAGTCTTTTGGATTCCGTTGGCGTTAGTAACGTTAATAGCGATGCAAAATGATACAGGAATGATGCTTATAACATTATCTGTAATTGGTATAATGACTTTTTGTTCTAATATGCACTCGCAAAATGTGAAAAAAATCTTATTACTCGCTTTGATTGCAGGTGTAGCAGTTCTTTTCTTATTCATGTTAAAAAGTGCAATATTTAGTAGTGGTACATCGTATAGAACCAATCGTCTTAAAGTATTTTTAAATCCTTTTTCAGAAGATTTAGCAGCGGCAGCCGACCAAGTGATAAATTCATATGTTGCCTTTGGTAATGGTGGATTATTCGGAAGGGGATTAGGTAATTCTATCCAGAAGTTAGGTTATCTGCCTGAAGCTCATACTGATTTTATTCTTGCGATTATAGCAGAGGAGTTAGGATTTATTGGAGTATTATTTGTAGTTAGTTTGTTAATAATAATAATTGGGAAAGTAATTTTTTCTGGTACGAAGTCAAGAAATACATTCTCAGCGATGTATTCTTTAGGTTTTGCTAGTCTATTAGTTGTCCAAGGAGTTGTTAATATAGGTGGGGTTACTGCATCTATTCCAATGACAGGTGTCCCATTACCATTTATTAGTAATGGTGGTAGTTCTATTTTAATATTAAGTATGGGGTTAGGAATAGCTACTAACATTTTTATCTCATGTAAAAATATTTGCGTAGTAATAGTAAAAAAATAATTGAGAATTTGGGTTGATAATATCGATCCAAATTCTTTTTATATTATTTAGATTATGAAATAGAAAAAAATTTATAATTTATTATGATGAGGCTTGCTAACTTTAGATAATCAAGCTATAATAGTAAAGGTAACTTTTTAAAGGAGATTTTAGATGAAATTAGAACAATTTGATTTTTTTATTTACCTGAGGAACTTATAGCACAAACACCTCTTTTTAAAAAGAGATACTAGTAAATTACTTTGTGTAAATAGAAAAAATAATTCACATGAACATAAAGTTTTTTCAGATATTATAGATTATTTTAATCCTGGTGATACTTTAGTACTTAATAATACTCGAGTAATGCCAGCACGATTATATGGTGCTAAAAAGGATACAGGTGCTGCAATAGAGGTACTTTTGTTAAAAAATCTTGGTCATAATGACTGGGAGTGTCTTGTTAAACCTGCTAAGAGAATAAAAGAAGGTAGTATAGTATCTTTTGGTGACGGTATAATGGAAGCAGTTTGTACAAAAGTATTAGATGATGGATTTAGACATTTTGAATTTATATATGAGGGAATTTTCCAAGAAAGATTAGATGAACTTGGAACTATGCCGCTTCCACCATATATTAAAGAAAGATTAACTGATAAAGAAAGATATCAAACAGTTTATTCGAAAGAGGTAGGAAGTTCAGCTGCTCCAACAGCAGGGCTACACTTTACGAAAGAGTTATTAGAAAAGATAAAAGAAAAAGGTGTAAATATAGCTTATTTAACCCTTCATGTAGGACTAGGAACATTTAGACCTGTTGCTGTAGAAAATATTGAAGAACATGATATGCATTCAGAATACTATACTTTAGACGAAGATACAGCAAAAATAATTAATAAAACAAAAGAAAAAGGTGGAAGAGTATTTTCTGTAGGTACTACTTCTACAAGAACATTAGAAACAATTGCACGTGATAATAATGGGAAAATTGTTGCGGCTTCAGGATGGACAAATATTTTTATTTATCCAGGATTTGAATTTAAATGTGTTGATGGTCTTATTACAAACTTCCACTTACCAAAATCATCATTAATAATGCTTGTAAGTGCATTTTATGATAGAGAAAAAGTTATTGAATTATATAACATAGCAGTTGAGAATAAATACCGTTTCTTCAGTTTTGGAGATGCGATGATAATAATCTAGTTTAAGAAAGGAAATATTTATATGAGAGATGTAAAAGAAAATGCAGTATGGTATGAACATATAAAAACTTGTAAACAATCGGGTGCAAGATTAGGTATTGTTCACACACCTCATGGTAGCTTCGAAACACCTGTATTTATGCCAGTTGGAACGCAAGCTACTGTAAAAGCAATGTCACCAGAAGAAGTAAAAGGAATGGGGGCAGATATTATTTTATCTAATACTTATCATCTTTGGTTGCGTCCTGGTGAGGAGATTGTTGAAAAAGCTGGTGGACTTCACAAATTTATGAATTGGGATGGAAGTATCTTAACAGACTCAGGAGGATTCCAGGTATTTTCTCTAAGTGAGATGAGAAAAATAGAAGAAGAGGGAGTTCATTTTAAAAATCATTTATCTGGAGAAAAATTATTCTTATCACCAGAAAAAGCCATGCATATTCAAAATGCTCTAGGATCAGATATTATGATGGCTTTTGATGAATGCCCTGACTATAATCATGACTATAAATATATTCGTCAATCTGTAGAGCGAACAAGTCGTTGGGCTGAGAGATGTCTAAAAGCACATAAAAACCCTAAGACACAAAGTATCTTTGGTATAGTTCAAGGTGCTGGATTTAACGACCTTCGTGAACAAAGTGCGAAAGACTTAGTGAGTATGGATTTTCCAGGATATGCTATTGGTGGTTTATCTGTTGGAGAACCAAAACATGAGATGTATAGAGTTTTAGAACATGTAACACCATTATTACCAGCTAATAAAGCAAGATACTTAATGGGAGTAGGATCTCCTGATGCACTATTTGAAGGTGTATTAAGAGGAGTTGATATGTTTGACTGCGTATTACCGACACGTATTGCACGTAATGGAACATGTATGACTTCTGAAGGGCGTGTTGTAGTTAAAAATGCTAAATATGCTGAAGACTTTACACCACTTGATCCAGAGTGTTCTTGTTATTGTTGTAAGAATTATACGAGAGCCTATCTTCGCCATTTATTCAAAGCTGATGAAATCTTTGGAGCAAGATTAGCAACAACTCACAATATACACTTTTTAATTAATATGATGAAAGATATTCGTCAGGCAATTAGAGAAGATAGATTATTAGATTTTAAAGAAGAGTTCTTTGAAAAATATGGATTAAATCAAGAAAATCCTAAAAATTTCTAAGAATTTAATAAAAAAAGAATAATAAAGGTTTATTTTTTACTGAGTATATAGTAGAATAAATATATATTAAACAAATGGAGGTAAATCATGCAATATTCATATATTAATATTATTATGATTGTAGTTCTTTTCGCTTTCATGTACTTCATGATTATTAGACCACAATCTAAAAGAAATAAAGAATTAAAAACTTCTTCAAGATTCTTTAAAAAGAAGGAGATAGAATTGTAACTTTCGCAGGAATTTACGGAGATATCGTAGAAGTAGGGACAGTAACAGTAAAAAGTAAGGATTGCACCAAAAGTAGAAATCGAATTAGACAGAAATGCTATTCGTAGTCTAGTTGCAAAATAATAAATATAAAAAGCAGATTATTTGAGTAATCTGCTTTTTCAAAAAGAAGAGAGTTAAATTAAATACATAGTATGAAAAAAATAGTTTGTATACTTATTATATTGTATCATATGTATATATTGATAGTTAAGGAAAAAAACAGCTTAATAGCGATAAATAATGTAAGTATTCTATAAATAATAATATGAATATAAGTATAAAAAAATCTTATCATTAAAAAAATAAATAAAAAAATGAATTGAAAAATTAAAATTGATATATATTATATTTTTAGTTTATACTAAAAGAAATATAGAAACAATAGATAACTATTAAGAGTGTTAATTGCTTTCTATATAAATATTTTTTTAATAAGATTATTTGGAGGCAATATGATTAAAGATAATAAAAATTCTAAAAATATGGAATAAAAAAATTAAGTTTTGGAATAGTATCTATAGCTGTTGGAGCTGTCATATTCTTGAGTGGAGATGCTAGTGCACACGAAGAAATTCTTACAAAAAGATAGTGGTAATATAGAAAAAAGTTACTTCTAAAAAAATAGTGTTTCAATTACTGAAAAGAATAATATATCAAAGGGTTATAATATAAAAATCTAGTAATAAGTTAGGTATTGAGGAAACTAAAGAAGAACTTAAAATTGAAAAAAATTTACCCAAGAAAAACAGAATTAAATACTAATATATCGAATATTTCCGAAATAGAAATTATAAAAAAATAAGAATGGTATAACAGGTTCGAATTCTTTAAACCATAATTTAAATGTTATTGATAAGCGAGTAGATGATAGTAGTGATATTGCTAGTTTACTAACGAAGGTAATTAATAAAAATTCAGAAGAAAATAAAGTAATACCTGAAACAGTTGAAAATACGGAAGAATTTGTAGAAAAAGGGACAAAAATTATTTCTAGACTAACTAGCAAATATGCTGAAGATATAGCAAGAGGATATATTGGTTTAGAAGGTGGGAAATACGATAGTCTAATTTATAAAAAAGCAGTGCTTAATCCTGATGGGGATGATGACGGGGATGGTATAGCCAATAAAGATGAATTATATATTTATAAAAAAGATGGACGTACTTATCTTGGATACGATATACATCCAAGATTAGCAGATACTGATGGAGATGGATTAAATGATAAAGTAGATAAGGATAAATTAATCTGGAACATATCAGCAAGGGATATGGCTATGTTTATCAATTTAGTTTATGAGAATGACAAAAAAATAGACGATATCCTAAGAAAGCAAGCTTCAGTAGAAAAACTTTCAAATAATATCCAAAAGATGGCTAACAATGAACTTGGACCATATTGGAGAGTAAAAGAAACATATCACCAAGACAATGGACTTGATGCGGTGCTATTTGAAACAACTAATAATTTCCCATTTTTAAAAGGAGATAAGATTCAAGTTCTTGCTTTTGCAGGTACAAATGTTAAACAAGCAGGAGATTTGAAGGCTGATTTAGCATTGTTTTTTGGTAATGAATCGAATCAGAGTGAAGCAGCTATTCAATTAATGAAAAAAATTAAAAGTGATAGTACTATTACGAATTTATACATTACTGGGCACTCATTAGGTGGTTACCTATCTTTAAGAGCTACAGCAACAGCAGAAAAAGATAAATTTGGTAAGTATAAACAAACTTATACGTTCAATGCTCCAAAAGTTAAGAGTGGTTGGTTCTGGGGAGTACCTAAGGATGATGTGAAAATTTCAGAAGAATTAGCGAAAACAGGCAAGATAAAAAATTATTATACTGATAATGATAACATAATTCCAGGAAATCTTCAGCCTAGTAATAAAATAAGCATAGGTAGAAGTGCAGGAGCACATTCATCAACATCATACTTTGAAAGTAGAGTTAATTCAAATTCAGCTTTTAATTTTGGAAAACGTCAAGGAATGGATGGAGTTGGATATCGTGATGAGAATATAAATAAATTAAGTATAATTGATCCAGAAAAGGGTACATTGAGTAAGACATTCTTACCAACTTTAGTTGATGATAAACCAGTTTCTATAATGATTGGAGAAAAGATTAAAGATAGAGATGTCCTTAATAAGATTAATCGTGATTTATTACCAGTAAATATCAAATTAACAGTAGTTTCAACAGATGAATTAACAACATTAGGTTTAAAAACATGCTAGGGTTAAAGTTTCTTATTTAGATGATAATACTAGCAATAATATTGATGTTCCAATTTTTGTAACTGAGGCTGATAAAAAAGAACTAATTTCTGTAGTAAATGCTGCTAAAAAACTAGTAGAGTCAGTTGTAGATTTATCTGATAAAACAGTAAAATCAGTGGAAAATTATAATCGTGCGAAATATAATTTAACAAAAAAATTAGAAGAAGCCGCTACTACTGTTTCAAGTTCACTTACTCCCCAGTTAGTCATTAATAATATAACTAAAGAAGTTGCTAATTTAGGTATGAGTGTTATTAATACACGTGCTGCTTTAGAACTTACAGAAGCGGGTAAATATGAACCTAGAGTAATAAATGATGAACAGATTTTATTACATCGTGGTTCTAGTATAAATTTAGATACAGTTATAAATAAAATTTTTAAGGATAATATACCTCAAAATACTAACTATGAAATACTAAATTCTACAGAGTTTGGAGAATTAGGTGATATTGTAGCAAAGGTGAAAGTAACATATTCAGATAATTCGTTTGATATCGTGAATATACCGATTAGAATTTATACTGATTCTAAAGGAGATTCCTTAATACAAGAAGAGAATCCCGAGCTAGTAATAAGTGAAAAAGGTGAGTCATTGGTGCAAGAGGAGAATCCCGAGCTAGTAATAAGTGAAAAAGGTGAGTCATTGGTACAAGAGGAGAACCCAGAACTAGTGATAAGCGAAAAAGGTGAAGCGTTGGTGCAAGAGGAGAACCCAGAACTAGTGATAAGCGAAAAAGGTGAGTCATTGGTACAAGAGGAGAATCCCGAGCTAGTGATAAGCGAAAAAGGTGAGCCATTGGTGCAAGAGGAGAACCCAGAACTAGTGATAAGCGAAAAAGGTGAGTCATTGGTGCAAGAGGAGAATCCCGAGCTAGTAATAAGTGAAAAAGGTGAGTCATTGGTACAAGAGGAGACCCCAGAACTAGTGATAAGCGAAAAAGGTGAAGCGTTGGTGCAAGAGGAGAACCCAGAACTAGTGATAAGCGAAAAAGGTGAGTCATTGGTACAAGAGGAGAATCCCGAGCTAGTGATAAGCGAAAAAGGTGAAGCGTTGGTGCAAGAGGAGAACCCAGAACTAGTGATAAGCGAAAAAGGTGAGTCATTAGTGCAAGAGGAGAAACCTAGAGCTGATCTTGAATCTTTAAAAACTAAAGGTCTAGGTGTAGAAGTAGAATTATTAAGTAATATTAAAAATATTTCCTTAAATGTTAAGGTTGTAAAAAATAGTAAGCAATTAACAAGTATAAGTAAGGCGTTGTCTGTAGAGAAAAATAAAATAAGAGTGTTAGACTTGAAGTTAACAAAAAATGCTAGTGTGTTAAATCTTAATAATAAAAGAATAGTTCGAATTTCCTTACTAGAAAAATGAAAGTGATAAGATTAATATATATCATGTAGAAAAAGAATGGTAAGTTAACATTCGTATCATCGGAAGTCAAGAATAAGGTAGTTCAGTTTAACATAGATCATTTCAGTTTATTTTGCGATTGTAGATTTTAGTAAAACTATTAAAAAAATAATGAAAAGAATGAACAAAAAAACAAATTATATCGGAAAGTAAAAAAACAACAAAAAGTCTTCAACTGATATAAAAGATAGAATAAATATTGGTAATGAAATTTTTAAATTCTAAAAACAATTAAGATGAGTAATTTAAATGAAAAAGAGAAAAATTGATAATAATTTATTCAAAAACGGCAGAATTGTCAGTGAAAAATATTATTGAGTCAAATAATAACTTCAAACCAATCTCTATCTTACCAAAGACTGGAGATAGCTCTTCAAGTAGACTTCCTATAATAGTGGAAGTAGGATTAATTATAGGAGTTCTAGGTATTAGAAAATATAATAGATAAAAAATAAAATCAAACTGATAAGAAAATTTATCAGTTTGATTTTTAAATTATTTACTAAAAACGTTTTTCCATTCAGAGCGTTTTTCTAAGAATTTTTTAGCTTCCATTTGAGCACCCTCTAAAGAGTGAGATGCTGCCCAACCGCATTGTACTTCATTACATGCAGGTACTTCAGTAGCTACAAGGACATCTTCTAGAGTTTTTGCAAGTGCTCCTTCAACTTCTTCGTAACTATCATTGTTAATTACTGATAAGTAGAAACCTGTTTGGCATCCCATTGGACCAAAATCTAGTACATTATCAAGGTGATTTCTGATAAGTTCAGCAATTAAATGCTCTAAAGAGTGAAGGTTTGGCATTTCTAAGTGTTCTTTATTTGGTTGGCAAAATCTAATATCATATTTATATATTTTGTCGCCATTATCCCCAGAATATACACCAACTAATCTAATATATGGTGCAACAACTTTAGTGTGATCTAGGTTGAAACTTTCAACATTCATTTTCTTTTCTGTCATCTATATATCTCCATTTCTGTAATTTAATTAGCAGTTATAATTATACTATATTTTTTTGGAAAAATATAAAATTAATAAGAATAAAAAAACTGATGCTTGTGTGAACATCAGTTTTAAAGTTTTAGAATTATTTTTTTCTAAAGGAATAAGTTTATTCATTATTATGGCTACAATTGCCCCAACTGCAATAGGAGAACCTATTAAGTATTGAAGTAATTGTGGAGCGCTAGCTTTTAATTCTGCTGGAATAAATAATAATCCAATTGTAAACATTAAAGGTACTCCGATAATGTATAATTCTCTTTCAGAGAAGTCTAGATTTTTAACAACTCTAAATCCGTTTAGTAGTATGATAATACATACTACTGAGAATACTCCACCGATTACTGCAGAAGGAATTGAATTAATAATGGCAGAAAGTTTACCTAAGAATGATAATCCGATAAACCAGAATGAAGCTATAACAAAAACTTTTCTACTAGCTACCCCAGTAATAGAGATAATTCCAGCATTTGTAGAGTAACCAGTAACAGGAGTTGCACCGACTAGAGCGGCAGCTAAACATCCGATTCCTTCTCCGATAACACCTTTGTTAACTTGAGTGTCGCTTAAAGGTTGGTCAATAACTGAACTTACTGCATACCAAGTTCCCGTTGTTTCAGCTAAAAGTACCATGTAAATAATAATCATTGTGATAATAGCAGAGATTTCAAAATGTATATTGTAGTCTAAGAATAATAGTTTTGGCATTGAGAAAAAGCTAGCATCTTTAATTCCTTGAGTATTAAAACCACCCATTAAGTATGCAGAAAATGTTCCGATAGCTAAGGCGATTATTACTGAAGAAATTTGGAAAATTCTTTTGAATTTGTTAACGTAATTCCCTAAAGTAGAAAATAGAATTAGAGAAGCGGCTGTAATAAATGCTAATAATACATTTTGTTTCATTGTCAGACCATTTCCTTCGATGTAGATATTACTTACAAATGCAGAAGGAAGTAATGTTAATCCTACGATCATAATTATTGTTCCACTAACGATAGAAGGTATGTAATTTTTTACTATATATTTATAAATACCAGAATATCCAAGTAAAATTACTAAGATTGCTCCGACAATACTTGCTCCAAGTACAGTACCAAGATTTTTAGTTTCCATATATATACCAATAATAGCTCCAAGAGGAATAAATGAAGGACCTTGACAGACCGGTAATCTTAGATAGAATAATACCTGAATTAATGATGCGATACCAGCACCAAGAAAAGTAGATTGAATTAAACCAGTAGCATCACCAGGTGATAATGCAATAGCTGTTGCTAAGATAAAAGGTGGTACGTAGACATCCATTGCAAGGACGTGTTGTAAACCTAGGATTAAGGATTGAGAAAATGGAATATTTTCTTCAACACCTATAGTTAAATGTTTATTTTGTTTCGTCATAAAAAACGTAATCTCCTTTTTATTTTTATGTTATTAATCTTTTTTTAGTATTTGTTTACCTTGAACCCAGACTTCACGAATGTTTTCTGAAGTAGAAAGGTATAATATTTTTTGAAGAAGGTGTTTGTCTTCTTCATTATCTAAATAATTTGGAAGTTTATTTGTCGGTGTATTTATATCGATGACTTGGAAATCGCAAATATAACCTTCTTTAAAAAGTCCAAGTGGTAATTTTAAAGCTTCTCCACCACCAGTTGTTGCAAGATAAAATGCTTCAAACACACTCACTTTTGAAGCATTATTACCACGGTAATTAGCTTCCAGGCTATTGTCAACCCCATCATTTAATATCCTACTGGCCATAACTGTATGTTTTATATTGTCATATAGGCTAGGGGAGAACCCTCCTGAGATATCGGTACCTAAACAAATATTTAAACCTTGTTTTTTTAGTTTGTTAACAGGTAAAACTGCATTAGCAAAATATGAGTTAGAAATTGGACAGTGGCAAACTGAAGATTTATTCTTTTTGAAAATCTCAGCATCTTCAGAATTTATAAAATTGCCATGAGCCATTATTGATTTATCAGTTAATAGACCAAATTGATTCAAAACTTCGGTATCTCGTTTTCCAAAACGTTCAAGAACGAAATTATGCTCCCAATCACTTTCACTACAATGACTTTGTACATAACAGTTATATTTCTTTGCTAATTTTCCTAACTCTAAAAGAGCGTCGTCTGTACAGCTTGGAACAAAACGAGGAGTAATAACTGGATATACACCTTGAGGAACATTTTTTGAAAGTTTCTGGACATCATTAATAAACCTTTCAGTGTTTTCAATAGCTTCTTTTGTGCTGTTATCTCGGTAAAAATCAGGATTCATAGTTTCATCATCCATAACTACTTTTCCGACGAACCCTCTTTGGCCCAAATTAGCACAAATTTTCGCTAATTCAAGAGTAGATTCATTATGTATAGTTCCAAAGTACATTGCAGAAGTAGTACCGTTTGCTAATAACTTTTTTACTAGATTGGTATAAACTTCTCGTGCATAGTTGATATCTTTATATTTTGATTCTAAAGGGAAGGTGAAACTATTTAGCCAGTGGCTTAATTCGTCATCTAATGCAAGTCCAGCTTGTGGCCATTGTGGAGCGTGTATGTGCAAATCGATAAAACCGGGTAAAAGAACTTTATCTTTAAAATCAATAAAGTTACTTTCATGTGAGTATTGATTTAATATTTGTTGATAATTTTCATCTTCTTTTCTAATAATTTCAGAAATTATTCCATTATCAGAAACTAAAAGTATAGCATGTTCCAGAAATTCAATATCGCCATATGTTGGGCTATGAAAAAAAGATGCCTTAATGATTTTTTTTGGTTTTCATGTTTTCATTTCTCCTAAAGAATTTTTTTATAAATATAACATGAAAAAAACGAACGTTGTCAACAAAGAATTATAAATTTTTTTAAAAAAATAAAAATTTTTAAAAAGCGAACATTATAGTGGTTTTTAAAAAAAGAATAAAAGTTCGTAAAAAAACGACGAAAAAAATTTTTCTTCGTCGTTTGTAATATTATTGATGATATTTTTACCTAAATTCTTTTCTTTCTTTTGCTACTAAAGTGGCTACTCTTTCTTGAGCTTTTTCTAGATAGTTTTCACCTTGTTTTAATAAATCACAAATGATATTTGTAATTTCTACAAAGTCTTCTTCCACATAACCTTTAGAAGTCATAGCAGCAGCTCCTATACGTAATCCACTAGTTTTCATTGGTGGTAATGTATCGAAGGGGATACCATTCTTATTACATGTTATTTTAGCTTTACTTAATAGGTCACTAGCTTCATGTCCAGTAACATTGTAAGTAGAATACGTGTCGATAAGACATAGGTGGTTATCACTACCATTAGATACCACTGGAATATTGTTAGCTTTAAATGCTTCTACCATTGCTTGCATATTTTTTACTACTTGTTGTTGATATACTTTGAATTCAGGTTTAAGAGCTTCAGCGAAACAAATCGCTTTCGCGGCAACAACATGTTCTAATGGCCCACCTTGTGCACCAGGGAAAATCATTTTATTAATTTTAACTGCGATTTCCTCATTGTTAGTAAGGATAATACCACCACGTGGACCTCTTAAAGTTTTATGTGTAGTAGATGTAACTACATCAGCATAAGGTACTGGGTTTGGATGTAAGCCGGCAGCTACTAAACCAGCGATATGAGCCATATCAACCATTAGGTAAGCACCTACTTCATCAGCAATTTCTCTAAATTTAGCAAAATCAATTACACGAGAGTATGCACTTGATCCGGCAATAATCATTTTTGGTTTATGCTCTTTAGCAATACGAAGGACTTCATCGTAATCTATAAGATGCGTATCTTTTGTCACTCCATAAGAAACAGCATTAAATAGTTTTCCTGAGAAGTTAACTTTGCTACCGTGAGTTAGGTGACCACCTGCATCCATACTCATCCCTAAAACAGTATCACCAGGTGTTAATAAAGATAAGTAAACTGCGATGTTTGCACTTGATCCTGAGTGTGCTTGCACGTTTGCAAATTTTGCATCATAAAGTTCTTTTAATCTATCTATTGCAAGAGATTCTATTTCGTCAATTACTTCACAACCATCATAGTATCTTTTTCCAGGATATCCTTCAGCATATTTATTTGTTAAAATACTTCCTGTGGCTTTTAGAATATCTTTAGAAACAAAGTTTTCACTTGCAATAAGTTCAATGTTTGTGTCTTGTCTATGTTGTTCTTTTTCAATAAGTTCAAAAATTTTATCCATAATGGTACTCCTTTAATTATATGTATTTAGAATAAAGAAAAAGTAAGGTTCCATAAAAAGTAAGAACTAATAGTTAAATTTAAAAACTATGTTAACTATTAAGAAAAAAAATATGCTTTTTTTAATAGTTAAATCTTTTGCAAAAATTTCTTTTTATTCTATATCTTATTATAATAGCATAGTATGAGTAATAAATAAACTAAAAAAATGATGGAAATATTCAAAATTATTAAAAAAATATAGAAAACTAGATATGAAAACCGAATATTAAAAATTCAAATTATTAAATATTAATTGCAATAAGTTAACGAGATAGAATTTTTTTAATGTTAACGTAAAAAAATATTAATATAATGCTAAGTAATAAGTTTTTTTATTAAAAAAATATAAATACAAATAGTAAAAAAATTAATGGATTTTAATTGGTCTATACTTGAATTAGTAGAAATTGTTTAATATTTATGCTATAATAATCAATGGAATACATCTGTATTACTATCGAACCAAATTTTAAGGAGAAAAATTTAATATGCTTGTAGATAAACCATTAAAGCTGTTTTCATTAAATGCTAATATTCCATTAGCACAACAAGTAGCGAAGTCACTAGGAGTAGAGTTAAGTAAATGTAGTGTAAAAAAATTCAGTGACGGAGAGGTTTCAATTAATATAGAGGAAAGTGTACGTGGTAGCGAAGTATTCGTACTACAATCAACTAGTGGCCCTGTAAATGACAACTTAATGACTTTATTAATTATGATAGATGCACTTAAACGTGCTTCAGTGGACACTATTAACGTTGTAATTCCTTATTACGGATATGCACGTCAAGATAGAAAAGCAAGAAGTCGTGAACCAATTACTGCTAAACTAGTAGCTAACTTATTAGAAGTAGCAGGAGCAGATCGTATAATCGCATTAGATCTTCACGCTCTTCAAATTCAAGGATTCTTTGATATTCCAGTTGATCACCTTATGTGTGTACCAATTATTGCGAAATATTTCAAAGAAAAACTTCCAGATATGGAAGAAGTGGTTGTTGTATCACCAGACCACGGTGGTGTAACACGTGCTAGAAAACTAGCAGACGCATTAAATACACCAATCGCGATTATCGATAAGAGAAGACCAAAACCAAATGTTGCTGAAGTTATGAATATCGTAGGTAACATTGAAGGAAAAACATGTATCCTTATAGATGATATTATCGATACAGCAGGAACTATTACTTTAGGAGCACAAGCACTTAAAGATAGAGGAGCAAAAGAAGTTTATGCAAGTTGCTCACACGCTGTATTAAGTGGACAAGCATTAGATAGAATTGAAAATTCTCCAATTAAAGAATTAGTATATGCTAACACAATAGATATACCGGAAGAGAAAAAATTAGATAAAATGGTACCGTTATGTGTAGGTGATTTAATAGCTAAGGCTATTTACAAAATCCACAATAACGAACCTGTAAGTGTTCTTTTTGAATAATAATTAATTAAATCTAGCTTAGAGAAGGCAGCGGAGTCCGTTGCCTTCTTTAAGTCATATTTTCGATAGTGAATAAAAATAAAGAGAGGATAATCTATGAAATTAATAGTAGGATTAGGAAATCCAGGAAAACAATATGAAAATACAAGGCATAATATTGGTTTTATGGTTTTAGATGAACTAGCAAAATCTTGGAATGTAAGTTTTGATAAAACTAAATTCAATGCAGAATATGCTATGACGTATCACAATGGAATTAAATATTTATTAATTAAACCTACAACATATATGAATTTATCTGGAGAAGCAGTAGGGAAGTTTTATGATTATTTTTGAAATTGATATAGAAGATATTTTGATAATATATGATGACTTAGATACAAAAACTGCGAACTTTAAACTTAAAGCTAAAGGAAGTAGTGGTGGTCATAATGGAATTAAGAGTATAATAAGTCACCTTGGAACAGAAAAAAATTCAATAGACTTAAAATTGGTATTGATAGACCAACTCCACCTATGAAGGTTGTTGATTATGTATTAGGAAGATTTTCAAAAGAAGAAATGAGTGAAATTGAAAAAATTTATTCGAAAAGTATAAATTGTATTGAAGATTTTTCAAAAATGACTTTTGTTGATCTGATGAATAAATACAATTAAAAAATATTGCAGCACTAGAGGAATGAGATTCCTCTCTGCTGCTATTTGTCGTAGAAAGGAGCGTATATGATTAAAGACAATCTTTTACAAATTGTAGATTTACAATTCGAGAAAAAATATAAAAACATAGGGGTTTATGGACAAAATTTAACAACACGTGCTTTGGAGATATATAATGAGTATAAACAAAGTGATAAGACTGTTGTGGTATTATCACAAAGTAAAGCAGAGGCTGAAGAGTTATTTACAATTTTAAGTGATTTTGAAGGAGAAACGTATATATATCCGGAAATCGATATATTAAAACGTCACACGTCTAAAAGTAATGATTTAGTGCAAAATTCAATAAAAGTACTTGAGAACCTAGTTCATAATATACAAAGCATAATTATTATTCCAATAGAAGCTATCTATAGAACAGTAAAAAATCCTAGTGATTTCAAAAATAATAGTTTTGAAATTAATGAGGACACTATTATAAGTTTTGATGAATTACAAAGAAAACTTGTAAATATGGGGTATCGAAGAGTCGAAAGTGTTGATGTAGTTGGAGAGTTTTCAAAAAGAGGTAGTATAGTTGATATTTTTAGTCCTCTGAGTGAAAAGCCGATACGATTAGATTTCTTTGATGATGAGCTTGATAGTATGAGGATTTTTGATGAAATTACTCAAAGATCTCTAGATAGAATTGATAGTGCAGTTATTTATCCAACAAGTGATTTTTTCCTTACTTCTGAGGAAAAAGATTTAGTTGTAGAAAAAATACTTGCTAAGTTGGATGATAAAAAGATACAAGAAGACGAAAATTATCAAGAGATTAGCTCTTATCTTAAAGAAAAAATAGAAATCTACAGAGCAACAGGAGATTTCAGTGACTTAGAGAGTTTCTCAAATTTAATTTATGAAACTGCATATAGTATTGCTGATTATTTAAATGATGATACTATAATCTTCTATGATAACTATCATAAAATCCTAGAAAAGATAGAAGGATTAAGAGAGTACTTTTTAACGAGTTTGCAGGAGATGAATAGAAGTTATATCTATCAAGATGTAATAGATAATATAGCATTTGAAAAAGATTCAAGATTTAGATATTAGAAAAATACTATTTATCTACTTTAAAGCTAAATGATAAGATCATAGAGAAAAAAACTATAACTTAGATATCATAGACTTAGCTTATTATTCTAGTGAAGAGTATTTAGCTAAAGAAATTAGAGAGAAGATTACAGATAATTATAAGGTAATTATTTCATTAAATACACAAAAAAACAAAAAGATTATGTTGAGAAAGTGTTATTTGATAATTATTTTTTTATGATGATATTTATTATGGTGTAAAAGAAGGAAAAAAATTTTTTATTGATGTAAATAAATATCATCTTAAGGGGTTAGAAGATAGAAAAAAATAAAAATATTCCTATTAACCCCGCGTGAATTATTTACTGAAGAAGAAAGAAAAAAACGACGTGTAAAAATTCAAATATACAAATTCAGAAAAAAATAAGAAATTACCAAGAACTAAATGTTGGAGACTATATTGTCCATGTTAGTCACGGTATTGGTTTATATGAAGGTATTGAAAATGTAGAAGTAGGGGGAGTATTTAAAGACTTCTTAAAAATTGTTTATGATGGTGGAGATATTATTTATGTAGATATAAATAATATGAACTATATTCAAAAATATACCGCTTCTACAGATAACAGAAAACCTGCATTAAATAAACTTGGTACCAAAAATTGGCAGAAGACTAAGAGTAGAGTTCGTAAAGAAATCGAGGATATATCTGAAGATCTTATTAAGTTATATATTAAACGTGAATTGAGTTCAGGTTATGCGTATAGTATTGACGGTAGTATGCAAGCTGAATTTGAAGCAGATTTTGCATTTACTCCAACTGAAGATCAAGTAAAAGCTACTGAAGAGATTAAAAGAGATATGGAAAAGGAACGTCCAATGGATAGATTGTTATGTGGTGACGTTGGATTTGGTAAGACGGAAGTAGCGATGAGGGTTGCATTTAAGGCTGTTACTGATAATAAGCAAGTAGCTGTTTTAGTACCAACAACACTACTTGCTGAACAACACTATGATAACTTTGTAAGTAGATTTGCGAATTTCCCTATTAATATAGAGGTTGTAAGTAGATTTAAATCTGCAAAGGATATTACTGAAATTTGTAAAAAACTTGAAGAAGGTAAAATTGATATCATAGTTGGAACACACAAGTTATTGAATGATAAGTTTAAATACAGAGATCTAGGGTTATTAATAATAGATGAAGAGCAACGTTTTGGAGTTAAACACAAAGAAAAAATTAAACATCTTAAAAATACGGTTGATGTATTAACTCTTAGTGCCACACCAATTCCAAGAACACTTCATATGAGTTTAATTGGAATTAGGGATTTATCTGTAATAGAGACACCACCAAGAGAACGTCAACCTATCCAGACCTTCGTAACAGCTCAAAATAAAATGGTTATTAAAGAAGCGGTTATGAATGAGGTAAATCGTGGAGGACAAGTTTTTTATGTTTATAATAGAGTAGAGACAATCGATGAGAAGTATTTAGAGCTAAAAAGATTATTACCTGATATTAATATAGCGTATGCACATGGTCGTATGAGTCAAAGAGAGCTTGAGAATATTATGACTGATGTTATAGATAGAAAATATGATATGTTAATTTCTACTACTATTATAGAAACTGGTATTGATATTTCAAATGTAAATACATTAATAGTAGAGGATGCTGATCGTTTTGGACTAAGTCAGTTGTATCAACTTCGTGGACGAGTTGGTCGAAGTAGCAGAGAAGCATATGCTTACTTGATGTATGAACCGTTTAAGTCGCTAACTGAAAACTCAGAAAAAAGATTATCAGCAATTAAGAACTTTACATCTCTTGGGAGTGGGTTTAAGATCGCGATGCAGGATTTATCGATTCGAGGAGCGGGGGATGTCTTGGGTGGAAGACAACATGGATTTATCGACTCAGTAGGTTATACGTTATATTCTCAAATGTTAGAACAAGAAATTCAAGCTAAAAAAGGGATTTTAGAACCTTTATTAGAGCAGGATAGAACTCAAGATGTAAGTTACTATGAAAATATTATTAAAGAAGCAGCCCCTTCAATTAAAAAGGATATTTTTGAAGTTGAGACTGATAATCTTGAAATCAAACTTAATGTAGATGCCTTTATTCCAAAAGAGTATATCTCTAGTGATGCAGATAAAATTGATTTCTATAAGAGATTGAACAATGTTGTTAGTGATGAAGAAATAGAAAGTATTGTTGAAGATTTAATTGATAGATTCTCTGATTTTTGGAGAAGAGGTAAATAATCTAATAGATATTTGTTATTTAAAAAGTTATGGCGAAAAAAATACTATGGTTACTAGTATAAAAAGAATTAGCGAATAAAGTTGTTATAACATTCGACAAAGAAATTATGAATAACTTAAAAAGGAAAAAGAATTATTTACTGCATTAACTCCTCATAAAGATACACGTATTATTGCAAAGGATGGATTTTTTTCTTAGAAATTGATAAAAAAAGAAAGATATAGTATTAGACGAATTAGAGAAATGCTTACTTTTAGTAAATAGTAATTTGGAGGTTACGTATGAATAAACATAGATGTCCATGGGCAAAAGATCCCTTAGAAATTGAATATCATGATAATGAGTGGGGAAGAGAAACCCATGACGATCAAACGTTATTCGAATATTTAGTATTAGAAGGTATGCAAGCTGGGTTAAGTTGGTCACTAGTATTAAAAAAACGCGAGAATTTTTAAACGAGTTTTTTTAATAATTTTGATTATAATATTTGTGCAAATTATACAGATGAATATTTAGAATCATTAAGAGAAGATGAAAGTATAATAAGAAATAAATTGAAAAATTTATTCCGTTAGAAAAAAATGCTCTTGCATTTATCAAAGTACAAAAAAAGAGTTTGGAAGTTTTGATAAATATATCTGGAGTTTTACAAACTATAAAAAAATTAATAATAGATTAACAAGCTATAAAGATGCACCAGGTGAGTCTGAGCTTTCTATAAAAAAATTAGTAAAGATTTGAAAAAAAGAGGATTTAATTTTTGTAGGTGGTACTATTATCTATAGCTATTTACAAGCGATTGGAATGATAAACGATCATGAAAAAAAGGATGTTTTTTTGTTATGAAGAATGCTGTTAGTAAATAAATAATGTAATTAATATCATAAGTTTATTTACTTAGCTCATAGATGAAATCCAGATATAGCTTTACTTTAAAATAAAAATAACGTCTATAATAGATTAGGATATTTAATTACAAGATTGGATTTTATAAATGGATAAGAGAATTGTTAAAATTGAAGAAATAAAAAGACAATGAGGTCTTTGTAAGCATATTTTTTTAGAAGAAATAAAAAAATACAGGAAATCCCAAAAAAATGCTGAAATGTGAGTTTTTTACATATTGGAGCCACTAGTACTACACAGGTGTTGGGAGAAAAAAATTGTAGATATTCTTGTTGTTGTTGAAAAATTTACATGAGATAACAACATTTGATGAAAAAAAGATTAAACAATATAGGATATCACAGAATTGCTCATAATGGAATAAAAAGGGGTAATTAAGTACGCAAGAATAACTGATTATTTAACAATGAGTTACGATGTAGTCTTAAATGTTGTTCAACGTGATACAGAAGTACACAAAGACTTTATAAAAGCTAGAGCAGTTTTTAGTAATGATAAGCTAAAAGATGACTATAATTCATTCAAAAAAATATGAACAAAGAACTTTCATTTAAAGATTATTTAGCACAAAAAAATTAATATTTATAAATGAAATTTTAAAAAAAGGATTGAAACTAATGATTAAAAATAAAAAAATATTGAAGATATTCTTCAAAGTAGTGAAGTATTATATAACGAACCTTTAAGAAATTATAGTTTTACAAAAAAACAGGTGGTAATGCTGAGATTTTAGTGAAAAATTAATAACGAAAAAGACTTACAAAATGTAATAGAATACAGTAATGAAAATAATATTGCATTAACAATACTTGGCAACGGTTCGAATGTATTAATTTCTGATAATGGTATACATGGAATAGTAGCTTTAACTAGTGATATGAATGATATAGAGTTACTAGAAGGTGATATTATTTCTTGTTATGCAGGATTAACATTAAAAGAACTTACTGATTTTTGTATCGAAAATAGCCTAACTAATCTTGAATTCTCGTGTGGGATTCCAGGTAGTGTAGGTGGAGCAATCTTCATGAATGCTGGAGCATATGGTGGCGAAATGAAAGAAGTTGTTCAAAAGGTTGAAGTTTTCACTAAAAATGGTGAAAAGAAAATATATACTAATGAACAAATGGAATTTTCATATAGACATTCTATAATTCAAGAAACTAAGGAAATTATCTCTAAAGTTTATTTCCAAATGAAAAAAGGAAACAAAGAAGAAATTATCTCTAAAGTTGAAGAATTAAATAAAATACGCTCAGATAAGCAGCCTTTAGAATATCCTTCATGTGGTTCTGTATTTAAACGACCAGAAGGATACTTCGCAGGAAAATTAATTCAAGATGCAGGCTTACAAGGCTTGACTGTTGGTGGTGCTCAAGTGTCTAAAAAACATGCAGGATTTATGGTTAATATAAATTCAGCAACTTGTGAAGATTATAAAAAAACTTAATTAAAGAAGTTCAGAAAAAAAGTACTAGAAGATTCAGGTATTGAACTTGAGTGTGAAGTTAAAATATTAGGTGAATAGAAAACAGTAGTAACTCGAATAATTTTGAGTTACTACTGTTTTCTTTATTTTATATTATCTATAAATTTTTTATATTGTGCTAGATTTTGTTCATTTTTATTATTTGTTTTTGGTGTGTAGAATGTTCTGCCTACTAAGTTATCTGGAAGATATTGCTGCTTAATATAACCTGTTGGATGATTGTGTGGATATTGATATCCGACTCCACGATTTAGTTTATCAGCACCGTAATAATGTGCATCTCTCAAATGATCAGGAATTATGAATTTTGGATTTGTTTTAGTTTCGTGTAGTGCATTGTCGATAGCCATATAAGCACTATTTGATTTTAAAGAAAGTGCTAGTTGGATAACTGCATTCGATAAAGGGATTCTTGCTTCAGGGAGCCCGAGCATCTTCGCACTTTCAATAGCAGCATGGACAAAAGGTCCGATGTTTGGATTAGCAAGACCGATATCTTCATAAGCTATAACGCTCATTCTTCTATAGATTGTATCTAAGTCACCACTGTCGATTAAAAGAGCTAGGTAGTATAACGATGCATCTACATCACTTCCTCGTATAGACTTTTGAAAAGCGCTGATGATGTCATAAAAAGCATCTCCATCTTTATCATAGGCTTTGAATTTTCCTAGAGATAAATTTAATAGCTTATCATTTGTAACAATTTCACCTTCATTTGATAAATTATATAAAATTTCAAAAGTATTTAGCGAGAATCTTAAATCACCTGAAGAGTTTAGAGCAATTGTTTTAAAAACATCATCTTCGATTGTTAAATCTTTTGGGAAGATTTCTTTATTGTTTGATATTTTTTTTAGATATTCATAAATGTCATCGTTAGAAACTTGTTGTAATTCGAAAATAATTAATCGCGATCTAATTGCAGGATTAACAGTATGATAAGGGTTATTCGTTGTGCACCCAATAACGTAAATATTGTCAAACTCGATTTCAGGAAGTAGTATATCCTGCATAGGTTTAGTTAGTCTATGAAATTCATCGAGTAGTAGAATAACTTTTTTAAATCTCTTTGATTCTTCTGTTACAGTTTGTAAATCTTTCTTTGTACAATTTACAGCATTTAGTATTTTAAATTTATAATCTAGTTCATTAGCTAATGCATTTGCAATTGAAGTTTTTCCAGTTCCAGGGGGACCATATAGAATAAACGAGAACATTTTTTTACTTTCTACTATTTTAGTAAGAACTTTTCCATCACCGATTAAATGATGTTGACCGATAATATCATCGATTTTACTTGGACGTAATTTATTAATAAGTGTTTCCATGGTTCCTCCTTTAATTCTATTATATATAATTTATTATATCATAAGAATGATTAATGATGGTAAGAGTTTAATTAAAAATCATAGAATACAGTAGAGTTAATAAAATTTTACATAATTTGAAATTTATGGTAAAATATAATAATCACAATTAGGGGATGTTTAGGATTCGACAGGGATGCTAGTCTTCTTGGTGGCATGTAGGAGGGTTGTCTCCTTTAACAACACATCAGTTAAATATAACTGGCGAAAAAACAAATTACGCTTTAGCAGCTTAATAAGCTAAAGGCTGATTGCTTTGTTTGACTGTGACAAAGCTAATCGGTTCATTTTTAGCAGTCTACGGTTTTTTTCTTCCGTTTGTAGAAAAAAATAAGAGATTAATCAAACTCGTTTTTCATTGCCTGTTTATCGGCTTAAGTGGAGAATTAAATTTAATAGGTAAACTAAACATGTAGAAGCTAAGGGGAGGTATTTTTGGACGCGGGTTCAAATCCCGCCATCTCCATTTAAAATTTAAAGAAAGTAAACCTCTTTGGTATTGCTTTCTTTCTTTTTATATTAAAGGTAATTAAACACGTAAATGTTCAAATATATTAATATACTTTACATTTTCTGTGTGGTATAATGTAACTATAATCAAAAGGAAGTAAAAAGAATGCTAATTAAATTTTCAGATAGATTTTATTATACAAAACAACGATATATGTATTTAGAACCAACACTTGGTTATGTAAGGGGAGAATACTTCTCGGTAATGTTAGATTCAGGAAATGGACCTGTGCAAGTGGAAAATTTTCTAAAAGAATTAAAAGAAAATGACTTACCAATGCCAAGTTATGTGATATTAACACACCATCACTGGGATCATAGTTTTGGAGCGGCGTATTTAGAAATTCCAGTAATCGCTACTGATAGAGCTAGAGAATCTTTAATAGAATTATCTCAACTAGAATGGGATGATGAGAGTTTGTATCAAAGAGTCAAGGATGGAACGGAGATAAAATACAGTGCCGATGTTATAAAGAGAGTGTATGAAAATCATGAGATAAAAATTAGAATACCAGATATGCCTAAAATGGCAGATTTCAATTTAAATCTTGGAGGAGTTAAAATTAATTGTATATACAATAGTAACTCACATTCTAATGATGCATTTTTAATTTATATTCCAGAGGAGAAAGTATTGTTTTTAGGTGATAGTCACGCTAAAAATTACTATACAAAACCGATGGCATATAATAAACAAAAGCTTCGTGATTATATAGATAGAATATCGATTCTTGACTTTGAACATGCTGTTCCTGGGCATGGGAATATTTTCACAAGGGAAGAATTATTAGACTATCTAGAAAAAGAATATGCAAAAATGAGGTGATTATAAATGGATTTAATGATGTCACTCGATTGGATTCTTTTAGTTACAATGTCGTTAACTTTTTGCCAACAATTGTTCTCAAAAAAGTTTAACTTATTTGGAATATTATCTATACTTAGTTTGGCGACATATATAGCCCTTCATTCTTATTCTACAGGATTAAGCATTTTTGTATTATTGCTGTTCATTGGGGGATTAGCCCTAATTGGACTAGAAATGTTTATACCTGGAGGAATAGTAGGGACTGTAGGAATCATTACCGTAATATATGCGATAATTTATGTGAATAAATCAACATATTATATTGCTTTTATACTTGTAGTATCTCTAATTCTTGCAGTGATACTATATTATGTAAATCGAAATGTTTTCCATAAAAAACTGATGTTTTTAGATAGACTTGTCTTGAATGATTCTATTTCTACAGAAGATGGCTATGTAGCTAGTGAGAGTAGAGTAGAATTAGTAGGGAAGAAATTAAAAGCATATACGGATTTACGTCCAGCGGGTGTTGCTGTATTTGGTGACGAAAAATTGGACGTGGTTACTGATGGAGATTTCATAGAAAAGGGTAATGAAATTGTAATTATACGTGTTGAAGGAATGCGTATAGTTGTTAAGAAAATATAAATAAAATAAGGAGGTAGTATTATGCCAGAATTAGTTTTTACAGGTATAATTGTAGTAGTAGTGCTGATTGTGCTATCAATCTTCTTTACTTTCTTTCCACTTGGTCTTTGGATCAGTGCGATTGCAGCAGGAGTGAAGGTGAGTATTTTCACACTTGTTGGTATGAGGTTGAGACGTGTTATTCCAAGTAGAGTAATTAATCCGATGATTAAAGCACACAAAGCAGGATTGGCAGTTACTATTAATCAACTAGAAAGTCACTATTTGGCAGGGGGGAATGTGGATAGAGTAATTAACGCTCTTATCGCAGCCCACAGAGCTAATATAGTAAGTTTAACATTTGAGCGCTGTGCAGCTATTGATTTAGCAGGACGTGATGTTCTTCAAGCGGTTCAAATGAGTGTTAACCCGAAAGTTATTGAAACACCATATATTGCAGGGGTTGCAATTAATGGTATTGAGGTTAAAGCTAAAGCTAGAATTACAGTTCGTGCAAATATTGAGCGTCTTGTAGGGGGAGCTGGAGAGGAGACTGTTATTGCCCGTGTAGGTGAAGGTATTGTTTCTACAATTGGTTCTTCTGAATCGCATACAGTAGTTTTAGAAAATCCTGATAGAATTTCTAAAACAATTTTAGATAAAGGATTAGATGCTGGTACTGCATTTGAGATCTTATCGATTGATATTCTGGATGTTGACATCGGTCAAAATATCGGTGCTAATTTACAAACTGAACAAGCTATTGCTGATAAGAATATAGCACAAGCAAAGCTGAACAACGTCGTGCAATGGCGGTTGCAGCTGAGCAAGAGATGAAAGCTAGAATCCAAGAAATGCGTGCGAAAGTTGTAGAAGCTGAAGCTGAATTACCACTAGCAATGGCGAAAGCTTTCCAACAAGGTAATCTAGGTATTATGGATTATATGAATTATAAGAATTTAGAAGCTGATACAGGTATGAGAGATTCAATTAAACGTATGTCACAACCTGAAACAGGAGCAGGTAAATAATTAGATAAAAAGGAGGATGTGAAATGTCATTTTTAATTTTCGCAGCACCAATAACATTTATCATAATTTTTGCTATTTTCGCAATGGTTTTTGCTTCTGACAGTAAAAGATACAGAAAAAATTTAGATAATTCAAAACAAATGGAGCTAGACAATGCTCGAGCTCAAGCGCTAAAGGCAGTTGAAGAGATGAAAAGAATCAAAGAAACTGCAAATAAGGATTCTAATGAATTTAGAAATAGACAAAGTTCTTTATCTAATCAACAAGTTTATGAAGAAGATATATATGAACAACAAGTTGATAACTCTACTATGAACAAATATCAACAGTATTATAGTGAAAATTACAATAAAGGTCGTAATAAGTTTTCGATGCAAAGAAATTTTGATCAGCCAAGTAATTTTAAAAGCAATACTAAAAAAATTAGAGTTTTCTCAAGAAAAATCTTGTTCGAGGATTGATTGCAAATGAGTATCTTAACAGAAACTCTAGGAGGGAAGATGAGTAGTTTAGCGATTCCTATAATTTTCCTAATAGTTTCACTTATTATTGATAAAAGCCAAGAACAATAAAAAAATAATAAAGAAACTGTTAAGAAAGTTAAGCAGAAGAAAGTACCTAAACAAGTTTATAAAGAGTATAATCAAAGGGATAATCGTATTCCAAAAACATGAATCTTCTCAGCAACAATTTTTTTGAAAAGAAAACCACGTGTTATAGTAGATAAAGAAAAAGAAATATTTTCAAACTCTTTAACTTTTGATAAAGAAAAAAATTGTGAATGATATAATTTTTTTCGGAGATTTTGTCTAAAACCAAAAAAAGTAAAAAGATAATAAATTAGGAGGTATGAGATGAAAAAAATCATTTAACTATATTAGTTATTGTATTTATTCATTTATGCCTCTTTATTTTGTTTTACTTATTTATACTTTTGTAAAAACAAGATTTAGATGCACTCTTATTAACCACAATACTAACGATAATATCTATTTTTTTCTTTAATAATTCACAATGGGAGTAAACCTTCAAATATATTTATTTGTAGTAAAAAAAGAAATTTCTAGACAAAGCGGTATTGATTATTATTACTTAATTTTTGATGATAGTTATTACATTTTTTTGATTATAAATCAAAAAAACTTCAATTTTTATGGAAAAATAGTTATACTATTAGTTCTATTCTATATGTTATTTATGATTTTTATTTAAATATAAAAAAACTATATGTTAATATTATTAGGCTACAAAATGTACATAATTCGTGATAAAAATAGTATATAGTAAAAAAAGTCAAGAAGAGTTATATAAAAATATTAAAAAGATAAGAAGAGTTTGCAGATATTAGAAGTATCTAATAATATTTATATAGAGAATGAAAAGTATAGTATGACGAATTTTTTTATTGTAAAGATTTTTAAGAAGATATATTTGTTTATATTTAAATGAAAAAAATATTTAAGGAGAATAAACTATGAGAGTTGTTGATATCATAGATAAAAAGAAAAAAAATAAAGAACTTACAAAGGCTGAAATTGAATTTTTACTAGGGGGCTACCTTAAAGGAACGGTACCTGATTATCAAATGAGTTCGTTTTTAATGTCTGTATATTTTAATAATATGACAAAAGATGAACTTACTAACTTCACTTTAACTATGAGGGATTCTGGAGATACAATCTACTTTGACGATTTAGATCATTATCTTGTTGATAAACATTCTACGGGTGGTGTAGGTGATAAGGTTACTGTAGTTTTAGGACCTATCTTATCAGCTGTAGGAATGGCTACAACAAAGTTATCTGGTAAAGGTTTAGGTCATACTGGGGGAACGATTGATAAGTTTGAAGCAATTAGAAACTTTAAATTTAGTACTACAAAAGAAGAACTAGTAGAAGTAGCTAGTAAAACTGGAGTGGGGCTAATGGGTTACAGTGACAATATTGTACCATTAGATAAAAAAATATATGCATTACGTGATGTGACTGCAACAGTAGACAGTATTCCTTTAATAGCAAGTAGTATTATGAGTAAGAAACTGGCTATTCAATCTGATTTAATTATTCTAGATGTAAAAGTCGGTGACGGTGCTTTCATGAAGACTATTGAAGACGCGAGAGAATTGTCACGAAGAATGGTTGAAATTGGAAATAGTGTAGGTAGAAAAACCATAGCAGTACTGACTAATATGGAAGAACCATTAGGATATAATATTGGTAATGCTAATGAAATTATCGAAGGAATTGAAGCATTAAAAGGTAACTGGTCAGATGATCTTAAAGAAGTAGTTTATGAAATTGTCTATCTAGCTTTAAAACACAAAGGTGAAGTTAAGACATACGAAGAAGCTGCTAAAAAAATAGATGAAGTTATTGATAATGGTCATGCTTTAGAATTATTAAGACAGTTTATTGAGTTAAGTGGAGGAGACAGCGAAGTAGTGAACAATTATGAACTGTTACCAACACCTAAATCAGTATTAGAGGTGTTCTCAGAAGAAGACGGTTATGTAACAAAAATCAAAGCGGAAGAAATAGGAAAAGCAGCGATGGTTATTGGAGCTGGGCGTGCTACTAAAGAAGATGAGGTTGATCATGCTGTAGGAATCGAGCTTAAGAAAAAAGTCGGAGATAAAGTGGAAAAAGGTGAAGTTATTGCTGAAATTTACTTTAACGATGAAAAAAATGTTCAATCTAGTAAAGAAATGGTCTTAGATGCCTATGTAATCGGACAAGAAAAAATAGAAAATATTAAAAATATATTAGAAGTTATAGAATAGAGGTAAAAAAATGGGATTAAATAAATATATTGATCATACAATTTTAAAGGCGACAGCAAGTAGTTCGGATGTTCAAAAACTTTGTGAGGAAGCAATTGAACATGAATTTTATAGTGTTTGCGTTAATGGTTGTTATGTTGCAGATGCTAAACAACTTTTACAAGGAACTGATGTTAAAGTTGCAGCTGTAGTAGGATTTCCATTAGGTGCAATGACTACTGCTGCTAAAGTCTTCGAGGCTAAAGAAGCTGTAGAAAATGGTGCAAGCGAAATAGATATGGTTATCAATATTGCTAAATTAAAGGATGGTGAATTTGAATTTGTTGAAAATGAAATTCGTCAAATAAAAGAGGTTATTGGAGATAATGTATTAAAAGTTATCATTGAAACGTGTTATCTAACTGATGAAGAAAAAGTAAAAGCTTGTGAGTTATCGCTTGCTGCTAAGGCAGATTTTGTAAAAACTTCAACTGGTTTCGGAACTGGCGGGGCAACTTATGAAGATGTCAAACTAATGAAATCAGTTGTTGGTGACAATGCAAAAGTTAAAGCAAGTGGTGGAGTTAGAGATAAGGAAACAGCACAAAAATATGTTGATCTTGGAGCAGAGAGATTAGGAACAAGCTCAGGAATAGAGATTGTAAAAATAATATAATTTATTAAAGGTCTAAATGTTAAAAATGTTATTTTACTTATTGTAACTAAGAAATTTCTGGTGATAAGATAAAAAGTATTAAGTTATACTGTTAAGAAGATAAGAAAACTCAGATTAACATAGAAAAAAATAATTTTAATAAGTTTTAGTGTATAATTCCTAAGAGGTTATTGTATATCTAATAAATATTATAAGGAGCGATTTACCAATGATGATTTTGTTAATCATCATATTGGTAGAACGTTCCTTTTTTATTTTCTGATATTAATTAATTCTTTAGAAAAAAAGTATATCTTTATTTTTTTTAAAAAGTAAGAAAGCATTACTTTTTATGTATTAAAAGAACTTAAACTAGTGATATTTTAATTATCTTTAAATAAAAAAATTATTTTTTTGTTTTATTTTTGAGGAGGGAGGCTAAATTGTAATAGCTATATTTTTTTGATAGAATAGAATTGTAATAATATGTATTTAGGAGCAGATTTTTTTATGCGAACACAAAGTAAAAAAATAATAAAAATTTTTAAAGTTTTCAATTAGAAAAATTATCATTTGGGGTAGCCCCTGTTGTTATTGGTGCATTAATATTTGGAAGTTATATGCCAACTAAAGCTTATGCAAATGACAATGGTATAAATGTTAATTATACTTATCTAACTGAAAATGAACTTACAGAATCAGAAAAAAATTTAATTAAAAATAGTATACCAAATGATTTAAAAAATAACGAAACCTATTATATGGTTTATAAGAAAGAAAGTCATAATGCTAGCGCTGATACACTGAAAACAAAATTATTACCTAATACAGGAGAAAGAACACTCCCACTCGCTGGTTTAGGCCTAGGAACAGCTGTTCTAATAGTACTTTTAATTTCAAAAAAACATAGAAATAAAGTACTTAGTGTAGTTTTGATTGGGACTCTAGGGCAAAGTGTTGTAGTACCGTATCATTCTTTTGCTTTAGAAAATAAAGATTTAGTTCAATATAACACAAACACAACAATTACTAATTCTTCTGAACTTGCCAAAGGTGTAATTCAAATAGCAGGATACAGATATATAGGATTTTTCACGCAAAATGATTTAGAAGAACACTCTCGTGTTACAGAAAAGATTCTCCCAAGTGAAACGAAAGTATCATCAATTAAGCAAAGTGAATCATTAACTAAGACGGAAAAAGTTGAGGAGATAGAGATACCTAAAATTGAAATTCACAGACAAGATACAGAAATCTCAAAACCAAAGATCGAATATAAAACAACACCAGAGGAAGGGGTACTTAACTTATCAATAAATAAACCAGAACTTAGAACAACCACGGAAGTTATCCCTTTTGAAACTATTAGAAAACTTGACAATACATTACCAAAAGGGAAGACTAAAGTTCTTAATGATGGTGTTAACGGGGAAAAAGTGGTATTTAGCGAAGTAACTATGGTTGATGGCAAAGCTACTAGTAGAATCATTAAAACTTCTATTACAAAGAATGTTGTTAATAAAGTTATTGCTGTCGGTACTTTAGAAGTAGCAAAAGGTAAAGCATTAGTACAGTCGGAGAAACCGATAGGAGTGGTAAGCGAGAAAGGTGAACCGTTAGTACAGCCGGAGAAACCGATAGGAGTGGTAAGTGAGAAAGGCAAAGTATTAGTACAGTCGGAGAAACCGATAGGAGTGGTAAGCGAGAAAGGTGAACCGTTAGTACAGCCAGAGAAACCGATAGGAGTGGTAAGCGAGAAAGGTGAACCGTTAGTACAGCCAGAGAAATCAGAAGGAGTGGTAAGTGAGAAAGGCGAAGCATTAGTACAGCCAGAGAAACCGATAGGAGTGGTAAGCGAGAAAGGTGAACCGTTAGTACAGCCAGAGAAATCAGAAGGAGTGGTAAGTGAGAAAGGCGAAGCATTAGTACAGCCAGAGAAACCGATAGGAGTGGTAAGCGAGAAAGGTGAACCGTTAGTACAGCCAGAGAAACCAGAAGGAGTGGTAAGCGAGAAAGGTGAACCGTTGGTTCAGCCAGAGAAACCAGAAGGAGTGGTAAGTGAGAAAGGCGAAGCATTAGTACAGCCAGAGAAACCGATAGGAGTAGTAAGCGAGAAAGGTGAACCGTTAGTACAGCTAGAGAAACCAGAAGGAGTGGTAAGTGAGAAAGGCGAACCGTTGGTTCAGCCAGAGAAACCAGAAGGAGTGGTAAGTGAGAAAGGCGAACCGTTAGTACAGCCAGAGAATCCAGTAAAAGAAATTCAAAAAGAGAAAAAACCACCTGTATTAACATTAGCTAAGATCGAAGAACATACTCTTGATCGTTCTGCTAACTTGTCATATACTTTAGAAAATGAGGATTCAGTCGAGATTAAATCTATTGTAGCAGAAGTTCGTGATGGTGAAAATGTAGTTAAACGATTAGATTTAACTACATCTAAATTAAAAGATATTGCAGATAATCTTAAATTGTATAAAGACTATATCGTCAGAACAACTATGATTTATAATCGAGGAAAAGCAGATGAGACTTCAGTATTAGAAGAAAGACCGCTAAGGCTTGATCTTAAAAAAGTTGAAGTTAAAAATATCAAAGAAACAAGCTTGATACATGTTAACGAACAAGGTGAGGAAAGTGATAGTAGCTTATTAAACGCTATTCCTGAAAATATAAAAAGAATACTATTTGAAAGTAACTTCTCGTGATAATAAAACAACTAAACTTGCTATTGATAAAATAGAAGAAGTAAAAGTTGGGGAAGATTGGTTTTATAAAGTTAGTGCAAAAGCTCAAGACTTAGTACGAAGAACGAGTGAAAATAAAATAGAGGATACTTATTCTTATTATATTGCGAAACCAAAACCACATATTGGAGATGTGTACTATGATTTTAAAGATTTAATAGATGCTATGCAAAAAACTCCTTCGGGAACATTTAAACTTGGGGCTGATTTGAGCGCAGTTAGTATAAAACCACTTGGAAAATCTTATGTTACTCAGAAATTTACAGGAACCTTAACAAGTGTTGATGATAAGCATTATTCAATTCATAATTTAGGGCACCCTCTATTTAGTAAATTAGAGAATGCAACTATTAGAAATATAAACTTAGAGAATGTAAATATTAATTTACCAGGAACAAATGATGTCGCTTCACTTGCACAGATAGCAAAAGGTGGAATTATTGAAAATGTTAAAGTAACGGGTAGTGTCATCGGGGCAAACGAAGTGGCTGGTATTGTTAATAAGTTAGATGAAGGGAAAATGACTAATATTGCATACATTGGTAAAGTTCACGCTACTGGTAATAGGGGATCTAATCTTGCTGGAATAGCAGGTGATGTTTGGCGTGGTAATATTGAAAAAGCCTATGTTGATGCTGAAATTACGGGTGATAGATCACGAACAGGAGGAATAGCAGGGAACATAAGCCATGGTTTAAATTCTGATGGTATAGGTAGATGGGGATATATAAGAAATTCTGTAGCAAAAGGAATTATTGATGTTCCTAATAGTGGAGAAAATGGAGGTCTTATAGGTAAGAACTGGCCTTGGGGTGTTATTGAAAATACAGTTACAATGATGGATGTTAAAAGAGGAGATGTATTTTTTGGTTCAAATGACATGGACAATGAATATGTTACTGATTGGGTTGTTAATAAGAATTTCACAGTAACAGGTATTAGTAAAGGTGAAAAAACTCATAGAAACTCTCATAGAATCAAAGATATCACTAAAGATGAAGCAGATATGAAAATTCAAGCGATGATGATTACTGCTGATAAATTAGTTAGTACACAACCAACTGTAGATAAGCTTAACAACAAAGTTTCTTACGAAGATGAATATAAAAATATTCAAGATTACCAAGGAAAACGTAATCAGGCATATCGAAATATAGAAAAAAACTACAACCATTCTATAATAAAGATTGGATTGTAAATCAAGGTAATAAATTAGCTGAAAATTCTAACCTTGTAACTAAGAAAATTTTATCGGTGACAGCTATGAAGGATACAGAATTTGTAACTGATTCAGAAAATGCTAATAAAATTATGGTTCATTATGCTGATGGAACAAAAAGAATTGTTTAATATTTCGGAAAAAGATTCTCAAGTAGCTCAAGTGAAAGAATATAGTATAGAAAAACTTAGCGGATATAGTATATACACCGAATATAGTTATTAAAAAAATAGAGATGCTTTAGAAGCCAAAGTAAAAGAATTATTGCTATCTGTCGAGTTACAGTCTCAGGCTGTTCGTAATATTCTTGAGAAAAGAGACACTAAAAATGATTCTACAGCCAACAGTGAAGCTCGTCAAAATGGATATATTCGTGATTTATTCTTAGAAGAAAGTTTCAAAGAGGTTAGCGATAATATTGATAAGTTTGTTAAGAAACTTGTAGAAAATGAAGAACATCAATTAAATGATGATGAGCCTGCTAAACTTTCATTAATTAAAAAAATCGAAAAAAATAAAACTAATATTATGCTTGCTTTAACATACTTAAATAGATATTACGGAATTAAATATAATGGTGCAAATATAAAAGATATGATGACTTTCAAACCTGATTTCTATGGAAAAAATGTAGATGTACTTGATAGACTTATCAAAATTGGTTCTAAGGAAAGTTACATAAAAGGTGATCGTACGTATGATGCATATAGAGAGGTTATTGCTAGCGGTACTGGTAAAAGCTAATTTACATGAATTTTTAAATTATAATATGAAATTATTCACAGCGGATACGGATTTAAATGATTGGTTTAAACACGCAACAGAAAAAAATGTTTATATATCTGAACCGACTACCACAACTCAAGATTTTGTAAATAAAAAACATAGAGCCTATGATGGACTAAATAATTTTATACATGGTCGTATGATTTTACCGTTATTAACTTTGAAAAATGCTCATATATTCTTAATTTCAACATATAATACTTTAGCGTATAGTTCGTTTGAAAAATATGGAAAATATACAGAAGAAGAACGAAATAAATTTAAAGCAAAAATTGATGAAGTAGCAAATGCGCAACAGCGATACTTAGACTTTTGGTCTCGTTTAGCATTGTCATCAGTTCGAAATAAATTATTGAAGAGTGATAATATGGTACCAACTGCAGTTTGGGATAATCAAAATTATAGTGGTGGTTCTAACCGTTATGGATTTGCGAATAATGGAAAAGTAGTAGCTCCTGTACGTGAGTTATATGGACCAACATGGCGTTATCACAATACAAATGGAAGCATGGGGGCTATGGCTAGAATCTATGGAAGACCATATGAAGATGATGCAGTGTTCTTTATGGTGACAGATATGATTAGTCCATTTGGTATTTCGGCATTTACTCATGAAACAACCCATGTAAATGACCGCATGTTGTACTATGGAGGTAATTGGCACCGTGAAGGTACGGATCTTGAGGCGTATGCACAAGGTATGTTACAAACACCTGACAGTTCTACGACAAATGGAGAATATGGAGCTCTAGGATTAAATATGGCATATGTTCGACCGAATAATGGGGATCAGTGGTATAATTATGATCCTAATAAATTGAGAAATAGACAAGAAATAGATGCCTACATGAAACGCTACAATGAAGCGATGATGATGCTAGATCACTTAGAAGCTGATGCAGTCATTAGTAAAGGGCTAACTGATAATAGTAAATGGTTTAGAAAAATAGATAAAGAATATCGTTATAAAGATGAATATAATAAACTGACTGAACCAAATCAATGGGATAAAGTACGAGATTTGAGAGATGAAGAAAAAACTAAACAATTAACTTCTATTAATGATTTGGTAGACAATAACTTTACGACTAAGCATGGTGTAGGAAATGGGCGTTATCGACCTGAAGACTTGATGCCAAATTCTGCATACGTAAATGTAAATATGATGGCAGGTATCTATGGAGGTAATTCAAGCGATGGTGCACCAGGTTCATTGTCATTCAAACATAATGCATTCCGTATGTGGGGGTACTATGGTTATGAAGATGGATTTATCAGTTATGTTTCAAATAAATACAAAGACGCAGCCAATAAAGAAAAATTACCAACTTTAAGTGATAAGTATATTATCAAAAAAGTATCTAAAGGGGCATTTGAAACGCTTGAAGCTTGGAAAAAACACTGGTATGGAGAAGTTTTAGAGAAAGCTAAACATGGATTTGCTGAGATAGATATTGATAATGTTCATATAACATCTTATGAACAACTGCAACAAATGTTTAAAGAAGCAGTTCAAAAAGATTTAGACCAAATGACTAAGACTGGTAAAGAATATTATGGAAATACAGTCTCACTTAAAAACTAAGGTGTTTAAACAACTTCTAAAAAGTTACAGATGGATTTTCAGAAAAATCTATTCAAATAATTAAGGTTATATCTTAAATACTTTGTAACTTTATAAAAATTTTTTTAGGATAATTATAGAAGAAGCGATAAAAAAATAGGATTCTAAGAAATCTAGATTTTTTTGGCGCTTCTTTTTTTATGATATTTATAAAAAAATATAGCTATAGAAAACGAATAATAGCTAATAATACAGTGTTTTTTTATAGCTAATTCCACCTATTTATAGTATAATAAAAAGATGGTTTATTATGGCGTGAAGCACGTATTATTATTTAAATAGCTTTTATGCAGAAGATTGTGGACTATATAAGAAAAAGACCATAGAATAAAAAAATATAAAAAAATTATAGAGGAGATTTTTTTAATGTTACCAAAGTCGTTTGAACAGTATAAATTTAATGAATTTGTAAATAAGGCAATAATAGATTTAGGATTTGATAATCCAACAAAAAAATTCAAGAGAGAGTATTCTCACCAGTATTAAAAGGGAAAAATATTGTAGCAAAATCACAAACGGGAAGTGGGAAAAGTCATTCTTTCTTACTACCAATTTTTAGTAAATTAGATGTAACTAAGAAAAAAACACAAAGTATAATTTTAGCACCAACAAGAGAGCTTTCTAGACAATTATATGATATGGCATTACATATCGCTAATTTTTCTGAAGAGGACATTAAAATTACACTATGTATCGGTGGACAAGATTTAAATAGAGATATAGAAAGAGTATCTAATGCACCACATATCATTATAGGTACACCAACACGTGTATTAGAATTAGATAGAGCAAGTGCTTTAGCTATTAAAGAAGTTGAGAGTCTTGTAATCGATGAATGTGACATGATGATTGATTTAGGGTTCATGGAAGATGTTGATAAAATTTCTAAAAGAGCAGCTGAAAATTGTCAATTTTTAGTATTCTCAGCAACTATTCCAACACAAATGAATCACTTCTTAAAAAAATATCTGAAAAATGCACAATATATCGAAGTTGATAATGCAAAATTTGGAAAAATTGAATATATTTTAATTCCAGAGAAAAGTTCATCTCGTTTAGAAAAATTACACGAAATTACTACAGTTATTAATCCATATTTAGCACTTATCTTTGCTAATAAGAAAACTGAAGTTGAAGAAGTAAGTAGCTATCTTATTTCTAAAGGATTAAATGTGGGTGTTCTACACGGAGATTTAACACCGCGTGAACGTAAACAAATGCAAAGAAGAATTAATAACTTAGATTTCACTTATGTTGTTGCAAGTGATCTAATGAGTCGTGGAATTGACATTGAAGGAGTGAGTCATGTAATTAACTTCAATATTCCTAATGATTTAGACTTCTTTATTCATAGAGCAGGACGAACTGGACGTGCAGGATTAAGTGGAGACTGTATTACAATTTACAACAATAAAGATGAAGAAAAATTACAAGATTTAGAAAAACGTGGAATTGAATTTAATCACCAAGATATTAGAAATGGTGAATTTGTTGAGGCTAAAGATAGAAATAAACGTCAAAGTAGAAAGAAAGTTGTAGCTGATCATAACTTAACTGAGAAATTAAAAATCAAAAGTAAAAAGTTTCTAAAAAAAGTTAAACCGGGTTATAAGAAAAAAATATAAATATAAAATGGATAAACTTAAACAAAAAGAAAGAAGAAAAATTTGCTAAACGTAGCAATAAGGCGAATAGAGGTAAATAATGAAGAACTTGAAAATTGGATCACATGTATCAATGTCTGGAAAAGAAATGATGCTTGGTTCTGTAAAAGAAGCGGCTAGTTATAATAGTGATACATTCATGATTTATACTGGAGCTCCTCAAAATACTAGAAGAAAAGCGATAGATGAACTACGTATTGAAGAAGCTCATAAGCTAATGAAAGAAAAAAATATTAGTGATATTGTAGTACATGCACCTTATATTATTAATTTAGCAAACACTATTAAACCAGATATTTACCAACTTGCAGTTGATTTCCTAAGGTTAGAAATTGAAAGAACTGAGAAAATTGGTGCTAAAAATATCGTTCTACACCCAGGGTCACACGTTAAGGCGGGAGCTGATGTAGGTATAGCAAGTATTGTTAAAGGATTAAATGAAGTTTTAACAAAAGATATGAAACCTAATATTGCTCTAGAAGTAATGGCAGGAAAAGGTAGTGAATGTGGAAGAACATTTGACGAAATTGCTCAAATTATTGATGGAGTTACACTAAATGAGAAACTAACAGTAACTTTTGATACTTGTCACGTTTTTGAAGGTGGTTATGATATCGTTAATGATTTAGATGGGGTACTAACTGAGTTTGATAAGATAGTAGGATTAGATAGAATTCAAGTACTACATATTAATGACAGTAAAAATACATTAGGTGCACATAAAGATCGTCATGAAAATATCGGATACGGTGGTATTGGATTTGATGCAATTAATAGAATTGTTCACCTAGAGGAATTCGCTAATATTCCTAAAATTTTAGAAACACCTTGGTATGGAGAAAAGAAAGATATTGCCCCTTACAAAGATGAAATTGCAATGTTAAGAAATAAGACGTTTGTGGACTTTAAAAAATAATTAGTACAGGAGATTACTTATGAAAATATCAGAAGAAAAAAAGTTGATAAGATAATGAAACTTTTAAAAGAAAAAGGATATAAATATACTGAGAAGAGAAAAGCTATGGTTGAGCTTTTAGTAAATGAGGATAGATATATAAATGCAAAATATGTCTCTGAGACTCTTGGAAAGATGTATCCTGGACTTAGTTTTGATACAATCTATAGAAATCTAAGTACTTATGAAGAATTGGGAATTTTAGAAACAACTGAAATAAAAGGTGAAAAATATTTTAAGATAGGATGTTTAGAAACTGATCACCATCATCACCACCATATATGTTTAAATTGTGGTAAAGCCAAAATAATTCATGTCCATGTATGTGATAATTTAGAAATAGAAGAATTGAAAGGTTATCAAATTGATGGTCATAAATTTGAGGTTTATGGTTTGTGTCCAGATTGTTTGAAAAAAGAGGATAAGAAATAATGTTTGAAGGCATTTTACCAATTTACAAAGAACGTGGAATTACAAGTCACGATGTTGTTTTTAAGGCAAGAAAAATTCTTCAAATGAAAAAGATTGGGCATTCGGGCACATTAGATCCTGAAGTTGATGGAGTATTATTACTGTTGCTTGGTGGAGCTACAAAAGTAAGTGATTATGCCATGGATTTAGGGAAAAGCTATAGAGCAGAAGTTTGCCTAGGTCTTAAGACTACTACTGAAGATTTTACTGGTGAAGTAATAGAAGAATGTAAAGTAAGTGATATTAACATTAATGAGATAAAGGAGATTTTATCTTCAATGATTGGTGAGATAGAACAAACTCCACCGATATATTCTGCAATTAAAGTTAATGGTAGAAAACTTTATGAGTATGCTAGAAGAGGTCAATTTGATGTAGAAATTCCAACGAGAAAAGTTAACATTTATGATATTTCATTTATAGAAAACAGTGAGTATTATAAAGATGATAAGTTTTATTTTTCAATTGATATAAGCTGTGGTAAAGGAACGTATGTTCGAACTATAGCTACAAGTATTGGGGAAAAATTAAATTTACCTAGTACGATGAGTAAGTTAACAAGAACTAGAAGCGGTGAGATAACTTTGGAAAAGTGTTTGAAGTTATCAGAAGTTGAACAAAAAGTCCAAGAAGGGAACTTGGAGCAAAGCCTTTTAAGAAAAGAATACGCTCTTGAGGAGTTTCAATTTGTTGAAATACCGAAATTTAGAGCAAAGCAAGTAATGAATGGATTAAGATTTAGAAAAAATCAATTTCCAGATTACGATTTTACAGATGGAATAGTTTTTACATATGAGAATGAGGCAATTGCAATTTATCATTTAAAAGATAAAGATGACGAATTGTTATCAGTAAAAACGACATTTCCAAAAATAATAGAGTAGGTAGATGAAGATGGAAATATTTAATATTTCAGATATTAGTGATATTAAGGAAGAAAAATAAAAAAATAGAGTTGCAGCATTAGGATTTTTTGATGGTATTCATAAAGCCCATCAAAGTATAATAGGGCGAGCTGTAGAGGCTGCAGAAAAAGGTTATATATCTGCAGTAATTACTTTAGATAAAAGTCCAAAGGAATATTTTGGAAAAACTAGTGAGGAATCTCTTACACCAACTAATAAGAAAAACGAACTGTTAGAAAATCTTGGTGTAAATGAGGTGTACTATCTAGAATTTAATGAAAAAAATTACAAAAATTTATCGGCTGAAGAATTTATAAATAATATTCTGAAAAAAATTAAATGTAGATAAAGTTTTTTTTGTGGATTTGATTATAGATTTGGTTTTTAAAGGATTAGGAACACCAGATTTGATAAAAGATAGTGGTATAGAAGTAACTGTTCAAGAAAAAAAGAAAAAAATAGATGGGGAGAAAAATATCTACGACGGTATTAAAAAGAATTCGTTAGAAAAAGGTGAATTCTCAAAAATATAAAAAAATATACAGGAAGATTTTATTCTATTTCTGGTTTAGTAGTGAAAGGTAGGCAACTAGGAAGAACAATTAATTTTTCCGACCGCTAATCTTGAATTGGATGGTAAATATCTATTACCTGATACGAATGGTGTCTATACAACTAAGATTAAAGTTAATAATAAGATTTATAAATCAGTTACAAATATTGGTTATAACCCAACAGTATCAGATGAAAAAAATAAAAAATTTATAGAAACACATATTTTAGAATTTGATGAAGATATTTATGGAGAAAGAATAGAAATTTACTTCTATGAATTTTTACGAAAAAGAACAAAAAAATTTGAGAGTTTTTGACCACTTAAAAAGAGCAATTGAAGCTGGATAAAAAAACTTGTGAAGAAAAAGATTACTAAAATCTTGAGTATTGTACTGATTTTAAGTGTTATCTCTTGAATTATATTGAAAAATGTTGTACAATAACTTATGTTCCTTATTCGTGGTATAGAAACCCTCCAGGTTCTACACTAGGATTAAGGTCGCAAAATAAAATTATATGGAGGAAATTGCAATGGCAGCAATTAGTCAAGAAAGAAAACAAGAAATTATCGCTAAATTCCGTACTCACGAATCAGATACTGGTTCTCCAGAAGTACAAATCGCAGTATTAACTGCTGAAATCGATGCTTTAACTGAGCACTTAAACACTCACAAAAAAGATCACGCAGGTCGCCGTGGATTACTTAAAAAAGTTTTCCGTCGTCGTCACTTACTAGACTACTTAATTAAAAAAGATATCCAAAGATACCGTGAATTAATTAAAGCTCTAGGATTAAGAAGATAATTTTTAAAATACTTATAGGAAAAGCCGTTTGAGAGACTTCGGCTTTCCTTTTTGCTTTTTACCAAGTTTTGGGTATAAAAAAATTACTTTAGACATCTAGAATCCAGTTGTGATAAGTATATTTAATGAAATAATTGCTTTTGCTGAAAAAAATATAAATTCCCAAGCAAGTACCAGTAAGAAATTAAAGTAGAAGTTAACTTTGAAAAAGAAAAAAATAACAATAAAAAAATATTACTTAGATAATTTTTTTAAAAAAAGTATTGACATAATATAAAAATAATTGATATACTATTAAAGTACTTCAGAGAGAGGTAATTATTAAATGTGTCTCAGTAGCTCAGCAGGATAGAGCAACGGCCTTCTAAGCCGTCGGTCAGGGGTTCGAATCCCTTCTGGGACGTCATCAAGAGTAGACTTTGTTCTACTCTTTTTTTTTTACTAAATTATAAAATAAAAAAAGCGCCTAAATGACGCTCATTTTTACTTGTATTACTTTTTTTATTTCAGGTATTTTTTTTCTATTAATGTTTTTTTCTATTGCATATTTTAAAGTGATATGGGATAGTTCACAGTGAGCACATTCACCAAGGAAGCGCACCTTTAATACTCCATTCTTGTAATTGATGAATTCAATATTACCGCCATCCATAATTAGTTTGGGGCGTATTTTATCTAGTTCAAATTTAATTTTTATCAATAGTGTCATAATAATCTTTATTCAAAAATACAACCACCTCTCTATAGATATTATACTGTTGAAGACAAAAAAAGTCAACATTCTTAGTAAGCGCTCTAATTTATTTAAAAGATAATATTTGAGATAAATTTAAGTAGACTCTTAATTATTATAACTATGATAATAAAGGTAGGTGATATTTTTTTAATTTCAAATGATAAAAAAACAATATTAAAGAAATATATCTGAATAATTGTCTACAGATGTAACTTTTTAAATATTATTAGATACAGCTAAATAATAATAGATTAAGTAGTTAAATTAGTTTCTTTATAGCATAGTAATACAATGATATTTTTTTAAAAAAATTCTAAATAATAATAATTCATAAAATTTTTCACAAAATAATTTTATAAAAAGTAAGCAAGATACTATTATTTTATAAAAAAACGGTTATAATAATAAATAGAAAAATAAAAAAATAAAGAGGGAAACATTTTATGGCTAATACAGAGAATCATTTAATCTTGATAACAGATGTAGCAGTTGGAAAATTCCAAGAGATGTTATTTGATGCTGATAAAAGAGATAGTTATTTAAAAATTTCTATAGAGTTACAAGGTACTCAGATGCAATATGCAATTGATATCAAGGATGAATTAGAAGCAGGAGACAAAGTACTTAACTTCGGTGATTTAAAAGTTATTGTTAATGAAGAAGACGAACTTCTGTTAAAAGGTCTTGAAATTGATTATGTTCAAGATGAATTTGGAAGTGAATTTACATTACACAATCCAAATATGATTGAAATCTATGATGATGAAGACGGTGGTTGCTGTGGGAATGGCTGCTGCTGCGGATAAAAATACAAAATAACAGTTAAAAGGAGAAATCAATACTATGAAAAACGTAGTAATTTTAGGTGCTGGATATGCAGGACTAACGACTTTAAAAGGATTAAAAAAAGCTGCTAAAGCTGGAGAGGTAAAAGTTACTTTAGTAAACAAAAACTCTTATCACTATGATACAGTAAACTTACACGAAGTATCAGCAGGGAACATTGCATCAAGAGATATTTGTATCGATATTAAAGATTTAGTATCTCCAGGTGTTGAATTTGTTCAAGATGAAGTAATTAAAATTGATACAGAGAAAAAATTAGTATTAACTAAAAAACACGAACTTGATTACGATGTATTAGTAGTTGGATTAGGTTTTCAACCTGAAACATTCGGAATTGAAGGTATGGCTGAAAATGCAATGCCAATCGCTGATATTAATGCTGCAGAAAAAATCTCTGCTACATTAGAAGATAACTTCAGAAAATATGCTACAAGTGAAGAAAAAGATGTTAAAGACATCTCTGTAATCGTTGGTGGTACAGGTCTTGCTGGTATGGAATTCTTAGGTGAATTAGTTCACCGTAAAAAAGAATTATGTTCTAAATACGGAATTGATGAAAAATTAGTTAAAATTTACGGATTAGATGCAGCTCCAACATTATTACCAATGTTCACTAAAGAGTATAGTGACTATGCAAGAAAATACTTAGAAGATAATGGTATTGAAATTATCTTAGGAGCTGGAATTAAAGGCGCAACTAAAGATAGCTTTACTATTGAAGTTGATGGAGAAAGAAAAGAACTATTTGCATCTACATTAGTATGGACTGCAGGTGTTCGTGGTAACAAACTTATGGATGAAGCATTCCCAGAACTTTCTAAACGTGGACGTCTTGTTACAACTCAACAATTAACAGTACCAGGACTTGATGATGTTTATATTGTAGGTGACTGTGCTGCATTTATCGAGACTGGTCAAGAAAGACCGTACCCAACAACAGCTCAAATTGCAAACCAAATGGGAGCATATGTTGGAGCTAGAATTAGTGGTAAACAAGTTGGTGACTTTAAATATATCAACCGTGGTGTTGTATGTTCACTAGGTCACAAAGATGGTATTGCTGATGTTATGGGTGGTAAAAAAGCTAAAGGTTTTGCAGCTGCAAAACTTAAAAAAATCATTGAAGCTAAAGCTATTTATGAATTAACTGACTTCATCACAGCACTTAAAAACCAACGTATTCTTTAAGAATAGTACTAAGTAAATTTTGTAAAGAGGACTCAATATATATGAGTCTTCTTTATTTTTTGAAATGTGATTTGTATTGATGTTAAATATAAATCAATATATTTGTTATTTGCTGAGTTTTCAACTATGTAGAATTGAAAAAAAGTTGTAATTATGGTAAGATATAGTGTAGAGAAAAATTTAACCAAATAAAAATTATGGGGAAAAAAATTATGATTTATAAAAATAGCAAATACAGCGGAAGAATATGAACAAATTTTTCAAGTTAAATTATGAAACATTTGTTGAAGAAATTCCTCAACATGAAAAAGAATGAAACAAAGAAATTGAAAGATAAGTTTCATGATAAAAAAATATTTATATTATAGCGAAAAAGAAAAAAATGATGTAGTTGGAATGATTTCATTATCTGATCAAAGGCCTTTTTTTCTTTAGATTTAAAAATTGAATGATATCGATAAATTCTATAAAGGTGATTATAAAAAAACCTGTAGAAATTAGATTACTTTCAATTAAAGAACAGTATAGGAAAAACAAAAGTTTTTACGGAATTATTACAAAGAACATTTAATTATATAATTCAAAATGCCTATGATATTGTATTTATTTCAGGCACAACTAGACAAGAAAAATTATATAATCACATAGGATTTATAAAATTCCATGAAAATGTAGGAACAAAAGAAGCAGAGTATATGCCTATGTATCTTAAACTGGATAATGGAAATAAAGTTATAGAGAGATTAGCAAACGCTCAAAGAATAAACTTCTTACCAGGTCCAGTTGATTTATCGGAAGATGTAATCGCAAAGTTATCTAAACAGCTTTATTCACATAGAAGTAGTGAGTTTGTTGCTTTAACAAAAGATACACTAGCGAAAATCGAAAATATTCTAGATGTAAGACAAGCGACAATATTACACGGTTCAGCAACACTAGCAAATGAAGCTATTATGGCTCAATTGAAGGGAAGAAATTTACTGAATGGTCTAGTTTTAGCTAATGGAGAATTTGGGAATAGATTGATTCGTGAGACTAAGAGACACGGTTTAAATATTGAAAGTTATTCTGTTGGATTTGGTGAAAGTTTTGATCTTGGTATTTTATCAGATAAACTAAAATTTGGAAATTATGATTTTGTTTATGTGGTCCATAATGAGACTAGTGTTGGAATTCTAAATGATTTAGATGAAATTACTAGAATTGTTAAAGATAATAACCTAGTTTTAGCAGTAGATGCAGTTTCAGCAGTAGGAGCTATTAAATATAGCTATAAGAATGTTGATTATGTAGCTTGTTCATCTGGAAAAGCATTTTGTTCTGTAGCAGGTTTAGCAATAGTTGGTTCTAACTGTGAGTTAGTTCCTTTAGAAAACACACCATTATATCTAGATTTACACTATGCAAACAAACTTACATCTATACCTTTCACTCAACCATCGATTTTAATGGAAGCTTTAAACACAGCATTAGATGCTTTTAAAACTGATGAAAGATATGAAAAGGTACAAGAAAAATATACCTATATGAAGGAAGGATTAAAGCAATTAAATCTTCCAATTATGAAATTTAAAGAAAAAGAAGTTTCTCCAGTAATAATTACTGTAGAACTTCCTGAAAGTATATGTTCCCTTAACGTAGGTTCTTCACTTGCAATAAATAATATTTTTATTCATTACAAGAGTTCGTACTTACAAGAAAGAAACATTATACAGTTTTCATTTATAAATATTAACACAACAAAAAATGAAATAGATTACACATTAAATATATTAAAACAAATGATAGGAGATTATTAATGGCAGTATTTAAAGTATTTTACCAAGAAAATTCAAAAGAGATTCCAGTAAGGGAGAACACTCAAGTATTATATGTCGAAGCTGATGGAGTACCAGCAGTAAGAAAGTATTTAGATGATAGAAACTATAATGTCGAACTTGTTCAAGAATTAAGTGAAGCATACTTAGAGTTTGAAAAACAATCTGAAGACTTCAAAGTGGAGAAAGTTAATGGATAAGATCATTAAAAAAAATGAAGTAGGTGTAGCTGCCATCGGTGGTCTAGGGGAGATTGGAAAAAACACCTATGCAATCCAATATCGAGATGAAATAGTTATTATCGATGCTGGAGTTAAGTTTCCTGGAGATAATATTCTAGGAATTGACTATGTAATTCCAGATTACTCATATATCGAGAAAAATGTTGATAAAATTAAAGCATTAATAATTACTCATGGTCACGAAGATCACATCGGTGGATTACCATTTTTACTAAGAAAGGTGAATTTGCCAATTTATGGTGGTCCATTAGCTATAGGTCTAATAAGATCGAAATTAGAAGAACATAACTTATTAGCTAAAGCTGAGTTGAATGTAATTGATGAGGATACAGTATTAAGTTATAAATATCTTAAAGTTTCATTCCACAATACAACTCACTCAATTCCTGACTCATTTGGAGTAATAGTAAATACTCCCCAAGGGAATATTGTTCATACTGGGGACTTCAAATTTGACTTTACACCAGTCGGTCAAGGAACTAACCTACATAAAATGGCAGCGATTGGTGAACAAGGTGTATTATGTTTACTATCTGACTCAACGAACTCAGAAAGAACTGAGTTTACTCAAAGTGAAAAAGAAGTAGGGAAAACAATTTCTAATATACTTCGTAAAGAAAAACACAGAGTAATTTTCGCTACTTTCGCTTCTAACGTATATCGTGTAAAACAAGTAGTAGAAGCATGTATTGAACACGGAAGAAAGATAGTAGTATTTGGGCGTTCTATGGAAAAAGCTATTAAAATAGGAACAGAATTAGGCTATATTAAAGCACCTAAAGAAACGTTTGTTAATAGTAAATATCTAAACCAAGTAGATCCTAATAAATTACTTATTTTATGCACAGGTACTCAAGGTGAGGAGCTTGCAGCACTAAGTAGAATAGCTAATGGAACGCACAAAAAGATTACAATTATGCCGACTGATACTGTAATTTTTGCAAGTTCAGCTATTCCAGGAAATACATTATCTATAAACAAAAACATTGATTTATTATCAAAACTAGGTGCTAATGTTATTACATCAAGTGTAAATAATGTTCATACATCAGGACACGGTTCAAAAGAAGAACAAAAATTAATGTTTAGACTTATTAAACCTAAGTATTTTATGCCTATTCATGGTGAGTATAGAATGCAAGTAATTCATGCTCAAACAGCTGCTGAGTGTGATATTCCATTAGAAAATTCATTTATTATGGAAAATGGTGAAGTGCTAGCCTTAACTAGTGATAGTGCTAGAATAGCCGGTAAGTTTGATGCATCTGATGTGTATGTTGATGGGCTTGGAATCGGAGATATTGGTAGTGTTGTAATTAAAGATAGAAAAGAGCTTTCAGAAGAAGGGGTTATTGTGGTTTCTATTGCAATTGATTTTAAAAATAAAAAATTAATGAATAATCCAGATGTAATTAGCCGTGGATTTGTTAATGTTAATGAATCAACAGAATTATTTGTAAAATCTAAGGAAGTTATTAAAGAAACAGTAGAAACAGTATTAACTACTGAAGAATGTGGTGTTTATCAAATAAGACAGCAAATATTAGAAGCTTTAGGACAATTTTTAGAAAGTGAAATAGGAAGAAAACCTGTTATATTACCTACAATATTGGAGGTGTAAATATGAAATACAGAAGTGTATTTGATATTATAGGGCCTGTAATGGTAGGTCCATCAAGTTCACATACAGCTGGTGCGGTGCGTATTGGTCTATTTACAAGATATATCTTTGGTGAACAACCAGAAAATGTAAAAATAACATTATATGGTTCATTTAAAGAAACGTATAAAGGGCATGGAACTAACATAGCATTAATAGGCGGATTATTAGGGTATAACACGTCTGATAAACGTATAAGAACTAGTATGGAAGACGCAAAATTAGCAGGAATGGAGTTTGAATTTATAGAAAGTGGAATTGAACACATTCATCCTAATACTGCGAAAATAGAAGTTGAAGCAGGTAAACATAGTCTAGATCTTATTGGAAAATCAATAGGTGGAGGAAAAATGGTAATATTTGAACTTCTAGGTTTCGATGTGAATTTATCAGGAGATTTTCCTAGCTATTTCATATTTTATAAATTTAAAGAGGATACTAAGAAAAATCTTTCAGTACAAATTGAAGAAATATTCGGTGATTTAAAAGTAAGTGAGATGTATTCTAGTTCTATTCTAGAGGGAATAAACTTATTGGTAGTAGAATCACAAAAAGAATTAACTGAAGATAAGATTAAGAAATTAACTGAACTAGATTATATTAATGAAGTAAAATTTGCAGATAGATTGTAGAGGGAATCAGGATGTTTACTAGTTTGGCAGAAATAGTTGAAAAATCAAAATTAGAAAATAAACCAGTTTCTGAATTAATGATAGAACAAGAAATTGAAGTGAATGGAGTTACACGTTCTGCAGTTGAAAAACTAATGAAAAGAAACCTAAATGTAATGATGCAAGCTGTTGAAGAAGGTTTGGCAGGCGTGAGTTCCAAAACAGGACTTACTGGAGGAGATGCCAAGAAGCTTCAAGAATATATAGATAGTGGTAAGTCAATTACAGGTAGTGATTTTCTTAATGGAGTTGCAGCAGCGATTGCTACTAATGAGGTGAATGCCTCGTTAGGTTTAATTTGTGCAACTCCGACTGCCGGTTCGGCTGGAGTTCTTCCAGGCTGTATTCACGCACTTAAACAGAAATTCGATATTGATGAAGAAACCCAATTAAAAATGTTATTTACAGCCGGTGCATTCGGTTTTGTAGTAGCGAATAATGCTTCTTGTTCTGGTGCAGAAGGTGGTTGTCAGGCGGAAATAGGTTCTGCAAGTGCTATGGCTGCGGCAGCTATTGTTGAAGCAATGGGCGGAGATGCTGAGATGAGTGCTCATGCATTTGCCATAGCATTAAAAAATATGCTTGGTCTTGTATGTGATCCTGTAGCAGGATTAGTAGAAGTACCCTGTGTAAAAAGAAATGCAGCTGGAGCTTCAACAGCACTTATGGCTGCTGACTTAGCATTAGCAGGTATAAAGAGTAGAATCCCTGCTGATGAAGTACTAGAAGCGATGTATAAAATAGGATTAGAAATGTCCACAACATTAAAAGAGACTGCCAGAGGTGGTCTTGCAATCACAAAAACTGGAGAAAAATATAGGAGTTTATTATTCGGTAATGATTAATATTTTAGAAAAATCAGTAGGAACTATAAAAGGTGTTGGAAAGAAATATTTACAAACTTTGAACGAACTAGAAATTTATACTATTCGTGATATTTTGTATAATATTCCTTATAGAGTATCTAGTTCTACTGATTTTTCTTCTTCTGTAAAAGATAATGAAAAAGTCATAACGACTGGAAAAGTGGAAACTAGGGTAAGTACCCAGTTTTATAGGAATAGAAGAAGTAGGTCTTTTTTTACATTATCAACTTCTTCTGGTAGTATAAAAAAATAGTATTTTTTTAATCAACATTACTTGAAAAAAAACCTAATTGAAGGTAAAGATGTAGTTGTTAAAGGTACGTATAATGCTGCGAATAATACAATAACAGCTTCGAGCGTAAGTTTCAATGTTGTTGATGAAAAGCCAAAAGGTGATACTATTGAAGTCTTTTATCATCTTAAACAAGGTATAACGCAGAAAAAATTTACAAAGCTTGTTGAAGAATCGTTTAATATGATAGATGGTGAAAATATTATACTAGATTTAGTTCCTGAAAATTTTAAAGGAATTTGGAAATTAGATAAGATTTTATATACGCTACATTATCCAAAAAATTCAGAGGAATTTGATAAAGCAAAGAAGATGTTTGCATTTCATGAGTTGTTTAATTACCAGTTAAAATTACAGCTTCAGAATATAAATAGTAGGATAGAGGATAATAGATATTGTGTTGGAGTAAATAATAAAGATATCGATAACTTTAAAAATAGTTTACCTTTTACGCTAACAGGAGCTCAAAGTCGTGTTATTGATGAAATAGTAGATGATTTAAATAATCCTTATAAGATGGACAGATTGTTACAAGGTGATGTTGGTAGTGGTAAAACTGCAGTAGCAGCAGCGACTTTATATGCAACAATAAAAGCAGGTTATCAAACAGCAATTATGGCGCCAACTGAGATATTAGCAAATCAGCATTTTGAAACATTTTTTGAATTCTTTAAAGATTTGAATATCTCTGTAGCTCTTTTGACTAGTAGCACTCCTAAGAAAGATAAAAATACTATTTTAAGTCTACTTGAGGTTGGTGAGATAGAATTATTAATTGGAACTCACTCTTTAATTCAAGAAGATGTGAAATTCAATAATTTAAAATATGTAATTACCGATGAACAACATCGTTTCGGTGTGAAACAACGTCAATTATTAAGCAACAAAGGAGAAGCTGTTAATTCATTAATGATGACAGCAACTCCAATACCACGAAGTTTGGCAATTACTTTAATTACAGATATTAAAGTATCTACAATTGATGAGCTACCGGCTGGTAGAAAAAAAGTTCAGACTTATAAAGCTACTAATAAGAGTTTTTATAAAGTTATAGATAATATTCGTATGGAACTTGATAATGGAAGACAAGGTTATGTAGTTTGTCCATTAATTGAAGAATCTGAGAAAATGGATCTTCAAAATGTAGAGGAAACATATGAAAATATTAAAAACTATCTACCAGATGGTTATAAAATTGCAATTCTACATGGTAAAATGAATAATAAAGAAAAAGATACAATTGTAGAGAAGTTTCTAAATAAAGAAATACATATACTTATTTCCACTACTGTAATTGAGGTTGGAGTAAATGTCCCGAATGCTACATTTATGATTATAGTAGATGCTCATCGTTTTGGTCTTGCTACATTACATCAGCTAAGAGGACGTGTAGGAAGAAGTAAGTTTCAATCATATTGTATATTAGTAACTGATTCAAAAAGTGAACGGATAGATATAATGTGTTTAGAAAATGATGGTTTCAAAATTGCAGAATTTGATTTAAAACAACGTGGACCAGGTGATTTTTTTGGAACAAAACAAAGTGGTGTACCAAGTTTTAAAGTTGCTGATCTAATTAATGATGTCGATTTAATGTACCTAGCGAAAAAATTAGCGGTAAAAATTATAGAAGTAACTGATAATAAAGAAAGATTATTACAGTATGTTGGATTAAAAGAAACGATAATATAGGAGGATGCAATGAATAAGAAATTTAAAAATGCTTTTTTGAATGTTCTTATTGTGGTACTGTTATGTACATCAGTAGTATTGATATTCAAAAATCAAATTAGAGAATATTTAACAGGTAATGCCAATGATAAGATTATTACAGCTTACAAAAATAATAAAGGTGAAGTAGATATACCGTGGTGGCAAAAAATGTTTACAGATAATGAGTCAAAAATAAAATTAACTGACTCAATGTTAGGAATTTTAAAAATTGATAGTGTAGATATAGAAGAACCAATCTTCCAAGATGTTACTGAAATCAATTTAATTAATGGAGTAGCAACATCACAAGAACCATCAACTTTAGATGCTCAAAACGTTGTTATCGCAGGACACAGTGTGCAAGGTGTAGGTATAAGATTTAATAACTTAACAAAAATTAAAAATGGTGCTAAAATTCAAATTATTTCAAAAGATAAATTGCGTACATATGAAGTAAATAAACTTTATGATGTAGTACCAACACAAGTTGAAATTTTAGAACAACATGAAAATGAACCGAAAATATTAAAATTATTTACATGTGATAATTTCAATCCACAAACAGGTGAATGGGAAAGTCGATTTGTAGTAGAAGCAAAATTAATAGGAGAAGAAAGTGCATAATATTATGAAAATAGGTATTGATATACTAGGAGTAGATGAGCCTAGTAGAATTATTAACTTTGTAAATAGTTATAAAGACGATGAAGTAGAACTTTATGTCTATGGACTTGAAGAAAACTTAAATCAAATAACTAAAACAGAAAATATTATTAAGAATGTTTGTACTGAAGAGGTGCTAATGTCTGATGATGCGGCACGTGTTCACAGAAAGAAAAAAGATGCTTCAATGGTAAGAATGTTGGCTGATTTAAATAATGATGTCATCGATGTAGCAATTTCTGGAGGAAGCACTGGTGCTTTTATGGCTAGTTCTCTATTTATGCTAGGGCGCATTGAAGGTATCTCTAAACCAGGATTAGCTTCATTATTACCGACAAGATCAGAACATAAGTTCTTATTTACAGATCTAGGTGCAAATGTAGAAGCAAAACCTGATGATTTACTAAACTATGCTAAACTTGGTCAATTATATATGAAATATATCTATAACATTGAAACTCCTTCGGTAGCATTACTTAATGTTGGTGTTGAAGAATCAAAAGGTAATAAAGTATATAAAGAAGCTCATAAGTTACTTAAAGAAGATATTGCTAACTTTAAAGGAAATATAGAAGCGAGAGAAATTCTTGAACATAAATATGATATAGTTATTGCTGACGGATTTGCTGGGAATATCTTATTGAAATCTATAGAAGGTGTAGCAAGTTCTTTAGGAAAAAAATGATTAAAGGTATTTTTCTTAGAAAATATTATTACGAAAATCTCTGCATTACTGGTAAAAAACGGAATTTCAAAATTCAAAAAGAAATTTGATTACAGTGAATATGGTGGAGCATTCTTATTAGGAATAAAAAAACCAAGTATAAAGATTCACGGTTCGGCTGATGAAAAATGCGCTATATTATGCAGTTCAACAAGCAAAACAAATACACAAAAAACAAAAACTTTATGGTATAATGATAGAAACGATGGAAAAAGGAGAAACAAATTAATGGCAATTTTCGAAGAAGTAAAAGAAATTATTACTAAGTATATTAAAAATAGATGCGGATAAAATTACTTTTAGAATCAAGATTAAATGAAGATCTTGATGCTGATTCAATTGATGTTGCTGATGTAGTAATGGATATTGAAGAAAAAAATACGGATTTGAATTTTCTGATGAAGATGCAGAAAACATCGTTCAAATCAAAGATTTAGTAAAAGTTATCGAAGAAAGAAAAATAAAAAAATTAATAAGTTGCTAGAGTTTTACAGATTGTAAAGCTCTAGTTTTATTTTTGTTTTTTTATATGATTAGAAAAATTTTTTTTAACTATTTATAAGTTAAATATGATAAGATAATTTTCAACATTATTTATATCATATATAATTTACCTATTTAGCTTTTTATCTAGTTATAAAATATGATATAATTTATTAGTAAATAAATAAAAAAAGGAGAATAGTTTATATATGGAAATGTTATTTAAACTATTAGCTGAACATGTATATGTAATATTATTTGTTTCGCTTATCTTGGAATTTGCAGCCTTACCTCTACCAGGGGAAACAATGATGGTTGTAGCCGGTGTTATGGCTTATAATAACCATGGCAGTTATATAGGGATGATCATTGCGAGTGCCCTAGGAACGGTAATAGGAATGCAATTCTCTTATGAAATAGGTAGAAGATTAGGAACAAAAGCAGTTGATAAATATGGTATGTATATAGGTCTAACTCCATATAGGATGACAAAGGCCGCTGAATTTTTTAATAAATTTGGAAATATTGTAATAATTATAGCGTATTTCTTACCAGGTGTAAGACATATACTTGGATATTTTTCTGGGATTTCACGCATAGATGCCAAAAAATTCCATATATATTCAACAATTGGTGGAGTATTCTGGGTAGTTGTGTTTATAACACTAGGTTATGTATTGGGACCAAGTGCTCCTCATGCATTTAAATTACTACACAAGTATGGAACAATGTTGTTCATTATAGCAATAGCAGTATTATTCATCTACTTAATTTATAAAAAATTAGGTGCAAAAGATTTTGCTGTATTTTTTAGAAAAAGAATGAAATATATAATTGTACTTCTATTGCTAGAGGTAGCTGTTTTGCTGAAGTTTGTAGTATTAGATGAAAGAGCGCATCCAAAATTCAAATCGGACATAATTTTTTATTGTTTAGGATTTTTAGCTGTTGTAGCTTTCTTATTATATCTTAGAGTATTGTTAAAACATGATACGAGTGAAAAATTACTTGTAGTAGTCGATTATCAAAAAGATTTTGTAGATGGTGCTTTAGGATTTGAAACAGCAGAACAACTTGATCAAGTTATAGCTAACAAGATTGAGGAGTACTTAAAGGCTGGTCAAGATGTAATCTTCACAAAAGATACGCATTATACTAACTATCTAACTACAAGAGAAGGTAAACATTTACCTATTGAACACTGTATAATAGATAGTGAAGGTCATAATCTATACGGAAAAGTAGCTGGATATGAAAAAAACAGGCTAAGAAAGTCTTTAATAAAAACATCTTTTGGAAGTATAGATTTAGCAAAAATTTATTTCACGAAGTGACTATAAAGAAGTAGAATTTTGTGGACTTGTTTCAAATATTTGCGTATTAAGTAATATAATTATGACACAAACTTATAATGAAAAAAAGTAGAAATTACAGTAGATTTAAACGCTACTAAAGGATTAAGTGAAGAAGTAAATTCAACATTTAAAAACATATTTACAAAAATTTAACAGTAAATGTAAAAGAATAATATAAATAATGAATCATTTTCCGAACATTTTTGGAGATGATTCATTTTTTTTTAATTTTTTTCATTGGAAAAATTAGTGAAGTTTATGGTAAACTAATGAATAAAAATTAGGAAAGAAGGGATTATTATGAATTATTTATTAGTTTCACTAAATTTTTCCAACTTCACAAGAAAATTTTTGCTAAGAAGTTGGTAGAAAAAAAGGAGTTAAAGTATTAGGAATTGGTAGTGAAAGTTATGACAATCTTTCAGATGATTTAAAAAAATACTTTAACTGAATATTATAGAGTAAAATGATTTAGAAAATTATGAAGAAGTATTAAGAGGTGTAGCATTCTTAATCTACAAACATGGTGTTATAGATAGAGTTGAGTCTAATAATGAGCATTGGTTAATGTTAGACACATTAATTCGAGAACAATTTAACATACCGGGAGTAAAACCTAAAAATTTAGACTTCACAAAGTATAAATCTAAAAATGAAAGAAAGATTTATAAAAAGCTAAAAGTACCGGTTGCTAAGGGACAAGCAGTAAAAAAACAATTAAAGAACTTGAAAAAAAGCGATAAAAGATATTAAATTACCAGTTATAGCTAAGCCGGATAATGGTGTAGGAGCTAATAATACATTTAAACTATTAACAAAAGAAGATGTAGAAAACTTTAAAAATCAATGGGATCAAGATATTGTGTACTTCATTGAAAGTTATGTAGACAAGGGTATCCTTTGTACGTACGACGGATTGATTGATTCCAAAGGCGAAGTTGTTTTTGAAACTAGTTTTTATTATACAAAACCTACTTTAGATTTATTAAATGACGGTCTAGATTATGGTAATGTAATTTCAAAAAGAAATTGATCCTAAACTAAAAGAATATGGGAGAAAAATTGTTAAAGAATTTGGAATGAAGGAAAGGTTCTTCCACATTGAATTTTTCAAATTAGCTAATAACGATTATATTGCGTTAGAATATAATAATCGAATTGCAGGTGGATATACAATTGATCTATATAACCATACTTATGAATGCGATTTATTTGAAATGTATGCTGATGTAGTAGTTGGTAATTCGCTAAAAAAAGTGAAGAATAACTATAATGGTATTGCTTTGTCAAGACGTGATAAATATACTTATAAGTATTCTAATGAAGATATTTATAATAAATATTCAAAAAGAACTTCGTCTAATTGATAGAGTACCAGGAGTATTTGCAACAGCTATGGGAGAATGGATGTATATCTTGGTAGACGAAAATATTGAAAATATTATCGAAATGATGAATTATATTCACGAAAAATATGAATAGGAGAATTGTTTGTGATGAATAAATTTATTAAGGGACTTTTACAAATATTAGGAATTATGATTGTTGGAGCGATAATTGGATATTCTGTCGGTAAGATTGCAGAAGGTTCACTTTCGAGTGTTGATGCACCAAATATTATATTTCTATTTTTAGCAGGTGTAATAGCTTTTATATTACAAGTTATAGTTCATGAAGCGGGGCATTTAGTTTTTGGATTGCTATCGGGATATAAATTTATCAGTTTTAGAGTGTTTGATTTCAAAATAATAAAAGATGAAAATGGAAAGTTTAAAATTAGATTTGAAAGGCTGTCAGGAACTGGTGGTCAGTGTCTAATGAGAGCCCCTGAATATGTTGAAGGAAAGTTTAAGTATAAATTATATCTTCTAGGTGGTGTTATATTTAATATTGTATTTTCTATTGTTTCTTGGTTAATCTTGCCAAGTTATTATACATTACTATTTGCTTTAATAGGTTTTGCTTTAGCTTTTCTAAACTTGATTCCGATGGGATTCAACGATGGAATGACCTATTATCATGCTAGTAAGGATGAAACTACTAGGTTTGTTCTATACTTACAATTAGAATACGTATATTATCAAAGTATTGGTAAAAAAATTTATTAATAGAAAAAAACCAGAAGTAGTGGAAAAAAATAAATTCATTAGAAATAATTAATAACAATTATTTAACTGATTCATTAGAATTTATTAAATTGGATGGTCTAGAATATTTCTTTGAGTTTGATAAATTATACAATGAATCAAGGAAACTATATATTGAAAGAGACGATTTGTTACCAGTTTATAAAGTTGAACTTATGGCGTTGTTAGTAAAAATTAATAAGCTTAGTGAATCCAGATGATGAACTATTAGAAGAGCTTATGAATGATAAGAATTTAAAAAGTTCGACTGAAACAAAAATAATCCGCAAACGAAGAATATCCTGGCAACATATGAATATGGAGTGAAGTTAGATGATGAAAAAGCTTTTAGGCTTAATAGTTGAAGCTAGAAAATTAAAAAAATAAAGCTCCGAATTTATATGTTCAAAAATTTAGAGATGAAATATTGCGATTATTTGGAGAATAATATCATAAAATAGAATAGATACCAATAGTTTAAAAAAACTATTGGTATCTATTCTATTTTATAAGAAAAATCTTGGTCATAGCTTAGTAATTAGATTTGTTTTTTTAGAATACAGTTATTTCGGTTTTTTAGAAATTAATGCAGAAAAATCTAAGTCATCGTATTTACTTTTATTAAGACCAGTTAATGAGTCAAAGTCAGTATCAGGGAATAATGGATCAAAATCATCTATACTAGTATTTGAGTATTGGCTCAAAGAATCTTTGTTAAACTCACTTCCATTAGTATTCAATAATTTACTAGTTTCACTGTAATACTTAGGTTCCTGTGATTGAGTGCTTTCTTCATAATTATACTCAATAGAAACTTCTCCAAAAATTTTTCGTTAGTTGATTTTTTTGAGTGTTATAAAAATAATACACCGTATTCCTCTAAAAGTTCTTCTTTTTGAATAATTTTTCTAGAGGATTTTTCTATAGGGGATATTGTACTTTCATATTTTTTTTCACAAGATTTTCATTTGTTTGAATTTTATTGTCTTTAATTTTCCAAGTCGAAATAAGTCTATGTATTATATCTAATTGTTCATTTGAAAGTAGGTGAAGTTTTGATTTAATTTCGTTTAACTTATCCATAACTTTATACTGCTTCTTTATTTTCTTTTAAATATTCAATATAGTCATTTCCCCATATTTCTAATTCATTAAGTACTGATTGGAATTTTTTTCCAATATCTGTTAAGCTGTACTCAACTTTTGGTGGAATTTGAGCATAAACTTTACGATTTATTAATCCATCTTGTTCTAATTGTTTTAATTGTTTTGTTAACGTTGCTTGGGTAATTGTCCCTAGTGATCTTTGTAATTCATTAAATCTAACACTTTTATCTTCAAGTAGGTGAAGAATTAGTATTGTCCATTTTCCAGACAATATTTTTTTGAGTTGTAAAAAAAGGGGCATTTTCCAAAAAGGTTCTTGTTGTTCCATAAAAAAATCTCCTTAAAAAAATTTATTGGTATTATCCAATTCTATCTTAAAAGATACTTACTATTGTAAAAAAACGTACTTGATAAAATTTTTGGTAAATATTATAATTATATATATAACAATTATAAAACAAATAATAAAGTTTAGCAATAGCCAAAAAACGGAGGACATAATAATGACAGAAGCAAAAAATTTATATCAAAACAGAAGAAGTGTTTATGCACTAGGTAAAAACTTACCAATTTCAGAACAAGAAGTATTAGAAATTATTGATAATGCAGTTAAATACTCACCAAGTGCATTTAACTCACAAACTGCACACGCTGTAGTATTATTAGGTGAAAATCACCAAAAACTTTGGGATATTACTTTCGGAGAATTAGAAAAATTCTTACCAACAGAAGAAGCTAAAGCAGCTACTAAAGGTAAAATCGATAGTTTTGCTGCAGCATATGGAACAATTTTATTCTTCGAAGATCACGATGTAGTAAAAGGTCTTCAAGAACAATTCCCATCATATGCTGATAATTTCCCAATTTGGTCAGAACAATCAACAGGAATTGCATCATTTGCAGTTTGGAATGCATTAGCAGAAGCTGGAGTTGGAGCTAACATTCAACACTATAACCCAGTTATCGATGAAAAAGTTGCTGCTGAATGGGATATTCCAGCAAACTTAGTACTACGTGCTCAAATGCCATTTGGTGAAAAATTACAAGAAGCTGCACCAATTGAAAGAACTTCAAGAGTAAGAGTAGTAAAATAAGATTTGATTTAACGATGGATTAAATGAGTAATAATAACGCTGAGATAGAAATATCTTGGCGTTATTTTTAAATTATCAGTAGGCGTAAGTTTTAGCGAATGATTTATGTAGAAAAAAAGACGCTTGATTTTATGTACCGACCCCAAAAAAGTTAGACCAAAAAAATCTAACTTTTTGGAGGTCGGTATTTTCTATGACTAAATATAATTTTTGAATTTAAAAAAAGAAAGTCGTACTAGAGTATATAAATGAAAAACATAAGCATAAGATCGTTAGCGAAAAAAAGCATGCTATAAAAATCTCATAATAATATTGAAATTTGGGTTGCCAAATATAAGAAATATGGAGATGAAGGATTATATCGTTCAAGAAAAAATGAAGAATATCCTTTCGAAAAAAAGATATATGTTGTAGAATTATACTTAACAAGTGAACTCTCATACAATGACTTAGCTTTACAAGAAGGTATAAATAATCCAGCACTTATTTGTAACTGGGTTAATCGCTTTAGAGTAGCTGGTCCTGATGCATTGAGAGAACGAAGGAAAGGTCGGAAAATCTTAATGGCTAAATCAACTAAAAAGTTAAGTAAGGAAACAACAAGTCAAACCACAAATGATAATATATCTAAAGAATATGTAAAAGAATTAGAAGATAAATTACTACAACTAAGGATAGAAAAATGCATTTTTAAAAGAAGCGAGGAGACTGCGTTTAGCGGAAGAAGCAGAAATGAAAAGAAGGCGCGAATTATAAGCAGTCTCCGAGGAGAATTCATACTTAAAGACCTTCTTTTATATGCGAAAATGCCAAAAGCAACATATATGTACTGGCAGAAGAGATTTGATAGAGTTAATCCAGATAAAGAAATTGAAGAGAAAAATATTAGAAATAAGAAAGAATAATAAAGATTATGGTTATAGACGTATATATGGTGCGTTACGTAATTCAGGATATATAATAAACAAAAAGAAAGTTCAAAAGAATTATACAAAAAAATTAGGCTTACAGGTTACATCATTTACTAGAAAAAAAGTAGAAAATACAATTCATATAAAGGAAAAAAATTGGGAAAAACAGCTAAGAATAGAATTAGAAGACGATTCAATACTAATATTCCACATCAAAAAAATCACTACAGACACAACTGAATTTAAATATTATGAAGTTAATGAGAGAGGTAAATTAGTAGTAAAGAAACTTTATTTAGATCCATTTATGGATATGTATAATGGTGAGATAATAAGCTATAGTATAAGTGAGAGTCCATCAGCTAAAAAAATATAATGGATGCACTAGAAAAAAAGCTATTAAAGTCACAGCTAAATCCCTTATAGGAGAACTTTCCACTCTGATCGAGGATGGGCTTATCAAATGAAAGGCATACTCGAAAAAGGTTAAAAAGAAGAACGTATTTACCAAAGTATGTCTAGAAAAAGCAAATTGTTTGGATAATTCGGTAATGGAGAATTTCTTCGGAATATTAAAAACAAGAGATATACTATGGAACAACATATAATAGTTATAGGGAGCTGAAATTAGCTATTGAAAAAAATATAAAAATACTATAATGAAGAAAGAATAAAAGAGAAACTAGGATGCTTAAGTCCCTAAGCAATATAGAATAAAACATATGACTGTATAAATATAAAAAAGATAGCGTAGCAGTCATTATAACTACTACGCTATTCTAAGTCTAACTTTTTGGGGTCAGATCGTTTATGATAAATGATTATTTCTATAAATATTATTTATACCTTTAGTTGTTGGAATATACTGGTAAATATGATATTATAGTAGTTGGTATATAAATAAAGATTTAGAAGGTTTAATAATGTTAAAAAAATAGTAATAAAAGATTTAGAAGATACTAAACGTTTAGCAAAAAAATAGTTAGTGAAGGTATTGATAGTAGATTAGTACTTCTGTTGAATGGAGATTTAGCAGCAGGGAAAACAACTTTTACTAAGTATTTAGCAGAATATTTAGGAGTTAAGAGTGTGGTTAACTCACCAACTTTTAATATTATGAAGGAATATAAATACCCTAATGGGAAATTATATCATATAGATGCTTATCGTTTAGAAGATAGCGATGAGGATTTAGGATTTGAAGACATTTTCTTTGAAGATAATGTTAGTGTTATTGAATGGGGAGAGTTTATAGAAGACTTTTTACCGAAAGAAAGATTAATTTTTAATATTCGATTAGTTGAGGATCGTAGAGAAGTTGAAATTATCTCCAGTGGTGAATATGAAAAAATAGAAGAAAGGATTCGTGAAAATTGGTAAGTTTAATTGTAGAAGCTTCGAATGGTGTATGTTCAATTGCATGCTTTGAAGAAAAAAATATTCTAGCCGAAAAAAACTTTGTATGTAGTAATAATTTATCAGCAGTGATTTTAGAAGAAATCGATAATTGTTTAAAAGAAGCAAATAAGAAAAAAACTGATTTAACAGAAGTAATATCAAGTGAAGGTCCAGGTTCATATACAGCAATTCGCGTGGTTGTAGCAGTATGTAAAAACACTAGCATATACACTTAAGATTAAACTGAAAAAAGTTTCTTCTTTAAAATTACAAGCTTTATTGGAATTTGATAGTAATAAGCTACTTGTTCCATTTATTGATGCTCGCCGTGGAAATGTTTTTGGTGCAGTATATGAAAATATAGACGGCGACTTAATAGAAACATTAAAAGAAGGGTATTACTCGCTTAAAGAAATCAATGATTTCCTTGTTTCTCAGAACAAAGAATTTGTATATATCAGTAAAGATATAGAAAAATTAAATGAACTTCTTCTTGATGGATTAAAAAATGACGAAGTGGTTCGTGCTGCAAATGTTGTAAGAATTTACGATTCATTAGAAGAAGTCGATTGTTATAATATGAAGCCACAATACTTGAGAAAAACTGAAGCAGAAAGGGAACTTGAGAATGATAAAAGTAAATAAGGTAGATGTTAATAATCTAGATGTATTATCAAGAATTGATATAGATAATTTTGAAGATGCATGGACAAAAGATATGTTTAAATCTGAGTTAGAACATGCTAATGCAGAATATTATGGATTATTTAACGATGATGAAATTATAGGTTTTTGTGGTGGTTGGCTAGTTGCTGATGAATATCAAGTTAATAAAATAGTCATCGACAAACCTCACCAAAATAAAAAACTAGGTCAAATTTTCTTCACTTATGTTATGCAACTTTTAAAATTAAAAGGTATAAAAAAAGCGATTGTAGAAGTACGTGTAAGTAATATGCCTGCAATAACTGTCTATGAAAAAAAGCAGGATTTAGTACTATTGATATAAGAAAGAATTATTACAAAAATAATGGCGAAAATGCTTATGTAATGATAAGGGATTTTAGTAATGAAAGAATTTAAGGATTTAGATAAAGTGACTATATTAGCTATAGAAACAAGTTGTGATGAAACCAGTGTAGCCGTAGTTAAAAATGGTAAAGAAGTACTATCAAATATAGTAAGTAGTCAAATTGAAACTCATAAGCAATTTGGTGGGGTAGTACCTGAAATAGCGAGTAGACAACACATAGAAGTAGTAATACAAATTGTTGAGGAAGCTCTAGAAGAAGCGAAAACTACATTAGATGAAATAGATGCAATTTGTGTGACACAAGGACCTGGGTTAATAGGTTCATTACTAGTTGGTGTTAATGTAGCGAAAACATTAAGTTATGCTTTAGATAAACCATTAATAGGTGCACATCATATTGCAGGTCATATCTATGCTAGTAATATAGACAATGATATAGTTTATCCATCGTTAGCTCTTGTAGTTAGTGGGGGACATACTGAACTAGTATATTTAAAAGGTGAACTTGATTTTGAAATAATTGGATCTACTCATGATGATGCTGTAGGTGAAGCTTACGATAAGGTAGCTAGACAGTTGAATCTCGAATATCCAGGTGGACCAAAAGTTGACAAACTAGCTAAATCGGGTGAAGATAAGTATAAATTTCCTCGTGCGATGATTGATAGTGATGATTATAACTTTAGTTTTTCAGGAATGAAGTCAGCAGTAATTAACTTTGTTCACAATGCAAAGCAACGAGGTGAAGAAATAATTCCTGAAGATTTAGCATGTAGTTTCCAAACGGCGGTTGTAGAAGTTCTAATCGCTAAAACTAAGAAAGCTATTGTTAATCTAGATGTTAAACAATTGATTTTAGCAGGTGGAGTTGCGGGTAATAGTGAGCTTCGTAAGCAAATATTAGAATTAGAACAACAATTAGGAGTAGAAGTACTTATTCCGAAAATGAGCTATTGTAGTGATAATGCTGCGATGATGGGAGCTGTAGGATACTATTATTATAAAAATAATATATTTGCTAATCCATTAACGCTAAATGCGAAGTCAACATTAGATTTAGAAGAAGTTAAAGGATAAGAATTAGAAGGGAGGGCTTAAAAATAGCGATTTTAGCGAAATCACGATTTTAAGGCGTCCCTTTTTATCAATATTTTGGTGTGATTATGAAAAGACAACTTGATGAATTATTAGATGCAAACTTACAAAAAATAAATCATATTTCTGAAAATAAGCATTTTATAGGATTTTCTAAAAAATTAGGAGAAAGAGTATTCGTTAAAATTTTTTTAAAAGATCCATTAAAAATATAAACTAGAGTATAAAGTATTAAGAAGTAAAGGTAATTTATTATTAGATTTTTGCTAAATGTTCTGCACTAGTACTGAAATGTGAAGATTATATTCCATTAAATAAAGAAAAGCGTAAATGATGAAGATACAATAAAAAAATAGCCAAGCTAATATCGGATTTTCATCGAGGAAAATTGGCTAGAAATAGAATACGAAAAAGAAAGTTTATTGGAGAAAGTTTTAGAGAAAAATGTATATAGATTAGCTGATAGAAAAGAATATACTAAAATATGTGAGCTTTATTCAAAGTTTCTAAGAAATATTAGTAAATTAGATGAAGAATATGGAAAAAAACATTAGTTTTTTTATTCATGGTGATTTTTGGTCTTAGAAATATTATGGGAAAAGATGGTAATTTAGTATTAATAGATTTTGAAAGAATCAAAATACGCTAGTTATTATTTAGATTTTATTAAATATTTTTTTATCAAGATTTAGATAATGATAAAAGAAAAAAATAGAATTGTTTTTTTAGAACATTATTATGAATATTCAAATGAGAAAAGTTCTTTCTAAGGAACTAGAGTACTGCCTGATTTTTTTATCTCAGCACTAGGTATTTTAAACTATACCAAACGTGTTGAAGATAAAAGAATTTGAGGAATTAGGGATTAAAAGATGTTAGAAGATGTTGAAAATTATTTTTTTAAATAATTATTAAGGAATAGGAGGGATGAAAAGTGAATAATATTAGTGAAAAATTAGAAGAAAGTCGTAGAGCAAGCTTTATCTTTAGTAAAACAAGTTGAAAGAAAAATGTTAATGATTTAAAAAAAGTATAAGAGAACTGTCAAAAAAATTGTTTCTAAGGATTCAGAAATGAATGATGATTTTTGGGACAGAAATATGTAATATAGATTTTGAAAAAAATTAAATTTTTTTCCCTGTAAGGTCGCTGTTAGCAGGTATATTAAAAAAATAAACAAGATAACTCAACTATTTCAAATATATATAATTATTTGGTAGTAGTAAATACAGAATATCTTGAAAAAAATATGAACAGAGTGCTTCAAAAAAATACACCAGCATGGTTAGTGATATATTTTTGCAGGTTTCTTGGGAGCTGGATTATTTGTAATCGTTAATTTTATAATGTTAATGTTAGCACGAGGAAATTATCAAGAAGTTCTTTTTAATTTAATAGCAGGAACATTTTTAAATGCCCTTATTCTTGAAATAATTGATAGACAGTACATATGGGAATGGGAAATACCTTATTTTGAAAAATAGCAAGTTCCTAGCGTATGTTTGGACATATATTCCGATTATAACAATGTACGTATATATAAATATCTCTACATTTATTACACAAGGGTTTTGAGCTACAATATTAGTAATGAAATTAAACTTACTATAGGTACTTATATTTTTAATTTTTAATTATTGTTAATGGCTTTATTCAAATTAAAAAAATTTTGTGGAATTTATGTATAAAGTATATACAATAATCTTTTAAAATAATAGCTTTCATGAGTTTTATTTGTATCATACCTAGCTTACTATTTCGGAAAAACTACCAATTGATTGGATATATATTCTGGTAACTATTCTGATTGTAAGTAGTGTTAGAATATTAAAGAAAGTTAGTGCTACAAGATCTGTAAAAACTTTTATTTTTATCCAATGACGTTTTGTTATTTAGTGTACACTCAACCACGAGTTATTAATACTCCTATTTTAGAGGAACAAAAATATATTGTTTATATGTTTCAGGAATATTAGCAATATTAATAATAGTGATAAGTAAACTTAGAGAAAAAAACTAAATAAAATTAATATTAGTCCCTTTCTGTAAAGATAAGAAAGGGATTAATAATTTTATATACTAATAAATTTATAAAAGTCACAAAGTGGTTTTGATTTTATTTGACCATTATTTATGTTAAAAATGTAATATGATTAATATTAGGAGGCGATGATATGGCGAATATTTATTTAGATTACGCAGCAACATCAAGAAAAACATTTTGATATCATAGAAAAGAATATGAATATACTAAAAAGAAGTCTATGCTAATCCAAGTAGTGGCCATACTCTAGGAAAGAAAGAAATGATAGGCTAGTTCGTGAAGGTCGCGAAAAAAATAGCTAAAACTCTAAATGCAAGTAGTAATGAAATTATCTTTTAATTCTGGTGGTACTGAAAGTAATAATACAGTATTTAATCATGTATTAACTAGATTTGAAACTGGAGAAATAATAATTTCATCTATAGAACATCCATCTGTTAAAGCTAGTGCTAAGAGACTTGAAAAGTTTGGATTTAAGGTTCATGAATTATCAGTAGATGAAAGTGGAGCTATATCACTAGATGAATTAAAAGAGAAGATTAATCCTAAGACAGTATTAATTTCAATTATGCTAGCAAATAATGAAACTGGGGTTCTAAATCCTATAAAAGAAGTTTCAGAACTTATTGCTGATAAAAATATACTATTACATAGTGATATCGTTCAAGCGTTAGGAAAAGTTGAAATTGATGTGAAAGAATTAGGATTGGATTTTGCTTCAGCGTCAGCGCATAAATTGGGTTCTCTTAATAATTTTGGATTTTTATATGCAAAAGATGGGGATGTTGAACCATTATTATTAGGTGGAGGTCAGGAAAATGGTCTTCGTTCTGGGACAACGGATTTATTAGGAATACTAGTTCTTAATGATTGTTTATCAGAAACATTAAATTCGATTCCTGTTCTTAGAGAATTGAAGAACTACTTTATAGCTGAACTTGAGAAAAATGGAGTTGAATTTGAAGTTAATGGTTCTATAGAAAATTCATTGCCGAATATATTAAATATTTATTTCAAAAATGTGGAAGCACAGCGACTGATTACATATCTAGACGCTCGTGACATTTATATTTCCGGCGGATCTGCTTGTAGTTCAGGAAATATTAAAGGAAGTCGTATAATTACAGAAATGTATAATATTGAACGTGCTGCACATTCAGTAAGAATTAGTGTTGGATTTGATACTAGCAGAGAATTAATTGATGAAGTTGTAGAAAAAATTGTAACTTTAGAGAAAAGAATAAAAGAAAGGAACTAATAATGAATAGCAACAAAAAAGTAGTAGTTGGAATGAGTGGTGGAGTTGATTCATCTGTAACAGCGTATTTGTTGAAACAACAAGGATATGATGTTATCGGTGTGTTTATGAAAAACTGGGAAGAAAAAGATGATAGAGGAGTTTGTCTTGCAGAAAAAGATTACGAAGATGTAATTAAAGTTTGTGAACAATTAGATATTCCATATTACTCTATAAACTTTGAAAAAGAATACTGGGATAAAGTATTTACTTACTTTTTAGATGAATATAAAAAAGGTCGTACACCTAACCCAGATATTATGTGTAATAAAGAAATTAAATTTAAAGTTTTCTTAGAATATGCTGAAGATTTAGGTGCAGATTATGTAGCGACTGGGCACTATGCGCGAGTTAAAGATGTTGATGGAGAACGTTTAATGCTACGTGGTGTTGATAATAATAAAGATCAGACTTACTTCTTATCTCAATTAAAACAACATCAAATCAAAAATATCCTATTCCCTGTAGGAGAACTTGAGAAAAAAGATGTTCGTAAGATTGCTGAAGAAGCGGGTCTTGCAACAGCGAAGAAAAAAGACTCAACGGGTATTTGTTTCATCGGTGAGAAAAACTTTAGAGAATTCTTATCTCAATACCTACCAGCTCAAGGTGGTAAAATGGTTGATTTAGATGGTAATGTTCGTGGAGAGCACATTGGTTTAATGCACTATACAATCGGTCAACGTCATGGATTAGGTATTGGTGGAACTAAAGATACTGAAGGTGAAGCATGGTTTGCATGTGGTAAAGATCTTGAAAATAATATACTGTATGTTTGTCAAGGATTCCATAATGAAAAACTTTATTCAGATAGTTTACTAGCTAGTTCACTATCATTCACAACGAAAAATCCACAACCTAATAAATTCACATGTACTGCAAAATTCAGATATCGTCAACCAGATACTGAAGTTGAAGTAGAAGTATTAGAAGATAACAAAGTAAAAGTTGTCTATAAAGAACCAGTACGTGCTGTAACTCCAGGACAAGCTGTTGTTTTCTATGATGGAGATGTTTGCCTAGGTGGGGCAATTATCGACGAAGTATATAAAGATGGAGAAAAACTTCAACTATAATATATAAAATAGAATCCTAAAAGTTAGAGAAAAACTCTAGTTTTTAGGATTTTTAATTTTTAACTTTAAGTTATAAGATTACAGTATATACTGTGCTAGTAATGTATCAAATCTACGAATATCGATATCTTTTTTAAGGTTGATTTTAATTTTTCCAACTTTAGTCCAAAGTTCTACTTCAGCATTCAAGTCGAAGATTTTACCGGCATTTTCAGTCGACCACATTAGTATTGAAGAGTATGGTAGTGAATAAATTTCTACTTTTTTCCCTGTAATTCCTTGTGCATCTTTTACAATAAGTCTTTTGTCTGTAAATACAGCAACATCTCTTATTGTTGCGAAAGCTGCGACAGGTTGTTCACCGTTTATTAATAAGTTTACTATATCTTGAGGAATAGCAACTTCTCTAAAAAATGTCCAGTTTAATAAATTCATTTCGTTAGCCATAATGTTTCTCCTATTTTTATAATTTGAATCTTGTGATTTTTTATCAGTATAACATAAAAATACATGAAATATAAATAAGGTACTATAATTAGGTTTTTCAGTACTAATATAATAAATTTAATGATATAATATAGGTACTAGGGGGAGAGAAATATGAATATTAAAAAGGAAGATGTTGTATTATTTTTTAGACAAAATGTTAAATCTATTATTTTGGCGTTTGTGTGTAGTCTTGTAGTAATAATCGGTGGTTTGTTTTATTTTAATCAGAGTAAGACAGAAGATTATAGTGGTGTTAGTTTTTCTAATACCAGCAGTGTGCCGATAAATAAGGATGAAAAAAATGAAGAAAAACACGATGAAAAGATTTTTGTTGATGTAAAAGGTGCAGTAAAACATCCTGGGGTATTTGAAACGACAAAAGATAAAAGGGTAAAAGATTTAATAGAAGAAGCCGGTGGACTTTTAGAGGATGCTGATACTTCTACTTTGAATTTAAGCCAAAAAGTAAAAGATCAGATGGTTATTTATGTCCTTAAACATGGCGAAAAGCCGAAACAAATATCTGATGGTGGTACTAGTTCATCTAGTGGCGATATGATTAATATTAATACCGCTAATTTAGAGCAACTTATGAAAATTTCAGGAGTTGGAAAAACAAAGGCCGAGGCGATTATTTCATATAGAGAAAAAAATGGGGATTTTAAAAAGAAAGAAGATATTACAAAAGTACGTGGTATAGGAAAAGCTACTTTTGAGAAAATTAAAGATAAAATAGAGGTATAGTTATGCAGAGAATTAGTTGGGATGAGTACTTTATGGCTCAAAGCCACCTATTATCACTTAGATCGACTTGCAGTAGATTATCTGTTGGAGCGACGATAGTTAAAGACAAGAGAATAGTTTCAGGTGGTTATAATGGTTCAATCAAAGGTGATGAACATTGTATAGATGTTGGTTGTAAAGTAGTAGAAGGGCATTGTGTAAGAACAATTCATGCTGAAATAAATGCAATTTTACAATGTTCAAAGTTCGGGGTTGGAACTGAAGGTGCAACTATTTATGTTACACATTTCCCGTGTTTGAATTGTACAAAATCTATAATTCAAGCAGGGATAAAAGAAATTTGCTATGCAAATGATTATAGAAATAATGAATATGCTCGAGAGTTATTAGAAAAATCAGGGGTTGTCGTAAGAAAAGTAGATTACGACGTAAACAACGTAGTAGAAAGGTTACTAAATAAATAGTAATGATTTATTTACAACTTTCTTTACTAGCATTAGGGGCGATATTATTAAATTATAATATAATAATATCTATGCTATGTATTGTTATTTTTCTACTGATAACTTGGAAAAAAATAAAAAAATCTTAATGCTAGGAAAACTATTATTTGTGTAATAGTCTTCTTAGCTATTTTTTTATTCGGGGAGCATATGAACAAAAGAATAACATTACGCATCTAGGTAATGTTGAAAATAAAAAAATTTAGAACTAGTAGTTTCTGATAGATTTGATGTTAATGGAGCCTATGTGTCTTCTATTGGCTATCTTTCAGATGAGAAGGTGTTAGTAAGTTATATAGTCAAGAGTGAAGATGAAAAGAAATTTTTCAAAGGAAAAAAATTTTTGGGGTGGAAAAACTATTAGTAAATGCTAATATAGAAGATGTCTCAGAAAAAGACTAATTTTTTTATTCATTTGATTATAAAAAAAGTATAATGAGAATAGGGGATCTTTTAAAAAGATAACTATTAATGAAAGTTCATGAGGTTAAGAATATAGATTCTGTATATTTTAAAATTCTTAACTCTTAGAAACAAATTAAGTTTGAAAAAAATTAATAAAGAACTAACCTTTGATAAAAGTGGTTATTTTCAAGCTTTTAATTTTTCGGAGATAAAGGATATTTATTAAAAGATGATATAAATTCTTTTTAAAAAATTTAGGAACAAGTCATTTATTAGCAATCTCAGGGTTACACATAGGTGTACTTATTTCTCTAATTTACTTTATCTTATTAAAATTTAGAGTAAGTGTTGATTATATAGAGAAATTCATCTTGATTATAATTCCATTGTATATGTTACTTAGCGGAGCTAGTGCATCTGTTCTTAGGGCAGGTTTTATGATTGTATTTTACATCCTGTTAAGAAGAAAAAATATAGATAAACTTGGAAGTTTACTTTGTTGACTTTTTCTAATTTTACTAATGTATAATCCATTACTTATGTTTTTTTAATATTGGTTTTCAATTATCGTTTTTTTAATTACATTTTGTCTATTGATGTCTGGAACTTATATAAAAAAATTCTAGAAATAAAATTTCATGGTGCATTTAGAATTAGTGTTAATTTCTACACTAGGTAGTATTCCTATTTTTATTGTATAATTTTTTTATACTATAACTTTATATTTCTGTATTTAGTAATATTATCTTTAGTACCAATTTTTTTAGTATTGTGATTTTTTTCCTCTAGTAATTTTTCAGCTATCTTGTATTCTTAATAAATGGTCAGTTGTTTAATATTATCTGTAGACCGATATTAAATATTACTTTTCAATTTATTCGATAAAAATTCAGGAGCTTTTTCTAATAGCTCAACCTATTCGCATAGGTAAATTAAATATTTTTTTTATAATTACTATATTTATTATTGTTCTAACTATATTGATAAACTTGAATAAATCTAAATATATGAATACTATTTATGGGAGTTCTGGGGAATAATTCTAATTTGTTTAGGAGCTACATATATGCCTAAAGACATATATCGAAGATGTAAAATATAGGAAAAACAGAGTGTTTTATATATTAGAGAAAAGTAAGAATAATCTCTTGATAAATACATCTAATAATATTCAAAAATTTTTTTATACAGATTACAGAAAAAAAGACAAGGATTATGATATAATAAATCAGTACGATTTGCTTTTTGGATTATGAAGGAAAAAAATAAATTTGAGTATTTGCTTTTTGACTTCTGAGAAAAAAAGAATAAAAAGTGGTTACTCTATAGATCTTCTAGCAAGAGATCTAGTAGGAAAAGTTATTGTAATAGATAGTTTAGAAAAATAAATTATCAGAAGTAAAAAAATATGGCACAGTATAAAAAAATAGATTATATTGTCCTTAAAGAGAATACAGAGATGAAATTTGGAGAGAGTTCTATTTATTATTATAATAAAAAAAGTTAAAAAGTAACAAAACAAGAATTCTGAATTTGAAAGTTGAGGTAGATAATTAATGAAAAAAATGTCTATGTAATATATGGTGAGAAATTTTTGAAGCTATCAATGATTATGAAAAAAATATAGCAAAAAAAGTATTTGAAAAAGAACTTGATGAATTTAATTATAAAAAAATAAATATGCATGAAAAATACATTTGGAGTCTTTAGTGTATGAATGTAGAAGTAGTGGTTTATTTGGGAATGAAAAAGTAGTAGTTGCAGAAAATTGTAATTTTCTACTTGCTAAACCTAAGAAGATTAAAGTAGAACACAATGTGGATACGTTAATTAGTTATTTGGATAATATTAGTGAAGAAGTCGTATTGATTTTAAAGATTTCTGACAAAGATTGATAGTAGAAAAAAACTTATAAAGAAAATTAAAGAAGTGGGAGAAGTTAAGGAGTTTTCTAATTTTAATGAAAAGGAAATATCTAGCTACATTGTGAAAACTGTTGCTGATGCTAATTTTGAAAAATTTCAAGAGATGATGCAGAATTTCTTGTGAATTATACACGTTTAGATTTTGCTAATATAAAAAAAGAATTAGAAAAAAACTACTCCTTTATTGTGATGAAAAGAAAATAATTACGCGAGAAGATATTGAATTGCTCGCAACAAGAAGTTTAGAATACGATGTGTTCAGTTTAACTAACGAGTTATTTCGGGAAAAAAATTATTCGAAATTAAGAGTAGTCTATAATTCTTTAGTGTTAAAAAAAGAAGAACCGATTTTCTTATTATCACTTATTAGTGGACAATTAAGGATGTATTATAAAGTAAAAGTTCTACTAAATGAACACTATTCACAAAAAGATATAGCTAAAGAATTGGGAGTTCATCCATATAGGGTCCAGCTAGCTGCACAAGGGAATTAGAAATTATAGTGTGAATAAAAATTATGAAGACACTAATTTTTAGCTGCTGATTATGATAAGTTATTGAAAATCTTCATATATGGATAAATACTTTTGATATTAGATTTGTTTATTAATAAACTAATTGAGGAGCTAAAAATAGATACTTTGTTTTATGCAATCTATACTAATTATGCTAGAAAGAAGTACAAATTATGTAAGTATGAGAATTAGTTGATGAATAGTAAGAAGTGTATAGTAATGACCAGAGCACTTATATTTATTTTAAATGGTCTATTCTATTTAACTTGTGAATTTATTGTAGCTTTCGGTACTGGATATCCTTTGAAAGAAGTATACTTTAAGCATTTTATTAGTTCGCTAGGAGTCTACACTTATCAAATAGTTGAAGGTGTTCCTGATGGATTTTCAGAATTTGCTATGCTTATGAATATTAATTTTATAGTCACTGGGATAGGATTCTTTATTGCTTACTATTTATTGATTTTTGATAAATTAAAAAATAGAAAATTAGGCATATTATCTATATTAACTCCATTCATATTTGCTATGGGGGGTGTTTTGGTTGGAGTATTCCAAGGTGGAGTTCCTAGTGAAGATGGATTTCATGGTTTAGGTGCGAGATTATCATTTTTAGGTGGGAATTTTACGACTTTATTAAGTGGAATAGTATTATTTAGAGAAAAATAAAAAAATATGCTATTGTTTCAACTTTGCTGGGGATTATAGGTTTAGTTAGTGCAGTACTTATGAATAATGCAATTAATAACAATCTTTCAGACGTTGTAGCTATTTATGAAAGAATGACGGTTTATCCAATAACAATGTGGCAGTTGATAACAGGTATTGTATTTTTTTAAGGAAGAAGTAAGAATTAAGAGGAAGATCATTTGAATCAGATTCAAGTGATCTTTTTTTTGTTTCAGATAATTGAAGTTAGTTAATTAAAAAAATATTCATAAAAAAACAAAAAAATTCAGATAAATCTAGTTTATTCTGAACAAATATAATGTTATAATAGTAATGTTGAAAAGAAATTAATAAAATGAGGTATTGTTTAATGAAGAAAATTGAAACTAAGTTAGCTCAATTAGGAAATAGAAAAGATAAAGTAACTGGTGCGATTGTGACACCGATATATTTATCTACAGCATATGCTCATCCTGGACTAGGTGAGAGTACAGGTTATGATTACACAAGAACAAAAAATCCTACTCGTACAATTTTAGAGGAGGGATTATGTGATTTAGAAGAAGGGTGTCGTGCGATAGCGACTAGCTCAGGTATGAGTGCTATTCAATTAGTTTTTGAATTGTTTGAATTGAATAGTGAATTTCTAGTTTCTAGAGATTTATATGGTGGAAGTTTTAGATATTTTTGATGAACTTGAACGTAAAGGTGCACAGAAAGTTTATCTATTTTCACGGATGAAGAAGATCTTGAAGTGAAAAATTACAGACAAAATACTAAAGCTGTATTTCATAGAAACTCCAACTAATCCATTAATGCAAGAAGTTGATATTGAAAAAGTTGCAAAAATCGCTAAAGAAAAAAATACGTTATTGATTGTTGATAATACTTTATTAACACCATTAAGACAGAAACCATTAACAATGGGTGCTGATATTGTTGTTCACTCAGCTACAAAATATTTAACAGGGACACAACGATATTTTAGCTGGAGCTGTAATTACAAATGATGAAGAAATTGGAGAAAGATTAGCATGGATTTCTAATACAACAGGAGCTGTATTATCAGCGTTTGATAGTTGGTTATTCATTAGAAGTTTAAAAAAACTTTACCATTACGATTTTAATCAACAAGAAAAAAACACAATGAAAATTAGCTAGAAGAGTTGGAAAAAAATCCAAATGTTAAAGAAGTTCTATATCCGAAAAAAAGGGGAGCTATGTTAAGTTTTTAAACTTCATGATGCTTCTAAGATTGATAAGTTTTCTACGTTCGTTAAAAGTTGCAATATTTGCAGAAAGTTTAGGAGGAGTAGAAACATTAGTTACTTATCCCTACAACTCAAACGCACTTTGACATTCCAGAAGAGTTACGTCTTTCTTATGGTCTTACACCAGATTTATTAAGAGTATCTGTAGGGGATTGAAGATATTGAAGATTTATTAGAAGATTTTGCACAAGCTTTTAGAGGTATAGAGGACAGATATAATGAGTAGAGTAGAAGAATTTGTAAATAAGTATTATGTTGAAAGAAGAAATACAAATAGTTTAAAATGGGATGCTTTAGAAGAGAGATTTGGAGATAAAGATCTACTTGCTATGTGGGTAGCTGATATGGAATTTAAAAACACCAGATAGTATAAGAGAAGCATTAATTGAACGTGTAAACCATGGGGTTTTTCGGTTATACTAAGTTGCCTGAAAGTTATTACGATCAATATAAAAAATGGCAAAAACAAAAGTATGATGTCAATGTGGAAAAACAGTGGATAAGATTTGCTCCTGGTATTGTTCAAGCAATTTTATGGGTGATTCACGCATATACAAAAAAAGAAGATTCAGTTATAATTATGCCACCTGTATATTATCCATTTTGCTAATTCTATTAGGAAATAGTGGTAGAAAAACTAGTTGAATCACCGTTAATCGAGGAAAAACGGTAAGTTTAAAAATAGATTTTCGATACATTTGAGAAAAGAAATTCGTGATAACAATGTAAAAATTATATATTCATTGTTCACCGCATAATCCAGTGGGTAGAGTGTGGACGTTAGAAGAACAAAAAAACGAGTGTTTGAAATTTGTGAGAAGTACATATGATGTTCTAGTATTATCTGACGAGATTCATCAAGACTTTTACATATGATAATCATAAAGCAAATTTCTGCGTTAGCACTAGAAGATGGGAAAATATAATCATCGTCTTATTGTTGCTAACTCAGGATCGAAAAACATTTAACCTTGCATCATTAGTTCATGCAACTATATTAATTCCCTGATGATACAGTAAGAAATAGTCTTTTGATACGTATAAAAAAAGAGAAACTTAGAAGCGGAACCAAGTCTATTAGGATCAAATTGCTTTTAGAAGCTGGTTATAGGAGAAGGTCAGGAATGGCTTGAAGGATTGAAGGAAACAGTACTAGTATAATTATAATTTACTTCATGATACCCTTGCAGAAAAAAAGTTCCAGAGATTAAAGGTATATCCGCTAGAAGGTACATATTTAGTTTTAGTGAATTTAGAAAAAGTACTAGATGGAAAAAAACAACAAAAACAATTCATACAAGATGAGTGTGGCCTAGCAATTGATTTTTGGTCATTGGTTTGGTAAAGGTTATAATAAAGTATATTAGAATAAATCTAGCGACTAGCCCAGAAAATGTGAAAAGAGGCTATTGATAGAATAATTAAAAAAATTGTAACTAGTAGAATTAAATAAAGAAGGAAGAACTTAGAGAGGATTTCTAGGGTTCTTCATTTTTTATTAGTAATAAAAAAACTACTCAGAAGTCTGAGTAGTTAATATAATTATTTAGCTAGGTTTGATTTATATCTAGCAGCTGCGTTTTTGTGGATTAAGTTAGTTTTAGCAGCTTTATCGATTTTTTTGTAAGCAAGGTTTACTAACTCTGCAGCGTTAGCAGCACCTTCAGATTTAGCTACTTTAGCTTTTTTAATAGCTGTACGCATTTCAGATTTTTTAGCTGTGTTAGCAGCATTAGTTTTAGCATCTTTTCTTACGCTTAATACTGATGATTTAATGTTTGGCATTCGATTCACCTCCTGGTCCTTATTTTTATTACTAAGAAATATTAATTAATATTCTTAATTACAATGAATTAAGTGTTGTTAGATACAACTACCTCATTTTAACATATTAAAATTGTAAATGCAAGGCATTTTTATAATTTTTTTAGTAATAGATAATTTTTTTATATTTTTTTAGATTTTTATTGACTAATGTCTATAATATGTGTTAGTATATATGACGTTGATATTTAATTTTACATAGGTAAGGTTATTTGTCTTCTGACTTTATTATAATAAAAAGATGTTTGAGAGATCCATCTATAAAAAAACCTGAAGTACTGGTTTCTCAAAATCAGTGCTTCTTTCTTTTCTCTTGAAACAAGATAAGGAGATATAAAATGAGAAAATAATACAGTTAAAGTATTAACTATCCAAGCATTGATAGCAGCTATCTATGTTGTTTTAACAGTTGCTATTGCACCATTTTCATACGGTGCTATTCAATTACGTATTAGTGAATCACTATCTCAATTAGTGGTATTTAGTAAAAAATATTGGTTCCCTATAACTTTAGGAGTAGCAATAGCAAATATTTTTAGTCCACTTGGTATTGTAGATGTATTCTTCGGAACATTAGGAACAGGTTTAGCGTTAGCTATCAGTGTTTTTGTATTTAAATTTGTGAAAAATAGAATCGCTAGACACATCATTAATATCGTTTTATACTTAGTGATTTGTATGCCTATTATTGCATATGAAATTACTATCTTTAGTGGTGACAACTCTGCAAGAGTACCATTTGAATTTGAGGCTTTCACAGCAATTTATGGATCACTTTTATTATCACAAATTGTCGTAATGGTAATTGGTATTGTTATTACAGAAGCTTTAAATAAAGCTATTGATCTTAAAAAAAGTATTTTGAATAATATTTCATAAAAAAATCGTTAAGAAATTTCTTCTAGCGATTTTTTTATTTTAGTATTGACTCTTACGTTACGTGATAGTATATAATAGGTATATCACTGGTGAAATATATCAGGAATTTAGGAGGGAAGATGAGGATAAATGAAGTAGCAAAGCTTACAGGGAGTAAGTGCAAGAACACTGCAATATTATGATGAAATAGGATTATTAATTCCAGAAGAAAGTTAAATAATGGGTATAGAGATTATTCAGATGAGAATTTAGATAAAACTTCAAAAAGATTCTATTTTATAGATTTCTAAAGTTTAAGTTAAATGATATAAAAAGAATTACTTGATGGAGATATTGATAGTTTAAAAAAATACTTGAACAGCAACGTGAATTAATTTTAAAAAGAAAAAGAGAAAGTTTGAAATAATTCTTCATAATATAGAAAAAAACAATAAAAAAACATATAAAGGAGAACACAAATAATGACTATGGAAGAAAAAAATTTAATGGATTTAAAAAAAGAGGATTTGAAATAAGTATGAGAAATCAAGCGATAGAGAAAATATGGTCAAAGAAACTATAGAAGAATCTAAAAAAAGACAGAGTGGTAAAGAAGATATTGTTGCTGAGAAATTTAATAGTGTATTTTTCGTTCGATGGCTGAATATAAAAAAATGATGGATATAGTATAGAAGAAAAAGAAGTTCAATCTAAAATAGAAGATTTATATAACTCATATGAACGAATATGCATTTTGATTGTAGTGTAGAAGTATTTTTCATATATAGGAAAAGGATATTCACAAAATCCAGAATTTAAAAAGTAATATAGATAAATTTGGTGAAGGCGTAGCTGAGTATACATCTAAAGCTATAGAAGTATATTGTAATAGTAGATTAAATAGGTAATTCTATAGAAGAATATCTAGTTTAGAATTCTTTTTAAAATATTTTTTTAAAAAAACTATTGACAAATGAAAATTATATATATTAGAATAAATTAAGTCAGTTGAAAATGTACCGTAGACAGTAGGGGAGAAATCCTTAATTAGCCTACCGAGGACAAAAATTCGAAAAAGAAACTTATGTGCCTTTTTTTGTATGTTCTCGCATGCAAGAAGGTTTTTTTAATGGTACTGAAATTGATAAATCTACTTAGGAGGAAGTTCAATGTCAAAAAGCTATTGAGAGAAAAACAAGAGTTAGTAAATCAAATCGCAGAAGAAATTAAAAGCAAGTTCTTCAGTTGTTATTGCTGACTACCGTGGATTAAACGTTGCGGAAGTAACAGAATTACGTAACAACATGCGTAACGAAGGTTTAACTTTTTAAAGTTTATAAAAAAACTCATTAGTTCGTCGTGCGATGGAGCAAGCAGGAATTGAAGGATTAGACGAAGTTCTAACTGGACCAAATGCTTTTTGCTTTCTCAACAGACGATGCTGTAGCTCCTGCTAGAGTTTTTAAAACGATTTCGCTAAAGAACACGAAAATTTAGAACTAAAAAGCTGGTGTTATAGAAGGAAAAGTTGCAGATCGAGCTGAAATTAAAGCTATCGCTACATTACCAAGTCGCGAAGGATTACTTTCAATGTTACTATCTGTATTAACAGCGCCAATGCGCAATACTGCTTTAGCTGTTAAAGCTGTTGCAGACCAAAAAAAGCTGAACAAGAAGCTTAATAAATAAAAAAATATTAAAAAAACATATAATTTAAAAAAATCGGAGGAAATTTATAATGACTAAAGAACAAATTTTTAGACGCTATCAAAGAAATGTCAGTTTTAGAATTAAACGACTTAGTAAAAAGCAATTGAAGAAGAATTCGGAGTAACTGCTGCTGCACCTGTAGCTGTAGTTGGTGGAGCTGCTGCTGGAGCTGCTGAAGAAAAAAACTGAATTTGACGTAGTTTTAGCTAACGCTGGAGACTCAAAAAAATTAAAGTAATCAAAGTTGTTCGTGAAATCACTGGAGACGGACTAAAAGAAGCTAAAGAAAAAAAGTTGATGGTGCGCCAGCAACACTTAAAGAAGGAGTTTCTAAAGAAGAAGCTGAAGAAATCAAAGCTAAATTAGAAGAAGTTGGAGCAACTGTAGAAGTTAAATAATTTCTATTCTAAGTAGATAAAAAAAGATAGATGTAAATAAACAATAATATTCTATTTGAGAATATTTGATACGATGATAATAACAAAAATAGTATATCTCAAGTGCCTAGCTATGGGATATACTATTTTCTTTCATTTTAAGAGGTGTCTTTATTATGGAACATTATTATACAAATAATCCGACGACGGAAAGTCGTGAAAAAATTATTAACTCAACAATAGCGGATGAGAATTTGAAATTTTATACAGATAATGGAGTATTTTCTAAAGAAAGTGTAGATTTTGGAACTAAAACAATGTTAGAAAGTTTCACTACAAATAAAGAAAATGCTGAGGTAGCGGATATTGGATGCGGCTATGGGGTTATCTCTATATTCCTAGCAAAAAAATATCCGACATTTAAGTTTACTATGGTAGATGTAAACAATAGAGTATTAGAATTATCTAAAAAAATATTGAACTTAATAAAAATAGAAAATGAAAGTAGAAGTACTAGAAAGTAGTTCCTTTCGACAATGTTGAAGGAAACTTTGATATAGTTTTAACAAACCCACCTATAAGAGCAGGGAAAAAAATTGTACACAAAAATAATGACAGATAGTTATGAGCATCTAAATGTTCAAGGAGAGCTTTGGGTGGTTATACAAAAAAACAAGGAATGGCTAGTTGTAAAAAAATTATTAGAAGATACTTTTTCAATGGTAGAAGTAGTTTACGAAAAAAATAAAGGGTTACTATATCCTGAAAAGCCGTAAAAATAATTGACAACTTGCTATGACTATGATAAAAATGATATATTGCAAGTAATTCTATTTTCTTTTAGATAGAATTGCCAAAAATTACATAAGTAAGTAAGAGAAAATGTATATATTTTCTTTTTTTAGTTTTTTTAAGAGAAAAAGCTGAGAGGTGACACAGTTGCAAAAAAAGTTAAATTTGGTAAGCACAGACAAAGACGTAGCTATGCTAGAATATCAGAGGTAATTGATTTACCGGACTTAATTGAAATTCAAACATTATCTTATGATAAATTTTTTTAGAAACTGGTCTAAAAGATGTTTTTTTAAAGATGTATCACCAATAGAAGGGTAATAATGATAAATTAAGTTTAGAATTTATTGACTATAAATTAGGAACTCCTAAATATGATGTTGATGAATCTAAAGAACGTGACGCTACATATTCAGCACCTTTAAGAGTGCGCGTACGTTTAATTAATAAAGAACGTGACGAAATTAAAGAACAAGAAGTATTTATGGGTGAATTACCGTTGATGACTGAAACTGGAACGTTTATCATTAATGGTGCAGAACGTGTAATTGTATCTCAATTAGTACGTTCGCCTTCTGTATATTTTACGGAAGATGACAAACTTAAAGTAAAAAATATTCCAAATGCCTATAAAAACAACTGTTATTCCTAACAGAGGAGCTTGGTTGGAATTTGAAAAAAAGATATTAAAGGATTAGTTTATGCTCGTATTGACAGAACTAGAAAAAAATTCCTTTAACAACGCTTATTAGAGCGTTAGGGTTTTTGAATCTGACGAATCAATTATTAAATTATTCGGAGAAGATACAGAGCTATTAAACACATTAGAAAAAGATGAAAACCTAGACACAGGAACTGCGTTAAAAGTAATTTATGATAAATTACGTCCTGGAGAACTCAGCTAACGTAGAAACTGCAAAAAGCAACTTTACACGGTAGATTCTTCGATCCAAGAAGATATGACCTTGCTAAAGTAGGGACGTTATAAATTAAATAACAAACTTCACGTTGGTGAACGTCTAGAAAAATCAAATTCTAGTTGAACCAATCGTTGATACAGAAACAGGAGAAATTTTAGTAGAAAAAGGTACTAAATTAACACGTGAAATCATTGATGGAATTTATGAAGAATTAGGAACTACAGCTAACGTAGTTGAATTCGATATGAATGAAAGTCTTGATGGAAGTGATAGCCTAAAATTACAACTATTCAAGATTGTAAACCAAGTTAAAAGTAGGGTAACGACTTCGATATCGATGAATTAACTGATGATCGAAATATTACACGTAATTGGTAATGGAGCACCTAATAAAGATGTTCTAACATTAACAATTGCTGATATCGTAGCAAGTATCAACTACTACCTATTATTAATTAGAACTCGTAGAAATAGCGATGGATTTGAATTTGAATTAATCGGACGTGTAGATGATATTGACCACCTTGGTAATCGTCGTCTACGTTGTATCGGTGAATTATTACAAAACCAAATTCGTGTAGGTATTTCTCGTATGGAACGTGTTGTGCGTGAACGTATGAGTATTCAAGATACAAATGAAATTACTCCACAACAATTAATTAACGTAAGACCAGTTACAGCAATTATTAAAGAGTTCTTTGGAAGTTCTCAACTTTCACAATTCATGGACCAAGTAAACCCATTAAGTGAGCTTACTCACAAACGTCGTTTATCTGCACTTGGACCTGGTGGTTTAACAAGAGAACGTGCTGGGATGGAAGTACGTGACGTTCACTACTCACACTATGGTCGTATGTGTCCGATTGAAACACCAGAGGGACCAAACATCGGTCTTATCAACTCACTTTCATCATTTGCTCGTATAAATGAATTTGGATTCATTATGACTCCATATAGAAAAGTTGAATTTGATGGAGAAGGTCGTCCATACGTGACTGAAAACGTACAATATTTAACAGCTGATCAAGAAGATAAATACGTAGTGGCACAATCAACTGCTAATGTTGATGAAAAAGGTTACTTCGTAGATGAAGAAGTAGTATGTCGTTTCAGAGGAGATAACACAGTTAAACCTCGTGAAATGATGAACTTCATGGATGTATCGCCTAAACAGGTAGTATCTGCTGCCACTGCATGTATTCCGTTCTTAGAGAATGACGACTCTAACCGTGCCCTAATGGGAGCGAACATGCAACGTCAAGCAGTACCATTAATGATTACTGAAGCACCATTCGTTGGTACAGGTATGGAGCACCTAGCAGCACGTGACTCAGGAGCTGCGGTTATCGCTAAATACCCAGGTATCGTTGAATACGTAGATGGAGCAAAAATTAAAGTACGCCGTATTGAAACTCTAGAAGGTAAAGAAATTAAAGGTGACTTAGACACTTACGTAATTCATAAATTCGTACGTTCTAACCACTCTACAGCTTACAACCAAAAACCAATCGTTAAAGTTGGTGATAGAGTAGAACCTAAAGATATCCTTGCAGATGGACCATCTATGGATAAAGGAGAATTAGCTTTAGGTAAAAACCTTGTAGTAGCATTCGTAAACTGGGATGGTTATAACTATGAGGATGCTGTTATTATGAGTGAACGTCTTGTAAAAGATGATGTTTATACTTCTATTCACGTAGAAGAATATGAAACAGATGCTCGTGATACTAAACTTGGGCCAGAAGAAATTACTCGTGAAATTCCTAACGTAGGTGAAAATGCACTTAGAAACTTAGATGCACGAGGAATTATCAGAATTGGTGCTGAAGTTAAAGACGGAGATATCTTAGTAGGTAAAGTTACACCGAAAGGATTAACTGAACAAACTCCAGAAGAAAAATTATTATATGCTATCTTTGGAGCTAAATCTAAAGAAGTACGTGATACTTCATTACGTGTACCTCACGGTGCTGATGGAGTAGTTGCTGATGTTAAAATCTTTAAACGTGAAGATGGTGCTGAATTACCTAACGGTGTTAATGAACTTGTACGTGTATTTATCGTTCAAAAACGTAAAATCCGTGTAGGGGATAAATGGCCGGTCGTCACGGTAACAAAGGGGTTATCTCAAATATCTTACCAGAAGAAGATATGCCTTACCTACCAGATGGTACACCAGTTGACGTAATGTTAAACCCACTTGGGGTTCCATCTCGTATGAATATTGGACAAGTATTAGAGCTACACTTAGGTATGGCTGCTAAACAATTAGGAATCCACGTGGCTACACCAGTATTTGATGGTGCTAGTGATGAAGATGTATGGTCTACAGTTGCTGAGGCTGGTATGGCTAAAGATGCTAAGACAGTTCTTTACGATGGACGTACAGGTGAACCATTTGATAGCCGTGTATCTGTAGGGGTAATGTACATGATTAAACTTGCACACATGGTTGATGATAAACTTCACGCTCGTTCAATTGGACCATACTCATTAGTAACTCAACAACCACTTGGAGGTAAAGCTCAATTTGGTGGACAAAGATTTGGTGAGATGGAGGTATGGGCACTTGAAGCTTATGGTGCTGCATACACTCTTCAAGAAATCTTAACGTATAAATCAGATGATACTAATGGTCGTGTTAAAACATATGAAGCTATTGTTAAAGGTGAAAACATTCCACGTCCAGGAGTTCCTGAATCATTCCGAGTACTTATGAAAGAACTTCAAGCACTAGGTATGGACTTCAGAGTAATGGACAATGAGGATAACGAAGTAGACATGGGTGATATCGATTTAGGAGATACAATTGATTTCCATGATGCACATAACCATAATCACAACGAAGAAGAAGCTACTGAAACTGAAAAAAAGCTTCAAAAGAAAATACTGAAAATGGATATCAAAGTTTAGCTAACTTAATTCTATCTGATTCTGAAGAAGAAGTTGAAGAAGAATCAAGTGAAGAAACTTCAGGATATCAAGCATTAGCTAGTCTTTTAATGTCAGATACTGATGAGTATGAAGACGTAGAAGATGATACAGATGAAGAATAATATAAATTTTACAATTAATCACAAAAGAACTATTCAAGGCTTTTATACAAAAAAATAAAGGAGGTATGCTCCTTGATAGACGTAAATAATTTTGCATATATGAAAATTAGTTTAGCTTCTCCTGAAAAAATCAGAAGTTGGTCTTATGGAGAGGTTAAAAAACCTGAAACAATTAACTATAGAACTTTAAAACCAGAAAATGACGGACTATTCTGTGAAAGAATCTTTTGGTCCGACAAAAGACTGGGAATGTGCTTGTGGAAAGTACAAACGAGTTAGATATAAAAAAACATTAAATGTGATAAATGTGGAGTTGACGTAACTTTAGCTAAAGTTCGTCGTGAAAGAATGGGGCACTTAGAACTAGCTGCCCCAGTCAGCCACATTTGGTATTTCAAAGGTATTCCAAGTAGAATGGGTCTTCTACTTGACCTTAGTCCAAGACAATTAGAAGAGGTAATTTACTTTGCTTCTTACATTGTTATTGATCCAGGTGAAACTGACTTCATGAAGAAACAAATTGTTTCTGAGCGTGAAGTACGTGAAGCACGTAGCACATTTGGAGCAAACTCTTTCGTGGCTAAAATGGGAGCTGAAGCAATTCGCGACCTATTAGCTGAGTTGGATATCGAAAAAGAACTTAAAGACCTTAAAAATGAACTTAAAGAACTAAGTGAAAGTAACTATAAATCTGGTCAAAAAGTTGTAAAAATTATCAAACGTGTTGAAGTATTCGAAGCGTTTAAACATTCAGGAAATAAACCAGAATGGATGATTATGACTGTACTACCAGTTATCCCACCTGAATTAAGACCTATGGTTCAATTAGATGGTGGACGTTTTGCAACAAGTGACTTAAACGATTTATACAGACGTGTAATTAACCGTAATAACCGTCTTAAAAAACTTATCGAACTTAAAGCACCAGGGCTAATTGTACAAAACGAAAAACGTATGTTACAAGAAGCAGTTGATGCATTAATCGATAACGGACGTCGTGGTCGTCCTGTAACAGGTCCTGGTAACAGAACATTAAAATCATTATCTAATATGTTAAAAGGTAAACACGGTCGTTTCCGTCAAAACTTATTAGGTAAACGTGTTGACTACTCTGGACGTTCAGTAATCGTAGTTGGTCCAAACCTAAAAATGTACCAATGTGGATTACCTAAAGAAATGGCACTTGAATTATTCAAACCATTCGTAATGCGTGAATTAGTTAAACGTGAGTTAGCTAATAACATTAAAAATGCTAAAAATCAAATTGAAAGAATGGAAGATCATGTATGGGATATCTTAGAAGATATTATTCGTGAGCACCCAGTATTACTTAACCGTGCCCCTGACTCTTCACCGACTAGGTATCCAAGCATTCAGAACCAATCTTAGTGGAAGGGCGTGCAATTCGTCTTCACCCTCTTGTTACAACAGCGTTTAACGCTGACTTTCGATGGTGACCAAATGGCTGTTCACGTACCTTTATCAAAAAGAAGCACAAGCAGAAGCACGTATGCTTATGTTAGCAGCTCAGAACATCCTTAACCCTAAAGATGGTAAGCCAGTTGTTACTCCATCTCAGGATATGGTATTAGGTAACTACTACCTAACACTTGAAAGACCAGGAGCAGTAGGGGAAGGTATGATTTTCAAAGATGCCGATGAAGCAAGAATAGCATACCAAAATGGATATATTCACCTTCACACACGTATTGGTATCGCGGCTAAAGCTTTTGAAAATCCAACATTCACAGAAGAACAAAATAAAAAATTACTTGTTACTACAATTGGTAAAGTAATCTTTAACGATATATTACCAGAAGGATTCCCATATCTAAATGAACCTACTAAGGACAATTTAGAGACAGCGACTCCTGACAAATATTTTGTATCAACATCTGATTTATCAGAAGGTGGATTAAAAGCTTATATAGCTGAAAAAGAAGCTGTGACACCATTCAAAAAAGGATTCTTATCAAAAATCATCTCTGAAATCTTTAACAGATTCCACATTACTGAAACATCTATGATGCTAGACAGAATGAAAGATTTAGGATTCAAATACTCTTCAAGAGCTGGTATTACAGTAGGGGTAAGTGACGTATTTGTCCTACCTAACAAATATGAAATTTTAGCAGACTCACAAGCCAATGTTGATAAAATTACAACATTATACAGACGTGGTCTATTAACTGAAGAAGAAAGATATCAAAACGTTATTGCTCAATGGGCAAAAGCAAAAGATATCATCCAAGATCAACTTATGGACTCTCTTCCAGCTACCAACCCAATCTACATGATGAGTGACTCTGGAGCACGTGGTAACGCGTCAAACTTTACTCAGTTAGCAGGAATGCGTGGTCTGATGGCGTCTCCATCAGGACGTATCATGGAAATGCCTGTACGTTCATCATTTAAAGAAGGATTAACAGTATTAGAGTTCTTCATCTCTTCTCACGGTGCTCGTAAAGGTCTTGCCGATACTGCGCTTAAGACAGCCGACTCAGGATACTTAACTCGTCGTCTTGTAGACGTTGCACAAGATGTTATCGTTCGTGAGAACGACTGCGGTACATCTCGTGGATTAAGAGTAGCCGCACTGAAAAATGGAACAGATGAAATTGAAAGTCTACAAGAACGTCTTGAAGGTAGATACAGTAAAGAAACTGTTGTTCACCCAGAGACAGGAAAAGTTATTGTTGAAGATGGTCAATTAATCACTCTAGATACAGCTAAAGAAATTGAAGCAGCTGGTATCGAAAGTGTTGTAATCGGATCGAGCATTTACATGTAACTCTCGTCACGGAGTTTGTGAGAAATGTTATGGTAAAAACTTAGCTACAGGTGAAAAAGTAGAAGTTGGGGAAGCAGTTGGTACAATTGCCGCTCAATCTATCGGAGAACCTGGTACACAGCTTACAATGCGTACGTTCCACACAGGTGGGGTTGCCGGTGCCGATATCACTCAAGGTTTACCTCGTATTCAAGAGTTATTTGAAGCGCGTAATCCGAAAGGTAAGGCATTAATCTCAGAAGTAGATGGAACAGTTACAAAAGTTGAAATCGATAATAATCACGTACGTAGAATTTACGTATTAAGTGAAATCGGTGAAGAAAGAGAATATCAAGACTATGGTGCAAGCCGTATGTTAGTTAAAGAAGACGACAAAGTTAAACGTGGTCAAGCTTTAACAGAAGGTTCTATTGAACCAAAAGAATTACTATCAATTGCTGGATTAGAAGCTGTACAAAGTTACTTATTAACTGAGGTACAAAAAGTTTACCGTATGCAAGGGGTAGAAATCAGTGATAAACACGTTGAGGTTATGGTACGTCAAATGTTAAGAAAAGTACGTGTAATCAATGCTGGTGACACTGACTTACTTCCAGGTTCATTAGTTGATATTCATAAGTTCACAGATGAAAACAAAAAAATCCTTGCGGTACGTGGGAATATGGCTACAGCTAAGCCAGTAATTCTAGGTATCACTAAAGCTTCATTAGAAACTGAAAGTTTCCTATCTGCAGCTTCATTCCAAGAAACAACACGTGTTCTTACAGACGCAGCTGTTAAAGGAAAAGTTGACAGACTTATGGGACTTAAAGAGAACGTTATTATTGGTAAGCTAATTCCAGCAGGAACAGGAATGCAAAGATATAATGATGTTGATATTAAAGTAGAAAATGAACTTGAAAAAGAAATGGATAATGAATTAAGTAGACCAATTGAAGAAGAATTACATGAAGAATTAAGTTCTATTTAATCTGAAACATAGAAAAGTCAATAGGAATATAAAAAAATATTATATTCCTATTGACAAATCCATAAAAAAAGTATGTAAAATAGATAATGTTGAATACAAAAAGTAGAAGCACCCGTTTCTCACCTGCCAATATTGATTGTTCAGGTTTATGTAGATGAAATGTAGAATTTTATGCTGGGTGTTTTTGCACTCAGTTTTTTTAATGCTTTTAGTATTTAATGAAATTTATAAATAGGAGGTGCTGATCGTTTAGTAAAGATACTGCACAAGTAAATGAAGGTATTAAAGCGAAAAGAGTTTCTTTTTAATTAGTCAAAATGGAGAACAATTAGGAGTTAAAAACTAAGGCAGAAGCAATGCAAATTGCAGAGCGTATGAACTTAGATGTTGTTCTAGTAGCTCCAAATGCTAAAAACACCAGTTGCTAAAAATTATGAACTATGGTAAGTTCAAATTTGAACAACAAAAAGAAAGAAAAAAAGAAGCACGTAAGAAACAAAAAAATCGTAACAACAAAAGAGATAAGATTATCTCCAACAATAGAAAAAAACACGATTTTTGAAAACTAAGTTGAAAAAAATGCACGTAAATTCTTAGCAAAAAGAAGACAAAGTTAAAGTTTCTATTCGTTTTTAAAGGGAGAGCAATCACCCACAAAGAAATTGGACAGAAAGTTTTTAGAAAAACTTTTCTAACGAAGCTAGCGATATAGCTACTGTCGAACAAAAAAACCTAAAATGGAAGGTCGCAGTATGTTCTTAGTTCTAGCACCAAAAAAAGAGAAATAAAGGTTTAATATAGGAGGAATTTGATAATGCCAAAAATGAAATCTCACCGTGGTTTAGCAAAACGTGTGAAAAAAACAGCTAGCGGTAAATTAAAACGTAGCCGTGCTTATACTTCTCACTGGTTTTCAAGAAAAACTACTAAACAAAAAAACGTCACTTACGTAAAGCTTCATTAGTATCTCGTGGTGATTACAAACGTATTAGAACTTTATTAGTTAAATAATATTAAAGAAGATTAATTATAGCGTAAATACTTATTTAAGTTATACATAAGGAGGAATTAGATATGCCACGTGTTAAAGGTGGAACTGTGACTCGTCGTCGCCGTAAAAAAGTTTTAAAACTAGCTAAAGGATATTTTGGTTCAAAACATACATTATTCAAAGTTGCTAAGCAACAAGTAATGAAATCAGGAATGTATGCTTTCAGAGACCGTCGTCAAACAAAAACGTAACTTTCAGAAGATTATGGATCGTTCGTATTAATGCAGCTGCAAGATTAAATGGATTATCTTACAGCCGTCTAATGAACGGACTTAAAGTTGCTGGAATCGATATTAACAGAAAAATGTTATCAGAAATCGCTATCCACGACGCAGCAGCATTCACAAGCATTTGTGAACAAGCTAAAGCTGCTTTAGCTAAATAATTAAAGATAATTGATAGATTACTTGCATAATTTTGTAAGTAATCTTTTTTTTTATAATAAAAAAACACCTTAGAGATTCATAATAGGCTCTTTAAGGTGTTTTAATCATTAATAGACTATTTTTCTAGGGTTATTTAATCTATGGAGCTTTGCTTGAGCAATTTCATTGTATACTTCTTCACTTTCTTTTTTTCATATAATAAAATAGCCCATGTATACCATAATAAATCACAAAACTGTAAGAATACATCTAGTTTTTTTCGTAATTACACTCTTTATTGTTAAAAATACGCTTTTAAGAAGGTAATCGTTTCCTCATAGTTTAAATCATTTTCTGATATAAAAACTTGCTATATCGAAGTAATAATCGTTATATCCTGCGTATTCAAAAATCTATTAAATATAATTTATCTTTTGAAAATAAGAAATTACCTTCAACTAAGTCATTGTGGCATAATCTGTCAGGTGCATAGAACTTTCTAAAAGTCATCTATAATGTACAAAGTATTGCTTTCAAAAATATTCTTTTTTTCTTCAATTTGGTTATAATAATTATAAAAATTGTTTAACAGGATCAAATATATACTCAGCTTGAAATTTTTTTGAATGAAAGTTATTAAGAAGTTTTCCTATTCTTATGATACTTGATAATTTTTCTTTGTGAAATAAATGTTTTTGGATTAGGTTGAAATTCTGTAATTAAATTATTATTATTGAAGAATATTGGTTTTAAGAAAGTAATCTTCATTAGCTAGAAGACTAATAGCTTCTCTTTTCGTTATTTTTTTATTTACAATATTTGTAGAATCCTTTAGAAGTTCTGTAGAAATATTTGTTTATTTATCCGTTATAATAATATAATTTCTTTATTAGTGATTCCATAACTTGTTTCTTCTATAGTAAGATTACTTTTTTTCATTTTAAGATTTTTTTCTAATTTATCTAAATTGTACATATCAATATCCCTCCTTAGTTTCTGAAATATAAAAATCCTTTTTCACTATAATTATATAATAAACTAACTAAAGTTAAAAAGAAAAAAACGATTACATTGTATATAAAAATTAATTTTTTTAAATTTTTATTAAAATACTATTTTTTTTATAATATCGATATAGCATTAGACTTGAAATACATTTATAGGGATATGAGACTATAATATTTTATGTGAACTTAAATGTGATATTAATCTTTTTAAAATAGCTGGTATATATAGATATTTTTAAATTTAAATAGTATAAAAGTAAATAGTGTATTGTTGAAAAAAATCAAGAAATTTGATATAATTATAATGTATAAAAATATATTTATATACATAGAGTTTCATTTTTAAATATCATAGGAGGTGTAAAATGAAAGAAGTTTTTTTATTAGCAGTGAGTATATTACATTAGCTCAATTTCTTTAAAAATTAGAAGGATTTATAGGTTCAGGAGGAGAAGCTAAATACTTTTTTTACAAGATGTAGAAGTCGAGCTTAATGGAGAGCTAGAAAACAGACGAGGGAAAAAAATTATATTCAAATGATATAATAAAATTAGAAGGAAATGAATTTCATAATTATTAATGAGAAATTAAAGAGTTTAAAAATTACTGTATTTTCGAAATTATTTATCTATGAATATAGATACTCATCCCTCGCTTAATGTTTTAGTAGGAAACAACGCGAATGGAAAAAAACTAATATTATAGAGTCTATTTTTTTGTTTAGCACTTGGGAAAAAAAGCTACAGAACAAAAAAAGTGATAGTGAATGTATAATGTTTGGAGAAACCGCCACGGCGATGTCGTGTAGTTAGTAAAGAAATAATAAGAATCTTGATATTATGTTAGGTATTAACAATAAAGGTAAAAAGTGCTAAGATTGCAGGTGTATAAGAAAACTAAGTTAACTGATTTTTGTTGGAGAGCTTAATGTTGTTTTATTTTTCTCCAGAGGACTTACAAATAGTTAAAGGCTCTCCAGCTCTGCGCAGTGAGTTTATAAATCGAGAATTTTATCAATTTTTCACGTATTTATCATAAATACTAACCTAATGTATCAACATCTTTTGAAAACAACGTAATTCGTATTTAAAAAGATATGAGAAAAAAATCCAAAAAGATGAAATGGCTTTTAACATACTTTAGAAACTCTTACCTCACAACTTGCTAAAGTAGCATTGTATATTACAAAAGAAAGAGTATCGTTTGTTCAAGATATTTCGAAGTTAACATATAAAAATATGTTAAATATTTCAAATGGACAAGAAACTTTAAAAATAAGATATAAAAGTTCTGTTCTAGAGGCATTGAATATTAAAGATACAGAGGATGAGGCTTTTACTGAAGAAAACTTGACGAATATCATTATGAGAAAATCTTTTGATGATATTATGCGTGGAAGTACAAAAATTGGGCCACAGCATGATGATTTAGAATTTTATATAAATGACCTTGATGCTAAAATGTATGCATCCCAAGGGCAACAAAGAAGTATAGTATTGTCACTTAAACTCGCTGAAATTAATTATTTAAAAGATAAGACAGGGACTTATCCTGTCCTACTTTTGGATGATGTACTTAGTGAGTTAGATAAAAATAGACAACTTAAATTATTAGATGCAATTAATGAAAATGTACAAACATTCATTACGACACCTTCAATATCAGATATTAAAGAAGATTTATTGAAAAAAGCTAAAGTTTTCAAAATAGAAAGTGGAAATATTAGTGAAATAATCTAGAAAATTTATTTATTAAATTTACTAAAATGAAAGGAAAAATCATGGTAGAAAATAAAAAAACACAAGAATATAATGCCGATCAGATTCAGGTCCTTGAAGGATTAGAAGCTGTTAGGGTAAGACCAGGTATGTATATCGGTTCTACATCTAGTAAAGGGCTACATCACCTAGTATGGGAGATTGTAGATAACTCAATAGATGAAGCCTTAGCTGGATACTGTAATACAATAACAGTAGCAATTGAAAAAGGAAATTGGATAAGAGTAGAGGATAATGGGCGAGGTATTCCAGTAGATATTCAAGAACAAACAGGAAAGCCAGCACTTGAAGTTATCCTTACAGTTTTACACGCAGGTGGTAAATTTGGAGGCGGCGGATATAAAGTATCTGGTGGTCTTCACGGGAGTTGGAGCCAGTGTAGTTAATGCTTTATCAACTAACTTAGAAGCAGCTGTTCATCGTGATGGTAAAATACATAGTATGAAATTTGAACGTGGTGATGTTGTTCAAGGGATTACTGTAGTAGGAGATACTGATAGAACGGGAACAACTATTCGTTTTAAAGCTGATCCAGAAATCTTCCAAGAAACAACAGTATATGAATACGATATTTTAAGAACACGTATTAGAGAACTTGCTTTCTTAAACAAAGGAATAACAATTATTCTTAAAGATGAAAGAGAAGGTCAAGAAAAAGAAGAAACTTTCTGTTATGAGGGTGGATTATTAGAATATGTAGAAATGTTAAACGAGAATAAAGATGCTTTACATGAAGCTATTTATGTTCACGGTGAGATGGATGGTAAAGAAGTGGAAATTTCAATGCAATATAACACAGGATATTCAAATAATGTCTTAAGTTATGCTAATAACATTAACACTCATGAGGGTGGTACTCACGAAAGTGGATTTAAAACTGCACTTACAAGAATAATTAATGCTTATGGTAAAAAGAATAAACTTATTAAAGATAAAGAATCTTTGACAGGGGATGATGTTCGTGAGGGGACTTGTTGCGATTATCTCTATTAAACATCCCAAATCCACAGTTCGAAGGACAAACCAAAAAAACTAAACTAGGTAACTCAGAAATGAGTACTATTACTAACAAACTATTTTCTGAAGAATTAGATAGATTCTTATTAGAAAAATCCAAAAAAACAGCGAAAAATAATCGTTGAAAAAAAGGACTTCAAGCATCACGTGCAAGAATCGCAGCGAAGAAAAGCTCGTGAATCTACACGTCGTAAAAAAATGCATTTAGAATTTACTAACCTACCAGGGAAACTTGCAGACTGTTCAAGCAAAGATGCAGCTGAGTGTGAATTATTCCTAGTCGAAGGGGACTCTGCGGGAGGAAGTGCAAAACTTGGACGTAATAGTAAATTCCAAGCAATTTTACCTCTTAAAGGTAAAATTCTTAACGTAGAGAAAGTAAGAATTGATAAAGTACTAGCTAACGATGAAGTTCGTTCGTTAATTACAGCTATTGGTATGGGGTATTGGTGAAACATTAAACATAGATAAACTTCGTTATCACAAAATCGTTATTATGACCGATGCGGATGTTGACGGAAGTCACATTAGAACATTGTTATTAACATTCTTCTTCAGATATATGAGAGAATTAATCGATGCAGGATATGTGTATATCGCAAGACCACCTCTATATGGGCTAAAAGTAGGTAAGAAAGAATTCTACTGTCATACAGAAGAAGAACTGAAACAAAATATTGAAGAACATGCTGGAGATAAAAAGTATACTGTTCAACGATATAAAGGTCTTGGAGAGATGAACGCAGAAGAACTATGGGATACAACAATGGATCCAGACCATCGTTTAATGTACCAAGTAAGTGTTGATGATGCTCAAAGAGCAGACGCTGCATTTGATACATTAATGGGTGAAAAAGTAGAGCCAAGACGTAAATTTATCGAAGATAATGCGCTAAATGTTATAAACTTAGACATTTAGAAAGAAAGGATAGAACATGGAAGATAATAAAAATAATATTACCTTAAGAAACATAACGACTGAAATTGAAAATTCATTTTTAGATTATTCAATGAGTGTTATTGTATCACGTGCATTACCAGATGTACGTGACGGGTTAAAACCAGTTCATAGAAGAATACTTTATGCTTTTAATGATTTAGGGTTAACATATGATAAACCTTACAAAAAAAGTGCCTTCGTTGTAGGGGAAGTAATGGCGAAGTATCACCCTCATGGTGACTCTGCAACATATGGAACAATTGTACGTTTAGCACAAGATTTCAATAGTAGATATCCTTTAGTAGATGGTCAAGGGAACTTCGGTTCTATTGATGGAGACGGTGCTGCTGCGATGCGTTATACTGAAGCTAGAATGAGTAAGATAGCTTCTGAGTTACTACGTGATATTAACAAAGATACTGTTGATATGCAAGATAATTACGATGGAACAAAACAAGAACCAAAAGTATTACCAGCAAGAATTCCAAACTTATTAGTTAACGGAAGTAGTGGTATTGCCGTAGGTATGGCGACTAATATTCCACCTCATAACTTAGGTGAGGTTATCGATGGGGTAATCGCATTAGCTGATAACTCTGAAATAACAATTGCTGAATTAATGTCTAAAATTAAAGGACCTGACTTCCCAACAGGATCATTCTTATTAGGACGTAGTGGGATAGTTAAGGCTTATACAACAGGACGTGGTTCTGTAATTATGCGTGGTAAAACTGAAATTGAGCAAATGAAAAAAATGGTAAGGAAAGAATCGTTATTACAGAAATTCCTTATCAAGTAAACAAAGCAAAAATTAGTTGAAAAAATTGCTGAATTAGCTCGTGATAAGAAAAATTGAAGGTGTTACAGACCTTCGTGATGAAAAGTAACTTAAAAGGTATTAGAATTGTAATTGAATTACGCCGAGATGTTAATAGTAACGTAATTTTAAACAATTTATACAAATTAACACCATTACAAAGTTCATTCGGTGTTAACATGATTGCCCTTGTAAATGGAGTACCTAAGTTATTAAATCTTAAAGAAGTACTTTACCACTACTTAGAGCATCAAAAAGAAGTAGTGAGTAAGAAGAACTAAAGTTCGACCTGAAAAAGCACAAGCTCGTGCTCACATATTAGAAGGTTTAAGAATTGCTTTAGATAATATCGATAGAATTATTAGTTTAATTCGTGGATCTCAAACTGCTGAAGAAGCGAAAGTTGGATTAATTGATCGATTTGGATTAACAGAAATTCAAGCTCAAGCTATCTCTAGATATGCGTCTTACAAACGACTTACAGGTTTAGAACGTGATAAGATTGAAGAAGAATATAGTAAAGCTTATGGAACTTATCGCTGACTTAGAAGATATACTAGCTAAAACCTGAGAGAGTAATTCAAATCGTTAAAGATGAGTTATTAGAAGTTAAAGAAAAATTTGGAGACAAACGTCGTAGTGTAATTATTGAAGGACAAGTAGATCAAATTGAGAACGAAGATTTAATTGAAAAAGAACAAATTATAATTACTCTATCTCATAACCAATACATTAAACGTCTTGCTGCAAGTACTTATAAATCACAAGGGCGTGGTGGACGTGGAGTAAACGGAATGACTACAAATGATGAGGATAATGTAGCATACATGTTAAGTTGTTCAACTCATGATCATATCTTATTCTTTACAGATAAAGGTAAGGTTTATACTCTTAAAGGTTATGAAATTAACCAAATGAGTAGGCAATCTAAAGGAATACCAATTATTAACCTATTAGAGATTGAAAAAGAAGAAAAAGTAAACTCTATTATTGCAATTTCTGATTTACAAGAAGAAGATACAAACCTAATCTTCTCAACTAAATATGGTATCATTAAGAAATCTAAATTAGGAGATTACGCAAGTATTCTTAAGAAAGGTAAGATTGCCCTTAAACTTGATGAAGATGATGCATTAATCGATGTTCAAAGAATTACAGATGATCAAGATATTATGATAGTTACAGCAAATGGACAAGCAATTAGAATTAATGCTGAAAAAGTTCGTACAATGGGACGTGTAAGTCGTGGTGTTAAAGGTATTACACTTTCTCCAGATGACTACGTTGTAGGTATGGAAGTAGTCGATGAATCTAAGAAAATTTTAACAGTAACAGAAAATGGTATTGGAAAAATTTCTAAATCTACGGAATTCAATGTAATTAACCGTGGAGGAAAAAGGTGTTAAAAGTAGCAAAAAGTTACGAAGAAAACAGGTAAGATTGTAGCGGTTAAATCAATTGCAGGAAATGAAGACTTTAATGATAATGACTGATCAAGGAATTATTATTAGAATAGATGTTTCTACAATCAGTACATTAGGAAGAACAGCGACTGGAGTTAAAGTTATTAACCTTGTTGATGATCAAAAAGTAGCGACTGTAACTTTAGCAGCGAAAGAAGAAAGTCTACGAAGAAGAATAGAAATATATAAAAATAGAGGATAAATTGTATAAATAGTGATAAAGAGTTTTTATTATGAAAAATAAAGGTTTTTTGCCCTCTAAAAGTCTAAACTTAGAAAAAAATTATAAGAGTAATTTATCATATCTTTTTTCTAAAAAAAGCTATAGATGATCTGAAAAATTATAATATCAAACTAAAGGTCTTTAATCACATAATAAAAAATAATTATAACTACTATATAGGTACAGTGAAAATATGAACAATGAATCGATATTCAAAAAAAGTTAGTAAAAATAATTAAGAATATAAAAACTCTCAAAATTCATTGTTTTATTGAGGAAAAAAAGTTTTATAATGGAATATATAGTTAAAACTGATAAATATACTTTATTAGTAAAAAAATCTTATCAAGGAGTAACTAAATGCAAAAACACAAGATTAGAAAAGCAATGTAAATGAGAAATATTATACAAGAAGAGATTCAAATTCTTACAGAAATGTTATTAAAAGCTACACAGAAAAAAATGATTTCTGAAGATACATTTGAAAAAAATTGTAGAATTAAAAAGCATTAGCTGATGAAAAAAATTACGACAAAATTAAATCTTATAATTAAAAGATTTAACTCAAGAAGAAATGGAAATTGTTGCAAATTTCTTTTTCAATTTTACCATTATTAATTAACATAGCAGAAGATGTTGATTTAGCTTATGAAGTTAACTATAAAAAAATAATATAGGTGAGATCATATGTAGGGAAATTATCTGAGTCTATTAAAAGATATTAAAAGATAAAAATATCTTAGAAAAATATCAATGTAGTACCAGTACTTAACAGCTCACCCAACACAAGTTCAGCGTAAAAACAGTTCTTGATTTAACAGAAAAAAACTTCATACTTTATTAAGAAAAGCATCGTGATGTGAAAGAATGGTTTAATCAAATGAAAGAAAATGGAAAAAAATGCAATCCAAAAACATATTGAGATATTAACACAAAGTGATATTATTCGTGAGAAAAAGAAAATTAAAAAGTAGCTAATGAAATCACGAAACGTACTAGAGTATTATAACTTATCATTTATTAAAAGCAATTGCAAAAATTAATGACAGAGTATAAATTATTATTAGAAGAAAATAATATAGAATTAAAAAAATGAAACTCCTATAACAATGGGAATGTGGATTGGTGGAGACCGTGATGGAAATCCATTTGTAACAGCAGAAACATTAAATCTGTCAGCTATGAAACAATGTGAGCTTATTACAGCTTATTATATTGAAAAAAACTAAATAGTTTATACAGAACATTCTCAATGTCATCTCATGTTACTAAAGGAAGTAAAGAACTAGAAGAATTAGCAAATCGTTCAAGTGATACTTCTGAGTATAGAGAAAAAGAATTATACAGAAAGAGCAATATCATATATTAAAGAGAAAACTTGAAAAATACTAGAGAGTATTTATTACAAGATAAAGAAACTTGAAGATAAATATCTTACAGCTGATGAGTTTATCGATGATCTAACAATAATTGAAAAAGTCATTATTAGAAAAACAAAGGTGAAATATTAGTAACTGGCGAATTTGAAGAATTACTTTAATGTGGTTAAAAATCTTTGGATTTCTATTTAGCGAGTATTGATATGCGTCAAGATTCAAGTGTCTATGAAGCATCAGTGGCTGAATTATTAAGTAGTGCCAAATATCGAAAAAGACTACAGTTCACTAAGTGAAGAAGAAAAATGTGAACTGCTATTAAAACAATTAAAAGAAGATCCACGACCACTAAGTATAAATGATGAAAACAAACAATCAGAAGAATTAAGAAAAAGAATTAGCAATATTTAGAATAGCTAGAAAATTAAAAAGATAAACTTGGGTGATAATGTTATTAAACAAAACATTATTTCACACACAACAAGTGTTTCTGACTTATTAGAACTTGCAATTATGCTAAAAGAGGTTGGATTAGTGGGAAGTGACTTTGCAAGATTACAACTTGTACCATTATTTGAAACAATTGAAGACTTAGAAAATTCATATGAAGTAATGGATAAATATTTAAGCTTAGATATCGTGAAAAAATGGGTAAGAGATAATAGAAGTTATCAAGAGATTATGTTAGGATACTCAGATAGTAATAAAGATGGTGGATATCTATCATCTGGATGGTCGCTTTATAAAGCACAACAAGAGCTATCATCACTAGGAGAAAAATACAATATTAAAGTCACATTCTTCCACGGTCGTGGTGGTACTGTTGGTCGTGGTGGTGGACCAAGTTATGATGCAATTATATCTCAACCATTAGGAAGTGTACAAGATAGAATACGTCTTACAGAACAAGGTGAAATTATCGCAGCTAAATATGGAAACAGTGATGCGGCATACTATAACTTAGAGGCTTTATTCTCAGCCGTAATTCAAAGAATGAATGCTGATAAAGTTAATACAGATATCAGAGATATACCTGAAATCCAAGTTATTATGGATGAAATAGTAGAAGATAGTTATAACAAATATCGAGAACTAGTATTTGAAAATCCTAACTTCTATAATTACTTCTTTGAAGCAACACCAATTAAAGAAATTTCAAGTTTAAACATAGGTTCACGCCCAGCGTCACGTAAGAAAATTACTGATATCGGTGGATTAAGAGCAATTCCATGGGTATTTTCATGGTCACAAAGTAGAATCATGCTTCCTGGTTGGTATGGAGTAGGAACAGCATTTTCAAACTTTATAAATAAAGATAAAGGTAATATTGAAAAACTACGTAAAATGTATAAAGAATGGCCATTCTTTACATCTCTACTTTCAAATGTAGATATGGTTATGTCAAAATCTGACATGGATATAGCTAAAGAATATGCAAATCTATGTAAAGAAGAAGAAACTAAAACAGGTATATGAAGAAATTTTTAAGAGAATGGAATTTAACAAAAACAAGTAGTTTTAGAAATTTCAGAACATAAAGAATTCTTAGAAGATAATACTTACTTTAACTCGAAGTTTAGAAAAATAGGTTACAGTACTTTTAATACATTAAACCTAATTCAATTAGAGTTAATTAAACGTTCAAGAGAAGGTAAATTACCAGAATCTCAAATTAATACAATTCATATAACAATTAATGGAGTAGCTACAGGACTTAGAAACTCAGGGATAATGAAATGGAGTGACTCAAAAAAATCGCTGATTTCTTAAGAAACAAGATTTTATCGAGTCCCTCCCAGTAGTTTATTAGATATCTAAAAGCTTTTACAAAGAGAATTTAGATATCAATAAACCACTGCGTCTATGAGTTCTCATATCAATATTGTTAAATTTTAGTACTTTTGGCCCAGTTCTTTTTCAAAAAATTTAATGCTTAACTAGATATAATTTAGCGATAAATTATGAAGATGTAAATAAACACACAATCCCTATTTTTAAGAATTGTGTGTTTTTAATTATTTAATTTTCATAGCAACATAACTACTAGGTGGAATAACTGTTCCGAATGGAGTAGAAAAGATTTCGTTATTTCCAAATAGTTTTTCTCCAGAGTAATTCTCAATAAAATGAGCTTTAGAATCAAGATTTACAATACAAAGAACATTATTTCGTCTATATGCAACACATTTGTTATTTGTATAAATAAACTCAAAGTTTGTAATAAAAATCATCTTTATTTTTTTCATTTCTAAAGTTTGATAATTCAATATAGTGATTTAATAAAGTCTTCATCTTTTTTATCATGAGTAAATCCTAATCTATTATATGGATCTCTGAAACCGTACATCCCGATTTCATCACCATAGTAAATACAAGGAACACCTGGTAGAGTAAACTGAATGAAACTAGCATACTTAAGGAGTTCTTTAGCTTTAGTGTATTGATCGTCAGACATTTTATATGTAGGTCTTTCGTGAACGGGAACATCTTCAGGATTATCGAATGCTAGCATAGTTAATACTCGTTCTGTATCATGACTTCCTAATAAATTCATTACAGCATCAAGAGCTGGGCGAGGATAATTTTCTACTAGTTTTAAGATTTCAAGTGTAAAATCTTCTGCATTTTTATTTTTTACAAAATTAATAATTGCATTTTTCCAAGGATAATTCATAACACTATCAAGTTGATCTCCTAAGAAATAACGACGACGAGTATTGTATGAAATCTTATTAGTTGCGTCTTCCCAAACTTCTCCAATGATTAGAGCATCTTTGTCGTAGTATTTCGCACTTTCACGAATTCTATCTAAAAATTCATCAGGAAACTCATCGGCAACATCAAGTCTCCATCCAGCAATTCCAAGTTTTTGCCAAAAGTTGACAACCCCAGTATCCTTATTATTAATAAAATCACTGTATTCTTTATTTTCTTTTATTACCGTAGGTAAGTTATCAAATCCCCACCACGAATGATATTCGTTAGGGAAATTAATGAAATTAAACCAAGAATAATATGGTGAACTTTGTGAATTATAAGCTCCGATACTGTCATAATTATTATATCGATTGAAATAGATACTATCTGAACCAGTATGACTAAATACCCCATCTAGTATGATTTCTAATATTATCATCTTTAAAGTCTTTACAGAACTTTTTCAAATTGTTCATTAGTTCCAAAAATATGGATCGATATTAAAAATAATCTGAAGTTGAATAACGATGGTTTTCCGGACTTTCAACAATTGGGATTAAGATAAATACTTTCAATATTTAGCTTTTTGAAATATTCTTTTTCTTCTTCAATACCTAGTAGATTCCCCATTAGAAAAATCTTTTAGCTCCATAATTTTCATGAGTAATAGAAGAGTGAGGAATACTATTCCAATTTTTCATGTCTAATTCTTACATTTTCATTTCTTTTTGCAGCTTGTGCTATAAAATTATCGCTACGTTTAAATCTATCTGGGAAAAATTTGATACATTATAGAACCTTTATACCAAGCTGGTGTAGTGAAGTTTTTCATCGTAAACTGTCAATTGCCAATCAGGTAATTCATCATTGCTATTTACCAATTTAGCATCAAAGTCTTATCATTTTTTTAAATAAACATAGAAAAATTGTCAAAATAAACTTCAAAAATGATAAAAAAATAAAGTCCTATATTAAATGGCTCAAAAAGTCACATGATAAGTGGAGTAGTTATCTTTAGCTTTTTCTTTTGAATTCTAAACTCTTTAGAAATAAGTTCACCCTGTATATTCATTTTTTTAATAATTATTTTTAAAGTCATTAAAAGTAAAAAAATCATCTTTAACGAATACTTCAAAGTAAAAAAATTATCATTGTTTTTTTCAAAGCCCCTGAGGGTATTTATTTTTTTTACTGGATTAAATCTAATCATACTTTTTCATCTCCGAAATATAAAAATTTTTCATCATTAATTTATTTTTTTCAAAAATTAATCATTTTTATTTTAATATAAAAAGTATTTTAAAAGTAAATATTGAGTTTATAAAAAAACAGAAAATAATTAATATAAAAAGCAATGTAAGGGGTACAATTATTTAGAGTGAAAACTACTAAAGAAAAACATTTACAATAATAATGGGCTTTTTATGTTATACTATAAGTATAAAAATAAAGAAATAAATTAGTGATAATATAAACTATTTTTTTATTATTTATTCTTTGCATAATAAAATTTTTTTACTAATAAAAGTAAACGTTTACTTTTTATTAGAAAAGGGGGTTGTTTAGTGAATAATAATATGGCGGAATATTTATTCCATGAAGGAACTAATTACCACAGCCATAAATTTTTAGGTTCGTTTTTAGATGGAAATAAATGTACATTTAGAGTATGGGCACCGAATGCGAAAAAGGTATTTGTAACTGGTGAGTTTTGTTCGTGGAACCCTCATGCTAATGAGATGAAATTAGCTAATGATAAAGGAATTTACGAAATTGAACTTTTTGGTATCAATCAATATGATGCATATAAATATGTAATAGTTACTAAAGGTGGGACTGAATTGTGGAAGGCAGATCCTTATGCAAAACATGCGGAAACTAGACCTTTAACTGCTTCAAAAGTTTATTCACTACCTAGCTATGAGTGGAAGGATAGTAAATGGATGAAATCTAGGGAGGTTCCTTATCATCGACCAATGAATGTTTACGAGGTGCATTTAGGTTCTTGGAAGCATCATGAAAATGGTAGGGAATTAAGTTATAGAGAATTAGCATATACTTTAGTAGATTATGTTAAAGAGATGCATTATACGCATATAGAATTACTTCCAGTCACAGAATATCCTTATGATAAATCCTGGGGATACCAAGTAACAGGTTATTTTGCACCGACATCAAGATATGGAACGCCAGAAGACTTTATGTATTTTGTTGATTGTTGTCATCAAAACAATATAGGTGTAATTTTAGATTGGGTACCAGGTCATTTTACAAAAGATGCACATGGATTGTATGAATTTGATGGAACACATTGTTATGAGTATTCTGATACGAGAAAGATGGAACATGAAGGTTGGGGAACTAGAGTTTTTGATTATGGTCGTAATGAAGTAAAATCATTTTTAAAATCAAGTGCAATTTCTTGGATTGAGGATTATCATATTGATGGTATTAGAGTAGATGCCGTCAGTTCGATGATATTTTTAAACTACTGCCGAGATGAAGATAAATCTGCAAGAAATATTCACGGAGGATTTGAAAATTTAGAAGCAATTGCTTTCTTAAAAAATTTAAATCTTTATATTAAAGAAAACTATCCAGGTGTTTCTATGATAGCAGAAGAATCGACAAGTTATCCAAAAGTAACAGCTGCTGTTGAACATGGTGGTTTAGGATTTGACTTTAAGTGGAATATGGGATGGATGAATGACAGTCTTGATTATTTAGAAACAGATCCTTTCTTCAGAAAAGGAGTACATAACAAATTTACTTTCTCAATGCATTATGCATTTTCGGAAAACTTTATCCTACCAATTTCACATGATGAAGTGGTACATGGTAAAAAATCGCTATTAGATAAAAGTCCAGTTCCTTACGAAGATAAGTTTGGAAACTTCAAGGCGTTTTTAGGGTATATGTATGCACATCCTGGTAAAAACTAACATTTATGGGAACTGATATTGCTCAATTTATTGAATGGGATGAAGAAAGAGAATTAGATTGGTTATTAATGCTTTATCCTAAACATGTATTCACACATAGATATGTAAAAGAGCTTAACAAATACTATAAATCTACACCTGCATTATGGGAAAATGATAATGATTGGGATGGATTTAAATGGCATGTTGTGGATGATAGCAATAATAATGTTTTTGCATTTTCTCGTAAAGATAGAAAAGGTAAGGAAGTATTAGTGGTAAGTAATTTTTCAAATCAAGTGTTGGAACATTATGAAATTGGAGTAGATACTTGGGGAAGCTACAAAATAGCATTGAATTCAGATGCAAAAAAATATGATGGAATAGCAATAACAAATAGAAATTTAAAAACTATTAATTAAAAGAAAAATGAATTTAAATATACTTTAAGTATAAATATACCACCTTATACAACGATGTATATAGAAAAGAAATAATAAGTTTTAGAAGAAGGGGGTCAAATTTATGGCACGAAAAAAAGAAGTAGTAGCTATGCTACTAGCAGGCGGACAAGGTACGAGGCTTCAAGTATTAACTAAAGATATGGCTAAACCAGCTGTACCTTTTGGTGGAAAATATAGAATTATTGATTTTCCATTATCAAACTGCGCGAACTCTGGAATTTCAACAGTGGGGGTTTTAACGCAGTTTATGCCACTTGAGCTTAACTCATACATGGGTAATGGTCAACCATGGGACTTAGATAGAATGGACGGAGGACTATCAATTCTTCCGCCGTATACTGCAGGTAAAACAGGAGAGTGGTACAAAGGAACAGCGAATGCTATTTATCAAAATATCAAATATATAGAGCAATATAATCCTGAATACGTACTTATCTTATCAGGAGATCATATTTACAAAATGAATTACAAAGAAATGTTAGATTTCCATAAACAAAAAGGAGCAGATTTAACAATTGCACATATTAATGTTCCTATCGAAGAAGCTAGTCGTTTTGGAATTTTGAATACAAATTCAGATTTAAAAGTAACTGAGTTTCTAGAAAAACCAGAAAATCCGATATCAACAAAAGCCTCTATGGGAATTTATATCTTTAGTTGGCAAAGAACTTAGAGAATACCTGATTCGAGATGAAGAGAAATCAAGATAGTGAAAAAAAGACTTCGGTAAAAAAATATTATTCCAATGATGTTAAATGAGGGTAAAAATATATATGCTTATCCATTCTACGGATATTGGAAAGATGTGGGAACAATAGAAAGCTTGTGGGAAGCTAATATGGACCTTATTAAAAATAAAGAAAACTTCAATATTGACGATAGACTATGGAGAATTTATTATCGTCATGAAGGAGCTATGCCTCAATACTTAGGCCATAGTGCAAATGTTAAAAATTCAATGATTTCTGATGGTACTGCTGTTTATGGTACTGTTTCTGAGTCTATTATTTCTTCAGGTGTTAGAATTGAAGAAGGAGCAGAGATAGTTGGAAGCATAATAATGAAAGATGTTCTAATAGAAAAAGGTGCTAAAGTTTATAATTCGATTATTGCTGAAGGTTCGATAGTTAAAGAAAATGTAGAAGTTGGGCACAGAGACATTACCTTAGGAAAAGAACAAATAACGGTAATCGGTAGGGATGAAGTTGTAAATGATAATAGGAAAGTAGAGGGAAAATAATATGGTAAATGCGTTTTGTGTATTGTTTGCAGATAACTATCGTAATGATGATTTGCAAGGATTAGTTAGAAATAGAACACTAGCATCTTTAGCAGTTGCATCAAGATATAGAATGATTGATTTCATGTTATCTTCGTTAGTAAAAGCTGAAGTATCAAATATTGCAGTAGTAACAAATTATCACTATAAATCATTAATGGACCATTTAAGTTGGGGGAAAGACTGGGACTTAAATAGAAAAAATAGTGGTTTGAAGTTTATAACTCCAATGTCAAATCATCACTCAAATCGTGTGGCTCAAAATAAAATTGAAGCATTAGGGGATGCTTCGAAATATGCGGATACACTATTAGAAGAGTACTGTATTCTAGCTGATGGAAATATTGTGGGTAACATAGATTTTAAAGATATGGTAAAATATCATAAAACTACAAATGCAGATATAACTCTAGCTTACACCTATAGAAAACCTCAGCAAAGAGAATCTCAAATAATTTTTGATGATAAAAATAGAGTATACGATAGTTTATATCATTATGATGGTTTTGAGCAAGTATGTCCAACTCAGGTTAAGATTTATGTTATGTCTAAACAAATGTTTAAAGAATTAGTTAAAAAAGGGACAACACTAGGATGGCAAGATCTTCTATTAGACTTTATTACTAAGAATTTCCATCGTTTAAATGTTTATGGATATGAAATTAAGAATTACAATAGAACAATTAATAGTGTCCAAGAATACTATAATTTCAACCGTGATTTATTAAATCCAGATAAGTTAAATGAATTGTTCTTATCAGGAACAGATATTCTAACAAGAGTAGCAGATAGTGTGCCAACTACATATGGAGACGGAGCAATTGTTAAGAATTCTATATTAGGTGATGGTTGTGAAATTAATGGGATTGTAGAAAGTAGTATACTCTTTAGAGATGTTGTAGTTGAGGAAGGAGCAGTAATTAAAAACTCAATAGTACTGCCGAATTGTGTGATTAAAAAATCAGCATACTTAGATTGTGTAATTCTAGATAAATATGCAGTAGTTTCAGAAAAAGTTGAATTAAAAGGAACAGAAAACTGCCAAGTTATTGTAGAAAAAGGTAAAGTAGTAGAATAATAAAAAAAGGGTTAGATTAAAATGTAGGAGAAATTTGTAAAACTTTCGATTTTCAAAAAGAAAAAAAGAGTATAATATACAGATAGACTACCTCTAAAACTAACCCTTTTAGTATGGAAGTAAATTACGAATAAGGAGAAATATAATGAAAATTTTATTCGTGGCAGCTGAAGCGGCACCATTTGTAAAAGTTGGTGGGCTAGGTGATGTTATAGGCTCATTGCCAAAAGCTCTTCAAGATGAAAATGTAGAAGCAAGGGTTGTACTGCCATTGTATTCTTCAATAGACAGAGATAAGTACGATTTAAAATATAGACAACATATTTTTATTAATTTAGGCTGGAGAACAGTTTACTGTGGAATATTTGAGACTGTGGTAAACGGGGTAACTTATTACTTCATCGATAATGAACAATATTTCAATAGAGACAGTGTCTACGGTCAAGATGATGATGGAGAGAGATTCGCTTTCTTCTCCAAAGCAGCTTTAGAGATATTACCGCATATTGATTATAAACCAGATGTGGTTAATGCTAATGACTGGCATGCTGCATTATCGATTATTTATTTAGATGATCTTAAAGCTAGAGGAGAAGGATTCTATCAAGATATTAAAAGTGTAATTTCAATTCATAATATTGAATTCCAAGGTAAATTCAATCCTTATGAAATGGGTAACTTATTTGGGCTAGATAATAAGTATTTTGATGCCCTAATCTACAAAGGAGATTTAAATCTATTAAAAGGTGCTATCCAATTAGCTGATAGAATAAATACTGTAAGTGAAACATACGCTCATGAAATATTAGACCCATACTTCTCGTATGGCTTAGATGATATTTTAAGAGTAGAACAAGGGAAAACTTCACGGTATAATTAATGGATTAGATACTGATAAATTTAATTCAAAAACTGATAAATTAATTTTCAAAAACTTCGATATTAAAAACATTAAAAAAATAAAGTAGAGAACAAATTAAAATTCCAAGAAGAATTAGCTTTAGAAGTGAATGAAAATATTCCTATGATTGGAATGGTCACAAGATTAACTCATCAAAAAGGTATAGACTTAGTTTTGCATGTAGCGGATGAGATTTTAAAAACTGGAGCACAGTTGGTTATTTTAGGAACAGGAGATCGTCATTATGAGGATGCACTACGTTCATTAGAATACCGTCGTCATGATAAAGTGAGAAGTTTAATTATGTTTTCATCAGAAGTATCTTCCAAAGTATATAGTTCATGCGATATGTTCTTAATGCCATCTAAAACTGAACCATGTGGTTTATCTCAATTAATTTCAATGAGATATGCTACAGTGCCGATTGTTCATAGAGTAGGTGGCTTAAGAGACACGGTAGAACCATTTGATGGTAAGTCTGGAACAGGATTTACATTTGAAAGCTTTGATGCTTATGATATGTTGGATGCTGTTTATAGAGCTACATATTGCTACTATCAAGAACGTCATATTTGGAATAAAATTATGAAAAATGCAATAAAAGAAGATGTAAGTTGGAAAAAATCAGCTTTACAATACATAGATATGTATAATGAAATAGTCTAGTTAACTAGTTTGTAGGAGAGAATAATGAAAAATCAAGAATTTGAACAAAGAATAGAGAAGTATTTAAAAAGACAATTTGGGATTACTATAGCAGCAGCGAGTAAACGACAAGTTTACGAAGCATTAATGAGTACGGTAAGAGAAAAATTATCTGAGAAAAAATTTGCTTACGAACAAGAATTGAAAAAAACAAAGCAAAAACGTGCTTATTACATGTCGATGGAGTTTTTAGTAGGTAGAACTTTAAGAAATAACCTATTTAATCTAGGATTAGAGAAAGAAACTAAAGAGTATTTAGAAAAAAATAATTTTAATCTTGATGAAATCTATGATATAGAACCAGATCCAGGTTTAGGTAATGGAGGGCTTGGAAGATTAGCTTCGTGTTATTTAGATGCTTTAACTAGTAGGGATTATCCAGTAACAGGTTTTTCTATTCTTTATGAATATGGAATCTTCAAACAAGTTATCAATAATGGTTGGCAACAAGAATTTCCAGATTACTGGTTAGACTTAGGAAAATACGGTCTTGTTTATAGAAATGATGAAGAAATTGAAGTGAGATTCTACGGTTATGTAGAAGAAAAAATGACTGAAAATGGATTTAAAGTTGAGTACAAAGATTATACTTCAATCCAAGCGGAACCATATGATTTATTAATCTCTGGATATAAAACTAAAACTGTAAATACATTACGTCTTTGGGAAGCTAAAGCTAAAACAGGTTTTAATATGAAATTATTCGAGCGTGGAGAATATTCTAAGTCTTCAGAAGCAGAAGCAATTGCCTCATCAATTTCTAAATTATTATATCCAGCAGATAGCACAAATGAAGGTAAAGAATTACGTATAAAACAGCAGTATTTCTTTATTAGTGCATCTCTACAACAACTAGTAAAAAATCATTACAATGAATTTGGAACATTAGAAAACTTAAGTGAGCATGTTGCGTTACACATTAACGATACACACCCAGCGATGGGGGTTCCCGAATTAATGAGATTATTACTTGATGAATATGGATATTCTTGGGACAAAGCTTGGGAAATTACCACTAAGACTTTTGCCTACACAAATCATACAATCATGGCAGAAGCTTTAGAAAAATGGTCTGTTAATTTATTCAAACCATTATTACCACGTATTTACTCAATTATCGAAGAAATTAACAAACGATTCTGCCAGTGGGTAATCGATCAAGGTAAAGATTATACATTAGCAGAGACTGCAATTATATATGATAACCAAATCAGAATGGCTAACTTATCAATAGTGGGAAGTCATAACGTTAATGGTGTATCAAAATTACACAGTGATATTCTAGTTGAATCAACATTTAGATCATTTAACGAATTATATCCAACAAAATTCGGTAATGTTACGAATGGTATAGCTCATCGTAGATGGTTAGGACAAGCAAACCCTGAGTTAGCATCTTATCTAAAAGATTTAATTGGGGATGATTTTGTTAAAGATTTATCTAAAATTAGTAAGTTAAATGACTATAAAAACGATAAGAAAGTTATTGCAAAACTACAAGAAATCAAAAAAGTAAAAAAAGAACAACTTGCTACATATATTCAAAATACTACAGGTATAACTGTAAATCCAGACTCTATCTTTGATGTTCAAGTTAAAAGACTACATGAATATAAACGTCAATTACTTAATGCTTTACACATTGTATACTTATACCGTGAAATTAAGTACAATGATTTACGTCCAGTGCCAAGAACATTTATCTTCGCTGCAAAAGCTTCATCTGGATATCAAATGGCTAAAAATATCATAAAATTTATCCACTCAATCTCTCAAATGATTGAATGTGATGAATTAGTTCGTCAGTACATTAAAGTTGTATTCTTACCGGATTACAAAGTTACTCTTGCTGAAAAAATTATTCCTGCAGCTGATATTAGTGAACAAATTTCACAAGCTGGTAAGGAAGCGAGTGGAACAGGTAATATGAAACTAATGCTAAACGGTGCATTAACATTAGGAACACTTGATGGAGCAAATGTGGAAATTCATGAAGCGGTAGGAGATGACAATATTTTTATCTTCGGTTTAGAAACACCAGAAGTAGATGAGTTAAATGCACAAGGGTACAAACCATGGGAATACTACAATAGTTCAGTGAAGATTAAAGAAACACTAGATTTCATTAGAACAATGACTGTTGGTGGGATGAACTTCAACTTTATCGTAGATTATTTATTAACACAAGATAATTACATGTGTCTAGCGGACTTTGAAAGCTATGTTGCAGCTCAAGAAAAAGTAGCTCAAGCATATCAAGATAAAGAAAAATGGGGCCAAATGAGCTTAGTTAATACAGCTAACGCTGGAATCTTCTCTGCAGACAGATCAGTAGAAGAATATGCAAAAAACATTTGGAATATAAAAAAAGTAAAATAGAATAAAATTCATAAGGGCAACTTAGAAAGACTAGTTTCATAAGTTGCCTTTTTATGTTTAAAAAATGAATATAATCATAAATTATATTGACAAAGTATATATAAACACGCCGTTCTCATAGATAAAAAGTTATTATTATGGTAAAATTAAAAGGAAAGCCTGTGCTATTTTTGATATTAGAAAAAATATAGAAAATCACAGACTTAGTAAACAAAAAAGAGGTAATTATGGCAAAAGAGAGAGCTGATGTCCTTTGTGTAAGTCAAGGATTATTCGAATCACGTGAAAAAGCAAAACGAGCGATAATGGCTGGTATTGTTTATAATGATAATATAAGAATCGACAAAGCAGGAGAAAAGGTTGAATCAACTGCTGAACTTAGAATTAAAGGTAAACAGATGCCTTACGTAAGTCGTGGGGGACTTAAATTAGAAAAAGCAATAAATGAACTGAACTTCGATGTTAAGGATAAGGTGATGATTGATATTGGTTCTTCAACTGGTGGATTTACGGATTGTGCTTTGCAAAATGGAGCAAAATTCGTCTATGCATTAGATGTTGGGACAAATCAACTTGTTTGGAAATTACGTAATGATGAACGTGTAAAAGTAATGGAACAAACTAACTTCAGACATTCAGTAAAAGAAGATTTTGATGTATATGAAATCGATATAGCATCAATCGATGTTTCATTTATTTCATTATCATTAATACTACCAAATCTTGCAGAAATTATAAAAGATGGTGGAGAAGTTTGTGCTCTTGTAAAACCACAATTCGAAGCTGGAAAAGATAAGGTAGGAAAAGGCGGAATCGTTCGAGATAAAAAAGTTCAACTTGAAGTAGTAGAAAAAGTATTACTTTTAGCCAATAGTGTTGGGTTTAGTATGACAAATCTATCTTATTCTCCAATAACAGGTGGAGAAGGAAATATCGAATTCCTAATGACATTAAAATACAATGCAACTAAAGAAGTAGAAAATAAAAACATAAATATCGAGCATATCGTAAACAATGCTCATAATCACTTTAAATAGAGGAGGAGCCAATGTTAATTCAGTTAAATATTAAGCAATTTGGAATAATAGAAAAAGCTACTATAGAACTTAAAAATGGTTTAACTGTCTTAAGTGGAGAAACTGGTGCCGGAAAATCAATGATTCTAGCGGCAATTTCACAATTGTCAGGTCAAAGAACTTCAACTTCTTATATTCGATATGGTGAAGACAAGGCTAGTGTAGAAGGTGTATTTGATTTTCCTAAAAGCAAAGAAGTTAAGGGAATTTTTAATGAATTAGACTTGGATTTAGAGGATGAAGTTATTGTAATTCGTCGTGATATCTATAGTAGTGGAAAGAGTGTTTGCAGAATAAATGGAACTATTGTTAACTTGTCTACATTAAAAAAAGTAGCAGCTCATTTATTAGATATTCATGAACAACACGATAATCAGGTTCTATTAGTAGAAAAAAATCACCTTAATTTAGTAGATTCATTCAATAAAGAAAAAATACAACCTGTATATACAAAATACAAAGAAAAGTATAAAGAATATCAGATTATAAAAGAAAAAGATTGATAACTTGAAAACAACAAGAGAGTGATGTTCTTCAAAAAGTAGATTTCCTGAAGTTTCAGTATAAAGAACTAAGTCAGATGAAATTAAAAAAAGATGAAGACTTAGATCTTGAAAAAGATATTGACTATCTGGAGAACTTTGAAAAGGTAAATAACCTTGCTCGTAGTATTACAGAAGGAATCGATGGGGAGTACGGTGTGATTTCTAAATTAGCTGAAATCAGATCTAATTTAGGAGAGTTAACTAGATATAACTCTAATTTTGAAGAAAAAGTATGAAGAGGTAACTAATTTATATTATATCTTAGATGATTTTGAAGTATGAAGTATCAAGTTATACTGATGTAATTGAATACGATGAAGAAAAAAATTAGACAGATTAATTTATAGATTAGATAAGATAAAAAAACTTTAGAGAAAAAGTATTCTAAACCATTAAATGAGCTAATAGTTTTTCACAGAAACTATTAAAGAAGAATTAGATGAGTTAGAAAATTATGAAGAGAACTTCGAAAATTATCTAGAAGAAAGTAAGAAAATTGAAGAAGAATTAACAGTTTTAGCTGAAGAATTAAGTTCAATAAGAAAAGATACAGCCTTAAAATTAGAGAAACTTATCCAAGATGAGCTGAAATTCTTATATATGGAAAAAAGTACAATCAAGGTTGACTTTAAAGAAAAAGAATTCTCATCAACAGGAAAAGACGATGTTAAGATTCTGATTAGTGCAAACTTAGGAGAACCTTTAAAATCATTATCTAAAGTTGCTTCGGGTGGTGAACTCTCTAGGGTAATGTTAGCATTAAAAATAATCTTCTCAAGAAGTATAGAAGCTACTTCAATTATCTTTGATGAAATAGATACTGGAGTAAGTGGAAGAGTATCGCAACGAATGGCTGAAAAGATGTATCAACTAGGAGTAGGTTCACAAGTATTATGTATATCACACCTACCACAAACAACAGCTTTGGCGGATACTAACTTACTAATCAGTAAAGAAATCATTGATAAGAGAACATTAACTGTTATTAGAGAGTTGACTGAAGAACAGAAGATTGCAGAGGTAGCAAGGATGGTATCTGGAGATACGATGACAAAACTTTCAGAAGAACACTCTATTGAAATGTTAAGATTAGCAGAAAAAACTAAAGCAGAGATAAAAGAAAAACTAAATAAATAGTTAGTAAAAATACCGTAAAGGTATAGGAGGAACATGACTAAAGAAGGAAAAATTTTAAAAGCACTTAGTGGATTTTATTATGTAGATTGTTCTGGAGAGTTGATTACTTGTCGTGCACGAGGAAACTTCAGAAATGAGAACATCACGCCATTAGTAGGTGATGATGTAAAAATTCAATTAAGTGATAATAACACAGGATATGTTGTAGAAATATCAGAAAGAAAAAATGAATTACTACGACCTAAGGTAGCGAATATAGATTACAGTATAATTGTAGTATCTGTGAAAGACCCTGAGTTTTCTAGTAAGTTACTGAATAAAACGATTTGTTTAAATGAAAATAGTAATGTAGATATTATTATTGTCTTTACAAAGCTTGATTTATTAAATGACGAAGATCTTAAGAAAATGAAAGAAATAATGAATTATTATTATGAAATAGGATATCAAGTATTTACAAACTCTGATGAAGATATTGAAAAATTAAAACAAGTCATTTCAGAGAAGTATATAGCTATTTCAGGACAATCTGGAGCAGGAAAGTCGACGTTTATTAATAAGCTTGCAGAACATTTAGATATTGAAACTGGAGAAATCTCTAAACATCTAGGACGAGGACGTCATACTACGAGACATACGGAATTTTATCAAATTGATGATTTCTATATCGCAGATACTCCAGGATTCTCTTCATTAGATATTACATTTATTGAAAAAGAAGATTTACAATATTTATTTAGAGAATTTAACGATTATGATTGTAAGTTTAAACCGTGTAATCACATGGAAGAGGTTCAATGTGGAGTCAAAGAAGCGGTGGAAAGTAAAGAAATATTAGAAAGTCGTTATGAAGACTACAAAGTGTTGTTTACGGAAAAACAAAATCAAAAGAGAAAATATATAAAGGAGAGATAAGATGAAGAAAATATTACCTTCAATTTTATCAGCAGATTTTGCTAACTTAGAAAGAGATATTAAAGAATTAGAAAGTATTGGTATTGATATGTTTCACATCGATGTAATGGATGGAAACTTTGTTCCAAATATTTCATTTGGATTCCCAATAATTGAATCAATTCGCCCTAAAACAGCTAAAGTTTTTGATTGTCATCTTATGATTGCAAATCCAGAAAACTACGTTGAACAATTTTGTAAAGTAGGTTGTGATATGGTATCGTTTCACATCGAAGCTACTAACCATGCAGATAGAGTTATTCAAGTAATTAAAAACAATGGAAAAAAAGCTGGTATTGTACTAAACCCTCAAACACCAATCGAGAGTATTAAATACCTATTACCAAAATTGGATTATGTTTTAATTATGACTGTGAATCCAGGATTCGGTGGACAAAAATTCATTCCTGAGATGTTAGAAAAAATTGAAGAACTAGCAAAACTTAGAGAAGAAAAAAACTATAACTTCTTAATAGAAGTAGACGGTGGAATAAATATAGAAACGTCAAAAGCTTGTCGTGATAAAGGTGCAGACTTATTAGTTTGTGGTTCATTCTTATTTGGAGCAAGTGATAAAGAAAAAACATTAGGTGAGTTGTTAAAATAATGAATATGAAAAAAATAAACATAATGTTAGGAGGAGTATTCCCAAAGGAATTCCCTTCTTCTAACTTATGGTGCGGAGTAGATAAAGGTGCATTGTACTTGATTAATAACGGTATTAATCCAATATTAAGTTGCGGAGATTTTGATTCGATAACTTTAGAACAAAGAAAAGAAGTTGAAGAGAAATCTAAGTACTTTAAAGTGAAAAGTAGTGAAGATTTAACAGATGCAGAATTTGCGTTAGAACATATTTTAGAATTATTTGAAAAGGTTGAAGTAATAGATATATACGGAGCTACTGGAAGGAGACTTGATCACTTTTTTGGTAACATACTTTTACTTAATAATAAGAAATATCAACACATTAAAAATAAGAATAATAGATGATAATAATATTATTACAGTAGCTAAAAAGGTCTAGCTTTCTTTGAAAGCATAGAAGGATATAAATATTTCTCAATAGTACCTATCTATGAAGATACTTTAATGACAATAAAAAAATTCTAAATATGAAGTTAAAGATCTAATGCTGACATTAAATCGTCCTAATGCTACTAGTAACGAATTTAAAAGTAATGAGGAAATAAAATTAGAAGTTAGTAATAATGTACTAGTAATATACTCAAAAGATTAAAAGGAGAAACAATGGTAGAAATATTACAATTTATGTTGATAGCTGTTTTTGCAGGTTTCTTAGGATCTTTAGTAGGACTAGGTGGAGGAATTATTATCACACCTGCATTAACAATTTTATTTGGATTTGATATTAAATATGCAATTGGAGCTAGTATTGTTGCGGTAATCGCAACAAGTAGTGGTTCAGCAATAGCATTTGTAAAAGATCACATTAGTAACATGCGAGTAGGTATGCTTTTAGAAGTATTTACTACAGCTGGTGGAGTTGTAGGAGCGCTTATGGCTGGGGTATTTTCATCTAAATTATTATATATCTTCTTCTCACTAATATTATTGAATTCTTTTTATGGAATGTTGAAAAAGACAGGATTAATAACTAAAGCGAAAAAAGAAGAAGTAGTAGTCGAAAATGACAAATATGCTGAGAAATATAAACTTAATTCATCATATTATGATAAAGCAATAGACCAAACAATTGATTACAATGTTACGAATGTACCACAAGGTTCGTTAGTAATGTTTGGAGCTGGGTTTGCTAGTGGATTACTTGGGATTGGTAGTGGAGCATTTAAAGTAGTTGCCTTAGATACTTATATGAAACTTCCGATAAAAGTAAGTACAGCGACGAGTAACTTTATGATGGGAGTTACAGCAACAGCAAGTGCATTAATATACTTCTTTAATGGAACTATTAATCCAATAGTAGCAGCACCAATAGCGATTGGAACTTTAATTGGATCAAGAACTGGAGCAAAAGTAATGCAAAGATTAGATGCAAAGTATATTCGTTATATTTTTCTTCCAATCTTACTATTTACTATTATAAACATGTTCCTGAAAGGTATGGAGGTGCTTTAATATGAATGGGAAAAGAGATATAAATATAGTAATTGCAAATATTATAAAAACAGGGGTTTTTGTAAGTTCATTCTTTATTATAACAGGAATTATACTTAGTTTTATACAAGGAGCAGATGGAGTATTAACTTTAGAAAGATATACTTTTAATGAAATGCTGAGAGGTTTAGTATCATTTAATTATTATTCATATTTAATGTTCGGTATATTTCTATTAATATTAACACCTGTATTAAGAATACTTGGTTTACTGTATGTCTATATTGAAGAAAAAAAGATTACAAATTTGTAAGGATTTGTATATTAGTACTTGGAATACTAATTATTAGTTTGTTCCTAGGAGTAACACATAGATAAAAATATAAAAAAATTAAAAAAATAAAAATGTTCAACTACGTGATAATATAGAAATTATCGTTAATTGTGAACAAATTGTGAACGAAAAAATGGTAAAAATGTAGGAAAAAAATACTACTTTTTTTATCATTTTTTTGTTTTGCCATAATAAAAAAACTATGTTATACAATAATAATATAATATTTACAATTAAATATAATTTAACACACATAAGGAGGTATATCTATGTTGGATCCACTATTACTTGCAAGGATACAATTCGCAGCAACAACAGTGTTCCACTTCTTCTTTGTACCTATTACTATAGGTATGGTGTTCTTAATCGCAATTTTTGAAAGTATTTATGTTAAAACTGGCGATGAGCATTACAAAAGAATTACGAAGTTCTTTGGGCACTTATTCCTAATTAACTTCGCTGTTGGGGTTGTTACAGGTATTCTTCAAGAGTTCCAATTTGGTATGAACTGGTCTGAATATTCTTCATTCGTAGGAGATGTTTTTGGACCATCACTTGCGATAGAAGCATTACTTGCATTCTATCTTGAGTCAACATTTATCGGTATTTGGATTTTCTCTTGGGAGAAAATTAACAAAAAACTACACGCAATGTGTATTTGGTTAGTAGGTATAGGAACAGTTATGTCAGCATTCTGGATTTTATCTGCTAACTCATTCATGCAACACCCTGTTGGTGTTAAATACGTTGAGAATAACGTAATTGGTAAAAAAGCGGAAATGATCGATTTCTTCGCAATTATTAAAAACCCATACTTATGGAACCAATTCCCTCACGTAATTACAATGGCAATAACAGTTGGGGCATTTACAATTGCAGGTATTGCATCTTGGAAAATCCTTCGTAAACACGAAGTTGAAGTTTTCAGAAAAGCTTTTAGAGTTTCAATTATTGCTGCTCTAATTGGTTCTACTGGATTATTTGTTACTGGGCACTCTCAAATGCAATATTTAGTAAGAGAATATCCTATGAAAGTTGCAGCTGCTGAGGCGTTATATGAAGATACTGGAAACTCAGCGCCATTCTCAGTGTTAGCAACAATCGATCAAAAACAACAAAAAGCAGAACACTATATTGAAGTTCCTGGTATGTTAAGTTTCTTAGCATATGATAAATTTGAAGGAAGCCTTAAAGGTATGAAATCTCTTCAAAAAGAAATGGACGAAAAATACTATCCAGTAGTTGGAAAACATATTGATTATACACCTCATGTGCCGACTATTTACTACTCATTCAGAGTTATGTCAGCTTCAGTAGGTATCTTAATCCTAATGTCATTACTTGGAACTATATATTCATTCAAGAGAACTGAAACTAAGAAACGTTGGTTCCTACAACTAATGCCATGGACTTTACTAGTAGCTGAAGTTGCTACTGCTTGTGGTTGGATTATGGCAGAGATGGGACGTCAGCCATTCTTAATCTTTGGAGTAATGGCTACTGAATCAGGAGTTTCACCAAACTCTGGTGCATCAGTGTTATTCTCATTATTAGTTTTCTGTGTATTATATACAGTATTAGGTATTATACAATTTATCGCATTTAGATATACAATGAATAAAAAAGAAACAACTGTGAAGGAGGTAGCATAGTATGGATTGGTCAGTAGCCTTACCAAATATTTGGTTCTTACTTATAACAATACTATTTACAGGATTCTTCGTATTAGAAGGATATGACTTCGGAGTTGGGGTACTAGCTCAAGTACTAGGGAAAAACGATGAAGATAAACGCGTTTACTTCAATACAATTGGTCCTTTTTGGGATGCAAACGAAGTATGGCTATTAACAGGTGGTGGAGCGATGTTCGCAGCGTTTCCTATCTGGTATGGTAAATTATTCAGTGGTTACTACATCGCATTCGTATTATTACTAGTTGCGTTAATTTTACGAGGCGTATCATTTGAATTTAGAGGTAAATTAGGTAATAATAGAACTTGGATTAAATCATTCGATATAGCAATGTTTGTAGGGAGCTTACTTCCTCCAATTTTATGGGGAATAGCAGTAGCTAACTTTATGACAGGGGCAAACCTTGATGCTAAGAAAAATTTAGTTGATGGTTTCTTAGGATTATTATCACCATTTACTATTCTTGGTGGAATTATGATGTTACTTCTTATGTTAGTTCACGGAGCTCAATTCTTAGCTCTTAAAACTACAGGAGAATTAAGAAACGCAGCTCGTGCAACATCTGCATTATTATTCCCATTTGCTGCAGTAGTAACATTAATTTTCGCAATCTGGGCATTATTTAAAACAGATATCTTTACAACAAACTACTATGTTGGCTTAGTGCTAGCATTAGTAGCGGTAGCATTCTTTGTGTTATCATTTGTTTTAAACTTTAAAGGTCGTGACTTAGGTGCATTCTTAAGTACATCAGGAACTTTAGCGTTCCTAACTCTAAGTGTCTTCGCGGGTCTGTTCCCACGTGCTATAATAAACAGTAATGATGTTAGTCAATCATTATTTATTTATGATGCTGCTAGTGGAGTATATACACTAAGACTTATGACAATAGTTGCATTATTCCTATTGCCATTCGTTTTAGGATACCAAGTTTGGTCTTATTCTATTTTTAGAAAACGACTAAGTAAAGAAGATAAATTGGAGTATTAGTCAATGAAAAAAAAGGAAGCAAAATTAAAACTTCCTGTTAAAAAAAGTCTTACATTGACACTATTAATATTATCAATATTCGAAGCAGCTTGTATAATTATACAAGCTGCTTTTTTAGCAAAAAGCCATAGTGGGACTTTTTGATAAAAATTTTGATAATGTAGTAAGAGATAGTATTCTTTTTTTAATAGGTTTTATTTTTAGAATAGTGTTTTTACACTTACAACAATATTTTACAGAAAAATCATGCAATAAAGTTTGAAACAGAATTAAGAAGAAAAATTACTTCAGAGTTACTTTTGACTTAGGGACCTGATTTTACATCAAGAGAAGGATCAGGAAAAGCTAGTAACACTAGCGATTGATGGAATAGGGAAAAGTAAAAACAATATTTTTGAACTAAATGTATCAAAACAAATTCGTGGAGCTATTATTCCGACCTTAGTAGTTATTTTTATATATTTTTATACAGATTATGTATCAGCTTTAATGATAATATCTGTAATACCAGTTATCGTTATTTTTATGATATTATTAGGAATTAACGCTAGAGATATGGCGAATAGACAATATAAAAAATATAGAGCATTATCTAATAACTTTATCGATACAATTCGAGGAGTAGAGACTCTTAAATTCTTAGGGGTAAGTAAAAACTACTTACCGATCATGGAAAAGAAAAACAGAGAATATCGTCAAAGTACTATGAAAACACTTAGTGTAGCATTTTTAAATAGCTTTGCACTAGATTTCTTAACAACAATCGCAATTGCACTTTTAGCAGTTAGATTAGGGATTCTATTATTAGATGGAGATACGGTATTATTACCGTCGCTAACTGTGTTATTAATTGCCCCAGAGTTTTTCCTACCGATGAAACAAGCTGCAACAGATTATCATGCAACGCTTGATGGTCAAATGGCTTATGAAGATATTAATCGAATGATAGTGGATAATGAGAAAAACAAATCTCAGAAATCTTCTATCGAGAGTGTAGAAAGTATAAAACTATATAATGTAGGATTAACAAAAGATGACAAAAAAATTCTTGATAATATTACACTATCGATAAATAAAGGTGAAAAGATTTGTCTTGTAGGACAAAGTGGAAGTGGAAAAACTTCATTAATCTCATTATTATCTGGTTTTAATGAACAGAGTGAAGGTGAGATATTTATTAATGATGAAGTTACAAATTTAAAAAAATGTTCACTGGTCGAATAACATCTCATATATTTCACAATTCCCTTATATTTTCCCAGATACAATTCGCAATAATATATTATTCTATTCTAATGAAAATATAAGTGAAGATCATTTAAAAGAAATTAGTGAGTTAGTAGGTTTAGATAAATTCATCTCTACATTACCACAAGGTTATGACACTAATATTGGAGAAGGTGGTCAAGAGTTAAGTGGAGGTCAAGCACAACGTATTGCGATTGCTAGAGCTTTAATTAGTAATAGAGAAGTAATTATCTTGGATGAACCTACAAGCCACCTGGATATAGAAACAGAGTTTGAAATTAAAGAAAAACTACTAGAATTATTTAAAGGTAGAACTGTAATTATAGCTACACATAGACTACACTGGTTGAATAATGTAGATTATGTGTTAAATCTAGAACAAGGAAAGGTTGGTGATTTTGAGAAAGTTGTTGAATTTAAAAATTCACCGCGTTTCGAAGAATTGAAAACTAATCTAGTAGGAGGTAGCTATAGTGAACAATAATTCAATAATAAGAAAAGAACTTAAAAAGAATAAAGGTGTAATGAGTGGAGTAGTCTTTTTAGGATTAATGTCTGTTATTAGTGGAGCAGCGTTAATGTACGTATCAGGTTACTTAATCAGTAAAGCATCATTACAAATAGGAAATATCCTAATGCTACAAGTACCTACAGTATTAACAAGAACATTCTCTTTAGCACAATCTACATTTGCTTATATTCAAAGATTAGTGAGCCACAACTTAGTCCTAGGAATAATAGAAAAAAATGCGTAGTAGAGTATATAAAATATTAGAACCTAAAGCATTAAAAATTGAAAAAGAATATAAATCTGAGATTTACTAGGTATTATTTCTGAAGATATCGAAAATATGCAAAAATATATCTAAAAAAACAATATTCCCAAGTATTATCTCATTAGTATTATACGTACTTTTTCATTACAGTAATGTTTGGGTATGATATGAATTATGCACTATTAGCAACACTGTTTGGAATATTTATAATTTTTGTAGTACCATTCGCATCACTTACAATTACAAGAAAAAATTTTCAAATTATGAAAGAAGCTAAGTATAACTTATATCGTGATTTTACTAGTGCTATTTTCGGATTAAGTGATTGGATTTCTTCTAATAAAGTAAATGAATTCATGGATGACTACCAAACTAAAGAACAAAAACTTTTAAAACGTGAAAGAAAAATTAAAACATTCGTTCACTTAAGAGAAAACTTTGTTAACTTACTTGCAGGTGCCACAGCTTTCTTAATGATTTATAGTTGTTGGAATATGACAGTTAATAATATAATCGAAAATGTCTATATCGCATCATTCTGTATGATGGTATTATCGGTTCTTAGTGTAGCGGTGATGACAAGTGAAGCTGTAGCTCACATTCCAGGATATGAAGTTTCAATAAATAGAGTAAAAGAATTTTATGCTCAAGAAGATGATGAGAAAGTTGAAGTAGTAAATGCAAAAAAATTCCGAAGGAAATATTATTGACGTTAAAAAAACTTATCTTTTGAATATGAAAAAGGTAAAACTATTTTAAATAACTTATCACTTTCTATTAAAAAAGGTGAGAAAGTAGCAATATTAGGAAGAAGTGGTGTAGGGAAATCTACATTGGTGAAATTATTAACAGGTACATATACAGATTATCAAGGTGAGATTATTGTTCTTGATAAAAAACCAACCGAAACAATGTTGGGTACAGAAATTTCACTATTAAATCAAAAACCATATTTATTTGATATGACAATTAGAGAAAATCTTAAGCTTTCACTTTTAGATTCGGGAATAGAAGAAGATGAAATTGAAGATAAAAATTAATGAAAGTTTAGAAAAAGCTCAATTATCTAAGTTATTACAAAGTCTTCCTGATGGAATAGATACAAACGTATTTGAAACAGGAAGTAGGTTCTCAGGAGGAGAACGTCAACGTATTGCATTTGCTAGAAGTATTATTCAAAACAACGAATTGTTACTACTAGATGAACCGACTGTGGGATTAGATCCGAAAACAGAACATGAACTGTTAACTACAATTTTTGAATCTAGTAAAGATAAGACAATAGTTTGGATTACCCACCACCTAAACTCTATTGAATATATGGATAGAATAATCTTCATTAAAGATGGAGAAATAGAGATGGATGGAACACATAGTGAACTATACGCAACAAATGATAAGTATAAGAAATTATACGATATGGATAATATAGCGTAATAGTATTTGCAAAACTTTACAAATATAGAGCAGTTACAGGAATAAGAAAAAAACGACTAACACAGGTAAAGAGAAACGAGTTAGACCTATAAATTTTGATTGAAAAAAATGCTATAATATAACTTGTTTAAAAAGTATAAAAGTATTTGGAGGTTTTAGAATATGGAAGTAATTGCACTATTGAGAGGAGTAACACCGACAGGAAAAAAATAGAATACCTAAAAATGTCATTTTTGGTAGAGATACTTGAAAAAAAGTAGGGACTAAAAAAAGTAAAGACTTATATTCAAAGTGGTAATGTTATTTTTGGAAACAGAGTTGTCAAAAAGGGAAAACAGCAAAAGTTAATTCATGACACAATAGCAAAAGAAATAGGAGCAGATTTAAGTGTCATTATAAAAGAAAAAAATCAATTACAGATAGCTATTGAGGAAAAATCCGTTTAATGAAAAATTATGATTTTTTTCAAGAATACATTTAGTATTCACTAACGATAGTATGGGAGAAGATGAACTAAAAAAACTGGAAAAATAAAGACTTTGGAGATGAAAAAGTTTATTATTGGTTCTGAATGTTTATATTTGTATCTTCCAAGAGGTGCAAGTCCCAAAAAGATTGAATACTAATTATCTTGAAAAAAACAGCTTTCAATAACTATGACAATGAGGAAATTAAATGTTGTTGAACATTTAGTCGAATTATGTAAGAAATAGGAATAAACACCAGCTTATTGAAGTAACAATTAAACATAACTAATACAAGAACAGTAAATCAAAAAAAGGTTTACTGTTTTTTTCTGGGTCTATAATAAATACGGTTGATAATAAATATTAGCCGTATTTATTATAGACCCAGAACCTTTGTGAGGGTGACTCGACAAAACTGATTTCTCAGAAATCACGATTTTTTTGAGTCACTCCATTTTTTTCTTAATATTTAGTAAAAAGTTTAAAAATATGTATATAAACAAATAAGGATGTATGTTAGAATAATATGTAATAGTAATTATATCGACGTAGGAAGGATAAGGCAGTGTCAAGATTTTTTTGTGTAAAACATAATCTGAGGTTTTAAATAAAGTTAACTATTTATAATTTTATTAGTTCTTATGGCTTTTTATTTCTTAGAGTTTAATAAGATTTTTTTCGAGAGATTTTGTCAAGAATTCAAAGAAGGCTTGCCCTTGTTCTTGACAAAAATCATAGAAAAAAATCTAAACTCTAGAAGGGAATAAAAAGCTAGTATATATATATTTCTTCTATCATATTCTCTAATTCTTCTTTCGCCATACTAAAAGCCATAGTGCGATATACCTACATATTTTACGTTATATTCACATGCTGATACACAAACATATCTGTTTAGAGATTGTTCATTAGGGAATTGTTCTTTTTTTCTTAATTCCTTTTTTTAGATGTTTATTATAATTTTCTATTATATTTGTTGTATAAATACTTCTTCTTATTGATTTAGATATGCAACATAATGAGCTTATGGAAAAAGCAAATGTAAGTAGGAGTACATTTTATAAATTAAAGAATGGTGAGAATGTAACTACCGATATTTTGCTCAGAATTTGTGATGCATTGGATTGCGACATATCAGAAATTATGGAGTGTATTAAAAATGATTGAAATAATAAATGGAGAATGCATAGAAGAATTGAGGAAGTTAGACTCATCTACGGTTGATTTAATTATTACAGATCCTCCATATAATATTGCGAATTTCATGAACGGGAGAGATACAAATTTACAAAAAATGCGTTCTAATTTTTTTGGTGCTGCTGGTTGGGATGATTTAGATTTTAATGATTGGAAAGATCATATGAGATTGTTTTTTTAAAGAATCAAGTAGGATACTTAAGAATGGTGCTTCCATGATAGTTTTTTTATGTCAATATTAAGGGTTGAAACTCTTGTTGAAATAGCAAAATAAATTTGGTTTTTTTATTATAAAACCACTGGAATTTGGCACAAAAACAAATCCAATGCCTAGAAATATGAATTTACATTTTGTTAATTCAAATGAGTGCTGGATATATTTTACTTATAAAACAAAAACAAGAACATTCAATAATAAAGGTAAATTGGTTCTAGACTATATTGAAACATCTGTCACGACTGCTAGGGAAAAAGAAATTAGGTAAACATCCAACACAAAAAGCAAATTATATTATTCGAACATTTTATAAGATTGCTTTTCAAATGAGGGCGATTTAGTAGTGGATCCATTTCTAGGAAGCGGTTCTTCTGCAATTGCAAGCTATAGATTAAATAGAAATTTTATCGGTGTTGAATTAGAAGAAAAAAATATGCTAAATTAGCGAATATGAGGGTAGAAGATGAAAAAGACAAGTTATTGATTTGTTTTCTGGAGTTGGTGGACTATCTAAAGGATTTTTCGACTCAGGATTTGAAATTGTTTTAGCAAATGAAGTTGACTATTCTATAGCTAATTCTTATAAAAAAATTATCCTAAAGTGAAAATGATTAATGAAGATATTTCAAAATTAGATATTGATGATGTTTTTTTAATGAGTATAAAAAAATATAGACGTAATTGTTGGGGGACCACCTTGTCAAGGATTTTTCTCAAAAAGGGAAAAAAGAAAAAAATAATGGATGATCCACGTAATTATTTATTTAAATATTTTTTTTGAGGTAGTTAGTGTTGTTAGACCGAAGTATTTTGTGCTAGAAAATGTACCCAACATATTAACTGCAAATAACGGACATTTTAAAGACGAAATTTATAGCTTATGTTCCAGTAATGGTTACACGCTATGATGATACCCTAGTAAGGAAGATTATCCAGAATGTTAGTGTTTATGATGACCACTTTGTAATATGCTTTAAATCTGGAATTGAAATGGAAGTATGATTTAATACTAATATAAACCGTCAATTAAGAGTTAGATTCTCTTGATTGGCGGTTTTTGCATTGACTTTTACATGATTTATACATGTGATATTATCAAAAATGTTGTTTTTATAAGGTTATTGATAAGGAGTTGACCACATGAGTGATGTAATAAGCTGTTAGATGAAGCTATTAAAGAAACCGAAAAACTTGTACGAAGGAGAAGTCTTTATTTTTAAGGAATTGTTTAAAGGATATGTATGGAACAGGATACCGAGAAAGGACTGTACTAATGTCTTAGTAGATGTTTTTGAGATATTTTAAATAATATAAAAACACTTGAATAAATGTTCATATAACTATTGACACAAGAGAAAAAAATAATAATATAATAAACATACAACGTATGAATGTTTGTTCAAGTAATCGGATGAAATGATTTAAAAAGAGGTGATAATATGACTAAAAAATTTAATTCAATTGAAAGATGTGACTGCAATGTAATTCATGAGGATATTGTAAATCAAGTTAGAGATAAAATGCCTCAAGAAGAAAGCCTTTATGATCTAGCAGAATTATTTAAAGTATTTGGAGACTCAACACGAATCAGGATATTATGGGCTTTACATGAAGTTGAAATGTGTGTTTGTGATATCGCTGTATTACTTAACATGACACAATCAGCAATTTCCCATCAGCTGAGAGTCTTAAAACAAGCTAATTTAGTGAAAAACAGAAAAGAAGGCAAAGTAGTATATTATTCATTAGTTGATGATCATATAAGAGAAATATTTGACCAAGGTCTAATTCATATCAACGAGAAGTAGTAATGCGGTAGAATAGAATATTTTTTTGAAGATATTTGGGCATATATTTAAGTCTTCATTTCAAATGAGCAATGCTTCAAGAAAAATTTGAAAAAGACTTGTAGTATTCAAAAATAAAAATTACAAATAATATTTAGGAGGATTTAATAATGAAAAAAGAAATTTATACTTGAAGGTTTAGATTGTGCAAATTGCGCGGCAAAAAAATGGAAAAAGGTTATTAATGAGCTTGATGGAGTGAAAGAAGCTACTGTTAACTTTATGACCACAAAACTCGTTATTGATGGTGAGGGATGAAAAAAATGCCAACAATAATAGCAGAGGCCGAAAAAAATAGTTAAAAAAATCGAACCCGATACAACTATGAAAAAAAGGCTTAAAGGAGGCTATTTAGTATGACAAAAACGACTATGGCGAATAATTATTGGTGCAGCCGTGTTAGCTACAGCAGTATTGCTTAGTTTAAATAACGAATGGTTACAGATTGCTCTCTTTATAATAAGTTACATTATTGTAGGTGGAGATGTTGTAAAAAGAGCTGTAAAAAAATATTTTTTTAAAGGTCAAGTTTTTCGATGAAAAATTTTTTTTAATGAGTATTGCAACAATTGGTGCATTTTTTTATTGGTGAGTATCCTGAAGGTGTTGCAGTTATGCTGTTTTATCAAGTTGGAGAACTGTTTCAAAGCTATGCAGTTGGCAAGTCGAGAAAGTCAATTGCAAGCCTTATGGATATTCGACCAGATTATGCAAATGTTAAAAAAGGTGATGAACTTGTCAAAGTTGACCCGGATGAAGTACAAATTGGAGATATTATTTTAATTAAAGCAGGAGAAAAAAATTCCTCTTGATAGCAAGGTAATTGAGGGAAGTTCAATGATTGATACATCGGCGCTAACAGGCGAATCTGTTCCTCGTGAAGTAGAAGTTGGAAGTGATATCCTAAGTGGGTGCATCAACATTAATGGGGTTATTACAGCAGAGGTTACCAAGGAATTTGGAGAATCTACTGTAAGTAAAATTCTTGATTTAGTTGAAAATGCAAGTAGTAAAAAATCCAATTCAGAACAATTTATTACGAAGTTTGCGAGATATTATACACCGGTTGTGGTTATAATTGCAGTTTTTTTCTAGCTATTATACCACCTCTTGTTATAGACGGGGCGACTTTTAGTGATTGGATATATAGAGCACTAGCATTCCTTGTGGTATCCTGTCCGTGTGCTTTAGTTATTTCAATTCCTTTGAGTTTCTTCGGTGGAATAGGTGGAGCCTCAAAAAAAGGTGTTTTAGTCAAGGGTAGTAATTATTTAGAAGCATTAGCAGAAACTGAAATTGTTGTTTTTGATAAAACTGGAACACTAACGAAAGGTGTATTTAATGTACAGGAAATTCATCCAGAAGGAGTTTCCAAAGAAGAGCTACTAGAATTAACTGCACATGCGGAAAGCTATTCCAATCATCCGATTTCATTTTCACTGAGACGTGCATATAGCAAAGAAATAGACAATGGACGTATTTCAGATGTAGAAGAGATATCAGGTCATGGTGTTATTGCAACAGTAGATGGCAAAAAGGTTATGGTAGGAAACATCAAACTTATGAAAATGATGGATATCCCTTATTTCAAGGGAGAGCTGATCGGTACTATTGTACATGTTGCTGTTAATAACAAATATATAGGTTACATTGTAATTGCCGATGAGGTAAAGGAAGATTCAGCACAAGCAATCAAGGAACTTAAGGCAGCTAATATTAAACAAACAGTTATGTTGACAGGTGATAATAAAAAGTATTGGTTCAAAAAGTTGCTAAAGAGCTTGGTCTTGATAAGATTTATGCAGAACTGTTGCCAGCAGACAAAGTTGAAAAAAACTAGAAGAATTATTTTTCGCAAAAAAATCTAAAAAAAGGTAAACTTGCCTTTGTTGGTGACGGAATCAATGATGCACCTGTATTAGCTCGTGCAGACATTGGAATAGCAATGGGTGGTTTAGGTTCTGATGCGGCCATTGAAGCTGCTGATGTTGTAATTATGACTGATGAGCCATCGAAAATTGCTACTACAATGAAGATTTCTAAAAAGACACTAAAAAAATTGCACATCAAAAACATAGTATTTGCGATTGGAATAAAAAAATAATTGTTCTTATTTTTGAGTGCTTTTGGAATAACTACTATGTGGGCAGCTATATTTGCAGATGTAGGTGTAACTATCATCGCAGTATTAAATGCTTTTAGAGCTTTGAATGTAAAGAATCTATAAACTATTTTTCATATTCACTCCTTGAATGATACCGATAATTGACGATACAATCAAGGGGTATTTTTTAATTTAAAAACTATAAATGAAAAATTGGTTGGGATTTACCTTTGAATTAAATGGTTTTAAAGATATGGAGGTTATGTAATTGAAAGTTATTGATGAATGTTGCTGTGAATGTATCACACAAAAATTTAAATAGAACAAAGGAGAGTTGCCCTGTCTGTAATAATGAAGGAGTAACAATTAGTAGGATAACCGTTGAACACATGGTGACAGATGGTTATCGTAATGCCGTTGATGGAGATCAATATAAGATATGCATGAATGAGGACTGCGACGTTATTTACTATAACTTAGATAAAGAAATAAAAATTCTTAAAAAGACCAAGTTAGGGTTCCTATCTGGTTTAAGAAAGATGCAGATCCTAAGTATGCTTGTTATTGCAGCAAAGTCACAGAAGATCAGGTAATTGAAGCAGTTGTAAAGCATGGTGCGAAAACCGTTAAAGAAGTAAATGCCATAACTGGAGCAATGAAAAATTCGCTTTGTAAGGAAAACAATCCTTTGGGGGTATGTTGTCATAAGATTATTCAGGAAGCCATTGATAAGGGATTAACCATGAAATGATTTGAGTTGATATGTTCTCACGAACAGACAAAACCGTTGATATCTTCCCACAAACGAGAGCCAATGTTGGATATGTTTCCGACTACAAGTGTGGATATGTTCCCCTTAAACCATAGGGGTTGAGAGGAGTAACACCAACAGGAAAAAATAGAATACCTAAAATGTCATTTTTGGTAGAGATACTTGAAAAAGTAGGACTAAAAAAAGTAAAGACTTATATTCAAAGTGGTAATGTTATTTTGGAAACAGAGTTGTCAAAAGGGAAAACAGCAAAGTTAATTCATGACACAATAGCTAAAAGAAATAGGAGCAGATTTAAGTGTCATTATAAAAAGAAAAAAATCAATTACAGATAGCTATTGAGGAAAAATCCGTTTAATGAAAAATTATGATTTTTCAAGAATACATTTAGTATTCACTAACGATAGTATGGGAGAAGATGAACTAAAAAAACTGGAAAAATAAAGACTTTGGAGATGAAAAAGTTTATTATTGGTTCTGAATGTTTATATATGTATCTTCCAAGAGATGCAAGTCCCAAAAAGATTGAATACTAATTATCTTGAAAAAAACAGCTTTCAATAACCATGACAACGAGGAAATTAAATGTTGTTGAACATTTAGTCGAATTATGTAAGAAATAGGAATAAACACCAGCTTATTGAAGTAACAATTAAACATAACTAATACAAGAACAGTAAATCAAAAAAAGGTTTACTGTTTTTTCGGGTCTATAATAAATACGGTTGATAATAAATATCAGCCGTATTATTAAGGGCTTTAGCCAGTTGAGGAGGCGAAGTCTCCGAAACAAAAAACCACCCGCTATGCGGGTGTGAGACAAAAGTTAAACAATTGAAAAATCATCCTTTCTTGATAAAATAAGAGTAGTTCAAGCTCTAAAATAAAGAAAGGATGATTTTTATAATGGCAAATAAACATAATAGTTTATAGCATACAAAGTGGTTATGTAAATACCATATTGTATTTACACCTAAGTATAGACGAAAAATAGAATTTAATCAATACAAACGAGATATAGTAGATATAATAAAAAGGTTATGTAAGTATAAAGGAGTGGAAATAATAGAAGGACATATAATGCCAGATCATATACATTTGCTACTATCAATACCGCCAAAATATAGTGTATCAAGTTTTATGGGATATCTGAAAGGAAAAAGTTCATTAATGATATTTGATATGCATTCAAACTTGAAATACAGATACGGAAATAGAAAGTTTTGGGCAGAAGGATACTATGTAAGTACTGTAGGATTGAATGAAAGTACAATAAGAAAATATATCAGAGAACAAGAATCGCATGATATTGCGATAGACAAACTGACAACAAAAAGAATATAAAAAAATCCATTTGGAGATAAGAAAAAAATAGATAAACCCGTTTAACGGGTAGCGGGCGTTAAAAATACAATAGGGCTTGAACGAATGTGAAAGCCAGCGCCTTGAGGTGCGTGTTGGTAACAAAGGGTTATACCCGAAGAGAAAACCACCCCTTTTCAGGGGTGGTCATTATTATGGCAGTGTCAAGATTTTTGTGTAAACACAATCTGATGTTTTAAATAAAGTTAACTATTTATAATTTTATTAGTTCTTATGGCTTTTATTCCTTAGAGTTTAATAAGATTTTTTTCAAGAGATTTTGTCAAGAATTCAAAGAAGGCTTGCCCTTGTTCTTGCCAAAATCATAGAAAAATTTAAACTCTAGAAGGGAATAAAAGCTAGTTTATATATATTTCTTCTATCATATTCTCTAATTCTTCTTTCGCCATACTAAAGTCATAGTGCGATATACCTACATATTTTTACGTTATATTCACATGCTGATACACAAACATATCTGTTTAGAGATTGTTCATTAGGGGAATTGTTTTTTTTCTTTATCCCTTTTTAAATGTTTATTATAATTTTCTATTATATTTGTTGTATAAATACTTCTTCTTATTGATTTTGGAAATAAATAATATGTAAATAGACAATCTCTAATATCTAATAGACTATTTATTACTTTTGGGTATTTTTCTTTGTATTTATCTATAAATAATGCTAGATTCTTTTCTTCCTCGTCTTTTGCCGATGCTTGATATACTACTTTTAAATCTTCTGATATTTCCGCTTTATCTTTTGATCTTACTTTTAGTAAAATATTTCTTATTACATGTGTCCAACACGTTTGATACTTTGCTTTTAGGAAATGCTTCTTCAAGCTTTTCTTTTATTCCTTTTAATCCATCTGTGACAAACAATAATACTCTATTTAAGCCTCTTTTCTTAAGATCTTCTAACATATCTTTGTAGTTTTCTGGTGATTCTGTTGGAAATAATTCATATGATAGGATTTCTTTTTCTCCGCTTATTGTTATTCCTATTAATATATGTAGCGCTTCTTTTCCTACTGTTCCCCTTTTTACACTAATATATGTTGAATCTGCATATACTACCGCATAATCTTTTGTTATTTTTCTTGAATGATATTCTTTAACTTTTTCATCTAATTGTTTAGTTATAACGCTTATTGTTTGTGGTGAATAATAGTGTCCATACAATTGTTCCACAATTTTACCTATTTCTCTTGTAGTCATACCTCTTTTATACAGTAATATTATTGTTTCTTCTAAATTTTGTGTGTTTCTTTTATATGGTACTAGGGTTTGAGGTGTAAATTCACTATTTCTATCTCTTGGGACTTTTATTGACAGTTTCCCATACTCACTATATATTGTTTTTGAATAACTTCCATTCCTTGAATTTCCTGTATTATATCCTTCTACAGAATGTTTTTCATAATTTAGAAATCCCGTAAGTTTGGCTTCTAATACTGTGTTTATAGCTTTTTCTACTTCAGCTCTAAATATTTCTGAAATATCTTCTCCTTTTAGTAGTGCATTTACTAATTTTGTGTTATGAGAGATTCCTTTCGTAATGAGTTGTGGTTAACTTTATTTTACACCTAGGAGTCTCTTTTTTCTATGTCTTTTTTTTCAACTTCTCTTGACTTTTCTGTTTACACAAAAGATTATACACTATCAGTTATTCTTTTTATTTTACATTGTATTATAATATTGACTTTAAAGTGGATATTTGATAAAATATGAATGAATAAAAATAAATATTCATTCATTAAGAGGGAGGTGGTTATAATGGATAAAAAAAAGATTTTAAAAGAAGCGGCATATGAGGTATTTTCTAAAAAAGGGTACAAAGCAACGTCAATTTCAGAAATAACAAAACACGCAAAAATGGCAGTAGGTTCTTTCTATAACTTTTATGATAGTAAAGAAACAATTTTTTTAGATACCTATATAGAAGAAAATAATCGTATTCGACAACTGATGATAAACAATATCGATTGGGAAGGTGATGTAGTTAAGCTAACAGAACAACTTTTTGGTCAATCAAGAAGTTTAATATCAACTAATAAGATTTTATCAGAGTGGTACAATCCTGCTATTTCTAGTGAATTACACAACTATTATTCATCAGAAGAAGGTAAGGCATCTAATCAATTCTATAAATTTTTTTAGTTGAAAATTTTATAAATCGATTGCAAACAGAAGGGTATTCTCAAGAAAAGATTCAAGAGATTTTTGAAAAATTTATACTCTTTTTTTAACTATATAGATATGAACGTTACGGAAAAAAAGATATTCCTAATGTTAGTGAAACAACAGAAAGATTAGCAATTTATTTTTGTAAAAAGGATTATTTAGTGGGGAGCAACAAAAGTTCTAAATTCACATGAGAATACATAGATAGTGGCTTATTGATATTTATTTTCGCTTTATAAATGCTTTTAGATATCTAATAAATTAATGCGGCAAGTGACTCGACAAAAATCGTGTTTCTTAAGAAAATTTCGATATATGAGTCACTATCTTTTAAAACAAAAAAATGAATGAATTTTTAGAAAAATATTCATTATAAAAAAATTGTATTTTTAAATAGAGTTACAAATTTAGTTAATATTACTGTATCTTATGCTACATCATATTAACTATAATTTTTAAGAAAGAGGAAGAAAATGAAAAGAGGTAGAAAAAAATGTTAACTATTATTTTTTTATTATAGCGGCGATTCTGGTAGTAATAATGTCTGGAATATTCGTATTTCTTGGACGTAGTCAAACTATATCTGTGAAATCAATAGATAATGTAAGTGATAATCTTTATGTGTTTCGATTTGAAAAGCCAAATAATATGAGTTGGAATGCAGGTTCATATATAAAAGTTACAGTTCCTAATATTGAAGATAAAAAGGAAAATAACCGTTGGCTTACTATTGCATCTAATCCAGATGAAAATGAGATTGTTCTTTTGACTCGAAATAGTGGAAGTAAGTTTAAACAAGAACTAACTAATTTAAAAATTGGTGAAAAAGTTGACGTTAGTTGGTTAGATAAAAACTTAGAGGTTGTAGATGGTCAAGAACCTATTGTGTGTTTTGCATCTGATGTTGGTATTGCAGCGATTAGACCAATTATTAAAGAATGGAGTTCTAAACGTTCGATTATACTAAATCATTTAGATAATGGGGTAAGGGTCTTTAATAAAGAGTTGACAGAGTTATCTAATAAAGGACAAGATTTTACTTATGAAACTAGTGGAAGTATAGAACAAAGTCAAGATAAACTTAAAAAGGTAGTAGATAAGTATGGAAATAGAGCAATATATCTTTTATCAGGCAAACCAGATGATGTTGAGACTATGAAAAATTTTCTAGAATCCGCTGGAATAAGTAAGGAAAAAATAAAAATGGATAGTTTTAAAGGATTAAAATAACGATTTTTGATATGAAGCTCTTTTATTGAACAAATCAGTAGAAAGAGCTTCATATCTTTTGCATTATAAATTTAATATGTTTTGATATCTATTTATAAGATTAAAAAGACTATTCCAAAAATTTTTTTGTATTTTCATTGAAAACTTTCTCTTTTAATATTCATTTATATTTATGTTATAATAAGAGAGTTAATGTAAAAAATTAAATGAGTCTAAAAAAATAGGACACAAAAATTTGAGTTTTTACAATGAATAATAAAAATTTGATTGTATAGAAACATTTGAGGTAATATATGCAAAAGAAAAAAACAAAAATAGTAATACAAGGAGCAAGAGAAAATAATCTAAAAAATATAGATTTAGAAATTCCACGTGATCAGTTTGTTGTTATTACTGGATTAAGTGGTAGTGGAAAAAGTTCGCTAGCTTTTGATACTATATATGCAGAAGGACAACGTCGTTATGTAGAAAGTCTTAGCGCCTATGCGAGACAATTCCTTGGTAATTTAGAAAAACCAGATGTTGATCTTATAGAAGGTTTATCACCAGCTATATCAATAAATCAAAAAACAACATCGAAAAATCCAAGGTCGACAGTTGCGACAGTAACGGAAATTTACGATTACTTACGTTTGCTTTATGCAAGAATAGGAGAAATTTATTGTCCAAATCATCATGAGAAGATAGAAAGTAGTTCAATAAGTCAAATCGTAGATGCGATTATGCAGATGCCAGAACGTAGTAGAATACAAATCGTAGCACCTATCGTAAAAGATAAAAAAGGTACACACAAAAAATTAATAGATAAATTAATTAAAGACGGATACATTCGATTCAAAATAGATGGTGAGCTATATGAAGTGGGTGATCTTCCAGAATTAGATAAAAATAAAAAACACTCTATTAGCGTAATTATTGATAGAATAGTAATCAAAGAAAGGATTGAAACGCGTTTAGCTGATTCATTAGAAACGTCATTAAACCTTTCTAATAATGATTTAGTAGAAATAGATGATGTTAAAGAAGAAACTACACAGTTATTTTCAACAAAAATATAGCTGTAAACATTGTGATTTCACATTAGGTGATTTAGAACCACGTATCTTTTCATTTAACAATCCTCAAGGAGCATGTCCTGAGTGTGATGGATTAGGGATGCATGAAACCGTTGATATTAATAAAATAATTGATAAAAGATTTATCAATAAATGAAGGTGCAATTTTAGTTTATAATAATGCAACATCTACATATTATCCAAGTCTAATAAAATGTTCATGTGAACACTTTGGAATAGATATGGATACTCCGTTTAAAGATTTGAAAAATGAACAACAACAAATTATATTATACGGAAACGATCAAGAAGAAATTACTCATAAGTATATTAATGATGAAGGTATTATGCGTTCACGTATAGTATATTTTGAAGGTGTAGCCAATAACATACTTAGACGTTATAAATCAGGAATGACTAGAGCGACGAGAGAAGCTATGGCTAAGTACATCAAAGAAGATTCATGTCGTAGTTGTAAAGGTCAACGCTTAAAACCGGAAATACTGTCAGTATATGTAGCTGGAAAAAACATCGCAGAAATTTGTGAAATGTCTATTAAAGATAGTTATGAATTTTTCCAAGATATAAAATTAAGTGAAAAAGATTATGCAATAGCAAAACTAGTACTTAAAGAAATTAAAGCTAGATTACAATTTTTAAATGATGTTGGGCTGGATTATCTAACTTTAGATAGATCATCGGGAACATTATCAGGAGGAGAAGCTCAGCGTATTCGTTTAGCAACTCAGATTGGTTCGAAACTGATGGGGGTTACTTACATACTTGATGAGCCGTCAATTGGGTTACACCAAAGAGATAATGAAAAACTAATTAATACTATGTTATCTATGAGAGATATAGGGAATACAGTATTAGTAGTTGAACATGATGAAGATACGATGATGGCTTGTGACTATATTGTTGATATTGGTCCTAAAGCTGGTGAACACGGTGGACAAGTAGTGGCGGTTGGAACACCAGAAGAGATTATGGCTAATGAAAATTCCATAACAGGAGCATACTTATCTGGTCGTAAAAAAATACCAGTACCGACTGAAAGAAGAGGAGGTAATGGAGAAAATATTGTTATTAAAAAAGCTAGAAAAAACAATCTTAAAGATGTTAATGTGAAATTTCCACTTGGAAAATTTATAGGAGTTACTGGAGTTTCAGGTAGTGGAAAATCAACTCTTGTTAATGAGATACTATTTAATTCTGTGAAGAATGTTCTTAATAAAGAGGAAATCGATACAACTGTAGTCAAATCTGTAGATGGAATTGATGGAAATATCGATAAAATTATTGACATCGATCAAAGTCCAATCGGAAGAACTCCACGAAGTAATCCGGCAACTTATACTGGCGTATTCGATGATATACGAGATTTATACGCTAGTACAAATGAAGCAAAACTACGAGGATACAAAAAAGGACGTTTTAGTTTTAACGTTAAAGGTGGTCGTTGCGAAGCTTGTAGTGGTGATGGAATATTAAAAATAGAAATGCACTTCTTACCAGATGTTTACGTACCGTGTGAAGTATGTAAAGGAAAACGATACAATAGAGAGACTTTGGAAGTTAAATATAAAGGTAAGAGTATAAGTGATGTCTTAGATATGACTATTAAAGAAGCGTACGAATTTTTTGAGAATATTCCTAAGATAAAAAATAAACTAGAAACATTAGTACATGTAGGACTTGATTACATACGATTAGGTCAAAGTGCAACAACCTTATCAGGAGGAGAAGCTCAAAGGGTTAAACTGGCGAGTGAACTTTATAAGAAATCTACAGGTAAAACACTTTATATTCTAGATGAGCCAACAACAGGTTTACATATTGATGATATAAGTAGATTAATAAAAATTATCGATAAATTAGTTGATGGTGGTAATACTGTAGTAGTGATTGAACACAATCTAGATGTTATTAAGTGCTGTGATCATCTGATTGATTTAGGTCCAGAAGGTGGAGTTGGAGGAGGTACAATTCTTGCAGAATGTACCCCAGAAAAATTAATAGAAAAATAATGAAAGCTATACAGGACAGTTTCTGAAAAAAACTTTTAAAAATAAAAAAACACATTAAATAAAAATAAGTCTAAAAATTATCAAATATTAAAAAAATATTTTTAAAATATTTTTTTATCTTATGGAAAACCTTTTACTAATGAGGTTTCAAGATAAAATATATAAAATGAACACATGATTATACAAATTTTGAGGTTGTTTTACGAGTTTAACTGTGGTAAAAATATAAATATACAACTAAAGCGCTTGTAAGACTTACCATACATTCGGGCCTAACACTTTTTTTGAACGGGAACGAAAATCGCTTATCAGTATAAAAATGCTTCCTTTGAGAAGACTTTAGAAAGTAAGGCTATCGTACCCACCTGATTATATCAGGACCAATTCAGGTAAGAATCTACGGCGTTTTGGTTTTTTTAGACTGGTTATAAGTGTTACCAGTCTTTTTTTATTATTTGATTTTTAGAAGAATATGGAGAAAGAAATGTTACATCAATTTTCAAGAAATGAATTAGTAATAGGAACAGAAGGTTTAGAATTATTAAAAAAATAAAAAGAGTAGGAATACTAGGTGTAGGAGGCGTAGGATCTTTTGCTGCTGAATCATTAGCTCGTTCAGGGGTTGGTTCATTAGTTTTTAATGGATAAAGATGATATTGATATTACGAATGTAAATAGACAAATTCACGCTACAACTGAAAACTGTTGGATGTAGTAAAGTAGAAGAGATGAAAAAACGAATTTTGGCTATTAATCCTGAATGTGAAGTAATAGCTATTCAAGATTTCTATACAGAAGATACTTATCCAATATTTTATGAGAAACCATTAGATTTTGTTATAGATGCTTGTGATACAGTAACTTTTAAAATACATTTAATAAAATATTGTTTAGCTAATAATATACCAGTAATTAGTGTAATGGGTTCTGCGAATAAAATCGATCCAACTAAATTCCAAATTGCAGATATTAGTAAAACTACTGTTTGTCCTTTAGCAAAAGTAATAAGAACGAAACTGAAAAAAGAGAGGATTCGTGGAAAAGTACCTGTAGTATTTTCTACAGAAAGTCCAACAATTGCTAATAAAGAATACTTAGAAAAAAATTGGAAAAACAAGATTCAGAAATACGTAAAAGCTAAGATACCACCAGCTTCTAACGCATTCTGTCCATCAGTAGCTGGTCTTATAGCAGCCAATTATGTTTATACAACTTTATTGAAAAATATAAAAATATTAACTGTTGAAAAACCTATTTAAAGAATGAAAACAACGCTAGTAATAGTGTTGTTTTATTTTTTTATCAAGGTTGACATATCAGAGTTTATGCTAATTTTTTTCTGTAAAAAAATTACACATAATTTGAAAAACAGTATTTTATATTAGTATAAAAAAAGGTTCGAAAAATTTATAATTTAATTTGATTTTTTTATAAAAAAAGGTATAATAGTTATAGATGAGAAAGGAGGATTACTTTGAAGAATAAAGGAACATTACTGGCACAAAACTTAAAAAAACTTCGAAAAATGAACAACTACTCTATGTCAACTGTAGCGGATAAACTAGAGTTATCATCTCATGGTGTTTATGCTAACTGGGAATACGGTCGAAACGAACCTAATGTAGCGACACTTGTATCTATTGCGAAACTTTATAACGTTTCAATAGACGAACTTGTGGGGTATAAAACAGAAAAAGGGGAACCAGATGAGTTGGCAGACACTCACTTTGAAGTAATTGATATGATTAAGTCACTTGATAGTGAAGATTGCAAATTAGTAGAAGAAGTTTTAAGAAGATTTAGGGGATATTCTTTTTCTAGAAATATAAATCTATAACAAACTCAAATACTTAGGCTATAGAGTTAAAATGTAGTAAATTAAATTAATAGTTTTTAGATATAGGCTAAGTAGTAATACTTAGCCTATATTTTCCTTTTCTATAGGAAATGGGGTGATAACTATTGATGTAAAGATTTTGATGAATCGTATAATTAGCGAGTCAATAGAAAAAAGAGCCAGTGATATCCATATATACCCACATATATCCGGAAATTCCTTTATAAAACTCAGAGTGAATGGACACCTGAGTAAATATGAAAAAAATATTCTAATAGGGAGTTAGAACAAATAATATCTTTGTTGAAATTTAATGCCAACATAGATATTTCAAGAAATAAAGAACCTCAAAGTGGACGTTTCGTTTATAATTATAACGAAAAAGATTATTTTTTACGCGTTTCTACATTACCTTTAAGTGAACTTAATGAAGGGTGTGTAGTGAGGATTTTTATAAATGAATTAGAGGATGTTGATTATAGTATCTTCGAAGAAGATAATCAATATATTAATAATCTTTCAAAAAGAGCCTATGGTTTAATATTATTTTCTGGACCAACAGGTAGTGGGAAATCAACATCGATGTATAAACTAGCAAATGAACTTGCTAGTAGGGATAAACAGGTTATAACTGTAGAAGATCCTGTAGAGAAGAATATACCTACTTTTAATCCAAATGCAGGTAAATGAAAAAAAGCTGGAATAAATTATGACAATGCATTAAAATCAATTTTACGATGTGATCCAGATGCTATGGTTATCGGTGAAATCAGAGATTTTAAAACTGCAAGTCAAGTAATTACTTCATCATTTTCAGGTCATTTGGTATTAAGTACAATTCACGCAGAAAATTCTATCGGTGTAATTAATCGATTAAAAGATTTAAACCTGTCATTAGAAGATATTAAGCAAACTATACTTTGTATTATTTCTCAAAGATTGGTGAACTTAACAAATGGAAAAAGAGGATTAGTAACCGAAATATTGAAGAAAGAAGATATTCATGATTATATAGATAACAATAAGATAATAGAACACTCTTTAGAGTATAAATTTCAATTAGCATGTGAGAAGGGGTTAATCACTACTGATGAAAAAAAGAAAAATGGGGATATTAAAAAAAGCTCTAGATAAAGAGAATAAAAATATATTTTTATAAAAACGTCTATATGAATTAATTAATCATGGATATATGCTTGAGGATTCTTTAGAATTTTTTTACTTATTCAATATGAAGTTGCTGATGACGAAATTAAAAAGATAAAAGAAAAAAACTCTCTAACGGAAGTAAATTATCCGATATATTGGGATATCTTGGTTATTCACAACTAATTGTTAGTAAAAATAAAATTTGCTGAAGATTATGGTCGAATAGAAGATATGTTAGTTGAAGTTGAAACATATCTAAAAAAAATTAAAAAAATACAACAAGAAAAAGGTAATAAAAAAACTCTACGATATCCACTATTTTTTTAACACTCACATTGATATGCCTAATCATGGTATTTAATGCGCTAGTAATTCCACAATTTGAGAACATCTATACTTCATCTAACATTAAGATGGATCTCCAAACACTTATATTAATCAAATCATTATATTATATTCCAAAAATTCATTTCAATTATTTTTTTACTTACCCTTATAGGGATAGGTTACATTTCTTATACAATTAAATATAAGCCCAATCTATTTTTTTAAAATCTCTTATATATATTCCTAAAAGTAAGGAACTATTCTAAACTATACTTTTTCTTACAGATTTTCTATGGAATTGAGTTTATTTCTTATGAGTGGATTTTCATTAAAAAAACAGCTTTAGAAGTCATGGTTGAAGAAGACTATGATTATTATTTAACGCACTTTTCTAAAGAAATTTTATATGAATTAGATAAGGGTATTAGCTTCGAAGATTCAATCAGGGAAAAATTAAATACTTTGATAATTCTATGAGAAAAATTTGTGAACCATGGGAAAAAAATAATGGTCTGATTGATAAAGAATTAAAAGCTATTTAGTGAACTTATGTTAGATACTTTTCTAACATCATTAGATAGAAATTTGAAAAAAACTACAACCTATATTATTTGGTATCTTAGCCGTAGTTATAGTTGGATTATACATGGTTATACTCCTACCTATATTTAATATGGCTAGCTCGCTTAAATAAGGAGGAATATATGGAAAATATTATTAAAAAGTTCAAAAATAAAGATGGCTTCACACTTATTGAGATGTTAATCGTGCTCTTCATAATCGCAATACTTCTTATTCTTATAATCCCTAATATTACTAAGAATATAGATACTGCAAAAGATAAAAGCTCTGAAGCATATGAAAAAACAGTTCAATCCCAAGTAACAGCTTATGAAATTAATGAAAAAGATAAAGATGTTACTTTCGAAAAACTAGTAGATAAACATTATTTAGATGGCCCAGCAGATAAAGCTAGTACAGCACCAAATGGTAAAAAAATAGTAATAGCCAATGGTAAAGCAACATTACAAAAATAACGGGGCGTTTTCTTTAGTAGAGATGCTAGCGGTACTTTTAATAGTAAGTATTATAGTAATCATATTATCTAGAATATCTGTAAATACCTATGAAAAATACCAGGAAAGGTTAGCAGTTAATGAACTTGTTTCTGAAATATACAACGTCCAAACAAGAAGTTTAAATGAAAGAAGAACATTCATTTGCTTTTATATGGATGATGAAGAATTTGATACTTTTTATGATGATCATGAGCATTGGAAAAAAATAAAAAGGGTAGGGAAACCAAAATTAGGATCAGGATCAGTGACCTTTGAATATAGGAAAGGAAATTTAGTGTCAAAAGCAAATACTGTAGATGTACAGTTTGATAATAGTAAGTATAGAATAATTGCTCATTTAGACACTGGATATATAACACTCGATGAAATCTAATAAGAGAGCTTTCACATTTGTAGAAATGATAGGGGCATTGCTTATTTGCTCATTATTATTCGTGTTTTTGATTCCTAATATGGTACGCCAATACTCAAACTTAAATAAAATCGAAAAAGAATTAGAAATGAAGGAAATATTATATGAAGAAATATGTAGTCATTATAAAGACCATGTCTTCACAACGACACGAGGTGATTATTACATAAGTGTGGATGAAAAATCAGCGAGAATAGAGGATGAACATACGGGTGAAAAAGTTAGCTATAGTTAAAGACAAAAAAGCATTTACTTTACTGGAACTCACAGTATCCTTATTTCTATTAATTATTTTAACTTTACTACTTATGTTAATCATACAAACTACAATGACTACCTCAAAGAGATTTCTAGATTATTCAAATTATGAATATGCTTTTAGCTCATAAAAAGATATTAGAAACGTATAATAATAGCGCTAAGGTCTATCAAGAAAGTAATTACATCTTAATGAAAAGTAAAGATGATGTCGAAGACGTAAGGATTAACTTTAGAGGTGGTAGGATATATATAGATAAATTCAAAGATTCTAATAATTTTGCCGGATATATTCTTGTCTTGAAAAATATGAAAGGCTACTCTTTATCTCAAGATAATGACATTATACATGTCTCAATTGTCGATAAAAGTGATCACAAACGAGAGATGTTCTTACGAGTTAAAGATGAGAAAACCGATAAAGAGAAAGAAAAAGAGGAAAAGGCAAAAGAGGAGAAAGAGAAAGAAGATAAAGAAGAACATGACGAACACAATAAGGAAGGTGAGTAGATTATGAATTCAAAAAAGAAATATAAAAGAGCCAATGCCATAGTTGCCTCACTACTTGTAACGCTGTTGGTAATAACAGTTTTGTTCAGCATAATAGGAATATACATAAATAAAATGTATAGTTTAAAAAATTTAAATGATTATTATGATAAAAAAATAGTACAGCAACTTCAAGAAAATAGTAAATCTAAATAATATGTAGGCATCCTAATCTCAAATGGTGAGGTTAGGATGTTTTATAATTAAGTTGATAAAGTCGAATGCACACTTTTTTTTAATTTATGCCTTTTGGCTCAATCCCTACAATAAGTAAAAATAGAAAAAAATAAGTTATTTGTTGCTTTGTTTAAGTAAATAGTTTAAAAATATTATTATATTGTCAAAAAAATTTAAAAATTAAATTTTAAGGAGATTTTTAATGGGTAAAAAAATTATTATTAGGCCTAGTGGGTGCTGGAGCACTAGCAGCTACTGTATTCCACAAAAAAAGAAAAATTTTAGTACAGAAGAGCGTGCAAAAGTAGAAGAAGCTAAAAAAAGTATTTAGAAGAAAAAAAGGTTATGTTGTAACGGAAAAAAATCTAAATTTCCTGTTGGAGGTTTAAACATACTTTCAGTTTCTTCATTACCAATGTATTATAAAGCTGCAAAGACTGTAGCTAAATTTATTCTATAAGATTATGTTTATACCAGAAAAAAACTATTCTTTCTACGAAGAAAATCCTAAAGGAAAAATTAACATTAAAAAAATTTTGTAAAAAGAAATGTATTATCGACTTATGTATGATGAAATATCATTACTATCTGCAAATTTAAGTTATTATTTCATTTTATCGTTATTTCCTATGTTAATCGTAGCGTTGGCATTAACTCCATACTTTAAAATTGACCAACAATTTCTATTAGAGAAGATTCAAAAATTTTGCCCCTCGGAGATTTAGGTAACTATCTTTTGATATGATTTCTGAAGTATTAAATAATAAGAATAATACAATTATCACCGTGGGTATTGTATTTACTTTATGGTCAGCGTCTAGTGGTATTTATGGGATAATTATTGCCTTTAATAATGCCTTTAGAGTTCGAGATGGAAGAATATGGATAGTAACAAAAATTAATTAGTGTAGTAATTACAGCGTTGTTTTTTTAGTAGGAATGTTCGTAGTTCTTGCACTAGTCGTATTTGGAAAACAACTTACATACTTATTATTTCATAAATTTAATCTAGATGAAGGTTTTTTTATAATTTGTGGTCAATTTTTAAATTATAGTTTCCCGATACTATTTACATTTTTCGTATTTGTATTTTTTTATATAATGGGACCGAATTTAAAATTAAAAAGCTATTAGTATTTTTACCGGGATCTATATTTGCCACAGTTTCTCGGACTTTAGTAAGTAGATTATTTGGATACTATATAGATCATTTTTTTCTAGCTATATTAAAACATATGGAACAATCGGAGCATTTATGGCGTTTATCATCTGGTTATACATTACAGGATATATATTAATTATCGGTGCAGAAATAAATGCGATATTCCATAATTATAAAGTAGAACATAGAGTATTTGAAGAAACACATACTACTGAATAAAAAAATAAATAGATAAAAAAATATAACAGACAAGTACAACCATTGTTATGTACTTGTCTTTATTTATGAAAAAAATTATTATAATGTACTTTAATTGCTAAATATTTGATGTAGTTAGTATACAATAGAAGTGCATAATTATATTAAAAGTTAGCGTTTTATAGTATAATAATAGTTAATAAATTTTGAATTTTGATTATAGATTGTGAGGAACTAAACCATGAAAAAAGAAATATATTTAGCGGGTGGATGTTTCTGGGGAGTAGAAGGTTACTTTGCACAACTTGATGGAGTTTTATCTACAAAAAGTTGGATATAGTAACGGTCAAACTGCAGAAACTACTTATCAAAAACATAAAAATCAACAGATCATGCAGAAGTAATTTACTTAACATATGATAATTCAGTATTACCATTAAATGATGTATTTCGTCATTATTTCAGAATTATTGATCCAGTAAGTGTTAATAAACAAGGTGGAGACAGAGGTCGTCAATATAGAACGGGTATTTACTACGTAGATGAAGAAACAAGAGACGAAGCTGTTAAGTTTATAGAAGAACTTCAAAAAAATTATACTAAGAAAAATTGCTGTAGAAGTAGAAGCGGTAAATAACTATATTGATGCTGAAGAATATCACCAAAAAAATACTTAGAAAAAAATCCTACAGGGTACTGTCATGTAGACTTAAGTTTAGCGAAAAAAAGCTTATAATTTATTAAAATAAGTTTGAAATAATTACTAAAAAAAGGTAAAAATATAAGTAAGTATAAATAATAAATAAGGAGTTAGAAAATGACAAATATTTTTAATTTTTTTGGACACAAAAAAATCCAGATACTGATACAATTTGTTCAAGTATCGTATATAATAATTTAAAAAGACTTCAAGGAATGGATACTGAAGCGGTAAGACTTGGAGAAATTAACGATGAAACAAAATATGCACTTGAGTATTTCAACGTACGTTTACCACGTTTAGTTGAGGAAGTAGTAGAAGGGCAACATGTTATTTTAGTTGACCACAATGAGTTCCAACAATCAGCTAATGGAATTGAAAAAGCAGTTATCCGTGAAGTAATCGATCACCACCGTATCGCGAACTTTGAAACTGCTGGGCCATTATATTACCGTGCTGAACCACTAGGATGTACAGCTACAATCTTGAAAAAAATCTATGAAGAACAAAGTGTTCACATCGATAAACAAATGGCAGGATTAATGTTATCAGCAATTATTTCTGACTCATTATTATTCAAATCACCAACATGTACTTTACGTGATAAAATAGCAGCAGAAGAATTAGCAGCTATCGCTGAAGTAAATATTGAAGAATATGGTTTAGCAATGCTTAAAGCTGGAGCTTCAACAACTGACAAAACTGCTGAAACATTAATTTCATTAGATGCTAAAGAGTTTGTTTTAGGTGCAGATAAACTTGTAGTAGCTCAAATCAATACAGTAGATGCGAACGAAGTAGCAGTAAGAAAAGCAGAATTAGAAACAGCTATTAAAGCAGAATTAGATTCTAAAGGATTAGCAGCATACGTATTTGTAATTACAAATATCTTAACTTCAGATTCAGAAGTATTAGTATTAGGAGATAAACAAGATAAAGTTGCTGCTGCATTTGGAAAAACTCTTGAAAATGACTTTATGACACTAGAAGGTGTTGTATCACGTAAAAAAACAAGTAGTTCCTCAAATTACAGAAGAGTTTTTCAAAATAATTATTAAAAAAATATAAATTTAAGAAAGTGAGGACATTGCTTCTCACTTTCTACTTTATATAAATAACAAGAAGAAGGAAAAAAATATGTATACATTTAAAAAATTATATTGGCCTATTATAAAAAAGGTCATATTAAATACATTTATTGTAATTGCCTTTTCTGGTTTGACTAAAGGAAGTTTGCGAGTCGATCATCCAGTATATGGTTTTCTTGGAGCATTGCTTATTACTATTTTATTTATATTAGTTCGACCTATTTTTATTGATAACTATAATGATATCAATATTTAGTTTGGGATTATTTTCATTATTAGTTAGGACGTCACTAGTATATTTAGTTTCTTTTTATATTATCACCACATTTTGAGATAATGTCTTTTTTTGGACAGCATTTGGTTTGGTAATAATTATTATGTTATTTAATTTTATATTGAATACAAATGATAGAAAGATAGTAATTAAAAACATTTAAAAAAATAAATAAAAGGAAAAAATTATGCCAAAAAAATTACAACAAGAGATCTTGTAGAAAAAAATTAAATCTAGAAATTGTTAGTGGAGAAAAAGGGGTTAGATAGAGAAATAACTACTGATGAATTATCGCGTCCAGCTTTACAACTGGCAGGATATTTTTCTCATTATTCACCACAGAGAATTCAAATTTTAGGAACTAGTGAATTATCATTTTTCAAATTAATTCCTGATATTGAGAAAAAATCAAGAATGAGAATGCTTTGTACAAGAATAACTCCATGTATTATTATATCAAGAGATTTAGAAGTTCCTAAAGAATTGAAGGAAGCTGCAGAACGATACGATACACCCGTTTTAAGGTGTCAGAAAGATACTACAAAACTTATGGGGAATATTTCAAACTATCTTAGAAAAGAATTTGCACCTGCAACTTCAGTTCACGGTGTGTTTATAGAAGTTTATGGTATTGGAGTATTAATCACAGGAGAAAGCGGAATTGGTAAGAGTGAAATAGCTCTAGAGCTAATTAAACGTGGACATAGATTAGTAGCTGATGATAGAGTTGATATTAAAGAATTAGAAAGAGGTTATTTAATTGGTAGCTGTGAATCAACGTTAATAAAACATTTATTAGAAATTCGTGGATTAGGTATTATTAACGTAATGACACTATTTGGTACTGGTGCAGTACGAAGTGATAAGAGATTACAATTAAATGTACACTTAGAAACATGGAATGATCAAAAACAATATGATCGTATAGGATTAGGAGATGAACACAGAGAAATTCTTAATTCTAAAATTGAAAAGAAAACCATTCCTGTAAGACCAGGTCGAAACGTAGCAATCATTATAGAATCTGCAGCGATGAACTACAGATTAAATCAAATGGGAATTAATACTGCTAAAGATTTTACATCAAGACTAGCAGCAGAAATAAAACAAAATAATATGAATAATGGGGTGAAATAATATGACATTAGGTTTCTTAGATCCAGTTGCATTTTATCTCTTTAGTAAACCTGTTTATTGGTATGGAATAATAATTGCTACAACAGTATTTTTTGCGTATTTGCTTGCAGATAGAGAAGCTACTAGACGTGGCTTAAAACAAGATACAATGTTAGATTTATTGCTAATAGCATTACCAATAGCATTCATCTTTGCACGTGCATACTATGTAATATTTAGATGGGAGTATTATGCAGGTGATTTTAGTAGTATGATAGCTATTTGGGATGGTGGAATAGCCATCTATGGAGGGTTAATTGGAGGATTTATAGTTCTTTACTTCTTTGCTAGAAGAAGAGGCGTTAAGATAATAAAATTATTAGATATTATAGCTCCAAGTTTATTAGTAGGACAAATGTTAGGCCGTTGGGGGGAACTTCTTCAACCATGAAGCATACGGTGAGATAGTCACTAAAGAATATTTAGAAAATAGATTTATACCGAATTTCATTATTGAAAATATGTATATTGATGGTGCATATCGTCAACCAACGTTCTTATATGAAAGTTTATGGTGCTTAATAGCACTTGTAATATTATTACTAGTAAGAAATAAATTAGCTCAAAGTGAAGTTTTTGCAGCATATTTGATTTTATATGGAGTAGAGAGATTCATTGTTGAAGGAATGAGAACAGACTCACTTTATATTGGAAGTCTTAGAGTATCTCAAGTCCTTTCGCTAGTATTTGTGGTAGGAAGTTTGATATACTTAATAGTGCTTAATACAAAATTCAAAGATAAGAAGATTTTGTATAGAGAATCATAATAAAGAAGGTGGAAAATATGTCAGAAAAAATTTATGACTTAATTATCGTTGGAGCGGGTCCAGCAGGTATGACAGCTTCAATCTACGCATCACGTGCGAATATGTCAGTGTTGATGTTAGAAAGAAAATATCCAGGTGGTCAAATGCTTTCAACAGAAGAAATTGAAAACTACACAGGATATGAAATGGTAACAGGTCCTGAACTATCAGAAAAAATGTTCGAACACTCTAAAAAATTCGGAACAGAATTTGCTTTTGGTAATATCACAAAAGTTGGTGAAAAAAACGGACTTAAATATGTTGTTGCAGGAGAAAAGAATATGTTGCTAAATCAATAATTATTGCAACAGGTTCAGAGCACAGAAATCTTGACGTTCCTGGAGAAGAACAATTTTCAGGAAAAGGTGTAAGTTACTGTGCGGTATGTGATGGTGCATTCTTTAGAAACAAAGAAGTAGTAGTTATCGGTGGAGGAGATTCAGCGGTAGAAGAAGCTTTATATCTTTCTAATCTAGCAACAAAAGTTACTATTGTTCACAGACGTGATGAACTACGTGCACAAAAAATTCTTCAAGACAGAGCATTTGCTAAAGAAAATATTGAGTTCGTATGGGACAGTGTTGCATATGAAATCAAAGGTGAAAGAAAAGTTTCATCAATTGAAATCAGAAATGTAAAAACTGGAGAAGAAAGTTCAATTCCAGCTGATGGTGTGTTTATCTATGTTGGGATGTTGCCGCAAACACAAGATTTTAGAAATATAGGAATTACTGATGAAGCTGGTTATATACCAACTAACGAAAGATTAGAATCATCAGTACCAGGAATTTTTGCTGCAGGTGATGTTCGAGTAAAAGAAATTCGCCAAGTAATTACAGCAGCTTCTGATGGTGCTATTGCAGCTCAAAGTGCTTATAGCTATGTAGAAGGTTTAGAATAATAGTAAAAGAAGAGAGGTTTAAATTAGAGCCCCTCTTCTTTTATTTAATTTCAGAACTATGTTTTACGACTTACCTTAAGTAAAAACTGTGGAACTATTAAGAATCACAGTCTTTAATATTTTATATTTTATCCTTTGAAATCAAAAATACTCTTACGCTTGCCGAAATCAAACTTTATATGATTATTAGAATTTACGACTTTATCTCTAAAATCATTTACTGGGATTTCTTCGTTTTTACCAGAAGGATATGATCTCTTATAAACTTTCGAATTAGTTACACCATCAAAATCAAAAGCATCAGTTTTTTCTAAGGATAAACCATCATTGTTTAGTTTATAGAATGTATATCCATGAACTTGAGCACCACCTGAGCCATACACTTGGAATACTTTATCCTTAGTTATAGAAAGAGTTGTTCTTTCTCCATTTACACGTTCAGGAGTAATACGTACTACTTTATTGTTTTTATCTAGAGAGTAGACATCCATTGGACTATATTCATTTGGTTTATCCTTACTAGCTTCAGTAAATAGTAATAGTTCGTCAACTCCATCACCATTAATATCGAAGAATCCGTAGTTTAGGAAGTTATTACCGACTTGTTTTTCACCGAAAACTTTATAATTACCGATAGCTACTGTATTAATATCTTTAGCGTCATTTTTACCGCTACTTATAGCATCTTTGTAATTTTTAAGAACACTAGCATAGGCAGTTTCATAGTTGTCAGGTTTTTTACGTTGATTATTATCTTTCTTATCATTATTTTCATTAGAAGAACTTTCACCAAATTTCTTTACAGATTGCCAATTTTCTCCATCAAATTTCATTACTTCTGATATAGGGAAAGTATCGTTAAATTCTTTCTTAGAATTATATTCTTTATTATTAGTAATGTCTTTATATTTACTATCATCAGCATCAAGACCTGTGAAAGTAATAACATTAGTTTTTTTCAAGTTTATCTCCATCTTTTGAGAATTTTAAGAAATTATATTCCCCTGTATCTTTATCAAATTTTTCTAATTTTTTTATAGTTTTATCTTTAAATACAGCAGAACCAGAGTTGTTATTAGATCCATCAATGCCAAGTTTATTTAAAAATAGCACTATCAATAGTTTCTGGATTAAATAATCTTATAACTTTATGATTTTTTTATCAAATGTATAAATATCAAATGGATTATTTGGCTTATCATTCCTAGAAATAATAAGTTCTTTTTCTACCGTTGCCATCTATATCATAGAAAACATACTTGATATAATCATCATTTTTCTTCTCTTTAAGAGCTGCTTTAAGAGCTTCAACATTAATAGAACTATCTGCATTATCTGTATTATTGATAGCTTCTTTATATTTTTTAAGAACTGTGCCATATATCTCATTTTCATTTACTACTTTTTTTGTTTAGCATTTTTTTACTGTAGTAATAATATCCACCATCAGCAAGTAATAATATACCAAGTAGAGAAGAAATAGTTGCGACTAGTTTTCCTTTTGATTTTTTCTTAGTGTTAGAAGGAGAATTGTTAAAATTCTTTGGATTCATTACTGACGGAATTGGAGGGATAACCTCTCTATTTTGATCATTGCTATTTTGATATGTATTTGGGTTTTGTTGATAATTATTAAAATTATTTTGCTGTGTCGATGCGTAAGTTTGTGTATTTTCTTCTACACCATTAATCTTTGAATTAGTTTGGTTTACACTATAAGTCTCAACAGTTTTTTGTTCAGTAGTTCTATTCTGATTAGATTCTTGATTGTAATTATTATCTACATGATTTAAATTACTTCGTTGATTATTTTGATTGTAAGTATTTAGTTTGTCATTAGTATTATCTTTTTCAAAGTAACCAAAGTTTTGAGAATTATCTTGTTGATAGTTTTGGTTATAATTGTTTTGAGCGTTAATATAAACCTGTTCAGTATAACCAAAGTTTTGAGGATTATCTTGTTGATAATTTTGGTTATAGTTATTTTTGATAGTTATTGTAATCTTGTTCAGAATAATTATAGTTTTGATTATTTTATTGATATTCATTATAATATTGATTATTATTTTTGAAGATTATAATTATAATCCGTAGAATATTGGTTTTGACCTAAATTATCTTGAGTATTGTACTGATTATAATTTTTGATTATAGTTACCGTAATTTTTGCTGATTATTATAATAATTCTGATTATAGTTGTCATATTCCCGGTTGTAATTGTTGTATTGTTGATTATAGTTTCCTAAATTATCATCTTGTTCAAGATATTGGTTTTGATTATAATATTGATTATTATTTTGATAAAAATTCATTATAATTCTGTACATTATTTTTGATTATTGTTACCATAATTATAGTTTTGATTATTGCTATTCTTTGGCGGGTTATTGTTATTTTTTTGTCATAAACATTTCTCCTTAGTGTCTTATAATTAATATTATAAAAAAAGTTTTTTTAAAAGAAAAATCAAGAAGAGTTCATGGAAATGTAGTATAAAAAAATAGATAATATTAAAAATTAAATACTAACAGAGATATAGAAAAGAAGTAACTCACTAAATTAGAGTTACTTCATAAAGTTCTAAATTATTTGTTATTTTTTTTAGCTAAGTATGGCATGATTAATCCTAATGAAAGTAGGATGATTGGAGTTGCAATATTCATACCTGTTTGGAAAGTACTTTCTGGAGTATACATACCAGAAATACAAGCGAAGGCAGTTAAGAAGAAACACCAAGCCCCAAGCCCAATACCTACATATTTATTCTTAACAAATTTGTATTCAGATTGGAATTTCTCTGCTGATTTTTTCAAGAAGATATATGCAGCAAATACCCATAGGTAACGTAGTGGCATAGTTACTGCATTAAGTTTAACTAACCATCTGAATAAATCATTAACTTCTTTAATTCCAAACATAGGGATAATTAGTAAGATAGAAACGATAACACCAACAAGTTTTAATCCGTTAACGTATACGTCGTTTTCGTTTTTAACTAATAATTTCTTAGGAATGTATTTCTCATCAGCACTACTTAATAGCATACGTAGTGGAGCATCAATAGAAATAATAACAACAGAAATTTGTCCAATTAAATCTACAATTGCATAGATAACTAAGAATAAGTTACCAACACCGTAGTAGTTACCTAGAGTTTGGAAAGCGTAGTAAGTTCCGTTTGTTAATAAGTCTTTTGGAATATTATTTGTATCAAACATTAATGCAAGAGCAAATGTTCCTAAGATAGCAGTAGTACAAACCATAACTACTAAAGCAATCATTCCACGAGGGAAGTCTTTTGAAGGATCTTTCATCTTATTAACATAAGGAGAAATCTTCTCACAACCACCGACCGCAAAGACTAATATGGCAATCGATGTAATGTATTTAACATCAAATGTTGGCATAAATGTATCTAATGACCAATCGATGTTAAATGTTTTTGCTCCAGTAATAGATGGCGCTGTAATAGCCATAACTACGAATAATAATGACATAATGAACATTGAAGATCCAGCTAACATAGCCATCTTTTTAATTAAGTTAACTCCACGAGCAGCTAAGAATAAAGCTATTAAGAAAATTACAAGTGAAGCAATCTGTAAGTATGTGATATTCATTTTACTAATACGATTATCACGGAATACTGTCCAACTAAATGCTGCAATAATACGAGATGGTTTTTGTGAAATATAAGGCATGTGCACAACCCACATTGTCCATCCAGTATAATAAGCAAGGAGTTTACCATGTGTAGAACTTATCCAAGAACTAACTCCGCCTCCAGCATCTTTAAAAGTAGAACCTAGCTCACCAACGATTAATGAATACGGAATAAAGTAAATTACGAAAAATTAAAAACCCAAGAAACTATAGATTTCAATCCACCGAATTCAGAGTATCCATTAACAACATTCCCAAACGCCCAAACTGTTGAGAACGCCATGAAGGCTAGGGTGTACCAAAAATATTTTTTTGCATCCCTCTCCATTGAGAACCTCCTAAATTTTTAAATTATACTAATAACTGCAAAAAATGCATTACTAAAAATACTAGCATAGTCTACGTAAATATTCAAGTAAAAAAATAATATAAATTAAATTAAAATTTTTCTATCAAGAAAAATATAATGCAATTTTAGAGATTTTAAATAATTATTTATATAATGATGAAGATTGAATTTAAAAAAGGTATACAAATATTTTTACGTAAATGAGCAATGTAAATTTACATTGTAGAAATATATTAATATAATGTGGATATTTTTAAAGTGCATCTAAAGTTTACTGAAGAGAACATTGCTTGAAATGATAGCTATTTTTGCTTTTATAATTAACAATATTAAGAGAAAGTTATTTGAAAAAAATTGAGGAGTGATAAAAAAATTTGAAAAAGGCAGCGAACATTAACTAGGTTAATGTTGATAATGACGAGTTTGGTAGTCATATCCCTATTGGTAACTTCTTTTTTTGTTAGGGAATATATTAAAAAAACGAGAAGATGAAGTTATTCGTCAAAAAATATATTCTACAGCAAAATTAATTTCTAATGATAAACAGGTTAAAGATGATATAAAACACCATAGACAAACATTAGGGATTCAAAAATTTGCCAATAGGGTTATGGATGAAAGTGGAACAGATTTCGTTGTTATAATGGATGAAACTTTTACTAGGTACACCCATCCAAAAACAGAATTGATAGGCGAAAAGTTTTCTAATATAGAAGATGTAAGTTCAACATTCACTATAGGAGATCACTACAGTAGACAAACTGGTCACTTAGGAGAAGGACTTAGATTCTTTACAGCGATAAAAGATGAAGACGGTGAGAATATAGGTGTTGTATGTGTAGGTTACACCAAAGAAACTGTAAAAAAACAAGTACTACACTCACAAGAAAAAATATTATTTGCTTTAATTATAGGAATTGCTATTGCTTTAACTTTAGCAATAGTGTATAATGGACAACTTAAGAGAATATTATTAAACTATGAACCAGAAGAAATTGCATATAATTATATTGAAAAAAATCTAATATCTGACCATGTTTCGGAAGGTATTATCGGAATTGATATCAATAGGAAAATAATAGTGAAAAATAGTAGTGCCAACCAAATTTTAGATAAGGCGGGCTATTCTAAAGTGAAAAAAGGAGAGAAAATTCCTGATGAAATGTACGAAATTTTCTTTAGATCTATAATTGAAGATAATATAAAAAGTCGAGACGAGCTAGTTGTATTAAATCATATAGAAGTACTAGTTAATAGAAATGCTATATATCAAAATGATAAATTATACGGAGCAGTCGTTACACTTCGAGATCAAAGTGAAATGAAAAAATTAATCACCGAACTTAGTGGTACAGAAAAATATAATGATAGTCTTAGAGAACAAAGTCACCATTTCATGAACAAACTGCATGTATTACATGGTTTAATAGAGATGAAATCTTACGACGAAGTAGAGAAATATATAAAATATTTAAAAGATGATTATCATGAGAAGATAGGTTATATCTCTGAAAGTATTAAAGTACCCGCTGTAGCAGGTTTTCTACTGGCAAAAGTAAGAGAAACTAAACAAAAAGGTATATCTTTATTAATAGATTCAGATTCGATGCTTTTAAATAAAGAAGGTTTAGATGAACTATTTAATGAACTGTTAATCATACTTGGTGTACTAATTGACAATTCAATGGAATCAATATCAGATAAAAAAAGGATGGAAAAAAATTATTGTTTACTTGTATTTAAATACAGAGGAAAAATATATTACTTTGTAAAAGTATATGATAATGGTTGTGGTATTAGTAAGGATAAATTGGAGAATGTATTTGAAAGAGGATATTCAACTAAAGGAGAAAATAGAGGATACGGACTAAATGCCGTTGATACTATTGTGAAAAAATATAACGGTTTAATAGACGTGGAAAGTGAAGTAGGAAAAACTACATTTACAATAGAATTACCTATTTAGGAGGAATAAGAATTGAGAATATTAATAATAGAAGACGATCCAATGGTAGCAATGATACACAAAGAATACTTTAAAAGAAAAGAATTATCCGATGACCTTAACCATGTATCTACATTAGAGGAAGCAAAATCATTTTTAGAAAAATCTGATGCAAATTTAATAGTTTTAGATAATTATTTAACAGATGGTCAAGGAGTAGAATACCTACCAGAATTAAAAGGATATCCAATAATTATGATAACAGCAGCTAATGATATTCAAACTGTAGAAGCTGCATTAACAAATGGAGTAGTAGATTATTTAGTTAAACCATTTACATACGAAAGATTTTCTCAAGCAGTAGATAAAGTACAAGAGTATGTATCATTATTATCTAAAGAAAAAATCAATCAAGATTTAATTGATGATTACTTAAATTCTGGAAGAGTGGAGGAAGAGGAAGACAGCCTACCTAAAGGTTTATCTCGTATAACTCTGAAAAAAGTACTAGAAAACATTAAAGAACAAGAAAGAGGCTTCACTACACAACAAGTAGCAGATGACTTAGATATTTCAAGAATAACAATTAGAAAATATTTAAATCATCTAGTTAATATAAATGTACTAAGTGAAGATGCAGAGTACTATACATCAGGAAGACCGGTGTCAGTATTCACAATTGAAGATCAGAATAAATTAGAAAAAAATTGTTATAAGAATATAAAGAAAGAGCGGCTCAAATGAGTCGCTCTTTCTTTATATATTTAATTATTAAGATTCTTTATTAAAGTTTATTAGTCGTTTATGCGTGTACCTCGTTCATAATTTTTTTGTTTTTTTGTATTTTTTTCAATAGTACTATTAATTTTATCCATTTCTTCTTTTTTTGAATTTTTTTCTTGAATTTCTTTATACGTAACACTTTTTACAAGTTTAAAATCACGTTGTCCAACTGGTTTATCATAATCAAGAACTCGTATGTCAATTCCGGTTTGTGTGCGTATAACTTGTACGATACTGCCACCTGTACCAAAACTTGTCATTAAGGCTATATTGTCTTGTCCCATAGTAAAGGGGCTTTCATAATTTAAATCACCAGTACCAGGATCTGTAGAATTTTGATAAAGAGCTCTCCCTATTAGAGCAAGTTGTGAATTAGTGTATTCTACTTTAAAATTGTCATTGGTATTTTTTGAAGAATTCTCTAGATAATCACTATAATTATAAACAGATTTATAATCAGATTTTGAAAAGTCTAGTTTATTATTTGATTGTTGACTGTTTTTTAAGAAGTCTTCTAGACTACTGAATTGATTATTAGATATTGTATCAAGATATTTTCCATCTTTTTCTTCTTTTTCAGATATTGTGATATCATGTATTTTATAATATTTATCTTTTTTTATCATTTAGTTTGTAGACGACATATCTGTCATAGTTTATTTCTTTTGTGTGAATCCATATAGTTCTATCTTTATAGAAAGTTGCTCGAGGAATATCATTTCTAGACTCAGCTTGATATAGTACTATAATTTTTGTTTGAATTATATGAATAAACAGCAAATGGACTGTTAGGTTTATCTTTTTCAGCAATAACTAATTCATTTTTTTACCATCTTCATCTACATCATAATAACTATAAGTTATATAATTTTTCTCTTTTCCATGTTCATCATAACTTTTAATAGCGAACTTATTAACTTCAGAATTTTCTCCTAATTCATTATTATCCATAGATTTTTTTGTATTTCTCTAGTATAGGCGCGTAAATCTCCTCATCATTTTTTTACTAGTAGAAAAAAATACTAGAGATAGATTTATTAGTAGTTTTTTTGAATAGTAGAATAAACCACCACTACCAATTAATACAAGTCCAAGTATAGTTGATATGATTGGAATGAATTTTGAACGCTTTTTCTTGTTGGGATTAAAGTTATTATTAAGATTTTGAGGAGAGTTCATAAAATTAGGATGTTTTTTTGTTCATTATAGTTTTGGTATTGTTGATTGAATTCCTGTTGATGGTTATCGTAGTTTTGGTATTGTTGGTTAAGTTCTTGTTGATGATTATTGTAATTTTGATATTGTTGATTAAATCCCTGTTGGCCGTTACCATAGTTATGGTATTGTTGATTGCTATTACTATTGTTGTAATTAGAGTATTGTTGGTTATAATCATATTGATTATTTACTCTGTCATTATAGCTAGGATTTTTTTGATAGTTATTGTTTTGATTATCGTAGTTATTATTTTTTTATTACTCATTGTGTTTCTCCCATTGTAATTAGATTCAATATTATTATAAAATAAGATTAACTATTTTAAAAAAATATTATAAGAAAAATATAAAAAAACTCCTCACCTACTATTTAGGTGAGGAAGATACAATATTAATCTTTAATATTAAATTGTCCTTTTTCATAATTTCTAGTTTTTTTGTATTCTTCTATTATTTTGTTAATTTTATCTATATCTTCTTTTTTGAATTTATCTTTAATTTCTTGGAATGTAGCCTTTTTCTTAACGACAAAGTTTCTTTGAGCAGCAGGTGTGTCAGCATCAGCAGCTAGTATTTCAATACCATTATCTACTTTTTTAACTATTACTTTACTTGATTGAGTTCCTAAATCAGTAATTAAGAATCCTTGTTGCTCCTCCATTACAAAACCAGTCTCATAGTGAGTTAATATATTTTCCGGAGAAGTAGAATCTCTTAAAAGCGCACGTCCAATCAGTGCTAATTGAGAGTTAGTGAATTCAGCTTTCTTCTCATCTTTTTTCTTATTATTGTTGTTATTGTCGCTTTGTTTTTCTTCTTGTGCATTAGGATCATTGTAGTAATATAATGCTTTATATCCTAATTTAGAAAAATCAATTTTATCAGTAGGCATTGCATATTTTTTGAAGAATTCATCTTTAGATTCAAACTCTTCAGATGAAATTGAATCTTTGAATTTTTTGTTAATTTTTTTATACTCGGCTAAGTTAATGTCGTGAACTTTCTCAAATTTTGAACCATCATCTTTCAATTTATAGACAATATAAGTGTCATTGTTGTTGGTAGTATCATGTATCCAGATAGATTTATCATTATAGAATATAGATTTAGAAATATCATTACCAGATTCAACTTGGTAAATTAAATTAACCTTATTACTATTATCATAAGAATATATCGCAAAAGGACTATTTAGATTATCTTTATCGCAGATAAGTAATTCATTTCTACCATTACCATCAATATCATAATATACATACTTGATGTAATCTTTATTTTTTTCCTTTTGAATTATAATTTTCGATTGCGAAATTATTAACCTCAGAATCAGATTTTTATCTCACCAGAGTCCATTGCTTTCTTATATTTTTTTCAAGAATAGGAGTATAAAGTTCTTCATCAGATTTCTTCCCAAAAGAAAAAAATGCTAGAGATAGGTTTATTAGTAGATTTTGAATAATAGTACAATCCTCCACCGCTAAGCAGAACAATACCTAGAATACTAGAAACTATAGGCACAAGTTTACTCTTCTTTTTCTTATTAGGATTAAATCCTTGTGGATTATTTGATCTATTATTTTTGATAGAATTGTCCATTGTTTTGAGTATTTTGTTGATTTTGAGCAGGATTTTTATAATTTTTGATATTGGTTATTATAATTTTGTTGACTATTTACATTATTATAATTTTTGGTATTGTTGGTTATTTGTCGATCCCGGATAATTTTGATATTGTTGACCATCGTTTTGTTGATTACCATAATTATATTGATTATTAGTTTGATAATTTTGATTAGAATAGTCATACTGTTGATTATTTTGATATTGCTGATTCGAGTTATTATAATTTTGGTATTGTTGACTATATCCCTCTTGATAATCTTGTTTATTGTAGTTTTGGTATTGTTGGTTGTATCCTTCTTGATAACCTTGTTCATTAAAATTTTGGTACTGGTTATTATAGCTGTTTTGTCCATTGTAACCATTTTGATTATAGTTGCTATAATTTTTGATTAGTATTCTGATTTGAATTTTTTTATTATTATTTGGCTTAGAATTATTATTATTCATAACATCTCTCCTTTTAAGTGCTTTCATTACTATTATAGAATAAATTTAACACATTTCATAGTAATATTAAAAAAACTCCTAATTTCATATATATTCTATACAAAATTAAGAGTAGGTTTGTATTATTTAGTTACTACGAATGAATACCATCCGTTATCAGAAGTTTCCTCTACAAGTTTGAAACCACGTTCTAACATTTTTTCAAGAAGTTCATCTTTCTTCTCTTCGATAATACCAGAAGTGATGTAGTAACCACCATCTTCTAATAAATTGTACGCATCGTCAATCATAAGCTCAATGATGTGGGCAAGAATGTTCGCTACGATAATATTATATTTTTTAGTTTCTTTTGTAAGAAGACTAGCTTGTTCAACTTCGATTCTTTTCTCAAGATTATTTAATGCGAAGTTCTCAAAAGAAACATCAACAGCAAGCTTATCTAAGTCAACAGCTTTAATATTACCATCAGTTAAATAACTAGCTGCGATACTTAATATACCACTTCCACAACCAACATCGATAACATTATCTGTTCTTTGAACGTATTTCTCAAGGTTTTTAATACATAATGAAGTAGTCTCGTGACCACCAGTACCAAAAGCCATACCTGGATCGATATTTATAATATATTTATCTTCAGTATTTTCATACTCACGCCATGTAGGTACAATAACGAATTTTTCACCGATATTAAGAATATCGAAATAATCTTTCCATGAATTTTCCCAGTCGCTATCTTGAATAATAGTAGTTTCAATCTTGAAGAAATCTCCAATGTTGATATTTTCACCTAAAGCAAGAAGCTCAGCATCAAAAACGCTTGAAAGTTTCTTCATCAAAAATTTAGCTCATTGATGTATCCTTTAACGATAACCCCTGACTTCAGGATAATCAGCAGGACTAAGCTCAACGATAGTACCGAAATCATCATGTAAGTTCTCCTCAAGAGTAGTAGGATCTTCGATAGCAACCCCAGTTGAACCATAATCAAGAAGAATAGACTCAACTATTTCACTAGCTTCATTAGTAGTATGAATTGTAATTTCAACCCAATTTTTCCATTTTATACCTCTCAAATATTTTATTTTTTTACATATTAACTAGAGTATTCTAGTAATCTACATACCTACATATATTATAGCATTTTCAATATTTAAGCAACTAAAAAAAGGTGAGGTAGCTGTTAATATTTCGAATGTAGAATATACGAGGAAATATTTTTCTCAGTAAAAATATTCTAAATATTATAGCGAAATATGAAATTAGAAAAATATGTACGATAAGGACGTAGTGGTTCATCTCTATAGTAGCTGCATAAAGTGGATATTTTAAATATTTTTTTAAAAAAATTTGAAAAAGTAGTTGACATATATAAAAATATGATGTTAAACTTATGCTTGTATCAGATACGAGAACAAGTTAAAAGATTATATTTGGATGATTTAGAAAAAAAGACAGTTAAAGGAGAAAAATATGGATACAAAAATTTTCAGTAGCATTACATATACTAATATATATTTCAGAAACAGATAAAGTAGTTTCTTCGGAGCTACTAGCCAAAAAGTGTCAACACAAACAGTAGTCATATTAGAAAAAAATTTTTGGCAGTATTAAAAAAAGGTGGACTAATAGAAAGTCAACAAGGAAAAAAACTGGAATAACATTGGCAAAAGCGCCTAAGGACATTACATTATCAGAAATTTATCAAATCATTTATCCTGATAAATACTTAGTAAATATCCATGAAGGTGCTAATAAAGAATGCCCAGTTGGTTTAAATATCGAAAAATTTATTACAGCCAGTATTTAATGAAGCACAAGAAGCTTTTTATAAAAAAACTAGAAAGTAAAACATTAGAAAAAAATTAATTAAAGAATTATACATAATAGGAGAAAAAAATAAACAATTGAAAGCAGCAGTACACAAAAATATAATAAAAATAATATGGAACTTGAAATTAGAGAAGTAGCAGTACCTACAATAAATGAAAATGAAGTGTTGGTAAAAGTTACAGCAGCAGGAGTAAATCCACTAGACAACATGATTTCACGCGGTGAAGTAAAGATTATCGTACCTTACAAACTTCCACAAGTTGCAGGTAATGAAGTAGTAGGTATTATTGAACAAAAAGGAAGAAACATAGCTAATTTTGAAATTGGAGATAGAGTATTCTCTAGATTACCATTAGATAAAATTGGAGCTTTTGCTGAATATGTAGCTATTAACCAAGATGCAATTGCTAAAGTACCAGATTATCTAACTGATGAAGAAGCTGCAGCCGTTCCATTAACAGCATTAACAATTATGCAAGCTTTAGAACTTATGGGAGCAGAATCAGGAAAAACAATCTTTATCTCAGGTGGAACAGGTGGAGTAGGTGGTATGGCTATTCCAATCGCTAAAGCAAAAGGTCTGACAGTAATCACTAATGGTAGTGTAGAAAACAAAGAACGTGTTGAAAAATTAGGCGTTGATCAGTTCATCGACTATAAAACAACAGATTACACTAAAGTACTAAAAGATGTTGATTATGTACTTGATACTTTAGGTGGAGCAGAAACAGAAAAACAAATAACTATTATGAAATCTGGAGGTAAATTAGTGTCACTAAGAGCGATACCAAATGGAAGTTTTGCTAAACGTATGAACTTAGCTTGGTGGAAGCAATTCGTCTTAGGTTTAGTTGGTAGAAAATTCGATAAAATAGCAAATAAATTTGGAGTATCATATGACTTCATTTTCGTAGAATCGAATGGTAAACAACTACAAGAAGTAGCTGACATTTTCACAAAATTAGAAATTAAACCATCAGTAGACACGGTATTTGACTTTAAAGATGTAAATAAAGCATTAGATAAAGTAGCAAATGGCCGTTCAAGAGGTAAAAAACAGTTTTAAGTTTTAAATAATATAAAAAAATATAGAAATAATGATAGAAGAGTGCGACTAGAAAAATAATGGTTTCTTAGTAAAATATTTTTTTCATAGTCGCTCTTATTATCGCAAAAATATCAACAAACATAATAAAGTCAGGAGACAATCATGTCATATAAAAAAATAAATATATATATATTCAGCATAGAGCAATTAGAAAAATTCAATTATAAAAAAAGTAATAATTCTTCACTCACTCTAACATTTCCAATAAAATCCTTGACAATGACGGTCGTTTAGTATAATATAGACTAAGTAAACCGTAATATAAAATATTAGTAAAGAGACTTTTATTTCATGTTTTTTTTAGAAGAGAGTTTAATCCTTAGGCTGAAAGATTAAATAATAATGATTGAAATAAGCAACACTCTTTATAAAACCGAATATAAATTGAAAGGTATCAGGAAACTGGTATGAATTCGGGTGGCACCACGAAACTAGTAATCGTCCCATGTAGTTAAATGACTATATGGGGCGTTTTTTTATTTCAAATTATACGAGGTTTGGCTAATATTAGAAGTTAAAATTGATAAAAATATGGAGGCACTTATGACAACAATTACGAAAGAACAAGTAGCTCACATCGCTCATCTTTCTAGATTAGAAATCCAAGAAAGTGAAGTAGATGGGTACATCGAAAAATTAGAAAAAGTTGTAGATTTATTCAATACAATCAACAACGCACCAACAGAAAATGTAAAACCAACTTATCACGTTCTAGACTTAGTTAATGTATTTAGAGAAGACGTAGCTCATGACGGAATGGATAGAGAAGAAGTTCTTAAAAATGCTCACGAAACTGAAGCAGGACAATTCAAAGTACCTACTATTATTGAATAAAAATAAGGAGATAATTTAATGAGTTTATTACATGAATCAATTGAAAGTTTAGAACTTAAACTTAAAAAAATAAAGAAATTAAACCAAGTGATTTAGTAAAAGAATCACTAGACAGAATTAAAGCTACTGATGAAAAAGTAGGATCATTCATTACAGTAACTGAAGAAGTAGCATTAAAACAAGCTGAAGCTTTAGACCGTGCTCAAGAAGAAGGACGCGCTGAAGGTAAATTATTTGGTATCCCAATGGGAATCAAAGATAACATCGTTACAAAAGATATTCAAACAACTTGTGCATCAAAAATCTTAGAAGGATTCAATCCAATTTACGATGCAACAGTAATGAACAAACTTAATAAAGAAAACCCAATTCTTTTAGGGAAATTAAACATGGACGAGTTCGCAATGGGTGGATCTACTGAAACATCTTACTACAAACTTACTCGTAACCCTCACGACTTAGATGCAGTACCAGGAGGATCAAGTGGTGGTTCAGCTACAGCAGTAGCAGCAGGACAAGTTAGTTTCACTCTAGGAAGTGATACTGGTGGTTCTGTGCGTCAACCAGCTTCATACTGTGGTATCGTTGGATTAAAACCAACATACGGACGTGTATCACGTTTTGGATTAGTAGCATTCGCTTCATCATTAGACCAAATCGGACCAATGACTCGTACAGTAAAAGATAACGCTCGTGTATTAGAAATCATCTCAGGATTAGATGCTAACGACATGACTAGTGCACCTGTAGAAGTACCAGAATTCAGCAAAATCATCACTGGAGACATCAAAGGTAAGAAAATCGCTCTTCCTAAAGAATACTTCGGTGCTGGAATTGACGAAGAAGTTAAACAAGCAGTACTTGAAGGTGTTAAATACTTAGAAAGCCAAGGAGCTATCGTAGAAGAAGTAAGTCTTCCAAACACAGACTACGCTATCTCAACTTACTACATCATCGCTTCTGCTGAAGCAAGTTCAAACCTTTCTCGTTTCGATGGTATTCGTTACGGATTTAGAAGTCCAAACGCAACAAACCTTGAAGAAATCTACAAAAAAACACGTGGAGAAGGATTTGGAGCTGAGGTTAAACGCCGTATCATGTTAGGAACATACGTACTATCTTCAGGATACTACGATGCATACTACAAAAAAGCACAACAAGTTCGTACATTAATCAAACAAGACTTTGATAGAGTATTCGAAGAATACGATGTAATTATTGGACCAACTGCTCCAACAGTAGCATTCAACATTGGAGAAGAAGTAGGAGATCCAATTAAAATATACGCTAACGATATCTTAACAATCCCAGTAAACATGGCAGGATTACCAGGTATCAGTATTCCATGTGGATTTAAAGGTAACCGTCCAATCGGTATGCAAATTATTGCAAAACCATTCGCAGAATCTACACTATACGATGTAGCGTACAACTTCGAACAACACTACAACTTACACGATAAAAAAATAGAATTATAATAGGAGAAACAAGATGCATTTTGAAACAGTAATTGGACTAGAAGTCCATGTAGAATTAAAAACAGATTCAAAAATATTCTCACCATCTCCAGCTCACTTTGGTGCAGAACCAAACACTAACACAAACGTTATCGACTTAGGATACCCAGGGGTACTTCCAGTAGTAAACAAAAAGAGCGGTAGAATGGGGAATGAAAGCAGCAATGGCGCTTAACATGACAGTAGCTCGCGAGTCAAAAATTCGATAGAAAAAAACTACTTCTATCCAGATAACCCGAAAGCATACCAAATCTCACAATTTGACCAACCAATCGGGGAAAAACGGATGGATCGATATCGAAGTAAACGGAGAAACAAAAACGTATCGGTATTACACGTGCTCACCTTGAAGAAGATGCTGGTAAATTAACTCACAAAAATGGTTATTCACTAGTTGACCTTAACCGTCAAGGGACACCACTTATCGAGATCGTATCTGAGCCAGATATCAGAACTCCAGAAGAAGCATATGCTTATTTAGAAAAATTACGTTCAATCATTCAATACATCGAAGTATCTGACGTTAAGATGGAAGAAGGATCAATGCGTTGTGACGCGAACATCTCAATCCGTCCTTATGGTCAAGATGAATTTGGTACAAAAACTGAGCTTAAAAACTTAAACTCATTCACTTTCGTTAAAAAAGGTTTAGAGTACGAAGAAAAACGTCAAGAACAAGTTATTCTTTCTGGTGGAGTAATCAACCAAGAAACTCGTCGTTTTGATGAAACAACAGGAACAACAAAACTTATGCGTGTTAAAGAAGGTTCAGACGATTATCGTTACTTCCCAGAGCCAGATATCGTACCTATGATTATCTCTGATGAATGGATGGAAGAAGTAAGAAAAACTATTCCAGAACTTCCAGACGCTCGTCAAAGAAGATACCAAGAGGAACTTGGATTACCAGCATACGATGCACACGTACTTACATTAACTAAAGAAATGTCAGACATGTTCGAGCAAACTGTAGCTTTAGGAGCAGATCCAAAACTAGCTTCTAACTACCTAATGGTAGATGTGAATGCATACTTAAACAAAGTACAAAAAGAACTTAAAGAAACAGCATTAACTGCAGAAGGTTTAGCAGGAATGATTAAATTAATCACTGACGGAACAATCTCAAGTAAAATCGCTAAAAAAGTATTCGCAGAACTTATTGAACACGGTGGAGATGCTGCACAAATCGTTAAAGAAAAAGGTCTTGTACAAGTATCAGATAGTGGACAATTATTAGCTTGGGTAAACGAAGCATTAGATAACAATCCAAAATCTATTGAAGACTACAAAAACGGTCGTGACCGTGCGATTGGTTTCTTAGTAGGTCAAATCATGAAAGCCTCAAAAGGACAAGCAAACCCACAAATGATCAACAAAATGTTATTAGAAGAAATCGCAAAACGATAATAATGAAAATAATAAACGAACTCGAAGCAAGGAAAAATCTTTGTTTCGAGTTTTTTAGTGTTTAAAACATAGAATAGTCTTTTATGTATTGCAAAGAACATAATTGTTATATATAATAAATATTACGGAAATAAAATGAGAAATATAATTTATTAAGTTGAAAAAAATATGTATATACTATATAATGTTAAAATCAAATCTGTCAATGTGTAATTATCGAAAAATAACTTATGGGAGGTAAATGAAATGACTGAAGATCCGTTTAAAGAATATTTAATACAATTAGAACCTTCTAAGAGAGAAAAAGGTTATGCATGGCAGACAGCAATAGGTTTGCAGGAAGTTGATGGTTTAACCCCATCTCAATATTTAATCAATACTGCATTGCGTAACATAGAAGGTGAAATAACACTAGAAGAAGCTGATATACTGCTTCATTCATATTATGAAGAAAATCCAGAACTAAATAAAGAAAGTCGTGTAGAAGAAGCTGATAAAGTATCTGTTCGAATAGCTAGAATCTTATCGGAAGAAGCTTTCACCTTTTCCCCAACGGAATATTTAGCTATTCATAGGAAGTTATTTGAAGGAATATATAAACACGCAGGGAAAATCAGAACATATAATATTACTAAAAAAGAGTGGGTCTTAGGTGGAGAAACTGTAATATACGGAAGTGCAAGTGAATTACTTAGAACACTAGAGTATGATTTTGAACAGGAGAAAAAATTCCAGTATAATGGTTTATCAACATATGAAATAATAAAACATTTATCAGAATTTATCTCAAGATTATGGCAAATTCATGTTTTTGAAGAAGGAAATACGAGAACAACAGCTGTATTTTTTATCAAGTATCTAAAAACGTTAGGATTTGATGTAACAAATGATATATTCGCTGCTAACTCTTGGTATTTTAGAAATGCACTAGTAAGATCAAACTACAGAAATCTGAAGAAAGAAATATATTCAACATTTGAATATGTAGAATTATTTTTTTAAGAAATTTACTACTAGATGAAAGTACACCATTAAAAAAATAGAGAATTACATATCAATTGGATAAAAAGAAGACAGAGAGATTATAACAAATAATTCTAAAGATAAACTAGAAAAACTTCACAGAAAAAAATAAGGAATATATTAAGAACCTTTATGACAAATTCAATTCAGAGTATGTATTTGGAAGAAAAGAAGTGATGGAAGTCACAAAACTAAAAAAACATCAAGAGCATCAGAAATAATTAAAGAACTTCTAGTACAAGAAATTATTGAAAAAAAGTAGAGGGCTATGGAAAAGGAAAAATATAAATTTAGAATAGATCTAAATTTATAGAATTCTACAAAATGATAAAATATACGAACTCGAAACAAGGAGAAATCTTTGTTTCGAGTTTTTTTGTTATATTTGGTAAGCGACTTAAATATAAATAGAGCAGGAATTAGTTGGGAAAAAAATAGATTTTAATAGGTGAAAGAGCGCATAATGAGGAATGAAACTGGATATTCATAGTTGAAAAAAAGTGGACATTGAGAAATCAAACTGGACATTCGTAGGTAAAAAAAGTGGACATTGGGGAATAAAAAAATGGACTTTTACGGTTAAAAAAAGTGGATATTTAGGAATGGAACTGGACTTTGGTAGTTAAAAAATTGTACATTGGAAGTGGAAGTGGATTTTCTCAGATGAAAAAAGTGGAAAATTGAAAATATTCAATTTATGTAGAATATATTTTGAAAAATAGGAGTAATATAATTGACATACGTATAAATACGTAGTATAGTTAAAGTGTCAGGAGGTTAAATATTATGCCGATGACACAAGAAGAGATGGTTAAACTGTTGAAAAAGTACGGTTTTTACTTTATGTAAAGGCGGAAAGGGATCTCATGTAAAAATGAAAAAAACCCGGACAGAAGAGACCTATCATTATCCCGAAAGGTGAATTGAATAAATTCACAGAGAAGGGTATATTAAAGGATGGAATTATTATAAAAATACTAAATTTTAAAAAAGTTTATATAAAAATTAATAGACGCAGTGGTTTATTGATATCTAAATTCGCTTTATTAAAGCTTTTTAGATATCTAATAACCTGTGCGGGGGTGACTCGACAAAATCGTTTCTTGAAATCACGATTTTTGAGTCACTCCCTCCCAATTAATGAGGTGATATAATGTTAGTAAGTTATCCAGCAATTTTTTATTTTAACAAAGAAAGTGAAGAAAAAGAGATTTATAATGTTTATTTTCCAGATTTAAAAGGAAGTGGAACACAGGGGATAGGTATAGCAGAATCAATGAGTATGGCATCAGATTATTTAGGATTAGCTCTTAGTGATTATTTGGAAGATGGAGAAAGATTACCTAAGTCAAGTAATATAAATGAGTTGTCAATAGAAGATGATTTTCCTTTTAAAGATGATCCTGAGATGAAGGATTATTATGTTCTTAATAAATCCTTTGTATCAATGGTTGTTGTAGATTTGAGAGAATATTTAGATAGTAACACATTAATAAAAAAAGACATTGTCTATTCCTAAATGGGCTAATGATGTTGCAGTAAAATACAATATTAATTTTTCACAATTATTAACGAATGCTATAGCAGAAGAAACTATTAAGTATAAATAGAAAATAAGCGATTGTAATTCTTGAAATATTTTATATTTTAAATTTAAAAAAATAGTTTTAAATGTTGAGAATAATACTAAATAAAGATGTACCCAAAAATAGATTATTTAATCAAAATTTTGAGTACATCTTTTTGTATTTAATTTTTACTATTTACTCTTCACAAACTCAACAATTTTATTAATAGCTACATCTGCTTCTGGGATTGGGAAGGCAGGGAAGACGTGGTTTAGGTTTTCTCCTATTTCGAAATCAGTTTTTATATTTGCTTCGCGAAGTTTTTCAGCTAATAAAACTATATCAGGGTATAAGAGCTCACGAGTTCCTGAGAATAATAATACTTCAGGTAAACCTTTCATCTCCCCGTATAATGGAGAAACCTTCCAATCAGATAAGTCTGTATCACCAGCCCAAGCTTTAGCATCAGCTAGTAAAGTGTCTACGTGAAGTAGAGGATCTTTTTTGATATATTTATTAATATCAGGATTTGACATAGTTAAATCAACCCATGGACTTAGTAGGATAAGACCTTTAGGTAGTTTAATATTATTTTGAACAAAATCTTGGACTAATCCTAGAGCTAATCCACCACCAGCACTATCTCCTAAAATATATACATCTTTGTCTGGATTTTTAGAAACATAGTCTGTATATAATTTTGTTAAAAAAATTCATAGTTATCTTTATAAGTATACAAAGGAGCTAGACCATAATCAGGAATAATAACCTCAGCATCAGCTTCTTGAGCAATTTTATCAGCCATTTCCCATTGAATATCTACGAATTCATGAACGTAAGAACCACCGTGAATATAGAAAATAGTAGAGTTAGAACTATTAACACTATTTAAATGCCAAACTTGTCTATCAGAAACAATTCTAGTATAGAATTTAGATTTAGTATCGAATTCATATACATTTACAGTTTCTTCGTTCTTATCTTCTTTTTGTTTTTTTCTAATCTTTTAGTTTCATCGATATCTCTTAATTTCTTATATTTATTACCAAGGTATAACTCGATTAGCCCAGCTTTTGCACTACGGTTATAACGTAATTTTTGATACCCAGCATAGCTACCTATTAATGCAGGTAATGTTGCGGCTATTGAAGCTACTGAAACAACTTTTTTTATTAAATTTTCCCATTTTAATCTCCTCTTATTTACATAAATGTAAGTGTTTTATTAATTTACAATTATAGTTTATCAGAAAAATAAAGTAATTGTAAAAAAACAAAAAAATCTGAAGAAAAAGGAATAAGGAGAAAAGAAAGTTGGAAGTCTACTTCCAATTACAGGTAAAAAAAGATAAAAAGTAGGAAGTGAACTTCCAATAAAAATTTTTAAGTTTTGAAAAAAATATTATAATATCTATATTAGTAAATAAAAAAGAAGTGATTTTAAAAATCACTCCTAAGAGTTCGTCATTTAGTTTTTATTATCTAATTAAATAGTAGTTTGTAATATATACATTCACAATATCACGTAGTTGTTCATCTGATAGTCGTCTTAATGCTGGAAAGGCAATTGTAGATAATTCTACTAGGTTATCAATATTTTTTTCCGTGAATTCTTCTTGATCAATCTCTTCAGTATTATTAGAAAAATAGAATGAATAATTTACTAGATTCATCATCTGTAAGACCTCTATTTTCACATGCTAGATAAAATGAAGGTTCTTCGTTAAATCTATCTTTTATGTATTCATTAATCTCATATACAGCTGATTTAATAGTGAAATGACTAGAGATAAAATTAGGACTTTCAACGTATTTTGTTTGTTTTACTTCAAAAGGTATACCACCTTCATTAACAGCTTTTTGTAAGGAACATGCTAATAGCAGTTTCTAGATTTAATCCAAGACTAAAGAATAAATCATCAGCCTCATTTTTTTAATTCATCATCAATGGTTAAAAACAATTTTCGATTCACTCATTTTTAAAAACTCTCCTTAGTTAATACATTAATTTTAACGTAGAATAGTTAATTTTTTTCAAGAGAACTTTTTACGAAAAAAAGTTAAATTAAAAGACATTTATAAGAATAGAAGAAAAGTTATAATGAGATATAAGAATTACTAGTAAATATGTTATAATAGAATGAAAGAAAATTAGGATTGAGAGGATCTTTATGGAATTAGAATTATTACAAAAAGCGATAGAAGAAAACTACAACGCATTATCAGAAGTTAGTTACGCAGCATTTAGTTTAGAACCTATATCAGATGAAAGATTAGTAGAAATCGCAAAAGATGTAAATGAACAGTTAGGATATGAACTTTACGATAAACTAGATAAAGAAAGTTTAGTAGCGGACTTCTCAACTACATCAAGAGAAATGTATAAATATACTCTAGATAAATCAAAATTCTTAAATGATAGACTAGAAAAAGCGTTAGTCGAACATTGTGACGATATATTAGTAGATGTAGTAAAAGCACACGAAAACTTCGACTCGATGGAAACATATGAGCTATATACTTTAGCATTCGAAGTAAATGAAAAACTAGGATATAGACTGTTTAGAGATATCTATTCTTATAGCTTAAGACGTGACTTCGAGAGAGTAGCAAAAGCAGTAGAAACATACAAAAAAGAAGGTAAAATCACGAAATTTATTAAGTAGGATCTTTGGTACGACTACTTAGAAACTGGATATAAATATTACGAAGTTATTTTTGTAATCATAAAAAAATAAAATTTATATTAAAAATCAAACAAATCAATGGGGAACAGATTATGCTTGAATTGAAAAAGATTAATAGAAACAGTATAGTGGAGATTCTGAAATTAGAGGTTTTTGATAATCAGAGAGATTTTGTAGCTACAAATAATAGTAGTATTATAGAAGCGTATATAGCACTTACTGAGAATAATCATGTATTCACATTTGGTATCTATAAAGACGATACACCTATTGGATTTTTAATGATAGGTTTTGATGTGAATTCAGATGATGAAGGTGCCCCTAGTATAGCTAAAGGGAATTATAATATATGGCGTCTTATGATAGATAAAAAATTCCAAGGGAAGGGATTTGGAAAAAAAGTGATGGATTTAGCCATAGAATTTGTTAATACTTTTCCTTGTGGAACAGCAAAATATTGTTGGTTATCATATGAAAGTGATAATGATGTAGCACGACAACTCTATAAATCAGTTGGTTTTGTAGAAACTGATGAAAAAGATGGAGATGAAATAGTAGCTATTTTAGAATTATAGAAGTGATAATTATTTTTCTTAATCTTAGAATTTGATGACTTATGTTAATTTATTTATAAAAACATTTTTCAGTCAAAGAAAAGATGTTTTTTTATTTGACTGAAAAAAATTAAGTAAGAGTCAACGATGCCAGTATAAAAATTTCTTGATTTTAAAAACTAAATAAACAAATAAAAACACTCGATAATTTTCGGGGAATATTGATTCTACAGAATGTATTTGATATAATATTAGTACAATAAAAACAAGAAAAAGTAGGTGATTTTATGAATATACTCTATATCGTGGGTAATGGATTAGATATACAATATGGATTAAAAAAACGAAATATTCTGATTTTTTTATGAGTATCAAATACCAATATATAAAGAAAGGAAGAATACTGAAAAATTATTTTAATATTATATATGATAATATCCTAATGGATGAGAATACAAATTGGGAAAAATTGGTCTGATTTAGAATTAGCTTTAGGCGAATTAACTAAAAAAATTCCGAAATAGATGAAGAAGAATTTATGGAAGATCTAGAAGAAGTTAGTATAGATTTAAATAATTATCTTAGTATTGTACAAGATAAATTTGATTTAACAGGAAAAAAACAATTGATATTCAAAAAGTATTTGAAAAGAAATATATAGTCAAATTCCGGATGGTTCAAAAGAAAGAGCTTTTAAAAATTTATTCAGAGTTTTTCCGACAGAAATAGATTATATAAATATTTTAACGTTAAATTATACAAATGTTCTAGATAATCTAATTGAGAAAGAAAAAAATAAGGAATATAACTCTTTTTAGAGGACATAATCATGGATGCTTTATAAAAAAATGTTGAACATGCTCATGGAACGCTCGACTTTTTCCTTGATATTAGGAGTAAACGATGAAAAATCAGTTAAACAAAGAATATACGGACTCAAATAAAAAAAGTATTTAATCAAAGAAAAAAATGCTTATTCAAGCTAGAGATAATAGGCATTTTAAAAAAATTCTAATCTTATTGATTGGGCTGATCTTATAATAATATTTGGTACCTCAATTGGTGCGACAGATGGATATTTATGGAAAAAAATAGCAGATAATTCCATTAAAAAAATATGCCAATAATAATCCATTGTTATAAAGAAAATTTTTGATTCAATAAGAAAACTACCAAGACAACTCGGTAGTTTATATGAATCTATAGAGAATAATTTTATCGAAAAAAATCTGGGATAGAAGATGAGACTAAAATAAAAAAATTTTTAAAAAAATAATATTATATCAATTATTTCAAAAAAATTTTTTTGAAATAAAAAGAAGATAAAAAAATAAGTAGAGTTTTTAAGGTGTTCTAAGAGTATTAATATATAATCTATAGAAATAATATGGTAATATTGAAGTTTTTTTATAACAAACCAAAGTGTAATCTGTACAAAAAAATGTACAGGTTATAAGCTATAATAATATTGGAATAAAAAAACTATAAGTGTTGTAAAAAAATAAAGGAGTGTTACATGCAAAAATATTGATAAAAATTATATTAACTTCACTAAGTGATTTAGATTTAACTCCAACTATGGAGAAAAATGCACGAGATAAGTATTATTCAATATCAAAATATTTGAACGAACAAGGATTGGAATGTGATTTTTCATCCTCAAGGATCATTTTTTTAATTGGAACTAGTATTAGACCATATAAAAAAATGGAACCGAACATGATTATGATTTGGATATTGTATCAATTTTTGAAAAAAAGGAAAAGATAATAGTAAGTGCTGAGAAAGTAAAAAATGATGTGGGTAATTGTATAAAAAATAGTAAGTTGTATAGAGAAAGATTGGAAAAAGAAGATACTTATTGTTGGACAATAAAATATGCGGATATATCTGAGGGTGTTGGATTTTCTCTGGATATTGTTCCTGCAGTTAATGAGTGTATAAGTATTAAAAATGAAGTTTTAAAGTCTGGTGTTGAGTTTTCAAAAACACAAAAAATTTTAGCTATCACAAAAAAAAGTGATATATATGAATGGGAAACAAGTAATCCATTGGGATTCGGAGATTGGTTTATTGAAATCAGCAATAAGAATTTAACTAGAGAGATGATTAAAGAACAATATGAAAACTTACCAGTTGAAATAAGAATGCAATATAGAAGTGTTGAAGAAATTCCTAATTTCTATTATAAGTCAAATTTGCAAAGAGCAGTGCAATTTATAAAAAAAGACATAGAGATATATATTATGACAGAAGTAATAAGAATAGCGATAAACCTTCATCTATTTTATTAACTGCATTAATTGCAGATAGTGTAGGGAATAATTGTTTACTATCAATATCTGAAATAATTAAGAATTTTATAATTAAATTTAAGAGTGGTAATATATCGATTATGAAAGATGATAAAAATTTTTAAATCCAGTAGACTTAAGAGAAAATTTTTATTGAATTCTATACTGAATCTCAAAAAAATATTATTTGAAAAATTGGTTAGAAGAATTAGACCAATTTATAAATACTACAGATGAATTTAGATTTAAACAATTAATTCATAATGATATAAATACAAGAATGTTTACTGATATCTTTAAAAAAATGTGGAGAAAGTTAGCCCTGTTAAACCTTGGGAGAATATTTATGATAGATAATTTAGAATATGAAATTAGTGAATTCCTAAATAAACAACCTAATATGATATTAGAGCGAGAAGAAACAAGTTATATTATTAAAGGAAGATATATTTGCACTTTTAGATTCTAGGGGATATATAGTCAATATTAATAAAAAAATTAAAAATTATAATAGGAAATAATTTTTCCAAATAGTATTCCTAAATTATTTTTTTATATGAATATCCTGAAGGTATGAGACATATTTATCCTGACGGTGGTGTGTGTTTAGCATCAATAGGGGAACTAATAAATTCAATAACTAGGACACCTTCTATTATCTATTTTATCGAAAAAAATTTGTAAATTCATTTTTTTATTTTCACTAGAATGGTATGAAAAAAATATAAAAACATATCCATTTGGAGAAAGAGAACATGGTTATAAAGGATTGTTAGATTATTATTTAAACGATTTAAAAATTAAATAAAACATCATATAAAAAAATGTATTTTTATGATTAAAAGGAATCAATATAAAAAGTAATTCGAAATGTTTTTTTGTTTTTTTCAAAGAAGAAATTAAAAAGATTGCCATGGTAAGTATATATTACCAATTATGAAAAAAATAAAAATATTAAGAAATGAATTTTTTTAATGGAAGGAATAATGATAATAACGGAGGATAATAAGAATGGAATTAAAAAAATCCCCAAAAATTCTTGCTATGAGAAGGCAAAAAAATGTTCCTGTGCTATAGATATATTGGGTTTAATGAGTATAGTTATGTCATTAGTACAGTCTAAATATCAAACAATATCTCCTAGATATTTTTTTAATCATTAGCGGAGTATTATTAATAGTAGTAGCTATTATAGAAAAATTTTCAAAAAAATATTATAATGAGGCGCACGTTATTAAAGAAAAAAGTCTTATTAGATAATAGTTTTAATGCGAAGAAAATCCCAAATTATAATAGTGATTTATATTTTAATAATTCTAAAAATAAAAAGAGAGTGTAGTTAAGTTATTGGCTAATTTACATGAAAAATACTTTATATACTTCGAAAATTGTTGGAAAAAAATGGTTATTAAATATTATATTATTAGTTTTTTTAGCATGTTTGATTTTTATTTATTAAATTTTTCATACAGTGGTATGGACGATTATACATCAATATTATTAGGATTTGTTTTATCTGGAAGTTTTTTTAAAAAGGGCTTTGAGTATAGGAGAATTAAAAAAAGTATCTGATAATATTTATGAGGAAATAAATGTTATTTGTAGTAATTTTGAAAAAAAGGTAATAATAAAAAAACAAATATTATTGAGAGAAATATTTGAATTACTTTTTAAAAATATGAGAATACATTATATGAATCTAAAGTAATTTTTAAATTCAAAAAAATTTTTTTAATAAGTATAATGATGAAATAGGAAAAGAATGGGAAAAATATAAAAACTAACCTATAAAAATATATCAGGAATAGTAACAAGTGAATTTAATCTATATTTTATAAATGAATTGCAAATAAGAATTAAGTACTGTATATAAAGAAAAATAGAAATATTGATATTATTTAAATTAATATTATAAATTAACCATAAAAAAACTAACTTCATATCTAAAATTTATGGTATAATAAACACATTATAATTGGAAATAATGTGTTTATTTTTTTTTATGGAAATGTATGGAAATCAAGGAGAAATAGTATGTCGTTTACAGTGATTATTTCATATGAAAAAAATATGAACGATTATTAAAAAGTGGGGATTGACTTAAATGAATATTAACATAACTGATAAATCAAATTTTATATGGAAAAATAGCAGATCTTTTACGTGGAGATTATAAACAAAGTGAGTATGGGGATGTTATATTACCGTTTACAGTATTAACACGTTTAGACAGTGTTTTAAGGACTACTAAAGATAAAGTTTTAAAGCAAAATGAAGTTCTAGAGAAACGAAAGATAACTAATAAATTACCTTTGTTGAAAAAAAGATAACAGGATTAAATTTTTTTATAATACGAGTGAATTTACATTCGATAAATTAAAGAATGATTCTAGAAATATTGAAGAAAACTTAATCGATTATATCAAAGGATTTTCGGAGAATGCGCTAGAAATTTTGGATTCATTTGATATTTACAATGTTATCGGTCGGCTAAACAAAGCTGGTTTATTATATCAAGTTTTTATCAAGTTTGCGGATGAAATTGACCTTCATCCCAATACGGTTAGTAATCAAGAAATGGGATATATTTTTGAAGAACTAATTCGCAAATTTTCAGAGATTTCTAACGAGACTGCTGGGGAGCATTTTACACCTCGTGAAGTTATTCGTTTAATGGTTTCGCTACTATTTAGTCCAGATATGCAAAAGCTATGCGATTCTGGCTTTATTTCCAAGCTGTATGATCCAGCCTGTGGAACGGGCGGTATGCTCTCATCTGGGGTGGAATACGTATTGGAATATAATGACAAAGCCAAACTTGCGGTGTATGGTCAAGAATTGAATGAAAAAACATATGCTATATCGAAGTCAGATACTTTAATTAAAGGAGAAAATTACGAAAATATCCATCTGGGTAATACGTTATCTAATGACCAGCTAAAAGGAGAAAGATTTAACTACATGCTATGTAATCCTCCTTTTGGTGTTGAGTGGAAAAAATACGAAAAAGAAATCAAAGAGGAAGCTGAAAAACTGGGATATAAAGGACGTTTTGGAGCAGGATTACCTCGTATTTCAGATGGTTCCTTACTATTCTTACAACATATGATTAGTAAAATGGTTCCCAAAGAAGATGGTGGTTCTCGCATTGCGATTGTCTTTAATGGTTCACCACTGTTTACAGGAGATGCTGGTAGTGGAGAAAGTGAAATTCGTAAATGGATTATTGAACAAGGAATGCTTGAAACAATAGTAGCTCTACCAGATCAACTTTTTTACAATACAGGTATTTTAACGTATGTTTGGATTGTAACGAATAATAAGAGTGAACTTAGAAAAGGGAAAATTCAGCTTATTGATGCAACAAATTATTTTAAACGTATGCGTAAGCCTCTAGGAGAAAAGCGTAAGCAAATTACTGAAGAACAAATTTCAGAAATTGTTAATCTTTATGGGAACTTTGTACCAACTGAGCATTCTAAAATATTCGATGAAGAAGACTTTGCTTATTGGAAAGTAACAGTAGAGCGTCCGTTACGATTAAATTTCTGTACAAAGGAAGAGAGAATAGAGAAGTTATATGAGCAAACAGTTTTTTTAATAACTTGATAAAGAGTAAAAAGAAAAAACAAGATGAAGCTGAAAAAGAGATAGAAGAAGGTAAGAAATTACAAGAGAGTATTATCGCTTCACTAAAAAAAATAGATAGTAGTGCGCTATATAAAAATCGTGAAGAGTTTATAGAGAAATTAAAAGAAGTTTTTAAACAAGAAAATATTAAACCAAAAGCTACTGTTTTAAAAGCAATCTTACAAGCACTCTCTGAAAAAGATGAAAGTGCAGATATTTGTTATGATAACAAAGGCAACAAAGAAGCAGATACAGATCTTAGAGATACAGAACAGATACCTGTAAAAGAAGAGATAGAAGCCTATTTCGAAAGAGAAGTACTACCGTATGCTCCCGATGCTTGGATAGATGAAAGTAAGACAAAAAAAGGATATGAAATCCCGTTCACTCGTCATTTTTATAAGTATACAGAATTAGGAAATGCAGACGACACCTTAAAAGAAATAGAAATACTGCACGAAAAAATCCAACATACGATAAAAGAGCTATTTTCGGAGGTGTAGCATGAAACCTTATGAGAAATATAAAGACAGTGGTATTAAATGGATTGGAGAAATTCCAGAACATTGGAAAGTTGGAAAAGTGAAGCAACTATTCAAAGTTGGAAGAGGGAGAGTTATTTCTACAGAGGATGTAAACGAAAAAGGGAAATATCCAGTGTTTTCATCACAGACTAGAGATAATGGTTGCATAGGATATATAGATACTTATGATTATGATTATGAGCAATTAACATGGACTACTGATGGTGCTAATGCTGGAACAATATTTTTTTGAGAAATGGAAAGTATAATTGTACTAATGTATGTGGAACGCTACAGTTAAATAATGAAAAAAATATTTTTTTAAAAATATATGTATTATTTTTTTGGATTATGTAACATTATTTTATAAAAAGAAGAGACACCAATGGATTTAAGATTATGAATAATGAAATGAAAAAAATATTGAAGTTATAGCTCCATATTTTTTTCCGAACAACAGCAAATAGCAAATTACCTTGACAAAAAAACAGTAGAAATTGATAGTGTAATTAGTGATCTAGAATTGCAACTGGAAAAAAATTAGAAACATATAGAAGAGAACTAATTTTTTTAAAGTCGTTACAAAAAGGGCTAAATCAAAAATATAAAAAAATGAAAGATAGTGGCATAGATTGGATAGGTGAAGCTCCAGAACATTGGGAAGTAGTAAAAAAATAAAATGGATGTTTGAAATTGTTAAAAAAGAATTTATGGGTTAGGAGATAGAGATGTTCTTTCTATAACGCAAAATGGGATTAAAATTAAAAAAATATAGATGAGAATGTAGGGACAAATGGCAGAGTCTTATGATAAATATCAAATAGTTAATATAAATGATTTTTGCTATGAATTCAATGGATTTATTAACTGGATGGGTAGATTGTAGTAAATTTGAAGGAGTAACAAGTCCAGATTATAGAGTATTTAAATTTGTTGAAAATAAAATTCAGTGCCATGTTTACTATACATACTTATTACAGTTATGTTATACTAATAGAATTTTTTACCGTTTAGGACAAGGTGTATCTAATTTAGGTCGTTGGAGGTTACAAGCAGAACAATTTTTAAATATGTATTTACCAAAACCAAATATTAAAGAACAACAACAAATCGCAACCTATCTCGATAACAAAAGCGACCAAATAAACACACTAAAAACAGACATCATGAAACAAATAGATAATTTAAAAAACTATCGTAAAATACTTATTCGTGACGCAGTAACAGGAAAAATAAATGTAGCAAAGGTGGAGTAGAAAAATGGCTATAGAAACGAAAGAAATTAACTTTGAACAAGCGATTGAAGAGTATCTACTAAGTACAAAAGAATACACAAAAGGAAATTCAAAGGATTTTAATAGAGAATTAGCACTTGATACACAAGCTGTGATTGATTTTGTAAAGACGACACAAGAAGATAAATGGGCTCTTATGACAAAACGTCATGGTAAAAACGTAGAACAAGCATTTATCAAACGTTTAACAGACGAGTTGAATAAACGTGGTATGTTAGACGTACTTAGAAAAGGAATTATGGATCTTGGTGTACATGTGAAATTAGCATATTTTAAGCCGGGTAGTAATATGAATAAAGAGTTGTCAGCATTATATGACAAAAATAATTTGCAGATAACTAGACAGTTGAAGTATAGTCTTTCAAATGAAAATTCTATCGATATGGTTATTTTCCTAAATGGATTACCGATTGTAACGATGGAATTAAAGAATCCACTAACAGGACAAACGTATAAGAATGCTATTTCTCAATATCAAAATGATCGCGCTCCCAAGGAGTTGTTATTGTCGTTTAAGAAAAGAGTGTTAGTTCACTTTGCTGTTGATACGGATGAAGTTTGGATGACAACGAAACTTGCGAAATTAGATACTTTGTTTTTACCTTTTAACAGAGGTTATAACAATGGTGCAGAAAACCCACCGGTACAAGGTGATTATAAAACATCTTATCTATGGAAAGAAGTATTAAGAAAAGATAGTTTGCTCGATATTGTCCATCGCTTTATTCAAGTGAAAAAGAATGAACGTACAAACAAAGAAGTTGTAATTTTCCCACGTTATCACCAATTAAATGTTGTGCGCTATCTAATTGATGATGTATATAAAAATGGTAGTGGCAAAAATTATTTGATTCAACACTCAGCAGGTTCTGGAAAATCAAACTCAATAGCATGGCTAGCTCATCACTTAGAAAATCTTCATGATAGAAATGATGAAGTAATTTTTAATAGTATTATCGTTATTACAGATAGAAAAGTTTTAGATAAACAATTACAACGTGATATATATAATATGGACCACGAGAAAGGTGTAGTAGTTAAGGTTGATAAAAACACTAAGCAACTAACTGATGCACTAGAAAAAGGTAGTAGAATAATTATTTGTACATTACAGAAATTTCCTTTTGTTGATGTGAGTCGAGTTGCAACAGAAGGAAGAAGATTTGCAATAATTGTTGATGAAGCACATTCTTCACAAAGTGGAAAAGCGAGTGAAAAACTAAAAGAAGTGTTGGCTGATATTTCAAAACAAGGGGATACAGCAATTGAAGATAAACTTCACCAGTTTGCTCTAGAAGAATCAAAAATAGAAGATAGTGAACTAGATGCCAATGAAGAATTAGCAGAAGAAATAAAAAGAGAACTTGCTACTCATGGGCAACAAAAAAATCTTTCGTTCTTTGCATTTACTGCAACACCTAAACAAAAAACATTAGAAATATTTGGTACAAGAGATGAAGTAGGTAAGCCAGTTCCATGTCATGTTTATAGTATGAAACAAGCTATTGAAGAAGGTTTTATTTTTGATGTACTTGCCAATTATACGACCTATAAGACTTATTTCCAATTAGGTAAAAAAGTGGTTGAGGATCCAGAATATGCGAAAAAGCAAGCAAATAAAGCTTTAGGAAAATATATGAGTTTACATCCACATAATTTGGCACAAAAAACTGAAATTATTATAGAGCACTTTAGAAATCATGTACGGCAAAAAATAGGTGGTAAAGCGAAAGCAATGTTAGTAACTGGATCACGTTTACATGCTGTGCGTTACTTCTTTGAGGTTGACCGTTATATTAAAAAGAAAGGTTATACCGACTTAGGGGTGTTAGTTGCCTTTTCTGGAGTGGTTAAAGATAGTGGAGAAGAGTATACAGAAGAAGGAATGAATGGATTTCCTGAAAGTGAGTTAGTAGATAAATTTGAATCAATTGAGTATCAACTACTACTTGTTGCGGAAAAATATCAAACAGGATTTGATCAACCTTTAGTGCATACGATGTATGTTGACAAAAAACTGGCAGGGGTTAAAGCAGTTCAAACACTCTCACGTATTAATCGTACGTGTTCAGGAAAAGTTGATACGTTTATCTTAGATTTTGTTAATACACAAGAAGAAATACAAAAAGCTTTTGAAGATTATTATGTTTCGACAACAGTGGAAGAAACAACAGATCCAAATACAATTTATGAATTTAAAGGGTATCTTGATAGCTTTATGATTTATTCAGAAAAAAAGATATAAATGATTTTTTTCTAAAAATCTTCTTTAAAAAAGTAAGAAAAAAACAAGGAAATATTGATTTAGGTCAATTGAATTCTGTTCTTGATCCTATTATAGAAAACTACAAAAAACTTGATAAAAAAGAAGAACAGCAAGATTTCAAGTACGTATTAGCTAAATTTGTTCGTCTGTATGCATTTTTAACGCATATTATAAGTTTAGAAGATGAAATGTTGCATAAGTTTTATGTATTTGCTAAGGGACTTATAAGAAAACTTCCTATGGAAGAAGGAGAAAGAATCCCAGATATTGCCAGTGATGTTAATTTACAGTATTATCGAGTTCAAAAAGAGTTTGAAGGTAGTATTAAATTAAGTAATGAGGAAGGAATTTTAAACAATTCTACATCAGGGACTGGGATTTCAGCTGAAGAAGAGAAAGAAAAACTATCTAAAATATTGAAGGATATTAATGATAGACTAGGTACAGACTTTACGGGAATGGATAAAGTATTAGAACAATTGGTGGAGGATGCAGCTCAAAATGAAGAATTAGTGATGCGTGCAAAAAATCCAATTGATTTATTTAAAATTATTTATGAAGAAAAAATCATGGATATTGTTCTTGACCGTATGACTCAAAAATCAAGACTTTGCTTTGAAATACTTAGAGGATAAAGAATTTAGAGATGAAATAGACCGTATACTGTTACCATTACTACATACGAGACTTTCTAAATTATAGGGTTCTTTGTCAAATTCGGTTGATTTTGAAAATAGGAGGAAGCTATGCTACATTAAGTAGTATAGCTTTTTTCCTATTTTTTCGTTTTAATCTTTTTTCCTATTTTTTTCGTTTTAATCTTTTTTTCCTATTTTTTTCGTTTTTAATCTTTTTTTCCTTCTTTTTTTAGTGAGAATATCTTGACGTTCTTCTGTTGAATATCTAGGTTTCTTATTAGTCTCTAAAGGTGAGAACAGGCTGAAAAAAAGAAGTATTTTTAGCTTTAAAGTTACTAAAAGATCTTTAAATATAAGAAATACGTTTAATAACCTTAAAGTATATTTTTGTATTTTATGAGTTAATGCATCTGTATACACGAAGCTCATTTTTACTTATATTTATTATCAACCGTATTTATTATAGAGCCGATTCAAGTAATGAGGGTATATTTTTTTGTGTTTTTTTACAACAAATACATTCCTTTGTTATTTATGTTATAATAAAAACATAACAGCTTATATTAATTATCAAAGTAAAGGAATTGTTAGATGGGAAATTATAATGAGTTACTTACTCTTAGGAATAAAATAGAAAATACACTGAATTATCAACTTTCACTAAGTAATTTAGAACTATATCACAGCAATCTATTTGCTGTTGTTCTGGAAAAGTCTGGATTTATTAATCATAAGTTTTTTAGTCATGTTATTGATATTAATAAAAAAATATACAGACTTGAAGGTTTATAGAGAAAAAAACTCAATTGATTTAACTATCGAGGTTATTGATGAGATTGGAGAGACCCATGTTATTTTTTTATAGAAAATAAGGTAAAATCTTTACCTGATGAGAATCAATTGATTTGTTATTCTGAGAAAGATTCTAATGCTAAAGGGATACTTCTTAGTTTAGTTAAACCTGGATTTAATCTTCCTGAAAGTTGGTTTAGAAGAAGTTATGGTGAGTTGATTGAGTATTATAATGATTTACTCGATAAAGTAGATGAGACTTTTAGATTATTCTTAATAGATTATATTGATTATATGAAAAAAATGTAGAAAAAAATTTATTGAAAAAGATAAGTTATGGTGAATCATACTTTTTAGAAGAGTCTAATAATAAAGTACTAGATGGTATGAGATTAAGGTCGGTTATCGAGAAGATTCACTATGCGAATTTAGAGAATAAGATTGCTGATTTGGGATATAAAACATACTCTGGTAGAATAAGAGGAGCTCATTTTTTTGGTATTGATCTTCCTATCGAAGGTACTACTTCATCATTTGATATTCAAATACAAGGTAATCAGTATAGACATAAGGTTAATTTTTCTCATGAGGATAAGGGAAAGTTAGGTGATTTAGAAAGAATATGTGATAGTATAAAAGAGAAAACTTGTTTGTATCATTTTAATATAGAGGATAATCCAATTTTAGAAAAAAATCATCATCGAGAAAAAAATGGAAGACATATGATGAACGAGATTTTTTTATGATTATGCGCTTATAAAAAAACATGTATCTAGTAAAGAGTTGATTAAATATATAAGAACAGATGTTAAGAAAATTGAAGCGCATCTGAAAATTGTTAAAAGAAATTATTTTGGAAAAATATGGCTTAAGGATAAAATGAATTATTCTATAGACCGGTAATATATGAGTACATAAAAATAATAAAAAAATCATAGGAGAAATTAATGAAACTAAGAAAAGAGAAATTTGTCATCGACAATAAAGAATGTATTGGTTATATTTCAGAAAAATACACAATATTTACTAATACAACCTGTTGATGAACAGGATATAGAAGTATTAGATAATGAAGTAACAGAAATTCAAAAAAATACAGAAAAACAATTCTCGCTTATTGCTTTTAAAATAGAGGATTGGAATAATGAACTTTCTCCTTGGGAAGCACCACCAGCATTTGGAAATAAATCTTTCGGTTCAGGCGCTAAAGGTACTTTTAGAATTTATTGAAAGTAAGTTAATACCAGAGGTTAAAGAAAGATACGATTTTGCTGATGATGTTCAGGTGATATTAGGTGGTTATTCTCTAGCGGGATTATTCAGCCTTTGGAGTGCGTATAAGTCAAATACATTTTCTGGTATTGCGGCAGCTTCTCCGCCAGTTTGGTTTAATGGTTGGGAAGAATTTATAAATAATACACCATTAAGTAACACTATTTACCTAAGTTTAGGAGATGCTGAAGAGAAAACGAAAAATAAAGTAATGTCTACTGTTGGAGATAATATTAGAAAACAGGAAGAACTTTTAAAAAATAATAAGATAAATACCATACTAGAATGGAATAAAGGTGGACATTTTAGCGATTCAGATTTACGTGTAGCTAAAGCGTTTGTGTGGTGTATTGGAAATATTTAATTAGAAATATTAATTAACTTTGAAATAGATGAGATAGTTTGATGGCATGATATAAATAGGATATACATTTAAACTATTTGTATTACGAACTTATTCTTAATAAAATTAATTATACTCCCTTTGAAGATTTGGTTCTTCTAAGGGAGTTTTTTTATTAAACAAATATTAATTTTTCGACTATTATTATTTTTTTATCATCATCGTCTCTATCAAAGTCATCAAAAATAAACGTCTTCAAGACCTTCAAGAAGTTTAGTAATTTTTTTATAATAATTATTTTTTTAGAGAATAAAAATAAAAATTAGAATGAAAATAACTACAAAAAAATTAGAGTAAGAATAGTATTAACACTAATATTAATTCTAGCGATAATAGTTATTATTATAGTTCAAAAAAACTCAATTTAAAAATTAATACTTAAGGATGCTTTAATGGATTCAATAGTGAGTAATAAGTTATCTAATCCCTAACTTATTAGAGATAATTTGAGAAATGATTTGAGAAGAAATTTGAATTATACCGTTTAGTGTTTTGATTCCTAGTTCTTTGCAAATATCTTTAGTTTTAGACCACACTTTATCAGTTCTAATAGAATGTAAGAACTCATGCCCTTGAAAACTTAAATCTGAAACAGAGATATTGCCGTCCATGAACGATTGATATTTATATAAGAATCCAGCTAAAGAACATTGTCTTAAATGGTATTGGAGTTCTTCTATCCTATATTCTTGTAAATTCTCAAGATTATTAAATAGAGTGAAACTTTCATTAAAAGTTGTTACTTTTTCAATTTCAAGTAACAAATCGCGAATACAGTCGTAATTTAATTCCATTATAATTCACCTCCTTTGGGTAATTATATCATAAAAATAATAAGAGGTGATTAAATATATTAAGGATTGTGAGTAAATAATATGAGGGTTTGAAAAACGGATTAAATAAAAGAGTTCTTAAAAAAATATGAGTAAACAGTAAAAATTTCAGGATAATATTTATGAGTTAAAGAATACAGTAGTCATTTATGAATTCACGCAAGGCTTAATATACTACTATTAAATATTAATTTTAGTGATATACGTAGATTTATATTTGGATGTAAGTAATGTACATTTGTATATGATGTGAGACAAAAAAAGTTAAAAATAAATACCGGATATGATAGAGTTACAGAGAAGATAGTTTCTCTGTAACTCTTGCTTTTTCTCAACAGAAGTTAGCAATACTAAAGTCTGCATAGGAAGTCGATTAGAACGATATAGATATTTCTTCATTTGGTTAATAAGGTCATCATAAGAATAAAAAGATAAGTATTTATAAAAGCGTTCATTATCATTTCTATGACTTCTTTCAACTTTACCATTATGCCATGGAGTTCTAGGTCTAATGAGTTGGTGTTTTATATCTAACTGATTACACAATATATCGAAAGGATGTATTCGTTTAGGGTCCTTAAAGTGAGTAAATTCAAAACCGTTATCGGTTTGTATAATTTTAGGTTTATATCCAAAATGTGAAATAGCCATCTGTACAAATTGTACAGTAGAATAAGATGATTGTTCTTTAAAAGGCTAAATAAACCTTTCTCTAGAAGCTTCATCAATCATAGTATATTGATAAAATTTATCAGGATGTGAACCAGTGTAGCATTGTCTAGGGACATATTTTACATCAAGTTGCCATTTTTCTCCTAAAGTTTTTGGAGTGTTATAAGGTTTTGGTATATAAAGTTTAACCTTTTTTTCGACGTCTTTATAGAAGCCTAATTTTCTAAGGATCCTAAATAATGAACAAGGATGTCTGTTATATCTTTTATTAAATTTTAGTTTTGCATATAGTTCAATCATAGAAATATTAGGATTTCGTTTAATTAGATTTTTAATCCAAGCCAATTCTTCTGCGGTATGAGCATTTGGATGTTGAGAATGTGGTTTGTGAGACTTATCCATAAGTGATTCTTTAGTTCCATCATATTTTTTATTCCAACGCATTAAAGATGCTTTAGATACTTTGTAGCGTCTACAGATAAAGCTAATAGAGTTTTTATTTCTATATGTTTTTACCGCTGCTAATCTTGTTTCTAGAGTATGAGGTATATATCGTTGTGTTTTTTGTAAGTTTTCTGTTATAATAATTTTCATAAGAGTAAATTCCTTTTTTTGATTTGTCGTAATTTCATTATACAGGATTTACTCTTCTTTTTTTATATTTTGTCTCACATCAATTGTAACACTACATGGTTATTTATGTGAATTCTCAGTTATTATTTGAAAAAAATTGTATTTATTTTTGTAAAATAATAGTTATTGATAATTATTTTATTTACATAATTCACAAATGTAATATAATAATTTTTTTAATGCAATATTAATAATATTAAAGAAAGGTTAAAATTTATGAGGTATAAAAAGTATTAATAAAACATTAAAATACTCTATCAGAAAGCTTGCTGTAGGTGCAACACCAGTTGTGATAGGTACTTTTTTATTGGCTGGAGGTACAACTGCTTTAGCTAGTGAAGGATCAGGAACTAATGTAAGTATAAATTATGTAGCTAACAGTGAGTTAACTGATTATGAAAAAAATCTTTAGTTAAACAAGGTATACCAGAAGAATTAAAGAATGGTGAAACATATTATTTAGTTTATAAGAATGAGGCATATTTACAAAAAAACAAATTACCGGATACAGGAAATACTTCACTCCCATTAAAAGGTATTGGATTTGCTACAGCTTTATTAACTGTAGTACTTGTTTCTAAGAAAAAAATAGAAATAAAAATATTAGGGATAGTATTAATTGGAGCATTAGGTCAAAGTGTAGTTTTACCAGATTCTACATTTGCTTTGGAAAATAATCTTTTAGCTAGATATAATCACATGGTGTCTGCTAACTCTAAATTCGAAGATAATTTGATATCTATTGATGGTTATAAATATGTAGGATACCTTACATCAGATGATGTATCATTGAATTCTGTAAACACACAAGGATACCATATTCAGAAAAGTATCGTTAAAACAACAAAACCAATAGAAAAAGACATTGAGAATAAACCCCAAGTCAAAGAAAATTTAACGGATGTTGTAAAAAATAGTGATGATAATATACCACTTCCAGTAGTTGTAGAAGAAGTACTATCAGAAACAACAAAAGAAGAAGAGATAGAAGTTAGTGATAATGAAAAAAATAATAGTTCTGTAGAAAAAGATGCTTCTATTGAGAAAAATACTAACCCTAAAGCTCCTGTTGTAAATAATGCAACATTAGAAAATAAAAAAGAAAAATCACAAACGAATGTAAATGCTCCTATAGAGAAGGGTAGCTCAGATAAGAGTAATATTAAAGAGAAAAACTAATATAAAAAGCTAGTAAAAAGTGGTGAGGAGAATACTACTATTAAAAAAATAATACAGTAGAAACTCCTAAAAAATATTCAAAAATACAACTAAATCTCAAAAAAAGATACTACAGCTGATACATCAAATAAAAGCTAATAGTTCTTTAACGCAAGATGCTGCTAAGCCTACTAAGGTGAAAAAGAAAGTTAAAAGTAGTTGAGAGAATAATAAAAAGTAACTGAAACTATTCCATATAAGGTAGTTTATGAAGAAGATGAAAAATATGGAAAAATGGTACTACGAAGGTAATAAAAAGAAGGTTCTGTTGGTGAAAAAGTAACTATCCAAAAAGGTACTATTAAATAATGGTGAAGAACTGAAAAGAGAAATTACTTCAAGTACAGTTAAACAAAAAGAAGTAGATAAAGTAATCAAAGTAGGTACAAAAGGTGTAAAAAAACTAATATCAAATCTGAAATAAATAATAATAATAATAATAATAATGGAACAGAGAGTGCTCAAGTAACTCAACTAATTCCTAAAAAAGAAACGGTTTATACAGAAATAGTAGAGAGCAAACAGAGAAAATATGTTAAAGACTATCCAAAATTGGAAGAAGCGACTAAAGATATAAAAAAATAATATTGGAATACTAACTACTCAGAAAGATAAATTATCAACAATTAATATTACTAATATATTTGATGATTCTCTTTTTGAAGGGAGAGAAGATTCGAAAATGTAATGATGTATTATGTTCAGGCGAATCTTAAACGTAAGAGAGAATTTGAAAATCAAGAAGAAATTATAGACAATATAATCAGTAAAGAAATTCCTGTGATTACTGGAGTAATGAGAATAGGAACTAGAAAACTCGGTTTTGAAACATTAAAAGGTGACGGAAAGCTAGTAAATATATCTTCTAATTTAGATGAAAAAAAGAAATAAAAAAATATTAAGTTATCTAATAACAATAGTTATATGTTGGATAAAGAAGTTCCGGGGTATTTAGGAAGTGCAGTTAATGTTAACTATGATAAAGATTTTAAAAAAATACTAAATTAGGATTAAAATTTGATGTTAATAGTTTGGATTCTGATAGTGTACCTACCATTTATCATTATAATAAAAAAACACAGATTTTTTTAAAACCAATAGAAACACAGGTCATAGGTGACATGGCTTATGCCAACATCAATGAATCTGGAGCATATACTGTAGTTGATAAGAATAAGCAAGATGAAGTAAATAAATTAGCTACAGATTATGTTATTAATGATGTTGAAGACGATAAAATAACTAGTCCCCTTAATACAAAAAATAAAGGGCGTTCAATTGTTTTTGCTATAGATAGCTCGTCTAGTATGGAGTGGAATGATAAAGAAAAATTTACGTTTAAGTTTAACAAAAAAACTTCTTGCTCGGCTAGATAAAAAAATCATGATAGAGTGTCGATTCTTGATTTTGATGATAAAATAAACATAAAAAAACCACTGACAAATAATATCGATAATGTTTTACTCGATGTTGATAAAATTGACTCATATGGAGAAACTGATATTTACAATGCTATTAAAGAAAGTATAGAACTACTGAAAAGTGAATCAAATAATAAAAAAATATATTTTTTTATTGACTGATGGTGATGATTATAGTTCTTATGATGAAGTTATAAGTGAGGCTATTAAAAAAATAACATCAATATTTTTTTACAATAGGTTTAGGAGAAATAAATCAAAATAAATTAGCAAAAATTAGCAAATGATACTGGAGGAAAGTTTTATTTTTGCTAAAAAAATCAGAAGAATTACCTGAAATCTTTGATCAATTTGATAATGATATAAAGCAAAAAAAGAATTAGATGGAAATAAAGATAGAATTTCTCCTTATTATACAAGAGAAATTTTTAAAAGGAAAGTTACACCTCTCAACTGGAAAAAGAATCACCGTATTTTAAAAATACAAATAGCAGCAGCTAGAGAAAAGATATCAAAAAGAATATAATATACAAAGTGCTAATATAGAAGAAATTAATAAAAAAATAGATAATTTAAATGATGAATATATAGAAAGCCTATTTGCCAAAGATTATGATAATGACAACCTAGTTAATGGTAATGAAGTAAGACCAGAAAAACGCTTAGATGGAAAAGCATTTTTATATGTACTTAGTGATCCTGAAAAAGTAGATACAGATGGTGATGGAATTACAGATGATAAAGATGGGTATATAGATCTTGAATTAAAATCAAATATAGCTATAGAAGATGTAGTTTCTAACACACTAGATACTGATGGAGATGGTTATGATGATTTTTTTGAAAAGAAAAATAAAATGGATAAAGATAGTTGGAATGTTGGAGAGAGAGACTTACTAATGTTTTCCGATATTGTGTACTATGATTTTAAAGAATTAAATACAAATAGATTATTGTATGAATTAAATTCAAAGATTGAACATAGAACACTACGTGATTATTATGAAAAAAATTTATATCTCAAATGAAGCAAGATAGAGAAATATTTAAAAAGTTCAGCTATATACTATTTAGATTTATTATCTGAAGATAGTTATGATAAGGAGTTCTTTAATAGATGGAAACTTATTGATTGGAAAAAAGAAAAATACGGTAGTTTGATAACAAGTTTGTACTCAGATGTAATGGTTTTTGAAAATGGAAATAGTGTTGTAATATCATATAGAGGAACAGACCAAAAAACCACTGGAGTTTGTTAAAGATTTGAATATTCTATATAATGATTCTGATACTCCGCAAAAAGGCAAAGGAGCAAATAGAGGAAATATTAACAAGTGATTATTTCAAAAAAATAAGAATATATATATAACAGGACATTCTTTGGGAGGTTATCAAGCATACTATGCATTTTTAAAAGCAAAAGAAATTTCTAATGACTTAATTAAATTTGTTTTGAATTTTAATGGACCAGGAATCTCAGCTATAGATCTTAAGAGTTACAAACAATTAGAACAATATAAAAACAATGGTTAAAAGCTTATTCAACGGATTCAGGAAATTTAAATAATAAAATTGTGAATGGAATAGATTTAGACTTAATCTTTAATCCAATGAAATTCAAACATCCTAATTTAAAAAAATGTTACCTTTAAAAATATATAAATTTTGATAAAAATCAATGTAGATCAATTAGGGGATAAAACCTTACGGAATGAATGGATAAAGAATTTACAATTGATAGATAGAGGGAATCCAATTTATCCTCATAGTCTGACTTCTTTTTATGGAAGTATAGAACAAGGACGACGAAATTCTAAAAAAATAACTTTTTTTGTCTACAGAGGAAAAAAATTCTACCAAACTTTTTTTAAATCGTAGTCTAAGTACTTTCACAACTGTAGGAAATATTGCTCAAAAATACATTGAATGAAATAAAAAGATTCTGCAAATAAACTTACTAACAAAAATAAAGGAAAAATACAAAGAAAAATGACCAATGATATCCTAGATAAAAATAAAAAAATAGGTTTAAATAATAAAAAAATAATAATATCTTTAAAAAAATAAATAATAAACTAAATTTCATTTATTAAATAATAGAGAGAATATATTTGTAGAAATAATTATGGTAAAAAGATTCTAGTATAGAAATACTTCAATAAAAATAATTTAAAGATAAATTAATAAAAGTAGCTGTATTGTTTAGAAATTTAGATGATTTTCTTATTTTTTTATCTTTTTATACCATTGTCAACACCAAACATTAACTATTTTTTTAATTTTTTTCGCCAAGTTGAAATTATTTTCTAAAAACACTGGTATTAAAGTATTTGTATTACGTTTTCAATTTGGCGAAATTCATTTTGCCTACTTTGATATTGTTCGTTGACTAGGCAGAATGTATAATGAGTTCATAAGATAAAAGTAAAACAAAAAAGGAGATTTATACTTATGAGCGAAAAATAAAAAGTAGTTTAAAAAGTTTTAGTTCAAAAAAAGTCGGTACAGCTCTTTCAAGTATGGTAATGCCTAATATCGGAGCATTCATAGCTTGGGGATTAATTACTGCATTATTTATACCAACAGGATGGATGCCAAACGCAAAACTTGCGGCATTAGTTGCACCGATGATATTCTTCCTATTACCACTATTAATTTCTTATTCAGCTGGTAAAAACGTTCATGATGAACGTGGAGGAGTGGTAGCGGCGATTGCTACTATGGGTGTTATTGTTGGAACAGTGACAATCAATGAAAAAGGTTTAAATGGAACACCAATGTTCCTAGGAGCTATGGTTATGGGACCTATCGCAGCTCACCTAATGAAAAAATTTGACAAAGCAGTTCAACCAAAAATTAAAACTGGATTAGAGATGTTAGTAAACAACTTCTCAGCTGGTATTCTTGGATTTATCTTAGCTATTTTAGGATTCTTTGGAATTGGACCTATTGTTAAAGTTATTACTAATGCACTTAGTGCTGGAGTAGATGTGATCATTAACGCACATTTATTACCACTTGCTAACGTGTTTATCGAACCAGCAAAAATCTTATTCTTAAACAATGCGATTAACCACGGTATATTAACACCAATCGCAACTGAACAAGCATTAAATACTGGTAAATCAGTTCTATACTTATTAGAAGCTAACCCAGGTGTTGGATTAGGTATCTTATTAGCTTACATGTTCTTTGGAAAAGGTTCTGCTAAAGCTTCTGCTCCAGGGGCAGCAATCATCCACTTTATCGGTGGTATCCACGAAATCTACTTCCCATACATCTTAATGAAACCTGCATTAATCTTCGCAGCTATGGCAGGTGGAGTAAGTGGTACAGCAACATTCCAATTATTAGGTGCAGGTCTTCGTGCTCCAGCATCACCAGGTAGTATTTTAGCAGTACTTGCTCAAACAGCAACTGGAAGTTACTTTGCTGTAGTTGCTGGTGTAGTAGTATCTACTTTAGTAACATTTGTAATCGCAAGTATTATCTTAAAACGTGATAAAGGTGATGGAGATTTAGAATCAGCTCAAAGCAAAGTAAGTAACATGAAAGCTGAATCAAAAGGTCAAGACGTAGCAGCTGATACTGCAAGTGAAACTTCTTATGCTGATGTTAAAAGAATCATCTTCGCTTGTGATGCAGGAATGGGAAGCTCAGCAATGGGTGCTTCTATCCTACGTAATAAAGTGAAAAAAGCTGGACTTGATTATGAAGTAACAAATGTAGCGATTAGAAATCTAAATGAGGAAAGTGGATTATTAATCGTAACTCAAAATGAATTAACGCCAAGAGCGAAACAAATGAATGGAAAAGCTCTACACGTATCTGTAGATAATTTCCTAAACAGTCCAAAATACGATGAAATCGTTGAGAATTTGCAAAAATAGAAAAATAACTATATAATATTTTGTAAATAGAGACGGTAGTGTTCATGACTTCTTCTTAGATAAGGCGATATGCATTACTAAGAGGGAGTCATATTTTTATTATGAAAGAAAGTTTTGGATATTTTTGAATGGAGGTCATATGTTTAACGAACGTGAAAAACTAATATTACAAGTTTTGTTGAAAAATACTGATGAAGCACTTAGTATAAAAGAGATAGCTAAGGCTACAAAAATAAAAGAAAGAACACTTTATAGAGAGATTAAAAAAACTTAGAGAGTTCATTAGATCAACTTGGAATAGATTTAACGAAAGAAAAGTCTAAGTATGTACTAAAAGGTGATTTATCTGAGTTGGATTCTTCGTTATTTGAAGCTAGTTTTGAAGATTATGCATATTCAACAGAAACTAGATTGAATTTAATATTATGCTTTTTAATTTTAAGTGAAGATACTTCGATTAAAGATATTTCTGAAAAACTGATATTAAGTTATAATACTGTTGCGACTGCAATAGGCACTATCGAAAAGATTTTATCTGATTACAAGTTGACATTGATTAGAAAAAAAGGACAGGGTATTGAAATAGAAGGTAGTGAGGTAGATCGAAGAGTACTTCTTATTTCATTGCTGTGTAATGAGATTAGCGATGAGGAATTTTTCACTAGATTAAATGATCGTAGTATTTTATCAAGTAATCCATTCATTAAATTCTTGAACTTTGATTTTTTTAAAAAAAGGGTATTTTATGAAAAATAAACATCTTGATGTGTTTAAAAATATATACAGATTCTAGTATTAAGAAAAATTCTTATAAGTTTAAATGTAGTTTTTTTCTTCGAATGTCATATCCAACTGATATTAAAGAAAAATATTACGAAACAAGAATATGATAGTATAAAAATCACTACTAACCGCTTCTAAAAAAATATAATTGACTTCGATATTACAGATGATATAATCCAATTCCTTGTCAAAAATATTAAAAAAACATGTCGTTTAATCGAACAACTTTCATATTTAAATGATAAGTATTCATATACTCTAGTATATAAGATTAGTCTATTGATAAAAATATGTATCTGAAAAAAATGAATGTGGATTTCACACAAGATACGAATCTTTCTAGTGGTCTTATTGCGCATGTTGAATCTGCGATAAAAAAAGACATCAGATGAACTTAACAGAGGAGAATGATGAATTACAAGATTTTTGTATTGAAAAAAATTACAATGAGCTATATCTTGTAATTAAATCAGAACTGTTAGTTGTTTTTTTGATGAAATATTGTTTAATTCTACGGAGTTAAGTTATATTGTTATACATTTTGCTTCTAGTTATGAACAAATTTATAGAAAGAATTTTATTCGTGCTCTAGTAATATGTGCTAGTGGAATCGGAAGTTCAAAAAAATTTTTAGGTAGTCAGATTAGAAAGAATATTCCTGAAATAAAAAAATCTAGAATATACAATTCCTAGTAAGGTAACTAAATCTTTAGTAAACAATTATGACGTAGTTATATCTTCAATCGAACTGGAACAAGATATCGATTACTTATTAATCCCGACTATACTAAAAGAAAAAAAGATATAAACTTAATTCGTGAAAAAAATATTATCTAGTAGAAGTTTCAAAAGAAATAATACTGTTAAAAGAGAGAATATTGTCAATATTGATAAGTTTAGCAGAGCGTGTCGAATTATTTTGAAAAACACTGAGTATGTTGAAACAGACATCAAAGCTAACTATGAAGTAATATTAGATGGTGTTCTGACAGATTCAGCACTGAATATTACTAACAAAGATGAAGTTTTAAATAGTTTGTTAGAAAGACATGATAAGAGTTCTGTAGTTATTCCTAATACGAACATAGCTCTTTTTCATACGTTAAATAATGATATCGAAAAAACCGTTTGTTATTATTAGTTCATTAAATGATCGTATCGTTATGAAGGATTCAATGGGAAGTAATCAAATTATTGATAATTTTATAGTGATGGTCAGTCAAAATCAACAAGAATTTACAGATTTACTTAGTCAAATTAGTATTGCGATATTAGATGATGAGGTATTTACTAAAGCTTTTAGCTAGTAAGAATAAAGACTTTATCCTTACAAAGATTGAACTAATCTTGAAAAAAATTATATTTTACAGTTATAATTATAATAGCGACTTGAAAATTAATTTCAGGTCGCTATTTTTGTTGTAAAGGAAGTTCATATATAGCGATGTTTTAAAGTGATTTACTACTGAATTTATTTTTTTGGCAGTATTTATAACTCTATTTTGGCAAAAAGTGTTTCGTCGACTTTGATATTGTTTAGAAGGATAACTAAAGGTATAATTAACTTATAAGAAATAGAACAAGAAAACTTGAAGGAGAAATGAAGATGAATTTAACAAAAAAAGATATTAGATTAGGACAAGAAATTAGTAACAAAGAAGAAGCAATTAGAAAAGCAGGAGAAATCTTAGTAGAAAATGGATATGTAGATAGTGATTACATCCCTGCGATGTTAGAAAGAGAAGAAATCGTATCAACTTACATGGGGAACTTTATTGCAATTCCTCATGGAACAGATGAAGCAAAAAAATCAATTAAAAGCACAGGAATTTCTATTATTCAAATTCCAGGAGGTGTTTCATTTGCTAAACCTGAAGATACAGAAGACAAGATGGTATTCGTAGTATTCGGTATAGCTGGTAAAGATGGGGAGCATTTAGAATTATTATCAAAAAAATAGCAATCTTCTGTTCAGAACAAGAAAAATGTTATAAAAATTAGTAAACGCTGCTACTGAAGAAGAAGTTATTACTTTATTATCAGAAGTTGAATAATTAAAAAAATAAAAATTAGTAAGAAGGTATTACAATGAAAAAAATTTACATTTTGGTGCAGGAAATATCGGACGTGGATTCATAGGGAGAATTATTAAATAAATCTGGATATCACATTACTTTTTGTAGATATTAATAAAGATGTGGTTAATGATTTAAAAACGCCGTGATACATACACTATTAGAATATTAGATGAAAATATCGAAGAAGTTGAACTTAATAACTTTGATGCTTTAAACATTGCTGAAGAAAAAGAACAACTTTATACAGCAATCGGTGAGGTTGAATTAATTACTACTTCTATAGGTCCGAATGTTCTGCCGATCATAGCTAAAGACATCGCAGAAGGATTAAAATTAAAAGTAGAGAATAATAATACTAAATTATTAGATATTATCGCTTGTGAAAATATGATTTCTGGATCTGATTTTTTAAAAACAGAAGTGTTTAAACATCTTTCAGAACAAGAACAAGAGTTTGTTAGTAAATATGTAGGATTCCCAAATTCGGCAGTAGATAGAATCGTACCAGCTCAAAAACATGATGATGTTCTTCTAGTTGAAGTGGAAAAATTCTGTGAATGGGTAATAGAAGCGGATAAAATTAAAGTAGAAAGTAATAGAAATATTGAGCAAGTACACTACGTAGAAAATCTTAATCCATTTATTGAAAGAAAACTATTTACGGTAAATACAGGGCATGCAGCACTAAGCTATATTGCGAATTACTTAGGTATTGAGTTAGTTTCAGATGGTGCTAAACATGCTGATGTAAGAAAAAGATTTCATCGCTGTATTAGAAGAAACTAGTGCATTACTTGAGAAAAAAATGGGGATTCGATAAAGCAGAGATGGAAGCTTATAGAAATAAAAACAATCAAACGCTTTGAAAAATCCTCGTATTGTAGATAATGTTTCTAGAATTTGTCGTACTCCTATAAGAAAAATTAGGGTATAATGAAAGATTTATTAAACCTATTAGAGAAACAGAAGAATTAGGATTATCAAATAGTGCTTTTATTAAAAAAGCTTGTTCATATATTCTTACATTTAAATCTGAAGAAGATGAACAATCTGTAAAAACTTGAACAACTAATTAAAAGAAAAAAAGGTGTTATCAAAGCTTTTAAGTGAAGTAACAGAATTGACGGACGCAGCCTTATTAAATAAAAATTAAAGAAGGTTACGAAAAAAATTAGTTTAATAATACATACAAGTATCTTAATAGTAAAAATTATGACATGACGTGTATACATAAGAATGAAATAGTATGTATTATTAGCAATTTATATATAAAATAATAATTGAAAGTCTTTGGAATAGCTGATTCCAAAGGCTTTTTCTATGTTTGTGAAATTTGAGTAATATTCTGGGTGTAGCTATTGACATTACTACTAAAAATGGTATCATTGTAGCATGAGTTAATAATAGATTATAAAATGAGAATTTGGTAATGATAGAGAAAAGGTAATAAGCTCTGTTAAGAATTAATAGGAATTCTTATGAAGTATCCAGTATAAATAAAATGCTAGAGAACTATTAAATATCGTTAGAAGACGATGTTTAAAGAGAAATGAAGAGAATTATATTATATATGTATAAAGAAATGTTACAGGAGAGAAATTAATGAAATACAGAAAAGAGAATTTTGTAATAGACAATAAATCGTGTATTGGATATATAACTGATGCTGCAAAATACTTATTGATCCAACCTGTTGATGAACATGATATAGAAGCATTGGATAAGGAAGTAGCAGAAATTCAAAAAAATACAGAAAAGCCATTCTCACTTATTGCTTTTAAAATAGAGGATTGGAATAATGAACTTTCTCCTTGGAAAGCACCTCCAGCATTTGGAAATAAAACTTTCGGTTCAGGTGCTAAAGATACTTTAGAATTTATTGAAAGTAGATTAATACCAACGGTTAAAGAAAAATATAATTTAGGTGATGAAATTATATTTATTCTAGGTGGTTATTCTTTGGCAGGTTTATTCAGTCTTTGGAGTGCGTATAAGTCAAAAACATTTTCAGGTATTGCTGCAGCTTCTCCTTCTGTTTGGTTTAATGGATGGGAAGAATTTATGAATAATAATACGCTTTTAAGTAATACTATTTACCTAAGTTTAGGTGATACTGAAGAGAAAACGAAAAAAATAAAAGTAATGTCGGCTGTTGGAGAAAAATATTAAAAAAACAAGAAGAACTATTAAAAAAATAATAATATAAATACAATATTAGAATGGAATAAAGGTGGTCATTTTAGTGATTCAGACATTCGCGTAGCTAAGGCATTTACTTGGTGTATTGAAAATATTTAATTAAAATTATTAAATAATTTTAAAATAAAAAAGATAGAATAGATTGTAAATGAGTAGATAGATTTTAATAAAGCCTCTTTCCTTTCATTCTATTCTTTTTCACGCTATAATTAAGTTACTATTACTAGAAATTTTCGGAGGTAACATATGAATGAAGTAATTAAAACGATGCTAGATCATCGTACGACTCGTAGTTTTGTAAAAGGAAAAGAACTACCTAAGGAACATCTTGAGCAAATCATTGCTAGTTCTAAACAGGGATCTAGCTGGATGAATGGTCAACACTATAGTATTATCGTAACTACAGGTGAGACTAAACAACAAATTGCTGATTTAATCCGTGATAAAGCACCTGGTAATGCAGCTCATATTGAAAATTCTGCTGCGTTCTTACTATATTGTTTAGATTATACTAATATTAAATTAGCGTTTGATATTGAAGGTGGAGAGTTTGATATTTCTAATCAATATGAACCATTAATTATCGGTACTTTAGATGTTGGTATTGCGATGCAAAATGCTGCTTTAGCTGCTGAATCTTTAGGATACGGAATTGTTTATTGCGGTGGAGTAAGAGGTTTTGGAGATAAGATTTCTGAATTACTAAGTATTCCAGAAAATGCTCTGTTCTTATGTGGACTAAGTATCGGTGTCAAAGATGAAGAGTTATCTACAGAAAAAGTTAAACCAAGATTACCAGACGCGGCTAATGTAGGATACAATGAATTCCCCAAATCAAACATAGAAGTATTAAAAGAATACCGTCAAACTATGGTAGACTTTGCTGAAGCACGTGAGACAAAAACATGGACTAAGAAATTCTCTGACTTCTATGCACAACCTTCAGGAATAGAAAAAGTAACTAAAGAACTATTAGAAAAAAATGGTTTTGTGAGTGTGAAGGAATAAAGAATAAGATTAAATTAGAAAAACGCTTATGTAGCTTTATACTAGATAAGCGTTTTTATCTAATAAACACCGTTCTTAATTTTCATATTGTTATCATTAGATTTTCATGATATATTTTAGATAGTGGAATATAAGTATTATTAATGTTTAGTTACAAATTTATTTTTAATTTCTATTTTTATATAGGAGGTTCTTCTTATGAAATATAAAAAAATTCAAGTTAACGGCTTCTATCTTATCATTAGGTAAATTTAATAACCATATTTTTTTAGATCTGAACAAGCTATACAACAATTATATTGGCAAGATAAAGGTATTGGCGCATATTATCATATAAGTAAAAAGTATAATGAGCTTAAACTATGTATCTTATGTTGTGATTTAATCATGCTTAATAAATTTTATAACATAATAGGCTTAATACTTTTTTTCCTATTTTATACTTTTCTTATATAAAAAAACACATTAAAAAAATAAACATAAGTCAAGATCATATAAAAAAACCTTTATTATATTATACTTAATAATGATCCTAAGTATAATTATTGAATATTTGTATACTAAGAAAATGAAAAATAAAAAAATAACAAATTAATTTAACAAAAAAATAGACGTAAGATAGAGTTCAGATCTATAGATGCATAAATAACTACCACATATGTATTTTAATAATATATATGTGGTGTTTTTTGATTAAGAAATTATTATCAAGTTAATCTAGTTGAGAAAGTCAAGATTCTAAAAATATAGACTCTTTTTTTGAGGGAGATAAAGATGTTGAATAAAAATCAAGTAAATCTTCATAAAAAACACCCTGAATACTAGACACGTATAAAAAGTACGTGTTATAATTTAATTAAAGAAAATAAAAAAATATAGGAGGTTGGGATGACCAAAAGAGAACTGATAAAACTCTTAAAGAGCAATGGTTTCTATCAGTTGAAAAATCGTGGTAAGGGTAGTCATGAAGCTTGGACTAACGGAACAAGACAAGTTATAGTACCTAAACCGAACGGAGCAGATTATCCTGTAGGAACTGCAAATACGATATTAAAACAAGCAGGGTTGAAATAAGCCCTTCTTGTTAATATCGGTGTCATCTCGTAAAATAAATTATGGCAAGAGGTAATTACACATATATTGCACTGTTTAAAAAAGAAGACGGCGTTTATAATGTAACGGTACCTGATTTGGAAGGAGTTATTACATTTGGAGAGAGTATACCTGAAGCAATAGAAATGGCAAAAGATGCATTAGAGGTATGGTTACTAAATGCTGAAGATTATGGGTTTGAGATTAATAAACCTAGATCATTTAATGAGTTACAACATTTAGCGGATGGAGAGGAAGATTTCTTACAGTATGTAACTGTTGATACTGTTTTTGCTAGAAAAAAAGAAGATAACAAAGCTGTTAAGAAAACTTTAACTATTCCAAATTGGTTAAATGAATTAGCTATTAATAATGAAGTTAATTTTAGTCAAGTTTTACAACAAGCACTGAAGAAAGAATTAAATATAATTTAATTGATTAAGTGAATTGGAATTAATTATTTTTTTAGAAATTAGTAATGTTTAAAGTGAAAGAGGAGAATAGAATGACTGAATCAAAAAAACGTCTGAAGCACAAAAAGAAAGCGAGTAAGGCTTATTATGAGAAAAAAATAAAGAACGTGCTTTTAATGAATAATAGAAGAACTGCTGCTAGAACATTTGTTAGACGCTATGCAACAAAAAGAGGATATGGAAAAATTTAATAGAAATATTTAATAATGAGAATCCTAATGCAAAACTGTAGTTAATGTTTTAGTAAATCTTAAAAATTATTGATTGTTTACTTTACAATATAATATATAATATATGCGTGATTTATTTCACGCTTTTTTTTATTACTAAAAAAACACCTATGAAATCTCATAAGTGTCTTGCAGAGCAGAAATTAATCTCTCTGAGAAAGTTACCAGTAGAGCATATATTTTTATATCTCTAAGATAATATTAAGTATAATATATAGTTTAAAAGCTTGTCAACATAAGGTTTGTGAGCTTTTTTTCTTTTTTTAATTTTTTTCAAAAAAACTATTGTCAAAAAAAGGTCAAACATGTTATAATTTATTTAAGGTCAAAGAAGGTCAAAAAGATGAAGCTTAAATATATTCCATAAAAAACCTTTTTAGTTTATTGAGTGTTTAGGTGTATCTTATGAGGTCAGTATCTTTATTATAATAGTGATACTGGTTAACGAATAAAAAGTACCTTTTGATCTAATAATTTAATCAAAGGAGATTTACAATGGATATTAATAGTTTTACTAATAGTGTGAAAGAAATCTTAGCGAAATCTTCCGAATTAGCAACAGATAAAAAAAGTCAAAGTATTACGAGTGAGATGTTCTTAAAAGCGGCTCTTACTGGTAGTAATTTATATAGTGATATATTAGGAAGAGTAAATGTTGATAAGGTAAATTTAACTCATGAGTTAGATAACGAGATTGCGAAAGTAAATAGTGTAGAAGGAGATAATATCAATTACGCTAGTTACCTAAGTAATGATTTGAATGCTTTATTAATAGAAGCTAATAAATATAAAGAGAAATATGAAGATAAATTTATTTCGTGTGAACATATTGTTCTTGCGAGTTATTTGAAAAATAGTATAGTAAAAAAATATATCGATAAGGTGACTACGTTAAAAGATTTAGTAGCTGTTATCGATAATATCAGAGGAGGTAAAAAAGTTATGAACGAAAATCCAGAAAACAACTACGAAGTTTTAGAGAAATATGGTCGTGATCTTGTAGAAGCTGCACGTAGTGGTAAAATTGATCCTGTGATAGGACGTGATGAAGAAATAAGAAATGTAATTAGAATTTTATCAAGAAAAACAAAAAATAATCCAGTGTTGATAGGGGAACCTGGGGTAGGTAAAACTGCGATTGTTGAAGCACTGGCTCAACGTATTGTACGCGGTGATGTACCTGAAAGTCTTAAAGACAAAACTGTATTCGAACTTGACCTTACTAGTTTAGTTGCAGGAGCTAAATATCGTGGTGAGTTCGAAGAGCGACTAAAAGCTGTATTAAAAGAAGTTAAAGAACAAGATGGAAAAATAATTCTATTCATCGATGAAATTCACATGCTTGTTGGTGCTGGTAAAACTGACGGAGCAATGGATGCTGGGAATATCTTAAAACCAATGCTTGCTCGTGGTGAACTGCACTGTATCGGTGCTACAACTCTTAATGAATATCGCCAATATATCGAAAAAGACTCTGCATTAGAACGTCGTTTCCAAAAAGTTCTTGTTAAAGAACCAACAGTAGAAGACACAATCTCAATACTACGCGGTCTTAAAGAAAGATTCGAAGTTTATCACGGTGTGAAAATCTCTGACCGTGCTATTGTAGAAGCTGCTGAATTGTCTAACAGATATATTACTGATAGATTCTTACCGGATAAAGCTATCGATTTAATTGACCAAGCTTGTGCTACTATTAAAACTGAGAATTCTTCTAACCCAGCTGAATTGGATACAATCAATCGTAAAGTTATGCAACTAGAAATAGAAGAAAAAGCCTTAAGTGGTGAAGATGATGATGTGTCTAAAAGACGTTTAGAAAACTTAAAAGAAGAGTTGGCTAACTTAAAAGAAGAACAAAATAAACTTCAACTTCAAGTTGATAGTGAAAAAGAAAAATTATCAGCTGTCAAAAATCTTCGTGAAAAAATTGATAGAGTTAAAGTTGAATTAGAGCAAGCTCAAAACAGCTATAACTTAGAAAAAGCTTCTGAGTTACAATATTCTACTTTACCAAAATTAACTCAAGAGTTAGAAGAATTAGAAGAAAAATCTAAACATGAAGAATATAAACTTCTAAAACAAGAAGTTACTGAAGATGAAATTGGATTTATCGTAAGTCAAATGACTGGTATTCCTGTAACTCGTCTAGTAGAAACTGAAAAAGAAAAATTATTACATCTTGCTGATACAATTCATGAAAAAGTAATAGGTCAAGATGAAGCTGTAGAGAGTGTAACTAACGCAATCTTACGTTCTCGTGCTGGTATCGCTGATCCGAACAGACCGATTGGTAGCTTCCTATTCTTAGGTCCTACTGGGGTAGGTAAAACTGAACTTGCTAAAGCATTAGCTCTTAACCTATTCGATGATGAACGTAACATCGTGCGTATCGACATGAGTGAATACATGGAAAAACACTCAGTTAGCCGTCTGATTGGAGCTCCTCCAGGATACATCGGATATGAAGAAGGTGGTCAACTTACTGAAAGTGTAAGACGTAATCCTTACAGTATTATCTTAATGGACGAAATTGAAAGCACACCCAGATGTGTTTAACATCTTACTACAATTATTAGATGAAGGTACACTTACTGATTCTAAAGGTGTAGTAGTAGATTTCAAAAATACAATTATTATTATGACTTCTAACATCGGTTCATTAGAATTATTAGAAGAAGTTAAAGATGGTGTGATTTCTGAAGAAACTCGTAAAAATGTTACTAACCAACTTTACGGATACTTCAAACCAGAAATTCTTAACCGTATGGATGATATAATTATCTTCAAACCATTAACACAAGATAATATTAAAGGAATCGCTAATAAACTTCTTAATGAACTTGTTGCACGTATCGCTAATAGAAATATTACTTTAACATATACTGATAATATTTCTAGTTGGGTTGCGACTGCTGGATTTGATATGAAATTCGGTGCTCGTCCACTTAAACGATTTATACAAAGTCAAATCGAAAACAAACTTTCAGTTGAATTAATCCGCCATGGTATCGAAGATGGAATGGAAATCCACTTAGACTATGTAGATGATCAATTGAAAATTGATATTAAATAATATATTGATTTAGCCCCATAAAGAGGGCGACTCAATAAATTCGATTTATCTGAAATCGTAATTTGAGTTGATTCCAAATAACTATAGACCTCAGGAGAAATATTGGGGTCTTTTTTTGTATTAAATTATAAGTGATTATTGTTGATTACTGTAAGTTTTAGGTGTATAATTGTAATACAAAAGTAACACATTAAGAGGGTGGAAAGAATGACTACTTTAACATTAAGACTAAATAAAGAGGAAGAACAGATTTTTAATTCTATTTCTGGCTTATACGGTGGTAAACTATCTACTACTATTAAGCAACTTGCACTTGAGAAGATTGAGGATGAGTATGATCTTCAACTTATAAAAGATTTCGAAAGTCGTGAGGAGAAAGGTGAAGTAACTCTAATAGAGTTTTATGATTTAAAGAAAGAGTTTGATTTATAATGTACAAAATTGTTTTTGATGAAGCGATAAAAAAAGATTTAAAGAAATTAGATAAACAAACTTTAAAGATTTTATTTAATTGGATTGAAAAAAATTTGAGTAATACGGATGATCCACGCAGTAAGGGAAAAGCTCTAGTAGGCAATAAAAAAGGTTATTTGAGATATAGAATAGGGGATTATCGGTTAATAACAAGAATAGAAGATGATAGACTTATTATAATCGCTATTAATTTTAAACATCAAAGAGAAGTTTATAATTAAGTGTGATTTTGTAAAAAAAAATGGATAAGTTGTAGGAGGAATTTTAATGAAAATAGCGGTTATGGCTGGAACACCGATTGATTCGAAATTAGGTGCTGAGTTACTAAATTCATATGGTTATGATGATGTAGTTTTAGTACCGATTTCTAATAATCCAGTAGAACAAACTACGTTCCAGGCTTTAGAAGATGAAGAACGTGAAAATATTATTGTAAAGATTATTGATGAATTAAAAGAGAAAGGTTGCGATGCAATCTTTGTATATTGTAACTCACTTAGTTCGGTTGTCGATTTCGATAGATTGGCTGAAAAAATGAATATTTCTATTATTACTCCTATGCAGATGTATAGAAATCTAGGTTTTGAGTATAAGTATCTTGCTGTAATGGCGGCGAACTCTCATGGTCTTACAGGTGTTGAGAACAATCTTTATGTATCGAATCCGCGTCTACGTGTATTAGGATTATCGATGTTGGAGCTTGTTAAAGCGATAGAAGAGGGGAATAAACCTGAACAAATAGTTGATGATTTCAACTTTAAGACACTGTTTAATTATTTCGAATTAACTCATGTAGAAGCAGTTGTTCTTGGATGTACTCATTTTCCTTATATCAAAAAAGAACTTGAAAAAATTACTAATCTTCACATTATTGATGTAGGAGTATTTATGATAGAAAGCTTGAAAAGTAAAGAGAAATAATTTTACGATTAATAAAATATAAAAAGTGAGAATGACTAAACAGTTTGATTTAATAAAATCATTCATTGTAAAGTTATTCTCACTTTATTGTTTTATCTTCCCTCTAAGAAATGCTCATTTCTTTCTTTTGCTTGTTCGAAGATACTATTGTATTCCTCTATCATTTCTTCTGTATATTCTCCTTCAACTTGGTCGCAGTCTAGTGAATAAAGTACTTTTTCAACTCTTTCATATACATCTTCTAGAGTAAACTCTTTATGAAGAAGTTTTTCTAATGTTTCCATACAGTTCGGATCGATTTTTGGATATTTGTAATTTATCTGTTGATCTTTAATTCCGATATCGTAAAATTCACGCATTATGTTCGCGCGTTTTTGTTGATCTCCAAAGATACTGATATATATTGAAACAACGACTGAATCTTTAATTTTTCTTTGAGCGATTCCAGCGAATTTTTTTCCATTTATACTTAGGTCATAATCTCCAGGGCAGTATGAATTTGTTATTTCTATTGCATCAATTTTATTAGCACCTTCTGGAAAAACTGCTTTGATAAATTCTGTCATTAGCTCATAACCTTCATTAATTGAAAAGTTTTCTTTGGGCTTATTCATAATGATTGATAAATTTAATATACCTTTATCTGAAATTATTCCTAGTCCTCCGATATTTCTAACAGCGGGAATAATATTATTTCTATAAAAAGCGAATAATGCTTCGTCAAAAAATGGAACACGTGTATCTGGAGCTCCAATTATTGCTGAGTTCGGTAATGTGTACATGTGTAAAAATACACTCATCATTACCAGAAATTGTACGTAAAAAAACATCTCATCGGTAGCAATAGGTATTAAAGGGATTTACAATATTTAATGTTTTATAGACATTGAATTTTTTTATTTCGAATAAGATTTAGCATAGCTACTCCTTCTAAATTTGTCGATAATATATATAACTTAAAAAAATTAATACTTTATCATTATAATTTAAGAGATTAATTTATGCAAGGCTTTAATTAGATTAAGAAATAAAAAAAGAGACGGGAGCGACTCAAAAAAATCGTGATTTCGTAGAAATGATGTGTACCCAAAAATTCTGGACACATATATATTTAGTTTAGACAAGTGGATGTTATCCTGTATTGTACAGGTGCCATCCATTTTGTTTTTGATTGAATTCTCTTGTTATTGTAATAATCTATATATTCATCTACAGCTTTACTAAATTCTTCAAATGACATATAATTCTTTTTCATAACCATAATATATCTCCGTCTTCATTCTTCCAAAAAATGATTCCATGATACTATTATCATAACAATTTCCCTTTCTAGACATCGATTGAATGATTCCATGTTTTTTCAACTCACTTCTATAGTGTGAATGTTGATATTGCCATCCTTGATCTGAATGCATAATTAATCCTTCAGTTTTTGAAATTTATTAAATGCTTTTTCTAACATCCTTTTTATCTGATTTAAATTTGGATGTAACGATAAATCATATGATATTATTTCATTTGTATGCATATCTAGAATCGCTGAAAAATAGCACTTTCCCCATGAAAAATTAAATTGTGATACATCTGTAGTCCATTTCTGTAATGGGGCGGTTGTACTAAAAATCTCGATTTATTATATTATTAGCGACTTTTCCTATTGTTCCTTTATATGAATGATATCTTTCTTTAGGTTGTTTCCTTTCAATCCTTCTTTATGCATAAGACTTTTGCACTCTTTTTATGATTTACTTTAAAACCTCTATTAATTAGTTCATTGTGAACCCTACGGACACCATATAGTCCTTTGTTTTCGGTAAAAATAATTTTAATTTCTTTTAACACTGGTTCATTACGAATAGCTACAACATCTGCTTCTTCCTTATTTACTAAATAATAATATGTTGATTTTGCCATTCCTATTTCTTGTAAAAGACATTTTAATTGATATCCTTTTTCTCTAAGTTCTTTGATGATTGCTGCTTTTTCGCCTTGAGTTGCACAGCCCATTTTTCTCGCCTCAAGGCTATTAATTTTTTTATTATTTCTTTTTCCGCTTTAATATTTTCGATTTCCGTTTTTATAAATTTATTTTCTGCACGTAATCTAATTAATTCTTCTCTTTCGGATTCTTTTAATGGTTTAGGACTACTATTTTCTTTCATGATAAGTACCTTTCTTGGTCTTCCTTTCTTCTCATCTACAAGTCCATTATAACCTTTTTCCTTATATTTTTGAACCCAATTATATAATATCCTATAATTAATTCCATTCTCTAGTGCAACGGAATTATATGAATAACCAGCTAAAATTTTGGAAACTAATACTAGTTTTTCTTCTGGATCCCACTTCTTATTTTTTTCGTTTTTATGTTGTAAGACGCCTATCCCTAATGAATCAATCATTCTTTTCCATTTCCTAATAGTATCTCTAAATTTTCTAGTGGTTATTCCATTAGGTGTATCTGGATATTCTCCTCTTTCATACATTTCAACACATTTTACTTTAAATTCATAACTATAACGCATAAAAAATACCCCTTTCACTGGTTGTCCAGTAAAAGGGGTACATATCAAAATCGATTTTGTCGAGTCGCCCCCGCACAGGTTATTAGATATCTAAAAAGCTTTTGTAAAGCGAATTTAGATATCAATAAAGCCACTGCGTCTATGAGTTCTCATACACACTTTATTAAAATTTAGGACTTTTGGGTCAGCCCGTCTCAAATTATTTTATAGGTTAAGTTTGTAATCTTCTGGTTTAATAATAGGTACAATTTTCGTAAATAGTTTTACGAAGAAGAAACCAGAAACTATTGGAATTACTGCGAAGACGATAGCTGCTTTTAATATTTCTAAAGTACTTCCGTCAGTAGTCGCAAGGTGTGCTAATGGTCCAACTAGACCACTGAATCCAAATCCAGCACTCATCGCTGTACCTTTAACGTTTAGTATTGCGGCGAATACTCCCGAAACAGCAGCACTACAAAGGACCGGTAGCATAATTTTTGGTTTAGCAAAAATATTTGCCATCGAGATTTTCGGAGATCCGATAAAGTGCGCGAAGCAAACTCCCTTAGAGTTAACTGCCCATCCTGCTATTGCAAGTGTGAATCCACAAGCACAGATTCCAAGGTTTGCAGCTCCTGAGGCTATTCCATCTATATTAATCGCAAGAGCAACCCCAACTGATGTAATTGGAGAAACTACAAGACACGCGAAAATAATCGCGATAAGAATAGTAAGAATGATAGGTTGTAATGTAAGTAGATGCTTAATTCCATCTCCTAATAATTTAGTTACTCCAGAGAAGAATGGAAGTGTATATCTACCAATACCTCCGATAATAACAAGTGTTAATGGAGGTAAGATGATTACAGCATAGTTTTTAGCTTTGTCTCCAATTAGTAGGATGAATAATGTTGCTAATGCAGCTGTAAAGATCATAGTTACGATATCTCCAGAACCTTTTAACATAAGTGCAGTTTTGTCTGGAGTTGGAATAATTGAACCACTAGCAAATAGAGTAGCTAGTCCTATAGATACACTTTGTACTGGTGTAAATTTAAAGAATAAACCAATAATAATCCCTGAAGCTAAACCTATCATAGCGTTAGAAATTGTTATTGATAGTGATAAAAATGCAAGTGAAGGATAAACTTTACCTATATATTTAAGTAGTTCACCAAGCAAGGCGCCTGGTACTAAACAAAGAACTGTTCCTAAGGCGATACCGTTAAGGACGTTCATAGTAAAATTTTTAATAGTAATCTTTTCTTTCATAAACAAATTCTCCTTATGTTTATTCGTAACCTAAAAAGGTTACTAATTATTATAACGTAAAATATATGTTTTGTACATTAAAATTTACTAGTTTTGAAATAATAAATTAGGAATAAATTTTAAAAAAACTGACTTTAAAAAAAGCCAGTTTATTAATAATATTATAGAGCTGTAAATGCAGCTGTAAATCCAAAAATTATGCCTGGTGAGTTGGCTATAACTATTGGCCAATCACGTTTTTCTCCTAGTAGACCATAAAGTACCCAAAGAGTACAGTTTATTCCTGCAACGAAAGGTTGAATAAAGTCTCCTTTATGACCGTGTATATTTCCTGAAATTTGTGGTATATATGATATATACATTAGCATAGCTGTGAATGTTGCTACCCAACTAAGTATTTTGAAAAATTTTGTATTCATATTATCCTTCTCCTTTCAAAGTACTGAAATATACTAACATATATTAAAGGATATTTCAAGTGAACTTATTAAATATTATAATTGAAAAGGATTTAAATTAAATATAATCATGAAGTGATATATATTTATAGAGAAAAATAGTTAGTTTAGTTTGATTTGTATAGTTCGGCATATTATAGTATAATGTAATTTAAAAATAACTAAGGAGTTTTATAAGATGAAAGTATTAAGAAAAAAATACTAGCGTTATTAGTAGTGTTAGCTCTTTTTGGTGGTGGAGCAACATATGCGTTAACACCAAGTGAAAGTCTAAAAAATTCAGAAAAATTAACAAATCATGATGCTAAGATTAAGTTGGGGGATCTAAATGGAGATTTTATTTCAAATCTTAAATTAGTTGATTCAAATATTAAAACATCATTGAAAATTAATAATAATACATTTTTATCTATCTTTAAAAATGCAGTTCCTGAGGATTCACAATTATTAGATGGTAGTTATAAATTGGTCGATAATCATATTGAAGCGAAACTACCTGTCAAGTTAGGACTTTGGGATACAATGATTAATACGAATATAAAAGTTTCTGGAGCTAACAATAGTGTAGATTTAATTCTAGAAGATGCTAAAATTGGTAAAGTACCTATTCCTGATTTTGCTTTAGAAAAATACTTAAAAGAAGCACTTACTGGTAGTGGAGCAGGGGTTAATGGTAATACTATTACTATTAAATCACTTGACTTACCAGTTGTTGTTGATAATATAGAGGTTACTGAAAGTAATATTAATGTGACTGCATCACTTAGTAGAGAAAAAGCATTGAAATATGCTGCGGAGAATTTTAACGCATATCGAAGAGTATAAAAAATATTAGACTTTTGAAAATGAATAATTATTAGAAGAACTTCTACGCATGGAGTCTTTCTAATAGTAGGTTTTCAAAAGTCTTTTTTTAATTTTATGATATTTTCAGATAATTTCAAATTAAATTCACATAAAAAGACTTGAAAGTTTTATCTTGATGTAATATAATATACATATCGTAAATAAAGACAAGACGACTATGTGGAGTTTTAGAGAGAAACTGGTAGGTGGAAAGTTTTATAGAAACATAGGAGTTATCACTTTATTGTGTAATAATTTTAATAGAACAAACAAGTGCTCTTGGTAGGAGTTAAAAGAGGTGGTACCGTGGATACATTTCGCCCTCTATAACTTTTACTAAGAGTTTTTTATTTTGAAAGGAGAAAAAATGGTAGAATTAAAAGATACATTATTAATGCCAAATACGAAGTTTCCAATGCGTGGAAATCTTCCAAATAAAGAACCAGAATTCCTAAAACGTTGGGAAGAAATGGATTTATACAACAAAATTTTAGAAAAAAATGCTGGGAAACCTTCATACGTACTTCACGATGGACCTCCATATGCGAATGGTAACATCCACATTGGACACGCATTAAATAAAATCTTAAAAGACTTTATCGTTAAATATAAAAATATGAATGGTTTTGTTTCACCATATGTCCCAGGTTGGGATACTCACGGCCTTCCAATCGAACAAGTATTAGTAAACAATGGTGTTGATAGAAAATCTATGCCAGCTAATAAATTTAGAAATAAATGTAAAGATTATGCCTTAAAACAAGTTGATAAACAACGTGCTGACTTCAAAAAACTTGGAGTATTAGGTGATTGGGATAATCCATACTTAACTTTAGATCCAAAATTTGAAGCTGAACAAATCCGTGTATTCGGTAAAATGGTAGACAAAGGATATATCTACAAAGGATTAAAACCTATTTACTGGTCACCATCATCAGAATCTGCTTTAGCTGAAGCTGAAATCGAGTACCACGATCACACTTCACCATCTATCTATGTTGCTTTTGACTTAGTTAGTGAAAATGGTGCTGTAGAAAAAGGAACTAAGTTTGTTATTTGGACAACTACTCCTTGGACATTACCTGCAAACTTAGGTATTGCTGTTCACCCAGATTTTGAATACCAAGTTGTTAAATATAACGGAGAAAGCTACTTAGTAGCTAAAGAAAGAGTAGCATTCTTAGCTGAAAAATTCGGTTGGGAAAACTATGAAACAGGTGAAGTATTAGTAGGTAAAGACTTAGAGTACTTACTATGTCAACACCCATTCTTAGATAGAACATCTACATTAATCTTAGCTGATTATGTAACACTTGATTCAGGGACTGGTTTAGTACATACGGCTCCTGGACACGGGGTTGATGACTATCTTGTTGGTCAATTACAATACAAACTTGGAGTATTATCACCAGTTGATAACCAAGGTGTTCTTACAGAAGAAGCTGGACAATTCGCTGGTAAATTTGTATTCGATGCAAACAAAGACATTATTGCGCACTTAGATGAAACTAGAGCATTATTAAAACAAGAAGATATTACTCACTCATACCCACATGACTGGAGAAGTAAAAAACCAATTATCTTCAGAGCTACACCACAATGGTTCTGTTCTGTTGATGCATTCCGTAGTGAATTACTTGAAGCTGTAGACAACACTAAATTCTACAGTGAATGGGGTAAACCAAGATTATATAACATGATCCGTGACCGTGGTGACTGGGTAATCAGTCGTCAACGTGTATGGGGTGTGCCAATTCCTGTATTCTACGCTGAAAACGGAGAAGAAATTTTAGATATCGAATTAATCGAACACGTAGCGAAATCTTTGAAGAAGAAGGATCAAATGTTTGGTTCTACAAAGAAGCTTCTGAATTATTACCAGAAGGATACACTCACCCAGGAAGTCCAAACGGAGTATTTACTAAAGAGATGGATATTATGGACGTATGGTTCGACTCTGGAACATCTCACCAAGGTTGTTGTGCAATTCGTGAAGATTTAACTTACCCAGCTGACTTATACTTAGAAGGAAGTGACCAATACCGTGGATGGTTCAACTCTTCACTAATCACTTCTGTAGCGGTATCAGGAGTAGCTCCATATAAAGAGTTAGTGTCTGCTGGATTCGTAATGGATGGTAATGGTAACAAGATGAGTAAATCATTAGGTAACGTTATTTCTCCTAACGATGTAGGTAAAGAATTAGGTGCTGAAATTATCCGCCTATGGTCTGCAAGTGTTGACTATACTCAAGATGTTCGTATCTCTAAAGATATCTTAAAACAAGTATCTGAAACATACAGAAAAATCAGAAATACTTTCCGTTTCTTACTAGGAAACTTATTCAACGGAAGCTTCAACAATAAGACTAATCTTGTTGCGTATGAAGACCTTGAAGAACTAGATAAATACATGGTTCTTAAATTCGAAAAAGTTGTTGCGAAAGTATTAGATTACTATGAAAACTATCAATTTAACAGTATTACTACTGAATTAATCAACTTCTTCAACGTTGAATTATCTTCATTCTACCTAGATTATGGTAAAGACATCCTTTACATCGAAGGTGAAGATTCTCACAAACGTTTAAGTATGTTAACAGTTCTTTACACAGTATTAAGTAAATCTGTTAGATTACTTGCTCCAATTCTTTCATTCACTGCTGAAGAAGTATATGACAACATGCCATACGAAGATGCTGAGTCTGTTCACTTAACAGACTTCCCAGCTAAAAACGTAATCGAAGATGCTGCGTTAGAAGCTAAATGGGATAAACTTCTTGAAGTTCGTGATGATGTGAATAAAGCATTAGAAGAAAGCCGTAATGAAAAAGTTATCGGTAAATCTTTAGAAGCAGCTGTTGAAGTATACAGTAATGATGCAGAAGTAGTTGAGTTATTAAACTCTGTTGATAACTTAAACCAATTCTTCATTGTAAGTAAAGTTGCTGTTAAAGAAAACGATGGTGTAGCATATGATCTTGCTACTGTTAAAGTAACTAAAGCTGAAGGACACCGTTGTGAACGTTGTTGGAACATCGTTGATGAAGTAAACGAAGAAGGTTTATGTCCACGTTGTGCTAGCATCTTAAACAAATAATAGAATAACTTACATATAGAACTTAGGTTAAATTTAATCTAAGTTCTAATTTTTTTAAATAAATTTTATAGAGTCCAAAAAAATGGACAGATAGATTGTTATAATTAAATCACAAAACGAAGAGGTGATTAAAATGGAAAAAAATTATATTACGATTACAGGGATGGAACACTATTTTGGAAATAAAATTTTTAAAGTAGGAGATGTTATCAGTTGTGAAAAAGAGTTTGATAACGACTATGATGAAGAAGCTATTAAAGTTATGATGAAAACATTCGGTAAAGTTGGTTATGTAGGAAATTCTTGTAGAACTGTTGCGAAAAGGTACGAAAAAGTGCAGGAAGAATTTACGATAAAGTTGGAGATAAATTTTTTGTAAAAGTTTGTTTTGTTACTGGAGGTTCAGTTATTGCAGAAGTTCTAAAAAGAGATGAAAATAATCACAAAAATAATAGAAAAATTAGTAAATAGTTGTTATTATATACATAAGTGTATATAAGGAGCAAAATTTATGGAAAAAGGAAGATATCAAAAAAATTAAAGCTATTGTACCTATTGGAAATACTAAGAGACTATAGCGATGAAAAATACTTATTTAAGTGTGAAAGAATTAACTACTTTACTCTTAAAAAAGAAATTATTGTTGAGAAAAAAACTTTATATAAAGATATAGAATTACTACAAGATTATGGATTTAATATCGTTGTTGAAAAGAATGGTCGTGAGAATATCTATGCATTAGTAGAAAGAGAATTTGAGCTTGCTGAGGTGAAGATGCTAATCGATGTAATCCGAGGCGAGTAAGTTTCTAACTGTAAAAAAATCACGAGATCTAATTTTTAAAATTGAAGAAATTAGCGAGTAAAAAAACAAGCGCAAAAAAATTCAAAGACAGGTATATTCTTTTTGAAGAAAAATAAATATATAAATGAAAAATATTTATTATAATGTTGATGCAATTCATAATGCAATTGCAGAAAATAAGCAAATTAATTTTAATTATTGGCAATGGAATTATAAAAAACAGATGATTGATAGAAAAAATGGTAAAGTCTATAATGTAAGTCCATTCGCTCTTGTATGGAATGATGAAAATTATTATATGGTTGCTTTTGATGCTAAGACAGAGTTGATAAAAAATTATCGTGTTGATAAAATGCGAAATGTTGTTATTGCTGCTGATGATAGAGTGGGTCATGAAAAGTTTCAAAAAGAAGATATATCTAGTTATTCGAAGAAAATATTTGGTATGTATGGTGGAACTTTAGAAAAAGTGACTTTAGAGTTTAAAGAATCATTAATAGGAGCAATCGTTGATAGATTTGGAAAAGATATTATTATTCATAAAAAAGATGATACTTATCAAACTTCTGTAGAGGTTATGTGTAGTGGTCATTTCTTAGGTTGGATTTTCTCTTTAGGTAACGATATAGAAATATTAGCACCTCAAAATGTTCGAGATTTATATGTTGAGAAAGTAGAGGTGTTATTAAAGAAATACAGATAAACGAGAAGGATGAATGAGAATGGATAAAAAAATATTGTTTTGTTAGATATCGTAGAAACTGATGTAACGAAAATTGTTTCTGTTTCATTAAAAAGAATAAATATAACTGATAGATTCGAAGTCATAGAAGATAGGAATTTTCATCGTAAGATGGAATCTGGGGAATATTTGTTCGATTTAGAGGATACTCTAGAAAGTTATTTTGATAATATACCATCAGAAATAGATGTTAAAGTTTTTGTTTGGTATAAGGAGAAGAAAGAATTAATAGATAAACATTTTTTTCTTTTCTTAGTGATTATAAATTTGAATTTATTCAATCTAAACTTATAAAAAGTAGGATTAACAAATGGTAATAATCCTGTTAAATATTCTATGAAAAAAGTATTGAAGCTATTTGAGATTGAGTATGATAAAAATAACTTGGGCGTTCCTAGATATGCAGTAGATATATTTTATCAAATTTTCGAAAGACTTGTAGTTTATTTTGAACGTAGAAGTGAAGTTAGTGCTTTTTGTAAGATGGAGAGCGGTTTGATACATGAAGTAGCTTGTAGAACATTGAAAAAATCTACTAATAAACCTTCTTTAGATTGGCTGGACTTTATTTGGGGAGATTATCGTTTTTGTAAACACTGTTGTAGTTTTGAAATTAAGGGACCTTTTTATAAAAATATGACCAACAATCAATTAAAAAATGAAGGTATATTTTTAAAGAATATTAAAATTATTAATGATGGTGGAGAGTCTTGTAACGAGGATAAACTATCTCGAGAATTGTTATTGGAAGAGGATAGTACAAATAAAGATTATGTAATAGATGATACTTTGAAAGAAATAAACGATATTATAAGTAGTAAAAAAACAGAATATGTTGTTTTTACCTAATGGTGAAAAGAATAGAAATTTTTTTAGAGCGAATGATATGTTGAACTATAGTGTTAGAAAAACTAATGGAGAAGCAAAAAAACAGAGACTTCACCCTTAAAAAAACAATGCTATTAACTATCAAATTTTTACTATATAAAAATAGGTGAAATTGGTGAAAATAAAGTACTAGATGAGCTGAAGTATAGTTTTTATCCTATGCACATTTTTTTAAAGATATCTCTATTAATATTGGTGAATTTCAGTGTCAGATTGACTTTGTTATATTAACTAAGAAAGCTATGTATTTAATTGAATGTAAAAAAATACAAAAATTTAATGTTAAAATTGATAAAAACAGGGAGTTTTTATCTTATAAACGAAGGTAAGAAGAATAGAACTTTTAGTGTTTTAAATCAAATTGAACGACAAAAAAATGATTTTAGAACAATTAGATTTGGGAGTAGAAATTAAAGAGATGCATCCTGTAGTAGTTTATGCGAATGAGGAAACTGGAATAGAAATAGAAGATAAGGATGCATTAAGAGGAATTGATGTAATTAATCTAGATCGTTTAAATAGTCTCATTAGAGAAAAAGAAAAAAAGATTTAAAAAGAAATATATACTGTGGAAGAAATTGAGAAGATAAAGAATAGTTTAATTAATCCTGATATAAAAAAATAATGATTATATAGAAGAGGATACAGTGAAATGGGAAGAGTATGAACTTAGATTATTATTAGAAAAAAATATCAATGAGAAAAAAAGCATTAGAAAAAAATTGCTGAGAAAAAAATGTATTAAAGAATGTAAAAAAAGTGAATTCAATGGTTCGAAAAATATCAATATCTGAATTCAAAGATGTATTAAAAAAAGTATCTGGAGAAAAATCAGAAAAAAATTAGGAGTTACTTCATCTTCTCTAATGACTGAGGTTATGAGAGATGAGATATTAGAGAAAAATGCCAACAACGGTTAACCAATTATCTAAATTGTTGGTCAGCAATAGCATTTATTTCCATAAAAATTTCGAATGATTTATTGGCGATGATTAATAATGTTAAAACTGTAATGGTTTAAAAAAATAATAATATGCAGATAGAATGGCTTTTAAAATGAGATTATTATATAATCAAATTTTTAGAGTCTATTCTATTATTTTTTTACTTTAAAATCAAAAAAATATAAATTCATTTAGCTCTATTAATAAGATATGAAACCTACTTAATATCAACTTAAAAATCGTTGTAATGTGGTTGCTTTAATAGAAAAATGAATGTTATAATTAAATGATGAATTATAATATGATTATAAAAATCATTTAATAGAAAAAAATATGTCGGAAGGAAAAATGTTAATGGCTATTTTAGGAAAAATATTTGATGCTAATAAAAGAGAAGTAAAAAGTTTATCAAAATTAGCTGACAAAGTATTAGCTAAAGATGAAGAATATTCAAGTCTTAGCGATGAACAATTAGTAAATAAAACAGAAGAATTTAAAGCTTATATCCAAGAACAAAAAGAAAAAGGAAAAGATACAGCTGATATACTAGATAAAATTTTAGTAGATGCGTTTGCTGCAGCTCGTGAGGGAGCATTACGTTCTTTAGGAATGAAACCATATAAAGTTCAAATCATGGGTGGTATAGCACTTCACCGTGGTGATATCGCCGAAATGAGAACAGGGGAAGGTAAAACTCTTACTGCCACAATGCCAGTATACTTAAACGCATTAGCGGGTGAAGGTGTACACGTTGTTACAGTTAACGAATACTTATCTCAACGTGACGCTCAAGAGATGGGAGTTTTCTACAACTACATGGGACTTTCTGTAGGTCTTAACTTAAACTCTCTAAACTCTGAAGAGAAAAGAGCAGCATACAATGCTGATATTACATACTCAACAAACAACGAGTTAGGATTTGACTATTTAAGAGATAACATGGTTAAAACAGTTGAAGCTCGTGTTCAACGTCCATTAAACTATGCTGTAATCGATGAGGTTGACTCAGTTCTTATCGATGAAGCTCGTACACCACTTATTATTTCTGGTGAAGGACAAGAATCAACGTCACTTTATCAAGTAGCGAATGCATTCGTTAAAACTCTGAAAAAAGCAGAGGAAGAAGATGGAAGTGATGGAGATTACACATTAGATATTAAAACAAAATCTATTCAACTTTCTGAAAATGGTATTGATAAAGCAGAAAGTTACTTTGGATTAAAAAATCTTTATGATTTACAAAATGTAGACTTAACTCACCACATTAACCAAGCGTTAAAAGCTAACTACACAATGGCGTTAGATGTCGATTACGTAGTTGCTGAAGATGGTGAAATTTTAATTGTTGACCAATTTACAGGTCGTACAATGCCTGGTCGTCGTTTTTCAGAAGGATTACACCAAGCTATCGAAGCTAAAGAAGGCGTGCCAATCCAAAAAGAAAGTAAAACAATGGCGACTATTACATTCCAAAACTTCTTCAGAATGTATAAAAAACTTAGTGGTATGACAGGTACTGGTAAAACAGAGGAAGAAGAATTTAGAAATATCTATAACATGTTCGTTACAACAATTCCTACGAACAGACCAATTCAAAGGATCGATGCTCCAGACTTTATCTATGCTAATATGGAAGCTAAATTTAATGCGGTAGCACAAGAAGTTAAAGAACGTTATGACAGCGGACAACCAGTTCTTTTAGGTACAGTTTCTATTGAAACGAGTGAATTAGTATCTAAATTATTATATAGATATGGAGTACCTCACAAAGTACTGAATGCTAAACAAAATGAAAGTGAAGCAGAAATTATTAAACAAGCAGGTCAACGTGGTTCAGTAACTATCGCGACTAACATGGCTGGTCGTGGTACAGACATTAAACTTGGAGAAGGTGTTCGTGAATTAGGTGGTCTTGCTGTTATCGGTACAGAACGTCACGAATCTCGTCGTATCGATAACCAGCTACGTGGACGTTCTGGACGTCAAGGGGATCCTGGTTATAGTAGATTCTATCTATCACTAGAAGATGAATTAATGGTTCGTTTCGGTGCTGATAGATTACAAAAAATCATGGGTAAAGATGTGGATACACCGCTTGAAAGTAGAATGGTAAGTAAATCTGTTGAGAGTGCGCAAAAACGTGTTGAAGGTAATAACTATGATTCACGTAAACAAGTACTTCAATATGATGATGTATTACGTAAACAACGTGAAATTATGTATGCTGAAAGAAATGAAGTATTAGAAAATGAAGTTGTTACTGATATTATCCAAGAGATGATCGGTGAAGCTGTTGATAAAACTATGGCTTACATTACAGAAAACTTAGATGCACATAGTGAAAAAGAAGAAACAGAAGAAATCATTAAATCACTTAACGAGAAGTTCTTAGGTCAAAAACCTATTACTGAAAGTGAATATTCAGATGTAATGTCAGATGATGAAATTCGTGAGCTTGTGTTACACAGAATTAATCTTGAACTTGCTGAAAAACGTGCATTACTTGGTGATGAAACGATGAATTCTTTCGAGAAATACATCTTACTTAATGCTATTGATGATAGATGGACTGATCATATTGACCAAATGGATCAACTTAGAAAAGGGATTTTCCTTCGTTCTTATGGACAAATTGATCCACTACGTGAGTATAAAAATGAAGGTTTTGAAATGTTTGAATATATGATTGATGATATTCAAGTAGAAGTTATTACTAACTTAATGCGTATTAGAGTAGAACGTCATGAAGAGATCGAAATGAAACAAGAACCAACTAACTTGATTACTAACGATAGTAAAGAGCATATTGCTCGTGGTCCAATTAAGAGTGCATCTCGTGAAGAGAAAAAAGCTCGTATTGAAGAACGTAAACAACGTATTAAAGAGTTAAAAGCTCAAAAAGAAAAAGAAACTAATTAGTAGCTTGTAAAAAAAGAAGGAGACTTATTTTAGGTTTCCTTCTTTTAATGACTTTTTATAATATTACAAGGAGGTAAGTATTATGAATAATATAGATAGACTAAAAGAAATAATTGATTCAAATTCTAATATTGTTTTTTTTGGCGGTGCTGGTGTTTCTACAGAATCTGATATTCCAGATTTTAGAAGTGCAAATGGTGTATTTAGTGTTGAACTTAATCGTCATTTTACACCGGAACAACTTGTATCAAGAACGATGTTTGTAAAGTATACTGTAGATTTCTTTGATTTTTATAAGAAGCATTTGGTTTATCCTAATGCTAAACCAAATAAGGCGCATTATTATTTGGCGGAGTTAGAAAAACAAGGTAAGTTAAAAGCTGTTGTTACTCAAAATATAGACACACTTCATGAACAAGCTGGAAGTAAAAATGTTTTAAAATTACATGGAAGTGTGGATGCTAACTACTGTACTAAGTGTAAGTCTTTTTATAATTTAGAGGAGTTCTTAGCTAAAACTGAAGAAATACCTAGTTGTGATAAATGTGGTGGAGTTATAAAACCTTATGTAACTCTTTATGAAGAAGAACTTGATATGACGGTATTTAATGCTGCAATTAACTTTATAGAAAAAGCTGATGTACTTATTATCGGTGGAACTTCATTAAGTGTTTATCCTGCTGCTAATTTATTGCATTATTTTAGAGGAAAACACCTAGTAGTTATTAATAAAACTTCTACACCACAGGATAATATGGCGGATCTTGTTATTAATGGGAAAATTGGTGAAGCCTTCTCAAAATTAGAAGAAAGAAAAGGTGATGTGTAGATGTATTTATTTAGAAAATTATCTTGGTTTATGAAGCTAGAAAAGAAACGTTATAGTATCGGTATTGTAGCTTTGATTTTAGTAAGTATTTTCAACCTAATTCCGCCCAAGGTGATAGGTAATGTTATCGATAAGATTGAATCTGGTAATTTAACAAATGGACAGTTATTTCTTAATGTAGGTTACTTAGTTTTAGCAGCTCTTGCTATGTATGCTCTTCGTTATGTTTGGCGTGTGTATATTTTTGGTGCAGCATATAATTTAGGTCGTATTTTGAGATCAAGATTGTTCGAACATTTTACAAAGATGTCACCATCATTCTTCCAAAAGTATCGTACGGGAGATTTAATGGCACATGCAACCAATGATATAAACTCAGTAGCAATGGTTGCTGGGGGTGGAGTTATGTCCGCGGTAGATGCAAGTATTACCGCCCTAGTTACATTATTTACAATGATATTCTTAATAGATTTTAAATTAACTTTAATAGCGATTATTCCTTTACCATTTTTAGCGTATGCTACTAATTATATTGGTGATAAAAACTATGAAAGTTTTGAAGAAGCGCAAGAATCTTTTTCTGATTTAAATAATAAGGTTCAAGAAAGTGTTTCAGGGATAAAAGTTACGAAATCATTTGGTTACGGTAACGATGAAATTGAGAGTTTTAAAGAAGTAAATAATAAAGTATTCGGAAAAAATGTTATTGCTGCTAAGTATAATTCTTTATTTGATCCTATGGTATTAATTTTTGTTGGGTTATCTTATACACTTACTCTTATTTTTGGTGGTATTTTTGTTTCTAATGGAGAGTTATCTGTTGGTGAGTTAGTTACTTTCGTTACATATCTTGATATGTTAGTATGGCCGCTTCAAGCGATTGGTTGGTTATACAATATATCACAACGTGGAGAAGTATCATATAAACGTATAGAAAGTTTATTAGCTGAGGTTAATGATGTAAATACTAACTTAGATAGTAAAGTTAAAGCTGAGAATGGTAGACTAGAATACAATATTGATAACTTTGAATTTGAAGAAGGTAAAACCTTACTAAGAGATATTAAATTCGTAATTGAAAAAGGGCAAACCCTTGGCATAGTAGGTGTTACTGGTTCAGGTAAAACTACGTTATTAAGACTATTATTAAGAGAGTTTAATATTAAAACTGGTAATATAAAGCTTAATAATAGAGATATTTCTGAATACAGTTTAAGTGATTTAAGAAAACTTATCGGATATGTTCCTCAAGATCAGGTACTATTCGCCATGTCAATTAAAGAAAATATTCGTTTTGCTAATCCTCAAATCGATGATAAGAAGGTAGAAGAAATTACGAAAATCTGTGGTCTATATGATGATATAATGGCTATGCCAGAGAAGTTTGATACAATTGTTGGAGAAAAAGGTGTGAGTCTTTCTGGAGGTCAAAAACAACGTTTAGCTATGAGTCGTGCTTTGATTATTAATCCAGAGATATTAATTCTTGATGATTCATTATCTGCCGTTGATGCAAAGACTGAGCACATCATTTTGGAAAACTTAAAAGAGAAACGTAGAGGACAAACAAATATTATTACAGCTCACAGACTATCTGCGGTTGTTGAAGCTGACTTAATAATTGTTTTAGGTGAGGATACTATTATTGAAAAAGGTACTCACGATGAGTTAATAGCAAATAATGGTTGGTATAAAGAAACTTATGAAAGCCAACAGATGGAAGAAAACTTGAAAGGAGGAAGTGAAAATGTCGAAAAGTAAGACGTTTTTAAGATTAATGCGCTATATGTTTAGATATAAAGGGCTATCAGTATTAGCATTATTATTTATATTACTAACTTCTATAGTAGCGACAGCAATTCCTCTTTTAGCTCAGTATTATATTGATAACTTTATTACAAAAAATATTGCTAAAGCAGGGTTATATATATTAATAATTTATTTTGGATTATTTATTCTAAGAGTAGTGTTTACATTTTTAGGAGAATTCTATTTTGCAAGAGTAGCTCATAGTATAGTTAGAGATTTACGTAATGATAGTTTTAAAAACTTACAAAAATTAGGGATGTCTTACTTTGATAAGACTCCAGTAGGTTCTGTTGTATCAAGGTTAACTAATGATACACAAGCTGTTGCAGATATGTTTGGAACGATTTTCTCTAGTTTCCTAAATACGATTCTTATGTTTGTAGTAACACTTTCTGCGATGATTACTTTAAGTTGGCAACTTACTATATATATGATATTATTCATTCCTGTTATGGTTGGTTCTGTGTATATGTATCAAAAACTGTCTAGTAAACTTGTAGAAATTTCTCGTGCGAAAATTAGTGAGATGAATACTAAGTTGTCTGAGTCAATCGAAGGCATGAAAATTATTCAAGCATTTAACCAAGAACAACGTTTAATAGATGAGTTTGGTGAGGTTAATAATGAACATCTTCGTTATTACACTAAATCATTAAAAGTTGATAGTCTATTACTACGACCTGCGATGGCTTTATTTAAAGTGTTAGCGTATGGAGTTATTGTTACGTACTTTGGTCTAAGTTTTGAAAGTGCTGGTTTTACAGCTGGGATAATTTATGCATTTATTCAATATACGAATCAACTTTTCAATCCGTTAATTGAACTAATGCAAAACTTCTCTATTCTTCAAACCTCTATAATTTCTGCAGGACGTGTTTTCACACTTATAGATAATGAAGAATATGATCCAGAACAAAAAGAAAGTGCTCATAAAATTTCACGTGGTGATGTCGAGTTCAAAAATGTTAGTTTCTCATATGATGGTAAACGTGATGTACTTAAAAATATTTCATTTAGTGTAAAAAATGGTGAGAGTATTGCTTTTGTAGGAGCTACTGGTTCTGGTAAATCATCAATTATGAATCTTTTCCTTAGGTTTTATGATTATGATAGAGGAGAAATCTTAATTGATGGCGTTGATATTAAAGATTATAGTTCTAAAGAATTAAGAAACAGTGTTGGACTAGTTCTTCAGGATCCGTTCTTATATCATGGCACAGTAGAGTCTAATATTAAGATGTATAATGAAGAATTAACAAGAGAAGATGTTATTGAAGCGGCTAAGTTTGTCGATGCACATAACTTTATTGATAAACTTGAAGGTAAGTATGATAGTATAGTTACTGAAAGAGGTTCAACTTTTTCTAGTGGAGAAAGACAACTACTAACGTTTGCTAGAACTATAGCAAGTAAACCGAAAATCTTAATTCTTGACGAAGCAACAGCGAATATTGATTCTGAAACAGAAGAATTGATTCAAAATTCGCTTGAAAAAATGAGGAAAGGTAGAACGACTATAGCGATTGCTCATAGATTATCTACTATACAAGATTCTAATTGCATCTATGTACTAGACAAAGGTGAGATTATCGAATCTGGAACACATGAAGAGCTAATTGCTCTAAAAGGTAATTATTATAAAATGTACCAACTGCAAGCAGGTATGTTAAATAAATAAATTTAAACTGGAAGTGGATTAAGTAGCTTCCAGTTTTTTTATGAGGAAGAAATGACCATATATAGTATGAGTTAACATAAATTTAAAGTGTTAATTATAATTGTGTAAATTTTATATTAAAAAAATAAAAAGCTAATTAATCAAAGCAGTAATCTTATGTCTGATTTCTTGCATTTAGTTAAGAAAAAAAGATTACAATTAATGTATTGATTATAAACAAAAATTAATCTTAGTATCATATTATGAAAGAAGGGTATAAAGTTGAGAAAATATTTAGGGGAAAAATATAATAAGTTTTCGTTAAGAAAATTGACTGTTGGAGTTTGCTCTTTGACTATAGGATCTTTTTTTCTTGATGTCGACTGTTCAACCTGAAGATTATGTAGTGAAGGCTGCAGATAATGCAATTGTTCACTATAAATATGTAGGAGAAGACAATCTTACTGATAAAGAAAAGGAATTAATAAGAAAAGAAGTACCAAACGTTGTAAATAGTACAGAAGAGACATATTACTTAGTATTTAAACCGACTAAAACAACACAACTAAATAAATTACCTAATACTGGTTTAAATTATGGAGTAGGAAGTATACTTTTAGGAGGTATGCTAGGTCTATTAGTAGTTGCAGTAGCAAAAGGTAAAAATAAAACACGTAAAATATTATCAATACTGTTAGTTACGAGTATGGGAGCAACTACTCTAGAGTTACCTGTTCGTGCTATGGAAGACTTACAATTATCAGTTTACAACATGGATTATAACCTAAAAGTGGGAGATAAGTTACCAGAGATTTCTGCAATTCCTGGATATAGTTTTGTTGGATTCATTAAAAAAATGAAGCAGAAACTAAAAAAATAAAAGAAGATGGTAAAGAAAATATTATTTCACAACAAAATGATAAAAAACAACCGGAGTTAAAAGAAATTCCAAATACAAATGTAACAGATAAAAAAACAGGAAACAAAAAAACAACACTAACTAATACTGACAAAAAAAGAAGATAAAAAAAGCATTAGAAAATAACAATATAAAAAGAAGATAAAAAAAGTAATAGAAAATAATAATGAAAAAGAAAACAAAAAAAGTATTAGGGGTTAATACAGTGAATCCTCAAGATGAAGTTATTGCTGGAAATCAGACTAAACCTGAATTATTATATACTGATAAAATAGTAGAGACATCGATACAATATAATCAAGTTATAGAAAATAATAATCAGTTGCCTGAAGGAACAACAAGAGTAAAACAACATGGAAAAGTAGGTAAAAAAACTGAAGTTATAAGGGTATTTACTGTAGAGGGGAAAGAAGTTTCTAGAGAATTAATTTCTACTAATACAAAAGCACCAGTTTCAGAAATTATAGAAAAAGGAACGAAAAAAGTAGTCAGCAGGGTTACTCCAAAAGGCGAAAAATTAGTAAAACCTGCTGTTGAAGTAAAACCTGAGTATAAAGGGGAACAAGCTGGAGCAATAGTAGAACCAGAAAAAGTAGAATCACTAAAAGAATATACAGGAGTACAAGCCGGAGCGATAGTTGAACCCGAAAAAGTAGAACCACCGAAGGAGTACACAGGGAAACAAGCTGGAGCGATAGTCGAACCCGAAAAAGCAGAACCACCGAAAGATTACACAGGAGTACAAGCCGGAGCGATAGTTGAACCCGAAAAAGTAGAACCACCGAAGGAGTACACAGGGGAACAAGCTGGAGCAATAGTAGAACCTGAAAAAGTGGATTCACTAAGAGAATACACAGGAGTGCAAGCCGGAGCGATAGTTGAACCCGAAAAAGTGGAGCCACAATACGCTGGAGTTACTTCTGGAGCATTGGTAGAACCGGAAAAAGTAGAACCACCGAAAGAATACACAGGAGAACAAGGCGGAGCGATAGTCGAACCTGAAAAAATAGAACCGCCAAAAGAATACACAGGAGAACAAGCCGGAGCGATAGTCGAACCTGAAAAAATAGAACCGCCGAAAGAGTACACAGGGATACAAGCTGGTGCAATAGTAGAACCAGAAAAAGTGGAAGCACCAAGAGAGTATACAGGAGAACAAGCTGGAGCAATAGTAGAACCAGAAAAAGTAGAACCACCGAAAGAGTACACAGGAGAACAAGCCGGTGCAGTAGTCGAACCAGAAAAAGTAGAACCACCGAAAGAATACACAGGAGAACAAGCTGGAGCGATAGTAGAACCAGCAAAAGTGGAAGCACCGAAAGAGTACACAGGAGTGCAAGGCGGAGCGATAGTCGAACCAGAAAAAGTAGAACCACCGAAAGAATACACAGGAGAACAAGCTGGAGCAATAGTAGAACCAGAAAAAGTGGAAGCACCAAGAGAGTATACAGGAGAACAAGCTGGAGCAATAGTAGAACCAGAAAAAGTAGAACCACCGAAAGAGTACACAGGAGAACAAGCCGGTGCAGTAGTCGAACCAGAAAAAGTAGAACCACCGAAAGAATACACAGGAGAACAAGCTGGAGCGATAGTCGAACCTGAAAAAGTAGAACCGCCAAAAGAATATACTGGTAAAATTGAACAACCTAGTGCTGAAAAAGAAAGAACAGTAGATAAGAAGCTAGAACTTAGAAATATTTCTAATGTAGAATTGTATACTTTAGAAAATAATAAGTACCGACATGTAACATCACTTGCGAGTGTTCCATCTAATCCAACAAATTACTTTATGAAAGTAAAATCAGAGAACTTTAAAGATATTATGTTGCCAGTTAAGAGTATTGAGAGTGTTAGAAAAGATAGTCAAGATGTTTACAAAATTGTAGGACAAGCTAATGATTTAATTCAACACGAAAACAATAGTACTTTAGAAAATTATACTTACTACCTACCTAAGACCGTAAGAAGTGAAAATGGAGTTTATACATCATTTAAAAATCTGGTAGATGCTATGAATATTAATCCATTTGGTACGTTCCGTCTAGGGGCGACAATAGATGCTCGTGAAGTAGAACTTCCAGATGGTCAAGAAAGCTATATTGAAAAAGAGTTTAGTGGTACATTAATAGGTGCAAACAATGGTAAGTATTATGCTATATATAACTTGAAAAAACCATTGTTTAATGCTTTAAGTCATGCTACTATTCAAGATCTTTCAATAAAAGAAGTGAATGTTTCTTCTAAAGAAGATGCAGCTACAATAGCGAAAATGGCGAATAATGGTTCTAAAATTATTAATGTTCATTCATCTGGTGTAATTGCTGGTGAACGTAGTATTGGTGGATTGGTTTCACAAGTTGATAATTCTACTATTTCGAATAGTAGCTTTACAGGTAGAATAACTAATACTTATGAATCAAAATCATCGTATCAAATAGGTGGATTAGTAGGAAAACTTTCTGGAGCTCAAGCGTCAATAAGTAAATCAATTTCATCTATCGATATGGCTACAAATGCTAATAAAGGAGACCAGATTGTTGGTGGTATAGCGGGTGTTGTTGATAAGAAAGCAACGATCCTTAATAGCTACGTTGAAGGAAATGTAAATAATGTTAAACAATTTGGTAAAGTTGGTGGTGTAGTAGGTAATCTTTGGGATAATTCAGGTGAAGTTGAAAATTCAGGTCGACTATCTGATGTATTAAGCGATGTCAATGTTACTAATGGTAATGCTATAGCTGGTTATGATTTTAATGGAATAAAAGCTATTGGAACGTATAGTAATAAAAATAATAAGATAGTAAATGTAGTTCAAGAGGATGATGAGGTTATAACTAAAGATTCAGATATACAAAGAGGTACAGTATTAGAAGCGGATAGTGTTAAAGAGAAAAAAGCTAAATTGGTTTCTAGAAATAATACTAAAGTAGAAGATTTTGATTTTACTTCAAGATATACTACTAATTACAATGAAGTAACAGGTTATCAACAGTCGAGAGAACAAGTGTATAAAAAAATATTGAAAAAAATTACTTCCTTTCTATAATAGAGAAACAATAGTTAAGTATGGTAATTTAGTAGAGGATAACAGTAATTTATTTACTAAAAAAACTTTTATCAGTTGTTCCTATGAAAAAAATAATGAAGTAATAACTGATATTAATAAAAAGTAAACGCGAAATCAATAAATTATTGTTACATTTTTGAAGGTAATAAATCACAAGTATTAAATATTACATATAAAGATGATTTCTCTAAAGTTGCTGAGTATAATATAGAGGGTCAAGGATTACTATATACTCCTAATACGCTATTGCATGACTATAGTAATATTGTAAAATCTGTTTTAAATGATCTGAAATCTGTTCAATATAGTTCAGATGCTGTTAGAAAAGTATTAGATATTTCTAATGATATAAAAATTAACGGAATTATATCTAGATGAACAATTTGAAAAAAACAAAAAGCAAATATTGAAGACAGTTTATCAAAACTTCTTTCTGCAGATGCGGCAATAGCTGAAAATAATAATTCGATAATAGATAATTATGTAGTAGAAAAAAATTAAGAATAATAAGGAAGCGTTACTTCTAGGTTTAACATATCTAGAACGTTGGTACAATTTTAACTATGGTGAAACAAAAGCAAAAGATTTAGTATTATATCATTTAGACTTTTTTTGGTAAATCTAATAGTTCTGCATTAGATAATGTTATAGAGCTAGGTAAATCAGGATTTAACAATTTATTAGCTAAAAAAATAATGTTATTACTTACAATGTATTATTATCAAAAAAATTATGGAACTAATAGTTTATTTGATACATTAGAAAAATATAGAAAAGTTTTTCGTTCCGAATAAAAACAAATAATGAATGGTTTAAAGAACAAACTAAAGCCTATATTGTTGAAGAAAAAAATCTAATATTAAAGAAGTAAGAGAAAAAAACAAGAGAAAGAAGGAACTGAGTATTCTATTGGGGTATATGACAGATTAACAAGTCCATCTTGGAAATATCAAAGTATGGTTTTACCGTTATTAACTTTACCAGAAGAAAAAATGGTATTCATGATAGCGAATATTTCAACTATAGGTTTTGGTGCTTATGATAGATATAGAAGTTCTGAATATCCTAAGGGAGAAAAATTAAATAAATTTGTAGAAGATAATGCAAAAGAAGCGGCTAAACGCTTTAGAAATCACTATGATTATTGGTACAAAATACTAGATCCGAAAGATAAAGATAAATTGTTTAGAAGTATTTTGGTATATGATTCTTTCAGATTTGGAAATGATAATAATAATGACGTTAGCCAAGCAGATTTTTCAACTAATCATCCTGCAATTAAACATTTCTTTGGACCTGCTGGAAATAATGTAGTTCATAATAAACATGGTGCATATGCTACGGGAGATGCGTTCTACTATATGGCTTATCGTATGCTTGATAAGGCTGGTGCAGTAACATATACTCATGAAATGACACATAATTCTGATAGAGAGATATATCTTGGAGGATATGGAAGAAGAAGTGGATTAGGACCTGAATTCTATGCAAAAGGATTACTTCAAGCTCCTGACCATCCAGATGATCCAACAATCACGATAAACTCTGTGTTGAAATATGATGAAGCGGAAAATGCTAATAGACTGCAAGTGAAAGATCCAACTCAACGATTCAATAGTGCTGAAGACTTGCGTAAATATATGCATAATTTATTCGATTTAGTTTATACACTTGAGAAATTAGAAGGAGAAGCAGTAGTTAACTTAGGTGCCAATGAGAAAGGTGAGCTATTAAGGAAAATAGAGAATGAGTATAAGTCCGATCCTGATGGAAATAAAGTTTATGCAACAAATGTTGTTCGTAGATTAAAACCTGATGAGCTTAATAAGTTAACTTCATTCAATAGTTTAATAGAAAACGATATAATCACAAGAAGAAAATATATAGATGAAGGTGAGTATAAACGAAATGGATACTACACAATTAATCTTTTCTCACCTATATATTCTGCCTTAAGTAGTGATAATGGAACTCCAGGTGATTTAATGGGACGTCGTATGGCATTCGAACTGTTGGCTGCTAAAGGATATAAAGAAGGTATGGTTCCGTATATTTCTAATCAATATGAAAAAGAAGCAAAAGCTAGTGGAAGTAAAATTAATTCATACGGTAAAGAAATAGGATTGGTCACTGATAAACTAGTGCTTAAAAAAGTATTTAATGATGAATTTTCTTCTTGGGTTGAATTTAAAAAAGCAATGTATAAAGAACGAGAAAAATAAATTCAATAAATTAACAAATATTAGTTTTATAAATCCTAATAATTGGGGACGACAAGAGATAGTAACTATTAATAATATCGCTAAGTTAAGAAATATAATTAAAGAAGCGGTTAAAGAAGATGCTGAAGATTATCGAGCACAAGAATACCCAGATACAAATAGCAGAGTTTATAAACTTAAGAAAGCAATCTTTAAAAGCTTATTTAGATAAAAACCAAAGATTTTTAAAAACTTCGATTTTTTTGGTGAAGAATAACATAGAGTATAATACGTTTATCAATAAGGATATGAGATTTATGTCTCGTATCCTTATTTATATATAAAGAATAAATTTTTAAAGTTATTTTGAATTGTGATATAATAGAATCAAAGAGATAGAAGGAGATTTCAATTATGATAAAAGTTGAAGTGTGTGCAAATAGTGTTCAAGATTGTTTAATTGCTCAGAGTGAAGGTGCAGATAGAATAGAATTAATAAGTGCAAGTTACTTAGGTGGGTTAACTCCTACTACTACAGTTTTGGATATGGTACTAGAAGGTGGAGTAGAAATTCCTATAATGGCTATGGTGAGACCAAGGGGAGGAGGCTTTTGCTATACTAGATTAGAAAAGGAACAAATGTTTAAGGAAGCAAGAGAACTTTTAAAACATGGAGCAAATGGAATTGTATTTGGATTTCTTACCGAAGATAGAAAGATAGATTGGGTTGAAACAGAGAAGATGATAGATCTTTGTAATAGTTTTGGTGCTGAAAGTGTGTTTCATAGAGCGTTCGATTGTTCTGATGAACCAGAATATAATCTGCAACGTTTAATAGGTTTAGGCTGTACAAGAGTTTTAACGAGTGGACTAGGAGCAAATGTCAATAGAGGAGCTAAGTTGTTAAAATATCTTCAATCAAAATATGGACAACATATAGAAATACTTGCGGGTGCTGGGGTTACAACAGATAATCTTGAAAAAATAATTGAAAAAACAGGTGTTACTCAAGTTCATGGTACTTTTAAAAAATATGGTTTTGATGTAACTACAACTGCTGAGGATGTCACATACAGATACACAGAAAAAGGAGACTTTGAAGAAGTTGATTCTGAAAAATTAGCTAAAGCGATAGAAATAGTAAGAAATATAAATAAGGATGAAATTAATGTTTAGTAACGTACATCATGTAGCGATAATTGGAACTGATTATCAAAGAACAAAAGAATTTTATGTCGATAAATTAGGGTTTAAAGTGATAAGTGAACATATAAGGATTGAGAAAAATGATATTATCTTAAATGTACAACAAGGGAATTTAGTATTAGAAATTTTTTTATAAAAAGAAGATGCTCCAGCTAGACCTAAGATACCTAATCCAGAACATACAGGATTAAGACATTTGGCGTTTAGGGTAGATAATGTCGAGGAAATACTAGAAAAATTTGATGAACTTGATATAGTTCATGAGTCGTTGAGGTATGATGATTTTGATAATAAGAAGATGGCATTTTTCTTTGATCCAGATGGATTACCTTTAGAAGTACACGAATAATAAAATTAAACTCCTAAACCACTTTGGTGAAGGAGTTTAATTTTTATATTATTTTATATATCAATTTTTTTGTTCCAATATTTAATTTTATTGCTTCTTTTATTATATAATCAGCGCATGCTATGTCAAAAACGGCGCTCCCAACTGATTTAAAGATTGTGATTTCAGATTTACTTATTCGACCTTCAATAGAATTTAAAACTAGTTCTCCAAGTTCTCCTTTAAAATCTTCATGTGAAATTAGTTGATTTTCTAGAGGTTGGAGTATGTCACCAGCTTCACTAAGGACACCGTCTTTTGTATCAAAGTATATTTTATTGTTAGAATTTATTATTTCAGAAGGAAGTTCAACCATATCGTAAGTAAACGATCCTATTCCATTAATATGAACTCCTTGTTTTAGGTATTTAGCAGAGAAGGTTGGTGTTGTAGAAGTTGTTACTGTGGTTATTATATCAGAATCAATTGTTGCATCATTGACATTTTCGTAAGCGATAATAACTGTATCGAATTTGTTCAGTTCTTCCTTTAGTTTTTCTACAAATTTTTTAGTTTTATCAAAATTTCTGGCAACAACTCTGAGTTCTGATAGATTTCTAACTGTTAGTAAAGCTCGAGCTTGTTCAAAAGCTTGACCACCAGTGCCTATTAATGTTGCGATTTTGCTATCTTTATTGGATAATAATTCAGTAGCAGCACCTTGTAAAGCGGCAGTTCGTAAAGCTGTTAAATAAGTTCCGTCTATTATTCCATTTACTATACCTGTCTTTTCTTCTAAAGTAATCATAGTAGAAGGAACAGAAGGCAAGTTTATTAAAGAATTATCAGGATAAACGGAGACTATTTTTATACCTATATTATCTGATTCTGAAGATATTTTTCCGAGCATAAATAGTACTTGTCCATTATTGTTTTCAGAAATAATAGGAGTTCTCAACGGAATTTCAGTCTTATTTAAGCAATAGTTTTTTTGTAGCTTCTTTACAAATTTCAACCGCTTTTTTTCATAGTAATACATTTTTTTGTATATCTTCTTTATTTAAAAATTATCATAATTGTATTCTCCGAGTTTGTTTTATGTAATTTAATTATATCATGATGAGAGAAGTATATTAAGAGATAAATAAAATATAAGATCAATATAATATAGTAAAAAAATTAATCGATATATAAAAAAATTAATATATACATGGTAAATCTACAAGTGTATTTAAATGTATTATTAATTAAGATTATTATTAAAAATATGTTTTGAAATGAATTATAAAAAAATATCTTAAAAAAAGTTCTTGACATAATTTGCTTGGAAATGTATAATAAATATTGTTGTTAAATATGGCGGCTGTGGCGAAGTGGTTAACGCATCGGATTGTGGTTCCGACATTCGGGGGTTCGATTCCCCTCAGCCGCCCCATTAAATTAAATAAATTTAGGCGGCTTAGCCAAGTGGTAAGGCACGGGTCTGCAAAACCTTGATCACCGGTTCAAATCCGGTAGCCGCCTCCAATTTTAATCATCTTTTCAAAGGTGTTTTTTTTATACCTAAATTACGGTTTTTATTATATCCTTTATTATATATTATTCAAATATTTGAAAATTTATTGGTAATTACCGAACATTTTTTTCTTTAAGGAGCAAAAATTTCTGTTGAATTTTGATGTTATTTCAATTTAAGGTAGATATATTGATTTTTTTGTGATAAAAATTATATCAAATTTATAAAATGTACCGAGGAGGAAATAATATGAAGAAAATATTATTGGCGTTATTTAGTTTTATTTTTGTCTTCTCTATCGTAGGATGTTCTACTAAAACTGAGACGAAAAAGGAAGAGAAAGTTATTAAGATGGGATTTGTTCCTCTAAAAAATAGTGAGAAGTTAGTAGAAGATCTTAAGCCGATTTCTGATTATCTATCTGAAAGATTAGGCGTAAAAGTAGAAGCTTTTACTGCAAGTAATTATATAGGGGTAGTTGAAGGTTTAGGTAGTGGAAGTGTTGATTTTGGTATTATCCCTCCATTTTCATCTTTACTTGCTCAAAAACAAAGTAATGCAAAACCGATTTTAACATCTAAAGGGAAAACAGGGAAACCTGGTTATACTGCTGAACTATATGTAAGAAAGGACTCAGGTATTAAATCTCTTCAAGATGTTAAAGGTAAAAAAGTAGCATTTGTTGATCCTTCATCTTCTTCAGGATATATCTATCCGGGTGCTATGTTAGTAAATGCTGGTCTTAACTTAGATAAGGATATCAGTTATCAATTCAGTGGTGGACATGATAAGAGCTTACAACTTCTTCTTAACAAGGATGTTGATGTAATCGCAACATTTGATGGAGTTGAAGATAGATATGCTAAAGACTTCCCTCAAGCTAAAACTGATATTCAAAAATTAGCAACAAGTGATATGATTCCAGGTATTATGGTTACGACTTCTAGTAAGATGGATAAAGAGCTTCAAGAAAAATTAGAGAAGGCTCTTAGAGATATTGAAAAAGATCCAAAAATGAAAGAAATGTTCACTAAGATGTTCAGTATCACAGGATTTACTGATGTGGATCAAGATGCATATAAAAAAGTTGAAGCTACAGCAAAAGTTATGAATGTAGATTTAGATAAAGTAAAATAATAGATAGAATTAACTTGGTACTGCTAGTGCCAAGTTTTTCTTTTAATTAAAGATATAAACTCTTCAATTAAATAAAAACACTTGAGATTTTTTTCGTTTAATTTTATAATTAAATAATCAATACAGGAGTGTGAATATAATGTACGCGTATATTAAAGGTAAAATTTCGGAAGTTAATCCTACTAATATAGTGGTAGATAATAACGGAATAGGCTATGAAGTAGTGGTAGCTAATCCATATGAATATCACTTGAATGAAGAAAGAACTGTATTTATTAGCCAACAAGTAAGAGAAGATTCAAATGTTCTTTATGGTTTTTCTACTAAGGAACAGAAAAAAGTGTTTCTTCTTTTATTAAAAGTTAAAGGAGTAGGACCTAAAAGTGCTTTAGCAATATTAGCTGGAGGAACTAGTGAAGAGATAATTAGTGCAATTGAAAATCAAGATGCTGTTTATTTAACGAAGTTTCCAGGAATTGGAAAAAAATCTGCTCAACAAATTATCCTTGATTTACAAGGTAAGGTTGATTTTGGTATGACAAATATAAGTAGTGCACCTAAGGTTGTTAATAACTACTTAAATGATGCGATTTTAGCTTTAGAAGCGCTAGGATATAGTAAAAAAGAACTTGCAAAAATTGAGAAGAAACTTTCTACTCATCAGTTTGATGGTGTAGACGAGTATGTAAAACAAGGATTAAAACTATTGATGAATGCATAGTAAATGAAAGGAGGAAATTATGGACGATAGAATGGTATCAGCTAGTCAAAACCTTGGTGAAGAACGTGAAGAACAGTCATTAAGACCAAAGTTTTTAAGTCAATACATAGGACAAGAACAAATTAAGAGTAACTTAAAAATATTTATAGAAGCTGCGAAATTACGTGGTGAGGTGCTAGACCATTGTTTATTATATGGGCCTCCAGGATTAGGAAAAACGACACTTGCAACAATAATTGCAAATGAAATGGAAGTAGGTATTAAGTATACGTCTGGACCTGCGATTGAAAAATCTGGTGATTTAGCTGCTATTTTAACTAGTTTAGAACCAGGTGATGTTCTTTTTATCGATGAAATTCACAGGATTAGTAGATCTATAGAAGAGATTTTATATTCAGCTATGGAAGACTTTTATCTTGATATTGTTATAGGCAAAGGTGAAGAGTCACGTAGTATTAGAATTGAGCTTCCTCCATTTACTTTAGTAGGAGCAACGACAAGAGCAGGAGCATTAACAGCACCTCTGCGAGATAGATTTGGAGTACATTGTCGTTTAGAGTTCTATACTATTATTGAACTTCAAAATATAATAGAGAGAACTTCTGATATTTTTGAATGTAATATTGATGAAGAGAGTTCTTATGAAATTGCAATGCGATCTCGTGGGACACCTCGTATTGCAAATAGATTGTTAAAACGTGTTAGAGACTTTGCACAAGTTAAAAACGATGGTGTAATAGCTAAAGATTTAGCGATTGAATCGTTAGATTTACTTCAAGTTGATTCTAAAGGACTTGATAATATAGACTATAAAATCTTAGAGTGTTTAATAAAACGTTATGATGGTCGTGCTGTTGGATTAGAGACTATCGCTGTAACAATAGGAGAAGAAAGTATAACTATTGAGGATGTATATGAACCGTATTTAGTTAAAGAAGGATTTATTGAACGAACTCCTCGAGGACGACGTGCGACCCCTAAAGCATACCAACATTTAGGAATCAGTTATAAAGGTGAATAAAAAGAAACATGAGTTTTACGAAAGCATACTGTATTAGGTTGTGAATCATGAAATTCATGTTTTTTATTGATAATCTATTTTAATTAGTAATTATTTTAATTGTAAAATATTAAAAAGTGTATTAAACTTGATTAGTAAATTATTAGAAATTTTAGAAGGATTGGATTTGTATGATCGATAGTAAACAATTTATAAATACAAGGCATAAAAAAATCAAAAAAATTAATTATGATAATGTCTTGAAAGAACTTATAAAAAGAATGGGAAAAAGACTAATTTTCGTCCTAAAAATCTTAATACACTCTTGTTGTGCTCCTTGTAGTACATATGTACTTGAGTATTTATCAGAAATCAGTGATATAACTATATTCTTTTTCTAATTCAAATATTCATCCAAAAAGAAGAATATATAAAAACGTATGTTGGTACAAAAAGATTTTTGTTGAAGAATTTAATAAAAAGAAATGATAAGAAGATTAAATTTTTTTAGCGGATGAATATGCACCGAGTAAATTTATTAGTGCGGTAAAAAGGACACGAGGAAGATAGAGAAGGTGGAGATAGATGTCATATTTGTTATGAAATGCGTTTAGATTCATCAGCTCAAAAAGCTGAAGAGTTAGGTTATGATTATTTTTGCTTCAGCATTAACACTTAGTCCTAAGAAAAAAATGCACAAGTTATAAATGAAGCTGGCTTTTACATTACAAGAACAGGTATCAATTTATTACTTACCATCTGATTTTAAGAAAAATAATGGTTATAGAAGATCAGTTGAAATGTGCAATGATTATGATATCTATAGACAATGTTATTGTGGTTGTGTATTTGCTGCGAAAGATCAAGGAATTGATTTCAAAGAAGTGAATAAAAAAATGCCCGTGAATTTAATAAAAAAATCATGAAGATTATGAAAAAAATTTAAATCGATAATTAAATTAGGTGGAGAATTAGTTTAGTTATAAAAAAATTAAATCAGTTTACAATATAACAATAAAAAAATATAATGATTTTAAATTAATCTTGAATAATATTATAAAAAAAGTATCGTTACTTCACTTGTAATTGATGCTTTTTTTGGTTATTTTCAGTCGAATTTCTAATCTTAATATTGAAAAAAACTGTTTTCATAAATTTTTTTCATAAGAAATGTAGTATTCGTTTTCTATTGAATAAGAAACGGTTTTCTTTGTTATAGAATACAAAGAGTAATGAATCTGAAATAAGTACAAAATACTTGTAAATATTGCTTTCATATGGTATTATTTGAATGTAAATATTTTTTTTAAATAAAAAGGAGACATAACTATGTTACAAAAAAAGAATTTAAAGTAATCGACGAAACAGGAATCCACGCTAGACCAGCTACTTTATTAGTACAAGCTGCTTCTAAATTCCAATCAAATATCGAATTAGAATTCAACGGACGTAAAGTTAACTTAAAATCAATCATGGGTGTTATGAGTCTTGGAGTTGGAAAAGACGCTGATATCGTAATCTACGCTGACGGAGCTGACGAAGCAGAAGCATTAGCAGCTTTAGAAGAAACAATGAAGAAAGAAGGATTAGCATAAAATGTTACAACTAAAAAGGTATTGCAGCTTCTCAAGGAATATCTTTTGCTAAAAGCATACATTTTTTTGTTGAGCCTGATTTAACAGTTAAAGAAGTTAAAGTTCAAGACGTTGATGCTGAAGTTAAACGTTTTGAAGATGCTATTGAAATTTCTAAAAAAGAATTAACTATTATTAAAGATAAAGCTCACGAAAAATCTAGGTGCTGATAAAGCGGCGATTTTTGAAGCTCACTTATTAATTTTAGAAGACCCAGAATTCATGGGAACTGTTAAAACTGATATTCAATCAAAAGAAATTAATGCTGAATACGCATTAAAAGAAACTTCAGACATGTTTGTTTCTATGTTTGAAGCAATGGATAATGACTACATGAAAGAACGTGCAGCTGATATTCGTGACGTTTCGAAACGTATTTTAGCTCACTTACTAGGTGTAGATTTACCAAACCCAAGTTTAATTGATGAAGAAGTAATCGTTATTGCTGAAGACTTAACTCCATCTGACACTGCACAACTTAACAAACAATTTGTTAAAGGATTTGCAACTAACATCGGTGGACGTACTTCTCACTCAGCTATCATGGCTAGATCATTAGAAATTCCTGCAGTAGTTGGTACTAGTACAATTACTGAAGAAGTTAAGAATGGAGATATCTTAATTCTTGACGGATTAGAAGGTGTTGTATATGTGAATCCAGATGAAGCTACAACAGCTGAATTAAAAGAAAAACACGCTAAATTTGAAGCTCAAAAAGCTGAATGGGCTAAATTAGTAACAGAGAAATCTGTAACTCAGGACGGACATGAAGTTCTTTTAGCTGCAAACATTGGTACACCTGCTGACTTAGAAGGTGTAAACAACAATGGTGGAGAAGCTGTTGGTTTATATCGTACAGAGTTCCTATACATGGGACGTGATCAACTACCTACTGAAGATGAACAATTCGAAGCTTATAAAGCTGTATTAGAAGGAATGGGTGACAAACCTGTTGTTGTTCGTACTTTAGATATTGGTGGAGATAAAGAATTACCATACTTAGATTTACCAAAAGAAATGAACCCATTCTTAGGGTTTAGAGCTATCCGTCTTTGTCTAGAAGAAAAAGACTTATTCAGAACTCAACTTAGAGCATTATTACGTGCTTCTGTTTACGGTAAGCTTTGTGTAATGTTCCCAATGATTGCTACAGTTCAAGAATTTAGAGCTGCTAAAGCTTTATTCTTAGAAGAAAAAGAAAAATTAGTAGCTGAAGGTGTTGCAGTAAGTAACGATATCGAATTAGGTATCATGGTTGAGATTCCTTCAACTGCTGTTATTGCTGATATCTTCGCTAAAGAAGTTGACTTCTTCTCAATCGGAACTAATGACTTAGTTCAATATACTATGGCTGCAGACCGTATGAGTGAAAAAGTTTCATACTTATACCAACCATATAACCCAGCAATCTTACGACTTGTGAAAAATGTTATTGAAGCATCTCACAAAGAAGGTAAATGGACTGGAATGTGTGGGGAAATGGCTGGAGATAGCTTAGCTATTCCATTACTATTAGGTATGGGATTAGATGAATTCTCAATGTCAGCTACTTCAATTCTTCAAGCACGAAGCCAAATCAAAAACTTATCATTAGAAAAAATGAAAGAGTTAGTTGATAAAGCTATTATGTGTTCAACAACTGAAGAAGTACTAGCGTTAGTAGAAGAATATACGAAATAAAGAAATATATAAATAAAATCATTCTTTCTTCGAAAAGGGGAAAGAGTGATTTTTTCCCATTCCCCGAACTTGACAAAGAGCCTTAATTATAAAGGGGAAAAACATATTAGTTTACTTTAAATAATTAAGATTAATTTGGTGTATAATAATTAGTGTATTCGATAAAAAAATTAGTATAGAGTTAAGTTTAAGATTTTAATAATAATATAAAAAAATATATTCAAGGAGACTTTTATGGAAAAAAATACATACATCAGAAAAAAATGGCTAAAAAGAATATGAAGAAGTTAAGAATTTACTTACATCATCTGTAAATTATGCACATTGTTTTGAAATGAAAGAAATACAAGGTAAGGAAGTTTTTGTTTTAGATATGGGGGAAGTGAATTTCCCAACTGGAGAAATTTTGGTTAGAGACCCGTTAGTATGGCTTCATAGAGATGAAAAACCTTATTTACAGTCCGTGCCCGTAGGAAAATTTAGAATAAAAACGCTAGTAGCAAAAATAGAGGAAGACCATTACAGATATGTTTTGAGTAGAGTTAAATTTACAGAAGAAGAACCTGTTATTTACTACGAAGCATTAAAGGGAGATGAAAATCTAGATTCTCTTGAAGAAGGGAGTGTTTTCGGATTTTTTGTAGATGCAGGGCTTGCGACAATAGTAGATGTTGAAACTAAAAATGCATATTGTGATTTTAAAGATAGTTGGTATGAAGAAAATTCTGGTAAAAATATTTATGATGATTTTTTTGCTGAAATTTTTGAAAAAAATGCAGTAGAAAATCCACTTTATCAACGTGAAGGAGGAGATTGGATTAATTTCAGAATTCCTAATACTGATTTGAACATTCCGATGATTCAAACAGGTTTTGGAGATGGAGTATATCCTGTGTATTTTGGATATGATAAGAATAAAAATCTTTGTGATATTGTTATAGAGTATATTTATCTAGGATAAGGAGATTATTTATGACGATAGAAGAAGTCTATGATTATTTTCATAACTATGATTCTAAGGTATATCAGATTTTTGCTTGTATGGGAAACGAACCATCAGAAAAGGATATATTAAATTTTGAGAAGCAGTATGATGTAAGTCTTCCAGATGATTTTAAAGAGTTTACTATGTCTCCTTTGGGAGGACTTTATATGGAAGTTAGAGAAGAATTATGTTCAAGAGCTAAGGTATATGATGTAGCACCATTTTGTATATTTTCTCGAGGAATTATAGTATCTGGTATTGCAAAAGGAATACCAGATTATCTAGATATTCGTGTAAAATGGAACTGCTAAATTAGAACTTAAAATAACATATATTGAGTTCATCAGTTATCATGCCTTATTTTTGCTTTATTAGTTGACATTATAGTATATTTATATTATCATTTTAAATATAAAATTTTTCAAAAACGATGATTAAGACGGTATATTGGATGTTTTTAACAGGGAGCAACTACGTGACTGAAAGAGTTGTACTAACTGAGAATATATTTTCAGCTTATGAGTAATTGTATAAGTAGACTATGAGTACAATCGGTTGGTACCCGTTAAAAACCATATTAAGGAAGCAAATTGCTTTAAAATGCGGGTGGTACCACGATATATTCGTCCCTTGAGACTTAGTCTCGAGGGGCTTTTTATTTTAGATAAATAATGGAACTTATACCAATGTCTTTATATTAAATTTTTAAGGAGGAACTTATGACTTTAGAGAATATAAGAAAAGAATATTTAGAATTAGTTAAAACAATTAAAGATGAAAAAGAACTTTATGACCTAAGAGTAAAATTTTTAGGGAAAAAAGGTGCATTAACAGAAGTTATGAAAGGTGCACGTGATTTATCACCAGAAGAAAGACCAACTTTTGGGAAACTTGTAAATGAAGTTAAAACATTTATTAATGATAGTTTAGAAGCCAAGAAAGCTGAATTAGCTAAAGTAGCATTAGAATTAAAATTAGCTAGTGAGGAAATTGATGTAACTCTTCCTAGTAAAAAGGTGCAATTAGGTGGATTAAATCCGTTAAACAAAATTATTGAAGAAATTGAAGAAATCTTTATTTCAATGGGATATTCTGTTGCGGAAGGACCAGAGGTTGAAACTGATAAATTTAACTTTGAGATGTTAAATTTACCAAAAGATCACCCAGCTCGTGATATGCAAGATTCATTCTATATTACAAATGAGCTGTTAATGAGAACACAAACTTCACCTGTTCAAGCTCGTGAAATGTTAAAAGCTAATGGTGAAGGACCAATCAAGATTATTTGCCCTGGTAAAGTATTCCGTCGTGACAATGATGATGCTACTCACTCTCATCAGTTTACACAAATTGAAGGATTAGTAGTTGATAAAAATATTACATTTAGTGATTTAAAAGGAACTTTAGAACACTTTATTAAAGCTGTATTCGGGGAAAACAAAAAAATTCGTCTGCGTCCAAGTTTCTTCCCATTTACTGAACCATCTGTAGAGGTTGATGTATCTTGGGGTAATGAGGATGATGAAGAAAACATTAAATGGTTAGAAATTTTAGGAGCAGGTATGGTTCACCCTAATGTTCTTAAAATGGCTGGTTTTGATCCTGAAGTATATACTGGATTTGCTTTTGGTATGGGACCAGAACGTGTTGCGATGTTAAAATATGGTATTAGCGATATTAGAAGTTTCTACACAAATGATGTAAGATTCTTACAACAATTCAATAGTGATAGAAACGATTAATAGGAGGTAGTAATGTTAGTAAGTTATAATTGGTTAAAACAATATACAAATGTTGAAGATAATGCTAATGAATTAGCTGAAAAAATCACTCGTGGTGGTATTGAAGTAGAAGGTGTTGAGTATTTAGCAGAAGAAATTTCTGGCGTAGTAGTTGGTTATGTCGAGTCTAAAGAAAAACATCCAGATGCTGAAAAATTAAATGTATGTCAAGTAAACGTTGGTGAAGAAGAAAACTTACAAATTGTTTGTGGTGCACCAAATGTTGATGCTGGGCAATATGTAATTGTTGCTAAAGTTGGAGCAAAATTACCAGGAATTAAAATTAAAAAAGCTAAACTTCGTGGTGTAGAATCACAAGGTATGATTTGTTCATTAGGTGAATTAGGATTAAGTAAGAGTGTAGTACCTAAAAATTATCAAGAAGGTATCTACGTTTTTGAAACTGAACAAGAGCTTGGTTCTGATGTTGTTGAATTGTTAGGATTAAATGATTACATCTTAGATCTTTCAATTACTCCAAACAGAGCTGATGCACTTAGTATGCGTGGTCTTACTTATGAATTAGGTGCTTTATATAATAATAAAGTTGATTTTAAAGATGTTGAAAAAGAAAAAAACTATGAAGCAACTTCATTACAAGTTACTATTGAAAGTGATTCTTGTAGAAACTATGTAGGTCAAGTTGTTAAAAATGTAGAAGTTAAAGATTCTCCATTATGGTTACAAACAAGACTTATGAATTCTGGTATTCGTCCAATCAATAATATCGTAGATATTACAAACTACGTACTATTAGAGTTTGGTCAACCAATGCATGCTTTCGATAAAGATTTAGTAGGAGATAAAATTGTAGTTCGTGATGCTAAAGAAGGTGAAGTTCTTGAAACTCTTGATGGTGAAGAGAGAAAATTACAAACAACTGACTTAGTAATTACTGATGGAACTCGTGCTATTGCTCTTGGTGGAGTAATGGGTGGTAAAAATTCAGAAGTAAGTGAAAAAACTAAAAACATTATTTTAGAATCTGCGTATTTTAATCCTACATCAGTACGCCGTACTTCTGCAGCACACGGATTAAGAAGTGATTCTTCTGCAAGATTTGAAAAAGGAATTGATCCTAATATGCAAAAAGCAGCACTTGCTCGTGCAGTAGAATTAATTTTAGAATTATGTCCGAATGCTGTAGTTGAAAATCCTGTTGGTGTAGTAAAGAAAGAAGAAGAGAAAGTTGTAGAAATAACTACACCTTATATCAATAACTATCTTGGAATTACTTTATCAACTGAAGAAATTGTGGCTATTCTAGAAGGTTTAAGTTTTTCTGTAGAGCTAACAGGAGAAAATTTAGTTGTTAAAGTACCAACAAGAAGACCTGATATCTCAATTAAACAAGATTTAGTAGAAGAAGTTATTCGAATTTATGGATATGATAATTTAGCTTCAACATTACCAAAATTCTCTAAAACTACTAAAGGTGGATTAACTTATTCACAAAAAATGGTTCGCGATTTACGCGCAGTATATGCTAGCTTAGGATTCAACGATACAATTAATTACTCATTAGTATCTGAAGAAGAAGCAACTCAATATACTATAGAAAATCACCACAAAGTAAGATTATTAATGCCTATGACTGAGACTCACTCGACTTTACGTCAAAGTTTAGTTCCAGGATTATTAAATACTGTTCAATATAACGTAGCTAGAAAACAAAAAGACCTTAAATTATTAGAAATTGGTCGTGTATTCTTCGGAAGTGGAGATGACAATATTCAACCGAAAGAAACATTATATTTAAGTGCAGCTTTAACTGGGGAAGAAAGAGCAACTAAATGGCTTAAAGAAAGTAGTACTCTAGATTTCTTCGCAGCTAAAGGATACTTAGAAGTAGTATTTGAACGTTTAGGGTTAGAAGAAAAAGTTACTTATAAAAAATCTACACTTGAAGGTATGCACCCAGGTCGTTTCGCAGAAGTTTACTTAGGGGAAAAAAACGTATTGGATTTATCGGAGAAGTTCATCCACAAGTTGCTGATAAACTTGGATTAAATACTACATATGTATTTGAAATTAATTTAGATGAAGTAATTTCAGAAAGTAAAGTTAAACCTAAATATGAGGAAGTAACAAAATACCCTGAAATAACACGTGATATAGCTATGTTAATTGATGTTAAAGATGAATATCAAAATATTTATAATGTAATTGAATCTATAAATAGTAGATTGATTACGAATGTAGAAGTGTTTGATTTATATGCTGGTGCTGAATTATTAGCTGGTAAGAAATCATTAGCTCTTACGATTACTTATAGCGATAAACAAAAAACTTTAACAGATGAAGAAGTAACAGCTGTACATGAAAAAGTACTTGCTGCACTTACATCATATGGAGCAATTATTAGGTAGGTAGTCTATGATTACACAAATAATATTATTTTGCATTTTAGCATATGTAATTGGTTCAATACCATTTGCATTAATTGTAGGAAAAGTATTTTATAATACTGATATTAGAACATTAGGAAGTGGAAACTTGGGGACAACAAATACCTTCAGATGTCTTGGTAAAAAGGCTGGAGTAACGGTTTTTATCTGTGATGTTTCTAAGGGGATAGTAGCGACATTTCTTCCAACTTTAATGCTTGGTAGAGTTGATTATTTATCAATATTTGGAGCATTTGCAATGATAGGACATGTGTTTCCTATCTTTGCAAACTTCAAAGGCGGAAAAGCTGTAGCTACAGGATCAGGAGTTTTCATCTTCTTATATCCAATGTTAAGTTTATTATTATTAGCTATATTCTTTTCAACACTATTTTTAACTGGTTATGTTTCATTAGGAAGTATTCTAATCAGTTTAACAGCTATCGGATATCTTGGCTTTTTTGAAGCTGGTATTGATAAATGGGTTATGATAGTTATGTGTATATTTGTAATTTATATGCATAAGAAGAATATAAAAAGGCTAATAAACGGGACAGAAAATCAATCGAAATTAAAAATAAAAAGGGGAACAAAGGATGACAAAAATCATTAGTGGGACTGAACTTGCAAAAAAATTGCGAGGAGAAATTAAAGACGAAGCTACTATATTAAGAGAAAAAGGTGTAGAACCAACACTTGCAGTAGTTTTAGTTGGAGATAATAAAGCGTCAAGAAGTTATGTTAATTCTAAACACAAAGCTTGTTTAGAAAATAGTATTAATTCAATAAAAATAGAATTACCTGAGGAAATTTCTACTGATGATTTATTAACTGAAATTGAAAAATTAAATAAAGATGAAAAAGTTCATGGTATTTTAGTTCAATTACCTTTACCGAAACATATTGATGCGGAAAAAGTACTAAACGCAGTAATTCCATCTAAAGATGTAGATGGATTCCATCCGATTAACGTTGGTAAATTAGTAATTGGCGAAGCTAAGTTAATACCATGTACACCACTAGGAATTCTAGAGATGATTAAATCAACTGGAGAAGACATCTCTGGTAAACTTGCATTAGTAATTGGAAGAAGTAATATTGTAGGAAAACCTATATCAACATTACTTCTTCAAAATAATGCAACTGTAATAACAGCTCACTCTAGAACTAAAGATTTAGAATCTTTAATCGAACAAGCTGACATTATTGTTAGCTGTGTTGGAGCTGCGCATTTCTTAAGTGGAAAAGAAAAAGTAAAACCAACATGTACTATTATCGATGTAGGAAATAACTATAAAGATGGTAAGTTAGTTGGAGATGTAAATCTAGATGAATTTATTGATAAGGTTGCTTATATTTCTCCTGTTCCAGGAGGGGTAGGTCCATTAACAATAACGATGTTGATGAGAAACACGTTAACTGCTACTTATGATTTACTAGATGAAAATAATTAATTTTTATATAATTACTGAAGTTTTTTTAACGTTGTATTTAATTGAAATGTTTATGATTTAGTGATACAATATTATATTGTACAAGAATGCATTGTTATATAGACTTATAGATTATACTATGTTATAATTTATAAAAATGTAGAATAGTAAAAGAAATTTATGTGGGAGGTTTGTTAATAGATGATAAGATTTTTTTAAAAAAATGTTGCTACTGAAATGCGTAAAAGTAAGTTGGCCAACTTTTAGTGAACTTGTTAGAAAAACATTGATTGTTATTGTTGTAGTTGGAATATTAATGTTATTTAGCTACGTAGTTGATTTAGGAATAACTGCTGGAATTAGACATTTTAGTAGATAAGAGAGGTTATTATGAGCGATACAGTAAGTAAAGAGTGGTATGTAATTCATACTTATTCAGGATATGAAAACAAAGTAAAAGATAATATTGAAAAAAGAGTTGAGTCTCTTGGAATGGAAGATAAGATATTTAGAATCGTTGTTCCAGAAGAAAAAGAGACTATCTTAACTCCAACAGGAAAGAAAAAAGAAGTTAACAGAAAAACTTTCCCAGGTTACGTACTTGTTGAATTAGTAATGACAGATGATTCTTGGTTTGTTGTTAGAAATACACCGGGTGTAACAGGATTTGTTGGTTCTCATGGTGGTGGATCAAAACCAAGTCCATTATTACCAGAGGAAATTAACTTTATTTTACAACAAATGGGATTATCAAACGTTGTAGATATAGATATCGAAGTTGGAGATTACGTACGTGTTATTTCTGGTCCATTTGTTAATATGGAAGGAAAAGTTGTAAACTTAGACTTACATAACTATAAAGCTGATGTTATGATTGAGCTTATGGGTAGAGAAACTAAAGTGGAACTTGAACTCTATAATATCGAAAAATTCTAAGAAAGGAAAAGCTATCTTTTTGAGATAGTCGGATAGAATGTGGAAAAGATTGCAATAATTGTGGATTCTACAGCATATTTATCAGAAGAATTAAAAAAAGAATTAGATATTAGAACAGTATATTTAAATCTTGTTATTGAAAATAATTCATATAAAGAAGTTATAGATATGCCACTTGATAAATATCATGAGTATTTAAAAAATCCAAACAATGCCTTCCCTACGACTTCACAACCAGCTATTGGAGAAGTTGTTGCTTGCTTAGAAAAATTAAAAGAGGATGGATATACTGACGTTATCGCTATTGCACTATCAAGTGGAATAAGTGGTACATATTCATCGTATTCTGTTGCAGGTCTTATGGTTGATGGTTTAAATGTTCACCCATTTGACTCAGAAGTATCTTGTCGTCCAGAGGGGTACTATGCTATCAAAGCTGCTAAGTTGATTAAAGAAGGAAAAACTTCTAGTGAAATAATTTCAGTGTTAAACGAAATGAAAAAAGTAACAGATGCATATTTTATGGCAGATGATTTATCTCACCTTCAACGTAGCGGACGTTTAAGTGGAGCTCAAGCAGTAGTAGGAAGTTTACTTCAAGTAAAACCGTTACTACATTTTGATGATAAGGTAATTGTACCGTTCCAAAAAATTCGTACTTATAAAAAAGTTGTATCGAGAATGTACGAGTTGTTTGATGAGTACTATAAACAACATGAAGGAGAACATATTACAGTTTGTGTTTTACATGTTGATACAGTAGATAAAGCAGATGAGATTAAAAAATACATTGAAGAAAATTATTCAAATGTAACTGTAGATATAGACGGAATAAGTCCAGTTATTTCTACACACCTTGGAATAGGTGCAGTTGCAATTGGATGGACAATATTATAAAAAAAATTAAGAGGTGAAAATAATGGTTCAAACTATGGCACATACTTGCTACCGCGTAGCAAATTTAAAAGAATCAGTAAAATTTTATACTGAAGCATTCGACTTTGTAGTAAGTCGTGAAAGAGATTTTCCTGAATATAAGTTTACTTTAGTGTATCTAACTTTACCAGGATCTAATTACGAGTTAGAATTAACTTATAACTATGATCATGGTGCTTATGAATTAGGAGACGGATATGGTCACATTGCTATCTCTGTTGAAGACTTAGAGACATTATATGACAAACATAAGGCGGCTGGATACGATGTTACAGACCTTAAAGGTTTACCGGGATTCCCGCCAAGTTACTACTTCATTAAAGATCCAGATGGATATAAAATTGAAGTTATCCGTACTAAAATGTAGTAATCATTTGATTTTTCTAAGATCATATGATATAATGTGATTACATTGAAATAAATTACCGAAAGGGTGGTGAATTTTGAAAGGTTCTCCGCTCTTTTATATTGCAATAAAAACTAAGAAAGAGGTGTGCTGTATGGGTATTGTAGAAAAAGTTAAAGCAATAGCAACAAAACAGGCAGAAAATACAGAATTTTCTCTTTATGACGTTGAATACGTTAAAGAAGGAACAGAATTTTTCTTACGTATTTACTTCGATAAAGATGGTGGACTTACACTTGATGATTGTGTATTATTAAGTGAAAAAGTTAGCAGAAGAGCTAGATAAAGAAGATTTCATCAGTGATAAATATTATCTAGAAGTTTCTTCACCGAGGAATCGAGAGAGATTTAAGAAATCTTGAAGAAGTAACTAATTCTGTAGGAAAAACATGTTTATATTAAAAACTTATGAAAAAAATTGATAATCAAAAAAAGAGTTTTTATGGTGATATACTAGCTGTTGAAGGTGAAGAAATTACCGTTGAATATAAAAGATAAAGCAAGAGTTAAAAAAATCAACAATTAGCTATAGTAAAATTGCTAAAAATTAGATTAGCTGTTAAATTTTTAATTATTAAAGGAGAAAGAAAGATGAGCAAGGATTTGCTTAAAAGCTATTAAATTAATTGAACAAGAAAAAAAGGAATTGCAGAAGATATTCTAGTAGAAGCTATTGAATTAGCTTTATTATCAGCTTATAAAAAGAATTTTAATGCTGCAAAAAATGTAAGAGTAGATTTCAACAGAGCAACAGGTGACTATAAATTTATTATAAGAAAAGATGTTGTTGAAGAAGTTTACGATGATAGAATTGAGTTTGCTCTTGAAGATGCATTAAAAAAATTAATCCTGCATATGAAGTTGGAGATATCTACGAAGTTGTGGATTTACCAAGTGACTTTGGTCGTGTAGGTGCTCAAGCTGCTAAACAAGCTTTATTACAAAGACTTCGTGAAGCTGAAAAAGAAATTCTTTATAAAGAATACATTGAACACGAAGGAGAAATTTTATCTGGAACTATAGATAGAATTGACTCTAGATATGTTTATGTAAAACTTGGAAAAATTGAAGCTATTTTAGGTGAAAATGAAAGAGTAAAAGGGGAAACATATGTTCCTCAAACTCCTATCAAAGTCTACATTGCTAAAGTTGATAATCCAACTCGTGGAAGTAAACCACACGTTTTAGCTTCTAGATCACATCCTGAATTCATTAGAAGATTGTTCGAAATTGAAGTTCCTGAAATTTATAGTGGAACAGTAGAGATTAAGAGTGTATCTCGTGAAGCAGGAGAAAGAACTAAATTAGCTGTTTATGCTGAAGATAAAAATATCGATCCTGTTGGAGCATGTGTAGGTAATAAAGGTGATCGTGTTAACCGTATTGTAGAAGAATTAAATGGTGAAAAAATTGATATTATCACTTGGGACGCTGATCCTGTTAAATTTATTACTAATGCGTTAGCTCCTGCAAAAGTAGAAGAAATCAATATTGATGAAGAAGAGAAAATCGCTAATGTTAAAGTAAAAGATGATCAGCTTTCTCTAGCAATTGGTAAAAAAGGTCAAAACGTTCGACTTGCTGCTAAATTAACAGGTTGGAAGATCGACATAAAAGCTGTTGAATAGTGAGGTGTTGACTATGAAAAAAAGAAAAATACCAACGAGAAAATGTATTTTAACAAATGAGATGTTTCCTAAAAAAGATTTACTAAGAATTGTGAAAAATAAAGAAGGAGAAATCTCTGTTGACCCTACAGGTAAACAAGCAGGTCGCGGTGCATATGTAGTTTCAGATTTAGAAGTTATTAAAGCTGCACAAGAAAAGAAACAGTTAGAGAAATTTTTCTCTGCATCACCAGAAGTTATGGAACCTATCTATAACGAAGTGATTAGATTAATTTATAGAAAGTCAATTCCACAAAAATAATGATAAAAGCATATAATTTATTAGGTTTAATGCAAAGAGCAGGTAAACTTATTACAGGTGAAGATTTAATCACAAAAAAATTTAAAAAAATAATAAAAATCAAATTGTTAGTTATTGCTGAAAAATTGCGGTGTGAATACTAAAAAAAGAAATTAACAGACAAGGCTAATTTCTACAATGTTCAATTCATCGAATTTTTCAACGATTGAAAAATATAAGCATAGCGATTGGAAGAGACAATCGTGTAGCTGTTGGAATAACTGATGATGGATTTATAAAAAAATTCAAACAATTATTAGAAGAAGGAGGAAAACAGTAATGAAAAAAAGTCAGAATTTATGAGTACGCTAAAGAAGTAGGAAAACAATCAAAAGACCTTATTACAGTTTTAAAAGATGCTAATATTGAAGTATCTAATCACATGTCAATGTTAACAGAAGAGGGGTTAGCTAAGCTAGATAGTGTTTTCAAAAAACAAGAAGAAACTACAGAAAATGAACAATCTTCAAATAATGAAGGTAAAAAGAATAAGAAGAAAAAAATAAAAAAAGAGAAAGTTAAAAAAATCTCAAAAAAACAACAACCAGCTATTATCGAAGCACCATCAGAAGAAACTATCTCAGAAGATACTATTTTAGTTAAAGATGGAATGACTGTTGGGGAATTATCTGAAGTTCTAAATGTAGGTTCGACTGAACTTATTAAAAAATTATTTATGGAATTAAAAATCATGGCGAATATTAACCAGTCTCTTACTTTAGAGCAAATAGAGTTAATCGCGATGGATTATGGTAAAGAAATCCAAGAAGAAGTTGAAATTAATAAAGAAGATTTAGATCTTTACTTCGAAGTAGAAGATGCTGAAAAAGATCTTAAAGAACGTGCTCCAATCGTAACTATTATGGGACACGTTGACCACGGTAAAACTACATTACTGGATACAATTAGAAATTCAAGAGTAACAGCTGGAGAAGCAGGAGGTATTACGCAACATATCGGTGCATATCAAGTACGTGCAAAAGATAAAAAAATTACTTTCTTAGATACACCGGGACACGCAGCATTCACAACAATGCGTGCACGTGGAGCTAAAATTACCGATGTAACTATCTTAGTTGTAGCAGCTGATGATGGTGTAATGCCTCAAACAATTGAAGCTATTAACCACGCTAAAGCAGCCGATGTACCTATTATTGTAGCGGTAAACAAAATGGATAAACCACAAGCTAACCCAGATAGAGTTATGAATGAGTTAGTAGAATATGGTCTAATCTCAGAAGAGTGGGGTGGAGATACAATCTTCGTACCAATATCAGCTCTTAAAGGTGAAGGTATTGATGAATTATTAGAAAATATTTTATTAGTAACTGAAATGCAAGAGTTAAAAGCTAATCCAAATCGTTTAGCTTTAGGTACAGTTATCGAAGCGAAACTTGATAAAGGTCGTGGAGCGGTAGCTACATTACTAGTACAAAATGGTAGCCTAAATGTTGGAGATCCACTTGTTGTTGGTAATACATTTGGACGTGTTCGTGCTATGATTAATGACCGTAGCAAAAATATCCAAACTGCTAAACCATCTACTCCTGTAGAGATTACTGGTTTACAAGATGTTCCTAATGCAGGAGATCGTTTCGTAGTATTTGGTGATGAAAAAACAGCTCGTCAAATCGGTGAAAAACGTCAACAACAATATATTGAAACTACTCGTCAAACTAACTCAGCTGTATCTTTAGATACATTATTCGAGCAAATGAAACAAGGGGAAATGAAAGATCTTAACATTATCATTAAAGCAGACGTACAAGGTTCTGTTGAAGCATTAGCTATGTCATTAGCTAAGATTGATGTTGAAGGTGTTAACGTGCGTATCATCCACACTGGTGTTGGTGCGATTAATGAATCTGATATTACATTAGCTGTAGCATCAAACGCTGTAGTTATTGGATTCAACGTACGTCCTGATAATAATGCTAAACAAATGGCTCAAACTGAGCAAGTAGATATTCGTCTACACAGCATTATCTACAAAGTTATTGAAGAAATTGAAGCTGCGATGACAGGATTATTAGATCCAGAATTCGTAGAAAAAGTTATCGGACTTGCAGAAGTACGTCAAGTATACAAAGTATCAAAAATTGGTACAATTGCTGGTGCTTATGTAACTGAAGGTAAAGTATCACGTGATGGTAAAGTACGCGTAATTCGTGATAGTGTAGTAATTTACGAAGGTGAAATTGATACATTAAGAAGATTTAAAGATGATGTTAAAGAAGTACAAAGTGGTTATGAATGTGGTATGACTGTAGAAAACTTCAATGATATTAAAGAAGGAGATGTCTTCGAAGTATACATCATGGAAGAAGTTAAGAAATAGGAGGAAAACTTTATGTCAGAACTAAGAGTTAACAGACTTGCAGAACAAATTAAAAAAGAAATTACTTATGTCTTAGCTACAAAAATTAAGAATCATGATTTAGGATTTGTTACTGTAACAGAAGTTGCTTTAACAGGAGATTATTCTCAAGCAAAAGTTTTCTACACAGTACTAGGTGGAGAACGTGAAAAAGAAAAAACAAAAGAAGCATTTAAAAAAATTAAAGGTTTCGTAAAAAGTGAAGTTGCTAAAAAAATTAAAATTAGAAAATTCCCAGAACTTATTTTCCAATATGACACTACTGCTGAATATGCGTTACACATTGAAAGCTTAATAGCTAGTGTTAGTAAAAAGGAAAAAGATGAAGAATAATAATTAGTATATAGGAGCGACTCGTTAAATATAGTTTATAAGAATTGTATTTACTGGGTCGCCCCAGTATGGCTGATTGGTTATGAATATGAGTATTTATAATTTTTCAACTATATTAAGTGAGGAAACTTTGAATAATATATTCGTATTCAAGGTATTTTGAAAAATAGAATTTAAAGGAGAAAAGAATGTTACAAGTAACAAATTTAGGTTTACGTTTTGCAGATAGAAAATTATTTGAAGACGTAAATATAAAATTTACAAATGGTAACTGCTACGGATTAATCGGAGCAAATGGAGCAGGTAAAACAACATTTTTAAAATTATTATCTGGTGAAATTGATTCACAACAAGGGCATGTTTCTTTAGGAAAAGGTGAGCGTCTTGCTGTACTTCGTCAAAACCACTTCGCATATGAAGAAAATAGAGTTATCGATGTTGTAATGATGGGACATGAACGTCTTTGGGATGTTATGAACCGTAAAAATGAAATTTACATGAAAGATCCATTCACAGAAGAAGATGGAATCATTGCAGCTGAACTTGAAGGTGAATTCGCTGAAATGGATGGATGGACTGCAGAAAGTGATGCAGCACAACTTCTTGAAGGATTAGGTATTTCTGTAGAGTTCCACGATATGCTTATGGGTGAGCTTGATAATGCTATTAAGGTTAAAGTTCTTTTAGCACAAGCATTATTCGGTAATCCAGATGTACTTCTACTGGATGAGCCTACCAACGGTCTTGATATTAGTGCAATTAAGTGGTTAGAAGAGTTCTTAATTAACTTTGAGAACACTGTTATCGTAGTCAGCCACGACCGTCACTTCTTAAATAATATCTGTACTCACATTTGTGACTTAGACTTTGGTAAAATCCAACTTTACGTTGGTAACTATGACTTCTGGTACCAATCTAGTCAACTTGCTAGAAGAATGGCAGAAGATAACAACAAGAAAAAAGAAGAAAAAATTAAAGAATTACAAGAATTCATCGCGCGTTTCTCTGCAAATGCTTCTAAATCTAAACAAGCAACAAGTAGAAAGAAAATGCTTGATAAAATTACTCTTGACGATATTAAACCAAGTAGCCGTCGTTATCCATATGTTCGTTTCACACCAGATCGCGAAATCGGAAATGACTTACTTATCGTTGATGGAGTAAGTAAAACAGTAGAAGGTAAAGAAGTCTTAAGTAATGTAAGCTTTACTGTAAATCCTAATGATAAAGTTATTTTATTAGGGGATGAAGTTTCTAAAACTACATTACTAAAAATTCTTGCTGGTGAAATGGAACCTGATAGTGGAACAGTTAAGTGGGGTATTACAACTTCTAGAAGTTATATGCCAAAAGATAATTCTGAATACTTCGAAGGATTAAAACTATCATTAGTAGAATGGCTTCGTCAATATGCTTCTCCTGAAGAAGAAAGTGAAGCGTACTTACGTTCATTCTTAGGAAGAATGTTATTCTCAGGTGAAGAAGCACTTAAACGTGCCCACGTATTATCAGGGGGAGAAAAAATGCGTTGTATGTTATCTAAGATGATGTTATCAAAAGCTAACGTTATTCTTTTGGATGAACCTACAAACCACCTTGACTTAGAATCTATTACAGCAGTCAATGAAGGTATTATTGCTTTCAAAGGTTCTGTATTCTTTACATCTCACGACTATGAATTTATTCAAACAATTGCGAATAGAGTAGTAGAATTAACACGAGAAGGTGCTATTAACAAAGAGATGGATTATGAAAACTATCTAAGATTTAAGGGTATTATAAACTAATAAAAATAAGGAGGTATACTGATTTGGTATATCTCCTTTAATATATATATTAAAAATTTAATTTCTTCAAAAAAACTTTTTTTGTAACTTCAATAAAAAGTTTCGACTTCTTCTTTTGTAAATCTATCAAATTCTATTGAATCTATGTCTAATAAAGCAACTACTTTATCATTTTGAATAATAGGTACTACTAGTTCACTATTAGTGGCACTATCGCAAGCAATATGTCCAGGAAACTTGTGAACATCTTCGACATAAATAGTTTCGCGAGTTGTGAAGCAGTGTCCACAAACTCCTTTGTTAAATGGTATACGGGTACATGCTACCTTGCCTTGGAATGGACCTAAAAACTAAGTTGTTATTTTTTTCATCTAGTAGGTAAAAGCCAACCCAGTTAGTATTAGGTAAGTATTCTTTATATAATGCTGATAGATTTGATAGATTAGTTACTAGATTTTCTTCTCCATAAACTAATGCTGTCGCTTGTTCGATAAATAATTGTTTATTTTCTACTATATTCATAATATACCTCTTTTAAAGACTTTATTATATTTTCTCATAATAGGTAAAAAAATAAAGTGATAAGTGTAGTAGTTATTTAATAATGTATTTTTATATTGTTTAAGATTGAAAAAGATTTAAATTAGAATTTCATAAGATTATAAATAGATGAAAAATATTTAGTAATTTGTTAGGGAAAAGAAAAATTGAAAAAAATTTAAAAAAATGACTGAAACACTTTGTTTTTACGATAAAAAAATGGTATAATTTTTGTTAGGTTATTGTATTAATAAACGTAAATAATTAAATAATAAATTCAGGGGGAAGATATATGACATATATATTTTTATTTGTGTGTATCCTTGTTCTTGGAGGAGTAGTAGCACTATTCGTCTTTAGAAATAGGAAAAAACAAGATTTATACCCTCTTTTAGTTATGAAAGATGAGCTAGAGAGAGAAACACTATCTGATGATTTGAAAAAAGTAAAAGCGCTAGAAATTGCTGGTAAAGCTGAAAAACTTTATTCTCAATGGGAAAGCGAATGGTACGAAATTCAAAGCATCGATATTGAAGAACTTGACAGAGATCTTTATAGTGCAGAAACTTATATTGATAAATTTAATTTCAAACGCTCTGATGAAGTGATTATGAACTGTGGAGAATTAATCGCAAACATTAAAGATAGAATCGCTGGTATTAGAAGAGAAATTAAAGAATTAACAGAAGTTGAACCTAGAAATAGAGAACTGTATGAAGAAATCGTAGTTGAGTACAAAGAGCTTAATAGAGAACTATTGGCTAAACGTCATCAATATGGTGCGGCTGCAGAACAATTTGAAAATAATATCAAAGAGATAGCCCCACAACTTGATGATTTCAAACTATTAACATCGACTGGTAAATACCTTGAAGCTCAAGAAAAAATTAATTCTGTAAAAGAGTTAATAGATTCACTGAAAGAAAGAATGGAAGTTTTACCTGACTTGTTAAAAGAAATTGAAAAAACTTGTCCAGCTCAAATTCAGTCATTAAGACTTAAAGTTGAGGAAATGGAGAAGAAAGGATTTAAACTTAACCACTTAGAAATTTCAAGTAAAATAGAAAGTAGTGTTTGGCAACTTAGCGATGCTCGTGAAAAGTTAAATCTGGAGATATAGATTTAATAGAAAATATTCTTGATGGTATTTATGATGTCATTGATGAAGTTTCTAATGATCTAAAAAAAGAACTTGATTATAAAAAAATATATTGAGGAAAAATTATAGAGAAATTACCAATAAACTTGAATTACAAGATAAATTGAATGAAGCTCTATACAATAACATTCAAGAAATCAAAAAAATAGATATCAAATCTATCAAAAAGATGAAGAAATGGTTGCTAACTACTATGATGAGTTAAGTGATTTACTTGATGTTAAACATGATATTGATGTGTATATTAATAATCAACCAAAATTAAACTATAAAGACTTGAAAGAAAAAGTAGAATTACTAGGTCAAGGATTGGAAAAAATTGAAGAAGATCAAACAAATTATTCTAGATACTTAACAAGTCTTCGTGAAGAAGAAGGTCACGCTCGTGAAAAACTTATCTTCATTAACCAAGAAAAAGAAGTTATTAAACGTAAATTAGATAATTCACGCGTCCCGAGATTCAGTGATAGATTTATAGTTTTATATAAAGATGTTACTGACAGCTATAGATATGCTATTGAGGAACTTAAGAAAGAACCTATTAATATTGATTTATTAAAACGTGCAGTTGCTGAGGCAGAAGAATCACTTGATATTTACGCATCAGAAGTTAATAACATTCTTACTGATATTGAACTAATTGAAAAACTAATTCGTTATGCGAACAGATACAGAAAAGATAATGTTGAATTCCACCAACAATTAACAGTTGCTGAACAATATTATAGAGAGTATCGTTACAACAAAACTCTAGAAATTATTAGAAATTCTCTAGATAAAGTTGAGCCAGGTGCATACGAAAGAATTAGAAACTCAGTAAAACCTAGATAATAAAGAAGCCCTAGTTTTAGAAATAAAACTAGGGTGTTTTTTAGGTTATAAAACTTTTTTAGATGGATAATTAAATACCACTGTGACTATAAAATGCCATAGTAACAGTGGTTGATTTTTATATTATTTTCTTTTTTTAGATTATAATAACCTAAACTAGCAAAGTAGAAGATTGCTTCAATAGTTGCGATAAAGAATGTAGTAGGTAGGGAAGTATAATAAGAAAGTGTAATTCCAGCCCATGTTCCAATTAGAGCAAATGAAATTGATATAACAATCATTAATCCAACTTTGTTAGTAAGATACCTAGCTGCACTAGCAGGAACTGTTAGAAGCACAAACATTAATAGTGCTCCAACAACAGGTACTGTAATACTAGTAGCAACAGATAAAAGAACTAAGAAAAATATTGAAATAAATTTTCCGTTAAGTCCTAATGCACGTGCACCAATAGCGTCAAATGAATCGAATTTAATTTTTCTATAAAATATAGAAAGTAATAAAATAACTGCTATGGCTAAAGCGAATATTAATTTAACATCATCTCTAGTTATAGAGACAACACTACCAAAAAGGATGTTATTCACGTAACTTGTACTTTTCGGTGTTAAAGATAGGAATAGTAATCCTAATCCAAGAAAGATTCCTAACATAACACTTACTGTAGCTTCTCGTCTAAATGCTTTAACGCTAAGATGACCGACAAGATAAGACATAGTAATAGTAAAGATTAGTAATCCATATATTGGGTTAATACCTAAGAAAACAGCGAAAGCTGCACCAGCGAACCCAACGTGAGAAAGTGTATGTGAGATGAACGACATATTTCTAGCCATTACAAATACACCGATGTAACCAGCCATTATAGCTACAATAGTTCCAGCTATAAAAGCATTTTGCATAAAATCATAATTAAGCATAATGGGTATCTCCTACAAAATGTTTACAAAGTTTTAGATTGCTTTTTTCTTCATTATAATCTTTTATACTAATAAACTTGAAACAATTTTTCTTCAAGATATAGAATTTTATCAACATATTTTTCATCAATAAGTGAAAGCTCGTGAGTTATACATAGAGTTATAATATTTTCTTTTTTGGTAATATCTTTAACTAAAGTCATACATTCAATTTCACTTGTTTTATCTAAGTTTGAAGTAAATTCATCAAGTAATAGTAGATTTGGTTTATTTACTAAAGCCTGAGCTAAGAAAACACGCTGTTTTTCCCCTCCAGAAAGTGTACCAATTGATTCGTTTTGCAATTTAAGTGAATTTGTTAATGATAAAGCATCGTGGATACTTTGTTTTTCTTTTTTATTAAGCCATGGAAGAAATCCGTTTTGAATTGGTAATGATACAAAGTCTTTAGCTGATAAAGGAAGTTCTTCATCTATTTGTCTAAACTGAGGTACATAGCCAAGTGTAGTTTTTTCTCCAATTAGCTTAATTTCATCTGTTTTATTTAACTTTTCAAGTATGTTATTAAGTAAAGTTGTTTTACCGACACCGTTTTTTCCAACGACAGCAATTACTTCACCAGAATTACAACTGAATGAAATGTTATTTAAAATGGTTTTATCTCCTATAGAATATGTGAGATTTTTTTATTTTTTTAGTTCAGCCATAAAAATCTCCTAAATTAATAATTTTTTTTATTTGTTATATTTCTCATATAAAAAAAGAAGAGATACGATTTAGAATCTCTTCTTTATATTATACTACATATTTATAATATGTGAAGACTAATTTTTAATCTTCGTATTAATGTTTGTGTTCTTTTTCATCATCGTGATCTTTATGATCGTGGTTGTGGCCTTCATGAGAATGACCTTCGTGTGAGTGTCCTTCATGTGAATGACTGTGTCCTTCTTCAGCACCTTCTACATGATATGCTTTTTCTCCAGAACCACCATTTAGAATTTCTTCTAATTTGTTGTATTGCTCTAACATCCATTCAATATAAGTTTTTCCATCTGGTTGAGTTTCAGTTACATTAAGAACTGGAACTTTGTTTTGCTCTGCTAAACTAATTAAACCTTCGATAGTTTTATTTGTTGTTTGAACGTTGTTGACGATTAGTGAAATTTGTTTAGATTTGATTTGTTCTTGAATAGTTTTTAGATCTTGTGGAGCAGGGTCGTTACCTTCTTCAGTAGCTTGAGCTAATTTTTTAACTTGATCAGTTGTTTTGAATCCTAATGAATCTACAGCATATTCGAATACTGGTTCTGTTGTTAATACATATTTACCATTAGCTTTATCTTTTAATGAATTAATTTTATCAGTTATTTTTTTGAAAGTTCTTTTTATAGTTATCTCTATTTTTTTTCATAGAAATCTTTATTAGAAGAATCTTTTTTTCTGATAAAACTTTAGTAAGTTCATCTGCAACTTTACTCATTACTTCAGGATTATACCAGATGTGTTCATTTTCTCCATCTTTAAGTCCTAGTAATTTTGCACCATCAATTTTTTTGATGTCTTTACTATTAGCTGTAAGTTTTTCAAACCAAGAATCGTAACCACCACCATTTAAAATAGCAATATTTGCATCAGCAACATTTTTTGCATCTTGAGCAGTTGGTTCAAAATCGTGTGGATCTACAGAAGTAGAAGAAATAATAGAAGAAACTTCTGCTTTATCTCCTGCGATACTTTTAGCTACTTCTGCATAAAAGTTTACTGAAGTAACAATTTTAGTTTTATTTCCAGAGTTTGAAGCTCCAGAATTTGTTTTGCTAGAACACCCAACTAATATTAGTGTGAATGCAGCAACAATTGAAAATAATTTTAATAATTTACTCATTTGTAATAGTCCTCCGTTATTCGTAATTATTACGTTCTAATAAATTATAATACTACATGATAAAAAAATCAAGTTCTTAAACGAAATAATTTTTGATTAATGAGTAAAAAAATTTAAATTTTTATAATAGAAGAAAAAAAGAAATACAAAGTTAAGATTATAATAATTTAATAATGGAAATTTTATTTAAAAAACCAACAAAATACTTGATTTTTGATAGTTAATGCTATATAATTAATAAAGTTGAGTAAAAAAATCAACAAAAAAATATAACACACGATATTTGAGTAGCTGCTCGGTGCATTTATGTTTGCAGTAAGCTTAGAGAATGTCGGAGGAAAAAACCAAGGAGGAAAATAACTATGGCAGTTATTTCAATGAAACAATTATTAGAAGCTGGTGTACACTTCGGTCACCAAACAAGAAGATGGAACCCTAAAAATGGATAAATACATCTTCACAGAAAGAAACGGTATCTACATTATCGACTTACAAAAAAACAGTTAAAAAAGTTGATGAAGCATACGAATTCGTAAAATCAGTTGCTGATCAAGGCGGAAAAATGTTATTCGTAGGTACTAAAAAACAAGCACAAGATGCTATTAAAGAAGAAGCTGAAAGAAGTGGTCAATACTACATCAACCACCGTTGGTTAGGTGGAACTTTAACTAACTACAAAACAATTAAAGGACGTATTGACAGAATCGCTGAAATTGAAAAAATGGAAGCTGACGGAGTATTCGAAGTATTACCTAAAAAAGAAGTTATCGAATTAAGAAAAGAATATGATAAATTAAACAAATTCCTAGGTGGAATTCGTGAAATGAAAGGTATGCCAGATGCAATCTTCGTAGTAGATCCTAAGAAAGAGCACAATGCAATCGCTGAGGCTAAAAAATTAGGAATTCCTGTAGTTGGTATCGTAGATACAAACTGTGATCCAGATGATGTTGATTACGTAATCCCTGCAAACGATGACGCTATCCGTGCAGTTAAATTATTAACAGCTAAAATGGCAGACGCTTTTGTAGCTTACAACGAAGGAAACATCGAAGGAACTGAAGAAGCTTTCGTAGAAGAAGTAGAAGCAACAGAAGAATAATCTAAAGATAAAAAAATTATAAAAAATATTAAATAAAATAACGGAGGCAAATCAAAATGGCACAAATTACAGCTAGTTTGGTAAAAGAATTAAGAGAACGTACTGGTGCTGGTATGATGGACTGTAAAAAAGCACTAACTCAAACTGATGGAGATATCGATGCAGCAATCGACTACCTAAGAGAAAATGGTATCGCTAAAGCAGCTAAAAAAGCTGATAGAATCGCTGCAGAAGGTCTTTCTTACATCGAGGTTAAAGGTAACAAAGCTGTTATCTTAGAAATCAACTCAGAAACTGACTTCGTTGCTAAAAACGAAAAATTCGTTGCTTTAGTTAAAAATGTTGCAGAAGCTATCTTAGCAGCTGAACCTAAAACTTTAGAAGAAGCTCTTCAAGTTGAAGCTCAAGGTGGAACTGTAGAAGCAGTAATTAACGAAGGAATCGCAACAATCGGTGAAAAACTTTCATTAAGAAGATTTGAAGTTGTTTCTAAAACTGATGCTGATGCATTTGGTGCATACTCTCACATGGGAGGAAGAATTGGTGTTCTTACTCTTGTTGAAGGAAGCACTGATGAAGAAGCAGCTAAAGATGTTGCAATGCACATCGCTGCATTAGCTCCAAGATACTTAGACGAAAGCGAAGTACCAGCTGATGTACTTGAGCACGAGAAAAAAGTATTAACTGAGCAAGCATTAAACGAAGGAAAACCTGCTAACATCGTTGAAAAAATGATTGTTGGTAGAATTAACAAATTCTTAGAAGAAATCACAGTAGTTAAACAAAAATTCGTTAAAGACGATAGTTTTACTGTTGAAAAATTCGTAGCTTCTAAAAGGTGGAAAACTTGCTAAATTCGTACGTTACGAAGTTGGTGAAGGTATCGAGAAAAAAGAAGATAACTTTGCTGAAGAAGTAATGAGCCAAGTTAACGCTAGCAAATAATAATTCTCTATTTAATATATTTTATTAAAAGAGGTTAAGCACACACTTCTTGTGTGTTCTTTTTTAAAAAATTAGTATAGTAGAAACAATAATGTCTTTAATTTATTAGGAGGATAAAATGGCTACTAAATATAAAAGAGTTTTATATAAACTTAGTGGTGAAGCACTAGCAGGTGGAAAAGGATTTGGAATTGATTCAGAAGTTGTTACTAAAATAACTTCACAAATCGTGGAAGTAGTAAAACAAGGGGTAGAAGTTGCTATCGTTGTAGGTGGTGGAAACATCTGGCGTGGAAAAACTGGGGAAGAACTAGGTATGGAACGTGCTACAGCAGACTCAATGGGTATGCTAGCTACAGTTATGAACTCATTAGCATTACAAGACTCATTAGAACAAAAAGGTGTTGATACTCGTGTTTTAACATCAGTTGAAATGAAAGCGATGGCTGAGCCGTATATAAGAAGACGTGCAATAAGACATTTAGAAAAAGGTCGTGTTGCAATTTTCGCAGCTGGTATTGGTAACCCTTATTTTTCAACAGATACTACAGCAGCATTACGTGCAAAAGAAATTGGAGCTGAAGCTATTTTAATGGGTAAAAATGGAGTTGACGGAGTTTACTCTGCAGATCCAAAACTTGATAGCACTGCAACTAAATATGATAAGTTATCATACATGGATATCATGAATAAAGGGTTAACAATAATGGATTCTACAGCTATTACATTCTGTATGGATAATCACCTGCCAATTATTGTCTTTTCAATAGATGAAGCAGAAAATATTGTTAAAGTTGTTTCTGATTCAAACTTAGGAACAATTATTGAATAAAATTTATATTAGGAGTTTACAATTATGCCTGAACAAATAATGAGTAATTTAAACGAAAAAATGGAAAAAGCTATTGCTAGTTTACGTCGTGAATTAGCATCAATTAGAGCTGGTAAAGCTAGTGCAGCTGTTTTAGATAGATTAACAGTTGATTACTATGGTGTAGCTACTCCAATTAACCAAGTAGCAGGTGTTTCTGTACCAGAACCAAAAAAATGCTTGTTATTTCTCCATATGAAAAAAACTTTATTAGGAGATATTGAAAAAAAGCTATTCAAGCTTCTGATTTAGGATTAAATCCTTCAAACGATGGATCTGTAATCCGTATCGTATTCCCAGCATTAACTGAAGAACGCCGTAAAGAGCTTGCTAAATTAGTAGGTAAGGAATCTGAAGGTGCTAAAGTTGCAGTACGTAATGTACGTCGTGATGCTATGGATTCAATGAAAAAAATTAGAAAAAAAGCTTCTCAAATTACTGAGGATGATCTAAAAAGGATATTCTGATGATATTCAAAAAAGTTACTGATAAATTCGTAGCTGAAATCGATAAAGTAACAAAAGAAAAACAAGACGAGTTAATGAGTGTATAATAATATGGAAATGAAAGAAGTTATTGCTAAAATTAATTCACTTAACTCTACAAAAAAAGAGCGTGAATTAACTACTGAGGAATTAGAAGAATTAGCTAAATATAGACAATTATATTTACAAAAATTTTTAAAAGCTAATATGAGAAATATATTAGATAATACTAGAGTAATTAATGAAAACGGAGAAGATATAACTCCTAAGAAGAAAGGAAATTAACAATGAGTGCAACTGCAGTTACAATTTTAGTTGGAGCAATTTGTTTACTTGCTGGTGTTGTAGGAGGATTCTTCCTAGCAAGACGTAATTTCATGAACTACATGGAAAAAAATCCTCAAATTAACGAAGATATGGTTATGAGTATGATGAGCCAAATGGGACAAAAACCATCTCGTAAAAAAATCAATCAAGTTATGAGCAACATGCAAAAAGCGCAAAAACAAGCTCAAAAACAAATGAAAAAATAATAAAATTAAACAGATGTGTAAAAAATACACATCTGTTTTTTATTAATGGCTTTAGCCAGTTGAGGAGGCGAAGTCTCCGAAACAAAAAACCACCCGCTATGCGGGTGTGAGATAAGAGTTAAACAATTGAAAAATCATCCTTTCTTGATAAAATAAGAGTAGTTCAAGCTCTAAAAATAAAGAAAGGATGATTTTAATTATGGCAAATAAACATAATAGTTTATAGCATACAAAGTGGTTATGTAAATACCATATTGTATTTACACCTAAGTATAGACGAAAAAAATAGAATTTAATCAATACAAACGAGATATAGTAGATATAATAAAAAAAGGTTATGTAAGTATAAAGGAGTGGAAATAATAGAAGGGCATATAATGCCAGATCATATACATTTGCTGTTATCAATACCACCCAAATATAGTGTATCAAGTTTTATGGGGTATTTGAAAGGGAAAAAGTTCACTGATGATATTTGATATGCATGCAAATCTAAAAATATAAGTATGGGAATAGAAAGTTTTGGGCAGAAGGATACTATGTAAGTACAGTAGGTTTAAATGAAAGTACAATAAAAATATATCAGAGAACAAGAAGCGCATGATATTGCAATTGATAAATTGACAACAAAAAGAATATACAAATCCATTTGGAAATAAGAAAAAAATAGATAAACCCGTTTAACGGGTAGCGGGCGTAAAAAAATACAATAGGGCTTGAACGAATGTGAAAGCCAGCACCTTGAGGTGCGTGTTAGTAACAAAGGGTTATACCTGAAGAGAAAACCACCCCTTTTCAGGGGTGGTTATTATTTTTATAGTAGAAATTCTTTTTCTAAAGAAGATTTAACTTCTATTATATTATCTGTAACAGGATGCGGAAAAACAACTTTTAATGCACCCAGATACATTTTATCGTATTTATAACCATCCTTAGAGTAAAGTTTATCACCTATGATTGCAATACCATTAGAAGCTAAATGAACACGAATTTGATGTGTTCGACCAGTTTCTAACGATACAGTTACTAAAAACTTATTTTGATCTACTTTAACACAATCAAGTATATTAGTAATTGCGTTCTTTCCATTTCTAGTTACTGCCATTTTGTTTTTTTCTTTACTATCACGCCCGATATTAGTATTGATTGTTTGTGGTTTTATATTATTTTTTATAAGCGCAGAATAGTAACGTTTGATTTCTCTTTTTTCAAGCATTTGATCTAATTTTGCTTTGATTAAAGGTGTTTTTGCTAGTATAACTAATCCACAAGTATCGATATCTAGCCTATGGATAGGTTCTAGGTAGTTGTACTTAGAGATTAGGTAGTTTACCAAAGTATCTATTTCTAAGTCATTATCGTTAGGATGTGTTTTTATTCCGAATGGTTTTGATACTATTAAAAGATAATCATCTTCAAATTCTTTAGTTATTGAGATTTCTAGATTTTTCTTTGTAGTTTGATGTTCCTAAATCGATGTTAACTTCTAGTACATCTGTTGAAGTTAAGGGTGAATTCAAGTCCGCTTCTTTAGCATTAATTTTAATTGTTTCTTTATTATGATGACTATTCATTCTGATTGTATGTATATTTTTTTGAAACTTTTTAGAAATTGACTTAAGTAACTCTCAACTGATGTGAAGTGTTGTAGTATTTTAAATTTCATTATGGTACCTTGATTTCTTTCTTAATATTAATAGTACCATTATATACTAAAACGTAAAGATAATAAAGAATATTAGGCTTTATTCTTACAATTTATAATTATTAAAAAAAGTTGAAAAAAAGGTAATTTTTAACTTGATTTTTAACTTTAAAAATATAGTATTATATAATTTGTGATTTAATCATACTAAACAGAGTGTTTACTAATAATAAACTTAAATAACGATAAGTTTACTTATGGTAAAACAATTATAACAGTAAGTTAGATAATAATAAACATAGATAACGAAAAAGTTAGATATTGATAAACAATTTTTTTAACTTTTTACTAAAAAAAGGAGAAGTTATGTATTCTATAGGTGAAAGATTAAAGAGACTACGTATACAAAAAAACCTCACCCAAGAAGAACTTGGTGAACGTACAGACCTTAGTAAAGGGTATATATCTCAAGTAGAGCGAGATTTAGCATCGCCATCAATGGAAACTTTTTTTAATATATTACAAGTATTAGGGTGTGCACCTAAAGACTTTTTTTGATAAAGAAAGTACTAGTCAGAAAGTTTATTATTCATTAGAAGATCAAACTAGTTACGAAGAAACTGATGAGGGATATGAACTTACTTGGTTAGTTCCAGAATCTAATGAAAAAGAAATGGAATCACTAATATTAAGATTAGAAAGAAATAGTAATTATAAAAACATTTGATCCCTCAGAATCTGAAACATTATGTTATGTTTTAAAAAGGGAAATGCAAATTAAAAATTAGGTGATGAAGAATACATTGCATCTAAAAAAATGAAAGTTTTTATTTTTTTAGCTACATCTGAACATAGGATATCAAATCCATTTGATGAAGAATGTGAAGTTTTAATAGTAGCTACTAATTCGTATTTATAAGGAGAAAAATAATGGCAAATATTGTTGAATTTAAAAAAATGTAAATATGTCTTTTGGTAATAATAAAGTACTAAAAGATATTGATCTAGAAATTGAAAAAGGTAAATTCTACACATTACTAGGGCCTAGTGGATGTGGAAAGAGTACTATTCTTAAATTGATTGGTGGATTCTTAAGTCCAACTTCTGGTGATGTATTATTAGACGGTAAGGTAGTGAATGACTTACCAGCTAATAAACGACATGTCAACACAGTTTTCCAAGACTATGCTTTATTCCCTCATATGAATGTTTTTGAGAATGTAGCATTTGGATTGAAAATTAAAAATGAGAAAAAAGAGATTATTAAGAAAAAAGTAAAAAAAGCCTTAAAACAAGTTAACTTAGCTGGGTTTGAAAATCGTGAATTAAGCGAAATGAGTGGTGGACAAAAACAACGTGTTGCTATTGCTCGTGCTATTATTAATGAACCAGAAATTATTCTTTTAGATGAATCATTATCTGCATTAGACTTAAAGTTACGTCAAGAGATGCAATATGAGCTTCGTGAGCTTCAACAACAAACTGGAATTACATTTATCTATGTAACACATGACCAAGAAGAAGCTCTAGCGATGAGTGATTATATCTTTGTTATGAATCATGGTAAAATTGAACAAAGTGGTACACCACTTGATATTTATGATGAACCGGTTAACCGTTTTGTAGCTGATTTCATTGGTGAATCTAATATTGTTAATGCAGTAATGTTAGATGATTATCTAGTTGAAATTTACGGTAAAGAATATGAATGCGTGGATGCTGGATTAGATAAAAATAAACGTGTAGAAGTAGTTATACGCCCTGAGGACTTAGAAATTACAAGTGCTGAAAAAGGAAAAATTAATGTTGTTGTTGATACACAATTATTTAGAGGAGTTCACTATGAAATTTGTTGTTTAGATGACCAATATAATGAGTGGATTGTTCATTCAACAAAAGAAGCAAAACCGGGAGCTGCTGTAAGCTTAAACTTTGATCCTGAAGCAATTCACATCATGGTACCTGGAGAAACAGAAGAAGAATTCGATGCTCGTCTTGAATCATATGAAGAGGAGGAGTAAAAATGTTTAATAAAAAAACTCGTTCATTTTTTATGATTCCATATGTAATGTGGATGTTGCTTTTTGTAGTATTTCCAATTGTACTTATCGTCTATCATTCATTTAGAGATATAGATGGAAACTTCACATTAGCTAACTATAAAATATTCTTTAGTAGCACATATGTACTTATGACACTTTATAGTTTTTGGTATGCTTTTCTAATTACATTAATATGTTTAGTAATTAGTTATCCATTAGCGTTTGCTATTAATAAAAAGTAAGCATAAAGAACTATTACTTTTTACTAATTATATTACCAACATGGATTAACATCTTATTAAAAACTTATGCATTCTTAGGATTATTTGGTGAATATGGAACTATTAATAGTTTCTTAGAATATTTAGGATTAGGTAGTCAAAGTTTACTATTTAATTCGTTTAGTTTCGTGTTCGTATCAAGTTACATATTCTTACCATTTATGTTACTACCTATATATAACTCTGTATCTGGTATGAATAAGAACTTGATTGAAGCATCGTATGATCTTGGTGCAGATTTTAAAACTACATTTATGAAAATTATTTTACCACTTAGTATTAATGGGGTAAAAACTGGTATTCAAGTTACATTTATTCCTGCGTTATCTCTATTCATGATTACTCGTTTAGTAGCAGGAAATAAAATAATAAACTTAGGTACAGCTATTGAAGAACACTTCTTAGTTACTCAAAACTGGGGAGTAGGTTCTACGATTGCAGTTTTCTTAATAGTAGTAATGGGTATTATTATGATACTTACTAATACAAAAGACAAAACAAATTTTGGAGGTAGAAAATAATGAAACTAACTTCGAAACTATATTTAGGGGTTATCTTTGCAATTTTATACATACCTCTAATTTACCTAGCTTATTTTTCATTTAACTCAGGAAAAACAATGATTGATTTTGAAGGTTTTTCATGGAAACATTATTTAGAGTTATTTGAAAATACTCGTATGATGATTATTGTAATTAACACAGTGGTAGTTGCATTATTATGTGGACTATTTTCAGCAATCTTTGGAACTTTAGGTGCTTTAGGGATATATTCTTTAAAATCTAATAAACAGAAAAATTCATTCCTAGTTGGTAATAATATTCTGATTGTTAGCCCTGATGTTATAATCGGATGTTCATTCTTATTAATGTTTACTTTTATTTCTAAATATACTGGATTAGAAACAATCCAAGGTTTCTGGTCAGTGTTATTATCACATATTGCATTCAGTATCCCAATAGTAGTACTTATGGTATTACCTAAATTATATGAAATGCCTAAAAGTATGGTAGAAGCTGCAATTGACCTTGGTGCAACTTATCCACAAGTGTTAAGTAAAATTGTTATTCCTTACATTACTCCTGGTATATGGGCAGGATTTTTCATGGGATTAACATATTCATTAGATGATTTTGCGGTTACATTTTTCGTAACAGGTAATGGATTCCAAACTTTATCAGTTGAAATTTACTCAATGGCAAGACAAGGAATTAACCTACAAATAAATGCGTTATCTACAGTATTAACTATCTTCGTTGTTGTGGCAGTACTTATTTATTATGTAATTAATACTAGTAAATTAAAAAGGGAGGTAAGATAATATGAGAAAAATTACTTATTTCAGCTGTTTCAATTTTAGTAATCTGCTTAGGACTTTTTATATAGTCGTAATTTTATAGATAGTTCAAATAGTGGAGATAAACAAACATTAACAATTTTCAACTGGGGAGAATATATTGATCCAGATTTAATTAAGAAATTTGAAGAAGAAACAGGGATTTCAGTTGTTTATGAAACATTTGATTCTAACGAAGCGATGCTTACAAAAATACAAGCCGGTTCAACACCGTATGATATAGTTATTCCATCAGATTATATGATTAAGAAGATGAAAAAAATTAAATCTTCTAAAAAAATTAGATCATAGTAAAATTGAAGGTTTTGACAATATTGATCCACAATTTAGAGATAAAAGTTTTGATCCAAATAATGAATTTTCAATTCCTTATTTCTGGGGAACGTTAGGTGTTTTATATAATAAGACTAAAGTTCCAGAAGATTTAAAATTTGAAAAGTGGAATGATTTATGGGATACAAGATTAGCTAACAATATCTTGTTAATTGATGGAGCTCGTGAAATGATGGGAATTGCTCTTCAATCTGAAGGGAATTCTGTAAATGATACTAATGAAGTAAATCTTAATTTAGCAGAAAGAAAATTAGAACTTCTTCATCCTAATGTAAAAAGCAATTAATGCAGATGAGAAAAAGATGCTTATGATTAACAATGAAGCATGGGCTTCTGTAGTATTCTCAGGTGATGCTAAAGCTATCATGGGTGAGAACGAAAATATGGTATATGCCCTACCGAAAGAAGGAACGAATCTATGGTTTGATAACATTGTAATTCCAAAAACTTCTAAAAACGAAGAAGCAGCATATAAATTTATTAACTTTATGTTAAAACCTGAAAACGCTGCTAAAAACTCTGAGTTTATTGGTTATGCAACACCGAATACAAAAGCTAAAGAATTACTTCCAGAAGAAACTACTAGCGATGAACAATTTTATCCTGATTTAGAAAGTTTCGGAAATCGTGCAGAAGTATACCAAGATTTAGAACCAAAAATGCTTCAACTTTACAATGATTTATTCTTGAAATTCAAGATTAATAATAGAAAATAAAATAAACGAGATTATCGAATTTGATAATCTCGTTTTAATATTAGAATCCGCTAACTTTTTAACTCCTCAGTCTTAAAGGTAACATTTTTTTCAGAACCAAGATACATTGCTTTAAATTTCCAAGTAGCATTTGGTTTTAAGTCATTAACATTTGCCAATGCTTCTCCAACTTTGTTTCCATTTGCATCATAAGCAGGAATTGTAACTTGGACATAAGATTTTTTTCTTTATCTGTGTTATTTTTTTAAAAACACCTGTAACATAGCTAGTAAATGCATCCTTCTCTACATTTAATTCAGAAACCTCATATTTTGCTTTTTGTGTTTCTTGTGTAGAATTTTTAACTTCAACATCCTTTTTCTTGCTACCAGTTGTTTGTTGAATAATTAAAATAAGTACAATTGCAGCTAAAAATAATAAACCAAAGTCTTTTTATAGATAGGTTTTTTTGAATGTATACATTTCCATCTTGATCTGTAATTTTTTTCGCCATAGTAATTCCTCCAAAAAAATTTTTATACTAATATTATATATATATATATATTTAGTCAAGTGAAATAACAATTTACAAGTATTGTATTGCCGAATAGGAAATATATTTATAAAGATTATATAAGAACTTTCCCGGTTATAAAAATATGGTAAATAGTGTTTGAAGAATAATCAGATTTTTGTAACAATTAAACCTGTATATTAAATAATAGGATTTTTTTAAAAACTATGGTACAGTAATGATAAAGCATCTATTTTAATTCTTTTTAAAGACTTTGTAGTAATAGTTATTTTATAATTTGGATAATGTAGAAATACTATAATAAATAGATTTAAATATAAATTTTTAGTAGCTCTAAATATCGTTGACAAAAAGACTAAAGCTCTAGTATAATTAATTATTGAGAAGAATCGTATTTATTAATAAAAATTTTAAAATATTCTATATTTTATCTTCCAAAAAAATTAATAAAAAAAGGAGAAAGTTATTATGAATAATAGAGGACAAAAATGTAAACCCAAATGGAACTCCTCAAAATTATCAATCAAATCAAAGCTACCCTCAACAGAATGACCAATACCAAGGAAATGGTTATAATGGACAAAATCCACAAAATTTTAATAGAAATGTAAATAATCAAAATCCATATCAAAACCAAAAATTCACAAGTAAATAACGTGAATAATTCACAATTTCAAGGGTATTCAAATGATCAAAAATCAACCACATAATAATATGAATAATCCACAATATAGAGGGCAAGGTTATAATGGACAAAACCCACAATACAATAATATGAATAATCCTCAATATAGAGGACAGGGTTATAATGGACAAAATCCACAATTTGGTAATCCGAATAATCCACAGTTCAGTAATCAAAATGGATACAATAATCCTAATCAATTTAATCCACAATTTGGTAATAACCAAAACTTTAAACCTATGAATCGTGGACCTAAGATGGATAGTAAAATTATAGGATACATAACTGCTGCAGTTGCTGCGATTTTGGTTGTATTAATGATATTTATGTTCTCTAGTGGCAGTGGAAAACTAGGCGGAAGAACACCTGAAGAAGCTGCGGAAAATGTGATATCTGCAGAGAAAGATGGTGATTATAAAAAAGCAATAAATAATACTTACTTTGAAAGTGATGAAGCTAGAACTAAAGCTTTAGAAAAATTTAACAACCTAGATGATGGTACTAAAAAAGAACGAGCTAAAATATATAGTGATATGGAGATTGGAGAAGTAAAATCAATTAATGAAAATAGTGCTGAAGTTGAAGTGAAAGTTAATGGAGATCCAGGAACTATGTATGCGAAAAAAGTAAACGGTAGATGGTTTATATTAGAGTTATAATTTGAAATAATAAAATTATATAATAAATTATAATAGGGTAAATCAAATAATTTAATAAAAAAATTAAATTATTTGATTTACTTTTTATATTATATTTGTTTATAGGAACTGTTACAATTATTCTTTAACTTTGTTGGCATCTTTGACAAGTGCAGTATTCTTAAAGTATAATAAGATAAAAAAAGAATTGCATTCATTAAACTTATAAAAGTTACAATTTTCACGAAATAAAAGGAGCAAGTTATTGTGAATAATAGAGGACAAAATGTAAATCTAAATGGAACTTCTCAAAATCATCATCCAAATCAGGGTTATCCTCAACAAAATAACCAATACCAAGGAAATGGTTATAATGGACAAAATTCACAGTATAATAATCAACAATATCAGGGGTATAATAACAATCAAAATCCACAATATAGAGGACAAGGGTATAATGCTCAATCACCTCAAAATAATAATATGAATAACCCTCAATTCAGAGGACAGGGTTATAACGGTCAAAATCAACCTTATAATAATATGAATAACCAACAATATAGAGGGCAAGGAAATAATGGACAAAATCCACAATCTGGTAATAACCAAAACTTTAATCCTATGAATCGTAGACCTAAGATGGATAGTAAAATGATAGGATATATAACTGCTGCGGCAGTTGCTGCGATTTTGGTTGTATTAATGATATTTATGTTCTCTAGTGGCAGTGGAAAACTAGGTGGAGCAACACCTGAAGAAGCTGTGAAAAATGGGATATCTGCAATAAAAGATGGTGATTTTGAAAAATTAGGCGGAGCAACACCGGAAGAAGCGGCGAAAAATTATATGTCTGCAGCAAAAGATGGTGATTTAAAAAAATTGGTAAATAATATGAACATTAAAAGTGATAAAGGTAGAACTGAACATTTAGAACAATTAAACAACCTAGGTGACGTTTATAAAAAAGAAACAGCTGAAAGATTTAGTGATATGGAGATTGGAGAAGTAAAATCAATTAATGAAAAATAGTGCTAAAGTTAAATTAAAAAGGTGGTGGAAATAAACGAAATATATATATATATATATGTAAAAAAAGTAAACGGTAGATGGTTTGTGGAAGTCGATGAACTCATTCGTCAAGACTAAGAATTTTTTTCTTAGTCTTTTTTTACTATAAGTAATGTTGAAAAATATGGTATAATATATTAGTTAAAAATAATTTAGGAGGTAATTATGTTTCAAGCATTATATAGGAAATATCGACCGCAGACATTTAATGATATTGTAGGTCAAAAATCATATAGTTTCTGTTTTAAAAAAATGCAATTGACAAGAATCAAATTAGTCATGCCTATTTATTTTATGGATCTCGAGGTACTGGTAAAACTTCTATTGCGAAGATATTCGCAAATGAGGTTAATGGAAATGAAATCTATCAAAAAGAGAATGTTGATATAATAGAAATTGATGCAGCGAGTAATAATGGTGTTGATGAAGTACGTGATATAAAAGAAGCTATAAAATTTTTACCTACGGAAGGTAAATATAAAGTATATATTGTTGATGAAGTACATATGTTAACAACAGCTGCATTTAATGCTTTATTAAAAACATTAGAAGAACCACCAGCACATGTAATTTTTATTCTAGCAACTACAGAAATTCATAAAATACCAGCGACAATATTATCAAGATGTCAGAGATTTGAATTTAAGAATCTTTCGCAGGAACAGTTGATAGATAGACTCAGATATATAGTCAAAGAAGAAAACTTAGTGATAGAAGATGAAGCAATAGAAAAAATTGCAACTCTTGCAAAAGGTGGTCTAAGAGATGCAATTAGTATACTTGATCAAGTATCTAATTATTCTGAAGAAATTACATTAGATCATATACTAGAAGTAACTTCTTCAATAAGTGAAGATGATATACTTGAATTTTTATAGAAGTCTTTTACAAGGAGATGTTACAAAATCCTTGTTAACATATAATAACTTTGTATCTCAAGCTAAAGATACTAAATTGTTACTTAATGATCTTATTAATGTAACACGAGATGTAGTGGTATATAAGAACTTAAAAAGATACTAAGCATACAGCATATAATATAGAAAAAAATTGCAGAAGAAGTTAATAATGTAAGTTTTTGATTATTTTTTTATAAAATTATTGAATATTTATCACAAACGGAGCAGTATATAAGATTTTCTACAGAGTATATGAGTTATATGCAAATTTGTATTGTAAAAAAATATGTTCGAAAGAAGATAATATTAATCAAGTTCCCATTGCTAATAGTGTAGAAAAAGACAGTTTCAAATACAAGAACTGTTGAGCTAGAAAAATAGAATTAAAAATATTAGAAGATAAGTTAAATCAATTAGGACAAAAATCTAAATAGTTTATCTATAAATTCTATTAACAATACTTCATATGGTGAGACACAGAATAGTACAAATGAAGAAGTAAATACAACAAGTTGGCAGGGAACACCTAAAGAAGAAATAAAAGAAGTTATAATAAAAGATAAGACTAAAATTATAGAACTTATGAAATCTTCTAATGAGAATTTTACCAACTATGCAGCAAACGTGTTTAGGAAAATTATAAATGAAAGTTTGCATACAAATAATCCAGAAGTAACAGCTATGAGAGAATTATTTAGTTCTTGTCAGTTGGTAGCTTCTTCAAAAGAAGGGGGATTATTAGTATTTAATGAAGTAGACAACATGGTGAAAATGGCTCCTAATTCTAAATATAAAAAGTATTTAGAAAGCTTATTCAAGAGATTTATAGGTGTAGATTATTCTTTATATACTTTACAAGATCATCAATACACAATTCTTAAAGATGAACTTGAAAAATCCAGTAATAGAAAAATGCAATAGTGGAAGAAACCGAAGAAAAAGCAGTTAACAAAAAAATTGATGAGTTATTTGGAGACATAATAATCGAAAAACTAATATAAGAAAAACGTTGTTGAAAAACAACTGAAATAACTTGAAATAAATTGTAAATTATTGACAAGTAGTAAAAAAATTTAAATAGAATTATAATATAAATTAGACTTTAGGAGGAAATATTATGCGTGGAATGGGAAATATGCAACAAATGATGAGAAAGATGCAAAAAATGCAAAAAGACATGTTAGCAGCCCAAGAAGGATTAAAAGATCAAACTGTTGAGGGAACTGTATCAGGAGGTATGGTAACAGCAATAGCTAATGGTGATGGAAAAATATTAGATATTAAAAATTAAAGAAGAAGTAGTTGATCCAGAAGATATTGAAATGCTTCAAGATATGATTTTAACTGCAGTAAATGATGCGCTAGAAAAATCTACTCAACTAAAAGAAGAAACATTAGGTAAATTTACAAACGGATTAAACATCCCAGGTCTATAAGATGCAATATCCTAAACCAATTTTAGATTTAATAGACAGTTATTCTTTACTTCCTGGAATAGGAAAGAAAACTGCAGTAAGACTAGCATTTCATACTTTGAAAATGCATGATGATGATATAAAAAATTTCGCTGATAGTTTAGTACATTTAAAAGAAAAACTAACAAATTGTGAAGTTTGTGGTCGACTTAGTGAAGATCATAAATGTGATATTTGTTCTGATGCTGGTAGAGACAAATCTATGATTTGCGTTGTAGCTAATGATAATGATTTAGTTGCTATGGAAAATATGCAGCAGTATAGAGGTGTATATCACGTACTAGATGGTTTAATTTCACCAATGGATGGTGTAGGGACCACTTGATATTAATATAAAATCTCTTTTTGAAAGAGCACAAGATGAAACGGTAAAAAGAAATAATATTAGCAACTAACTCTTCGCCAGAAGGAGAAGGTACTGCAAGTTTTATTTCAAGATATTTAAAAAATACAGATATAAAAGTCACTAGAATAGCTCAAGGTATTTCCTTTGGAAGTGATATCGAGTATGTTGATGAAGTTACGTTGTCAAGAGCTATTTCTGGTAGAATAGAATTATAATTTAGGAGGGCAGTTTATGTCACAAAAATCAGTAAACGCAATAAAAGTATTAGGTGTAGATGCTATTAACAAAGCAAAATCAGGGCACCCTGGAGTTGTAATGGGAGCAGCACCTATGGCTTACTCATTATTTACAAAACATCTTAGAGTAAATCCTAAGAAAACTGACTGGATTAATAGAGATAGATTTGTATTATCAGCAGGTCATGGTTCTATGTTACTATATTCTTTATTACATCTATCAGGATTTGAAGATGTGTCTTTAGAAGAAGTTAAAAACTTCCGTCAATGGGGTTCAAAAACTCCTGGTCACCCAGAGTTCGGACACACTAAAGGTATTGATGCGACAACAGGACCATTAGGTCAAGGTATCTCTACAGCAGTAGGTATGGCTTTAGCTGAAAGATATTTAGCTGCAAAATACAACAAAGAAGGTTATGATTTATTTGATCACTACACATATGTAATCTGTGGTGATGGGGATATTATGGAAGGTGTTGCTTCTGAAGCATCAAGCTTTGCTGCAGTGCAAAAATTAAATAAACTTGTAGTATTATACGATTCAAACGATATTTGTTTAGATGGTGAAACTAAAGATGCATTTTCTGAAAATGTTCGTGCAAGATATGAAGCATATGGATGGAATACTCTTTTAGTTAAAGATGGAGCTAATGTAGAAGCTATTAGTGCAGCTATTGAAGAAGCTAAAAAATCTGATAAACCTACGTTAATTGAAGTTAAAACAGTTATTGGAGCTGGATCTCCAAATAGACAAGGAACTAATGGAGTTCACGGTGCACCTTTAGGCGATGAGGAAACAGCTTTATTTAGAAAAGAAATCGGTTGGGAAAATGAACCATTCGATATTCCTGCTGACGTATACGCTGACTTTAAAGCTAATGTAGCAGATCGTGGTGAAAATGAATATGATAAATGGGATAAACTATATGCAGATTATAAAGTTAAATTCCCAGAACTAGCGAAAGAGCTAGAAGAAGCACTAACACGTGAAGACATTAGACATCTATCAAAAGAAAGCTTTAGCTTTAAAAATGTTGGGGAAGCTCAAGCAACTCGTAATTCATCTCAAGATGCAATTAATAGTGTTGCAGCTGTTTTACCAACGTTCTTCGGAGGATCAGCTGACCTTTCACACTCTAATATGACATTCATTAAAGGTGATGGATTACAAGATGATGAGCACAGAACTGAGCGTAACGTTCAATTTGGTGTTCGTGAATTTGCAATGGCTACTGTACTAAATGGATTAACATTACACGGGGGAGTACGTGTATTCGGTGGTACATTCTTCGTATTCTCAGATTACCTAAAAGCTGCATTAAGATTATCAGCATTACAAAACTTACCTGTAACTTATGTATTTACACATGATAGTATTGCGGTAGGTGAAGATGGACCAACACACGAACCAATTGAACATTTAGCATCATTAAGAACAATCCCTAATACATATGTATTCAGACCAGCTGATGCGACTGAAGCACAAGCTGCTTGGTATTTATCACAAAAAACAAACGATAAACCAACATCGATTGTATTAACTCGTCAAAACTTACCAATTTTAGAAAATTCTTCATTTGACAAAGTTGCTAAAGGAGCATATGTTGTACATGAAACAGCAGCAGACTTTGATACTATTTTAATCGCAACAGGGTCTGAAGTAGCATTAGCAATTAATGTAGCACGTGAATTAGAAAAAGATGGTTCAAAAGTACGTGTTGTAAGTATGCCTTCAGTAGAATTATTTGAAGAACAATCTAAAGAATATAAAGAAGAATTACTACCATTAAATGTACGTCGTCGTGTATCATTAGAAATGGGTAACAGTGCTCTTTGGTACAAATATGTTGGTTTAGATGGATTAGCTATTGGAATCGATAAATTTGGAGCTTCTGCACCTGCAAATAAAGTAATCGAAGAGTATGGATTTACAGTTGAAGCAGTTGTAGAGAAAATCAAAAATGAGCTATAGAGAAATTCGCCCAGGCGATATTATAAAGGTTAAAGTTACAGCTGTAAAACCTTATGGTGCTTTTATAGAAACACGAGATAAAATGGTTGGTCTAATACATATTTCTGAAATTACAAATTGTTTTTATATTCGATATAAGTAGTTATATAAAAACAAGATGAGATTTTAGAAGTTAAGGTCCTGTCAATTAAAGATAATAAGATTAATGCAACATTAAACTTTAAACAAAAAAAAGCCACTGACAAAAAAGAAATCAATAGTTTAGATACTTTAAATTTCGAGTATGGATTTGATACGCTAAAACAAAATATGAAGCTTTGGCAAAAGAAAGCTATGTTCGAAATGAGAAATTCTAAGTAAAATCTATTGACAAATATAATTTATCTGTTTATAATGAACATAAATATCTATGAAGTTTAGGAATTAAAAGTTAGAAATATTATTTAAAAAGAGAGAATCTAGTGGTGAAAAGGATTCATAATATGACTTTTATGCTACCTATGTAGTACTTCATCGGCAATCAAGCCGTTATAAAAACTAATGAGGAGTACAGTGTACTCGAATTAGGGTGGTAACACGATTATTGTCGTCCCTTGTGTAATTTAGTTTACACAAGGGGTTTTTTATTTTATTTTGTTAGCTTGAAAGGAGAATATAAATGAAACAACTAACATCAACACAAATTAGAAGAATGTATTTAGATTTCTTCGTAGAAAAAGGACACAAAATTGAACCAAGTGCATCTTTAGTACCGGTTGATGATCCTACTTTACTATGGATTAACTCAGGAGTAGCAACTCTGAAAAAATATTTTGATGGACGTGAGATTCCAGAGAATCCAAGAATTACTAACTCACAAAAATCTATTAGAACTAATGATATTGAAAATGTCGGTAAAACAGCTCGACACCATACATTCTTCGAGATGTTAGGTAACTTCTCAATTGGTGACTACTTCAAAAATGAAGCAGTACCTTGGGCATGGGAATTCTTAACTTCTGAAAAATGGTTAGGATTAGAAAAAGAAAAATTATCAGTAACAATTCACCCTGAAGATACAGAAGCATATGATTTATGGCACAAAGTTATTGGGCTTCCTGAAGATAGAATTATCCGTATCGAAGGAAACTTCTGGGATATCGGTGAAGGACCTTCTGGACCTAATACTGAGATTTTCTATGACCGTGGAGAAGATGCTGATGCATGGTCACCAAAAGAGGAAATGTACCCAGGTGGAGAAAATGATAGATATCTAGAGGTTTGGAACGTAGTATTTAGTCAATATAACCACAATGCTGATGGTACTTACACTGAACTTCCTGCGAAAAACATAGATACAGGGATGGGGTTAGAGAGAATTGTATCTGTATTACAAGATGTTCCAACAAACTTTGATACAGACTTATTTATTCCGATCATTAGAGAAATTGAAAAACTTTCAGGTGCAAAATATGGTGTAAATGTAGAACAAGACGTTGCATTTAAAGTTATTGCAGACCACATTAGAACTGTAGCATTCGCTATTGCAGATGGAGCATTGCCATCAAATGAAGGACGCGGATACATACTTAGAAGACTTTTACGCCGTGCAGTTAGATATGCTAAAGTTTTAGGTCTAAATAACTCATTTATGTACAAATTAACAGATGTTGTTGCAGAAATTATGGAGGACTACTATCCAAATGTTAAAGAAAGTGCAAACTTTGTTAAAGATGTAATTCTTAAAGAAGAAGACAGATTCCACGAAACATTAAACGAAGGTGAAGCAATCTTAAATAATATTGCTAAAGAAGTTAAAGATACAACGAAAGTAATTTCTGGTAAAGATGCATTCAAACTTTATGATACTTTTGGATTCCCAATTGAATTAACTGAAGAATATGCAGAAGAACTAGGATTAACAGTTGATATTGATGGGTTTAATGAAGAGATGGAAAAACAAAAAGAACGTGCTCGTTCATCTCGTCAAGAAGATTCTTCAATGCAAGTACAATCTGACCTATACAACAGAATAGTAGGAGAGAGTGAGTTTACTGGATATACTAAACTTACAGATGAAGGTAAATTATTAGCTATAGTTGATAAAGAAGATAACTTATTAGAAAACTATAAAGGCGAAGAGAACGTAAAAGTAGTATTCGATAAAACTCCATTCTATGCTGAAAGTGGTGGTCAAGTAGCTGATAGAGGTTTAGTATTAGCAGAAGGATTCAAAGCAGAAGTAATAGATGTTAAGAAACTTCCAGATAAACGTCACATTCACTTAGTAAAAGTACTAGAAGGGGAATTAGTAGTTGGTAAAGAATATAAACTAGAAGTAGATAGAGCTTATAGATTAAATATTGAGAAAAACCATACTGCAACTCACTTATTAAACGAAGCGCTTCGTCATGAAGTTGGTTCTCATATTAAACAAGCAGGATCATTAGTAACTGATGAAAAAAATTAAGATTTGATATTACTCACTTCGCTCCACTAACTAAAGAAGAAATTGAAAAAAAGTTGAGAAAGAAGTTAACAATCAAATTTGGAATGCATTAGAAATCAAAACAGAAGAAATGCCAATAGCCGAAGCAAGAAAACTTGGAGCACAAGCACTATTCGGTGAAAAATACGGAGATGTAGTTCGCGTAGTTTCTATCGGAGATTATTCTATTGAATTATGTGGTGGTACTCACAATGCTAATAGTGCTGAAGTAGGAATCTTCAAAATTGTTTCTGAATCAGGTGTAGCTGCAGGTGTACGTAGAATTGAGGCTTTAACAGGAAAAGCAGCATACGAGTATTTAAGAGAACAAGAAGAAACACTTCGTTCTGTTGAAAAATTAACAAAAGCTAATGCTTCTAATGTAGTAGAAAAAGTTTCTGGATTACAATCAGAAATTAAGAAACTAGCTAAAGAAAAAGAAAGCTTACAACAAAAAATCGCTAATGCTGAATTAAACAACTTAGTAAATAATATTAAAGAAGTAAATGGTGTGAATGTACTGACAAGCATAGTTGAATCAGAAAACATGAATCACTTAAAACAACTTGTTGATAATGCTAAGTCTAAATTAGAAAATTATGTAATTGCTTTTGCTTCAGTAAATGAAGATAAAGTAAACTTTGTAGTAGCTGTAGATAAAGCTATCACTGATAAATACAATGCAGGGAAACTAGTAAATGTTCTTGCTACAGTATGTGATGGACGTGGTGGTGGTCGTCCAGATATGGCTCAAGCAGGTGCTAAGAATAAAGATAATATCGATAAAGCATTCGAAGAATTATTAGCTAATATTTAATATTTAATATTTAAAAAGAGTGATAATAGGGAAGGGATTACCTATAAAGAATAGTTTTAACGATTAACTATTTTAAGGGAATCTCCCTTTTTTTCTTGAAAATATGGTATAATTAATAGGATTATTATGGACAAATAATAATTTAATATTAGATTGTACTAGTATTAAATATAATTTTGGAGGAAATGAAAATGGAAACTAAAAAAATTAGGAAAAAGTAGAAATCAACCCTGAATGCGTTAGAAGTTATTGCAAATATTGCAGCAACTGAAGTAGAAGGTGTTTCAAAAATTATTAGGAAAAAAAGTTTACTCTCGTGGAGTAGAATTAGAATTTGCTGGAAGTGAATTAGTTATCGATGTATATTGTAATCTAAAAATCAGGATTCTCTGTAGCTAAAAACAGCAAGAAAAAAATTCAAGAAAAATGTAAGAAATTCAATATTTAATATGACAGAGATTAATACTAAAACTGTAAATGTTAATATAATTGGAATTGATTTTTTTAATTTAGGAGATATAAATGAAGAGCAGACATGAACTTAGAGAAGCGGTTTTTTTAAAAATTTTATTTCAGGTAGAAAAATACTGAACTAGATTTTTATTGAACTATTAGATTTAGAACAAGAAGAAATTTCTACAAGTATTTATGTAAATAAGACATTAACTGAGATTATTGAAAAGAAAGATGAAATTGATGAAGTTATTTCTAATAATTTAAAAAGACTGGAAATTAGAGCGTTTATCAAAAAAATGGATAGACAAATACTACGTATTTCAGCTTATGAAATACTTTATAGTGATATTCCTTATAAAGTTTCTATCAATGAAGCGGTTGAACTTTCAAAAAAATATAGTGAAAAAAAGATGAAAGTTATAAATTTATCAATGGAGTATTAAAAAGGAATTGTAGAAAAATTCAACAAAAATAAGAGGTAAAGTTAGATGGAAGAGAGAACATATCTAACCGTTACAGCATTAAATAAATATATTGAGAGAAAGTTTTTATTAGATCCGTACTTAGGGGAAATATATAAAAAGGTGAAATCTCAAATTTTAAAAATTCACAATAACAATAATATATATTTTTTTCAATTAAAGATGAAAAATACTAGAATAAATGCAGTATGGTTTGGAGCAAAATCAAAAGATTTTAAAGATGGTGATACAGTTCTAATAAAATCAAAAATTAACTATTATTTTCCGCGAGGAGAACATAATCTTTTAGTTACTGATATGAAAAAAGACAGAATTGGTGAATTATATCAAAAAAATTTTTTTAGAACTGAAAGAAAAAGTTAGAAAAAAAGAAGGGTTATTTCTACCTCAATATAAAAAACAAATACCTAGTTTTTCTCAAAATATAGCTGTAGTTACAGCTAAAACAGGAGCGGCTGTCCAAGATATTACTAGAACGATACAACGTCGTTTTCCAATAGCTAAAATAAATGTTTATTCTACACTAGTTCAAGGCGAGAACTCAGTACAAGATATAGTTAAAAATATTAAACTAGCTGATGATGGTTCTAATGATGTAATTATACTAGGCCGTGGTGGTGGTTCAATAGAAGATCTTTGGAGTTTTAATACTGAAGAAGTCATTAGAGCTATATTTAACTGTAAAACACCGATAGTAACCGGTATAGGTCATGAAACTGATACTACACTTGCTGATTTTGTATCAGACAGAAGAGCTTCGACTCCAACAGCAGCTGCTGAACTAGTAACACCAAATATTGAAGATATAAAAAAATAGAATATCATTTAATTATGATAAATTAACGAATACTATAAATTATATTCTTCAAAAATTATAAAAAAATAGAATTAGTAATAGCGAAAATAATCCGTACTATAAAAAAACTATTCAAAAATATTTGCGGAGTATAGAAGAGCAGTTGAGTTATTAGAAAAAGAACTTAGCAAATCATTGCAAATTCTAGTTAAGGATAAGAGAAATGACTTATTAATATCAAAAGATAAGTTCATAGAATTTGACTTGTTAGCTAGATTTAAAGAAGAATTTACTAATGGGGTTAATCGATTAGAGGCGAACTCACCACTAAATATCATGAAAAAAAGGATATTCAGTAGCATTTTTAAATGATGAAAAAATAACTTCAATTGAAAATGTACAAATAGGTGATGACATATCAGTTAAATTAGCTGATGGTAGCTTAGAATGTAAAGTTAATAATATATCCGATAAAGGAGTTAAGTAATGAGTAAAGAAAAATTTTGAAACAAGTTTAATGAATTTAGAAAGAATTGTTGCAGAATTAGAATCTGGAAAAATTATCATTAGAAGATTCATTAGAACGTTATAAACATGGAATTGATTTAATTAAAAATTGTAATGATTTAATCAGCAATGCCGAAAAAAGAAGTAGCTAAATTAACTAAGGATTTCAAAGAAGATGAATAATTTTAAAAAAACTTCATAGAAGAAAAACAAAGATCAATTAAATACTTTCGCTAAAGAGTATGTTGAAAATTTAGATATGCCTGATATTTTAAAAGAATCTATTACTTATTCATTGGTAAATGATGGTAAGAAAATCAGACCGTTATCATTCTTATATTTATTAAAATATTATGAAGTAGATTATACTAAGTATTTTGATATAGCTCTTTCTATAGAGTTAGTTCATACATATTCATTAGTACATGATGATTTACCAGAAATGGATAATGATGATTATCGTTGGGGGAAACTTACGAATCATAAAGTTTTTGGTCAGGATCTTGCTGTACTTACTGGTGATGCTATGCTTACTTTAGCATTTGAAGTTCTTAGTGACTCTAATATTGAACCTGATTTAAAAGTTAGATTAATAAAACAATTCGCCAATTATTCTGGAGCTATGGGTATGATAGCAGGACAAGTATATGATGTAAAACAAAAAAATTATAAGGTTGATGCTGACTATTTAAGAAAAATGCATAGCCTGAAAACAGGTCGCTTAATTGAACTACCAATGGATTTTGCTTGCTTAGTAGCTGATAAGCATTGTGATTATGAAGATGTTAAAGAATTTGGGAAACAGTTAGGTATAGCATATCAGATAAAAGACGATATTCTTGATTATTATGGTGATTTTGAAAAAATAGGAAAACTACCAAGCGACGAAGATATGATTACTTATCTAAGCTTCTATGGTATTGAAGAATGTGAAGAATTACTTCAAAAACATACTGAAAATGCTATAAATATAGCTAATAAACTAAACAATAGTCTATTAGTTGATTTTGCGAATTATTTATTGAAACGAGATAAATAATATATAGTCTAGAATAAAAAAATAAATCTCTTCTAAAAGTTTTATATCATCTTTATAAGGGATTTATTTCATTTTCTATTTCTATTTAAAAAAACCACGAAAGTTTAGGGGTAAACTTCGTGGTTTTTACAGTTATTATATTAGTCTAACTTTAGGGAATTAGAAACTCTTATAACTAATATAATTAAAATGTTGACTGTAGATTACTGGCACAAACATGAGGATTACTTATAATTGTAAAACTAAAAAGTAGTTTGCTTCTACAGGTGACAAATTAACACTGCATTATTTTTGAAATAATCAAAAGTGAGTTCTAAAATTAACCCTAAATATAAAGTAAAAAAATACTTTTACATAATTATTATACTAAAAAAATAAGTGTAAATTTAAAAGTATTTGTGTAAATTTTATCGATGAAAATGTTTTTATAATTTATTTCAAATTTTAAAACTTTAATTTAAACCTATTTAATGATAAAAATTAATTAAAAAGATTATAAATTTTTTTGTAAGTGGAGTTGAAATTGGATGAAAGTTTTAGTAGCGGTTAATGAATTTAAGGGTTCTTTATCTTCATATGAAATAGGAGAAATTATATCAAAAAAATTAATAAAACTTTTTGGTAATTATGAAGTGGAAATGGAAGTTGTTGCTGATGGTGGAGATGGTTTCTTAAATTTATTTAAAAAAACTTTGAAAAAGAAACAATTTAAAAACTATAAATGCTGCTCAAAAAGAGTGTAAAGCCAATTATTTAATGAATATTGAAACTAAAGAGGCAGTTATTGAAGTTGCAGAAGTTATTGGTATTAAGCAGTTAACTGAAGACCAAAAAGATCCGTATAAAGCATCTACAGTTGGTTTAGGTAAATTGATCTCTCATTTATTGAGATCAAGGGATTGAAGATTTTATTATAGGTTTGGGTGGTAGCGCAACAAACGATTGTGGTATTGGAATGCTAAGTGAACTTGGAATAAGATTTGTTGGTAAAAATGATGAAATTTGTCAACATGGAATAAGTGAACTTAAAAAAATAGAGAAAATTGACTATAGTTGTAAAAATAAAAAGTTAGAGAAAGCCAAATTTACTATAATTAGTGATGTTAATAGTCCATTATATGGTCAGAAAGGTGCTACTTATGTATATTCAAAACAAAAAGGATTAAAAGAAGAAGACTTTATACAAGTTGATGAAGTAGTAGAAAACTTCGCTAAACTAGTTTCAAAAGAGTTAGAAAAGGACTATTCGTCTTATGAAGGAAGTGGAGCAGCAGGTGGATTAGGTTTTGCATTCTTATCTTTTTTTAACCTCTTCTATTCAATCTGGTTCTAGTTTTATGATTAACTACTTAGATATAGAGCAAAAAATTCAAGAGGTTGATTATTTAATAACTGGGGAAGGAAAATTAGATAGACAAAGTTATATGGGGAAAGCACCTATAGAATTGGCTAGAATTGCGAGAAAATATGATAAAAAAGTAATTTTCTTAGCTGGTAGTATTATTGATAAAGAACTATGTAATCTAAGTGATGAAGATAAAAAAAGTAGTAGATGTTTCATTTTCTATTCAAAGAGAATTGCTTACTTTAGAAAAATGCCATGAATAAGACTGTTGCTAAAAAGTAATATAGAAAGGACAATTGAACAAATATTTAGAGTATTGGAGTTTTATAATGAATAAAAAAATAATATTTTAATGGGAATATTTTGTATAATTGTTGCAGGATTTGGATTTTCTCTAATGGCGCTATTTATAAAACTTGCTGGGAATTTACCTTCTATGCAAAAAGGATTTTTTAGAAATATTATCGCTGTAGGAATTTCATCAATACCGTTAATTAAACACTGGAAGTCAATTAACTTTCCAAAAGGAAAAATTATCATGGAGTGTATTAATATCACGTAGTGTTTTTGGGACGATTGGACTCGTATTTAACTTTTATGCAATAACGCATATAAGTCTCGCAGACTCTACGATTATACAAAAGTTATCACCATTTGTAATTTTAATATTGTCATACATATTCTTTAAAGAAAAAATGACAAAATTTCAAATAATTGCTATAGTTATCGCATTTATAGGTGTAGGATTTATAATTAAACCAAGTGGGGATGGTTTTGTTAGTATGGGAGCACTAGCAGCACTATTAGGAGCTTTTTGCTCAGGTATTGCATATACTTGTGTGAGATACTTAGGTACGCATAATGTGTCGGGAGAGTTTATTATTTTCTTCTTCTCAACATTATCTACTTTATTATTATTACCTTATCTAATTTTTGATTATAAGGTTATGACAATGTATCAACTTTCTATGCTAATATTAGCTGGAGCTTCAGCAACAATTGGCCAATATGGTGTAACTTTTGCATATAAATACGCAGCAGCGAAAAATATATCTGTTTTTGATTATTCGCAGGTGCTATTTTCTGGGATTTTAGGTTTTATATTCTTCAACGAGTTACCAGACTTGCAAAGTTTGATAGGATATATTATAGTTATTTCTATAGGAATAATTTTAGTGAAAAAAAGTAAATAAAGAGGTATTAAATGAAAAGAAAAAATATTGATATACTGGTAGTTGCTATTCTTGTTATTTGTACTGTAGTATTATATGTGGTTCATAGTAATAAAGAACTACTATTTAATTACTCGAACAAGAGTACTAATAACACTACTAATGTTGAATCGAAAAATGAAAATATAGCAAATGCTCGAGATGGAATTCAAGGTGTTGCTCAACCTTCACCATTTATAACAAGTCCTAATGGTGTTGAGGCTAATCTTCTTCAAAATGCTAATGGAAGTTTAATAGGTCAATTAATCTATTTACAAAGAGAACATTTGCCAGAAGCAGAACAAAAATTATTAGCTAATAATAAAGATGCTACTCAATACGTTCTTGGTTATTTGGCAGGTCAACAAGCTACACCTTTTGAACAGGGCCAAACAGTAGATATAGATAGAAAGTATCCTTATTACATACAATGGGATAAACGATGGGCATATGATAAACTAGGTGGAACTAATATCGCTATTGGGGGATGTGGTCCAACTTGTGTAGCTATGGCTTTAGGAGGAATATTAGATGATAAATCAATAACTCCAAAGAGTATTGCTGAAAAAGAAGATGCCAATGGCTACTTTACTGATGCAGGGACAAAATGGAGCTTTTTCGATTATATAGCTAAAGAATATGGAGTTAAGTCAACAGGTGTTCCATTAAGCAAAGAAGCTATTAATGCAAGTTTAGATAAAGGAAATCCTATTATTGCTTCTGTGCATCCTGGAAAATTCACAACAGTTGGTCATATAATATTAATCACAGCAAAAGATGAAAATGGTAATTACATAATTAATGATCCAAACAGTTATACAAGAACATTGAAAAAATGGTCTTATGATGAATTGAAAAACAGAGATTGTAGCTATGTGGGAATTCTCAAAATAGAAAAAAATTTTTAAGAACCTTCAATATTAAATATTGGAGGTTTTTTTATTGTATTTATTTTTTTAAAAAAATAGTTTAAGTTATGATTATAATATGTGTTTCAATAGCTATTAATTAGCAATAGTTCTTTCTGTTCAACAAATTTAGAAAAACTGATAATTTGATAATAATTATGAAAAACCTTTATAATAAATATTATGAAAAATAAAGATTATGAGTATTATTATACTTACTTATTAATCGTAAAATATAAAAGATGGAGGAAATAAAATGTCAGTTCTTGATATAAAAAATCTAGAAGTATCAATTAATGAAAAACAAATATTAAAAGGACTTAATTTAGAAATAAAATCTGGTGAAATTCATGCGGTAATGGGACCGAATGGAGCTGGTAAATCTACATTAGCTTCTGCAATTATGGGGCACCCAAAATATGAAGTTGACGGTGGAAGTATCTTATTAGATGGAGAAGAAGTATTAGAGATGGAAGTTGATGAAAGAGCTCGCGCTGGACTATTTTTAGCTATGCAATATCCATCAGAAGTACCAGGAGTACCGACTTCAGAGTTCATTAAATCAGCAATTAATGCTCAACGTGAAGATAATATTCCTCTAATGCAATACATAAAAAAATTAGATAAAACAATGGAATTTCTAGACATGGATTTAAAAATGTCTCAACGTTATGTAAATGATGGATTCTCAGGTGGAGAAAAGAAACGTAATGAAATTTTACAAATGATGATGTTAGAACCAAAATTTGCTATTCTTGACGAAATTGACTCAGGTTTAGATATCGATGCATTAAAAGTAGTATCAAAAGGTGTTAACAAAATGCGTGGAGAAAACTTTGGTTGCTTAATAATCACTCACTATCAAAGATTATTAGATTATATTGAACCTGATTTCGTTCACGTTCTTATGGATGGAAAAATCGTAAAATCAGGTGGACCTGAATTAGCACTTCGTTTAGAAAAAGAAGGTTATGACTGGTTAAAAGAAGAGGTTTAATATGGAAAAATAATAAATTAAAACTAAGTATTAAAACTTTACAAAGCATTTTTTTCTAATACAAATGAACCAACATGGTTTTTTTAAATACTAGAAAAATTAGCTTTATATAAAAAGTTATACACTACCTTTTCCAAAAACTAGAATCTATGGAGTTAGAAAGATGGAACTTATTTAATGTTGATTTTTTTCAACTCTAAGATTAGAAAAGTGAAGGAAATTTAGATTTAACTGAATATGGTATTAATAGTGATGATTTTGCTGTAATCCAAAAAAACAACACTATTTTACACATTAATATCCCAGAAAAAAATATGCTGATAAAGTAATTATTAAAGATATATTTACAGCAATGAATGATGATCATATAAAAGATAGTTTTATGAGTGTAGTTGACTATGCAGAAAGTAAAGTAACAGCTGTTCACTATACACTATTAAATGCTGGTTTATTCATTGATGTTAAGGATAATGCCGTAATTGAAGAACCGCTTCAATATATTGTTATTTCAGATAAAGAACAAAGTTTATTTAACCATGTTACTATCCAAGTTGGTAAGAACTCTAAATTTAACTTTATCGAAAACTACGTAAATAACCAAAAAGAAGATAAAGATCCATTCAGCTTAGTGTCTGAAGTTGTAGCTCATGAAGGAGCGCAAATTAACTATAGTTCTATTACAAACCAACCAGGTAAAAAACGTGGAACTATTTTACGTCGTGGATTAACTTATAGAGATTCATTAATTAACTGGAATGTAGCTGCTATGGATGAAGCAGATGTATATCACGATAATACAACAAATATTCTAGGGGACGGATCTGAAGCAAACCTTAAGATTGTTACTTTAGGAGTTAAAGAACAAAAAACTTACTTTAACAGTGAAGTAGTTAACCAAGGATTAAGTAGCAAAGGTGATATCCTTCAACACGGTGTATTACTGGATAGATCTCATATTGTATTTAACGGTGTAGGATTTATCGTTAAAGGAGCAACAGGTTCTAACGCTTATCAAAGTTCAAGAATGCTGACACTTTCATCTGAAGCAAAAGCTGATGCAAATCCAATGCTATTAATCGATGAAAATGATGTTATGGCAGGTCACGGTGCTTCTCTTGGGCGTATTGATGAAGAGCAATTATACTACTTACAAAGTAGAGGATTAACAAGAAAAGAATCAAGTAGATTACTAGTTCATGGGTTCTTATCACCTGTAATCTCAGAATTAACAGTAGATAAAATCAAAGAGCTTGTAACAATTCTTATTGATGAGAAAATTAACAATAACGAGAGTGAGTAATAATGATAGATTTTAATAAATATAGAGAAGACTTTCCTATATTAAAAAGAAAGATATCGGGTAATGATTTGATATTCTTCGATAACGGAGCTACTACACAAAAACCAAATCAAGTAATCGATGCTATATCAGATTACTATAAAAATTATAATTCAAATATTCATAGATCTGTTTATACATTAGGTGATGAATCTGAAAAAATTTATGAAGGTTCAAAAGAGCTAGTAAGAGAATTTATTAATGCTAATAGTTATGAAGAGATAATCTACACTAGCGGAACTACTGAGGGCTTAAATTTCGTAGCAAGAATTTTAGAACAAGATGTTAGTGAAGGTGATGAGATTATTCTTACTTATATGGAGCACCACGCTAATATTATTCCTTGGCAACAACTAGCTAAACGTAAAAATTTGGTTTTAAAATATTTAGAACTAGATGAAGAAGGAAGAATTAGTATTGAGCAATTGAAAGAGTTTATTACAGAAAAAACTAAAATTGTTTCAATATGTCATGCTTCTAACGTATTAGGAAATATTAATCCGGTTTACGAAATTGGAGAATTATTAAAAGATAAAGATATTTATTTCGTAGTAGATGCTGCCCAATCAGTACCACATTTAAAGATTGATGTACAAAAGATGAATTGTGACTTTTTAGCTTTTAGTGCACACAAAATGTGTGGACCTACTGGTATAGGGGTTCTTTATGGTAAGAAAATTTTACTAGAAAAATTCGATCCTGTAGAATTTGGTGGTGGAATGATAGGTATTGTTGAAGAGACTTCAGCAACATGGGCTATTCTTCCTGACAAGTTTGAAGCGGGAACACCACTTTTAGCTGAAGCGGCTGGACTAGCTGCAACTATTAAGTATTTAAATAGTGTTGGATTAGAAAATATTGAGAAGTATACTAAAGAACTTACAAAGTATATGTATACGGAACTTTCTAAAATAGATAATATAGAAATTTATGGTGTGAAAAATATTGAAGATAGAGTTTCATTGGTATCTTTTAACTTAGTAGGTGTTCACCCTCATGACTTAACAAGTTTCTTAGATGAAAAAGGAATTTGTATAAGAGCAGGTCACCAATGTACACAACCATTATTAGAAAAATTAGGAACTTACTCGGTAGCGAGAGCGAGTCTATATTTATATAATACAAAAAGAAGAAATAGATTTCTTTATTCAAACTTTAAAAAGAAACGAAGGAGTTTTTTTGAAAATGAGTTTTAGTGATTTAAAAAAAGTTTATATAAACAAGTAATCTTAGATCATAGTAAGCATCCTAGAAATAATGGGGAAATAGAGAGTAGTTATAAGTTGGAGATGTTGAACCCTTCTTGTGGTGATAAAATAACAGTTAGTATAAAATTAGTAGATGATATTATTGAAGATATTAAATTTGTAGGAACTGGTTGTTCGATTTCATTAGCTTCTGCTTCAATGTTAACAGAAGAATTAAAAAGGTTTATCAGTAGAAAAAAAGCTAATGCCAAGATTAAAGATTTTTTTAAATATGATTATGGGAAATGAATTTAATGAAGAAAAATTTAGAAGATAGTATTTCTTTACAAAATATTTCTCAACTTCCAGCTAGGGTTAAATGTGCAACTCTTGCATGGAAAATTACAGAAAAAAATATTAGAAGAAAATAAATAGAAGAAGGAGTGATTGCATTGAATAAAAAAATGAAGAAATGTTTACCGATTATCAGTATGGATTTTTCAGATAAAGATGTATCTATATTCAAAACTGATAAAGGATTAACAAAAGAAATAGTTAAAACAATTTCTGAAAGAAAAGAAGAACCTAAATGGATGTTAGAATATCGTTTAAATGCATTAAAAGAGTTCTATAGAATGCCAATGCCTACATGGGGTGGAGACTTATCTGAAATTGATTTTGAGGACTTAACATACTATGTAAAACCATCAGAAAAAACAGAACGTTCATGGGATGAAGTACCAGAAGAAATTAAAAATACTTTTGAAAAACTTGGTATTCCAGAAGCTGAACAAAAATATCTTGCAGGGGTTTCTGCACAATATGAATCAGAAGTAGTTTATCACAATATGCATAAACAATTCGAAGAAAAAGGAATTATCTTTGAAGATACTGATACGGCATTAAAAAATCATGAAGAAATCTTTAAAGAATATTTCTCAAAAGCTGTTGATTTTAATGATAATAAATTTGCTGCATTAAACTCAGCAGTATGGTCAGGTGGTTCATTCATCTACTGTCCAGAGAATGTATCAGTAGAAGCACCGCTTCAAGCATACTTCAGAATTAACAGTGAAAAAATGGGGCAGTTTGAACGTACATTAATTATTATTGAGAAAAACTCTTCTCTACATTACGTAGAAGGATGTACGGCTCCAACTTACTCAGCAAGTTCACTACATGCAGCTGTAGTAGAAATCTTTATCAAAGAAAATGCTCGTTTCAGATATACTACTATTCAAAACTGGTCAACGAACGTTTATAACTTAGTTACTAAGCGTGCGATTGTTGAGAAGAATGGTACTATGGAATGGGTAGATGGAAACTTAGGTTCTAAATTAACTATGAAATATCCAGCGTGTATTTTAGTTGGAGAAGGAGCAAGTGGAAGTACACTATCTATAGCTATGGCTAGTGAAGGACAAGTACTAGATGCAGGTTCTAAGATGATTCACTTAGCGCCTAGAACATCATCTACTGTTGTTTCTAAATCAATGTCTCGTCGTGGTGGTAAAGTTAACTACCGTGGATGGATTCACTTCGGTAAAAACTCTGAAGGTTCTCGTTCAAACATTGAATGTGATACTTTAATCTTAGATGAATACTCAACATCTGATACTATTCCTTACAACATCGTTAAAAATTCTAATGTATCTTTAGAACACGAAGCAAAAGTATCTAAAGTATCAGAAGAACAACTATTCTACTTAATGAGTAGAGGCCTTGATGAAGGACAAGCTACTGAAATGATAGTTATGGGATTCATCGAACCATTTACAAAAGAACTTCCTATGGAATATGCTGTTGAATTAAACAGATTAATTTCTTTTGAGATGGAAGGATCAATAGGATAATATAAATAAAAAAATATATATAAATTTAAAGATTGTTAATGTAATTTAAACAATGTAAATATTAGTATAATTATTAATTTTATAGTTTTTGAAAGCCTATACATTTTAAAAATAGATTATTATTATCTATAAATATATAAAAAAATTAGTAAGTGGTTAAAAAAACTCTTTAAATATACTTTTATAGCAAATAAATATGTGGTACTATATGATTGTGATATGAAATTAAATCTACCACAAGACAGTTAGAAAAACTTATTTAATGAATAATAAATAGATTGATTATAAAAATATACTTAAATCAGAATTATAATTTTGATGAAGGTTAATTTTATAATCTTTTTATTTTTATATCTGATACCGGTTTGTATAGAAAAAAATCACTAGATTTATGTTAATATTATAAGTGAAATATAAATAATAAATTATATGTAGAAATGGTATCATGAAGTATAGGAGCTTAGTTATGGATAACAATAATCAAAGATATAATAATAACGAATCTAACAGTGGTTATCAAAATAAGAATCAAAAATTATTATGATAATTTTCAAAACCAGGAATTTATGGATTATAATGAATCTAATTTTGACCAAAGTCAAATTTATAATGAAAAATTATCAGAGCCAAAAATATGTATAACGATCAATATAATCAAAAATACTAATTTTAATGACGACTTTTCAAAAATCAGGATATGCAGGGGCTATACCAATTATTATAATCAGGGAACAAATGATTACGATATAAATTATCAAGATCAAAAACATGAATTATAATACTCAGCAGTATCAAGAAAGTTATAATGTTTATAATGATAATAATCAGTTTGCTAACAATAACCAAGGATATTACGAACAAAAATGATAATAATTTTAATCAGGTATATGAAGAATACGCTGAGCCTAAGAAAAAGAACAGGTATAATACTCTTAGTTGGTTTTTTAATTATTGGGCTTATAGCTATCTCTGGTTATTTTGCTTATAATAAATACGTATTAAATAAAAAGGCGGTAGTTGATCTTAATCAATATGAAATAGAATTTAAGCCATATGGAACTGATGGGGATGGAACTGCATCAGCAGATGTTAAGAAAATTCCAACAATAGAAAATGTAGATGGAAGTGTAGCACAATTTTTACAAGAGCCTACTATAACTTATAGTAAATCAAATAATTTAAAAAATGGAGAAAAGATTGAAGTTACAATAAGTCTAAGTAAATCTTCAGCGGATGCTAAAAAACTTGAACTTAAAGGTGAATTTAAACGATCATACACTGTAAGAGGATTAAGTGAAAAATACAGCAGTAGTAAAGATAGTAAGTCTAATTCAAGTAGTATAGTCCTTAGAGAAGATAGTTCGGTAAATACAAAAGAATTAACTGATACGCAAGTTGGTAACTGGGCGAGAGCTATCTATATTAAAGACTTTGCGCGTAATTCTTCTACATCTGATTTTTCATATGATGTATGGTTAGGTAGTGATCATTTAGCTTATGCTAATTTAAAACGCGATGGAAGTGTTGTAGGGAAGTATAGAGTTAATGCAAGAGGCGAACTTGAACAATATGATAATGGTGGTTGGTCTATAGTTAGTAGTACATATACTTCTTAAATATTAATTTAATCGAAATATTTTTATATTCATTTTAAATTTATAAAAACTAATAAAACTGATAACTAAAAATATAGATAGCGTATTCTAGTTATCAGTTTTTTTTGTAAATTTTTTTATAAAAAAGTTATAAATAACTCTTGTAATTAATTATATTTAATGAGATAATATTATATATAATGCAAATAGAGTAAGAGGAGATATATACTTATGACAAAGATACTAGCTATTAACTCAGGAAGTTCATCTTTAAAATTTCAATTATTTGAAATGCCTGAAGAAAAAGTTATTACTAAAGGACTAGTTGAAAGAATCGGTATTGAAAATAGTGTATTCACTATCGAGTTCAACGGTGAAAAAAATAAAGAAACATTAGATATTCCAAACCACGATGTAGCGATTGAAATGTTACTTGAAAAATTAACTAAACTAGGTATAGTTAAAGATGTAAAAGAAATCGAAGGTGTTGGACACCGTGTAGTTCATGGTGGAGAGTTCTACGATGCTTCTGTATTAGTAAATGATGAAGAGCTAGCTAAAGTAGATTCAATTGAAGACTTAGCGCCTTTACATAACCCAGCGAATATTAAAGGTGTTCGTTCATTCCAAAAAGAATTACCAGGTGTTCCAAACGTATTAACATTTGATACTGCGTTCCACCAAAGTATGCCTAAATCAACATACATGTATGCTGTACCAAGAGAATTCTATGAAAAATATGGAGTTCGTAAATATGGTGCTCACGGAACTAGTCACAGATATATTGGAGAAAAAGTTGCTGAAATTTTAGGAAAAGATCCTAGAGAATTAAAAACAATTTCATGCCATATTGGTAACGGGGCTTCAATTTGTGCTATTAAAAATGGTAAATCATATGACACATCTATGGGATTCACTCCATTATCTGGATTAGTAATGGGTACTAGAACTGGTGATATTGACCCAGCGACAATTCCTTACATCGCTCAAAAAACAGGTTTATCTCTTGAAGAAATCGTGCGTATTTTCAACTTTGAATCAGGATTAAAAGGTGTATCTGCACTTTCTTCTGACTTACGTGACGTTGAAGATGTAAGAGATACAAATCCACATGCTGCTGAAGCTATTGATGTATACATCAACAGAATTAAAGAATATGTTGGAGCATACGCTGCAGCTATGAATGGTGTAGATGCTATCGTATTCACTGCTGGTGTTGGTGAAAATGCTACATGGGTACGTGAAGAAGTATTAGAAGGTTTAACTTTCCTAGGTGTACAAGTTGATAAAGAGAAAAACAATGTACGTGGAAAAGTTGCAGAGATTTCTACAGCAGACTCAAAAGTTAAAGCTTTCGTAATTCCAACAGATGAAGAAGTTATGATTGCTAGAGATACTTATAACTTATCTAAATAATAGTAAGAGATTAACAGGGCTGGGGGTTCTCCAGCCCTTTAATATTTTGGAAGGATATTATGGAAATAAATAACTTTAGAAAGAAATTTAACGGTGCTATAAATGTACTAGAAAAATTCAATAAAGCAGGTTATGAAGCATATTTCGTAGGAGGCTGTGTAAGAGATTTTCTACTTGGGTGTGAATTTTCAGATATTGATATAACTACGAATGCTTTGCCAGAGGAAGTTAAGACAATCTTTAGAAAAAGTATTGATACAGGAATTCAACATGGGACTGTTACTATCTTAGTAAGTGGAGAAAGTTATGAGGTTACTACCTTTAGGACTGAAGATGATTATATTGATCATCGAATACCAGAAAAAGTAGAGTTTGTTAGTAATCTAAAAGAGGATCTTGATAGACGAGATTTCACTATTAATGCTATGGCTTTAGATAGTAAAGGTAAACTTTATGATTATCACAATGGAAAAAAAGATTTAACTAATAAAATAATAAAAACTGTAAATAATCCTAATGAAAGATTTTTTGAAGATGCTTTAAGAATGTTAAGAGCTTTTCGTTTCTCGTCGAAGTTAGGGTTTGAAATTGAGGATAGTACATTAGTTGCTATAAAGAAGAATGCTGAGCTTATTAAGTTTGTTTCGATAGAGCGTATAGTAAATGAATTTAAAAAAATTATTAGCTGGTATTGGAAGTAAACGTAGTTTAGAATTATTGCTTGATAGTAAGTTGAAATACTTATATACCTTTTTCTAAAATGACATTATTAGTATTGTTGATTGTTCTAAATATACATTTTGTCAAAGTTTATATATTTTAGCAAAAATTAAATAATATTTCTTTTGAAAAAAATTGAGAGATTTAAAAACTATCAAATAAAGAAATTAAAAAAATTAAAGAATACGAGAGAATTAATCTAGAATTTCTTGATAATATATCATTAGAACTTATTCTATATAAATATGATAAGGATGATATTTATTTTATAGTTGATTATTTTTGGTTATTGTGATAAAAAAAGATATCGATATAATTAATTTACCTATAAGTTCATTTTATGATATAGCTATAACTTCAACGGAGATTATTAGTATAATAGATAAATCACCGGTCCATGGATAAAGGAAGTTACAAAAAAATTAGAAGAAGCTATTTTTATTAAATAAAAATAAATAATACTGAAAAATAATATAGTAGATTTTCTGAAAAAAATAAGAGATAATATATAAATATAGTGAAAGTGAGGTGAGAGAATAAATGGATAAGATATTTTTGTGTAGTCGATATCGAATTAACAGAAGATAAAGAAATTATACAGTTTTCTGCAACAAAAACTTGATCAAGAGTTTAAAGAGTTAGAGTCTATAAATTATTATATTAAGCCTAAAAAAAGCAAGTTTCATCTTTTTGTTACTGAGTTAACGGGAATAAGCAATGATATGCTAAGTGGAAAAAAATGTATTTTTGAAGAAGTAGCATATGAATTATATGAATTTATAAAAAACGATATACTCGTGTGTCATGGGTTACCTTCTGATTATGTGATTTTGAAAAAAAGATTTCATGATGTCGGTATTAGATATAATTCAAAAATGTCTTTAGACACTGTTGAATTAGCAAGACTATTTATGCCTACTCAAGAAAGTTATAGAGTTATCTGATTTGTCAAATTCTCTCAACCTTTATGCTGGCGATAAATACCATAATGCAGCAGTCGATGTCAAAGTAACAGTAGCATTACTAAAAAGAAATTTCTAAAAAAATAGCGAATATTAATTCAAATAACTTTAAAAAAAGATTGAAGTACTTTTTAGAAAAAAATCGATTATAATACATTAGAATTTGCTAGGTATTGTAAAAAGTAAATTTAATGATAAAAAAAGTAGTAAAGGTGATTTTATTTGTTTTCACGATGTTGATTTTAAAAAAAGTCTCTTATGCGATTAATACAAAGAAATTTAATAATAAATTTATTCTATTTTCTTCAATAAATGAACAAAAACTATATAGACAACTTTAAAAATTTCTAATTATGTTATTTTTAAAAAGAAAAAAAGCAATTATGTTCCATTAAATGTTTTTAAATTATTTCCTAAAAAAAGAAGATTTAAATTTAGATAAACTTTTAATTAAGTTATATGTATGGATATTAGAAACAAACTCAGGTGATTTTAATGAGTTAAACTTGCTTTATCTTGAAAAAAATGTATATAGAAAATATTAAAAAAATGGTGTTTTAATTAGTTCGAAAATCTTATTATTTCGATGAGAAAAAAAGAAAGCAGCGGAAACTTGTGAAAAATATTGTTACAAATTATAATTCTATTGAGTATTTATTAGAAAATGATAATTTTAAAAAAATTATACTTATATATTTGAAAAATAAGAAAATCTTAGGTCGTGAACTAGATTCAAAAAAATACAAAAAGATTATTTCTATAAAAAAATGTTGTTGTTGAACTAAATGTTGTTGTCTCTAGAAAATCTTAAAGATAAAAAGCATAAAAAAATGATTAGAAATAACATTGATGGGTTAGTTAAATTTTTTTACATGAAATGTATATTTCAGAAAGTTTATTCTTATATAATGACAGTTTAGGCTTTTATTTTTACAAGATGTTGAAGCAATATTAAATGATATAAAGGCATATAAAAAGTGATTTGCCAATTTCTTATAAATTTATGAGAAAAATTAAAAAAATGTACTTACTAATTCTAAGAATACCTATAAATTTATTGTTCTTAATCAAGAAAAATAGTCTTAAATTAACTGTAGTAGATGATAAAAAAAGTTAAAGGTTTAATTAATGTTGTTCACTCAAGAAAAGCACAAGTATTTAAATTTAAAAAGCAAAAAAAGCCCATTATATTTATAGCAATGGAGATGAGGACCTTCTGAATTCAAAAAGGGACAGGTTCAATATTATATGTATTTTGAAAGTAATAAATATAAGGATTTATATTTTTAATAAAACGAGAAAAAAAGAAGTTATATAAAAATATTATAATTTTCTCAATAAAAGGATAATTTTAACGAATTATATAATGAAGTTATAAAAAAATAATAAAAATATCATACAGATGTTATGCGACGAAGGATATTCTGGAGTATCGTTACTATCTTAAAGATATGTTTGAAAGTATTATAGTTTTTCGAGATTTAGAACATTAGATGAGAAAAATAAAAACACATAATTAAAAAAATAGTAAATTTTATGTTATAATATAAATAGTTTTTATATATAATATATTACAATTTAAAATTGAACAAAACATTAATTAAAATTAGGAGGGACTGTAAGTTGAACATTAACAATTTAAAAGAACAACTAGGTCAAAAAGTAACTCTTGGTGCATGGATTGCTAACAAGAGAAGCAGTGGTAAAATTGCATTTTTCCAATTAAGATATGGAGCTGGATTTATTCAAGCTATCGCTTTAAAAGAATCTTTAGGTGAAGAAAGATATCAACAGTTACGTCACTTACCACAAGAAACTTCATTAAAAGTAACAGGGTTAATTAAAGAAAATGAAAGAGAACTTTCTGGAATTGAGTTAGAGATTGAAGATTTTGAAGTTATTTCTGAAGCTATAGATTACCCAATTACTCCAAAAGAGCACGGTGTTGAATTTTTAGCAGACAATCGTCATATTTGGATTCGTTCTAAAAAACAACATGCTATTTTAACAATTAGAAACCAAATTATTAAATCAACTTATGATTTCTTTGAAAAAGAAGGTTTCTTAAAAACTGATCCACCAATCTTAACCTCATCAGCCCCAGAGGGAACTACAGAATTGTTTAACACTAAATACTTTGATGAAGAAGCATATCTTTCTCAATCAGGTCAATTATACTTAGAAGCTACTGCGATGGCGTTTGGTAAAGTATTTTCATTTGGACCTACATTTAGAGCTGAAAAATCTAAAACTCGACGTCACTTAATTGAGTTCTGGATGATTGAAGCTGAAATGGCTTTCTGTAATCACAATGAGAGTTTAGCATTACAAGAAGCATTTGTTAATCATTTATTAACTGATGTGTTGGAAAAATGTCAAGAACAATTAAAAGTACTTGGACGTGATTTAGAAGCTTTAGAAAATGCTAGAGGTGAATTCCCACGTATTAAGTACAAAGATGCTATTAAATTATTAAAAGAAAATGGATTTGATGATATTGAATATGGAGATGATTTTGGATCACCTCACGAAACATTTATAGCTAACAGTTATAATAAACCAGTATTTATTACTCACTGGCCATTAGATATTAAACCATTCTATATGATTGAAGATCCAAACGAACCAGGTGTTGTATTATGTGCTGACTTAATTGCACCTGAAGGATACGGAGAAATTATCGGTGGTTCTCAACGTATTGATGACTACGATAAATTATTAGAAAATATTAAAAAACATGATTTAAATCTTGATGCATATGGTTGGTATTTAGACTTACGTAAATATGGTTCTGTTGAACACGCTGGATTTGGATTAGGTCTAGAAAGAACTGTAGCTTGGATTACAGGTAACGGACACGTTCGTGAAACTGTACCATTCCCTCGTTTATTAAACAGATTGACACCATAGGAGTTTAATATGATCAATATCAATATAAAAGGTCTTTAGTTGATGCTGATTTCTTAATGAATTATACTTCTCATAACTTATCTGGAGAGGAAGCTATGTTTCTTCTTCAGATAAGTTATTTGACAAATCAAGGAGAAATTCCATTTTTCAACGGAAGATTTTTAAAGATAAAATTAAGTTTTACTAGAGGATCAGATTTTTCTCCAAATTAGAAAATTTAATAAATAAAAGATATAATAGAGGTTTTACCAGATAGTAAAATCAATTTTATAGTATTTAATAATAAAGATGATTATTATACATTACGAGAGCTTTTTAAAAACTGGTAGAAAGAGTCACAGGGAAAAATTTTAACTTCAAAAAGAAATGGATATTGTATCATCATGGTTTGATAAGAAAATATACAAAAAAAGAAATTGATGAGGCATTAACTATTTCAAAAAAATTTAAACTATGTGAAATGGTATTTTTAAATAATAAAGTTAGTAAATGATATACAAAAAAAGAAAGTGGTAGTAGTTTAGGTTATGACTGGTTTAACAAATAGACAAAAAGAAAAATAAGAGCAAAAAAATAATGGAATATTTGGACAAAGTATTTCCTGATGTCGAATGTGAATTAGATTTTTTTCTAATAATTTAGAATTGATTATTGCTGTATTGTTATCTGCTCAATGTAAAGATGAATATGTTAATAGAGCTACAGTTGGGATTTATTTGAAAATTATAAAAACAATTGATGATTATGCTGATGCTAAAGGTTGAAGATATAGAAAAAGTATATTAGAACTTTAGGGCTTTGTATAAAGCAAAATCAAAAAAATATTGTAGGAATGGCTAATATGTTAAGAGATGTTTACGATTATGAAAATTCCTCAGACTAGAGAAGAGTTAGAAAAATTACCAGGTGTCGGAAGGAAAACCGCTAATGTTGTTCTATCTGTGGGATTTAATGTTCCTGCAATTGCTGTAGATACGCATGTTGAGCGTGTTGCGAAGATGTTTGGCTTAGCTGAGTTAACTGATAGTCCGCTTCAAGTTGAAAAAAGCCTTATGAGTATTTTCCCTATGGAAAGCTGGGGAAAAATTCATCATCAGCTTATTCATTTGGGTCGATATAAACTTCCAGCAAGAGGTGAACGTACAATTGATCCAGAATTAGAAAAAAATTATTAGTACTAAAAATAAGAGGAGAATGCACGATGTTAATTATATTTATAATGGCAGTGTTTTTCTAATATTGCTAGATCAACTTAGTAAAAAAATTTTCATAGTTAATCATTTTTACATTAGGAGAAAGCAAGGAAAGTTATAACAAATTTCTTTAGTATTTCATCTCATAGAAATAGAGGTGCTGCTTGGGGAATTTTACAGGATAGTCGACTATTTTTTTATAATAGTTACTATTATTTTTTTATTGCTATTTTAACATACTATTTATTTAAACAAAAAAATATACCCTATCAACATTTTGATAAAGGTACTTTTTGCTTTAATATATGGTGGCTCAATTGGTAATTTTATCGATAGATTAACTAGACATGAGGTTGTGGATTTTTCTAGATTTTTAGAAATTTTTCGGATATGATTTTCCTATATTTAATTTAGCTGATTGCTTTATTTGTGTAGGAGTACTATTTCTTTATTATTTAAAAATCTACAAAGAAGAAGATAATTAATAATTTAGTGAGAGTTGATTATATAAATCATACTCTCTTTTTGTTATAATAATAATTGTAAATATAAACTTAAAGGAGATTTTGAATGTATTATTGCACTTATAAAAAGTAAGATAGGGTCTTCTATATTTAATTTCTGATGGTCTGCATCTGTGTGGTTGTTATTTAGAAGGTCAAAAGTATTTTCCTGATAATCTTGATATATATGAATTTGATGGAAATCTAGAAATATTTAATTTCAGCGAAAAAGTTATGGTTAAATAGTTATTTTAAATAATGAAAAAAAGCCTAGTTTAGAAAAAAATATACCTATAAAAACTGATAGGAACAGAATTTTAGGAAAAATAATCTGGGTCGTTACTTAAAGATATTCCATATGGTGAAGTAGTTACTTATAAAGTATCTTTCTAAGAAAAATTGCTGGGACTACAGGGGATAGATACTATGTCAGCGCAGGCGGTAGGGAATGCTGTTGGGCATAATCCATTGTTAATATTTATTCCTTGTCATAGGGTTATAGGTGCTGATGGAAGTTTAACAGGCTATGCTGCAGGATTAGAAAACAAGAGGTATTTTATTAAATTTTGAATCTAATAATAATAATTATTAACTAGAGCGCTAAAAATCGACGAATAATAGAAGAATATAAGAAAAATATGATATAATTAATAAGATTAAATTCTTTATTAGGAGAAATAAATGAACAATAAAAAAAGATAGTATTTATGGGAACTCCAAAGTTTGCTGTTCCTGTTTTTAGAAATGTTAATTGAAAATTATGGGAGTAGATTTAGTAATTACCCAACCAGACAAAAAAGTTGGTAGAAAAAAGGTATTAACACCACCGCCAGTAAAAGTTGTCGCATTAGAGAATAATATTAAGGTATTACAACCTGAAAAAATATCAACAGACGAAGAGACATATAATACATTAAAAAGATTTAAACCCTGATATAATTATTACAGCTGCATATGGACAGCTTGTACCGGACAAAAATCTTAGAAATCCCAGAACATAAATGTATAAACGTTCACGGGTCATTATTACCTAAATTACGTGGTGGAGCACCTATTCAATATTCGATATTAGAAGATCATAAGAAAACAGGTATCACTATTATGTATATGGTTAAAAAACTAGATGCAGGAGATATGATTTCAAAAGTAGAAGTTGATATTTTAGATAGTGATAATTATGAAACATTACATGATAAACTTTCAGTAGCTGGTCGTGATTTACTAAATGAAACTTTACCGAAAATTTTTAGTGGTGACATTGCACCTGAAAAACAAGATGATGCAGAGGCTACATTTGCAAGAAATATCTTAAGAGAAGATGAGAAGATAGATTGGAATACATCAGCAAGAGAAGTGTTTAATAAAGTTCGCGCATTAGATCCTACGCCAGGTGCATTTACTTACTTAGATGGTAATGTGTTAAAAATCTGGTCTAGTGAAGTTGTTGAGTTAGAAGAACAATCTAGTTATAGTAAAGTAGGAACTATAATTAAGCAAGATAAGAAAAATATCTATGTCTTATGTGGAAATGGTACAGTTCTAAGAGTACATGAACTTCAAGTATCTGGTAAAAAGCGTATGCCTGTAGTTAATTTCTTATCTAATAAGAAAGATTATGTAGGGACAATTTTAGGTGAAGAAAATGAGTAGCATTAATGCTAGATATATTGCTTATGAAGTACTTTATACAATCATTCAAGAAGATGGTTATAGCAACATTACGTTAAATAAGTACTTTAATCAGCATAAGGTTCAAGAACAAGATAAAAGATTTATTAGCGAAGTAGTGTACGGAACTATAAAGAATAAAATATATCTTGAACATATTCTTAAAAGCTATTCAAAAGGTAGGGTTAAGCCAAAGGTTAAAGTTATCCTATTAATGAGTATTTATCAATTACTGTATATGGATAAAACTCCAAATTTCGCAATTATTGATGAAGCTGTCAAACTAAGTAAGAAAGTTGCAGGTAATATCACAGGAAAATTCGTAAATGGTATTCTTAGAAATATTGAACGACATGCTAGTAATTTAGATCTTAAGTATAAAAATAAAGCTGAGCAATTCTGTATAGAAAATAGTTGTCCTAACGAATTATACAATATACTTAAAGAACAATATGGAATAGAAAAAAAGCTCAAAAAAATTGTTCTATCTTTTAATGAGAAGAGTAAAAATAGTATTAGATATAATCCTTTAAAAATCACTAAGAAAGAGCTAATAGAAAAAAATTAGGTGATGCTGTTAGCGAGAGTGAAATCTGTGAAGATAGTCTTGTTTCTAAATAAATTAAACTTTAGATAGTAACTTTATTTACTAAAGGATATTATATTATACAAGATGAAGCAAGTGCGTTAGTGGCATCATCAATTGGTTTGTCACTAGATAAAGAATACAAAATACTAGACACTTGTGCTGCTCCTGGTGGAAAAAGTCTACATATAGCTAGTAAATATTTTTAATTCTACTTTAATTTCATGTGATAAATATATACATAAGCTTAAGTTAATCGAAGATAACAAAGAAAAAAACTTGATATAACAAATATTCAAGTAAGAGAACAAGATGCGACAGTAAATAATGATTCATTTATTGAAAATTTTGATATAGTTGTATGTGATGTTCCATGTTCAGGGATAGGTGTTATTAAAAACAAACCCGAGATAAAAATATAAAAATTACTAATGCTTATATTGAAGATATCGCGAAACTTCAATATCAAATTTTGGAAAAATAGCAAAAAATTATATTAAACAAGGTGGAACACTTATGTATTCTACTTGTACAATAGATAAGAGAAAAATATAAAAAAATATCGAGAAGTTTTTTTAAAAAGAGAACAAAGATTTTTAGTTTAGAGAATATAACTTTAAACAATAGTATAGTTAAATCGAGAGAAAATGGTGTATTAGAAATACTACCAGATGAGTATAGTTGCGATGGATTTTTTTATCGCAAAACTTAAGAAAAATGGAGGCAAAATGTTAATTTCAGATTTTTAAAGGCTATAAAAAGTCTAGATGGTTAAAAAGATTTTCGATAAAAATGTCAATATATTCTATAAGGTTAGATCAATTAGAAGAATATATTGTTAGTATAGGTGAAAAAGAAATTTAGAGCTAAGCAGATTTATGATTGGTTATATAAAAAGAGAGTTACAGATTTTTCAGAAATGAAAAAAATGTACCTAAATCATTACAAGAAAAATTAGCAGAAGAGTTCGAAATTACGACTTTAAAAACAATAATTAAACAAGAATCAGCTGACGGTACTATGAAGTTCTTATTCGAACTTCAAGATAAATACACAATTGAGAGTGTACTTATGAAAAATAAATATGGAAATTCTCTTTGTGTAACAACTCAAGTAGGTTGTCGCATCGGTTGTACTTTCTGTGCATCTACTCTAGGAGGATTAAAGCGTAATCTTGAAGCGGGAGAGATTGTATCTCAAGTATTAAAAGTTCAACAAGAACTGGACAAAAAAGATGAACGTATCTCAAGTATCGTAATTATGGGAATTGGTGAACCTTTTGAAAACTATGATGAGATGATGGATTTCATAAGAATAGTAAATAGTGATGAAAGTTTTAATATTGGAGCTAGACACATTACTGTTTCAACTTCTGGTATTGTACCGAAAATTTATGATTTTGCAAATGAAAATATTCAAATTAATTTTGCAGTTTCATTACACGCACCTACTAACGAATTGCGTAGTAAAATCATGCCAGTAAACAGAGCTTACAATATTGATAAGCTTATGGAGGCTTTAAAATATTATCAAAAAACTACTAATCGTCGTATTACTTTTGAATATGGTCTAATGGGACAAGTAAACGATCAAAAAGAACACGCAGAGAAATTATCTGAAATTATTAAAGATTTAAACTGCCATGTTAACTTAATTCCTATTAACTATGTTCCAGAACGTAACTACGTTAGAACAAGTAAAAGTGATATATTTTCATTTGAAAAAGTGCTTAAGAAAAATAAAGTTAATGTAACAATTAGAAGAACACAAGGTGATGATATAGATGCAGCCTGTGGACAACTTCGAGCTAAGGAACGTAAGGAAGAGGTAAAAGGAGGAATTCCAGATGCCACTAGTATATTCGTATAATAGTAATAAGGGAAGAAAAGAAAAAAATGAAGATGCAGTTAGTGTTACAAAGAATAAACAAGGCGAAGTCCTTGCAGTTGTTTGTGATGGAGTAGGGAGCCATAGTAATGCAGCATATTCAAGTAATTATATCGTGTCGACTTTAGAAAAAGAATGGCAAGATTTAACGTTTGCCAATTTTAATAATATGAAAAATTGGCTTTGTGATAAAATAGAAAAATTGAACTTAGAATTATTTAACAAATCACAAGAAAAAAATAAAAAAATGGGAACTACTATTGTCACAGCAGCTACATTTGACAATCAAGTTGTTGTTTATAATATTGGTGATAGTAGCGCATATGGTTTGACTAAAGATAATGAGATGAGTGTTGTTACTGTAGAAGATTCATTTGTTGGAGCCTTAATAAGTGCTGGAGCTATAACACAAGAAGAAGCAAAAACTCATCCAGAACGCCATGTACTAACTCAAGCTTTAGCTACAAGAGATAGTATTAATTTACACACGTTTATTGATGATTTAAGCAACTATGATTATTTTTTACTATGTTCTGACGGTTTAACAAATATGATAGAAAAAGAAGAAATTCAACATATAGTTAGAAACAATGAATTATCAATATCTGTAGAAAAACTAATAGAATTGTGTGTAAATCGCGGAGGAGTAGATAATATATCTGTAGCTATAATAAAAAATCTAGGGGGTGTAAACCATGATAAATAAAATTATATGTAATAGATATAAAATTTTAGATCATCTAGGTACAGGTGGAATGGCCACTGTTTGGTTAGGTTATGATACAATTTTAGATAGACAGGTGGCTATTAAGACTTTTAAGATTGATGTTAACGATGAGGATGCGGTTAAAAGATTCAATAGGGAAGCGAAAGCAGTGACAAGTCTTTCTCATCCTAATATAGTATCAATTTATGATGTTGAAAATGAAGGTGAATTTTACTATCTAATACTTGAATACGTAGAAGGAATGACTTTAAAAGATTATATGATAAAAAATCCACGTATTCCTATCGAAACAATTGTTCATATAGCAAAACAAATTGCAGAGGGACTTAGTCATGCACATCAAAACGGAATTATTCATAGAGATATAAAACCTCAAAATATTTTAATGAATGAAAATTTAACATGTAAAATTACCGATTTTGGTATTGCTAGAGCATATGGAGATACTACATTGACTCAAACAAATCAAATGTTAGGGACTGTATATTATTTATCTCCAGAACAAGCTCGCGGGAATGTTGCTACAGCTCAAAGTGATATTTACTCATTAGGTATTCTTATCTTTGAAATGATAACAGGACAAATACCATTTAAAGGTGAGTCTGCAGTTGCGATAGCCTTAAAACATCTTCAAGAGGAACTTCCTGATATCGATAAATTTAGAGATAATATACCTCAAAGTGTAAAGAATATAGTACTTCAAGCTACAATGAAAAACCCTAATGAACGATATATAAGTTCGAAGGAGTTATTTGAAGATTTGAGTACTGTATTAAATCCAGAACGATTACATGAAAATAAATACACAGGATTCAAAATACCAACAGAACCAGCTCAAAATAACAACTATAATCAAACTCAATATATTGATAGAAATCCTATTGATGTTCCTCATGGTTATTCAGATTATAATAGTTATAATGAAGAAGATGATTATTACGATTATGAAGAGAATCAACGACAAAATAACAATAACAATATGGGATATCAGAATAAGCAGTACAAAAATAGTTATAATAGTGTAAGTAAAAAAAATGAGAAGGAAGAAACTTCAAAAGCTAAGCATATATTCTTAGCTATTATAGCGATTGTGGCTATAATTGTCGGAGCATTTTTCACATATAACTATTTAATAGGTGCTGATAGTGTCTCTGCACCTGATGTTCGTAATAAGACTTTAGAAGAAGCAAAAGTTACTATTGTTAAAGCTGGCTTAGAAGTTGGAGATATTACTGAAGTTGCTAGTGATGATGTAAAAGAAAAAACAGTTATTGATAGTGATCCTAAGGCTGGTAAAAAAGTAAGAAAAGGGTCAAAAGTTGATTTACGTGTTTCGTCTGGTAAGAAAACTGTTGATATGCCTAACTTTGTTGGTATGGATGAAGATAATGTGAAAAGAAACGCATCGAAACTAGGATTTAAAAATATTACTGTTGAAAAAGTTGAAAGCGACAGATTTGATACAGGTAAAGTAGTTTCTCAAAATATCCCAGCGGGTACAGAAATAGTTCCGAAAGAGAAAGAACTAATTATTCAAATTTCAAGTGGTAAGAAAAAAGTTTCTATGCCTAATTTAGTCGGTGAAGATATTAGTAGAGCTGAAAGTGTAATTGCTTCTTATGGATTTAAAAATGTTTCTTATAAAGAAGAATACTCAGATAAAGAAGCTGGTACAGTAATTTCTCAAAGTATAAGAAGTAGATCTAGTATAATTCCTAGTGAGGAATCACTTGAAATTATAATTTCTAAAGGAAAAGAGAAGAAAACTTCAAGAGAAGATTCTGATACTGATGCTAGAACAAATAATAATAGATAATAACTCTAATAATTCATCTTCAAGAAATACAAACTCTTCAACTAATATTAATAATAATGACAGAAGAGATAATAGCTAGATAATCACAATAAAAGCACAGAAGAAATATATGATTTCACTGTGCTTTTTTTTAAAAAAAGTTAAACATACAATTAAATGGTGATAATAATGAATTTAACATTACAAAAAAATTAGAATTACTTCCTAATAATCCTGGTTGTTATCTATATAAAGATAATATTGGAGAAATAATTTATGTAGGTAAGGCTAAAAAAATTTAAAAGAATAGAGTAAAAAAAGTTACTTTTACTGGGACTCACAATAAAAAAACACAAACTTTAGTTTCAAAAATTGAAGATCTTGAATACATTATAGTAAACTCTGAGAAGGAAGCATTATTACTTGAGAACAACTTTAATAAAAAAATATAGACCGTACTTTTAATATTCGATTAAAAGATGATAAAGAGTTACCCTTATTTGATGGTTACTAAAGGAAGAACATCCTCGGTTTATTAATGACAAGAAAAATATAAAAAGAGTAATAAAAAAATATTTATTTTGGTCCATATGTTGATATCAAATCTGCGATGGAAGTAAAAAAGATTCTTGATAAAATTTACCCACTTAGAAAGTGTAATCCTGTAGAAAAACGTCCATGTATGTATTATCAAATAGGTCAATGTATAGGGCCATGTGCTAAAAAAAGATTACACCTGACGAATATAAAACTCAAATTAATAAAATAAAATCATTTCTGACAGGTAATACTAAAGAAATTTTAGAAGACTTAAATAATAAAATGCAAGACCATGTTAAAAATCTTGAATTTGAAGCTGCAGGTCAAATTCATAGTTATATAAAATCGATTGAAGTTTCAGTACAGAATCAAGTTGTTGCAGATAGCAATAATATAGATCGTGATTACATAGGGTATAGTTTTAATAATGATTATATCTGTATTCAAATATTTTTTTATCCAGATTAGGTAATATTATTGAACGTAAAGTTGAATATTTTTAATCTATACGACAGTCCAGATCAGATTTTATATTCTTATTTAATTCAATACTATGCCATGAATAAATTACCTAAAGAAATCTATATTGATGAAGTCGATGATAAACTACTTTATCTAACTGTAGTTGATTGTAAGATGATAATCCTAAAAAGAGGAAATCATAGGAAAGATACTGGATACTGTAAAAGAAAATGCTTCTCATTATTTAGACAATAATTTAGCTATTGAAGAATTAAAAGAGCGTAAATTACAAGTAACATTAAATAATATAGCTGAAAAACTAGGCATTAAATCAATAGATAGTATTGATGCATTTGATAACTCGAATATTATGGGGGTAGATGCCGTATCGGTAAAAAGTCAAATTTTACAAATGGTAAAAAAATACATATAACTATAGAAAAATTTAAAATCGATGAATCTATGGGAATAAATGATGTTCAGACGATGAAAGAAGTTTTTGTATAGAAACTATAAAGATAAGAAAAACTAATACAGAATTATTAATTGTCGATGGTGGAAAAAAACCATCTTAATGCTGCGATAGAGATTGTTCATGAAACACTTGGATTAACACAAATTAAAAATTATTGGTTTAGCAAAAAAATGATAAACATATAACAGAGTATATTATTACTGATGACTACGAAATAATTGAATTTCCAAAAAAACTTCAGCAGAATATCTGTTTTTTTAAAAACAAATACAAGACGAAGTGCATAGGTTTGCTATTACTTATCATAGAGCAATTAAAAACTAAAAAAATATGTATAATTCTAGTTTGGACAATATTCAAGGTATTGGAAAAGTGAGAAAGAATCTCTTACTTAAAAACATTTTCTTCAATTGAAGAAATTAAAAGAAGCATCTGAAGAAAGACTGTTAAAATTAGGTATTCCGAAAAGATGTAATAAAACAATCTGAAAAGAAAAAAATTTATAAATTTATTAAGTTATCCTTATTTTATATAAATAAATATACGGATAACTTAATTTTTTTGAATTATTCTATAGTAATATTACTAAAAGTATGGTATAATAACTTAAAGAAATTATAACAGTCGAGGAGGCAACTATGAAATTTTTTTATCATTCAGTTATAACGATAATGAATTATATGGAGTAAAAGTAAAACGTGAAGAAAGTGCATGGAACCTAATTAAAGTACTAGAAGATTTTGATAATACTGATAAAAATACCTGCGACTTTAAGAGAAGCAATTGAAGTATATGGAGTTTCTTTCATTGAAAAAATTAGAAAAGTACTAAAATTAGTTGAAGAAAGTGGTAAAGCTGAAAGTTATAAAGTACCCTTTGATAAAATAATTTGGCGTTCACCTATTACAAGAACACCAAAAAATATTCTTTGTGTTGGACACAATTATGAGGCTCATGTTAATGAACTTGGAGATGAGCTTGCTAAAACTCCTAAGGATGTTCTTATCTTTACGAAAGCAACAACAGCTCTAGCTGGAAATAATGAAGTAGTTCCATCTCATAAAAATATTACAGATAGCTTAGACTTCGGAGGAGAACTTGCTGTAGTAATAGCAAAACCAGGTAAAAACATACTAAGACCATTAGTTTTAGATTATATTTTTGGTTACACAATCATGAATGACATTACAGCTACAGACTTACAATACAAACATGGACAATTTTTCCTAGGAAAATCATTAGAAAAATCAGCAGTTGTAGGTCCTTATCTAGTAACTAAAGATGAAGTTAGTTCACCAGAATCAATGAGTATCGTAACAAAAATTAATGGAGAAATTAAACAAAATGCTATGACATCAGAAATGTTATTTAGAGTTGATGATGTATTGGCAGAAATTAGTAAAATTGTTCCACTAGAAGCTGGTGACATCATTGCTACTGGTACACCTGCAGGAGTAGGTGCAGCGCAAAACCCACCAAGATTCTTACAAACAGGTGATGAAATCAAAATCACTGTTGAAGGTATTGGAACTTTAACTACAGTAATTGGAGAATAAGCAGAAAGGAAAAACAATGGCAAAAAAATCAAAAGATAAACAAGTCACTCATATTGAAAAAGACGATTTAAAAGCACGTCAAGCCGCTATTAATGAAGCCATAAAAGTAATTGAAAAAGAATACGGTAAAGGTGCTATTATGGATATTTCATCTGAAAATCCGATTAAAGTTGAAGCTGTATCATCAGGTTCATTAGCGATTGACTCAGCTTTAGGAATTGGAGGATACCCAAAAGGACGTATTGTTGAAGTATATGGTCCAGAATCATCAGGGAAAACTACAATAGCTTTACATGCAATTGCAGAAGTTCAAAAAACAGGCGGTATTGCTGCATTTATAGATGCTGAAAATGCACTTGATATCGAATATGCTAAAGCTCTAGGTGTTGATTTTACACCAGGTAAATTTTTCCTATCTCAACCTGATAGCGGAGAACAAGCACTTGATATTGCTGAAAAATTAATTTTATCAGGAGCTATTGATATTATCGTTATCGACTCAGTTGCAGCATTAGTACCAAAAGCTGAAATTGATGGAGTTATGGGGGCTAACCATATTGGTTTACAAGCTCGTCTTATGTCACAAGCTTTACGTAAATTAACTGGTCAAATTAATAAAGCTAATACAATTGCGTTATTTATTAACCAACTTCGTGAAAAAGTAGGGGTAATGTTTGGAAGTCCAGAAGTAACAACTGGTGGACGTGCACTGAAATTCTATTCTACAGTTCGTATTGACGTACGTAAAGGTGAAGCAATTAAGGGTGCTGATAGTGAAATTTTAGGTAACAGAACAAAAATTAAAATTGTTAAAAATAAAGTAGCTCCACCATTCAAAATTGCAGAAGTTGATATTATGTTTGGTGAAGGAATTTCTAAAATCGGAGAAACTCTTGATTTTGCAGTTGATTTAGATATTATTAATAAATCTGGATCATGGTTCTCTTATAATGGAGAGCGTTTAGGACAAGGTCGTGAAAACGTGAAGAAAGTTTTCGAGGAAAATGAAGAACTTTATAATGAAATTTATGGTCTTGTTAGGGAAGAAATGATGAATAAAATTGGGAAAAAAACTGACTCAATTGTAGAAAATGATGAAGATGATGACATCGATGAACTTGACTTAGGGATTGAAACATTAGGTGAGGTAGAATAATATATATGAATAAAAAAATTATTTAAAAATTGTATTATGGTTAATGATTTTTTTATTATATTAGCTAGTGGATTTATCTCTGCTATAGCAATATTCTTATAATCTATATACAAACTAAATAAAAAAATAGAGGGACTGACTCAACAAAATCGATTTTCAAAAAAATCAAGATTTTTTTGAGTCACTCCCTTTTATTTTGAAAGTATGATAAAAATATAATTAGAGAAAAATATAGGAGAAATAACTGTGAATTTTGTACAAAATATGAATGACAATCAGCTAAAAGCTATTTTAAAAACTGATGGTGCAGTAATGGTTATAGCTGGTGCTGGTAGTGGGAAAAAAACACGTGTATTAACTAATAGGATTGCATACTTAATCGCTGAGAAAAAAATGTATTAGAAAGTAATATACTAGCGATAACATTCACTAATAAAGCAGCTAAAGAAATGAAAGAAAGAATTTATGCATTAGTAGGAGAAACTTCTAAATACATTTGGATAAATACTTTCCACTCAATGTGTGTAAGAATTCTACGTCAGCACATAGAACTATTAGGATATAATAAAAAAACTTTACAATTTTGGATACTAGTGAACAAAAAAAGTATTATAAAAAAACAATTGTTAAAAAAATCTTAATCTTTCAGAAGACTCATATCAACCAACTAATATACTAAAAAAATAATTTCAAATGCAAAAAAATAGTATGACTACTGTAAAGGCTATGAGAGAACAATCACGTTTTTGGATATATGAAAAAAATGTAGCTGAAATATATGCTCATTACCAAAAGATATTTAAAGAAAAAAATAGTGTACTTGATTTTGATGACCTTATGTTAAAAACCATTATACTATTTAAGAAATTCCCTGAAGTACTAGCTATTTATCAAAATAAATTTGAATATATTCATGTCGATGAGTATCAAGATACTAACGTAATTCAATATAGATTAATTAAAATGTTATCAGAAAGTCCATAAAAAAACGTATGTGTTGTTGGAGATGATGATCAAAGTATCTATAGTTGGCGTGGTGCATGTAGTGATAATATTATTAACTTTGAAAAAAAGATTATAAAGATGTTGAGCTAATTTTCTTAGATCAAAAACTATCGTTCTAATTCAACTATTTTAGATGCAGCGAATGCGGTAATTAAAAATAATACTGATAGAAAAGAAAAGGCTCTATGGTCTGAAAACAAAGGTGGAGGTAAAATATCAGTATACGCTGCTTCAAATGATAAAGATGAAACAGATGATATTGCAAAAAAAATTCTAGAATTGAAAAAAGAAGGAATATCATATAAGGATATTGTTATTTTATATCGTGCAAACTATCTTTCTCGCCAAATGGAGAATTCTTGTTTATCTTTTGGTATACCGTATAAACTTATTGGATCTCTAAAATTCTTACAACGTCAAGAAGTGCGTGATTTACTAGCTTATCTTAATGTTATAGTTAATAGAGATGATGAATTCAGTTTAAGAAGAATTATAAATGTTCCTAAACGTGGTATTGGCGCAAGCTCAATGGAAAAAATTGACAACTATGCAACACAATATGGTATATCGTTATTCGATGCTTTGAAAAATATAGAGGCAGTAGGGGTATCTAAGAAAATTACAACTAATGTCCACTTATTAACAAATCTAATAGAAAAATATTCGGAAACTGATAAATACTCAATTGATGAGTTAATTATTGGTATTTATAAAGATTCTGGATATGAAAATATGCTAAAAGAATCAAATGATGCTTATGCTGAAAGTAGAATAGAGAATATTTCTGAGTTAGTGTCTTCAGCTAAACAATTCTCAAGCATGAATGATAGTCTTATTGACTTTATTTCAGAAATGTCACTTACATCTGACGCTGATGATGAAAATGAGGAAGATTCTGTTGTGTTATCTACTGTTCATGCCGCAAAAGGATTAGAATATAAAGTAGTCTTTATTATGGGACTTGAGGAAAATCTATTCCCTTCAATTCGTGATGCGGAAAGTAGTGCTGATGAGAAGAATAAAATGGAAGAAGAGAGACGTTTAGCATATGTTGCAATTACACGTGCTAAAGAAAAACTATTTATGTCATATGCTAATAGACGTATGCAATTTGGTTCTATTAAGATGAATAAACGTTCTAGATTTTTAGATGAAGTGCCTAATAAACTTATGCACTTTGAATCATCTTTTGGAACTTCATTTGAGTCTACTAGCTCAAATGTTGAAGAAGCAAATAAATTTATTAGTAGACTTAGTCCAAAGATTAAAATTTCAGATAAACCTAAGAATGCTGTAAGTACTAATTATGGAATTGGTGATGCTGTTATTCATAAGAAATTTGGAGAAGGTAAAGTATTAGATATTACAAGCGATAGTGTTAAAGTTGAATTTAGTGAAGTTGGTGTGAAAAACATTACTAATCGAATATGCCAACTTAACTAGAAAGGATTAATTTTTTTTATGAAACAAGTTCAAGAAGAAATTTCGAAATTAGTTTCTTTATTAAATAAATATTCTTATGATTATTATGTTGAAGATAATCCACAAATATCTGATACAGAATATGATACATTATATAAAACAATTAGAAAAAAACTAGAAGAAAAAATCATCCGAGTATATATTAGAGAAACTCACCTACACAACGAGTAGGGTGATAGGGATATTAGATGAATTTGAAAAAATAACACATAAAATTCCAATGTTAAGTTTATCTAATACATTCTCAACTGAAGATTTAAGGGATTTTGATGCAAGAGTTTCAAAACTAGTACCAGGTCACAATGTTGAATATATATGTGAATTAAAAATTGATGGTTTAGCAATTTCAATTAAGTATGAGGATGGAAGATTGGTAAGTGCTGCTACACGCGGAGACGGTAGCGTTGGTGAAGATGTTACTGAAAATATTAAAACCATCTTCTCAATTCCAAAAGTACTAAAAGATAATAAAACATTTGAAGTAAGAGGTGAAGTTTACTTACCAAGAAAATCATTTGAACTATTAAATTCTGAACGTGAGAGTAATAATGAAGTATTATTTGCTAACCCAAGAAATGCAGCGGCGGGTTCATTAAGACAACTCGATTCAAAAATTACTGCGAAAAGAAGATTATCAGCTTTTATTTATTCAATAGTTGGAGATGACAGCATTGTATCACAGGAGAATGCTCTAAATACAGCTAAAGAGTATAATCTGCCAGTTAATCCTAACTTCAAATTATGCAAAAATATCGATGAGGTTATTGATTATATAAATTATTGGACAGAGCACAAGAAAAATCTACCATATGACATTGATGGAATAGTTATAAAAGTCAATTCATACTCAACACAAGAAGAAGTAGGCTACACTCAAAAAAGTCCAAGATGGGCTACCGCATACAAATTCCCTGAAGAGGAATTAGCCACTAAATTGCTTGATGTAGAACTAAGTGTTGGTAGAACCGGTATTATCACTCCAGTTGCTATTCTTGATCCTATAGTAATTTCTGGATCTACAGTGTCTAAAGCTTCTTTACATAATAAAGATATTATTGAGGAACTGGATATTCACATAGGTGATATGGTCGTTGTAAAAAAAGCAGGTGAGATAATTCCAAAAGTAGTACGTGTAATTAGAGAACTAAGAACTGAGGGTTCAACAAAATATACAATGCCTAATACATGTCCATCTTGCGGACAACAAACTTACACAAAAGAAAATAATCCATTTACGAGATGTAAAAATCCAGATTGTCCCGATCAAAATATTAGAAGAATAATACACTTTGCCTCAAGAGATGCTTTAAATATAGAAGGTTTAGGCGATAAAGTTGTTACTACTCTTTATGAGAAAGGTATTATTGCTCATACTATTGATTTATTTTTCTTTAGAAAGAGAAAAAAACTAATATCATTAGATAGAATGGGAGAAAAGTCAGTAGATAATCTTTTAAAGTGCAATTGAAAATTCTAAACAAAACAGTTTAGACAAGGTTATATTTGCACTAGGTATTCTTAATGTAGGAAAAAAAGCTGGGAAAATATTGGCAGAAAAGTATTTAAATCTTACTAATTTAATGAATGCTACACTAGATGAACTTGTAAATCTAGATGATGTTGGTCAAATTACTGCTGAATCTATTTTTAGATTATTTATCTGATGAAAATAACATAAAAATTTATAAATGATTTAATTAAAGTTGGAATGAATCCTCAGTATGAAAGTTCAAGAAGTTAATACTGATAATATTTTTCTCTGGGAAAAACTGTAGTTTTAACTGGTAAATTAGTAGAATTAACTAGAAATGAAGCTAAAGAATATTTAGAAAAAAATATGGAGCAAAAAGTTACAGGAAGTGTCACTTCAAAAACGGATTTAGTAATTGCTGGTGAAAAAGCTGGATCAAAACTAGCTAAAGCTGAGCAATTAGGAATAAGAGTAATAAATGAAGAAGAATTTGCTAATATGGTTAGAGAGGTGAAATAATGGATAATAAGTTACCTTATAAAGTATTTGGGATAGTTATAGCCTTTGTATCAATAATTACTTTTTTTATAATGAATTATAATTCTGTACCTGTATCATTTATCTTCTTTACGGTTAAATTGCCATTAACGATTCTATTCTTCGTGTGCTTTTTTATTGGAATGATAATTGCTAGTTTATATTGGTATCAAAAAAATATAAAACTTTATCAAAAAAATATGAAAGAACAGAAAAAAATTATTATTTACTAAAGAACAATTAGAAGAAGATAAAAAAAGAATAAACAAATAAAAAAGTTAAAGGAAATGAGGTGAAAAAAATGGGAATAAAATATAATTGGATATATCCTACTTATGATGAAAGTTTTATTAAGGAAATAGAATCGTATAATATATCAAAAAATGTTGCAAAAATATTAAATGCTCGTTCCATTACTGATTTAAATACAGTAAAAAAATACTTTTCAGATGAGTACGAAGAAGGTTATGATCCATTTTTAATGTTTGATATGAAAAAAGCTGTTGATAGAATTAATGAAGCTATTGAGAATGAAGAAAAGATATTAGTATATGGAGATTATGATGCTGATGGTATTACATCTACAGTATTATTAGTCGAAACACTGATTTCTTTAGGTGCAAATGTCTCATCATACATACCGAATAGATTTGATGAAGGTTATGGACCTAATAAAGAAGCTTTTACAAAAATTATTGAATCTGGAATTACTTTAATTATTACAGTAGATAATGGTATTGCAGGTGTTGAAGAAGTAAATCTTGCTAATGAATTAGGCTGCGATGTCATTATTACAGATCACCATAAAATTCAAGATACAATTCCAAACGCATATGCTATTATACATCCAGAACATCCAGAAGGAGAATATCCTTTTAAAAAACTAGCAGGAGTTGGTGTTGCATTTAAACTAGCTCACGCTTTACTAGAAATTTTCCCTGATTTTCTTTTAGACTTAGTTGCAATAGGAACTATAGCTGATATGGTTTCAATTACTGACGAAAATAGGATTTTTGTAAAACAGGGATTAGAATTAATTAATGAAGATCCACGAATAGGATTAAAAATGTTACTTGAATTGTCAAATATTGATACTAAAGTAGATGAACAAACTATAGGTTTTTATATTGGACCAAAATTAAATTCTATTGGTAGAATGGATAGTGCTAAATTAGGCCTTTCATTTTCTAATGGCTGAAGATGCAGAAACAGCAAGAGCATTAGCTGAACAAATTGAAAAAAATATAATATTGAACGTAAAAAAGTTACTGAAGATATTGTTAAAGATGTTATTAATCAAATAGAGAATTCTAATAAAAAAAGATAATAATGTTCTTATGATATCTGGAGATTATCATGAAGGTGTTCTAGGAATAGTTGCATCCAATATTGTAGAAAAATATCAAAGACCTGTGTTTATTATGAATAATAAAGATGGAGTTTTAAAAGGATCAGCAAGAAGTATCTTTGATTTTAACATTTACATAGCTATGAATAAAAATATCAGATTTATTTTTTTAGCATTTGGTGGCCACACACTTGCTGCTGGTTTCTCATTTGATGAAAATAATCTAGATCAAATACAAGACTTTCTTAATAGTGAATATGAGGAATATAAGAAGAATAATGAATTAAAATCAACTAAAAAAATCGATATTGTTACCAGTTTAGAAGAAATAAGCTATCAATTCCTTAATTCTTTAGAAGTATTGAAACCTTTTGGTATGGACTTTGAAAAAAACCTACAATATTATTAGAAAATGCGATAGTATTAAACAAATCTTATTTTGGGTCAGATAAACAGTATTTAAGACTGACAATTGCTGATGAAGTTGGAAACTTAGAGTGTATTACTTTTTAAAAGATAGTGCAGCATTTGATAATGTTGAGAAGAATGATATTATAGATTTATTATGTACTATTGATAAAAAAATAATTTTTAACGGTCGTACAAAATTGCAAGCACATATAATAGATATAGATGTTAAAGAATTCTTGTTCGAAGATTTTAGATTTATTAATTACGATATTTCAAAAAAATTGATAACGATGCTATCAAAAATTTCTAAAAAAATTAATGATAGAAATAACAATTTCTATTTATATAAAGATATAGAACAATTAAAAAGAAAAATATTGAAGATATCTATTTATTGGATATACCTACTAGTAAGGAATATATAGATAAAATTAATTAACTTAAATCCTAAGAAAAATATATTTAATTTGTGAAGAAAAAAAGCAAATCTTTATCAGATGTTTATTTAATTGACAAAGATAGATTGATTAAACTTTTTAATATAATTCTATCATCGCCTAATAAACAAATTAATATTACTCAGCAATTAGATAGATTATTATCAGCATTAAAAATCAAATGTAGATAGTTTAAAAAAATTATGATACAAATTTTTTTAGAGAATTAAATCTTATAACATTTGAAAAACAATACATTAAAAATTAAATGAAAACTATACAAAAAGTAGACTTAAAAACAATCAGAAAGTTTTGTAAGAATGGAAAGATATTTTTTTGAAGTTGAAAGAATTCTTCTAAAAAGAAAAATATTACCAATATTAATAAAAATTTTTTTGAAAAAAATAAACTTGTTAAAGGAGAATTAAATGAAAAATATTATATTTTTTTGGGACGCATATTGTGGATGGTGTTATGGTTTTGATAAATTGTTTACTAAATTTTTATGAAAAATCATACGGACATAGAAATTGAAATTATTTCTGGCGGTTTATTTATTGCTCAAAAATAGTAAGAAAAATAGGCGACTACCCTTACTATAGAAGATACGAATAAAGAAATTTCAGAAATGTATAATATAGAATTTGGAGAAGGATATCAAAAAGTTCTTGAAGAAGGTGAAATGGTATTAAACTCTCTTCATCCAGCGATAGCTCTTAATACTGTTAAAGAGTTACTACCAAACTCAAAACTATTATCATATGCGTATGATATGCAATGTAAGTTTTTTTATTGAAGGTAAAAAGTTTAAGTGATATAACTACATATTTAGAGTTATGTGATAAGTATGAACTCGATAGTTCTGAGTTAGCATTAAAACTTACGCTAGCCTTTAAAAACTCAGAGCAACTACATCCTGACTTTTTAAGAACTTTAAGTTTAGGAATTGAATCATATCCTACTGCAGTTCTTGAAAAAGACGGAGAATTTTATGATTTACGAGGTTATGCTACAGAACCAGAAGATATTGAAATTCACTATAATTTAATAACAAGAAGATTTTTAGTTACTAATATTAATTATTTTTTTCATTGTGGCAAAAAAATTTGAACAAATTTTCAAGGGGCAAAAACCTTATAAATTTCAGTAATTTATAAACCGAAATTATAAATTTGCTCCCTATTTTTTTATTTTGATGTTTTTTTACTTGTATCTTTTTTTGCCTGTCGTAGTATAATGTATCTATAATTAATCGATATTGATTATCATTGTTTTTTTATGGAGGAATGTCATGAACAAAAAAATATAATAATAAATTAATAATTGGATTAGCAGTACCTATCTGTTTAAGTATAGGTTCAGTTGATTTTCAATTATTCTAAACTTAATCTTGATTCTAATGTAGTTTATGCACAAGATCAACAAAGCACAGGTTTTAAAAGTCTACGAACCAGAGATTGGAACAAGTGGATCACTAGAGATTACCGTTGAAGGTCAAGATACTTCAGATACTTTATTTAAGAGATACTGGAATAAAAATTGATAAATTATTAATAGATGGAAAAAGACTTCGGATTTAATAGTGAAGCATCTTCTTCAAAAAAACTATTCTTTATTTGATAGTGTTATTTACGTTAATAATAATGAGATTACTAGTCATTATAATAAACAAAATAAACATAAAATTGAATTTATTTTTTTAAAGATGGTTCAAAAAGCTGTGTATGAAGATAAAGGATATGTAGATCCAACAGCAAAAACCAAAAATTAATTAATGAAGGTTTAAAAAAATTTTCAGAACCACAATTAGATAATGATTCATTAATTTTTCTTCTTAGAAGGTTCAGATATTTATAAAAAAATTACTGGACAAAAAGTATCTAAATTAACAATAGATGGAAAAGATTTTGGATTCGATAAACAAAAATACAAATAGTAAATATTATAAACTTTACGATGGTCAAGTTACTGCTGCAGATAAAGCTATTACTGAACATTACAAAAAAACAAGATAAGCACAAAAATTGAGTTTACATTTGAAGATGGTTCTAAAAACAATATATGAGGATACTGGTTATGTAGAACAAAGTAATGAAAGCTTCAACACCTATCAAAAGATAGTTTCTACTAGATTCTAACAAACCTGTTTCAAATGCTAAATATACAATTTCTAAAATTAGATCAAAGGTAAAAAAACTGGAAAGATGAAAAAAACACTTAACATTAGAACTATCTGACACTTCAGTTTATGATAATTTTGTTGATGAAATTGCTAGTGTGACTCTAAATGGTACTACTGTAAATAAAGATGTTTTCAAAGATAAAGTAGAAACTTCAAAATATCTTGGAATTAGAATCTTTAACGAAGACTTAGTTAAGGCTTTAAAAGATTCAGACAATAAACTAGAGGTTAAACTTGTTGATGGAACTATCATTTCTTATCCAGCATCAACTGATAAAAAAGAAGAGGCGAAGCCTACAGAGCTAAAACAAGATACGCCAGCTACTAGCGCATCATATACTCAAAAAGATTTAGTTGTTAAAGTAGAGAAGAATAAATATGCTGATGAATTAAACATTACTTTAGCTGATGGATTTAAAGCAGAAGATATTCTTAAAAATACTAAAGAAGTTATTATCAATGGTAAAACTTTCAACAAATCACTGTTTAGTAAAAAAACTATAATGATCAAATCGTTACGTTCGATGATGGTGGAGAAAGTCTTAAAGCATTTAAAAGCTTGGAACTTTAATGGAGAAAAATACCATCGTATTTAAAGCAAATGACGGTAGCGAAAGTAAAGCTTATACAACTGGAAACAAGGTAGTTGAAGAAAAACCAACACCAGAAAAAACTCCTGAAAAACAAGAAGAAAAAACTTATTCACTTACTGATAAATTAGAAGATGGTGAATATACTTTAGGATTTAACGCTTTATACGCTGATGGAAGACAAGGTACTTCTATGCTAGAAGGATTCTTTGACAAAAATGTAAAATTAGTAGTTAAAGATGGGAAAATGAGTATAACAATGTTAAATACTTTATTTGCTCACGGATTATATGATTTTGCTATTCAAAATAAAGGTAAATGGGAATCAGGTGTAAAAGAAAACTTCGGTGAAAAGAACTCTGCGGGACAATATGACAGAGCATTATTTACATTACCAGTTGAAGATCTTGACCAAGTACACTTAGCAGGAGTAATCGTTTCTTATATGGGATCTCTAGAGAGTGATAAAGGAAACTTTGATAAATATACTACAGTTAAACTTAAATTTAAACCTGAGATCAAAAAAGGATGGAATGGATTTGAGTTAGTAGAAAAAAATAATGAAGAACGTAAAAAAAGTGATGATCTTCTTCAGAAAAAATTAATTGCCAATGGGGTAGATACTAACAAAGATGGTAAAGTAACTGAAGATGAATTGAAAAACTTCACTGGTGATATCAACATTGGATCATTAGAGATTGATGGAAAAGTTGATAAAGGTGCTATTTACAACTTAGATTTACTAAAACACATGGGTCCTGGAGTTAAATCATTCTCTTCTGATAGTAATAACTTCGGTGAATTACCAGAAGACTTATTCAAAAAAATGCAGTTAATATTGAGCGTATTAACTTAGGGAGGAAACGGTGTTACTAAACTTCCTGAAAAATCTATTTGCTAATAACAAAAAAATTAAAAAAACTGTGAACTTGTCTTCTAATAACTTAGGTAATATCCCAGAAAAACTTGTTTGTAAATAACTCAGATTTAGAATCTGTTGAATTCAGTCAATCATGGTTATCAACATTACCAGCGAAATGTTTTTGCTAATAATAAGAAGCTAAAAACTGTAAGTTTATCTAACAATAAAAATAGTTTCACTTCCAAATGATTTATTTAAAAAAACAATACAGGATTAACATTCTTATCTGTAACTGATAATGAACTTACTAAACTTCCAGATAGTATAGCTAATTTATCTTCTTTAACACAGTTATATGCAGCTAACAACAAATTAACATCTCTTCCAGAAAATGGAGTTAATTTAACAAAATTAAATACTCTAGCTTTAAATAATAACCATATCCCTAACTTATCTGATGAATTATGGAAAACACTTGCTAAAAATAAAGCAACTGTAAGACTGGTTAACAACCAAATTAGTAATATACCGTTAGACTTAATTAAAGCAAATGGTAGTCTACACATTCTTGATATTGCTAATAACAATTTACCAGCAACATTACCGTATAATGATTCTGATACAAAACTATTAGGAATTTCTCCTGAAGTTACACAAGGTTATTATCCACAAAAACAAGCTATTGAATTAAATGTTGTAGCAAAAGATAATAAGATTACAATTCAACCTAAAGATGAAAAATTAACAATTCTTAATCTTCTACACTGGTATAGAGGTCGTTCTGAATTTTATGGCGGAGAAGGTATCTTACAAGGTTTAGAAAAAAATATAAAGAATTCCTAAGTAAACAAAACAAAAACCTATGGCAGAACTACTTAAGAGTGATGATTATGGACGTAACTGGTATATTGTTACTAAAGTAGAACGTATCCGCGGTAATGAAGTTAAAGAAATTAGTTCTTCAAGTATTTCTAATGAAGATGATAGAAAATTAGAAATTACTGATAATGATATGAAAGCTAGAGATAAATATAGAATTACTAAAACTTTATTCGAAAAAAATGCTACAAATATCGACGATAAATTAGTTGAACTTGTAACGACAGTTGAGGCTGATGTTAAGAAAGAAGAACCAAAAGTAGAAGATAAAAAAGATGAGAAACCTGCTGAGCAACCTAAGGTTGAAGAAAAACCACAGGTAACACCTGAGCAACCTAAAGCAGAGAAACCTCAAGAGTCTCCTTCTGAACAGCCAAGTACACCTTCAGTAGATGATAAGAAGAATGTAACTGATACACTTGTTGCTAAATTACCTGGAGATGAAGAAGTAACTGTAAAATTCAAGGCTAAAGATGTTACTGGTATTCACTTTGTTGCTCAAAATTCTAATGAACAAAAAGTAAACGAAGTAAAAGAATTAATTAAGAATCTTGATGAGAATTTAAATGTTGTGAAAACTTTAGATTTATTCTTCACAGATGATAATGGTAATGTAATAAATAAAGACGGAGAAACTAGAGCAGTTACAGTAGCTGTTCTTGCTAAAGACAATGAAACATTAGAAGTTTATTATGTAAACGGTGATAAATTAGAAAAAGTCCCAAGTACATATTCAGATGGAAAATTAACATTCTATACAGATCACTTCTCTACATATACTATTGTTTCAAGAACAAATAACAATACTAATGTTGGAAACAATCCAATTTCACAAAGAGTCAATAACATACTACCTAAAAACAGGATTAACTGAAAAATAGTGTTGGAGCATTATTAATAGGTATATTAGGTATTGGATTAGCTGCATTAGGCTTCAGAAGAAAAAAAGATAATTTAAAAAAATTTAATAATAATAATTACATAAGATATAATAAATAACGGATGTACTTAAACTTAACAATCGCCAAGTACATCCGTTATTATTTGTTATTTTAAGATATTACATTAATTATTTCATAAATAATATATCCTGAAAGAAGTATTAAAATGAAATTCATAGACAATCTAAGTTTTTTTCTTTTAGAATTATAGAAATAATATTGATAATTATTACTCCTATGGAAGCTCCTAAAGTATTATCTATCAAGTCTGTTATATCAGGGAACCCAATAGTCAAGATATATTGAGTAGATTCATATATTAAACTTAATATAAACCCTAAAAATTATTGCTCTTAAACCAGATGATTTAGGATATAGCATTTTGATATAAAAAGCTAAAAAGGTATAAAGAAAAATTATATTAAGTAAAAACTTCCACAATGTCAAAATTTCCAAATCTGTATGGTACTAGATTGATTGTTCTCCAAGATACGCCAGGATAAAGTAATACATGAGGATTATGTATCCAAGAAAAATTACTACTGTGCAGTAAGTTCCAATCCATTTTAGCTACTATTACCCAAGTAAGTATAAATAAATATACAAAAAAATAGAAAAAAATTGTTAATTTTCTACTATTTAGAAAAAGATTTCAAAACATTCTCCTTCCTCTAATAACACTTACGATAATATTAGCAAAAGTATATTAAAATTTACTTAAATTTATTTTTTTAATAATTAATTGAACTTGTTCTGTAATAATTCCCGCTTCACTTTTTTTAGATATAAAGTAAAAATTTGTTTCACTATAATCAAATTTATTATCTTTGATTAAACATTACTTCATAATAAGATGGATAATACACAGTACCGATGTTTGTAGAAAGTTCTTTATCATATTTATCCCATTTAATATTCTTGTCCTCTTTAGAAACAATTAAGATTCTATATTTGTCATATACTTGACAGTGACAGCCCATTTACATTATCTGTATAAGGACTGTTACCATCTGAAATAGTCGATAATGATGTTATATGCGCTAGTGTCCTGTACTCTCAAATTTTTTTATAAATATAATTCATAGCTGAATCTGTAAATGTAAATTTTCATATTAAAAATCTCCTTATAAATTATTTATAATATATTTTTAACACATAATGAAAGATACTAATAATAATTGATTTTACTAACCAATACTACTAGAATAACTATAATTACGGGGTTTTTATTAAGGAGCTGGCCAAAAAGTTCTAAAGTTTAACAAACTATATATGAGAACTTATATATGCAGTGCTTTATGTATTTAAATTTGATTTATGAAAGCTATTTAGATAGCTAATAAATTGAGCGAGTGAATCGTTAAAAACAATTTTTTTGAATCACTTCCATTTTTAATATTCTAAGTAGATTCGTTTATAATTAAATTTCTAATGATTTACTATTACTTAGTCTTTAAATAGTGTTTAAAAATTGCTTATTTTAGGATTTTTATAGTATAATAATTGAGTTAAGAAAAACATTTAGGAGAAAAATAAATATAAATGAATTTAGAAAAAAATACATTTCAATCGTAGAAAATTGGCCAAAAGAAGGAATTAGCTTTAAAGATATTACTACTTTAATGGCAGATGGAGAAGCGTATAAGTACGCTACAGATCAAATTGTAAACTATGCAAAAGAAAAAAAAGTTGATGTAGTAGTAGGACCAGAAGCTCGTGGTTTTCATTATTGGATGTCCTGTATCTTACTCACTAGGTATAGGGTTCGTTCCTGTAAGAAAACCTAATAAATTACCACGTGAAGTTATTTCATATCAATACGACTTAGAATACGGAAGTAATACTTTAACAATGCACAAAGATGCAATTAAACCAGGTCAACGTGTTCTAATCACTGATGATTTATTAGCTACAGGTGGAACAATTGAAGCAACTATTAAATTAGTAGAAGAATTAGGAGGAATAGTAGTAGGTATTGCGTTCTTAATCGAATTAGATGGTCTAAACGGTATGGACAAACTACAAGGTTATGACGTTCTTACATTACTAAAAAAATGTAATCTACTATAATAATTAAATAATATGACATTTGAACTTATAGAAAAGAAATATCTAAAAAAATATAAATACTAATGCTTATCTTTATGAGCATACAAAAAAACTCGTGCTAGATTAGTTTTCTTTGAAAATGATGATATAAATAAAAAGTTTTAGCATTAGTTTTAAAACTATCCCTTTATAATGATAATGGTATTTTTTTCATATTTTAGAGCATTCTGTTTTATGTGGTTCAGCGAAATATCCAGTAAAAAGAACCTTTTTGTAGAACTACTTAAAGGTTCTTTTAATACATTTTTAAATGCAATGACATTTCCTGATAAAACTATGTATCCAGTATCGTCTAAAAAAATGAAAAAGACTTAGAAATATTGATGGATATATACTTAGATGCAGTATTTAATCCAAACTTAAAAAATAATCCAAATATACTTGCCCAAGAAGGATGGCACTATCATCTTGAAGATAAAGAAGATGAACTAATATATAAAGGTGTAGTTTACAATGAAATGAAAGGTGCATATTCGTCAGTAGATGAAGTACTAGATCAATATGTTACGGAGCACTTATTTAGTGATACTTCTTATAAATATTCTTCTGGAGGAAAGCCAGAAGCTATTCCTTCGATTACACAAGAAGAATTTTTAGAAACTTATATTTATAACTATCACCCAAGTAACAGCTATATCTTTTTATATGGTGATTTAAATGTTGAACAGTATCTAAATCATATTGACAGTTATTTAAATAATTACGAGTACAAAGACTATAGCGATTATAACTTATTACGTCAAGAAAACTTTACTACGGATATTGTTAAGCGTACATACTTTTAATGAAGATGTAAAAAGATAAAAGCTTATATAGCTTATAACTATATTCTTGGTGATAGTAATGAGTTTAGTAAAAATCGAGAGTATCGATATAATTGATGATATTCTTCTTGGAAGTAGTAATACAGAATTTAGAAAAATATTTCATTGATAATAATATTTGTGAAGATGTATATAGTTACGTTCAAAAAGATCGTAAAAGAAACTGTATACTCAATTATCTTTAAATACGTAAGTGATGATAAATTAGAAAGTCTTGATGCAGAATATAAATCTTTATTAAAAAGGTATTATTGATAAAGGCTTTTGATTATGAGCAAGTTCAAGCTTCAATTAACAAAAAGAACTTTTCTATCAAGGAAGAGATTAATAAAACTTCATCACCTAAGGGTGTATCTTATGCTATTAGATTATTAAGAACATGGTTATATAGCGAAGATAATATATTAGATGCATTTGATTTAGGCAACGTAATTACTCATCTACAAGAAAATTGCGTTAATAAACAATACGAAACTCTTGCTAAACAGTTTCTAATTGAAAATGATAAACAAGCTATATTACACTTAATTCCGATATTAGAAAAAAAGAAAAATAAGGAAAAAAAGATCTAGTTGAATATAAAGCTACTTTATCAGAAACTGAATTAGAAAGCATTGTTAAAAAAACACTAAGTCTCTACAAGAATGGCAAAAATAGTACAGATAAAAAAGAAGATTTAGAAAAAAATTAAAAAGTGTTGATGCTAAAGAAGTAGAGCTAAAAAAATCCATTTGAAGAAACATTCTTTGAAGAATACAAAGGTATAAATTTTTTTCACACTATGATACTGTGACTAATGGTATTTCGTATTCTAAAATTACTATTTTGACATAAGTGATTTTGAAAGTTGAACAGTTACAATATGCATCAGTATTTATCATATTTATTATTTAACTTTAATACAAAAAAATAAAAACTGAAGCTGAGGTTATAAAAAGAAATAGGTGCAAATCTTGGTGGTATTAGTTCTTATGTAGATGTTTTTAGAAAACATAAGAGTGAAGAATGTGAAGTGAAATTCATAATCAGTGCTAAGAATTTAGTAGAAAAAAAGCTGGAGAACTAGCTAAGATTTTAGATGAAACTACACTTTATGCAGATTTTGAAGATAAAGAAGCACTATACAATGTTCTCTTAGAAATTAAAGTTAATGCTAGAAAGTAGATTTAAAAAAATTCTGGACATGCTTTTTGTAGCACGTCGTATTAGTGGTTTTCTATAATCCTCAAAAGTAAACTTGCTTCATATCATGGAGAATATGATTTCTACTTGTTTATAAGTGAATTAGTAAATAACTATGAGCAAAAATAGTGATAAAAATTAAAGAACAGTTATACACTGTTACAAGTCTAATTTTTAATCAAGCTAGATTATTAGTTAACTTTTGTCGGTAATAAAGAAGAATATACTAACTTCAAAGAAACTATATCTTCATATTTAGCTAAATACCCTAGTGAATTAGATAAACAAAATGGTCTTGAAATTAAATTAGAAGAACAAGGTTATTCTGAAGGTTTTTACTTTGATTCACTAGTTCAATACGTTGGTGCGGGTTATAATATAAATGATTACACTGGTACACACTTAGTACTAAGACATATATTAAGCTTTAGATTATTTATGGAATAATGTCCGTGTGAAAAAAATGGAGCCTATGGTTCTGGAGTGATATTTAATGCTTTTGGTGATTTTAATTTATGGTCATATCGTGATCCAAACTTTAACGGAAACTCTAGAGATATATTATAATATTAACAACTACGTAGCTAATATTGATGCTGATGAAAAAGATCTTAATAAATATATTATAGGTACACTAAATTCATTGGATGTTCTAATGTCCCCAAGTGCTCAAGCTGCATATTCATTAAACAAGTACATCACAAATTCTCCATTTGAAGTTTATGATAAACTTGTAAATGAAATAAAAGAATACAACAGTAGAAAATTTAAGAAAAATTAGCAACAGAATTTGAAAAATATCAAATCTAAAGCATATACTTGTGTACTAGGTTCAAAAGAAAAGGTATTAGAAAACAAACAATTATTTAATAAAACAATAGAATTAAAATAGAAAGGTGCATGAATGAGAGTTCGAAATAGAGCAGATGCTAGAGAGCGTCTAGAGAATAGTCCAGTTGTATTTTTACAACCTAAGGATAATAAGGGGAAATGGAAAGAAATTTTTGGAAATGATAATCCAATACACTTAGAAATAGGAAGTGGAAAAGGTAAGTTTATTCATACACTTGCTGAAAAACACCCAAAAATTAACTTTATAGCTATGGAGGCACAGCCAACTGTCTTAACATTTCTATTAGATAAAGTTGAAGAAACTCATAGAGAAAACTTAAAGCTTATTTCAGGAAATGCTGAAGATCTACTAGAGTATTTTGCTGAAGGTGAAGTTGATCAATTATATCTAAACTTCTCTGATCCATGGCCTAAAACAAGACATGAGAAAAGACGTTTATCATTCCATACGTTTTTAGCACGTTACGAAACTATCTTAAATGGTAATAAAACAATAGTTCAAAAAACTGATAACCAAGGTTTATTCGAATACAGTTTAATGAGTTATGCTAAATACGGATTTACTTTTAATAGACTTTCTTTAGATTTAACTAATAGTGTCTATGAAGAAGAGAAATGTTCATACTGAGTATGAAGATAAGTTTATTAAAAAAAGGTAATAGAATCTACATGGTAGAAGCTGTAAAAAGTAAAATAACAACATTTAGTTTACATAAATTTAATTATGTAAACTAAATTTACTGGATATAGATTTTTAATAGCATTTTACTTTAAAAATTAATCGTTTTTTTACCTTGATTTTTAAAAAAATTTTTTTATTTATAATAATATTAATACAAATTAAAGGAGAAATACAATAATGATATCAGTTAATGATTTTAAAAACTGGAGTTACTATCGAAGTTGATGGAAACATTTGGAAAGTAATGGAATTCCAACACGTTAAACCTGGTAAAGGAGCTGCTTTCGTACGTTCTAAATTAAGAAACATGCGTACAGGTGCAGTTAATGATAAAACATTCAGAGCTGGTGAGAAAGTAGCAAAAGCTCAAATCAATAACCAAAAAATGTCATACCTTTACTCAACAGGTGAAGCTTATGTATTTATGGATAACGCTACTTACGAGCAAATCGAAGTACCAGAAGCACAATTAGAATACGAATTAAACTTCTTAAAAGAAAATATGGAAGTTTCAATTTTAATGTTTGGCGACGAAATCTTAGGTATTGACTTACCAACAACAGTAGAACTTACTGTAACTGAAACTGAACCTGGTGTTAAAGGTGATACTGCACAAGGAGCTACTAAAGCTGCTACAGTAGAAACTGGATATACATTACAAGTACCTCTATTCGTTAAAGAAGGAGATGTATTAGTAATCAATACAGCAGAAGGTTCTTACGTATCAAGAGCATAATTTAAGTATATAATAATTATGAAACTCTCTATTATTTCGATAATAGAGAGCTTTTTTATAAAAGGAGAAAATAATGAAATACGTACTTTTACTTCGTGGAATCAATGTTGGTGGTAGAAATAAGGTTTCTATGGCTGATTTGAAAGATGCGATTACTGGTTTAGGATATGAAAATGTTATTACTTATATAAACAGTGGCAATATAATATTTAATTCCACTGAAAAATATAGATGTTGTTAAATGATAAAAGATATCACAGATATTGAAATTCATTATCCTTTCAAAAATTAATAAAAGTAATACTGACAAAACAAGAATACATAGAAGAACTTAAAAAAATTTGCCTAGTTGGTGGAATAATGATTTTTTTATAGAAAAGATGTACTATTTTATAGTGAGGATATAGATTTCTCTAGTATAAAAAGAAACGAATAAATAATATGCCTTTAAACGAAGAAAAATGTTTACTTTGGTAAAAAGAGCTATTTTTTTGGGGGAAAATTTAATGAAAAGAACTATTTAAAAAAACGGCATATCATAAATATTTAATTAAAGAATCTTTCTATAAAGCTGTTACTATTAGAAACGGAAGAACTTTTTATGAAAAATTGCTGAGTTACTAGATAAAGAACACTAATTCTATAGTAAGCGTATATCTTTACTTGATATAGCTAATAATGATATAATTACCTAATGAAAAAAATTAAGGAGAATATAATGAAATTAGATAAAATATTAATCGGCTTAGGATTTAATTATATATTCAATCCTAGTTTACTTTTTTTAGGAATTCATTCTTATAAATTGTTATTAGTTTTCTTAGGGATTAGCGTACTAATATTTTTAATAACAAAATTACATTTCGAACCCTTTTTTTATCAATACTTATAGTAGCAATTATTCTAGGTTTATTTTTAGGTTTATCCCCTAGTTCAATAATTGATTCAGTAGAGAAGGGGACAGGATCTCTTCTAGGACATTTATCTTTAATCTTAGGATTAGGAGCTATGTTTGGAAGAATATTAGAAGAATTAGGAGCAGTAGAAATTACTGCAAAAAAAATGATCAGTTTATTTGGAATTAAGAGGATTCAATTAGGTCTTCTTATTGCTGGAATGTGTATAAGTTTTTCTTTATTCTTTGATGTAGCTTTTATTTTAGTAATACCAATTATATTGGCAGTAGCAAAAGAACTAAAATTAGATAAAATTTACCTAGCTTTACCAGCGAGTATAGGAGTACTAACCATCCATGCACTATTTCCTCCACACCCTAGTCCAAGTATTATTACTAAGACTTTTCATCTTAATATGGCGGAAGTATTCTTCTATGGTTTAATAGTAGCAATACCAACAGCAATAATAGGTGGTTTATTATTAACCAATTCAAAGATGGTACAAACTAAACCTATCGTACAAACAGAACAAAAATAATATTAGTGTTTTAAAAATAGAAAAACAGTTGATGAGTTCTAGTTTTGCTATTATATTAATGTTATTACCTGTAATTTTAATTACAATTCCTACTATAGTATTAGGCATAAAAAATTTACCATCTAGTTTAAAAAGATATATTAACAATTATAAGTAATCCAGTTACAGCATTAATTATAAGCTTATTAATAGCCATCTGGAAATTAATGACTGTAAAACATTTACGAATTAGTAGTATTGCACCAATATTAAGTCAATCTATTAAAACAATAGCAGTCGTATTACTTATTAATGGTGCTGCTGGAGGTCTGAAACAAGTATTGGTAGATTCAAAGGTGACAGATGAGATAGTTCAAATAACTAGTGGTATGAACATATCACCAATACTTATTAGTTTCTTTGTTGCTGCTATCCTAAGAATATCATTAGGTAGTGCAACTATTGCAGCAATTACTACATTGGCAATAGTTGAACCATTAGTCCCAACTATTAGTTATTCACCGGTATTTATAATGTTAAGTATTACAGCTGGTAGTATGTTTTGTTCACATGTAAATGATCCAGGTTTCTGGTTATTTAAGCAGTATCTAAACTTAGATTTTAAAACTACATTTAAAACATGGACATTAGGAACAACAGTGGCTTCTATCGTAGCATTTTTCATAATATTAATTATGACTTCGATTACATAAATTTTTTTAAAATTATATTAGTTTTTTGCTTGATATTTATGTTAATGTATGTTATATTAATACTTTGTGTATGTAGTAAATGTTATGAATAAACTATTTCCAAAAAGGAGGATAAATTCATGGCAAAAGTTTGTTACGTTACTGGACGTAAAAGCACGTTCAGGAAATACTCGTTCACACGCAATGAACGCAAATAAAAGAAAATTCAAAGCTAATCTACAAAAAAAGTAACAATTTTAGTAGACGGACAACCTAAAAAAAGTTTGGGTTTCTGCTAGAGCTTTAAAAATCTGGAAAAAGTTGAGCGTGTATAATCAAGCGATAAACTTTAAGCTATCTAAGGAAACTTAGATAGCTTTTTACATTATATTAACGAAAAAAATGTATAGAAATCAGATAAAAATATAAGCTAAATCATGTCAAAAATGATAAATTAGGCATTTTAAATCAATTTCTAAGAGGTTTTTAATCGTTTTTGGAGTAAAATTGTATTAAAAAAATTTTTTTACGAACGCTTTATATGGCGTTTAAATAGGTCATTTTTTTCTAAGATTTTTAAAATATAGGTTGGATCAATTATTCTTTATAATATTTATTAGAAATAATATATAATGAAGAAAAAGTATATTATTGATAAACCTCGAAATTCAATTTTAAATATATATTTGAAAAATAAGGGGATTGAAGTATATTGAATGAAACTAATAAATATGATATAATATATTTGTTCGCATAATACATATTATATGTATAATTAATAAACTTTAGGAGAATGTAGTAATACCAATGAATCAACGTGATTATTATAAACAAAAAAATAAATAAAAATACTTCCTGAATTTCCAGATTATATAGAAGACTTCATCGACACGTATTATGATAATTTATCACCACTTACATTACATAGATACTTAGAAACGTATAAGAATTTTTCTAAACTGGACTATAAGAGAAACAATTTCAGATGCTGAAACTATAAAAAGATGTTCATCTTTCTACTTTAGAAAAATATATCAAAAAAAGAAATGGAAAGTTATTTTAAATCTCTTTCTCGTGAACAAGTTAATGGAAAAATATCGAAGTCAAACGACTGTTAACAATTATAAAGGCTGCTATGAGGTCATTATATAAATTCCTTACCGTTACAAGTGAAAATGAACAAGGACGAGCTTATTTTTGAGCGTAATGTAATGCTTAAGATACCTATTAATCGTGTAAAAGAAACTTTATCATCTAGATCAAAGAAAAATATCGGAAAAGATATTTTTTTAGACTCTCAAGACGAAGAATTCTTACAATATGTTGAATTTGAGTATGAGAAAAACTCTATCAAAACATGGAAAAAAACTTTCTTTTTACGTGATAAAGCACGTGATCTTTGCGATACTAACACTATTTTTTTAAAAAAGTGGTATTCGAGTTAATGAACTTGCTAATTTAAAGGTTAAAGATATAGATTTTTCTAAATAGTGAGATAAACGTCATTAGAAAAAGGTAATAAAGTAGACACAGTTATAATTACTAAATCAGCATTAGATAGACTTAATGAGTACATAACGTCCCTACCTTTTTAAACTCAATAGAGAAGACTATGTCTTCATTAGTAAAAAAACAAAACTGGCTTATCAATAAGAGCCATTCAAAAAAACTGGTTATGAAATACACCGACGCATTTAACGTTCCTATGTCACCACATAAACTAAGACATAGTTATGGGACTAAATTAGCATTAAAAAACGAACGGTAATATTCCAATCATTATGACACAAATGGGACACTCTAATAGTGACACATCAATGCTATATATTAACGAATCTAAAAAAATTATTAAGAAATCAATCGAAAAAAATTAGATGATTAATATTGCAATATATCTCCTATTAAGGTAAAAATATAAAAGTTATTAAAAAAATTATGGAGGTAAAAAAATGGGGATTATTGTTCAAGTATTAGGATCACTATTAATTCTTATTGGATTTGTATTTAGCCAATTAGGAAAAACTTAAAAACTACTTCACTTAACTATTTGTTATTAAACGCCATCGGTGCTTTAATTCTTGGAATAGATGCATTCATTGGTAAGCAATGGGGATTTGTTTTTACTAGAAGGTGTTTGGTCAATAGTTGCAATTCAAGGTTTATTTAAATACTTCAATAAAAAAAGTAAAATAAAGAATATAGTTTACATAATTTTATTTATGTAAACTATATTCTTTTATAATGTCTTTTATAAATTTTTGTTTTTACCAGCAGTATATCCTTCTCTATCGTACTTATATGTTAGTTCTAAATCTAATTTTAATTTTTTTCATATTGTTTTTGCTATTTTTTTCGATTTTCTATTAAAAATATCTCTAAACTTAACTTCTTCAATATCGTCTTTTTTTCTTACATGAAGATGGTAGACTTTATCTTGAAAACCATTATCACCATAACCTTTAACTAGAAAGGCTTTTATTATCTTCTTTCCAACGTAGTTCCCATTCTACATTCAGAATATCAATTATACTATCAAAAATCATCACTTTTATAGATTTCTAAAAATTATATCTATTATATCCTTTGAATATATATTTGATATTGCTGTACTTCCTATATGATATAAACTTACTTTATATTGTTCAAGTTTAGCTAGTAAATTTGTTTTTTTCGTCTTCATACCAAGTTACCCATTCCTTGTTATGTTTAACAAGTTTTATAGGGAATTTTCTTTTAAAAATCCTCATCTTTTTAATATATTATTCATTTATAACCTCTCAAAAAAATAATAATGTTAGGATAGGTAAATCCTATCACTAACATTATTGGCTCATCAAAAAAATCGGACTGATGGAAAAAAATCAGTCCGATTAAATTATATACAAAAGTGTAAAAAAACATAGAAAAAACACAAATATCCATTATAATTTAATCGACCAAAAACTAAAGAAAGGAATATTTGTGTCATGAATAATTATAGTATAGATATAAAAATTACTAGGGGTAATCGATAATAATGTTAAAAATTAATGGAGTTGAAGAGGTGATTTGTTCAAAAACATGAAGATAGTCCTCTTCCTCCTAAAGTATTATTTAAAAATCGTTTATGCCAAACTTGAATACAAACATCATATGTGTGAAAAAGTGTGGTACTAAATGCAATTCTAAAGTTATTAAAAATGGATGTAAAAACTAGCCACATTAAACTACAAAAAATGTGGAGGTTCGAATACATATCTTCACTTAGATAAACAACGTTATTACTGTAGAAATTGTAATCAATACTCTACAGCTGAAACATCTATAACTAAAGGAAAAATCTACTATCTCACTTGAATTAAAAACGAGAAGTTATATACCGATTAACACTAGAATCATCTAGAAAAATCTATCGCTAGAGAATGTAATATAAGCGATATGACTGTTTATAATATTCAAAAAGAATTGTTTAAATCAGTAACTAAGAGACCGTCTTCTAAATTACCCGAATACTTATGTCTTGATGAATTTAGGTCAACTAATGATGTTGAAGGTCATTTAAGTTTTATTTATTGTGACGCTTTAACTCATAAAAGTAATTGATATACTTACAAATCACAGAAAAGCCACTATAGTAAATCATTTTAAATCTAGGTATCCACTAAAAAGAACGTTTAAAAAGTAAAAAAATGGTCTGCACAGATATGAATGCAGGATATATGGCTATGATTAAAGAGATTTTCCCTAATGCCTCTGTCATTATTGATAGATTCCATATAATACAAGCTTTTAAATAATTCACTAAACAATCTTAGAATACGTGTTATGAAAAGATTTAATATTATTTTAAAAGATGATACTAAAGATAAAAATTAAAGAAAAAGAACAAATTTATAAACAATTCAAAAGCATATTGGAAATTACTATTAAAGCGTGAAGATGAGGTATCTATTGATGATTACGGAAAAAAAGATCATTTTAAACAATGGATTACAAGTAGAGAAATAGTAAAAACATCTTATTAACCAAGATGAAGTATTAAAGGATGCATATTATACGACTCAAATGCTTTTATGATGCATTTGATGCACGTAATTATAAAGGGTTCTTTGATATTATAAACTCAAATATAAATACTATCGCTGAAGAATTCTCAGCTACATTTAAAACATTTATTAATAATAAATCATATATTGAAAAACTCATTGAGATATAATCTATCTAATGGACCAATAGAGGGTATCATTAATAAAGTTAAAAAAATATAAAACGTACAGGTTATGGTTATAGAAATTTCTTCAGTCTTAAAAGCTAGGGTTTTTAATCGTATTTAACCTAGGATATTCTAATACTGATAGAAATGTTAAAAGAATTAATTAATTATGATAATTTAGCTGCTTAAAACTAAATTATATGATTCTCATAACTAAATCTATCGTTTCTAATATACAAATTCTTGACAAGATAAGATTCAAGAACTAAAATTTAATTTACGATGGTTAACTATTAAATTTCAATCAAAAAAATTATCTTTTTAATATCTATTTAAAAAGGAATCATGAGCTTAAAGCTCATGACCCCTCTCATCAGTCCTAAATTTTGGAGACCCACATTATTTAAATACATGTAATGAATTCTTAAAGTACTCTAATCCTGATAAAAATAGTCAATATTACAGAAATCCATAGTAGAATATAGTCTAAATTAAAAACCAAGTGTATTAAATATAGGATTTCCCTAATAAAATTAGGATTATAGCAATTAACTGACTAATTGTTTTTTTAATTTACCAAGTATCCCTGCAGGAATTACTTCACCTTTTTTTCTACAGCCAAAAGTCTAAGTCCTGTAACTGCAAATTCTCTTGCTATTACAACTACTACCATCCAACTGTGCATTAATCCTAGTTCAACCATTACAATAAAGGCACTTCCAACTAGTAACTTATCTGCTAATGGATCTAAGAATTTCCCCATATTAGTTACTAGATTATACTTTCTAGCTAAATATCCATCTATAAAAATCTGTGAATGATGCAAACATAAAAAAATTAATGCTGCTATAAAAAAATATTAAGGGTTATATTTCGACCACCTAGAATAGAGATACTTCCTCCCATATTTATTAATAAAAAAATACTATAAATATAGGTATTAATATTGTTCTAAATAATGTTATTTTATTTGGTAGATTCATTATTTTTACTTACCCTTCTTGCATAAATTTAAATTCATTATAATTATACCATATTCTGTAATATGCTACAATAATAAAAACAGGATAATGTTGTTTATTATCCTGTTTTTTTAAAAAAATTTATTCACTTGTTCCTGTTGTTTCAGAAGTACTTGGTTCTGATGGTGATAAAAGCAGTTGACGTCTCAGTATTATTTGGAGCTACTTGCGGACTAGCATTAGTCGTTGGATTATTCTGCACTCTAGGAGGAGTATAAGTACTAGTTCCTCTTGAACTTTGACTTGAACTTTGAGTAGCTGGCACTTCAACAACTTCGTTATGTTGAACCTGTTCGTTCGTATTATTAGCAGGTGTAGAAGTTTGTATTACTTCAGTAGTAGAAAGATTTGATTTGATTAAATTTAAAAATTTCATCAAATTCTTCATTTTTTTCAAAAAAACAGTTTCTTTTTTTCTTTTTTTCTACTAGAGCTTGTAATTCAGTAAGTTCTTTTTTTACGCTAGCAATTTTTTTCTGTATTATTTTTTTATCATCATTAGTTATTATTAATGAACCTATTTTTATCTTTTTAAATTACTTTTGAATTTTATCTCTCATTTCTCTAACTAAATTATTATAATCACTAGTTAATTTATCTTTATTTTTCTTTTTGAAATATTTTTCTTTCTGACTTAAAAAGTGATTTTAAGATTTTCGATTTTTTTATTTAAATCATTTTCTTTTTAAAAATTACTAGAAGATTCTTTAATAATTTTTTTCAAATTTAGATTCATCTTTCTTAGTTTCTATAACTTTTTGGTTTAACATTATTTAATGCCTTTTTGTTTTTTTGGTACGCATAAGCTGATAGTCCAATAACAGTTAATAGTACAACTATTAGTAAAACCAAGTAATACCTTATTGTTTTTTTCTCAATTTATTATACCTCACTTAAAATATTTTGTTAGTTTACATAATATTCTTTATGTAAACTATATTATTCATAATCTTCTGCGTATTCCTTTTCTAGAAATACTTTTTCTAGGTTTACTTCCATCTACAGGGTCCAATATATCCATCTTCCTCAAGCATATCAATTATCCTAGCAGCTCTATTATAGCCAATTTTAAATCTTCTTTGTAACAATGAAGCTGAAGCTTTTTGAGTTTTGGCAATAAATAATAATACTTCTTTGTATAACGGATCAACATCATCACCTGAAGAGCCTCCACCTTGCGAATTTACTTCACTTGGTGTCATATTGGGATCATATTGAGCCTCAGATTGGCTTTTAACATAATCAACCACTTTTTCTACTTCCTCATCTGAAAGGAAGGCTCCTTGAATACGTACGGGTTTACTTGAATCAGCAGATAAATAAAGCATATCCCCTTTTCCAAGTAATGTTTCAGCACCAGACTTATCTAATATCGTTCTTGAGTCAATACTTGAACTTACTGCAAATGCAATCCTTGATGGGATATTAGTTTTTATAACTCCTGTTATAACATCAACAGATGGTCTTTGTGTAGCTATTATCATGTGTATTCCAGCAGCACGAGCTTTTTGAGCTATACGAGCTATTGATTCCTCTACTTCTTTAGATGATACCATCATTAAGTCTGCTAACTCATCAATAATTACTACTATATACGGCAATTCTTTATAATCTGGATCTTTTGCAGCTATCTTATTATAACCTTCCATATTTCTAACACGAGCACGTGCAAACTCTCTATATCTGTTTTCCATTTCTAAAACTACTTTATGTAATACATCTGCAGCTTTTTATTGGATCTGTTACAACAGACGTTAGTAAATGTGGAATTCCATCATAAATTGATAATTCTACCATTTTTAGGGTCTATCATTATTAGTTTTTACTTTATCAGGTTTATTCTTTAATAATATACTTGTTATAATTGTATTTACACAAACAGACTTACCACTACCTGTAGACCCTGCTATTAGTAAGTGTGGTGTTTTATCAATTCTTGTAAAAATTGACTCACCTGATACATCTTTCCCTAAAGCAACTGATAAAGGTGAATTATCTTCATCATTTACAAATACTTCCTTCATCGTCACTAATTCATTTACAGTATTTGGGATTTCAATACCAATTAATGATTTACCAGGAATAGGAGCTTCTATACGAACATCTTTAGCTGCAAGATTTAGTGCTATATCATTACTTAAATTAACAATTTTGCTTACTTTTGTACCCGGTGTTGGTAATATTTGAAATTGCGTGATAGAAGGACCTACTATTGCTTTAACAATTTTTCACTTCAATTCCAAAATTATTAAAAAGTACTTTTGTAAGATTTTTTTGATTTCTCCACAACATCACTTTTTTTGTAATAGTTTGTTTCTTAACTGGGCTATTAAGTAAAGTGATTGGAGGAAGCTGATAATTATCATATGATTCCTCTAATAGTTCTTCGCTTAGTGACTCTTCTTTATCTTCAAATGTAGTTGTATCTTGAATCTTACGTTGTTTTCTTGTTACTCGATGAACTATCTCTTCTTCTGGTACTATTTCTTCTTTGAATTCTCTGATATCAACTACTAAGTCTTTATCTTTAATATTATTATATCTTTGTTCATTTTGAATTTTTCTTTATTATCAATTGCATAATCGTAATTATCAAGTATTTCGTCATCTAGTTCATCATAATGGTCTTCAACATATTCATTCTTATCAAATGCATTACTTATGTGATGTTTTAATTTTAAAAACCATTGTTCTATGATTTATATTAAAATATAGAAATACAAATGTTATAATTGCTGATATTATTACAAGTAAAGAACCGTAATATGATAATAAATAAATTAAAAAAATTTAACAGGAAAGTAAGATATTATCCCACCACCATATGTTGAAACTTTATTATTATATATATCTATAAAAATTAATATATGTAACTTCAGTATTACCTACTAATATAAGTTGAAATAAGAAATCAATTAATACTAAAAATAGTCACTACAATAACTGGTGTCTTGATTTTTTTTATTCATAATATAATAAATTGGTGTAGCCACTATAATAATATAAAGTATATAGCTGAAACTACCAAACATATATTTAAAGAGAGAATCAAAAAAATCTTCCTATAAAGCCCATCTGCAAGACAGACAAAAATTACAATAAGAACAGAAACAACAAAAATATAATCCTCTATAAGTCTCTTTTAGTTAACACCGGAATAATACTTTTCGGAGGATTTTTTTCTTTTTCGTAGCTTTATTACTAGATTTAGATGTTGTTTTTTTACTTTTACTATTTTTTTTAGTTGTTTTCGTTTTTTTTGTACTCAATCTTCTCTCCTTTCTAGTCTTCCTCCACATAAACTGCCTCAGTCGGGCAATTATCTTTTGCTTCAAGAACCAAACTTCTATATTTTTTTCTGGGAACTTCTTCTACCATTGTATTATCATCGATTACACAATATGCAATTCCATCTTCATCATAATCATATATATCGGGACAGATAGCATTGCAATTTCCACACGCAATGCAATCTTCACGGATTATTCTAGTTTTCATTATTTTCTTCTTTCAAAAAAATTGAGAAAAATTTTTTTCTAATGATTGTTTTCTGTGACTGATACTATTTTTTTTGTTCAGGAGTTAACTCTGCAAATGTCTTATTTAATGTTGGAACATAAAAAATATAGGATCGTATCCAAAAACCGTTATTACCACGCTTTTTCAAAAAAATAATTTCTCCATGACACTCTCCTCTAAAAAGTATGCTCTGTTCCATCAGGGGTTTAACAAGTGCAATAACAGATACAAATTTTTGCTTTTTGATTTTTTTACCATTTAGTTCCATAAGTACTTTTTCAATGTTCTTTTTCATCTGTTTGTTCTTTTAGAGTATCTGGCTGAATAAACACCTGGTCTATCATCCAAAAAGCTCTACACTTAGTCCACTATCATCTGCAATAGCTGTTTTTCCAGAAAAATTGACTAATTGTACGTGCTTTTAATTAATGCATTTCTCCTCAAATGTTGATCCATCTTCTATAATTTCCTGATTAAAAATTAATATCTTTTAGAGTTAAAATTGTATAATCATCTAATATACTTTTTTTATTTCTTCAACTTTATGTGCATTGTTAGATGCTAATATTAGTTTTTTTCATTATATTTCTCCTATATTTTAACGACTTCTGCAGTAATTTCTTTGTTAAGCCATTTAGAAGCTATATTATTAAAGTTTTCGCTAGCTTCAGAGATATAAAAATTTATGTTCTTTTCTTATTCAATCTTTTTCTGATGTAACTTTAGCGTAACCTAAAAACAGTACTAACCTCACGGGCTGCTTCTCTTCCTGAAGAAATCACCTTAATAGTATTACCATAGTATTCTTCTATATCTTTTTTTAATATTGGATAATGAGTACAACCCAAAACTACAGTATCAATACCAAGATTACTCGTATTACTTAATGTATCTTTTTAGTATATTTTTTTGTAGCTTCTTTATTTAAATTGCCTTCTGATTCTATAAAAAGGTACAAAAAGCAGGACAAGCTTTTATCAAATACTAAAAATATCAGAGTTTATATTTTTCAATTTCAATATCATATACTTTAGAATTAGCTGTAAATTTTTGTTCCTAAAACTAGTACTTTATTATTTTCAGTAGCTTGAATTGCTCTTCTTGCTCCTGGTTGTACTACACCAATTATTGGAATATTGTATTTATCTTGAAGATAATCAAGAGCTGCAGCAGTTGCTGTATTACAAGCTAAAACTATCATTTTAACACCTTTATCAATTAAAAAAACTTCACAGCTCTATCCGTATATCTAATTATCTCTTCTTTAGTTTTATCACCATATGGGCAGTTTTTTTACATCACCGAAATAATAAATAGTTTCATTAGGTAACTGTCTCATTATCTCTCTAGCAACAGTTAATCCCCCTACTCCACTATCAAATACGCCTATTGCGTTATTCATCTATAGCCTCTTTCTACTTGGAACCTAGTATTTCCTCAAGTTCTAGTATTTTTTTTAAATGATTTCGTTTCAACTCCAATAAATTCTTTAAATAACACATTAAAAAAATGAAAAGAGTCTTATTAAATCTTTACTTTCTATATCTAAAGTTTCCAAAAAAATCAATATTTTTTTAACTGATAAATAGTATATAAGTTTTACAAGTCTATCAGTTTAATCCGTAAATACTGTAATCTGTATTAAATTTATCAACAAAAACTGTTTTTTTGGAAAACTATACCCTACATACTCATAATCGGTTTTTTTGATATTTAAACATAAAACCTTGTTCTTTTAAAAATTTTTTTGTTAAAAAAGTAGATTTGCAACCAACTTTTCAGATACATCTTCTTCTATATACTTTAAACAAAGTTTTAACAGTTTGTAGATATTAAACGAGTTATCATTAATCAAATATGTATATTCCAATATATTTGAAACATAACTATGCTTTTAATATATCATAAACTATATTCGTATATGTATTTTCAACTTCTAAAATTGTTATTTTATTCATACCATTTGTAGGGAAAAAAAGTTAATACTTACTTCGTATGGTGTACTAACTTTTTATTTTATTTTTTTACTTTTATGTACATTTTCATAAAAAAACTTTCTATATATCCTTGCTCAGTCAAAACTTGCAAAAATTTCATGGTAATCTTTATAGCGTATTTTTTTATTATAATACCATTTATATAATTTCTATTAGTCAAAGATATCATCCCTATAACCTAAATCACGAATTTGATTTGGTTTTGATCTCCAATTATCAATAACTTTTACCCATAACTCTAAGAATACTTTTTCACCTAGAAGAACCTCAATATCTTTTCTTGCTCTTGAACCGATTTCCTTGATCATCTTGCCTTGTTTACCAATAATCATCCCTTTTTGAGATTTTCTCTCAACAACTATAGTAGCGATGATATTTTTTTTCTTACCTGGTTGCTTTTCAATTCTATCGATAACAACAGCAATAGAATGTGGAATTTCTTGTTCTGTTAGTTGCAATACCTTTTTCTCTAATGAATTCAGAAATTACAAAATACTCAGGTGAGTCTGTAATTACATCATCCGGGATACATTTTTAAAACTTGGTTGCAAGTATTTTTTTAGTTGTATTTAGTAAATTCTCAACATTTATTGATTTAAGAGCAGAAATTGGAACTATTTCCACAAAAATCATATAAATCTTTATAAAAATTCTATGATTTGAATTAATTGTTCAGTGAAATTAAATCTATTTTGTTAATTAATAAAAAAATGTAGGTACTTTTAATTCTTTAACAATATTTATTAAGTGTTGATCTCCAGGTCCAAACTTCTCACTTGCATTTATAATTAAATAAACTATTTCTGATTCTTGAATTGCACTACTTGCAAGTTTCATCATATAATCTCCAAGCCTATGCTTTGGCTTGTGGATTCCAGGAGTATCAATGAAAAACAATTTGTGAATCATTATCAGTATACACACCATTTAATAATATTTCTCGTAGTTTGTGGTTTATCTGACATGATTGCAATTTTTTGTTGTAATATATTATTTAATAACGTAGATTTACCAGCATTAGGACGACCGATAATAGTGACAAATCCAGTTTTTAATTTGTTCTTCAAACATGCTTATCTCCTTAAACCAAATTTTTTTCTAAAAATTTCATCTTGTTTTCAAACATTTCTTTTTTTCATCTTCTTCAGTCATATGATCATAACCAAGTAGATGTAAAAAAATCCATGTACTGCCAAGAAACCAATCTCTCTATCGAAACTGTGTTCATATTCTTTTGCTTGTTCATGAGCAATATCTACACAGATAATAACATCACCAATAGAATTAATTTCATCTTCAAGTCCAATAATATCAATCTCGTCCTCTACTTCATCATTTAATGCAAAAAGAAATAACATCAGTAGGAACATCTTTTCCTCTATAATCACGATTAATTTCTTGAATTTCTTCTTTACCTACAAAAGATAATGACATCTCAGTAATCTCAGTATCAATATTTTCATACTCTGCAGCACATTCTAACAATTTTAATAACATATCTTTGGTGCTATCTTCTACTAAGTTATTATCATCTATAATATCAACAAATGTCATGTTGTTCTCCTTTTAAAATTTTTAATACAGTTTAGATAATTTGCGATATTCTCGCAAAATCTTTCCCTCAAACTTACTATTTTAGTTTATTGAAATTCTGTTGTCTTAAAGCTTCGTAAATAACTAAAGGCAGCAGTATTTGATAAATTCAATGAACGAACATTTTCACTCATAGGGATACGTAATGCTTGCTCACTATATTTTTTTCTCGGAATTCTTTAGGCAATCCTTTAGTTTCTCTTCCAAAGATGAAAATATATTTCTTCATCATCAACATTTGAGAAATCAAAGTCGCAATAATTTTTTTACCAAATTTAGTTATTAGATAATAATGTTTATCATTGGTTGCATCAAGAAATTCATCAAAAACTATCCCATACAACTAAATCTAAATGTTCCCAATAATCTAAACCAGCACGTTTAACATGCTTGTCATCAATTGAAAAATCCTAATGGTCTTATTAAGTGTAATCTTGTATTAGTACCAACACATGTACGTGCGATATTACCTGTATTAGCTGGAATCTCTGGTTGAAATAAAACTATATTATTCATAATTTATTAAAATGGAAGTTTGCCACCAAACATTCTTCCTAGACCCTTTCTCTTAGATTTATCATTCATAAGTCCACCAAACTGTTTCATCATTTTTTTCTCATTTCTTCAAATTGCTTAATTAGTTTGTGTACTTCACTAATAGGTCGTCCACTACCTTGTGCAATACGCTTTTCTACGTGGTACATTAATGATATCTGGATTTTTGTCTTTCTTCAATAGTCATAGATTTAATAATAGCTTCGATATAAACAAATTGTTTTTTTCATCTACAGCATCTAAATTCATATTCTTTTAGTTTACCCATTCCAGGGATCATTCCTAGAATATCTTTTTAAACTACCAAGTTTTCTTTCACTTGTTCAAGTTGTGTTAAAAAAAGTCTTCGAAAGTAAAACTTTGATTAAGAATTTTTTTCTTGCATTTTTTTTTAGCTTCATCTTCATCGATAGAAGCTTGAGCTTTTTCTATTAAAGTAAGCACATCACCCATACCTAAAAATACGAGAAGCCATACGTTCTGGATGGAATATCTCCAGTCATTCATCTTTCTCACCCATACCAACTAACTTAATTGGCTTTACCAGTGATAGATTTAATAGATAAAGCCGCACCACCACGTGTATCACCATCAAGTTTTGTTAGAACCAGTCCAGTAATATCTAATTGTTCATCAAATGAACTCGCAATATTAACAGCTTCTTGTCCAATCATTGCATCAATAACAAGTAAGATCTCATCTGGCGTTGTTGCCGCTTTAATATCTTTTAATTCATCCATTAGTAATTCATCGATGTGAAGACGTCCAGCAGTATCAATAATTACATAGTTAAAAGTAATTTTCTTTTAGCAAATGCTAATCCTTCTTTAACAATATCTACAGGATCTTTTATCAATATAGAAAAACTTCTATATCAAGTTGTTTTCCTAATGTTTTTTTAATTGTTGAACTGCTGCTGGTCTATAAACGTCAGCTGCAATAAGAAGCGGTTTTTTTTCTTCATAGTTTTCTTAACTTTAAGAGCTAATTTACCTGCTGTTGTTGTTTTTCCCAGCCCCTTGAAGACCAACCATCATTACAGTGGTAATTTTTTTCCACCTTGGTTAAGTTCAACATTAGACCCACCTAATAATTCAACAAGTTCTTCATTAACTATTTTAACAATTTGTTGAGCAGGAGTTAATGATTTCATAACTTCAGTTCCTACTGCTCTTTCACTAATTTTTTTAACAAATTCTTTTACTACTTTAAAGTTAACATCGGCTTCTAGTAATGCCAACCTAACTTCTCTCATCATTTCCTTAACATCAGCTTCAGAAACTTTACCTTTTCCTGTAAGTTTTGCTATTGTATTCTGTAATCTTTCTGATAGATTTTCAAATGCCATACAAGATTCTCCTAATTTTCTAATTTTATCAATTCATCAACATATGTTAATACTTCTGCATTATTTGTTGATTTTTTTATCTCATTTAGTAAAAAAACAATCTCTGATTGTTTAATTTAATTAAATTTAACTTTTCTTCAAACTGTTCCAATTCTAGTACTGTTCTTTTTAATATTATTTGATACAGCTTGTTTTGAAATATTATAATTTTTCAGATATCTCTGTAAGTGATAAAGTCATTAAAAATAATAATCATTTAAATATTGTTTTTGTTTATCACTAAGTAAGTCAGAGTAAAAAAATCATAGAGTTGTGAAATTTTTTTATAACCTGTTCTATTTCCATAATCTTCCTCCAGTCTTAAAATATAAATCTACATCCTTATATTATACGATAAAAATCGCTATTTTTTTTCAAATTTTTATCATATTTATATACAAATAAAATCAACTTGTAAAGCAATTTTCACAAGTTGATTTTTTTAAAATTTTAAAATAATTAAATATCTATAGTGTCTACATAAAAATCTATAGCCGAGTTATCTATAGTTATAGTTATTTTTTTTCTTTTTGCGAATGATTCTGCAAAAATAATTGTTAATATATTTTTAAAAGAGGATGTAATTTACTATACTCATCATCATTATATCTTATTGCTAAATTATACTTAAACTCATTATTAACCTTATAAAATAAACTCTTATTAGGGACCAAGAATAGATGAGTTTTTCCAATTTTTTTATTGATAAAATTATATATCATTCTAGCAACCTGTTCTGTCTTTAACTCATCATATCCTTTAACGGTAATAAAAAGAAATTTTGCAGAATGGTGGATAATCAATAAGTTTACGACGACCTATTTCATAATTATAAAAATTTTTTTCATAACTATGTTCTATTGCATAGTCTATAATATTACTTGCAATATTTGTTTGAAATACAACTTCTCCCTCTTTTTCACTTCTTCCAGCCCTTCCAGCTGTTTGAACAAGTAATTGGAATAATTTTTCGTTAGCCTTAAAACTTGGAACTGCAATCATACTATCAATGGATAGTACTCCTACTAAAGTAATATTGGGAAAATCTAGACCTTTTGATATCATTTGAGTTCCTAAAAGTATATCTGATTTATGTTTTTTAAAATCAGTTAAGAGCTTTTCATAAGCCCCTTTTCGACCAGTAGTATCAGAATCCATTCGTGTTATTCTAACATTAGGAATATGTTGCATTAAAAATTCTTCCACCTTTTGAATTCCATAGTTTCCAGAAACTAATTCTGGACTAGCGCAACATTTTTTTATCCTTGAAATTTTCTTATGAAATCCACAAAAATGACAACGTAATGAGTTATCATGTTTATGATAATTTAAACTTATATCACAATTTTCACATTTATATAAATGTCCACAAGAAAAACAACGAATAAAAATTAGTGTACCCTCTCTTATTCATTAATAATAATACTTGTTCATTTTTTTCTTAATTTTTCCCTCTAATTTTTTTTCGAGTAATGAATCTGCTATAACCTGTTCCTTTATCTTCAGTGTGAACTATATTAATTTTTAGGTAGTTTATTATTGAATCTATGTGTTAATGTTAGTAGATTATTAGGATTATATTTTTTTCAAAAATTATAATATAAATCAACAGATGGTGTTGCACTAGCGTAAACTACTGTACATTTATTATAAATACCACGTTTCTTAGCTATATCTTTAGCGTCATATCTCGGAGAATCTGTCTGTTTATAACTACTTTCGTGTTCTTCATCAATAATGATAATTCCTAGATTATTAAATGGTGCAAAAATTGCCGATCTTGTCCCCAGACAGATTTTAACTTTACCGTCTCTAACTTTTTTTTCCATTCATTATATTTTTTTCTTTTGTATTCAATCTAGAATGAATAACCGCTATATTATCATTAAAAAAATACGTTTAAACTTTTTTTCAATTTGAGGTGTTAGAATTATCTCTGGAACAAGTACGATCGCATCTTTTCCGCTTTTTAAAGTCTCTTCAACTAATTTAATATATATCTCCGTTTTTCCAGAGCCTGTAACTCCGTGAAGAAGATATTCATTGAATTTACCACTACTATAATTTTCAACGATACTATCATAGATTACTTGTTGATATTCACTTAATATAGTTTCATTACCTAAGGTTAGCGTATTAATATTTTCTTTCACTTCTTCTTTAATTATTTCTATTACATTTAGTTCTAATAGTTTCTTCGTAACTGTAGAACCTATATTTAAAATGGTTTTAACATCAGCTTTTTTTATTTTCTCATGTTTATTTCAAATAATCAATAATTAACTGTTGCTTTTTTTGGTTAATTTGACATTTTTTTAACATTACCTACAAATAAAAAAATTCTTCAGCAGTATTATTATTAATTTCTTTAATCTTACTAACGAGTTTTATAGCTTTCAGTGAGATTAAATATCCGATTTGCTCAATAGTAAAAATATTTTTTTCAAAAAAACTTTCTTTTCAACTAGTTTATTTTTTTATCAAAGTATTTTTGCATAATCAAAAAAAGTAATGTAGTATTTGCATCAATTAACTCATAATATTCTACATATTTATTCTTTAAGCTTGCTGGAATTAAAGACTCTATAGCTTGGATTCTTGTACAGAATAATTCATCAGACATGACTTTTTGATAATAGTAGCATTTCTTTTTGTTAAGATTGGGAAATTATCTTTAATTTTTCTTAATAGTTTTAAAGTTATTTTTTTATCATATTCTCCCATATACTCATTAATAATACTAATAATATATCCTTGTACTGTTCGAGAACCAAAAGGAACCTCTACTCTATAACCAACTAAATCTTTACAGGAAAACTCTTCAGGAATCAAATAGTAAAAACTTTGATCGACACTATGATTATTTACATCGACAATTACTTCAGCATACATAATCTCACCTCACTTTCAATAAACTTCATTTTACTTGCTTATAGTATCTACAATTTCTTTTGCAATATTTGCTTTTGCTAGTCTTATCAATTTTTTTGTTATATTATTGAACTTATCAATAATACACACTTCATTATCTTCACTTCCAAATCCAATATCCTTTTTAGAAATATCATTAGCAACTATATAATCTAAATTTTTCTTAACAATCTTTTCCCTAGCATATGCTAGAAGATCGTTAGTTTCAGCTGCAAATCCTACAACGATTTGTTCTTCTGTTTTATTTTCACCAACATACTTTAGAATATCTTGGGTTCTTTCAAATTCCATAGTTAGATTTCCATCTTGTTTTTTTACTTTTTTATCATAAACCTGCACAGGTGTATAATCAGATACTGCTGCAGCTTTAACTATGTAATCACAATCTTTAAAGTTATTTTTTTACCTCTTCAAACATATCATTAGTACTAATAATTTCAATAATCTTTTACATCACGATTAATAGAATCATTTTTCACACTAGTAACTAAAATTACTTCAGCACCTCTTTTTTTAAATTCATTTGCTATAGCTATCCCCATTTTTCCAGTAGATGGATTCGTTAAACATCTAAAAGGATCTATAAATTCTTTCGTTGGACCAGCTGTCACTAGTACTTTTTTCCCTTTTAAATCTAGTTCACTTTTAGAAAATACAGTTCCTTCTATTTTTTCAATCGTTGGAAATTTCCCTTTTCCTATATCGCCACATGCTAGTAATCCGCTGTCTGGTTCAATAAAATTAAAACCTAAATTTAAAAGTTTACTTATATTTTCTTGTATAATAGGATTATTATACATAACTGTATTCATAGCAGGAACAATGTATACCTTTGTTACATCTTGAACTGCCAGCATTAAAGATGTAGCTAAATCATCTGCAATTCCACAAGCAAATTTTGAAATAATGTTAGCTGTAGCAGGTGCTACAATAATTTTATCCGCCCATTTTGTTAAATCAATATGTTGAATTTCTTTTTCATCTAATTCTTCAAAAAGTACTTGTATATACTCTATTTTTCGTCAATGTTTGAAAAGGTAATTCCGTAACGAATTTCTTTGCATTTTCTGTTAAAACAACCTTAACATCATGTCCTTTTTTTACTAGCGAACTTGATAAATCAATCGATTTATATGCTGCAATCCCTCCAGAAACTATTAGTAAAACATTCATGATATTCTCCTTATTTATTAATTATGTATTTTATTAATATAAATCATGATCTGCATGATTCGATCCAAAAAAACAGCAGTTTCAAGTTTAGATAATCTTTTTAGTATATCTAGATTTGTAACTTGAACTGGTTTATCTTCACGACTAGCATTTTTTTATTGCATCAATTTTTTTATTTTTTTAAATTTTTGATTTTCAATTTCCAATTCTTTTTAGACGAGTAAGCAGTTTATCAAGTTTCATATAATCTTCTATAATTAAATCTAAATAGTCATTTACATCTTCCTCACTATAACCTTTCACTCTTGTTTTTTTAAATTCTTTTTCATATATTTCTTTTGCTGTTAAATTTAGTTCAATACTCATCATCTAACTCCTTTTACTTAAATTCACTAAAAATAACTAACACAACTTACAAAGTATAGAGGGGCTGTCTCAGCTCTTAATATTCTTTTTCCTAGGCCAATTACATCAAAATTACCATCTATTAAATTATCGATTTCTTGTTCTGATAGCCCACCTTCACTACCAAAAAAACTGCAATAACATCTTTATTGTTTAAATCAGAATTCAATAATCTCTTAAGATTGACGTTATCCTCATTTACAGATTCTTTTTCATAAGCAACAACTTTATAATTGTAATTTTCACTAAATGAAACTAATTCCTTCAAACTATCCACATACGTTATATCAGGTATAATATTACGCTTTGATTGTTCAGCCGCTTCTTTTATAATCTTATTCCATCTATTTAATTTAGAATCTACTTTATCTTTTCTTAATTTTTCGCTATATTACGTTCAGAGTTAAATAAAATAATATTACTAACTCCTAGTTCAGTAAGTTTTTCTGAATTAAATACTCTATTTTATCATTCTTCAAAGGGCGGAATAGCCACTGTTATTTTTTTAGTTGGAAGTTCATTACTACCATTCACCTGTTCATATGGTGCTATTAGAAACTTTATCTATATTATTATCTATAATATTACAAATGTACTTTAACTTTCATTATTAAAAACAACATATACCTTTATCATTAATTTTTTTCTCATAATTCTGACAATATGATTACTGTCATCTTTTGATAATTCATATGTTGATTCAACATTCAATTCTTCATTTAAAAAATACTGTTGCATAATTTCTCCTAAACTTTTATCTTACATTTAATTTTACCTTATTCTCGTTCTTAATTCAATAGTAGCTGTTTACAAACATAAAAAGAGAACAGCCTAACAAATCAATATTTCAACAAATGATTAATTAGACTATTCTCTGATTTATTAAATTGAAATTTTATTTTCTAGCTTCCTGATGGAATGTATCCCTCAATATGTTCTTTAGCTAGTTTTTCGTGTTCTGGGTATGTTTTAGAGAAATATGCTTTTCCATCTTTAGTCGCGTGTAAGAAATAAACATAATCTGTATTTTCCGCATTATTTAACGCTTCGAATGATTCTGAACCAATTGAAGAAATTGGACCAGGCGGTAAACCGATATTAATATAAGTATTATATGGAGAGTTTAATGATAACTCTGCTTGTGTAGGTGCCCCTGTAAGTTTATCTGCAGCATAGTTTGCTGATGGATCAGTTTGTAATCTCATACCTTGTGCAAGTCTATTTAAGAATACACTAGCAATTAATCTATTCTCATCTGATTTTGTAGATTCTTTCTCTAAAATACTAGCAAGCGTCATATACTGATGAATAGAAACTTGTTTATTTTGTCCACCAACATTCCATGAACGATTATTCTTTTTGTATAGTGGTACTATTTTTTTTCATTAGATAGTTTAACCATTTTAATAATTAAACTTTCTACAGTTTCATCATCTTTTAAATCGTATATTGCAGGATACAAATAACCTTCTAATGCATACTTAATATCCTTACCATAAATCTCGTCTGTAATTAATTCAGGAAACTGAGCTTGTAATTTTTTTAATAAATTCACCATCATTAACTTTTTTTCTAAAAAAATTCTTTAGAATCTAGTTTTGTTTTTTTCTAAATTCTTAGCAATTTTTTTAGGATACTGTCACCTTCGATTAAAGCAAAAGTATTACCTGATTTACCTTTTATTCTTGGCTCCTAATTCTTGAATAATTTGTGGTAAACTCATACTTTGTTTTAATTTGAAATTACCAACATAAAATGATGTATTAGGTGTTAATCTTGAGTATATTTTTAAATACTTCTTCATTTTTTTATTAAACCTTTTGCTTTCAATTCTTGAGCTATTCTCGCACTACCATAATTTTCTTTTACTTCTACAGTAATATCTTTGTTATTACTTTTATCAACTGGAGTTGTCATGTAATAGAATACTGATAGAACCGCAATACCAATTAAAACGATAATAGTTAGTAATAAAGGAATGATAGATTTTCTTTTTTTATTTTTTTTTCTTAGTTCCTTACTTCTTCTTATCTTATCTTCTCTCATTACCTACTCACTTTCGTCGTAATAAAAAGTATCTAATACTTCAGAAATCATATCATATTCTTCATCTGTTTCAACTGGTTCAAAACGTACAGAATCTTCTCCATCTTCTACGCATACCATTGGGAAGATACTAATTTCTTCTTCATCAATTGTTTCTTCTTCAGCAAAGATGTAGTATAAATTACCATTTGTTGGGTTAGTAAACTCTAAAATTTTACGATATTCTTTTTCTTCACCTTCTAATGTACTAAGTGTATACACCTCTTCAGTATTATCAATACTGATGTTTTTTTTAAATCTTTTTCTTGCATTTTTATTTTCCTCCTGAAAATTTATATTAATTTAATTTATCTAAATATGTCTGCAATATTAATACAGCAGCCATTTTATCAATAACATCTTTTCTTTTTTTCCTTGAAACATTAGCCTCAAGAAGAACTCTTTCAGCACCTATAGTAGTTAAACGTTCATCTTGTAGAATTATTTCAACATTCTTTATTTTTTTCTTTAAAACTTCTACAAAAATATAACGTTGCTTCTCCACGGAAACCAACAGAATTATCCATATTCTTAGGAAGACCAACTACTATAGTTCCTACATTATGCTCTTGGACTAATTCTTTAATCCTTTTAATTTTAAAATCTTTTATCTGCTCGTTGATATTAATAGTCTCAATACCTTGTGCAGTTAAGCCTAACAAATCACTAACGGCAACACCTATAGTTTTTGATCCGTAATCAAGGCCCATTATTCTCTTATCTAACATCTACGACTCCTGTATAAAAAAGTATAATAAGTACTCTAGTATATCATCCATATCTATCATCCTGATTTGCTCTCTAGCATGATTATCTCGTGGAATATATACTGGATCAGCTGTTTTGATATATCCCATCAATTGATTAATAGGGTCATATCCACGTTGCTTAATAGTTTCAACAACATTTTTTAGTATGTTGTGAATATCATTTTTGTCATAAAAATTGCTATCAAATAATCTTGTTTCATCGAAATTTGCCATAATCTTTACCTCCGATTATACTAACTCTACTAAGATACCTACTGCATTTTCTCCTGTGTGTGTAGAAATAATTGGTGTAGTTGTAAATATTTCATCTTCACTTACTTCATAACCAAAAACCTCTTTTAATTCTGATTTTATTAATGTAATATATTCATCAGCTAATGAATTTGGTAAACTTATACTTTTTTTATCGATTTTATTTTGTTTTTTTCTTCTTCAATATGTTTTATTAACGTATGAACTAGTTTTTTCTTACCACGAACTTTATCTAAAGCAACTAACTCTGTTTCTTTTAATTGTGTTAAAACTTTAATATTTAATAAACCACCTATTAAAGCTTGTGATTTACTTAGTCTACCACCTTTTACCAAATTGTCAAGTTTATCGATTGTAACATATGTTAATATATTTTTTGCTTTTTCTCTAAGTCTTTCCGCTATAGTTGATACATCAACATTTTCTTCCAGTTGTCTTAAACACTCTTTTAATAAGAACACCATTCCTCTAGTTGTAGTTTTTGTATCAACAACATGAACATTTTCAAATTCAGAACTTGCTGTAACTGCTGTATTATACGTACCACTTAAAGCAGAAGAAAGAGTTAAAACAATAACTTGATATCCTTCATTAGTCCATTTTTCATAAGCCTCGATAAATTTTCCAATAGCAGGTTGACTTGTAGAATACGATTCTGCTGTTCTCATTTTTACTATATATTCATCATTACTTATTGTTCGATAATCATATTCTACACCATCTATATTTATAGTTAAAGGAATTACATCCACATTATATTTTTTTATTTCATCAAATGTCAAATCACTTGATGAATCGATAATAATCTTTACTTTCTCCATTGTCTACTCCTTCCTTCTTCGTATATAGTGTATGAATGAATAATTAAACTCATTATATTCATCTTTAGAAAAGTTTTCCCTACTGATCAATTCCCATTCACTCTCATCAAAATCAGGGAACTTCGTATCCGCTTCAACTATTGTATCAACTTCTGTAATAAACATTTCATCACACTTATCAAAAATATCTACTATAAATCATTCCACCTCCAAATATATATGCTTTTTTTCAGTTTCAATATTATCTAAAAATAGAATCATCTGAATAAACCTCAATATTTGAATAATGACTTAATGTATTTTTTTATCTCGAGTTAAAAACTCTATTTATTCTATTAGGTAGAGCTTTACCAATACTATCCAATGTTTTTCGCCCCATGATAATTGTTTGATTTGTAGTTAATCCTTTTACCCTCAACATATCACTCTTTAAACGCCAAGGTATAGTATTCTCTTGTCCTATTGATTTATTCTTATCATATGCAACTATAAGTGATAACATTATATCCCTCCTAAACTGCAATCGGTGCTTTTATAAATGGATGACTTTCATAATCAACCAATTCAACATCTTCAATCTTAAGGTCAAATATACTTTCAAAATTATTTATTTTCAGTTTTGGTAAAGAATATGGAGTTCTAGACATTTGCTCTTTTACCTGTTCAAAGTGGTTTTTATAAATATGTGCATCGCCAAGTGTATGAACAAATTCTCCCACCTCAAGATTGCACTCTTTCGCTATTAAAATTGTTAGTAATGAATAAGATGCAATGTTAAATGGAACTCCTAAAAATACATCCCCACTGCGTTGATATAATTGACAACTTAATTTGCCATCACTCACATAAAATTGGAATAGAGAATGACATGGTGGTAAAGCCATTGTATCAACCTCTGCTGGATTCCATGAAGATACAATTAAGCGTCTAGAAGAAGGATTAGCCTTAATTTGTTCAACAACATTTTTTAATTGATCAACACCATTAAAATTACGCCATTGTTTACCATAAACATTACCTAAATCTCCATATTTTCCAGCAAATTGTTCATCTGTAAGAACTCTCTCTTTAAATAATGACATTTGTTCTTTATATTCTTTTGCAAATTCTTCATCAATCAATGTACGATGTCCAAAATCTGTCATATCTGGTCCAGTATATTCTTCACTTTCTATCCACTTTTTAAATGCCCACTCATTCCATATATTATTTTTATTTTCTAATAAAAACTTAATATTTGTATCTCCTTTTATAAACCAAAGTAATTCTGACCAAACTAAATTAAAATTAACTTTTTTTAGTAGTCAATAAAGGGAATCCTTCATTTAGATCAAACTTCATTTGGTATCCAAAAATACTTTTTGTCCCAACTCCAGTTCTATCCTCTTTTTCAATTCCACTGTCAAATATATATTGACATAATTTTAAATACTCTTTATCTACCACATTAATCCTCCATTACGCTTTATAGTTGTTTTCTTTTAAATATTTCATTAAATCTTTAATTTTTTCTAATGAACTCTTACCAAAATGATGCTCGATTCCTTCTACTTCTTCGTATACTTTATCTTCATCAACTCCAATAAGTCTAAGAAAATCTTCTAATAATTCATGTCGAGTCAGAGCATATTCTCCCATTTTTTCACCTTGCTCAGTAAGAGCAATACCTCGATATTTTTCATATACGATATATCCCTCGACATCAAGCTTTTTCAACATCTTCGTTACGGTAGAAGGATATACTTCTAATTTTTCAGCAATATCAGCACTTCTAGCATAACCTTTGTTTTTTACTAAAGAATATATTACTTCAATATAGTCTTCCATCGTCGGTGTTGCTTTTTGCCATAAACATGTACCTCCTTTATAATATTTTAAATGGTGATTTTTTTCTACTGAAGATTTTTATTACTTCAACATTTCAATTCAGAAATATAATCTAATAGTAAATCTTTCACTAAATTTTCAGTGAAATGTCCAACATCAATTATATTTTTTTTCATTTCTATTGCATCTAATGCTGCGTGATACCCTACATCACCTGTTAAATATACATCTACTTCTGGTAGAGTGTATATAAAGTCAGCTCCGCTTCCTCCTAAAAAGCGCAATAGTAGAAATCTCTTTTTCATCACCAATAACTGCTGAAACAGTTTCTAAAGAAAAGCAATTTTTTTTATAAGTAATAAAAATCGCTAAGTTTCAGAGGCTTACTTAATTTACCAATTCTACCTAATCCCGCCGTGTTATCTAAACTATGTTCAAATAATACTTGAATTTCATTTAGTTTTTAGAATTTTTTTGCCAAATAATCATTAAGACCTAAAGTGGCAGAATCTAAATTGGTATGAAATGAAATAACTGAAATATCATTTTTTTATTAAATTACGAATAATTCTAGATTTAAAAATCAGTAGTGTAATCTATATTCTTTAACGGTTTAAAGATAAGCGGATGATGTGATACTATTAAATTAACGTTTTTTTAGCAATAGCTTCTTCTACAACGTTAGTAGTTACATCTAAACACACCAATACTCTACTTACCTCATTATTGTTACTTCCTAACATCAATCCGACGTTATCCCATTTTTTTCGGCTAATTTTAACATCTGCTAAATTGTTTAAATGATCAAATATATCTTTTACTGTTGTCACAAAAATCAACCTCCTTATCTTATCATCATATTATTATAACATTTTATAAAAAAATTGCCATTACGAAACATATTTTGTAATTAAAATAACATATTTCTTTTCTATAATATTTTTTTGTTAATCTATAAAATATTATTTTTTTAAAAATTTAAATCAAAAAAACTCATACTAAGAATATACATACAGTCAGTATACTTTTTTTCAACACTAGACATTTTTTTAATTTTATATATTATTATTGTTCTTATAAAGAAATTCGTAGGAGATTATTATGCAAACTGTAGAAGGATATCTGAATAAAAATTATTTTTTTCATAATAAAGAGAATAATTATTATATTTTTGTCTATATTTTTTTAAACGATCAATATGATTTTGCTGAAGGAGATTATCTAAGTGTAGTTGGAACATTTAACGATTTCGAATTCGTTGAAGATGAATTATATGCATTCAAAGGAGAAATTGTTCAACATAGAAAAATATGGTACACAACTTTCAGCTATTGTTGTAGAGCCTGTTATTGAAAAAAGATAAAGAAGCTATAGTATCTTATTTATCTAGTTCAATTTTTTTCAAGGTGTAGGGAAGAAAAAAACTGCTGAATTAATAGTTGATAGTTTAGGTGTAGATGCTTTAGATAAAAATATATGAAGATAAAGAAGCATTATTTTCCATAAAAGGAATACCTACGCAACGAAAAGATACAATTTATGCTACAATCGTTGCAAATAAACAAACTCAAGATATTATTTTTAAAAGCTAAACGAATATAATCTTAGCAATAATTTAATTTTTGAAAAATCTATAACTTTTACAAGCATAACACGTTACGTACAATTACAGAAAAATCCCATACTCTCTAATTAAAGATATAAAAAGGTATAAATTTTAAAACTGTAGATAAAATAGCTGAAACTAATGAAATTGCTGCGAATAATCAAGAAAGAATATTTATATGGTTTTATTTATACTATAAATTCGTATTGTTTTTTTCAACTGGGTAATACATATATTTCAAAAGAATAACCTTTACTATATAATACCTTTTAACGTACTGTATTCTTCACGAAATATTCCAGTTGATAAACAAGATATACTAGATGCATTTTCTTTTTGCCCTTGATACTGGAAAAATTAATAGAAATTGAAGATAGAGTGTTCTTACCAGAAATATACTATTCTGAGTATTCTATTTACAGTGATATTAAATAGAAGATTAGAAATTAAAAAAATACTGAAGATATTAGTGAAAAAAACTATTAGATAAATATATAGAAGAAGTCGAAGATGAATTAGGGAATAGAATATGATATAGTTCAGATTGCTGCAATAAAAAACTGCATTCTCAACAATTTTTCAATCTTGACAGGTGGTCCTGGAACTGGTAAAACAACAATTATACTAGCAGTTATTAAAATATTCCAAAAAATTAAAAACTATAGTATACATGACTTATTAGACGAAACTAGAAATATTATAACCTTATGTGCACCTACCGGTAAAGCGGCTAAAAGAATGTCTGAAAGCACTGGATTCTATGCTTCTACTATTCACAAAGCTATCGGTTGGAGTACAGAAGATGAAAACATGGAAGAATTTGTTAGTGATAAAAGTATAAAATCTGAATTAGTGATAATAGATGAATCAAGTATGATTGATGTTTTCTTAATGTATAACCTATTAAAAATAATTCATAAAGACGCCAAAATAATACTTGTTGGGGACAACGATCAATTGCCATCAATCGCACCAGGAAATGTCTTAAACGATCTTATTAATTCTCAAGCCATATCTACAGTTAAATTAAATAAAATTTTTAGACAAAGTGAACATTCAAGTATTATAAACATCTCTCACTCTATTAAAAATGATATTCCATTCGATATATTAGAAAATTTTGATGATAAGGAGTTCATTTCAGCTAATAAAAACGAAATGATCAATGTCATTTCAGCAGTATATGATGATTTACTTAAAAACACAAGTAAAGAAAATATCCAAATCCTTGCCCCTATCTATAAAGGAACAAGTGGAATAAATGAAATTAATACAGCTATCCAATCAAGATTTAATGATAATGAAGAACAAATAGAGTACGGTGAATTAATATATAAAGTAGAAGACAGAGTTATGCAACTTGTTAATAGACCTGAAGACAATATATTCAATGGTGATATAGGATATATAAAAGAAATATACAAAGAAGGAAACAAACTCAAAATCGTTATAGATTATGATGATAATTTTTGTCACATATGAAAAAGCAGGAATTAAACCAAATTACACTTTCTTATGCATGTTCTATACACAAAGCACAAGGATCAGAATTTGAAAAATGTTATAATTCCATTTATTGATAATTATAACTTTATGCTTAATAAAAAAATTTAACTTATACTGCTATTACACGAGCAAAGAAAAAATTGATATTATGTGGAAATCATAATGTTTTTTATAAATCAATCGAGCCTACAAATACCGTTAATAGACAAACTTCTCTAGAATGGTTTTTCAAAACTGACAGAGAAGCGGAAATTGTTAACATTGAAATTGACGAAGAAGTTCAAACACACATATTAAATTATCAAAATATTAATACTGTCGATCCTATGATTGGAATGGAAGGCATCAAACCCACAGATTTCCTTTAGTAAACACAATTACACATATACAAAAACCTGGAGATAGAAAATCTATATCCAGGTTTTATCAATTACATCGTTGCCAAATCACGTGCAATTTTATCTATATCGTTAATATTTAAAAATGCTGCAGCTATTGCAGAACCATTATTAGCCTTAACAGATTTATCGACAGCTACAACCATATTATTTGTTAAAGCTTCTAAACGTGTTAATTTAGACTTAACCTCATCTAACTTCGCATAATTTATATTCTCAGAAGATAATGATTTAAGAGTCGCTATAGAAGAATTTACCTTAGTTGTCATTTCTTTAAACTTCTCTACCTTATCTCCTAAAGAACGTCCTTTTTCAAGGTCTGCCTCTATTGTTCCGGCAAGCTCATCGAAAGTAATCAATTCTTTTGAAAATGAAGTTAACTTATTTTTCATATATTCATTTGAATATTTCATTTGTGTAATATTATAATTTCTGTTAGCACTATCTTTAATATTGAATGAAACAGTATTATTATTTTTTGTAACAATTACAATATTAAAATCCTTATTATTAAACTCATTTGAATTAATGTTATCAACATTTAAAGATTTTCCGTTAAAACTATTTAGTTTTAATGATTTTTAATATAGATTCAAATCCTTCTTTGTTGATAACTTCATCATTTGTAGTAATAATTAATTTATTGTCATTTTTTTTATCAAATTCAGTTTTTTTCTAGCTGGCTTAGTGATACAGAATTTGTAAGACTTTGTAATTGTTCTTTAGAAATATTGTCCTTAGAACTACAACCTTGCAAAATTAGCAAGGTTGTTAGTAATATTATCAGCTTTTTCATAACTTATTAGAATAGTTCTGGTGCTGAGATAATGTTTAAGTTTTCGTCAATTTCAAATACTAATGGAGTACCAGTTGGTAAGTTAAGATCTAAGATTTTTTCATCAGAGATGTTTAATAAGTATTTGATTAATGCTCTTAAACTGTTACCGTGAGCAGAGATAAGCACGTTTTTACCAGCTTTAATTTGTTTAGAAATATCGCTTTCCCAGTATGGTAATACACGATCAATAGTAAGTTTTAAGCTTTCTCCTGTTGGAATTTCATTTTCAGGAATTTCTTTATATCTATCGATGTTTCCTGGGTACATGTCACTAGATTTATCTAATGCAGGAGGAGCTACATCGAAACTTCTTCTCCAAATGTGAACTTGTTCTTCACCGTATTTTTCAGCTGTTTCAGCTTTGTTTAATCCTTGTAAAGCACCGTAGTGTCTTTCATTTAATCTCCAGCTTTTGTATACTGGAATCCATAATAAATCTAATTCTTCTAAGAATAAGTTTAAAGTTTTGATAGCACGTTTTTGGTAAGAAGTATACGCTACATCAAAAGTAAGACCTAATTCTTTAAGTGTTTGACCACCTTTAATAGCTTCTTGTCTTCCTTTATCAGTGATATCAACATCAACCCACCCTGTAAATCTGTTTTCTAGATTCCATTGGCTTTCACCGTGTCTAGTTAATACTAATTTCATTAAGAAATCCTCCTAATTTTATTATTTATATTCTAATTATACAATATTTTTTAGTATTAGTACATAGTTTTTTTATTATAAAAAAACATATTGAAAAACGTTATAGGAAAAGGTGGTTTTATATAATTCTGTATATTTTTTTTACAATCTGATATATATTAAAAAAATAAGACTAGTTGAATAATAATTTCTACCTAATCTTATAATAATAAATAATATTTTCTATTCATAATGACCTTATAAAGAATTATGTATTTTTTTAAAAATACTTTGTTCTCGACTTTTACCCCTTTTTACAATCTTTTAATTTATTTGTCTCAAAAAAATGTAAAAAAACTTTAGCTAATAAAAACTAATATAATAATCCAATATATAAACATAAAATTACCTTCTTTCTTTTTTTGTACGTAAAACTTAATTTTCTTCGTACTTATATAATAACATACGGAAAACCGAAAAATCAAGAAAAAAATTCATATTTCTTAATTTTTTTATAATATACTATTGATTTTATATACGGTTTCCTTTTATAATCAAATTATAGAGAAAAAAGAATGGAACGTAACAGAATGACTACAACTTTTTAGTATTAGATTTAAGCAATGTTTAAAAAGAAAAAAATATAAAAACAAGCTGAACTTGCTCGTTCAACTAAAAATTACTCCATCATCTATAAGTGACTGGTCAAAAGGTAAATATACACCTAAAAGAGATAAATTACAAATAATAGCTGACTATTTATCAGTAAATCCTGCTTGGCTTATGGGTGAAAGTGATACAATGGATGTCGAGACTATAGATACCAATTCATACGATAGCAATGATTATTCTGCCGATGTATCGAAATTACCTATCTTAGGAACTATTTGTGCTGGTGATGGGGTTTATATTGAAGAAGAATATGATGAACACATATTTATTGATCAAGGAATGCGTGCTGACTTTGCACTTCGTGTAAAAGGTAACAGTATGATAGAAGCAGGAATTTTTGATGGTGATTTAGTTTTTATTCGGCAACAAAATTCTGTTAGAAATGGTAAAATTGCAGCTGTAAGGTTAACAGAATGGAATGAAGCTTCATTAAAAAAAATATTCGTTAAAAATGACAATGTAATTCTTTACCCTTGTAATCCGGACTATGAACCCATAGTAACACGTAATGTTGAAATTATTGGTGAGTGCGTAGGAGTATATAGAGAACTGTAAGTTTATAAAAAATAAGAGTTTCTTAGTGATATTTCTAAGAAACTCTTATTTAATTACATTCTTTTCAAAAAAAGCCATCCTATCTCGACCATTTAAATCCTTATAAACTTTGGCAATGAAGTCATTTCTCTTAGCTAATTCTAACATCTTTTCTCTTTGATCATAACCTATTTCGAAAAATATTACACCATCTTCTTTTAAATAATATTTGGCATTTTCTACTATTTTTCTGTAGAAATACATACCACCTTCCTCTGCAAATAACGCTAAGTGTGGATCATAACTTTAAAAACATTATCTTCCATTGTAACCTTATCATCATATGCAATATACGGTGGATTTGAAACTATAATATCGTATTTATTATTTATATTCTCAAATATATCAGATTGTATAAATTTAACTTCGCCATCATTCAATATTGCATTTTCTTTAGCAACTTTTAAAGCCTCTTCACTTATATCACTCGCAACTACTTCTAAAGACATGTTTTCAAGTTCTTTTCTTAAAGTTATTGCTATAATACCACTACCTGTACATAAGTCTAGAATTTTCAAATTATCCTTATCATTAGCTTTTATATAGTCTACTACCTTATATATAAGTTCCTCAGTCTCCATTCTTGGAGACAATACATCTTTTGTAACCTTAAATTTTCTATCATAAAAGTATTCAAAACCTACTAAATGACTTAATGGCACATCTTCTTTAATATGTTTTTCTATCAAAGAAAAAAATATTTATCTTCTTTTTTTCTTTAGATAATTGCTCTGAAAGACTATTTGAGAATAACTGTGGATTTTCATCTAGCATGTACATTAGTAAAAATCTTGCCAAAGATTCTTCTTTTCCTTGCCTTCTTAAAAGAAGACAAGCTTTTGTTATAGCTTGCCTTCTGTTCATTATAGTTCTTCACCTTTATTAAGTTCTGCCATCTTCTCAGCTTGTTCAGCAATACGAAGAGCTTCTAGAACTTCATCAAGTTTACCTTCCATGATTTGGTCTAATTTTTGAATAGTTAAACCAATTCTGTGATCTGTTACACGGTTTTGAGGATAGTTATAAGTTCTAATACGTTCAGAACGATCTCCTGTACCGACTTTAGATTTACGTTCAGCATCAAATTTTGCCTGTTCCTCTTGTTGATATTTATCATATACACGAGCACGTAAAACTTTCATAGCTTTTTCTTTATTCTTAATTTGAGAACGTTCATCTTGCATAGAAACCACTACACCAGTAGGAATGTGAGTTAATCGTACAGCTGACATTGTTGTATTTACCGATTGACCTCCAGCCCCACTAGATGCGAAGGTATCAACACGGATATCATTTTCGTTAATATCAATTTCGATTTCTTCTGCCTCTGGTAAAACTACTACTGTTGCAGTTGAAGTATGGATACGACCACTTGATTCTGTTGTAGGAACACGTTGTACACGATGTGCTCCACTTTCAAATTTCATCTTAGAGTACACGTCTTCTCCAGAAATAATAAAGATTGCTTCTTTAATACCACCGATACCAGTTTCAGAACGTTCTAATACATCAACTTTCCATCCTTGAGATTCTGCAAATCTAGTGTACATACGTAATAAATCACCAGCAAATAACTGAGCTTCATCTCCACCAGCTGCTCCACGAACTTCAACAACAACGTTTTTACCATCGTTAGGATCTTTTGGTAATAATAAGATTTTTAACTCTTCTTCCATAGGTGCAAGAGTCGGTTCTAATTCTTTAATTTCCTCTTGCATCATTTCTTTCATTTCTTTATCTTCTTCAATTTCTAGAAGTTCTTTAGTATCTTTAATTTGTTGAACTACATCTTTATATTCTCTAAATACAGCTACTGTTTTTTCTATAGAACGTTGTTCTTTAGAGTATTCCATAAGTTTTTTTGTATCACTTACTACATCTGGATCACTAAGTAATTCGTTTAATTTTTCATAACGCTCTTCAACTATCTCAAGTTGTCCAAAAATTTCCATTTCTTCCTCCTAATTTATCTTTTAATTTCATGACAATGACGACATCTAGCTTCATATGATTCGCTTGCACCTATTACTACTATTGGGTCATCATATTTCGCTGGCTCACCATTTATTAATCGTTGACTTCTACTTGCTTCTTTACCACATTTATTACAAACAGCATGAAGTTTAGTAACCATCTCACTAATTGCCATTATTTCTGGCATTGGATGGAACGGTTCTGCTTTAAAATCCATATCTAAACCTGCTACAATAACTCTTATACCATCATCAGCAAGTTTATTAATAACTCCTATGATTTTATCATCAAAGAACTGTACCTCATCAATACCTATAATATCATATTCTTTATCAATAACATAATCATAAATCTGTTCTGCTTTATCTATATTTACAGATTCAAAACTATTACCATTATGTGTAGAAACCTTATTCTCTTCGTATCTATTATCTATAGACGGTTTGAACAGAAGTACATTTTGCTTAGCAATAACACCACGTTTAATACGTCTCAGTAATTCTTCTGATTTCCCTGAAAACATACTTCCACATATACATTCTATCCATCCAAATTTTCTATTTTCTATCATTATTAATCCCCTCGGGCTTATATTATAATTACTAATAGAATAAAAACAGACAATCCAATAAAGAAATGTCTGTTTTATTTTTCTTACTTGATACCGTATTTTTGTTGAAACGTTCGATACGACCATCTGCTTGAGCGAATCTTTGACGCCCTGTGTAGAATGGGTGTGTATCTGAAGAGATCTCAACTTTTAATAATGGGTATGTATTTCCATCTTCCCACTCGATAGTTTCTTTTGATGGTTTAGTTGAACCACTTAAAAATTTGAAACCACTAGTAGTATCCATGAATACAACTTTACGGTAATCTGGGTGAATTCCTTCTCTCATTATTATCGTCTCCTTCTGCCCTGAACGCTTTTAATACGAACAGAGTTATTTTTCAGTGAGTTAATCACATACCTACTTATTATAAATAATATTCTTAAAAAAATCAAGTACTTTTTACTAATATTTGTAAACTTTTTTTGTTGACACCCTTATTTTTTTAAAAACCAATATAAACAAAGATATATATTGCCATATCATATAATAAAAAAATGAGGCAATCAATATTTTGATCACCCTCATTTTTTTATTATTTACTTTTTCACTTCTTTTTGTTGCTACATCTTCTCCAAACCATTTATTTGAAATTTCTTGAAACTTACCTTGCGAATATAATTCAAAAAAATGCTTCATTTATTTTTATTAACTAGTGTTATATCTGCCTTTCTCGCTCCTACAGCAAAAAGCTTCACTATCAAATCCGGCATTTATTATATTATAATCATCAAGTTTATTTTTGTTGTTTTAAATAATAATTTGCATAAACTTTATCAATTAATAATGCATCAATTCGATCGTTTTCTAAATCTATTAACGCTTCATTAAAACTTTCATATTGTGTTGCATCGTTATTTTTTTAACAATATTTTTTTCAATACTTCTGGTTTTTTTCATTGAAATGTATCATATCCAGATGAACCATTTTGCGCACCTAAAATTTTATCTTTCAAATCATTTATCGATTTAATATTTTTAGATTTTTTTGTAACAATAACTTGTTCATTTACCATATATTGCTTAGTAAACTGAATAATACTTTCACGCTCTTCAGTTTTTGAGTATCCATTCCAAATTAGATCAATATTACCATTTTTTAATTCCGTTTCCTTCAAATCCCAGTTAATAGCTTGCCATTCAACTTTTATTCCATATTTTTCAAAAACAGTATTTGCAAGATCTATATCAAATCCTACATTATTTCCACTTTTATCTTGAAATCCCATAGGTACAAAAGTATTATCAAAACCTATTACAACTTTCTTGTTTTTTTGAAAATCTTCCCAGTTATCTTTTTTAGGTTTTTCACTACCGCCAGCAGCACAACCACTAATTATTAAAATGCTAATAAGAAGAGTTATAAGAAGTTTAAATTTTTTCATTATAATCACCTCTTACTTTGGTTCTACTTTCAAGATACTGTCAGCAATGTTCTCAGCAAATTGCAAATCATGCGTTACAACAATCTGTGTAATTCCTAATTCTCTATTTTGAAGAATCAATTTCTCCACTTCCAATCTAAGCTCAGGATCTAAAGCACTCGTAGGCTCATCATAACCTATTATCTTAGGTTCGATCATCATGGCTCTAGCTAAAGCTACACGCTGTTTTTGACCGCCTGACAATGATATCGGATAATTATTTACTTGTTTTTCTAAACCAAGTTTATTTAATAACGTAATAGCTTTTTTTTCAGCATCACTCCTAGACATATTCATAGTATTTATTGGGGAAAGCACTAGATTTTCTAAAACTGTAAGATGTGGGAACAATTGAAAATCTTGGAATACAAAACCTAAAAGATTTCTTTTTTCCAATTCATCAATCGGAAGAGACTCTCCATTATAAATAATTTCACCTGAGTCTATTTTTTCCAGACCAGCTAACATTCTTAATAGGGTTGTTTTTCCACCACCAGAAGGACCAACAATCGCTAAAATTTTATTCTCTTCAACAGTTAAATTAAAATCTGAAAGTATTTGTCTATCCTTGAATTTTTTACTAATATTTTTTAATTCTAACATACATTACCTCCTGTCGTAATTATAACGTTTTTCAACTTGTTTAGATACAATTGTTACAATACCGATAAGAATTAAATAAATAGCTCCAGCAACAAACATTGGTAATAAACTCGCATCTCTATTTGCAGCTGTTCTACTAGCTAAAATTAAATCACTTATACCTAATGCATACACTAAAGATGTATCCTTAACTAAACTCATTATTTCATTAAATACACTCGGCAATACAATTTTAATAACCTGTGGTAAAATAACAAACCGAATAGTTTGAAATTGAGTAAACTTTAATACTTTAGCCGCCTCATATTGACCTTTAGGTATTGATTCAATACCTCCTCTAAATATCTCAGCAAAATAAGCTGCGTAGTTTAATGTAAATGCAATTATAGCAGCTGGCAATCTATCAAAACGTATACCTACTGAAGGTAGTACATAATAAATAAATATTAATTGTAATAAAAGTGGTGTTCCACGCATTATCCATATATAGATATTTATAACATAATTTAATAGCTTTATATTAAATCTCATAATGAAGGCTATTACTATCCCCAATGGAATAGATAAAATTAAAACCAGGAAAAACACTTCTAATGTTATTAAAGCACCCTTTATCAAACTAGGTAATATTTCCATTAAATATTCCATGTATTCTCCTCCTTATATATTTATTCACTACACTAGACAGTCATGTAGTTGGTTGTTTTTAAATTTTAATCTTAATTATAACATAATTTTACAAAAACAAAAACCCCTTAATAATTAAGGGGCTAAATAATTATTTATTTAATTTTGAATCGTGGAATTTTTTCATAATTCCTTCTTTAGATAATAAACTTCTAACTGTATCAGAAGGTTGAGCTCCATTACCTAACCATTTTAATGCTAACTCTTCATCGATTTTTAACTTCTGCTGGTTCTTTAACAGCATTGTAAGTACCGATAGTTTCGATAGAACGTCCATCACGTGGAGATCTTGAATCAGCAACAACGATACGGTAGAAAGGTGATTTTTTAGCACCTAATCTTTTTAAACGGATTTTTACTGCCATGTTTGTACTCCTTATGTTTCAACTTTTTTTATTAATTTTATGTGTGTGTGTTTTATGAAGTGTTTTAATGAAAAAAAGTTGAATCTATAACGCTAAGTTTTCTAAGCTAGATATTATTCTAACATTAAAAATAAAAAGTATGTCAATACTTTTCGATGAAAAAAATGTCAACTTTTTTTGTTGACTCGTCTAATCCTTATTATATCAATTTTTTTCTTAGCTATGTAAAGAAAAAAATATTTATAAAAAAATACTTCATTTATCCTATAAATTATATAAAAATAGTTACTAAAAATAATAATGACCACCCCTGAAAAGGGGTGGTTTTCTCTTCGGGTATAACCCTTTGTTACCAACACGCACCTCAAGGCGCTGGCTTTCACATTCGTTCAAGCCCTATTGTATTTTAACGCCCGCTACCCGTTAAACGGGTTTATCTATTTTTTCTTATCTCCAAATGGATTTTTATATTCTTTTGTTGTCAGTTTGTCTATCGCAATATCATGCGATTCTTGTTCTCTGATATATTTTCTTATTGTACTTTCATTCAATCCTACAGTACTTACATAGTATCCTTCTGCCCAAAACTTTCTATTTCCGTATCTGTATTTCAAGTTTGAATGCATATCAAATATCATTAATGAACTTTTTCCTTTCAGATATCCCATAAAACTTGATACACTATATTTTGGCGGTATTGATAGTAGCAAATGTATATGATCTGGCATTATATGTCCTTCTATTATTTCCACTCCTTTATACTTACATAACCTTTTTATTATATCTACTATATCTCGTTTGTATTGATTAAATTCTATTTTTCGTCTATACTTAGGTGTAAATACAATATGGTATTTACATAACCACTTTGTATGCTATAAACTATTATGTTTATTTGCCATTATAAAAATCATCCTTTCTTTATTTTAGAGCTTGAACTACTCTTATTTTATCAAGAAAGGATGATTTTTCAATTGTTTAACTTTTGTCTCACACCCGCATAGCGGGTGGTTTTTTGTTTCGGAGACTTCGCCTCCTCAACTGGCTAAAGCCCTTAATAAGTATGAGAGTAACTCGACAAAAATAATTTTCTGCGAAAATACGATTTTTGAGTCACTCCCATCCCTATTCATATATTAATCTTCTAATACTTTGGCTATTTCATTAAGAACCTGGTCTTTTCCAATTTTAGAAACAGATGAAAATGGAATAATGGCCATATTATTAGTTAGGTCTAATTCTCGTTTTATTATTCCCGTATTTCTCGCAAGTTCATTTTTAGAAATCTTATCAATTTTTGTCATAACAATAACAAATGGAATCTCATAGTAGTTTAAAAATTCATTCATCTCGATGTCATCTTGAGAAGGTTTATGTCTACTGTCAATTAAATGTAATACAAATCCTAAATTTTCACTATTAGTGAAATATTCAACAATCATATCGTACAGTTTTTCTTTTTCCGGTTTAGATAATTTTGCATAACCGTACCCTGGTACGTCTACTAGCACTACTTGATCATCTACATCAAAAAAGTTCAACGTACGAGTTTTACCAGGTTTCGATGACACACGAGCATAGTTTTTTCTATCTAATATTGTATTAATAAAAGATGATTTACCAACATTTGAACGTCCACACATCGCTACTTCTGGTTTGTCATGTTCTGGATATTGTTTTTTTGAGACTGCACTTATTAGTAAGTCAACATTATGTGTATTTAACTTTTTCATTATTATTCTCCAAATACTATTTTAAATACTTCTTGAATATTATCGACTGAGTGAATAGTTAATTTTTCAAGTACTTCTTCCGGAATATCTATTAGATCTTTCTTATTCTTTAGTCGGAATAATTATAGTATTAATATTCATTTTTTCTGAACTTAATATTTTCTCTTTAACACCACCTATTGGAAGAACTTTACCATGTAATGTCATTTCTCCAGTCATGGCAATATTATTATCCACTGCCTTTTTAGTTAAAGCAGAATATACTGAAGTAGTAATTGTTATTCCGGCAGATGGACCATCTTTTGGAACTGCTCCTTCAGGAACATGTAAATGTATATCTATTTCAGAGAAGTTAATGTCTTCTATATTTAACTTCTCAGCATTAGAACGTAAATAAGAAATTGCCATTTGTGCAGATTCTTTCATTACATCCCCTAGTTTACCTGTAAGAATAATCTTACCATTACCTTTTGATACACTTGTTTCAATTTCTAAAGTATCTCCTCCTACAACAGTGTAGGCAAGACCGTTAACTAATCCAATCTCAGGTTTAACATTTTTATCTTTCGAACTATATTTTTCTGGTCCAGCAAAATCTTCAAGATTAGCAACACCAACTTTGATTTTTTCTTCACCTTGAAGAACTTTTAGCGCTGCTTTTCTACAAATAGAACCAAAAACTCGCTCTAAATTCCTTACACCCGCCTCATAAGTATATCCATTTATAATTTTATTAATTGCTTGTTTACTAAATGTTATTTGGCCCTTTTTAAGTCCATTTTCTTTTATTTGACGAGGTATTAAGTATTTCGCAGCAATATTTTCTTTTTCTTTAATTGTATATGATTCAAGCTCAATAACTTCCATTCTATCTCTTAATGGCGCCGGAATTAAACTTAAATTATTAGCAGTAGCTATAAATAATACTTTCGATAAATCAAAAGGAATATCTAAGTAATGATCTACAAATTCATTATTTTGAGCTGGATCTATTACCTCTAACATCGCTGCGGCAGGATCACCTTTTATGTCTGATGCCATTTTATCTATTTCATCTAATAATATCACTGGGTTTTTAGTCTTAATTTTTTTCAATGATTGAATAATCTTACCAGGTAAAGCACCAAGATAAGTTCTTCTATGCCCACGAATTTCAGCTTCGTCATGTACTCCTCCTAAAGAAATACGAACAAAACTTCTCCCCATCGAAGAAGCTATTGATTTAGCTAATGAACTCTTACCAACACCCGGAGGTCCTGATAGACATAAAATCGGAGATTGCATATCATTTCTTAATTTTTTGACAGCTAAAAACTCTAAGATTCTTTCTTTAATTTTTTCTAAACCATAGTGATCTTCATTAAGAATTTTTTCCGCATTTTTTATATCAATTTCATCTGCTGTTAATGTATTCCATGGTAAAGCCACAACAGTATCTAAGTATGTTCTAATAATCGAATGTTCAGGACTCATTACCGGTGTTTTTTCTAATCGATCTACTTCTTTTAATAAGACAACCTTGTCTTCTTCCGATAATTCAATCTCATTAATAGCTTGCCGAATTTTCTCAATGTCATCATCTTCTGGTGCTATTTGTTTTAACTCATCTTGAACAACTTTCATCTGTTCACGTAAAAAGTATTCCTTTTGCTGACTATCAATATTAGCTCGGACTTTCTCATCAATCTCTCGCTTAAAGCTATTACCAACTAAAAATGCTTCTAAACTTCTATTTAAGAAGATAGCTTTTTTCTCTAAATCTAACAAGAATAATACTCGTTGTTTTAGCATTTTATCGATTGGGAAAAACTTAATATTTTTATTTATAAACTTTTCTAAATCATCAGTTTTATAGTAATCTATATCAAAATTTTCTCTTTTTAGATAATTTAAAAAGTTATTTCTTATACTGTTTAATAACCCTGTTTTGTCAAATCCATTATCAACAACTTCTCTTATGTTTATATCTAGATGCTCAACATGATTATTATTGTAAACACCACTTTTAACTTCCGCTATTCCATAACATTGATATTCATACTTTTTATTCTTCTTATCTATAGTTAGTTGTCCATATGTTCCAAAGAAGACATTAAAAACCATTACTATCGAATACATCGTCTTCAGAAAATGAATCATCATAACTATCAATCGGTTTTCTCTTATAAGTTACAAAAAAACTGGTATTTTATCTTTTTTTACAGTTTTTATCGTTTTTTTAAAAATTTTTTGTCCGTTACATCTATTGTATAAGTATTAGACGGAAAGAATAAATCTCTATTCTCTAATAAATAATATTTTGTCAAAACGAACTCCTCTCTAACCTGATTTATTTTTAAAAATCGGTTTTGTTTTATTAATAACATTATCACGTGTCACTGTACATGTTTTAATACCTTTTTTTACTCGGAATTTCAAACATTACACCTAAGTAATAACTCTTCGATTATAGATCTTAAAATCCACGTGCTCCTGTTTTTTTCTCTTAATTGATTCTTTTAGCAATTTCTTCAAGCGCTTCTTGTTCGAAAAACTCAATTTAACTCCATCAAGTTCAAATAAAGTATTCATATTGTTTAACAACTAGAGTTTTTTTAGGTTCAGTTAGTACTCTTACTAAAGTCTTTTCTCATCTAAAGTTCTTCTAAATAACAAACAACTGGAATACGTCCAATAAATTCTGGAATCATACCAAATTTTACCAAATCTTCATGCTTAACTTTAGAAATAACATCTTCATCATCTTTCAATTCATCACTCTTAGAAAAACCTATAACTTTTTCACCAAGACGACGCTTAATAATTTCTCTATACCTGAAAAATGCTCCACCAATAATAAACAGAATATTTTTTGTATTAATTTTTATCATTTCTTCTCCAGGATGTTTTCTACCACCTTGAGGTGGTACACTAGCTACAGTTCCCTCTAAAATTTTTAGAAGTGCTTGTTGTACTCCTTCACCTGAAACATCACGAGTTATTGATACATTTTCACCTTTTTTAGCGATTTTATCAATTTCATCGATATAAATAATACCTTGTTCAGCTCTTTCAATATCATAGTTCGCACTTTGAATAAGTCTAAGTAAGATATTTTCAACATCTTCTCCTACATAACCTGCTTCTGTAAGTGTAGTAGCATCAGAAATAGCAAAAGGCACATCAAGCATTTTAGCTAATGTTTGTGCTATTAATGTTTTCCCTGATCCAGTACTACCAATTAATGCTATATTACTTTTTTGTAATTCTATATCATGATTCTCAGCTGCTGTAATTCTCTTATAATGATTATAAACTGCAACTGCAACAGATTTTTTTCGCCTTATCCTGACTTATTACATAATCATTTAAGTGTTCCATGATTTTTTTGAGGCTCTAATAATTTAAATGCAGGTTTATTATTAGTATTTCTAAATTCTATTTCTTCTTCAATTATATCTGAACATAAATCAACGCATTCATCACAAATAAATACGTCATTACCTGCTATCATTTTTAAAAAAACTTCGTTTGTATTTTTTTTCCACAAAAAAAGAACATCTAACTTCTTCTTTATTTTTTTAACCATAATTACACCTCACATTATTGAACTTTATCTTATATCTTATTATCTTTTTTTATTATCTAATCGATATAAAAGCTCCAAAAAGATACACATTATTATACCATACATTATATTTTATTTCTAGCAAAGACTATTACAAAAATAATTAATATTAAAAACATTTGTAATATAATTTCTTAACATTTTCAAATTAGAAAAATACCGTTATTTTTATATATTTCTAATCAATTCTTAAAAATTTTTACATGTTATTCAATTTCTTATTTGTATTTCCTTCTTTTTAGTAATTGAAATATTAGTGGTATAATAATTCTATATAGAAAAATAGGAGGAATACTATGTCATTTTTTTCAAAACTAGGTGAAAACATAATTTTACCTCAAGACGTATTAATTCAATCAAAAGAAACAGCGGCAGTTACAGGTGCAATTAACGCTACAATTGGTATTGCAACAATCAACAAAAAAGCAATGTCATTACCATCGATTAATAAAGTATTAACAGAATTAAACAATTCAGAATATCTACCTTATTCTCCTACACCAGGATTACCCAAAATGAGAGAATTATGGAAAGAAAAAATCTTAGCTGATAATCCCAGTATTAATAAAGACTTTTTATCTTTACCTATGGTTACAACGGGAATTACTCAGGGGATTGATATAGCAGCAAATCTATTTAGCCAAAAAGGGGATGCACTTCTTTTACCAAATCTATTTTGGCAAAACTATGCACAGATTTATACAATCAAACTTGGTAATACAATATATAAATACAACCAATTTGATGAAAACAACGAATTCAGTATCAAAAATTTCAAACAAACTCTATATAGTATAAAAAGAAGACAAAAATTTCATTAATATTAAACTTCCCAAATAATCCAACTGGATATACACCATCTGATGTTGAATTAGATTCATTAGTTGAAGTTATAAATATCTTCGCAAAAAGAAAAATACAAATAAACAAATTATCATCGTTTCTGATGATGCTTATTTTTGGCCTATTCTTTGAAGAAAAATCACAAAACTCCAACATTAAGCGCTACATATAAATTAGCAGAAAATGAAAACTGTTTAATAGTAAAATTAGATGGAATCACTAAAGAATTTTACAGTTGGGGACTTCGTGTAGGTTTTTATTACATACTATACTAAAAAAATGATGAATTAAGAAAAAAATTCTATTAGAAAAAGACACAAGGTTATTTGAGAAGTACTACATCATCACCTTCTAACCTATCACAACAAATTGCTGTGAGATTGTTAGAGAATAAACAATCATTAGAAGAAAAAAAGCAATCAATGATAAAAATAATTGAAGAAAGATATGATGAATTAAAAACAAGCTATATCAAAAAGAAAAATTTAAATTCACTAGTTACAGTTCTTCCGTTTAATTCAGGGTTACTTCTTTACTATAAAATTACCATCAAACATTAATGCTCATGAATTTTAGACTTAAATTTTTAAATGAATATAAATATGGTGTATACTCTATGAATGATGATCATATAAGAATCGCATTCTCATGTTTAGATAAAGAATTAATTCCAGAACTTATAAATAAATTTAAAAGAATGTATTGAACAAATTTTAATATGAAAAATACGACTTAAAAAAATTTGATTGGTAACAATCATACTTTTTAAGTCGTATTTCTTTAATATTATTTTTAATCGTTAAACTTTACTTAATTGATTTCTTTAATAATTCAACCATATGCTTATTGGCATTTAATTCGATATCATTATTTAATTCAATAAAATCATATGTTCCGTATTTATTGTCTAGTGCTGCTTTAATCAGATAATCTGTTACATTAGGATTCTTAGGTAAAATTGGTCCGTGTAAATACGTACCAATAAGATTGTTGTACAGAATACCCTCTTTTTTATCTTCATCGTTATTTCCATATCCTACTACTACATTTCCTAATGTTTCATAATTATGATATGTTCTTCCACCATGATTTTCAAAACCTACGATATTACCAAATTTTTCAGATTCAACTAGTATATTACCAATCAAACGTGGTGCATCTTTTTTTGATTCTGTATAAAAATCTAATATATTTAAACCAGGTAATTTATCACCATCAACAGTTTTATAATATTCTCCTAAAAATTGATAACCACCACAGATTGTAAGTGCTGGAATACCATCTTCAATAGCTGATTTAAATTCATGTTTAATTTTACTAAATTGTTCAGTTGCTATGCATTGTTCTCTATCAGATCCACCACCGATGAAAAACATATCACAATCAGTAAGTTTCACACCATCAGTTGAAGTAATATTCTCAATTTCAAGATTAATTCCTCGCCATTCGCAACGTTTTTTTAGTGCAATAACATTTCCGATATCACCATATAAATTCAATTTATCAGGCATAAAATGATATAATTTTAAATCCATAGAATTATTTCTCCAATTCTCTTTGAGTTTCTACTAAAGCCGTATAATTCGGAATAGCTATCGCATACTTCTCATTATAACTTTTTAGTTTGTCAACAGCTTCTGGTATACTCTCTAAAACAACAATATTTGCTCCTATTCCAGTATATTTCAATCTTAAAGCTAATTCTTTCGCTCGTTTACCAGAGCACACTATATTTTTTATCTTCTGTCCATTTAATATATCAAAATCAGTATCCCAAATCCATGATATATCAATACCATCAGCACCATTATCATTTAATACTAATAGATAGTTGATTTCTTCTTTTATTACATTAGCAATAGCTAAAGAAGCATTTAAACCTGCTGGATTTTTTGCTAAATTTAGTAATACTGTTGCACCATTAGATAAACTAATACTTTGCATACGACCATTAGTTGCAGTATATGTTTCAAGACCATATTTTATCTTCTCATCTTCGACTCCAAGCTCTTTTAGTAGTGAATAAGCTGCTAGTAAATTATAAATATTGTAATCTCCAGCTAATTTTGTAGCTATTGAAGCATTATTATTAATAGTCATGTTGATAAATGGTTCTACTGTAGCATTCGTCACTTCATATTTTACATCTTGGTGTTTAAAATCACATTTAGAACAATGATAAAAACCTAGTTGACTATAGTGTACATGATCATAAATTAATTCCATTCCACAATTAGGACAGAATTTAGATTCTGATATACCAAAATCAGAAAATTGATAAGCATCTTTAGCAATACCAAAATATATATTATCCTCACCATATTTTTGAAAGTCTTGTAACAAAAAGGATCATCACTATTTAAAAATAAGTTGTATATTTTTTTCCTTCTAATTGCTCACCAATTGTTGCAATTAAAGTATCAATCTCACCAAATCTATCAATTTGATCTCTAAAAGAAAATTATTAATTACAAATTTAGTTGGCGTAATATATTGCATTACCCTTCTAATCGAACCTTCATCGATTTCAATTACAGCTAACTTAGTATTATTATTAGCTTGAATAGCAAAAGTTGAAATAATTCCATCCAACATATTCGCACCTTCAAAATTATTAATGAAATTCTTACCAGCACATCTTAATGTATGTCCAATAAGATTCGATGTAGTTGTTTTTCCATTTGTTCCTGTTACAAAAAAACTATTTCATCAAAATCACTAGCTAATGTAGTTAATACATTATCATTAACCTTTCTTAATACTTTCCCCGGTAAATCCGTTCCTTTTTTACCTACAATCTTACTAGCAGTTCTCGTTAATTTTGCTAAATTTCTATAAAATCCTAGCATATTTTCTCCTTTTACAGACTATTTTGTGATGTATCAAATTTATATCCTATACCCCAAACAGTAACAATCATTTGAGCAACTTTTGGAGAAATCTTATCAAATTTCTTCCTTACACGCTTAATATGTGTATCTACAGTTCTTAAGTCCGAATAAAAATCATAATCCCATACAGCTCTAAGAATTTCATTTCGTTTAAAAGCCTTATCAGGTGATTTTGCTAAAAATAATAATAAATCGAATTCTTTAGGTGTTAATAAAACTTCACTATCTTCGACAATTACTTTATGTGAATTAACATCAATTATTAACCCTGGAAAAACTAATACGTCTTTTGTGTAAAGTTCCGGAGTATAAAATACACTTCGTTTTGTACGTTGAAGAATGGCATTAATTCTTAACATAAGTTCTCTAGGACTAAAAGGCTTAATAACATAATCATCTGCACCTAATTCAAAACCTTCTACCCTACTTTGTTCATCTGCCTGAGCAGACATAATAATTACAGGAGTAGCCTTTGTTTTTCTAAGTTCAGATAAAATAGATTTACCATTTAACATAGGTAATTGCACATCTAATAAGACACAAGAATAATCCATATACTTCAATCGTTCTAAACCATCATTACCCATTACTAGCTTCATCTACAATATAACCCTCTTTTTCAAGATACATTACTAATAATTTTCTTATTCTTTCTTCATCATCTACAATCAATACTCTCTCTGCCACAATACATCACTTCCTAATTTTACTTTTCACCATTTTTGGCTTTATTAATAAGTCTTTTTACCTCATGAATAGTAAGAGTTCTATACTCACCTTTTTTTAATCCTTCTAACGTTAAATCTTCAATCGATTCACGTTTTAATTTCATTACTTCATAGCCTAAAGCTTCAAACATTCTTCTTACCTGTCTGTTTTTCCCTTCGTGGATAGTTAATCTAACTAAAGTATTACCACTCTTATTTTTATTTTTAACTATGTTCACTTCTGCTTTTGCAGTTTTATAATTATCTATTCTCACACCATTACGAAGAATTCTAAGGTGATTTTCTTCTAGTTTTCCATTTATTTTAGCAACATATGTTTTTTTAATTTTATGCTTAGGGTGCGTTATTAAATTAATAAACTCACCATCATTAGACATAATAAGTGCCCCTGAAGTATCATAGTCTAATCTACCAACAGGTACAACACGTTCGCTAACATTTTCAAAGAAGTCTTTCACACAAGTTCTATCTTTCTCATCAGACATTGACGTAATAACCTTTTCAGGTTTATAGAATAAATAGTATCTCTTATTTTCTTTTAATAAACGAACACCCTCTACTATGATAATATCACTAGGTTCAGCCTTGACACCAAGTTCTTTTACAACTTGGCCATTAACACTTACTTTCCCATCAAGAATTAATTGTTCTGCCTTTCTTCTTGATGTGTATCCTGATGCAGCTATTAATTTTTGCAGTCTTTCTGCCATATCGTCCTCCTAATTTTGTAAAAATTTATTAATTTCTTCATTACTAACAATTTCCGATGTTGGTAATTGTTCTAAACTTTCTAATCCAAAAACATCTAAAAATATATCTGTTGTTTCATATAATTTAGGTTTCCCAATCGTATCTAACGTTTTGTTAGATATTATAAGTTCTTTACTAACAAGAGAGTGTAATATAGAATCACTACTTACACCCCTTATTTTATCAATTTGAACTTTTGTAATTGGTTGATTATAAGCTATAATTGCTAAAGTTTCTAAAGATGCTTTTAGATAATTTAACAAGATTTTTTTGAGATAACAGCTTTTTTTATTATTTCAGCCATTTCATCTCTCAAAAAGCATTTTTGTATATTGTTCCGAATTTTTCTAATAATCAATGAATTATTAATCTTATTATAATCTTCACAAAAATACATTCAACATATTTTTCAGCTTCATGCATTTCTACTTCCATGAAAGTAGAAAAGTATTCAATATTTAGCCCTTCTTCTCCTTTCATGAAAAAGTAAAGCCTCTATTATTTTCTTAGTTTCTTCTAATAACATGTTAATCTTCCTTTGATTTATATTCTAAAAATGATTTCACCATCTTTGTCAACACATTGTAATTCTTGATCCTTTATCATAGCTAAAACACCTATAAACATCAAAACAATTTCATTTTTTTGAGAATAGGTCTTAACAAGATCGAAAGAAAATTCATTTTTATTTTATTTTTAAATTTATTAACAAGCTCTTCTTTTACCTCTTCAAATGATACTTCTCTACGATAGCTGACCAATGAAATTTCATTTTCTTTATCATCAAAAGATCTAAGAATATTCTCCATAGCCCTTAGCAACTTAGAAGATGGCACTCTCAACGTTTCAATACTAGCTTCAACATCTATATTAATACTTTCCTTATCTAAAAATTGTGCTCTCATTCGTTGAAGATTATCTAATTTTTCACTTAGTTCCTTATAGTTTTTATAATCAAGGAGCTGTTGAACTAAATCCTCTTCATCTTCAATGGCTTCATTTTCAAACTTAGGAAGTAAATTCTTACTTTTAATATGGAGCAAAGTTGCAGCCATAACAATATATTCTTCTGCATTTTCTAATGAAAAGTCATCATTATTATTTATATATTCTAAATAGCTCTCTGTTAGCTGTGCTATAGGAATATTATAAATATCAATCTCCATCTTTTCTATTAAGTGCAAAAGTAAATCAAGTGGCCCTTGAAAAACCTCTAAGTTAACATTATACATTTATCTTATCCTTTTTTTAATCGTCTTTCTTGGATGATTACTAATCATTCTTTTTCGATTTATTTCCCTCTAAACTAGAGAAATATAACTTCAAACTATGAATATTTTTTTCAAACCTAACAATTCTTGTACTTCTTCAGCTGGAACCTTATCTTCTAGCAAATGAATAGCTAAAGAATTTCTAAAATTCATAGTATTCAACTCTTTTGTTAATCCTAAATCTTGTTGGCGTTTTTTTAAATATTTTCCAGAAACCTTGACGACTAATTCCTTCACCATCTTGGTTCAAGAATAATTTACTGTCTTCTTTAATATCAGGATATTCTTTTCTTCAATTCAGCAATATAATTCTCTATTGCGTCCACTGATTCTCTATTAAGTGCAACTGTACGAAATCCTTCTTTTTTTCTATATTTTAAAAAATCCAATAGTAGTATTAACATCTTTTAAATTCTAAGTTTATACATTCTGTTGGTTTAATACCAATAGAATATGATAACTCGAAAAATAGCTTTATCTCTAAAAACCAATTAAATTTTTTTGTTTTCACATCTAAAAATCTTAGAAATTTCTTGTCTTGTAAAAAAATTACAAGTTCTTGATGTTCTTCCTTATCGATATGAATATCAATATTAACCCTATTTGGAATAATTTTTTTCAATCCATAAATACTCCACAAAAAAATGTGAACAGTAGATATCGTTCTTGATAATGTTGCAGAAGAGTATTCTTTTTCTCTCAGATAATCTATATATCTAGAAATAAATTCTTCATTTAACCAAGAATAATCTTCAGTAGAATATCCTTTTTTTCAGCTAAATATAAAAAAGATTTTTTTAAATCCCTATCGTATGAATTGATAGTATTTGGTTGAAAACTCTTTTCTATTTATCAAATACTCATTAAAAATTGTTTAATACTGTTTCACTCATATAAATACCCCCTTAGTATTAAAACTACCCTAATTTTTTTATTTCTATATTGATTATAACATCTATAAAACTTTATGTAAATGCATTTATAACAATTTATCATTTAAATATAAAAATTCCAAGATGATAAAAAAATACTGATTATAGTACTTTAAAAATCATCCCTGGAATTAAATTATTTTATATTCTCTTTTTTTCCGAATTTATTATTAATTACAGTTACAAATATTAGATTTATAGAAATAATAAAAACCGGAACAATTATTGCTTTATGTAACAAATATTTTTGACATTGCAGCCCCTAATATTACACCTGAAAGAAAGACAGTTATTACACTCAAATAAATAAGAAAAAGGAATTTTTACTTTCTTTCTTCTTCAAAAACAAAAATATTTATATAGATGCTCACTCATTGATCTTAAGTTACCAGTGCAAAAAAACACTTGCAAAAAAACTAAGTTATTAACTTTTCTAAATCCATCAAACTGAATAGCACATATAAACGAAATAACTATCGACCTTATATCTACTCCAAAATATTCATGTTTAATTGAAATAATAATTAAAGCTGCTATTTGTGTTAAAAAGCAACATATAAATATGTTTAAAAAAATAGATAACTCTTTATACTTTGTTTCAATAAATTTACTTACCAATACGCCTATAACAAAGGATAATATAGGTATCGAATAATGTAGCACTTCTGAAAAATTACCTTCAATTAAATCTATTCCAACAAAAATTAAATTTCCAGTTTGTGCATTTGCAAAAATACCGTCACAATTAACAAAAGTATACGCATCAAAAAATCCACCTACAGCTGTAAGTAATAAACAAAATATCAATTGTTCATGGACAGGCAGATTCCTATTCATCAATGTTTCTCGTAAATTCATACTTTTTAAAATCAACTCCTTAAAGAAAATTAATCAAATATTGTATTCCAGTTATCAACATTATTATAGCAATCAAAACACATTTCTAACTGTTTTTTTGTTGTCCTTGTAATAGATAAGTCTGGAAGTTCATCAAGCGAGTAAAACTCCGCTCCTAGTGTTTCAGTATTTTCTGCAAAACTATGACTCACATATTCACAAAGAACAAATATTTTCACCATACCAAAAGGAAAATTAACATGGTGGTGTCTATTATAATCAAGCACAGCAACAACTTTAAGAGGATTAACCACGGCTCCTGCTTCTTCACTTGCTTCTTTTATAACATTTTCTCGAATACTTTTATTTACATCCTGATATCCACCAGGAAGGGCCCATTTACCATCAAACTGCTCTTTTACCAATAATATTTTATTATCTTTAATGACAGCAGCTCTAGTTTCTACTTTAGGAGTTTGATAACCTAGTTCACCTGCAAAATCTATTTTAATTTTCTCAATTGGAATATCATATTTAAATGCTAACATCTCACACGCAATTTCTCTAATTCTTTCTGAGCGTTCTCTATCAAATTTATCTTTACTATAGGCTAAACTGCATTGTGACAGAAATTGGAGTTCTTGTGCCCATTTTTTCCAAACATCATCTTTAAATACTCGTACTATGTCTTCAATATTTTTAATAAATATAGCATTCTTAACATCTAAAAAATCATAGTCTTCTTTCAATAAGAATACATTAATTAGTGTATCACTTAGATTATTTTTTTATTATCAGTTAAAAAAACAGAGCATTAGACTCCAGAATATTTGAATCTTTAATATATTCAAAAAGGCATAGAGTAATCAAAAAAACACCTGCTTTAACTCATCTGTAATTTGAACTTCTAAATTCTTGTCTATATATAATTTTTTTGATACATAAATTACCTCCATAGTCCTTATATATTTTATTATATCATACTTTTTAATATATTTCTAGAAGGTTAATGAAAAATTGGTCATTGTTTTCAATCCCTCATTTATTACTTAAGTTATATTTTCACATAGAAATTTCTATGAAATCGATATACAAATTATCAATAAAAAAATGTTGCTAGATTTTAATATTAGTTGTATAATATTTAGTGTAAGTAAAAAAATTAAGGAGTGATAACGATGAAATATATTATTTCACTAATTTGGTCATTTATATTTGCATTCATTGTAATATTTATCGTATCATCTATTCTAGGTAGCAATGGTGAAGTTAATACACTTCGCGACTGTGCAATACTTTCTGTAATGTTTACAGTGTTTGTTGCATTATTAGACGCTGTAGGCTTTGATAAGAAGCGTTAATAAGGTTAATTATTTAATAAAAATTTTTTACAAAAAGAAAGTAGGTATTGAGGTATGTCCTCTTTCCTACTTTTTCTTTAAATATAGGAGATGATTATATGAACAATGTACTTGCTACCATGTGTTATGTTGACAATGGGGATAGTTTTTTAATGTTAAAAAGAACAAAGAAAGAAAACGATATTCATGAAGGATTAACAATAAGTGTCGGAGGTAAATTCGAAGTTGGAGAAAGTCCTGAAGATTGTGTTATTAGAGAAGTAAAAGAAGAAACAAATTTAGATATTATTAATCCTAAGTTAAGGGGAATTATTACTTTTCCTAACTTCGATGGGGAAAAAGACTGGTATACTTACGTCTTTACAGCTCAAAACTATACAGGAACCCTTACTAAAGATTGTGATGAAGGAGATCTTGTTTGGGTTAAAAAATCTGAAATTCAAAATATCAATACTTGGGAAGGTGACTATATCTTCCTTGATTGGTTAGTAAAAGAGAAACCATTCTTTTCTGCTAAGTTTAATTATAAAAAAATAAAGAATTCATTGATTACGAAGTAACATTTTATGAATAAATAAGAGAGGATAACATTATGAAAAATAGAGATTAATAAACAATTCAAACAAAATTATGTAGTATCTGAGTATAATACAGCAAAATATATGGGAAGCGGCGACTTAGATGTATTGGCTACTCCTAGCCTCGTAGCATTCATGGAAAATGCAGCTAAAACATTCTTAAATTCTTTCTTAACAAAAGATTTAGGAAGTGTTGGGAGCAACATAAATATCAATCATCTTGCTCCTACCCTTGTTAATAAAGAAATTACAATTTTAGGTGAAATTACAGAAACTATTAAAGATAAAATTATTATTTTTAATCTAGAAGCTTTCGAAGGGGAGAAAAAAATCGCAGATGCATCTCACACTAGAGTAATTATAAATAACGAGAAATTCATCAACAGATTAAATCAAGAAGAGTTTTAAATATTAATAAAAAAAGAAAGGCTGTATAATTAACAACCTTTCTTTTTTTACAATTTTACATATTAAAAATTCATTAGAAAAACATTAATTCTAAGAAATATTCTTTCAGCACTTTTAATATATGTACCTTTCATACCTAATGATTTAGATTCAATAATTCCAGCACTTTCTAATTTTCTTAAAGCATTAACAATCACTGATCTTGTAATTCCTACTCTATCAGCAATCTTACTAGCAATTAATAGTCCTTCTGTTCCATCTAATTCTCTAAAGATATGTTCTATAGCTTCTTTTTCAGAGAATGATAATGAGTTTAGAGCCATATTAACCATATCTTTATCACGGGCTAAGTTTTTCTCTTTATCTTGTTTTTCATGTAAGATTTCTATTCCTACTACTGTAGAAGCATACTCAGCTAAGACTAAATCATCATCTTTAAAATCACTATCCATCCTTCCAATAACAAGTGTTCCTAAACGTTCTCCCCCTCCCCTAATAGGAAGAATTACAGTATAACTGTTACCTTCAAAACGTTCTTGTTCTTCTTCAGGGAAAATTGATAATGGATCTTGGAAAGGAATATTAACTTTTGTGGCATAAACTTTTAGTGTCGCATCTAAATATGCTTTTGGAACTCTTCTATCTTGAATTATTTTTTCCATACGTTCATTTGAATAATCAACAATCGAATCATAACCAAGAATATTTCCTTCAGTATCAAGAATATATACTACTGAATCTAAAATTGGACTAAGTCGCATTGCCATAGCTTCAAAGTCTACGTTATCGTGACGTCCTTCTTGTAAAATTGTACTTATTTTTCTTGTTTTTTGTAATAAACTTGCCATTAATTTTCTCCTTACAAAATACTTCCCTGATTATTATACCATTTATTTTTTTAAAAAAATTGTAAGACTTTTTTTAAAAAAATTAATTTAATCAATTTTGAAATTTTCTAACAATTCAAGCGATCTTTTAGCATATCTTTCATATTTTTCCTTTTTATCTTTGATTCTTTCAGGAAGTGGTTTGATGATACCAAAGTTCGCATTCATAGGTTGGAAGTTTTTGCTTGTATTATCTACGATATAGTTTGCCATAGCACCTATCATAGTCTCTGTAGGAAACACTATTTCTTTGTTTTCAGTATTGTATAAGGCATTTAATGCTGCCACAATACCTGAAGCTGCACTTTCTACATAACCTTCTACACCAGTCATTTGACCTGCAAAATAGATATTGTTTTCTTCTTTTAATCTATATGTTTTTTCTAATAATTGTGGTGAATTTAAGTAAGTATTTCTGTGCATTACTCCATAACGTACTATATTAGCATTTTCAAGTCCAGGAATCATATTAATAATTCTCTTTTGTTCACCCCATTTAAGATGTGTTTGAAATCCAACAATATTGTATAGCGTTCCTTCACTATTATCTTGACGCAATTGAACAACAGCATATGGACGTTTATCAGTTTTTGGATCTTCTAATCCAACAGGTTTCATAGGTCCAAATAATAGAGTTTTTTCTCCTCGTTTTGCCATTTCTTCGAAAGGCATACAACCTTCAAAATAAATTTCTTTTTCAAATTCTTTTAATGGGGCAGCTTCAGCTGTTATTAATTCATTATAGAAATTTGTAAACTCTTCTTTTGTCATTGGACAATTTAAGTATGCAGCTTCACCTTTATCATATCTTGATTTTAGATAAACTTTTTCCATATCGATAGAATCTTTTTCAATGATTGGTGCTGCTGCATCATAAAAATATAACCCATCTTGTTTAGTATAGTTTCTAATATCTTGACTTAATGCATCTGATGTAAGTGGTCCTGTGGCTACTATTACAGGTACATCACCTTTAGGAATCTGTGGTAATTCTTCACCTATAACATTAATATTTGGATGGTTTTTAATAGTTTCTGTAATCATTTCTGAGAATTTATCCCTATCAACCGCCAATGCCCCACCAGCTGGAACTTGTGTTGCATCAGCGCACTTAATAATGATTGAATCTAACATTCTCATTTCTTCTTTTAATAATCCAACAGCGTTAGTTATATTGTTAGCTCTTAATGAGTTAGAACAAACTAACTCTCCAAAGTTTTGTGTTTTATGAGCTGGTGTCATTTTCTTAGGTCTCATCTCATAAAGATCAACCTTTACTCCTCGTTTTGCAAGTTGCCAGGCAGCTTCACTTCCTGCTAGTCCTGCTCCGATTACTATTACTTTTTTTTCCATTAATTATCTCACTTTCTATTTTATAATAAATTTGAAAAATCTTCTTTTTCTTCTTTTTTAACTTCTTGTTCTCTCATATCTTGAGTAACAACTCGCCCATTTTTATCAAATAAATATGTTTGTACACTAGCCAATGTCTCAGCTATTAAATCTGAGTAATCATCACGAGCTTCATATGCTTTGATTTTATCTAATCTTGGTTTTGTTTTTGGTGCTTTTGGTGTGAAAATTGTACAACAATCTTCAAAAGGAAGATTAGAAATTTCTAACGTTTCAATCTCTTGGGCAATTTTAATAATATCCACCTTATCCATTGTCAATAGCGGTCTTAATATCGGTAAGTTAGTTACTTCATTAATGCAATTCATTGACTCTAAAGTTTGTGAGGCTACTTGCCCTAATGACTCTCCTGTAGCTATAGCTAAACATCCTTCTTTTTTCGCTACTTCTTCAGCTATACGCAACATAAATCTTCTAGTTGAAGTCATTGTATAATTTGAAGGAACACGTTTAACTATTTCTGTTTGTAATTTAGTAAAGTTTACAACGTGTAACTTAATTTTACCAACTACTTCACTTAACTTAGTTGTTAAATCAAATATTTTTTGTAATGCTTCTGTAGAAGTAAACGGTGGTGATTGGAAATGAATCATCTCTACTTCTACACCTTTAACTTGTAACGTATGAGCTGCTACTGGTGAATCTATTCCTCCAGATAACAATAACAGTGCTTTTGAAGATGTATTAACTGGGAATCCTCCAACACCTTTTATAAAGTCAGTAAAGATGAATATCCCTTCACTACGCACCTCAACATTGATAACAAAATCAGGTTGTTTAACATTAACTTTTAAGTTTTTATAGTTAACCAACACATGACTTCCAAATACATTATTTAATTCATTAGTATTGTGTGGAAAGTTTTTTTATTAGGTCGTTTAGTTTGAATTTTTAAATTTATATTCTTTATCTAACTTAGTTTCTAATAATTTATCAATTACTTTTTTTAGCTTCTTCCACATCTAGCCCAGCTCTTAAAAACCGGCGAAAAAAATTATGAATACCGGGTACTCTTTTTTTAATCTTTCCATAATTTCATGAACATCTTCATTGTGATCCAAATGTATATACATTCTATCTCTTTTTGTTTGAACATGAAAACCTGTTAAACCCTTGTAAATTATATCTAATATTCTTTTGTAAGTTTTTTTAGAAAATTCATTTCTATTTCCCAGATTTTAGAGTAAGTTCTCCGTATCTTACTATAATATGACTAAATTCCACTTTCAATTACCTCTTTAAATTTTTTTATTGTACTCATCTATTAATACTTCAATAAACGTTTTCAACTTCTTTTTCTTGTAGTTTCATATGAGAAACTAACTCGAATACTACCTTCTATATTTTCCTTTAGATAATCCCCTTGCATACAACGCCTCATTAAGATGGAATGTTTTTGAAGAACAAGCACTAGTTGTAGAAACCATAATACCTCTATCATTTCAAGGCATTAACAATTACCTCACCCTTTAATTTTTTTGGTAGACTAATGTTAACAATAGAATCCACAAAATTTTTCACTCAATGGTGAATTAATTACTATATGCTTATATTTAGAGAATTCATCAACAATAAGTTTTTTTATATTCCTTGTGATTAACTTTTATCTCTTCAACTTTTTCTTGCGATAATCTTAATGATTTTGCTAAACTTACCGCAGCTGCAACATTTACTGTTCCACTACGTAATCCATCCTCGTGTCCACCACCAAAAAGTAATATTATGAACTGTTCGTCTAGATCTTTAAATACAACACTCCTATACCTTTTTAATCCATGAAATTTATGTGCAGAAATAGAATAACTATCAACTTTTGAAAGGTCAATACTATTTTTTTAATACTCCCTTGAACACCATCAACATGAAAATGAACTTTTGGATAATCTTTTAGTATCTCTGAAATTTCATTGATAGGTTGAATTGCCCCGAATACATTATTAACTTGCATCACACTTAATAATATAGTTTCCTTTAGTTAATAATGATTTTTAAATGATTTTAAATCTATAATACCATTCTCATCAACATTAACATAGTCTAAAAATAAAACCACGTCTTTCTAGTTCTCTAAAATGTTTCTAGAAACTGAAGGATGCTCAATCTTAGAAACAATAATTCTATTTCCAAAAATCTTTTCTTGTGTTCAACACTTCCTAAGTAATGCGATATTATTACTCTCTGTAGCACATGAAGTAAAAAAAGATACTATCTTCCCCTACACCAAGAATAGATGCCACTTGAGCTCTTGCAGCTGAAAGAAGCTTTATTAGTTGTTTTTTTCCAAATTTGTTGATACTAGCTGGATTTCCATAGTAAGACGTATTAACTTCCACAAAAGCATCTAGAGCTCTTTATACGGTTTAGTCGTAGCACAATTATCTAAATATATCATACTATCTACCTTTCTTTCTCAATAATTAAATATGTTTTAAAAAAATAAACATATTTTTGAACCACTATAAAGTATATAATAAAAATCAATTATTTATCAATCAAACAGGTTATAATAAGTTGTTAGTATATTCATAAAAAAATCTAAAACACTATTTGTGAAAAATAAAAATAGGAGAAACTCATCAATATGATAAAAATCATATAACGAGAAACTCCTCATATTTTATTAATAATTACTCTTTATATTCGTTAGCTACTACATCTTTTAAGAATCTGATCCCACTTCGGTAAGTTTCGATCAATTCTAATAGCTCGATCACTATCTGTTCCAAGAATATTATGTGAACTCGAAGCAATTATTACTACTTCTCCATCTACATAGAATTCGTAAGAAAAAAATTGTTTTTAATTCCACTGTGCTTTTTCAATCCATGCTTTTAATAAAAAAATATCTTGACTATTATATCTTATATTAGATCTAATTGAATACTTCACATCAATATCAGCATAATATAAGTTATAATTTATTAATGAATCAATATCTATTCCTAAACCCATTTAAATAATACTTCTTAGCAAGATTCATCCATTCATACACATATTTATTATCTAAAAAAGCCAGCTTGATTAAAAAAATTTCTTTTCTAATTTAAATTTAATCGTTTTTTTTCGTACACTTTTATTTCTCCTTTTTCAATCAATTCTGAGATGCATTCCATTAAAAATAGCAGTAATTTCATCATGACTTTTACCCTCTTCTTTTTAATGTAGTAGCATCTATTTCATCACCAATTACAATCTTTATACTAGAAAAAAATTCTAAAAATTCTTATTAGGAATAATTGCAAATGGAATTATCTTTGTTTTCGCTCTTGTAGCAATAAATGATGCTCCATTGTGAGATTGACCAAGATCTAAGTCTTTTGAATGAGAACGAGTTCCCTCCGGAAAAATCCCAACAACTTCTCCTTCTCTAAGTAACTTAATACTATTATTTATTGCGGTTCTATCAAATGTACCTCTTTTTATGGGAATTGCTCCAGTTGCTTCTAGTGCTTGTTTAATAAAAAATACTTTAAATAACTCTTCTTTAGCTATGAAGCGAATCTTCTTGTCAAAAAATGCTGGAAAAAGTAGTGGATCATGATTACTTAAATGATTCCCAGAAATTACTACACCTTTAGCATTCTCTATTTTTTCTTTGTTAACAATTGTAACCTTATAAAATATTTTATAAAAAAGTGCTAATAACATTCTAATAAAATTATACATACTACACTCCTTCTAGCCTCTATTTTTCTACAACTTTTACTAAATCAGTCATTCTAGCAACAACTTCTTCAATTGTCATAGTAGTCGTATCTATTAACGTAGCTGATTCTACTTTTATTAAAGGAGCAATATCTCTATTTTCATCTTGCCAGTCACGTGCTTTTATATCTTCTTTAACTTTTTCAAAATCAACATTTTCAATACCTTGACGTTCGAAGTCTAGCATTCTTCGTCTTGCTCTTTCTTCAACAGAAGCAGTTAAAAATATTTTTACATCTGCATTAGGTAAGACAACAGATGCAATATCACGTCCATCCATAATAATGTTGTTTGTCCCAGCTAAATTTCTTTGTGTATCAATTAGAAATTCTCGTACTGCAGGTGATTTAGCAAATAATGAAGTATATTTCGACACTTCTGCTGTACGTATTTTATCACTAACCTCCACATCATTCACGTAAACATATTGAACTCCATTGACATATTCTACTCTGAAATCTACATTCTCAAGTAAATTCTTTATATCATTTTCTTCTAATTCTTTTAAACCATTAGATAAAAATTTATATGTTAATGCACGATACATAGCACCAGTATCCACATAATTATAACCTAGCTCTTTAGCTACTAGTTTTGTTATTGTACTTTTTCCTGATCCTGCTGGCCCATCTACAGCCACTGATACATATTTCATCTTTTACCTCTCAGACAAATTTTTTCATTATATATTATAGCATAGACTTGATGTAAACACTAGAATTAATGAAAAAAACTTATTTATACCGATTGTTTTTTTAATCTAGCATTATATTTAAAATCTAATACAATATAGGGCTGATTCAAAAGTCCTAAAATCTAACAAAGTTCATATGAGAACTCATAGACGCAGTAGTTTATTGATATCTAAATTCGCTTTATAAAAGCTTTTTAGATATCTAATAAACTGTGCTGAGATGACTCGACAAAATGGAAGACTTCTGTACAATACAGGATAATATTCACTTGTCTAAACTAAATATATATGTGTCCCGAATTTTTGGTACATATCAAATCACGATTTTGTCGAGTCACTCCAATTTATTATTCTAGTTTCAATCCAGCTAGTCCTGCTAATGCATTATTCTCTAATTTTTCTTGTTTCATATATTTTTTCATATCTATACGACTTGCCTTATCTTTTTTACTAGATTTAATTCTCTTGTCGACTTCTTTTTGTTTTAGAGAATTTCCGCATTGACATCTATATGTAGCATTTTCACCATTACCGAATAATGTCATCTTCTTATGGCAATTATCACATCGAAGATTTGTTAACCTACTAATAACTTTACGGTTACGGCAACTTGGATTTGAACATTTTAGCATTTTAGTTCCTTTTTTATCTACTTCTAACATAAAGCTATCACACTCTTCACATTTCTTCCCACTAATGTTATCATGCTTGAACTTATCTTCACTATCTTTAATTTCTGCGATACAAGATTTTGTATATTGTTTAACATCATTTAGAAACTTATCTTTAGAAAGTTTATTTCTAGCAATATTATCAAGTTGTTTTTCCCATACCGCTGTTAGAGACGGACTCTTAAGATTTTTTTCGGAACTAAATTTAAAAAGCTGTTTAGCCTTATTAGTAGTTTTAATTCTTCCATTATCCAATACTAAATAATCATTTCGTAAACAGTTTCTCTAATATATCCGCTCTAGTCGCAACAGTTCCGATACCATTTGTCTCCTTAAGAATTTTTTTCTTTCATTCTCATCATCAACAAATTCAAAATGGATTTTCCATAGCATATATTAAACTACCTTCAGTATAATAACTAGGAGGAGTAGTTTGTTTTTTTATTATAAACTAATGATTCCAGTTTATGATTATTATTTTTGAAGGTTAATAGTTTTGTCCTGTAATTCTTCTCTACTTAATTCTTTATATCCCTCTTGAATTACCTTTAATCCTTTTGCAGAAAATACCTTATTATCCAAAGTGAACGAGTAAGTTGTTTCTTCATATTTATAGTCAGGTAATAAATTTTCTAAAAAAATCTTTTTCGCTACTAAATTATAAATTTTCGTCTCCATTTCAGACATCGACATATAATTTGGTCTTTGTTCTGTAGGTATAATCGCATGGTGATCACTTACTTTTGCATTATTAATAATTTTCTTAGCATTTAAAGTCTTTTTCTCTTAGTAACTTTAGCTGTAATTTCTTTAAAATCTCCACCTATAGCCTGCACACGATCTCTTAAAGTATTTTTCATATCACTTGTTAAATATCTACTATCCGTTCTAGGATATGTCAATACCTTATGCCTTTCATACAGACTTTGAACAATATTCAGCGTCTGTTTCGGTGACATACCAAATAAAGCACTTGCTGTTTGTTGAATATCCGTTAAGTTGTACAATGGTTTGGCTGATGAAGTTTTAGCTTTCTTCTGAACCTCATTAAATTTAATTTCTTTATTAATATTCTTTTTAATGAATTGTTCTGCTTTTTCCAAATTAAATTCACTATTACCACAGCTAAACTTCACACCATCGATTTGTGCCTCAAAAGTATAATAGTCTTTTGGTTTAAACTGTTTAATTTTTTCTTCTCTTTCGAAAACCATCTGCAATGTTGGAGTTTGAACACGACCACAGTTAAGTGATGCATTATATTTCAATGTTAATGCTCTTGATGCATTAATACCAACTAACCAGTCTGCATTAGCACGTGCTATACCAGAATGATATAATCCTAGGTATTCTTTCCCGTCTTTTAGATTTCTAAAGCCATCTTTAATCGCCTTATCCGTTACAGAAGAAATCCAAAGTCTTTTTAATAGTTTTTATTACATTTAGCCTTATCGATAATATAACGAGCAACAAGCTCCCCTTCACGTCCTGCATCAGTAGCAATAATAATTTCCTTAATATCTTTTCTATTAAGAGCATTTTCTACAACTTTGTATTGCTTAAAAGTTTTCTTAATAATCTCTGTCTTCATAAATTTCGGAATCATCGGTAAACTTTCCAAATTCACGTTATTAAATTCTTTATATTTATCTGGAGTTTGAAGAGTAATTAAATGTCCTAGTGCCCAAGTAACTACATATTTATCTCCCTCTAAACATCCATTTTTATTATTTTTAGCCCCTAAATTCCTCGCAATATCACGAGCAACAGAGGGTTTTTCACAAAGTACTACACTTTTCATCAATAATATCCTCACATATTTTTTTCTATACTACTATAATTATTATAATAGAAATAGCTTAAAAATAACTAGTAGAACATATAATCACTATCAGTTTCCTTCAACATTAGTTGTAAATTCGACCTTAAATATATTATAATTTATATAACAACAAAGGAGGATTTGTCTATGAAACTATATTTAGCAGGAGCATTATTTAATGAAGCAGAGATTGCTCAACGTTTAAAAGAAGGTAAATTACTAGGAGAAAGATTCGGAGATAGATTATCAGTATTTAATCCAATAGAACAGCCTTTTAACGAAGATAAACAAACATTACCTACACCTCAAGATATTTTCAATGGGGACACATACGCAGTAGAAAATTGCGACATATTCTTAGCAGATGTAACTAATGAAGACAGTGGGGTTATGGTAGAATTAGGAATAGCTATTGCATTAAACAAAAAAATTATTGCTATAAATTCAGATATTAGATTAAAATCAGCAAACAAATATGATATTCCTAGCTATGCAATGAATCATTACGTTCTTGGTGGAATTTTAAAACACGGTACACTAGTTTACAGTTTTGAAGAAGCAATGAACGAATTAGAAAAACTGTTTTGCTTAAAAACTAAACTTTAACATTAAAAAAAGGTTGACTCATTCCAATTAATAGATTGAGTCAACCTCTTTATTTATTTAACTTTTTAATTTTCTTTATCTTTTAATTCTAATACTACATCAGCAGCATTTGCTAATTGATTACTATGAGTAACAACTATAACACATTTATTGTTCTCAACAGCGACTTTTTTTAGAATATCAATAATCTCTTGTGCAGTATTCTCATCTAAGTTTCCTGTCGGTTCATCAGCAAGTATAATAGGTGCTTTAGATACTAACGCTCTTGCTATAGCTACACGCTGTTGCTGACCTCCAGAAAGTTTCATAATATTACGATTGATTTGCTCTTCTTCCAATCCAAGTTGTAAAAGTATATCCTTATTCGCATTTTTTGAAACTAGTTTTAGATTTTCTAATGGTGTTAAATAATCAATAAGATTATAATTTTGAAATACTAAAGAAATATCTTTTCGTCTATGTTCACTATATCCTATTTTTTCAATATTTACGTTATCAAATAAGATTTCCCCACTAGAAGGAGTATCTAACCCAGCTAATAAAGATAATAAAGTTGATTTACCAGCACCTGATTTTCCTATTATCGCATAAAACTTCCCTACTTCAAAATTATAAGTAATTCCACTTAGTACCTTTTGATTTGCTATTTTCATATAAGTAATCTACATTTTTAATTTAAAAAAATCGACATTTTCTTATTCCTCTCTAATTTATTTGCGTTAAAATTTTCTTCGGTTTCATTTTTAATATTGGTAATAATGCTACAACTACCGAAATAATCACTATAGCTATCATCACTATAACTAAATTAACAATATCTATTCCATTAACAGATATCTTCATTAATTCATCAGCTATTGATTTTGGTAGTTCCTCAGAAAAAATACTTCCCACATTGCTCGCTAAATACTTGATAGTTGTCATCTCTATACCGAGTGCAATGATTAAACCAAATATTGTTACCAATAATACCTCTACTATAAATTGTAACACCAGATTTACTTTACTAGTTCCTAATGACAGTAGAATCCCAATTTCATAGGTTCTTTCTCGAACCCAAAACATTAGTATTAATGATAGTATTACTACTCCAACTACAACACTACCTATTCTTATCGTATTAGTTATTTTCGTTATACTCTCTACTGATGATGTAATAAGCTCATAATTTTTTTATTCGATTTAGATACCAATAAGTTATTTAATCCTAAATTCTCAACAGTTTTTAATTATATCCTCTAATCTAGTTGGATCTTTCAACTCCATATTCTACTGAAGTTACTTTATTATTAGTTATTAAATTTAATAATTGTTGACTTGAGTTATAATCAGTATAAACTGTATTTTTCAATAAAATCTGAGCTTAATCCATTAAAGGTGTTAGTCTTTTTCACCAGAATAGATTCCAACAACTTCCAACTCTAATATTTTTACCTTCTTGTGATAATTTAATCTTTATCACCCAAATTAACATTATTTAATTCAGCAAATTTTTTTCATGAATCATGATTTTATTCTTATCATTTTCTTCGATATGTCTTCCCTTTTCCAATTTTAAAAACTTCACTCTTGAAAATCAATATTACTTTTAGAAGCGGTAATACCATTCATCATTACTAAATTACTTTTTATTTTTTTATTTCATCATTTAAAGTAATATTTTGATTCTCTTGGACTACCTTTTTTTCCCTTCAACAACAACTGGTTTAGAAAAAAATATAATTTTTTTTGTAGTTATTCCTTTTAATTCTTCAATTTTTTTTCAAAGTATCCTTTTCTATTTCTTTATTGGACTTATCTACACTTTCAATATTAAATCCAAAAATTAACATCTTTTATATAAATTTTTTTAGAAATATTATTTACAGTTGTATTCAAAACACTGCCACTTAATAAGAAAAATGATATCAGTGTCACTATTAAAAACAAAATACTACTTCTAACTTTTTTTCTAATAATATAAAGATATGCCCTATTAAAAATACTCATCTATTTCTCCTTACATTAATTAATATCAGATAATAAATCTTTAGGGTTTTTCTGTATGCTAATCGACTAGATGCAATTCCTACAGCAATAACAATTATTGCAATACCAACGAGTACCACTGTTAGCATATTATCCATACTAACACTTACATCTAAAGCAGTAATAATTTTATTTGCACCCTCTACTTCAGCATTAGCCCCTAAATTAACTCCATTAGCTTGACTTGAAATAGTTTTACTTACAGATTTAATAGATTGTTGTAGTATCTGATTTCCGATATTTTGGCTAATTGCACTTCCTACGAAATATGAAGCGATAAAGCTTGGAATACTAATTAATAGAACCTCAAGAATAAATTGTCCTATGATGCTCGCTTTAGTCATACCGATCGCTAAACTTACACCGATTTCTTTTCTTCTACTATTTATCCATAAAAATAATATTAGCGATAGAATTACTATACTAAAGACTATTGTACTTATAAATACACCGTTAGTTAAACTATATATTGTATCTAATGATTGTTGAAGAGCTGGGAAGTTCTGATTACTTTTAACTAACATATATTGTTTCCAATTAATAGGAAGCTTTTTGGCATCACTTATGATACTATCAACTTTATCTTTTCCATCGACAAGGAATGTTGCATCTTGATAAATTTCTTTACCATCTTCATAGTTGTATAAAGTTTTTGTTGTTTGAGTATCAGCTATAAAAATATTATCATAAAGTTCCATATGACTAGAAGTAGCACCTTTATTCTGACCTCCAAAAATACCAACTACAGTAACCTCAACCTCTTTATCAGATTTTTTCTCATTATCTGCGTCATTTGGATTACCTTTTAATTTAATCTTATCCCCAACTTTAACTTTATTTTTTTCTTAGCGAAACCTTCATGAATCAAAACAGAATTTTTTTATCATTATCAGTTAGATGACGTCCCTCTTGCAATTTTAACGTCTCTGCAGAGAATCTATCATCTAATGAAGAATCATTAGTTCCACTTACAATTACAGTTTTAGAGAAAAGTTGTCTTTGTTTGTTATTTTTCTCTTCTTGTTGATGATTAGCAAGTTTTAATGGTTCTAAATCTACTAAATCTGCACTTACATTCATTCTTTTTAATATTTTCTTTAACACCCGGAAGATTCTTTTATTTTTCTCTATATCTTCTCCGATTAAAGTTACCTGCACCTCTTGCAGTACCCTGGATTAGTCTTTTCTATTTAATCTCCATAGAAAAAAACTACTAGTAATATTTTTGAAAAGTTTCTTTTGACAAAGGCATCAGTTGATTTTTTTAATTGATATAGTACTTAAAAATTAATGATGACATAGTAGCTAATATTAAAAAAATAACTAATGATTTAAAAACTTTTTTTCTAGTTATATATAACCAAGCTCTAGTTTAAAATTGACATTTCTTTTACACCTCTTTTTATTTTATTTTAACTTAAATAGGATTAATAACTATTATCAACCTTATAATTATATGATAACGCTTTTACTTAAAAATATAATTTATATTATTTAAAATAAATTGTAAAAACGTTTTAAATATAAATCCCTAAGTTACCATATATGCCTATATTATATATGCAATAAACTATTATTTTTGGCATAATTAAAATCATCCTCTCTTTAACCTAACACTTGATTTACTCGTATTTTATACAGAAAGGATGATTTTTTTCAATTATTTAACTTTTATCTCTCATCTGTACAGCAGATGATTATTTTATTCAAAGACTTTTGCTTACTAAATTAGCTAAAATCAATTATAAAAAAACAAAAACATACTCATAATTTGAATCACTTTATTATATTTCATATTAAGACAAATATTTATTAAAAATTCAAAGTCAATTCCTGTTTTATTACGTTCATAAAAAAACTTTTTAACTAATCTATCTCTAGCAAGTATATCTGATTGCATATTATATAAATTAATCTGAGTATCAAGCAGGCGAATACATTTATTAGCTAACTCAACACCTTCCGGTTTATTTAATCTTAATTGTATCTGCACTAAAAATAAAATAAAAATGAATTTATATAGAAATTAAAATGTGTCAATTTACTATAATTAGTCTTTAACAATTCAATAGCTTTTAAGCATTTTTTTCTTCTGCCTCCTCTGCATATCCCCTTCTAGATAAGAAGACAATAGCACCATGTAAAAGTAAGTATAGCTCTTTCTCCCCTATCAATAGAAAACATGTCACCAACGCCTACTGGTTCTAAATTTTCATCAATAAGTCTACGAACAAATTCTACTGGCAATTGTTCTTCAGTAAGTACTCTAAGCATCAAAGTCAATGTTAACATTTCATTTTTTTGTATGTTTATCCATTTTTTTAGGTAGTCTAAAACATATTCTCTATTTTCTAATATAATTTTTGGGAATCATTTGTTCTTGTAACATTCCTAGATACTGTTCTATATATAAGCGGGTAGCCATTGAGATATTTTTTCTCTCAAGAATCTTTATTGCAAGAGTTTTTATAGCAGAATAATTTCCTGATTCTACCAATGTATTCGCTTCTTTTAGAAAACTTGTGTTATCTTCTTCCACAAGTGGTAAATACTCAGAAAAAAATAATCTTGATAACATATACCTATATTTCTTAACAATTGCTCGAAAAACCTCTAATGTTACACTCGTCTCATCAGCTTCAAATCTAATAAGTGTTCTAGCCGAAATAGCTGTCCCTGCAGCATCTTTCAATTTAATTCCACGTTCTTCCCTAATTTTTTTAAAGATTTTCCCATGAATATTGTTATCATTCATTTAAGCACCACCTCCTAAATACATATCCTTATTAATTATATCATAATTTTTGTAATTAATGTAATAAAATTATTGCTTTTTAATCGGGTCTCCAAAAATTTAGGACTGATGAGAGGGGTCATGAACTTTAAGCTCATGATTCCTTTTTTTAAATAGATATTAAAAAGATAATTTTTTTGATTGAAATTTAATAGTTAACCATCGTAAATTAAATTTTTAGTTCTTGAATCTTATCTTGTCAAGAATTTGTATATTAGAAACGATAGATTTAGTTATGAGAATCATATAATTTAGTTTTTAAGCAGCTAAATTATCATAATCAATTAATTCTTTAACATTTCTATTAGTATTAGAATATCCTAGGTTAAATACGATTAAAAACCCTAGCTTTAAGACTGAAGAAATTTCTATAACCATAACCTGTACGTTTTATATTTTTTTAACTTTATTAATGATACCCTCTATTGGTCCATTAGACAGATTATATCTCAATGAGTTTTTCAATATATGATTTATTATTAATAAATGTTTTAAATGTAGCTGAGAATTCTTCAGCGATAGTATTTATATTTGAGATTATAATATCAAAGAACCCTTTATAATTACGTGCATCAAATGCATCATAAAAGCATTTGAGTCGTATAATATGCATCCTTTAATACTTCATCTTGGTTAATAAGATGTTTTACTATTTCTCTACTTGTAATCCATTGTTTAAAATGATCTTTTTTCCGTAATCATCAATAGATACCTCATCTTCACGCTTTAATAGTAATTTCCAATATGCTTTGAATTGTTTATAAATTTGTTCTTTTTCTTTAATTTTATCTTTAGTATCATCTTTTAAAATAATATTAAATCTTTTCATAACACGTATTCTAAGATTGTTTAGTGAATTATTTAAAGCTTGTATTATATGGAATCTATCAATAATGACAGAGGCATTAGGGAAAAATCTCTTTAATCATAGCCATATATCCTGCATTCATATCTGTGCAGACCATTTTTACTTTTAAACGTTCTTTTAGTGGATACCTAGATTTAAAATGATTTACTATAGTGGCTTTTCTGTGATTTGTAAGTATATCAATTACTTTATGAGTTAAGGCGTCACAATAAATAAAACTTAAATGACCTTCAACATCATTAGTTGACCTAAATTCATCAAGACATAAGTATTCAGGTAATTTAGAAGACGGTCTCTTAGTTACTGATTTAAACAATTCTTTTTTTGAATATTATAAATAGTCATATCGCTTATATTACATTCTCTAGCGATAGATTTTTCTAGATGATTCTAGTGTTAATCGGTATATAACTTCTCGTTTTTAATTCAAGTGAGATAGTAGATTTTCCTTTAGTTATAGATGTTTCAGCTGTAGAGTATTGATTACAATTTCTACAGTAATAACGTTGTTTATCTAAGTGAAGATATGTATTCGAACCTCCACATTTTTGTAGTTTAATGTGGCTAGTTTTACATCCATTTTTAATAACTTTAGAATTGCATTTAGTACCACACTTTTTCACACATATGATGTTTGTATTCAAGTTTGGCATAAACGATTTTAAATAATACTTTAGGAGGAAGAGGACTATCTTCATGTTTTTGAACAAATCACCTCTTCAACTCCATTAATTTTAACATTATTATCGATTACCCCTAGTAATTTTTTTATATCTATACTATAATTATTCATGACACAAATATTCCTTTCTTTTAGTTTTGGTCGATTAAATTATAATGGATATTTGTGTTTTTTTCTATGCTTTTTTTACACTTTTTGTATATAATTTAATCGGACTGATTTTTTTCCATCAGTCCGATTTTTTTGATGAGCCTTTTAATCTTCATCAGATATATTATTTATTGGAAAAATAAAAAAAGTAACTGTTAACACAACAAAAACACAGTTACTTTTTTTATGCCTATATTTTCTCCGTTTAATTTTCCATGTTTATAAACTTCAAAAAAATTAATACTTTTTCTCATCTTATTTTTACTTAAGTACATTTAAATACATAATATTTCTTCTCCAATTTTGTTAAATCTCAATCAATTTAAACCACTTTTTTTCTAAATTAATTTTTTTATGGCAAGTTAACAAAATTATTCTATATAAACTTCAACTTTCTTTTCTATAAATTACTATAATTCACCCTAGAAACTCAATATTAACGAAAAAAACAACCAAAAAGTGTTAACATGATATTTTCGTCTTTTGTTATAGTAAATAATAAGTACGGACTCTTATAGACATTTACTATTATATCATTATTTTTGTTTATAAATTACATTTTGTGTTAAAATTGTCACTTTTTAAGCTTTTTTTATTAAATATATTAGACTGAAAAATGACAGCTGTGACACTTATTTAAATTTAACATTAAAAATTATGGCTTTTTATCTATAATTTTTAATGTTATTCTTTAAACTATTTTAAACTATTTACTTAAATCATAACTCACTGATAAATCAGTGACTAATAAGTATAAACTTTAAAAAAATAACTCATTAATTTTAAAAATTCACTTAGGAAAAATTTAACACTAAAAATAGTTTTATTTCATCCTCTAAATTTTTAATTAACATAAAGAATTTACAGAGTTTTATTCACATTCCTCCAAAAAAAGCTATACTACTCAATATAGCATAGCTTCCTCCTAATTCCTCAAAAATCAACCGAATTTAACAAATAAACAAAAACTTCGAGGCATAATAATATTACCTCGAAGTTCGCGCATAATTTCATTTTATTTTATTTCCATAAATCTTCTAGTAGGTGAGTTTGCGTTCTGTCTGGTCCTGTAGAGAATACAGAGATTTTAACTCCTACTAGTTCTTCAATTTTTTTCTAGATATTTTCTTGCATTTTCAGGAAGCTCATCTAGTGATGTTACACCTGTGATATCTTCATCGAAGCCTGGTAATGTTTCATAGATTGGCTTACAATCTTTAATGATGTTTTTCATTAGCTGGATATTCTGTAAGAATTTCACCTTTATAGTCATAAGCTGTACAAATTTTAATTTCTTTAAGACCTGAAAGTACATCTAAACAGTTTACTGACAGATTAGTCATACCTGATACACGAGCTGAATGACGCATTACTACTGTATCAAACCATCCAATACGACGCGGGCGTTTAGTAACAGTTCCATACTCATTACCGATTTCACGAATTCTAGAACCAATTTCATCGAATAATTCTGTTGGGAATGGACCATCACCTACACGTGAAGTATAAGCTTTTTGAAATTCCTAATACTTTAAGACCTTTTTGTTGGAACGAATCCATTACCTACAGTTATTCCTCCAGCAGATGGATTAGATGATGTAACATATGGATATGTACCATGATCGATATCTAGCATAACACCTTGAGCACCTTCGAATAAGATATTTTTTTATTTTCATTTTGTGCATCTTCTAATACTTTAGAAGTGTCTGTAACATATTGAGCTAATTGTTTTCCATATTCGAAGTATTCATTGAAGATTTCTTCTACTGTGAACCCTTCAGTTTCATAGATTTTTTCGAATAGTTCATTTTTTTCTTTCAGATTTTGTTCTAATTTTTTTTCTTGAATAAATCAGCATCTAATAAATCGGCGATACGGATACCACAACGTTTATATTTATCTACATAACATGGTCCGATACCTTTTTTTAGTAGTACCAATTTTATTTTCTCCACGACGAGCTTCTTCAACTTCATCAAGTTTCAAGTGATATGGTAATACTACATGTGCTCTGTTAGAGATTCTCAATCCATTACAAGTAACTCCACTTTCTTTAAGTCTATCAATCTCTCTGCAAATCCACTTAGGATCTACTACAAGACCATTTCCGATAATTGAAAGTTTTTTTCTTCATTAAAAAAATTCCAGATGGGATTAATTGAAGTTTATAAGTTTTTTTCCATCAAACTTAATAGTATGTCCTGCGTTGTTACCCCCTTGATAACGAGCAATTACATCAGCACGTTCTGCTAAAAAAATCGGTAATTTTACCTTTACCTTCATCTCCCCATTGTGAACCTACTACTACGATTATTGACATAAATTACGCCTCCTGAAAGCAATTATTTTTTTCCATTAATAATTATAACACAAATACAGACGTTTACAACCATTTTTTTATAAAAAAACTCAAAAATTATCGGACGATATAGTATATTTTCACATTTTTGTTCATTTTTATGCGCTTTCATTAAAAAAACAATTAACAACAATCTATTTATTAAAAAAATTGCAAGAGGCTGACCCAAAAAGTCATAAAAATTTAACAAAGTGTATATGAGAACTCATAGACGCAGTGGTTTATTGATATCTAAATTCGCTTTATAAAAAGCTTTTTAGATATCTAATAAACTAGTGCGGGGGTGACTCTACAAAAATCGATTTCTTTGAAATCACGATTTTTTTGAGTCACTCCCATATACCTCGATTTACAAACCTTTATTCACAGCACTCTGAATTTAACAAAGAGTCAAAATTTACAATAAAGAGGAGACTATTAAACCCTATCGTATAAAATCGATTTAACTCTCCTCATTATTTGATTATATTATTTTTTTACTTTTCGTTCGGCTAACATCATTGTTGCGATAAGTAACATTCCACCTAATACTCCGTTTTCTAGAGGTGTCTCTCCTGTATTAGATAATTTTTTTGGCTTGTATTTTCCTAGCAGCAATAGTCTCATTTTGTCTTTCGATATTTTTGAGATTGATTAACAACAATAGTTTCTTGTTTTTTTGTTGTCAAGATTCTCTAATTCAACTTTTTTTGATAAATGTAGATTTTATTTCTTTCGTTATCTACTTTTTCTTTTCCTGTGTATTTATATCCGTTTAATTCCTTTGGTTTTTCAGAAATAGCTAAGACATCTAAAAATATTGCCTTCTTCATCTTTTTAAGAGAGCTAGTTTAAGTTCAGGTAACTCTTCTTTGACTGCAGGTATTTCTCCATCTTCAAATGGTTTTAGTTCCTCTGTTACCACTGACTCTACAGGATTTACTCCTCCTTCGAATGGTTTTAATTCTATTGTCGGGACTTTTTCATCTGATTTAGATGTTACTACTTCCGAGTTATCTTTCTGATAAATGTAGATTTTATTTCCTTCGTTATCTACTTTTTTTCTTTTCCTGTGTATTTATATCCGTTTAATTCCTTTGGCTTTTTCAGAAATAGCTAAGACATCTAAAAATATTTCCCTCTTCATCTTTTTAAAAAGAGCTAGTTTAAGTTCAGGTAACTCTTCTTTTTACTGCTGGTATTTCTACGTTTACTCCGCCTTCGAATGGTTTTAATTCTTCTGTCACTACTGATTCTTCAGGATTTACTCCGCCTTCAAATGGTTTTTAGTTCCTCTGTTACCACTATCTCTACAGGATTTACTCCGCCTTCGAATGGTTTTAGTTCCTCTGTTACTACTGATTCTTCAGGGTTCACTCCACCTTCAAATGGTTTTTAGTTCCTCTGTTACCACTGTCTCTACAGGATTTGCTCCTCCTTCGAATGGCTTCAATTCTTCTGTCACTACTGTTTCCACAGGATTTACTCCGCCTTCGAATGGTTTTAGTTCCTCTGTTACCACTGTCTCTACAGGATTTACTCCTCCTTCAGAATGGCTTCAGTTCTATTATTGGAACTTTTTTTCTTCTGATTTAGATGTTATAACCTCACGAGAGATTTCTTCTTCTCTTTCTGTTTGTATTATCTTTCCCTGTTTTTTTCATCAACCGTATATACAGTTGTTACTTTTTACCTTTTTACCATTTTCTCTTTGAACTACTTCTACCTTATCCTTCGCGGCAACTTTCACTACTGTCTCTGTTGCTTCTTTTACTTCTGGAGTTCCTACTCGTTCTGTTACTTCTCCTGTTTTTGGATTTACTTCGTACGTTGTCGTTACTTTCCTTGTTCCTTTTTCTCCAAGAATAGTAATATTGTTTTGTCCTTTTTCTCGCGTACTATCTTTTTCGTATCTTACTGGACTTGGAATTTCTGTAACTTCTACTTTATCCTTTGCCGGAACTTTTATTATTGTATCAGTCGCTTTCTTTTCTGTTTTCTCTACAGTTTCACTTATTGTTCCATCTTTTTCATTAAGTGTATATTTTATAACTTCTTTTTCATAACCATTAGAACCTTCTGTACGCTCGTTAGATAGGCCTCTTGCTTTTTCTTTATCTGCTACATATACTGTATTTGACAAAAATTTCCTTTGTATTTTCTACAGACTTAACCCCTACTTTAACTACCTCATCAATAGCTGGTTCTTTAGTTTCTTTATCTAATGTTAAATTCCCATCTTCATCCTTGATATAAGTCGTTTTTAATTATTCCGTCAACACCTTTTTTTAATTACAGATTTTTTTCCCTTTAGTTAGTTCTTTATCTGCTACATATTTTTGTACTGAAAGGAATTTTTTTTCTTCTTTTTCAACTATTGATTCAATTTTTATATAATCCTGTTTTTTTATCTCAAAATCTTCTTTAGTAGTGGTATCTATTTTTTTCTCAAATAATATGTTTCCATCAACAGATAATCTTATTTTTATCTTCAGTTCCTATTTTTACTCTATCGCTGAACCATTGTTTTTAATTTAGAATCATCTTTTAAATCCTTCAACTCAAACTCAGCAACATCACCGTAGTCTACATTTTTCCTCTTCTCTATACACTGGTTCTTTCGGTTTACCATCAATATAAGATTTTACCCAATCAAGTTGTTCTTTAGAAAAGACTAATCCTCCACTTCTTTGCCCAACAACTCCATTTTGATGTACTCCGATAATTTCACCCTTATCATCATAAAGTCCACCACCTGATGCACCTGGTTTAGTACCCGTATATCCAATTCCAGTTAAACCAGAACCACGATCTACAACATCGGTAACCTTAGTATCGATAACTGGCTTTTAATTTACCATCAGGAAAAACCATAAACTGAAACTTTATCACCACTATATATAACAGAAACATCTTTTTTTACAGCTGCAGGCGTAACATTATCCACAACCTCTTTAAACTTAACTAATGCAAGATCATGCGTAAATCCAACAACTGAATCATCTTTTTTCCAATAATGAATATCAGAATCTGTAAAGAATACCTTTTTACCATTCGGAAGTGCTGCGTAATATTTCTTATCATTATTACCAGTGGCTTTTTTTCTGTCACCTTACCATTCTCAAACTTCAAGAAATTATGAGCGACTGTAAGTAATAAATCTTTTTCAATTAGTGTACCAGAACCTGTGCCATCAGGTGTTACTATAATCGCTGTTGCATCGAAATTACGAAGTCCATTCGGTGCATTCTTCACCCTCATCGCTTGGTTTAGGAAGTGTAACATTACCAGATGTATCGACTTGCCCAGGTTGTGTTCTAACGAAGTTCTCTCCTTTAATAACAGCATCAATATATGTATTTCCTAATGATAGTTTACTTACAAAATCCTTAGACCAATTTTCATTAAACTTCTTATTAATCGTCTCTTCATCAATAGATACAATTGTGGCGTTAGGATTTTTTTGCCGAATAGTTCTTTATTTTCCTTATCTTGCTTAAAGTCATAATTAACCGCAGAACCTACGTTACCTTGTGCGACGACTCTTTCTACTAACTTTTCTCCAGCTTCATTCTTAATTCTAAGTACCACTTTACCTTTTTTTCTGTACCTGATAGTAATCTTCCGCGACCGTTAATATCAAATGAATATCTAGCACCATCTATTTCACGCTCTGTACTTACTAACACCCTATGGTTATCATCATAATAGTATTTATCATTACCACTAACAAACCAACCTTTGATACCATGTTCTTCTATCATTTTGTTTATCCAAGATCTATGTTTATCAGTGAAAAAAATAAACCTCCACCATGTTGCTCGGCATCAGTTCCAGCATCCGTATTTGTACCATGCTGATGAATACCTACTACTTCACCTTTATCATTAAAAAAATTGGACCTCCTGAGAATCCACCTAACGCACTCGTATTATAAGTACCGTCACCAGTAGTTGTATTTAGGCTTGATAGTGTTCCCGAAATTTTGATACATTTTACCATCTTTTAATCTTGCTTTCGTTGCTTCTGACAATCTTTTCGAAGAGAAATCATTCGGATAACCTACTAAAGTAATATTATCACCTTGATTAGCGACACCAATTTCACGTGGTTTATCTTCACCGTTTGTCATCGCTTCTACAGGACGTTCTGTGACTACAGCTGCTAAATCATTTTCGTAAGATTTAGCAAATTCTTTTTGATTATAGTAATAAATATTTCCTTTTGGTATGATATCGCTAGTTCCAGTCGCTGGTGTATTGTTACGTTTTTTTGTATCAGAGTTCATAACAACATAGCTTTGAGCACTATTACCTCCACGAACATAACCTGAACCAGAAGCTTTGTCTTTATCTAAATAATTGTGAGCAACTGTCACCATAACATTCGGTGCTACAAATATTCCACTACCTGAAGCAACCTGTTTTGATCCATTACTGTCAAAACTAGTATACGTCATAGCAACACCACTAGTTTCTTTATTATGAACATCTGCATCCGCAATATCAGTACCCACCTTTGACAACTGCGGCTTGTGCTTGTTTATTTACTATTTGGTTATTATCAGTAAGTCCATATACTAATACTCCACAAAAAAACTTATACAACCAATTAGACCATATTTTTTTAGTTTTTTTCTGAAAAAAACCGTAAGTTTTCTCGTTTCTTATCATTTATTTTTCCTCCTATTTTAATTCATCTGCAATCTTAATGAAATTCTTATTAACTTAAACATAAAAATAACCTAATTTCATCGTTTAAATATATTTTTGTCAACTATATTATAACCCAAATAGAAATTAAGTCCACACTTATTTTTTTATTTTTTTGCATTTACATTAGTTACATGGGAGTGACTCAAAAAAATCGTGATTTCGGAGAAATCGATTTTTGTCGAGTCACCCCGCAAAAGTTTATTAGATATCTAAAAAAAGCTTTTTATAAAGCGATTTTAGATATCAATAAACCACTGCGTCTATGAGTTCTCATATGAACCTTGTTAAATTTTTAGGACTTTTGGGGCAATACCCTATATTTTTCCCTGAAAAAAATAAAGAGCTAGACAAGTCTAACTCTTTACTTCATTTATAAATATACTATTAGAAAATCCCGATAATTGTTTCTGTTTCTTCATCGATATCGATATTTAATGCACTTGGTACTTTTTGGAAGTCCTGGCATTGTTAGTACTTTGTTCGCATATGCTACTACGAATCCAGCACCACTACGTAGTTTAACATCATTTATAGTAATGTTAAATCCTGTAGGACGCCCTTTAATTTTCGCATTATCTGTTAATGACGCTGGAGTTTTTTTGCCATACATACTGGCAGGTGTTTGAATCCAAGTCTTTCAATTCTTTTCGATTTCAGCTTTAACTTCATCAGAGAAGTTAACTCCATCAGCTCCATAAATCTCACGACATACTGTTTCGATTTTTTTCAGTAATTGATGCTTCATCTTTATATAATAATTGTAGTTCTTTGTCATTTCCTTCTGCAGCTTTTACTACTTTTTCTGCTAGGTCTATTCCACCAAGACCACCTTTTTCCCATACTTCTGTACGAGAGAATTCTACGCCTTGTTCTTTAAAATTTCAGTTTTTCTAAGAATGCTAATTCTTTTTTTCTGTATCAGTAACAAAGACATTTAGAGCAACTACTATCGGTAAATTGAATTTACGTAAGTTTTTCGATGTGTTTTTTTCTAAGTTTTGAACACCTTTAGCTAATGCTTCTAAGTTTTTCTTCTTTTTAGATCTTTTTTTCTTCAATGTCACCGTGTAGTTTTAATGCTTTAACAGTGGCAACTACCACGGCAGCTTTTGGTTTAAGATCTGCTTTACGACATTTAATGTTTAAGAATTTCTCAGCCCCTAAGTCTGCTCCGAATCCTGCTTCTGTAATTACGTAATCAGCGAATTTTAACGCAGTTTTTGTAGCTAAGATTGAGTTACATCCATGAGCAATGTTTGCGAATGGTCCTCCGTGAATAATCGCTGGATTATTTTCTAATGTTTGAACAATATTCGGTTTAATTGCATCTTTTAATAATGAAGTTATAACACCTTCAATTTTCAAATCTTTTAGGTAAACTGGTTCACCTTTTTTATTGTAAGCTACAAGGATATTGCTTAATTTTTCTTTAAGATCAGCAATACCTTCTGACAGACATAAAATAGCCATTACTTCACTAGCTACAGTAATATCAAATCCGTCAAGACGCTCTAGGTCAGTTCCTGCATTAACTTTAACATGACGTAAATCACGTGCATTCATGTCCATAACACGGTTAAAGACGATTTTATCTATTTCTAATTCGTTTCCTTGGAATACGTGGTTATTTACTAATACTGCGATTGCATTGTGAGCTGTAGTAATAGCGTGCATATCCCCAGTAAAGTGAAGGTTGATGTCTTCCATCGGTACAACTTGCGCATATCCTCCACCAGCTGCTCCACCTTTTCTTCCTAATACAGGACCTAAAGATGGTTCACGTAGTGCTACACAAGATTTTTTCCCGATTCTATTTAATCCATCAGATAAACCGATAGTTACAGTACTTTTTCCTTCTCCGCTTGATGTAGGGTTAATAGATGTAACTAATACTAGTTTTGCATCATCTTTAATATCTTTTTTTAATATTTTTTTTGTTTGGATTTTTGCTTTGTGATTTCCGTATAATATTAAATCTTCTTCTTTTATCCCTAATTTACCTGCTACTTCAGCAATATGTTTCTTTTCACATTCATTTGAAATTTGAAAGTCTGACTTCATTTAATCTACCTCTTTTCTTTGGGACTTTATTTTATTATTTTTAATCTTCCAATCCTGGAATACGTTTGTATATTTTGTCAATATTTACAAGGTGTACATTTAGATCGAAACAACTATCTAGTACTTCTTTAGAAACTGTATTTTTTTAATAGTTTCATTTTCTTCTAGAAGTTCTCTAAATGGAATACCTTCGAACCATGATTTCATCGCTAACGGTTGCACTAAATCATACGCCTCTTCACGTGAGAATGAATATTTTTCAATAAGATTACTCATAGTTCTTTGAGCGAAGATTACACCGTTAGTAGCGTAAATATTTTTTTAATCATGTTGTCTGTAAATACTGTTAGATTTTTTTCACAACATTAGTAAATCTATTTTAACATGTAGTCTAATAATGTTGTTGCATCATTACTTAAAATTCTTTCTGCACTTGAGTGAGAAATATCACGTTCATGCCATAATGGAATATTTTTCGTAAGCTGCAAACATATATCCACGCATAATTCTAGCGCATCCTGCCATGTTTTCACTTGAGATTGGATTACGTTTATGAGGCATTGCACTTGAACCTTTTTTTGATTTTTTTCGAGAAGAATTCTTCTGCTTCTCTTACTTCTGTACGTTGTAGGTGACGTATTTCCACCCCAATTTTTTCGATTGAACTTGCGATTAATGCTAAAGTTGCATAGTAATCTGCGTGTCTATCACGTTGTAAAGTTTGTGTAGAAATATTACTTGATTCAATTCCTAATTTTGCACAAACATAGTCTTGAACTTCTGGTGGTGTATTTGAGAATGTACCTACAGCTCCAGAAATTTTCCCTACTTCGATAATTTTTCTAACTTCGTTGAAACGTTTGATATGACGGTTAAATTCATCATAATAAAGCGCGAATTTCAATCCAAAGCTGCTAATATCAGCATGCACTCCGTGAGTACGTCCGATACATGGTGTGAATTTATATTGTAGTGCTTTTTTTCTTTTAATACTTCTTGGAAATTTAGTAAATCTCTGTAAAGTATATCATTAGCTTGTTTATATAAATATCCATAAGCAGTATCTACAACATCAGTAGATGTTAGTCCATAGTGCACCCATTTTTTTTCATCACCTAGATAACTTGAAACATTACGAGTGAATGCTACGATGTCATGTTTTGTTTCTTTTTCTAATTCTAAAATTCCTGGTAGGTCAAATTTTGCATTAGCGAATAATTTTTCAACATCTTCTTTTGGTACAACACCTAATGTACTCCAAGCTTCTGTCGCATAAAGTTCTACTTCTAAATATGCTTTTAAAAACGATTCTCATCGCTAAAGATATTACGCATTTCTTCTCTACTATATCTTTCAATCATTGCAATAATCTCCTGATGTTCTGTTTTTTCAATCGGTCTATATCAACATACTATAAAGACAAGTGACCGATGTCTTTTCTGTAAAATAGTTCTTCACATTCTATTTTTACTATCTCATTATACACTTTTTTTATATGCTTCTTGCAAGCTCTTTCCTTGCGCACAAATTAATAATACACGACCACCATTAATTACTATATCATCACCTACACGCTTAGTTCCCATATGGAATACTGGTGTAGACACTTTATCTAAGCCGTGTATTACAGCTCCTTTTTTTCGCTATGTTCTGGATATCCTTTTGCTGCCATTACAACACCGATAAAGGCATCTTTACTCCATTTTAACTCTACTTCTTTACCATCGATAATATTATTAGCTATTTCGTATAAATCACTTTCTAATGATAAAAGTAATATTTCACTCTCTGGATCTCCAAAACGAACGTTAAATTCAATAGTTTTTTTACACCGTCATGACATTTCATAAGACCAGCATATAGTATACCGTAAAATGGCATTCCTTCATCACTCATAGCATTGACCATAGGTTGAACAACATTTCTAACACCTTCATCAATGTCATCTTGAGTAATTTTCTTAAGTGGTAGATATGCTCCCATACCTCCAGTATTTAAACCTTCATCATTATCAAATGCACGTTTATGATCTTGTGCAATTTCCATTGGATAAACTTTTTCTATCAGAGACAAAACACATTAACGAAAAATTCTTCACCTTGAAGAAATTCTTCAATAACGACGCTAGATCCAGCTTTATTGAATTTTGCATTACACATCATTTCTTTTAGTTCAGCTTGTGCTTCTTCTAGAGTATTCGCTATAATTACACCTTTCCCCGCAGCTAAACCGTCTGCTTTAAGGACAATAGGTGCTTTTTGTTTACTTAAGTACTCTTTCGCCTGTTCATAATCGTTGAAACTTTCATATTTTGCTGTAGGAATATTATATTTTCTCATCATCATTTTTTTGAGAATACTTTACTCCCTTCTAATTGCGCTGCAAGCTTAGATGGTCCAAAGGCACGAATACCTTCTTTTTGAAGCTCATCTACTAAACCATTAACTAATGGCACTTCAGGTCCTATGAAAACAAGGTCGATACCATTTGTTTTTGCGTAGCTTGGTATTTGGTCTTCTGTTAATGCTACACAAACTCCAAATTCTTCAACTGCAGGGTTAATTCCTGCCATATGTACTTCGTGACCTTCTTTATGAAATTTATAAGCGATAGCGTGCTCTCTACCACCGCTTCCTACTACTAATACTTTAGCCATATTAGTGTTTAAAGTGACGTATTTTACTGAAGACCATCGCCACACCTTTCTCATTACATGCATCTATGCTTTCTTGATCTCGTATAGATCCTCCTGGTTGCACTATCGCAGCAATACCGTAATCAGCCGCAATATCAGCACTATCTCTCATCGGGAAAAATGCATCAGAAGCTAGCACTGCACCTCTTGCTTTTTCCCCTGCTTGTTCTAAAGCTATTTTACATGAACCTACTCTATTCATCTGACCAGCACCAATTCCTAAAGTTTGTCCATCTTTTACTACTACTATTGCATTTGATTTAACGTGTTTTACCACTTTTAAGCCAAACTCAATATCTCTTTGTTGAGTTTCATCTACTTTCTTTTCAGTTACACTTTCATATTCATCAGCAAGTTTATCGTTAAAATCTTGTACTAAGATTCCACCACGAACACTTTTAATTTGTTGTTCATGATTATTATTTTTTTCTGATAGTTTGTAAATACGTAGATTTTTTTCTTAGTCAGTATCTCTAACGCTTCTTCATCATAATCTGTTGCTAGTATAATTTCTAAAAAAAGATACTATGCATTTTTTCAGCAGTTTCTTTGTCTACTTTTCCATTTACTGCAACGATTCCCCAAAAATTGACACAGGATCCGCTTCATACGCTCGACTATACGCTTCGAATACAGAACTTCCTGTCGCTACACCGCATGGATTCATATGTTTAACAGCAACACATGTAGTTTCATCAAACTCTGCAAGAATATCCAGTGCCGCAGAAGCATCTTGAATATTATTGTATGACATTTCCTTACCATGAAGTTGTACAGCATTTTGCAATGCATAACTTTCATTATTATCTTGAACATAGTGATATGCTTTTTGATGAGGATTTTCACCGTAACGAAGACTATCTTGAAGCTTATAAGATAATGTTAATTTTTTTCAGGTACAAGATTATCTTTTTTTATTAAAAATAATTGGCGATAGCAGCATCGTAACTTGCTGTCGTATTAAATACTTTAATCGCTAAAGCACGACGTGTTTCATATGATATTCCACCTTGTTCAAGTTCAGAAAGTACTCTATCATAGTCATTAATATCAGTAACTACCGCTACGTCGTTGAAGTTTTTAGCAGCACTTCTTAGCATACTAGGACCACCAATATCAATATTCTCGATAATTTCCTCTTCACTAACCCCTTCTTTTTTTACAGTAGCTTCAAATGGATATAAGTTTACACAAACTAAATCGATATACTCGATATTATTTTTCAGCTACATGTTTATTGTGAAGTTCATTACCACGTTTTGAAAGTAATCCCCCATGAATTTTAGGGTGCAAAGTTTTTACACGGCCTTCTAATATTTCTGGAAAATGCGTAACATCCTCAATACTAATACAACTTACTCCATTATTTTTCAAATGTGTATAAGTTCCACCTGTACTAATAACTTCAAAAACCATGTTTTTTTCTAAACCTTTTGCAAATTCTACTATATTTGTTTTATCACTTACACTTATTAATGCTCTTTTTAGTCATAGTGCCTCCTCAACTAAATTCAATATTACTTCTGGATATAATTTATGTTCTAGTTTATGTACTTTTTTTCAGTAACAGTTTCTAAAAGTATCTCCATCTAAAACTTCAAACGATCTTTTGAGCAATTACTTCTCCACCATCAAGTTCTTCATTTACATAATGAATACTAATTCCTATCTCTTTTTCACCTGCATTGAACGCTTGTTCAATAGCATCTTTTCCTTTAAATTTCGGTAAAAAGGGATGGGTGAAGATTAAGAATAGTTTTTTTATATCTTTCTAAGAAAAAAATGGTGAAATAATTCTCATATAACCTGCTAAAAAAATATAATCTAAATCTTTAACTTTCTCAAAAATTACACTTTCATATGCTTCTTTTGACTCAAAAATCTTTCGCAGAGAATATAAATACCTTAATATTTCTATCATGTGCTTTTCTAATAACCGCTGCATCTTTCCTATCACATACTAATAGCTCAATCGAGATTTTATCTTTTTAATCTTTTCATCATCTGCAATTTTTCTCAAAATTGCTTCCTGTTCCTGATGCAAATATCGCTACTTTCTTCATACTATTTTTTTATTCCGCTTTCATCTGTTACTTCTCCAAGGACAAACGCATTATCAATTAATGATAAAGTTTTTATCTACGTCTTCCTTGTTTACTATTAATACCATACCTACACCCATATTGAAGATATGATACATTTCTTCCTCGTCAATCTTACCTTTTTCTTGTAGATACTTGAATACCGCTGGTATTTCATATGAATTTTTATCAATCTTCATACCTAGTCCATCTTTTTAGAGCACGAGGTAAATTCTCATGGAAACCTCCCCCAGTAATATGAGCTATTCCTGCTACTTTAACCTCTTCTAATACTTTTTAGTACTTCTTTTACATAGATTTTAGTAGGTGTTAATAATGTTTTTTTCCCTACTGTACTTCCGTTAAATTCTTCGTTTAAACCAATATTATTATCTTTTAAAAATTTTTTTCTTACCAATGAGAATCCATTAGAATGTACTCCACTTGATGGAAGTCCAATTACTGCTTGTCCAGCTTTTTGTATTTTTCAGTACTTAATAATAGTTCTTTTTCTTGAGCACCAACACAGAATCCAGCAATATCATATTCCCCGTCTTCATAAAATCCTGCCATCTCAGCAGTCTCTCCTCCCTACTATCGCACATCCTGCTTGAACACAACCTTCAGCAACACCTTCTACAATTGCTTCTACTTGTTCAGGGTAGTTTTTACCTACTGCTAGATAATCTAAGAAAAATAATGGAATTGCGCCTTGAGCTAGTATATCATTAGCACACATCGCTACAACATCTATACCAATAGTGTTATGAATATCTAATTCGAATGCAAGTTTTAATTTTGTTCCGACACCGTCAGTACCACTGACTAATACAGGATTTTTAAAGTTATAACTACTAAGGTCGAACGCTCCCCCAAAACCACCGATAGCTGACATCATACCAAGATTTTTTGTACGAGCTACGTGTTTTTTAATACGCTCCACACTTTCATAACCAGCTTGTAAACTTACACCACTTTCTTCATACTTTTTACTCATTACATTCTACCTCTCTCTTTTAGAAATTGTATTTGAATATCTGTCATTGAATTAACGTAACTTTCTTCATAATCATATAGACCTGCAGAATAGTCGCCGTTATAGCACTCCATACATAACCCTGTATACGGTGCATCATAGTTTAAACCAATAGAATCTATTAATCCTTGTTCACTTAAGAAACCTAGTGAATCCGCTCCAATAATTTCACATATTTCTTCACTTGTTTTGTTTGCTGAGATAAGTTCTTGTGTAGTAGAAATATCTATTCCATAGAAACTAGGGAACATTAGCGGTGGACAAGCAATTCTTACGTGTACTTCTCTTGCTCCCGCTTCTTTTAACAATTGAACTATTCTCTTACTAGTTGTACCACGTACTATCGAGTCATCAACTAAGACGATACTCTTACCTTGAACTACTCCTCTTACAGCTGATAGTTTCATTCTCACACCTTGCTCACGAAGTTCTTGTGTAGGCTGTATAAATGTACGAGCAACATATTGATTTTTAATTAGTCCCATTTCATATGGAAGTCCACTTTCTTCTGCATAACCACTAGCTGCAGATAAAGATGAGTTAGGTACACCTATTACCATATCGGCATCCGGTGTAGGTTGTTCTTTAGCAAGTGCACGTCCTGTTCTTTTTCTAGCACTATGTACGTTAATACCTGCAATGTTAGAGTCTGGTCTAGCGAAATATACGTACTCCATCGCTGCTATAGCTACTTGTGTATTTTCAGTATATTTTTTTCAATTCTAATGCCTTTATCATTAATAGTAACTAGCTCTCCAGCACCTACATTACACACAAACTCAGCACCTACTACATCTAGTGCACAAGTTTCACTTGCTGCAACATACGCTCCATTTTTCATCTTACCTATCACTAAAGGTCTAAAGCTATTTGGATCTACCGCACCGTAAAGAGTTCTTTCTGTTAATACTAGATATGTAAATCCACCTTTAATAATGTTCAGACTTTCTTTAAGCTGTTCTTTAAAGTTTTCCTTTTTACTTCTTCTAATAAGATGAATAAGTACTTCCGTATCAGAAGACGAATGGAATATTGCACCTTGCTGTTCTAATTCTTTTTTTAGAGTTTTAGCATTAATCAAGTTACCATTGTGACAAATACCAACACTCATATCGTAGAAATGAAATAGAAATGGCTGGATATTTTTGAATACTATTGCTACCGCTAGTTGCATATCTAACATGCCCAATAGCACTTTCACCTACTAGTCTTTCTAATTTCTCTTTATCACGAAAAACTTCTGAGACTAGACCAAGATCACGATGCCCTCGAAGTGTTGTACCTTCTTTAGAAACTATTCCAGCTCCTTCTTGACCTCTATGTTGCAAACTATGTAAACCAAAGTACGTTACATTACTTGCTTCAGGATGTCCCCAAATACCAAATACTCCACATTCTTCATTAAGACTACGCATTTTTTTAATCTCCTTAAAACTTCTTCATAAGCTTCCATTACTGAACCTAAATCTCTTCTAAATCTATCTTTATCTAATTTTTTTCATTTGTATCTTTATCCCAAAAGACGACATGTATCTGGAGAAATTTCATCAGCTAAAAATTATTTCACCATCTTTAGTTTTTTTCCAAATTCAATTTTGAAATCAACAAGTACTAAGTTTGCATCTAAGTACAATTTTTAATAGTTCGTTAATTTTTTTAAAGCTTGAGTTCGAATATTTTTCTAACTCTTCTTCTGTAACTATTTCTAATGCCACCGCATGATCGTTGTTGATCGAAAGGATCATTTAATTCATCATTTTTTTATAACTTAACTCAAAGACTGGTTTTTTTAATTTTTTTCCTTCTTCAAGTCCATATTTTTTTTCGCCATAGAACCTGCTACTATATTACGAACAATTACTTCTAAAGGAACTATCGTTACGTGCTTACAAATTTGGTCTGTTTCATTTACTTTTCTAATAAAGTGTGTTTTTACACCTTGTTTTTTTCTAAGTATTCGAAGATTAATGAAGTAATTGTATTATTAAATACTCCTTTTCCTTCAAACTCTTCTTTTTTTCACACCGTTAAAGGCAGTAGCACTATTTTTTTATAATGCACATATATTTCATCATTGTTTTCACATTCGAACAGTTGTTTAGCTTTTTCCTTCATATAAAAAGTTTCATTATTTTTTTCCCCCTTTGAAGTAATTCACTCCATTTTTTTGAATATATCTTGTTTTACTTTTTATTGTATTTGTTTTTATATAATGTAGCTCCGTATCTTTCGCTGTGTCCCATTTTTTTCCTAGAATAAGTCCATCTTCACTAATTAATCCTTCAGTAGCTAAAACTGATCCGTTAGGATTGAAACGACCATTTAATGTAGCATTACCATCGAAATCACTATATTGGAAAGCTACAAGATGTTTAAATTTGTTAATATTAAGTCCTACTACTTTACCTTCACCATGACTGAACACTACTTCGTGTTGATCTCCAATATTAAAATCTTGTAACCAAGGGGAATTAGTATTAGCTACACGAGTAAAGGCTGTAGTTGAAATATGTTCATAACTATCGTTTCTATAAAGTGTAAGGTCATCTTCTGCCAACTCTCTAACCTCTCCATAAGGTAGTAATCCTGATTTAAGTAATGCTTGGAAACCATTACATACACCTAAGATTAATTTTTTCTGAGCAAGGTGTTTATGGATTGCTTCTTTAACTTTTTCATTTTTTTAAGAAGTTTACAATATATTTAGCACTTCCATCTGGTTCATCCCCACTTGAGAAACCTCCAGGGAACATAATGATATGAGACTGTTCAATAGCTTTTTGTGAATTCTTCTATCGATTGTTCAATATCATTTTCACGAGTATTTCTAATAACTACTGTAATAGGTGTAGCTCCAGCTTCTAAAAAGGCTTTTTCACTATCATATTCACAGTTTGTGCCAGGGAATACTGGAATAACTACTTTTTACATCTTCTACATATTCTGGATAATATTTTTTTCTCTTTATATTCTGTATGAAGATTTTCAACATTACCTTTATCTTCATTTTTGATATAATGGATAAACTTTATTTAGTGTTTTTGTGTACGCTTCGTAAATATCTTTATGCATAAACACTTCGTTATTAATTATAATTCTTTCACTAACTTTTTCCTAATTTTTTTCAAACGGTAATTCTACCGTTGCTTCTACTAAAGAGACGCTGGATCAAAGTTAAGAATGTTTTTCTTTTTCAACTTCAAAACCAAGATCATTACCTAGTGACATTTTCACTAATGAAGCGGCAACACTTCCCTCTTCTTGTACATATGCAGATACTATCTTACCTTCTTTAATATATTTATGAACAAGTTCATAATTTTCTAAAGTTTTCTTAATATCTGGATATCCTTTTTTTCATCTTTTTCTACAGGAACATAATATAAACTATTGCCAACTTGTTTTAAGTTCAGGCGTAATTACATCAGCTATTTTTTTACAGGTGTACAAGCAAATGAAATTAAAGTTTCAACTACATTTAAGTCGTTGAAAGTACCTGACATACTATCCTTACCACCGATACTTGGTCTACCAATTTCTTTTTGAGCATATATACTTCCTAATAAACTTTGAGTAACTTTACCCCATTTAGTACTATCAGTTCCTAATTTTTCGAAGTATTCTTGGAATGAGAAGTATAAGCTATCTTTATTTCCACCTACCGCGTATACTTTTGCTACTGATTCTAACACCGCATAAATAGATGATAGGAATGGTGAGTAGTATGAAATTTTTGGAATAAATCCATAAGTTAAGATTGTCGCAGTATCACTCGTTGTATGTAATGTTGGTAAAGCTTGAACACTCGCTTGAACTGGTGTAAGTTTATGTTTACCAGCAAATGGCATAAGTACTGTAGTAACACCAATTGAAGAGTCAAATTTTTGAGCAAGACCTTTTTGACAAGTTACATTTAATTCCCCTAACTCGCTTAAAATATTTTTCACGAGTCACTTCTTTATTTAAGAATGGATTAGTTGCATTGTTATCTTTCATCGTTACTGTCGATTTTTGACGAACACCACTTGTTTCTAAGAAATCAGCACTCATATCAACAACTTTCTCATCGTTGTAATACATTTCTAATCTTCGTCTATTAGTTACCGTAGCAACATGAGCGTATTCAATATTTTCTTTCTCACATTCACGAACAAACGCATCATAGTCTTTCTTATCAATAGCTACTGCCATACGTTCTTGAGATTCACTAGTAGCAAGTTCTGTAGCATTCAATCCTTGATATTTAGTAAGAACTTTTTTTCTAAATGAATTTCAATACCGTCAGAAAGTTCACCGATAGCTACACACACACCACCAGCACCGAAGTCATTACATTTTTTAACAAGTCTTGTAACTTCTGGTTTTCTAAATAAACGTTGTAACTTACGTTCTTCAGGGGCATTACCTTTTTGAACTTGGCTAGACATAGTATTCAATGAATCGTTAGTATGTTCTACACTTGAACCACTCGCACCTTGAATACCATCGCGACCAGTTCTACCGCCTATCATTACAACGATATCACCATCGACAAGAGTTTCACGTTTATAATCTCCGTCCTTAACAGCTCCGACTACAGCACCAACTTCCATATGTTTTGCTACATAACTATCATCATATAATTCGCGAACAAAAGTAGTCGCAAGCCCAATTTGGTTACCATATGATGAGTTACCATGTGCAGTTCCCTTAGCTATATCTACTTGAGGTAGTTTGTGTTTTTAAAGTATCTTCACGTTTTTGTAGTACATTACCACTTCCTGAAATACGCATAGCTTGATAAACGTAACTACGTCCTGATAGTGGGTCTCTAATAGCTCCCCTATACAAGTACTAGCTCCCCCGAATGGTTCGATTTCACTTGGGTGGTTATGAGTTTCATTTTTTTGAATTGGATTAACCAACGTTCTTTTTCTCCATTATTTTCTATAGTAGTAAAGAATGAACATGCATTAATCTCTTCACTTACTTCAATATTTTCATCTTTTTAATATTTTTTTACATGATATTTACCGATAATACTCGCCATATCCATAAGCGTGATAGGTTTATCGTTACGGTCAAGTTCATCACGGACATTTAAGTAATAATCAAATGCATCTTGCATCTCTTTTTGGAAAAGTTCTGACTCAATTTTAACTTCATCCAACACAGTTTCAAATGTAGTGTGTCGGCAGTGGTCACTCCAGTAACAATCTAATACATAGATTTCTGTCTCGGTTGGTACGCGACCTTCTTTTTTGAAGTAATCTTGGATAAATACTAAATCTTCAATATTCATCGCTAGAGAAAATTCTTTTTTAAGACAAAGTAACGCATCTTTATCAAACTCTAAAAATCCCGCTAAATCTTTTAGTGGTTTTGGAGTAGAATCTAATGTAAAGTCAAGAATTGATAAATCTTTTTTACGAGCTTCTATAGGATTTACTAGGTAACTTTCTACAAGTTCTAGTTGTTCATCTGTTAACTGTTTATTAAAAAGAACTAGCTTACCACTTCGTACAGTTGCTTTACTTTTTGAGTTAAGCAATCTTATGCTTTCTTTTGCGCTATCAGCTCTTTGATCGTATTGGGCAGGTAAGACTTCATAAGCAAAGTACTTCCCATCATTAAGCTCAACATCTTCAAATACTTCATCAACAACAATCTCAGAAAACACAGAAGTTTTAGCTAGTTCATAAGTTTCTTCATCAATATTAAAGACATCATAAATTACATACAACTCGACAGAGTCAAGACCTAGATTAAACTCTAAGTTCAGGTTATCTCTTAGCTGTAATTCTTCCTTATTATATCCATTGCGTTTTTTTACAAAAATTCGTTTATTAGTCATGTTCTCCTCCTAAAATTACATCACCGTAAAAATTAATATGTCCTATTTTTCTATCTTGGCGTGGTTCTTTTTCATATAAGTGTAAGTAACCACCATTGTTTTTTTATACACATCTATATAATAATCTAAGTCTTGACCTAGGATATTATATAATGTCGTTTCTTTATTCTCTATCTTACCGACTTTCAAGCCGCAAATAGCTTCAATATGAGCTCTAAATTGACTCTTAGTTGCACTCTGCATCGTAATATGACCTGAATTGTGAACTCGTGGTGCTATTTCATTAAAAAAATAACTTTTCCTTCACTTATAAAAAAACTCAACAGTAAGTACTCCGTAATAGTCAAAATTACTAAGAATTCTTTTCGTGTACTCTATTGCGAGAGCTTCTTGCTCTTTAGTAGCTGTAGTAGGTACTTTTGAACGATATAAGATATTATTTCTATGTTCATTTTCTACTACTGCGACGATATTTACCTCATCTTTATCTTTAACAGCCACGACCGATATTTCTTTATCAAGTTTAACGAACTCTTCTAATAAAGTATATGGTTCTAACTCTTCACTAGAGCTTATTTTTTTCTGACCTTTTTCCATCATAACCAAAACGTACAGTTTTTCATTAAATAAGGCTTTTGTTATTTCTACATTAGTATCTTCTTCAATATATATATAGTCTACTGTTGGAATATCTAGTTTTCTAGCAAATTCTTTTTCATAATATCTATGTTGAGTAGTTCTCAGCACTTCTGCACTTTGTACAATATTATACTTTTTCTCTAGTTTTTCTAAAGAAGCAGCATCGATATTTTCAAATTCAAAAGTGATGACATCACTAACCGAACATAACTTTTCAACACTTGCGAAATCATTGAACTCAGCTTGAATAAAAATATCACTAAAAAAATTTTTTTGCACAACAGATGTCACTAGGATCCAGCACAGCTATTTTATAAATCCCATCTCTTTGGCACTCATAGCGAGCATTCTTCCTAGTTGACCACCACCGATTATTCCAATAGTCTTTCCTGGTAATATCATCTTAATCATAGTTTCATCTCTTCCAATACTATTCTCTCTTGTTCTTTTTTAAATTGTTCATACTTATTAGCATACTTCTCATCATAAATTCCTAGTATTGATAATGCACTAATAGCCGCATTTTTTTAGCTCCAGCTACTCCGATTGCCATAGTTAAGACTGGTACACCTGCAGGCATCTGAACTATTGAATACAATGAGTCAACTCCACTAAGAACACTAGATTTAATCGGAACACCAATAACTGGTAATGTCGTCATAGAAGCAACCATCCCAGGGAGATGTGCTGCACCACCTGCAGCCGCTATGATTAATGAATAACCATTTTTCTTCGCATTTTTAGAAAAATTCAACTAAAAGATCAGGTGTTCTATGTGCACTTACTACTTTTTTTTATCAAAAGGAATTCCAAACTCTTCTAACAACTTACAAGTTTCTTCCATCGTCGTATAATCCGATTTCGAACCCATAATTACCGCAACCTTCATACTTTAAGCTCCTTTTTTTATTTGAATGTACGTTTTTTTTATTGTATATTTACATATTTTACTTTTTATCGTACGTCTACAATTCAAATTATACTACTTGTTCAAATTTTTTTATCAAGTATAAACAAAAATAAAAAAATCGGATATTTTTTTAATTTTTGTTAATTCCCAAAAGTAAATTCCAGTTCAAATAAAAAAACTGGAATTTAACCTGAAACTATTTTTTTAACTGGAACTTAAGTTGAAACTAAATAATTATGAAAAGATATTTATCTAACTTTATTACGTTATTTTAAATTCTCTTTATAATATTAAATAGATTTTAGTTTTTTTAAAAAATCTTGATTCTATCTTTTATACTTTCGTAAAATTAGTTTTATACTGAGAGATGGTGTGGTTTCCTGTGAGGAAAAATGTGGCAGTGCCACTTTTCCCACATTATGAACCACACCATCAGAGGCTCAGTGTCAAACTAATTTTTTTAATAAAGTACAATTCCTCTTTTTTTATTTTTGGTGTATATTATAATATGAGACTTTTCGTTGAATGAAAGGAATCTAATATTATGACAAACAAAAAAACAAACACTTAACATATTATGATCGCTTAGACATTGAAGAAGGAATCTCTAAAGGTAAAACTTTTTAGAAGTATAGGTATAGAACTTGATAAAAGATCCTACTACTATTTCTAAAGAAATTAAACGTAATCTGCAATATAAAGATACCGAAGTAGTTACCAAAACTCTTGACGGAAAAATTAATCAAAAGCTAATTGTGCTCTTCTAAACAAACCTCCTTATGTTTGTAATAATTGTAAACTTAAAAAGAAGAGATTGTGGTTTTTGATAAACGTTTCTACTATGCAAAAAAAGGCTCAACTTAATTATCAAGAAAAATCTTGTCGAACCAAGAAGAGCTGTTGTCTTAGATAAAGAAGAATTTTATAAAAATGGATAAAAATAATTTCTAAAAGGTGTTTCTAAGGGACAATCTTTCTATCATATTATGCATAGTAATAACTTAGTTGTTTCTAAATCTTCTTTGTATCGATATGTGAATAATGGATATTTTTTTCTATTGATTCTGTTGATTGTAAACGTATTGTTAAATTTAGAAAACGAAATAAAGTTAATAAAGAAGCTATACCTAAACATCTAAAGTCCGGTAGAGCTTATATTAACTCTTAGATTTTATGAATGAATCTGCAATGCCTTTTCACTTGGAAATGGATACTGTCATTGGTAAACGTGGTGGTAAAACTCTACTTACCTTTAATGTATCTTCTTGTAATTTTATGTTCGCTCTTCTTTTTAGATTCGAATACTTCTAGCGAAGTTTCTTCTAAACTTTATAATCTAAAAGAAAAAAATTTTTATCAGAATAATATACACTTTTTCTGATATTTTTTTCCTGTTGTTTTGACAGATAATGGTAGTGAATTTTCTAAAGTTGAAGAAATCGAATATGATTTTTGATAAAAAAACTTAAAATTATTTTTTTCTGTAATCCTAATTCTTCTTGGGAAAAAAGGTAAGATAGAAAAAAATCACACCACCTTGCGTGAAATACTACCTAAAGGATCCTCATTTGACGATCTTACACAAAGTGATGTTAATACTATTATATCACATATTAACTCACTTAAGAGAAAGTATTTGAACGGAAAATCAGCTTATGAAGTTTTTTCTTTTACTTTCGGCGAACATATAGCTAACCTACTAGGTATTTTTAAAATACCTGCCAATGAGGTAATACTTAAACCTTTCTTGGCTAAAGAAATTAAGGATACAAACAAATAAATTTAAACTATTTATGAAATAGTAATATAGTTATTTTTTTACAACGAAATGTTTTATTAGAAAAGTCTCAACTTAACTTCAGCATAACTGGAATTTAACCTGGGAATAGTGATTTGCAGGTCTATTTGTCATGCTTTTTTTTATTTTGATTCCTTTTGAAAAACTCCCAAAGTAAAGCTTCCTTGTTTTATACCGGAAGTTACCTTGGGAATATTTTTTTATTGTTATTTTTCCTTTTTTTCCCAACTTAACTTCCACTTTAATTTCTTACTGGAACTTACTTTTGGGAATTTACCTATTTTTAATTTTTTTATAAACAATATTAAAAAAATTTTATGAACTTTCCCACCATCTACTTATTTATATTGACTGTTTACATAAAAAATACAGACATTTGATTTTTTTAAATACTCTAGATCCTTGATATACTTGACTTTTTACAAAAATACTCTTCGAAGTTAGACGAAAAAAACCTATTTTTTTCGTAAAAATCATTTTAGAAACTGATAAGCAAAAATAAGAATATTTTTGAGAAAAAAATTAAAATGAATAATCTTCTACAAAAAAACATTTACATATGTTAAAATATATATCGTTAGGAGGTAAACTCATGAGTTCGAAAGAATTAATAAAAACAGCTTAATAAATTAGGTTGGCAAGAAGTCCGAATAAAAAACAGTGACCACCAATTTAAGCACCCTTCTTATAACTGTACCGCCCCCCAAAGAGAGATTTACCAAGAGAGACAGTACAAAAGATATTAAAACAAGCGGTCTTGAAATAAAAGTTCTCATGATTTTAGGCGGTTAACCACATGAAATATATGTATTATGCAGTATTTATACAAGAAAAAGATTATATAGATATAACATTCCCAGATTTAAAAGGTTGTATTACTTTTTGGTGATAATTTAGAAGAAGCTTTATACATGAGTAAAGACGCTCTAGGGGGTTATTTATTAGTATTAGAAGATGAAAAAATGAGTATACCTGAACCAAGTACATATCAAGAGTTACAAGCTAAATTAAATGACAATCAACAATTACAATTAATCAATGTTGATACTGATTTTATTAGACGTAGAGAAGAAAAACAAAGCAGTAAATAAAATGGTTACTTTTACCTAAATGGTTAGTAGACTTAGGGAAAGAGAAAAAAATAAACTTTTCACAAGTATTACAGCAAGCGTTAAAAAAACGAATTAGGAGTATAACAAAGTTAAAAAAAGGCAGTGGAATAAATTCACTGTTTTTTTATTTTGATTTAATATAAGTAATATAGGGAGTGACTCAAAAATCGTGATTTCAGAGAAACAAGATTTTGTTGAGTCTCACCTGTACAGTTTATTAGATATCTAAAAAGATTTTTATAAAGCGAATTTAGATCTCAATAAACCTCTGCGTCTATGAGTTCTCATATGCACTATTTTTAAAAATTATTATATCTTTTTTTAATAAAAATTTTTCGATAGCATATGCTACTCCATCTTCATTATTTGATTTTTGTAACATAATCTGCATACTTTTTCACATCATCAGTAGCATTTCCCATAACAACTGAATAACCTACAGTCTCAAACATAGGGTATATCATTTTTGCCCATCACCAAATGCCACTAACTCATTTTTCGTTAACTTTTCAAGATTGCTAATAAATTCTATCCCCTTAGATTTTTTTAGCATTCGTATGCGTAATTTCTAAGTATCCATTAAGTGATCGTTGAATCGTTAATTCTGCATTTGTATATTGTTTTTTTGCACATAATCTACTATTTTTTTCAAAAAAATCCCCTTATTATATTCAATAAAAAGAAACTTTGTAAATGTCTTTTTTTCTTCTTTAAAAATATTCTTTAAAGTTTACAATACTATAAGCAACTTTTTACTATATTATATTCTCCAATTATCGCATCAGTTTCTAAATCAATATTCCAATTTGGCTCATCATACAAACTAATTCCAGTACTAGGAAATTTACCTCTTATGTCTAATACCAAATTTTTTTGCTACTGTAAAAATCTAACGGCTGTCTATATAAAATTATCTTCTCATTGTATTTCTTTTTCGAAAAATTAATGCGCCATTAAATGAAACATGAATTCCATCTATCCCTAGTGTATTGATTATATTCTCCATTTTTTTGTGGCGATCGCGCTGATACTAAAGTAAAAGATAATCCACTTTTTCTTTATAGCGTTAATATTAACTTCACTTATTTCTCCCTTTACTATTAAGAACTGTTCCATCCATATCAGAAAAATAAATGTTTTATCATAAATTACCTCCATAATCATCTATGAATTAATAATATCATTATTCTTCAGATAATTACAAGTACCCTCTATATTTCTTAAATGATTTTTTTCCAATGCCTCGAACCTTGGCAAGGAGTCCCTTAAAAACACTCAGAACTATCGTTCTGAGTGTTCATTCAATTAGAATTTAATTTTTTTCTTCAATATATTGTTTTAATTCAGCGATTGGAATACGAGTTTGTTCCATAGTATCTCTATCACGAACAGTTACCATTCCATCGTTTTCAGACTCGAAGTCATAAGTGATACAGAAAGGAGTACCAACTTCATCTTGTCTTCTATATCTCTTACCAATTGATCCAGTTTCATCGAAATCAACCATAAAATCTGCAGCTAATTGTTGATATACTTCAACAGCTTTATCACTTAATTTTTTAGAAAGTGGTAGTACTGCTGCTTTAAATGGAGCAAGAGCTGGGTGGAATTTAAGAACTGTACGAGTATCATTTTCTCCAACCTCTTCTTCGTTATATGCATCACATAAGAATGCTAAAAGAACACGGTCAACCCCTACAGATGGTTCGATACAATATGGGATGAATTTTTCATTTGTACTTAAGTCTTGATAAGTTAAATCTTGACCAGAGTGTTCCATATGTTGTTTTAAATCGTAATCTGTTCTTGAAGCAATACCCCAAAGTTCTCCCCAACCAAATGGGAATTTGAACTCGATATCTGTAGTTGCATTAGAATAGTGTGATAATTCTTCTTGATCGTGGTCACGTAAACGTATATTTTTCTTTAGTCATACCTAAGTCTAATAAGAATTTCTCACAACTGTTTTTTTCCAAGTTGTGTGCCAATCTAGTTCAGTTCCTGGTTCACAGAAGAATTCTAATTCCATTTGTTCGAATTCACGAGTACGGAAAAATAAAGTTCCCTGGTGTAATCTCGTTACGGAATGATTTTACCAATTTGTCCAATACCGAATGGTAATTTTTTTACGCATACTACGTTGAACGTTTTTTTGAAGTTAACAAAAATACCTTGTGCTGTCTCTGGACGTAGGTAAATTTGACTTGTAGAATTTTCTACTACACCTTGGTTAGTTTTTGAACATTAGGTTAAATTGACGAATGTTAGTGTAGTCATGGCTACCACATTCTGGACATTTAATGTTTTCACGATCGATAATAGCTTCTAATTCTTCAAATGGAAGACCATCAACTACTACATCTTCATTTTTTTCATTGAAGTAGTATTCTTCTATTAGTTTATCAGCACGAAGACGTGATTTACAAACTTTACAGTCCATCATAGGATCACTGAAGTTACCTACGTGTCCTGATGCTTCCCAAGTACGTGGGTTCATGAAAAATAGCTGCATCTAACCCTACGTTATATGGTGATTCTTGGATGAATTTTTTTCCACCATGCTTTTTTTCACGTTATTTTTTTAATTCTACACCTAGTGGACCGTAATCCCAAGTATTAGCTAATCCACCATAAATTTCAGATCCTTGAAATACGAATCCTCTATTTTTTTGCTAGAGATAAAATTTTTCTCCATTGTTGTTTCCTCCTTAATAATAAAAATATAAAAAGTTCTAGATATGCCGAAGCACATCTAGGGACGAAATAATTTCCGTGGTTCCACCCTGATTAGTAAAAAAACTCAACTTTAACAATATTAAATTGTAGTTAATGCCAATATTGTTGCTGAACTCTCACCATCATCAGCTCGCTTACTTATATTACATTCTATCACTAAATTTATAAATTTTCAAGAGAAATTCAAAAAAATATAATATGAAAGCATTTACTTCTTTGTTAACCAATTTTATTAACTAAATTTTTGAAAAAAATTATTTTCACCATTATATACAACTTTTAATAAATAAGGTTGTACTCAGTATTTATAGATGTTATAATAGAAACTGATTAAAAATTTAATAAGGAGGGTCTATGAGATTTTCATTAACTCGTGGTAATATTAACCACCTACTTCTAAGTGGAATCATTTATTTACTAGCAGTATTTGTTATTCCACTTCAACTCCCTCGAGACATTAGTGTAGATAAGCGAGTTACTATTGTTCTATTTATGTCTATAACAGCTACCTTAATTCTTGGTTATATAGCAAGAAAAAGGAACCAACGATATAGATAGACAAAAAACTAACTACAACATTATCACCCTTTTTGTGATTGGTATTATTGGATTTATTTCTATGATGTTTCTTCAAGGTATTTTTGAACGGTTTGTTAGTTTATCTATCAAACTTTTTCAATTTTCCAACAAAAAGTAAAAAAATACGAGCAATGTCGTTGAAGTGTTAAAAATTAAAAACCATACTTCGCACTATATGTAGCTGTACTAGGACCAATAATGGAAGAATTATTCTTTAGAAAAAGCTGTCTTTGGATATTTTTTTACGATGCTATGATTGGTAGTAAAAAAATGGATTAGATTTACTATTCCTGCATTAATCACAGGAATAATATTCGCACTACCTCATGATGGTTTCTCACCTATTATGATTGTCTATATTGGAATGTCATTCGTATTTTCTTATCTATATTTACATACGAAAAGAATAATTACACCTATCGTAGCTCATATTCTAATGAACAGCTTAGTAGTTCTAGTGCAATTTTTTTCGTAAATTAGGAGGTAAATATGTCATCAAAAAAACTTGGTTATCATCTAACTACTTTTTTTACAATTTTTTTAGTAACAGGTACTTTCCTACCATTCTGGATGGTTTATCTGACTTCTGTAAAAAAACTTAAGCGTTCTAGAAGCCAGTTCGATATTCTCGATGCTATTTATTGCACGAGTTATCAGCGGTATTTTTTTAAGTCCATATTTGATAAAAAAATACAACTTAAATATCACGATGAAATTATCCGTTGCTTCAGGTCTAATTCTTGCAGTCAGTTACGGTTTTACAAACGAAAAAGATATTACTAGGGATTATTACCTTTCTATTCGGTTTAATTTACTATATGATTAATCCTTTAGTAGAAGGACTAGCTTCATTATTTTTTTACGTGAGGAAAAATATCGACTATGGGAAAGCAAGAACATATGATCACTTGGATATACTGTTGTTGGTATATTTATCGGTGGAGTTTTTAGGCTATGTTGGTAACAACGCACTATACTACATACTAATATTTTTTTAGTAGCATTATATTTAGCGTTCATGTTCTTACCACAACCAAAAACTAGTAAAAAAACTTAAATTTAGACAATAATAACAGCAATGATAAAAAGAGAGTCTATACGGCTGGGTATTAAAAGATAGAAACGCAATTCTATTGATATTTACTATTTTTCTTATACCAACTTTCTCACACAGCATACAACAACTATAACGCTATATATTTAGAGAGTATGAATATATCTGCCAAGTGGCTATCTGGAGTAATCTTAAATATATCAGTAGTAGCGGAGATCATCTTTTTTATCTTTTCTAAAAGATTAGTAGATAAAATTAAACCAAAAAATCTATTAATATTTGCTGGAATTTGTGCTGTAATACGTTGGGCAGCCTTAGCGACTTTTCATAACATCTATGTATTTACTGTAATGCAAACATTTCATGCAATAACATTCGCAGTTGCACATATAGCATTCATCTTAATACTAAATAGAGATTACAACAACAAAGAGATTATAGATATGCAAAACCTTTATACAGCGATTTGTTTCCAACTAAGTATGGCTATAGGATTGTATATTATGGGAGCACTATGGGATATTAGTACCTCATACGTATTCTACGCATCAGCAATCATCGCAGCTATAGGAACAATTGTAGCAACGAGATTAAAGGCAAAAGATAAAAACAAATGACCTTGAAAGTTCAGATTGACTGAGTTCAAGGTCATTTTTGTATAGGATTTAATAAATAATTCGGAGAATGGTTTATAAATACCAAACTCCGAATTTTTTTAATTATCTACGAAGAATTTTCTTCACTAATTTTATTAGTTTAAATTTCAACGGATTTGGATAATAGCGGAATGTTCCCATTTTTTTCTAACAACATATCCATTGAAGTTTTGCTTAAATCGTAACACTCCATCAGTTCCATCAAAAAAATTCCTTGAATACCCAAGAAATTATACAATGGAATACCCCTTTTTATAGATTCTAGCATTACATATTCTTGTAGTAATGTTGGAGAATAAAATTTATTAAATTCTGTGTACGATCCACTAAATAAATATGTACTCTCCTGTCCGCTATAAATGAATAAGCTTCCTGATAGTACTACTTCTTCTTTTCCATATTTAGAAATAAAACCTTCAGCTTTCTTCTATACGATTATCATATGTTTCAATCTCACGATTTAATTCTTTTGATAATCGATTAAACTTCGCCGATTTTTTTTCTCCAGGATTTTTCTTCAATAAGTTTTTTTCTAACTTATCTACAATAGTCTTTTTATTACTTTGAAGATTCGATAAGTATTCCTCAAAAATTAATAGTAGCAATCATAAACTCGGCATCTTCTCCAAAACTATCATAGAAATCTTCATAATATTCTAGAGGTTTTATCACTATAATCACGTCTATTACTAGTAGAAGCTGTGATATCTTTTAAATATTTGCAGTTCATCTCTTTCTAGTTTTCTAACTTTAATACCGAAACTTTTGGCTTTCTTTAATAATTGTTTTCCTTTTTACCGAAAGAATTAACTAGAGTTTCTTCTGTCATTCCTTTCATATCTTTCACATAATGCCAATCTGGTTCACCGTCTGGATAACCAGTTGTTAAACCATCATGCGAATAACCAAGTTCTATTAATTCTCTAACGAAATGTTTATTTTTCTTCACCGATAGGTTCACCATCACTGTTAAATTTTTTTGATATGTATTATATGGTTTAACTATTAATTCTATTACCCCTTGTTGTTTAGCATAATCTTTTAAACCATTATAAAAATCCTTTAACTTAGATTCATCAGTATATATCGGTCCAGATTTCAATTCCATATATAATCCGCCAGCCATAGGTTTGTTGAAGACAATACTAGAAACTAAAGTTTCTCCATTTTCTTTCCAAGCAACATACTTTATCGTAAACCCTCTTTTTCTCTAACAAATGAGCCATTGGTACTTTTTTTGTATAAAAGATGCACTATCTACAATTTTTCGTATGATTATTAAACTCATCTTGAGTTATTATCTCAAATGACATAAATTACCTACCTTACTATATTTTTTTAGTATATAAAATTGGGCAAAAGCTTTTTATCGACAAAAAAATTTCAACTTCACTTTTGTCCTTTAATAGTTTATTAATATTTTAAAAAAATTTAAAAACTAAGTTCAATAAACTACTTTTTCAATATCTTATTCAGTACAATTTACAACGATCTTAACCGCTATAGTTAACACCATCGCTATTAATTGTATCATGCATACTTTTATATTTCAACAAAAAAAGAGTAAAGATATAGTAAAAATTATTGCGGAAAGGGTAGAAAAAAGAATAAATTCCTTTTAAACTATAAATTGCGAAACTACAGAAAGGAATTTATTCATATGAACATTAATAACACAAATCTTTATCAAAAACATAGAAAATACTTTTAAAAAGATATAGTAAAATTATTGCGGAAAAGTCGGAAAAAAAGAATCAATTCTTTTTAAACTATAAATTCCGACACCCTATAGAAAGGAATTTATTCTTATAAACACTATGACGGCTCTTTGGCAAATTCGGTTGATTTTGAAAATTAGGAGGAAACCATACTATATTAAATAGTATAGCTTTTTTTCCTATCTTTTCGTTTTAATCTTATTTCTTTCTTTTTAGTGAGAATAGCTTGACGCTCTTCTTTTTGAATTTCTAGGTTCTTTATTAGTAACTGAAGGTGTAAACAAGCTGAATACAAGGAGTATTTTTAGCTTTAAAAATTAATAAAAAGATCTATATCCATAAGAAATACGTTTAATAACTTTAATTTTATTGTTAATTCCTTCTAAAGGACCATTAGATGTTCCCATTGTAATACATAGTATTTTTTTAATCTGTCTTTTATATTTTCTTAGTGTTTTTAATAGCTATAAACATATATCTAGGTAAAGTAGATTTATCGTTAATTAAAGCTTTTAAAGCTATCAAAATCATCTTTCTCAAGTGCTTCCCTAAGTTCTTGGATAAGCCAATAACACTTATAAAGTTGAGTGATCTTGTTTAATTAGGTAGTTGACGATAGCTTGTTCGGTAGTGTTCTACTTAAAGTATTTAAACTTCCTGTGGATACAATTATCTAATTCATCATAGCTAGTAAGACGGTTTTTTTCCAAAAAGAAAAAAATCTAAGTAGCAAAATGCTGCCTAGACTTCTAATGAGATTTTTTTCCCATGCCCCAAACTTGATAAAGAGCTAAAAAGGAGTTTGAAATCAAACATCCTTTTTATTTTACGTCAGTATTATTTAACTGCAGAAGTTTTTTTGGTAAAACTCTTCTTGCTTTTTTTATCATTTGAAGCTTTTTTTCTGGTTTGTATTCAGGTTTTTTTCAGCTACTGCTGCTTCAGCTCCGTTTACTCCACCTTTTGAATTCTGGTACATTGTGTACTGCTGGAGAAATTTTCCTTCTACTTGACCATTTGGAAGTACTTTTTACAGTTGGTTTTTTTCATCAGAAACTTCTGGAGTACCTTTTTGTGTTACGCTAGGACGAGTTTCAAATTTCCCGTCTTTAATCACAGGTTGTCCATTTGCATCAAATACTACCTCTGGTTTTTTTCTACTACTGGTGTTTCATCAACAGCGTGAGCTACTGATAATGGTAATACTGTAGCTGCTACTGCTACTGCTAAAAAAATTTGTTTAATTTCATAATAAAACAATCTCCTTTTTAATTTAATTTATACATTAATTATATATATATGAATATATATTGTCAATAGAATTTAGAAATTTTTTTAAATTTTTTTAACTTTTATTAATACAAAACATAGAACCTTATCTTAAGTTAAAAATTCTAATAAATGTATAGACTAGTACTTAACAACAAATCTCTTGTTATATTTCATCATATTTTTTTTAAATCTAAGTGTCAATTGAGATTTTAATCAATACATTTCTATTTGTTAAAAACTAGGCATTAATTAGGATTTCTATTATTACATTACTATTTTCATAAGGAGTGTGAATAAAACTCTGTAAATTCTTTTATATTAACCAAAATTTACTAGTTTATAATATTTAATTTTATAGATTTAATTACTTTAAGTGGCTTTCATTCTCTAGAGTTTATTTTTAGATTTTTAAGGCTTGCTTGTCAAGGATTTTCAAAAAGGCAGTGCCCCTTGTCCTTAACAAGCAAAGACGTAAAAAGCTAGTCTCTCAAAGAGACTTAAAAGCTACTTTATTTTATTTATATCCTATCCTCATACATTATTCTTAACTCTTGGAGTTATACTAAAAAAATAGACACAAAAAAATAAACAATATAATATAATAAAAAAATAGACACAGAAAGGAAGTGTTTAAAATGGCAAAAAAATGTCTACGATGAAGATTTTAAAAGATCAATTGTTAGTCTATATCAAAATGGTAAGATTCAAACACAACTGAGTAAAGATTATGGTATTTCTTTAAGTGTCATTAATAAATGGGTGAAACAGTATTCTGAGATTAAAACTGAAGATGGTGATATATTTACCGCTAAACAAATAAAAAGAACTTCAAAAACGAAACGCTCAATTAGAAGAAGAAAAATCAAATTTTAAAAAAAGCGATTGCCATCTTCACGCCACACTCAAACAAAGATTAAACGCTATTTTCACCCTTAGAAATCAACATAATATTAAACTTTTTATGCAAAGTATTCAATGTTAATAGAAGCACATACTATAAATATATCTCAAATGATTTCTAGAATTATTTTAAAAAAATTCATGGAGTTTACAATAAGCGACTTGATGCCTATAAAATTACTCATATTTTAGAGCGTGATTATGGTATTAAGGTTAGTTATCGATTAATTCAAAAAAATTAAATCTCCCTACTATGTCTACTTCTAAACCTTTTATCAAAGTGAGTAAAAGAAAACTGAGAGGATACTAAGTTATGTAACCACTTAAAACAAGAATTTAATCATCCTGAGCCTAATATGGTTTTGTATTTAGGATTTTACTTATATAAAAAGTAAATGGTATTTGGGTTTATTTATGTATAATTATGGATTTATTTTCTAGAAAAAAATTATATCGTGAAATATTTCCAATAAAGCTGATTCTAACCTTATTATGAGTACATTTAATGACGCTTATAATAAAAAGAAATTGTCCTACTAGTCTTATGTTTCATTCTGACTGTGAGTACTCAGTATCCAGCAGCTCTCTTTAGAAAGCTCCTGGATAAATTTAATGTAGTTCAATCTTTTTCTATAAAAAAGGATATCCTTTCGATAATGCTTGTTGTGAGTCTTTCTTTAAATATTTAAAGAAAGAGGAGTGCAATAGAAAAAAATTATCACTTAATTGGAGAATTAAAACTTTCTTTATTTGAGTATATTGAGGGATTTTACAATCTTAAAAGACCACACTATTCTTTAGAACTTATGACTCCTAACGAAAGAGAATTAGCATTTTATAAACATTAAAAATTTATTTTACACTGAGCCTCTATCGGTGTGGTTCTTAATGTGGGAAAAGTGGTACTGCCACATTTTCCTCACAGGATACCACACCTACTTCTCAGTATAAAACAAATTTCACTTAAATTCTTAACTAATTTTTCGTATTTTCGTGTCTCATTTACTTGACTATAGTCCAAATTTCTATCTTGTGGAACAGCTATTTCTAGGTCGCCATAATTACTTTGAACTTTTTTTCTTTATATCCGTTTCTATAGTTTTCTTTGTCACCATGTCCATACTTCTCATACTCTAAGTGATTATTTATTTCTGCTTGTAGTAGTTCTTCTATCGTACCTCCTAGTAAATCTTTTTAAGACGTTTTTGTATATCAGCTATGCTTTCTACTCCGTATTCTGATACTAATTGTTTTATTAATTCTTGTTTTTTTGGATCTCTTTTTTTCTTCTTGTCATTTTTTACCCTCCCTAGTCAATTTCAGTTTAACATAGGAAGGGGGATTTTTACAGACTTTTTTTCACAGGCTTATATAAAAACCAAAGTGGTTTAGGAGTTTAATTTTATTATTCGTGTATTTCTAAAGGTAATCCGTCTGGATCAAAGAAAAATGCCATCTTCTTATTATCAAAAATCATCATACCTCAACAACTCATGAACTATACCAAGTTCATCAAATTTTTTTCTAGTATTTCCTCGACATTGTCTCACCCTAAACGCCAAATGTCTTAATCCTGTATGTTCTGGATTAGGTATCTTAGGTCTAGCTGGAGCATCTTCTTTTATAAAAATTTCTAATACTAAATTCCCTTGTTGTACATTTAAGATAATATCATTTTTCTCAATCCTTATATGTTCACTTATCACTTTAAACCCTAATTTATCGACATAACATTCTTTTTGTTCTTTTGATAATCAGTTCCAATTATCGCTACATGATGTACGTTACTAAACATTAATTTCATCCTTATTTATATTTCTTACTATTTCTATCGCTTTAGCTAATTCTTCAGGATTGACTTCTTCAAAGTCTCCTTTTTCTGTGTATCTGTATGTGACATCCTCAGCAGTTGTAGTTGCATCAAAACCATATTTTTTTAAAAAGTACCATGAACTTGAGTAACACCTGTTTTTTCAATTATTTTTTCAAGATTATCTGTTGTAATCCCAGCACCCGCAAGTATTTCTATATGTTGTCCATATTTTGATTGAAGATATTTTAACAATTTAGCTCCCCTATTAACACTTGCTCCTAGTCCACTCGTTAAAACTCTTGTACAGCCTAAGCCTATTAAACGTTGCAGATTATATTCTGGTTCATCAGAACAATCGAACGCTCTATGAAACACACTTTCAGCACCAAAACTATTACAAAGATCTATCATCTTCTCTGTTTCAACCCAATCTATCTTTCTATCTTTGGTAAGAAATCCAAATACAATTCCATTTGCTCCATGTTTTAAAAGTTCTCTTGCTTCCCTAAACATTTGTTCCTTTTCTAATCTAGTATAGCAAAAACCTCCTCCCCTAGGTCTTACCATCGCCATTATAGGAATTTCTACTCCACCTTCTAGTACCATATCCAAAACTGTAGTAGTAGGAGTTAACCCACCTAAGTAACTTGCACTTATTAATTCTATTCTATCTGCACCTTCACTCTGAGCAATTAAACAATCTTGAACACTGTTTGCACATACTTCAACTTTTATCATAATTGAAATCTCCTTTTATTTCTTTGATTCTATTATATCACAATTCAAAAATAACTTTAAAAATTTATTCTTTATATATAAACAAGGATACGAGACATAAAATCTCATATCCTTATTATTAAACTTAGAATACTCCTTGTTATTCTTCACCAAAAATCGAAGTTCTAAAAATCTTTAGTTTTATCTAAATAAGCTTTTAAAGATTGCTTTCTTAAGTTTATGAACTCTACTATTTGTATCTGGGTATTCTTGTGCTCGATAATCTTCAGCATCTTCTTTAACCGCTTCTTTAATTATATTTCTTAACTTAGCGATATTATTAATAGTTACTATCTCTTGTCGTCCCCAATTATTAGGATTTATAAAACTAATATTTGTTAATTTATTGAATTTATTTTCTCGTTCTTTATACATTGCTTTTTTAAATTCAACCCAAGAAGAAAATTCATCATTAAATACTTTTTTAAGCACTAGTTTATCAGTGACCAATCCTATTTCTTTACCGTATGAATTAATTTTACTTCCACTAGCTTTTGCTTCTTTTTCATATTGATTAGAAATATACGGAACCATACCTTCTTTATATCCTTTAGCAGCCAACAGTTCGAATGCCATACGACGCCCCATTAAATCACCTGGAGTTCCATTATCACTACTTAAGGCAGAATATATAGGTGAGAAAAGATTAATTGTGTAGTATCCATTTCGTTTATACTCACCTTCATCTATATATTTTCTTCTTGTGATTATATCGTTTTCTATTAAACTATTGAATGAAGTTAACTTATTAAGCTCATCAGGTTTTAATCTACGAACAACATTTGTTGCATAAACTTTATTTCCACTGCAGGGATCAGGCTTATACTCATTCTCTATTTTCCTTAATAGCTCACCTTTCTCATTAGCACCTAAGTTAACTACTGCTTCTCCTTCTAATTTCTCAAGTGTATAAACTAAATCGAATAAATTATGCATATATTTACGCAAGTCTTCTGCATTATTGAATCGTTGAGTTGGATCTTTCACTTGTAGTCTATTAGCATTTTCCGCTTCATCATATTTCAATATAGAGTTTATCGTGATTGTTGTATCATCTGGATAATCAGGAGCTTGTAGTAGTCCTTTCGCATAAAACTCAGGTCCTAATCCACTTCTTCTTCCATATCCTCCAAGATAAATTTCTCTATCAGAATTATGTGTCATTTCATGAGTATATGTTACTGCGCCAGCCTTATCAAGCATACGATAAGCCATATAGTAGAACGCATCTCCCGTAGCATATGCACCATGTTTATTATGAACTACATTATTTCCAGCAGGTCCAAAGAAGTTTTTTATAACTGGATTATTAGTTTCAAAATTCGCTTCTTGTATATTATTATCTACATCATTACCAAATCTGAAAGAATCATATACCAAAAATACTTCTAAACAATTTATCTTTTATTTTCCGTATCTAGTATTTTTGTACCAATAATCATAATGATCTCTAAAGCGTTTAGCCGCTTCTTTTTGCATTATCTTCGACAAATTTATTTAATTTTTTTCTCCCTTAGGATATTCAGAACTTCTATATCTATCATAAGCACCAAAACCTATAGTTGAAATATTCGCTATCATGAATACCATTTTTTTTCTTCTGGTAAAGTTAATAACGGTAAAACCATACTTTTGATATTTCCAAGATGGACTTGTTATTCTGTCATATACCCCAATAGAATACTCAGTTCCTTCTTTCTCTTGTTTTTTTCTCTTACTTCTTTAATATTAGATTTTTCTTCAACAATATAGGCTTTAGTTTGTTCTTTAAACCATTCATTATTTGTTTTATTCGGAACGAAAAACTTTTCTATATTTTTTTCTAATGTATCAAATAAACTATTAGTTCCATAATTTTTTTGATAATAATACATTGTAAGTAATAACATTATTTTTTTAGCTAATAAATTGTTAAATCCTGATTTACCTAGCTCAATAACATTATCTAATGCAGAACTATTAGATTTACTGAAGAAGTCTAAATGATATAATACTAAATCTTTTTGCACTTGTATTATCGTATTTAAAAATTATACCAACGTTCAAGATATGTTAAACCTAGAAGTAACGCCTCTTTATTGTTCTTAATTTTTTTCTATTACATAATTATCTATTATCGAATTATTATTTTCAGCTATTGCCGCATCAGCAGAAAGAAGTTTTGATAAAGTATCTTCAATATTTGCTTTTTGTTTTATCGAACTGTTCATCTAGATATAATTCCGTTAATTTTATATCATTAGAAATATCTAATACTTTTCTAACATCAGCTGAATTATATTGAACAGATTTCAGATCATTTAAAAACATTTTTTTACAATATTACTATAGTCATGCAATAGCGTATTAGGAGTATATAGTAATCCTTGACCCTCTATATTATACTCAGCAACTTTAGAGAAATCATCTTTATATGTAATATTTAATACTTGTGATTTATTACCTTCAAAATGTAACAATAATTTATTGATTTCATGTTTATTTTTTTATTAATATCAGTTATTACTTCATTATTTTTCATAGGAACAACTGATAAAAAGTTTTTTTAGTAAATAAATCACTGTTATCATCTACCAAATTACCATACTTAACTATTGTTTCTCTGTTATAGAAAGGAAGTAATTTTTTTCAATATTTTTTTATACACTTGTTCTCTCGACTGTTGATAACCTGTTACTTCATTATAATTAGTATTATATCTTGAAGTAAAAATTAAAAATCTTCTACTTTAGTATTATTTCTAGGAACCAATTTAGCTTTTTTTCTCTTTAACACTATCCGCTTCTAATACTGTACCTCTTTGTATATCTGAATCTTTAGTTACAACCTCATCATCCTCTTGTACTACATTAACTACCTTATTATTTTTTTATTACTATACGTTCCAGTCGCTTTTATTCCTTTAAAAATCATAACCAGCTATAGCGTTCCCGTTAGTGACATTTACATCACTTAATACATTTAAAAAGTTGTCCTGAATTTTTCTATTTCTCCTGATTCAGCATCCCAAAGTGTGCCTACAACTCCACCGACTTTAGAAAAAAACGTTGCACATTATTAAGATTCCCTTCAGCATAGCTATTATCAATTCTTGCTCGTTTTTTTCTACAGCTCCGGCTATTCCACCTACTGGCTGATCACCTTGTTTTGCAGTTGTCGCCATATCTATAGATGCAATTGATTTACTTATTAACGCTTGAGCTCCCGAAAGTTTTCCTACTAAACCTCCTATTTGATACGATGATTTTGATTCATAAGTATTAGTTATTCTACCTGTAAAAGCTACTATTCGAAATAGTAGAATTATCAACTTGTGAAACCAATCCACCAATACTACGTTCACCAGCAATTACACCAGATGAATGAACATTAATAATTTTAGAACCATTATTCGCCATTTTCGCTATTGTAGCTACATCTTCTTTAGAAGAAACATTCGCTTCTTTTATTGAAAGATCTTGAATAGTAGCATGACTTAAAGCATTAAACAATGGTTTTTTCAAGTTATATATTGCGTAATACTTATTATTATTTTGACCTATTAACTTACCTTTAAAGACACCTTTTACATAGCTTTCATCACCATCTGCAAGCTCTAGTTCACGAGCATTCATAGTTGCTCCTAGATAGTAAGTTCCACTAAGATTACTATTCATTGCATCTACTAAATTTTTTTAAATGATGTATAAACTACTGTTTCACTATTTACCGTCTTAGGAAGGTAGTAAGTATAATTTTCTAAAGTACTATTGTTTTCATGTTGAATCAAATCATTAGCTCGACCAACAATTTTATATACTTCTTGATTACCTCTGCTAACACTTGTAATACTTGAAACAGGTAACATCACATCTTTAAACTTCTCTGATTTTACTTTCATAAAGTAGTTATTTGGGTTATTCGGAATAGTATCAAATGAAGTTATATGTCGATATTTATTATTTTCCACTGTAAACAATTCCACATTTGAAATATTTCTAAGTTCTAGTTTCTTATCTACTGTTCTTTCTTTTTTTCAGCACTAGGTTGTTCAATTTTACCAGTATATTCTTTTTGGTGGTTCTACTTTTTCTGGTCTCGACTATCGCTCCGGCTTGTACCCCTGTGTATTCCTTCGGCGGTTCTACTTTCTCTGGTTCGACTATCGCACCAGCTTGCACTCCTGTGTACTCTTTTGGCGGTTCTACTTTTTCTGGTTCGACTATCGCTCCAGCTTGTACTCCTGTGTATTCCTTCGGCGGTTCTACTTTCTCTGGTTCGACTATCGCTCCAGCTTGCTCTCCTGTGTACTCTTTCGGTGGTTCTACTTTCTCTGGTTCGACTATCGCTCCGGCTTGTACTCCTGTATATTCCTTCGGCGGTTCTACTTTCTCTGGTTCGACTATCGCTCCGGCTTGTACCCCTGTGTACTCTTTCGGTGGTTCTACTTTTTCTGGTTCGACTATCGCTCCGCCTTGTACTCCTGTGTACTCTTTCGGTACTTCCGCTTTTGCTGGTTCGACTATTGCTCCGCCTTGCACTCCTGTGTATTCTTTTTGGCGGTTCTACTTTTTCTGGTTCGACTATCGCTCCGCCTTGTACTCCTGTGTACTCTTTTATGTGCTTCTGCTTTTTCGGGTTCAACTATCGCTCCGCCTTGTACTCCTGTGTACTCTTTCGGTGGTTCTACTTTTTCTGGTTCTACTATTGCACCAGCTTGTACCCCTGTGTACTCTTTCGGTGGTTCTATTTTTTTCTGGTTCGACTATCGCTCCAGCTTGTACTCCTGTGTACTCTTTCGGTGGTTCTACTTTCTCTGGTTCAACTATCGCTCCGGCTTGCACTCCTGTGTATTCTTTCGGTGGTTCTACTTTTTCTGGTTCGACTATTGCACCAGCTTGTACCCCTGTGTACTCTCTTGGTGGTTCTACTTTTTCTGGTTCGACTATCGCTCCGGCTTGCACTCCTGTGTACTCAGGTTTTTACTTCAACAGCAGGTTTTACTAATTTTTTTCACCTTTTGGAGTAACACTGCTGACTACTTTTTTTCGTTCCTTTTTCTATAATTTCTGAAACTGGTGCTTTTATATTAATAGAAATTAATTCTCTAGAAACTTCTTTCCCTTCTACGGTAAATACCCTTATAACTTCAGTTTTTTTGCCTACTTTTCCTTGTTGTTTTACTCTTGTTATTCCTTCAGGTAACTGACTATTATTTTCTATAATTTGATTATATTTTTACTGGCGTCTCAACTGTTTTATCTGTATATAATAATTCAGGTTTAGTAAGTTTTTCCAACTAACGCCTCATCTTGAGGATTCACAGTATTAACTCCTAATACTCTCTTCTCCTCTTTTTTTATTTTCTAGTACTTTATTATCTTCTTTTTTTGTCAGTATTAGTAAGTGTTGTTTTTTTGTTTCCTGTTTTTTTATCTATTACATTTGTATTTGGAATTTCTTTTAACTCCGGTTGTTTTTTTATCATTTTGTTGTGAAATAATATTTTCTTTACCATCTTCTTTTTATTTTTTTAGTTTCTGCTTCATTTTTTTATGAATCCAACAAAAACTATAGCCAGGAATTGCAGATATCTCTGGTAACTTATCCCCTACTTTTTAGGTTATAATCCATGTTGTAAACTGATAATTGTAAGTCTTCCATAGCACGAACAGGTAACTCTAGAGTAGTTGCTCCCATACTCGTAACTAACAGTATTGATAATATTTTACGTGTTTTATTTTTTTACCTTTTTGCTACTGCAACTACTAATAGACCTAGCATGCCTCCTAGAAGTATACTTCCTACTCCATAATTTAAACCAGTATTAGGTAATTTATTTAGTTGTGTTGTTTTAGTCGGTTTTAAATACTAAGTAATATGTCTCTTCTGTGCTATTTACAACATTTGGTACTTCTTTTCTTATTAATTCCTTTTCTTTATCAGTAAGATTGTCTTCTCCTACATATTTATAGTGAACAATTGCATTATCTGCAGCCTTCACTACATAATCTTCAGGTTGAACAGTTGACATCAAGAAAAAGATCCTATAGTCATAGAGCAAACTCCAACTGTTAATTTTCTTAACGAAAAACTTATTATATTTTTTTTCCCCTAAATATTTTCTCAACTTTATATCCTTCTTTTCATATATAATACCAAGATTAATTTTGTTTATAATTAATACATTAATTGTAATCTTTTTTTCTTAACTAAATGCAAGAAATCAGACATAAGATTACTGCTTTAATTAATTAGCTTTTTATTTTTTTAATATAAAATTTACACAATTATAATTAGCACTTTAAATTTATGTTAACTCATACTATATATGGTCATTTCTTCTTCATAAAAAAACTAGAAGTTACTTAATTCACTTCCAGTTTAAATTTTAAATCTATTTATTTAACATACCTGCTTGCAGTTGGTACATTTTATAATAATTGCCTTTTAGAGCAATTAACTCTTCATGTGTTCCAGATTCGATAATCTCACCTTTATCCAATACATAGATGCAATTAGAATCTTGTATAGTAGATAATCTATGAGCAATTGCTATAGTAGTTCTACCTTTTCTCATTTTTTCAAGAGAATTCTGAATCAATTCCTCTGTTTCAGAATCAATATTCGCCGTTGCTTCATCAAGGATTAAGATTTTTCGGTTTACTTGCTATAGTTCTAGCAAACGTAAGTAGTTGTCTTTCTCCACTAGAAAAAAAGTTGAACCTCTTTCAGTAACTATACTATCATACTTATCTTCAAGTTTATCAATAAAGTTATGTGCATCGACAAACTTAGCCGCTTCAATAACATCTTCTCTTGTTAATTCTTCATTATACATCTTAATATTAGACTCTACTGTGCCATGATATAAGAACTGATCCTGAAGAACTAATCCAACACTATTTCTTAATTCTTTAGAACTATAATCTTTAATATCAACACCATCAATTAAAAATTTCTCCTCTATCATAATCATAAAACCTAAGGAAAAGATTCATAATTGATGATTTACCAGAACCAGTAGCTCCTACAAAAGCAATACTCTCACCATTTTTTTCACACTAAATGAAATATTTTTTTAAGTACATCACGTTTACCATCATATGAGAAACTAACATTTTTTTGAACTCGACATCACCGCGTGAAATTTTATGAGCACTTTCTTTTTGTTCTGGCTCATATTCTTCATTATCTATAAGTGTGAAAAACGCGTCCTGCAGAAATTATAGAGGTTTGAAGAATAGAGAAGTTTTTGCATTAGTTCAATTAACGGATTGAAAAAGTTGATTCGTATATTGAATAAATGCATAAATTATCCCAGCTGTAAAACCAGCACTTTCAAAAACTTAGACCAAAGTACGTAACAATAACTCCATACGCTAATACTTTTAAATAAAAGCCATAGCTGGTCGTAGTAATAGACTATCAACTTTTTAATGATTTAGTGTAATAACGAAGGTGTTCATTATTAACCCTCACCAAACTCATCTATTAAACGTTGTTCTTGGTTAAATGCTTGAATAATTTTTCATACCTTCGATTGACTCAGACAACTTAGTATTCATCTCACTAATTTTCGCACGAGAAATTTCTACAAGTTTACTAGACAGTTTTTTTGATACATATACACAGAACCAACCATAACAGGAATGAATAATATCATATATATAGTAAGTTGCCAACTTAAAGCAATCATCGCAGAAAGTGTTACTACAAACATAAGAATCGTATTTAGGAAACTAGAGAAAATCGTTCCAAACATATCTGCAACAGCTTGTGTATCATTAGTTAACCTTGATACAACAGAACCTACTGGCGTCTTATCAAAGTAAGACATCCCTAATTTTTGTAAGTTTTTAAAACTATCATTACGTAAATCTCTAACTATACTATGAGCTACTCTTGCAAAATAGAATTCTCCTAAAAATGTAAATACTACTCTTAGAATAAATAATCCAAAAATAAATTATTAATATATATAACCCTGCTTTAGCAATATTTTTTGTAATAAAGTTATCAATATAATACTGAGCTAAAGAGGAATTGCTGTCGCTACTATAGAAGTTAGTAATATAAATAATAATGCTAATACTGATAGCCCTTTATATCTAAACATATAGCGCATTAATCTTAAAAACGTCTTACTTTTCGACATCTTCACTTCCCCCTTTCAAGCTTTCTTCCATCTGTTGACTTTCATAAGTCTCTTTATACCAACCGTTATTTGCTATTAACTCATCGTGAGTACCTTTTTTTCAATAATAGTATCATCACCTAAAACAATTATTAAGTCAGCTTCAACAACCGCAGATAGTCTGTGAGCTGTAATAATATTTGTTTGTCCACTACGTTGTTCTTTTAAGTTTTCCAAAATAATATGCTCAGTCTTTGCATCAACAGCGGATAACGAATCATCAAGAATTAATATCTCTGGATTAATAATCAAAGCACGACTCATAGCTAAACGTTGTTTTTGACCTCCAGAAAGACTCACACCTTTTTCTCCAACAATCGTATCAAACTTCTCAGGCATGGCCATTATATCATCATATAGTCCACAGATTTTCGTAATTTCTTCTACCTTTTTATCATCGATTTGAGGATTAGCAAAACGAATATTTTCTTTAATTGACATGGCGAACAGCACCTGATCTTGAGGTACATATCCGATAAGTTTTTCTTAAATCACTTAGACTGTATTCAGTAATATCTCGATTATTAAGCTTGATATTACCAGTTTTAATATTAAACTCTCTTAATAATAGTCTTAATAACGTAGTTTTACCTGAACCAGTAACACCTACAATACCAAGGGTTTGACCTTTTTCAATTGCGAATTTAATATCTCTTAGTAAGGTTTTACCTTCTTCAAATTCAAAGTTATCAATATTGTATTCTAGTCTACCATTCTCAGCTTTAACTTTACTATCTAAATTAGTATTTACATCATTAACTTCATCTAATAAACTCTCAATACGCTTATAAGATACCTCACCACGTTGTGATATATTGTATAACCAACCAATCGCTTGAAGCGGCCATACTAACATATCAAGATATGTAACGAAAGTAACTAACTCACCAACAGATAACTCTCCATTAGAAACAAAAATACCACCAAAAATAAGAGTAAGTGTATAAGATAACCCAACAAAAAAATTAATACCATAGGATCAAATAAAGAATTATACTTAGCAGCAATAACATTTTTTTCCAAATACTTTATTATTTACTTCTTTAAAACTCTTTATTTCATCGTTACCATAACCGAATGATTTCGTAACTTTTTATCCCTGAAACACTTTCTTGAACCTTATTATTCAAATCAGAAAAAGATTCCTGTGCCTCTTCAAAAACTTTCATAGTTTTTTTATCTCCAATATAGTTAGTAGCATACGCTAAAAAAATGGTAAAGGAATAATCGCTATTAAAGTTAATTTGAAATCTATTAAGAATATCATCGTGAACAGCGTAACTAGTGCAGTAATACTTGCATCTACCGCAGACATAACTCCACCCCCAGCAACCATTGCTACTGAGTTTATATCATTGGTTGCATGCGCCATTAAGTCTCCCGTACGATACCTTTGGAAAAATGATGGTGACATCTTTGTAAAATGTTCGAATAATCTTGATCTCAAAATACGACCTAAATTATATGCTGCACCAAAAAAATATACACACGCCAAACATAACGAAGAGCATACATAGCAAGAGCAGCTAAAACTAAGTAACCTACATTAAGAAATAACTGTCCATTTGTTAAATTACCAGCTTCAATCCTATCGATAATATTACCTATAACCTTAGGTGGAATTAAGTTAAAAATACTTACTAAAATCAAGGCTATAATACCAATACTATAACGTTTCTTTTCTAGTCTCATAAACCAAGATAATTTTTCTAAATAAATACATCTACACATCACCTTTTTCTTTCTTCTAATTTTGAGAAGACTTCACCAATTTTTCCCATTAATAACGAGATTAGCCAGATTATCCTGTGGTGTAGAAGTTTTATTAATAACTACTAGGTGTTTTCCTCTAAAATAATGCAATAAATTAGCAGCAGGATAAACACTTAGTGAAGTTCCACCGATAATAAGTACATCAGCTTTTTCTATAAAGTTAATTGCAGCATTAAATACCGTCATATCAAGTTCCTCTTCATAAAGAGTTACATAAGGTTTTATAACCCCACCACATTTATCACAACTAGATATTTCTTCAGTCTTAGCTAAGAACTCCTCTAAATTATAAAAAGACTTACACTTAGTACAGTAGTTAGCATCCACACTTCCATGTAATTTTAAGACATTTTTACTTCCAGCTTGTTCATGAAGTGTGTCAATATTTTGGGTAACAACAGCCTTTAACTTTCCTTGTTGCTCTAATTTTGCTAAATAATAATGTGCTTTGTTCGGTTTGGCTTCAGGATAGACCAAATGCTTCTTATAGAAATCAAAGAAATCTACAGGATACTTCGTAAACATCGTTCTTGAAACAAGTTGCTCAGGTGTAAAGTGACGATTAAGTTCAACGCTAAAAACACCATTTGCACTTCTAAAATCAGGAATATCTGATTCTGTAGAAACTCCAGCACCACCAAAAAAGACAATATTATCATTTGAATCAATTATTTCTCTTAGTCTGTCTATATTATTCATAATACTTACCTCCTTATAATATTATAAAAAGCTATTAAAAAGAAGGAAACCTAAAATAAGTCTCCTTCTTTTTATAAGCTACTAATTAGTTTCTTTTTTTCTTTTTGAGCTTTTTAACTCTTTAATACGTTGTTTACGTTCTTCAATACGAGCTTTTTTTCTCTTCACGAGATGCACTCTTAATTGGACCACGAGCAATGTGCTCTTTACTATCGTTAGTAATCAGGTTAGTTGGTTCTTGTTTCATTTCGATCTCTTCATGACGTTCTACTCTAATACGCATTAAGTTAGTAATAACTTCTACTTGAATATCATCAATCATGTATTCAAACATTTCAAAACCTTCATTTTTATACTCACGTAGTGATCAATTTGTCCATAAGAACGAAGGAAAAATCCCTTTTCTAAGTCGATCCATTTGGTCGATATGATCAGTCCATCTATCATCGATAGCATTAAGTAAGATGTATTTCTCGAAAGAATTCATCGTTTCATCACCAAGTAATGCACGTTTTTCAGCAAGTTCAAGATTGATTCTGTGTAACACAAGCTCACGAATTTCATCATCGCTCATTACATCTGAATATTCACTTTCAGTAATAGGTTTTTGACCTAAGAATTTTTCATTTAATGATTTGATGATTTGTTCTGTTTCTTCTTTTTCACTATGTTCATCTAAGTTTTTCTATAATGTAAGCTCATAGTTTTTATCAACAGCTTCACCAATCATCTCTTGGATAATATCAGTAACAACTTCATTTTCTAATACTTCATTTCTTTCAGCATACATAATTTCACGTTGTTTACGTAATACATCATCATATTGAAGTACTTGTTTACGTGAATCATAGTTATTACCTTCAACACGTTTTTGCGCACTCTCAACAGATTTACTTACCATTCTACTTTCAAGCGGTGTATCCACATCTTTACCCATGATTTTTTGTAATCTATCAGCACCGAAACGAACCATTAATTCATCTTCTAGAGATAAATAGAATCTACTGTACCCAGGGTCTCCTTGACGTCCTGAACGTCCTCGTAGCTGGTTATCGATACGACGAGATTCGTGACGTTCTGTACCGATTACGGCAAGACCACCTAATTCACGAACACCTTCACCTAGTTTAATATCCGTACCACGACCAGCCATGTTAGTCGCGATTGTTACTGAACCACGTTGACCAGCTTGTTTAATAATTTCTGCTTCACTTTCATTTTGCTTAGCATTCAGTACTTTGTGAGGTACTCCATATCTATATAATAATTTAGATACTAATTCACTCGTTTCAATAGAAACTGTACCTAAAAGAACTGGTTGTCCTTTGTCATAACGTTCTTTAACTTCTTGTGCTACCGCATTAAATTTAGCTTCCATATTAGCATAGATAAAGTCTGGAGCATCAATCCTTTGAATTGGTCTGTTCGTAGGAATTGTTGTAACGAACATGTTATAGATATTTCTAAATTCTTCTTCCTCTGTTTTTACCAGTACCTGTCATACCACTAAGTTTTTTTATACATTCTGAAGAAGTTTTTGGAATGTAATAGTCGCCATTGTTTTACTTTTCTTTTTGGATTGGCACACCTTCTTTAGCTTCGATAGCTTGGTGTAATCCTTCTGAGAAACGACGACCAGGCATTGTACGACCTGTAAATTGGTCAACAATTAAAATTTCACCATCTTCAGCAACTACGTAATCGACGTCTAACGCCATTGTGTAGTTAGCTTTTAACGCTTGGTTAATGTGGTGAGTTAAGTCTACATTTTGTAAATCATAAAGATTTTTTTAATCCAAAGTAACTTTCTGCTTTATCAATACCATTTTCAGAAAGTTGAATAGATTTTGTTTTTAATATCTAATGTGTAGTCTCCATCACTTCCATCTTCTTCCTCTGCTTTTTTCAGAGTTTTAACGAATGCATTCGCTACTTGATAAAGTGACGTTGATTCTTGTCCTTCACCAGAAATAATAAGTGGTGTACGAGCTTCATCGATAAGAACTGAGTCAACCTCATCGATTACAGCATAGTTTAATGGACGTTGAACACGAGCTTCAACTGTTTTTAACCATGTTATCTCTTAAATAGTCAAATCCTAACTCGTTGTTTGTTGAGTATGTAATATCAGCATTGTATGCTGCTCTTTTTCTCTTCAGAGTTTAGAGAGTTTAAGTTAAGACCTACAGAAAGTCCCATGTAGTTATAGAAAACTCCCATCTCTTGAGCGTCACGTTGAGATAAGTATTCGTTAACTGTAACAACGTGTACACCTTCACCCGCTAATGCGTTTTAAGTATACTGGCATTGTGGCAGTAAGAGTTTTACCTTCCCCTGTTCTCATCTCTGCGATATCCCCACGGTGAAGTGCGATACCACCCATGATTTGAACTTTATATGGTTTCATTCCTAGAGAACGTAATGCACCCTCACGAGCTGCAGCAAACGCATCTACTAAAAATTTTTATCTAGTATATCAGCTGTATCTTTTCCTTTTTCTTTTTTTGTTCTTGGATATAAGCTTTTAAATTCTTCTGTTTTTATTTACTAATTCTTCATCGCTAAGATTTGAATATTCTTCATCTTTTTGCTAATACTTTGTCAGCTAATTTTTGATAAGCTTTTTTTACTTCTCTTTTTGTTAGCATCAAATATTTTTTTCCTAAAATAGCCATTAACATTTTCCTTCCGACATATTTTTCTTATTCAATGATTTTTATAATCATAATATAATTCATCTCTTAATTATAACATCCATTTATCTTTAAAGCAACCACATAAGCATTATTTTTAAGTTGATATTAACTACGTTTTTTTCATAAAACTAATAAAACTAAATGAATTTATATTTTTTTATGATTTTAAACATACAAAAATCTAGGGAGTGACTCAAAAAATCGTGATTTCATAGAAATCGATTTTTTTAAAAGTCACCCTCGCAAAGTTTATTAGATATCTAAAAAAGCTTTTTATAAAGCGAATTTAGATATCAATAAACCACTGCATCTATGAGTTCTCATATACACTCTGTTAAAAATTTTTGGAGTTTTGGGTCACTCCCTAGAACTTTTTTTATTTATATTTTTTTATTTATATTTTTTTAGTAAACTTTCTACTTTCTCAACATATAAATCTCGAACATTTTGAGGCGCTAATATTTCTATATCGCTACCTAAAGAGAAAATCCAACCTAAGAAATGACCACTACACATAACTTCTACAGAAGTTTGATAAATATCATCTTTTTTTATGAATAATAATATCTTTTCCAAATCTGTCAACGATTGCTCCTATTAATAACTCTTTAAATTCTAAAGTCACTTTTTTTCTAAAGTTCCACCGTACATACCAAATATTTTCTTCGAATAGCTTGATATATCTTCTTTTTGAAACTTTTCATGACCTACTCTATCATCATCTGCAATCACGACATTTCTCATCTTATCAACACGATAATTCTTTATCAACTTTGTCTTAGCGTCATAAGCAACCATATAATAATTTTCATCATTCCACACTAGAGCAAATGGACTTACATTATAGACTTCACCATTTTTTTCTATCAATCATCTGTTTATTATAATTCCATTGCCAATAATTAAAAATCAATTTGCTTATTTTCTGAAATTGCATTATGAATTGAATCAACATTATAATAAATATTTTTCATTTATATATTTATTTTTCTTCGAAAGAATATACCTGTCTTTGAATTTTCTGAGCTTGTTTTTTTACTCGCTAATTTTTTTCAACTTTAAAATTAGATCTCGTGATTTTTTTACAGTTAGAAACTTACTCGCCTGAATTACATCGATTAACATTTTAACCTCAGCAAGCTCAAATTCTCTTTCTACTAATGCATAGATATTCTCACGACCATTCTTTTTCAACAACAATATTAAATCCATAATCTTGTAGTAATTCTATATCTTTATATAAAGTTTTTTTCTCTCAACGATAATTTCTTTTTTTAAGAGTAAAGAAGTTAATTCTTTCACACTTAAATAAGTATTTTTCATCGCTATAGTCTCTTAGTATTTCTAATAGGTACAATAGCTTTAATTTTTTTGATATCTTCCTTTTTCCATAAATTTTTGCTCCTTATATACACTTATGTATATAATAACAACTATTTACGAATTTTTTTCTATTACTTTTATGTATTTTCACATCTCTATTGACAACTTCTGCGATTACAGAACCTCCAGTAACAAAACAAACTTTTACAAAAAAATTTATTTCCAACTTTATCGTAAATTCTTCCTGCACTTTTTCGTACCTTTTCGCAACAGTTCTACAGGAATTTCCTACATAACCAACTTTACCAAAAAGTTTTCATCATAACTTTAATAGCTTCTTCATCATAATCATTATCAAACTCTTTTTCACAACTGATAACATCCCCTGCTTTTAAAAAAATTTTTATTTCCAAAAATAGTGTTCCATCCCTGTAATTGTAATATAATCTTTTTTTCCATTTCAAATCACCTCTTCGTTTTGTGATTTAATTATAACAATCTATCTATCCATTTTTTTGGACTCATAACATTTTTTTATAGAAAATAGGGAGCGACTCAAAAAATCATGATTTTGTAGAGAAATCGATTTTGTAGAGTCACCCCCTGTACAGTTTATTAGATATCTAACAAGCTTTTTATAAAGTGAATTTAGATATCAATAAACCACTGCGTCTATGAGTTATCATATACACTTTTTTTAAAGTTATTCTATTATTTGTTTAAGATGCTAGCACAACGTGGACATAAACCTTCTTCGTTTACTTCATCTACGATGTTCCAACAACGGTCACAACGGTGTCCTTCTGCTTTAGTTACTTTAACAGTAGCAAGATCATATGCTACATCATCGTTTTTCTTTAACAGCAACTTTACTTACGATGAAGAATTGGTTTTAAGTTATCAACAGAGTTTAATAACTCAACTACTTCTGCATCATTACTGTATACTTCAACAGCCGCTTCTAAAGATTTACCGATAACTTTTTCATTACGGCTTTCTTCTAATGCTTTATTCACATCATCACGAACTTCAAGAAGTTTATCCCATTTAGCTTCTAACGCAGCATCTTCGATTACGTTTTTTTAACTGGGAAGTCAGTTAAGTGAACAGACTCAGCATCTTCGTATGGCATATTGTCATATACTTCTTCAGCAGTGAATGAAAGAATTGGAGCAAGTAATCTAACAGATTTACTTAATACTGTGTAAAGAACTGTTAACATACTTAAACGTTTGTGAGAATCTTCACCTTCGATGTAAAGGATGTCTTTACCATAATCTAGGTAGAATGAAGATAATTCAACGTTGAAGAAGTTGATTAATTCAGTAGTAATACTGTTAAATTGATAGTTTTCATAGTAATCTAATACTTTCGCAACAACTTTTTCGAATTTAAGAACCATATATTTATCTAGTTCTTCAAGGTCTTCATACGCAACAAAGATCAGTCTTATTGTTGAAGCTTCCGTTGAATAAGTTTCCTAGTAAGAAACGGAAAGTATTTCTGATTTTTTTCTGTATGTTTCAGATACTTGTTTTAAGATATCTTTAGAGATACGAACGTCTTGAGTATAGTCAACACTTGCAGACCATAGACGGATAATTTCAGCACCTAATTCTTTACCAACATCGTTAGGAGAAATAACGTTACCTAATGATTTACTCATCTTGTTACCATTACCATCCATTACGAATCCAGCAGATACTAACTCTTTATATGGAGCTACTCCAGATACCGCTACAGAAGTGATAAGTGAAGAGTTAAACCATCCACGGTATTGGTCACTTCCTTCTAAGTATAAGTCAGCTGGGTAAGTTAAGTCTTCACGAATTGCACAACATCCTTGGTGAGATGTTCCAGAGTCGAACCATACGTCCATGATATCCATCTCTTTAGTGAATACTCCGTTTGGACTTCCTGGGTGAGTGTATCCTTCTGGTAATAATTCAGAAGCTTCTTTGTAGAACCAAACATTTGATCCTTCTTCTTCAAAGATTTTCGCTACGTGTTCGATTAATTCGATATCTAAAATTTCTTCTCCGTTTTCAGCGTAGAATACAGGAATTGGCACACCCCATACACGTTGACGACTGATTACCCAGTCTCCACGGTCACGAATCATGTTATATAATCTTGGTTTACCCCATTCACTGTAGAATTTAGTGTTGTCTACAGCTTCAAGTAATTCACTACGGAATGCATCAACAGAACAGAACCATTGTGGTGTAGCTCTGAAGATAATTGGTTTTTTACTTCTCCAGTCATGTGGGTATGAGTGAGTAATATCTTCTTGTTTTAATAATGCTCCAGTTTCATCTAAGTGCGCAATAATGTCTTTTGTTCGCATCGAATACGAATTTACCAGCGAATTGTCCAGCTTCTTCTGTAAGAACACCTTGGTTATCAACTGGTGATAATACTCCAAGTTTGTATTGTAATTGACCAACAAGATAGTCATCAACCCCGTGTCCAGGAGCCGTGTGTACTAAACCAGTCCCTGAATCAAGTGTTACATAATCAGCTAAGATTACTGTAGATGTTCTATCTAAGAATGGGTGTTGACATAGTAAGTACTCTAAGTCTTTACCTACTAATACTTCACCTGTTTCATAGTTTTCCCAACCGAATTTTTCAGCTAAGAATGCTACTCTTTCTTTAGCTACTAAGTAGCTTTCTCCGTTATATTTAACAACTTGGTATTCAAAATCTGGGTGAACAGCAATACCTAAGTTTGCAGGTAATGTCCAAGGAGTAGTTGTCCAAATAACAAACTTAGTTCCTTTTTCTACAGCACCATTTTCACTAACTAAGTCAAAAGCAACATAGATAGATGGTGAAGTGTGATCGTGGTACTCGATTTCAGCTTCAGCTAAAGCAGATTCTGATGATGGTGACCAGTAAATAGGTTTTAATCCTTTGTAGATATATCCTTTGTCTACCATTTTACCGAATACACGGATTTGTTCAGCTTCAAATTTTGGATCTAAAGTTAAGTATGGATTATCCCAATCACCTAATACTCCAAGTTTTTTGAAGTCAGCACGTTGTTTATCAACTTGTTTTAAGGCATAATCTTTACATTTATTTCTAAATTTATTAGCTGGCATAGATTTTCTATCAACACCATTGTTTACTAATACTTGTTCGATTGGAAGACCGTGAGTATCCCAACCAGGAACATATGGTGAAACAAAACCATTCATATTTTTATATTTAACGATAAAGTCTTTTAAAGATTTTGTTTAATGCGTGTCCAATGTGGATATTACCATTCGCATATGGAGGTCCATCGTGAAGTACGTATGAAGGTTTCCCAGCATTTTTTTCTAAAAATTTTTGTTGTATAAATCCATTTCTTCCCAACGTTTTAGGAATTCTGGTTCTTTATTTGGAAGATTTCCACGCATTGGAAACTTCGTATTTGGCATTAATAATGTATCTTTTAATTCTACCATTTTTCTCCTTTCAAAATAAAAAAACTCTTAGTAAAAAGTTATAGAGGGCGAAATGTATCCACGGTACCACCTCTTTTTAACTCCTACCAAGAGCACTTGTTTGTTCTATTAAAATTATTACACAATAAAGTGATAACTCCTATGCTTCTATAAAACTTTCCACCTACCAGTTTCTCTCTAAAAACTCCACATAGTCGTCTTGTCTTTATTTACGATATGTATATTATATTACATCAAGATAAAACTTTCAAGTCTTTTTATGTGAATTTAATTTGAAATTATCTGAAAATATCATGAAATTAAAAAAAGACTTTTGAAAACCTACTATTTAGAAAAAGCTTCATACCTAGAAACCCTTCTAATAATTGTTCATTTTCAAAAAGTCTAATATTTTTTTATACTCTTCGATATGCGTTAAAATTCTCCGCAGCATATTTCAATGCTTTTTTTCTCTACTAAGCGATGCAGTCACATTAATATTACTCTCAGTAACCTCTATATTATCAATAACAACTGGTAAGTCAAGTGATTTAATAGTAATAGTATTACCGTTAACCCCTGCGCCACTTCCAGTAAGTGCTTCTTTTTAAATATTTTTTTCTAAAGCAAAATTTGGAATAGGCACCTTACCAATTTTAGCATCTTCTAAAAATTAAATCTACACTATTATTAGCACCTGTTACTTTTATATTAGTATTAATAATTGTATTCCAAGGCCCTAATTTAACAGGTAACTTTGCTTCAATATGATTATCGACCAACTTATAGTTTCCATCTAGTAATTCCGAACTAGCTGGTACTGCATTCTTAAATATAGATAGAAATGTATTATTATTAATTTTTCAATGAAGTTTTAATATTTGAATCAACTAATTTAAGATTTGAAATAAAAATCTCCATTTAGATCCTCCAACTTAATCTTAGCATCATGATTTGCTAATTTTTTTCTGAATTATTTATACTTTCACTTGGTGTTAACGCATATGTTGCTCCACCACCAAAAAGAGCTAATACTATTAATAACGCTAGTATTTTTTTCTTAATACTTTCATCTTATAAAAACTCCTTAGTTATTTTTAAATTACATTATACTACAATATGCCGAACTATACAAATCAAACTAAACTAACTATTTTCTCTATAAATATATATCACTTCATGATTATATTTAATTTAAACCCTTTTTCAATTATAATATTTAATAAGTTCACTTGAAATATCCTTTAATATATGTTAGTATATTTCAATACTTTGAAAGGAGAAGGATAATATGAATACAAAAATTTTTTTCAAAATACTTAGTTGGGTAGCAACATTCACAGCTATGCTAATGTATATATCATATATACCACAAATTTCAGGAAATATACACGGTCATAAAGGAGACTTTATTCAACCTTTCGTTGCAGGAATAAACTGTACTCTTTGGGTACTTTTATGGTCTACTAGGAGAAAAAAACGTGATTGGCCAATAGTTATAGCCAACTCACCAGGCATAATTTTTTTGGATTTACAGCTGCATTTACAGCTCTTTAATATTATTAATAAACTGGCTTTTTTTAAAGTCAGTTTTTTTAATTTATTATTTCAAAACTAGTAGTTTTTTTATGTACAAAGTAAAAATTTTTTTACGTTATAATAAATAATAATTAGTAACCTTTTTAGATTACGAATAAGCATAAGGAGAATTTGTTTATGAAAGAAAAAAATTACTATTAAAAAAATTTCACTATGAACGTCCTTAACGGTATCGCCTTAGGAACTGTTCTTTGTTTAATACCAGGTGCCTTGCTTGGTGAACTACTTAAATATATAGGTAAGGTTTATCCTGCACTTGCATTTTTATCACTATCAATAACAATTTCTAATGCTATGATAGGTTTTAGCTTCAGGAATTATTATTGGATTATTCTTTAAATTTACACCAGTACAAAGTGTATCTATAGGACTAGCTACTCTATTTGCTAGTGGTTCAATTATTCCTACTCCAGACAAAAACAGGACTTATGTTAAAAGGTTCTGGTGATATCGTGACTATGATTTTTTTACAGCTGCATTAGCTACAGGATTCATCCTGCTAATTGGTGATAAAGCCAAAAACTATGCTGTAATCATCCTACCTCCATTAACACTTGTTATTATCGGTGGTATTGGTAGATATACACTTCCATTCTTCTCTGGAGTAACTAAATTATTAGGAGATGGAATTAAGCATCTACTTACATTACAACCTATCATTCTTACTATTCTTATCGCGATTATTTTTTTGCATGTCTTGTAGTTTCTCCAATTACATCAGTTGGGGTAGCTCTTGCGATTAATATAGATGGAATAGCTTCAGGAGCTGCAAACCTTGGAATCTGTGCTTGTGGATTCACACTTGCAATAGCAGGATGGGCAGTTAACTCTAAAGGAGTTTGCTTCGCACACTTTATCGGATCTCCGAAAATCTCGATGGCAAATATTTTTGCTAAACCAAAAATTATGCTACCGGTTCTTTGTAGTGCTGCTGTTTCGGGAGTATTCGCCGCAATACTAAACATTAAAGGTACAGCGATGAGTGCTGGATTTGGATTCAGTGGTCTAGTTGGACCATTAGCACACCTTGCGACTACTGACGGAAGTGCTTTAGAAATATTAAAAGCAGCTATCGTCTTCGCAATAATTCCAATAGTTTCTGGTTTCTTCTTCGTAAAACTATTTACGAAAAATTGTACCTATTATTAAACCAGAAGATTACAAACTTAACCTATAATTAATATAATTTTGAGACGAGGCTGACCCTAAAAAAATCAATTTCTCCGAAATCACGATTTTTTTAGTCACTCCCGTCTCCTTTTTTTATTTCCTTATCTAATTAAAGCCTTGCATAAATTAATCTCATAAATTATAATGATAAAGTATTAATTTTTAAATTATATATATTATCGACAAATTTAGAAGGAGTAGCTATGCTAAATCTTATTCGAAATAAAAAAATTCAATGTCTATAAAACATTAAATATTGTAAATCCCCTAATACCTATTGCTACTGATGAAATGTTTTTTTACGTACAGTTTCTGGTAATGATGAGTGTATTTTACACATGTACACATTACCAAACTCAGCAATAATTGGGCTCCAGATACACGAGTTCCATTTTTCGACGAAGCATTATTCGCTTTTTTTATAGAAATAATATTATTCCCGCTGTTAGAAATATCGGAGGACTAGGAATAATTTCAGATAAAGGTATATTAAATTTATCAATCATTATGAATAAGCCAAAAGATAATTTTTTTCAATTAATGAAGGTTATGAGCTAATGACAGATTTTATCAAAGCCGTCTTCCCAGAAGGTGCTAACAAAATTGAAGCTATTGAAATAACTAATTCATACTGTCCTGGTGATTATGACCTAAGCATAAATGGAAAAAAATTCGCTGGAATCGCTCAAAGAAAAAAATTAAAGATTCAGTAGTTGTTTCAATATATATCAGTATCTTTGGAGATCAACAAAAAAACGCGAACATAATGCGTGAATTTTACGATATCGGAATTAAAGATCGACAGATAAATTACAAATATCCAAAAAAATCGATCCAAAACTGTATGGAAACATTAGAAAAAAACTTCTTCATAAAGAATTTACTCTAGAAGATGTATATGAAAGAGTTGAAAAAAAGTACTTTATTCTCTAGACTGTGACCAAGTTGAAGGAGAATATACAGAAGAAATGATAGAAGAATACAACAGTATTTTCGAACAAGCAAAAAGAAAAGAAATGAAAGTTACTTAGAAGGAAAAATAGTAAACTCCACGGTTTAGGAATTCAGAATTTAAAATAATAAATATACAATAAAAGCTAGTCAGAAACAAATTCTAACTAGCTTTATTTTTTTAGATAATGCTCAAATTACCGCAATAACTATCGCTGGTAGCATATTCGCAACCCTTATGTTTTTTTATTCCAAACAAGATTTACACCGACACAAAAAAATCAGAATTGAACCGACTAATGATAGATTCGCAAGTGCCTGAGGTGTCATAATAGGTTCAACAAACCTAGCAAGAACCGTAATACTACCTTGGAATAGCACTAACGGTACAACAGAAAAAAATACTTCCTTTACCATTAGTAACAGTCAAAAATCATAATAACGAATAAATCAAGTGTAGCCTTTTGCAGCTAAGGTCGTATAACCACCAGTCAATCCATCTTGAATAGCACCTAAAATTGCCATTGCTCCTATACAAATAGTAAGAGAAGCTGTGATAAATGCATCCACAAAACCACTATCACTTTCACTCTTCGTTACTCTCTTTAGATAAATACCTAGACTTTCGAACAGTTTCTCAATATTTAAAATTTCACCTATCAGCGTACCAAATGTTAAACTAATAACAAGCATCATAGTCCCCTTCGTTTCTAGCTTATTATCAGAAATCTGCAAAGCATGTTGACAAGTTCCTATTATTCCTAAAAACAGTACCGCAAAACCTGCTGATTTCAATACAGAATCTTGAATTCTCCTCGACATTCTGCTACCTATTAATATCCCTAATATTCCCCCTACAATAACTCCCACTGCATTTATTAATGTACCTATTCCCATCTTTATTATCCTTCCATATTTACAATAAATGTAATATTATATTAACCCAAAACCAACTAAATGGCATTACTAAAATCATTGCTGGAATCATATCCACTACAGGAAACATTTTTAACTTCAGTATTCTAAATCCTGCCGCTACCATTAAGAAACCACCACAAGCTTTAAAATCAGCAATCATATCTGGTGTTGTTAACGGAACGATAAAACTTGCAGATAAGAATAATGTCGTAAAAATAACAAATTGCGGAACAGCAATTAGTGAAACGATATACCCTAAGTTACACGCAAATATCGCTGCAGTAAAGAAATCTAGAATCGACTTAGTTATAAGCAAACTAGAATCACCAGTCATACCTTCACTTAGGCTTCCATATATTCCCATACCACTAGAACAAAAATAGCACTATTACCGTAATTAAAGTAGCTAAAAAAATTCTGTTTCTGACATATTTGTTTCTTTTTTTCGGTACGATACGAATCATTACTTTCTGAAGTTTTGAACAAAGTTCATAAACTTTATCTCCTAAGTTAAATACTAATCCTACTATAGTTCCTATAATAAGAGCGAAAAACAACCGCAGGCATATATTTCATTAAAACTATCGATGAAATACCCATCCCCATAGAACATAGACCAAATATCAGATTTAGCTGTTCTTTATACTTCTCTGGTAACTTATCTCCTAAAAGAGCTCCAGCTATACCACCTAGAAATATTGCGACGGTATTAATTATAACCCCAATCGGCATAATATCTCTCCTCTACTCAAAAAAATACGTAAACTTATTCTAACACGTAGTTTATTTTCTTACAATACTTTTTCAGTTATAGATAAAATAATTTTATCTATAGTATAATAATTATAATTATTTTGTGAGGTGGATTTATGGATATACTAACTATTGGACTTGGAACTATTGGAACTACATATAGCTATTTATTTAGTAAAGCTGGTCATAATGTAGAACATTATATTAGAAAAAAAGCAGTAAAAAAATTAATATAACAAAATTAAATGTTGATATGTTAGATGGTAGAAATAATAAAAAAAGGTGATCACTATACTGATACTTATAAAGTAAATACTCATACAAAAGATAACTATGATTTTATTTTTTTATTAGTATGCCAGCAGGAAATATTGAAAAGTGTTATTGAAACTTTAAACTCTAACAATATCAAAGGAACTATTATACTATGTTGTGGTATTTGGGAAGATAAGAAGTATCTTGAAAAAAAGTAATGCAAGGTAGAGAATATATTCTTGGTTATCCTGTAGCTGGTGGTAATATTGTAGATACTACTCTTACATGTTGTGTTTTTTTGATCATTTTATACTAGAGAAAAAAAGAAAAATTCTAAAATAAATAATTATGATAAAGCTAGTATCGCTATTTGAAAGTTGTAACATTAAGTTAGAAACACCATATGATATGCTTGAGTGGATTTGGTTACATATGGCTATTAATGCTGGTGTAGTATCTATCGCTGCAAAATATGCAGATATGGATAATCCTACTGCGGCTGCAGAAAATCTTATGTCTTCATCTAAACTTTTAACTGAAGCAGTTTGTGCAATACGAGAAACTTCTAAGATTATAAAAGCACGTGGTGTGAACTTAAAACACTATAGAAATGAACTTTGGGGGTATAAACTTCCGATATTTGTTTCTGCACCAATAATGAAACGAATGTTTGCGACTAATATTCTTACTAGAAAGATTATGACACTGCATAACAATACAGAAGATTTATTATTCGTCTGTAAATGTCTATACGATACTGGAAAAACAATACAATATAAATGCACCAATATTTTTATAATGCATATGAAAAAAATCAGAAAGTAAATTTTAATATTAAAATGGGAGTGACTCAAAAATCGTGATTTCGAAGAAATCGATTTTTGTCGAGTCACCCCCGCACAGAGTTATTAGATATCTAAAAAGCTTTTATAAAGCGAATTTAGATATCAATAAACCACTGCGTCTATGAATTTTCATATAAACCTTGTTAAAATTTAGGGACTTTTTGAGTCAGTACATTTTTTTATTTTATCTTTTCTCCATACTATTAATCATAAATACACCAACATCTATAATTGGGAGTTTTGTAATTTTTTTCTAGCTCTTTTTTTATATACGGAAAATGTGTACATCCTAGTACAACAGCTTCTACTTTAGTTTGTTCAAAAATAATTAAATAACACTTCAAAGTTAAAGTCTTTAACTATTTTCCACTGGGTTATTTTCTTCTTCTATAGCTTTTTACCAGTTCTAACATTGATAATCCCTAAAACACGTAAACTTGGATTTGATACATATAGATTATTCTCAACACCTGTTAAACCATGTGAGTTTGCTGCCATTACAGCTAAATACTTATACTCTAGTCCAAGATTTCTATACATCTGCATAGGTGTTACTATTTTTATATTATGCTCAGTAGCTAATCTATCAAAATCTACTACTGAACTTAATGAATTACAATATACAAAGATAACTTTACAATTTTTTTCTTTTTAATTGTTCTATTATTTCTACTATTATTTTTTTCTCTTTCACTATCATTTAATGATTGAAATGTTGTTTGTTCAACTGGATTATTAGATATAGGTACTAAGACAATATCATTATAACCATATGAAATTTAATAAGTTCTCACCTAATTTAGAATCAATAGGCGTTCCAGCCATAACCGCAATTTTCATACTTGCTCCTCCATTTAATAAATTTACTTTTTATTACTATTCTTTTTTTAATTATACTACAAAAATATATTTATAAAAAAAGTACATAAAAAAACAAACCCCAAGATTAACCTGAGGTTTTGAATTATATATATTATTTTATATCAATTTTTCAGTTGGTCATCTACATAATCAAGATGTATTTTCATTCCATCTTCTATACCATGACGGATTAATTCAACTGATAGTTTATTTTCGATTTGACTTTGGATAAATCGTTTAAGTGGACGAGCACCAAATTTCATATCGAATCCAGCAGTTGCTACCCAAGCAGAAACTTTTTTTCATCATATGTTAATTCAATATTTCTACCTGCAACACGTCTTACTAATTCATCAAGAAGTTTATTAGCAATTCCTTTAATATTATCTTCAGTTAATGGTTTTGAAGATAATTATATCATCCATACGGTTAAGTATTTCTGGTTTGAAGTAACCGTAAAGTTGGTTAATAACATTTTTTTACGTGTTTCTTCAGAAATAACACCATCTTTTACTTCTTCTAATAATTCTAATGAACCAATGTTAGAAGTCATAATGATAATTGTATTTTTTTGAAGTCTACTACTACACCTTTAGAATCAGTTAAAGTACCTTCATCTAATAGTTGTAATAAGATGTTAAATACATCTGGGTGAGCTTTTTCTATTTCATCCATTAAGATAATACTGTATGGATTACGTCTTACACTTTCAGTAAGTTGTCCACCTTCTTCATAACCGATGTAGCCTGGAGGGGCACCGATTAAACGGCTGACTGAGTGTTTTTCCATGTATTCACTCATATCGATTCTAACGATGTTACGTTCATCATCAAATAAGTTAAGAGCTAAATGCTTTAGCAAGCTCAGTTTTACCTACACCAGTAGGTCCCTAAGAATAGGAAGCTACCGATTGGTCTATTTGGATCAGCAATACCTGCACGAGAACGTAATATTGCATTAGTTACACTCTCAACAGCTTCATCTTGACCTATTACTTTTTCATGAATAGTATCAGCTAAGTTAAGTAGTTTTTTTCTTTTTCTGTTTCTACTAATCTAGTAACTGGAATACCTGTCATTTGACTTACGATAAAGCCAATTTCATCTTCAGTTACTTCTTGTTTTAATAATTTATAATCTTCATGTTTAGATTTTTTTCTTCTAATTCTTCTAACTCACGTTTTTAATTTTTGGTAAAGTAGAATATTGTAACTCTGAAGCTTTTTTTCTAAGTTATAGCTGTTTTTGAGCTTGTTCTAATTCTAACTTTAACTCTGTCGATTTTTTTCACGAAGATCTTTTTAACAGCTGATAATTTTTTTCTTTTTCGCTATCAACTTGTAATTGAAGTTTATTTTGTTCTTCTTTAAGATTTGCTAACTCTTCTTTTAAGTTTTCTAAACGACGTTGTGATACTTCGTCATCTTCACTACTTAAAGCTTTTTCTTCGATTTCAAGTTGCATCACTTTACGATTGATTGTATCCAACTCAGCTGGGTTAGAAGAGTTTTTCAGTTTTAATAGTAGCACAAGCTTGGTCGATTAAATCGATAGCTTTATCAGGTAAGAATCTATCAGTAATATATCTATTAGATAATTCTGCAGCTTCTACAATCGCACGGTCAGAGATTTTCACACCGTGGTAAACTTCAAATCTTTCTTTAAGACCACGTAGTATTGAGATTGTGTCTTCTACTGTTGGTTCTTTAACAAGAACTTTTTGGAAACGACGTTCTAATGCAGAGTCTTTTTCAATATATTGACGATATTCATTAAGAGTTGTAGCACCGATACAGTGTAGTTCACCACGAGCAAGCATTGGTTTTAAGATATTACCAGCATCCATTGCTCCATCAGTTTTACCAGCACCAACAAGCATATGAATTTCATCTATGAATAAAATGATTTTTCCATCTTGTTCTTTAACTTCTTTTTAATACAGCTTTTTAGTCGTTTCCTCGAACTCACCACGATATTTAGCTCCTGCAACTAAACTAGTAAGGTCTAAGTTCGAATACAGTTTTTGTCTTTTAAGACTTTCAGGTACATCACCGCGTACAATACGTTGAGCCAATGCTTCAACAATCGCAGTTTTACCTACACCAGGTTCCCCGATTAATACTGGGTTATTTTTTTGTTTTTTTCTAGATAATATTCTAATTACATTTCTTATTTCTTCATCACGACCAATTACTGGATCGATTTTACCACTACGTGCAGCTTCTACTAAGTCACGTCCGTATTTTTTTCTAATACTTCGTAGTTGTTTTCTGGATTTTCATTCATAACTTTCTTACCTCCTCTTATATTATCGATAACTAGCTACTAAATCTTTTAACGTAGTCAACCTTTATCAATATATTTTTTTACAATACTATTTTTTTCAAATAACTCGCAAGAACAATATGTTCACAAGAAATAAATTTATCTTCATATTTCTCTTTATATTTATTAGCTTCTATTAATAAAGCATTTCAAATCATTACTTAGGTAACTAGCGTAATTTGATATTGTCTCCTTCTACACCATTTACTTTTCGCATATTTCGTTATCTAACTCATGAGTTAAATTAGCCTTATCAACATTTACTCTTCCTAAATATATCACTATATAAATTACTACCAGTAAGAGCTGCTTTTAAGAACATCTCACTCGTAATACTTTGACTTTTTTTCTCAGTTGCAAATTCGGAAGATTTCGCTAAGATTTCTTTCACACTATTTAGTAAAAACTATTAATATCCATTGTAAATCTCCTTTGATTAAATTATTAGATCGAAAAGGTACTTTTTATTAGTTAACCAGTATCTCTAATATAATAAAGATACTGCCCTCAAAAGATACAACTAAATATTTAACAAACTAAAAAGGTTTTATGGAATATATTTAAGTTTTATCTTTTTGACCTTCTTTGACCTTAAATAAATTATAACATGTTTGACCTTTTTGACAATAGTTTTTTTAAAAAAATTTAAAAAGATAAAAAGCTCACAAACCTTATGTTGACAAGCTTTTAAACTATATAATATACTTAATATTATCTTAGAGATATAAAAAAATATGCTCTACTGGTAACTTTCTCAGAGAGATTAAATTCTGCTCTGCAAGACACTTGTGTGATTACATAGGTGTTTTTTTTAGTAATAAAAAAGCGTGAAATAAATCACGCATATGTTATATATTATATTGTAAAGTAAACAATCAATAATTTTAAGATTTACTAAAACATTTACTACAATTTTGCATTAGGGTTCTCATTATTAAAAAAATTTCTATTAAATTCTCCATATCCTCTTTTTGTTGCATAGCGTCTCACAAATGTTCTAGCAGACGTTCTTCTATTATTCATTAAAGCACGTTCTTTATTTTTTTCTCATAATAAGCTTTTACTTGCTTTCTTTTTGTGCTTCAGACGTTTTTTTGATTCAGTCATTCTATTCTCCTCTATCATTATATACTTTTTACTATTTATTAAAGAAAAAAATAATAAATAGATACTCCTATAATACAAGTCCCCAAGATACTTTGTAAAAAAATTCTTTTTATATTTCTGCAATTTCTATTTCTAATTTTCTTTTTATCTAATTTATATTCTTTTTTTCATAAATAATTAGCTCAACGGTAAAAATAAGAGTGGTGCTCTCTTTATTATATATTCAAAATTATGATTGCATTAAGCAAACATAAACAATTGATTAATACATACCATTATTTTACCACTTTGTGTTCTCCTTTGCTATCCTTCCCTCAAATATAATACATGTATCGAGTTTTGTCAATCAAATTTATAAAAAAAGAGTGGCTCAATAGTCGTGATTCTAAAAAAATCAAATTTATCAAGCCATACCCAATGATAATTCGTGCGTCTATACAGCTAAACTCTATTTCCAAACTCAAACTGAATTATTTTTTTATACCGTACCATCAGCAAACGGCACTATTTACAAACTAAATTACTTCTACCCAGCTCCATCAATAAGCGGGACTATTTTTCAAATTAGTAGGCTAATATTTTACATACAGTCAAACATTTTGCATATGATTCTATATCATTAGGATTTATCATATTGTATTTTTTTCTTTAACGTCTTTAAAAATATTTTCCAATATATTCTTTTTTTTATTATCTCAGTAGATGATTCCAATTCTGGAATTTCCCCTCTAGTTTCTAACCAAGGATATTCAGAATGTGTAAATTTTTTTCTAATACTTTTTCCGCTATAGCAACAAAAAATGTTTAACTACATTTTCTATAATTATCAATTCTGATGATGTAAATATAGTATCTGAAACTCCTTTTTTTGGTTTAATAGGATCAAATTTATAATGTTTATATTTAAAAATAAACCTCAGGGATATACCGGACCATGTGCCCACGCCTGACAATTTTCTTCAAACAAGAATTCGTTATTAAATGCATAATAAAAATCCTTGGACATAATACAATGATTTTTTTGTAATGCTAAAGGCGTAATATCTTCGCAACAATTTAAGATATAATTAATAACCCTATTTATTTTTGACTCTACATTTAAATTCCCTTCAAGAATTTTTATCAACTGCTTCTTTACTTTTTTTATACGCAATTTCTGAAGGTAATTGTTCTTTATTATTTTCTAAAAGTTCACTATAAAATACTGGACTTTCATAAATTTTATTTAGTATATCGGAATACTGTTTACTAGGAATATCTCCATTACAGTAACGTGAATAAGTTTGTTCACCCCATCCTAATAATAATGACAATGGACGCTTAGATATATTATACTTTTCACATATTCCTAATATTTTCTCTAACGAGATGATACCGTTCTTTTCTCTATATACATCATATAAAAGCTTTTTAGATTATAATCATTTATACTATTCACAAAGATATCAGATTTACATTCTTTACATTTAGCAACTTTACCTGTATAAGTATAAGTCTCACCCTTTATAGTTCCTATCATTTGTTCTTCAATTACGCTATACTCAACATCATTTCTACAATTTTTCACAAAAAAACCTTTTTTTCCATATCAGCATTCCTCACTTACATTTACCTATTTCAAAATATACATCATCAATATAATTAGATTATCTAAATGCATAATCTATTTCTTTATTACATTTATGAAAGGAAATCACTATAGTTCTATTTGTCTCTCCATAATCAATTATATTAAACTTTGTATAAATATCTATGACTTCTTCTACATCATCTACATTAAATAGACTTACTTGAGGGACAAAAACATACAATACTTCATGTTCATATCCAACATTCGTATTCTGCAACGAGTGACAAAAAAATCATCAACTTTTAATATTTAATAATATTCTTTTTGCTTATCACTTCTAATATTATAATCGTTAACAAATGCGATATTTTTCCCTCCTATTTTTGATTGAATGAAATCGTGTATTTATTGCATTCTATACATTTTTTTATTATACACAGAATATTTTTCTATATCTTCTTTTGTATAATTTTGATTATAATTAGGGTTCATGTAATCACCTCTTTATACTATCATCATAACTAAAAACTATGGTTTTTGTCAATTAAAAAAATGTATCAATTAGTACACTTTTTCCAGGAAAAAAATCATCCTTATTAGTTTCTTGTTATAAAAAAACCACTTATCCAGTATAAAACTACATAAGCGATTTTTCTAATTTAATCTTATTCTTTATTCCTTCTCACTCACAAAAACCATTTTTTTCTAATAGTTCTTTAGTTACTTTTTCTATTCCTGAAGGTTGTGCATAGAAGTCAGCGAATTTCTTAGTCCATGTTTTTTTGTCTCACGTGCTTCAGCGAAGTCTACCATAGTTTGACGATATTCTTTTTAATACTTCTACATTTGATTTAGGAAATTCATTGTATCCTACATTAGCCGCTTCTGGTAATCTAGGTTTAACTTTTTCTGTAGATAACTCTTCATCTTTAACACCGATACTTAGCTTCACATAGGAACAGAGCATTTTCAGGAATATTTAGTAATTCAGAAATCTTATCTCCAAAAACTCTTACTCCACCGCAATAAACAATTCCGTATCCTAAAGACTCAGCAGCTAAAGCGGCATTTTGCATAGCAATACCAACATCTAAAGTACCGATAAGTAGTGGTTCATGTTGATTAGAAATATCAAACTCTCCACCTTCAATATCAAACGCTAATTTGATATTAGTATAATCTAAACAATATAGTAAGAACGCAGCAGAATTTTCAATATGAGCAGCATTACCAGGTGCTTTATCACGGATTAAATCAGCGATTTGTTGTTTAGTCTCACCTGTTGTTACGATAATACTATAGTGTTGACCATTCATCCAACTAGATCCTTGTTTAGAACTAGCGATGATTTGCTCAAGGTGTTCCTTAGGTAGTTCTTTCCCTTTTTACAAAAACTACAGAGTCGTACGATGATCTAGCATCGTTTTAATTACTTCATTCATGTGTTACCTCCGAAAATTTCTAGTAATAGTAACTTAATTATAACGTGAAAAAGAATAGAATGAAAGGAAATAGGCTGATAAGATTCAACATTTTTAATCTTTATGAAAATACACTATATCCATCCCATCCTTTATGTTTTCTATCTCACCTGTCCTCTTATAACCTAACTTCTCATATAGATATATATTACCTTGTTCTTGCAATATTGTATCTAGTTGCCAATGATGTGAATCATAGAGCTTTTCTACTTCTCTCATAGCAAGTTGAGCAAGTCCTTGATTTCTAAAAATCAGGCATAATCCAAATAGGAGCTATACGTTTCCTACTTCCATCTTTTTTTATCTATGACTCTAACCGCTCCAACTTTCTCATTATTTCTAGTAATAAAAATAATAACTAGTCCAAGGCTGTTTATATTTATTCAAAAATATTCTCATAACTTTCTGTTGCTGAACTCATATCATAATCCTGATACTTCTCAAGTAGATTCTTAAATGCTTCTACCTGCATTTCCCATATTTCTTTAATATCAGATTTCGTTGCTTTTTACTAATGTAATACTCATTTATTATTCCCTCAATTCTTTGATTATCAACTAAAGTTATTTTTAACACAAGTTTCCAATACACCATACAAAAAGCTTTTAGCAACTCGTAAATCTGAATTGCTAAAATGACCACCTTTTATTCCATTCTAGTATTGTATTTATATTATCATTTTTTTAATAGTTGTTCCTGTTTTCTAATATTATCTCCTACTTTAGACATTACTTTATTTTTTTCGTTTTCTCTTCAGTATCACCTAAACTTAGGTAAATAGTATTACTTAAAGGCGTATTATTATTCATAAATTCTTCCCATCCATTAAACCAAACAGAAGGAGAAGTCGCAGCAATACCTGAAAATGTATTTGACTTATACGCACTCCAAAAAAACTGAATAATCCAGCTAAAGAATAACCACCTAGAATAAATTTAATTTCATCACCTAGATTATATTTTTTTCTTTAACCGTTGGTATTAATCTACTTTCAATAAATTCTAAAGTATCTTTAGCACCTGAACCGAAAGTTTTATTTCCAAATGCTGGAGGTGCTTCCCAAGGAGAAAGTTCATTATTCCAATCCTCTATTTTTAAAAAGCAATAAGTGAGAATTGTTTTTTTCTGTATTTTTTTGAATTTCTGCTACTTCGTTATCCAATACTTCTATATCATGTTCATCAGTAGGTTGTATTAATAAATATTGTGTATTCTCTGAAATATATCCAATACATTCTTTATCATCGGTGACAAACTTCTCTTTTCTAAGTTCCACTATTCCTTCTCCTTTAATAATTTTTTTCATATCTTTGTACATATCTAGCAATGTCATACCTTCCATATCTTTTAACATATTTTTCTTTTTAAAGAAATTAGACGATTTTCTAGCACACCATTAATACTGAATCCCACAGAACAATTTGTATTCGATTGATCATGCATTCTAAATAAAGAATCTTCCTTCTCCTCTACCGCCTCAAAAAAATAGTTCTAAGCGTAATATTCTCAGGCTTTTCTAATAAGAACGTTCCGCCTATACCAGATTTAACAGTTATAAGATTAACTTTCTTCAAAGAAGCTAAAAATTTTTTTCTAATATTCACAGCATTGACACCCGTAGTATCCGCTAATACTTCTGATGTGATTTTTTTCTTCATTTTGATATTCTTCTATGTACAGTAAAAATATGTACCGCAGTAGCAGTTTTTACTCGAAAAATTGCATTATCATATCTCCTTATGTTATTTAATTTCAAAAGTACCTCTTTGTAAAACAGAACCTCTATTACCATGTTCTGAATCATCTTCCCAAGTCAAGAATACTACAGCAGTATTCGTATTAAAAATCTAATACTTGAGATGCAGTTAATCCATCTTTTTTTCAATCCAGTTAATGTTAACAATACTATCAGTAATGTTAGTTGTCCAATAAGGATCGATTCCAACTTCAGCTTCCCTTCAGCAACTTCACTTAAAGCTTCCCATTTAAGTTCTGATTCAGATAGATAAGTAATTTGGTAATGTGCACCAGTTTCATACTTTACTTCGATTTTTTTCCGTTCATTTTTCAAAAAAATTGTCATTTTATTTTTTTCCTCTTTATATTTTTATCTTTTTCGTTGTAGTAACTTATACTACAATGATAATATTAATTTGTTGTAGTGTCAATAACTACAACGTGTTTTTTTATTTTTTTTCTAAAACAATACGAAAAGTCTTTAGAATCAATAATTCCAAAAGACTTTCGATTATTATTTTATATATAAATTGCTAATAATACATACTATTTCATTCTTATGTATACACGTCATGTCATAATTTTTACTATTGAGATACTTATATGTATTATTAAACTAATTTTTTTCATAACCTTCTTTAATTTTTATTTAATAAGGCTGTGTCCGTCAATTCTGTTACTTCAATTAAAGCTTCGATAACACCTTTTTTTCTTTAATTAATTGTTCTAGTTTTACAGATTGTTCATCTTCTTCAGATTTAAATGTAAGAATGTATGAACAAGCTTTTTAATAAAAGCACTATTTGATAATCCTAATTCTTCTGTTTCTCTAATAGGTTTAATAAATCTTTCATTATACCCTAATTTTCTTATAGGAGTACGACAAATTCTAGAAACATTATCTACAATACGAGGATTTTCAAAGCGTTTGATTGTTTTATTTCTATAAGCTTCCATCTCTGCTTTATCGAATCCCCATTTTTTCTCAAGTAGTGCACTAGTTTCTTCTAATACAGCGATGAAATCTTTTCTTACATCAGCATGTTTAGCACCATCTGAAACTAACTCAATACCTAAGTAATTCGCAATATAGCTTAGTGCTGCATGCCCTGTATTTACCGTAAATAGTTTTCTTTCAATAAATGGATTAAGATTTTCTACGTAGTGTACTTGCTCAATATTTCTATTACTTTCTACTTTAATTTTTATCCGCTTCTATAACCCATTCACAGAATTTCTCCACTTCAACTAGAAGAACATCATCATGTTTTTGAGCTGGTACGATTCTATCTACTGCCGAATTTGGGAATCCTACATATTTATTAACAAATTCTTGTTCTTGTTCTGAAAGATGTTTAAACACTTCTGTTTTTTTAAAAAAATCAGATCCAGAAATCATATTTTTCACAAGCGATAATATCTAATAATTTAGTATTATTATTCTCTACTTTTTAATTTTTAATCCTTCTGCGATGTCTTTAGCTATGATAGGCAGAACATTCGGACCTATAGAAGTAGTAATTAATTCAACCTCACCGATTGCTGTATAAAGTTGTTCTTTTTCTTCAACAATGTTTAAAAGCATCAAAATTATTAAGTTCAACTTCTTCGATATTTTTCATCTAATATTCTAATAGTGTACGTATCACGGCGTTTTTAAATCATTAACCACATCTTTATTAATATCTACAAAAAGTAATGTGATATCCAGATTTATTTAATAATTCTCCTATGAATCCACGTCCGATATTTCCTGCACCAAAATGTAAATTTTTTTCATTGTAATACCTTCTTACTAATTTTATTTTTAATTATTCAACTTCTGATAATAAAGTAATAACTTCTTCTTCAGTAGTAGCGTTTACTAATTTTATAACATTTTCTTGTTCTGAACAGAAGATTGCTATTTTTGATAATAATTCTAAATGCTCCCCATCTTTACCAGCTATACCGAATACTACGAATACCATCTTGTCTTCTGTATCTTCAGGTTTAGCAAATGAAACCCCACCTGGAATTTGAATAATAGAAATTCCTGTACTTTTTAATTGATTTTTTTGCTTCATCTGTTCCATGAGGAATCGCAATAAAGTTCCCCATGTAAGTTGATACGATTTCTTCTCTTTCTAACATCGCAGGGATGTAATCACTATCTACATATCCATTTTCTACTAAGATCTCTCCCGCTTTTTCTAATCGCTTCTTCTTTATTACTAATTTCTTGTCCTAATCTAATATCTTTTTGTTAAATTCATCTTCATTTCTCCTTCGAGTTTTTCTTGTTCTATTTCTTATAAGTTAATTATACCTTTAGTTATCCTTCTAAACAATATCAAAGTCGGCAAAACACTTTTTTTGCCAAAATAGAGTTATAAATACTGCCAAAAATTAAATTCAGCAGTAAATCACTTTAAAAATATCGCTATATATGAACTTTATTTATAACAAAAATAGCGACCCGAAATTAATTTCAAGTCGCTATTATAACTATAACTGTAAAATATAATTTTTTTCAAGATTAGTTCAATCTTTGTAAGGATAAAGTCTTTATTCTTACTAGCTAAAAGCTTTAGTAAATACCTCATCATCTAATATCGCAATACTAATTTGACTAAGCAAATCTGTAAATTCTTGTTGATTTTGACTGACCATCACTATAAAAATTATCAATAATCTGATCAGCTTCCCATTGAATCCTTCATAACGATACGATCGTTTAATGAACTAATAATAACAAACGGTTTTTCGATATCATTATTTAACGTATGAAAAAGAGCTATGTTCGTATTAGGAATAACTACAGAACTCTTATTATGTCTTTCTAACAAACTATTTAAAACTTCATCTTTGTTAGTAATATTCAGTACTGAATCTGTCAGAATACCATCTAATATTACTTCATAGTTAGCTTTGCTGTCTGTTTCAACATACTCAGTGTTTTTCAAAAATAATTCGACACGCACTGCTAAACTTATCAATATTGACAATATTCTCTCTTTTAACAGTATTATTTCTTTTGAAACTTCTACTAGATAATATTTTTTTCGCGAATTAAGTTTATATCTTTTTTTCTTTTAGTATAGTCGGGATTAATAAGTAATCGATATCTTGTTCCAGTTCTATTGAAGATATAACTACGTCATAATTGTTTACTAAAGATTTAGTTACCTTACTAGGAATTGTATATTCTAGATTTTTTTATTTCAGGAATATTCTTTCTAATCTGACTACCTAAAAATTTTTTTGAACTTCCAATTCCACTAGAACATATTACAAGAGCACGAATAAAATTCTTTCTATAAATTTGTTCATAACTAGAAGCAAAATGTATAACGATATAACTTAACTCCGTAGAATTAAACATTATTTCATCAAAAACAACTAACAATTCTGATTTAATTACAAGATATAGCTCATTGTAATTTTTTTCAATACAAAATCTTGTAATTCATCATTTTCTTCTGTTAAGTTCATCTGATGTCTTTTTTTATAGCAGATTCAACATGCGCAATAAGACCACTAGAAAGATTCGTATCTTGTGTGAAATCCACATTCATTTTTTTCAGATACATATTTTTATCAATAGACTAATCTTATATACTAGAGTATATGAATACTTATCATTTAAATATGAAAGTTGTTCGATTAAACGACATGTTTTTTTAATATTTTTGACAAGGAATTGGATTATATCATCTGTAATATCGAAGTCAATTATATCTTTAGAAGCGGTTAGTAGTGATTTTATACTATCATATTCTTGTTTCGTAATATTTTCTTTAATATCAGTTGGATATGACATTCGAAGAAAAAAACTACATTTAGACTTATAAGAATTTTCTTAATACTAGAATCAGTATATATTTTAAACACATCAAGATGTTTATTTTGATAAAAATACCTTTTTTTAAAAAATCAAAAATTCAAGAATTTAATGAATGGATTACTTGATAAAAATACTACGGTTATTTAATCTAGTGAAAAATTCCTCATCACTAATCTCATTACACAGCAATGAAATAAGAAGTACTCTTCGATCTACTTCGCTACCTTCTATTTCAATACCGTGTCCTTTTTTTCTAATCAATGTCAGTTTATAATCAGATAAAAATCTTTTTCGATAGTGCCTATTGCACTCGCAACAGTATTATAACTTAACATCAGTTTCTCAGAGATATCTTTAATCGAAGTATCTTCACTTAAAAATTAAAAAGCATAATATTAAATTTAATCTAGTTTCTGTTGAATATGCATAATCTTCAAAACTAGCTTCAAATAGCGAAGAATCCAACTCAGATAAATCACCTTTTAGTACATACTTAGATTTTTCTTTCGTTAAATCTATTCCAAGTTGATCTAATGAATTCTCTAAGTTTTTTTAATCTCTCTATAGAGTGTTCTTTCTTTTTATTTTTTTGTAGCCTTAGCTATCTCTTTTTATACTAAGTGCTTCATCAGTATTTTTTTCAACAAAACTTGTAATATTAGTTTTTTTCACGTTCGTTAAACATATGACCTCCATTCAAAAAAATATCCAAAAACTTTCTTTCATAATAAAAATATGACTCCCTCTTAGTAATGCATAGTGCCTTATCTAAGAAGAAGTCATAAACACTACCGTCTCTATTTACAAAATATTATATAGTTATTTTTCTATTTTTGCAAATTCTCAACGATTTCATCGTATTTTGGACTGTTTAGGAAATTATCTACAGATACGTGTAGAGCTTTTTCCATTCATTTGTTTCGCTCTTGGCGTTAATTCGTTTTTGAGTTACGATTAATAATCCACTTTCTTCATTTAGATTTCTAATCGCTACATTTGTTACTTCATAATCAAGTCCAGCTTTTTTCACTTTATTACGTAGGATAGAAGCACCCATTGCTGAGCTTCCCATTCCTGCATCACAAGCGAAGATGATTCTTTTAACATCAGCATAAGAAGTTTCACTTGCAGTATCAGCTGCTACGTCTTGACCTTTTGATTCAGCTTTCATGTTGCTAACTTTGCTTTGAGCTGATTCTAAATCTCCCTCACCTTTATCACGTTTTAAGATGATACTAGCGATAACGAATGTTACTAGAGTAGAAACTACCACCCCTGCAGTAACTGCGAAGTAGCTTCCTGTAGCTGTTTGAGCGAATACTGCTAAAATACTACCTGGTGAAGCAGGAGCACGTAGACCTGCACCTAATAATTGGAATGTTGCTGTACCACTTACTCCCCCTGCCATAGCCGCGAAGATTAATGCAGGTTTCATTAAGATGTATGGGAAGTAGATTTCGTGGATACCACCGATAAAGTGGATGATTGCTGCACCTGGAGCAGAAGCTTTTAGCAGAACCTTTTCCAAAAGAACATGTAAGCTAGTAAGATACCGAATCCAACACCTGGGTTAGCTTCTAATAAGTATAAAAAACTGATTTACCAGTATTTAATGCTTGTTCAGTTGCGATTGGTGTTAATATACCGTGGTTAATCGCATTGTTTAAGAATAAGATTTTTTTGCTGGTTCGATAAACACGTTAGCAAGTGGTAATAAATGCGCATTAATAATCACATCTACACCAGCACTAAGTGCATTTGTAATAACTTTAACAATAGGTCCAATTCCAAAGAATCCTAAAATAGCTAAGATAAATCCAAGAATACCAGCTGAGAAGTTGTTTACTAACATCTCTAATCCAGTTTTAATTTTTGGTTGAACTGCTTTGTCAAATTTTTTCATTAGATGAGCTGCGATAGGTCCCATAACCATAGCTCCTAGGAACATTGGTGTTCCATTTAAACCTTTTTCAGTGATTGTCACTGTTCCAACAATAACACCCATAGTAGCAATCGCCGCTACCACTCCTCCACGTTCATCATGAACATTTTTACCAGCTGAATAAGAAATTAATAGTGGTAATAGGAAGAATATCATTGGTGATACTAACGCCGCAAGTTTTGCGTTTGGCATCCATCCTGTTGGTATAAATAATGCAGTAATTAATCCCCAAGCTATGAATGCTCCAATATTAGGCATTACCATACTTGAAAGAGCTGTACCGACTTTTTGAACTAAAACTTTTACACTACTTTTATTTTCGCTCATAAGTATAAATCTCCTTTTGTGTTTTACTTTTATCTTATGAACTCATTATACATTCTGCCTAGTCAACGAACAATATCAAAGTAGGCAAAATGAATTTTGCCAAATTGAAAACGTAACACAAATACTTTAATACCAGTATTTTTAGGAAATAATTTCAGATTGGAGAAATAATTAAAAAAATAGTTAATGTTGGGTGTTGACAATAGATGGAAAGATAAAAAAACTTATAGTAAAATATCTACCAAAAAGAAAAAAACTTATTTTTCTTCTTTCAGCCATATTTTTCTAAAAATAATTTCTTCAACTATTTTAAGATGTGCTTCAATTTTCTTAACATCCGTTCTTATATAATTAATCAACTCATTACTAGATATATGTTTTTTTATAAGCGCATAATCATAAAAAAATCTCGTTTATCATATGCCTTCCATTTTTTTCTTGAAGATGTTTTTTTGTAAAAATTGGATTATCCTCTAGATTGAAATGATACAAACAAGTTTTTCTCTTTTATACTATCACATATTCTTTCTAAATCACCTAATTTAGCTTTATCTTCAAGAGAAAAAAATTAACCTTATGTCTATACTGATTTCCTTGTATCTGAATATCAAATGATGATGTAGTACCTTCGATAGGAAGATCAATCCCAAAAATGGTGTCCTCCCTTATTCTACCTGAGTATGTTTTATACCCTAAATCAGAAATATTATTCTGTAAATTCGCATAATGAATCTTCTCGATAACCGACCTTAATCTCATACCTTCAAGTACCTTATTACTAGATTCTTCTAAAAAGTATGATTCACCATAGCTTATCTTTTCAATTGAAAATCTTCTAATTTTACATACTTAATATCTCTAAAAATTATTTTGTTTATAAACTATATCTTCTTTTAAATATCCCCTATTTTTTTATATATAACTGTTGATTTTTTTAAAAAAATTTCATCATAAAACTTATTTTTGAATGTATTTTTTTCTAGCATCATAATTACTACCTCTTACAAATTCCGTTATATCTATAATTATATCATATTTTTTTACAGAAAAAAACATAAATCTTTGAAATCGTTTTTTTATAGTTTTATACAAAAATTAAGAACCTAGAAATAAATTCCAGATTCTAACTTATAAAAATTACTATTTATGTTTATATTTTTTTGATAAACGACTATCTATATTTTTTTTATTATATTAACTGCATTCTTATTAAATGTTAATGTACCTATTTTTTTGTTAATTCTCTAGAATTAAATATAGCGTTATATAGTTTTTCAAACTTATCACTATTCATATCTTCAGATGTTTCATCTTTTTCTAATAAAAAAATTATCTAAAAAAATTTTTCAGGTGAATTACTAAAAAAACTTTACTAATCGGCTCTGAATTCCTTCCTTCGATAACATTAGTATATAAATCTCTATCAATTAAATTTATAGCTATCATAATTGGTATAACACAATAATTTAAAAAAATCCTTGACTGTTTGAATCATACATATCCTCTTTAAAAATTTTCAGTTGCCACTTTAACATTTTGATATAATCTCACTATTTCTCTTAATGAAAAAAATCAAAAAGTTTCAATGATTGATACACATATAGTATTTATTGTATAATTCTCAGAATTATTTAATCCCATGTTTTCATAAAATTTCATCATATTAGCTTTAGGTAATTTTACCTGTAAATCAAAAAAATCTATCTAAATACTTTGTCGCATTAAAAATTATTACCGTAATGATGTTTTTATAGTATGTTGTAATTGATTTATATTTACTGAGAATACGAAAAATTATTCTATCGTCTTCCATATAATGTTTTATTTGTTCAAGAAGTTTTTACAGCATAAGCAGGATTACATCTATCAAGTTCATCTATAAAAAAATTACTAATTTATTCCCTCTTTCATTAGGCAATTCTGATATGAAATTTTTGAATTTCTTTTTGCAAACAATTTCTTTTTTTATAAATGGTTTTAACTGTTCTTCTGAAAATAAACTATCTAAAATCTTACTTCCTGTTTCTACAGCTCCTCCTATTACCGGAGTTAAAAAAATTTTTAATGCTTGTATTCCAGCATCGGTTAGTTTTTGTATTACTAAAAATTATATTTAAAAATCAAGTTCTAACATAATATCATATATTAATGATTTAATAGGCTCATCATCAGCATCATTTTTCCACGCATCAAAAATATATAGAATAGATTGAATCATCCACTTTTTTCGGAATTTTCATTAAGCTCACTATCTAGATTAAATTTCTTCAAAAATTTTATCGCTTGTTTCTTTATCTACTTTACTTTGTGGATTTAATAAATCTAATAACATCTTTACTTGTTTAACAAAAAAATGTTTTTCCTGAACCCCACTCGCTATCTATTGCTACCGAATAAGGACCTTCTAGTGTACTCAACAACTCTGAAAAAAATTAAATACCTCATTATTTCTTCCTATAGCATCATTTTCTAGTGACTCTATAATATTTTTCTTCAGTTGCTTTTTAATTCTAATTTTTTTCACCAATTGCCTCCGTTGTTAATATATTAATATTATAACATATATTTAAAGATAATTATTATTAAATTTAGGTATATTCGCCCTCTAGTAATTTTAGTGATTTTTTTAGTAAGATTATAAATATAATTTAGTTTTAATAGCAAATAACTGCTTTATCCCTTTTTTTATACAATTTATACGATTCTTCAAATTCTCCCATTATCTCTTTAACTTTATATTCTGTATTAGCCAATCTCATTTTTGAAAATTCATTATCAAAAATAGATATATTTTTTTATGTACTACACCACATGCCATTAATAATTTTTCTTCTTTTAAGTTTATTTATGTATCTTCTATCAATATCATTTTCTAAAACAAAATGGTCTTGAATCTTATAACTTACTTTTTCATAATCGTTTAAAAATTATAAAAAGCATAGTATAATGGACAACATAGAATTGAATATATAAATGGAATTAAAAAAATTTGAACCAAGTTTCCTGTGACAAAAAGAAAAATTAAAAATTTCTGTATAATTCTCTTAAGATATAGACAAGAAATATCAAGTTTAACAATGAAAGAATTTTTCTTTAATACATTTTCCGTAGCTTTATATTCTAATTTAGTTTGTGAAACTAAAAAAATAAAAAAATTAATCGGTAAAAAAATATCCCAATTAAAAAAATAACTCTAAATAATAGCTTAACGTTAATTCACTTAAAATAAATTCTATTAATGCAGACATTGTAATATTAGTTAATATTAATTTCTTAAAAGAAAATATTTTATTTTTATCTAAAAACACTTATTGTAGAAGTAACACAAGAAAAAATACAACCCAAAAATACTATGTCTTTGGCATAAATATTATTCCAATACCTACTATATGATAGTATTATTGTTATAAAAAGATTATATAAAAAGTATTGATATCCACAGTATATTCAGCTTCTTATTAAAGAAACTTTTAAGTACATCTGTAAAATCAACTTTCAATACAAAAATAGTAAAAACATAGATAAATAATAATCCAAGTTACAATTGCTCATTCTCTTGATGAAAGTATATCCATTCAATCACCTCCTAATTACAATTTAATTTTTATATTATATCTATTATTATACCATTCTAACTTAGCTATACTCAATGTTCTCGTAGAAAAATATCCTATTGAACATTTGTTATAAACTATGTTTCAATGAATTAACACATTATACTTTTTACACATTGTATTTTTTTAATACGTTAAAACCGCCAGTAATTAATTACTGGCGGTTTTTAAACGATAGTTTTACAACATATAATATTTTTCTTAAAATAATAATATAAATTACTAATATTTTTTTACAAGTTTAACAAGTTTATATCAAACTTCGTTTTCTTTAAATATTTACTATATATTAGTTCAGCAGGTAAAAGTCTAACTTGAATTTTTTTCTAATCCTAACGTTGTTAACATCTCCATACTAACATTACCATATTCTTCAACTTCAGAATTTTCCGTTGGTAGTAAGAAGCAATTTCGTATATTCTTTTGTTTGAATCCATGATCTTCTATAAATTTCTTATATGCTAACTGATATAAATATTGTTTAGTTACTGATTCTATACCTGGTTGTCCTATTATAGATTTTCCATTTATTTTGATTGTATAATATTTCGCATCAAAAAAATAATAAATTTATGTTCTTGATTATTATCTTGATATATACTTATTAAATCTGGTATAAGTGTATCTGATTCAAACTCTCCATGTTCATTATTCCAATTTGGTTTTTTTCAATTATAGAAATTAACTTGTGATTTTCATTATATTCTTGTTTTTAATTTTTAAAGGTAAACTCAATTCTCTCAATTTTTTTGTTTAACACATTATTAAACACTTCTGCACAAACATTTTTCCCAAATAACATGGAAACTATTTGTACCATATAAGCTAAAATCACTGTTATCACCTAACTCAGATTCGCTAGCTATATACGAATACATTGTTTTTTTAATAATAATTGTTTTTCTTGTATTAAATTGAACATTTAATTCTTTTTAATATTTTATTTAAAAATATAATCTTTATCACCTAAATCATCAATTCTCTTTTCTAAAAAGATTCAATTCTTCAAACTCAAATAATTCTAATAGACCTGTTTTTTTCTCAGTTGTTTAGAACATTGTGTTATAATTACCTCATGAAGTATTTTAAAAATAGTCATTATCATCATCGATTTTTCTTTCTTGTTATCAATTCAGGATAAAAATGGTTTATTATTACTAATCAGTGTAAACGTCTCATTAATAGTTTTATCCCAATTTATTTCACCATTTCCATTTACTTCGAATATATCTTGCGTTGTTGTATAGATTCCATATTCATTATAATCATTATATAAATATAAAATTGTCGCGAGTAGATTATACGATGAATTTTCTATACTCTCATTATGAAATTTTTATAAATTGTTCCTTTTTTTATTTTCTTTTTCTATCACTTTCAAAAATTTGTTTTAATTGTAATAGCGGTGTATTACATTTAAATATGTATTTCGGATAAATTTTTCAGAACTATCCCTGAAACAATCATAATACCAACAAAAGTAAAAAAATATAGTAATATACATTTTTCACTATCTGAATCAATGTCTGACATTTCATCATCAACGTCTACAATATCACTTAATTCTTTTTTTATCTTTGAATTTAGATATAATTTTTTTAATACACCATAACTTCTTAATAGTTTTTAAGATATCTTTAGTTTTCCTTTCATTAATATTAAACAATTTACTTAGTTCTGAAAGAAGATATCTTTTTTTGTTCTTTTTATGTATACAGACTTCATTAAATTATCAGACATAATTAGTCCTCATCTTTAAAAATTAGTTTCTGCTACTTTTTTTCATATCCAAAAATTTCCATTATTTTCTTGATATTTCAGATTCTCAACCTCATCTAATACAATAAGTTTATTTGAAAATTTTTTTCTTGAACTCTCTCTGAAAAAAATAAATATACCTTTTTTTCATCAAACTCTTTACAGATTTCAGAATATATATTATTTGTATCACATCCACTAAAAAAATCATAGAACGTTTATGTTTTGCTGCATCGTCAAATAAATACATTATTATCTTATTTTTTTAAAAAATTTCTACAAACTTCTCATTATTTTTCTAAACAATTTTCAGCTACAAAAATATGGTCCTAAAAGTTTATCTTCATTTACTTTACATTCTTCGAGTAATTCAGTATTAATAGCTTTCCTTAATTCATTCCACTCAACTTGTCTCTCATATATTCCTTCACCTAAACATACTTCTTTTTCCAAGTATACCTTCTTCATTATGATTTATTCCAAGGTAAGTAAAGTTCCATCTTCGTTTTAAATGCCGTATCCATCGGATATACACCTTGATCAGCACTATTCATTGTTGCCCAAATAAACATATTATTAGGTATTTTTTTATTTCAGTATACATGGCTGAATCTCCACCTAATTCTTTACAAAGATACTTTCTCATGTCCTCTGAAGTCTGTATAGGGATAATCACTGATATTTTCAGCATTTCGATCTAATAATTGAAAGACATCACCGAATACTCCTGCAACATTTGCTCTATTGATCTCCTCAATTATCAATAAGTAAGGTTTAGGATTTTCAGTTTTAGCACTCTTCATTGCAGCTACATAAATCCTCATAAACGGACCTGGGACATATTCATAAGAAATTTCGCCACCTTCGTTAGAAACAGGTTTATATGTTCCTACAAAATGAGCATACGAGTAATCCGGATGGAAAGTAACACGTTCAAATCCTCCACCGTCTTTTTAAAAAAATCTATTCGTTCCTTATTCAAAGTATAACTTTTCCCTGTTCCAGGAGCACCAAATAAAAATACGATTGTGATCGAAACTTTGTATTTAAATTCGTTATATAATTACTTTTTATTCTTTGATGAATCTTGAACATCACTTTCGTTCCTTAAATATTCTTCTAAGTAATAATAAATATATTCTGGACGAAATGAAACAATATTTTTTTCCAGTAGTATTATTTGAATAGAATCCAATATTTTTTTAGAAATTAAGATATCTTTTCTCATATTCACCCTTAAACTTGGGTTTGCAGGATAATTTTTTTTCCGGTTCTACAGGCCATGATACAATAATAGTTTCATTAAATTCTTTGTTATATTTATGAACATAAAATCCCAAGATTATTGATTTACCTGGATATTTTCTCGGATCATTACCTCCTAGCTGTATTTTTTTCTCTTCTCTATTTCTATTTGGATCTTCCTTTCGAATACTTCCATGAAATAAATGTAATTCTTTTTTTATTTTTTTAAATTATCATTTGAAACTCTAATTAAATAATGAGAACCAGTAATTTTTTTCTAATAATTCATAATTCCATCCATTCTGATTAAACATTTTTCTCAATTATTTCTTTTCTTTGAGATTCACTTAATGTGTCAGGTTCATCAATTATTAATTCTCCATTAGAGTTAATCTCATAACGTTCATTAATCTCCATATAAATAATCCTCTTTAATTTTTCTCTGCTATAATTTGAGCCATTTTTGGGTGGAACAGCATTACCTAATTGTCTCCATTGTTCTTTCATATTTCCTATTAAAAATATAATTATCCGGAAATGTTTGAAGTCTTTTTTTAATTCTTCTATCCTTAAAAATCTATTTTTTTCCAATGAAAAAGGCCCTTGATTTGAAGAAAAAAACTTGCTTGGATAGTCCAAGAAGGTCTTTCAGGTGTTAATTTTTAATAAAAAAATGTCCAATATCTTGATTTCCATTTAAATTTTGGTTCTGGATAACCCCTTTTCTCTGTAAAATATAAATAATTACTACCAGGTGGTACTTCCTTCAACAATTCATAGTGTTTTTGAACCTGGTCTCTGAAGGCGTTCTTCATCTGTTATATCATCAAATTCCGCTAATACTTCTCCACATGTAATCCAAGGCTTCTTATTTAATTTTTTTCAGGGTCTGCATGTGTTTCTTCTGGAAATTCGAATTTTTTTATATCCTTTCTTAACACCTACACAAAAAAATCTTTTTTTCGTGTTTGAGGTATTCCATAATTCGCACAATTTATAACTTTATAAGTTACTTCGTATCCTAATTCTACTGCTTTTTGTTTTCAAATAATTAAATTCTTCTATATGTGTTTTTAAAAAGTAAATCCATCAACATTTTCAAACACAAAGATTTTTTTGGACTAATTTCTTCAACAGCTCTAAAAATATTCAGGAACTCCAAATCCCGAATCTTTATCTTCAAATCCATTTTCTTTACCTACTAAATAATGTCTAGTTTGACTATATGGCGGACATGGCGGTCCCCCTATCAAACAATCTATTTCATTACCAAAAAGCTTTCTTTATGTTTTTTTAAAAATCGATATTCCTTATATCTCCACAATAAATATCTTTAGATATATTATTATGTTTTAAACTTTCACAAAGCAATGTCCCATACATCTGTAGCAAATACAGTTTCGTATCCTGCATTCTTAAAAACCAATATCTAGTCCACCTCCACCTGAGAATAAGCTCACAATCTTAGGTTTTTATATCCATTTACATAACTCCTTTACAATTAGCTTAGATAATAATGGGGGACTGCATTTCCAATTTGTTTCCTTACAGAATTATAACTTCCATAAAAATGAATAATCATCTGGAAACGTCTGTATAGCTGCTAATTCTCTTATATTAAGCTTTCTATTCTTCCAGTGAAAAGGTCCTTCCCAATGCCCTGGAGAAGCAATAATAGTCCACGAAGGTAACAGCGGATGTAATTTTAATAATGATGACCAATATCTTTTACCCGCAACAAATACTGGTTCTGGATGATTCGCTTTTTTTCTGATAATGCAATATAGTTTTTACCAAATGGAATTAATGGCAACTTAGACTCCCACTTACCTTCAACTTTTTAAATTAATGTCATTATTAATATCATTATCAAACAATCCTATCCAATCAATCACACGTTCATATGGTTTTTAGACTTTCGTCATTCTTACATTCTTTTTTTCATTTCCATGTGTTTTTTTAATTTTGCATCGATATTATTTTTTTACTTGCTAAAAAAATACTCTCTTTCTTTTTGAGGAATTCCGAAATCCGCAGAATTAATTTTCAATAATGTATAATGATAACCTAATTCTGACATTTTTTTATAAATTAATTCTACAGTCTCTTGATTACTTTTTATGCATTATACTCTCTACATTTTCTAAAAACAAAAACCATCAGGTTTTAATTCAGCGATTAAATCAAAAATATGAGTCTATTAAATTTCTTGGATCTTTTGAAGAATCCCTTTTTCATTAGTTACCCAATATCCTGCTTTTAGAAAATGGTTGACAAGGTGGCCCTCCAACAATTATTAACTTTTCAAATTTTTCATTTTCTAATATTTTTTTATAATGCAAACCATTAACTTTTTTTATATCTCCCACCTCATGAAATGCATCATCAAAAAAACTTATTTTTGCTTTTATAGTTTTAACACTATCTTCAAAGATATCCAAACTAGCAATGACTTTTATACCTGCTAATTGTGTTCCAATATCTAATCCGCCCGCCCCTGAAAAATACACTTATTGCTTTTTATGTCATCTCTAAATACCCATTTTTTTATCATTTACCGTATAACCTTTGTGATAATATTCTAATTTTATATTTCCATGAGAATCTAATGTAAAATCTTCCAACATTTGTTCTTTTTTTGATGCTTTGTTATTTGATTAAAAATAATTCAAATCAATTTTATAATTCATATGGTTTACTCTATTTTTTTGTAAAACAAACAACATCTTCAACTTTTGCAATCTAAATATTCACAAATTTTTTTGCTATTGTTTCTACAGTTACATTTTTCATTATTTACTAATTTTGAATATGTACTAGAACCTATTTTTACATTCAATCTAAAAATCATTTTTTTAGTAATGTTTTTTTTATTTTCAATAATTTCCATAGTGGTTTTATAATCTACTTTCATTTTTTTCCTCCTAATATATATATTACATTATACCATACTAGTACCATTTACGGTATCCTTTATTATAAATTATAATAACAAAAATACTAAATAATAATTAAAAAAATACAAACTAATAATTAAAAATATTTTTCCTTTTAATACTCTATATGAATTCTAACTACAATCTAAGTAACATTATATAATCTATTAATAAATCTAAAGTATTTAATTAAATATAATAAATATGTTATAATAGTATTTAGAAATTTATAACAATACAGGTATTAAAAAAATAACAAATATAAAAATATATTTATCTTCTTGAAAAAAATAGTCTATTTTATAGAACGAAAGGAAACTACTATGTTTAGATTTGTTTTATCATATGCTACTAACTGTTAATTCAATAGTTCTTTTTAGTGATTATATATATTGTTAAAGAAAAAAACTATTCATACAAAAAAACTAGGAGAATTTTTCCATAATTATATATACATTATTACCTATAATTTTAACTTATCTTTGTATTAAACTTTCAAGTTTTTTTACAAAATGATAGAACTAATATAAATATTGAAAGAATTGAGTTAGCAAATGACGCTTATCTTCCAAGTTATCTTGGTTATTTTTTTGTTGCTTTTAAGTATTCCTCCTAAGGATACTACAACATTATTTTTTTATATTTTTTTATTATTTTTTTATTTATATATTGCTCATAAGCTTTTATATTATAATCCTCTGTTTCTACTTTTTTTGGTTATAAATTTTTACTATGTAATAATGCTAAAAATAAAAAAATATACAATTTGGTCTAAATAAAAAAATATACAAAATAATATAAAAAAATATTCCCATATAGTTTATACTCATAGTAAAAAACAATTATGAGGGAACAAATGGAAACTAACATTATTGGAGAATTAAACAATTTGAAAGAACGAGATATAAAAACCAAATTTCAGTGAATTAAGTAGGAAATACGGATTACATAGGCATACAATAAAAAAATACTGGGATGAGGGAGGAAAAAAATAATAAAAATCTAGAAATAAACCTAGTGTTTTAGATAAATACAAAGAGGAGATAGAAGAAATACTTAAAGAAGCTGGAGTAAATAAAAATAGGTGCATATGAATTTTTTTAACATATAAATATGGAAATATCTGTACTTATAGCAATTTTTAAACAATATACGCTAAAAGCATAATATAAAAAAAGAAAAAAAGCACAGACTGCACACGTTAGATATGAAACTCAACCAGGATATCAAATACAAGTAGATTGGAAAGAGAGTTTAAAAAAATAGAAACGAAAACAGGAGAAATTATAAAATTCAATCTATTCGCAGCCACACTAGGATACTCAAGAAAACATGTATTTATAATCTCAAAAAAACAAGAACAACAGAAGACGTACTCAGATGTCTTATAGAGACATTTAAATACCTAGGAGGTGTCCCTCATGAGATACTTACAGATAATATGAGTTCATTAGTAACTATATTTAAACATGATAAAAGGAAACATCCAGAAGTATTAGCGTTCGAAAAAAAGATTTAGGAATTAAAATCAAATTTTGTAAAGTTAGAACACCTGAAACAAAAGGTAAAAGTAGAATCAGCAAATAGGTTCGTGAATAGAATAACAGCATTTAATAAAAAAATAGAAAAACGAAGAAGAGTTATACGCTATAGTTAATCGTATAATGAAGAACTCAAACGAACAGAACAATCAGACAACTAATCTACCACCTAATGTGTTATTTAAAAAGAAAAAAAGAATACCTCCAACCATTACCAAATAAATGTTTACTAGATGACTACACACTACCAATATTTAGTCAAAAAAGTACCAAACACACTATTAGTAAATTATAAAAGGTCGAGGATATTCTGTACCTAAAAAAGTTTATAGACAAAAAAAGTAATACTAAAAACCATTTGAAAAATAAACTATACATTTATTATAACACGGAATTAGTCACAATACATAATATAACAAATCAAAAAAATGAATTATAAAGAAAAATCATTACAAAGAAGCCTTGGCAAGTAATTTTTTTATAATAGCGAAGAATATGACATGAAAAAAACTAGCTGAAGAAAAATTTAGAATTATTTAAGGAGTTAAAATATGACTAATTATACACGATTATTATCAAATTTAGAAGAATTACAATTAAATAGAATCAAAGATAATTTAGATGAACATATAGGAAGGATAAATAACAAAGAACTAGATTATATTGAGAGTTTGCATGAACTAACAAATTTAGAAATACAAGCAAGAGAAGATAGAGCAACACATGCTTGTGTAAGAGTAGCAAACTTCCCTTACAGAAAAGAATTAAAGGATTTTGATTTCTCATTCAATCCAAAGATTAATAAAGAAAAAAATACTAGATTTTTAAGCATTTGAGATTCATAGAAAATAAGGAAAATATACTATTTCTTGGTGTCCCTGGAGTAGGTAAGACACATTTAGCCACCTCTATAGGGTATAGAGGCGGCTAAGAATAGGAAAAATTACTTACTTTATAAATTGTCATGATCCCAATATTACAATTAAAACGAGCAAAAACTTGAGAATAGATTAGAAACTAGATTAAAGTTTTTTTCAAAAATACAAAGTTCTCATTATAGATGAGGTAGGATATCTACCTATTGATAAAGAAGGAGCTAATCTATTATTCCAACTTATAAATAAAAAGATATGAGAATAGTTCTACAATAATAACTACAAATAAACCTTTTTTTCAGAGTGGGGAGAAGTATTTGGAGATAGTGTGCTAGCTAGTGCTATATTAGATAGACTACTACATCATTCTCATGTGATTAATATTGTTGGATCTTCATATAGATTAAAAAGATAAAAACATTTCTTAAATCTACTAACTAATTTAGACTGGTTGTATAATTTTATTTTTGTCTTTTTTTGTATATTTTTTTACATTGACATTAACACTATGTTATAAATTCAAAGAAAAATGAAAATATTTATTATAACTAAACGTGAAATAGATGGAGATGGAAATCTTATTTTTTTGAAAAATTTAAAGAGAATTAATGACTACACATTTATTGATAAGGAGGTTAATTAATGAACTATCTACTTGCTAAAGTAAATGATAAATTTAACAACAACTACAAAAAGTAATTTCTAATGAATTAGAATTTTTCACTTTACCCAACCTAACAAACTATTATGAATTCACCCCTTCATATAAATTGAATGATGGTGAATGGTTTTACTATTAATAATTTTTTTCAAAGGAAAAATTTCTGTATAGATCTCTTAATAAATGAACTTGATACAACAGCATATAGAAAATTTCGAAAAAAAGACTTTCATAATATTTCTTATCTTTTGTGCTTTTCAAGATGATACCATACATTTTCAAAGAGTATTTAAACGTAGTATTTTTAGAAAAGAAAAACTATATCATTATTAGGTGATAGTACAACTATAAATGATTCTCCAAAACAAATTATATTATCTGAAAAATGCAGATGCTATATACAAGAAAAAAATGAAGACACACTTTATTTTCGAAAAACTTGAAACAATTGCTCCAATATTTCCTGGTATATATACCCTATATAGAGAGGCAACCAATGATGAAATTGAAAATTTTTTTAAATCTCCCGTTCATTGAAATATCCAATGATTATAATGTTGAAAAAAGTGGGTAAAAGCAAATCGTCAACGAATTTCTCTTGCTCTTGAAGATTTTTAATAATTTCACTTTGGACGAAAAAGATATTTTTAACTACACAAGTACATATTATCCACAATTAAAAATATAATGGGACATCCTTTACAATAAGCACTGATGAAGATATGAAACATCTTTTTATATGGTTTTAGAACAACGCTACTATACCACTCCTGTTACAAAGGAGAAGAGACTTGCTAATTCGGTAAAAAAATATAGGACCCATTTATTCTATATTAATGAATAATCTCACTTATTTTTTAAAAAATAAAGTATCATAAAAAAATAAGGATTCTGTATGTTTGAGTAATGGTCCTTCAAAAATTCATTTTTTTGAAGGACTATTTAAACTATAATAACCACATTAGTATAGTTCTTTTTCATCTTATCTGAAAAATAAATTTGATTTATATTTTTTTAAAAAAATCAATTTATACTTTAAATAATAACATTTACTTTTTTTAATTTTTCCTATAATCTAGTCATTAATTTCTAATTTACATAATTTCTAAGTACCCCTACCAACCTTCCTACTTCATAAACTTCGTTATTTTTCCCCTCATTTTTGTATGTTTCTACTGCTTTTTGCTACTCTCTCGAAGTCACGTTTTTAAGCTGTATGAATAGATGTCTCTAAATAATCTATATCCTAGTTTTTTTCATTCACTTCGAATGCTAGCGTGTATAGTTCATATGTTTCCATTGAATCGAAGTTTTCGTGTGCTTTTACTACATCTACTAATATATCGTCACAATGTTCGACTAATGCTTTTTCTAGTCTATCATTTAAGAATTTTGATTTATCTAGAGTATATTTAAACATTTCTCTTGATGTAGTTGAGAAGTCTGCTACTAAACTTTCTCTATCAAGTTTATCGTATAGTTCATATCCTAACTGTTCATTTACATCTTTTGCGATTTTTTTACCAATCTTTCATCTGACACAGGTTCTAAAACTATATGCTGCATTATTAACTTCTGAAAATACATTTTTTTCTTCTTCTATAGCTTTTTGTAATAATTCTAATTTCATAACAATCCTCTCAATAGTATTTTTTTCATTTTATTCTTACATAATATTATAACATATTTATTATGAATTATTTTATCACTTATTACTAATATTTTGTTCTTTATACGTTCCTCTGTTAATTCCTTTCTACACCATACATTTTTTTCATTTAAAAAGCCTCTTAAAAAAATCTGTAATTCTACGTTAAAAATTAATGTATTAAATAAGGAGAGTTTTAAAAAAATGAGTGAATCGAAAAATTGTTTTAACTATTGATAATGAATTAAAAAAATGAAGCTGAGGATTTATTTTACAGCCTTGGATTAAATCTCGAAACTGCCATTAGCATATTCCTTACAAAAAGCTGTTAATGAAGGTGGTATACCTTTTTGAAGTAAAACAAGCAAAATATGTTGAAAGTCCAGATTTTTATTTCTAGTCACTTTACTATTAAATCAGCTGTATATGAGATTAATGAATACATTAAAGATAGATTCAACGAAGAACCTTCATTTTATCTAGCATGTGAAAAATAGAGGTCTTACAGATGATGAAGCTAGTAAATTATTCATTCTGTTTTCTAATAATACTGAAGAGATTGATCGAGAAGAATTCACGGAAAAAAATATTGATAACCTAGTAGAATTATCTACAATCGCCTTCCCAGCATTAAGACGACTATCTGATGAACAACTACGTGATATCGTGAATGCATATATCACAAACTACTATTTAATTAGATAATAAAAACTAAATGATGAACTTTTTAGGGAGTGATTTTTAAAAATCAATGAGTTTTTGATTTTAAGGACTCTTTACAAAAATCCGAAGTGGAATTATTTCCATGCCCCAGATTTTCTATACAATCTAATCTATTCTTTTTTTCAAAGCGAAACATTCCATCTGGAAATTGCTCATCAAATTGAAAAATGATAAAATAAGAATGTACAGTTTTGACAAAATAAAAAAATGTACAAATAGGTTATAATAGTGCATATAAAAAAAGAAAGAGAGAAATATATGTACGTAAACCTAAAAAAATAAACAAAAAAATATAAAAAAATAACTCAACTATCAGATTTAGAAAAATCTACGAAAACAAATGGAGGTGTTTAACTTGAAACCTAACTTTAGTGAATTAGCTAGAGTTTTAAAGAAAGATAGACGTACAATAAAAAGACATTATTACCAAGGAATAACAAAACAAACAAGAAATAAGCCATCAAAAAAATTGATGAATACACTGATCTATTAGATAAATTATTAGGAGAAGAATCTATACAAATATTCAAATCAAAAAAGAATACTTTTGGCAATATTTGGTAGACCAAACAGAATTAAATATCGGCTATTCCGCATTTAGAGCCTATTTATTAAAGAATCCAAAAATACAATGATTACTTTAAAAACAAATCACATAAGAATTCTAAAGCTATACTCAGAGTAGAAACCATGCCCGGAGAACAAGCTCAAATAGATTGGAAAGAAGATGTGAAATTCATAACTAAATATGGAGAAAAATTGTCTTTAAATGTATTTTGTATGGTTTTATCATACTCAAGATATAAAATATTTCATGTAACACTTTCAAGAAATCAAGATGTATTAATTTCATGTGTAACTGAATGTTTTAGAACATATTGAAGGAGTTCCAAAAAGTAATTGTATGTGATAATATGAAAACTACAATGGATAAAGCGCGAACTGTTAAGACATCTGGAGCAATTAATATAAAGTTTCAAGAATATGCAAAAGAGATGGGATTTGAATTGAAACCATGTGTAGCGTACAGACCACAAACAAAAGGTAAAAGTAGAAAATATAGTAAAAATTACTAGATGAAATATACGCTTATAATGGTAAGTTAGATTATATAGAGTTAGTAGAATTGGTGAATAAAATAATGATGAGATGGAACCTACAAGTGCATCAAACAACAAGAGAGATTCCAATAATCAGCTTACAAAAGAAAAAAAGATTCCTTACTACCATTACCACATGAGAGAATAAGGAATCGCTATAAAAATAACAACCCTACAAGTAAAAAGTAAATAAACAAGCAATGATTTCTTACAAGTCCAATCAATATTCAGTACCAATTGAATATATAGGTAAGAAACTAAATCTACAAGTAGAAGATAATTATTTATACCTATATGGTAACATGAAATTGGTAGTAAGTCATTTTAATAAGTGAGAAAAAAATTAAATTATAAAAGAAGCTCATTATGAGCAATTTGTTAAACACACTTGGAATGATATAGATGAAAAAAAGATTAAAAAGAACAAACTAAAAAGAAATCTAGCTGTAATAGGAGAACGATTCAATGATAACAAATAGATCTAATTATACTAGATTAAAAAGAGAATTTAGAGTATCTTAATTTAAAAGCAATTCAACCACAGACTAGATGAAATAATAGAATTAACTCAAAAATAGAACAATGTCGGTAATAGATATTCTATTAAAACTAACAGACTATGAAGTAGATGTGAAAAAAACAAAATGTAAAAAGAATCTATGATTAAAGTAGCTAATTTTTCCTTATAATAGATCATTAGACGATTTTGATTTTTTTCATTCAATTCTGATATAAATGAATTAGAAATAAGGAACTTAGCTAGTTTTAAATTTTTATAGAAAAATAATAAAAAAATTTAATATTTATAGGCAATAGTGGTGTTGGAAAGACTCATTTAGCAACAGCGATTGGAAGATTAGCAGCAAGCTCTAGATATTCAACATACTTTATAAAATGTCATGATTTAATAGCCAATTTAAAAGCCGCTCTAGCTGAAAATAGGTTAGAGCAGCGATTAAAAACACTATTCAAAGTATAGATTATTGATTATAGATGAAATTGGTTATTTACCTTTAGAAAAAAAGGTGATGAGAGGTTATTATTTCAATTAATAGACCGACGTTATGAAAAAGAAAGAGTATAATAGCCACATCTAATATTCCTTTTTCTGAATGGACTACATTATTTAGTGACGACAAAGTGGCTTCAGCTATACTTGATAGACTGCTTCATCATGCCCATGTAGTACCTATTATAGGTAATTCTTATCGACTAAAAAGATCGTGTTAGTTTTGAATAATTGTACATTTTTATTTTGTCACTTTTGTACATTTTTATATTGACATTTACACATCAAATTCCTTAACATACGCTTCTGGCATATTTGGGTCAGGATGAAATTTATTAAAAAAATTCAACAATACTAAACCCACATCTATTTACATAAAAAAATGTATATTACGTTGCTCAAAGTATGGTGTCATAGTTTCCCAAATTTTTAACTTCTGGATGTAACTTTTTCAATTAGACACCACGCAGCAAATCCAACTCCCTTTCCGTGAGCATCCGGGGAAACGAATAGCGAATCTAAACTTCCTTTTTCTCCATCAACTTTAATTACAGCACCGCCAACTTTTTTTCTCTTCAAGAATAATACGATAAACCTTTCCATCATTAATGGTCTGTTCGATGGTCTCTCGTGAAATGTTTTGACCATCTTCTTCAGAGTAGTTATTTCTACAACCAAACTCCTCCAAAAGTACCGTAGTTAAAAAGCTTCTTAATTATCCAAAAATAAACTGCTCTCGGTCATCTTCTTCCATCAAACATAACTGTATATCTTTTCCCATTTCAACACTCCTTCAACTTCTAATTTGTCTACAATTTTTACTCCGTTTATTAAATTAATTATCATTTATTGTACCACATTTCTTCTAAATTAGAAGTAGACTTCCAACTTCCGACGTTTTTCACCTTCAATTGGACGTACACTTCCAATTTTTCCTTTTTGACTTTAACTAAAGTGTTTTATGAGTAATTTCTAAATAACTATAATTACAAATATAAACAATTTTAACATTTAAATACTGATTACTTTTTTTCTTCCACTATTCCCATATCTATATTATAATATTATAGAAAGAATTAATTAACCTTTTTGTGTGAATTACTTTTATCTTTTATGACATTACTCTCAATACTACTATTAAAAAAAGGAGTGAATTTTTTTGGAAATTAATAGATTACATGTAGATTTTGATCTTCAGAGTAAGTACGAACCGAAAGGTGATCAGGTGAATGCTATTGCAGAACTTACTGAAGGTTTAAATAATGGAGAAAAATATCAAACATTATTAGGTGCTACTGGAACTGGTAAAACTTTCACTATAGCAAATATCGTGAAAAAAACGTAGGTAAACCTACCCTAGTTCTTGCTCACAACAAGACCCTAGCAGAGCAACTTTACAATGAGCTTAAAGAGTTTTTCCCGAACAACCGAGTTGAGTATTTTGTTTCATACTACGATTACTTCCAACCAGAAGCATATGTTCCATCGACAGATACTTATATAGAAAAAGATTCTTCGGTGAATGATGAAATTGATAAACTTCGACACAGCGCAACGTCATCTTTATTCGATCGTGATGATGTAATTATAGTTTCGAGTGTCAGCTGTATATATGGTTTAGGGTCTCCAGAAGAATATTCTTCTCTAGTGCTATCATTACGAGTTGGAGATGAAATTAATCGTAATAAAAATAATGGAAAAAAACTAATCAGCATTCAATATATGAGAAATGATATCGAGTTTACTCGAGGTACTTTTAGGGTTCGTGGTGATGTTATTGAGATTTTCCCTGCATCTCGCAGTGAAAAATTCGGTTCGTGTAGAGATGTTTGGAGATGAAATAGATCGTATTCGTGAAATTAATCCACTTACTGGTGAAGTACTAAGCGAACTTGAACATATTGCAATTTACCCTGCCAGTCACTTCGTAGCTGGTGATGAAAAAAACTAAAGAAGCAATTAAGAGGATTCGAGCTGAATTAGAAGAAAGATTAAAAAGTTCTTAATATGGAAAAACAAACTTCTAGAAGCTCAACGCCTTGAACAACGTACTAACTATGACCTTGAAATGATGGAAGAAATGGGATTCTGTTCTGGTATAGAAAACTACTCTCTTCACCTTACGCTTCGTGAACCTGGTAGTACACCTTATACTCTATTAGACTATTTCCCTGATGATTGGTTACTAGTAGTTGATGAATCACACGTTACACTTCCTCAAGTTCGTGGTATGTTTAACGGAGATAGAGCTCGTAAACAAGTTCTTGTTGATTATGGATTCAGATTACCTACTGCTCTAGATAACCGACCTTTAAACTTCGAAGAATTCGAGAAGAAATTAAACCAAGCTATTTTCGTATCAGCTACACCTGGAGACTTCGAATTAGAGCATAGTACAAAAATTACTGAACAAATTATTCGTCCTACCGGTCTACTAGATCCGATTATCGATATTCGCCCAGTTAGCGATCAAGTTTTCGATATAACTAAAGAATCTGAGAAGATTATAGCTAAAGGAGAGCGTGTTCTAATAACTACTCTAACTAAAAAAATGGCAGAATCTCTTACTGCTTATCTGAAAGAGAATGGTCTGAAAGTAGAATATCTGCATTCAGATATAAAAACTTTAGAACGTACTGAAATAATTAGAAATCTTCGTCTTGGTAAATTCGATATTCTAATAGGAATTAACTTACTTCGTGAAGGATTAGATATTCCTGAAGTTTCACTAGTAGCTATTTTGGATGCTGATAAAGAAGGATTTTTACGTGGAGATAAGGCCCTTTTACAAACTATTGGTCGTGCAGCTCGTAATGCGAATGGTCGTGTTATCATGTATGCCGATAATATTACTAGAAGTATGAGAAAAAGCAATAGATGAAACAAACCGACGTCGTGAAATTCAAATGGCTTACAACGAAGAACACGGAATCACTCCTCAAACAATTATAAAAGATATTCGTGATTCTATAAGCGCTAAGAAAAGAAGTCGTTAAAGATGATGAAATTCTTGAACTTGAAGAAAGTGCAAATATCAACGATGATAATATTGAGGAACACTTAGCAGAACTAGAACAACAAATGTTCGCCGCTGCAGAAAAATTTGAGTTTGAACAGGCCGCAAAACTTCGTGATACTATTGCAGAACTTAAAGAAAAGTATAAGCTTTAGACAATAATTTTAAAGAAGCAACAAGATTAAATTGATTAATATAAAAATCAAATATACTTGAGCTTCTTTATATTTTTTTCTTAAACGTTTTAATTTTTTTAAAAAAATTTATTCAATATGTCTTACAAATTTATTCTACTTTTTAAGTTTTTTTATGATATAATAAGATATATTAGTTTTTGTATCGTATTCATAGAATAATGAGCATTACTTATTTAGCACATGTGTAAATCGAAATTTATACATTTCAACTAAAGACAAAAAAATTTTTATTTCTTAGGAGATTAAAAAAATGACAAAAACAAAAATATTGGAATTATCTATGGTGGGAAAAAGTGCTGAGCACTCAATTTCACTATTAACTGCAAAAATCAATTATTAATGCAATTGACAAAGAAAAAAATACAACGTATTCCCTATCTTCATCTCATTAGAAGGAAACTGAAACCGTGGTGAACAAATTACATCAGAAATCGCTGATCGACACGACCTTATTTTCTCAAACTTTGATAATGACATCAGCGGATTATTATTTGAAGATGGGCGTAAATTCGATATCGTCTTCCCGGTTCTTCACGGACCTAATGGTGAAGATGGAACAATCCAAGGTTTACTAGAAATTATGGATATAGCATATGTAGGTAATAACGTACTTTCAAGTGCTACTGGTATGGATAAAGTAGTTATGAAACAATTATTCGCTGCTTACGACTTACCACAACTTCCATATGTTCACTTTATCGAGTATACATGGAAAAAAATAAAAAGAAGCTATTATTAATGAAATCAACGAAAATCTTAAATATCCTGTTTTCGTTAAACCTGCAAACTTAGGTTCATCTGTTGGTATTAGTCGTTGTAATGATGAAGTTGAATTAGTTAAAAGGTATCAAAGAGGCCCTTAAATTCGATAAAAAAATCGTTGTTGAACAAGGTGCTGTTGGAGCTAAAGAAATCGAAGTTGCAGTTCTTGGTTACAATGAAGTAAAAACTACTGATCCAGGTGAAATCGTAAATATTTCTTCAACAGAATTCTACGATTATGAAACTAAATACACTGACGGACAATCACGTATGGATATTCCTGCGCCAGTAGATACTACTTTATATCCTAAATTTAGAGAAATGGCAGCTACTGCTTTCCGTGCAATCAGTGGTTCTGGTTTAGTACGTGCTGATTTCTTCTACACTAAAGAAGGAGAAATCTTCATCAACGAAGTAAACACAATGCCTGGTTTCACACCGTTCTCAATGTTCCCTTCTCTGTAGGGCAAATATGAATGTAAGTTATTCTGAAATTATCGAAGAATTATTCAAGTTAGCTGTAGAGCGTTACGAAGATCGCAAAAACTTATTAACTGAAGAATAGGATAAGACATGAAATATTTAGTTAAAGATTTAGAAAAAATATTAAATGCAAAAAAAGTAAATATCACAAACGATACAGAAATTACAGGTATCGCAATCGATAGTAGAAAAGTTAAACAAGGGGATTTATTCATCCCCTTCTTAGGTGAGAATGTAGATGGGCACAACTATATAGAAAGTGCTTTTGAAAAAGGTGCTGCAGCAAGTTTATCTTTAAAAGATGACTTTGTTTCTAACAACAACATTATCTATGTTAATGACAGCTACGAAGCTATTCAAACTTTAGCAAAACATTACTTAGACAGCCTAAATGCAAAAACTATCGCAATCACAGGTAGTAACGGTAAAACTACTACAAAAGATATAATTACAAGTGTGTTATCAACAAAATATAAAGCTCACAAAACACAAGGTAACTTTAACAACGAACTTGGTGTACCATTAACTATTCTTGCTGCCCCAGAAGATAGTGAAATACTAGTTCTTGAAATGGGAGCTGATGGATTCGGTCAACTTGATTTCTTATCTAAGATGGTTGAACCAGATTATACAGTAATTACTAATATCGGTGAAAGCCATATTGAATTCTTCAAATCACGTGAAGGTATTGCTAAGGCTAAATTTGAAATTACTAATGGAATGAAAAAAAGACGGATACTTCGTTTATAACGGAGATGAAGTTCTTCTAAAAAAACATTAGTAGATTCATCAAATATTAATGCTACTTCATGTGGTGAAAATAGCTATAACGATATTATTTTTAGAAAACTACACTATTACTCGTGATAAGATTGATTTCAAACTTAACATCAGTAATGAGCAATACTTCACAAAAATTAAAAGGAAAACATAATTTATTCAACATTATGTTCGCAACTGCAATTGCAGGCAAAATTGGATTAACTAATGAAGAAATTCGTGAGGCTATCGAAAAATACTGTAGAAATAACAGGAATGCGTCTGCAAAGTGTCCCTTACAAAGAAGACTCACTAATTATTAATGATGCTTATAATGCAAGTTCTACTTCTATGAAAGCTGGAGTAGATGTCGTAAGTAGCTTCGATGACTTCGATTATAAAACATTAGTATTAGGCAGCATGTTCGAACTTGGATCGAAATGAAGTCAACTATCATGGTGAAGTTGGTGAATACATCTCTAACAATACTAACGATATAGATTTAGTAATTAGCGTTGGAGAACTAGCGGAAAACATTACTAAACAAATTAAAAAAATGACAAAAATAAAAAAACACTACACTTCCCTACCACTGCTGAAGTTAGTGAATATTTAAAAAAATAACAAACACAAAAAAACGAAGTTATCCTATTTAAAAGCAAGTCGCTCAATGAAATTAGAAACGATTATTGAAGAGATAACGGAGTAACAGAATATTAACGAGCGTTTACGTTTATGGAAATTAACGTGAACGCTTTTTTTATGAATCTTCTATTCGGTAAAGTTTATGTAAACAAAAAAATAAGATTATAGATCAAATAACACTCAATGTTATCTCATCGATAATCTTATTACACAATCACAAAAATTTACATATCTCTCAAACGGTCTCTAATTTGTCCGACAGTACGACGTGTTTGTAGAATTCAAAATTTACATATCTCTCAAACAAAAGAAAAACGGAATACTACTTCTGACCTCAGTTTGTAGAATTTAAAATTTACATATCTCTCAAACAGGAAAGATTGTAGGCTTTCTGATACGCTCGTTTGTAGAATTCAAAAATTTACATATCTCTCAAACTGGCGAGCAAGACATGGAGATATATTAATGTTTAGTAGAATTCAAAAATTTACATATCTCTCAAACTACAAAAACCTAATCAACTTATCAATTTTTTTAGTTTAGTAGAATTCAAAAATTTACATATCTCTCAAACAGGATCGTGATGATTAAATAACTTCATAAGGTTTAGTAGAATTCAAAATTTACATATCTCTCAAACACTTTATTCAAGGGTATATAAGAAAGTTAGTTTAGTAGAATTCAAAATTTACATATCTCTCAAACAACGCATTTCAAAAAAACGTTCACAATTAGTGTTTAGTAGAATTCAAAAATTTACATATCTCTCAAACTTTGGGCCCTACAAGTCCTCTACACCATTTGTTTAGTAGAATTCAAAAATTTACATATCTCTCAAACGGTTATTATCATAAACTATACAATGAACTAGTTTAGTAGAATTCAAAATTTACATATCTCTCAAACATCAATGCTAACAGTTGCTTCGTAGTATGGTTTAGTAGAATTCAAAATTTACATATCTCTCAAACACATCAGAATATGCAATGGCACAGATTAAGGTTTAGTAGAATTCAAAATTTACATATCTCTCAAACGGTAGGTAGTTTGGATTAGTACTTACTAAGTTTAGTAGAATTCAAAAATTTACATATCTCTCAAACTTAAACAACGTGTCAATTAATTTATGTACGTTTAGTAGAATTCAAAAATTTACATATCTCTCAAACGATAACATAAAGATTATATTAATCACATTGTTTAGTAGAATTCAAAAATTTACATATCTCTCAAACTCTTAAGTTTATCTTACACAGATGAATTCGTTTAGTAGAATTCAAAATTTACATATCTCTCAAACCTCAAATTGAGATTTGGAGTGAAAAATTTTTGAATTTGGGTATAAAAAAATGGACCGACACCGATCCAGCCAAAAAGGCAATTTAGATAAAAATCTTTATTTGAACTTGAATGTAAATTTTGAATCTACCTATATTATACAAGTATTTTCCCAAAAATTGCAACATTATATTTCACAATTATCTTTATCAAAAAAATATAAACTTTCTCTATGTAATTTTCATCAGATAGATTATCAAATTGTCGATATTCTATATTTATAATACTAATTTTATTGACACAAACTTCCTTATATATTTCTTTTTATCTCTTCATCTGTAAAAAAACGTTATGAAGTCCAACTATAAAGATAATATTTATGCCAAATAATTGTACAAGTACTTTCAGAAATTTAATGAATTTTTTTCTAAAAATATCATCTTCTTCTATATGAATTCTAAAAATCACCTAATTTCAAAAAAAGAATTTATATCTATTTCTTCACCTTGTTCAACTTCAAATGGACTATTAAATATTAATTTTTTTCAAAAATATGCTCTTATATGTGTTGTTAATTCATTATACTCTACAGTATCGTCTATAATTTGTTTTTAAAAAGTGAATTATAAATCTTTGTTAAAAATTTTTTTTACTATTAATTTCAATATTAAAAAAATATCAGTAATTATATAACTGCTCTTTTCAAACGATATCTCGTTATTATCATTTGAATATATAAAAATTTCCTTCATTTCCTTTGTGTTGACTAATTAACTCCTTTATATTTTTCCCTATAATATTTTTTTTATTTTTCAAATACTAATGTATAAATTGTATTTTTCTACAATTTCAATTTTTTTCTTTTGCCAGTTTTTGTTAATTATCTTCATAATTCCAGTAACCTTTCATCGTTATCAACATATTCCGTTTGACTCTCTCCTACTAAAAAAACTCCATTTTAGAGAATTGTTTTTTTCTGTAACTTGTAAAACTTGTACAATACCTTCTTCAGGACATATCTTTCTTATACTCTTCACTACTAAATCAGTACTCCCTTGATTCATTGCTAGTTTTTACATAGACAGATTCTTGCATCATAATAAAACCATTTTTTTATCAAAGTTTTTTTCTAAATTTTCTATAGTTCTTTCTTTGAAGTGATGTTTCTGTCGAAAGATCGAAACATTACTAATACTCTCATAAATCTATAACTCATAACTATACATTTTTAATATACTCTAAATCATTTTTCTTTTTAATGCTGTGAACAAACTTCTAACATACAGTTTTTATTGCATTAGCTACAGTTTGTTCTTTATCATCAATCTTAATGGTAGTATTTAGAATATTGACTAGTATATTTTTTTATGCTCTTTAGTAAATTCGTTATCTTCTAAACTATAGACTACTTCATCCACTAATATTCTGAAAGGTTCCATAAAAATCACTGGCTAGATTAAATTTATTAAATGGATTTCTGTGGCATAGTCCAAGCTGAGTGAAATATCCGCATGAGATAATTTCTCTATTGAATGCAGAAAGAATTATTGAATAACCATAATCCAATGCAGCATTTGTAAAACATTCTTTATTTCTACTAAAACCCATACCAAACATTGCATTAAAGTAAACCTTAGCTGCATGACCTTCTCTGTTACTGCTGTCATTCCACTCTAGTTCAGTAAGATATTGTTCTAATAATTTATACTCTTCTTTACCTAATTTCTTTAGCAATAACATCTGATTTTGTATTTTTTTCATAGACTATTCTTGTCCAAATTCGTTCTTTACTTTCGCTAGCCCATTCTAATTGATTTTTATATTTTAAACTTGTATCATGACTACCATAATATGGTATTAATTCCGAACTTGGATTTCTTTTTTTCATCACAAAAATATTACCTTAATTTTATTTTTCGTGAGTTCATTTAAAAAGCACGGCGGTAATTGATACCGCTGTGCTTTCAATAATGATCATGTATATTTCACTGAGACTAACTTTCCTAGTCTCCGCCTCTTTTCTTACTGTCAGGAAATTTAAGCTATAATCTAGCTTCGCCCTATCCCTAACTATTATTGTTCTCCATGTCATTTTCTTTATCCCCTATTATTGTTATTTCTTTTTCATAGAATCCTGTAACGGATTGCTCTATAATTGTAAATTCTTTTAAACTTGTTAAATCAAAAATTTTGTTTTCCTCTTGTTGCAGTTATATTTATTAGTTTTTAAGTCATAAACCGTCTTCATATCTGTTAAAAAGATTTAACATTTCTAAAAGAACTTTGCTCTGTTCCTCCTCGTTTAAGTCATTAAATTTATGTATTGTTTCCTCTTTTTTTCTAATTCTTGATATTTATTTGGTTTTTTTATTAATTAATTTTTTTGTGTTTTTCATTTTTTTGCAATAATGCATTGTATAAATCAGTATTTTTTTCTTGCGAGTAATGTTCTCCGACAATTCTCCATCTTTGTTATCTTTTTTTCCAATTTGTAAATTTCACAAGTTCCTTGATATTTTTTTCATTTTCTTTATCTATTAATACCTGTATTGCACTGTCATATACAAAGTAATCACTTGTTTTCCCTCCAACAAAAATATGGATATCCTTCTAAACAAATTTTTATCACCTATACATAATTTTCTATATTTCAGCTTAAGGTCTCTAATTTCTTCACCAGATTTCAAATTAATTTGAGTTTTACCAAATTCTAAAAGTGTACTATCATCTTTTTATATTTTTGCGAAATATAAATAGGTATCGGAATTATTCTTGTTATTTTCTCCTCACATTTTTTTATTAACAAGTATATATTCAAAAAAATAGAATAATAAGCTATTTTAATTTTTTTGTAAATCCACCGTACTTAGTAACATTTTTCACAACAGAATTGGAAGTTTTTAACGGATAATATACTCCCTCCTTCGCCTTCGCTGCAACTTTAGCTTTATAAACAGTAGCATCAAATAATCCACCTTTTTGTTCAGCAGTTCTTCTTGTTACTAAGATATTGTTATTATTCATAACTTTCTCTACTTGATGAATTGTTTTATCCATTTCCCAAGCTACTGTTTTTTTGAATCTGAAACATTTTTCATAGAATACCTTATTAAGTGAATATTTTCTTCCATCTTTTTATCTTTAATAAAAATTAAATACGTTACGCGTAAACTTAGTATCATAAACATTTCCTACCACTACGTTCAGGTACGAATCCTTGGCATGATGAAAATTGTTAATTTCACGCACTTTTTACTAACTGTTCATTGTTATTTGATTTGCTATTTCCATCTTTAATTTTTTTCCGAAATTCTTTCTAAAGCTAGATACATTTTCTGCTTTAGAATAACAAATTGAAGTATCTGAATTTAATTCACCTAATATACTAGCTACTGCTTTAACTGACTGAGATGTTTCCACTAATTGGCGAGCAATAAATCCTGTTAACTCTTCATCTGAGAATTCTTCTGTTCTTACTAATCTATTATATTTTTTTCATCAGTTATTAATCCTTTTTCTTTTAAGAATTTCCAGAATTTTCTATTGCTTGGTGTTTGAATGTCACTTCCTAATGGATATCTATCTGTTTTTAGCCGCGTTATATTCTCTTTTTTTACTAATACAGTATTTGTAAATCCATCATCCTTCACTTTGCTTTGTGGATAAATATGATCCATATCGTATGCTGTAGTATTTAACTGCGTAATATCAATCGTTTCACCACTATACATACATCTTCCTAGCTGAGTATAATATAGATATAATTTTTTTAGCTTTTTAGTTTAGATGGTTCTACTGAACTCAATCTTTCATTCAGCACATCAAAGTTTAATGAACCTATTTCTTTTTCTAAATCTTTTTACATCTTTTTTTTAACTGCTTTATAGAATAATTCTAATTGTTTCTTGCGAGAATCTGTTGGTTTTTTTCTTCTCTTGGTTAGATCTAGTTGTCTCTACAAAAAAATTTTTCGTTGGTGCACAGCCTATGATTTTCTTAAGTTCTTCTACTATTCTAACAGTTTGCCAAATTGATCGTTTAACAGATGGTGATACATATAAATCATCTAATATTTCAGGTGTAATTTCTGTTACTTCTTTTTGTAACTCTTTATTGTAGTCAATTATCTGTTGTGAATAATCGAATCTATCTGCCAATAACTCCATAAATAATATATTATTTTTGGCGCATAGCTCCTATTATATTTAAGCATTCTCCTGTTTCTTCATTATAAAGTTTTTTTACTAACTAATTCTGTTAATAGTTTTTCTAGAGAATCTTCCCCAATCTTTATAAACTAATCTAGACATTTTTGCTATTTCTTCTTTTGAATATATATCACCATATACCGCTTCTATCTTAGCTTTTATAAGTTTTCTAGATTCTCCGTATAATGTAATCCAAAGAATTATATTTTCTACATGTTCAGAATTAAACTTGTTTCCTAGAATTTTTTTAAAAATCCCTATATGATTTCAAATCATTTTTTTACAGTAATATCAATTCCAGTAATTTCACCCTTACCGTCTATATATCCTTCTGCTTTCAATAAATTTTTTTAATACTTGTTTTTTTGTAACTTTCTTACCTTGTTGTTTGAAAAAGTTTTTCGATAATAACATCTCTAGCTTCTAAACTTATTCTATTACCATCATATTTTTAATGCATTCAACTCATTTAATAATGCAAACTCAGAATATAATAATGAACTCTTCGGAAGAACATCTTCCCCTTTAAGATATGTACATTTATTAGTTAAATTAGTAATGAACTTCTCTGCACTAGCACTTTCATCAATTACTTTCTCATAATTCCAAGGAGTTACTGGTGTATTCTCATACCCTTTATTTCTTACAGACCAAGCAAATCCATCTTCCTTAGCTTTTTTTACTAGAATTTAATGGACCAACATAGTATGGAATTCTAAATTCTAATAATTGAATTACTTTTTCTTTTAAACTATACCCACTCTCATCTTTTTTTCATTTAAGAACTTATGGTATTTACCTGCATTATCAAGTATTTTTTTATTAATTCTTCTTTGTGAATTTGATACGGTACTACAGAATTATCTTTTTGTTCTTTGAAGTGGTAAAAAAATATCTCTAGTTCTAAATCTCTTAAAATTTCGTCTTTAGCTGCACTTTCTTCTAGTTTAGCCAGTTCTTTTTGCTAAGAATTTTTTTAAAAATCTTCATAATTACATCCTTTTTCCTTCTTCACTCTTACGAATATAATTTACATAGTTAGTTCCTTTATCTTTATCTTCTTTAAATATTTCTGCGTAAAAGCTCTACTTTTTTTATCTTCCGATAATTTAGTATCATTTTTCACAAGATTTTTTTAATTTTTGTTAAGTCATCTCTGTGCTTATTATAAAGTTCTACTTTTGATTCTGATAATGTTTTACCTTCTTTTTTTAATATCAGAAAGAATAATACTATCATAAACTAACTTAGCTAAATCTAGCAATTCAATATAGTTTGATAGAACTTGTTCATAATCATGTCGAACTTCTTCATAGATTTTTTTCTTTGAAAGAAACTGATTTTATAGATGCATCTAATTCTTTATATTCATCAATAGCAAATAATTTATCTAATGATGTTTTTTTCCTCCAAAAAAATAAGTCTAAACACTTCCAATAATTGTTTTTTTCTTTTTGGATATAATTTCTTAAGATCGTTTACCTTATCAGTCAAAGTTTTCTTCTCTAATGAGATAGTTGCAATTTTACTAACAACTTCTTCTGTTACATCAAATCCAATATGAAGTATATCAAGTTCTAATAATTCTTTAATTAAATTGTTTAAATTACCATCTTTAAAGCTTTGACCTTGTAGTAAAAAAATGCCCTCTATTTTTTTAAGATGTGATGTATAGCTAAAAAAATACTTTTTCTGATATCAGGATTATCTTCAGACATAAGTTTGGTTCTTAAATGATAGATTGTTGGATATTCTTTATAGTAATCTTTATCTGTATAGTCTTTATCATTAAAAAAATTGCATAAGGTACTTGATGTGTCTTATCCTCATAATGATATTGACTTTCCTTTAATCTCAAAAAAAGAAATTAGAATCAATTTTTGGATATTTCTTTAGTAAATAATTCTTCCAATAAGTTTAAACGCCATTTTTCTTCTAGCTAATCTTCTTCTACTAGAACGATAACCACGGCGTTCTTCTGCAGTAGTAGCTTCTTCGAATAATCTAACTCCCCATAATCTTTTTATTTTTTTCTAATAATTTTTATATTCAGTATCTGTGGTTGCCCACCCCACACTTGCAGTTCCAATATCTAAACCAAGATACCATGTTTTTATTAGTCATATTTCCTATTCCTCCTCAAAAACTTAAATCAATATTTCATAAAAAAACATTTTTCATTATTTATTTTATCATATTTACAACAAATATCAAATGACATTTAATATTATTTTCAAAAATTTAATTTACATTGGAAAGAAAGTTACAATCTCTATTTTTTTAAGGTATACATTAGATTTTAAAAATCTATATAATTTCTCAAATAAAAAGAAGCAACTCAAAACTATATTAATTCTGAGTTACTTCCTGATCGTGGTTTTATTTAATTATACTAGTTGTAGAACCCTGATACATCATCACTTAAATCAATTAGTATGTTTTTTTCATTTTGTGAATAGTGTTCTAGTATTACTTTGTGAGTTTCACGTCCAATTCCTGATTTTTTTGTATCCTCCAAATGGCGCGTGTTCTGGGATTTGGTTATAAGTATTAACCCACATTCTTCCTGTTTCTACTCTACGAGCTATATTTAAAAGCACGAGTAATATTTGTAGAGAATACTGCTCCTGCAAGTCCGTATTCACTATCGTTAGCTTGAGCAATTACTTCTTCATCTGTTTTGAATTTAATAATTACTGAAACTGGTCCGAATACTTCTTCTTGAGAGATACGGCAACCGTTGTTTACTCCAGCGATTAATGTTGGTTTTAACGAATGCCCCTTTATCACATCCATTTTTCTGTATAACGCTCACCACCAACGATTACTTCTCCACCTTCTTTTTTTAGCTATTTCGATATAATTAACAATTTTTTTCTGCTTGTTTTTTTCATCTATTTGGCTACCCATTTGTGTATTTGGATCTAGTGGATCACTGATTTTTAATTTTTGCAAATTTTTTTCTTTTACTTTTTGCTACAAAAATCATCATAGATTCCTTCTTGTACGAAAAATTCTTGAACCTGCACAACATACTTGACCTTGGTTGAATAAAAATACCTAATTGTACCCCGTCAAGTGCTTTTTCAATATTAGCATCATCTAAGATAATGTTAGCAGATTTACCTCCTAATTCTAATGTAGCTGGAATTAGTTTTTCTGCAGCTGCTACAGCAATTTTTTTACCAATTTCTGTAGATCCTGTGAATGCAAGTTTATTTAATCCTTGATGATTTTTTAGGAATTCCCCTGATTTACTTCCTCGTCCTGTGATTACATTTAATACACCTTTCGGTAATACGTCTTGAATTAATTCTACGAATGTTAGTAAGCTAAGCGATGTAATACTTGATGGTTTTAGGACAATTGTGTTACCAGCAGCTAGTGCTGGTGCAATTTTCCAAGCTGCCATTAAGAATGGAAAGTTCCAAGGAATAATTTGCCCTACTACCCCAATAGGCTCTCTTAGAACTAAACTTAGGAATTTTTCATCTAAAACTGTTGCTTGTCCTTCATCAGCTAAAATACATCCTGCAAAATATCTGAAATGTCTTGCACTAAATGGAACGTCTACATTTAATGTTTCACGAATTGGTTTTCCATTATCTAAAGATTCTACCGTAGCTAATAATTCTGTATTGGCATCAATAATATCTGCAATTTTGTTTAGTAAAGCTGCACGTTCAGATACTGTTGTATATTTCCAAGTTTTAAATGCTTCTTGTGCAGCTTCTACTGCTCTATTTACATCTCCTTCTGTTGCATCTGGGAAGTTTGCTAAGTATTCAGAATTAGCTGGATTATATGATTTTTAATACTAATTTGTCTTCAGCATCTACCCACTCCCCATTGATAAACATTTTAAAATTTTCCTTTTTTTAATTTAGTCATATTCTTTTTCTCCTTTGTTTTTTTATTGTAATATTATACTACCACCGAAAGAGTGCGTTTACAAAGTATCTGTTTAGGAAATTCACCTTACTATTAAAAATAAAAATGTTATTTAGAATATTTTTCAACAATAATTTAATCTTATATATACAAGTTTAAAAATACTGTTACTTATATTATTTATCACTATACATATAAATCTTATAAATTTAGTTAATTATTGTATTTATCATTTTTAACTTTATAATTATTAAAGTTAATTTAATATTATATATATTTAATTTTTAGTATTAAATTATTCATTAATTATTTCATCTATTTTTCTTTATTAGTTATAATAAAAGTGTTAGAATTAAATATAAAGGGGGATTATTATGAATAAAAAAAGTCTTTATAGTGTTCTTTATTCTTTTTAACAGTATTTATGATTATTATTTCAATTATTAATACTCATGGAGAAGATTATAAAAGAGCCACAGTGAATGGAATTTTTGATTAAAGGTGATAACACCAAATATAGGGTTAAATTTCTCAAAAAAATAGATGGTGATACAATTATCGTTCAATTTAATCACAAAAGAATTAAAAGTTAGATATTTACTTATCGATACTCCAGAAACAGTAAAACCCGGTGTAGAAGTTCAAAAAAATATGGTCCTGAAGCTAGTGAATTAAATGGAAAAACTTTTTATCTAATGCTAAAAAAATGTTGAAATTGAATTTGATGTTTATCAAAAGAGGATAAGTATCATAGAGCACTATGCTATGTTTATGCTGATGGTAAAAAAATGTTCAAGAAGAATTACTAGTAGCTGGTTTGGCTGAAATTAAATATGTAAAACCACCTGATACTAGATATTTAGAAAAAAATATAAAAAAAGCACAAAAATAAAAGCAAAAAAAGTAATAAGCGTAACCTTTGGTCTAGTGTATAAATTAAATAAATATAAAAAAAGCAACTCAACAATTAAGATCTCTAAGAAATCTCTTTTTGCTGAGTTGTATCTGTTTTATTATTTTAATTTACTATTTTTTTGTATGAGAATGTGAAGTAAATTATCATACCTACGATTACCCAAACGATGAAGATAATCCATGTTGTTAATGTAACACTGTATAGTAATGCTCCAAATAAAACGATAGAGATAATTGGTAATACTGGCATTCCAGGTACTTTAAATCCACGTTTTAAGTCTGGGAATTTTTTGTAGAATACTATAGTAGTATAACTTACTAACGCAAATGCTATAATTGAAGCTACGTTAGCTAAGTCTGCTAGGTTACCTAATGGTAAGAAACCAGCTAGAACCGCTGTTAAAATTCCTAATCCCCAAGTTACAGTACTAGGTACTTTATTTGCATTAACTTTTGTTAATCCTTTTGGTAATAATCCATCACGAGCAATTGTATAAGTGATACGAATACCTGCATACATGAATGATAAGATACCAGCCATAAGTCCGATTACCGCACCAAGAGACACGATACCTGCAACTTTATTTTTGTCCAACTTCTTCTAAAAACAAATGCTAACGCATCTCCAGTTCCAAGTCTGCTGTATTCAACAACACCAGTTAATACTAAACATACTAAAATATAGAAAGCCGTACAAACGATCATTGTGATAATAATTGCTTTAGGCAATGCTTTTTCAGGATTGATTGTTTCTTCTGCAGAAGTAGAAATCGCATCAAATCCTAAGTATGCAAAGAATACTGTTGTTGCAGCCAACATAACTCCAGAAAACCCAGTTGGAGCAAAGTTATTTGTCCAGTGTGTTGGTTCAACGTAAAATGCACCAACAACAATGAATAAAATTACAATACCTACTTTTGCAGCTACCATAAGATTATTTACCATTTTACTACTTGAAGTTCCTTTTGATAGAATAAAAGTAATTAACAGTACGATAACAATCGCTGGGATATTTCCATATCCTCCAAGTGAAGGTAATGTATAAATTTCTTTTGGAAGATCTACACCTAACCCTGCTAATAGACGTGAGAAGTAACTAGACCACCCATTGGCTACTGTAGCAGCTGTAAGAACATATCCTCCTATTAATACCCATCCTATTGCATACGCTACAATTTCACCAACAGATACATATAAGTAAGTATATGTACTACCACTTGATGGAATTGTCGATGCTAGCTCTGCATAACAAAGTGCCGCTAAACAACATGCTAATCCTGCAATTAAGAATGAAAAATACAACTGCAGGCCCAGCTTCTGCTGATGCTTTACCTGTTAATACTAAAAATACCCTGATCCAATAATAGCCCCAATCCCGAATAGAACTAAGTCCATAGTTTTCATCGTGGGGTTTAACGTTTTGTTTCTCGACTCAGCTAAAATTGAGTCAATTGATTTTTTTCTAAAAATACTCATAATATCCTCCTAATTTAGAATAAATATTCTCCCCTATTAATAATATTTATTAATTATATCACAGTTATAGATTATTTACTACTAAATACTTTACTTATGTAAGCAAAGCAAAAAACAAATAATAAATAACCTAATAAAATAATATATTTTTTTCTTTTATAGATTTTTACCTACTATCTAATAAAAGGAAGTGATAAAAATATTATAAATATACATACCACTTCCTCTACAATATAACTATTCTATATTTTTATTTTTAAATATTATATTACAAAGCTTGCTCTACTGGAGTATATTCATATCCTAAATCATCTGCAACTGCTTTGAATGTTACTTTTCCATTAGCTACGTTAACACCTGGCACTAATTCAGGGAATTTAGCCACTGCTTCTTTAACTCCTAATTTAGCTATTAGTTTAACATATTTAGCTGTAGCATTACATAATGCGTATGTTGCTGTTTCAGCTACTGCACCTGGAATATTAGCAACTGAATAGTGTAATATACCTTCTTCTACAAATATTGGTTTGTCATGACTTGTAGGACGACCTTCTGTAAATTCTGTTGTACCACCTTGGTCAATAGCAACGTCTACGATAACACCACCATCTGGCATATCTTTAATCATTTCTTTAGTAACAAGTTTTGGTGCTTTAGCTCCTGGAATTAATACTGTACTTACTACTAAGTCAGCAGTTTTAATAGCATTTGCAATATTTAATTTATTAGAGTAAACTGTTTCTACTTTACCACCGAAAATATGTGATAATTCAGTTAGACGATCTAAGTTAACATCTAACATTGTAACACGAGCTCCTAATCCTGAAGCTGCTGTAGCTGCTGCAGTTCCTGCTACCCCTGCACCAATAACTACAACATGCCCTGGTTGAACTCCTGGTACACCTTGTAATAATTTACCTTTACCACCTTGTACTTTTGATAAGAATCTTGTTCCCTCTTGAATAGCCATTCTTCCCGCAATTTCGCTCATAGGTCTTAATAAAGGCAATGTGCGACCTACTTTTACTGTTTCAAAAGCAATACCGATAGTCCCTGTTTCTACCATTGCTTTAGTTAACTCTGGATCTGCGGCTAAGTGTAAGTAAGTATAGATAATTAATCCTTTTTCTGAAGTATTTGTATTCTGATGGAATTGGTTCTTTTACTTTGTAGATCAAGTCCGATTTATTCCATACATCTTCTGCTTTATCTAATAAAACAGCCCCTACTTTTTCATACTCCGCATCTGAAATACCTGAAGCTAATCCAGCTCCTTTTTCTACATAAACAGTGTGTCCATCTAGTACTAATTCATGCACTACACCTGGAATTGCAGACACTCTACTTTCGTTATTTTTTTAATTTCTGTTGGTACTCCGATAATCATTTCCCTTACCTCCTAATTTTTTTCTGTACTTATATTTTTAACACAATTCCCACAATTATAAAAAGCGTTTTTTTCGATGAAAGTAATGGTGAAAAATATTTTTCTCTATTTAAATATAGCTGATAAAGAACAAAAACCTTATTAAATAAGGATTATTAATTTTAAGTTAATACTAATTTTTTTATGAAAATAAGTATCAAATAATTTAAGAAAAGAAATTTGAAAAAAACAGCTGTTATATTTTTTTACAACAAAACTGTTTTACAATTATACTTTTTATTATTTTTTTATTTTATAGTTTAGTAATATTTACAAAAATTATTTACTAATAGTATATACTTTTATTATAAGATAAAAAAATTTTATATAAAAATTAATTTATTAAATTTAGTTTTTTTATATTATTAGTTTTTTTAATGAAAATAATAATGCTAAAAATAAAAAAATATACAATTTGGTCTAAATAAAAAAATATACAAAAATAATATAAAAAAATATTCCCATATAGTTTATACTCATAGTAAAAACAATTATGAGGGAACAAATGGAAACTAACATTATTGGAGAATTAAACAATTTGAAAGAACGAGATATAAAAACCAAATTTCAGTGAATTAAGTAGGAAATACGGATTACATAGGCATACAATAAAAAAATACTGGGATGAGGGAGGAAAAAAATAATAAAAATCTAGAAATAAACCTAGTGTTTTAGATAAATACAAAGAGGAGATAGAAGAAATACTTAAAGAAGCTGGAGTAAATAAAAATAGGTGCATATGAATTTTTAACATATAAATATGGAAATATCTGTACTTATAGCAATTTTAAACAATATACGCTAAAGCATAATATAAAAAAAGAAAAAAAGCACAGACTGCACACGTTAGATATGAAACTCAACCAGGATATCAAATACAAGTAGATTGGAAAGAGAGTTTAAAAAAATAGAAACGAAAACAGGAGAAATTATAAAAATTCAATCTATTCGCAGCCACACTAGGATACTCAAGAAAAACATGTATTTATAATCTCAAAAAAACAAGAACAACAGAAGACGTACTCAGATGTCTTATAGAGACATTTAAATACCTAGGAGGTGTCCCTCATGAGATACTTACAGATAATATGAGTTCATTAGTAACTATATTTAAACATGATAAAAAGGAAACATCCAGAAGTATTAGCGTTCGAAAAAGATTTAGGAATTAAAAATCAAATTTTTGTAAAGTTAGAACACCTGAAACAAAAAGGTAAAGTAGAATCAGCAAATAGGTTCGTGAATAGAATAACAGCATTTAATAAAAAAATAGAAAACGAAGAAGAGTTATACGCTATAGTTAATCGTATAATGAAGAACTCAAACGAACAGAACAATCAGACAACTAATCTACCACCTAATGTGTTATTTAAAAAAAGAAAAAGAATACCTCCAACCATTACCAAATAAATGTTTACTAGATGACTACACACTACCAATATTTAGTCAAAAAAAGTACCAAACACACTATTAGTAAATTATAAAGGTCGAGGATATTCTGTACCTAAAAAGTTTATAGACAAAAAAAGTAATACTAAAAACCATTTTGAAAAATAAACTATACATTTATTATAACACGGAATTAGTCACAATACATAATATAACAAATCAAAAAAATGAATTATAAAGAAAAATCATTACAAAAGAAGCCTTGGCAAGTAATTTTTATAATAGCGAAGAATATGACATGAAAAAAACTAGCTGAAGAAAAATTTAGAATTATTTAAGGAGTTAAAAATATGACTAATTATACACGATTATTATCAAATTTAGAAGAATTACAATTAAATAGAATCAAAGATAATTTAGATGAACATATAGGAAGGATAAATAACAAAGAACTAGATTATATTGAGAGTTTGCATGAACTAACAAATTTAGAAATACAAGCAAGAGAAGATAGAGCAACACATGCTTGTGTAAGAGTAGCAAACTTCCCTTACAGAAAAAGAATTAAAGGATTTTTGATTTCTCATTCAATCCAAAGATTAATAAAGAAAAAAATACTAGATTTTTAAGCATTTGAGATTCATAGAAAATAAGGAAAAATATACTATTTCTTGGTGTCCCTGGAGTAGGTAAGACACATTTAGCCACCTCTATAGGTATAGAGGCGGCTAAGAATAGGAAAATTACTTACTTTATAAATTGTCATGATCTAATATTACAATTAAAACGAGCAAAAACTTGAGAATAGATTAGAAACTAGATTAAAGTTTTTTTCAAAATACAAAGTTCTCATTATAGATGAGGTAGGATATCTACCTATTGATAAAGAAGGAGCTAATCTATTATTCCAACTTATAAATAAAAGATATGAGAATAGTTCTACAATAATAACTACAAATAAACCTTTTTTTCAGAGTGGGGAGAAGTATTTGGAGATAGTGTGCTAGCTAGTGCTATATTAGATAGACTACTACATCATTCTCATGTGATTAATATTGTTGGATCTTCATATAGATTAAAAAGATAAAACATTTCTTAAATCTACTAACTAATTTAGACTGGTTGTATAATTTTTATTTTGTCTTTTTTTGTATATTTTTTTACATTGACATTAACAATGAAAAATTATAGATTATCGATAATACAATATTTTTTTGATGTAATATAACTCAGCTTTTAAATATTTTTTTGCTATAAAAAAATACAATTACAACTTCTTTCTTTATATTTTTTTGATAAAAATATAAAGAATCAGAAGAGATATTCTCTTTGATTTAATGTTCTAAACTTATTTTTAAAGTCAAAAACAAATTAGTTTTTTTGGCTTTTTTTATATTGCGCATATTTTACTCATAAATAAAAAAACAAAGTACATAAACATTAGTTTAAAGGACTTATTTTTTTATTAACGGCTGTAGTACTCAACGATAAGTTGTTCGTTGATTTCTGGGTGTAATTCACTTCTTTCTGGAAGTCTTACTAATGATCCTTCTAATTTATCAGCATCAAAAGTTAAGTATTCAGGTACGAAGTTAGTGATTTCAACAGCTTCTTTAATGATATCAAGGTTTCTAGATTTTTCTCTTACTGAAACTACTTGACCTGGTTTAACAGCGTAAGAAGCGATATCTACTTTTTTACCATCTACAAGAACGTGACCGTGGTTGACTAATTGTCTAGCTTGACGGTTAGTTCTAGCTAATCCTAAGCTGTATACTACAGAATCTAAACGTGTAGCAAGTAATGCCATAAAGTTAGCACCGTGAAGACCTTGTAATTTACCAGCTTTATCGAATAATTTACGGAATTGTTTTTCGTTCATTCCGTGTAGGTAACGAAGTTTTTGTTTTTCTTGTAATTGTAAACCATACTCAGATAGTTTTTTTCTTAAGTTAGGACCGTGTTGTCCTGGTGCGTAAGGGCGTTTAGCTAACTCCTTACCAGTACCGCTTAGTGAAATTCCTAAACGACGAGATTTTTTCCAAGTTGAACCTGTAAAAACGAGCCATTATGTGCTCCTCCTTTTTATCTTTTTTTGTTTTTTTATTTTTTTGTGAAAACAAAAAGCACGATTATCGTTGTTGTATATGTTATAAAACTGGAACTTCGCCTAGCAGCATAGGCTACGAGTTGCCACATTAAATAATGTATAACATAGAGGCAATAACAATTAATCCACTGCTATTATTTTACACAAAGATTAGTTTACCATTATTTTTAATTAATAGTCAACTATTTTTGATGTTATAATTTTTTTATTTTTTTATTAATTTTATTTTTCTCAACTTTATAAATTATTTGTTACACAAACTAAGAAACTTTTTAAAAGTATCAACTTCAAAGTCTACTTCAGGGTGCCATTGTACTCCTATTAAATTTCCTTTTTCTATAGCTTCTATTGTACCGTCTTCCGAAACAGCTGTAACTTTAAATCCTTCTCCAACTTTTTTTTATCGCTTGATGATGAATTGAATTTACTTCTGTTTTATTTCCATATAAACTATGAACAAATGAATTTTTCTTCTATATCAATCGTATGACGAACCAGTTCTTCTTTACTAGTATGTTTATCTATATGTTGTTTTTAATGAACCACCATGATAAATATTTAAACTTTGTAATCCACTACAAATTCCTAAAAATAGGTTTATTATTTTTCTCGAAAAAGTTCTATAAGTTTAAAAATCTAATTCATCCTCATAAGAATCTTCTGGATACTCTAATCCTTCTAAAGGTTCTTCTCCATAAAAATCTAGGATTAATATCCCGATTTCTTCCAGCAATTATAAGGCCACTACACATGGCTACAATTTCCTCAATTCCGTTTTGAGAACAAACTGGGAATAATATAAATCCAGCTTCTTCTGCTACTTCTGAAAAAAATAACCATTAATGTATAGACGTCTCTTCGCTATACCAGCATCTGATTGATAATCGACACTTCGTGTTGAAATTGCAATTATTTTTCATATGCAATGACCTCCTTTATAAATTTATGTTTCTTATTATATAAATATTAGATAAAATTGTCAAGGTTAGCTTTCCTTAATCTACTTCTATGTGAATGAAAAGTGATAATGTCTTAAGTAGAGAAAAAGGAAAAAAATGTCCCAACATAATAAAAAAATATATTATACTAAAATCATAATATTCGGAGGAAATAAAAAAATGACAGATGTTATCACAAAACAACATAATGTAAAAATTAAATGACATTCAAGAAAGTAAATACCTTGTCATTACAGATGTTATAAATGGAGTTAAAAACTAAAAAAACGTGCTGCTGCTCTACTTAACCTCACTGAAAGACAAATTAATAGGTTAATAAAAAGTAGCTGAGACAGAAGGTCCTTCTGGCTTTATTCATAAAAAAATACTGGTGTCTCTCCTAGTAATAAAAATTCCTGATTCTATCAAAAAAATCAAATAATCTATTGGTATAAAGATACTTACTATGATTTTTTTCTTTCTTACATTTTTTTGTGAAATACTTCATAATGAGAAAAAAATATTAATATTAGTCGTACTTCTGTCGCTAATATCTTATTTGATGCTGATATTATCTCTCCTAAAGCTACTAAGAAAAACCAAAGCTTTAATGAAACGTAGAATTAAACAAAAAAATTCGGTTACTCACAATCAAAAATACTACTTCAACTGTTGTAGAACCCATTTCTAATCTATCTAGTGTTCATCCTAGTAGACCTAGAAAAAAATATTTTGGTGAACTTCTTCAAATGGATGCTAGTATTCATAACTGGTTTGGCGATAAAATGACTTCTCTTCATATCGCTATTGATGATTCTACTGGTATGATTGTTGGTGCTTATTTTTGATGAGCAGGAGACTTTAAATGGTTACTATACTGTCTTGCACCAAGTCCTTAATAATTATGGTATCCCTTATGAATTATGGACTGATAAGAGAACTATTTTTGAATACACTTCTTCTAAAAAAACAAGAAAAATTGAAAATGATACCTTTACTCAGTTTGGCTATGCTTGCCATCAATTAGGTATTTCTCTTTTTTTCTTCTAGTGTTCCTCAGAAAAAAAGGACGAGTTGAACGTGCTTTTTGGAACACTTCAATCTCGTCTTGTACCTTTGTTTAGGCTTGAAAAATATTCAAACCATAGATCGAGCGAATAATTTTTTTGGCTTCTTATCTCTCTTTGTTTAATTCGCATTTCTCTATCCCTAATTATAACACACCTAAGTTCGAAGCGATAGATAATATTGACACTAATTTAATTTTTGAGTGTGAATTCTATTAGGAAAAATTAATTCTGGATATCATTTCAAATACAAAAAAATAAATCATATATTCCTATTAATTCTCTCGGTAAGGCTGTATATTATCCTATTAAAAACTGAGATTAGAGTTATTGAAGCTTTTGATGGGAATTTATACGTATCTATAGAAAATAATATTTTTTTCTACTAGGGTTTTAGAAAAATCATGAACTTGAGTCTATTGAGTTTGACGTTCCTATTTTTAAAGGAAACTAAACCTAAATATATCCCACCTATGTCTCATCCTTGGAGAAAGAATTCTTTCTTGAAATATATATCTAAACTTGATACTTCGATAGCTAAAGGAGATTTTGATAACCTTTAATACAGGCAAAAAGAATGATTAAAAACAAGGCACTGCCTTTTTTTAATCATTCGCTTTTTGACTTATCCAAGCGGTAGCGCGGAAGAAACTTCTACATATTTTTTTATTTTTTTAAGGATTTTTTTCTTCGCTATTTTTTTAATTGATAATTTAGGACATTTTTCCCTTTTTGCTTGACAGGTTAGCTTTCCTTAATCTACTTCTAATATCTTTAATATTATTAATAAGTTTAGATATTATTTATAACAAGAACAATTATTTAGTTTGTATTATACATACTTGCATATTATTATCTTTAATTAAAATAAATATTTAAATTTCCACTATGCTATTTAAATGTAATATTCTAACTTTTTAAATTTATAATTATTTACATATATTAAAAATTATGTCACTAATATTATCTTAAACTTTATTCATACTATTGTAAATATATGGAAAGATAGGTATAATAGTAATGTGTTAATTATGAAGGAGGAATAATTAAATGAATTATTTATTGACTGTAAAAATATCCTAAACAGGAAGTTATAGAAGATGGTAAAGAGTCAGTTACTAATGTTAGAGAAAAATCTAGAAGATGTAACAGTAGAAGAACTATTAGAAAAAAATATCAGGAATTTCAACGTGTAGGATATGATGTCAAAGTTAATTTTGTTGCTTCAGATGTTTACGATGAATTTGATGTATTTAAAATGGCTGAAATTTTTAGATCTTAATGCAATTGATTATAGTGCTAAACTAAAAATTTATCAATCGCTCTAACAAAGGTTCTCATGATTATATTAGTAGTCTAGCTAAACTTTTCGATAGATATACGTTTGATTATGATATATCAATAAAACTTAAGATCAATGAAAAAAATCTGAAATCGACTTTAAAAACGAAGATACATGGTTTGGGGAAACACCAGTATATCAAATCAACCCAAAAAATAAACGTTAAAGATGCTAAACTATTTAAAAAAACTTATATGATGAATTAAATGAAATAGCTCAAGTTATTGCAGAAATTAAACCTAAGAAAAATCGAAGAAAAAAATATTATTATTATCTTTAGATAATTATCCGACAGGAACTGAAGTTATTTTTCACACTAAAAAGATTCTGAGATTTATGAATAAAATATAGTTAAATTAAAAAAACTGAGATTACTACTAAATTATAGGTAACTCAGTTTTTTTATTTTTACTAGCTATTTTTCTGAGTTAATGACATAATACTAAAAAAAGACAACAGAGAAAGTTCTCTGTTGTCTTGACGTACTTGGTATAAGACCAATATTAACGTTTTGAAAATTGAGGAGCACGTCTCGCACCACGAAGACCGTATTTTTTTACGTTCTTTCATACGAGGGTCACGAGTTAGTAATCCTGCTGGTTTTAAGTCTTTACGGTATTCTGGGTTTTACTTCTAGTAAAGCACGTGCAATTCCGTGACGGATTGCTTGAGCTTGTCCTGTGTATCCTCCACCGTTAACGTTAACTAAAACGTCATAGTTACCTGTAGTAGATGTAACTTCTAAAGGTTGCATTAAGTCTAATACTAATGATTCTAATGGTAAGTATTCACGCATTTCTCTGTTGTTGATAACAACTTTCCCTGTTCCAGGTACTAATCTTACACGTGCTACTGAGCTTTTACGGCGTCCTGTACCGCGATATTCTACTTGTGCCATTTAATTATTTCCTCCTATATTATCCACGTAATTCGTATTTTTCTGGTTTTTGTGCTGCGTGTGGGTGTTCAGCTCCACGGTAAACGTGAAGTTTCATTCCTTGAGCTCTACCTAAAGTATTTTTTGGTAACATACCTTTGATAGATAGTTCTAAAAGTTCTTCTGGATATTTTTCTACCATTAATCCAGCAGTTCTTTCTTTTAACCCACCTGGGTGCATTGTGTGACGACGGTAAATTTTATCAGTTAATTTTTTACCAGTTAACACAATTTTCTCAGCGTTGATAATGATAACATTATCCCCAGTATCGATGTGTGGTGTATAAGTAGGTTTGTGTTTCCCTCTTAAAATTGAAGCTACCTCTGATGATAAGCGACCCTAAAGTTTGTCCTTCAGCATCGATTACATACCATTTTTTTCTACAGTTGATGGCTTTTGCCATATATGTTTTGACGCATGTCTTTTTTTCCTCCTAGATGTTGTTTTTTTAATCTGTCATAACGACTAAGTTTTTCCGGAACTTTACTCGTGAAGATATATAAACAATATCATAAGTAATAATACCTTATTTACTGATAAATGTCAAGATATTTTCTTTACTTTTTATTTATATTTCTTCTCTTATTTTTTTCCCAGCTGGAAAATCAAAAATTAAAGTACTAATCTAAAAATTAGATATTCTCAATTTATTTCGCCCTTAATTTATAAAAAAATTTAAAACTTTTTATTTAATTGTTTCTAATGCAGCTTTTTACTCTAGATGCTACTCTTTCTTTACCTAGTAATTCTAAGCTTGTGTTTAATTCTGGACCGTGCATTGATCCTGTAGAAGCTATACGAATTGGCATGAATAAGTTTTTACCTTTTACTCCAGTATCTTTTTGAATAGCTTTGATTAAAAGCTTTTAATGTTATCAGCAGTAAATTCTTCTACTTCTTCAACTTTTTGTTAAGAAATCTTCGAATACTGTTGCTGTTGTTTCTTGTTTTAAAAATTTCTAATTCTTCTTCATCAAATTTTACTTCTTCTACGAAGAATTGTTTTATTAATTCTACAATTTCAGCACCATAACTCATTTGTGGTTGGTATAATGAAATTAATTTTTTTCAAACCAAGCTTTATTAGCTTCTACTTCTTCAGCAGTTGCAACACCTTCTTTTTACGAAGAATGGTAATGACAAGTCTACGATTCTTTCTAAAGGTTGCGCTTTTGATGTATTGGTTATTGATCCAAGTTAGTTTGTTATTATCGAAGAACGCTGGTGATTTACTTAAACGTTTTTTTCGTCAAAAAAATCTTAACAAATTCTTCTTTAGTGAAAAATTTCTTGTTCACCTTCTGGAGACCATCCTAATAATGTAATGAAATTAAATAACGCTTCTGGAAGGTATCCTAATTCATCATATTGTTCGATGAATTGAATGATTGTTTCATCACGTTTAGATAATTTTTTTCTTGTTCTCATTTACGATTAGAGTCATGTGACCAAATCTTGGTGGTTCAAATCCTAATGCTTCATATACAACAAGTTGTTTTGGTGTATTTGAAACGTGGTCATCTCCACGTAGAACGTGAGAAATTTGCATTAAATGATCATCGATTGCCACCGCAAAGTTATATGTAGCTACTCCATCATTTTTTTAATGATTACGAAATCACCGAAGTCATGTCCTTCAAATGATAATTCACCTTTAACCATATCATCGAATTTATATGTTCTGTCTTGTGGAACACGAATACGGATAGATGGTTTTCTACCTTCTTTTTTTCAAATGCTTCTTGTTCTTCTTTAGTAAGATGAGCATGTTTTTCCACTATAACGTGGTGGTAATCCATTAGCAATTTGCTCTTCTCTTTCCGCTTCTAATTCTTCAGCAGTCATGTAACATTTGTATGCTTTATCTTCAGCAATAAGTTGATCAGCATATTTTTGATAGATATCGATTCTCTCAGATTGACGGTAAGGACCGAATTCTTTTTCTTTTCCAATACCTTCATCATAGTCAAGTCCTAGCCAATCCATATATTTAAGTTGGCTTCTTTCACCTTCTTCTTTATTACGTTTTGAAGTCAGTATCTTCAATTCTTAATACGAAATCTCCACCGTAATGTTTTTGCAAAAAGGTAATTAAATAATGCAGTTCTAGCATTTCCGATATGTAAATTTCCTGTTGGAGATGGTGCATATCTTACTCTTACTTTTGTCATAGTTATCTCCTTTTTTTACTATTAAAAAAATATTTATAATACTAAATTATTATAACACAAACTATATTCATATTTCAATGAAAGTTAAACAATTAACTAAGAAAAAGCCTTATCAATTGTTATGTTTATTTTTTTAATTACTAAAAATATTCAATTTTACGATATCCTAGATGCTTTTAAATAATCTAAAGAAAAATTCCTAAAACTTACTATATTAACAACTTCATATTGTGCTATTTTTTTAGTAAAAAAACTAAACAGTTATTAAAAACTGCTTAGCTTTCACTTTTAATTTAAAGTACTGATCCAAAAATCCTAAATTTTAACAAAGTGTATATGAGAACCAATAGACGCAGTGGTTTATTAATATCTAAATTCGCTTTATAAAAAGCTTTTTTTAGATATCTAATAAACTGTGCGGGGATGACTCGACAAAAATCTTGTTTCTTAAGAAATCACGATTATTGAGTCACTCCCTCTTTAATTTCTACTGGACGTTTTAAGTTTTTCTCTATCACTTTAACCATCTGTTCAGCACCTGCTGGTTTTAAATGAACTTTATCTGGTTCAAATAGGTTTGTATTACCATTCGCTACTGAATACCAATCGATTATAGTTATATTAGAGTATTTTTCTTTTGCTTTTGTTAACTCTGAATTTACAGTTTTTTTCCCAAGCTCTTGGTACTTTAACATTAACGAAGTAAATATCAGCTTTATCAAAAATCTTCACTAATTCATCAAGTTGGCTTTCAGTGAATGGTCCATTAGTTCCTAGTTGGAATATTATCGCTGAATTCTCATTGTTATATTGAGCGTAATTTTTAGCTTCATCTACGGCCATATATAATTGTCGACCGATTTTACCATCTATAACAGCTCCTGGATACAACTCTTTAAATTTCTCTCCGATATCAACTGTAAGAGAATCTCCCATAACAACTACAGAACTATATTTCTTATCTGAATTGTTTTTTTATCATCTTTATTTTCTTTGTTATCTTTATTCTCGTCAGTTGATTTATTTTTGATTATTATCACTATTATTATTTTGATTATTTACAAATTGAGTTTCTTTATTGTTTTTCCATTTCTTTTACAAATGCTGTTGAAAGGAATGGAACACCTTTCCCAAATATTCCCATCACAAATAGTAATGATACTACACCTATAATACTAGCATATACTTTTCTTGCTTTTTTTCGGATGTTTTACTATTTTTTTATAAACCAAGTTAACGTAGTTTATAAATCCTAGTTTTTCGAATTGGTGTCTCAACAAATACGTAACTTATAATAGCTACAACAAATGTAAGTATAATTCGTAATATTACATATAAAAATATTAGGATTCCCAATTTCTGACACTGGTGTAGTTAACACTAAAAATTGGAAAAATGCCATAAATATAAACTATACGAAATTTTACCAATAAAAAAACTATTGGTTTGAATGATAGTAGTTTTTGACATTATAGTATGTTGTTTCCACTACTTATTATAATTACTAACCCTAAAAATAGCTACAAGTAGGAATCCACCTCGATATAGCCAAGTATTGTACTCTGAAGTATAAATCATAATTGCTATTAAGATAGCTATTGAAACAAACGATACTAAACTATAACGTATATTTTCTTTTTGGCGTTACTCTTGTATTAAGTTTATCCATAGGATATAAAATCGCACCTACTACACCTACAAGTAATGAAAAATGCTCTTGTATCAGTTCCAAAAATAAATTCGACTAATATTATTAATATCAAATAGTAATATATGAGTTAATAATGAAACGAATATTATTCCAATTACAACATATAAAAAGTTTTTATTTAATTTATACGTTCCATCTTTTGGCTTTCTTTTTCCATTAAATATTAAAAAAATAATAATGGGAAAAATCATGTAAAGTGTTCTTCAATAGCTAATGACCATAAATGCTTAAATGGACTTTGCGATCCAAAACTATCAAAAATAATCTAATTTATGGAATATATACCACCAGTTACTTGAATATATGTAACCAAATAAGGCATCAAGATGACTTTTTACGTAGTAATACATCATTGAATAGCACCATCACTATCAATCCTACAGTTATCATAAAAATACACTGCTGGTAATAAACGTCTAGCTCTTCTTAAATAAAAATTATATAAATTAAGAGACCCTGTCTTTTTATATTCTTTAATAATCAATGAACTAATTAAATAACCTGATAAAACAAAGAATAAATCAACACCTAAGAAACCACCTGGTAGGTAATTTACATCAACGTGATAAATAATAACGGCTAATACTGCCAATGCCCTCAAGCTATCTATACTTGGAAGGTATTTTGATTTGTTATTACTCATTTCTACCTCCTTTAATCTTTAAACATTGCTAGTGCGACACGACCTCGTTCTTTGTCTACGTCAATAACATAAACATCAACAATTTGTCCTACACTCAGCACGTCTAATGGGTTTTTAATATAATTTTTTTACTAATTTTTTTGAAATATGAACCATAGCATCTTGCTTAAGACCGATGTCTATAAAAGCTCCAAACTGTGTAATATTTCTAACAGTTCCTGCTAATTTAACACCAATCTGCAGGTCATCTATTGTAAGAATATCAGATTTCAATAATGGTTTAGCAAAAGATTCTCGTTCATCTCGTAGAGGTTGTTTTAAATCTTTAATTATATCTTCTAAGGTTTCTAATCCTACACCAATCTTTTCAGCTAATACTTTCTTATCTACACCTTCTACAGTAGTTACAAACTCATCAGTACCAACTTCTTTTGTAGATAATTTTAATTCTTTTTAATAAGTTTTCTGCAGCTTTATAACTTTCAGGGTGAATACCTGTAGCATCAAAGATATTTTTACTATCTGGTATTCTAAAGAATCCTACACATTGCTCATATGTTTTCTTACCTAATCTTGGTACTTTAGCAATTTCTTTAATAGTTTCTATTTTCCCATTTTTCTTGACGATAAGCCACAATATTCTTAGCTATTTGCTTATTAACACCTGAAACATATGATAATAAGGATACTGAGGCTGTATTAACATTTACCCCTACTTTATTTACCGCTGTTTCTACTACGAAAGTTAGTTCTTTTTCTAAAAATTTAGGTGTTATATCATGTTGATATTGTCCAACACCGATTGACTTAGGATCGATTTTTACAAGTTCACTAAGTGGATCTTGAATTCGACGTGCAATTGATACTGCACTTCTCTCTTCTACGTTAAAATCAGGAAATTCTTCACGAGCTACTTCACTCGCTGAATAAACACTTGCTCCCGTTTCATTTTACAATAACATAGTCAATTTTTTTAATCCCGCTTCTTTTAAGTTATCTACTACAAATTTCTCAGTTTCACGAGATGCTGTCCCATTACCGATAGCTATTAAATTAATATTGTGTTTATTAATAAATTTAATTAAATCTTTTTTTAGATTTCTCTTGTTTATCTGCTGATGCTGGTTTATGCGGATAAATAACCATCTTATCTATAAAATTACCATATTCATCAACAATCGCCATCTTACATCCAGTTCTAAACGCTGGGTCTATTCCTAAAAACTTTTTTTGTTTTTTTAAGAGGACTTTGCATTAGAAGTTGTTTTAAGTTCTCTGAGAAAATAACTACAGAGTCTTCTTCTGCTTTCTTCGTTAAGTCACTTCGAATTTCTCTTTCAATAGATGGATAAATTAAACGTTTCATACTATCAGCGATACATTCTAATAGTAATTCATTTTATTGCTGTTTGACGATTTTTTTGTTAATCCTCTAAGAATATAATTATGTAGTCTATCTTTATCATTTTCTATACTTACACGAATTATACCTTCTTTTTCCGCTCTATTTAAAGCAAGAATTCTATGTGAAGCAATTTTTCGAAATTTGTTCACCAAACTCATAGTAGTTTTTTTATAAGTAGAGTTTTTCGTCTTTTTTTCTTCTCCACCTTTTTTTAAGTACTGAAGTGATTTGACCGAATTTTTCTAGTATTTTCAAGTACATATTCACGATATTTTTGCACTATCAGAAATATTTTCTGCGATAATATCTAATGCATAGTTAATAGCTTCTTCAGCTGTATTAACTTCTTTTTCAACATTTATATACTTAACAGCTTCTTTATTTAAATCTTCTAAAGATTTTGGAAGTTTCAAAAATATAGTTAGCTAATTTCTCTAATCCTTTTTCTTTAGCTATCGTAGCCTTAGTACGTTTTTCTCTTTAAACGGACGATATAAATCTTCTACCCTTTGTAGTTTTTCTTGAGCTAAAAATATCTTTTTCAGTTCATCAGTAAGTAGACCTTTTTCTGAAATTAATCTAATTACTTCTTCTTTTTCTTTTCTTCAAGAGATTTTAAATAATTAAATTCATCTTGTATTTGTTTTATAGCAACTTCATCTAAAAGAATTTGTTAATTCTTTTCTATACCTAGCGATAAAAAGCAATTGTATTTCCCTCTTCTAATAGATTTAGTACATTTACTATATACTTATCTTGTATCTTTAGCTTAGTTGCCAAATTTTTTTGTAATTTTCTCGTACATTCTATAACTCCATCTTATTATTATAATAAACTCTTGAAACACGTTTATTTATACAACAAAAATATTTCATAACTTATTGTATTTTGATATTCTGCAAAAGCATCTACTGAAACTTTTTGACCGTTATATTCTCCAAAGAATAGTACATCGTCTCCTACTTTTACATTTTCACTACAACGAACCATAAGTTGATCCATACATACACGTCCAACAATTTCACACTCTTCAGATCCTACTCTAACTTTTAAATCCTTGAGCTCTCCTTAGTAAAGCCATCAGCATATCCTATTGGCACTGTCGCGATATATTCATCTTGTTTAGCTTCATAGCTAATACCGTACCCAAGCTTTTGTCCTGCTTGGAATTTTTTAACATGTGTCACTTTGCTAATTAAACTAGCTACAGGTTCTAATTGTATCTTATCTAGTTTTTCAATATTTCCACTCGGATAACATCCATATAGTGCAATACCGATTCTAGAAAGATTGTAACGATCTTCTCTATCACTATATTTTACTGTTCCTGCTGAATTTTCTATATGAATATATTTCGGTTTATGCGTAAAAACATTAAGTGTATTTTCGAAATTTTCTGTTTGATAATTGTCATAATTATCATCATCCCCATCAGCATTTGAATAATGTGAGAAAAATTCCTTCAAAATCAAGTTTTTCTGAATCTAATAAGTTATCAATTTCTTTTTAGTTCTTCTAAATCGGAAGTTCCAATTCTTCCCATTCCCGTATCTATTTTTAACATGAATTTTTAATTTTTCCTTCTATTTGCTGCAATTGTACTAAAGATTCTTCTAACCATTCTTTAGACGGACATGTTAAAGAAACATTATTTTCTACTGCATATTTAACATTTTGGGGATTTGTAACTCCTAATACAAGAACCATACTATCTTTAATAACATCTTTTAGTTCTATTGCTTCTTCTAATGTTGCTGTTGCGAAATGCCTAACTCCATTTTTTTATAAATGATGCTGCGATTACTTTCGAACCTAATCCATAAGAATCAGCTTTAACAATAGCTAATCCGATTTTTTTGTTATTTAAAGCATTTAACTTACTGTAATTATTTAATAATGCATCTAAATTTACTCTTAATTGTGTTGGTCTATCATTAATCATTAATCTACTCCCCTTTCTCTAAAACAACAAACGCCACTACTGTTGTATCAGTATGGCTTATAGTCAGATGTGTCCTAAAATCGCCATATTCTATATATGGTTTCCCATTCTCATCTTTTTTTACCTCAATATCATGAAAAGAAAATTCCTTAGAAATTCCAACTCCAAGTGCTTTAGAGGTTGCTTCTTTTTACCGCAAAGCGTCCCGCAAAGGAATTCCATTTTTCTTCTTTTTATTTGTTATTTTATAAAAATTCATTTAATTCATTTTCTGTATATAATTTTTCAAGTCGTTTTTTATCATCAACATATTTTTCGAAGCGATGAATATCGACGATATCACAACCTATTCCGTAAATCATTTTTTTACCTCTTCATTATATAGTCTTACAATATTATAACACTAATATGGATATTATGAAAGCTATATTAACTTGTTATTTAGCTTTATTATTTACTTAACCTGGAGTGAAACAAAAAAATCATGATTTTGGTATAAAGTCTCCACCGAAAAGTATGTCAGATATCTAAAAAGTTTTTTTATAAAAGCAAATTAAGATATCAATTCGTTCGAGCATCTATGATTTTTTTAATATAAACTAATTTTTAAATTTAGGATTTTTGATCGACCCTAATAAAAAAATAAACGACTAGGAAATCGTGATTTCATGTGAAATCTTGACTTCTAGTCGTTTTTTTATTAGTTTGACAACGTTGGTCAGTATTAATTACTAGTCTCTATTACTACTGTTTAATAAAAATAAAGATGAATCTTAATAGTTCCATTAAAGCAACCATCGCTGCTGCTACATATGTTAATGCTGCTGCAGTTAGAACTTTACGACAGTGTCTGTGTTCTTGATCGTCTACGATATTTAAATCAACTACTTGCTCTAAAGCACGTTTTTGAAGCATCGAACTCTACTGGCAATGTTACTACTTGGAATAGTACTGCAAATAGCATAAATCCTACTCCAACCCAGGCAATTGTATAACCAAATTGTCCGATTAATCCTGTCAATAAGAATCCTACCATAATAAGAATAGTTGATAAGTTTCCTCCAAGATTCGCTAATGGTACTAGAGAGTGTCTCCATCTCATTGGTTTGTAGTCTGCTACTTTATCTTGGATAACATGACCAATTTCGTGTGCAGCAATTGCAACTGATGCAACTGTAGGTTGATCATGTACGATTGGTGATAAAACTACAACATTATTAGTTGGATCGTGGTGGTCTGACAATTCAACCTCACCTCTAACTACTCTAACACCTGTAATTCCATTTGCTTGCATTATTATTTCTGCAACTTCTTTTCCAGTTAATCCTGATTTTGTTCTTACTTTTTTATATCTTTCGTATGTTCTTTTTACTTTGAATTGAGCCCATAAAGGGATTAACATAATTAGCAAAAAGTAAAGTATATAACTTCCTGACATTCCATAATATCCTAATGGCATATAGATTACCTCCTAATTAGTAAATTATATAAGTTGAATTATACCATGTTCTAAGTATATTTACTAGTATTTTTGACTAAATTTTACCATTTAATTTCAATGGGAGTGACTCAAAAAAATCATGATTTCGAAGAAATCGATTTTGTCGAGTCACCCCGGACAGTTATTGATATCTAAATACGCTTTATAAAAGCTTTTTAGATATCTAATAAACTCACTGCGTCTATGAGTTCTCATATGAACTTTGTTGAATTTTAGAACTTTTTGGGTCAGTACACGTTTTTCTTTCATAAGTTATTAACATAAAAAGAGCAGTTCTAAAATCATTTTTATAGCCACTCTCTTATCGTTTTATTAAGTTAATGTTTTAAAAATTTAAATAACTAATCTATTCCACTAGTTTCTTTGTCTTGCTAATAGTTTTAATAGGTGTTCCTTCAAAATTAAATGAATCACGAATTCTATTTTCTAAGAATCTCTCATATGAGAAGTGCATCAGTTCTGGATAATTCACGAAGAACACGAATGTTGGTGGATTAATAGCAACTTGTGATGCATAGAAAATATTAAGTCTCTTACCTTTATCCTGTGGAGTTGGGTTCATAGAAACTGCATCAACAACAATTTCATTAAGTGTTGAACTTTGAATACGACGTTGTCTATTTTCATATGATTCTTTAATTAATGGGAAAATGTTAAATACACGTTGTTTTGTTTTTTTGCAGAAACATAAACGATTTTAGCATAGTCTAGATATGCGAAACTATCACGAATTTTTTCTTCAAATTCTTTCATAGTTTTATCATCTTTTTCAATCGCATCCCATTTATTAACAACGATGATTACACCTTTACCTGATTCATGAGCATATCCAGCAACTTTTTTATCTTGTTCAATAATACCTTCTTCAGCATTAAGAACAACTAATACGACATCTGAGCGTTCAATAGCTTTAAGCGAACGAAGTACAGAATATTTTTCACAACTTTCATATACTTTACCACGTTTTCTAATACCAGCTGTATCGATTACAACATACTCATCTCCATTATGTTTAAATCAGTATCTATTGCATCACGTGTTGTTCCAGCGATATCAGAAGCAATTACACGTTCTTCACCTAAGATAGTGTTGATTAAACTTGATTTACCTACATTAGGACGTCCAATTAGAGAGAATCTAATCTTATCATCTTCTTCCTCTTCTTCTAGAACTTTAAAGTTTTTGCAAACTTCATCTAATAAATCACCGATACCTAAACCGTGTGATCCTGAAATTGGGAATGGGTCTCCAAATCCTAATGAATAGAAATCATAAATCATATGATTCATATCAAAATTATCAATTTTATTTACTGCTAATACTACTGGTTTATCAGTTTTATATAATAATTTTGCAACTTCTTCATCATCACTTGTAACACCATCACGACCATTTGTTAAGAATATAATTACATCGGCTTCATCGATAGCCAGTTCTGCTTGTGCTCTGATTTGTTTTTGGAATGGAGTATCTTCTAACTCAATTCCTCCAGTATCAATCATGAAGAATGAATAGTTTAACCATTCTGCTTTTTGAATAAATTCTATCACGTGTAACACCTGCTACATCTTCTACGATAGAAAGTCTATCACCAATAATCTTATTGAAAATTGTAGATTTACCGACATTAGGTCTACCTATTATCGCAACTGTTGGTTTTGCCATTTTTACCTCCATATCTATATTTTTATTCCTTTATCTTTATACCTAAAAAATAAAAAGCAATAGACAAGCAATCTACTGCCTTTATTTCTCTATTTTTTTCAAATTAAAGTTCGATGTCTTTAAATTTGTCCCCTAAACTAAATGAAGTATCTTCATCTTTTTAAGTAAGAAGTATCATATTCTGCTGCTTCTTTAACTTCTTCTTTAACTGGTTTTTCTAGAAGTTCTTTGATAGATAGAGATAATCTTTCACTTTCGAAATCGAATTCTAGTACTTTTTACAGTAACTTTATCACCTTTTTTTAAGAACGTCTTCTACGTTAGTTACTCTATCGTGAGAAATTTGAGAAATGTGAACTAATCCCTCTACTTCTGGTAAAAACTTCTACGAAAGCACCGAATGCTGTTGTGTTACGAACAACACCTTCTAATACATCTCCAGCTTTGATTGTAGCACGAGCTACTTCCCATTGAGTTGGTAATAATGTTTTAGCTGATAATGAAACTTTTTCGTTTTCTTTATCTACTGCAATAACAGCAACTTTTACAGTATCTCCAACTGAAAGTACGTCAGAAACTTTTTCTAAACGAGGCGTGAGAAATTTCTGAAATGTGTAATAATCCATCAACTTCTCCGATATTAACGAATGCACCGAAGTCAGTGATACGACTAACTTTACCTTCGATTACATCACCTTCATTAATGTTTCCGTATACTTCAGCTAATTTTTTTAGCTTTTTCTTCTTCTAAAAATTACACGTCTGTTTAAGATAATTTTATTTTTTTAGATTTGTCCACTTCTTCAATTTTTGAATGTGTACTCATTTCCTACAAATTTAGATAAATCTTTTCTAAATTTAGTGTCAATGTATGATCCTGGGATAAATGCACGTAATCCTTCTACGTCTGCTAATAATCCACCTTTAGTTTGACCTGAAACTGTTGCTTGAATTAATTCACCATTTTCGAATTTTTTTCAATAATTCCAGTCCATGATAATTCCATTAATTTTTTTATATTCAGCATTTTCTAAAAATTTTGTGTGATAAATAAATTACACCAGGTACGTCTTCTGATCTCTTTTTCACGGTCAGCTCTGATTCCTGTTACTTGAGCTTCTACTTCATCGCCAACTGATAATACTTCTTCAATATTTTTCGAATGGTTTTCTTGTAATTTGATTACGTAAAAATTACGCAGTCATATTGAGCTCCTGCTACATCAACGTATACTTTATCGTTATCGATTTTAGATACTGTACCAGTTACTTTGTCTCCTTTTTTCAGCATTTCTGAGCTATTTAATAATTCCTCAAATGAAGTTGTCATTACTTCTAATCCTCCTGTGTAACAATACATACTATATTAATATTATACATCAAAAATATAGTTATGTCATTTATTTTATGTTAATTTTTTAATTCTTTTTTTATTTCATCGAGTAATTTTGATTCTTCTTTACTCAATTCATAATTATCCAATAAATCTGGACGTCTTAAATATGTTCTTCGTAGACTTTCTTTTTTTCTGTAAGTTTCTATGTTCTTATGATGTCCACTTGTTAGCACATCAGGAACTACCATCCCTTTATAGTCTTTTGGTCTTGTGTATTGTGGATATTCTAAAAGACCAGTTGAAAATGAATCATCTTTATGGGATTCTTCTTTCCCTAATACATCTGGTACAAGTCGAGCAATACTATCAACCATAGTCATCGCAGCAAATTCTCCTCCAGTTAAGATAAAATCTCCAATCGAAAGTTCATCGGTTACAAGGTATTCTCTAATTCTTTCGTCGTATCCTTCATAATGACCACAGATAAATATTAAATGCTCTTCTTCTGAAAGTTCCTCGGCTTTTTTCTGACTGAATCTTTCCCCTTGAGGGCATAATAAAATTATACGAGTTTTATCCGTTTTATCCAAACTTTCAACAGCATTAAATATCGGCTCTGGTTTTAAGACCATACCTTGACCTCCACCAAACGGATAATCATCTACCTGATTATGCTTATTACCAGAGAATTTACGATAATCGACTATATTTATGTCTAATAATTTATTATCTTTTTGCTTTTCCTAAAATTGAATGATTTAATGAGTCAAACATATCTGGGAATAAAGTCAGTATATCTATTTTCATTAGTCAATTAATCCTTCCATAACTTCGATATCTATTTTTTTATTTTCGATATCAATTTTTCTTAACTACGTCCTCAATATATGGGATCGAGATTTCTTTACCATTTTGATCTTTTTAATCACCCAAACATCATTAGCTCCTGGTGTTAGAATTTCAATGATTTCACCTAACGATTTTTCCATTTTCATCAAACACTTCACATCCAATAATTTCATGGAAGTAAAACTCATTTTTCTTCTAACTCTCCAATATTTTCTGAATCGATTTTAATTTGTAGATTTTTAAGTTTTTCAGCTTCTTCAATCGAGTCAATTCCAACAAACTTCACTAAAAGGTTGTTTTTTTATGAGTTCTATAACTTTCTACGACTACTTCTTTAATAACTTGATTACCTCGTGTTATTAGTAATTCACTTCCTTTTTCAAAACGTTGTTCTTCAAAAATCAGTCGATGAAATTACTTTCACCTCTCCTTTTTAATGAGTGCGTATTAACAATTTTTTTCCTACTTTTTAAACGCATTTAATCCTCCTTAATTTATCATTCTTAAAAAAATTATTTTTTTAACTTTCATTCTTATTAAATAAGATATATTTTCTATAATGATTATCGAAAGTGCTAATCCAATTAATAATGTCGAAAATTCTATTCCAATTTCTATATTCTATATTATTTACAAGTAAATGTCCAATTCCACCTGCTCCAACCATACCAAGTATCGTAGAATTTTTAATATTTGATTCAAATCTATACAATACTATAGTAACAAATTCAGGGAAATATCCATTAAATATTATTTTTATATAACTAATGAAACTTCCAAGACCTAAACTCTTCGTCATTAAAAGTACATTAGTATTTATCCCTTCTAGAACTTCGTTATACATTTTTGTCATTACACCAACTGTATAAATGTATAATGCAAAAAGCTACTAATTGCCCTGGTCCAAATCCTCTAAAGAATATTAAGGCTACTATTATTGGCGGGAATGTTCTTAGTATATTTATGAAAATTTTTCATACTTAGCGCTTTATATTTACCAAATAAATTAACCGAAGATAAGTATGAAGTAAATATTGCAGTTACGGCCGCAAAAACCGTAGCACTAAAAAGCTATTTCTATACTTACCATTAACTCTGTTAACATCTTAGATGTATAAGCTAAATCTGGGTTTATTATACCATTGACTAGTACTTTTAATTGTTTTAAACCAATTAAAAAAATCGCTCTTGAGTAATAGTAATGTACTTAGTAACATACAATAGACTTCCTATAAGTACTACAGGTAATATAACTCTTGCCATGTTTTTTTCAAAAATAAATTTTTCAAAAGTTAATTGAGAGGAATTGCTATAGTTTCTAAAAATAGTAACTCACCGATCGATAATAAATATTAAAAATAACTAGGGTAATTATTATTATCGAAACTCTATCATATCTCAAATGATTCAATTCTTGCCAAAGTCTTTGTCCTATTCCACCTGCTCCAACTAATCCTAGCACACTAGCTCCTCGAATACTAGATTCTAGCGTTAAGAAATATACCGAAACCACCTGTGGTTTTTAAGTTGAACAGGATTGCATTTTTATAAATAACAAATTTCGAGCTACCAAGAGACTCCATCGCTTCTATCTGCTTAACTTCTACCTCTTCAGCATATTCTTTAAGTAACTTTGCTGCTGTTAAAAGGTTAATTAAATAAATACTTACAAATCCACTGAAAAACACCTGTACTGAATAAACTTACAAGTATTGCTGCAATTATTAGAAATGGTATAGTTCTAAAAAAATAGAAAAATACAGCACTAAATAATTTCGGTATTATTTTAAATTTAAATAGTACATTAGTCAAAATTGGCAAAAAGTAATAAAGCTGTAAATAACGCTAAAATCGATGAAAACAATGCTATATTTATCGTTTCAATTATAGGTTGTTTCAACTCACCCAAGATTGAAAAATCAACAGGATACATTCGCCCTAATAAGTTCTGTATTCTTTTTAAAAACCTACTGAAAAAGTTTTTGCATCATATTGCATAAATGCAATCAAGAAAAATACATACTATAAATATGCTAGCTAATATTCTATTTATATTTTTTTAATTATAAAGTTCTTCAAATTCATCTTTAGTCACCATATCAGAATCTTTATAAAAATAAAAACTTTTCCGTCTTTCAATCCTAAAAATTTTTTTGTACTATATTTTTTTCATCAAGATTTACATCGTGTAAATTGATTAAAACAGTAATATCTTTTTCTTTTATTTAATTTCTTAAATGTATCCATTATAAGAGTAGTGTTCTTTTCATCTAGACTACTAACAGGTTCATCAGCTAATAAAAAAATTTCGGATGCTTGTGCGAGCGCCTTAGCGATTGCTACTCTTTGCTTCTGTCCACCAGATAAATACTTAGACTTTTTAAAAGCCTCCTCTTCTAAACCAACCTGTTTTTAAATAACCTACTCCTTCATTATACTCTTTCTTAGTATAACCAAGTAAAAGGCCTAATGGAGATTTTTTTACTAAATATGGAGTCAATACATTTTCAACTGTATATAAATTATCAAGAACATTATAATCTTGGAATATAAATGCAATTTCTCTTCTAATAAGCTTTAATTTTTTTCCTACTGTAATCTACTATATTTTTACCAGCTATATTAATTTCTCCAGATTTAGGTTTATTCAATAAATTTAAGCAACGCAGTAAAGTTGACTTACCAGCACCACTCTTTCCTACTATAGCTACAAATTCCCTTGATCGACATTAAATGAAATATCATTTAATATATTTTTTTACTCCATAGTTAAAAAAACTAAATTTTTTTAACTTCTAACTTTTTCACTTTTCACTTCATCACCTCATTATCATATAATGAATTTAAAAAAATAAACTAATTCTAACTTTAGTAAAATTTTTATAAGTACTATTATATCACTTAAAACAGTTTTTCAGTATTTTGCTACTAAATTTAATCCAATAATTGAACAGTTTACATTTAACTAAAAAAATAATCTTAAAATAATAAACTCGCCTATATTAAATAGACGAGTTATGAGTTATATTATTATTTAATAAATGTTGTAATTTCTTCAACAGATAAACTAGAATCACACACAACTTTAACTTCACCAGCTTCAGCAACTAATAACCCTGGTACAGTTCTAACAGCATATTTTTTTCGCGTAATGATTCAATTCCTGAGGCATCAGAAAAGTCCTCAGAATTAATAAAGAATGCTTCTACTTTATTAGAAACAACGACTTCACTTAATTTTGGCATGAATCTTCTGCAAAATGGGCATGATGATCTACCAATAAATAATACGAATTTTTTTCTTTTGATTCAATTTTTTTCAAAAGCAGTTTTTTTGAATCTATTACTTTGAAGTTCTCTAAGTGTTGTTCGAATGTTTTTCCATGTTTTTTTATCTCCTAATATTTTATAAATATTATTTTACTCTTCTTTAAACAATTTTTCTATTTATTTGCTTATAAATCTCAAATAGTTTAATTTTTGTTAAATAAAAAGGAGTAATGCATCGCTACACTACTCCTTTTTGCTAAATTCAAAAAAATGGGGCGGCTGAGGGGAATCGAACCCCCGAATGTCGGAACCACAATCCGATGCGTTAACCACTTCGCCACAGCCGCCAAAAATATTGAGTTTTAAATAAAAAATGCCTTGAGACAGAGTTGAACTGCCGACACATGGAGCTTCAATCCATTGCTCTACCAACTGAGCTATCAAGGCAAAAATGGCGGTCCCGACAGGGAATCGAACCCGCGATCTCCTGCGTGACAGGCAGGCGTGATAACCGCTACACCACGGGACCCTAACTCTTATTCTCAATGTATTTAATTCAAATGGTGACCCGTACGGGATTCGAACCCGTGTTACCGCCGTGAAAGGGCGGTGTCTTAACTCACTTGACCAACGGGCCAATAAAAAAACGGAGCAGGAGGGATTTGAACCCTCGCGCCGGTTTCCCGACCTACACCCTTAGCAGGGGCGCCTCTTCAGCCTCTTGAGTACTACTCAACTCCACAGGCAGGGACTCAGAACCTGCGACCCTCTGATTAACAGTCAGATGCTACTACCAACTGAGCTACTGTGGATAAATATTTGTGTTCCTAACGAACAATATTTATTATACAAAAAGTATTAACATAATGTCAATACTTTTGTATAACTTTTTATTTTTCATTTTTAAAAAATTAGAATCACCTATTATTACAGCTTTTATAAACTTTTAATATATGTGATATAACTTTCACAGATCATTAATTATCTCCAAAAATATTATCTTTATTTTTACTTTATTTAGATCGATATTCATTTTCTCAGAGATTCTTACTATCGCCTTATATGCATCATTATTTGGTTCTTCAAATCCTGTAATACTGAATAGATTTGTTAAAAATTTGTATTGTTTCTTTGTCATTTTGAATTTCTAATAAGGCTTGTTTAATTTTTTTCTGCATTTCATCATCTAGATTATTAGAAGCAACTACTGTTACACCTGGAATAAGTTCACTTTTTGCGATAGGTGTAATATCTTCTTTAAGTGTAGGAAATTCTTTCGTATATTTTCTGATTACATTTTCATAACTAGCTACTGCATCAACATCTTTATTTAGTAGTAATTGTAAACTTTTATCATGACCACCGCTAAATTGATATTGTATATCTTTATCTAAGTCTATACCAGCTTCTTTTAGCATTGCTCCAGCATAAATATATCCAGAAGCTGAAGATGGATCAACAAAAGCAATTTTTTTCCCTTTTAAATCAGACAAGTTTTTAATATTAGAATCTTTCCTTACAAAAACTTCAGCAAAATAACCAGGTTTACCACTAGTACTTCTTCCTACAAGTAAATTTTTTGTATTACTTTGTTTATTAGATAGAACAGCTGAGAATGGCGGTACTAATCCGAAGTCAACACTACCACTACCGATACCTTCTATCACCCCTATATAACTACTTGCTGTAAATACCTCTACCTTCATTCCTAGTTTATCTCCTAAGGCTTTTTGCAAATGGCGTCAAGTCGTCTACAAGCTTTTCACTATTACTACTAGGTACTACACCAAGTTTTAACACTTTTTCTTCTTTTGTTGAACTTTTTTTAGAACAACCAATTAAAGAAAACACTAATAGAACAGAAAAAATAGTTAATAATATTTTTTTCATTTTACTTACCTCTTAATATATGTGTAAATTTAATGTATACCATTGAGTATATCACAATATTTTCATTAATAAAATGAAAACGCTCATTTTTTTATAATAAAAAGATTCAATATATTCTGTTTAAACAGAATATATTGAATCACATAACTTTTAAAACCAATTTTGAGATTGTTATTCTAAATTTTAAGCTCTTTTTTTATTTTTGTTTATACTCTTTTTACTACAAATCTTCCATACTTTCTAATAGAGATTACATCCTCTAAAAGCACAGTTTTTTTCTCCATTTCTCACTATTACATGATTTAACTTTATGAAGTCTTGTTCTAGAAATCCTTTAACCTTACTGCGTGATTTATTAGTAATCTTCGCTACTAGCGAATCCAACCTTAATGAAGAACTAACTATTTCAAAAATCCTCATATTTCTTTTCTATAGAAACATCAGTAAGATCTATTCTTTCAAAGTTTAATTTCACTCTTCCTGCTTTTTGTAAATTCCATAGCGATAACATCAGCAATTTCCTCATCAACAAAAAAACATAAACTTCATTTTCAAGAACAATTATATCTCCAAATCTATTAAAATTAATTCCTAGATTATAAATTGCTCCTAAAAATATTCCTATGTTCAATCTTATTAAATTTATTATTAAATTTAGCTTTAAGACAAACAATATCATAATCTACATCATAATATTCATTAGAAATAATTTTTGCTTTTTCTCTCTGCATCACTAAAAACCACCAAAAAAACTCAATTTTAAAATCACTATAATTATATACAACTATACGTTCTAAAAATAACCTGTTCAAAAATTCGTAAGATACTTTGTTACAGTATTTCTATTTTCTACAAAACTTATAGTTTGTAAAAGTTTTTCAGCTACTTCTTTTTCTTCAACAGATGCATGTTGTAAAAAAATTTAATTTTTTTCATAACACTAAACTACTTAAATAATAACACTTTTATCAAGTTTTCTATTACACCTAATACAATAAGTGCTGCTACTGGTGAAATATCTAACATACCTATTGGCGGAATTATTTTCCTAAAAAAACCTTTAGATACGGCTCACAGATTGCTTCTAAAAATTCTACAATAAAATTATTTTTTTAATTGTGGTACCCATGAAGATAAAAATATACGCTAGCATACTATATTCATAAAAATTAAACAGATATGTAATAAATTTATATACCCAAAAAAATACTCTGTTATATTTAACAAAATTAATACTCCCCTTCGTAAAAAAATCTCCTGATACTTCAACACCATTAGGAACACAAAGGTAGATATCTTCACCTATAGTTTTTTTAATCTTGCACCAAGAGCATAGATTCCTCCTGATATAAAAATCTAATAATCTATCAGATGTTTCTACATCTAATTTACTTAAATTAATTATAACAACTTTATTACGTTTAATATCATCTACAATATCCTTACTATCAGCAAAAAACTAAAGGTTCTGTTAGTATTACATTATTTGTTCTTCCAGCTGGTTGACTTTGAACGTTTGGTTTTAATTTGCACTTGATTCTCCTTTTTACAACTCTCGGTTTTGGTTGTTCCTGTCTTACTTCTTCTCTTTCTACAATTTCATCCTCAAAATCATCTTCATTAACGAATAAATTATTGAATTTTTTTCATCATACTCATATTCTCAAACCTCAACTTACTTATATTTAACTACATTATTATAGCATATTTCTAGTGTTTTTTTGAAAATGATTTTACTAAGTATTTGTTCTTTATTTAAAAAAATACTAATAATATTTCAAAAATATTTTTTTAAAAATTTCTAATTAATTCTAAATTCAAATAAATCTGAGATTTTTACAAACTATATAAAATAAAAAAAGCAATAGAGTTTAAAACTATATTGCTTTTTTTATTTTTATTAACCATAAAATTTATCATATCTTTCTTTAACTGAAAGTAATAATTTTGAAATTAATACTTTTAAAAATTGAATAAACAGGAATTCCTAAAATTGCACCTACAACTCCTGATATATTAACACCTATTAAAAATTACAAAAAAATTACTGTAAGAGGATGCATATTCATACTTCTTCCCATTATATTAGGAGAGATGATATTTCCTTCTAGAAATTGTACGATTCCCCAAACCACTAACATCTTAACTACCATAACCCAACTTGTAGATGCTGCAACTAACATCGCTGGTGTAATAGCGATAGCAGGACCTAAATAAGGAACTATACTTAAAAATGCAGCGATAGTTGCAAGTGAAAATGCATAGTGTAATCCTATTACATTATATCCTATAAACAACATAACTCCTATACAAAGCGACACTAACATCTGACCTTGGATATACGATCCTACCTTATCATCGATTTCGTCTATTGTCTCGGCAACTGGTTTTTCAAATTTTTTCGGTAATAAACTAATCACAAACTTATTAAATTGTGATGCGTCTTTTAATAAGAAAAATAGAACGAAAGGCATAGTTACTAGTACTGAAGCAGTCGAAGATATAGATGATACTACACCTTGAGCTACAGATGTAGCAATAGATATCAATCTTTCACTAATTTTTGAAACATTTAAGTTTGTATTCACATACTCTACTACTACTTGAACATAAGCATTATCTGAGTATTCTTCTAAGTACCCTTTTACAATTTTCAATATATCTTGGTAGAGCAGTAATCAAGTTTTGTGTTTGCTCTACAATAATCGGTACTACCCCAATGATAACGACAAGTATCGTAATTACACCCACTAAAAATTGCAAGTAAACTCGCAGAAAATCTTGAAATTTTCTTAGAAAAGAAATTCACAAGTGGATTTAACATATAATAAAACACATATGCTACTATTATCGGTGTAATTATACTATTTACTATCGTATTTATTGGTGTAAAAATATACGATATCTCTGTATATAGATAAATAGCGATTCCTAAAAGAATAACTATTAATAGTATATAGATTATAAATTTCCCTCCGATAAAAAGCTAATAATTTATCTTCACGAGATTTTTTTCTAATCTTGATTCTCTTTTATTTTTTTCTAATTCTTTATCCATACAATTTCCTTTCTATTAAATTATCTAACAATACTTAAAGATAACTCATAAATTGTGATAATTGTCATATAAAGCAACATACCCTAATGCAGAAATTTACTAAACTTACAAATACTTTAATTTCTCTAGTACTATTTTTTGAAAAAAATTTCCCAAAAATCTACTCGTATTAAAGAAAAAAATTTTGCAAGTAATATCATCATAAATAACACTGTTAATTTAAAAATACTCATTAGATACCTCCAATTCAATATGCTATTTAAACATATCAAGCCAACCTTTTTTCTTGAAGAACCAAAGCATTCCAATTGTAATCCCGAACATTATAGCAACAACTAAAAAATACCCGTATTGCCATTCTAACTCAGGCATATTTTTAAAAATTCATACCGTATAATCCTACTATGAAGGTTAACGGAAGGAAAATTGTAGATATAACCGTTAGCGTCATCATTATATTATTAGATTTCAGCGAGTTATACGTCATGAAGTTTTCACGAATATCACTAGCTAATTCACGATTAGCCTCTATAATCTCTGTTTGTTGAACAAGGTCATCATATATATCGTGGAAATACTTTCTATCATTATCTGTCATCTCAACACGACGAGAAACTAAAAATCTATGTAGTACTTCTCGCATAGGTCTTAATCCACGACGAAGCTTTAATAAGTCACCTCTTAATTCGAAAAACCTCATCCATAATCTTGCTTCCAGATTTATAAAAATCAGATTCTTCAATTTCATCCAAACGGTTCTCGATTTTTGAGATAATCGGAATATACCCTTCAACTATTTCTGAAACTAGCATATGCATTACATGTAATGGCGAATATTCAGCGCCACGTTGAAGAATTTTAGGTACTATTTTATTAACATAACGTATATGTGAGAGGTGAAACGTTACGATATAATTTTTTTCCAACAAACATGTTAAGTGTTTCATAATCATCATCTATATTTTTTTAAAAACATGAGACACTAAGAATATTTGTTGTCTTGAAATTTCAATTTTTTTGGTCTTTGTAAAAGTGTTAAACAGTCTTCTATTAAAAGTTCGTGAAACTTAAAGAATGTTGTTAATAGATTAATTTCACTACGTGTTGGAGTATCAAAGTCAACCCAAAACCATGCTATATCCCTGATCTTTAAGTCTTTCTAAACTAATATCAGTAAGAATGTCACCTTTTTTTATCTACTGCCATAGTTTTTTTAACATTAGATTTCACCTCTCTCGTTATTTTCACAATTACAATAATACCACACTTATAAAAAAATAGTAAATTTATTATTTTAAATTGATAGAAATATAGTGCATCACAATTCCAGCAGCAATAGAAACATTCAAACTTTCTGCTTTTCCTGGCATCGATATTTTTAAGCAAGTTATTTACTTTACCTAATATTTCTTCACTTACTCCAGCACCTTCATTACCAAATATCACCGCAACATTTCCTGTAATATTATTTAATTGTTCTATATATTTGTCAGCTTTTAAACTTGTTGCATAAACACTAAAATCTGTCATTTTTTTCAAGTAAATCCACTAGTTCAATATTATCAAAACAATCTATATGGAAATTACTTCCTTGTGCACTTCTAATAACCTTTTTGTCCATATAGGCTCGTTGTTCCTTTTCCAAGGATAATACAATCAAAAAGCAAATGCATCAGCAGTTCTGATAATAGTACCTAAATTCCCCGGATCTTGAACTTTGTCTAGAATAAGAACTTTCTTATATTTTTTTAATATCTAGTTCTTTTTTTATCTATATTACATACCCCTATTATTCCTGTGTAGTTATAGTGTCAGATAAATGTTTCATTACACTGTTTTGCAACTTTAGTAACTTCTCCATCAAAGGCATCTATAAGACTATACTCCTCAAACTCTTCTGATATTACTATCTCATCAACTACGCTAGCTTTCATAGCCTCTTCAACAAGATGTTTCCTTCTATTAGATACTTTCCATATTTTTTTATATTTTTATTTTCTTTTTAATTTTTTTGTATATCTTTAATTTTTCTTATTACTAACTGATGTAATCATTTTTTTCTCCAATAAATTTATTTTATACTTTTAGCACTCATAATAATTATAAACAATATTGAAGAAATATTCAAATTATGGTATAATTCATTTACAGATATTACAATAAAAAGGAGTTCATTATGTCATCATTTTTTTACTATCAACAATAGTTTTAGTGGTTGTTTTAGGAGCAGTTGGACTTTTTTTAATTATTTTAGATTAAAAGGTGCTGTAACAAAACTTCCTTATGAAGAATTCAGAAAAAAATCTTAGAAAAGTTCAATTAATTGACGTTAGAGAAAAAAAGAAGATTTCAAATACGCTCACATCAATGGTGCTCGTAACATGCCATCTTCTCAATTCAATTTCCTTTATACATCTTTAAGAAAAAGACCAACCTATTTATCTTTTGCGATAAAAAAATGGAACATTAGCTCCTCGTGCTGCATTAACTCTTAAAAAAACACGGATATACAAATGTATACATGCTAAAAAAACGGTCTACAAGATTGGAAAGAAAATCTTAAAACTAAAAGATAATATATTAGTACTTAATTTAATCTCGATGAAGATTATTAAGTACTTTTTTTATTTCAACAATTTAAATTATATGAGCATCCTCTGTTGTATCCTATATTTTTTTGTGATATTATATGCATAACTAATCCAAATGGAAGTCAATTTATGACTAAATACTATTACGACCCTAATATGAATCGTGGATATATTCCTGGAAGATACGTTAACAAAGTAGTATATCTTCTAATCATATTCTTCTTAGGACATTTTGGAATCCAATATTTTTATGTAGGTAAAAATTTTTAAAGGAATATTGTGTCTATTATTTTTGTTGGACATTTATACCATCAATAATAGCATTCTTCTCATTTATATTTACACTATTTAAACCAGCTAATGAACACGGTGATATTTTCATCCATTATTAGATATTAATTTTAAATGGTACATAAATACTAACATAACAATAAACTCAAGGCTATCGCATCTGTAACAACCTTGAGTTTTTTATTATTATCTATTTTAAATTATTAATTAAAGCTTCTTTTTCTTCAGCTTCAGCCATTGCTTTTTGCTTCTTCTTCTAATTTATCGATATGCATAAATTTATTTAAGTATCCTTTAAGAAGAACTAATATAGCACCTAGAACAATTACTACCCCTCCGATGTATGTGAATACTTGAGTATAGTTTAATTGAACAGTTAATTTAGCTAAATATCCAGAGATAATGTTAGCTAATGAGAATGTTAGGTACCAAATACCCATTGCTAATGAAGCGTATTTTGCTGGAGCAAGTTTATTGAACATTGCCATTCCGATTGGAGATAAGAATAATTCCCCAACTGTTAATAATACATATGTTAAAAGAACATACATGATGTTAATTTTCATTCCACTTTCCACATCACCATTGATTGTGTTTAATCCTAATACCATTACTACGAAAGCTAATCCTGAAATTATCATTCCTAGACCCATTTTAGTACCAGTATCTAAGTCGCCTCGTTTTGTTTTGCTTAATTTAACCCAAAGCGCACCAAACACTGGAGCTAAGATTGCACATAATAGACCATTGAATGAAACTAACCAAGGTGTTGGTACTGTCCATCCGAAGATATTTCTATCTACTGCTTTTTGAGTTAAGATAGCAAATGATGTTTGAGTTTGGAACCAAGCTGCCCAGAATAAAGTTGAGAATACAAACATTACTGCCATAGCTTTCATTCTATCCATATCAATTTTTGTTAATGGATGGTTAACAGATTTTTTAGCAGCTTTACTTGCTGTTGGGTATTTACCTTTATCTTTTAACCAAGTAGGAGCAAAGAATGCGAATACTGCGAATTGAATAAATGCAAGTACAGCAGCAGCTAAGAACCCTACACGATATCCATAAGAAACAATTTTTCCATCGTTAGCAACATTAGCAAACCAACTATCAGTAATTAATCCGAAGACAATCGGTCCAAATAAACTACCAATGTTAATCGCCATATAGAAAATACTATATGCTGCGTCCTTCATTGTAACTTGGTCACGTTCATAAAGAGCACCGACTATAGCACTAATGTTACCTTTACCAATACCTGCCGCAACTAGTAAAAGAATTAAACTTGAAATTACTGTCCATAATTCACTAGTTGAAAAAGTATAATGCAATATAACCTATACAACTAAACAATGTCCCTAAGATGATAGATTTTTGAAGGCCTAGGTATTTATCGGCTAACCAACCACCAATAAGAGCCATCATATATCCTGCAGCGGCATAGTAACCGTATAAAGTTACCGCAAATCCTTTTTCAAGACCTAATCCACCTTCTGCAGTTCCTGTTGTGAAGAACAGAATCATGAACCCGATGATACCATAAGCATAAAAAGTTTTGTATAACAGTTGTTAAATTTACTAAATGAAGACCTTTAGGATGTTTCATTTTTTTCTTTTTCCATAACATTTTTCCTCCTTAATTTATTTATTATATCTTCATCTATTATTATATATTAAGCGTTTCTCAAAAAGCAATTTATATTCTTTTTGAAATCATCTCTATTTGTTTACATAAATATATTTTACTATTATACTTAAACTTTGTATTATAACAGAAAATTTCAACCTTATTTTATTTGTATTTTTTTAATACAAACTCTATAATATGTAAATAATTCATTATCGACGTCTCATTACAAAAATACATAAAAAAATAAAAGCAGTTTTTACACTGCCTTAATTTTTTTATTATTCTTTATATTTTTTTATAAGTTTTTTTCTTGATCGTATACTTTTCATAAAGTTGATTACACCAACGTTTATTAAATCCCTATTCCATGAACCCTTTTAGTTTATTAAGCTTAGATGGGTGTTTTAATTTTCTGATTGCCTTAGCTTCGATTTGACGGATACGTTCACGTGTTACACCAAATGCACTACCTACTTCTTCTAGAGTGTGAGTCTTACCATCTTTTAGTCCAAAACGTAATTTTAATACATTTTCTTCACGATCAGTAAGCGTTTCTAAAATCTCTTCTAGTTGTTCTTTTAGCAATTCATTTGCTGCATGTTCAACTGGAGATTGTGCTTCTTTATCTTCGATAAAAATCTCCTAAATGTGAATCATCTTCTTCACCAATAGGTGTTTCTAATGATACTGGTTCTTGAGCTATTTTTTTAGTATCTCACGTACTTTTTTTCTGGAGTCATATTCATTTTTTTAGCAATTTCTTCCGGTTTAGGTTCACGTCCTAAATCTTGAAGTAATTGTCTTTGAATACGAATCAGACGGTTAATTGTTTCAACCATGTGAACAGGAATACGGATTGTTCTGGCTTGGTCTGCTATTGCACGAGTAATTGCTTGACGAATCCACCATGTTGCGTATGTTGAAAAACTTAAATCCTTTAGAATAATCAAATTTTTTTCAACAGCTTTAATTAATCCCATGTTACCTTCTTGAATTAAGTCTAAGAATAGCATTCCACGTCCCTACATAACGTTTTTGCAATACTAACTACAAGACGTAAGTTAGCTTCAGCTAAATCTTTTTTTAGCTTGTTCTTTTTTTCCGCTTCTGTTCCTGTTTCAATAATTTTAGAAAGCTCTAATTCTTTTTCTTTTGATAATAATGGAACTTTACCAATTTCTTTTAAGTACATTCTTACAGGGTCATTAGTTCTAATTCCAGCTGGAACTGATAAATCTTCTAAATCTAACTCTTCTTCCTCTTCTTCTACGTGATTCGCATTGATTAAAATAATATCTTCATTATTTAATTCCTCATAGAAATCATCCATAGCTTCAGAAGAAATGTCTAATTTTGATAATGCATCTACAATCTCTTCTTGAGTTAATTCACCTTGTTTCTTACCTTTTTTTCTAACAATTCTTTTTTTATTGTTTCAAAAATCTTTTTGCTTTCTTAGCCATGTTCTTCTCCTTTTTATTTTTTTATACTTTTTTTCAACTGTAGCAGCAATTCTTTTTGAGTATCGACATCCATCTCTTGAATCGCAACTCTAAGTCTCTCTTTTTATCTCTTCTAATGTTATTTGTTTATTTGAAAAAAATAATTGATATAATCACTTACAACTTCTGATGTTGGATTTTTCTTCTATTAGAAAAATCAGTTTCATCTATATAAGTAGCAAGTCTAACAACTTCCTCATCTTCAATACTATGAATGAATTTATGGATATGAAATTCAAGATTATTATTATAATAAATAACTAAGTAATCCATAAGATTCACAAATACTTCTTGTGGGAAGCTACACTTCTCTAAATCATTATATTTTTTTCAATAAATAACGCCCTATCTACAAAAAAAGTATTTAAACAACTTACACACTTTTTTTATCATAATTTGTTAGTCTAAACAACTGTTCTGGACTAGTTGGTGCTACCCATTCTGCAGCCGCTTGTTTTCTTTTTCACATTCACTTGACCTAATTCTCTAAGAAGAACTTGTCGTTCGATTCCGAACTCCTCTGCCAAATTAGTAAGCAATATGTATTTTAGTGATTCATCTTCTATATATGCAATATTTTTTTAAGTAATTCATTTTTATAGATGATTCTTTGTTCAATATTACTTTTGGAATCATTTTTTTACAATATTCAATTTTATAGTTAATAAAGTGCTCTTTATTATTTTTTTACATAATTTATCGCATCAAAATCTTGATTTTTTTAGAATTTTTGTCTGATAAAAAAATTCATCTAAATCTTTAAATCCCTGAAAATTTCAATTTATAGACATTATCTGTTGACTGGATAATCCTATTCCCAATTTCTATCTGTGCTTTTTGAACCAGCCTCATCATTGTCTAAACTTAATGTGACCTTCTTCACAAGTGATAAAATCTCTTTTAATTTATTATTGTCTATATTTGTTCCCATCAATGCAACAGCATTTTTTATGCCATTTTGATGAGCTTTTACTACATCCATATAACCTTCACATAATATCACTTCATTTTCCTTAGCTATAAATGAGCGTGCATCTGAGAAGTTATACAGAACTGTTCTCTTTTCAAAAATTTTCGTTTCATGAGTATTGTAGTACTTCGCAACACTTTTTGTCCATTGACATAGTTCTTCCCTGAAAAATGCTACAACTTGATTTTTGATTATTTTTTATAGGAAACATTACTCTGTCTTTAAATACATCGTAATAAATACCATTTTCATTTTTCCCTAATAGTCCCGCTTCAACCATTAAGTCTAAATTAATTTGATTAGAGTTAAAAAAGTTTAAAGCAATGTTATTATCACGAGGGGCATATCCTAAATTAAAGTGTTTAATAACCTCAATACTTAATCCCCTATCTAATAAGTAATTAAGTGCCTCTTCAGCCTCTTTTTGTATTTAGTAAAAATATAGTTATAATAATCTGCTAAAAAGCATGTGCCCATAATACATTATGTCCAGCTCATTATTCAAATCGTAATTAGCTTCTAAATTAACTTTTTGACTCTATATTCAAATTTACTAACCTTGCTCCAAGCTTTTACGATTGCTTGATTATACGTAATATTTTCAATTAGCGAAACAAATTGGAAAAATATTCCCACCTTTACCACATCCAAAAACAATGTAAATATTTTTTTTTCTCTGGAGAAACAGTAAACGATGGTGTTTTCTCATTATGAAATGGACATAAACCTAAATAATTTTGTCCTCTTTTTTTCTAATTTGACATATTCACTAACTAGACTAACTATATCAATATTATCAAATATATAGTCAATGTCTTGTTTAGATATTTTTTTGCCACCTTGTTCCTCCTCTTCCTCAATTCACCATTAAGAATAAATGAATAGATTATTTCCCAACATTAATTATAACATAAACAAAAAGTATTTTTAATAGACTTTGGTAAAATATTTATATTATCACTCTAAGTTAATTTTTTTCTTTTTCAAAGTTAATATTATATTATTTCTATAATCATACATTTAGATTTTTATTATGATAAGTTTTATTAGAATATTACTGTTGTCAATTCCATAGTATAAAGATTAAATATTCCAAAACTTACTTAAAAATGATATTTTTTTAAAAAGATTATAATTATACATTTTGTTAAGATATAAATTTAATCAAACTTTTCCTTAAATTCGCCTATTATGTCACGTCAATCATAAGTAAAAATCATATGATATAGAAATTTCTCTGAATTTAGGTTATAATATGAATATCATTAAAAAAAGGAGTATGAAAGTGAAAGTAATTATAGTCGGTGGTGGTAAAGTCGGAGAGCTTCTTTGCGCTGATTTTTCTAACACATTTGATGAAGTCACAATTATAGACACAAATGAGCGTCGTGTTGAAAAACTCGTTGAAACCTATGATATTAACGGACTTGTTGGTAATGGAGCAAATTCAGACATACTATTAGAAGCAGATGCTGCGAATTCAGACATGTTTATCTCAGTAACTACTAGCGATGAAATAAACATGATATCTTGTATTGCAGCTAAACAAATTGGAGCAAAATATACAATAGCAAGAATTCGTAACCCTGAATATTCTAAAACAAAGGAATTCATTAAACAATCTTTAGGAATAGATCTTATGGTTAACCCTGAGTACGAAGCAGCTAAACAAATTTTCTATATGCTTAAGTATCCTACCGCAACAAAAGTAGAAAGTTTTTCAAACAATAAATTTAATATTTTAGAAGTATTAATAAATGAAAATAGTTTACTAAAGGGTGTTTCACTTATTGATAGTAGAAAAATACATTGATTTCCCTTCACTAGTATGTTTAGTAGAAAGAAAGGGAGACGTGTTCGTTCCTCGTGGAAATTATGTATTTGAAGTTGGAGATAAAGTTCATATAACTGCTTCAAATAAAAATTTAAAGAAATTTTATAAACTTTTAGGAAATAAAGAAAATTTAGAAAAAAATAACTTCATCTTTAATAATAGGTGGAGGGAAAGTAGCCTACTATCTTGTAGAATTTTTACAAAAAGCATCTTTCTATACTAAAGTAATAGAAATTGATAAAGAAAAGGCAATCTCTTTCAGTGAAACATATCCTGAAATTGATGTTATTTGGGTATGACGGAAGTGATCGTGATACTTTAATTGAAGAAGGTATCCAGACATTTGATAGTTGTATATCTTTAACTGGTTTAGATGAAGAAAAACATTATAATTAATATTTATGCACATAAACTTGGAATTAAGAAAAACAGTAGCAAAAGTTAACCGTGCATCTCTAAAACAGATAGCTGAGGATATCGGTCAATATTCTTATATCACTCCTAAAGAAATAGTAGGAAATATAATAAAAAAACATACAAAATCTTTACAATGTAGCCGTACAATAGATATAGAAAACTTCTATAGAATATCGAATAATAAAGCTGAAGTAATTGAATTTAAAAATCTCAAGCGAAAATTCAAAAGTTATCGGCATTAAATTAAAAAGATCTTGATATTAACGATAATACTCTTATAGCATTTATAATTCGTAATAATAAACAAATCTTCCCAAATGGTGATGATGAAATTAAAGTGAATGATAATGTCGTTGTAGTTAGTTATCAACAGAAAATTGAACATATCGATGATATTCTTGCTAGGGAGGTAATCTATGAATTTTAAAAATGATTTTTTTCACGTTCTAGGAAAAAATGATGATACTTTTAGCTGGATTACTAATTCTTCCTACTATTGTATCATTTGTTTATAAAGAACCTTCCAATGTTACAAATTCATTCTTCATAACAATTATGATTTGTTTTGTTCTAGCATTAATATTACATTTTTTTCAACAAGAGATGTTATCGAGCGTGATTTTTTTATAAAAAGAGAAGGATATGTAATTGTAACACTTACTTGGGTTATCTTCTCATTACTTGGAGCATTACCTTTCTATTTATCAGGAGAAATACCTCATTATATCGATAGTTTTTTCGAAACAGTTAGTGGATTCACTACTACTGGTTCAACTATTTTAGAAGATATTGAGACTTTAAGTAAAAGTTTACTTTTTTTGGAGAAGTTTCACACACTTTTATAGGTGGTATGGGGGTTATTGTATTCGCTCTAGCAATTTTACCAAGATCTCCTCATACTATTCATATAGCGAAAGCTGAAGTTCCAGGGCCTTATTTCGGGAAAGTTGTATCTTCTATGAAACAAACAGCAATTTATCTTTATGGAATATATATAGCACTTACAGTACTTCTATTTATATTCTTGATGTTTGGTGGGGTTGGATTTTTGATAGTATAAACCTAGCTTTCTCTACTGCTGGAACTGGTGGTTTTTCAGTAAGAAATGCAGGAATTGCATATTACAACAGCACTTACGTTACAGTTGTGATTGCGATATTTATGCTTATTTTCTCAATGAATCTAAGTTTACTTTACTTTATTATTTTTTTAAAAGATATTTTAAAGTATTAAAAAAAGTGAAGAACTAAGATGGTTCTTTGGAATGATTGGTATACTTTCTGTAATCATGTTTTTAGATATCTACCGTTCATATGATACGCCAAACCATAGTTTATTAGATGTATTTTTTTACAGTTTCATCTGTTGTATCTACTACAGGTTTTATATATAATGACTTCAATATTTGGCCAGTATTTTCAAAAATGATAATCTTAATACTAATGATTGTTGGAGGATGTACAGGAGGAACTGCTGGTGGAATAAAAAAATTCCACGACTTATTTTCTTCGTTAAAAATGCCAAACTAAGTATAAGTAAAGCTTTTAAATCCAAGGAAAAATAGCAATGGTTAAAATCGATGGGAAAGTAATAAAAGACACCACTCCACTTTCTAACTATTTACTATTATTCGGATTTGTATATGTTATTATACTATTCTTAATAACATTCCAAATTAATGACTTTGAAGATGCAATTTCTTTAACAGTTACATCAATCAGTAATGCTGGGCCAGCATTCAATCACTATGGTCCAATGAGTAACTTCTCACAAATACCATATTTTACTAAAATAATATTATCTATATCAATGCTATTAGGACGTTTAGAATTAATGCCATTAATAGTATTCTTCTCTGCTAATACATGGAAAAAAACGTAGAAAAAAAGCTAGAGAAAGTCAAAAAAATAATTAATAATTTTAATGAGTAATGTGAAACAAAATAATGACCACCCCTGAAAAAGGGGTGGTTTTCTCTTCGGGTATAACCCTTTGTTACTAACACGCACCTCAAGGCGCTGGCTTTCACATTCGTTCAAAGCCCCTATTGTATTTTAACGCCCGCCACCCGTTAAACGGGTTTATCTATTTTTTTATTTCCAAATGGATTTGTGTATTCTTTTTGTTGTCAGTTTATCTATTGCAATGTCATGCGATTCTTGTTCTCTGATATATTTTCTTATTGTACTTTCATTTAATCCTACAGTACTTACATAGTATCCTTCTGCTCCAAAAACTTTCTATTTTCCATACTTGTATTTCAAGTTTGAATGCATATCAAATATCATCAGTGAACTTTTCCCTTTCAAATATCCCATAAAAACTTGATACACTATATTTGGGTGGTATTGATAACAGCAAATATATACGATCTGGCATTATATGTCCTTCTATTATTTCCACTCCTTTGTACTTACATAACCTTTTTTTATTATATCTACTATATCTCGTTTGTATTGATTAAATTCTATTTTTTTCGTCTATACTTAGGTGTAAATACAATATGGTATTTACACAACCACTTTGTATGCGATAAACTATTATGTTTATTTGTTATAATTAAAATCATCCTTTTCTTTATTTTAGAGCTTGAACTACTCTTATTTTATCAAGAAAGGATGATTTTTTTCAATTGTTTAACTTTTTATCTCGCACCCGCATAGCGGGTGAGTTTTTGTTTCGGAGACTTCGCCTCCTCAACTGGCTAAAGCTTTTTAATAAAAAGACGAGTTCTACTTATAGATCTCGTCTTTTATCATTGAAACTATCTCCTGAATCTCTTCATTGATTCTTTCATCTAGTTCTTCTTTAGTAATTAATTCATCATTATGTGCTTCGGTATATCCTAGAATTACCCCTAAAGAATTCTTTTACATTATGCAACATAATTTTTCTTCTGTTCATTTTTATCCAACTCTGAACTTCTTCTATAAATCATATATATATTTAGGAATACAAAAAAATGTTAATGGCAAGAAAAATATTTTAATATGTATTGCGGCGATTAAAAAAACATCACTATTAATATATTTACTATTATGAAACTAATCATATTTTTTTCATGATACAAACTATAAACCTCTTTTTTTATTTATTCCGTATTCTTTAGCAATATTTTTTTAATAGCTTCTGATTTTTTTACACCACTTTGTACTTTTTCGTAAATTTCATTTACAATATCATTTAGGTTAAGGTCTTGAGATTCTTCTTCTCTAGATGGAGAGATAATAACAACAAACTCCCCTTTTTCTTTAATCTTTTCACCTAGCATTTCTAGTATTACATTAGCTTCAAATGTTTCAATTTGTTCGAACATTTTCGTAAGCTCTCTCGCTACTGCAATTTTTTTCTTGTCGGTGAAATTTTTGAAATTTCTTCCACTAAGTTCTTCACTCTATGTGGACTTTCATACAAAAATACCAGTTGTTTTTGAGTTTAAAAATAACTTCTAACTTTTTGTTTAAGTTCTTTAGTTTTTCGTGGTAGGAATCCATAAAAAGTATAGTTATAAGATTCTATTCCACTAGCTACAAGCGCTGTAAGTCCTGCATTAGCTCCAGGTAAAGCAACAACGTCAAGTCCTGCACTTTTTACTTTATCAACTAATACATAACCTGGATCTGAAATACAAGGCATACCTGCATCAGTTACTAACGCTATCTCTAATTCATCTTCTAAGTATTTAATTATTTTTATCACTCATCTTATCCTCATTATGTTCGTGATAACTAAGTAGTTTTTACCTTTTATTTCATAATGATTCAATAATTTTTTTGTGTATTTCTTGTATCTTCACAAGCTATAATATCCGCTTCTTTTTAGCACTCTTAATGCTCTTAATGTAATATCTTCTAAATTACCTATCGGCGTTCCTACTAAATATAACATAGTTATTTATCCTTTATTTTCATATTAAAAATCTTTTTATTTCTTGCTTTTTATTTGTATCCAAATTTAATAAAAATATACTCTTCCTTTTTTTCCTCGTGTTAGTTTTTTTGAATGAACTTTCTGCACGTGTTGCTTCACTCTTAGTATCAAATTCTTCATAATATATAAGCTCTACCGGTACTCTTACTCTAGTGTATTTAGCACCTTTTTTGGCGTTATGAGTTTTTATTCTTCTAACAACATCTGTCGTATATCCAGTATACCAAGTTTTGTCACAACACTCAACTACATACATAAAACTACTCATAAATACCATACACTTTCTTCATTTCATCTGTATAACTACCATCTTCATTGTAAATATAAAAACGGTTGTTCTACTTTAATATCACTAACTTTCGAGATACTTCCTTCTATTAATACTATCTTACTGGTTTCACTTGTTGGTTTACTGTAAACAAATCTTATTCGTTTAATAGCTAATCCATTTTTTTCACATTCAGAAATAATATCACTTATCCTATAAGTTCTATGAACCAATGAAAAATTTACCATTCTGTTTAACAAGATATCTAATCGCTTGAACTACATCACTTAGATTACATAAAATCTCATGTCGTGAAATATTATGATTAAATTTTTTTCTCGTTGATTCGGCATATTCTCAACAGGAAAAATACGGTGGATTACAAATCACATAATCAAATGATGACGGTCTATAATACTCTTTTTACATTTTTATATCCCCATTTTTTTCACATCAACATTAATTATATCATTTAATACTAAACTTTTTTTAGTTAATTCTACTAAATCCTCTTGTATTTCTAACATTTCAATTTTCGCGTCAGATTTTTTTCTCTAAGAATAATTGAAATTCCACCATTACCACTACAAAGTTCGATAATATTTTTTTCTTAAAAACTTCTAGGTACATTCGCAAAATAAGGTAGTAAAAAGAATCTGTTGACATACTATAATCGATCAACTTTTTGTAAGATTTTATAATTTTTTTCGAAACTGTATCAATTCTTAAATTATCTTCCATACTAACCTCGCAATAAAAAAATCTAAATTATTATTATCTAATAAAAATTGTAAAAAGAAATTTCTCTAATACTAAGGTTGCATTTACATTAGAATTAAAATCACTTAAAAGCTAATAAAATTTTCTCCTGAACTTTACTAATATTAACTACATCATGTAAATTATTATCATTATAACTATTAGTAGTTTGAATGCTCAAGTGTTTAAAAAAATTCGACTATATCCTCTTTTGTTTTTAATTTTTCTAAGATATAAATATTTGCTAGATGAGGTTTCCTATTGTATCTTTTAGCATACTCAGCTATTAGTCTAGTTAACTCCTCATTAGTTTCAACTTCATCATTTTCACTTTGCTCTACTAATTTTATCTGTTGACATCGTGAAATAATAGTCGGTAGTACTGCACTAATATTTTTTTACAACTAAGAATAGCAATAATATCATCTTCTGGTTCCTCTAAGAATTTAAGAAGACTGTTAGCTGCTTGTTCTGTCATTTTTTTCTATATCTTTTATCCAATATATATTTTCCATAAAAATGATTTAACACTTAAAATCCGATTTTAATGTTTGAATTTCATCTTTTTTTTATTGAAGCTTCACTAGTTAATTTATAAAAAAATCAACATAGTTACCATGATTTATACTACGACAATTTTTTTACATTCTTCACAACTGAAAAATTCTTTATCTTTATTTTCTAAACAAAAAAATTGCTTTAACAAAACTTAAAAATAAACTCATCAGAATATAAACTATCCTCGCCTACTACTAGATAGGCATGGGATAGTTTATTTGTTTTTAATGTATTTGTTAAAGATTTTTATTACAACTGTATCTTTACTAAAGTTCATTGTTCAAAAATCCTTCCAATATAGAAAGTGCCTTTTTTTGCACATTATCATACGTATCACCAGCATCAATTACTTTAATACGTTCACTATATTCTTTTGAAAGATCATCATAACCGCGTTTGACATTTTTATAAAAATCTAAACTTTCTTGATCCATTCGATTATTATCATCTCTATTTTTTTGTACGAGCTAACCCTACCTCAACATCCACACAAAAGTATAATGTTAAATCAGGCTCTAAATTATCAGTTGCATAAGCATTAATATCTAAAATATCTTGCTTATTAAGACCACGTCCATAAGACTGATAAGCTACTGAACTATCGACAAAACGATCACAGATTACGATATACCCATCATTTACATATGGAAGTATTTTTTTCACTATATGATCACGACGACTCGCACAAAACAATAGACTCTCAGTTTTAGCGTCAATATCATTTGAACTATCAAAAAGAAGCTCTCTTACTTTTTCACTAAAATCTGTTCCTCCTGGTTCACGTGTTGTAATTACCTTATATCCTTTTTCTTTTTAAATACTCGGTAGCAAAGTTAATAAAGCTCGTTTTACCTGAACCATCTGAACCTTCTACTGTTATGAATTTACCTTTCATTTGAATAACCTTTCTACTATATTATTTATTCATAAATTGAGAAATTCTTTCAACAGCCTCTTTAATGTTTTCTATGCTTGTTGCATAACTAATTCTAAAAGAAGTCGTTGTACGCTTTCCCAAATGCTGTACCAGGAATAACCCCAACACGAGCTTCTTTTCGCTAATAATTTACAAAATTCCATCGCACCTAAGTCACGATACTTAGCGGGAATTTTAGCGAAGATATAAAATGCTCCATCAATTTCAGGAATTTCAAATCCTAATTCACGAAGTTTTGGAACCATATAATCTTTTCTCTCTATATGTTTCAATCATATTTTGGTTATATTTATCTACATTTTTCATCACTTAAAAGCTACTACTGCTGCATCTTGAATAAATGTAGCTGCACCAGATACGGTGAACAGGTGGAATACACCAATTTTTTTCTTATCATTGCTAATGGGGCAGCGATAAATCCTACACGCCATCCTGTCATAGCATGAGATTTAGACAATCCACTAATTAGTACTGTTTGTTCTGGTATGAATTCTGCTAATGATGTGTGCTTATAATTGTACGTAATATCACCATATATTTCATCACTAATTACAAATATATCATATTTCCCTAATACATCAGCAATAGCTTTAACTTCTTCTCTCGTATATGAAACACCACTTGGGTTGTTTGGATAGTTAATTAGTATTGCTTTTTGCATCTTTATTTTCTTCTAAAGCTTTTTTTCTAAATCGCTAGGAAGAACTTTAAATCCATTATCAACTGTATCTATAAATTTGATATTACATTTATTTAAAAATACCAACTCCCTCGTAAGCTGAGAAATATGGTGTTACTACTATAATAGTATCCCCCTCGTTAGTTACAGCAGAAATTGTGTGTTCTATCGCAGCAGATGCTCCAATTGTTACGATAATTTCATCAGGGCTATAATTTAAATTATATCTTTTCTCTAAATTATTTGCCCATGCTGTACGTAACTCTGCAATACCATTATTTACTGAATAGTGTGTTCTATTATTATCTAGAGCACGTTTTGCAGCTTCTTTAACTTCTTCTGCAGTGTCAAAATCTGGCTCTCCTAAAGTTAATTTGATAATTCCTTCTATAGAAGAAGCATATCTATCAAACTCTCTTATCGGCGAACCTGTAAGGTTTGTAAGTGACGTGTTGAACTTATTTTCTAATGATTTTTTAATTTCCATAAATTTGTCTTCCTTCTTTATTATATTAGATACATTGTTAATGTAATACTACTAATATTGTATCATATTTTCAGTAAAAAAATAGAATTCTTATTAGTAATATCGAATAAAAATTCCAAACAATGTTTACATATAATTTTATAGCATTTTTAAGAAAATTTTCGATAAATAATTTCGGATATTTCAATTAAAAATTTCAGAAAAATTTAAAGAAAAAGTATTGAAAAAAACTTTGATTAGTATTATAATAATTTTTAACAAATTTTTTTAAAAATTAATTGTTTATAAAAGGAGAAATATAATATGACAAAAACTAACAGTAAATGATATAAGAGTAGAACTTACTAAAAATCCAAAGGAAAAAAACACCAGATGATAAATTAGGATTTGGTTCAGTATTCACTGATCGCATGTTCGTTATGGACTGGTCAGCAGACAAAGGATGGTATGATCCACGAATCGTACCTTACGGACCAATTCCAGTATCACCAGCATTAAACGTGTTACACTACGGACAAAGTGTTTTCGAAGGAATGAAAGCATATAACGCAAATGGAGAAGCTGTTCTATTCCGTCCAGAACAAAACTTTAGACGTTTAAACAATTCATCAGACCGTATAGCTTTACCACAATTAGATGAAGAGTTCGCATTAGCAGCTCTTAAAAAATTAATCTCTATCGATAAAGACTGGATTCCAAAATCTGAAGGTACTTCACTATACGTAAGACCATTCTTATATGGATCAGAAGAAGCTCTTGGAGTACATCCAAACAACGAAGTTAAGTTTATAATCATCTTATCTCCATCAGGAAGCTACTTCAAAGCTGGTCTTCAACCAAATAAAATCTTCGTAGAACACGAATATGTACGTGCTGTACGTGGTGGATTCGGATTCGCTAAAACTGCAGGTAACTACGCTGGATCTCTTAAAGGTCAAAAGAAAGCTCAAGAACTTGGTTACTCTCAATCTCTATGGCTTGATGGAGTAGAACAAAAAATACATCGAAGAAGGAGGAGCAATGAACATCTTCTTCAAAAATCGATGGAACATTCGTTACACCTGAATTAAACGGTTCTATCCTTCCAGGTATCACTCGTGCATCAGTATTAGAATTACTTAAATCATTAGGGTGAAAAAAAGTAGAAGAAAGAAAACTATCTCTAGAAGAAGTTTACGAAGCATATGACAACGGAAAAACTTGAAGAAGTATTCTTATGTGGTACTGCTGCTGTAATCGCTCCTGTAGGTGAATTATTCGATGGTACTAAGAAATTAGAACTTATCAAAGATGATAAACCAGGAGAATGGACTCAAAAAATCTACAACCTACTTACTGGTATCCAACTTGGTAAAGTTGAAGATAAATTCGGATGGGTTGTTAAAGTAGAAGAATAATATAAAAATAAAAAGATTCCAAGTTAAACAATTTGGAATCTTTTTTTATCTTGTTATTAAGCATTCAAAATTTATCCAAAGTACAAATAATATGCAATATAATAAAAAGATGAAGTATAGTATAACACCAACTTCATCTTTTTATTTATTTGCTAATATTATTAATGTAAATTATATTCTATCGACTTTTATAAGCTTTATTTTTTTGTAAGCAAATGTGTATAGAGCAGAAACTAAAGTAACAATTTCCTACAAAGTTTCCTAAGAATACTGTTCCCATGTTTTGGATAAATTGTAAAACAGAGATATTTGCACCTTCAAACATTGCAGCTGGGATTGCGAACATGTTCGCAACCAAGTGTTGGAATCCAATAGCAACGAATGTCATAATTGGGAACCATACACCAAACATTTTACTACCTACATCTTTAGCTGCGAAGTTTAACCATACTGCCATACCTACTAACCAGTTACAACCTACAGCTGAGAAGAATACTTGCCAGAATGTTAAGTATACTTTTGATTCACCAGCTGAAATAGTTTTAGCTGCAATAGCTCCACCAGTTAATCCAGTTAAATGTCCTAAGAAATAAGCAATAACTAATGAACCTACAAGGTTGGCAAATGTAATAACAACCATATTTTTAGCTAATAGTTTAAAACTAATTTTCTTATTGAACCATGCAACAGTTACAGCCATCATATTACCTGTAACTAACTCTCCACCACCTACTAAAATACAAATAAGTCCGATTGGGAAAACAGATGCCCCTAATAATGCACCAATTCCTCCGAATTCTTTAGGAATTGATCCTGATACTCGAAGTAAAGCTAAGAAACCTACCCCGATAAATGCACCACCTAAGAATCCTAAACTTAACATGTATTTAAGGCTTGCAGTCGCTTTAGCAACACCTTTTTACAAGTTAACTCGTAAGTTTCTTGTGGCTCTAAAAAAATACTTTAGATTCTACAGTGTTTGTCATAATAACACTCTCCTTAAAAAAATTTATAATAATTACATAGATACAACCTTTTCTATATCTACAATAAAAAATTATACAATAACAACGACATTTTTTTCAACCCCTGTTTTTAATACAGATTTCATTAAAATGTGTACAAATTAACAAACCTTAACCATTTTTCATTATTCTAAAGTATACAAATATATATTTATAAACTATTTATATAAAAAAATAATAACCGTTAGAAATAAAACGTTTTTCTAACAGTTATTGTAATTATAATATTTTAATTATTCTTTTTATACGCTATTGTATATAAACCTGCAACTAGTATCGCTCCACCTAAAAAAATTCCCTAAAAAAATTACACACATATTATTAAAAAAACTGCATTAGTGTAATATTAGCACCACCAAACATTGCTGCTGGGATAACGAACATATTGGCTACAACGTGTTGAAAACCAACGGCTACGAATGTCATAATTGGAAACCAAGTCCCAATTATTTTCCCACTTACATCCTTAGCACAGAAAGATAACCAGGCTCCCATACCTACTAACCAGTTACATCCAACACCGGAAAAAAACACCTTGCCAAAAAGTTGCATTAACTTTCGACTCAGCAGTAGCTAATGTTTTTTTGCAAATGTCGCCCCTTCAGTAAGTCCCGTCACATGACCTAAAAAATACGCTACAAAAACAGCTCCTACTAAATTTGCTAGAGTTATAATAATCAAATTTTTTACCAGCATTCCCAGACTAACTTTTTTATTGAAAAATGCTAATGTAACTGCCATCATATTACTAGTTATTAATTCTCCACCGCCTACTAAAATACAAATCAAACCAATTGGAAAGACAGCTGCTCCTAATAAGACTCCTAATCCTCCAAACTCATGAGGGATAGATCCTGCAACTTTTAAATAAGCAAGATAACCTACTGCAATAAAAGCACCTCCTAAGAAACCTAAACTTAACATATATTTTAAGCTCCCCGAAGCTTTGGCCACACCTTTTTTACTAGTGTATTCATATAATTCTTGAGGCTCTAAATAAGCCTTTGTATGTATATATTCTGACATAACTTTTGTCTCCTTATAATATTCTACTGATATTATACAACAAGGGAAATTTATTAACAAATACGGTATCTATAGCACCTTATTATATATTTTTCATTTTAATATATATCAAAAATTATTAACTGGATATCATTTCACTTACCTCATTGCTATTTTTACTGAATTACTCTATATTTCATCATTATATACCCTCAAAAAAATAAAGACATATATTTTTTTATTTTTTTAAATATTCATATTTATTATTTTTTTCAATTATAAGGTTTCAAACTAGAATATACAATCGCTATCAATCTGCTATTAAATTTATTTCTTTTATATTATTTCGCAAATATGTTTTACAGTCACATGAAAAAAATTAATTATAATTGTTATATAACCCAACAAAATAAATATTATAAATTTATATTCATATAACTATACAAAAAAGCGACTGGATAATCCAATCGCTTAATTTATTATCTTGCAAGCTTAACCGCTCTAACCTCACGGATAACATTAACTTTAATGTTTCCTGGATATTGCATCGTTTCTTCGATTTTATTTTTAACTTCTTTGGCAATTTTGTAAGTTTTTGTATCATCTACTTCTTCAGGATTTACGATTACTCGAATCTCACGACCTGCTTGAATAGCGAATGTTTTTTTCAACACCTTTGTGTTCATTTGCGATTTCTTCAAGTTTTTGTAAACGTTTAATATAGTTTTCTAATGACTCTCTTCGAGCTCCTGGGCGTGATGCAGAAAGTGCATCCGCTGTGGCAACAATGACAGAAATAGGATTTGTAGGTTCAGTATCACCATGGTGTGATGCAATTGCATTAACAACAATAGCATTTTCTTTATATTTAAGTGCTAAAAGCAACACCAATTTCAACGTGGGAACCTTCAATCTCATGATCAAGTGCTTTACCGATATCGTGTAGTAGACCTGCACGACGAGCTGTTGCAACATCTAAGTCTAGCTCAGCCGCAATAAGTCCAGCGATATACGCTACTTCCATAGAGTGTTGTAGTCCATTTTGACCATAACTTGTTCTATATTTTAACTTACCAACAATTTTAACTAAGTCTGGATGCATATTGTGGATTCCAAGATCAAATGTAGCTTGTTCCCCAGCATCTCGAATAACTTGATCAATATTTTTACGTGCTTTGTCAACAGCTTCCTCAATTTTTGAAGGGTGAATACGTCCATCATCGATAAGTGATTTAATCGCTGTTTTAGCAATTTCACGACGAATTGGATCATATCCAGAAAGGATAACTGCTTCTGGAGTATCATCAATAATTAAGTCAACACCAGTTAATGTTTCTAAAGTACGAATATTTCTTCCTTCACGACCGATAATACGACCTTTCATATCATCACTAGGAAGATCAACAACAGATACTGTAGTTTCACTAACTACATCTGTTGCAAAACGTTGTAACGATTGAACGATAAGTTCTTTAGCACGTTTATCAGCAACGCTTTTCGCCTCTAGTTCTTTATTCCTTATATATATTGCCATATCTTTAGCCATATCAGTTTCAACTGCGGCCATAATCTCTTCACGAGCTTGTTCTTCTGTTAAGTTTGCAATTCTTTGCAACTCTGTTTCTTGTTGAATCTTAAGTTGATTAATCTCAGTACTTTTTTTCTTCAAGTAATTGAGATTTTTTTCTTCCAATTTCATCTCTCTTGAACTTAACAATTCATCTTTTTTATTTAAAAGTTCTGTTTGACGTTCTAATGAAGATTCTTTTTGAACGATTCTATCTTCTTGTCTTTGAATATCTTGTTTTTTAAATTCTGCTTCTTTATTAGCAATATTAATTATCTCTTCAGCCTCTTTTTTTAGCTATAGTAGTTTCTTTTTCTACTATATATCTAGCCTCTTTTTCTTGCTTCTCCAATAATACGATCAGACATCTTGCTTAGATAATTCTAATTTTTGAATAGAATTTTTTTGAAATGATATATCCAAATAAAAAGTCCAACAAGTAAAAGCTGCAACACTGATTATTCCATAAATCATTTTTGCAACCTCTTTCTATTTTTGAAAAAAATTTTTTTATTATGATATTGCATTATTGTTAATATTTAGAACATTAACAATTTACCACATACCATAATTACAATTCTACACTACCTATAGAGAAATGTCAATAGTTCACTTAGGGAAAAACCTCTATCTACAAATTTTCTCTACTATAATAATATATTAATTATAAACTTGAATAATTCGAATGCTTATAGCAATTTTTTTATAGTTATTACTTGAATAATTATAAACTTAGTTGTATTATTTTACTATCTACTCAATAACTAAATAGAAGTATTTTTTTACTCATGATTATAAGTTAGAATTTTTGGTAAATTCCCAAAGTAAGTTCCAGTAAGAAATTAAAGTGGAAGTTACCTTGGGAAAAAAAGGAAAAATAACAATAAAAAAATATTCCCAAGGTAACTTCCGGTATAAAACAAGGAAGCTATACTTTGGGAGTTTTTTTCAAAAGGAATCAAAAATAAAAAAAGCATGACAAATAGACCTGCAAATCACTATTCCCAGGTTAAATTCCAGTTATGCTGAAGTTAAGTTGAGACTTTTCTAATAAAAACATTTTCGTTGTAAAAAAATAACTATATTACTATTTTATAAAAAGTTTAACTTTATTTGTTAGTATCCTTAATTTCTTTAGCCAAGAAAGGTTTAAGTATTACCTCATTGGCAGGTATTTTAAAAAAATACCTAGTAGGTTAGCTATATGTTCGCCGAAAGTAAAAAGAAAAAAACTTCATAAGCTGATTTTTCCATTCAAATACTTTCTCTTAAGTGAGTTAATATGTGATATAATAATATTAACATCACTTTGTATAAAGATCGTCAAATGAGGATCCTTTAGGTAGTATTTCACGCAAGGTGGTGTGATTTTTTTCTATCTTACCTTTTTTTCCCAAGAAGAATTAGGATTACAGAAAAAAATAATTTTAAGTTTTTATCAAAAATCATATTCGATTTCTTCAACTTTAGAGAATTCACTACCATTATCTGTCAAAACAACAGGGAAAAATATCAGAAAAGTGTATATTATTCTGATAAAAATTTTTTTCTTTTAGATTATAAAGTTTAGAAGAAACCTCGCTAGAAGTATTCGAATCTAAAAGAAGAGCGAACATAAAATTACAAGAAGATACATTAAAGGTAAGTAGAGTTTTACCACCACGTTTACCAATGACAGTATCCATTTCCAAGTGAAAAAGGCATTGCAGATTCATTCATAAAATCTAAGAAGTTAATATAAGCTCTACCGGACTTTAGATGTTTAGGTATAGCTTCTTTATTAACTTTATTTCGTTTTCTAAATTTAACAATACGTTTACAATCAACAGAATCAATAGAAAAAAATACCCGTTATTCACATATCGATATAAAGAAGATTTAGAAACAACTAAGTCATTACTATGCATAATATGATAGAAAGATTGCCCTTTAGCAACCCCTTTAAAAAAATTATTTTATCCATTTCATAAAAATTCTTCTTTATCTAAAAATAACAGCTCGTCTTGGTTCGACAAGATTTTCTTGATAATTAAGTTGAGCTTTTTTTAGCATAATAGAAACGTTTATCAAAAACCACAATCTCTTCTTTTTAAGTTTACAATTATTACAAAACATAAGGAGGTTTTGTTTAGAAGAGCACAATTAGCTTTGATTAATTTTTCCGTCAAGAGTTTTGGTAACGACTTCCGTAGCTTTATATTGCAGATTACGTTTAATTTCTTTAGAAATAGTAGTAGGATCTTTATCAAGTTCTATACCTATACTTCTAAAAAGTTTTACCTTTAGAAATTCCTTCTTCAATGTCTAAGCGATCATAATATGTTAAGTGTTTGTTTTTGTTTGTCATAATATTAGATTCCTTTCATTCAACGAAAAGTCTCATATTATAATATACACCAAAAATAAAAAAAGAGGAATTATACTTATTAAAAAAATTAGTTTGACACTGAGCCTCTGATGGTGTGGTTCATAATGTGGGAAAAAGTGGCACTGCCACATTTTTCCCTCACAGGAAACCACACCATCTCTCAGTATAAAAACTAATTTTACGAAGTATTAAGAAAGAATCAAGAATTATTTTTAAACTAGAGCTCGTTTAACAGTGTAAGGAAAAATTTAAAAATAACGTAATAAAGTTAGATAAATATCTTTTCATGATTATTTAGTCTCAACTTAAGTTCCAGTTAAAAAAATAGTTTCAGGTTAAATTCCAGTTTTTTTATTTGAACTGGAATTTACTTTGGGAATTAACAAGTTAGAATTTTTTTAAAAAAACTTAACAAAATACTTGCAATTATTTATCCAGTGTGATATTATATTTAAGTATGTAAAAAAATACAAAAACTTGATTGAGTGGGAGAACGAAAAAAATCTAAAGACGTTCAAATGACCACATCACGAAAAATATATAGGAGGTTTTATCGTGGCTAAAAAAGTTATAAAAGTTGTTAAATTACAAGTACCAGCAGGTAAAGCTAACCCAGCTCCACCAGTTGGTCCAGCGTTAGGTCAAGCTGGTGTTAATATCATGGGATTCTGTAAAGAATTCAATGCTCGTACACAAGACCAAGCAGGATTAATCATTCCAGTAGTAATCTCAGTATATGAAGACCGTTCATTTACTTTCGTTACTAAAACACCACCTGCTCCAGTATTACTTAAAAAAGCTGCTAAAATTGAAAAAGCATCTTCTGTTCCTAACCGTGACAAAGTTGCTACAGTTTCAAAAGCACAAGTTCAAGAAATCGCTGAGCTAAAAATGGAAGATTTAAATGCAGCTTCTGTTGAAGCAGCTATGCGTATGATCGAAGGTACTGCAAGAAGTATGGGTATCTTAATAGGAGAATAGGAGGATAATTATAATGGCAAAAAAAGGTAAAAAATATCTTGAAGCAGCTAAATTAGTAGATTCTTCTAGTCTATACTCTGTAGTAGAAGCAATCGAATTAGCTAAAAAAACAAGTACAGTAAATTTTGACGCAACTGTAGAAGTTGCATTCCGTTTAGGAGTTGACACTCGTAAAAAAACGATCAACAAGTTCGTGGAGCAGTAGTTCTTCCTAAAGGAACTGGTAAAACTGCTAAAGTTTTAGTTTTTGCTAAAGGTGATAAAGCAGCAGAAGCTGAAGCAGCAGGAGCTGACTACGTAGGACAAGGTGAATACATCACTAAAATCCAACAAGGTTGGTTTGATTTTGACGTAATCGTAGCTACTCCAGACATGATGGGAGAAGTTGGTAAAAATCGGTCGTGTATTAGGACCTAAAGGATTAATGCCAAACCCTAAAACTGGTACTGTAACTATGGACGTTACTAAAGCAGTTAATGAAATCAAAGCTGGTAAAGTTGAATACCGTGCTGAAAAAGCTGGTGTTGTTCACACTCCAATCGGTAAAGTTTCATTCTCAACTGAAGACTTAGTTGAAAACTTCAACGCTGTTCAAGACGCTTTAGCTAAAGCTAAACCAGCTGCTGCTAAAGGAACTTACTTCAAATCTGTAGCTGTAACTACAACTATGGGTCCTGGAGTTCGTGTTAACACAGCAGAATTCAAATAAGAATTTTTAAATAAAAGGGTATTTCTTTGGAAGTACTCTTTTTTTCTTTGTTTATAATTTCTGAAATAAAAAAAGTAGAATAAGCTATTTTTTTACAATACCTTACTCTACTATTTTATTATTTAACCCTAATACATACCTTGATAAAAACTGTAATGCCGTCGCTAGTGTTATTGCAATAATAAATATTGTTTGATAAACTTTACTTATCTCTTCTTTTCTTCTTGAATCTAGTATCAGATTTGTACTGCATGTTTGAAATAGTATCGCTAATATTACTAATATTGTTATTTTTTTATTAAATTAAATTTTGTATTATCAAAAAGTTGTTAGATATAATCCGTTTAAAAACTATTGATATAATTTTTTTACTGCTAATGCATATATTAGTGCATCTAATGCTATAAAAATTCCAAAAATGAACGTCTAGTTAAAATCATTTGAATAATTGCTAAATTTGAGATTATTATTACTGTAAGTAATACATATATATATTCAATTATATTTGCTTGATAATAAATATATCGAAAAAGCATAATCTAACATTACAGCTGGAAGTAAAAAAATATATATGTTGTCAAGTATACTTGTCTTACTCTTTCTTTAAATGAAATCGGTAGGTATTCTGTTATAAGCCATTCCTTATCTTCATATTTTCTTCCATTTAAAAACAAATACTATAGCTGATAATACTGATGCTACTACATAATTTTTTTACCGAAAAGTACTGCAAGTGCTATTAAGATTGTAAAAAAATAGTATCCAAAAATAAAATATTTTATAAATTTGTGGTGTTGAATAATTTCTATTTGAAATAATATTTAACAAAGCTCCACATTTTGTTTTATATTCTGTTTTATTCATTTTCTTCTCCCCCTTTTTAATATAGAAATTAAAATATCTTCTATATTTTTTTGTTATTGTACCTCTCTTGTAATTCTACTACATCTTCTTTTATTTCAACTTGTCCATTATTTAGTACAATTATATAATCTACTAAATTTTTTTAATAACACTAGGATCTTCGGTAACTATAATCGTTATCTTATTTTCATCCATAAACTCTCTAATCATTGAAAGCATCTCTTTTTTTAGCTATTAATCCTACACCAACTAATGGATTATCTAAAACTAAAAATATTAGAGTTTGTAGAAATACCTATACCAAAAAAAGTAAAAATTTTTCTTTCACCTTGTGATAGCTCATATATTTTTTTATGTTTATATATATTGTATTTCTTTTGTATATTCATAGCAAGAACTTATATCAAATCTAGAGTCTAACTTTGAAATTTTATTTAATATATTTTCTACGCTTAGTTTATCAGAAAAATAATGGTTTATCTGCTATATATGAGTAATTAGATTTTTATCTCTACTTCATTTTCATAAAAAAATTTAAATCATCATATAGTACCATTTCTTTTTCTATATCTATACTTCCTAAAAATACTTTGTAAAAAATAATGTTTTGCCACAAGCGCTATTCCCTGTTATGGCATATACATAACCTTCATCAAATGTATAGTTTATTGGTCCTAGTTTAAAAATTATCTTTATCTACCAGTAATTTATTTACTTTGATTCTCATAGTCTTTCTCCCCCAATACTATTTTTTTAATATCTCATTTATATCCCCTTTTGTTAAACCATCATCAGTCGCTTTTTTTCTATCATTTGTTTAAATTCTACTATATACTCTCTTTTTTTATTGATAAAATTTCTTCAGTATTTACTTCATTAACAAAGTATCCTACTGACCCTTTTTGAATAAACAAGATTTTCTTGTAATAGCACTTCATAAGCTTTTTTTACTGTAATTATACCTACTTCTAATTCTTTAGCCAATGATCTAATAGATGGCAGCTGGGTATTAGAAATAAGTTCTTTTGATAAAATTTTTATGTCTTATACTATTTGCTATTTGTTGATAAATAGGTACTGATGATATATTAGAAATTTTAATTTCCATTAACTTCACCTCTTTTTGTATCTACTGTAATTATACAATAGATACAGTATGCAGTCAAGTAATTTATAATAATATATTAAATGTTATTTTCTTATATTTTATTTTATAATTATAAATCAAAATGCTATAATAGAGATAACTTATTTTTTTAGGAGTAATTTTATGATTTCTATTATTGTACCTATTTATAACGAAGAAAAAAACAATTCGTGATTTTATATACAATTTATACTGTCTTTATGATATAGATAAGCACGAAGTCTTATTTATTGATGGTGGTTCTAGTGATAAAACTCATGAAATTTTAGATGAGCTTTCATATTTTGGTTACTCTTATCATATTTCTGATAAAAAAGGTCGAGCTAATCAAATGAACTATGGTGCCAAAATTTCTAAAGGAGATATATTATGGTTTGTTCATGCTGATAGCGTCCTGCAAAAGGATGTTATCCAAAAAATACTGGACTGCCCTACTCCTGTTGGTTGTTTAAAGATTAGATTTTATCCAAACAGCATAAAGATGAGAATGAATGCTTTAGTCTCAAATATGCGTGCTAGTATTACAAATCTTGCATTTGGAGATCGAAAGCTATTTTTATAAAAAGAGAAGTCTTCGAAGAAATTGGTGGATACAAAGATATGCCTTTAATGGAGGACTATAGAATATCTGAAGATTTAAGTGCGAAATCATATAAAAATCACTGTAATTGATTCACCTATTATCGCATCTACTAGACGTTATAAAGGAAAACCATTATCGACAATGTGGCAGATGCAAAAAAATTTCAAAAGAATGTATCGTCAAGGAGTTCCTGTTGAAGAATTAGCTAAGTTATATAAAGACATACGCTAAAAAATAACAATTTACTATTTTTTTAGTAAATTGTTATTTTTTTCTAAACTACACTTTTTATTGATTATTTATAGAAACTAATTTATAATAGTTGTAATACAGTTTAAAAAAAGGAGAGAATAAATATGGCAGATTATTTTTAAAAAGAAACATTTAATAGAATTTGGTGAAGGAAAAATTTGGTGAAGACGCACCTGATTACTGGAAAAAAACTTTATGAATTACTATGGTAATGTTATGGCTGAAGGTGAACTAACAACTCGTGAAAAAAAGCTCTAATTGCTTTAGCTGTAAGCCACTCTGAAGCTTGCCCTTACTGTATTGATGCATATACTAGTACTTGTTTAGAAGAAGGATGCGATCAAGATCAAATCGCAGAAGCTATTCACGTTGCTGCAGCAATGAAAGCTGGTATTACTCTTGTACACGGTCTTCAAAGTAAAGAACTTTCTGATAAATTAACAAACTAGTATTATTATGACAGAGTTAAATATCCCTAAATTTTTTTGACCAAGTTGAGGAAAAAAACAATATTTATTAACTGAAGAATTCCCTGAAGTTATGCAAATCAACGTAGGTAGTTTATGCAACATTACATGTAGCCACTGTCATGTTGATGGTGGACCTACAAGAAAAAACAATATGGTTCGCGAAACTTTTGAACAGATAATTGAAGCATTTAAGGTTGGTAGATATAAAACGATGGATATTACAGGTGGTGCTCCCGAGATGAATCCAAACTTCAGATGGTTTTTAAAAGAGATTTCTAAGTACGCTAAAAACTATAATTGTAAGAACAAATCTTATTATCCTAGATGCCCCAGCTTATAGAGACATACCAGAACTATATCGTGACTTAAAAGTTCAAGTAGTTGCATCTCTACCCTATTACAACGAAAAGGTCGTAGCTAAGCAACGTGGAAAAGGTGTTTTTCCTAAGTCAATAGAAGTACTAAGAAGACTAAATGAACTAGGTTATGGGAAAGAAGAAGACCTTATCTTAAACCTAGTCTATAATCCAAATGGAGCGTTTTTACCTCCTAAACAAGAAGCACTAGAAAAAAACTTATAAGAAAAAAACTATATGACAATTTTTGAAATTGTCTTTAATAATCTATTCGCAATAACAAACAATCCTATAGGAAGATTCTCTGAATTTTTACATAGAGAAGATTTATACGAAGGTTATATGAACAAACTTTATAAAGCATACAATCCTGCAACATTGCCAGGGCTTATGTGTAGAAATATGATTTCTGTTGGACCTGATGGTTCACTATATGATTGTGATTTCAACTATATTGAAAAAAACTTAAAATCTCTGGTAAAGTTAACCATGTAAGTCAACTTGTAGATAATCATACAGGTGTGCGTAGAATTGTCACCGGCATGCACTGTTACGGATGTACTGCAGGAGCTGGTTCATCTTGAGGTGGAGAGACTTGCTAGCATAGGTTATGCTAATATAAAAAAGAAAATTGATATTTTAAATAACATCCAAGAACGAGATATATTGAATAAGTCCTCCCCTTTTCAGGGGGACTCTTCGGGTGTATACCCTTTGTTACTAACACGCACCTCAAGGCGCTGGCTTTCACATTCGTTCAATCCTTATTGTATTTTTGGCGCCCGCTACCCGTCAAACGGGTTTATTTATTTGGCTCTTTGTCAAGTTCGGGGCATGGGAAAAAAATCGTATTAGAAATCTAGGCAGCATTTTTGTTGCTTAGATTTTTTTCTTACTTTCTTTAAGTTTGACATTATTTTTTTATATTCAGAAACAAATAATCTAGACATAATTAAAATATGCAGTCTGAAATTACTAAAGCTAGAATATCCATATGATACTCTCTTTTATTTTATTATTAAATCCTTCTAATGGACCATTAGAATACTCATATTTAACAGCGTTAATCATATACTCTTTGTACTTTTTTTCATAGTATTTATAGATTTAACTACACCCTTAGATAATCCTCTAGTATTGGACTATAGTCAAGTAAATAGACACGAAAAATACGAAAAATTAGTTAAAAATTTCAAGTGGAATTTGTTTTATACTGAGAAGTAGGTGTGGTATCCTGTGAGGAAAATGTGGCAGTGCCACTTTTCCCACATTAAGAACCATACCGATAGAGGCTCAGTGTAAAATAAATTTTTAATGTTCATAAAACGCTAATTCTCTTTCGTTAGGAGTCATAAAGTTCTAAAGAATAGTGTGGTCTTTTAAGATTATAAAAATCCTTCAATATACTCAAATAAAGAAAGTTTTAATTCTCCAATTGAGTGATAATTTTTTTCTATTGCACTCCTCTTTCTTTAAATATTTAAAGAAAGACTCACAACAAGCATTATCGAAAGGATATCCTTTTTTAGAAAAAGATTGAACTACATTAAATTTATCCAGGAGCTTTCTAAAGAGAGCTGCTGAATACTGAGTACCACGGTCAGAATGAAACATAAGACCAGTAGGACAATTTCTTTTATTATAAGTGTCATTAAATGTACTCATAATAAGGTTAGAATCAGCTTTATTAGAAATATTCCACGATATAATTTTTTTCTAGAAAATAAATCCATAATTATACACAAATAAAAACCAAACACTATTTACTTTTTATATAAGTAAAATCGCTAAATTTCAAACCATATTAGGCTCAGGAGGATTAAATTCTTGTTTTAAATGGTTACATAGTTTAGTATCCTCACAGTTTTCTTTACTCGCTTTGATAAAAGGTTTAGAAGTAGACATAGTAGGGAGATTTAATTTTTGAATTAATCGATATACTCTTCCAACATTAACCTTAATACCATAATCACGCTCTAAAAATACGAGTAATTTTATATGCACCTATTGTAATCTCCATGAATTTTTTTAAAAATAATTCTAGAAATCATTTGAGATATATTTATAGTATGTGCTTCTATTAACATTGAATACTTTGCATAAAAAGTTTAATATTATGTTGATTTCTAAGGGTGAAAATAGCGTTTAATCTTTGTTTGAGTGTGGCGTGAAGATAGCAATCGCCTTTTTTAAAATTTGATTTTCTTCTTCTAATTGAGCGTTTCGTTTTTGAAGTTCTTTTATTTGTTTAGCGGTAAACACATCGCCATCTTCAGTTTTAATCTCAGAATACTGTTTCACCCGTTTATTAATGGCACTTAAAGAAATACCATAATCTTTTACTCAGTTGTGTTTGAGTCTTACCATTTTGATATAGACTAACAATTGATCTTTTAAAAATCTTCATCGTAGACATTTTTTTGCCATTTTAAACACTTCCTTTCTGTGTCTACTTTTTTTAGTATAACTCCAACAGTAGTGAATTTATAGATTTTTGTAAAAATTAGAAAATAATTACGACATAAAAAATATACTATATACATGCTTATTCAGTATGGGAAAAAAAGGAACAAATGAGAGATTTAACGGCATGCTTTAGAGAATTTCTACCAAAAGGTAGATCGAGTAAAATAACGTTACAGAGGATGTGTTAAATCGAATGGTGACAGCATTAAACAATAGACCAAGGAAGGTGTTAGGGATATAAAAACACCAATAGAGATTCAAGAAATAATATAAGCAACAAAATGCTGACTAGATTTCTAGAGTGAATTTTTTTCCCATACCCCGAACTTGACAAAGAGTCCGATTTTTTTGATTATATTTATAATATGTAATTATATGAAATTGAAAAAAATTTATATTTTATTATGATGAGACTTGCTAACTTATGATAATCAAGCTATAATAGTAAGGGTAACTTTTTAAAGGAGATTATAGATGAAATTAGAACAATTTGATTTTTTTATTTACCAGAGGAACTTATTGCACAAACTCCTCTTTTAAAAAGAGATACTAGTAAATTACTGTGTGTAGATAGAAAAAAAGTGATACACATGAACATAAAGTTTTTTTCAGATATTATAGAATATTTTAATCCTGGGGATGCTTTGGTATTAAATAATACTAGGGTAATGCCGGCACGATTATATGGAGCAAAAAAAGATACAGGCGCTGCGATAGAAGTATTATTATTAAAAAAACTTGGGGACATAATGATTGGGAATGTCTAGTTAAACCAGCCAAAAAGAATAAAAGAGGGAAGTATTGTATCTTTTGGTGATGGAATAATGGAGGCTGTGTGTACAAAGGTTCTTGATGATGGATTTAGACATTTTGAATTTATTTACGAAGGAATATTCCAAGAAAGACTAGATAAACTGGGTACAATGCCTTTACCACCGTATATAAAAGAAAGATTAACTGATAAAGAAAGATATCAAACAGTTTATTCTAAAGAAGTAGGAAGTTCAGCCGCTCCAACTGCTGGTCTTCACTTTACAAATGAATTATTAGATAGAATTAAGGAAAAAGGTGTAAATATTGCGTATTTAACTCTTCATGTGGGTTTAGGGACATTTAGACCAGTTGCTGTAGAGAATATAGAAGATCACGATATGCATTCAGAATATTATACTCTAGATGAAAAAACAGCGGAACTTATTAATAAAACAAAAGAAAATGGAGGAAGAGTATTTTCTGTAGGTACCACTTCAACAAGAACACTAGAAACAATTGCTCGAGATAATAATGGAAAGATAGTTGCAGCATCAGGTTGGACAAATATTTTTTTATCTATCCGGGATTTGAATTTAAATGTGTTGATGGATTAATCACTAACTTCCATCTACCAAAATCATCATTAATTATGCTTGTTAGTGCATTTTATGATAGAAAAAAAGTTTTAGAATTATATAATATAGCAGTTGAAAACAAATATCGATTCTTCAGTTTTGGAGACGCGATGATAATAATATAGTTATTGAAAGGAAATTTTTATATGAGAGATGTTAAAGAAAATGCAGTTTGGTATGAGCATATAAAAACATGTAAGCAATCAGGTGCAAGATTAGGTATTGTTCATACACCACACGGTAGCTTCGAAACACCAGTATTTATGCCGGTTGGAACACAAGCTACAGTAAAAGCAATGTCACCAGAAGAAGTAAAAGGAATGGGGGCTGATATTATTTTATCAAATACATATCACCTTTGGTTACGCCCTGGTGAAGAAATTGTAGAAAAAGCAGGTGGACTTCACAAATTTATGAATTGGGACGGAAGTATCCTAACAGACTCAGGTGGATTCCAAGTATTTTCTCTTAGTGACATGAGAAAAATTGAGGAAGAGGGAGTTCATTTTAAAAATCATCTGTCGGGAGAAAAATTATTCTTATCACCTGAAAAAGCAATGCATATTCAAAATGCTTTAGGTTCAGATATAATGATGGCTTTTGATGAATGTCCTGACTATAATCATGACTATAAATATATTCGTCAATCAGTGGAAAGAACTAGTCGTTGGGCTGAGAGATGTCTAGAAGCACATAAAAATCCAAAAACACAAAGTATTTTTGGTATAGTTCAAGGAGCAGGATTTAATGATTTGCGTGAACAAAGTGCTAAAGATTTAGTAAGTATGGATTTTCCAGGTTATGCTATCGGTGGTTTATCGGTTGGTGAACCAAAACATGAAATGTACAGAGTTTTAGAGCATGTTACACCATTATTACCAGCTAATAAAGCAAGATATTTAATGGGGGTAGGTTCACCTGATGCACTATTTGAAGGAGTACTTAGAGGAGTAGATATGTTTGACTGTGTATTACCTACGCGTATTGCACGTAATGGAACATGTATGACTTCTGCTGGACGTGTTGTAGTGAAGAATGCTAAGTATGCAGAGGATTTTACACCACTTGATCCAGAATGTTCATGCTACTGCTGTAAAAATTATACAAAAGCATATCTTCGTCATTTATTTAAAGCTGATGAAATATTTGGAGCTAGACTAGCAACTACTCATAATATTCATTTCTTAATTAATATGATGAAAGATATTCGTCAAGCTATTAGAGAAGATAGATTACTAGATTTCAAAGAAGAATTCTTTGAAAAAAATATGGATTAAATCAAGAAAATCCTAAGAATTTCTAATAATCTAGTAAAAATATGATAAAAGGTTTATTTTTTTACTTCGTATATAGTAGAATAAACATATATTATAAATAAACGGAGGTAAAACATGCAAGGTTCATATATTAATATTATTATGATAGTATTTCTTTTTGGATTCATGTACTTCATGATTATTAGACCACAATCTAAAAGAAATAAAGAATTAAAACTTCTACAAGATTCATTAAAAGAAGGAGATAGAATCGTAACTTTCGCTGGAATTTACGGAGATATCGTTGAAGTAGGGACAGTAACAGTAAAAAGTAAGAATTGCACCAAAAAGTAGAAATCGAAATAGATCGTAATGCTATTCGTAGCTTAGTTGCAAAAATAATAAATATTTAAGCGGATTATATGGTTCTTTATCAAATTCGGTTGATTATGAAAATTAGGAGGAAGCTATGCTATATTAAGTAGTATAGCTTTTTTCCTATTTTTTCGTTTTAATCTTATTTCTTTCTTTTTAGTGATAATAGCTTGACACTCTTCTTTAGAATATCTAGGTTTCTTATAAGTCTCTGAAGGTGTAAACAAGGGGCTGACCCAAAAGTCCAAAATTTTAACAGAGTGTATATGAGAACTCATAGACGCAGTGGTTTATTGATATCTAAATTCACTTTATAAAAGCTTTTTTTAGATATCTAATAACCTAGTGCGGGGGTGACTCTAAAAATCGATTTCTACGAAATCACGATTTTTGAGTCACTCCCTTTAAAGTTACTAAAAGATTTATAACCATAAGAAATACGTTTAATTACTTTAATTTTATTATTAATTCCTTCTAAAGGAGCATTAGAAAGCCTATTGTAGTACATAGTATTCTTAATCTGTCTTTTATATTTTCTAAGTGTTTTAATAGCTGTAAACATATATCTAGGTAACGTTAATTAAAGCTTTAAATTTATCAAAATCATCGTTTTCAAGAGCTTCTCTAAGGTCTTGGATAAAGCTAATAACACTTATATAGCTGAGGATCTTGCTTAATTATGTAATTGACAATATTTTGTTCTGTAGTGACATATTTAAAGTAATTAAACTGTCTATAAGTACTGTTATCTAGTTCATCATAGCTTGTAAGAAGATTTTTCCAATAACATTTCAATTGTTTTGTATAACTCTTTATTTTTTTCTCTTTGATACTATTCATAAACGATACCCTATATTTATTAAAAAGCTCTATTAATCAACTGAACAATATGGAATCTATCAATGACTATTTTTCGCATTAGGGAAAAGTTCTCTAATGATACTTTTATAACCTGAATTCATATCAATAACTATTGCCTTAACCTTACAACGTTCTTGATAAGAATAGTATAAGAAGTAGTCTTTTATAATTTTATTAGTTCTTCTCTGAAGTATATTTTTGTATTTTATGAGTTAATGCATCTGCATATACGAAGCTCATTTTACTTATACTATCAGAAGTAGAAGAAAGTTCATCAAAACATATATAATCAAGTAAGGTTTTTAGGTCTTTCTAGAGTTTTTAGATAGATCACATTGTATTCTTAATACAGTATTAGTAGATACAGCACAAGATTCAGCTATTTCCTTTTAAGTATTCTCTTTAGACAATCTTCTAATAATGCTAGCTTTTAGATTTTTAGAAGTATTAGAATTCTTCCTAACTTCAGTAGTTTCAGCTGTGAAGGATTTGCGACAATCTTTACATATAAAGCGTTGCTTATTTAAGTATAAGATGGCTGGTTTGTCAAAGATAAGGGGCATTTTAACCTTTACTTTTCTATACCCATTTTTTCCTACCTTACATTTCTTACAATAAGAGCAAACCTTAGGGCGAAGCGTCTAATACTCCGTAGTAAATTAAATGAACTTGTCCTTTTTATATTCTCCTTTTTCTGTTTTATCTAGAATTTTTTTATATTTTCGTCAGTTATTTGTAGCGTTATTTTTAAGAGATTTGCTATAATTACACATATGAATGTAAATTTCCTTTCTTGATTTTTTTGCTCATACTTAAATTATAGAGGAATTTTTACATTCTTTTTCTATTTTTATAAATTTAAATACAGCTGATATTTATTATCAACCCCATTTATTATAGAGCAAAAATCGAATCAATATTTAAAAGGCTCATCAAAAAAATCGGACTGATGGAAAAAAATCAGTCCGATTAAATTATATACAAAAAGTGTAAAAAAAGCATAGAAAAAAACACAAATATCCATTATAATTTAATCGACCAAAAACTAAAAGAAAGGAATATTTGTGTCATGAATAATTATAGTATAGATATAAAAAAATTACTAGGGGTAATCGATAATAATGTTAAAAATTAATGGAGTTGAAGAGGTGATTTGTTCAAAAAGATGAAGATAGTCCTCTTCCTCCTAAAGTATTATTTAAAAATCGTTTATGCCAAACTTGAATACAAACATCATATGTGTGAAAAAGTGTGGTACTAAATGCAATTCTAAAGTTATTAAAAAAATGGATGTAAAACTAGCCACATTAAACTACAAAAATGTGGAGGTTCGAATACATATCTTCACTTAGATAAACAACGTTATTACTGTAGAAATTGTAATCAATACTCTACAGCTGAAACATCTATAACTAAAGGAAAATCTACTATCTCACTTGAATTAAAACGAGAAGTTATATACCGATTAACACTAGAATCATCTAGAAAATCTATCGCTAGAGAATGTAATATAAGCGATATGACTGTTTATAATATTCAAAAAGAATTGTTTAAATCAGTAACTAAGAGACCGTCTTCTAAATTACCCGAATACTTATGTCTTGATGAATTTAGGTCAACTAATGATGTTGAAGGTCATTTAAGTTTTATTTATTGTGACGCTTTAACTCATAAAGTAATTGATATACTTACAAATCACAGAAAAAGCCACTATAGTAAATCATTTTAAATCTAGGTATCCACTAAAAAGAACGTTTAAAAAGTAAAAAAATGGTCTGCACAGATATGAATGCAGGATATATGGCTATGATTAAAGAGATTTTCCCTAATGCCTCTGTCATTATTGATAGATTCCATATAATACAAGCTTTAAATAATTCACTAAACAATCTTAGAATACGTGTTATGAAAAAGATTTAATATTATTTTAAAAGATGATACTAAAGATAAAATTAAAGAAAAAGAACAAATTTATAAACAATTCAAAGCATATTGGAAATTACTATTAAAGCGTGAAGATGAGGTATCTATTGATGATTACGGAAAAAAAGATCATTTTAAACAATGGATTACAAGTAGAGAAATAGTAAAACATCTTATTAACCAAGATGAAGTATTAAAGGATGCATATTATACGACTCAAATGCTTTATGATGCATTTGATGCACGTAATTATAAAGGGTTCTTTGATATTATAAACTCAAATATAAATACTATCGCTGAAGAATTCTCAGCTACATTTTAAAAACATTTATTAATAATAAATCATATATTGAAAACTCATTGAGATATAATCTATCTAATGGACCAATAGAGGGTATCATTAATAAAGTTAAAAAAATATAAAAACGTACAGGTTATGGTTATAGAAATTTCTTCAGTCTTAAAAGCTAGGGTTTTTAATCGTATTTAACCTAGGATATTCTAATACTGATAGAAATGTTAAAGAATTAATTGATTATGATAATTTAGCTGCTTAAAACTAAATTATATGATTCTCATAACTAAATCTATCGTTTCTAATATACAAATTCTTGACAAGATAAGATTCAAGAACTAAAATTTAATTTATGATGGTTAACTATTAAATTTCAATCAAAAAAATTATCTTTTTAATATCTATTTAAAAAGGAATCATGAGCTTAAAGCTCATGACCCCTCTCATTAGTCCTAAATTTTGGAGACCCCTATTAAAGCGTGAAGATGGGGTATCTATTGATGATTACGGAAAAAAGATCATTTTAAACAATGGATTACAAGTAGAGAAATAGTAAAAACATCTTATTAACCAAGATGAAGTATTAAAGGATGCATATTATACGACTCAAATGCTTTTATGATGCATTTGATGCACGTAATTATAAAGGGTTCTTTGATATTATAAACTCAAATATAAATACTATCGCTGAAGAATTCTCAGCTACATTTAAAAACATTTATTAATAATAAATCATATATTGAAAACTCATTGAGATATAATCTATCTAATGGACCAATAGAGGGTATCATTAATAAAGTTAAAAAAATATAAAACGTACAGGTTATGGTTATAGAAATTTCTTCAGTCTTAAAGCTAGGGTTTTTAATCGTATTTAACCTAGGATATTCTAATACTGATAGAAATGTTAAAGAATTAATTGATTATGATAATTTAGCTGCTTAAAACTAAATTATATGATTCTCATAACTAAATCTATCGTTTCTAATATACAAATTCTTGACAAGATAAGATTCAAGAACTAAAATTTAATTTATGATGGTTAACTATTAAATTTCAATCAAAAAAATTATCTTTTTAATATCTATTTAAAAAGGAATCATGAGCTTAAAAGCTCATGACCCCTCTCATCAGTCCTAAATTTTGGAGACCCTATTTAAATTATCAATCCGATTTATCATCATTATTTTTTTTATTACTTCTTAAGTATTTAACATGGGATAAAAATATTAGTAGCTATTCCTAATCCAATACTTAATACAAGAATTGAACTACCACCATTACTTATAAATGGTAGTGGAACTCCTGTCATCGGGATAGAAGCCGTAACTCCACCAATATTTACTACTCCCTGTACTACTAATAGACTTGCGAATCCTAATGAGTACATAGCTGAAAAAGTGTTTCTCGATTTTGTTCCAGAAAATATTACTTTTCCGATAATAATAAGTAATAAGGTTACAACAAATAGTACCCCTATAAACCCTAATTCTTCAGCAATAATAGCAAGTATAAAGTCCGTATGTGCTTCTGGTAAGTAACCTAATTTTTGAATAGAATTTCCTAATCCTCTTCCAAATAATCCTCCATTACCAAATGCAACATATGAATTTATTACCTGATCTGCCGCAGCTGCTAAATCCTCCGAAAATGGATTTAAAAATACTTTTAGACGATTTGTTCTATATGAAGTTCCGCTACTAAACAATGCACTCTTCAACATAAATAACATCAATACTGCTACACCTGCGATTATCGCAAGCGTTAGTATTTTTTTTATATTTTGTGAATGCATATTAGAACATAGCGTCATTATACCAATTACAGATAATGTAATAAGCATCATTCCAGTATCATTTTGAAATGCTATAATAGCAACCAAGGCTAGTGGAATATTAAACATTTTTAGTAATTCTGAACTAGTACAAATTTGTCTTAATTTTACTTTCCTTGTTTCTAATATATAGGCCATATACATAATAATAAATAACTGCGCTAAAGTTGACGGCTGAAAACTGAATGATCCTATTCTTATCCAAGATTTAGCACCATTTATTGCTGGCATAAATAAAGGAACAAAAAGTAAACCGCCAATAACTAAACATCCCCTCATTAAAAAGCTTTTATCTTTAAAAACTTCAAAAGGTATTGCAACCGAGAATAATAAAAACGCCATATAAGCAAGTACTACCCACATTGCCTGTCTTCGTAAGAAGTATGTTTCACTTACTGGAATACCTGATGTGAAAGTTCCATACTTATTACCAATCATACTAGCACTATAGACCATCATACAACTTAAGACTAACAACACTAGAAGTGTTAATGCCACTACCCAATCTAATCTCACATGTCTACGTTCATGCTTAATTGATCTATGTATCCTTCTTACAAAATTCATATTAATTTGCTTTGCTTTCTTCTACTATATTAGAGTACATTTCACTAGCTTTATCTTCTAAATCTGCTAGGATTAAACGCCCTGCTTCTTGAGAAATACAGCCTATCTCTACTGCTAAATTTATTTCTTTAGTAAGACCATAGATTTGAGTATCAATAACATCTTGGTAAAGTGGACATTTTCTCTGACCTTTTACTGATACACATGCATTAATCATCTCTTCAATTTTCACAACATCTTCTTCAATTCTTCTTCGAACCTTAATAAAAAAATTAGGTTATTTTTCCATTTTTTTATCACCTATCCTTTTGATAATTCATAATTAACTTCATGTTTTATTATGGCAATTGCTCTTATAAAATCCTCTTTTTGAAATTAATTCTAAACGTTTTAATTCTCTCACTTCATATTCTACCATACTTAACGTATGTTTTCTATCCTTCATATATATAATTATACCAAATGATTTCAATAACTGCTGTAAATCATAAAAAAATTTTTCATTTATATCACCTTAAAAAATTACTCAATTCGTCGACTAGGTTTTTTTATTTATTTCCCTACTATCTAGCTCATAGCTTTTTTTCGCATATTCTTTTTGCTTTTTGAATAATTACTTTCTTGTCGTTCAATTATTGCTAAATTATAGTAAAGTGGAGCAAAAAGAATCATCAAAATTTATTCCATCAAGAAAAAAACTTTCTTAGCATCTTGTTTCGTAGCAGTTGTCATTTTTCACCATACCTAGCTCATAATAAGTTAAAAGCTGATTTGTTCTTAGAGTTTAATTCTTTTTCTAGATTGAATATATCTTCATCACTATAATGTTTTTAACAACCTACTATCAACCCTCGATACTCTAAATCTATTAATTGAACTTTTTGTATTAACACCGGCAAATAATAAAGTTTCACCAAGTAAGCTAAAAACTACCATACAAATTAATACTATGTAAGTTCTTTTCTTCACCAAGAATAATTCTAAAAAAATACTCCTAATACAAAAAGAAAAAAATATAGAACTATAGAAGTATCAAACAATAATGTAACTAACACTAAATAGATAATGGAGATTGCACCAGAATACATAAATTTCAAATTATCATTTTTTTCTTGCTAAGTAGTACCCATAAAAAAATAGAACCTAAAAAGCGAAATATTTGAGACCAATGCTATATCTAATGTTCCAGAATAACCAAAAAAATTAATAAGAAATTAAATACTAAAGAAACTATAAGTAACAATCCTAGACTCTTCAATACATTAAGGGATTTATTAAAGAGTACTGAACTAACACCAATTGTTGCCAATATTATCAATAATTTCATTGAATTATCTACAGTAAAAAAACACTAGTAAACATTCTATAAAATTGACCACTTATAATTTTTTTGGTAACTATATTCGATATACTGGTATGCCGAACTCTTATTATTCGATAAATAAATAATAAAAATAATTCAACAAGAATAAAAAAATAAATAAATTCCCGATAATATGTTATATTTTACATTAATTATATTTCTATCTAATGTTTGTCTCTTATAAAGTTCAACAACTCTATTTTTTTATATCTTAAAAGTATCTGGTGTTCCCTCTATAAAGCTCTTATCTTTTTCTTTTTAAAAATAACTTGCTATTTTTTTCATTATATAAAATACGTTCAATAATTATACTATTTGATATTCTATATTTTTTTGTAATCTTCTAAAATATCATCAAATTCAGGAGAAACATAAAGGATTTTCATTTTCAAACTACTCAGTTTAAACATTTTTTTCAGTCTGACTTCATTTCTAATAACATTAGAAACAATACTATCAATTTCTGTTGATTTAAAAACTATCCCCATATATAAATCTTATTAATTCATTATCCTCATTAATAAGCCATACATCTTTTTTTCCGGACGATAATATAATATACTATAATTATATTTCGTTATATATAGGTATATAATCTTCCAAAATTTCTTATCATTCATAACTTCGCCATTAATAGTAAAACTTAAATAGACCTAGGTCTATTTAAGTTTTACTACTACTTCTTGTGAGAAATCAACAGTGTCATTTAATTTTAATACTTCGATTTTTTTCTACCGCATCCATGTTTGTAATTACACAAGGAGTAATAATATCTTTAGCTTTTTTTCTTTAACTAATTCTAAGTCATAAGTTAATAAAGTTTGACCTACTTCAACTCTATCTCCAGCAGATACAGCTACATCGAATCCTTCACCTTTCATTGCAACTGTTTCTAATCCAACGTGAATAAGAATTTCTACATCACCTGATTTAATTCCAAATGCATGTTTAGTTGGGAATACTTGGATAATTTCTCCAGCTACTGGTGATATTAGTTTTTCCTTCTTCAGGAATAATAGCAAATCCATCTCCCATCATTTTTTTGAGCAAATACTGGGTCCGGTACTTCAGTAATATCTACTACTTTTCCTTTCATATATGAGCTTAATACAACTTCATTTACTTGCTCTTCGTTTTTCCGAATAATTTAGACAAAAAAATCCCATCTTAATCCTCCATATATTGTTACCTTCTTAATATATATATTATATACTTTTATTGCATATTTTTTTCAATTAATTTTTCGGAAATTATTTCAAATTTAATACTAAAAATATTTCTATTTCATTTTTTTGATTAAAAAAATTAGCATAAATAAAGAGAGATTATCTAAATATGATTCGAAAAAAATCAAATTTATAAAAAAATCTCTCTTAAATAATTATCATATGTTCAAGTTTTAAAAAAATTTTTATACTTTTTTTAATTTCTAACAATTTTTATTTAAAAAAACTATAATTTCCTTCTTATTCAACTTCAGATTGTTCTTCTGTTTTCTCAGAATTTTCTTGATAAAATAGTCCATATATATATTGTTCCGGATCAAATACTTCTAAATCATCAATATTTTCCCCTAAACCTACTAGTTTAACTGGAATACCTAGTTCTTTCTTAATAGCAATAACAATTCCACCTTTAGCTGTTCCATCTAGTTTAGTAAGGATAACACCTGTAACATCACTTACTTCTTTAAATGTTTTTGCTTGAAGAATACCATTTTGTCCTGTTGTTGCATCTATAGTTAAAAGTACTTCGTGAGGACCTTCTGGAACTTCTTTTTTTATTACGCGGACAATTTTTTCAAGCTCTTTCATAAGATGATCTTTATTTTGCAGACGACCTGCTGTATCACAAAGTAATACATCATAACCTTTTGCTTTAGCAGATTGAATAGCATCAAAGATAACCGCTGCTGAATCAGCTCCCTCATGTGATTTCACAATGTCTGCACCACTACGTTTTGCCCAAACATCAAGTTGATCAATAGCCCCTGCTCTAAATGTATCACCTGCTGCAATAAGTACTTTTTTTACCTTCTTTTTTTAGATTATGGGCTAGTTTACCAATAGATGTAGTTTTCCCTACTCCATTAACCCCTACGAATAAGAACACTGAAAGTTCATTTTCCGGTGCATAGTTTAATTCAGATTTTACAGTTCCTTCCATGTAAACATCTACCAACTTCTCAATAATCATACTTTGAAGCTCACTTGGTTCTTTTTAGATTTTTGTCGTTGGGATTCAACTTTTAAGTAATCAACTAATTCTAATACAGTACTATAACTAACATCCGATTGAATAAGTAATTCCTCTAAATCTTCAAAAAAACTCTTCATTAATTTCTCTATATGAACTAATTAAGTTATTAAGTGCATTAGAGAAGTTATCACGAGATTTTTTTAATCCTTTTTTTAAATTTTTTTCAGTTACAAACTGACTCTCGACGAACTCTTCATATTCGTCAAGTGAAATCAGTTCCTCATTTAATTCTTCCTTAGCAGAAAAATTTTTTTCTTTTAATTTTTTTCAAAAAAAGCTTGCCATTGGATACTCCTTATATATCTTTTTTTATATAATAAAAAGGGAGACTAAAGCTCCCTTTAATTTCTATTAAAAGCTTCCTAAATTTTAGGGAGTTTTTAATTTTTGTTATTTCGAATAATATTCTTCTAATCAGATTTTTAATATATCAATATCGACTTATTTGTGCTTCATGTACGGGAATAACAACACGTCACGGATTGAAGCTGAGTTAGTTAATAACATAACTAATCTATCAATTCCGATTCCTAATCCACCTGTTGGAGGCATACCGTATTCTAATGCTTCTACGAAGTCTTCATCCATTTCATAAACTTCTTCGTTACCAGCATCTTTTTCATCCATTTGTGCTAAGAATCTCTTTTTTTGATCGATTGGGTCGTTTAACTCACTAAATGCATTAGCATGTTCACGTCTAACGATAAATAACTCGAAACGATCCATGAATCTTGTGTCTTCTGCATTAGTTTTAGCTAATGGAGACACTTCAACTGGATGACCGTAAACGAATGTTGGTTGAACTAATGTTTCTTCTACAAATGTTTCAAAGAATTCATTAATAATGTGTCCAACTTTCATATCTTTTCTAACTGGAACATTGTGTTCTTTAGCTAATGCATGAGCTTGTTCATCAGTCATTTCTGGCCAGAAGTCAACACCTGTTACTTCTTTAATAGCATCTACCATATGTACACGACGCCATTTTGGTGTTAAATCAATTTCATCTTCACCGTACATAATTTTTTTGTAGTACCGTGAATTTCATTACAGATGTATGCAATCATAGATTCTGTTAAGTCCATTATATCATTGTAATCTGCATAAGCTTCATATAATTCAATCATTGTGAATTCTGGATTATGTCTTGTAGACACACCTTCGTTACGGAATGCACGACCGATTTCATATACTTTTTCTAATCCACCAACGATTAAACGTTTTAAAGGTAATTCAAGTGCGATACGCATGAATAATTGCATATCAAGTGCATTGTGGTGAGTCACGAATGGACGAGCAGCAGCTCCACCAGCAACTGAGTGCATCATAGGAGTTTCTACTTCTAGGTATCCACGTTCATTTAAGTAGCTACGCATAATTTGAATAATTTTAGAACGTAAGATAAATGTTTCTTTGCTTTCTTCATTCATAATTAAGTCTACATATCTTCTTCTATAACGTTCTTCAACATCTTTAAGTCCGTGGAATTTGTCTGGTAGTGGACGTAGTGCTTTTGTTAAAATTTCGAACTTATCAGCTTTTACAGATAATTCACCTACATTAGTTTTGAATAGTACTCCTGTTACACCAACGATATCTCCAAGGTCAAGAGTTTTGAAATATTCATAAGAATCTCCAACTCTATCCTGACGAACGTAAATTTGAACTTGACCACCTAAGTCTTGAACATGAGCAAATCCTGCTTTACCTTTACCACGTTTAGTCATAATACGTCCTGCAATTGTTACAGAAATATTTTTTTCTTCTAATTCTTCTTTACTAAATTTATCATATTCTGCTACGATTTGATCTGAAAGATGTGTTCTTTCAAATTTAGTTCCAAATGGATCTAAACCACTTTCTCTCATAGCTTCCATTTTTTCACGACGAACAAGCATTTGATCATTTAAATCTTGTACATCTACTTTTAATTTCTTCTGTCATGTTAAATTCCTTTCTAGTATAATCTAGTAATTTTATTCAGATACTCCTTATTATAACACATTTTAATCCGTTTTGTTAAATCTTTAGGAAGAATTTTTTTCTATTTTTTTAATATTTAATATTTGTACTATTAATTAAAAATATCCTAATTTCAATCTTTGATTTAGCATAATGTCATAAATAAATATAATGTAAAATTTTTCTAACAAAGTTTGTTAAATTTTTTTCTTCTAAAACTATTGTTTAGGCATAAAAAAATAAGATATAATAAGTACGCCTAGAAATTAATAGGAAAAAAACAACCATAAAAAAATTTTAAAAAAATTAAATATTATTTAAAAAAATATTCCATATTATAAGGGGGATTCTTTTTGGAAAAACTTAAAAAAAGAGATTGGATTTTTTTGGCGCATTCTCCACAGTAGTTGGTGTAGTTATTGGATCGGGGTATTTTTCAAAGCAGCCGTCATATATAAGACTACAGGAAATGTCAGCCTTGGATTACTTGCTTGGATTCTTGCAGGAATTATAAGTATTTGTGCAGGATTAACTACTGCTGAGCTTGCTGCTACTATACCGGAAACCGGTGGTATGATAGTTTGGGTTGAAAAAAAGCTTATGGTAAAACAATATCATACTTGCTTGGTTGAGACTCAGGCTGTAATATATTATCCTGCTAGTATAGCTGCCGCCGCCGCTATTTTTTTCAACACAATTTCTAAATCTTTTTGGTGTAGATAAAAAAATACTCAATACTTGTCGGGGCATGTGCTGCTACTACAGTAACCGGATTAAACTTGCTTGGTAGCAAGGCTAGTGGTCGAATTCAGACTGTTGCTACTATTTGTAAACTTATACCTATTATTGCGATTATTGTTTTCGGATTATTACAACCTAATCCTACAACAATTGAACTTTTTCCTAGTAGTTCATCATCAACTAGTTCTTCACCTCTAGCTGCTCTTGGTGCTGCAATGTTAGCTGCCATGTATGGTTACGACGGTTGGAGTAATGTTGGAACGATTGCTGGTGAAATGAAAAATCCAAAAAAAGATTTACCACGAGCAATTTTATATGGTTTACTTGTAATAACTGCAATTTATCTACTTATCAATGTGGCATATTTACTTACTATGCCTATGGAACAAATAGCTGGTAACAGTAATGTTCCTAATGACGTAGCTACAAAGTTATTTGGACCAAATGGTGGTAAAATAATAACTATTGGCATTATGATTAGTGTTTACGGAACTATGAATGGATTTACTATGACGGCTATTCGCGTTCCTTATGCAATGGCAATGAAAGATCAGATTCCATTTAAAAACTTCTGGATCAAACTAAATAGATTCTCAATTCCATATTTCTCAGCTTTAGTAACTTTAGTTTTAACTATTGCGATGATGTTTACAGGAGAATTTGACACTCTTACAGATTTTCTTTTATTTACAATTTGGATTTTCTTTATAGCGACATTTTTCGCTGTATTTGTCCTTAGAAAAAAAGAACCTGATATGCCACGTCCATATAAAGTTCCATTTTACCCTATAGTTCCCTGGATTTCTATAATAGGTGGAGCTTACATAGTACTTGCTGCTATTATTACTCAATTTACGTTAGCTATAAGTGGTGTTATTATTACATTACTTGGTTTAGTATTTTACACAGAAACCCATAAAAAAATTCAAAAAAATAACTTTTTCTAAATAAAATATATCAAAATAAAAACTAAACTAAAAAAAATGGATCTTAAAAGTCTTTCTTTAATAATGAAAAAAACTTTTGAGGTCCATTCATTTTATTGATATTCAATTATTTTTTTTGATAAAAATATGATTATAACTTCTTTCATTTTGTAAAGAGGGTTGAAGTTATCCCCTAGCATTTTGCTACGGATAACTTCAATATTTTTTTGTGAAATTTTTTTGAAGTTAAATAAGAATAAGGAGAGATATTAATTTTTGAATTTTATTCTAAAAAGAGAAACAATACTAACTACTTTTTTTATACAATTTCATTGTCTTTATTAATAAGTAAATTCTCAATAGAATATATATATATGAATAAGTCAATATATGGATTCATTCATTTTTTTATTGGTATTTATAATTTTTCTTTAATAGTTGGTTACTAGAAGTAGTTCATTTAAATAGATATGGTAAAGATAGTTTTCTAAATTATTTCTTTTTAATTTTTTTCAAACTTTTTATTGTCTTAAATTTATTAATAAGAAATACATTTGATATTAAATTTATTCTTGCAACATTAGTGCTTTTTATCCGTGATATTGAGTGTTCAACACATCACAGAGTACATCCTCACAGATAATAAACAATTAATGATAAAAAAAGCTTACTGAACCATTTTGTTACATTCACACTGGACGAACATTAAACCTCTTTTTAGGTTTAATATTCATTGATTATTGTTATTGGTTCATACTTCTTGCTTTTTACGATAAGTCAGTTATTCCCTAGTTTCATATCTAGAAGTATTCATGTTCGAGATATTAATTTTAATCATTTAGCTAGTCATTTATTTATCATGACTAACTTTATTACTTTTTTTCTTTGGTATTAAGTGATTTGTATCTTAATATCCCAGCGAATAGATATTGGTTAATTAGTATTATTTTTTTATTATTTTTACTAAATATCTATTATAGAATTTTTTTAAAACTATCGATCAAACTTTAACTAGGCAATCCGGTAATACTTATATAATTGGAGTATACTTTACACTACTTAGTATAATTTTTTTACTAATCAATTTATTATTTCAGAATTCAATTTGATATATATGCTTCTAGCTATTTTAACTATATATATAAGTAAAATATCTTTTTAAACAATATAAAAATAAATCCGATGATAATCTTTCATATCTAGAAAGTTTATCATCGGATTCTTCTTATCTTGCTTCTTCGTAATCTAACACTTCAGATACTTTACTAGCAATATACTTCGCTAATTTTTTTCATGATTTTTTTCATCTAAGTGAATACAGTCAATTAATGAAGTCTCTGCAACACGCCCCGCATTTAAAAAAAGTCTACTTCATACTTATCACTTACCTCTTTAAATGTTTGAGCTAAGAATTTTTGATTGTTTTTAAACTATTTTCATCAAATTCCCCAAATAAGCTTTGTCTTTCTACTATTTCATCACGTAAAGGAACTGGTGAAACGACAAGAATTTTTTTGGAATTTTATATCCCGCGATTAAGTGTGGATTTCTTATATATTTAATATATTCTTCAATCCCTCTTGCTATATGTTTTGCACTCGGATTAAATTGTTTTTTTCAAATCATTAGTACCTAACATGATTATTACCAAGTCCACAGGTACATGACTTAACATTAAAATTGGTAGTGTATCAATACCACATCTGACCGGTACAATTGTATCTTTTTGCAGTAACTGTTCTTCCACAAAGAGCTTCTTCTATAATAGTATCATTAGGACGAAATTCTGCTAGTAATTTAGTCCAACGTTTATAAGTTCTTACTCCATCCTCACCTGGGACATATCCCCAAGTGTTACTATCCCCAATACATAAAATACGCATAATTTTTCTCCACCTTTTTTTCTTCTAAATTCTTCTTAATTTTATCAAACTAATATAAAAAAATGCAATAGAGCCAGATGATAAGATATAGTAAAATTATTACGGAAAGGGTAGAAAAAGAATAAATTCCTTTAAACTATAAATTGCGAAACTACAGAAAGGAATTTATTCATATGAATATTATAACACAAATCTTTATCAAAAAAACATAGAAAATACTTTTAAAAAAATTTTTTTCAGAGGATATCTTATCTTCCATCAACACATATGTAAATAGAAGTCTAAGATATACAAATTCTAAAAATATCTTTATCTGATTTACTATCAATTCCTAATAAAGTTGTTATGGATTCTATCATAAAAAACGTCATCCTTACTCTTGAAAAATTAGATGAGGATTACTTCAACTCGTCTCAGCGAAAGGCACTATACTACCCTAAAGGTACTTATTATCGAACTATCGTCACTTTATTTGGAGAGATTACTTTTTAAAAAGACGTGCTTATGTTGATAAAAACGGTGAAAATCATTTTTACTACTTAGATTCTCTTCTTAATATTTCACCTCGTGTTGTTTTCGATAATGATGTTATTAATGAACTCCTATTCCTTGCCGGAAAACATACTTCTTATTCCACTATAGGTCAAATACTTGGACAATATATTTTTAAGAATGATTTTTCTACAGATAAAAGTAAATATATTTCTCGTGCTACTATCGCTAATTATATTAAACGTTCTGATATCAATGCCTTCTTCCCTCTCAAACAAAATAAGGTTAAAGACATTTTTATCGAACTTGATGAACATTATGTGTCTATTCAAAAAGCCTAAGAAGTCTCCTTATCCTGTTAAAAAACAAATGGTTAAAGCTGCTAAAATCTACTCTTATCGTATAAAAAATGGATATACAGATAGATTTATCATTCTTGATGAGTTGGAGAGTGTTTCTAAATTTAGAGATAGGATATATGAGTATGTATATCGTACATATGATCTTGATTATGTTGAAAATATCTATATTCTTGGCGATGGAAATTTAATTGGATTAAGGCTACTCGTGATATATTCGATACTACTAAAAACTCATTATGCACTTGATAAATTCCATGCTATGCAAGCTCTACAGCGTATTACTACATACTCTAATATGGATGAATATGAAAAAAAGCTAAAGAGTTTATTGAAGCCGATAATCGTTCAGCATTTAAACAATGGATTAAGGATTTTTCTAAAAAAATTCCCAGATAGAGAAGAAATCATTGAGGAAAAAAAGTAAATATATTTTTAAATAATTGGGCGGCTTTACAACGATTATTAAAGGCTAACGCTAGTTGTTCTATGGAAGGCTGTATCTCCCATTCATTAGCTAATATATTCACATCTCGACCTAAAGGATTTAGTAAGCCTATATTGGCGAAAAAGACTATCCTTACGTGCGTTATATTTGAATAGTTTTGATGATAAACAAATATTTATAAAAACTTATGGACAGTAACCAAACTATCAATAATTTTACAAATCTAGATTTCTCTATCTTAGATGATAGGTATAAAGGCGATACTTATAAAGTGAATCTTAACACAAATTTCGCAGTTTAGTCGCTTCGCGGAGCCTCTGAAAAAAACCATTTTCGTCGGCTTTTTGTGTTTTTTTAACAAATTAAAAGAATATGTCAAGAGTCGTTCCACTTCTTCTCTTGACATATCCTTAAAATTTGTTACTTAATTCTTGCCGACGAAAAAAACTTTTTAATTTTTTTCATCGTAATTTAATTTTTTTGGAATTTATTTTTCCGTAATAATTTGACTTTAACGATGATAAAAGTACTAATAATTGTTATCAGTGCAGTATTTTTTTGTAATATCCTCTCTCTTAAATTATAATAACAATATTATAATTTAAGGAGGACAAAATGATACAAAAAAATTTCCATCATAAAAAAACATTATAAAATTCAAGAATACTCAAAAAAAGTACTTTATACAACATTAATTTTTAACAATAAGTTTTGCATTATTAGAATATATCGGAGGACTTCTATCTAATTCATTAGCACTATTAGGTGATTCATTCCATATGTTTTCTGATGTTATTGCATTAGGATTCAGTTTAATAGCCTTACTATTCAGTTCAAAAAAAGCCAAATAAAAAAATACACTTTTGGTTTTGTGAGATTAGAAGTACTAGCCGCCTTTATTAATGGTTTTAATGCTAGTTGGTATTTCTATTTATTTAATTTTCGAAGGATTTATGAGATTCTTCAACCCTAAAGACATTGATTTCAAATCAATGCTGATAATATCGACAATAGGATTAATCTTCAATATTGTAGTAACGATAATTTTTAACAAAGAGTTTAAAAAGAAGAAGATAATCTTAATATTCAAAGTGCTTTATGGCATTTCCTTGGTGATTTAATCAGTTCAATCGGAATTATAATTTCATCAACAATTATTTACTTTACAAACTATCAAATCGTTGACGTTATTATGAGTATTATTATCAGTATAATTCTTTTTCAAAGGTGGATATAAAATTACTAAATCATCATTTATAATTTTAATGGAAGCTACTACTCTAGATACTGAGGAAATCTACAATAAAAATTAAAGAAGTAGAGGGTATTTCTGATATACACGAATTCCACATTTGGCATACTGATACTAATGAAATTAACGTAGCAATGCATATTCTTTTTAAATAAGTATAATACTGCTAAAAGATTACACAATTGTAGAAAATGTAAAAAAATTCTTCTTAAAGAACAATACGATATTGAACACTGTTTTATTGCTTTTAGAAAAATATTAAATACAACGATCATAGTTTATAAAAGAAGGAGCCTAAGTTGAATAAATATCAACTTAGACTCCTTTTTATAATTCAATAAATCTATAGTTTTCGCTATTTTTATACATAGGTACTATCTCTGGATTAGAAATTTTATGAATATCTACTAAACAACTGTCTATCCCAACACTGTTAGCACCTAGTATATCAGATGTAAGAGTATCCCCTATCATTAAAACTTCATTCTTATTTTCTACATCTATTTCTTTTTAAGATAATATCAAAAAAATTCTTTATCTGGCTTTTTGCTACCAATTTCTTCGGAAATAAAAAAATTTTCTCGAAGTATTTATTAAGATTATTATTTTTTTAGTCTTGTATGTTGAGTAATTCCAATTCCATTAGAAGCTACATATAATTTATGAGTTGATGTTAACTTCTCTAACATTTCAATTATTCCATCAAAAGTTGATTTCCTTCAGCAAGATATCCTCTATATCTATTATCTACTTCATTACCATCAACTTTTCTATCAAACAACTTAAAAAAATCTTATAAATCTCTCACTTGTAACTTCTTTATTTGATATTTCTCCACGTTCAAAAACTTCTCCATAGAGATTTATTTATCGTTTCATATTGTTCAAATAACTCATCATTATATTCTATATTCTCATCTTCTAATAATTTTTCTAAAAAGCTAAAACTTGTGCTTTACCAAAAATCTAACAATGTATCATCTAAATCAAATAATAAATACTTATACTTATCTAAAAATCATCGTTTCACTCCATTTGTGTATTATTTAACCATTATAACACAGAGTATACTTTTTTTGAAAAATATAGCTTTATTTATCTCATAAAAATTTATTTTTTTATTCTTAAAATGTTCTCGAACTCGTGGAGCTACTTCTTCTCCAAATAGTTTTATAGCTTTCATTATATCTTCATGTGGCATAGACCCAAGAGGTAGATGTAGCATGAATCTATCTAATCCTAATGTTTCTATCATATCAATAAGTTTATTGGCAACTGTTTCTGGACTACCTACCAACATAGATCCATCTGGCCCTACGCTATTTAAATATTGTTCGAAAGTAAGAGGTCTCCAAAATGGTCTATCTTTTGAAATTGCATCAACTACTTGTTTTGTTGGATGGAAATATTTTTTAATCGCTTCTTCATCCGTCTCAGCTACGAATCCCCAAGAATGTGAAGCAACTTTTTAACCTATCGTTACTATAACCTGCATTACGTCCTATAGCTCTATAATAATCTATTAAACCTTTGAAAAGCTTTATATTGACCTCCTATTATTGCATAAGCTATAGATAATCCTTTTTGAGCTATTTTAATAGTAGACTCCGTATTTCCTCCTGTCGCTACCCAAATTGGAAAATCTTCTTGAACACTTCTCGGATACACGCCCTTATTTTCTACCTTTTGTGTATATTTTCCTTCCCATGTTAACATTTCGTTATCTTTAATTTTCTCTAACATCGCTAATTTTTCATCAAACAGTTCTTCATAATCACCTAAATCATAACCGAACAACGGAAATGATTCGGTAAATGAACCTCTACCTACCATTACTTCTGCTCTACCTTTAGAAATAGCATCGATTGTTGCATATTGTTGATAAATTCTTACTGGGTCCGATGATGATAATACTGTTACTGCTGAACTTAATTTTATATTTTTTGTAACAGCTGCACCAGCTGCTAATAAAAATTTCTGGTGCTGATACTGCAAAAATCTTCTCTATGATGCTCACCGATTGCGTAAAGATCTAAACCAACTTCATCAGCAAGTTTCATTTCTTCTATCATATTTCTAATACGTTCATCATGTGCAGGTGTTATTCCTGTTCCTTCAATTTCTGTAGTTTCACCAAATGTACTAATTCCTAACTCTATCATTTTATGTCCTCCTATATTATCTCAATTTCAAGATATTTATTTATTAAAAAAAGGCATAAGCCTCTAGTTTATTTTTTTAAGATTTCTTTTAATATTACTAACTCTTTGTCACTTATTTTTTTCAAAAAAATTTTTCTTAGTATTTTTTTTATGCGTTGGAAATATGTCATCTATTAATTTCATTCCTGTTTCAGTCAACCTTATATAAGTTACTCTTTTTATCCTTTTGGCAAATCTTTCTAATAACATATCCTTTTTCAAGGTTATCTACAACATAAGTTGCACTACCACTAGCAAGTAATATTCTATCCCGTATTTCTTGAATACTCTTCTCACCTTTACTATAAAAAAATTCCATAACAGCAAATTCAGTCGCATTAATTGGATAATTCTTTAAAGTTTTCTTTAAATCATCTACTAATAAATTACTTGCCCTCATAATTCCGATAACGGCTTTTAAACTCATTATTCATAAGGATTCTCCTATCTTATTTACATATATTCGCACCGCAATTATCTCGAATATGAGATAATTATACTTTATCTACTTTATATTGTCAAAGAAATAATATTAAAAAGACATCAAGGTTGACCCAAAAACTCCTAAGTTTTTAAAAAAAGTGTATATGAGAACTCATAGACGCAGTGGTTTTATTGATATCTAAATTCGCTTTATAAAAGCTTTTTAGATATCTAATAAACTAATGCAGGGTGACTCTACAAAATCGATTTCTACGAAATCACGATTTTTTTGAGTCACTCCCAATGCCTTTAATTTTTATTCTGCAAATTGACTTTGATATAATTCTGAATAGAAACCTTTTTGTTCTAGTAATTCGTCATGGTTACCTTGTTCGATAATGTCTCCATCTTTTTAATACCAGTATTTTTATCTGCATTTCTAATTGTTGATAAGCGGTGAAATTTATTACGAATGTAGTACGACCTTCCATAAGTTTATTCATAGCTTTTTTTGAATTAGTACTTCTGTACGTGTATCTACACTTGAAGTTGCTTCATCAAGAATTAATATAGGTTTATCAGCAAGTATTGCACGAGCAATTGTTAATAATTGTTTCTGCCCTTGCGAGATATTTGAAAGCATCTTCATTTAATTCCATATCATATCCACCCGGTAAAGTCTTAATAAAGTGATGAATGTGAGCTGCTTTTAGCCGCTTCTATTACTTCTTCATCTGTAGCATCCAAACGACCATAGCGAAGGTTTTTCCATTATTGTTCCTTTAAATAACCATGTATCTTGTAGTACCATTGTAAAAGTAAGAACGAAGCTCAGCTCTATCTAATTTAAAAAAATATCTTTTTCCGTCAATATAAATATTTCCACCGTTGATATCATAGAATCTCATAAGTAATTTAACCATTGTTGTTTTACCAGCTCCTGTAGGTCCCACGATAGCAATCATTTCACCTTTTTTTAACATCACTAGTAAAGTTTTTAATAATAATCTGATCTTCTACATATCCGAATTTAACTTTATCAAATACAACATTACCCTCTTTATTAGTAACTGTTTCAAGTGCTTCTGCATCTTCTTCATCTTTAGCATCTAAGAACTCAAAAACTCTTTCTCCAGCCGCAGCCATCTTTTGAATTTCTGACATAGACTGTGCTATTTGACCAATTGGCTGAGTGAAGTTTCTTATATATTGGATAAAGGCTTGAATATCACCTACACCAATAGTTCCTTTAGAAACTAATAATCCACCTGAGAAAACAATACCAACATAACCTAGGTTACCAACAAAGTTAATCACAGGGAACATTAATCCTGAGAAGAAGTTTGCTTTCCATGATGATGTATATAATTGTTTATTTTTATCATTGAACTCTTTTACACTTTTTTCTTTATAGTTGAATGCTGCAATAATATTCTGACCTGAGAAACTTTCTTCTACTTGCCCATTCACATCAGAAAGCATTTTTTGTTGGCTTCTGAAATATTTTTTTGACTCCATTTTGTTATAGCACCTAGTAATATTCCTGAAACAGGGATTAAAAGCTAACGCAATAAGTGTCATTAAAGGACTTATTGTAAACATCATTACCAATACCCCTAAAACCGTTGCAGTATTAGAAATTATTTGTGTAAAACTTTGGTTAAGTGATTGACCTAATGTGTCCACGTCATTTGTTACACGCGATAAAGTTTCACCTACTGTACGTTGTTCAAAGTATCCAACAGGTAAAGTATTTATTTTCTTACTTATATCTTTACGAATGTCATAAGTCATTTGTTGAGAAATATTACTCATCAACCAACCTTGAATAAACATGAATAATGATGAAAGTATATATAAACCTAATACAGTAAGTAAAATTCCTGCTATTTTCTCAAAGTTGATACTACCTTCATTACTAATCTTAGCTACTAACCCTTCAAAAAGTTCAGTAGTTGCTTTTCCCATAATCTTAGGCCCTACTATACCAAATACAGTACTAGCTAATGCAAAGAATACAATCAATATGCTTGAGAGTTTATACTGTGTAAACATCAATTTGATAATTCTTTTTTTAATGTTCCAGAAAAGTTATTAGCTTTTTTTCTATTTTTTTATTTCTAGCCATGATGTTTACCTCCTTTTTTTGTAATTCTTCTTCACTAAGTTGGCTTTCTGCAATTTCTAAATATGTTGGACAAGTTTCTAGAAGTTCTTGGTGTTTTCCGATTCCAACTATTTTACCTTCATTCATTACGATAATCTTATCTGCATTTAAAATTGTTGCGATACGTTGAGCAACTATTATAGTAGTTACACCTGCCATTTCTTCTCTTAAAGTTTTCCTTAATTTAACATCTGTTTTATAGTCTAGTGCTGAAAAACTATCATCGAAAAGAAGTATCTTAGGATTTTTCGCTAATGCACGAGCAATTGAAAGACGTTGTTTTTGTCCACCAGAAACATTTGATCCGCCTTGAGAAATCTCACTATTAAATTTATTCTCTTTTTCATTAATAAATTCTATTGCTTGAGCAATTTCAGCAGCTTTTTCTCATTTGTTCATCAGAAATATTTTTCATCAGCAAATTTAATATTTGATTCGATATTACCACTAAATAATACTCCTTTTTGAGGAACAAATCCTAAAGTGTCTCTTAATTTACTTAAACTTATATCTCTAATATTGACTCCATCAATTGAAATTTCACCTTCACTAGCATCGAAATATCTAGGAATCAAATGAAGCAATGTAGATTTACCACTACCCGTACTTCCTATAATTGCTGTAGTTTTTTTCCTGCTTCTGCTTCAAAGCTAATGTTACTTAATACTGGACTATCAGCACCGTCAAATGTAAAGCTAACATTATCAAATCTTAATGTACCCTTCACGTCTTGAAGCTTATTGTCATCAATATGTTTACTATCTACGACAGTAACCTCTGTTTCCAGTACTTCATTAATACGTCCTGCTGCAACTTCTGCACGAGGTAATTGCATCATTAAGAATGTGAAGAATAAGAATGACATTACTATTTGCATTGTATATGTAATAAATGCCATCATATCTCCAACTTGAATACTACCAGAATCAATGTTTTTTCCACCAACCCAAATTATTAATAATGCAATTCCATTCATTATTAACATAATCATCGGCATAAGCGCTGACAATGTCCTATTGATAAAAAAAGTTGTTCATTTTTTTAGAACAGTATTTTTCTTTATCAAATCTTTCTTCTTCGTATTTTTCACGACCAAAAACTCGGATTACAGAAATACCAGTTAATGCTTCGCGAGTCACTAAGTTAACTCTATCTATTAATTTCTGCATAATTTTGAATTTAGGCATTACTAAGAATGAGATTATTCCCAATGTTAAACCTAGAATACCTACACCTAATGCGATTATCCAAGTCATACCTGTATCTGTTTGTGTAACTTTGTAAACTCCGTATACTGCCATCATAGGTGCATAAATCGCAATAAATAACATCATATTTAAAAGCATTTTTGGATTTGTTGAATATCATTCGTACTTCTTGTAATTAATGAAGCAGTTGAAAATTTATCGATATCTTGTTTAGAAAAATGATAATACCTTGTTATACAATTTCTCACGCAAGTTATACGCTATCTTCGAAGAAATTCTACTCGCTATAAAAATTCGAAATAATACTTCCAATTCCAGAAATAAATGTCACAATTATCATCATGATTCCTACTTCTTTAAGGTAATTTTTTTCTAATCTCATTAGTATCAATTCCTACATTATTTCTATACTCTTCTTTTTACATAACGAATACCAGCCTGTTTTGTAATCATATCTGCTGAACTTCCTAAATCACTTATTGATTTTTTTGTTTTTTTGTTCAATTAAGCTATCTTTTTTTAACTAAACCTAGTTTTACTCCTTCTGCAACCTTTGCTAAGTCTAGTTTTTTTCAGATTTTGCACCAGATACTACAGTCATAGTATTTTTTTAAAATATCATTTAATTCACTACGTTCTTGCTCATTAATGCTATCAAGTTTATAAACATCACCGTCTTTTGTATATTTAGATGTTACTTTCTTGATTTCATCCTCTGTCATGAATAATTCTAATTCATTTAATGACTTTTTGCTGATTTTTTTCAGGAACAGAATCTTCAATACCACTTTGTTGAATACCTTTATCCACAATATTACTTGTATAAGTTGGTAACGCAAGCTCTGCGACAACACGAACTCCTAATATTGCAACTAAAAAAATATCATCGGTACTAAGAAACCTTTTAAATATTTAATTAGTCTCATTGTTTTCCTCCTTTTCTTGTAGTTCTTCTCTTAATACTAGATTTGTTTTTGTTAATAATATATTAAAAAGCTTCCTTTTTCTCTAGTATCTAATTTATCCCACATAGATTTAAACCAAGTTTCATAAGCTCTTCTATGTGATTCTACGCATGCGGCTCCTTTTTCAGATAAACTAAGATATTTTTCTTTTTATCTTTTTCATCTGTACTTTGAACCACAAAAATCTTTTTTTCTAAAAAGCTCCCTAACAAGAGCTGTGACCCTAGGTTTGGTCACACATAACTCTTCTCCCAATTCTTGCATTGTAATTTTTTTCTTTTGAAGATAAAAAAATAACATTGCTTGAAATTCAGGTTTTTCTAAACGGGGCATCGCTTTTTTTATGAAATCTTTTTCATTATTAGTCTAAGTTCTTCCATCATATCAATAGCTTTGTGATATGATATTCCACTCTCGCTCATTTTCTACCTCCTTTATTTATATATAATAGTTCACAATATTAACTAATTAGTTAATCATGTTAACTATTATATTTTATTTTATACTATTAGTCAATAGAAATTTTGCTTTTTAAATAAAAAGATTAACCTAGAAGTTATCTAAGTTAATCTTTATTTTTTTATTTACTAAATACCCACGCTTGAGCAATATTATTTTTTTAAATCATTTTCTGTAAATCCATTATAACTTGTAAGTTTTTACATCATCATCATTAGGATCATTGATATAGAATTTATCATCTTCAAAAACCTCTAATAACTTTTGTATGTTACTCTGTCACCAAAAAAACTCCAGATTTTAATCTAACAAGAATTGGTTTATTATCTTTAATAGCATTCTCTATGTTTTCTATTAATTTATCCGTCTCAATTCTTTTCAACCTTAAGATTATATTTATCTGCAAATGCTGAAACAATCGTAGGTTGTGTTCCTTGATTTCTAATGTAGTATTTATTTCCAGCCCAAGAAGCAAGTTCTTCTACTGTTGCTTCGTCCTTACCTATATACTTCGCAATCATAGCAAGTGAAATAATAGCATCCCCATTGGTTTCGATTGTTTTCTTACTATCTAATCCATATGAAACATTTTTATATGCATCTTGTTTCATATAATACATAGGAACAGAAAGACCTTTTTTTGAGGTAAGTTAAGAGTTGTTCTTTTCTTTTAGCATTATAATTATCAACATTTATTAAATAATATAAATAGCCTTCTACACCTTCTTTAAGTGAATCTATATACTGCTTATTAGAAATTTCATTATTTAATAAATCAACATCAATCTTATTAGCAATATTCGCTGAAATAATTTTTCACCTGTGGTAATTTATCACTCAGTTGAGAAAAAGTTTCCTTGTTTTTTTCAGAAGACGAAACTCTTGATAAATAATGATTTGACAGATTTTTTTCTATACTTCTTGCTATTATTGATGATTGTTGAGTTCCATAGTATACTTTCACTCCAAAAAGTATCTTTATTATTATCATTAGCTATATCGATATCGATTAATAATTCTACTGAATTTTCTGCGGCAATCTTTGTTATATCTTCCTTTGTTGGAGAAGAATCATCATTATCTCTAGTTAATATTACCTTAATACCATCTTTTTCCAATAATTCTTTTTAATTGTTTTTGCTATTTTTTTAAATTATATGTCTTAGCATGTACTCCTTTATAATCTACAGCATCATCTTGTTTAATTACTGGATTTAATAGGATTGTATAAGATTTCAATTTTTTTCTTTATTTTTGGTCTTCAGTACTTTTTTGCCCACTTCCTAATATACTCCAACCTGGTACCCAACCAACAAAACTATCGTTTGTTTTTTTATTTCATACCAAGTATCAGATTTACTCAGCATTTCAACATTATCACCAGCTGTTACTTTTTTTCAATGTTGGATACGTATCATCTGGACCAGTTCGAAGCTCTATTTCTTTTGAAATAGTAATGTTATTTTGAGCATTAGCCGAAGGATTCATCTTTTCTCCAATGAAGTTTATAAAAGTCCTCCTATTACTACTAATAATAGTAGCGCAAAAAAATTACTAATAATACTCCGTTTTTATTTCTTCTTTTTTTATTCTCATAATTAATTTCCTGCTGATAGTTTTTTTCGTAAACAATAGTCACTGGTCCATCATTTACAATATTTACTTCCATCATTGTTTGGAAAAATTCCAGTCTCTACTGTTACGCCCTCTTCTTTTTAAATATTCATTAAATTTTTTTCATATAATTCATTAGCTTTTTTTCTGCTCCTGCAGCGTTAGTAAAACTTGGTCTATTACCTTTTTTTAGTATCAGCATATAATGTAAATTGTGAAACTGATAAAATACTTCCTCCTACATCTTTTTAAGCTTAGGTTAATTTTATCATTTTCGATCTTCGAATAAACGAGCTTGAAATTTTATTTTTTTAGCTAAATACTTCGCATCATCTATAGTTGATTCTTTATGGACACCAACTAATAAGCAGAATCCCTTATCAATACTCCCCACAATTTCATTATCAACACTAACACTAGCTTTCTTTACTTTCTGTAATATAATTTTTCATATATCCACCTATTTAACTATTCTTTCTACGCTGTATACATCCTGAAGTTGTCGTAATTTTTTTAATCATATAATCACATTCACTTACATTTTTTTCACATATATTCCTATCGTTATAACACATGTTTTTATCAGCTTTTTGATTCAGAATTAAGTTTTTTTAATCTCAACCCTACTTTCACTTAATGTTAACAGCACATTTTGTAGCAATAAATCCCTATCAAATGCGTGGATTTGTAAAGTTACACTATAACGTCGAGCATTTAGACTGTCTACCCACTCAACGTCCAATAATCTTGCATGATCTTCTTCACTTAAGTTAGGGCAGTTATGTCTATGCACAGTTACCCCCTACCTTTTGTAATAAATCCAACTATTTGATCTCCAGGTATCGGCTGACAACATTTTGATAATCTTACGAGAATATTATCAACGCCTTTTTACATAAACACCTGTTTCAGTTACTATTTTTTTTGTTTCTTCAGCATTGAAAAGTTTCTCAATTTTTTTCTTGAGTCATCTTTTCTTTTCTAATTTTCTCAGTTAATCGAGCAAATACTTTATTAGCTGTGATTCCACCATAACCAATAGCAACATACATTTCTTCAAGATTAGCAAATTTATACTTATTTAAAGCGATTTGCGATATTTTCTTCAGTTAAAAACTTCATCAATATCTAAGTTATTAGCTTTAATTTCATCTTTTAATAATATTTCACCTTTAACTAAGTTTTCTTCACGAGCTGCTTTTTTTGAAAAAAATGCTTTGATTTTTTTGACTTAGTTTGAGATGAGGTAGCTATTTCTAGCCATGATCGTTTCGGTCCTGTAGAATTTTTACTAGTACGTATATCACAAATTTCCCCTGTAGACAATACATAATCAAATGGCTCTATTTTGTCATTTACAGTAGCACCAACCATTTTTATTACCAACTTCTGAGTGAATCGCATAGGCAAAATCAACAATACATGAACCTTTTGGCAATTCAATAATATCACTATTTGGTGTAAATACGTAAATTTTATCACTTAATAAGTCTACTTTTTAATGATTCCATGAAACTTTCTGCGGTTGCTTCAGTTTCGTCATTTTTCAGCAATTTTTTTGGAACCAGTTTAATTTTTTTCATAGAAGTTATTGTTTTTTTATTGACCTTCTTACCTTCTTTATATGCCCAGTGCGCAGCAATCCCTTTTTCAGCAATTTCATGCATTTCATATGTTCTAATTTGAACTTCTAGCGTTTGACCATCTGGTGCTATAACCGTAGTATGAAGTGATTGATACATATTAGGCTTTGGCATTGCAATATAGTCTTTGATTCTTCCTGGAATAGGAACCCAAAGATTATTTACAAGTCCCAAAGTAGCGTAACAATCAGCTATACTATCAACCAAGACACGTACAGCCAACAAATCATATATTTGGTCAAAAGTTTTATTTTGTTTAACCATTTTTTTATAAATGCTATAAATATGCTTTGGTCTTCCTGTTACCTGCGCTTTAATTTTATTTTCTGCCAAAATCGAAGTAATACTTGAACAAGCATCTTTTATGCTTTCTTCCCTAGCACTTCTCTTTTTGTTTCATCATCCCAACAATCGAGAAATATTGAGATGGATGTAAATACCTAAGGGATGTATCTTCCAATTCCCATTTTACAGAGCTAATCCCTAATCTATGAGCTAAAGGCGCATAAATTTCAAGCGTTTCACTTGAGATTTCTCTTTGTTTTTCCTCTCTCATATACTTCATAGTTCTCATATTATGAAGTCTATCAGCAAGTTTAACAAAAAAATTACACGTAAATCTTTTTGCTATTGATACGAAAAGTTTTCTATGATTTTCCGCTTGTGATTGTTTTTTTAGAACGGAATTTTTACCTTATCTAATTTTGTAACTCCATCAACTATTACTGCTATATCTTCCCCAAAAGTTTCTTTTTATATCATCAAACGTATACTTAGTATCTTCTACAACATCATGTAAAAAAACCTGCACAAATTGTTGCATAATCTAATTTAAGTTCTACTAAAAATTCCTGCAACTTGAACTGGGTGTAATATATATGGTTCCCCTGATTTTTCTAAATTGTCCTTCATGAGCAACTTTTTGCAAATTCATAAGCTTGTCTTATAATTTTTAATTTGTTCCTCTGGTAAATATTTACTCGCCATATCTTCTACATTTTCATAACTATATGGATATTCAAGATTCACAGAAATTCCTCCTCTATAAAAATTTAATCTACCCTTTATAATACCACAAAAATCAAGAAAAATTTCCCGTGATTTAACTAAAAAAATATTACAATTTTATAGTATTTTTCATAATTTACTTAATTAGCTATTAAAAAAACTATATTAGCGATTCAATTGATAGAAATTCTCGACAATAAAAATTATAATGTATCTTTTTACTTCATAATAAAAAAATTCTAGTTCAACACGAACTAGAACTTTTTTTATTATTTAGTATCTACATCTTGAGATAAATCAACTTTTATCTAAAGGAATTACTTTTTGTTTTTATATCTAATTTTTGTGGTAAAGATAGAAGAATAAGAAGATTGGAACTCCCATATATGTTGTTAACATTCCACTCCAGTTTACCACACCTTTTAGTAATAAGTTCTGTATCTTGTCCAATAATAACGATGATACATAATACTAAAGCGATAATTGGACCTGCTGGGAACCATTTAGCTCTATATTTTAGATCATTTAAATCTTTACCTTGAGCAACGTATGCTCTTCTAAATCTATAGTGACTAAGCGCTATACCTAACCAAGCGATAAATCCAGTTAATCCACTTGCCGCTACAATATAAGTATATGCATTAGCACTTGTAAGTTGGATTAAGAAAAATTAAAAAAATACTACTACAGCTGTTGCTATTAATGAAATTACTGGTGTTCCATATTTAGTAACACGGCCAAAAAAATTGGGTATGCTAATTTTTCTTTACTCATCGCATAAAGCATTCTTGTTGATGCATACATTCCTGAGTTACCAGCTGATAAAATTGATGTTAAAATTACTGCATTCATAACACTTGCTGCTAATGCAAACCCTGCATTTTTGAAGACAATTGTAAATGGTGATTTAGCAATTTCTTCAGAGCTAGCAGCTCCTAATAAATCTGGTGAAGTATAAGGAATTAATAATCCAATTACTAAAATTGCTAATACGTAGAAAAATTAAAATTCTCCAGAATACTTGTTTTACAGCTTTCGGAATACTTTTCTCAGGATTTTCACTTTCTCCTGCAGTTATACCGATTAACTCAGTACCTTGGAATGAATATCCGGCGATTAAGAATACTCCAAGTGTAGCAAGGATTTGACTTGATAATGAAGTATCTTCTCCAATAAATGGTGCATCACCTATTGTTAAGTTTTTGAATCCAATGTATTCTCCACCTAAAAATACCGAAGATAGTTAAGCATCCTACTACTAAGAAGATAATAACTACCACTACTTTAATAAGTGCAAACCAATATTCACTCTCACCATAAACTTTTAACACTAAGTGAGTTTAAAGCGATAATGATAACTAGGAATAATAAGCTCCAAGCCCAATGAGGAAGTACTCGCATAGGCTCCCAGTAACTAATAGCTAATGCAGATAATTCTACGTCAGCTGCTACTGTAATTACCCAGTTAAACCAATAGTTCCATCCTAAAGCAAATCCTAATGAAGGATCCACATAACGTGTAGCATATGTACTAAATGACCCTGATGTAGGAAGATATGTTGCCATTTCCCCTAATGATGTCATTAAGAAATATACCATAAGCCCGATACATAGGTAAGCTACAATAGCTCCCCCAGGACCCGCACTTTGAATTGCTTGACCACTTGTCATGAATAATCCACTACCGATACATCCTCCGATAGCAATCATACTAATATGACGTGATCGTAAATTTCTTTTTACTTCTGTTGCATTATTGTTATTGCTGTTGTTTGTCATAATAAAAACCTCCTTGATAAAAATAAAAAAGCATAACCTTCTACCATATTTGTACGGAGTTATACTTCACATTATCTCTCCAAAACAAGATATTAGTAGCGCAACATAGCCTCACGACTATGACAGTCCTATACTTAGTTCAGCATAGACCCAACAATATTAACATAGGATTAATATTATTTCGGCGATGTTTCCTTTCAAGTAATATCATCAAGTCCCTATACTTTCAATTACCCTACTGATAAAAATCGCAACCTCTACCTCACTTACTTTGTGAGGTACATATTCAATTAACTGATAATAAGTATAATATACTTTTTTTACTGTTGTCAACAAAAAAATTTAATTTTTTTCTAAAAAATTTTGTGAATGAAAAGTGATAATGTCTTAAGTAGAGAAAAAGGAAAAATGTCCCAACATAATAAAAAAATATATTATACTAAAATCATAATATTCGGAGGAAATAAAAAAATGACAGATGTTATCACAAAACAACATAATGTAAAAATTAAATGACATTCAAGAAAGTAAATACCTTGTCATTACAGATGTTATAAATGGAGTTAAAACTAAAAAAACGTGCTGCTGCTCTACTTAACCTCACTGAAAGACAAATTAATAGGTTAATAAAAAGTAGCTGAGACAGAAGGTCCTTCTGGCTTTATTCATAAAAAAATACTGGTGTCTCTCCTAGTAATAAAATTCCTGATTCTATCAAAAAATCAAATAATCTATTGGTATAAAGATACTTACTATGATTTTTCTTTCTTACATTTTTGTGAAATACTTCATAATGAGAAAAATATTAATATTAGTCGTACTTCTGTCGCTAATATCTTATTTGATGCTGATATTATCTCCCCTAAAGCTACTAAGAAAACCAAAGCTTTAATGAAACGTAGAATTAAACAAAAATTCGGTTACTCACAATCAAAAATACTACTTCAACTGTTGTAGAACCCATTTCTAATCTATCTAGTGTTCATCCTAGTAGACCTAGAAAAAAATATTTTGGTGAACTTCTTCAAATGGATGCTAGTATTCATAACTGGTTTGGCGATAAAATGACTTCTCTTCATATCGCTATTGATGATTCTACTGGTATGATTGTTGGTGCTTATTTTGATGAGCAGGAGACTTTAAATGGTTACTATACTGTCTTGCACCAAGTCCTTAATAATTATGGTATCCCTTATGAATTATGGACTGATAAGAGAACTATTTTTGAATACACTTCTTCTAAAAACAAGAAAATTGAAAATGATACCTTTACTCAGTTTGGCTATGCTTGCCATCAATTAGGTATTTCTCTTTTTTCTTCTAGTGTTCCTCAGAAAAAAGGACGAGTTGAACGTGCTTTTGGAACACTTCAATCTCGTCTTGTACCTTTGTTTAGGCTTGAAGATATTCAAACCATAAATCAAGCGAATAATTTTTTGGCTTCTTATCTCTCTTTGTTTAATTCGCATTTCTCTATCCCTAATTATAACACACCTAAGTTCGAAGCGATAGATAATATTGACACTAATTTAATTTTGAGTGTGAATTCTATTAGGAAAATTAATTCTGGATATCATTTCAAATACAAAAATAAATCATATATTCCTATTAATTCTCTCGGTAAGGCTGTATATTATCCTATTAAAAACTGAGATTAGAGTTATTGAAGCTTTTGATGGGAATTTATACGTATCTATAGAAAATAATATTTTTCTACTAGGGTTTTAGAAAATCATGAACTTGAGTCTATTGAGTTTGACGTTCCTATTTTAAAAGGAAAACTAAACCTAAATATATCCCACCTATGTCTCATCCTTGGAGAAAGAATTCTTTCTTGAAATATATATCTAAACTTGATACTTCGATAGCTAAAGGAGATTTTTGATAACCTTTAATACAGGCAAAAAGAATGATTAAAACAAGGCACTGCCTTTTTTTAATCATTCGCTTTTTGACTTATCAAGCAGTAGCGCGGAAGAACTTTCTACATATTTTTTTATTTTTTTAAGGATTTTTCTTCGCTATTTTTTTAATTGATAATTTAGGACATTTTTCCCTTTTTACTTGACACAAAAAAATTTAATTTTTCTAAAAAAATTTAATTAAATTTGTTAATTCCCAAAGTAAATTCCAGTTCAAATAAAAAACTGGAATTTAACCTGAAACTATTTTTTTAACTGGAACTTAAGTTGAAACTAAATAATTATGAAAAGATATTTATCTAACTTTATTACGTTATTTTTAAATTCTCTTTATAATGTTAAACAAATTTTTAGTTTTTTTAAAAAAATCTTGATTCTATCTTTTATACTTCGTAAAATTAGTTTTTATACTGAGAGATGGTGTGGTTTCCTGTGAGGGAAAATGTGGCAGTGCCACTTTTCCCACATTATGAACCCACACCATCAGAGGCTCAGTGTCAAACTAATTTTTAATAAGTATTATTCCTCTTTTTATTTTGGTGTATATTATAATATGAGACTTTTCGTTGAATGAAAGGAATCTAATATTATGATAAACAAAAAAACAAACACTTAACATATTATGATCGCTTAGACATTGAAGAAGGAATCTCTAAAAGGTAAAACTTTTAGAAGTATAGGTATAGAACTAGATAAAGATCCTACTACTATTTCTAAAGAAATTAAACGTAATCTGCAATATAAAGATACCGAAGTAGTTACCAAAACTCTTGACGGAAAAATTAATCAAAGCTAATTGTGCTCTTCTAAACAAACCTCCTTATGTTTTGTAATAATTGTAAACTTAAAAGAAGAGATTGTGGTTTTTGATAAACGTTTCTACTATGCAAAAAGGCTCAACTTAATTATCAAGAAAAATCTTGTCGAACCAAGAAGAGCTGTTGTCTTAGATAAAGAAGAATTTTTATAAAATGGATAAAATAATTTCTAAAAGGTGTTTCTAAGGGACAATCTTTCTATCATATTATGCATAGTAATGACTTAGTTGTTTCTAAATCTTCTTTGTATCGATATGTGAATAATGGATATTTTTTTCTATTGATTCTGTTGATTGTAAGCGTATTGTTAAATTTAGAAAACGAAATAAAGTTAATAAAGAAGCTATACCTAAACATCTAAAGTCCGGTAGAGCTTATATTAACTTCTTAGATTTTATGAATGAATCTGCAATGCCTTTTCACTTGGAAATGGATACTGTCATTGGTAAACGTGGTGGTAAAACTCTACTTACCTTTAATGTATCTTCTTGTAATTTTTATGTTCGCTCTTCTTTTTAGATTCGAATACTTCTAGCGAAGTTTCTTCTAAACTTTATAATCTAAAAGAAAAAAATTTTTATCAGAATAATATACACTTTTCTGATATTTTTTTCCTGTTGTTTTGACAGATAATGGTAGTGAATTTTCTAAAGTTGAAGAAATCGAATATGATTTTTGATAAAAAAACTTAAAAATTATTTTTTTCTGTAATCCTAATTCTTCTTGGGAAAAAGGTAAGATAGAAAAAAATCACACCACCTTGCGTGAAATACTACCTAAAGGATCCTCATTTGACGATCTTACACAAAGTGATGTTAATACTATTATATCACATATTAACTCACTTAAGAGAAAAGTATTTGAACGGAAAATCAGCTTATGAAGTTTTTTTCTTTTTACTTTCGGCGAACATATAGCTAACCTACTAGGTATTTTTTTAAAATACCTGCCAATGAGGTAATACTTAAACCTTTCTTGACTAAACAAATTAAGGATACTAACAGATAAAGTTAAACTATTTATGAAATAGTAATATAATTATTTTTTTACAACGAAAATGTTTTTATTAGAAAAGTCTCAACTTAACTTCAGCATAACTGGAATTTAACCTGGGAATAGTGATTTGCAGGTCTATTTGTCATGCTTTTTATTTTTGATTCCTTTTTGAAAAACTCCCAAAGTAAAAGCTTCCTTGTTTTATACCGGAAGTTACCTTGGGAATATTTTTTTATTGTTATTTTCCTTTTTTTCCCAACTTAACTTCCACTTTAATTTCTTACTGGAACTTACTTTGGGAATTTACCAATTTAATTAAATATTGAATATATTATCTTCCCTACTTTTTCAGTAAGTAAGAATATCAATGTCTACAGCTAATATTCTATCAAAGAGAGTGACTCAAAATCATGATTTCAGAGAAATTTCGATTTTTTTGAATCACCCTAGCAAAGTTTATTAGTTATATAAAAAGCTTTTTATATAGTGAGTTTAGCTATCAATAAAAGCTTTGAATCTTTGAGTTCCATATATATTTTTTTAAGATACTCTTTTTTTGATTGTACTTACTAGTATCCTTTTTATATCTATCAATTTGATAAACAATTGACTAATTAATCATCCTTCTCTTTTTCTTCTTTTTCTTTTTTTCAATAATTTATAGTTTGTTATTATTCCTAGTAGTATTAAAATCTCTAGTATACTTAATAAAAATCTTCATCATCTTTCTCCCCCTTGATATGCAAAAGAAACTAAGAATATCAATTTATATTAACTAATATCTTTCACAAATCGTACCTTGGCGATATTCTTCCAATAAAATTTTTTTAATAATTCAATTTGTTTTTTTATTCTTGCACCGCTATCTGTGTCAGCTACTTTTTTTCTACATAATTTATCTACTACTCTCTTAGTTGAAATTATATCTGTCTCGTTTTTTTAATTGATTCTTCTTTACTTTGGAATATGTCATGACTCATTATTTGTAAACCATAAGAGTTATAAGTTAGCGTATATCCGCCGTGCCCTGTTGTTTTATGGTATGCTCTTGACATTCCTCCATCGATAACTATTGTTCTACCATTAGCTTTTATTGGATTTTTCTCCCTTTGTTTCTTTTAACTGGTGTATGTCCATTTATTATATGCCCCTCGCTAGTTAAATCAAACTCATTTAATAACTTAATACAAAATTCTTCATTATCTCTAAGTTTGTAATAAGCATTTTTTTACTTCCTCATGAGTAGTCTTATCCTCGATAAAATATCTCTCAAAAGTTGTCATATCACATTTACCAAATAGCGGAGAAAAATTGTCCTTGCCAAAGATAAAAGAACAATCCGTTATCCTCTCTACAATCACAATAAAAATATGCTACGAATTTTTTTTATCAAAAAGTCTAGTAATCTTTTTCCAGAATACTTATGGCCTTCAAAAGAAAAATTCCTGGAAGTTACCTTTCTCATCTACTGGCATACAACCATGTAACAGAAGATTTCCATTATAACAGCAATACATTCCACCTTTGTTAATAAATAATTCAACATGTTTTTTTAACTTTTTCACTTGTTATAAAATGATTCTTTTTAATCTATTAATAATCTTCTCTTCTTCTTCTGTTAATTGATAAGGATTTTTTCATCAACTGTTGGAAAATTACATGAAGTTAATGGATATTCTTTACCATTTATCTTTACTGTTTGTTTTTTTGAAGTTTATCTTATCTAGTAATGCACGTCTTTGTAATTTTAAATTCTGGGTGTTTTGTCTATAATTTGTTTTTTTCTAGTTTAAATTGAATTATCGCCATAGCTTTATGCATTCTCGCTATTTGCATAATTTCATGTTCACTATATTTTAACTCATCATTTTTTTAGATAGTTTTGGTAAAAACTCTTTACAATTATCATCTTTATAATATGTTTCACTAAAATTTAATAAATTTCTAAGTGGAATTCCGTATCTATCTTCAATAATGTCCAAATTATCATATCTCGCACATATTCTTATAACATTTGCTAATGATATTCTATCTCCAAGATAAGCTCCTATCCATAGCATATCATGATTTCCCCATTGAATATCAAGCGAATGATAATTCAGCAATCTATCCATTATTTTATCAGGAAATGGACCTCTATCATAAATATCACCTACTATATGTAGATGGTCTATTATTAACTTATGTATACTTAATGATAATTCAATAATGAATTTATCACCAGCACCTAATTCAATTATATTTTTCAAGAATTCTATCATAGTAGTCATTTTTATCACTACTTTTGCATTTTTGTAAAGTAATTCTTCAATAATATACTTAAAATCTTTCGGCAAGATTTTTTTCTTACTTTAGATCTTGTGTACTTCCTTGCGGCTACCTGTGTTACTTCTAATAAACGAAGAAGAATTATTTTTTTGAAATTCTTTATAATCGCATACATCAAATTCTTTTTCTTAAGAGATTTAATTTTTTTCTTCTGGATAATAGATTATAGTAGCCAGTAAATTCAAATCTTTTTAGGTAGTCTATTTCCAAACACTTCTTTAAGTTTTTCTTTTAATAATGCCTGAGCCATTTCTCAAAAATATGATCGAAAGGCCTCGTATTCTCCGTGTATATCACTTAAAAAAAGTGTTCTGTTCCTTTTTGGCAATGTTAATATTGCTTCTAAGTTTATTATCTCCTTAGTTGTCTCATCAATATTTTTTTAAAATTTTTGAGATAATAATTCTAAATGTTCCTAGATATATTCATGTTGGTCTCCTTTTTTTAACTTTTTTTCAGTTAAAAGCTAACATACTTCCAAATATAATTCAAGTATTATTACACATTATTTCGTAATTTAAAACTTAATAATGTATATTAATAGAATAATTTTACAAAAAACATAGAAATCAACTTCGAATTAATTTCTATGTTATATATTTTTATTCTACTTTAACTTTCCTACAAATCTTTCCATTTCTTTCATTTCTTCAAGTGTATCAGCTACAAGAACATACATTGTGTTTCCTTGAAGTTCAGCGAAAAGCTTCTGGCATTCTTAGAACAGCTTTCAGTTTATCTTGATATTTTTTTCTCTAATTTCTTCATCAGAATGTACATAATCTTTATAATCACGACGTGTTGAAGCTAACCCATATTTTTCATCAACATTTAAACCATTAAATGTTCCATTAGCCACCTCAGCATATACTCTGAAATAATCTGTTGAATGTGCAAAGTTATAAACATCTACAGCAAACGCTCCTGCTGGACGGTTATTATACTCTATTGCAATATAATCATCTTTAGTTTTAAAGAATTCAATATGGAAGAAACGTTCTTTCATTCCAAAGGCTTTAACAGCATTCTTACCATACTCTACTAATTTTGGATCTAAATCCTTATCAATGTAATAAACCCAATCTAGAGTATTGTTATTCAATAAATCTAATGGAGTGTGATAGTAAACAATACTTGTATAAAATACGATATTCCCTTTAGCATCTACTAATCCATCAAAAGTTACAATGTCAGAATTATCAACAAAAGGTTCTAAGAAGTAGTGCGTAGTACCATCCCATTCTTTTTTAAAGTTTTCTACATCTTTCTTATCTTTAAGTTTATAAGTTGCAGAAGCTCCTACTCCATTATCAGGCTTAGCAATTAATGGAAGTTTTAATTTTTTCACACCTTTTTCGATGTCTCCTTCTTTTTTCACTAAGAAACCTGGTACAACAGGAACTCCAGCTTTTTCAAAGTATTTTTTCATCTCTGATTTGTGTTTTGTTTTCTTAAGATCGTGTTCTTTTAAACCAAATACATTAAACTGAGTACGTAAAAGCAGCATCAAGCTCCATCCAGTGCTCATTTTGTGATTCTATTCGATCGATATGTCCATGTTTGTGGTATAAAAACGCCACTGCACGTTTAACCTCATCAACATCATCTAAACTATTAACTCTAAAAATATTCAGTTAGAGCTTCTTTTAGTCTTTTGATCGAGTTGTTCGTAAGGTTCTTCTCCAATTCCTAGTACATTTTATTCCTTGATTCTTTAATTCTATAGAAAATTTTTTTGAAAAATTGTGTGGGTAATATGGTGATATAACTATGTAATTCATAAATCTTTGTCTCCTCTTCACTTTATTATAAATTTAACTTATCTAAAAAAATATGGCATTTGGATTCTCCACCATGGCCAGTCATGTGCAACATCGTCGCCCCAAACATCAAACCATGCTGGAATATTTTTTTCTTCAAATGCTTTTTTTCAAACTATAAAAATGATGGTAATCCATCTTGTTCCCATGGTCCTAAACCAGTACAAACAATAATATCTGCATTTCTATAGTGATCTATAAACCATCCGTCATTTTGATTCCAAATATTATCACTAGGAGAATTTCTGTAGATTAACTCATCATTACCATACTCACCTACGAAAAATCTGGCATCATAAACTCCACTAAGTGAAATTACTTTTTCCAAAAAAACATCCGGGTGTTGTAAGAAGATATTAAACGAGTGATATCCTCCCATACTACAACCTGTTGCCATCATTTGTCCGAACCAACCTGTCTTATGTTTAATAAATGGTATGGCTTCTTCAATTACATACTTTTCATATTGTGTATGTGCTAATGCTCTATCATGACCATTTTTCCAATCACATAACCATGATTCACTATCGACACTTGATAATGTGAAAAATTGCACTTTCCCTTCATTTATAAATCTCTCACAGGCATGTATCATTCCAAAATCATAATACTCGTTATGTGTCCCTCCAGATGATGGAAATACAACAATCGGTAATCCTGCATGTCCATATCTATTAAGAACCATTTCTCTTCCTAAGTTTCCACTATAATGACTTAAATTCTCTATATTCAAATTAAATAACCTCCATTTTCTATAAAATACTCTTACCAGTTTTCACTAATAAACCTTAAACATTCGGGTAAATATTTAGCCCAACACTCCTCGCTATGTTCTCCATTAGCTACTACATTTAACTTAATCTCGCTAGTCGATAATCCAGCTTCAATTAGTTGTCTATAGTAATCTAAACTTGCATCTATATATAGTTGTTTTTAAATTACCATTTGCCAATTGTTTATCTGTATCATCACCTTCATTTGTTCCTACTTCAATATATACTCTCTGATCAGAAACTTTATGTTTTGATATATATCTATCAAATTCAGGTTTATTTAACCAGTTTGCTGATGAAAATACTCCTAGATATCCTACTACATCTTTGTGCTCTAATCCTATATATTGTGAAATATTAGCTCCTAAAGAACTACCAATCATCGCTGTGTATTCACGCTGTGGTTTTGTACGATATGTACTATCGATAAATGGTTTAACAACATTTACAAAAAAGTCAGCATACTCAGATCCTAATCCACCTAATGTTAAACCAAAAATTTAATATAGGTAAACTCGAGAATTTCAAGGTGCATATTCATTCATTCTTCCTTCATTATCATTATCAATACCAACTATTATCATTTTTGGCATATCTGGGTTTCTTTTTATCGCCGGAATTACTTTCCATGAGTGCCCACTAAAAGATTCTCCACTATAAAAAACATTTTGCCCATCATTCATATAAACTACTGGATAATGTTTATGTTCATCTTGAGCATACCCTTTTGGCAAAAGAACTCTAATACGACGATTTTTTTCCCCGTATAAGGAACTTTTTAACTCATGCTCCTTCATCTCTAAATAAAAATACGCATCTCTATTCATTAATTTTTTTCCTTTTAAATTATTATTATAGCTATAATTCTACAACATTTCTCATATAAAAATCAATTAATTGAGTGTTATTTTTCTGTAATTTTTTTCTGAAAAAAATTAATTTTAACATATTATTTTTCATAATAAATCATAATAGAATATGCATTTTTGAATATAAATTTATTATAAATTGCTAAATAAAAACAAAACGGATTGCATAAAACAACCCGTTATTTTTTTACCTTAAAAATTCACTGTATACATATTCTTGAACATTAGAAAAAAATCCGTGACAAATGAATATATTATTATTCCCATTATTATAATATAAAAGAAAAAAATATCCATATCATTAATTTCTGATTTTCATTCATTCTATTTTTTTAAGCTTGTAAAGATCTCTTTCAAAAATCAATCCATCCTCTCCACCCTAAATGCATTGCATCGTACATATAATATTCCTCATATTCTTTACTAGAATAATCCATTACTTCTATATTATTCTTTTTTTAGCAATTTCTTTCAAGTTATTATACGCAACCTGTCTTTTTTTCACTATCTATTCCTATATAATCACTCCACTGTTAATGTCAATGTAAAAAAATATACAAAAAAAGACAAAATAAAATTATACAACCAGTCTAAATTAGTTAGTAGATTTAAGAAATGTTTTATCTTTTTAATCTATATGAAGATCCAACAATATTAATCACATGAGAATGATGTAGTAGTCTATCTAATATAGCACTAGCTAGCACACTATCTCCAAATACTTCTCCCCACTCTGAAAAAGGTTTATTTGTAGTTATTATTGTAGAACTATTCTCATATCTTTTATTTATAAGTTGGAATAATAGATTAGCTCCTTCTTTATCAATAGGTAGATATCCTACCTCATCTATAATGAGAACTTTGTATTTTGAAAAAAACTTTAATCTAGTTTCTAATCTATTCTCAAGTTTTGCTCGTTTTAATTGTAATATTAGATCATGACAATTTATAAAGTAAGTAATTTTCCTATTCTTAGCCGCCTCTATACCTATAGAGGTGGCTAAATGTGTCTTACCTACTCCAGGGACACCAAGAAATAGTATATTTTTCCTTATTTTCTATGAATCTCAAATGCTTAAAAATCTAGTATTTTTTTCTTTATTAATCTTTGGATTGAATGAGAAATCAAAATCCTTTAATTCTTTTCTGTAAGGGAAGTTTGCTACTCTTACACAAGCATGTGTTGCTCTATCTTCTCTTGCTTGTATTTCTAAATTTGTTAGTTCATGCAAACTCTCAATATAATCTAGTTCTTTGTTATTTATCCTTCCTATATGTTCATCTAAATTATCTTTGATTCTATTTAATTGTAATTCTTCTAAATTTGATAATAATCGTGTATAATTAGTCATATTTTAACTCCTTAAATAATTCTAAATTTTCTTCAGCTAGTTTTTCATGTCATATTCTTCGCTATTATAAAAAAATTACTTGCCAAGGCTTCTTTGTAATGATTTTTCTTTATAATTCATTTTTTTGATTTGTTATATTATGTATTGTGACTAATTCCGTGTTATAATAAATGTATAGTTTATTTTCAAATGGTTTTTAGTATTACTTTTTTTGTCTATAAACTTTTTTTAGGTACAGAATATCCTCGACCTTTATAATTTACTAATAGTGTGTTTGGTACTTTTTGACTAAATATTGGTAGTGTGTAGTCATCTAGTAAACATTTATTTGGTAATGGTTGGAGGTATTCTTTTTTTCTTTTTAAATAACACATTAGGTGGTAGATTAGTTGTCTGATTGTTCTGTTCGTTTGAGTTCTTCATTATACGATTAACTATAGCGTATAACTCTTCTTCGTTTTCTATTTTTATTAAATGCTGTTATTCTATTCACGAACCTATTTGCTGATTCTACTTTTACCTTTTTGTTTCAGGTGTTCTAACTTTACAAAAATTTGATTTTTAATTCCTAAATCTTTTTCGAACGCTAATACTTCTGGATGTTTCCTTTTATCATGTTTAAATATAGTTACTAATGAACTCATATTATCTGTAAGTATCTCATGAGGGACACCTCCTAGGTATTTAAATGTCTCTATAAGACATCTGAGTACGTCTTCTGTTGTTCTTGTTTTTGAGATTATAAATACATGTTTTTCTTGAGTATCCTAGTGTGGCTGCGAATAGATTGAATTTTTATAATTTCTCCTGTTTTTCGTTTCTATTTTTTTAAACTCTCTTTCCAATCTACTTGTATTTGATATCCTGGTTGAGTTTCATATCTAACGTGTGCAGTCTGTGCTTTTTTTCTTTTTTTATATTATGCTTTAGCGTATATTGTTTAAAATTGCTATAAGTACAGATATTTCCATATTTATATGTTAAAAAAATTCATATGCACCTATTTTTATTTACTCCAGCTTCTTTAAGTATTTCTTCTATCTCCTCTTTGTATTTATCTAAAACACTAGGTTTATTTCTAGATTTTATTATTTTTTTCCTCCCTCATCCCAGTATTTTTTTATTGTATGCCTATGTAATCCGTATTTCCTACTTAATTCACTGAAATTTGGTTTTTATATCTCGTTCTTTCAAATTGTTTAATTCTCCAATAATGTTAGTTTCCATTTGTTCCCTCATAATTGTTTTTTTTACTATGAGTATAAACTATATGGGAATATTTTTTTATATTATTTTGTATATTTTTATTTAGACCAAATTGTATATTTTTTTATTTTTAGCATTATTATCCACTTACCATTAGCCGGAAGTATGGCGAATTTCATATTTAATTTCAAGTCTTTAACTATTGATAAAAAGTACATCTAAATCATCATATTCCTTAGACTCATCATATTTTTGTATTTTTTTAGAACTATTTTTCAATTGATCGTATTTTTGTTTTTAATATACTTATCATAATAAGTATTATCAATTTGATAATCATTGTTATTAGTTCTCTCTTTAGCTTGTTCCGTTACCTTTTTCATCTAACTCTTTCCAGTTATAACCAGGTGTTTTTCACCACTTAAGGGATAATTTTTCTCTTCCTTTATTTTTTTGAAAAAAACTCATACTTATTCTTCAATTTGTAAAAAGTAATTATCCAGTTTTAAAAAAATTCCCCTGTAATAAAAATTCCCTTGTTCCTCTACAAAATATTTTTTTATAACTCCTATATTTCTTATTAAGAACTTTATTAGTTGATGAAAGTTCAATTACTCTATTGATAAATTTTTTTCTTTTTGTTTCTTTACTAATTTTGTCATTAGCCATAGTGTTATAAACATGCTCACTAGAAATTCTTGATAAAAAAATGCATCTTTTAAAAATACCATTTTTTTATTATCGAACCACTGAATGGATTGAATCATGACAATTTCATTATTTCTTATATCATTTCCTATAGAACCAATCGTTGCTGCATGTATAATATTTTGAGAATTACCTACTCCTATTTGCATAATGTTAAAAATCTTCATAGTTAAAGATTTTCTTTGGATGATATTCTTCATTTATTGTTGTAGTTAATTCTGATGAACCTAATAGTACTAATGTTTTTAGGAGTAATATTCTCAAGGATTATATCCTTACTCTTATATTTCTCAAAAAGCAGTACTATATCTAACACTATTATCATTTACTTTATAATAGTCTTCTATCTTTTTTTATACGTCTTATTTAAAAATTACAAGTGTAATTAATACCAATAGTATTGATATTAAAAAAATGCTTTTAATCTTATCATCTTTACTTCCTATTTTCTATGTAAGAAATCACTTTATTTGGTGTATCGATTTCTTCGTATGTTACTTCTGTTGGTGCTATAGTTAATCCGAATATTTCTTCAATTTTTCACTAACATTTCTACAAAAAGCTAATGAATCCATTAGACCTTCTTCTTTCATATTTATGTCTAAATCTTCTCTTACAACTTCATCTTCACAGATTTCTTCTAACATTTCTAATACTTGTTCTTTTATCATGTTTATTCTCCTAACTCTATATTATTTTTTTAATACATGGCTTATTAGTTTATATGGTTCTCCTGAAAAGATATATAATCCTATTATTACTAGATTTATCGTTACGAACCAACTAAGAACTTTATACCATGTTTCATTTTTTTATTCTTCTTGTAAAATTTACTTTTTCTTTTTGGTAATATTCAAATCCTGCCATTAATAAACCGTGGTAGAATCCATATACTATATAACTTATAGTTAGACCATGCCAGAATCCCATAAGCACCATATTCACCATGTAAGCATACATCGCTGTATTTAGTCTCTTCTTAAATCTTTTCTTCTTTGTTGCTTCCATAAAGACTCTTGAGAATACAAAGTCTCTTAACCATGTTGATAGTGTTATATGCCATCTATTCCAGAAGTCTTTTATGTCTATACTTAAAAATGGTTTATCGAAGTTCATAGGTGTTTTTATCCCTAAGATATTACTACTTCCTACTGCCATTAAACTATATCCTGCAAAGTCGAAGAATAGGTATAATGTATATAGATACATGTATTTTATCGAATACATAAAGGCTCCATGGTTTTGTTAAACCAACCAGATAATGATAACTAAGTGTTGAGAATACTACTTTATATAATAATCCCAATATTAATCTATATATTCCTTCTCCAGCTAGTTCTAAGTACTCTGCTCTTGGCATCTTTTTCTTTTATATCACTCATGAATCTTCTACTTCTATCTATCGGACCTGAGCTTACTGTTGGGAAGAATAATAGGAATTGTACATATTCTACAGCACTGATTTTTTTCTTTTATTAAACCATCTGATATTTCTATCATAATTTGTATTGTCTTAAATGACATGTATGATATTCCAATAAAAGCTAATAAATGTAAATGCGTTACCGCAAATATTTTATTTATTACTAATGGTAATATTGATAATATAACTAAGGTTTTTAGGTTCTTTTTACTTTCTGTTTTTTTGTGCTATTAATACCAATATGTATTCATATAGGATAAAACTTATTAGGTACACTAACATTATCGTGCTTTTTTTCCATATATAACTGCGGCAAAGATAATCGATAACGCTAAAAATATAATACTCAATTTTTTTCTACCTAAATAGTTTATAATAAACCCTATTATTAGTGCTATAGCTAAGAAAAAAGAAGAATTCTATTCCTTCAAAGTAGCTCATCTTATACTAACTCCTTTAACTTTTTCTTATCTATTTTTCCATTATTGTTTAGTGGCAGTTCTTCTAGAAATACTATTTTTTTAGGTATCATATATTCTGGAATTAATTTCTTAAGCTCTTGTTTTATCTGTTTAGTTACTTCGAAGCGTTTTTTTCTATCTCTTCGTTATATACTACAAATGATGTTAGTGATTTTACTTTTTCCATCTTCATAACTTGGTACTGTCGCAGCTTGTCGTATTTTTTTGTTTTTAAGTAGATTGTTATCTATATCTTCAAGTTCTATTCTGTGTCCATGAAGTTTTACTTGGAAGTCTATGCGTCCTTCACAAAACAGCATACCATCTTTGAAATATCCTAAGTCTCCTGTTAGATAACTTCGTTCTTTTTCCATCTACTTCTCCTATACCAAATTTTTTTCATTTGTTATAGCATCATTTTTGAAATAACCTTTTTGCGACAGTATTTCCTGTAATTACTATCTCACCTTTACCTTCTTTATCAGAATCAGCTAAATGTACTTTTGGTCCCCCATTTCACCTCTCCAACCGGTAGATTCTCATAGTATTTTTTTATTCACTTCTTTTTGTTATTTCTACCCATGTTACCATTACAGTAGATTCTGTTGGTCCATATGTATTTATTACTTGAGTATTTTCAAAATTTTTTTATGGATTTTTTTCTACTGTTGTACTAAATAGTTTTTTTCTCCACAAAATACAAATTGTTTTTACTTTTTGGCATTAAACTTTGATTGAAGTTTTTTTATCTATAAAAGCACATTTCTATAAATGATGGTGTTGAAATCCATATTGTAGCATTTGATTTATTTAGTTCTTCAAACATTAATTTGAAGTTTTCCTGATGTTTTTTTATCTATTTGTACTAAAGATGCTCCTAAATAAATACTTGGCCACAATGACATTACCGATAAATCAAACGAGAAAGGTGGATGTCCTAAAAAAATACTAGTTCTTCTTTTTCATCATAATATCCTGTATACCAATGTAAGAAATTATTCAAGTTATTATATGTAATACACACACCTTTTTGGCTTTCCTGTACTTCCTGATGTAAATATAATATAGAACAAATCTTCATCCTTTACGTAGTGTTCTTTTGATATTGAACCTTGAGTAGTTGATAGTATTTCTTTAACAGATTCTACATCTAGCAATTCTCTAGCCAGTTCTATTTCTTCTGTGACAAGTACTACTTTGGAGTCTACTGTTTCCACTATTTCTTCTACTCTGTCTTTTTGGTGTATTTATATCTACTGGACAAAAATGCTCGTCCTGACTTCACACACGCTAAAAAGTACACTAACATAAACGGATGTTTATGTCCATACACTACTATAGGATTTTTTTATCTTCTCCTAGTTTTTTTCTTCTAGATAAAACGCAAGTTTATCCGAATACTCTATTAAATTCTTGTATGTTAAATTTTCATCCTGATATATATTATTAATATATACCTCTTTTAGAACTGTTCTGATACTGTTCTAATTTTTTTCAAAAAAAGTTAATTTCATATTCATCTTATCCTTGCCTTTATCTCTATTATTTAACGCCTTCAGATATCTCTATTCATTACTAGAACATACTATAAAAGACGATACTCTTTTCCTTATACTATTATAATATAAATCTTATTAAATGTAATTAAAAATTTAATAAAAAAATTTTTAAAAAATAGGGATAACTTAATAATATGTTTTTAAAAAAACATATTACTAAGTTATCCTACAAATTTTATTTTATCTTAAAAAAACTTTCGTCACATTGTAGTGTAATTACTCGTTTAATAACTTTTCTTTTTAATTCTTTTTGGTTTAAGACTAACCTTATTTTTTTATAATCTAATCTTGTATCGCTATTAGATGCAAACTTAAATAAAGTTTGTTTTTTTCAGCAAGATACTGATTATCTACTTCATAATTTTTTTAGTGCATAATCAAATGAAAATATCTTCTCTAATAAACACATCACATTGTGAAGATTTTTTTATTAACCAATCTTTCTAATTCTAGACTAGTATATGCTTTGTGTGCATCTGCTCCATGAATAGCACCTTTCTTAGTAGTTCTGACATACATAACTTCTGGTGCAATTTCTAAAAAGTCTTCTTTTAATATTAGATCACTATTTGCTAAACCTCTTAACCTATATGTTTTTCAAATCTTTTCCTAACTTGGCAATTTCTCTATAAAAAAATTCCAAGAATATCCTCAGATTTTTTTATCGAACATCAATTCACATGCTAACGAGTATGTTAAAATTTGAGAAATAAATCCTAGTTCTATACTATCTAGTGTGAAGTCTGTCTGACTACTCTTATAGTCAATTATAGAAATATTTTTATCAAGAACATCAACCCTATCTATTACACCTACAAATCTAATAGGTGGAATATTATATTGTTGAAGTAACTCTTTCTTATTAATCTCACCAGTTTCAATATTTTTCACACGTAATAATATTGTCTTCTATCTCTAAAACAAATGATTTTTTTCTAAGAATGTCGGCATAAATTTTTGTTAAAAGCAAAATATTTTTATCTCGATTGCTATAGCTATCTCTAACCTTTGAAGCATATTAATTAATAGATATTTATAAGTATTTAATAATTCTATTAATTTTAGAGTTTCTAATATATCTTTATTGTCACTATTATAAACAACATCTCTTACAATTTCTTTTTATTTTAAATCTCCTTGAAATATCTTCATCTTCTTGAATGTCTATATCAATCTTACTTCCACATTCAGCAATGAAATTAACAATTCTTTCATCTGCCATCACTGCATGGAAGAATCTTCCTGAAACAAGATTATCAATATCTATATCTCTTTCTTCTGCTATTCCAAGAACTCGCTTAATAAAGAACTGATATGGATTTCTCTCAAAAATCAGAAATTTTAGAAATACTAAACTTAGAGAAAGTCTCTTTTTTTCTTCTAAAAAAATTCATTAACTGTTTTTTTGAATTAAGTTTAAACTCGTAATCTCTAATTATTTTAGATAAATAATTTTTTTATACTATTATCCTTAGAAAAGAATATTCTGTCATTTAACTCATCAAGTACTTCATAGCTTTTCAAAAATTTTTCTGAAAGAAGAGACATTTGATAGTTTTCTAAAAAAACTTAATCATGAGTTCTACTAAAATTTCTACTTCTTTAGTCTTACTATCTTTTTACTTCCATAAATCTTCGATAGACTTTTTGAAAAACAAGTAGTTAAATTCTTTCTCCGAAACAATTTCTGAGAAATTATCTAGATAATAACTGTAATCTGAAATAGAAAATTCTAATATTTTTTTGAAGTTTGTTTTTTTCTTCTAATTGTGGAAACAATGATTTTTACTGTACTCAAATATGGAGAAGCAAAGTTTTCTTTGAAACTTTTATCTAATAAACTATAACATATAAATGTTTTCTCTTTAGCACGAGTTAAAAGCCACATAAGCTACAAATTCTTCATCAATAAGAGCCGCTTCTTTAGTTGGAGATAAGAAGATATTCCTTAAAATTAGTTCTTCCTTATCTTTATCGTCTATTAATCCTGTACTCTTCGATACTGGTAATACATCTTTGTTAAATCCAATAACAAAAAAACAACTTTTTTTATTTTTCCACCTTAGCTAAATCCATTGTAGACATAATTATAGAATTATTTATTTCTGGTATTGAACGATACTTGATAGTAGTTAATCCAGCATTAAATAGTGTTACAAACTTTTGATATTCAAACTTATCATTACCAAAAATTCTCATTTATATCATTTATATATTCCAAGATTTTTTTATAAACTTGTCTATCGATACTATCGACTTTCAACTCTTCTATATCATCATAGTCTCCATCTTCTTTATCGAGATACATTCTGATTTTACAATAATCAAATACATCAACTAGTTTTTTTCACATAACGTTTAACTTGTAGACTATCTTTCATAGATACTTCAGAAACCTTAGCAGAGAGTTCTAATAGTACCTCTTTACAAATTCGTAGTTGTTCTGTAGAATATTTAATTGTTTTTTTCAACAAAAATAATCTTTTTAAAAATATCATTAGAAGAATTTACTAATTTCTCATTTAGTATATTTTCAACATCATCTACAGAAATTACTCTAACTTTTTCTAGCAAATCATTATAACTAAACCTAGTAGTTGATGATACAACTAGGTTGTTCTTAGAAATTCTTTCTTTGATCGTATCCACGTCTAATTCTGTTATTAACTTTTTCTAATTGTTTTTTTCATTAACACTTGTATCATCTAATAGTATATGAGAAATTACTTTTTTTGACGATAAATATTCTCAAAGTTTGTTAACCTAGTTTTTTTAATAAATTTAGTAATTTAGTTTTAAAATTGCCATCATTGAAACTTAGTACTTCCTGAATAAATTTAACTAAACGATGGTTACTTGTCTCAATATTTTTTTATCTAAATGAACTTCCAGATCGTAATCTTTAAATATATTTATATAGTTTTCATATATATTATCACGATAAAGAATTGCTATGTCTTTATGATCAACACTTTTTTTCTTTTTTTAATTTTACTATTTCACGAGCAACTTGTTTAACTTCTAATTCTTTATTCTTAGCACAAATAATTTCAACACTGTCATCAGTCTCATATTGCGCAGTAAAAATTTTTTTATAATATTTCTCAGCAAGAATACTATTAGAAATCCCCGTGAATCGTCCATTTTTTTATCTTCTAGTATACTATAATTCTCTACTATACTATCCTTTATATCAAATTTTTAATACACTAACATCTTTATTTTTTTGATAAAGGCTACTAATGAAAAAAATTAACATCTTTATTGTTTTTTTCACGATTTCATTCATACTAGCAATAATTTCATGAGACTTTCTGAATATATCTAGTTTATATTTCTCTTTACTAAATAAATCTGAAAGATAAAAAAACTATTATATTTCATTTTTTTCTAATTCATAACCTTGAATCAACTGCAAAAAGATCGAAGTTAAAATATCTATTCGCATCACTAATTACACTTATTATTAATTTTTTTAGATTTTTTTAGCTAATTTCTCTATATAATTATACTCTTGAGCTGTAAAGTTATAATAAGCATCCACATAAAATATATAATCACTTAAGTCAATATATTCTAAATATAATAATAATTCAGTTATATAATCTACTTTTATCAAATGTACTTTGTTCTTTTTAATAACCTTGTGTATTCTACATATATTTCTAAAAATTGCCTCTAGTTTTTCACGATGACTCTTTTTCTAGAAGAGTATTTTTTTCTAAATACTCTTCTAAAGTATTTATACTTACAGTATATTCCTTTAACTCATTTATAATTTCTTCTACAACTTCTATAAAACTCACATCTTGTAGAATTCTTTTTCACTAAAAAAATTCTCACTATTATCTAAGTTTTTTTTGCAGCTCTATAGAAATAAAAATGGTTTAATATTGTCACCTAATCTCTTAAGATTGTCGATTCCGAGTTGTTTAGCTAACCTTCTAGTTAAACTTGAGAAATTCATAACATCAATATTAAACGTTCCACCGAACTTGTCACATAAGATTTTTTTCGAAATTAAAACTATTTTTGTTCTGGAGTCAACACTATTATCTTATTGTCTTTTCTATTTAAATCTATATCCTCTATTATATAGTTAGTTTTTCCAACACCACTTGGTCCTACTAATAATTCTAAATTCATCGTTTCTCCTTTCTTATATTATTTCAACTTATATTCCAGTCATTTTGACTTTTGCATAATTATCTTTAGTGTATACCTCAATTTTCGGTCTAATTCGTTCTTTAAGTTCACTAACATGAGATATTATACCTATATTTCTTCCGTAAGACTGAAGATCTATTAATGTTGTTAATGCAATATCTAAAGTTTCAGCATCCAATGAACCGAATCCTTCATCTATAAAAAAATAGTCTCTAGAGAGATTCCGCCACTCTCATTTTGTATTACTTCAGCTAAACCTAGTGCCAATGCTAACGAAGCTAAGAATAATTCTCCTCCAGATAAAGAACTTATAATACGTGTACTATTTAGATAAATATCATGTATCTCTATTTCTAGACCTTGAAGCCCTCCACCTTTAGATTTTTCTTCACGCCTAATAAATCTGTAACGGTCATTTTGTCATTTGTAGCAATCTTTTCGTTCCAGCAACAAGTATCAAGTCTAAATAATATCCTTGAACATACGTTTCTAGTGATTTTCTATTTTCTGTTTTTCCACTAACAACATCACTTAATGCTATTATTTCTCGTGCATCTTTAGACGTTTCTAATAATTTAAGATACTCACTATGAATCTTTTTCGTATAATTTTTTTATTATTAGATAATCTCGTTGTAAGAATTGCCATTTTTTTCTATAAAAATTAGAAACCTCATCTTCTATATTTTTGCAATTTCTCGTGTTCTTCTCCTAAATCAGGTTTTTACTACGTTCATTAATTCTTCTTCAAGTTGTTTTTAAAGAACTTAGTAATATCTTCTTAGTATCTTCAAATTCATCAATTTGAGCTTGATATTGTTCTAATTTTTTTCTAATTCTTCAATGTTTTTCTTTAGCTATTTCTAAAGAACTATAGTATTTACTAAGTTTAGACTTTGTAAAATTCATTACTATAATTTCAATTCCTTTAGTAACTTCTAATAAATTCTCTTTATTATTCTTTTGCTCCGTTTCTATTTTTTTGTTTTTTTCTGATTTGCAACTCGTTATTATTTTTCCTGGAATTTATTATAATTATTATCAAATTCATTAATTTGAACTATTTTTATTTTTCAAAATAATCTTTAAAGTCTTCTAACTCAATATTTACATTATTTTTCAAATTGATCAATTTTGTTTTTAAGTTGCAATTGTTTTTTTGTCTCAATTGATCCTCATCTTTTAGTAAAAATCGACAGATTTTCTATCTCTTTTCAAAGCTTTTTTTATTTTAACTTCCGATTTTTTTAATCCGTCAACCACTTCTGTTAAATTGATAGTTTCATGTTTTAATTCAGCTTCTAATTCAGTTAATTGTTCTACGGCTTTTAAATTAATAAAATCTCCTAAATCCTTTACTGTTGTCGTTAGCTTTTTGAATATCTTGTTCATCTTTTTGTAAAAGAGTTTCTAATTTTATTAATTCCCTCAGTTATATCTTGAAGTGATTTTTTTCTATATTATCATCTACTTCTACAAGTGTAGTTATCTCTGGAAGATGCTCGATTTTTCTGTTTACAAAGTGGGCAATCATCACCCTCATGCAACTTCACTAAAAAAAGCTATTCAATACTTCTTGTTCTTTATTACTTTTTAGTAATAACACGTCTCTTTCAATTTCTTCTTTAGTTACCTGCAACTCTTTTTAAATGTTTTTTTAGAGGCTTCGTAATTAAGCTTTTTATCATTTTAATTCTGATGATTTTTCAAACTCTTTTAGTTTTTTTCTACTTCTTGTTCTTTTCTTCAAAAATCTCTAATTTTAACTTTCCTATACTACCATCGAGAATATTCTTTTTCTTCATTCGATTCAAAATAGTTTTCTTTTTCAATTTTTTTAAAACTATCTTCTATTTCTTTTTATTGATTCTTTTTAGATTTAGTTCTTCAAGTTTCTTAGTAAATATATTTATATCACTTTTTAGCCACTATCAATTCATCAATATTGTTATAAAAGAATTTTTAAATCTGTTGTTTCTTTTCTAAGTGATTCAATTTTGTCTTTCATTGAAGTAAGTTTAGTTTCTAGCTCATTATTCGCAGCTAAATCTTTCTTATATCGCTCTTTTTTTCGTCTAGCAGAGATTTTCCCTGTTTTTGTTAATTGAAGTTGTTTATTTAATAAACTTACATATTCTGTTATTTTATCTTTACTTTTTTTGCAACTCCGTTAACTTTTCTACCTCCGCTTTTTAGTTTATTGAAGTAATCGTCTTTTTTTATTTAATTCATCAATTTTTCACCTTATTATCTTCAAGATTTAAAAAAATTTATCGTTCAGTTTACTTAATTCTATAAAAATTCTCTTTTGATTTTATAAGATTTTTTTCTAATTTAGCTAATTCTTTTTTTCTGTTTCTATCTCGTTTTCTTGTGATAAAAATTATTTCATTAATTTCTTTAAAATTCTCATCTTTTAAAAACTCAAACTTCGTTAATTCTCCATCTATATCAAACTGTTCAAATCTTGTAATTAATTCTTTTTCTTTTTTTGTTTGTTATTACTATCTAATTTTTTTGGCTTGTTCTTGTAATTGATCTACAAATTTTTGATAAAAATAAGTATTAAATAACGACCTTAAAGTTTCTTTCTTCTCACTTGATTTTGATAATAGAAATTCTTTTAAACTTACCTTGAGGTAATATGATAATTTGACAAAATTGTTTATCATCTAAACCTATTAACTCTTCTACTTTTTTTCTTTAACTTCTTGCTCTTTTTGTTGCAATAACTTCTAATCCTTCATCATTATATTGCATTAAAGCAACTTTTTCCAGAAGTTAAATTTTTATTACCAGTTTTTAGATAAGCCAAAGTTCTCTCAATTCTATATCTTTTACCATTTAATTCAAAGTCAAAATTGACCTGTGTTTTATCATTATCGCTAGCTGTTTTTGTCCTTAAAGAAGCTATATCTTTACCACCAGTTGTTTTTATTATATAATGCATAAGTAATAGCATCAAAAAGTGTAGATTTCCCCTGAACCTGTTTTTTTCCTGTTATTAAAAAAATATAGGTTCATGTATTATTCTATCCCATTCTATTATTTCATCTTTATATGGACCAAATTCTTTTTAATTCTAATCTAATTGGTTTCATCTTGATTCACCTTGTCTATAATATTTACCAGCACTTGTTTTTGCCCTACTGTTAACTCGCTACCAGTTTGCTCATTATAAAAATCCTTCTATCAATTCTAATGGACTTTTTAGTCAGCATCTCCTTATCAAGTTTCATTTCAATATCACTATTATTATTTCTTTTTTTGTTTAAGTATCAAAGTATTAGGATAATATTCTTTAATTCTTGGTAAAGGATCTGTCACACCTTCCATGCCACTTAATTCCATACTGAAATAATCATTTTTACAATCAAAAATTTTAGTTGAAATTCTTTTGTAAATACCTCTTCATATGTTGTACTAATATTATGTAATTTACGTTTTTTTGTTCCAAGGAAATAAACTCTTCAGTAAAAAAATTTCTTTTTGTTAATTCTACTAACCTCATACCTTTTTGTCTGTGTTGCTTCAGAGAATGAATAAGCCATTGGACTACCACTATATTTTTATACGTTCTTCTTTTTATAGCATTCGGATTATGAAGATGACCTAGAGCTACATAATCAAATTTTTTTCAAAAAAATTTCAACTGCTACATTTTCAACAGTTCCTACAGAAATTTCTCTTTCAGAATCAGTTTCTAGCCCTCCAGATACAAAAAGTATGAGCTACTAAAAATATTAGTTTTACTCATATCTATATTTTTTTATAAATTTCATCAATTACTCTTTTTGTCGCAGAATTGTGAGTTGTTAGTGTGCTATCCTCAAAATATTCTCTTGCTTCAAAAGGTTCAAAATATGGTAATAAATATATATCCGTATCTTCAATGGTAATCTTATCAAATGCTTGATTTAATCTTGTATGAAGATAGAATTTATGTTTGCTAAACCAAGCTTCTCCTATAGCTAATCTCTCTCTACTATCATGATTACCACTAATTGCAAAAAAATTGGTATATTGCATTCTATGTTAATTTTTCACTAGAAGTTCCTGTAAAAAGTGTTGTAGCTTCTTTACTAGGAACACTTCTATCATATAAATCACCTGCAATTATTAAAAAAATTCAGGTTTAGTCTCATCAATTTTACTGATCAAATTATTCATTACATATTGTTGATCTTCTAATAAATCTTTTCCTTGTAATTTTCTTCCAATATGCCAATCTGCAGTATGTAAAAAAATTTAACCATATAATCACCTTTTTTTCTATAAATTATCTCTATTATATTATAGCTTAAAAACGAAATAAAATAACAGAGCACAATTAACTAGGAAATGACTTATAGTGTTACAATTAATGTGAGACAAAAATATAAAAAAAGAAGAGTAAATCCTATATAATGAAATTAAGACAAATCAAAAAAAGGAATTTACTCATATGAACATTATAATACAAAATCTTTATCAAAAAAACATAGAAAAATACTTTTTAAAAAATTTTTTTCAGCGGATATCTTATCTTTCATCCATACCTATGTAAACAGAAGTCTAAGATATAATAAAGTAATAGTTTCTCTTTTTTTATTATAACTAAAAATAATTGAAATAAAAAAACTCTAACCACTTTATTATATCATACTTTTAACGTATTTTTTTTAGAAAAATATATTATCATTAATTTCATATTGTTTCCATCAAATTTTCATAGTATATTTATGATAAATGTAAGTATATACTTATTAAATTAATATGTAGTTGCAAATACATATTTAAGTTTTATTTCATAAAGGAGGTTATTCTTATGAAAAAAACAAAAAAATTTAAAAATAGCTACTTCAATTATATCTTTAGCAATATTAATTACTCCTATCTCTACTTTAATTAATAATTCTAATATTGCTAATGCTAAAACAAATATACAAAATAAAAATATAAAAGCAAATAATACATTTACAACAACAATAGACTTTATCTAAGATTGACGTCGAAAATGAATTACTTAAAGCTCAACAATTACTGAAAGAAAAAAAATAACACAAGAAGAATATAATTTAATTAAATCAATATTGAAACCTGAAATTAGTAATATAAACAGTCAAGATAAATTTAGAGCAGCTCCACGTGCTTATGGACCTTATTATCCAACTAGAAAAGTTGCATATATAAATAATTGGGGTGTAAAAGAAATTTATAATAATGCACTACGTAAATCTAAAGGTTTAGGTACAATAATTAATTTCATTACGGGTAGACTAATTGGAGGCCCTTATGGTTGGGGATTAGGAGCTTTAGGATTAATTCAATCTTTCAGTAGTCCAAGTGCATTTGAACAAGCTATACAACAAGCATATTGGCAAGGTAAAGGTATTGACGTATATTATCATATAAGTAGAAGTATAATGAGCTTAAACTATGTATCTTCTGTTGTGATTTAATCATGAATAATAAATATTACGATATAATATTTTTAATAATTTTTCCTATTTTATACTTTTCTTATATAAAAAACACATTAAAGATAAACATAGACCAAGAACATATAAAAAAACCTTTGTTATACTATACTCAATAATAATCCTAACTATAATTATTCAAAAATTCATATGAAAAAAATTAAAAAAATAAAAAGAATAAAAATAAAAAAATAAAAAAAGAATAAATAGACTGTAAAAAGATGACTAATTGGTCGTCTTTTTTACAGGCTATTGACTCATGCATATTTTACATTTATCAACAACCTGATAAAGAAGCTAACCAAAAGTCCTAAATTTTAACAAAGTGCATATGAGAACTCATAGACGCAGTGGTTTATTGATATCTAAATTAGCTCTATAAAAACTTTTTAACTATCAAATAAACTTTACGGGGTGACTCGACAAAATCTTGTTTCTCTGAAATCACGATTTTTGAGTCACTCCCTTTATGTACAAATAGTTTAATAGGTATTTAATACCTATCGATATTATATATTAAATTTATTAAAATTAAAAGCGATTTTCTATTACTAAATCTCTTTTATCAATATAATAAAAAACGAAGAGGAGTCAATCTAAACTCCTCTTCACATCTATCTATTTTCCAAATAATCTTTGGATATCATTCCATGTTACTGCTAACATTAACGCAACCATTAATAAATCCGAAATGCTACAGTCAAGTAGTATTGAGCTTTTTTTTATTAATTGGTTTCTTGAAGATTGCTTCATATATTACAAAATATGATTCGCCCACCATCAAGGACTGGGATAGGAATTAAGTTCATAAGACCTAAGTTTAACACTTAAAAATTCCCTGTCCATTTTAATGTTGTAATTAAACCACTCTGTGCAGCTGCAGAAGACATTTCATAAATCGCTACAGGTCCACCAAGCTGATTTAAACTAAATCCACCACTAAATAATGAAGCAAAAAGATTAATAATTCCCATGAAAAATCATTGTTCCGTAGAATAAAGTTTGTTCAAAACCACTCTTTATAGAACCAGCTAAGTCTTTTCTCATAAGCTGGGTCTATTCCAAGTTTATATGTTTTAACTTCTTTACCCTTTTTCACGGTAACTTCTTCTTTTGGTGTAACTTTAATTTCTTGTTGTGAACCATCACGTGAAACTTTTAATGTAAGCTCAGAACCATTAGAACCCACGATTTCTTTTGTCATTTCATTCCATGTTGTAACACTCTTACCATTTACTTGCTCGACTACGTCACCTTGTTTTAATCCCTGATGAGTAAGCTGGATAGTTAGCAGCAAGTTTCACCTAAACGCGTAGTATTTCGATGGTACTCCACTGTAAATTGAGATACCTAAGAAAATTGCTAAGGCCAATATAAAGTTCATCAATGGTCCCGCAAATAATGTCCAGAATTTTTTCCCCCATGAATGTGAAGAAAACATTCTTTCAACTGGAGCAATTTGTTCTTCCATACCACCAAATGCAACACATGCATCTTTTCTTACTTCATAACGTTCTATCTTATCTCCAACGAATCCTTCAACAAAAAGTTTTTTTCTGTTAAATCAAATTCATTTAATTCTAATGGAAGTAAATCCATATCATTAGTTTTATCTAAAACAATTTTTTCTACTTTATCATTTTCATCTAGTTTTAAACTAACTTTCATTCCCTTCTTAAGATCATATACCGACATATCGTTATTAAAATCAAAAATATTATCCGGCATTTTTACATATCCACCAACAGGAAGAAGTCTTATTGTAAAAATTAGTTTCTCCTATTTTTTTTATGGAAGATTTTTGGGTCCCATTCCTATTGCGAAATTCCTGGCATAATATCCCAGATCTTTTTGCAACTATAAAATGTCCAAATTCATGAATAGTTACTACTACAAAAAAATATTAATATAAATGCTATAATACCTTGCATCTAATACCCCTTTTCTATATTCTAAAAATAAACTAAGTAATAATATTAAGCATGGAGCTGATAATATTACAGAATCAAATCTGTCAAATATACCACCATGCCCTGGTAATAAATTACTACTATCTTTAACTTGATATTCTCTCTTATATGCTGATTCAATTAAATCACCAAATTGTCCGATTACACTTACTATTAATGTTACAACAATTGCAACTAATAAATTTGAAAAGATATTTGTTGTAAAGAAAAACAATAATGCTATCGCTATTGATGATACACTTCCTATAACTGAACCCTCAATTGATTTATTTCGGGCTTATATTCGGAGAAAGTTTATTTTTCCCAAATTTCATACCGCCAAAGTATGCAAAACTATCTGTGAACCAAATTGTAAGTAATAAATAAGCTACATGGCTTAAACTTAAATTTCTCAACATAAATAAACAATAAAACCCTACAAATATATAGGCAGTCACGAATATAATCGAACCAATTTCAACTAATTTAATCTTGTGTCCAGTCATAACAACAGTACCTAACATACCAATTAATATTAAATAAATTATAGAATACTGTATCAATGTTGAAACTTCATTATGTAAAAAAATAATAATGCTCCCACTAATGATGATAAACTTAAAACTACGATGTTAGTTTTTCTTAAAAGTCATTCTAACAATTTCATACATAGCCATCACACCAAGTGCAAAAAGTCGTAAATTTGAAATAATCTCCACCTAAAAAAATAATAAAGGTAAGAAAACAATTAATGCTACTATAGCCGTTATTATCCTAGTCTTCATTTAAACCTCCAAACCTTCTATCTCTACTTTGATATTCTAATAAAGCTTGATAGAATTCATCTTCATTAAAATCAGGCCAAGCTACTTTTGTGAATAAAAACTCACTATAAGCAATTTGCCACAGTAAAAAGTTTGAAATTCTTTGTTCTCCAGACGTTCTTATTAATAAATCAGGATCTGGTGTATTAGAAGTAAATAGATTTGCACTAACATGCTCTTCAGAAATTTCTTCTGTACTATATTTATTATCTTGAACATCTTTTTGCAATTTGTTTAATTGCCCTTAACATTTCATCTTTAGAACCATAATTCAAGGCAAAAAAATTAATTTTAATCCTGTATTATTTTTTTGTTTGTTCAATTGCATCATTAACAGCTTTTCTAGTATTTTTCTGGAAGTTTTTTTCTACCACACCTATGACTTCAACTTTTTACATTATTTTTCCATAAGTTCTGGCATAAAAACTACTAAACATTTTTCTCTGGGAGATCCATTAAATAGTTAACCTCTTCCTTTGGTCTAGTCCCAGTTTTCAGTAGAAAATGCATATAATGTCAAATATTTAACACCTAATCTAGAAGCATATTTTGTAATTTTTTTACAGTTTGCATTCCTTCATAATGTCCTTTTAATTCTAGGCATATTTCTTTTTTTAGTCCCAACGTCCATTACCATCCATTATTATAGCAACGTGTGTCGGAATTTTTTTTAATTGTTGTTTTTCAGTTTTTTTGTACTGGTTCAGTTTTTTTCTAAAAAAATTTAAACATAATTCCTCCTATGTAACATCCTTCATTATATCATAAAAAGACCTAATGCAACAAACTTTTTAGTAGATTTTGTATATGAAGTATTGTATCTTTTTTTAACCAATATTAAAAATTTTTAAATTCTGTTCATAATACTATTATTTAATTTTTATAATTGTATTATTCAAAAAAATAAAAAAAGTATTTTTGAATTGCTTTTACATAATGTTTAATGATAAAATATAAACATAAAAAAATTATATTGGATATCAAATTAAAAGATTTTACTCGATTATTAAAGTCTTTCAAAACATAGTATATCAACTTATAAAAAAATTCGACTAATCTACTTGATTAGCCGAATTTTTAATGTTTACTTCTAAGTTTACATAAATATTTTTGAAAGGATGATTAAATGAAGAAAAATACAAGATGGACTGTTTTATACGCCTCAATGGCAATACTATTATGCGCAGGATCACTATATTCTTTTAGTGTTTTTGCAAAACCTCTAAGTGTTTCAAAAGGATGGAGTTTACCAGATGTTATGCTAGCATTTACTATTAATGCTGCTATCGCTCCTATTCCCACTATTATAGGAGGTTTTATTTCAGACAAAGGAAAAGCAAATATTTCTATTATTTTAGGAGGAATTCTATTTGCTGTCGGATTTATTCTTACTGGATTTGCGACTACAAAAGGAATGCTATATTTTAGCTATGGAGTATTATCAGGTGTTGGACAAGCATTTGCATATTCTGGAATTATAAGTAATGCGCTTAGATTCTTCCCTGATAAAAGAGGATTGGCTGCTGGTCTAATAACTGGTGCTATGGGTGGCGCTAGTGTTATTGCCGCCCCAATAGCTCATAGTCTTATAGCAAATTTTGGGGTTCATAGTGCATTTATTTACTTAGGAACAGCATACTTATTAATTATTATCGTTGCTCTATTCTTTATTAAAGTTGCTCCTGCAAATTATCAACCTGAAGGTTGGATTCAACCTGTGGCTGAAATTAAAAAAGAAGCCGTTAATAAAAATTGGAAACAAATGTTAATGAGTTTATCATTTTACTTTATTATCTCAATGTTCGCAATCGGTGCATTCTCTGGACTAATGGTAGCATCAAATGCGTCAGTTATAAGTCAAACTATGTTTGGATTAACAGCTTCTGTTGCGGCAACATTTGTTAGTATTTATGCATTATCAAATTCTTTGGGACGTATAGTTTGGGGAATCATTTCAGATAAAATAGGTCACGAAAAAACTCTTATTGCTATCTACTCAGTAATCGCTATATCTTTATTAATTCTAGTTAATATAAGAACTACTCTTGGTCTTACAGTTGGACTTGTTCTCCTTGGTTTATGTTTTGGAGGAACTATGGGAGTCTTCGCACCATTAGTAATGAAAACATTTGGTCCAATTAACCAAGGGGTAAACTATGGAATTGTATTTATAGGATTCTCTACTGCTGCATTTTTTGCTCCAAAATACGCTGCAGGAATTGCAGCAAAGCATAACGGTGACTTTACAGATGCATTTTATGTAGCAATAGCTCTAGTTCTTGTTGGATTAGTAATTAGTGTGATATATTCTATTTTTTCAAAACGCAAAGCATTTTAAAAAAGAAATCATCTCAAAACCTAATGAGATGATTTCTTTTTTATATTTTCGGTATTTGAATTTTTTTGTCCAGCTGTAATATTATTATTACTAATATTATTAGCTTCTTTTATTTTTTCTACTCCATTTTGAGCATTCGCTTCTCCATATGCTTTAGAGGCGATAACAAATAATGAATCACCTGATTTGATCACATAATCTTGACCTGCTACGGGAGTTGTACTTACTACACCTGAAGATTCACTCTTTTCAGTATTAGTATCATTATTGTTATTATTTGTTGACTCTTTTTTTAGAAGTAGTTCCTTCTGTTACTTTAGAATTACTAGCCTTAGGTATATTATTATTACTTTCAGCTTTTAGTTTCTTCTGGAACTTTAGCCGTTTGTTGTTCTGTAGTTTGAACTACCTTATCTTTAGATTTTCCACCAAGTGAATTTCCTACGGTTGTTACTCCTACAAGAATAAGTGGTGCTAATATTATAAATAAAACAACTAGAACTGTATTCTTTATAGTATTATTTTTCATAATATTACCCCTTATATTATTTTACTTCTTCGAAATAGTCGTGGTAATAACCACCAACTTTACCGCTATTATCTACTACAAATACATATTCTTCTGTTTCATTTACTACTTCATATTCTTTTTCCTACAGTAAGCATATTACTTACAGTAAATTTTTCAGCATCTGTATGTTTTACAATAACTTTTTTTGACATTGTCCTACCTCCTTACTCTATCATTTTTATTTTATTACAATATAACTATTTTTTCAATTGTTTTTTACTAGCTATTAATGAAACCATCATAAACACCACAAGTGAAATTAATAATGATATCACAACAGGTTCAATAAATTTAATTACATAAACTGTTTTTATTAGTATATAACTAAGTAGACCTACTACTATCGAACTTAATGCTCCATATTTTTCGGCTTTTTTCCAGTATAATCCTAATAATATAGGCCATAAGAATGTAGCTTCTAATCCACCAAATGCAAATAGATTTACATTAACTATTAGACTAGGTGGTCTCATACTTAATAACATTATAAGTAAAATTACTAAAATATTTACCCCATAAACAAATATAGGAACTTTTTTACCAGTAATTTTTTCTTTTATAGACTTGTTATTAAATAATAAATCCTTTATCAAGGCTGATGATATTAATAAGAATTGAGCATTTACTGTTGTTATTATAGCTGCCATAGGGGCTGCAAGTACTAACGCAGCAAGATACCATGGAAGTACTTTTAATGTAATTATTGGAATTACTGAATCATAGTCTTTTATGTCTGGGAAAACTCCTCTAGCCATAACTCCAATTAGATGAACTCCAAACATTACGATAAATATTACTATTGATCCAACGATAATAGATTGTTTTAAACTTCTTTTATTCTTATATAACATTGAGTTGATAGCAATCTGCGGAATACCTATAACCCCAACTCCAACTAAGACCCAAAACGAACTAACATAACTAGGTGTTAAACTTCCATTAGCTCCAAAGGAGTTAATATCTTTTCATTAATATTAACCAAGTTCGCTGTAATCTGATCAATTCCTCCACCATAATTAATTACTGCAAATAGTAAAATTATTGTAGAAAATATCATTATTAAACCTTGAATCATATCGGTAATTAAAATATTCTTTAATCCACCAAATACTACACAAAATATAATAATTACTGAGATTAGAACTATACCGGTCTTATATTCAATCCCCATAAATGCTGCTAATAATTTTGCTCCTCCAACCCATTGGGCACTCATCGCAGCAATTAGAAATACTATCATTGCTAAAGTAGAAATAAACGCAACTAATTTTGAATTATATCTATTTCTTAAATAATCGCTTATAGTTATCGCATTAATTTTTTGTGCAGCATTTTTAAATTTTTTCGCCAAGACTAATAGTACAAAATAGCCTGTTACAACTTGGATTACAGCTAGAAGAACCCAACCATAACCAAGTTTATACGCTACTCCTGGACCACCTAAAAACGTTGAAGCTGATCCGTAAGTTGACATTAATGTTATCGCAAGTACTATTCCGCTTACTTTTCTATCTGCTAAATAGTACTTTTCGAAAAAACCACCATGTTGTTCTGCTTTACTCATACGGTTCATCATTAGTGGTAATAAAATTATCGCTAAAAATATTGTTGCAAATAAAATTATTATTTTGTAATCTAATGTATTCGTCATTATTTTTCCTCCTCTTTTATTTCATCATTTAGTAAAAGATTCGTAGAAATAATAACTAATGTTATTATTAGAATACTAACTACTATAGAACTATAAAAAAACCATTCAGGTAATCCTAAAATATACTTATAAGATTTTACATTGTTGACATCGAATCTAACATATGCAAAATAATACCATAAGGCAAAATGAATTATTGCGATGACTACCGCAACTATCCCTTCTTTATTTTTAAATTTATTCATTTGTCTTTCCTAATATCCTCATTATTAAATTATAAATCTGTACATAATAAACTTTCATAAAGTCTACTACTAAACTACCAAGTAGTAACCCAGCGGTAACATCACTTATAAAATGTGCACCTAGTATCATTCTTGAAATAGGTATGGCAATTATTGCAAAAGTAGCAATTACTTTTAAAATATCTTTTTTATTTATTACAAATAATAATGCTAAGAAAAATAATGCTACAAATGTAGAATGTCCACTCGGAAAACTAAATCCATCGTGAATCTCAGGAAGAGGCCTCACCCTTTGGATGCTATATTTTAATGCAGATAAGAAGAATCCACCTAAACCTGCACTAAAGAATATAAACACAGCTTTTTTTAAAGCTCTTTAATCCATACTAAAAAAATGCTGATAAAAGAATCATTATTAATAATAATAGTTTATCATTAAAAAAACTAAAGAGATTATTTTTCGCTAATGTTGCCAATGATTTAATTTCAATTAAATCAGCGATAATTCTATCTATATCGTTATTCGGGAAATTTAATTGCTACTACTGCTAAGAAAAATTAAGATTAATAGTTTTTAAATAAAAAGGTAATTTTTAAATTTTTTTCATATTATTTCTCACCTCCTATTTTTTTCAATTATTTTGTTATAAAATTCACTAACATCATTAATAACGCGTTTTTTTCTTTTTTTATAAACTTTCATTGAATTTTTTTATAACTATCCAAATTATCATAGAAATCAAAAATCTGCTTAACTGGTAAAGTTGTAAAATCTTCTTCAGCTACAACTTTTGCAAAACCATTCTTTTCAAAAAATTTTGCATTTTCAATTTGATCTCCTCTACTCTGGTTAGTTCCAAGAGGTACTAAAATAGGAGGTAAATCTAAAGCTAAAAATTCATATAAAGCGTTAGCTCCAGCTCTTGAAACAGCAAAATCCGTAATTTTCAGTACATCAAATAGTTCTTTAGCTAAAAATTCATATTGCTTATAACCTTCTTTTTCAACACTATCATTTAATAATCCTTTACCTACAAGGTGTACTATCTGATACTTTTTAATCAATTCATCTATATTATTCCAAATATAATCATTCAATATTTTTGAACCTAATGAACCACCCATAACGAGCATCACAGGTTTTTCTGATGTAAATCCAGTTAGTTCATAAGCTAGATTAGCATCTCCAGTATAAATATCATCACGTACAATTGCACCTATTAGACTAGCTTTCCCTTTAGGTAAGAACTTCTGTGTATCTTCAAAGGTTGTAAAAATATGATTACAGAATTTAATATTGATTTTATTTGCAAGTCCTGGTGTTAAATCAGATTCATGTAAAACAACTGGAATTTTCAATAACCTAGCTGCAATACAAACGGGAACACTTACAAATCCACCTTTTGAAAATACAAAATTTGGTTTTTCTTTTCTTAATACTAATACAGAATCAACAATTCCTTTTAGTACTTTAAATGGATCAATAAAAATTTTCCCAAGAAAAAAATATCTTCGTAATTTCCTGAACTAATTTTTATAGTATTTTATTTCTGGAATTTTACCTATCATCTCATTTTCAATACCAGTTTTACTACCAATATACGAGATTTCATATCCATTTTTTTTGAATTCTGGAATTAAAGCAACATTAACAGATACATGACCTGCTGAACCTCCTCCAGTAAACAGGATTTTTTTCACCTTTATCCTCTCTCTTTCATCTTTTTTTCTAATCGTTCTTCAACATATTCAGGAACAAATTTAGATAAATCAGCACCAAAACCTGAAACACCTTTTACAATACTAGAGCTAATAAATGAATATTGTTTATTAGCCATCATATAAAATGTTTCAATATTTTCATCTAACGCTTTATTCATAAATGTTAATTGCATTTCATATTCAAAGTCAGATACAGCTCTTAAGCCCCTAACAATAACATTTGAACCTACTTGTTTTGCATAATTGACTAACAATCCTGAAAATGAATCAACTTTAACATTTGGAATTTCTTTTATTGTTTCATTTATCATCTCTACTCTTTCATCAAGTGAAAATAAATATTTCTTATCAGGATTTACCAAAATAGCTACTATTACTTCATCAAATAATTCAGCACTTCTCTTTATTATGTCAATATGCCCATAAGTAATAGGATCAAAACTACCGGTACAATCGCTATTTTTTTCTTTTTCATTTTATTTCTCCATATATTCAAAAAAATTACTATGTCTGTTATTCCATACTGTTTTTTTCTTTTTATAATTTCGATATTTTTCATTTACAATATTAATTTGTTCGGTATTACTTTTCTCACAAATAATCAAAGCTCCATCATTGCACAATTGATTATCAAAAATATTTTTTAAAGCATCGTCTATCAACCCTTTATCATAAGGGGGATCTAGAAAAATCATATCAAATTTTTCTTCTTTTTTCCCAAAAATTTTCAACGCACGCTTAAAATCATTTCTATATAAAGAATAATCTTCGGCACTAATTCTACATTTTTCTATATTACTTTTAATAACTTTTATCGCATTATTACTACCATCAATAAAAGTGGCATGTTTAGCTCCACGACTTAAAGCTTCAATTCCTAAACCACCTGTTCCACCAAAAAGATCCAGTACTTTACAATCATAGCAATCTATCATATTAAATAAATTTTCTTTAATTTTGTCTGTCGTTGGTCTTGTATTCATCCCCTCAACAGCATTTAATTTTATAGATCTATATTTTCCTGCTATAACTCTCATGTTTCCTCGCAATAAATATCTAATACACTGTATTTATTAATGATATCTTTAAAAATAAGGGAGAATATAGCTCTCGCTTCCCCTTATTTTTAATATTTTTTTATTTTGTTTGTAAATCTTTATCTAAATGTTCAAAACTTAAATGTAAATCTGACATTCCTGATAATTCGATTTTCTTTACGAATTTCTTTTTCTTAAGATCTGCAATAATACTTTCTATTCTAGTTTCATCAACATAGATACATGCATATCTTCCTCTTTTAGAATAAGAAATAAAGTTCCCATATTTTTCTAATTTATTTAAGTCTTTAAAACTTTTAAAATAGACATATATTCCACGTCTTTCTTTTTCAAATAACTCCATAAATTTCTCCTAGAAATGAGCTGCTGCGTCTACGCGACCTTTCTCATCAATTTTAATTACTTTAACTTTAAGAGTGTCTCCAACTTTTACAACATCTTCAACTTTATTTACCCTCTCTTCAGCTAATTTAGAAATATGTACTAACGCATCTACTCCTGGGAATAATTCAACGAATGCACCAAATTTTTCAATACGTTTAACTTCAGCAAGGTAGATTTCCCCAACTTCTGCTTCACGTGTGATGTTTTCGATAATTTCGATAGCTTTATTAATACCTTCGATTTCAGGTGAAGAAATAAATACATCTCCATTTTGCTCGATATCAATTTTAACACCAGTTTTTTCAATAATTTCATTGATAACTTTACCACCTGATCCAATAACATCTTTAATTTTTTCAGGTTTAATTTTAATAATTTTAATTTTTGGTGCAAATGTTGAAACTTCTTGACGAGGTTCAGAGATAACACTGTTCATATGCTCTAGAATTTGTAATCTACCAACACGTGCTTGTTCTAATGATTCTTTTAAGATTTGCTCACTTAGACCATCGATTTTAATATCCATTTGAAGAGCTGTTATACCTTCAGATGTCCCTGCAACTTTGAAGTCCATATCCCCAAGGTGGTCTTCCATACCTTGAATATCAGTTAAAATAGTATAGTGTTCATCTTTTTTTACTAATCCCATTGCAATACCAGCTACTTGAGCTTTAATTGGAACTCCTGCTGCCATAAGAGCCATCGATCCAGAACATATTGTAGCTTGTGAACTTGATCCATTAGATTCTAAAATTTCTGATACAATACGGATTGTATATGGGAAATCTTCTTTAGATGGAATTACTTGTGCTAATGCACGCTCACCCAATGCACCGTGTCCAATTTCACGACGTCCTGGCGCACGACTAAATCCAACTTCACCAACTGAGAATGCTGGGAAATTATAGTGTAACATAAATCTCTTGTTTTCTTCTTGAGTTAAATCATCAATGATTTGTTCATCTGATAAGTTACCTAATGTTACAACACCTAAAGACTGAGTTTGTCCACGAGTGAATAATGCAGATCCATGCGTTCTTGGTAGTACATCAACTCTTGAAGCTAATGGTCTAATTTCTGTTAAAGCACGTCCATCAGGTCTAATTTTATCTTCAGTGATTTCACGGCGAACTTCATCTTTTACAATTTTATCTAATGATAATTTTGCTTCTTTTACAATATCAAGCTCATCTTCGTCAGTTGCTTTTTCTTCAAATACTTCAAGAACTTTTTCTTTAACAGCTGAAATAGCTTCATCACGTTCTTGTTTATCTTTAATAGCAATCGCTTCTTTCATTTGAGATAATGCCATTGAAAGAACTTCGTTATAGATTGTTTCATCAATAACTTTTAACTCTACAGCCATTTTTTCTTGACCAATTTCATCAACAATTTGTTGTTGGAATGCAATTAAGCGTTTGATTTCTTCGTGTCCGAACATAATTGCATTTAACATAATTTCTTCAGATACTTCTTTTGCACCTGCTTCAACCATGTTGATCGCATCAATTGTTCCAGCTACTTTAAGTCAACTGTAGAACGTTCCATTTGTTCAACTGTTGGGTTAATTACGTATTCTCCATCAACATATCCTACAGTAACACCCGCGATTGGTCCTTTAAATGGAATATTTGATACTGATAATGATAGTGAGCTTCCTAGCATTGCTGCCATTACAGGATCACAATCATACTCTACTGATAATACAGTCGAAATTACTTGTACTTCATTTCTGAAACCATCTTCGAATAATGGTCTAATTGGTCTATCGATTAGACGTGCTGCTAATGTTGCTTCAGTTCCTGGTCGTCCTTCTCTACGTAAGAATCCTCCTGGAATTTTCCCAACTGCATACATTTTTTCTTCATAGTTAACTGTTAGCGGGAAGAAATCGACATCTTTTGCTTCTTTTGAAGCAACTGCTGTTGTTAACACAACAGTATCTCCATACTTTACTACTACTGCTGCATTAGCTTGACGAGCCATTTCACCTAACTCAACAGTTAATGTTTTTCCAGCCCATTGCGTTGTATAAACTTTTTTATCTTGAAACATGTTTATTTCCTTTCAATATTTTTTCTTGAACTTTATATAAATCGACTACTTTATTATATCATGAATACTAGTATTTACAAAGAAAAAAAACGAAAACATAGTAGAAATAGCTTTGATTTCTCTACATTTTCGTTTATGATTTTTATCCTAATTGTATTTGATATAGTTTATATAAAACTAATATTATTAACAGCATAATAATAAATAATATTATATAAATTTTTTGTTTATTAGACATAATTACATATTACCTTGAATCTCTTTTTCAAGTATGTTTCTTGTATGTTCACATACACGAGTAAAGTGTTGAATTAAGTCCATATAAACTACTCCTGCTGGGATTTCACAATCTCCATCTTTCATACGTTGAGTATGTTTTTTACGAGCTGCTTTCTCCATTGCATATATATTTTCACATGCTGCTAACGCTGCTCCTGCAAGAGCTATATTGTTTTCTTCTAATGACTTAATAGTTTTTAAAATAATATCGTTACAAAGATCGAACATTTCTTGTACTTCTTCTTTTGCTCCATCAGAGAATTTCAATTTTTTTCTAATTTGATAATCTACTGACAGTACAATATCTCTAGCATGGTCTCCAATTCTTTCTACATCACGAGTTCCATCTAATAATGTTGAAGCTATTAACCCTTCTTTAGGACTTAGTTTTTCCCTAAACAATAAAGTTAAGTAGTCTGTCATTTGCTCATCAAAATTATTTATCGCATCTTCATAAGTTTCACCTTTTTCACGTAATTGTTCATCGCGATTCATAAAGTACTCTACAGCGTTACGTAAACTTTTCTTAGATAAAACTAACATTTCTACGAATTCTTTTTGTACTTGACCTAAAGCAACTGCTGGTGCACTTGCAATAAGCGATTTATCAAGGTATTGTGTACTATATTTGATTTGCTCATCTTCACCTGGAATAAGCTTAGTTACAATCACAACTAATAAACTAATAAATGGGAATTGTAGTATTGTATTTAGTATGTTAAATGTACCGTGTGCTGATGCAATTGTCATCTTAGGTTCTAGACCTAACGTAGTTTCTAAATACTGAATAAATGCTCCATAAGGAACTAAAGCAATTAAACAGATTATAGTACCGATAACGTTAAACAATACGTGAGAAGCTGCAACACGTTTTGCCGCAATATTACTTCCTATCATCGCTAATGCTGCAGTTGTAATCGCTGTTCCGATATTATCCCCGAATAGTACAGGTAAAGCTCCCGTTAAACTTAAAGCACCATCTGCATATAAGTTTTGTAAGATAGCTATAGTTGCTGCTGAAGACTGAATTAGTAATGTTAAGAATGTACCTACTCCTACCCCTACTACTGCACTATCATTAATGTGCTCTAATACATTTTGGAACCAAGACATATCTTTCATAGGTCCCATAGCTGTAGACATCATTTTAAGAGCATAAAAAATTCCACCAAAACCAAATATTACACGACCTATATTATTTACTAATTTAGCACGAGTAAAGAATAAAAACGCTGCTCCTAAGAAAATTAAAGGAAGTGCATATTTAGAAATATTAAACCCGATAATGAATGATGTTAATGTAGTTCCAATATTAGAACCCATAACGATAGCAATTGCTTGTTTCGTTTTTAATAATCCTGCTCCTACTAAACTGATAGTAATTACGATAGTTCCTGTACTTGATTGAATAAGTATCGTAACAATAATCCCGGCTAAGACAGCCATAAGTGGTTTAGATGTGTATTTATCTAAAACATATCGCATTTTCTCCCCGGCTATTAACTGAAGTCCGTCCCCCATGTACTTAATACTGAATAGGAATAATCCCAGACCTCCTAAAAAAGAAAATAAAATTTCTTGCCAAAGTGCTGACACTTTTTTTGTCCTCCTAGTATATGTTGCGTTTATCTTTAAACACACAAATAAATTTTACCATATATATTTTAAAAGTACAACAAAAAAATCTAAAAACTAGAAATATTAAAAATATAATTACAAATTTTTTTACATTAATTACATAAAAATTTGTAATTATATTTTAATATTTTTTTCAAAAATAAAAAAAGGTATCTACAAATTTGTAAATACCTTTTTTGTGCTTATTAAGCTTGTGGATAAACAGAAACTTTTTTACGGCTACGTCCGTATCTTTCAAAACGTACAACTCCGTCAACTAGTGAGAATAGTGTATCATCTCCACCTTTTCCTACGTTAGTTCCTGGCCAAATTTTTGTCCCACGTTGTCTGTATAAGATAGAACCTGCAGTTACGTACTGACCGTCAGCTCTTTTAGCACCTAAACGTTTTGATTCAGAGTCACGTCCGTTTTTAGTAGAACCTACCCCTTTTTTAGATGCGAAGAATTGTAAATTTAATTGTAACATCATGTCAATTTCACCTCTCTTACTTCAATAGTTATATAATCTGAATAATTTTCTTCAATTGTTTTTAATGCAACTAACATTGCATTTAGTAGAAGTTGCTCTTTATCAGTAGATTTTAATGATCTATATGTTAAATGTCCAGTTACATCCTCATTAGCTGAAATGTCAAATTGAACACCTTCATCTAGTTCATCTACCGCATTTATTAAACCGAATATTACAGCGGATACACCTGCACAAACTATATCTGAACCATGTTCAGCATAATCAGCATGCCCATCGACTGTCACTTGTTTAATAATTTCAACTTCTTTTATGATTTCCACCTTAATCATGATTAAGCGTTAATTTTTTCAACTACTAATTTAGTGAAAGGTTGACGATGACCTAATTTACGGTGATTGTTCTTTTTAGGTTTGTATTTAAATACTGTGATTTTTTTACCTTTACCTTGAGCAACTACTTTAGCTGTTACTGTCGCACCAGCTACTAAAGGAGCACCAACTTTTGTAGTTTCTCCACCTACTAATACTACTTCGTCAAAAGTAACTGTAGAATCTACTTCAGCTGCTAACTTCTCAACTAAGATTGTTTGTCCTTCTTCAACACGTAGTTGTTTCCCACCTGTTTTAATTACTGCGTACATATCTGCACCTCCTTAAATATTTTTTACTAAGACTCGCCATACAAGGTGGATTTCTCTCTTATTTACCTTATACGTGCGGTTGTAGTAGCTATTTAGGAGCTACACAACAATACAATTCTAACACATATATATCATAACGTCAACTATATTGATAACTTTTCTTACTTTTTTTAAAAAAATTAGGTCAGAAAACTATATTTCTAAAGTTCACTGACCTCGTTTAATTATTTACGTTTTTTCTTGTTAGAAACTAATGTAACTTTTTCCGGATCAAAAGCTTGTTTCTTTTGTTTTTCTGGTTTATATGGCGGATATAGTGCGTGTCCTAAGTAAGTTTGGAATATCATGAATAATCCCCCTACGATATAGTACACAGCTACTGCTCCAGCTACGATGAATGAGAACCCTGTAATCATTATCGGTGATAACCATTGCATCATCTTCATTTGACTTTGCATTTGCTCTTGACCTGGTTGAGTTGGTGTCGGCATTAAACTCATTTGTAATTTTGTTTGGATAGCATATACAGCAAACGCGATTAATGGTAATGTATATGAACGAGTACCAAGACTGAATACTCCAAGGAATGTAGAATCAATAATTCCAGCAGAATATAATGGATTAGATAACGTATAGAACAATCCAGTTAAGAATGGAAGTGGAATAAGCATTGGTAAACATCCACCTAAACTTAATGGCATTGCATCATATTTTTTCATGATAGCCATTTGTTCTCTTTGTAATTCCATAAGTTCACTACGAGCTTGCATTTTCTCTTCATTAGAAATTGCTCTAGCTTCTTTTTCTTTAGCTGCTTGTTGTTTCTTCTGAACTACTTCTAATTCTGGACGAGCTAATTCTTGTCCTTTTCTTGATTTATTTTGTATTTATAATTATTTAACATAAACGGAAGTACTAATAATCTAATAATCAACGTAATAATTACAATTGACCAACCCCAACTTCCTGTATACTCATATATTTTTGCTAAGAATATATCCATCGGTTTTACAAATGTTTCATAAAACGTTCCAGATCTGTCATACGCTGAACAACCTGACAATGTTACCATCCCAAGCAAACCTAATAAAATTGCTGATAGTTTTTTCAATTTCATTCTCCTTAAATTTTATTTCTTCTTTGTAGTTTTAGTATTTCTACTAATATTATACCTAGTAAATTATATCAAATATAAAAAGTGGTAGTCAAACTATTGTTTAATCAAAACTTCAGTTAATTTTAAAGAAATTAAGAAAAATTATTTTTAAAAACGTTCAAATTTTATTGACGGTTTAAGGTGCCTACTATATAATATAAATAAGAAAGGGTTGATCACTATCAAAAGATATACAATACATTACAGACATCGAGAAGCTAAAAGTTATTTCTGATCCTTTAAGAATAAGTATCCTTACAACTCTTGGAACAGAAAAAAAGAACTCAAGACAACTTGCTAAACTGTTAAAAATTAATAGAACTAAAATACACTATCATCTTAATATCCTAGAAGAGAATCATTTTATCGAAGTAGTTGATACAGATTCAATAAATGGAATAATCCAAAAATACTATCTACCGACTGCACAGGCATTTGTACCTTCTCCTAGTATTTTTAACGACTTATTTAACAATACTTCAATTAACTTTAATGTAAAGAAAGAAGATGTGAAAGATTTCTGGGATGAAGTTAAAAAACTAGAAAAAAAATTCTCCTCAAAAGATAACAACGGTGTCAGTATTAATATTATTTCTACAGCTCATTAAGAGCTGTTAAATAATACATTAACAGTCAAATATTTTTTTATCGTTAAAAATTTTTTTATAAAGGATGTGGACACTATGTTCAAAAAAATAAGAACTTTTCAATTTTACTATTCGGTAGATTAATCACTAACTTTGGCGATAGCATATATTCAATAGCTATTTTATCTTTTAATCTACACTTTAACTAAATCTACTTTTTTTATAGTGGTATTACCTTATTTTTTTAATCTCATTTACCTCTATATTACAAATATTTATTTCACCGATAATCAGTAAATTTGATGTAAAGAAATTTTTTTAATTATTTCACAGTTAATTCAAGCGATAATATTATTAGTTATCACTTATCTAATCTTCATTAATAAACTACATATTACTACACTGATAATTTTTTTATCGTTTGTATCAGTTTCATTAATCAAATTGTTTATCCTATTCAACTTGGTTTACTTCCAAAAAAATAGTTAAACAACAGGAGTTAGTTAAAAGCAAATTCATTATTTTCTATAGCTTATCAAGGTAGTGACGCACTCTTTAATTCAATAGGAGGATTTATTATTACGATTTTCGGGTCAATATATGCTTTCATAATAAATAGTCTTACTTTTTTCATCAATAGTGTATTATTTATTTTTCTGTCAAGCGACTTATCTAAAAAAATGAAAAAAACTATAACCACACAAGAAAAACTACCTTTCAAAATTAAGTAGTGGTATAAAAAAATTTGGAATAAACCATTATTAAAAACCATTGTTAATTGGAATAATAATAATTAATTTTTTTCTACCAGCTCTTTACTAACGGTACTTCCTGAGTATTCAGAAACTAGCTATTTTTATGGAATTTTACTTAGTGCCTCTGGACTTGGTATCTTAATAGGAGCCTTTCTTTCTAACACTCAAATATTAAAAAATATAAAATTGAGCATTTTATATACTACATTTACACTAGGCATAGCTCTTTCTTGGGAAACACTTAGCATACTTAACAATAATTCAATTATAAACAAAATAATCAATTTTTCGTTGTTTCTATTTGGTTGGATACTAATCGGGATTTTGAATACATATTCTCAAACAATGATTCAATGTATTGTAAGTAAAGATAAATTAGATGTTGCTATGTCTACTATGATTGGTTTATCCATAGCTTTTACTCCTTTAGGTGCTCTAATAGCTGGAATATTAAGTATAAAATACAATACGAAAACTATTATAATTATTACTTCGCTATTAATTTTCTGTGTTTTTCTATTTTGGTTATTCAATAATAATATTAGGAAATTACCTAGTTTTTCTAACTTAACAAAGGAAGATAATAATCTATAATCCCATCTATAACGAAGTTTTTTTATTTATTAGATTATCTTTCAAAACAAAAATAGCTAGTAACTTATTAATACAAGTTACTAGCTATTTTGTTAAATACTATTTTTTATCTTCTTTTGGTAAGAATGCATTTAATAGCACACCGCTGATTGCTGCAAGTGCCATCGCTGGAAGTTCGAAGTTAATGCTTTCGAATTTAAGCATTGCTCCACCTACACCTAAAACGATGATTACTGATGAAATTACTAAGTTTCTGTTGATACTTAAGTCTACTTTTTCATCTACTAACATTCTAAGTCCACTTGAAGCGATTATACCAAATAGTAAAATCGATACACCACCCATAACTGGTGATGGAATCGTAGAGATTAGAGCTGAGAACTTACCTACAAAACTTAAGATAAGTGCGAATACCGCTGCTCCTCCTAATACGAATACAGAGAAGATACGTGTAATAGCAAGAACCCCAATGTTTTCACCATATGTTGTACTTGGTGGCCCACCTAAAAGTGATGCGAACATCATCGCTGTTCCATCAGCTAAAATTGAACGATGTAAACCTGGATCTTTTAGGAAGTTTCTTCCTACAACTTCAGATAATACCATTTGGTGACCGATGTGTTCGTTAATAGTAACTATAGCAATAGGTACCATTGCTAATGCTGCTACATTCCAATGTGGTGTATATGTCACAAAAGGAATTGTGAACTTCGGTAAACTAAACCAAGGAGCATCGATAACTGGTTGGAAATCTACTAATCCTGCGAATACTGCTACGATATAACCAAAAACAATTCCTAATAATACAGGAATTTGTTTAGCAAATCCTCTTAAAGCTACGCAACAGAAAATAGTTGCTGCTAATGTGATAAGAGCTACTAAGAAGTATTTCAAATCATAAACTTTAGCTCCATCTACTGTTTTATACATTGCCATGTTAATTGCTGTAGGAGCAATTCCAAGTCCAATAACAATGATAATAGGTCCAACTACTACCGGTGGTAAAAGTTTAAGTAACCAATTTACACCAAATTTGTAAATTAACATTGCTACAACTCCATAAACTAAGCTGGCTAAAAATGCACCCAGCATTGCTGTTTCAACGTTATGTGTTGTTGATAATACAATAATCGGATTAATAAAGGCAAATGAAGATCCTAAGTATGCAGGAATTTTACCTCTAGTTATTAATAAATACGTAAGTGTTCCAATACCTGATGTTGTTAAAGCTGTACTTGCTGGTAATCCTGTTAAAATTGGTACTAACACAGTCGCTCCAAACATTGCGAATAAGTGCTGTAAGCTTAACGTTACCCATAGAGCTAAGTTAGGCTTTTCATGAACATCAAGAATTGGTTTTACTCTTGTTTTTTCTGCCATTCTTTTTCTCCTTTTTTTATATTCAAACTTTCATAATTATATCATATGAATAATCATTTTAAAAAGTATTATTTTTTTTATTTTTTTCGAGAAGAAATTTTAAAATAATTAATAATATTTTATTATCGGAAAAAAAGTTTCCTCTGTTCTTTAGTTTATATTAATTTTTCATTATCTAAATTCTAAAATTATATAATGATTATTTCTTCAAAAAATTATAAAACGCAAGATTAAATCTATTAACCTTGCGTTTTATAATTATCTAACTTCTACATCAAGAATTACAACTTCTTCAACTGGTTTATCTTGAGCTCCAGTTTTTACTGCTGCAATTTTTTCAAGAGTTTTCGCACCAGCGATTAAGTGTCCAAATACTGTATGACGGTGATCTAAGTGAGGAGTTCCCCCTAGTTTAGCGTAACCTTCAACAGCTTCTTGCGGCCAACCACCTTGTTCAAGTGCTTGTAAAGTTCTAGCATCTACGTGAGAATTTTGAACTATAAAGAATTGACTTCCATTTGTATTTGGTCCAGCATTCGCCATACTTAACGCACCATAGAAGTGGAAATAATCCATTGAGAATTCATCTTCGAAACTACGTCCCCATATCGATTCTCCTCCCATACCTGTACCAGTTGGGTCTCCACCTTGAATCATAAAGTCTTTAATTACACGGTGGAAAATAATACCTTTATAGTATCCATTTCTTGCGTGAGTTAAAAAGTTTTCTACTGCTTTTGGAATATCTTTTTCAAATAATTTGAAAGTCATATCTCCATGAGTAGTTTTAATTTTCACTCTAACTTGACCTTTTTTTACATTTTTTGTTAATTGAGTTAACATTATATCTCTCCTTATTATGATTATGAGCTTACCAAAAATTCTAAAATTTTACAAAGTTCATATGAAAAACCATAGATGCAGTGGTTTATTGATATCTAAAATCGCTTTATAAAAGCTTTTTAGATATCTAATAAACTGTGCGGGGGTGACTCGATAAAATTGATTTCTTCGAAACACGATTTTTGAGTCACTCCCAATTTATTTTACTATGCGTTTTTCTCGATTAATCTTTCGCTAATTTCTCTTAAGATATTTTCTTTGAATTCAGCAAAGCTTTCTTCTTTTTGGTTTAATGAACCAAATGTTCTTACGTTAACATTTCTGTTTTCAACTTCTTTATCTCCAATTACTAAAGTATATGGAATTTTTTTACTTGCTGCTTCACGAATTTTATATCCTAATTTTTCGTCTCTATCATCGATAGCTACTTTAACACCAGCTTTTTTAAGTTCTTGCATGATTTCTTTAGAATAGTCATAGTGGTAATCGTTGTTTACCGGAATGATACGTACTTGGTTTGGTGATAACCATGTTGGTAAGTCCCCTTTGTACTCTTCTAATAAGAAGGCAACCATTCTTTCCATTGTTGATACAATACCACGGTGGATAACTACTGGACGGTGAGCTTTTCCATCTTCACCAATGTATTCTAGTTCGAATCTTTCTGGTAATAAGAAGTCTAATTGAATTGTAGATAATGTTTCTTGTTTTCCGATTGCTGTTTCTACTTGTACATCAAGTTTTGGTCCGTAGAATGCAGCTTCTCCTTCAGCTTCAACATAGTCTAAACCAAGTTCATCTGCAGTTTCTTTTAACATTTGTTGAGCATTATTCCACATTGCATCATCATCGAAGTATTTCTCAGTGTTTTCTGGATCTCTGTATGATAGACGGTAGCTGAAGTTTTTAATACCTAAGTCTTTATATGCTTCTTCGATAAGACCTACAGTAAGTTTGAATTCATCTTTAAGTTGATCTGGACGTACGAAAATGTGAGCATCGTTTAGAGTCATACCACGAACACGTTGTAATCCGCTTACTGCACCACTTGCTTCATAACGGTGCATCATTCCAAGCTCTGCGATACGGATTGGAAGTTCACGGTATGAGTGACGTTCATTTTTATAAACCATCATGTGGTGAGGACAGTTCATTGGACGAAGAACCATTGTTTCGTGGTCCATCTCCATTGGCGGGAACATGTCTTCTTGGTAATGTTCCCAGTGTCCACTTGTAATATATAAATCTTTAGACCCCATAATTGGAGTATAAACGTGGTCGTATCCTAATTCTACTTCTTTATCAACGATATATCTTTCGATAGTACGACGGATTGTAGCACCATTTGGTAACCATAATGGTAATCCAGCACCAACTTTTTGACTTGTTGTGAAGATTCCTAATTCTTTACCTAGTTTTCTGTGATCACGTTCACGTGCTTCTTGTAGACGTACTAAGTGTTGTTCTAAATGTTCTTTAGTGAAATAAGCTGTTCCGTAGATACGTTGTAACATTTTATTATCACTATTACCTCTCCAGTATGCACCGGCTACAGATAATAATTTAAATTCTTTAATTTTTGAAGTTGCACTTACGTGTCCACCACGACAAAGATCAGTGAAGTCTCCTTGTGTGTAAACTGTGATAACTTCATCAGCTGGAAGATCATTAATTAATTCTACTTTATAAGGATCTTCTTTAAAGATTTCTAAAGCTTCTTCTTTACTTACTTCGCAACCTTCAATTGCATGGTTTTCACTAATAATTTTCTTAACTTCTTTTTCGATTGCTTTAAAGTCTTCTTCTGATACTTTATATTCAGCATCAAAGTCATAGTAGAATCCACCATCAATAGCTGGACCAACACCGAAGTGTACATCTTTACCATATAGTCTTCTTAATGCTTGTGCTAATACGTGTGCACAAGTGTGACGTAATACATATAAACTATCTTTATCTTCATCATCTGCAACGATAAGTTTTAAGTGACCATCTTTTGTTATTGGTTTGTTAACTTCGATATAATCCTCATCTAATTTTGCAGAAATCACTTTTTTCTTAAGACTTACACTAATACTTTCAGCGATTTCTAATGGTGTTTTATTATCATATTCTCTTACATTTCCATCTGGAAAAACTAATTTAGCCATATTAAGGTCTCCTTCTTTTTTATATACTTAGTCTAACTTACTCAAAAATTAAAAAATCCCTTCTCTAGCCAAAACTAAAGAAGGGACGAATATTTTCGTGGTACCACCCAAATTCGAAGTAAATGTACTTCCTCTTTGTGAATAAAGCTCACTAACTATGTTAATACTATTAGCTAGGTAGTAACATATATTGCTTATAGGTATTTTCAGCACCATACCCTCTCTTAAATAAGTTAAATATATATCTTGTCCTAAGTATATGTTGATTTATTTCATTAATGTAATTCTAGCACAAAGATAGATGAATTTCAAGGGGAAACTCATCTATCTTTTTCATTTTATTTATTTTTTTTCCAATAACTTCTTATACCACTAAAAAGTAAAAAAATTAATATTAACAACATGAAAATATAATTTTTTTACACTGAAATATTTCGCAGCTTCTGTTTTTTTACTACCTCTAGTTTTTTTATCTATATTATTAGATTTTTTTAACTTCTAAGTTATTTTTTTCAAATGTAGTTATATCAGTTTCACTAACTTTAGTATTTTTTTAAAGCTATATAATAAAGATATTTTTGCATCCTTTAATACTGAAATATCAGTCACCGCTGTATCAGATATATCTACACTAGAAATATTTGGTACATCTTTTTAACGCATCTATATTTCTCAGACCTATATTTTCGTTCAGCATCAATCGATATAAATACTTTTTTTATCTTTCAACGCATCTATATTTTCAATATTGTTTTTTTATATAATAGTAATTCTTCTAAAGCTTGATAAATCTTTAAGTGCTGTAATATCACTAATACTATTTCTATCTAAATACAATACTCTTAATGATTTTAATTCAATTAATGGTGTTATATCCTTAATAGCATTTTTCTTCAGCAACTAAACTCTCAAGTTTTGTAGCATTTTTTTATAAATGAAATATTGTCTAAACCTATACCAGAAATATTTAGGCTCCTTAGATTTTCAAGTTTCAAATTATTTGGAATATAATCTTTTTAAAAACACTATTCATCGAAACATCTAATGATTCTACTTTTTAAATCATTTAGAAAAATCTAAGTTATTCATTAGATTTTTTTCTAAGAACTAATTGTCTTAATTTAGTTAATTTCGCTAAACTCTTTGAATCTTTTTATTTTATTATTTGTTAGATTTAAATCTTCCAATTCTACTAGTTTTTTTCTAAAGGTGTAATATCTTCAATAAAGTTATTTGATAGATTTAAATTTTTTTCAAATTAACAGCATATTCTAAACCTTTTAGAGAAAAAAATATTTTTTTCCAAGGTAATGATAAACTTGTAAATTGTTCCATCATTCCTATCGTTACTTCTTCACCTTTATAGTCTTTATTAATATGAAACTTATAATATTCTAGTAACGCTTCTTTAAGATTAAGATCATCGAAATCTATTTTTTGACTATTTTCAATTTCTGTAAATTTCTTTTCTCCAAAGGGTACATAAACATCATTAGCTTTTATCGTTGGAGTAGATACAGCTAGTCCCAATAATGTTATGACAAAAGCTTTATATATTACCTTTTTCATCTTTTTCCTCTTTATTTTTTCTATACTCAGTTATTTTATTTCGCACAATTATTAATCCATATGCAGCAAGTGGAATTAAAAATACGAAATACGGGAATACATATCTACTTTTCGCTTCCCAAATCATATGAAATAATGTTCCACCAATAAATGCAACCGGGATTATCGTTAGTACTTCTTTTTTCTTTCTATAAACATTCACTGCAAAAACTACAGAAAATACGTACACAAATACTTGAAATACCTTCATAATAAATGAAATTACATTATGAGTTCCATCAAAGTAAATTTGTTTTATAAAAAAGTCCTTTACTTTTTCTAACTTAGTCTCATTATCAAAGTTTCTCTGTGGTGCTGTTACCAATAAACTTTGGAATGTTGGTTCTATAAATTGATTTTCATACTTTCTTTGATAAAAATCTATAGCATATCTTGGGTTTTTCTTAAATACATCTAATCTTTGCTTTATAGAATCTTTTGAAATCTCAGTTATACGCTTCGCATCATAGTCTTCTTCTGGCATAATATCATAGTTAAATCTATTCCACCAACCAGCTTCACGATCTCCTTCTTGCATTCCCATCGCTATCCATGTAATTTTCGGAACACCCTCAGCGATTGTCTTTTGACTCTTAACTTCATAATAATTATAAATTAAACTTTTAGAAGCACTCATTAAAAATAGACAGCTAACTATAAAAGCAATAACTTTTTTATCTCTAACTCTAATAAGATAAATTATGGCTGCTGAAAATATTGCTAGCATATGTATTAAGTTATTACCTATAAATAGAATTGCAATATTAATGCTTAAAGCACTTATTACCAACGTATACCATTTTTTATACTTAATATACTTTATAAAATAATAATAAGCGACTAATGTTAAAAACATACCTGGCAGCAATCCGTAGACAAATGCAACATAAAATATTAATGGAAAAACATAGTCCACTAAGAATTACAACTAAATAGTTTGTATCTTCATCATCAAATATCATATCAGATATTTTATATAACATAAAAAAATTATATAACTTATCGAAAAAAACTTTGCATTATATATAAAAATAAATGTTGCTCTACCAAATAATGACAGTATTATTTGGAAAAAGAAATACTGTTGTAATTTGGTGTGAATATATATATAAATAGTTATTTCCTTTATCAAGACCACTATAGTTTTCTCTTATGAAATTATTAGCTTGATCTATTACGTTAAATGGATCAAATTGCACATAATCACGTCTCAATATCGCAAATAATATACTAATAATAAATGTGTAAATCATTACAACTAAAACTAATCTTTGAACATTTATTATTTTTTTCAAATATCTTGCTAATATTAAGATAACTATACTAAATATTATAAGAAATATAATATTTAGTATAGCACTATCATTTTCATAATATAAAGTTTCTTGATAATCTTTCGGAAATATCGCTGTTTTTGTTAACACTAATAGTGAATTTATCCCCATAAGCACCATAAAAATCACAGCTATAACTTTTACTAAAAAGTTAGAAAATTTATTTAATATTTCCTTATTCATTGCCAATTATTCCTCTTCATTTTTTTCTTCGTTTAAGAATTGTTCAACAATGAATCTTGGGCGACCTTTTGTTTCTAAGTAAATTTTACCTACATATTCACCTACAATACCTAGTGAAATCATAATCATTCCACCTATGAACCACATCGATATCATTAAGCTTGACCACCCTGGTCTTGCAAATCCTGCAAAATAACTATACAGTGTGTAGAAAAATACTATCGCAGCAATAAATATCATTAATGCTCCACCTATAGTAATAAATCTAATTAATTTTACAGATAAAGAAGTAATTCCTTCAAAAGCGAATGCTAACATCTTAGATAGTGGATATTTACTTTCTCCAGCAAATCTTTCTGCACGTTCGTATGTTACAATATCACTTGGATATCCTATCATAGGAACAATACCACGTAGGAATAAGTTTACTTCTTTAAATTGAGCTAATCCTTCTAATGCACGTTTACTCATTAAACGATAGTCTGCATGATTGAATACTGTATTAGCTCCTAATTTTTCCATTACTTTATAGAATGCCTCTGCTGTGAAACGTTTAAAGAATGTATCTGTAGTTCTTGCTGAACGAACACCGTAAACTACATCAGCACCTTCAAGGTATTTTTTCATCATTTCATCCATAGCATTAATATCATCTTGTAAATCAGCATCCATAGAAATACTTACATCACAGTGATCCTTAACAGTCATAAGTCCTGCTAATAGAGCATTTTGGTGACCTCTATTTCTACTTAAATTAATACCACTGAATAATGGATTTTTTTTATGAAGTTCTTCTATCATCTTCCATGTTTTATCTTTTGAACCATCGTTCACTAAAACAACACGGCTATCTTTTGAAATTAAATCTTCTTCTATCATAGAATTCATTTTAACTTCTAATCTTTTTGCAGTTTCGTTTAATACCTCTTCTTCATTGTAACAAGGTATAACTACGTATAACTTTTTCATTACAAATCTCCTATTTTATTTTTTACTTATTGCTTTATTAAGTCTATTTAATAAAGCTTTATTCTCTTTTGTCTCTTCAATCGGTAGTATAAAAATCTCTTCTACCTCTTCTTCATCAAACTCCCTTAGAATATTATATAAATTTTTTTATTAGATTGTTCAACACTTTTCTCATTATCCGCTAAATATTTTACAGAAACATTTAAAAAGCCAACTTCTGATTCCATTTCTTTATATGTAATGAAGCCAGTTTTTTTATCTCTTTCTTTTAAAATACTTATTAATTTCTCAAATGAATCATTAAACAGCACTAATTCCGCTTCTGGAGAATAATGTCTATATTTCATTCCAGGGGCGATAGGAGTCTCATTTTTTGTTAATATTTCTTCATTATATTTTACACTACCTTCTCCTAGTACACCTTCTATATCTTCTTTTGTAATTTCTCCAGGACGCGCAATGACAAGAGGATACCTCGTACAATCAATAACTGTACTTTCCAAACCAATATCAGATTGCTCATCTTCGATTATTACATCAATTTTCCCATTCAAATCATGGTAAACATGTTCAAATTTTGTTGGAGATGGTTTACCACTTGTATTAGCACTTGGTGCTGCTAATAAAACTTCAGTTTCCTTTAATATTTCTCGAGCAGTAATATTAGAAGGCATCCTAACAGCTAATGTATTTAATTCTGCAGTAACCTTTTTAGAAACGCCATTGTTATCTTTAGCATTTAAAATTAACGTCATAGGTCCTGGCCAAAAATTATTTATTAGTTTTTTTACATTTTCATCGTTATAATCGACTATGCTATCCAATTGGTTCATTTCATAAAAATGAACAATTAATGGATTGTCACTAGGTCGTCCTTTAGCTTCATATATCTTACTTACCGCTTCATCGTCCATAGCATTAGCACTAAGTCCATATACCGTTTCTGTTGGAATAGCTACTAACTTCCCGTCTTTATAATATGTAGTTAATTTACTATATATTTCTTCTTTATTTTCACTTTTAGAAATATTAATTATTTCTGTTTCCATCCTATCTCCTTTCTTTAATTTAACACTACAATATTATTAATATTGTAATGACTATTATTAATATATAACTTAAATAATCTAGATTACTATATTTCAATACTTTATACTTACTTCTTATTCCAGTTGTAGAATACCCTCTTACTTCCATTGCAGTAGCAAGTTCATCAGCTCTTTTTAGAGTAGCTATAAATAAGGGGATTAATATTGGAATAAACTTTCTTACTTTCTGCGCTAGATTTCCCTCATTAAAATCTGAACCACGAGAAACCTGTGCATTTATTATTCGATTAGTTTCTTCTAATATAGTTGGAATAAATCTTAGTGAAATTGATAATACTAATGCAAAAGTTGAAATTGGAATTCCTACTTTCTGTAAAAATCCAAGACTCTTTTCTATAGCATTCGTTATCTCAGTTGGTGAAGTAGTAGCCATAAAAACTACCATTATCATAACGACTAAGATAAATCTAACAGTTATCAATGCTATTCCAAAAAGTGCTCCACTATAAATCTTCCAGCCCAACACCTCTAACAATACTTCACCTTTTTTATTAAAAACAAGATGAATAAAAGAAGTAAATATAATTAATATACTAATTGCTTTTACACTATTTATTAAAAATGCTAGACTTGTTTTTTTGATAATATAACTATCATTATCAACATTAAAAAAACAAGATAGAAAAACTCTAGAACATTATAAGCAATAAAGACATCTATTAAGTACAAAATTACAAAAAATATTTTTGCTCTAGGATCTAGATTATGAATAATTGTATTCAATGGAATATATTTACTTATTAATGAATTATTCATTTACACTACTTCCTATCTTATTTTTTAAAGCATCTATTAAATCTTCGTATTTCCTAGGAAATACATTTAACTTAATATTATTTTCTTGCAGCTTATTATAAAATTTTAGTAATTCTGGTTGTTCCAGTGAATTTTCTTTAAGCAGTTTTTCATCAGCAAAAAGTTCCTCCACCGTTCCTTCGAAATTAATTTTTCCATTTTTTAAAACAAAAACTTTATCTGCATACTCTAATACGTAGTTCATATTATGAGATATAAGAACTATTGTCATATTGAGTTCGTCTTTAAGTTTTTTCACCATGGTCATGATTTCTTCACGACTCTTATAATCTAAAGCTACTGTTGGCTCATCTAATATCAATACTTTCGGTTCAAGAGCAAGCACTCCACATAGAGCGACTTTTCTCATCTCTCCACCAGAAAGTTCAAATGGTGATTTATCCAAGTAACTCTTATCTAATCCGACTAACTTTATTAATTCTTTAGCCTTAGAAATGGCACTTTCTTCTGATATACCGTAGTTTAACGGTGCAAAGATAATATCTTTTAATACACTTGTTTCAAATAACTGTTGCTCAGAAAATTGGAATAATACGGCAACATCTTGTCTTAATACTTTTAATTTTTTAGCCAGTTCACGCTTTTCTTTTTTACTTTTCGGATTAATAATTAGTACATTATTTACTAATACTTCTCCATGTGTAGGTAATAATAAACCATTAATATGCTCTATAAGAGTAGATTTTCCACTCCCAGTCTTACCTATTATAACTGTATAACTTCCTTCTTCTACGTTCAAGTTAATATCTTTCAATACTTCTCTTGCATAAGGGGTTTTATAATTATAAGTATAGCTTACATTTTTTTAAAACTAATTTGCATATTTTTTTCACTACACTCTCCTCGTCTTCTTCTATTTCAAATATATCTTGATTTAGGTAATTATTTAGATCTTTTTTTACTCTTTCTACAAAAGGAACTTCTAAACTATATTTTTTTCCAGTATTGTCATATCAGAATATAGTGTACTATAGTCTCCATGATAAACTATTTCTCCGCCCTCTAATATAACAATGTCATCCGAATAAATACTCTCTTCTGCATCATGAGTAATTGATATTATAGTTATTCCTTTTTCTCTATTAATTTTTTTTATATATCCTAAAATGGACTTTCTTGCCTTCGGATCAAGCATACTCGTCGCCTCATCGAGTATTAAAATCTCAGGATTTAAAGCAAGTGAAGATGCTATTGCAACCCTTTGTTTTTGTCCTCCTGACAGTGATGATGGCTCATATTTTCTGTAGTCACTCATATCTACAATCTCTAAAACTTCATCTATTATTTTATCCATATCTTCTTGTGGTACATTCCTATTTTCAAGACCAAAAGCAATGTCTTCTTCTACAGTAGAACCTACAAATTGGTTGTCAGGATTTTGAAATACTATAGCTATTTTATTTTTTATACCGTCATAAATTTCTTTACTGTATTCTTTATTATTAAATAGAACCTTCCCAGAAGTTGCTAAATTTTGACCGTAAATCAACTTCATTAACGTTGATTTTCCACTTCCATTTTTTCCTAAGACACTTAACCAATGCCCTTCTTTTATTTCTAAATTTATATTTGATAATGCAGTCTTTTTAGAACTAGAATACTGAAAAAAACATCTTCAAATTTTTATCATTTTATTACCTAATTTTCTATAGAATATCTCTTTTATTATATCAAATATCCCGATTTTTTTCTCAATCTAAATGAGGCTAATCCAAAAATCCTAAATTTTAACAAAGTTCATATGAGTATTCATAGACTCAGCGGTTTATTGATATCTAAATTAACTTTATAAAAGCTATTTAGATATCTAATAAACTGTGCGAGGGTGCCTCTGAAAAATCGATTTCTACAAAATTACGATTTTCAAGTCACTCCCGTCTGTTATTTATTACAGTAACTTTGTAAACTATTTTTAATAAACTCATTTACTTTATCGTCATCATATACTACCTCTTTTAGGTATAATCCTGCAGCATCTGCCTTAGGGCCAGCGAATTGACGTTCTCTTTTATCTAATATTTCTTTTATATAGTCCACTTCATACTTACCAGCAGCTACATTTTGTATAGTTCCAATAATTATCCTAACCATGTTATATAAGAAACCATTCCCTGTAATTTCAAAATTTACAATGTTAGGGTTAATCGGATCTTTTTCCATAGTTAAACTATATATTGTCCTAACCTTATCCTCAACACTAGAGTTTTTTGAACAAAATGATGAAAAGTCATGTTCTCCTATAAAATACTTCAGTGCTTCTTGAGCCTTTTCAAAATTAAAATCAAAACTATGTTTACCTACATAATTTAATAAAAATGGATCAACTTCTCTTCCAATGTATAATTTATAATAATATGTTTTTTGTATACTATTATATCTAACATGGAAATTCTCTGAAACTGTCGCTGCCCCCACTATTCTAATATCTTTTGGAATAGTAGCATTTAAAGCCTTAACCCAGGCAACATCTGGAATATTTAAATCAGTATCAAAATGTAATACCTGCCCATAGGCATGAACACCACTGTCCGTTCTTCCACTCATATAAAGTCGCACATCTTTTTTATTAATTTTCTTTAAACTCTTCTCAATTTCTTCTTGAATTGTATTATTATTTGGTTGTATTTGAAATCCATGGTAATTGCTACCATCATATCTACAAAGTAAAGCTATTCTCACTTTTATCTCCTACATCTTTTATTTTTAATATTTTTTTACCTCTTCTTCTGTCATCCAAAAATGAATACCTCCAGTTGAATCATACCATCGATCTTCATTGAAATTTCCTGCATAAACCCACTCTCCAAGTTTATAACAAAAGTCCTCAGCAACAGTTGACCATGCTTCGTCATAAAAAATAGTACCTTCAAAATTTTTTATTTCTAATACCTTAGCTTTATCAGATCTGCAACAGTTTCTAGTTGAAGATACTCTTTTTGAATCACTTGGTATCAAAAGCTTTATAATTCTATTATTAAGTCCTTTTTTATAAGCAATAAACGCTCCTTGTTCAGGACAGTACAATTTAAAATACTCCGTTTTATTATCAAAAGTAATATTTTTTAAATTTGCACCTTCTAAAACAGCTGCATATAACTTGGCACCCTTAATATTAGAATTTTGTAAATTTACCTTTCTCATCGATGCTTTTTTTAGATTCGAATTAATAAAAATAGCATTTTCCATATTACAATCATCTAAAAGACAATTTTCTAGATTGCTATCTGTAAAATCTACATTACTAAAAATCTACACTGATAAAATTTGAAGAAGAAAAAATCTAATCTCGATAAATTAAACCCTCTTAAATTCATATCTTCAAAAAAATCAAGTCATTAAAATTTCTTTTTCCCCGTGTTTTTAATCGTTCACTAAATTCCTTATACGAAAATTTTTTTCATATATTAACACCTCTATATGATATTATAGCATATACAGTGACTTTCTATAAATTTTATCTGAATAAAAATATTTTTTTAAAAAAATACCGATTCAAAAATTAGATTCTCTTCTAACTTTTTAAGTCGGTATCTAAATATTTATAATTATCTAAAATGTGATTTTATATTGAGTCTAAATAACTCATTATATCCTCACATATATTGTAACTAGCCTTGGATAAATAATTTTCCCTCATATTGAACTTCATTTTTTCAATGTTATCTTTCGATAATAATTGTTCTACATATTTCAGTACTTCCTCTTGATTTTTAGCAATTTTGGCCATATTATGTTTCTTGAAGTATCTAGCATTTTCCATCTCCTGACCAGGAACTGGATTAAAAAGTATCAATGGAATATTACTCACTAACGCTTCAGATATAGTTACTCCCCCAGCCTTTGTTATAAGTACACTAGAAGATTTCATCCACTCATACATATTCTCTGTATATCCGAAAATCTTAACATCTTTATCTCTACTGTATTTATACTCTAACTCGTTTTTCAACTTCTTATTCTTACCGCAAATTACTACTACTTGAACATCGTTACTTTTCTTTTTCAATTGCTCGATAAGCATTGCAAAGTCAGTAGATACCCCAAAAGCTCCGGCAGATAATAAAACTGTATTTTTTGTAGTACTTAGACCGTTATCTTTTAACCAACTATCAGCATCGAGATTACCATCAAATTTTTCTGCAATCGGTATACCAAATTTTTTAATCTTGTTTTTTTCTACACCTAATTTCAACAACTCTTTTTCAGTATCATTAGTCGCAACGTAGTATCGAAACGCTCCTTTTGTTAGCCAACTTTTATGAAAATGATAATCTGTTATTATATTTACCATTGGTATTTTTTTATTTTTTAATAATGATAATGCTGGTGTCGGAAATGTAGATACAATAATATCCGGTTCAATCTCTTTTACTAATCTTTTTAAATAATCATAACTAAAAATACCTGTAGATAGAGATGTCACTTTGATTCCTACCAGCATAATATAAATACCCATAAATATCTCTAAAATACGAAAAGCTATATAGATACAACCTTTTCAAAACAGGCGTTAAATTCGGATGTGCCTGTAAAAATAAATCAGACTCTATTACTGTCACTTTATTACCATAGTACTTTTCAAATATTTCTCTAACATTTTTTGAAACTTGTAGATGACCGTTCCCAAATGAGCCTGTTATCAATAAGATTCTCTTCATACTCTTTCTCCTTACGTCCTACTATAATAAATTAGATTATAAACTACCACTATTGCACTTCCTAAGGACATCCCTGCTATCGTATCAGTTGGATAGTGAACTCCTAAATAGATTCTAGAGATTACTATAAATAAAATTCCAGCTGTAGCTACAAGAATTGGAGTATATGTAGTTTTCTTCATCAATTTTATGAATATTAAGGCTAACGATAAATATAATATTGTGGCTGAAGTTGAATGTCCACTAGGAAAACTTAAACTATTCAACTCTACTAATCGATGTATATTCGGGCGTGGACGATTAAATATTGTTTTAATAAAAGCCATCACTATACCACATGTTCCCATTGTAAGAGTTAAAAATAAAGCCTCTCTTTTAAACTTTCTTGCGAATAATATTGTAACTATCATAACTGTTATTATTGCACTTTGTTTCATATCTGCTATATTAGTTGTATTTAAGTATATATTAGTAAGTATTGGATTCTCTAATCCTTGAATAAAAATTAATAATTGCATTATCTAAAGGTTTTAAGAAACTATTATACCCACTAGCTATTAAGATGAATATTCCAATACATAATATAACTACGTTCCCCTGTTGTCTTTTTGTCATTTGATCTCCTATGAAATTATTTACTTTATAATTCCTATAATAATACCATAATTTAATACATATAGATAGTAAAATAAAAATTCTCTCTTTCTCTTAAACTCTATAAAATTCATTTCAAATTTCCACGTGACCACAATCCACTAATAACATTCTCCTCAAAATTTTAAAAATTAATATGTTTCTGTTAACTATTTTAACATTAATATTATGCTATAATTTATTACTCTTTTTCTATAACCTCATCAAATTTGACTACATTTAATTTTTAAAAATCCACCTTAATTCTCCTTAGATGTTACTTGAAATTTCGTATGTTATCATTTATAATTATTAAATTAACGAAATAAATATAAACAGGAGAATTTATGTCGAAGGAACCTATGTCGAAAATAAAAAAAATTATAATATTATTATCTTCTCTATTTTTAGTATCCATAGCTGCTCTTTATTATTTAAATAAAAAGCATATTGTAAATTTAAATAACATAACATCTTATTGGCATGCTAATAATACGGATAATACAAACGAACAAGCTAATACTGAACAAAATGATAATAAAGAAGAAGCAAAAGAACCAGAAAAAAAAGTTAAATCTTTAGAAGAAAAACAAGCTACGATGGCTGCTGATGCTGCAACTATGAAATCATTAGGACTATATTTTGATTATGCAAATATGACTCTACCTGAAGTTGTTCAAGCATATCTAAAAGAAAATGGGATTAAAAATTCTCAAATAGCTTTCTCGTATAAAAATCTAAATACCGGTGAGTTAATAGAAATGAATGAAACTCAGCCAATGACTGCTGGTTCAACTTACAAGCTTCCACTTAATATGATAATTATCGATGATTTTGATAAATATAATTTATCAATGACCGAACGATATGATATAACTAAGACAGAATATGAGTATATCGGAGAACACGATACATATGTTAGAGTCTTCAACGGAGCTATGACTATTCCTCAAATGCAATATTATTCATTAGTTTATTCAGAAAATACTCCAGCATATGCCCTTGGAGATCGTATCGGTGGCGTAAGCAAAGTATACGATATGTACAATAGATATGGTGAATCTAAGGGGGAACTTAAAACTTTTAGTACTGACAACAAAACTACAACTAATTACTATATCCAAGTTCTTCAACATCTATGGAATAATAAAGAGAAGTATAAAGATATCCGTCAGTATATTGGAGAATCTTTCCCTGGTGAATATTATAAACGATATTTACCAAATCTAAAAATTGAGCAAAAACCAGGTTATGTTAATGATGCACTAAACGTTGATGCAATAGTTTATGAAAAAACTCCTTATATTATTGCTCTATATACAGCTGGTTTAGGTGGAACAACTCCTGCTACCCAAGAAATTAATCTTGTTGGTTTAAACCAGGTTGGACAACTTTCATATGTTATAAACGAATGGCACCGTGTTAATATGAATATGTAATCAAATAATATTTAATGCTAATCAATTATCTAGAATTGGCCAGAAATGAAAAATTTCTGAACCAATTCTTTTTATTTATATTTTTTTATACTTTGACAAATTCTATTTTTTTAATTTATAATATTTGTAAAGTTATAACTTTACAAATATTATAAACGGAGGTAGTTATGTTTTTGCAATAATAGATTAAAAATCTTTTGCGTACTAAAAGAAAAGTTTCTCAAACTGCAGTAGCTGAATATCTTGGTGTTACTCGTGCTGCCTATAATAGTTGGGAAAAAGGTAAATATATTCCTAATAAGAAAAATTTAGAAGAACTAGCTCTTTATTTCAATGTAGAAACTACCTACTTTGAATCAGAATACGAAATAGTTAATAAATATCTACAGTTAAACGATATAAATCAAAAGAAACTTTTGACTATAGCGAATGAACTATATGTTTCTCAATTACATAAATATCAAGTTCACGCAAAATTATCAGCTGGACTAGGAAATTTTTACTATGAAAACTACGATTTTGATACAGTTTATTTTGATAAAGATATTCCTTATGATATAGCTTCATGGATTGATGGGGATTCTATGAAACCTAAATATCATAGCGGAGATGTCGCCCTAATTAAGAAAACTGGGTATGATTTTGATGGATTAGTTTATGCAGTAGTTTACAATGAGGAAACATATATAAAAAAAGTTTTTTTAGAAGAAATACAGTTCGTTTAGTTTCTATCAACGATAGTTACAAAGACATAATAGCTCCTATAGAAGAAGTACATATTGTAGGAATAGTCATAGATTCGTTTAAACCTATAACAGAGGTGCAAATCCATGGGAATAATTGACTACACATTAGAACCTTATTCTGACATAGTATTTATAGACATGAAATCTTTTTATGCTAGTGTCGAATGTGTAGAACGTGGACTTAATCCGCTAACTACCTCACTTTGTATAATGAGTAGAAGTGATAATTCTAATGGTCTAATCTTAGCCAGCTCTCCTATATTTAAAGAAGTTTTCGGGAAAAATAATGTTGGAAGAAGTTACGATCTACCTTTTGATATCAATACACGACGTTTTTCGTTTTATAATGCAAAAAGACAAGGGCTTAAAATAACTCCAGAATATATTAAACACATTGAATCTTGGGCTAAGAAAACATTAATAGTCCCCCCAAGAATGACTCTATATATTGAGAAAAATATACAAATACTTAACGCACTAAAAAATTATGTTCCAGACGAAGATATCCATCCCTACTCGATTGATAAAGGTTTTATCGATTTAACTCAGTCCCTTAATTACTTCATAAAAGATTCTACTAAAACAAGAAAAAGAAAAAAATTAGACATAATTTGTGCAAAAAAATCCAATATGATATATGGAAAAAATAGGAGTATACTCAACTGTGGGCATGAGCAATTCTAATCCACTTCTGGCAAAACTTGCTTTAGATAATGAAGCTAAGAAAACTCCTACTATGCGAGCAAATTGGTCATACGAAGATGTTGAAACAAAAGTGTGGAGTATACCAACTCTTACTGATTTTTGGGGTATAGGAAAAAAAGAACAGAAAAAAGATTGAATAAATTAAAAATATATTCTATTAAAGATTTAGCAAATTCTAATCCTGATATACTAAAAAAAATTTGGAATTATTGGAGTTCAACTATGGTTTCATGCAAATGGCATAGATGAAAGTAAACCCTCAAAACTATATAAACCTAAATCAAAAGGTTTAGGTAACTCCCAGGTCCTTCCTAAAGATTATAAAATAAAATTATAAATAGAATTAGTTTTATCTGAAATGGCTGAACAAGCCGCCATAAGACTAAGAAGAATTAAGAAGAACGCAAAATCAGTACATATTCATATTAGTTACAGTAGAATTGAAAATAAAAAATCTATTAACGCATCTAAAAAGATTAATCCTACTCAAAGCACAAAGCAACTAACTGATTATGTTTTAGAGCTTTTTAGAGATAAATACGATGGTGGTGCTGTACGTTCTATCGCAGCTAGATACGATAACTTAGTAGATGATAATCTTACAATATACACTCTATTCGATGATATTGAAGCTATTGAAAAACAAAGAAAAATAGATAAAACATTAGATAGTATACGTGATAAATATGGATTTCTCTCTGTACAAAACGGAAGTATGTTGATAGAAGGTTCACGTGTTAAAGAAGGAAGTAAATTAGTAGGAGGATATGCCGGTGGCATGGATGGAATAATATGATAAACAGAAATTATCTCCCTTATAAATCCGCAAGAGAATATGCTGATCGTGGTATGGCAAAATGGATGGGATTTTTCATCTCAGAGCATACTACCGCAATCAATACACAAGGTGACACCATAGACTTTTCCAATAATATGGATGAAAATGAAAAAAGACTATTACTAAATCAGCTATATTTCTTTAAAGGACTAGCATATTTATATACCCTCAATCAACGTGAACCATATCTAGGAAAAGTTGTTGATTACGACAAAGATACTATTTATTTTTTTACTAAACAAAACATATTACAAGTTTCAATTAATGATATTCTAAAAGTTTCACTAGCAGAAGAATTAGACTATGAATAAACTTAATCAACATGAAGTCCAATTCGATTATTTTAGCAGTAACTATGATCAATTTGAAAAAGATTTCTATGAAATATTCCGCATTAAATGTTCCTCTAACATTTTTTTAACAGATGATATTTTTAAGTTTAATGGTAAATAACAATAGCAATTTTTTCAGATTAACCGCTAATAAATCAAAAGATAAAAGAGACCACTACTTCTTTTTTAAAGTTCAAACTCCTTTAGAAAACAAGATGGTGAGAATCTTTCAATATACTGGACATAAATTTACAAACCAAAAATAAACTCGAAACTAGGATAAGCTCCTAATTCGAGTTTATTTTCTATATCTAAGTGTGATAATTTCTTAGATTTTTATTGATTTTGTTTCCTTCTAATTGCTATTGCAGCTCCTAGAGCTAATAACGCAAAAGTAACCGTTTGCTCTGTTTCTAAACCAGTTTTCGGTAGTTGTTCATTTTCCTTTGTATTATTTTCTTTTGTATCACTATTAGTTTTATTACTATTATTTTTATTATTATTATCAGACTCTTCTTTTTTATTCCCAGGCTTATATTCAGCTTTTACCGGTGTCACTATTTGAACACGACTTTCTAAATCCTTAGCACCTACTCTGATTCTCTCTAGAATAGTAAATTTACTAAAATGATTTATTTTTAAATTGTATAGATCCTTCACTAAAACTACTTTCAACTTTTTTTCTAGTTCATTATTTTCCGCAATATGATATACTTCTAGTTCTGTATTATCATTTTTTACAACAGACATTTTAACTGTACGTTCTGCATCACTATCTAGCTTTTTCCCATCTTTTTCAAAATGAATTTCAAATATTTCCACAACTTTATATTCACTACCTAATTTTTCGATAATAGTTTTATTTAGATTTTCATCATTAATTGATCCTACAAAAAAATATTATCAGCTTTTATTTTATCTTTATCAAATAATACAGCTACATCACGTCCTGAAAGTTTCGCTGATAAAACATGGTTTTCTACCTTAGCAGTATTTGTTGGAGTTTCTTGTTTTTTATCATTAGTTGCTTCTTGTTTACTTGGAATCACTTTTGAAGTTTCTTTGCTAGAAGCTTCTTTCTTGTCTCCGTGAAGAGCTTGCTCTTTAGGAGTTTCTTTTTTTTCTTCTTTTACTTCGTTCTTTTTCTTTCTTGTTCTCAGAAACTTTGTTTTCTTTTGGAGTTTCCTTCTCACCAGTCTCTTTAGTCACTTCTTTTTTTTCTTTTTTATCATCAGTAACTTTTTTTCTTCTTTAGGGCTGTCTTTTTTTATCTTCTTTTTTTCAACTGAAGGTTCATTCTTTAAAGTATTTTCTAAAAATAGATTTCACTTTTTTTAAGATTTTCATTATTAGTATTAACTGCTAACAATTCTTTAACTTTAACTAACCAAACAGTTTTTTTATTTCCTGTTCTTTCTTTTTTTATCAACTTTAATACCAGAAAATAGATAATTTACAAATTCTTTTTTTCATCAATTGAATTCCAATCAACCTTACCTTCTAAAAATAGATTCAACTAATTTCTCTTCTTTGTGAACTTCTACCACTGGAGTCGGTGTAGTTACCACAGGTTCTGTAGTTTCTGAAGTTTTTTCAAGAGAAATTTCTTCTGTTTTAGATTTAACTGAACCAGTTTTATCTGTTACACCCACTCTATGCTGTTCTATAATTTTTCCTTCCTGTTTACAATCTTCGCATACAGTAAGTGCATTAGGTTCTGTAGACCTTGGAGCCAAGTCAGCTTTAGTTTTTATTTTTTCTGTTTTTTCTAAAACAAGTTTGTTTACATGTTCTAAATTAACATCGTGAGTAACTTCAGTATTTACAACAATATTATTTACATCTTCGTGTGCATAAGCTGTTCCAAAAGATCCTGCAGCAATACCTATTAATACACTAGCAATACCTACTGAAACCTTTCTTATCGAATATTTTCTCGTACTAAACATAATTTTCTCCTTATTAAATTGTTAAAAAATTACAATTCATTATCCTATCTCTATAATTATATTATATCTATTAAAATTGAGCAAGTATGAACCTTTTTTAATAACTTATAATATTAAAATACCAGAATCAAAAGCTTAGTATTCTACTTTACTTTTTTGATTCTGGTACATAATAATATCTATAATTTTCAAATTCTATATTATCTAATTTGATGTTTATTCATTTTCTCTTGGAAAATATTTGTAATAACTTTACGTAGCTCTTCTTTTTCTTTTTCTGGCCATTCACCTTCTTGTTGAGCTGCTGCATAAAGTTCTGGATACTCGACAGAAATTCTCTTTACTGTACGTGTGTTAGCATGTTTTCTCACAAAAAATGGAATCTTCTTCATTAATTCTTCTGGAACTAATGAAAGTATTCTTTCTGCAGTCTCTTTATCACTAATTACTGAAAAAAAGTAAGACCTTTCTTAATCTGTTTTTGTTCCTGTTCTGTAAAATCTTCTAACTTCATTCTTGTTCTCCTAAATATGTATATCTCTTAATTAAAGATTATATACTAAGAGTTAGGAAACAACAAATATATTCTACTGATAGAGATTATCAATATTATAATGTTATCTACTAATAACAACTTAAATTTTAAAAAAATAATGATTTTTATGAAATTATATAATCTGAACAGTAAATCTTTTTGATTTACCGTTCAATAAATTGCTATGTTATAGCGTTTTATTTGATTATTTGAGTTAAGCAGACTAGGATTTAGATTTTAACTCTTCGGAAAATAAAAAGGGCTATTCTCCTAAAGTATATTCTATACCATTATAGTTTAATGCAAAGTGTAGCTATGTAGTCGTTTCCATAACGTGATAGTCTATGTCTTTTGTCACACGATTCATAAAAATCTATCATAGCAAGCCCATTTTTAAGTTGTCCTCGGATCTGAGTTTCTAAGGTATGACTAAATTCATATCCATATTCTGGATTTATAGTTATCTTGCCTTCCTCTTCAAGCTTTTTCGAATTAAAAGGTATTGAGAATTTTAAAAGTAATTCTTCATCGGGTTTGTCCCATACAATGTCAGCATCATACATGTATATCCAAGGATTCATAAATCCAACCATTAACAATCCACCCTTTTTCAATACTCGAGAGGCTTCTTTATATATATTTTCTAAATCTTCTACATATACATTTGAAACTGGATTAAAAATAATATCAAATGTTTCATTTTCAAATGGAAATGGTTTTGTCATATCACTTTGAACTGTGTTGATTTTTAAGCCTTCTCTTTTAGCAACCATTTCATCTCTTTGCAATTGTGATTTAGAAAAATCCATTATAGTTACATCATAACCTTTTATAGCAAAAACTGGGCCTTGCTGACCACCACCACAAGCTAAACCTAATATCTTTTTTCCGTTTGCTTTTTCAAACCATTCTTTTGGAACTTTTTTCCCAACAGTTAATGCAACAGAAATTGGATTATTTCTAGCTTCTTCTAATTGTTCATGTGTAAACGGCTCAGTATAGTCATTTTTTACATTATTCCATCTATTTTCATTTAATTTTATATAACTGTTCATCTTATAATCTCCTCGTATTTTTTCAAATATGAGCTATCGTTAAAAAGTATCCGATATATTTTTATTTGCGGTACTCCTCTAATTTGAACCCATATTTATTTAGAAGTTGTTTTGAATATACTTTTTCATTTTTTGAGTTTCTAACTTCTTTCCAAAGGATAGCTGCAACTTTTAACTTGTTAGAATAATTATTGCTGTGTTCATCTGCACAAAAATCTTTTAGAAATTGATTCCACTGACAAGTCGAATTATCATACTTTGCATAATCTGATTCTCCATAATATATTTTTATCATATCTTGAATTGTAAATTCTTTATCGTTATCACTTTTTACTTTTCTCCAAGCCGTTGCCATATCAGCATTAAATTTAAACGGGCTAACTCCTGTTACAGCTGAAAAATAATCTCTAAATTTTTGGTTAAAAGAAAAACCACATTCTAGCAATGGTGTATTTAAAGATATTACTTCGGCATGTTTTTTGTTTACTTTCCTTGTAGACTTTTCTATTCTATTTCCCTTGAAATATTGTTCAATAATATAGTTCAATTCTTTCTTTGTACATCTATACTCTAGTCCAAGAGACTTACATATATGTGAAAGTTCTTCTCGATACCAATAGTACTTGTTAAATTCCTCAAATGATATTATATCTTTAAAACTAGGTCTAATTTCTATCACACACTCACCTCCAAAACTTCATGTATATCTAACTTTCCAGCCTTAATCAACTTTCTTTATTCTATTATACTATATTACTTGGAGTTCATAAATCATAAAAAATATAGAACAAGTACACTTCCTTACACCACTTTATTTTGTCAAAACTGTACATTCTTATTTTATCATTTTTACTATTCTATCAGTATATTTTTTGAGATTAAATTTGATTATATAATCTCACATGATATTTAATTACATAATATTGCAAATCATTATAAATATACTAAATTAAAAAAACAATGACCCAAAGGGGCTGACCCAAAAGACTATTAAAAAAAGAAGTAACGAGAAAAAAACTCGGTACTTCTTTTTAAAAATTAATAAACAAAAAAATCATCCCCATGATATAATAATAGTATAACCAAAAACCAAAAAAATCAAAGGAGATGATATAAATGAGTAACAAAGTTACCTATAAAAAAATTATAACATGAATCAACTACAAATACCAATGGATATAACTGATTGGATAGAAGAAAAATCACATATCAAAAATTAATAAATCAAGTAGTAGAAGGAATAGATGAAAAAAATACTAAGACAATCATATGAAGGTGGAGGCAGGTGTTCATATCATCCAAAAAAATGATGTTGAAAAATAATAATCTACGCATATATAAATAAGGTGACAAGCGGAAGAAAAAAATAGAAAAAAACTATGCAAAGAAAAACCTTCCAATGATATGGTTAGCTGCAAGACAAACACCAGATTTTCGTACAATAAATAGATTTCGAGTAGAAAAAAAGAATTAATAGAAGAAGTATTTAAAGCGATAGTACTGAGATTGATAGACGCAGAACTTAGGTTAGTATACTAAATCCGGGGCATGGAAAAAAATTCTAGCCCCGGATTTCTATTTTTATATACAAAAAGACAAATATCCAATATAATTAAAGTGTAGAAAAATAATTAACTAAGAAAGGATATTTGTCATGCCTAATCTTATCACAAATTTACTATTAATAAAAGACCAAAATATAACTATGGAGGATAAACTTGATTTAATTAATGTGGATGGTCAAGATACATTCGTATTTCATGGAGCTTTATCATATGAGCCAAAGTGTTGTACAAACTGTGGTTGTATAAAAGAAGGAAATAATATAGTTAAAAATGGATTTGGAGATCCATTAAAAGTAACTCTATTAAAGATGTCAGAATGCCCTACATACCTTAGATTAAGGAACCAGCGCTTCAAATGTAGAGAATATAATTCTAAGTTTTGTGCTGAAACATCATTTGTAAAAAAGCACTGCAGTATATCTAAAAATCTTATATTCCATATTATGAAGAATCTATATAAAACATTATCTTTTAAAGATATAGCTGAATTAAGTAATGTATCAGTATCTACAGTAGTAAGAGTAATGAAATCATGTAGAGAAGCCGTAGAAGTTAAGACTCATTCAAGCTTACCAGAGCACCTATGTTTTGATGAGATAAAATCAACTAAAGATAGTAAAAATGGAATGAGTTTTGTATTCTTAGATGCTAAAACACATGACTTTATAGATATTGTAGATGGCGGAACACAACATATATTAAAACAATACTTTATGAGATATCTAAGGAAAGTAAGAAAAAAAGTAAAAATGATCTGTATAGATATTTATCCTCCTTATATGAATATGATTAGAGAGGTGTTTCCTAACGCTAAAATAATTATAGATAGATTCCATATAGTACAAAATATTAATAGAGAATTAAATAAAGCTAGAATAAAACTAATGAACCAATATAAGAATAAAAAAGGCTCTATTTACACTGTTTTAAAGAACTTTTGGAAAGTAATATTAGAAGATAGAGATAAAGTAAATTCAACAAAAACATTCTATTCTAGAAGCTTTAAACGCTATGTAACTAGAAAAAAAGTATTAGATTATATATTAGCTATAAATGATGAATTTACAGCTAGCTATGAGAGAGTGCATGAGATAAGAGAAGCTATTAAGGCTAAAGATTTTGTAGAATTAGAGAAGTATATAGATATGGATACTAGAGGATTATCTAAAGGTGTACCTAAAGCTATAAATACTATGAAAAAGCACAAAGAGTATATGCTTAATGCTGTTAAATATAAGTATTCTAATGGTCCATTAGAAGGATTTAATAATAAAATAAAACTACTAAAGAGGGTATCATACGGATACTCTAGTTTTAGTAACTTCAGATTGCGCATTTTAATTATGTCTAGATTATTTGTTTCTGAGTATAAAAATAATGTCAAACTTAAAGAAAATAACGACCACCCCTGAAAAGGGGTGGTTTTCTCTTCGGGTATAACCCTTTGTTACTAACCCGCACCTCAAGGCGCTGGCTTTCACATTCGTTCAAGCCCTATTGTATTTTGACGCCCGCTACCCGTCAAACGGGTTTATTTATTTTTTCTTATTTCCAAATGGATTTGTATATTCTTTTATTGTCAGTTTATCTATTGCAATATCATGCGCTTCTTGTTCTCTGATATATTTTTTTATTGTACTTTCATTCAAACCTACTGTACTTACATAGTATCCTTCTGCCCAAAACTTTCTATTCCCATACTTATACTTCTGATTTGCATGCATATCAAATATCATCAGTGAACTTTTCCCTTTCAAATACCCCATAAAACTTGATACACTATACTTCGGTGGTATTGATAACAGCAAATGTATATGATCTGACATTATATGTCCTTCTATTATTTCCACTCCTTTATACTTACATAACCTTTTTATTATATCTACTATATCTCGTTTGTATTAATTAAATTCTATTTTTCGTCTATACTTGGGGGTAAATACAATATGGTATTTACATAACCACTTTGTATGCGATAAACTATTATGTTTATTTGCCATAATTAAAATCATCCTTTCTTTATTTTAGAGCTTGAACTACTCTTATTTTATCAAGAAAGGATGATTTTTCAATTGTTTAACTCTTATCTCGCACCCGTATAGCGGGTGTTTTTTTGTTTCGGAGACTTCGCTCCTCAACTGGCTAAAGCCATTAATAAGAAAAAATCTAAGCTGCAAAATGCTGCCTAGATTTCTTATGTGATTTTTTCCTATGCCCTGAACTTGACAAAGAACCTAAATTATTATTGTCCTTGTAATTCACGCACATTTTTATACTGGATATCAGGTTGAGGATTTGAATTAGCAAATTTATATCCCATAAATAGCGCATTCTGATCACAATAGGTTGATAAAATAATTTGATATTTTTCAATAATACCATGACGTAAAATCTCGATAAATGATAGTACATTCATCGCATCCATATCCTGAATAGGGTCATCTATCATTAAGAAATTCAAATTATCAGATAGCTTGAACATCGTATTCAAAGAAAGAGTAAATGCAAGCGAGACAACTGCCAGTTGACCTGTACTTAATTGATTCATTGCATCATGGTCATTACTAGAATCCGATTTAAACCTAATAATCATCTTCTTAGTAGCGTCGTCCTCACTCGTTTTTCTATAAGTTAAAAAAATTCCCATTCCCTGTTGATAGTTTTGCAACATTTTTGCAGAATAGATAAAAAATGGAATGCGCAGCTGTTTTACAATACTTATTTTAAACTGCCTCACCTCTTCTTTATATACCATGTTTAATTCTTTCAATCTTACTTCAGTTTTTTCCAATATATCTATCTGATGAGATAAATCTTTGAACCGCTGATTTTGAACTAAATTATGTTGCTTATTGAGGTAAAGCTTTTTCCGCTCCAGAGCTTCAATACTAATACTCTCTAACAGTTTAACGTCATTTTGAAAATACATAGGAAAGATATTCTCAGTATCCATTATCAGATTCTCATTGATTGCATACCTATCATCAATTTGAGAGTTAATATCTTGTTTCAATTCAGATAACCTTGTATCAATAATAGATTTACTTATTTTTTGATTCGGTATTTGATTCAACTGGTATGTCTCTAATTGTAATTCCGAAAATTCTCTTTTCAATTCTTCAAATCTGTTTGTAATATCTTGATTATTAACATCTACTAAACGGTAAATGTCATCATCAACTACTAAATTAGATCGGAATTCTTGTAAGTTAAACTGATACTGCCTATTATAAACTTCAAATTCCAAACTCCCCAACGGATAAGGTAATATGGCTGTATACAGCTGAATAAAAGTTTTAAATTCATTAATATTTTGAGAATAACGTTCATATTTATCATGTAATTCTTGTAATTTAGCTAATAGCATCTCATCTATATCGGTAGTAAGGCTGTTTATTTCAGCGGTGATTTTTTGTTTAACTTGCTGAATTGAGGAGTCTATTGATAATTGAATTGCTTGCAATTGTTGACTACTCTGAGATGAAATACTAGTTAGGTACGCATTATAATTATCGTAAGATTTCTTTAAATCTTCAAATGATTGAAACTGGGAATCACAAAACGGACACTTATTCTCAACAACATGGTGATGTTGACGTAATTCATTAAATCGATTACCTAAATTCTTCCTAAGTTGCATTAAATCATTTAAATTTTTATCAACTTGATTTGCTTGACTTCTTAAATCCTGATATCTTTCAAACTGTTGTTTTAGTGATTCAAAATCACTTGCTAAACTATCCCCCTGAACATAGCCAAAAGACTGTGCTGTCATCTGATTGGTGTCACTAGACAGATTCCTCAAATATTGATTCAATTGTTCTCTTCGCTCATTTTCACGAGTAATAGACTCAAATGATTGAACATAATTTTCTAGAAGCGTATATTCAAATAATATCGGATTATTTAATATATACTTCTCCCACAGCCATTTATTCTCAAATCCATTAATAATTGGAAACAAAATTGAGTAATATAAAACATCCTGACTATTAGTTATTTCTTGTTTTTTATGGTCACGTTCATTACGCTTTTTATATTCTGAAACTGAAAAATTCCGCTTAAAATAAATAATGCTCTGAACAGTAGCTTGAAAAGTTGTCAATTGTTCAAGATTCTCACTTGAAAATGGAGCTTGTTTGTCAAAGTCAAATTCATGATGAGTAAATAGCCTCTCATACAGAACATCCGCTAGCTCACGCTGAATTAATGTTTTCTGTGTTACTTGCAGATTATCTAATTTACTATTAATTGCTCGAGTTATTTTATCAATTTTCTCTATTTTTTCTTCAATTTCATCAGTTTTTACCAAAAATGATAGACTATCACTCCTCTCTTGTTCAGTTTGTTTTAGAAAAAATGTCGTCTCCTCTTGTTGAATATAATTAAATAAATTAAAAATCTTTTCTATCTCATATTTTCCTTTAACACCCAAAAATTCATCAATCGAACTTTGGGTAAGATCAGATAGTCTAATATTATCTATTTCAGTAAAATTAGTATCATCCACCTCATCTTGGCTTGATAGTTTAAACTGACTTATTGACTTAAGAGGGGCAAAAATTTTTTTACTATTAGGAGAATCATTCACTAAGCTTCTTACAATTACAAGTTGATTACCTTGCTCTTTCTCTAACCATAACTTTATAACTACTGGATGACCTAGTTCATTTTGAAAGAAAGGCTTATTATATGCAATATTTTCACCAGTTACTTTATTAATACGGGAAAGGTTACCTGTCAGTCCTAGCTCAATTGCATCAAAAATTGTTGTTTTCCAAATCCATTTGGTCCTACTAAAAAAGTGATATCTTCACTAAAGTCAATAACTGTTTTATGCCTAAAATTCTTGAAATTATAAATTAAAATCTTTTTAATCTTCACAAACTCTGTCTCCTAAATTTGATATAAACTAGCCAATATACTATTCGTTTCATCTCCAAGTTGTTCACTAATTTTATTTTCATCAAATAAATCTAAGATTTGATCTACCTGATTTTCCTTATCTATTAAACCTTCGCGTTCAATGCGAGTTTTAATTCTATCTTCAATCACTTCGAAGCGATTATCTGAATGAGGGAGAGAAATAAATGGTAACTTGACAATTAATTGCATAGCGATAAAATAAGCATCATCAAAAAACATATTATTTTCAAATTTGTCAAATAAATTTTCATTTCCAGAACTCTCAGATTGAATATAATTCAGCAAAGATTGAGTGTTAGGCTCTATTTTACTGAGCCCATCTTCAGTATAGAAAAATAACATATTTTCTGAAATAATATTCGTCCTCTTCTATTTTTCATTGTTATATTTTTTTGAATCTATTATAATCTTCCTCAAGATTATCAACTCTCACTGTTATAAATAAAGAAGTATTTTTTTTGATTTTTTGGTTTTGAATTTTTTCAAATTCATAAACTAAGTTATTCGTTTGCTCACACGTAAAAAAATTTACATCCTTTTCGATATTTGATCGAAGCATTTCTTTATCATATTCTTGAATCAAAAAAAATTCATTGCTATTTTCCCAAAATTCAATTACCTTACCGTATGATTGATAACCATGGTTTTCTATAACTTGCTTTATGAAATTATTCATCACTATCTTGATCCTCCTTCAATTTTCGAACAGTATTTTCATAATCGATATATTCCAAATTGGATGAAAATATATTGTCCTTCACCTCTCCTACAAAACCAGACTCCAATTTTTCCTTTCCTTCTTCATGAATAGGGTACTCTTCAAAAAATTTTCTACCATCAATATTCATATTGATTAAATAATCTGTATCAAAAATAGTTCTTATAAGTCTAAGTCCTATATTTTGCATAATACTATCTTTTACTTCCCCAGCTGCTGCTTTCGGTGCATTGATCAAACTTAATCTAAATGACTCCTGATTAGTTTGATAATGCAAATTATCTAATATGAATTTTTCTTCTTTACACCATTTTAAAAAATTATAAAAAATATATTTAATGCTATATCTATCAACTAAATTATCCAGATTGTTAATTTTTTTTAGATCTAAAATTTTCCCATCTGGATGTAAGTCAATTAATAGATTTTCAAAATCATCTTCGGCTAAGTTTAGAATTTCATTTATAACTGTATTATCAGCATCATTATCCAAATTTTCATTCCAATAAAGTGCAAAGAGATTTTTCGCTCTTCTAATAGACTGCCTTTGACGCTTTTCTGTTGAAGTTATTATTTTATTTAGCTCTTGAAAATATATAACAGGATAAACGCCTTTTCCTGCATTGTGCGCCTTACTAATTCGTCTGGAAACTAATTCATTAATTTCTAATAATGTCTCCTCTATATGATCCTCATCATTACTTAAAGTAATATTTGAATGTTTCAAGATTTCTTTAATATCTGCAATACAAAAATCATCAATTGGAGAGATTCTACCACCAACTAAATTGCAATATTTTTCACCATCCGGATAAGTATATAATTGAACTTTACTCTTATTAGGGACATACTTAGCACCACTGTAACTCTTTTTAAAAGTGCTCTTATCCATGTCCCAACCATTAACTTCACAAATCACGTGTAAATATCTTTCTTGATTTGTTGTACCCAAAATTTGGTATCCTGTGTGGCAATTTTCAGAATTTATAGTTCTAACATTAACATAATCGTTTGGATATTTCCCGTCTTTCTTTGCTTTTACCTGATGCCTTGATACGACAGCTGTTGAGTAACAAATATCAATATCTTCTCCACCATTTTTTTCGAATATTAATTTATATTTTGAATAATCCTCTCTAGCATCAGTTAACTTTTTAAGTTCTCGAATAGCTAAAAAAATCCCTACTTTTCCTTGATGATTATAACCACTCCAACTAGATACTGCATTTCTTCTATCTACTTTCATTATTCACCCCATTTTCAATCAACTCCCTCAGTTGTTCTTTCCCCACCTTCAGCATCTCCTTCTCAACCTTACTCCATTTCCCAGAGAGGCAGTCTTGAAGAACTTCTGCTGCGGTACCTTTGTCCGATTCAGAATCATAGATACAAGTCCTATCTCTTTGGTAAATTTGGATACGGTCAAAGAGTTGTTCACCTTCTAACTCTCGTAGGTTATCAACCAAATGCTCTACAATACCATCATGATGTTCTTTAGGGGTTGCTATAGCCTGATTGGGATCTATGGCATAAAGTTCTTCATAACGAATCAAGGTGCTGAGATAAGAAAGATCTGGTTTGGTGCCAATCACAGCTAAGGAAACTTGGTATCCTTTTGATTTTAATAATTGGGTAGTCTGACGAGGAACTTGAGCAGTTCGCAAGGTTCCTTCAATCAATAAATGATAACCTTGCTTACTTAGATCATCAACCAGATACTCTACCATTTTTCCTGCAAATCCCTTGGTATAGTCCACGCTGTCCTTGCCATACTTTTCTTGCAGGGCTAAGTAATTGGGATGCTGAGAACGGTAGCTATCACCATCGATGATAATGATATTGCCCTGAAGTTCTCTTTGTTTAATTCGATGAATGGTTGTCTTACCTGCTCCGCTTTGCCCACCAAGTAAAATGGCTTTTGGTTGATACGGAATCGTCTTGCCACGAGTTAGGGCCCGAATAGTTCGCTGCAAAGCCTTCTGAAATTCAACCTCACTAAATTCTGCCAATCTCATTAAGTCACCACCCAATGATGTACCATGTCTAACATCCGCTCGATATCGTCTAAATAGCCATTATAACGCTTGATCTCATCGAAAGTATCGACAAGGTAAATTTTCGTATTGATCAATTCAGCCAAATCATCACTCATCAAAATCCAAGGATTGGTTTCATCATCAAAAGCAATATCTTGACTATCCTGGTATCTATAAAGCTTTGATAAAATGGCTGCCCCACGTTCTTTTATCACTTCTACTTTTAAAGTCAGATTGTAATCTTCAACAGGTGTTAACATCTTGTCCTCCCCTACAATATCGACATAAGAAACATTAAATTTTTGACAAATACGGTAGATGAGTTCTGTTGAAACTGTACTAGTTCCATTTTCATATCGACTTAGGATATTGCGTGAAATCCCAACCATTTTCGCAAATTCTGGCTGTGTTAAATCGTGTGTTCGGCGTAGTGATTTGATATTGTCTCCAATCATTGATAAAAACCTCCTCATATTTGCTTTCATTATACCATAAAAAACGGATGGGGCTGACCCAAAAGTTCTAAATTTTAACAGAATTTATATGATAATTCATAAACGCAGTGGTTTATTGATATCTAAATTCGCTTTATAAAAGCTTTTTAGATATCTAATAAACTTTGCAGGGGTGATTCGACAAAATCGATTTCTCCGAAATCACGATTTTTGAGTCACTCCCATCCGTTTTTAGGTTTACGTACATATATTTCTCTCTTTCTTTTTATATGCACTATTATAACCTATTTGTACATTTTTATTTTGTCAAAACTGTACATTCTTATTTTATCATTTTCAGTTTAGTCGTTTCGCGGAGCCTTTGAAAAAACTGTTTTCGTCGGCTTTTGTGTTTTTAACAAATTAAAAGAATATGTCAAGAGTCGTTCCACTTCTTCTCTTGATATATCCTTAAAATTTGTTACTTAATTCTTGCCGACGAAAAAAACTTTTTAATTTTTTTCATCGTAATTTGATTTTTTTGGAATTTATTTTTCCGTAATAATTTGACTTTAACTGCCTTAAATCCCAATTTTAATATTTTTGAATTTTCCTCAAATCCCTATTCGACAGTCATGCTTTTGTGACATCTGCCTTTCTAAAAAAACATTAAACTGATTTGCCTTGAGCAATTCGTCTTTCTTCGTCATAAGTTTCAATGCCCCTAATCCTCTCGTATATATAAATCAATATCCCATTGGTTTAATTCAACACTTTGTTTAGTAAAATCAGTTAAACATACATGAATATTATTATGCGCATTAAATTGTTGTATTTCTTTTTAAATGTTCTTGTGAAACACCAACAACAATAATATTGCATTTCTTCTTACAGTTTTTTTATCTTATAATCTTCAGCTAATTTCTTACTTGAAAATAATAAAATTGTATTTGGGACTATACTGTTTTGTTCTATAGAAGTTTTTCCATCTGTATTCATTAGCATCCAAAATGGATCACCTACTGTCTTGAAATCAGGTTTTAAATACTTAGTATATTCTGACATAGCAAAAACATCAAAATTTTCATATTTTATCAATTTTATTCCGTTGTAATCTGCTACTTTACGAGCTCCATCTTGAAATTCACTTTCTTTAGAAATAAATATTCCATTGATTCCACCAATATGGTTCAGTTTGTAGTCAAAATTTCTTAATTCACCTATATTTATCCGATTTTTCCAATTTTTGCATTCTATGGCAACTTGATAATATACACCAAAATGCTCAAATGAATAAAGAACGTCTATTTCATGAGTCGCACCATCATCCCCCACCATTTTGACTTTCGTTTGGATTTTTGCATTTATTCTCTCTTTCTTAGAAAGTAGTAAATAAATATTTTCAACTACTTTTTCAAAATCATCACCTTTTCCCATATATTCACCTCACATATATTTCTCTAATAACGTTACAATCTACACTATACTTTTCTACATTATAGTCTATTGTGGAAGAGATTTGTTTACTTGGTCGAATAAGACCTAATTTATATGGTAAAATCTTACTCTCTGCAAGAGAAATCAAAAATACTAAATGAGGTTGTGAAATACCGAATACAGCGTAACCACTTTGTCGTTTGCAGTATGCATCGGCAAGTTTTTTTGATGGAAACAACGGTAAAAAATCTTCTATAGTATAATAATTACCTGTATTATTTTTTTTGTCTTTTTCATCAATCTGCATTAAAGTCCAAAAAGGGTCTCCAATAACCTCTTGATTTGGCAAAAATTTGATTAAGGGAATAGATAACATTTTTTTTCTTGTTTCTTCCACAACATCAAAAATAAATAACTTGAATATGTTTATTTTTAGCAAGTTCTAAAAGCTTTTTTTCATCTATTTTAGAGTTATAATATAAAAACTCCTTTTGAAAAAGAACTTTAAATCTTTTAAGATATTATCGAACTGCCATACATCATCAACTGTTACTGTTATTTTATCTATTGTTTTTTTATAACCGTTCTTTTCTAAATTATTCATCTGAACAAACTCAATGTAGATATCTATTTGGGATTCAATGTTTTTTTCCTTTAATTTTAATATTTTTTTAAGAAGTTTAGGTTTTATTAAATGTTTTCTTCTCATCCTGTATTGGTACAAAGTAAATACTAAATCAATTAACTCCATTCCCTGATTATTATTGCTTCCCATACTCTCTTCCAACTGGCTCCCTTTCCTTAAGATTCTTTCTAAAAAATCCATTATCGCTACTATCCCCTTTTATATAAAATTGGACTAATAGTTTTTTATTTTCTTACTAACCGTTGCATCTACTTTTAATCTTAAAAAGACTAAACACTAAAAACTATAAACACTCAACGTCCAACACTAATCAAGCTTTCCATTCTACATTCGTTGATTTCTTTTTCACGTTTTTTAAAGAGTTTCTCTTGATTGACTTCATAATATGATAAAGCTATATTCTCTTTCTAAAGGAAATCCATATACTTGAGGTATTACGGAAAAGTGTATTTTTTGATATCTTCTGTTTCCTAGTATTAGCTATAAATCAGGGATATGTTTCAATTTAGTCTATTTCCATCGCAAAACGCAAGGCTTACTCTAGGTTGCCTACACCTTCTTATAATAGCCTATGAGTAAGCCCTTATTTTCTACACTTTATTTACTTAGCGGGTGCAAGTTTTGACATCAATACTACACACTCGACATGGTACGTTCCTGGGAACATATCTACAGGTTGCACTGCACCTAGTTTATAACCTAGACCTCTCATAATTTCCATATCTCTAGCTAATGTTGCTGGATTGCAACTAACATAGACTATTTTTTCTATATTCATAGCTGCAAGATCACGTAAGAAACTTTCTTCACATCCTTTACGTGGTGGATCAACGATAACTACATCTAATTTCACATCTTGTGAGATTAATTTTTTTATTATATCTTCACTCTTACCTAGTAAAAACTCTGCATTAGTTATATTATTATTTTTAGCATTTTCGCGAGCATCTAAAACAGCCGCTTCTACTATTTCAATACCGTATACTTTCTTAACTTTCTTCGCTGCGAATAGACTTATTGTTCCAATACCACAGTATGCATCAATTATCGTATCAGTTTCTTTTAATTCTGCAAGTTCCAACGCTTTACTATATAATACCTCTGTTTGAACTGGATTCACTTGATAAAATGAACGAAGTGAAATCTTAAATTCTATTCCGTCTAACGTGTCAGTTATATAATCCTTACCAAATAGTTTTTCAGTTTTATCACCAAAAATTACATTTGTTTTCTTGTCATTAATATTTAACATAATGCTGACGATTCTATCATCTAATTTAGATATTTTCTCAACAAATTCATCTAATTTATTAAACTTCTCTTTCGCGACAATACCAACCATGATTTCACTTTTCAGGGTATTTGTTCTAAACATAATATGTCTAATAGCACCTGAGTGATTATTTTCATCATAAACAGATAAGTTAAGCTCTGAAATTAGTCTACGTAATTTGTTCATTAATACATTGTGCTCATCATATTGAATAAAACACTTCTCTATATTAACAACATCGTGGCTTCGTGGTTTATAATAACCCATCTTAACCTCGCCATTAACTTTTTGTACTGGAATCACAGACTTATTACGGTAATGGTATCCATCTTCCATTCCTAGCGTATCTAATACTTCGATAGAATCTTTTCCAAGAGTTTTATCCATAACATTTTGAACTTTTTTCTTTTTAAACTTCAACTGTTCTTCATAGTTCATATGAACTAAATTCGCCCCTGAAGTTTTAGGAATACCATCTACTCTATTTTTAGAACTTTCAATAATATTAAGAACTTTTCCATAACCAAGATTTTTCTTTAATTTAATTATCTTAAATTCAATTACTTCACCTTCTATAACATCTTCAATAAAAATCGGAAAATTGTCAATTTTAACTACACCCAGACCATCGTGGGTATAATCTATAACTTTCCCTTCGAATATATCATTTTTTTGCATAATTCACCTTTCTAAAATAAAAAGGAGAACAGCTATAGGAAACTGACTTCCCTACTCTGTTCTCCTACATTTAATATTTATTAAACTATCTTTACATGCTTAAACCAATTACTTTAATTGAATTAACAAACTCAAGATCTTTAATTCGTTTATTTAATTTTTCAATATTTATATCACCTGAACTTAACTCTAAAGAAATAATTATCGTAGCTTTTGCATTAATCGGTACTGTTTGGTGAATAGTAAGAACACTACACTTCTCTTCATTAACAACCGCTAAAATTTTACCTAATATTCCTGGAATATCATCAACATCAATAGATAGTGATAGAATTGATTGTCTTTTCACATCCTGAATTGGAAAAATTGTATCTTTATATTTATAAAATGCACTTCTACTTAAATCAAATCTTTTAGAAGCTTCTAAAATTGATAATTTAGAATCTTCTTCTAAAGCTTTTTTCATAGCCAATGTCTTCTTTACAGCTTCTGGCAATACATCTTCTCTAATTATATAATAAACTTTTTCTTTATCCACAGTGGTTATCTCCTACTCTACGAATTCAAACTCACCTTTAAGAATTTTAACCGTATCACCATTTTTACATCCTCTTTCACGTAAAGCATCATCTACACCCATAGAACGCATTTGTTGAGCAAAACGTCTAACAGAAGCATCACGGTTAAAGTCAGTCATTAAGAATGCACGTTCGATACCAGGTCCACTTACTATATAAGCACCTGTGTCATCACGAGTAATCTTGAATGTTTCATCCTTAGGTTTATGTTTATAAAGAACTCTATTTTCCATACTTTCTTCTTCAGTATCAAGTTCATATAACGTATTCGGATCTGTGTTATCTAGAATATCACTTACTTTATAAAGTAAATTATCTATATTACTACGTGTAAATGCAGAAATTTCAACAATATCTACATCTTCACCATCATTTTCTAATTGTTTTTTAAATTCTTTAAGATTTTCACTCGCAACAGGAATATCCATCTTGTTAGCTACCACTACTTGAGGTCTTTCTAAAAGTCTCATATTGTACTCAGCTAACTCTTGATTAATAATTTTATAATCTTCATATGGATCACGACCATCAGTTGCTGACATATCTACTACATGGACAATAACTTTTGTTCTTTCAATATGACGTAAAAATTGGTGACCAAGACCTACACCTTGGCTAGCCCCTTCAATTAATCCTGGAAGGTCAGCCATAACAAAACTTCTGTGGTCTTTTGTTTCTACTACTCCAAGATTTGGTGCTAATGTTGTAAAGTGATAATCAGCAATTTTTGGTTTTGCTTTTGATGTTATTGATAATAATGTTGATTTACCAACAGAAGGGAATCCAACAAGACCCACATCTGCCATAAGTTTTAATTCTAATGTAAGATTTCTTTCTTCTCCTGGTTCACCATTTTCAGCGATTTCTGGCGCTGGGTTTGAAGGTGTTGCGAAACGACAGTTTCCGCGTCCACCACGACCTCCACGAGCTACTACTACTTCTTGCTCATGTTCTACTAAGTCTGCTAATACTTCTCCAGTATCAGTATCACGAATTACAGTTCCGGTGGTACTTTTAAGTATAAATCTTTAGATTTTCTACCGTGCATACCTTTTACTCATTCCATTTTCACCATTAGGTGCAACAAATTTCTTTTGGTAACGATAATCCATGAAAGTTCTTAAACCTTCATCAACTATAAATACAACGTTTGCTCCACGTCCACCGTCACCACCTGCTGGTCCACCTTTTGGAACATACTTTTCTCTTCTAAATGCTACTAATCCATTCCCACCATCACCTGATCGGACGAATATTTTTACCTCATCTAAAAACATAAAAATCTCCTATACAATTCTCTTTATTTTCTTAAATTTCAACTTTTAAACTATATAAAATTCAACTTGATAAAAAGTTCATATACCATGAACTATTATAACATAATTTTTTTCCTTTGATAATAATATTTAGCGAGATTTCAAACAAAAATATACGGCTGCATACACAGCCGTACTTTTACTCCACAGGCAGGACTCGAACCTGCGACCCTCTGATTAACAGTCAGATGCTACTACCAACTGAGCTACTGTGGAAAAAAATCTCTAAATAAAAAAATGGAGCGGGTGATGAGAATCGAACTCACAACATCAGTTTGGAAGACTGAGGTTTTTACCACTAAACTACACCCGCATGAATATTTGTTATTAACTTATATATTAATTATATAATAGATATTATAGTTTGTCAACAACTTTTTTTAATTTTTTTATTTTTTTAAAATTTTCTAATTTTGTTAGCTTTGCTAAAGAATTATTTTGAAAAACAAGAAACATCTATAGAAAAAAATTAACAATATTTTCAATTGATAATATATAGTATAATATTTTTTTCTTTTAATTTGTAAAGGTATTTTTTTGTAATAAGCTATAAATTTTATCCCAACTCTAAAAATTTAAAAAAATGTAATTAACATATATTGACCAGCCTATTCTAGTATTATATAATTTTTTTATATAGAGGTAATTCAAGATATTCTATAAAAAAATTAAACATTATCGATTAGAAGAAGGAAAAATATGAAATCTAAATTACTATTTACATCTCTGTTATCAGCTTCTGTAATTCTAAGTGGATGTTCATTACTTAAAAGAGATCTAATTAGACAAAGTAAATCTACATCAGAAATAAAACGACAACAACAAAAAATGAAAATTCGTCAGATAAAGTATACGGCCTTAATGAAGAATGGATTGTAGATGGTCAATGGAGATTAAAAATAACAGAGGTTAAAACTACTCAAGATAGAAGTAAACATATCAAAGATAAAATAGCACAAGTAGTTATCATAAAATATACTTATAAGAACTTAGGTTTTAAAAATGAATATCAAGATCTATTTTTAGCTCCTAGAACAGTTATTGATGGAGCAGAAAATGAGGCTAGAATTTATCCAGTTAATTCTTCAAAATATCCCGAACCTACTCCAGTTGGTGCAATTTCAGAATCTGCTATGGGATACGGTTTAAGTGTAGAAAGTGACAAAATTAAAATTTCTTTTACACAATTCGATAAAGATGGTAAAAAAATGGAAAATGCTACTTTCGAAGTGCCAGTAACTAAATAATGCATACAATATAATTACTAACATAAATACTTAATTGTATCAATCGCAAATCACAACTAGAGCTCAATGCTTTCATCCGTCAGTGATTAAATTATTGATGGATTTTTTATTTTATGTAATTTGGCATTCAAATGGCATTCAAGTAGCAAAACAAAAAGCCTTAAACGTTGATACTTTAAGGCTTCTCTAACTTTATTATTTAGTTTTTCTGTTTGACTTGCTAATTTCTATAAATTCCCAACACTCCCTAACCGTTGATATATTAATATTTCTATATTTAGTGATTTATCAATAATGTTGGTAAATATTTCAAATTGTGGGTCAAGTGTGGCTCAACTCAAGATTATTTTTATTATTTATCTAGCACATATCAAAAGAATTAAGTAATCTTAAAATTTATAGTATAAGGTATGTGCATTTTTTGCACTAACCACTTTTAAGGACAGTTTTATAACCATCTTTTTTAAGGTCTCTAAAAATCTCCATATTGTTATGATTATTTAAAAATATACATGCTGTATTTTTAGGTTCTAAGCATTCTGATTATAGCTTCCTTTGTAAATTATATCCCTAAACCTCTTATAAGGCAAATAAACGCTTATATAATACTAATTCTAGTCTTCTAATATATAATCATTAACTTTATATCCTAGTTTATCTTTTATTTTTATTAAATAATTCTAATATTTCTTCAGGAGTATCTTCTTTAAAGACAAACGTTTTTTTTATTCCCATCAAAAAAATATCTTTTTACAATCCAAGGGTTTATATCTCTCGAAAAACTGTAATATTTCTTTACTAGGTAATGCCATTATTTCCATTTCAATACTCCTTTTTACTTTATTTAAATTAATTATACCATTTTCAAATTATAAAAAGCACCTAACAAATATAATTAAATATTTAAAAATAAATAGTTTAGCATTTTTTTAGGATCTTAGAAATGTTAGGATACTATTTTTTTAAAAATCTTAAACCGTTATTCTTTATTTTATATACTTTAGATAATATCAAATGTTTTTTTTGAAATAATTTTTTTAAAGTCTTCATTATCCCAAAAGCCAATTCTAACACCATCTATACCTCTTGTAAGCAATATATAATATATATTTAAAACAAACATCGTAAATTCTTTTCTTATTTCCGGGATCTCTAATTCTTCTTTAGTATGCTTACCATTTACATTTTTAAAGTTGCTAGGTTCTCCATATAACCTTCCTTTCTCATCAACTAGTAAATCTTTACCAATTAATACTCCAACTTTGTTTAAATCAATTCCTTGTACTGCAAATACAGATCCGATTTGTTCTTCTGCATCGTCTTCAGAAGAGTTAATCCAATTTTCTTGAGTAGAGTTCCAACGTCGTGAAATATCATCTTCAAAAAAATGATGAATACTATCATCTTTACCATCGGTTTGTTTCCAATCTTCAACAAGTCCAGAAAGTACTCTATTTATATGTTCCGGATTATAATTTTTATCTTCTTCAAGCCAATTTATCATATTTTTTAAAGGCTTTTCTTCAAAATAACCAAAATACGCATCAATATCATCTTCTCTAAATAAAGATCTATCGAAATTCTCATCAAAATTTGTATATTTCAATAATCCTGTATCTTTATATAAAAGATACTTAATACCATTAACATGGTACTGCACCCAAAAAAAGTTGGACAAAATATTAAGTTATTTTTTTGTTTAGTATTTTAAACTTTAAAGTCAGTAAATTTTATTACTTTTTAGCAACTTTCATTCCTTACAGTTATTTTTAGATTTTTTTCGAATTATTTAATCAAGGATTTTTTTAAAAAGGCGTAGCCCTTGTCCTTGATTAAATAGGAGGAAAAATCTAATCTGTAAAAAGGGAATGAAAGTTTCTTTTTATTTATATTAGTTTCTATTCATTTCCCTGTAATTTACAGGACTTAGTCCACCTAAGTTCAATTTTATTCTCTCTTCATTATAATACGTTATATAATCTATAATGGCTTCTTTTAATTCATATTTATTCTTAAATGTATCTTCGAATCCGTAAAACATCTCAGATTTTAAAACACCAAAAAAGGATTCCATAAATGCATTATCTGCTGATGTTCCTTTTCTAGACATTGATTGTGTAATTCCTTTCACTTTAAGGAATTGTCTATATTCAATATGTTGATATTGCCAACCTTGATCACTATGTAATATCATACCATCGTATCTTTCATTTTGAAGTTGCGATAACATTTCATATTGTTGTGCCATGTTAGGTGAAAATGAAACACTATACGCTATTATCTCTGCATTATATCCATCAATTATAGGCGCTAAATATACCTTATCCTCTCCAACTTTGAATTCAGTTACATCGGTATAACATTTCTTTAATGGTTCTGAAGCGAAGAAATCTCTATCTATTATATTATCTGCGATTTTCCCAGTCTCCCCTTTATAAGAATTGTATTTTCTTGTAGGCCTTACGAATGATAGTACATCTAGTTTTCTCATCAATCTCAAAACTTTTTTATGGTTTACTAAAAATCCCATGTTTCTAAGTTCTGATGTTACTCTTCTATAACCATATCTTAGTTTGTTCTTTTCCTGAATAGATTTAATAGCTTCTTCTATACTTTTATTTTTTTTATCTTTATCTTCTTTATTTTTTGTATAATAATATGATGAACGAGACAAGCCTAAAATTTCTAATAGTATATTTAATTTATGTGTTTTCTTTAATTCTTCTACTATTTTTGTTTTCTCTTCGTTTGAGATTGTTTTAACCTTATCTCCCTCAACTTTTTTAAAACTGCATTTTCCGCACGTAGGTACTCAAGTTCCTTCTCTAGTTGTTCAACTTTTGATAATTCGTTTTTTTCTATCTTTTTAATATTTTTCATCTTACTAGTTCTTCCTCTCGGTTTCTCTAGTATATTATACCCGTTTTCTTTAAATTTTGAAATCCAATTACAAAGTAAACCAGTATTTGGTAATGCGTACTTTAATGAAGTAGTGTATATAGAATTTCCCATTATTAAAACTTCATTGATTATATCTAGTTTTAATTCTGGTGGATAGTAATTATTTTTCCCTTTAATCAGTACGGTTTCACCATGTAAATCAACCAGTTTGACCATGTATTTCATATTACTAATATTAATTTTTAAACTTTTTTTAGCTAGTTCCTTATATAGATATCCTTTTTTTCTTAAGTCTATATATTTCTATCTTATTTTCATCTGTTAATTTCATAATAAATAGCCCTCCAAAATTTGTCCAAATTTTGGGGGCTATTACCCATAGTCATCGGAAGTATATTTTTTTCCTCTTGATGCCTGAATTCTAAACTGAGTTGTTAGGGTACCTTTTTCTCAAAAAGAAGATGTTAGCTCTTGAAATTTCTCTCTTGGAATATTTGCCGGTCTGATAGCTTGCAATACATCATACATTAATATAATTTGATTTCCTAGTCTTTTTATAGGTTCTAAGTGATTAACACAATCAGAAAATTGTTCATTTTTATATATTTTATCAAACGAAGGATGTTGTTTAGATCCTTTTCTTGATAATTTATGAGATTCATCAACAATAATAATATCGTATTTTTCTCCTTGTGTAATAAACTTAGTAGATGTAGAAATTGTAAGATTACTACTATGTATTCCAAAAACTTTAAATATATCCATTGCAGTTTTTTCCCAGTTAGGTTGAACAATTACTGCAATTTTCTTCTTTTGACTTTCCATAAGGTATTTTGATACTAAATGCGTTAATAATACTGTTTTCCCAGTTCCTGCATCACCATTTATAACATAATTTTTGTGTGAATTATCCAGTATTTCTTCAATAAGTCTATCTTGCTCTTCTGTAAGTTGCTTAATTGGACTATATTTTACCAAAGCACTAGCTCTAAGTTTATCTAACCTAGGAGTATTTACCCACCCTTCTGGAAACAGTACATTTTCCCAAAACGGTAATATTACCTCTGCTGATACTCTTTCTCTTTCAGTATAATCATTTACGTAGTTACCACCATTTCCATTTAAAATTTCATCATTGTCAAATAAAACATTTTCTGATTTTACTTTTGAGTTATCTGCTATAAAGTATGTTATCAGTTGATTTTCAACATCATCTAAAGCCGAGCCATGAAAATATCGTGAAATCAGAATTTTTACATTATCAAAACTAGCACTATTAAATTTTTTCTCTTTACCACTATAATGCTGTTTATGGCGAGTTATAAAGTGCTTAGTTTGACCTACATATACTTTTTTATTTACTGAACTTCTATAAATGTATATTATATTCCCACTTTTTAAAATGTCTTGTTGTTTAAGTCTTAATTGTTCAAAATTTAATATCTCTCCATTATTTAAATCAAGCGTAAACTGTTCAAATTTAGCCATTACTTTCTTTCCTTCTAATTCTGTATATTTTTTTATTTGACCCATAACTTTCTTTTAATGGGATATTTTTTTGAATTAAGAATAATCTTATCATCAATAATTTTTTTCTACATCAAAATTTAAATTATCTGCTAGCATGAAAGCATACATAAAAAAACATCTGCCAGTTCCTCTTTTTATTTGAGGTAATTTTTTTCTGATACAGCTTCCTCGGATGTTTTCCATTGAAATAATTCCAATAATTCATTAGCCTCTAAAGAAATCGATATCGCTAAATCTTTTTTTCATTATGAAATTGTCTCCAATCTCTATCATCTCGAAATTCATTTATTTTTTTCTAATAATTTTTTTCCATTATTTTTTTCACCTCTAATCTATTATATCATTCCTCTTATATAATTTCATTAAACTATTTAAAAATAACAAAGTCTTCTCATCAAAAATACTACTATCTATTTTCTAAACTCTATATCTTAGCTTTTTTTAGGGATCAGAAATGTCCGTATGTTCTTTTTAGGGTCTCTCATTTCTACTTATTGTTCTTAAAAATCTGCATGTGATATTGATTATTTAAAATATACATGCTGTATTTTACGTTCTATGCGTTCTGATTTTACTTTCCCTTGTAATTCCTTGACTTCTTATAAGGCAAATAAACGCTTGTATATGTTTACTGCATTAAGAAACGGTGTAAATACCACTATTTGTCTCTAATTTATATATAATTTTTTATGCCAACATTTGCCAACATTTCTATATATGTTTTCATCTTAGGATTTCTTAGTAATAATTAACAAGTTATTTTATATAACTGCTGTACTATGTTCAGAAGCGATCTAGTAACTGCATATTATCGCTTCCAAGGATAAATAAAAAAGACACCTAATAAATATAGATGTCTTCAAATAATTAAAACAGGAGTATATAAAAATGAAAAAATCAAGAATATTATTGAGTACATTCCTTGCTAGTGCTGTAGTACTTACTGGATGTTCTTCAAAAACTGAAAATAGTTCATCTTCTAATAAAACTGAACAAAAAAAGAAAAGAAACAACAAGACGCGGTTTTAAAACTAAAAAAGAAGCTCAACTATGTGAAGCTAAGATTAAAACTGAAATAGCTACTAATGGCTTATTAAATACAGATGTTACAACATTTAAAGAAATATATGAATTATGGTACGAGGGTTACCAACATACTATCAAAGAAAGTACTTTAGTTGTAAACTCATACGTGTTCAAACTATTACTTGATAAATTAGAACATATTCAACTTAAAAAGATAACATTGCCTTTTTGTCAAAAAATCATTACTGATTATAGTAAAGAATTTTCACTATCGACACTTGAGAAGATCAAAATATATGGCGGTATGATTTTTGATTATGCTGTTAAGATGAAAGTTATCTACAGTAATCCTATGAAAGATGTACTACTACCAAAAAGGCAAGTTGATATTACTAGCAACGATAAAGATTTATATTACACTAAAGATGAATTAAATCACTTTCTTAAACTAGTAGATAGTACAAACGATATAAAACTTTCTGCAATGTTTAGAGTGTTAGCTTATACTGGTATTCGTAAAGGTGAATTACAGGCTCTTGAATGGTCTGATATTGACTTTACAAACAATACTATCAACATCAATAAGACTTTATCTATAAATAGTGAACATAAAATAACTGTTCAAACCCCTAAAAGTAAGAGTAGTATAAGATGTATTAGTATTGATGAAGAAACTAAGCTAATACTTAAACGTTGGAAAGCTAAACAAAGAGAATTGTTTTTCTCTCTAGGTATTAGAGTAAAGAAAAATCAACTTTGCTTTACCAACGATATCACAAATGATTATTTATATCTTAACTTTACCAATGATAAATTAAGTAAGATATGCAAGAAACACAAGTTTAAAGAAATAAAGATACATGGCTTTAGGCATACACATTGTAGTTTACTTTTTGAAAGTGGCTTTACTATTCAAGAAGTACAAGATAGATTAGGTCACTCTGACTTAAAAACAACAATGAGTGTTTATGCTCACGTAACGGAAAAACAACGAGATAATATGGCTGACAAATTTGCTAAATTTATGGCTTTATAAAAATATGGCATTCAAATGGCATTCAAGTGGCAAAACAAAAAGCCTTAAACGTTGATACTTTAAGGCTTCTCTAACTTTATTATTTAGTTTCTCTGTGTAAAGTCACTTTTTTTAATCTTGGACAGTATTTTTTAAGTTCAATACGGTCTGGATTATTTCTTTTATTCTTTTTAGTAATGTAGTTTCTGTCACCACATTCTGTACAAGCTAATGTTACATTTACGCGCATTAATATAACCTCCTATAAAATTTAATCTTAACAACTTTTTTTCATACAACAAAATATATTATAACATTACTTTATAAATATTTCTAGTATAAAGTGTAAATTTTTTTAAATTTTTTTAAAGAAATATAACTTTATATTACGTAAACTACTTCTATCGATTACTCACCAAATACTTTATAGTAATCTTGTTTAAATTTTTCTATTCCAATATCAGTTAATGGATGTTTAACCATTTGTTTAATTACAGAATAAGGAACAGTAGCAATATCGCATCCTAATTTAGCACATTCAGTAACATGAATTGGATTTCTTACACTTGCTGCAATAATTTGTGTATCAATATCGTTATTAGCAAAAATTTCAACTATTTCTTCAATCAACAATAACCCATTCTGTGAAATATCATCTAATCTACCTAAAAATGGAGAAACATATGTTGCACCAGCTCTAGCTGCTAATAAAGCTTGTGTTGGACTAAAAATTAAAGTAACATTTGTTTTAACGCTCTCTTTTTTTAGTACATTTACAGCTTTTAAACCATCTTCAGTCATCGGAATTTTAACAACCATATTCGGATGGATCTTCGCAATTTCTCTTGCTTCTTCTATCATATTCTTCCAATCAGTAGTAGTTGCTTTTACTTCCCCACTAATAGGACCATCCACTATTGATGTAATCTCCTTGATTACTTCTTTAAAGTCGCGTCCTTCTTTTGCGATTAATGATGGATTTGTAGTTACCCCACAAATTACCCCTAATTCATTAGCATTTCTAATATCTTCAACATTTGCTGTATCTATAAAAAATTTCATTGTATTATCTCCTCTCATTCTATAGTAATTTCATAATATCACATTCAGAAAGTGTTTTCAATTTTATAGCTTGAATAATAATTATTTCTTTATTGTTTTTCACACCAATATATGATAGAATAACACTATAATTAGGAGGCAGATGATGAAGAAATTTTTTTAGAAAAAAAGTACCATATTTAATTTTTTTTCTTTCTTTTTATTTATAATACTCCCTCTGAGTTCTTATTTTTATATCAAATAGATCAGGGATGATAATTTTATTATTAATTATCCTATATCCTGTTATTAGTTTTCTAATATCATTTCTATATGCATATAATAAAGAAGACTTTAGCTATATTTTTCTCATTTATTATAGGAATTTTTTTATATAATATCTTGTTTAATTATTTTTAAACTTTGATATTCTTATCTATGGTTTAGGTTATATATTCTTCAGTCTTTGTGGTCAAGGGACTGGTTTTTTTTAATTGGGAAGTTTCGAAAACGTAAAAAAAGAGCTAAACAGAGTTAGTTAAATTTATTAAAAAAGAGAAGAAGTGTTCATATTTTTACAAACACTTCTTCTCTTTTTATTAAAAAGTAATTAAATTTTTTTGAAAGTATAACTTATATTTCGTATCCTAAAAAGCATGCCACCTTCTTCTCCATAAAAAAACTACAGATTCCGGATGTAGGAACAACAATAAATTCTACTTCAGAGAATTTTTTTCTTTTTAATTTTTTTCTTCTATTTTTTTTACAAATATTTTTTTATTATTTCTATGAGTAATTACAGCTCTTCCACCTTTATACCCAGCTTTAATCATCTCATCAACTACAATTGAGATGGCCTTTTTCTCACCACGTACTTTATGAAGTAAATGTAAAGTCCCCTCTGAACTCGCTTCTCCCACCATACGCATATTCAATAACCCTACTACTGCAGCAGCTAACTTAGATAAACGTCCATTTTTCACAAGATTATCCACTTTTTCTAAAGAAAAAATAAGTTTTGTATTTCTTTGATAATCATTCATTCTTTCGACTACTTCAGCAAAAGATAGTCCTTCTTTAATTAATTCGTTTATCTTAAGAAGAAACAAGTCATTTTGTCCACCAGCAGAAAGAGTATTTACTATATGGATATTAACATTTTCATTTTCTTCTTTCAACATCTTCCCACCAATTACTGCACTATTATAACTCCCTGACATCCCACCAGTTAAAGTTAAAACTATTACATTATCTGCACCTCTATATGCTGATAAATAAGCTTCTGGACTAGGACACGCCGATCTTGCTGGCTCAGAGCTAGCATACATCACTCTCATCATTTCATCAATATCTAGATCCAAAGTATCTACATATACCTTATCTTCTATTTGCAATGAAAATGGTACTCGCTCATAAGAGACATTTTCTGCTTTATTAGGAATTTCTCTAAAATCACAAGCAGTATCTACTACTATCTTCCACTCCATAATTTACCTCCAAGTGTATTATTTTATTTTTTCTACTAAATCATGAGTCTTTTTATATAATCTAACTGTATCACAAGCTGCAACTATAACTTCTGGTAATCCGTCTCTTATTTCACCATTCATACACATAACAAAATTGTTATACATAATTTCCGAACTCTCTTCTTCCGTTAAACTATTTATAGTTTTACTTATTTCCTGAATTGAAAAATACATTTTTTTAAAACATGTAATTACTATTAATCTTGCTAATTGTTTTCGATTATACTTTTTTTCTTTATTGGTTTTTTTCTAAATGACCATTTTTTTAACATAATTATTAATCATTGCTGATGTTAATCCTTTATCATCATCTATAATGCAAGAACTATCTAGTTGATTAACATACAACAAAAACTTGATCCAAATATAAATCAAGATTAGGTAATTCAGACCATTTTTGGATATACTTTGTTCAAATATCTGTCTCCTTATAATCTAGTTTTTAACAATGATATTATATAGTCTTTCAAATGAATAGTCAAGTGATTATACAAGTACAAAAAAAGATTTCACAATAACCACTATTATTGCGAAATCCTTTATATTATTTAGCTAATTTTATTTTTTTCTTAATTCCTCTTCTCATATATAGATAATAAAATAATACACCTAAAGCATAAACTGCAAGACCTATTATCCAACCTATCCATAAACCTTCTATACCAATACCTTGTTTAAAAACAAAGTAATATGCTGAAGGAATGCCTACTAGATAATAACCAATAAACATTACCACACATATAGGTACAACTTTTTTATATCCACGTAGTACTCCTGCTAGTGCAGAGGCAAATGAGTCACAAATAGCAAAACCAATTGCAAACAATAATAGCTCAGCAGTTAAAGTTATTACACCACTATCACTAGTATATAAATAAGGAATTTTCGTATCAAATAACAATACGATTAATCCAGCTATACTAGAAAATATCGTTCCCATTATTACCGTTAGTTTCGTATACTCAGTTGCCATTTTATAATCCTTAGCTCCTACGTGAAATGCAATTATAATTGTCGCTGTATTTGCAACACTAACTGGCAGAGTATATAAGAAACCAGAGAAGTTTAATGCAGCTTGGTGAGAAGCAATGACTGTCGTATCAAAACGTGATACCATTAAAGATAATGTAGAAAAGACAACTGTTTCTAAAGCTGTAGCTATTGCTATAGGAATTCCTAACTTAAATATCTCTCCCCATTTTTCAAATCTAATTTTTTCTTTTTCAAATATTTTATACTTATTAATTTTAGGATTTGTTAGTACTATAAATAACGCAATGAAAAATAATACTGTATACGTTACTGAAACAGCAATAGCATTTCCAGCTCCACCAAGTTCAGGCATACCAAACTTCCCAAAAATGAAACTATACGCGAAAAATACATTTATAGGTACAGACACTATCATCATTATCATCGATAATCTTGTCAATCCTAAACTATCTATAAACGAACGTAAAACTACATACAAGAAGATTGATAGCACTCCAAAACTTTCATAAAACAGATATTTTTTTGTTATTTCTGCTATGCTACTATCCATACCTAATCGATCAACAATCGGTGTAGCTAACGTATTTAATCCAACAACTAAAATTATACTTATTATTACAGCTATATATAGAAACTGTCTGACAATTGTAGGAATATCTTCTTCTTTATTTTTTCCAATCAATTGTGAAACTATCGGAATTAATGCTAAAACGATCGCATTTAAAGTATACATAATTGGATTCCAAATATTAACACCCATACTCACACCAGCTAAATCCGTAGGACTATAGTGCCCCGCCATAAACGTCCCAATCATTCCTGATGAATATGAGATCACTTGATAAACTAAAACTGGTAGTAATAAATTAACAAAAATTCTTGCTCTTTCAGAAAAGTTTTTCCCTTGATACATATGTCCTCTCCTTTATATATTTTTTCTTTTTTCACACAAAAAAAATCCAAAAGCGAATTTACTTTTAGATATCATCGATTTATACTATATGCAACCGAGACTTGAATAGATTAAAAAACCGTTAGTCTAATCGCCAACTCAACCTCAACAAAAACTCACACCCACAATAGACTTACTTAATGCTGCTTCCTTCCGGACCTGACATGGTTCATAAGTATTGCGTCGTAAGGTGCCTCAGTCTCAACATCACGTGTTAAACTCGACATTCCCTATTCTACCCGCATCTCGGTATTCGGTCTTGCTAAAGCGGATTGCAAGTACAGGGCACCGCTAACTCCCCACCTAGCATTTTTTAATTATATCAAATTTAAATATAAAAAAATCAAGGGATTAATAAAATTTATAAAATAAACCCCAAACTAGTCAATCCTATTTATGAGGGTGACTCGACAAAATCTTGCTTCTCCGAAATCACAATTTTTGAGTCACTCCCTCTTCTAATCTAGAAATGCTATTTTGAAGTTTACTTAATATTTATCATTTTAACTTAGCTAATTCGTCTAATTCTAATATACATTCTCTATCATTTATTACTAAACAAGGTATTCCTATCTTCATATTTCCTCTTATATCTTCAAATTGTGAATATGTATCTCTAACGAATAAAAAAACTCTTTGAAATTCTTTAATGAAGTCATAACTTCTACTTCTTTATAAGTTATCCCCAATTCTGATAATTTTTTTCTTTAAATGGTGCAGTATCTGGACAAGTTTCTGCAAAATATAAAATATATTCCATAATAATCTCCTTTTTATAAATTCATAATATTATTATAACACTTTTATCGTTTTCTTTGTATTTTTTTACCCTCTGGATTGAAGCTGAAAAATACTGATGCTAATAAAAATCCCCATAGCAATTGCTCCTGCTTGAAGAATTGTTTCAATCCCTACTTTTTGAAGCTACACCATAATTTTTTTGGTCACAATATTTTTGCATTGTATTATACATACCATATCCGAGAACTAACGGTACCATCCCTGTATAAATAAATATAGTAGCTGGAAGTTTTAAAAATTCTAGATGCATTCGTTGATAATATTCCTACGCATACCGCACCCAAAAAAACTACTTACTACAACATCCGTTAATAACAAATTAGTTACTACCTGAACTAACCAACCGATAGCACCAATAAGTCCACAAGTAAATAATGATCGTTTAGGAGCATTAAAGAAAAATTGCAAAAAGCTATACTGACTACAAAACCTGCTATAAACTGTATAAAAAAACACTATTTTCCATAAATTTCTCCTTATACTAATTTTAATCCCATTACTACTCCAAGTGCGATAGCAGTGGACACGAAAATTGCAGCTTGTATTCCTATCATTCCAGACAGATAATCACCAGCCATAAAATCACGAACAGCATTTGTAACCTGTACTCCTGGGACAAGTGGCATCAAACTTACAATAATTATACTAAAAGGATTATGAATAAAGAAAAACTTATTTAACACCATAACCAATATAGTGGCTATAAATGCACCTAAAAAGTTGCTCACAAAAGACGTTAGTTTATATTTTGCGGTTAAAATTAAGAACATAGCTTCAATGGCCATGATAAAGAAGGCGAATAAACTATCCTTAAATGTTCCTCCGAACATTATTGCGAAAAATGGCGCTGATAATGTTAACGCTGTTATAACTGATAAAGTTGAATATCTTTTTCTCGATTTTATTTCTTTCATTTTTTTAAAAGCATACTCTAGAGTACAACCACCCATTACCATTTTTCTTGAAATATCATTCAAAAGTGCAATTTTCTCTAAATCACGATCACCTAATACAACCCTTCTCATTGCAGTATAGGTATTATCGTCATAAATAAATGAGACAATAACAAAATTATATGTTACTAAGCTATTAGCAGCTTTTATATTATCGAATGATTTGTAAATCCTATTTACAGTATCTTCAACCCTATATACCTCTGCCCCATATGCCAACATACTCTTAGCTATTTTTATACTGAAATTCAATAAATTTTTAGCTTCTTTTTCATTACGCAAAGACTGTAACATATCTTCCCTCCTTTTTTTGAAATTATCTAAGATATAATTTCTAATATTTTTTTATATTTACCTTTAAACTCTTCTACTTTACTTTCTTGAACTTCTGTCGCTTTTTTTCAAGTTGATTTAAAAATATACTCAATTTTTTTGAAAGTTCTAATTTTTTTGTTTTTTTACAAATAAATCATTTTTTTCTATTAATAAATATTTCCCAAAGTTAATTTCATCTTCAGATAAATTCATGACTCTCGGTTTAGCCACTATAATCTCATAGATGTGTCCATCTTCTTCAATAATATTTTCAGCAGTTATTTCATATCCTAATTCTTGTAATTTTTTTCTCTAACAAAGTTTTCACCAACATTAGGTTGTAAGACAAGATTCGGTTTATTAGCTAATTTCTCTTTTCCTTTTTCTAGTATATCAGCAATTAACTTTCCACCCATACCACATATTGTTATTACTTCAATATTATCACTTAATTCTATAGCATCAAGTCCAGCTGCTTTACGACAATCTATAGTTCCTACTAAATTTTCTTCTTGAACATTTTTTATAGAAACCTTATGTGGACCTTCTACTATTTCTCCAGCTACAGCATAATCTATTTTATTGTTTTTAGCTAAATAGATAGGTAGATATGCATGATCACTACCAATGTCTGCCAATCTTCGATTTTCAACATATTCAGCTACTAATTTTAATCTTTTATTAATTGCTAACATCTTTTCTCCTTTTTACTTAATCAAGAAAATCCTTACTAAAACTTGTTGTAATAACAGATTTACTTTTTTTATCAAAGTTTGCAAAATCAGTTATTATATTATCACCAAATTCAGCTTTTAACTTTTTAGAAAGCTTTCTTAGTTTCTGTTCTTCTTTATAATCTTTTTTTATCAAAAAAATATCAAGTTGTACCTTTAATTCCTTTGATTTTTTTAATATCATTTAATGACACTCCAAGCAACCTAACTCCTTGTGTGAAATCATAATGTTCCAATAATAATTCCCATGCATAACTAAAAAAATATCATTTGTACTAGATATAAATTCCGGAATTTTTTTAGATCTCGTAATTGTTTTAAAAATCACTGAATCTTACCATTATTGAAATATTATTTCCAACATAGTTACGTGATTGTACTCTCGAACTGACTTTTTCAGATAATTTTTTTATTTCTTTTAAAATGTCATCTTCATCTATTAAATCATTTGTGAATGTTTTTGAATTTCCAATTGATTTTCTATCAACTGTATACTTAAGCTCACTATTACCTTCTCCATTAGCCTTATTTTTCAACCTCAAACCTTGAACACCAAGTAAGCTATGAAGAATTACCTCATTTGCTACCGCAACATCGCCAATTGTATTAATCCCAATCTTCTTAAGTTTTTTAGTTGAGGCTTTACCACAACCATGCATTTCTCCTATATCTAGATTCCAAAGAATATCTTTATAATTTTTTTTATTTATAATCGAGAATCCGAGAGGTTTTTTCAAATTCGAACCCATCTTCGCAAAAAATTTATTAAATGAAATCCCTACTGATGAAGGCATCCCTAATTGTTTGTAGATTCTTCTTTGTATTGTGGCTATTACCTTTATTGGCTCATGAAAATCACTTAAATCTATATAGGCCTCATCCACAGATACTATCTCGATTTTATCCGTATATTCCCGAACTAAATCAAAAATCAACTTGGATTCTTGTTGGTACTTAGGCATATCTGGTCGAAGAATTTTTATATTTGGATATATTTTTCTAGCATCTCCAACTCGCATAGTTGTTTTTATCCCTAAATTTCTTGCCTCATAGTTAGAGGTTACTATTATTCCATGCCTAGTTTTCACTTCTCCTGCTATTGCTAAAGGTTTACCTTTCAATTCAGGATTATATTTTTCTTCTACACTTGCATAAAAGCAATTCATATCAATATGAGCAATAACTTTAGACATTTTTTCACCCCTTTTAATAGACTAAAAACGGGAACAATAGGGAGGCATTCAATTAAATGTTTAATACACTGTTCGAATTGTTCCCTATTATCATTTCCCGTTATATTTTCATTATTAAACTAATGAAAAGTTAATTATTATTATTGGTTTTCTCTTAGTATTGTCATACAGTAAGCTAGATAACATACTTCTTATCTCTGCCTTAACAGCAGCACATTCTCTAATACTCTTGATTGGATTGTTTTCTAAGTACTCAATTACTTTTTCTTCAGCTTCTTTAATCAATTCCATACTCTTCTTAACATAGACAAAACCTTTTGTTTGAATTACTGGTTTACCTACCAAAGTTTTCTCTTTTTTACTAATTGCATAGGAAGCCACGAAAATCCCGTCGTTAGAAAGTAGTTTTCTGTCTTTTAATACACTATCTTCTACATCACCAATTCCACGACCATCAACTAGTATATTCCCTACCGGAACGTTATTTTGAAGTGTTTTCGATTTACTTCCACTGATTTCTAAAGTTGTTCCTTTAGATAAGATATGAATATTTTCAGCAGCTACACCTGTTTCAGCAGCAATTTCAGCATGTTTACGAAGATTTCTAAATTCTCCTTGAACTGGAATAAAGTGCTTAGGCATTAGCATATTTAACATCATTTTCAACTCTTCTTTGGTAGCATGGCTCGCAGCATGTAGACGTTTAGAAGCAGTTACAACATTTGCTCCAAGTTTAACTAGTAAGTTTAATGTTTGGAATAACATTACTTCCATATTTGGAGATGGTGTTGCAGCAATCATAATTGTATCACCAGATTCAATTTGAATTCCAGCAATTTTTTTCTCGGCAATATTCTTCATTGCCTCAATTGGCTCTCCTTGATCTCCAGATGAAAGTATACATACTTCATTTTGTGGATAATTTTTTAACTCTTCAAATGAAATTAAATTACTGTCTTCAATTTGTAAGTAATTCATATTTCTTGCAGTATTGATAGATGCTTCAATAGCTTGACCTAAAAGTAAAATTTTTCTATTTTGCGCCAAAGCAGCTCTTACAATATGAGAAATTGTTAAAAAGTTAGAAGCATAACATGTTACAATAATACATTTATTAGCTTGATAAAATGCATTGTCAATTTGTTCTGCCGCTTCATTTTCAGGAACATTATATCCTTTAACGTTAGCATTACTTGAATCACTTAGTAAAGCAAGCACACCTTTTTGACCTAATGTACTAATTTTTACGATATCAGATTTATATTCTTTACTTACTGATTGGTCAAATTTAAACTCACCAGTATAAACAATATTACCTTGATTTGTTTCAATACAAATACCTAAAGAATCAGGCATTGAATATGTTGTCTTGAAGAATGTAACACTAGCATTATTGAAATCATATTTATTGTTATCTTTTACATAGTAAAACTTAATTCTTCTTTTAATACCTAGTTGTTTAAGGTGATTCTTCAATAAATCAATTGTAAGTTTTGATCCATAAACAGGGCATTTTAATTTATCGATAATATATGGAACAGCCCCCATTGAACTCACGTGTCCATTAGATAAAAACAACCCTTTGATTTTTTGTTTATTACGTACTAAGTAACTAATATCAGGAATAACCGCATCAATACCTATCATTTCTGTTTCTGGGAACATTAACCCCGCATCAAGAACGTAAATTTCGTCCCCAATTTCAACCATATACATATTTTTGGCTACTTCTTCTACCCCTCCTAACGGAGTAATACGAATTTTAGCTAATTTCTTAGATTTATTTGGTTGAGATTTAACTTTATTTACATTATTAATTTTCTTTACTACTTGTTTTGAGTTATTTGGTTGCTCTTTAGCAACGATTTTTTTTGAATTGTTTGGTCTAGTATTATTTTTTTCTTAGACACTTGTCCATTATTTTTTTCTTGCTATTATTTTTTTGGTAAATTTTTTTAGCAATGCTTATTTCATTATTACTCATGTTTTCCTCCTTGTATCATTGATTTTATCGGCTCAAAGTCTCTTCTATGTATAGGTGTAACACCATACTCTTTTAAGCCTTCTAGATGTTTCTTTGTTCCATATCCTGCATTATTTTCAAAATCATAATAAGGATATTTTTGGGCATATTCTTTCATTAAATTATCTCTATAAACTTTTGCTATTACCGATGCAGCAGCAATTGAAACACTCTTTTCATCACCTTTCACCATACTTAAATTAGGAATAGAATAATTATCAAACGGCATGGCATCTATAAGTAAAAAGTCCGGTTTAACTTCTAACTGTTCTACTGCTCTTTGCATAGCTATACGCGCAGCATTGTAAATATTATATTTCTCGATTTCGGTATTATCTACTTCACAAATAGCATAAGCAACAGCTTGTTTTTTTATTTGTTCATACAGTTCTTCACGTTTCTTCTCAGATAATTTCTTTGAATCATTTAATCCTTCGAAATAGCTGTCTTTTCTTAAAATTACCGCTGCAGCAACTACTGGGCCTGCAAGTGGTCCTCTACCAACTTCATCTATTCCGCAAATATACTTACATCCATTATTATAACATTTATTCTCGTAAAATGATTTCTTTTCATACTCTTTTTTATAAAAAAGTTTTTTCTCTTGCTTTTTAGCATAACTTAATAGTAATTTTTGAACTCCAGTTCTTTCATCTTTTTTTAGTTCATTTAACATTTCCTCGGAAATGACTTCTTGGTTTAAGAGTTCTTTTTACCTCACTAATTTTCATTTTGTTCCTCATTTTCTAATAAATCATTATAATTATCCAAAGTAATAAGTCCAAATTTTTTTGTGTTCTAAAAATCTTGAATTAACAGCTTAATTGTTGAATCGTAATCATAATCTCCACCGATTTTTTTTAAATCTTTTTTTCAGCTACTTTTTTTCCATGATAAATACATTTTCATCATCACTATTAACATTTATCTTATATAGGTTATTTAGATTTTCTAAATAATTTTTCTTTTTAAAAAGCTCTATTAAGTATAAACTAACATCGTCAAGTGGAGTAATGTCATCTTTTATAGAACCAATTAAGCTTAATTTTTTACCAATTTCTTGATTATCAAACTTTGGCATAAGTATTCCTGGAGTATCTAATAATTCTATATCTTTGTTTAATTTTAGCCATTGTTGTTTTTTTAGTAACACCGTGTTTATTAGCAGTATTAGCTACATTTTTCTTAATCAATTTATTTATAAACGTCGATTTACCAACGTTAGGTACACCTATTACCATTGATCTGATTGCTCTTGGTTTAATTCCTTTTGCAACTTGGCGAGCTATTTTTTCTGCTAATTCTTCTTTCGCTTTATCAATTACTTTATTTAAGTTATTACTATTTTTCGCATCAGTATATACTACAGTATACCCTTTATTTTCAAAGTAAATTTTCCATTTTGCTGTTTCAGCTCTATCACATAAATCTATTTTGTTAAATATAATTATTTTCTTCTTATCTTTTACTACTTCATCTAAGTACATATTGTGAGAAGAAAGTGGGCAACGTGCATCTACTAGTTCAAAAACTATATCTACTAATTTTAGTTTTTCTTTCACTTCTCTTGTTGCCTTGGCCATATGCCCCGGGAACCATTGAATAACCATAAATTTAACTCCTTTTTATTTTTTTATATTATAAATTCTACTATTTTATACAGTCTTTACTATTTTACCACATTTTTTTGAGTTTTTTTAACCTATTTTTGATACTAATTACTGTAAAACAAATATTTTCAATTTTCATTTAATAATTAACACCATTTATATTATATGAATTTTCAAAAATAATACATAGTAATCATAAGTTACTACACTATTATGAATATATAAGTTAGAATTTTTTCTTGTAATAATATATTAGATAACTACATTGGATACCAAATATTTTTAGTTTAATGTTACTGTTTTAGGTCTTGTCTCAGGAAATTCAGCAACAAATATTATATAGGTTAGACTTCACACTAAGTAGAATATTAGAGATGCATTATATCCCATATGATTCAATACTAAACTCCATGAAAAATTAAATAAAGTATAGATCGCATATCCAAAAGCCCAAAATATTCCAAACATTATTGTTAGTCTTTGTGAATTCATTTTAGGTAATTCATATGGAATGTTTAAATATATTGGATATTGAGAATACATGAAGAAACCTGATAAAGCAAACATTATATATGAGATAATAACATTGTTAGAAACACAAAGAAGTCCGATTGCCATAAACCCTATCATTAATACTCCATGAATCATTAAAAACGGCTTTCTTCGAAAATCTAAACGCCTTGTAACCAACAAACTAAATAAAGTTCCAAATAATCCTCCTATTGTAACAGTTAATATCATTACTTCCGGTTTAAAGTGCGGATTATTTGCATGTTCTGTTATTACTCTAGGTAAAGATACCAGTGGCATAACATATAAGAATAAAAAACCACCAAATCCTAATGAAAATATGTAAATAAATTTATCTTTAAAACCATCAGCATAGGTGTATTTTTTCTCTTCAACCTGATGTATAGCTTCTTTTGATCTCATAAGAGATTCATTCACAAAATGACTTGGGTGTTTCCATGTAACAGTTGGCTCAAAATCACGAGAAAATAAGATCCAGAAGACAAAAAGTATTATACTAAAAATACTAAATCCTATCATCGTATATCTCCAGTCTATTACAAAATACTTTTTAAATAATAAAAATAAAATTGCAACTAAAGCAGCACCAATATTGTAAGCTGCTGTAATAATTGTACTAGTAATAATTTTTTTATCATTAGGAATGAATTTTTGCAACAAATGAGTTTATAAAAACAATTATCATAGAACCACCAAATCCCATTATCATTCTAGATATTGTATATAGCCAATAACTATGTGTAAATATTGCAAAAAATGAAAAACACAAGCAAAATAATGAAATCATAGCTGCTTTCTTCGGATGTAATTTGATTAATATAAATGCAGCTAGTAAATTTGCAATAATTCTTGAAATGGTTATTGTGTAGTTTACAACTTCAGATATTATCGGAGAAACCTTCTCACCATTAAAATAATAGTCTGTTATTTGTTTAGATAAAGTTGAACCTGCTACCCAATTTGTAGCAAATACTACATAAGCAGTAATAAGTATTGAAAACATGAGAATCCCCTGTTTACGGGTTGGGGAGTTGGATATTGTTTGCATAGTTTTGTACCTCTTTATTTTTATTTATTACAGGTCGACCTTGTTGTATAACTGATTTTTAAATGTAACCTTAGTTTATTACAAACAATGAAAAAAATCAAGAAAAACCTTTTCTTTTTGCAATCAATTACAAGGAAATATTTTCACATTTACATACTGATAATATGAAAATAAATACCTCTAATTACTGAAAAATATAGCATTTAACATACTTTTTAATAATAATAATAAAAAAACATAAAATTTGACATAATTCAAAAATTTAAATACAATAATTTTTTTATATTAAATATAGTTTTTAAATCTCTATTTTTAAAAAACTATTTTTTTGTATATATAACTTTTAAAAACAATTCTTAAAAATATACTCTACTATTGATAAAAATAAAGATTTATATCATTTTTAACATTTAAATTTAATACATTAAAAGTAACCTATATACTAAAGAATATTCTCTCTAGTATATAGGCTACTTAATTATTATACAATTTTTAATACAATGTTAAAAAAATTTTTATCTTTTATCTACTTTCTTAACGATAGTATCCCCAAGAATTTGAATTGCAAATACGATGATTAAAATTAACACTGTTGCAACAAATGTTAAAGTACTGTTATTACGCTGGAATCCATCTAAATAAGCTAAGTTACCTAATCCCCCAGCTCCAATAACACCTGCCATCGCTGTTGATCCTACTAACGCAATTGCTGTAACAGTTAATCCTGAAATAATTGCTGGTAAACTCTCTGGAATTAAAACTTTTGTAATAATTGTAGATTTTTTAGCTCCCATAGCACGTGCAGCTTCTATTACACCTTTATCTACCTCACGTAGACCAATTTCTACTAAACGAGCATAGAATGGTGCCGCTGAAATAATCAATGCTGGAATCGCTGCTTGCACACCTATAATTGTACCAATTAATGCCTTAGTAAATGGAATTAATAATACAATTAAAATAATAAACGGAATCGCTCTAAAAATATTAACAATCGCTGTAACAACTGCATAAAAACCACGCCCAAATGCACTCTTACTATTAGATGTTAAGTATAATAACAATCCTAAAAATAATCCGACAATAAACACTGCTATTAATGACTCAAAAGTCATAATTAGTGTTTCAATTGTTTTATCTTGGACTTTATCCCAATTAACTCTTGAAAAATCAAACATTATAACACCTCCGTTAAAATACCTAGTTCATTTAATCTAGCTATTACTTTATCTGTATTTTCTTTAGAACCAATCAACTGAACAAATAGCGTACCAATATTAGCATTTGCTGTTTTATCAATATGTCCATTGATAATATTAAAATCAAAATCAATTTCTTTTAATAACATACTAAGAATAGGTTTTTTTGAAGTATTATTATCAAAAGTAAATTTAATAATAATACCATCTGTAAATACTTTCTTCCATTCTTCGATATTTTCTCTTTCTTCAAATTCCGATGCAAACGAAGTTTGAGCTAAGAATTTCTTCGTTACTTCTTGTGTTGGGTGATAGAACACTTCAGAAACAAGACCATCTTCAGCAATTGTACCACCATCGATAACAGCAACTTTTTGTACAAATTGTTTTAATTACATTCATTTCGTGAGTAATTAAAAACAACAGTTATATTAGTTTTTATTATGAATTTCTTTAATTAAATTTAATACCTCTGCTGTTGTTTTCAGGATCAAGTGCACTCGTTGCCTCATCACAAAGTAAAAATTGAAGGATTCCCTGCTAATGCACGTGCAATACCTACTCTTTGTTTTTGGCCACCAGAAAGTTGAGAAGGATAAGCATGCAGTCTATCCTCTAATCCAACTAACTTAGCTAATTCCTCTACTCTTTCTTTAATCTCAGCTTTTGATTTCCCTAGAATTTCTAATGGAAATGCAATATTTTCCGCAACAGTTCTACTCCATAATAGATTGAAATGTTGGAAAATCATTCCGATTTTTTGACGTTTTAATCTACGTTGCTCTTCAGTTATTTTATTGAAGTCATCACCATCAATAATTACCTCACCATCTGTAGCCACCTCTAGTCCGTTTAACAGCCTTACTAACGTACTTTTTCCGGCACCAGAATAACCAATAATACCGTAAATATCACCTTTTTCAACTTTTAAATTAATATCTTTTAGAGCATGAACTTCATTATTATAAATCTTATTAACTTTTTTTAACTCAATCATGTCTATCTCCTTTCTCTTTTTTAAAAAATAAAAAACGCCCTTACTCCTACAGGAATAAGGGCGTTTTACGCGGTACCACCTTACATTTTACTTATTACAACTACTAACATAGTCTATCCTATAACGTGGATCGCCGAACAAAGTTTACAATTTATGTTTACCTTATTAACCACTCGAACCATTTTCATAAATTTCATATTATACCTTTTTCAGCTAACGGTACTCTCTTTAAATACTATATTTATTACTTATACGAGTATTGGTTTTTATTAATTTCTATTAAGTATAACATTATAATTTTATAGTGTCAAGTGTAATTTTTGAAAATATCTTAGAAAAATTCTGAAAATAATATCCTAATTTTCTAATTTAATATTATTTTCTTTTAGATATTCTTCTACGACTCTTGCCATATCATCTAATAAATCATCAAATTCTTCCCAATTTTTCACCGTTGCACCACTCGCTAACGGGTGACCTCCACCTGCATACTTTTCAGCTAAAGTATTTATAACAGGTCCCTTAGATCTAATACGAACACGTACTTTATTTCCTTCATCAATCGCAAAGCACCACGCATACAAACCTTGTAAGCTTCTTAATAAGTTTACCCCCGTTGAAACTTCTCCAGGATCTACACCATATTTATCCATATCTTCTTTAGTAATCTTCAGATATGCAACCCCATCTTGATAAACATCATAATTTTCAAAAATGAATGCTCTAAACCTCATAATATTTTCACTGATAATTTCCATTTTATCTAATAAAGCACTCATATTGAAATCATACTTAATAAGTTCTGAAGCAACTTTAAGCGTATTGTTAGAAGTATTTGGGAATAAAAATCTACCAGTATCTCCTACAATACCAAGATAAAGTAATTTTGCTGCTTCATCATTCAATTTAATATTATATTTTTTTATTTAAATATTTATAAAAAAATTATATATCAATTCACTACAAGATGAAACTTCTGTATCTACTAAGTTAATACTTCCGTAATTATCTAATGGCGGATGATGGTCGATTTTTATTAGAAAATTATTTTTTTTGTAAATAATTTTTCCGTCGATTCTCGGAAAATTCGCTGTATCTGTTACTATTACTAAAGCTTCCTTATAATCTTCTTCTGTTACTTCTGAATTTTTTTAAATAAAAAAATCTAGTGAAGGCGAATCTTTACCTACAGTTATCAATTTTTTTCAGGAAAATTTTTCCTTAATAATTTGATACATTGCACCTTGAGAACCATATGCATCTGGATCTGGTCTTTCGTGTCTATGTATAATTATTTTATCATTTTCCTTTATTTTTTTGAAAAAAATTTCCTCATATAAATTTTTCGTAGTTTGTAGTCATCTAATTTCTTCTTTCTCTAATTTCTTTTGGAATACTTGACAAGTTACCATAGCTTTTAGCTACTAATTCAGTCTTATCATATACTTCAACATCAAATTTAGCTGTTTTACGACCTATATCTAAAATATTTACTTTTGTTGTGATTGTTCTATCTAATGGTACAGATTTTAAGAAGTAAAGAGTAGTATTTTGCATAAGAACTTCACTTCTATTGTAGTTATAACTTGTAATATGAATAGATTCATCAATAATACTTAGTAAAGCTGAACTAGAGAATGTACCAAATTGATCTAACATTTGTGGAATAACTTTAACCTGTAGTCCGTCTGCTCTAGGAACAATTCCTTTACGCATGATTTCATCAAATGTATCATTGTTATGACCTTCTTGGAATCTATTATTTGTTAATAATGAGTTTATAACTATTTTTCTAGTAACCACACCAAGTAGTGTATTCTTCGCATCAATAACAGGCATTAATTCATAACCTTCTGATAACATAGTATTAGCTACAGAAGAAATAGGTGTTTCTAAAGTTGTAGTTGCTACTTTTCTTTCCATTACTTCTTTTATAAGTGCATCTTTTTCCTGCAAGAAAACATCACGAGCTGTAACTATACCTACTAATTTTCCGTATTCATTAACAACAGGGTATCGTGTGTGTCCTACCTCTAGCTGTAAATCATACCAATCTTTAACAGTATTATTTAAATTAATTGTATATAGATTCTCAACTTTCATATAAATACTTTCAACAGTAATTATATCTCTTTTAATAATTTGGTCATTTGTTACACGATTTATTAAATGAGTTACTGAAAAAGTATCGTGTGGTGTAATAATTAAAGGTAAATTTTTACTATCAGCTAATGCTTTTATTGAATCATTTGGAACATATCCTCCAGTAACTAGGATAGCACATTCTTTTTTTCTAATGACATCTCAATAATTTTAGGACGATTACCAATAATTAATAATGTACCTTTTCGTATGTGTTGTCCTACTTGTTCAGAATCCATTGCCCCAATTGCAAAGTCTTGAACTATTTCGTGAACTCCTCCACGTCCTGCGATTAGTTGTCCACTTACTATATTAACAATTTCAGAATATGATAATTTTTCTACATTATCACGTTCTTTCTTCTGTATTCTTACTGTACCTACACGTTCAATAGATGAAACAAATCCACGATTTTCAGATTCTTTTATCGCTCTATATGCAGTTCCTTCACTTACTTTTAATTCTTTTGCAACTTGACGAACAGAAATTTTGCTACCAATTGGTAAGCTCTTTATATATTCTAATATTTTTTTGGTGTTTAGATTTCATAACTTTTTTTCTCCTTAATTTTTTTATTATAATACAAACAGTTCTTTTTGTAACACATTCTATACATTAGTAATTATATACTTTTTTTATAGAACTATTTCAAGATGAAAGAGGATGAAAAAAATAAGTTATTTTACTTATTTTTTTCATCCTCTCCTATATAATTTTATATATATTTTCATTTTAAATAAATATATTGAATATTTTTTTAAAAAAATTTTTATTGATACAGTTAATATTTGATATTTTTTTACTATAACACCTTATTGTTTCTATTATCATAATATTTTTACGATTTTTCTTCCTGCAGGCATTTTTTTAGCATATCCTTCTTTATTTTCTTGTTTTAACCCTTGCTATTACTAAAGCATCAGATGGAGCATTTTCTGTAACAGTAGTTCCTGCTGCAACTACAGCACCATCACCAATTTCTAATGGGGCTATTAAGTTTGAGTTACATCCTATAAATGCGTCACTACCAATTTTAGTTCGATATTTATTTTTCCCATCATAATTTACAGTAATTGTTCCACAACCAATATTTGTGTTACTTCCCACCTCTGTGTCACCTAAATAACTTAAATGTGCCGTTTTTGAACCGTCTCCATAAGTAGTATTTTTCAATTCAACAAAGTTACCAACTCTTACATGTTGACCTAACTCACAATTATTTCTTATGTGTGAGTATGGCCCTACACTTGTATAATCTCCAATTTTAGAATCACTAATAGTAGAAGATAACACTTTTACCCCATTTCCTATTTGTGCATTTTCTAAATATGAATTAGGTTTAATCTGACAATCTTCTCCAATTATAGTATTCGATTTAATAGTAACATTTGGATAAATTGTTGTATCACGACCAATTATTGCATTTGGAGCGATGTATGTATTTGTAGGGTCCACTAAAAGTAACACCCTGCTAGCATATGTTTTTGTGTTTATTCTATTTCTCATAACATTTTCAGCATAAGCTAATGCTACTCTATCATTAACACCAAATGTTTCATCAAAATCATCACATAGATAAGTTTCAATAATTTCTTTTTGTTCTCTGATTAAAGCTAGTACATCTGGAAGATAATACTCACCTTGATTATTATCATTTTTTTAACTTTTTCTAACATTTCAAATAATAATTTATTATCAAAAGCAATAAATTCCTGAGTTTATTTCTTTAATTTTTCTTCTCTTGCTCTGTAGCATCTTTCTCTTCTACAATTTTCACTAATTTTCCATTCACATCACGAATTATACGACCATAAGCAAATGGATCATCTGCTATTGCTGTTAATACAGTTGCTTTTGCATTTGTATTCTCATGATGATCTAGCATGCTATTAATAGTCTCAGAACGAATTAAAGGTGTATCTCCATACATTACAATAGTTGTACCTTCTTTGTTTTTTTAATTCATCTTTTTGCTACTTTTTACAGCATGAGCAGTTCCTAATTGTTCTGCTTGAAGTACAAATTTAGTTCTGTTCCCTAGAACCTCTTTTACTCTTTCAGCTCCATGACCAACCACTGTTATCACTTCTTGCATCTCTAAATCATTAAGGCTGTCTAATACAAGTTCAACCATTGTTCTATCGCACACTTTTATGCAATACTTTATATAGTTTTGATTGCATTCTAGTTCCTTTTTCCAGCTGCCAGTATTACCGCATATCTATTATTACTCATTCTCTACATCCTCTTTTTTTCTACTTGTCTTAATTTTTTTCAATAACATTCCCTAATTTTTACATCAAAAGTTCCATTGAATTCATCAATATTTTCTATTTTTGATAAGTATAGGTAATCATCCTCATGTTCTCTTGGCGAATCAAAACATTGTGTTATTATTACTTTACCTACAACATCTACATCAAATTCATTCATCAGACTTTCCATACCTGTAAGAACTCCTCCTCCACGCATAAAAATCGTCAACTAATAGTACTTTTTGATCCTGTATTTAAACTTCGTTTAGATAAAAATCATTGTTTCTATTTTCTTAGTAGAACCTGAAACATAGTTAATAGCTACAGTGGTTCCTTCTGTAACTTTATTATCTCTTCTTATTATTATTACAGGTTTATTTAATATTGAAGCTATGGCGTAAGCTACTGGAATTCCTTTTGTAGCAACAGTTACAACAGCATCTACCTCTTTATTTTTATATACAGTAGCAACCACTCGTCCTAACTTATTCATCAAACTAGGATTCCCTATTATGTCAGACATGAAGATATAACCACCAGCTAACAAACGGTTTCCATCATTAATTTTATCAAGAAAACCACTAAGAATTTCTTTAGCATCCTCTTCAACTAAAGTTGGTGTAAAGATAACACCACCACTAACTCCTGCTAAAGTTTTAACTTCTCCTATATTTTCTTCTTTAAAACCATTTTTTATTATGTGTATATCTTCACTTATCGAAGATTTAGCTTGATTAAATTTTGAAACGAAATATGTTAATGGAATTAATTTATTCGGATTATTTAATAAATACTCCGTCATTACTACTATTCTTTCACTTCTCTTTAACTTCATCTTATACTCCTTACATAGCATATTTGGTAACATTACCATACTATATACATTCAATATATTTTATTCGTATATTATATGTATATAATACCATTATTGTTCGGAATAGTAAAGGGTATACAGCATTTTTTTAAGTTGATTTTAATTAACTATACTATTTATCATATCAAGCATAATAAAGAGAAGACAACTTTCCTAAACTATCTTCTCTTTTTTTATGATTATTTTTTTCTTTCCAAACTTCTAAAGTTCGTATTTGATTTTTCTTCTACTTTTCTTACAACAAAAAGTTAATTTATCTATTGAATATACTGCTCCAACTTTCGCCTCATATTTTTTTCTAAATAAACATAAGCTCCAATTGTATCAACTTCTTCGTGCGGAAGTTGAACATGGAATAGTGCATTCACATCTTGAATTGGCACCCAGCCATCGATAAGATAATGTCCATTTTTTTAATTTTTTTAACTAAACTTTTGTTCATCTTCGTCAAACTCGTCTCGAATTTCTCCCGTAATTTCTTCAACTATATCTTCTAAAGTAACTACACCACTAGTTCCACCATATTCATCAGTAATAACTATCATATGTTCCCTATTTTTGTTTTATAGTTGCTAAAAACTTGAGAAATCGGTGTATGTTCGAATATTTTTTTATAGCCGGTGTTATATATTCTTCTAAATCTTTAGTATTTTCCAAAGGTTTATCAGCAAACAATAATTTCTTAACATTTAAAATCCCTAAAATGCGATCTTTATCTCCGTCTTCAATAACTGGATATCTAGTATATTCTTCTTGTTTTAATTGTCTCATGATAATTCCTAAAGAATCACTCATATCTATTGCTTCAACCTCTGTTCTAGGCGTCATAATCTCTTTTGCAATTTTATTATCGAATTCAAATATTCTCTCTACATAGCGGTATTCTACATCATTTATTTGACCATGTGCTCTTGAAGATTTCATTATTGTTCTTAATTCTTGTTCACTATGAATATCATCATGCTCTGATACAGGTTCGAAACCAAACATTTTTGCTATAACATTCGCTAATGAATTAAGTAGCCAAACTAGCGGACGCATTACTTTATCGAACATATACATTGGCCAAGCAACACGAAGACATGTTTTTTCTGCAGATTGTATCGCTATCGTTTTAGGAACCAATTCTCCTAGAACCACATGCAATAGTGTCATAAATCCAAATGATACTACTAATGAGATTGTATGTGTGACAGCCTCATTTAAATGAAGCAATTCAAAAAAATTGGATTAAATAAAGAATGGAATGTCGATTCCCCAATCCATCCTAATCCTAAAGAAACAATTGTTATACCTAACTGCGTTGCAGACAGATAATGGTCTAATTGCTCTACCATTTTAACTAATATTTTTGCTGTTCTATTTCCTGATTCTACTAATTCATTCACCCTTGTTGGCCTAAGCTTAACAAGTGCAAACTCAAACATTACAAATATTGCTGAGGCAATAAGTAATAATATAATTATAAATATTTTTAAGTAAGATACTGAGATCCATATGGTTTTAATTTAACCTCTTTCCTTATTTTTTTTAGTCATTAATAAATAATTTTTACTACATATAAACTTTTTTTCAATTATTATACTACCTATAAGTTATATAGTTTCTTCCAATCTATTAGTAATTCATATTGATGGATATTTTTTTTCTTTCGAGTGATACTATAGTAAGTAATTGAAAAACGCTAAAAATAGGAGATTTTTAATGAATAGCGCAAATAAGTTCCAAAAATTTTTTTGGTCAAGAAAAAAATAAACTATATAAATAACCTTCAAATTAACTACAAGTTGGAAAAAAACTTCATTTTCTAAATTTGAAAATATAGAATTTTATAATTTAACATTTAAGAGTTTTGATAACTCAACAATATACGCTAAATATATAAAAAAATATAAAGTATAGAACTCTGTATCCAAAACAAACCTATTCCTATACTTTTTCTATTTCCATGGTTATCCCGCTTCTAGTAGAAACTGGTTAGAAAAGTCTACCTTTGCTTCTTTTTGGATACGATGTAGTCGCAATAGATTTTTAGAAATCAAGGCGGATTAAGTAAAGACAAAAAGTAATTCTTCTCCTTCAGTTTTTTTGGGCATCTTACAATAGGTCTAGACGAAAATATAGAAAATATGATATTTTACAAAAATATTTTAGATACACTTATTCTTTCTAGAATAGTTACCTCATTTGATGACGTCGATTCTCAAAACATAGCTAGCTATGGCGCTTCTCAAGGTGGAGCTTTTTCTATAATGTTTGCTGCATTAAATAAAAGTGTTACTAAATGCATAAGTTTATACCCTTTCCTTTCGGATTTCCAAACATTCTATGATTTTGATAATAGAAACAATGCATACGCAGAATTTATTCATCATGGAAGATGGTTTAATACTAAAGGAGAAAACACCAAATCTTTCTTGAATAATCTTTATTATATTGATACTTTAAATTTTGCTAAACTCCTTAAGTGTCATGTCTTATTTGGAATTTCTAATCTCGATGAAGACTGTCCTAAAGTAACTCAAGAGAAGGTATTTAACAATATTAAAAGTAAAAAGAAAAAAATGTATTTACAAAAAAAGTATTACCATGAGAATATACCACATTTTAATGATGAAGTATTCAACTTTTTACTTGAAGAAAAAAATAGGAGCTTTAAATGAAATTAGAAAAAAATATAGAAAATTTGACTTTGTAGAATCTACACTAAATACACCTCATCCTTTTTGCTAAATATAAAAAAATAACTTTTCTAGGAACAGATAATTCAAAAAAATCGAGTTAGATCTAGTTATTCCTAACTCAATAGTTAAAGGAGTTATCGTCGATTTTCCTGAATTTAAAGTTAAAAAAATAAAGATTTTCTAAACCTAGCAAAATATAGTATGTTGAACTATGCACTAGTATCACTTCATATTAGAGGTCAAGCTGGTAATAGCGAAAATAACACCCCTTTGTTCTCATTTCCCATTTCTAGATTGTAACAACAAGATACCCTACTATAATCTAGTATTCCAAGATGCACTAGATACTATCCGTATTACTGAGATGATATTTCCAAACAAGGATATAATTACAACAGGCCTTGGACAAGGTGCTGCGATTAGCTTGGTTTGTGCTAATTATTTCGATTCAGTAACAGAACTTTTTATATCAGATTGTTCACTTTGCGATATAAAAAAATACTTATATTCAAAAACAAAAAAATCCGATATTTAAAAAATTATATAATTTTGAAATTGACCTACCAGAAAAAACTGACTATTTGTATAATAGCCTAAATTCAATCGATATACTTAATATTAGTAGCTCAATTGGTCAAAAAGTTCACTATGCACTTTCATATCTAAGTCCTAAAAACACCTCATTCTGCACAACTAAAAATTAATTGATTCCCTTAATGATATAGAGGTTCAACACTACAAATTTTTTTAGATTACAAGAAAAATATTCCAACATCAATTCGATGATTATATACTAGAAACACTCTCAAATAGATAAAAAATGAATCGACAGTAGTCTTATCCTCTGTCGATTCATTACTTTTAATGCAATTAGCTTAATTTACCTTTTAGCTTCATATTTTTAACAATTTTTTCAATAGAGTTTACATACGCAGCTTTTCTCATTGGGATATCAAATCTTTCTTTCACTTCCCAAATATCATTAAATGCTTTTGTCATTACTCTTGCTTGTTTTTCAACAACTTCTTCTTCAGTCCAGTAGTACCCTTGTAAGTTTTGTACCCATTCGAAGTAAGATACAGTTACACCACCACTATTTGCAAGAATGTCAGGTATTACAACAACACCTTTTTCTCGCAATGCTTTGTCACCTTCTAATGTAGCAGGACCATTAGCTCCTTCTGAAATTACAGGAGCTTTAATTAAACTTGCTTCCTTAGCATCAATAGCATTTTCTAATGCACATGGACAAAGTACATCTACATCTAATGCCCAGAATTCATCCAATGTTAAACGTTTTGTATTTGGTAATGTATGGAATCTAACTTTCTTATCTTTACATTCTTGAAGTTCAGCGTATGATAATCCTTCTTCACGGTAAACCGCATATTGAACACCATCATCATCACGTTCAGTTACTGCAACAACTGTTGCTCCAAATTTAACAGCAGTATCTACAGTATAACTACCAACGTTACCAAATCCTTGAACGGCAAATTTCGCACCTTGTGTAGATTTTCCTAATTTTTCTAATGCTAGTTTTGCAGCAAGTGCTACACCATATCCTGTAGCTTGTGTTCTTCCTAATGAACCACCTAATTCCAATGGTTTACCTGTTAAAGTTCCAACACCTTGTTCTCCTGTAAGCACATTATATTCATCAATCATCCAAGACATGATTTGACCATTTGTATTTACGTCTGGTGCAGGAACATCTTGTTTTTCACCTAGGTATTTATATAATCCTCGAATATATCCTCTAGAAAGTCTTTCTAATTCACCTTTAGATAAATCTTTTGGATCTACAATAATACCACCTTTACCTCCACCATACGGAAGGTTAGCGACTGCACATTTAAATGTCATCCAAATTGATAATGCTTTAACTTCGTCTGCTGTTACAAGTGGATGGAATCTTAATCCACCTTTTGTAGGACCAATCGCATCGTTATGTTGTGAACGGAATCCTTTAAAGTATTTTACCTCTCCATTATCCATTCGAACCGGAATAGAAATTTCAATAAATCTTTGTGGATCTTTTAATGATTCATATACTTCTTCTTTATAACCTAATACTTCACAAGCACCTTTAATTTGTTCTCTTGCGTTAACCAATGGATTGTTATTCATAACTACATCTCCTTAGAATGTTATTTTACATTTATAATGTAATATTGTTTTAATTAATTATATCAAATACTACACTATTTTTGTAAACTTTTTATTTTTTTAAGAACCTTTTTTTATATTTTTATAAATTTTTTTACGTAAACTATTTTTCATTTTTTTATTTTTCAAAAATAAAAGGTTAGTTTATCAACTAAAAATAACAGTTTTAAACTAACTTTTTTTGAAAATAATATTACTTATCACTCATTATTTCATAATATTTTTATAAGTTATTTAAGTTGTAATATATTTGAAATTAAAAAGAAAACTAGTTATTTTTTTGTCTTTTAAAAATAATATTATTTTCAGATTATTTTCTAATATTTTCTGAAAGGGTTTCTGAAAAATATTTTTTTATATCCTCTTTTATGAAATTTCTATATTAGTTAAAATTATTACAAATGGACTCTCATATAACCCTGCCTTTTCTTGTGGTAATAATGCACTAATAAGATATGCAATAATCGTTCCTACTCCCCCTACTTCTTGAATCAAGTAATTTGAACTAAGAGAGATACCCGTTCCTATAACTCCACCAAGTGATAAGGTAATTAGATGTTTACTTTGGATTTCTTTAACAAAACTTTGTTTTTTCTTCCATAAAAACACCCTTTCATATAATAAATTAAGAGAATGATAGTATTTCCATAAAAAAATAGTTATCATTCTCCTTTATGTATATTATATATTATCTAGATTTACATTTATTTCATACTACTTAGCATCATACCATGACGCTCCACTACTAGCTTCAGCTTTAAGTTGAACATCTAAATTAGCCGCTTCTTCCATAATTTTAATCATTTCTTTTGTGAATTCTTCTTCTATATCTTTATTAACATCAAAGATTAATTCATCGTGTACTTGTAATAATAATTTTTGCATCTACTTTTTGTTTTTTTCTAAATACTCAAATACATTAACCATAGCTATTTTTATAATATCCGCAGCGGTTCCTTGAATTGGTGAATTCATGGCAATACGCGCATTCAGATTAGCTACAATCTTGTTTTTAGCATTAATATCTGGTAATGCTCTTCTTCTATTAAATAGAGTTTCTACATAACCGTGTTCCTTCGCAAACTCTACGATATCAGTCATATATTTATCAACACCTTTAAATGTTTCTAAATACTTATCGATAAATTCTTTTGCACGTTTTCTAGTAATGCCTAAATTATTAGATAAACCAAAGTCAGAAATTCCATAAACAATACCGAAATTAACTGCTTTAGCTTCTCGTCTCATTGAAGATGTTACTTCATCAAGACTCACTCCATTAACATCACTAGCTGTTTTAGTATGAATATCTACATCATGCTTAAATGCATCTATCATTCCTGTATCTTGTGCTATATGAGCTAATACTCGAAGCTCTATCTGAGAATAGTCAATAGATAATATTACTCTGTCCTCTGATGCTGGAACAAACGCTTTTCTAATTTTTTTCCCTTCTTCGATTCTTGTAGGAATATTTTGAAGATTCGGATTCACTGAAGACAAACGCCCAGTTTGTGCTAGCGTCTGCTCATAACGTGTATGAATTTTTCCTTCACGAGTAATATCTTTCACTAACCCTTTTGCATAAGTTGAGTTCAATTTTGTAATAGTTCTGTACTCCATAATTAATGGAATAATTTCATGATTATGTTGAAGTTGTTCTAACACTTCTACAGCTGTAGAATATCCAGTTTTTGTTTTCTTAATTGGTGGTAATCCTAAATCTTCAAATAGTACCACTCCTAACTGTTTAGGTGAAGCAATATTAAATTCAGAACCTGCTAAAGTATATATACTAGATTCTAAAGTTTTAATTCTTTCATCAAACTCAGTACTCATTTCTTCAAGTGCTTTTTTACTAACATGTATTCCTTCAAATTCCATATTAGCTAATACTTTAGCAACTTTAATCTCTATATTTTTATATAAATCCGTCATATTCTCTTCAGAAAGTTTTTCTTCCATCAATGGCTTCATCAAAGCAATACTCTCTGCAACTTCCGCTATATAAGGATTAATGATATCTTGTGATGGTAAAGTTCGTTTTACCCCCTTACCATATATTTCTTCATCACTACTTATTATTTTACCAAGATAGTTAAAAATGATTTTATCAATTTCTGTTTTTGCATTCACATCAACTAAGTAAGACACTATCTTAACATCAAAAACTTCTCCATTAATATCAGCACCATTTCTCTTCGCTATAAATAAAATCTTTTTAAAGTCATATAAGTTTTTAACCAATTCACTTTGAAGATATTCTAATACAAATTCATTAGTGAAAAATTGTTCTTCACTAAAAATATAAGCAGCACCTTCTTTAAAGACTACTATTCCAACAACATCTGAGTTATGGTAATCCTCTGTGTAACACTCAACGTGTAAAAGCACTATCGGTAAAAATCTATTTTTTTGTATTTTTTTATCCGCTAAAAATAATATTAATTTCCTTTTTTTAGGAGTAACTGTTTCTTCATCAGTTACCTCTATATCTTCAGTAGAATTTTCTTGTGATAATTTTTCTTAAAAAATGAAACAAACTCTAATTTTTTTCAAACAACTCTCTTTTTAAGTTCAATATTTTTCACTATAAGTTAAATCTTCTAACTTATTATCGACTGGAACTTCTGTATAAATAGTTGCTAATTTTTTTGCTTAACAGGGCATCTTCTCGACCTTCTGTTAAACGTTCTTTTAGTTTTTTTTACCACTAATTTTATCAATATTTTCTAATACATTCTCTACAGTTTTATATTCAGTTAATAGTTTTATGGCAGTTTTTTTCTCCTACTCCAGCAATCCACGGGATATTATCGCTCTTATCCCCCATAAGACCTTTCATGTCAACGATTTGTTCTGGGGTTAATCCGTATTTTTTTCAGCAATAAATTCTGGCGTGTAATAATCTATATCAGTAACTCCACGTTTAGTATAATAGATTGTTATATTCTCACTAGCAAGTTGAGTTAAATCCTTATCTCCAGTTACTATTATAACTTCCAAACCTTCTTTTTCGGCGATTTTAGCGTAACTACCGATAATATCATCCGCTTCATAATCAAAGTGTTCTTCATACTTTATTCCATATGAATCCAAAAAGTTCTCTAACATAACCGAATTGCTCTACTAACTCACTAGGAGTTTTTATCCCTAGTACCTTTGTACGCTTCATAACTTTGGTGTCTAAAAGTTTGTTTTCCTTTATCAAAGGCAACTAATGCATACTTTGGATTAGTATCCGCTAATATTTTTTCTAACATCAATGTAAATCCATAAACACTATTAGTATATAGACCTTTTTTTATTTTTTTTAAAGCTGGCATAGCATAAAAAAAGCACGATAACTTAAGCTATTCCCATCTATTAATATTATCTTATCCATTTAATTCTCCTAATTCTTATTCTAAAACTATAAAAAAATAGTACGACTCGAAAATCACTATTCAAAAACAGCGATTTTTAAGTCTCTAAAAAAATATTATATTTTTACATGGGAGTGACTCAAAAAAATCGTGATTTCGAAGAAATCGATTTTGTCGAGTCACCCCGCACTAGTTTATTAGATATCTAAAAAAAGCTTTTTATAAAGCGAATTTAGATATCAATAAACTCACTGCGTCTATGAGTTCTCATATACACCTTGTTAAATTTCAGGACTTTTTGAGTTAGCCCCTACTATTTTTTTATAATAATTTATATATTGTTTCTATCTTTTTCTTCCAAGAATGTTGTTCGATTTCTTCTAATAAATAAGTTGGAATCTCTCGCTCTTTTCTTGTTCTTTCTATCATAACTTCTAAAGTTTCTACTAGTCTTTCTACAAAAAGCAGGCTTTTTCTTCTTCTACAGCTTTATCAGTATCATAAATAGTCGGCATTTTTACATACTCAATTATCTCAGAATTATTTATTTTTTTCTCCAAGAAATTCTATAAGCCCTTCTATCTCAGTAGCAACCACTCTAAGCCCACTTCCCTAATGCCTCTACTGCGATTAGTCCTAGCCCTTCAAAAATAAGAAGGTAATACAAATATATCTTTATAACGCATAATCTCTCCTAGATGAACTTGATCAACCGCATTATAAATTCTTATTCTCTTAGAATCACCAACTAGAGACTCAACTCTAGGCCTATCTTCATCTTTCAAATTCCCTATTAATTCTAACTCTACTTTAGTGTCTTTTTTTCTCTAATAATCTAAAAAGCTTTTAATTAATTCATAAAAAAACCTTTTTGACTCATCAAATTTTCCTGCATATAAAATTTTCACATTATCATGTTTTTTTCATATTTTTTTCTGCAGGGTAAAAGATTTTTTTCATTATATCCCGCACCAATATTCACAATTTTTTTCTACAGGATAATTATAAATATTAGCTATTTCATTTATGACACCCTTGCTTAATGCCAATATCTTATCTAACTTCCCAAGACTTTTTACATGCTTATCTTTCATTGCAGGATTTTTTTCAGCTTGTCTTATATCGGTATTATGACATACACCTAGAACTTTTTCATTTTCAAAAACATCACAAACCATAGAACTCAAAAATCCATAAATGATGTGTGATTACAACATCTGGTTTAAATGTTTCTCTAGCTTGAATCAATTTTTCACGAAAAGCCTTTTGCCAAGATTCAATCATTTCATCTGTCATATTTTTATATAGTGTATTATCATACGGCATAATATCACTCATTCCAACAATCGGAAAACTGATATCTTCCCCTTGAAATTCAACTTCAAATTTTTCATCTACAAAGTTAAAATTATACTCTGGAGTCGTAGCGTAAATAGCAGCTTGCTCTACGTTAAATCTCTTTAATCCATCTATAACATTAGTAAAATATACGCCACTTCCTGTTTTTTTATCGGAAGTTGAGCTAACACATGTAAAAATCCTCATTTTTTTATCCTCTATTTCATATTTTCCATCATCTCTATTATAACCTAATTTATATTTTTTTTATAGTAAACGCATTAAATTAATATAATAGAACACAAAAAAATAAAGAGTAACTCATAAAAATAAGATTGTTTAAAAAAATCTATTTTTATCTAGTTACTCTCAAATTTGATTGAAAAATCATTATAAACGATAAAGGAATATACCAAAAAAATACTCAATTTTTTTAAATTTGACAGAAAAACTATTAACTATCTTTAAACGCTATTCTAATAGCATTTACGACCTTTTGGCACTCAATTTATAAGTTTATGATATGAACATTTTTTTTACAAGTATTTTTAATGCTTTTTGCGCAATTTTTGCGCAAAATAAAAAGCCCCTTTATTTTGGGGCTTAATTTTTTATCTTGTATTGTGTAGTAAATTTAACCAAAAATTCATTTTTTTATTAACTACGTCGTCATATATGCTAAAGTAAAATTGATAATTTCTATCTAAGTCTTCGTCATCAAAAATTTACTTGAAAAAAACTAGTTTCTCGTAGTCTTCTTCTTCTAAATGTCCTAAGTGGCTTTTTTTAACTCGTCTACACTGTAAGATGTTGTAATGTCGTTTGGTTTGTCTTCGAACCAAAAATCAACCCATGCTCCATCTTCTAACACTAACTCATTTACTACTACCATCATTTTATCATAATTTCTCATTTTTAGTTCCTCCGAATATCTAATTAATTTTTTTGCTACTTTAAAAACTCATATTTTTCTAACTCATACTTACCACTGCGGTAATTTTGAATAACACTAAGTGTCAATCCTGTATCTTTTTGAAATCCTATAATCAGTTAAATCACTGTTGAATAGTTCTTCTATTTCTTTTATTAGTTTGTCAACCATGTTACTAAACCTCTTTTTTATTGAATTTAAGCCATTTTTATGTTATTATTATCTTAGTAGCGAGGTGAAGTGGCTTAGGACTTCACCTTGATTACCGTGTGTTTTTAGAAGTTCTAGTCTTTGATTAGAGCTTCTATTTTTTTCTTTAGCTTCTTCTAATGTTTTTGCTATTCTCTAATTTTTTTCTAGCACTAACTTTAGAAGAGTTTCTTTTAGTATTCAGTAAATTGTTTATCTGTCATACCTTCCATTTTTTTCTCCTTTTCTGTTCCTCTGCCAACTTATATTTATATTATACCTTATACAAGGTATAAAGTCAACAGATATTTTTTTAAACTTTTTAAAAAAATTGCATAAAAAAATAAGCCCCTACTATTAAGTAAGGGCTAAATTCATTAAAAATACTTCAACTTCAGTTAAATATTTATCTTCAATCCATTGATCGCTGTCTTTGTAATTTACTCTACTCCAACCGCCTTTTTTTTCTCATACACTCGTACTCTAGTACCAGCTGGGACAAATTCCTTATCCTCACTATCTTCTGTTGGTTGGCTTTCTAGAATATAATCAATGCTTACTGTGGCTTCGTAATACGGTTCATCACGTTTCGCAAGTTCTACGTCTTCATCTAATATGCTTTTCTCAACCACCGGAGGTTCAGTAACATCTCCAGCTAATAATTGCTTAATTCTGTTGATGAAATATTGTCTACACGCTTCAGTTCCTGCACCGTTATAAGCACCGCCATTTCCGTGTAATTCCATACTTCTGTGTGGACAATCAGTTGCACTAAATTCGTGGTGTAATTTAACTGTGTCTTCATTGACAGGTAATCCATAGCTTTGAAGTACTTGACCAGCTAACAATAGTGTTGCATCTTCATTTGCTAAAAAAATTCTTCATCAGAAGCAGACATTGATTGACACGCTTCAAAACCGATAAAATTACCGTTTCCGTAAGGGTTCGCTGTGTGCCATTCTTGATGGTTAGATGGTTGGAAAACATAAACGTCGTTTCTATCTACATAGTATGCTGCGAATCCTCTATCAAGAGTTCCGTTGTTTACACGGTCTACTAAAAATCCGTCGTATTGTCTAGCAGATAGAGAACCTCCATCGTTGTGAATTACAACTCCTAGTATATCATTTTTTGGTGGAGTAAAGAATACTCCTTTTTGAAAATAATCGCTATAAATTTCTGTCATGTTATTTATCCTCCGTTTTGTTTTTATCATTTCTTCCTACAGTTTGTCTGTAAGATTGGTGAACCCCAACTGCACTAAAACCTAAAGCAATTGCAGTAGGATCTTTGAATAGAATCGTTCCAATCAATCCACCCAATACTCCTAAAATATTAGGTATCATTTCATCTGGAAAAAATTTAGATTCTTTTAAAAATTTCCCCAACATCCCTAATAGTGCAACTATTAGAAATACTGATGCTGTTTGTAAATCTGGCATATTATTCACCCCCTTTCTAAGGTAATTTTGTCATCCATGCTTCTTGAGTCGGATATACTATTAAGCCTAAATTGATTCCTTTTAGCATTTCACTAGTTACATTTTGTAATGTAATATTATTTAAAATCAGTTTCATTTTTTACCACAAACTCAAATCCAGCGTTATTCTTATCATGCGAGTAGAATTGAATGTTTAAATCTTTTGTTCCACGTTTACTAGGTGTGTTTGTCAAATTTGTTCTTACTAGTTTTTTCATCTTCTAACTCCTTACCATCTAATTCATCACGTAATTTTTCTAATCGTTTCTTTAATCCTGTTGGGAATGGTACACCTAATGCACTTAAATTCTCAATTAACGATAGACAATAACTAAGTGTAAAGAATAATAAGAAAGCTGTAGCAATTTCATTAAATCCTAAATAAAGTAGATATGGATATACTGTAATGCACATTACACAAACTATAATATGTTCAATTAATCCACGTCTATTAATAGTTGAATTTAATTTTTTTGTTACAAAAGCTTTCGCTATTCCTGTAAAAACATCAAGAAATACAACTAGTGTAAAAGCATGAATGTAGACATCTTTAACTAAATGATAATAGCGTTCTGCTAGTTCAGGTAATGTTATTTCCATTTAGATTACCTCGTAAAAAAGAACATGCTATTCTGCATGCTCTTCTTTTCTTTCTGTTTCTGTAGTTTCTTTTGGTGTTTCACTTACTGTTGGTGTTGGAGTGACTACCTCTTTTGGTGACTCACTTACTGGAGCAGTTGCAACAACAACTTCTTTTGGTACTTCCGTTACAACTTCTTTAGGTGTGGCCACTTCTTCAACTGCTTTTTTGTGCTTCTCTTCATACTCTCTTTCGATTCTTTCTACTTCAGCTCTAACAACATCTATTAAGTTCCCGATGTGAGGCACATCTTCTAATGTTTTAGCTTTTCTTAAAAGTTGTCGAACATACATTTTTACAAATTGATCTTCTTTTTTAAATCTTAATCTACTAGGCTTCATGACTTTCAGTACCCCCTTCGCTGTGTAATACATCATTGTTGCTTTCTCGTGTAGGTTGTGTAGGTTGTTCATTAGTTTCATTTTCTTTTTCTCCTTTATCTTCTTCATGTTCTTCATCATCTTGGAACATTGACAATACCGTTGTAATTGCATTTGACACCGCATCATCTAATTGTGCTTTAGTGATATATCGGTGGTCTTCATCTGCTAATTGTTCCTTATCGCCGCTTTCATCACGTTCTAAAACCACTTCTTTATACTTAGTTGGTTCATTGCTAGGAATCCACTCAACAACACTTGTATGGTCTTCTACTACTTCATACAGTTTATTGTCATATTTGAATTTATCTCCTACTGAATAATCTGCGTTGACTTCATAAGAATCAAATGCATTAATGATTACATCTTTCTTAGCATTGATTGTCTTAGGATCTCAGCACGTTAAGTAATAATGCCATAATCACTTTATCATTACCTTTATTCACTTTATTAGCAAACTTAGTTAATGCCTTCTCACGTTCTGCTGTATCTTGCTTATTTCCTGTTAAAATTCCAACTTGTTTATTTAAGTTAGCATATTCAGCAACTAGTGCTGGAGTTGCTTCTCCAGTGTACATTTGAACTGCGATTTGTTTTCTAATTTCTTCTAGAATTTCTGCATCATTAGCAGTTGCGAATTTACTGGGTAATTCAACATTACCGTTGAAATAAATACCTCCAGTATTCATATTAAAATAAACATTTACGCTTTTATATCCTCCAGCGGTTGGATTAGGTTGTTTAACTGAAATTTCTAAAAGCCATATTATTGTCCCTCCTCGTGTTCTTCTACTTTAGCTTCTTTTTAATTCTTTAAGCTCTTTCTCTTTAACTTCTAGCTCATTAATTAACTTATTGTAAGCTACTCTATAATTAGCTAACTCTATTGTTTTTTGACTCAATTCTTGTACGATTAAGTCGATTGGTTGTAATTTATCATCCATGTATTAATTCCTCCAGTTTGTTTTTTAATATTTTATTTTGTTGTGATAATTCTTGTACTGCTTTTAATGCGATGTTGATTAATCTTAAACCATCTAAACCTAAATAGGTTTCATAGTCTACTACTAAACTATCATCAAGTTCTTGAACTTCTTGTGCTATCAATCCACATTTAGTATGTGGTTTCTCATAACCAATTTCATCTTTATTCCACCCATGGTCTTTGAATTTTAACTTCTCAATAAATTCTATAGCATTAAATTCTGAATCTTTAATATCAGTTTTTAATTTTCTATCTGATCCCCATTGGTCTACTTTGATATTCCAAATATCAGAGTTAGAATTGTCAGTGCTAAAGAATCGCATTAACCCACCCTCTTTATATCCTATGAATTTTACAGGAGCATGATTTGAGAATGGAGAACTATAGTCTAAATTTGTAAGAATAGGTTGACCCTTAACAACAGACCCTAATATTCTTGATGAAAAACAAGCCATACCAGCAACTGTTAACAATACCCTATTAACTGCACTTGGAACGGTATTTCCTCTTGTGAAATCGGGGTCTTCATATATGAATAATCTCGGTGGCACTCCACTTTCTTTTTGGTCCTACACCCTCACCAGCAATTTGAAGTCCAATTCCTCTCCTACTTCCAAAAATTCTCAGGTGCGTTAATTTGCAATCCTTTTTCAATTGGTTGTAAAAATCCATACTGACCTATTTTAATTTTAGATTGTCCAGATATTACAACACCATTTAAGGTATCTGTGTCAATTTGAGTAGACCTAATTTTAACAGCATTTAATTTGTTAATGAAAGCTTGTTGTGCCCAAAGTTTGTTGATAAAAGCATTATGCGTTAGTAAATTATGAATTAAACCATCATCTATTAATACATGCTTAGCTTTGACTGCATTTGCAGCAATAATTTCTGATGTGATACTTCCTGCCTTATGGTGTCCAGTTTCTAAGGTATTAGTTTTAATTTGTCTACCCTCGATTGAACCATCTACGATTAATTCTGCTGATTTTTTCTTATAGATTTTAGCATTTTTAAAAGTAATATTTGTGAAATTACTTGATCCATTTTGCAACAATCCCAATTTATAACTTTTAACTTCTCCTGTTAATCCAGTTACTGTAAGTGTGCATTTTAAAGTATCACTAGTTGAATACTCATTAATTCCTACTATAACTGGGAATTTCCATGTGTAGCTACCTGTTTTATATTGTATTTCAATCGTAAAGTTAAGGGATTGTGTTAACCTACCATACCATGAACCTACCCTTCAATGATAAATTGGTCTCCATTTTTGTAATTTATCACCAGTGATTAACGGTGTTATCCATTTATCCCTACTATTAGAAATTACCGTTTCTCTAAACTCTGGTAATACTAAATTCTCATTAGCTGGTGTGATTACTAATTTATCGGTTATAGCTTGAATACTATCAGGACTAACTGACAACATACTAGCAAGGTTTCTTCCGTTGAAAACTTTGTTTGAACCAAAGTTAATTGAATCTGCTGTAATTTGTAGTTGTGAGTGTCTTACAGTATCATTTAACGTGTTAGTAACTGTATTTAAAGTTCCTGTAGCTGTTTGTTTCGTGTGTTTAACTCGTTGATGCTTTGCTGACTATCTTCAGGAGCTGGTGTCCAGTCAGTAGCAACATTTCCTTTTTTTCTAATTTAGGTAATTTGATATAAATTTTATCTCCATTGTTAAAATTAGCTGTAGGATTATAAAAAAACAAATGCAAAAATACTTAGTGAACTTATTAGTGAAAGTATGTGATAATCTTTGCCATTCAGTTGTTATATTTACTTGCTTTTAATCCGTTAGATTCAAAACCAACATTTCTTAAAGTCATATTCCTACTAGCTTTAATATCTATCGACCACGTTAGAGTTTCATTTTGGAATTGAGTTTTAACTAATTCTGTTAGATTAAAATAAAAACCATAAGTATCACTTCCTCCAACTTTGGTTAAAACTAGAGTATCTCCTTCTACTGATTTATCCCATTTATTCCAACCGTAAAAATCCTTTTACTGTTTAATTTATCGCTATCAGATATATAGTTTCTCCCACCTACACTAGTTGGAATACTGTTTCTAACATTACTTATCTCACGACTAAAACTATTAGCTGTTTCTTGTACCTTATTCTCAACTGCAGAAGTTGTTGCATAACCTTTCTCGTTAACCCAACTTTCAATGCTACGTCTTGCAGCAGTCAATTGATTAGCTGTGTTATTTTGTGCCCAAATTTGCATATTAGCAACTCTTACTCCATCTTGATTCTTGTAGTTTTCTAAGGCTGTTAGTTGGTTGATAATACCTCTAGCACTTTCTGTGAATTTGCTACTAAATTCTGTATTCTTAACAAAGTCTTTATTGTCAATAATTCTATTGATTTCAGTTCTTTCACGACTTAATTGACTAGCAGTATCTTGCTGTACCCATTGCTTCAAACTTTCAGTTCGTGTGCTATCTTGATTTTTGTATTCCTCAAGTGAAGTAATTTTGCTTGTTAATCCATCTACACCTTTTTTAAATTCAGCCTTAACAGCACTTAAACTATCTTCATTTTTCTTTTTAACGTCAGTAAATTCTCTTGTTATGCTATTTTCAAGCTCTGTAACCTTGCTAGTAGCACCATTAACAAGTCCTCTAAGTTCTCTAACTGTTTCATTGTTAGAAATATCTTGAATATTATTAACTCTATCAGTTAGTGCTTGAATTTGCTTAGTAGCTTCCACTCTGTTTTTACTTATCTCTAAGTTTGTAGCTTGGAATTGCCTGTTGTAGTTTTCAACTGTTGTTGATACTTGGTTTCTAATAGGTGCTAGTTTTTCGTCAAAGGCTTCGCCCATTTTTCGGATTTTTTCTTCACTACTTAATAAGGCTTTTTCATATCCACCTTTTACCTTATCTTCAATAACTTTTGATTTTTCTTTAAAGAATCTGTCGAAAGCTGCTTCCTGTTCGGCAACTAAAGCATTTATTCTGGCAAGTACTGAATCGTTTTGAACTTGTAGTGATTCTAATTTAGCTGAAGTGCTATCAGTAAAGCTACTTCTACCATCTCCCACTTCTATCTCGTGATTTTCTTCAAGAATAACATCCCAAACTACCTTAACAACCTTAGCACTTTCATTCATTATTCCTAATTCACTGTAATAAACTTTTAATCTATCACATAAATCAACTTCTTCAAGTGCTGGATTATCGAATACTCCCTCAACTTTTGATAAGTCTTGGTAGTTAATCTTTAAGTTAGTTTTTGGCACACCTACATTATTACTTTTAATGTAACTTTCAGCTTTACTTCTCAACTGCTCTACAGTTTTAATATTTTCATCGCTTGAAAAATCAACTTTTAAAATTCTTCTATGTGTGAATTTATTTAAGTGTGTGCTATCAAGTAGTATTTCTGGCAATGTAATTAATTGCTCCCTGTTGTTATCATCTGTGTATTTTTTAAAAGGAAAAACTGAAGTATAAGTTTCAAGTATTGATTGCTCTTGTTCTAAATCTAACAAGTTTTTACCATAAGCAATGATGGTTGGGTTATCAATTCCCATACTTTTATGTAGTGTAATATTCAAATTATCAAATTCATATTCACCGCCCCAAACATCAAGTATTGAACCTGCTTTACCTCCTAAAGCGTCACGGGCGTTCTCAATGTTTTCAACTTTCCATGTAGTAGAATTTACAGTTGATATATCTGAATTGACAAAGAATTCATCTCTACTATCTAACAAGTTATCTCGCCACGCTGTCAAGGCACCCATAGCACTAACGCTAGTAAGTGTTATATCTGGTCTGATGGCATTCATAGTAGTTTTAACTTGTGAGATATGTTGGCAGTAAATTTTAAATTCATTTTGCGTTTTTGTGGTCTTTGAAACTATGAACCGTTGATTTTTAGTTCTGTAACCTGCGTCACTTTTTATATACATTCCCTCTTTGATTTTATCAACATCTTTACCGTTGACTGGATAATCAAATTCGAGAATATATATTCCGTTTTTTTCTCTCGAAACAAGGCATTTAGAAGCGTCAGATAAAACTGACACCCCCAAATGCTCAAAGTTAGTTTCATTTGCTTTATATAAAATAGGATAAGCCATTAAACTAGTGCCTCCCATCTTGGAGTTATTTCAACAACAAATGAGTTGTTGTCCCATGAAATCCTGTTATCACCTATTTCAAGGTGTGGAAATGGATAAGTGAACACTTTATCGTATTGAGGCTCCTTATTATCCCAATGCGCTGACTGAGTTTCACAATCAATAATAATGTGTCCACTTACTCCCTTCAACCTAAATATTTGAGAATTAATATTCAAATTAATATTTCCTGTTCCCCTTAATTTAATAAGTGGATTGGCTTTTTCTACGTTCTGGATTTCTTAGAATTTGTCCGTTAGTAACGGTTATCTTATAAAGTCCTGTTTTCAAGTATTTAATAGGGTGTAGTTTAAAAATTTAAGATACATTTTTTTCTTGCTTGTTAATGTTCCTCGATTTTTAAACGTTTCATAAAAAATACGCCTTATAGAGATACTCACTATCCCAACTTAATCCAAAAATCATACCATTTTGGCTTAATGTTGATAAGATAGTCATTTAGTTTATTGATTATGTTTTTGGACGTTAGCTTTTTTTCATCGTAGATTTTTAAACGGGAAAGTACGTTCAACTACTTTCAACCGTTTATTATCTTTGATTTTTGCACCATTAACACCGTCTATTTCAACTAAATCTACAGTTTGAGAAGAAGATTCCAGTTCTATTTCATCTACTAATCTTAATCCTAACTCTTTTGTGTTTAGTTGGTTGTAAAGGATATATTTAGTTATCATAATCTGTCTTTCTCCTCCTTAATTAAGAATTTTATTTGTTCGTATAGTTTACGAACATCTTCTTCAGAATTTGTGCTTAAATTCTCTATGTGTAGCAACGCTCCAAAGTTGCTTGTTTTGTTGTTAGTAACGTTATTACTACTTCCTCCTGCTGTTGCGAATGATGGAACAGCTTTAAAACTTAACATGTTCTCAGGTGCAAAAGTTGGATTAAATGAATTAAGTTTACGTTGATATAAACTGAAAGCTTTATCAAGTACTCCCATATTATTTACCATACCTTTACCTAACCCACCAGTAATGTGTCCCCCAGTTTTAGCGGTAAGTCTCGATGGAGAGTGAATTTGAGCCTTGGCTCTCAATGCTCTGTCAACTTCACTTACGATTGCATTTGCTGCTGCAATCACCGCTCCTAGCGCTGAGTACATACCGCGAGCAACTCCGTTACTTACTTGTGCACCCACGTTATAAGCAACTGGAACAATACTTTGTCCTACACTTTGAACAGTATTCTTGATACTCTCCATCGCTGAACGGACGTTGCCTTCGTTACTTCTTAAGCCATCAGCAATATTTCTACCTGCTTCTTCACCTGCTCTACGTCCTTCTTGTGCCATTTGTGAGGCTGTTTGTTGAAGAGTAGATACAAACTGTTGGCATGTACTTTGAATTGACCCTAAAGCACTATTCATAGCTGAAGAAATGGCACTAGCTAATCCGTTCATTGCTCCACTAATGCTTGCAACCATAACAGATACTGTCACCCCAACTGATGAAATCGAAGTACCTATCTGATTAATCTGACCTGCTACGCTAGTTGCTGTACTTCCTACTTGTGATAATGCACTAGTTAAACCATTAATTACACCAGTTAGCGCTCCAATCGAAGCTGAAGTTGTACCAAAACTTACTGCTAATGTTGCTAAAACAACGCCAAATGCACTAATCGATACAGTAACAGAACTTACTGCTGTCCCAATGCTTGTTATTTGACTATTGAAAGCACTAATTGAACCGCTGGCAGTCATAAGTCCAGCTAGTGAAGTAGTAATGTTAGTACTGAATAATTGAACGGCTGTTGAAGTTGTTATCAAGATAGGTGGTAAAGCATTTAGTGAAGTAGTTAAGCTTGTTATTAACGTTGGTAAGGCAGTAAATGCTCCTTGAACAGAAGTTGCCGCTTGACCTAACATTGATAATCCGCTAGCCATAGTTTGCATACCTGCTCCAGCCGTTATCATTTCTCCAGCATGAGCAGTAATTGCACCTACTCCAGTTGCTGTTGCTGTTAATGTAGCAACTAAATCTCCTAAGCTTAAATCAACAAGTGTCTTTACACCTTCAGCAAATAATCTGAATCCGTTACCTGCTTTTTCTGCTGATTCACCTATACTTTGAATGACATTTGCTACTCCATCAAGTACAGTTCTTATTGAATTACCAATTGAATCAATAACTTCTTTAATTCCATCACACACAGTTTTAACTGCGTTACCGAATTTCTCAAAGGCTGTTCCAACACCCTCTAAAACTGATTTTATTGAATTACCTACTGATTCAATTACGGAACCTACACCTTCAAGAGTTGACTTAATAGCATTACCAACTGAATCAATAATGCTTGCTACACCTTGTAAGGCTGATTGAATAGCAGTTCCAACTGAAGTAATTACAGTACCAACTCCCTCAAGAGCCAGTCTTACTCCATTTCCAAAACCAGTAAATGCTGAACCTAATCCCTCAAGCACCGACTTAATGGCGGTACCTACAGATTGAATAACCGTTCCAATTCCCTCGAATACTGACTTAATAGCAAGTCCCACCGATTGAATAACGCTACCTAATGAAACTAAAACGGCTGATAAGCCAGTACCCTAATGCAAGAATAACTTGAGATACGGCACTTCCTAAGGCTTGGAAGACCTTAGAAACTCCATCTCCTTGAGTTCCTAAAAGTGCAAGTCCAGCACAAACCATAAGGATAGCTCCACCCAATGCAAGCCACGTTGGTGGTGGCACCATTGCAATGGCACTTCCTAAACCTTTAAAAGCAATAGCAAGTCCAGTACCAATTCCCTTAGCTGCAGTACTTACTCCTTTACCTGCTGATTCTAGCACCTTTCCTAAACTCTCTATTATTTGCGATACAGTACTTTTAGTTTCTTTAGTTTTCTTTGTTACCTCATCTAACGATTCAGTAGCGTTTTTCTTAAATAATTTAAATGGGTTTAACCCCTTAATTAAATTAAGTCCTTTAGTTGCTAACTTGATAGCTTTAAGGGAACCAACGATTCCTAACAATGAATAAGCAATGGCACTAATCACACTAGGTGGAAGTGAAGCTATTAATTTAGCAAACCCACTAACCACTTTCGCTACTACGTTCACGATTAAACCTAATGCATGTGCAAATGTACTAATTGCTCCACTATTTGCCAAAGCTGTAACAAGGTTAGTTACTGCCTTTTTGAATGTTTTTAAAGGCACTTAAAAACGGCACTTATCGCTCCGCTATCATTCAACCCTTTCCATAGTTCCTTAGCAACTGTGACAACATTTTTTATTGAAGTAGCTATTCCATTAACTACTCCATCAATATCAATGCTTTCTAAGAAACCACCTAACTTTTCAGCAAAGTTTTTAAAGTCGATTTTTTCTAGTGCTTCAGTAATTCCAGTAATTGCCTTAATTCCGAACTTGTTTACTTGTTCAAATGCTGGCTGTAACCTATTAGCTAAACTTTCTTTCGCTCCATCGATGGCTTGATCTATTGTTTTAAACTCAGTCGCCATCTTAGAAAAGCTATCATTGTTACCAACCTTTTTAATAGCGTTGAAGAAGTCTTCTGTTTTGATTTTACCATCTTGAACACCTTTAACAAGTTCATCAAGTGACATTCCCATTTCCTTGGCAATTGCCGCCATACCTGCTGGGGTTTTGCTCCATCATCAATTTAAAGTCTTGCCACGCTACTTTTTGGCTTTGCCGCCATCTGAGTAGCTTGTTGAGATAGTGTCTTCATGGCTTGTTTTGGATTTTCTGCCGCTGCTGCTAACCCACCAAAACCAGTTACTAATTTGTCAGTTTCCTTAATTCCTACTGCTGCTAACTGCGAATAGGTTTGTGCCATATCTGACGCGCTGTAAATAGTCTTGGTGGCGTAATCTTGCATAACGCCCTTAGCTTGTGCGATTTCTTCCTTAGACTTACCAATCATTGACATGTTTCCTTCAAAAAGTTTTCCGGGGCTTTCGCTGAACTGTTTAATTCAGTTACCATTCCTCGAATACCGTTAGAAATACCACTAATACCTGCACTTATTCCAGCACTTACTAGATTTTGCTCCTAACACACTTTTTAAAGACTGAACCTGCCTTAGTTCCAGCACTTTCAAGGCCATTCAAAGCACTTTTTTTAACCGTCCGATTCCAGAGGTGGCGCCTTTCTCGTTCAAGTCAACATCTATTTTAACTTTTTCCCTCTGCCATATATTAACCTCCTTTCTTTTTAAATTAATCATTGATAGGAAGTTCATATTGATGTTGTAGTTTTCGCATGCTTTCCTTATATTCAGGACTATCATGGTTTGATGGTTTATAACTCCTAATCTTTACAACTTCCATAAATTTAGTATTTTCTGGAAGTCCATTTAATAAGGCGTTAAACTTTCTCCAATGCAATTTACCTTGCATTTCTATTAAATCAATATTGTATGCTTTGCAAAAAGAAGCAAAAAAATATAGTCTGAGTCGTATTTCAAACTATATAATTGCTCCTGTTCTTCTTCTGTTTCCTTAACTGGCATAGGGGTTTGCCAGCTAAATCATATTCTACTGAATTAAATTCCTTATTTTTTTAATATGCTCTTTTTATAATTTCTTTTTAAAAAAATAACTCTACGTCCTCTATCGAGTATTTCTCAAATGATTCACCCGTTAACATTATCATTGCAAAATGTGGTTTCTGATAATCTTCAAGATCACTAGAATTTAACATATCAAACAACCTAATTACATTATCAAAGTTAAGATTAAGCTTATAAACTTCACTACCAACGATTAATTCATCTTCTAATTTGTAAGCTAAATTAAGCATGGTTGATATTTAGATACTTAATCAGCTTATCTGGAGAATAACTGCTTCCTAATTCTTGAGTTATCCCAAATAGCGTTTGAAATACCGCTAATAACGTTGGCATACAAGATTTGTTATAAAGATTATAAACTTTCTCAAAAGTTTCTTCATCGAATAACTCAACCCATAATTCTTTAGCTAAATCATAGATTAATTTAATATCTTCTGTTGTTCCTTTTAGTTCTCCAATCTTTTCTTTAACTACACCTGCTTTTTCTTCTACGTTCGCTAGTTTCAGAATGTTTTCATCACTAGTCACAAACTTTAACTCAAACTCTCCAAAATCAACTGGAATTACATTTTCAAATTTCTTAATTACTACCATGCTTAAATCCTCCTAAATTATGCTACTGCTGTTTGTTTTGGCAATGATACCCACTTAATCGTACATTCAAAGTTTTCAAAGTCACTTGCGTCACCGTCTCCAGCTTTAATCTTAGAAACGATTGCTACTGCTTCCCACGCTGTCTTACCGTCTGAAGATACAACCTTGAACCATACTTTTCTATCATCTCCAACCTTATATCTAAGGTCAGCGATTAGTTTTTGTGCGTCATCTTCTACATCGAAGTTCCCCTCAAATGAGAAACCAGCTTTAACTGATTTTACAGTTTCCTCTGGTGTGCCGTCTCCGTCATACCATGCTACGTCGTCTGTATCTTCATCTGTTTCATCGTTAACAGTTTTAATATATTTAGCTAACAGTTTATACTGTTCTTTTGTTGGTGCTGTTGTAGCGTTCGCCTTATCAAAAGGTGCTACAAAATGTTTTCTTAATGCGTTTTTTTGTCTAGCCATTTAATATATCTCCTTCAATTTCAATTTTTGCTACTATACGTAACGTATAAATAAAATAATCTTGCTCATCACGTCCATTAACTGCTGGCTTTCCAACCTCTAGTCCTAAGAAGTGATAAGTATTATTTGCACTAGGTAATTGCAAATTAAATTCAGATAGTGCGGTGTGGATAGTCCACAAGATCGAGTTAGCTTTTTGGTTGTCCATGCATTTAATGGCAATTTCAAACGGTAAGCTAATTTCTCGTGTTTTATCCATAAATAATTGCTCAACTCTACCTCCAGGAATTAAATTAATCACTAAATCATCTGATTCTATAAAATAATCTAATCTAGCTTTCAACGGTAATTCTAAGGAGTTAACAAAATCACAAAGCACTTCTTGAAAATCAATATTATTAATCATCTGATCCCTAATCCTTTCTTAGCTACTTCTTCCCAATTCTTCATGTTGCTATTTGAAGCTTTTTCAGTCCATTTACTTCCAGATCCAGGAGTTGTATATTTTCTGAATGTGACAATACCATTAGTCCCATAGAAATGTGCTCTAGCATATACTGTATTCCATGCTACTGAACCATTACTAGCGTGTCCACTAGCTCGTAAATAACCCTTACCATCACTAGGGATATACTTTTCACTATCCATCAACACTTGATTAGCTACAGCATTTCTTGCTAACATAACATTCCCTGGTCCGAATTTCTTTTCTAACGGCGTTAAATCATACTGTACTTTTATCGTCATCTAAATCACCGTTAATTCATAAGAGAATACTTTATTTCCTAAATAATTAGTTTCAAAACTAATTACCTTATATTCTCCATGCTTATCTCTAATGTTAGCTTGTAACCAACTATCATCAACAACAACATTATTAAATTTTGGATAAATAAATAAGGTTCCCGATTTGTTCCTTGTGATATTTGTTAAGCTTTGTGTGGTTGTAGACTTATCAAGAGAACTTCTATCAAATCTCACATGTTTCACCTCAAAAGGTTCTTTAAAAGTGATCTTCCCCCATTTGTCTTTCTCACCTGCTAAACTTACAGTTACAGTATCAGTTAAAAGGCGTTTATCTATCATAGCAAACCCCTCTATAACCGAACCCAACGCTTTTTTTAGTAAGTTCATAGTGTCTAACGCTAAATTGTATTTACTAGCTTCAATTTTAGCTGTACTAGTCCCACTACTACCATAATTAATAGTGGTTCTTCCAATACTCAAACTACCTAATGAATATTTATCCTCAGCGGTAAGTATTCCAGTTTCATTTAAGTATCTTATTTGATTAGCAATAGCAAAGCTTCACAGCTTTCTTACGTGGTGGAAAAATCATCTTCTAAACTATTATTTTTGATAAAAAGTAATTTGTATATAAATCTACTGCCATTTCTGCCTTTACTTTTTAATTCTGAAAATTCTTCAATCTCTGCAAAACCTAATTCTTTATATTCTTCTAAAGTTAAATAACTCATTTTTTTAACCTCCTAAAAAAAGAGGCTGAATTATTCAACCTCTTTAGTTTCTTTTTATCTTCAGCTGGAGCAGGTGCTGGAGTTACTTCTTTAACTTCTTCTTTTTGTTCTTCAAGATTAGTTAAAAGCTCCCTCACCTAATGATTTTAAAAATTTCTTCAGCACGTTTTACTGTGATATCTAGTTCTGTACCTTTAGGCACTTGTTCGTAAGTGTCTTTATCTGTAAAATCTACATTTACTAAGTATTTAACCATCGTTATTTCCTCCTATTATGCTAATGGTGTAGTGCTTGTTACTTTAATAATTGCTTTCTTGTTATCATCAAGAACGAATGTACCACCTTTAGCAGCAGCTTGAAGTTTAACACCGTCAAAATCTTCAGCTTCTACTGTTCTAGCAGTTTCAATTCCGATGAATGGAATTACAATTCCATCTGGAGAGAAGATTGCAACAACATTATTTTCAAAGTATTGTTCAGGCACTACAATTAATTCAATGTTTTTATATTTTACTAATCCGTTAGTATCAATATTTATATTTGAACCTTTTGATTTGTTAGTTGAAGCCATATCAATAATAGCATTGTAAACTTGCGCTCTGATATAACATTTGATTGGTGCGTTGATTTCAGTATTAGTCACGTAAACATTTACTTGGTTAAATAACTTCTGAATATTAGTTTCATCAAGTTTAGCAAGTTCTTTTGTTTCTCCAGCATTTGCTGATAAGAATTTTCCGATACGTTTGTTAACTTCTCTAGTTTGCGCTTCTGAATGTAATCTTAATCGGTCTGCTACTGCTGAGTTTAAATCATTATTTACTGTATAACGGTCGATTCCCTCATGAATTGCTAGTGTGTAGTCGTAACCTACTTCTGTATCTTGATAGATTACTTCTTTTAAATCACCAAAACGGCTTCCTGTTCCTGTTCCTGTTCCGAATGCTTTCGTTGCTTCTGTGTTGTAAGTTCCTACTACTACTGGTGTAGCGTTAGTTTTAACTAAGAAAGCCTTTAGAATTAAATTGTACTCCGTCTAATGTTTGAATTGAGCTAATACTCCCGCGAATGCTTTTTTTGAACATTAAAAAAATCGTTGATAGCATTTGTCTATATTGTGGTGCGTATTGGCGCACTGGTAAGTGTTATTATTTGTTGGCATATTTTAAAATTCCTTTCTTTATTGCGTGTATTGGTCTAAAATTGCTTGGAACGGGTCGACCCCTGCTGTTCCGTTCCCGTTAGGGTTACCACCAACTGTAATTTGCGGTGTAGTTGGTTGTTGTTCTTGTTCGAATAAGAAAGGTTTACTTTCTTTCAATGAACTAACCACCTCATCAAGTTTAGGTTTCCCGTCTTCTCCTAACTCAATCTTATCTACATCGATAAGCTTCATTAGAACATCGCTATCATGTGCCTTAACATCTTTTAGTGCCAAAGCAATAGCATTTGTTTTATTGATTTGTGCCAACTTGTTATCACTATCTACTTTAAATTGGTTGTATTCTTCTTGTAACTTCTCTAAAGCCTGTTTAACCTCTGAATTAGCATCATTACTTTTAGTCAACTCTTCAAGTTTAGTGTTTTGTGATTCAAGTTGTGCTTTTAATGTGTCGTTCTCAGCAGTTAGTTCTAATTTCACTTGTTGCTTCGCTTTCTCCAACCCTGCACCGTACGCCTGCATGATTTTATCGATTGCGTCCTTATCAACTACTCCTGCTTCGACTAACATATCTCGTTTTAAGCTCATATTTTAAGCTCCTTTCGTTTTACGTCCAGTAGACTTTATTATTTAGCACTGTTACACCGCGCAAGGCATAATAAAAAGACCTTTTAACGTCATGTCTAGGACGAAAATGGAAAAATCAACCAAATTTTCCATTTTGAATTGTATTTTTATATTGAAAATGGAAAGTAAGCGATTTAATTCCATTTTGGCATAATAAAAACACCTAGTAAATTTACTAAGTGTTTATCATTTTATTTTTATCTAGGAAGTTCAAATCCAGGTGAAGAGATTAGTTCTTCAAACATTTCTTTTGCTTTTCGTGCTATCGGTGGTGTGTCCTTTTTGAATTCACAAACTAACTTTCCATCTTTTATTTTATCAACAATATATGGTTCAAAAATATCAGATAAATAAATGAATTTTTCAAAATCATTCATTTCATTATAGTTATCGTTAAACATAATCAACATCACCTTTCAAAATAATCATTAACAAATTTCTCTGCGAAAAACTTCTTCGGGATTAGTATATCTATTTTTAAATGCATAGATACTAATCTTCTCTCTAATATTATAACCTTTTTTTCCATTAAGTTTTTCAACTAAATCGTGACTTTCTTTTCTATTTAATCGCAATATATCCGCATAACTTTTTATTAGGATTACTTTTTTTATTGCGTTTTTGGTGTTGATACCAGTGTCCTAATTCATGAATAAGGCTACTACTTGCTCTGTTCGAATAAGCATACACACTTGTTCCATCCATCTGTTGTTCTTTAATAATCTTGTTATTTTCAGCTAAATCAGCCCTAACAAATAAAGTATTGTCCCTTCTATTATAACTTGCAATAACATACTCTTTACTTTCATTTTTTTACCGACAATTATAATATTCGGACGTTCTAAACCTTGAATAGACACATGTAAATTATCAAATACTCTATTAATCTGATTATCATAGTATCTAATAGATTGTTTCTTATTTTTTTAACTTCTTTAGAGATAAATAATTTATTGTATTCACTACCTATTACTTTGTTAGCTTCAACATTAACTATCTGTTCTGTTAATTGTCGTTTAAATTCAGTACTTTCTCTATTATATTTTATAGGTGTATTTCTTCTATTCTGAATATCTCCTAAAAACGGTAGGATTTTTTTCTATAAGATTTTTTTCAGCCAGTTTTTAAATGTTTTTTTTCTTTTAAGTTTTAACTTAGCTTGAAGTTCTTTGTCGCCTAATTCTTTAGCTAGTATTTGCTTATCTTTGTTAATTCTAATCTCACGATCAAAAAGCTTTTTAATCTTGCTCTATCAAGAGCATTTTTGTTTTTGCTTCATCCTCAGTTAAGTGTTGTAAATATTCTGGTAGTTCCGGCTTGTAATTCACACCAACAACAAAAGGTGTTAAGTAATGACCACAGTTTATCCCTAAGCAACCTCCGGGACTTCCGTATCCATAATCAGGTAAACTCAGCACTCTTTCACCATTAATTGTCCTTGCCACTCCTTTTAGTTACTATTTGATGCTGCAATGGTGCACACAATTCTCTAGCACTAGATTTGGCACTGTAATAATAAGTGTCGATTCCTAAATCATCAGCGGGCCTTTCTCTCATTTCTCTGTATACTCTGAAAGTAGTAGTTCGTATTACTGTTTGTGCATATCGCTCTACAGTCCACGTCTTACCGCCTCTATCTTTAAAAGCTGTGAACCCTCTTTCATACATCTTCAAAACAGCTTCTGACAATGCTTTTTCATGTGACTTAGTTCCAGACACCACTCCAGCTACTGCACTTTCTAATGTCTGCTTGTAATTCTTTTGTAATGCTTTTGGCATTGTAGTATTGATTAGATTATTAACCTCAAACATTGTTTGCTTAGCTAGTGAATCTAAACTATCTTGAACTAAATAATTAGGTTGTGCGTTAGTCTTCAAAGCTTGTGCTAATTGTTGGTGGCTATCTTGATATATTTTGTAACCCTCATTAGCAATTACATCTCTGAATACATCTTCAGCAACCCCGCTATATTTAGCTATAAGTTTTACATTTTCCTCTGTGATTAAATGCATATCATTTAACTTTTCTAACTGCCAAACATAAGGATTTTCAATTAAATCAGCCGTTCCACGTTGTTTTAATCTTCCGACTATGTTCTTCATCATTTCCATGGATAATTCATGGTATAAACCTTCTACTTCTTTTTCTTTTATCCAAAAATTCCCGTCATTATTCTTTATCTCCATAGATTACCTCATCAGTTGCATCAAGATTCGGTTGCACTTCTTCATTAATCTCATTTAACATCTTACTAGCTTCTTCATCAGTCACACCTAATACTTTAGAGATAGCATATTGCTTACTAACGATTCCACTTGCCAATGCTTTAACCCAATAATCAAGCTCTGCATTTCTATCTGTGAATACTCCGTCATCTAGGTTTACTGATATATCTTCTAACTTAGGTATTTCACCTTGATATATTCCGTGTGCCTTACCTAACTCACAAATTGATACTACAAGCTCTTTGATTGAATGTTCCACTAACGATACAATACTATTTCTTAATTGGAATGTATCTGAATTTTCGCTGACAACTTCTGTTGCTGTCTTCATCGTTTTACCATCAAAACTAAACATTCCACCACTAACCCCTACTTGCATTTCAAACATTGCTAATCCTTTGTTAATTGCTTTTATGTAATCATCAGCTCTGATTGGTGTAGTTAAATCAACGATTTTACTTTCGTCAAGTCCACCACCAATTTGAATATATACGTTTTGGTCCGTTTCAAATCTTCGTTTTGTTGTAAATTCAGTTCCCGTCATAACAGTCATAGTTGTTAATCCCTCCGGAACGGCAACTCTACGCTGTCCCATCTTAATTTCCCACATAAACTCATCATAAGTCCTGTTAATGAAATCAATGGTTGTTTTCGCATTATCAAATATTGATAGTCCTAGAGGACTGTTAATATCTTTGTTGTTCATTCCAGGTGTTTTTAGATATGTAAATAACGGTCTACTTAACCCTTTAATCACTATATTCTCTTCAAGATTCTCATACAATTCACCTAACAACACTTGACTTCCAATTGTTTCTGAATTAGTAGATTTATATAGTTCATTTGTTATCGTTAAGTCTTCATTATTCCATTCATGAAACTCTACTAAAAGTGTAATATGTGTTAGTTTTTACCTTGACTTTTTAACAGTCTTAGTAATGATTGCTGCACTACTTACGTCCTGCATGTTGCTTTGTAATGGTAAAAAAACAGGTGCTTGAATAAATGCTACCTTAATAGTTTTACCATCAAAATATGGTCGCATTGCCATACCACCCAAAGCTAAACAACTTTCAAGATATCGTTCAAAATTCTTGTTAAATCTGTCATTTAAAAGAATATCGTTAACAAATTGATTAATTGATTCGTTATCTACAGTGATCTCTGCTTGTTCATTATAAACTAAGCCTGCTATCTTCTTACAAGCTGTTCTTGCAAGTGGTAAGTGATTAAATTTCCTTGTGCGCTGTTCTCCATCCGTGTTAAGGTAGATAACATCGCTAAACTTACTCTGGAAGTATGTTAAATTGTTCTTTATTCGATTGTATTCTTCAGAAGATACAACTATCTTCGGATGGTCTAATATGCTCGTTAAACTACCTTGCATGGTGTACTTGCTCCTTTTAAATAAATTCTTAATAATTTGTATAAGCCCCATTGTTAAACTCCTATACTTTTAATCCTAATAATTTTGCATTGTCCAAAACAAAATACTTAAATTCGTCAACCGTGTGATCGTCTTCTTTGATTACTTTTGGTTCGGGTGTTTTGATAGTCTTCTCATCATATCTGTACATTTTATGTTCCTCAATGAATATCTTGTTATTTTCATTATCTAAATAAAAGAACCTACCTTGAGCAAGTAAACTTGTTACCATATCAATCATGGTTTGATTCTTTTTTTTGGCCACAGGTACCCACCTAATACCAAAATCTTTATAATACTGATTTCTTAACGCTCCCTCAGCACTATCTATTGTTAGCCTGATAATAGGTACATTGTATTTTTCCTGTACTCCAGTAATGAAATCATTAATCATTACTGTTAAATCACTAGGTGCAGCTTTAACGCTTCTACCTGCTGGAGAATAATAAAAAGTATCTAATAAGATTACATTTCCTTTAGCAGTAATACCGTAAGCACCGCAAGCCGTGGCACTTTGTTGGTGTCCTGTATCTAGAGCATAAGATATTCCTATGATTTTATCATCGCCAGGCAATTCATCTAAAGCGTGAAAGCAAGCCATATTATAAACATTATTTCCTAATCCAACTGGTTCACCTAAATAAATGTAGCGATAATAATCAAAGTCATTTTTCTTTAATTCTATTAATATCAGCTAACATTTGCTCTGTGACAAAAACCTAATTCATCATTTAAATAACTAGATTCATGGACTAAATAACTCTCATTAGTCTTCATATCTTCGCTCCACTCATTAATCCAGTTATACGGATTTCTAGGTGGATTATAACTCCAGTAAAATTTAACGAAAGGTACTTTAATATGTTTTTGTCGCATAAAAGTAATGTTTGTTTGATCAAATTCTTCCTGGCTATCAAATTCGGCTGCTTCTTCATACCAAACCGATATAATATTGCTAATATCATTTGATTTTTAATTTTTTTGGAAGTCGTCTGCACCGTAGAAATAAAAAGCTGAGATCCTGTTAAAGTATGTGTTATTTTAAAAGGAGATACAGTACTTTTAAATGAATCTGTTAAGCCATACATATTAATCGCCCAATTAATTTTATTAAAGACACTATCTCTAATTGTGTTAGCAACTTTTCGGATAACAACTACATTAGCTTTCTCACCTTTTTGCTATCATCATTGCCATATCTCTAACTAATTTAAGTACTATAACGGAAGATTTAAAGCTGTTCCTTCCACCTTTTAAGACATTATATGGTACTTTAGAAAGCCAAACATCTTTGAAATGTGGGTTAACATTTTTCTGAACATCAAATCTAGTCATCTTCCCACCTATCAACAATTACAATACTTTCAGTTGTAGTTGAGCTTTTTCTCTTCTCTTGCTTGGTGAATTTTTATTTAGGATATCTGCAGCTTTTTATTCTATCTTTCGCACTAACATCAATGTAGGTTGTTTCCTGAAAACCTTGACCCCGTCCGATAAGTATTTCCTCTGTTTGTTCGCCTCTCATTACTGAGGTTAAATATTGAATAACCTCTTGCTGCGTTGCTGTCTTCTTAGATTCAATCTCTTTCATCCGTTCATCGATGTAAGATTTTATTCCTACATTTTCCAACAATTTATGACTTTTGGGATTTTTGCATAGTTTACACTATATCCTACTTTAATTGCTGATTGCATCGCATTTCCACTTAAGATGTACTCATCAGCAAATTCTTTTTGTTTAGTTGTTAACTTTTGCCAATTTTTCCACCTCCATTTCAGGCAAAAATAAAAAGACAGTCGTTAAACTGTCTCGGAAGTTTTTATGATAGGTGATTTTAGGTAGAGATATAATACAAAAAAATAAAAAAAGTTTGGCATTCACATCAGCTTGTAAAAAAATTTAAAAATTAATATCTAACATCCAGAGTCCTCTACCTAAAAATCTTATATTACTATTATAGCACTTACCTACTTACTTTTTGTTTATCTCCTTTTACTTTGTTTTTATCTTTTTTTACTTTTTTTGAAAAAAACTTATCAATTTTAACTGCTTTTAATGCTTCAGAATGTTTTCTATTTCTCGTATTAGCTTCAATTTTTTTAATAAGTGATCAATCTCTAACCAATCTTTGCAATCAAAGTATCGGTATTGTAATAATAATCTATATTGCAAATCTTCAACGTTTTTTTAATACAATCAAATATTTCTCTTTCTGTTTTAACTAACTCTACAGTATTATCAATAATTTCACGTTCTAAATTATCGATTTCATAAATTAAATTATCCCAACTATATTTATTGCCACCCTTTATTTGCTCTTTCGCATAATCAATAGGTTTAATGTTATGTTTTAACATGGATCTTCTATCTTTAATTTTCTCTTCATTAGAAGCTATTAAGCGTTTTATGTACCATAATTTTGATAAAAATTTCTTTTTCTGATTTGTTTGTCTTTCTTGTCTATTTAACACCATTATTTCCTCCAGTTAATATATCTCTTCAAAGCAACTACCATAAACACCATTACAGATATTAGTGAGACACAGAAGAATAGACCTATAATGTAAAGTAGGATGTCAATTATAAACATTGATTTTAGTTCCATATTTTATTCCTCCTAATCGTTGTATAAAACAATATCGCTTGAATGACCTAAATATTGTTTTCCGTTTTTTAACTTAACCTTTACAGTGTCTTTGCTATCATATGTAGTCCACTCTTCTACTTCCCCAGTAACTATTTCATTGTTAGGTAGTTTAATTACTGCTTTTTTAAAATTGTAGTCTACTTTTAAAAAGTCCTTGTTACCACTCATTGCTTTGTAAGTCTCAAATAAACCAAACGCTATTGCACCCACTAAAATTAATACCAATATAATTGATCCTAATCCAAATTTTTTCATTTTTAGTCCTCCAACAATTCTTTGTTCTCATAAATATTTCCAATTACTTCATATTTTGGTAATATTCCTTCAATGCCATCTTCTATTCCTTCTGCAAACCAACACTTTTCATCTTCATTGACCGCATAAAACCCATAAGCACTATGAAATTTTATAGTAAAAACAGCTTCAAAATCTGTTTTCAAAATATCTCCACTTTTTATTTCTTTTCCGTTTTTATCTTTAAAACCAGTACCATAAATGAATTCAACTTCATCAAAATTACAGTAACGATATCTAGATTCATCTTTATCGTAAATTTGAACTTCTCCATCAAAATAATCTATCATTATTACTTTTGCTATTATTCCTATTTCTTTAATATACACTTTTGGTTGTTTCATTATTTATTTCCTCTTAATTAAATTCTACTGGTAACCATTGTTCAAAAGATTTGTTTTTTTCTCATATACAGGTACAGTCAATACTTTCCCGTCAGTAAGATATACCCATAAAAGGTGTAGGAGTCATTTCTATTTGTTTATTTTTTAGTAATTCTGTTATTAACTCGCACGCTTGTTTATTCCAATCTGACCAGTATATTATTTTATTATTTTTACCGCTGTTTAACTGTTCTTCACCTTGATAATCAAAGCCAATTTCATCAAAAAAGTTTTCTATTTCAACAAAACTGACTCCCCCTTTATCTTTTATCATTTTTACTAAACTAAATTTAATTCCCTCTAAATTCATTATTTTAATTCTCCTATATGCACAATTGCTACTACAACAGTCTCGAAACCCTCTCCTCGACCTTCTTCATAAGGTTTAAGCCTTGTTCCATTTTTTATATACTTAATGTCTATAACGTATTCGTTCTTTCTTAAATGATTTGAGATAAAATTATTAATTACATTACCTATAGATTCAATACCCCTTGGTATCGTTAATACTCTTTTAATCATCTTTTATTTCTCCTCCATAATCACATGCCACATGAAATAATCTATATCCTTAATAAGTATTTCACGTCCGTTAATTTCAATCATAAAATTCAATCCACTAAACTTTTCGATATTTTTATGAGCCGCCAGCAGATAATTAATTATACTAGCAGTGACTACTGTTTCAATTTTTTCACCGTTATACAATTTAATTGTTAAATGATATCTTCGTTTACCCATAAATCTCCTTCAACTGCTTAAATGCTTGTAATTCTCTGATTTTCTGTTTTTGTTGCTGGATAGTACGTTCTTTAACGATATTATCATTAGATAACTCCTCAATAGTATTACTTGAAACATACACTCCTAGTATCAATCCAGCTGTAAACATTGCTAATAACATTGATAATGTGATTAATATTATCTCTATGTTATCCCATATTTTTTTAAACATTTATTACCCTCCAATTCCATTCAATTCAGCTATTTTTTTAGTTAATTCTGCTTGTCTATAATCTAGTTCTTTTACGATTTTTTGTAATCTTTCGTTTTGTGTTTTTAGTTCTGTGTTTTCCTTTTCCAATTTTAAGATTTCATCCACAGAAAAACTTGTTCCGAGAATGGTTCCAAATATAAGCCCTATAGTAACAAAAACAAACGGAATTACCATTAATGCATCTTTCATTTTTTTCTAACCTCCTATTTCCTTTGCTGTACATCCCAACGCTTTAGCTAGTTTTCGTAACGTTGCAATTCGCGGCTGTTTAAATACTCCACTTCTTATTAATCTAATAGTGTTAAAATGTACCCCAGATTTATCACTTAATTCTTGATCAGTTATATTTTTGGTTGTTCATTATTTTTTTTGTAAGTTAGTCATCTCTACTTACCTTCTTTAACTTTTTCTAATTCTAGCTTTCAAGCTTTGTAATATTTCCTCTTGAACATCCGCCTTACTGTCTAATGCTCGCATTACATCTTCATCTCGCGTATCTTGTGTGACTAAGTGATGAATAATTACCTTTTCCTTTTGGCCTTGTCTGTGTAGTCGCTTGTTGGCCTGTTGATAATGTTCTAAATTCCAAGTCAATCCGAACCAACACACATGATTTCCACCTTCTTGCAAATTAAGTCCATAAGCAGCACTTGCTGGATGTGTCAATAGAATATCTATTTTTCTTGCGTTCCAATCATCTTCATCTTGTGTAGTTTTTTTAATTCTCTAACTACTAAATTGCTTTTTTTCCAATGCTTTCTTAATTCTTTCTTTGTCATGTTGAAAGTTGTAAAATACTAAAAAGACTTCGCCCATGTAAACTTTCTACTAACTCAAGAAATGAATCTATTTTTTTGCATTATGCACTTCTGTATACATTCCCGAATTATCATATACTGCACCATTACTTATTTGTAATAGTTTATTTGATAATGCAGCTGCATTTACTGCTGTTATATCCTCTTCTGCTTCTTCCAATTCCGAGGACAAAAATCACGTTCCATTTTGTCATAGTCTTTTTCTAGCTTTGTCATTTAATACAACAGGAATCTCATTGTAAGATAAATCGGGAAGTTCTAAATAGTCCTCAGATTTCATACTTATACAGATATCAGATATTTTATTTATGATGTGATCATACACACCCTCTTTTACTTTGTAATCAAAAAAATTTGACTCCTATTTCTCTTACTCGGCTCCATATATCTATTTCTAAAAATGAGTGATATATTTCTCTAATCTTTCACCTTGATCAAGTAAATATATTTGTGCCCACAAGTCCTCCACACCATTTGGGCTAGGAGTTCCTGTTAACTCAATCAACCTATTAATCTTAGGAAGTACCATTTTTTTAAAAGCTTTAAATCTCTTTACTTTGACTGTTTTTTTAAAACTACTACTTTCATCAATTACCACCGTATCAAAAATACCAATCATTTCTAAGATAATCAACTAACCATGGAATATTTTTCACGATTAATAATATATAAATCTGCATTTACACTTAAAAGCTTTTAATTCGCTTTTTGTTGACTTCCTAATACTAGACTTACTCTAAAATCTTTTGTATGATTCCATTTATCTTTTTCTTTAGACCATGTTCCCTCGGCCACTTTTTTTGGTGCAATAATCAACACCTTGTTAACTTGAAATCTATTGTATTTTAATTCCTTAATTGCTGTTAATGTTGACACTGTCTTCCCTAAACCCATGTCAAGAAATAGTCCACATTTTGGAACATTGATTACATGATTAATTGCTGTTAATTGATATTTATGTGGAATAAACTCTCTCACATTACCAACTCCTCTACTAACTTATCTACCTCTTCTTTATTTTTTACTTTGTAAACTTTTTGGCCTAATTTATTAAAATCTCTCTCCACTAATTTTTGTCTTGCTGAATATCGGCCACCAACAGGTCTTTTTAATTCTACAAAAGCAACTGGTTTATTTTTTAAAATAATAATCCTATCTGGCACACCTGTATATCCGGGAGATTCAAATTTTAAACATAGGCCCTTTTCTGCTTTTAATTTTTTTTACTAAATATTTTTTTCAATTTGCTTTTTCTAAAAATTTCCACTTTTCAAAAATCATCTCTCAATTTTCAATTTTTTTAAATTTGTAACTTGTAACTTTATTTTTCCCTATATAGTATATAAAACATAGATATTATAGATATTATAGATTTATATAATCCTATATTTTCTATAATTCCTTTATTTTTTTATATTATATATAGGTTTTAAAAGTTACAAATTAATATATAAAAATACTTATTAGAGTTATTATATCAACGTTTATGTGGTGTAACTTTGGGTGTAAACTTAGCCATTTAAAGTTACACTCGATGCTTGTAAACGTTGATATAATCACGTTTTGTATTTTTTCAAAGTTACACCAAAGTTACATTTGATTTTTTGATTTGTAACTTTGAAATTAGAAAGTTACACCCCAAAGTTACACCCTACGAAACCCTTTTTGAGGTCCGTAAGCTCCAAATCTTGATGTTTTTTTCCTCCTTAACCCATCCAACTATATTACTAATTATTTGATTTATCTCTTTAGCTTCTTGTCGTTTCATGTACTTAATATCCCCACGTAAACACTCCTCATATATCTCAGCTGCACATACTTTATTTCTATATACAAGTTGAGATTCATCGGCTGTAAATGTTCCGGATAAGAATGAAATCCTTTTGTTTTTATCTAAAGAATACCAGTCAAGTAAGATAGGCCTGTCAAGAAATTCCTTGATTAATCCTTCACGGAGATTAACCTCTCTATGCTGTTCCCGTGCCATATTGGCCAACTCTTCGGCCTCCTTACTAAGTTGCAAGCTTTCACCCATTAGAAATAATGCGTAAGCCTCGGCCCACACCTGGTCAACCTCATTTGGTAAATCATCCCAAACACTTTTTTTAATCTCTCCTAAGCAAATATCAATTGGCCAAAAACCTTCTATTTCCTGTGGGGTCTTTTTAGAAATTCATCATCATTAGAAGTTCCATAAAAAAACACATCTTCTAGGATATTTACTTGTACGTCTTCCGTAAGCTTCCCTGTAGATATCCTCTCTTTTTACTTAAGAACTGCTTAATTGCGTTTTGTATCATGCCTGTTCATTGCGGTAAGTTCTCCTACTTCTACAATCCAGCTTCCCCGGATAAGTTCAGAAGCTTCTTTACCTTCAAAAGTTTGTAAACTGTCATTAAACCACTCTTTACCTAATATTGAAAAGAAAGTACTCTTACCAACTCCTTGTGGCCCAGCTAAAATTGTCATTACATCAAATTTAACTCCACCAATTATGGCCCTGGCCACTGCAGCTACTAAACTTTTTCTAATAGCTTCCCTTGTAAAGGCATTGTCTTCAGCTCCGAAATAATCGATAAGAAGAGTATCAACTCTAGGCACTCCGTCCCAGGTTAGTGATGTTAGGTAACGCTCAACATAGTTTATTCTGTTACCATCACTTACAATTAATAATGCTTTATCTTGCTTATCCTGTCCTGTAATTTTATAAACTGTTTCTAAGTACCTAGAGAATGAAGCATCGTCCACTTCAGACCAATCTCTATGGTCTTTGTTTGGGTCATAATGTTTATCCCAAGGAAGTTGACCAAAAACTAATCCTCTATTGCTAAAAATATCAATTGCGATTTTATCTTTTAAGTTTGGGTCATTCTCCAGTATTAAAACTATATTGTTAATAGTCTTTTGGATTTTACCATCTTCACTTCTTTCAAGTTGAGACAGCCAGTTTAATTCATCTTCAGCTTGATTATTTTCATCATCGTTACTTACGATTTTAAAAACATCTTTAGCGTTGGCCACCATTTCACTATTCATCAAAGCTGCTACATTAGCATCTTCAAGAGCTAGTTTTTTCATAGCTGTGTATGATGGATATTTGCTTACAGGCGTTCCGTCTTTCACATTCTCGTCAAGGTTGCTAAATTTGTGAATTCTTATTAGGTCAAATGCATTAACAAGTTGGCCACAACATGGATCAGTTGCGTGATGTGAATATAAGAATTTATTATCATATAGTACCGCTCCTCCAGAAGTACTACCACCTGTGAATGTGTATCTATCGGGAGTGGCTGTTGCTTCATACAAAGCAGGGATAAAAGTTTGGATGGCCGTTGTGATATCATAAACTTTACAAAATGAACCAACTAATCCGTTTTTAGTTAGTGGATCTTGTTGCCTAGCTAAAAGTTGTTTTTGTTTAGTGTCTTGACCAGGGACGTGTGGCCACGTAGAAATGTCAGTCCAGTCAGCATACATATTAAGAACACCAACACGGCTACAAAATTGACCAGGATAAAACTGGAATATGTACTCACTATCTACCGAACATGATGGATAATACATAAATCTGTTAACTTCAAACGTAGTTGGGTCACAATTTTCAATTCCTAATAAACTACCTAACTTTCTAGCGATAGGTTCATATTCATCTGGAGTACAACTTTCATCAAGAGGAATAAGAACCCTAAGTCTAGGGGTATAATTGCTGTGCTTTCTTGTAGAATACACAACAGAAGTACATCCAAGCGAACCTACTCTCTTTAAAATATCGTCAGTCATATTAGGTTGTATGTTATCTAAATCCAAACAAACAACATCTCGGCTGATTATGTTCGGTGCTTTTCTTCGGCCATCTAAAAGCTTAGCACCTGTGAAGCCCCCAACGTCTTTTAATTCATCTTGTTCTGACTTTTTAAGCTTAAGAAATTCATCATATTTCTCTTGAGTTCTAACAGGAGATTTTAAAGTTTCTACAAAGTCAAGCCAACTAATATCTGTATTTTGCCAAATAGTTGCTTTTCTATGGTTTGCCTTAGCAATTCCTAATAATCTATTTGCTTGCACTTTTTAACCTCCATTCTAATCTTTCATATAATATTTAGTCTCAAATCCAGCACCTTTTAGCACTAATCCAGGAGCCCAAGGAATAGGCTCGGCCAAAATATTATTTACATCTTCTAGTTTTTCATCATCGTAAGCATCTATCACCACTTCATCGTGAATATGCATAACAACGTCATAATTTTTTTCGTACAATCTTAACAATGTTTCCGCTAGGCAATCTCTTGCTATTGCTTGAACAATATTCTCGACTAGCTTTCCTCCATAAGTTGAGTTAACTTCCCATTTTTTAGTAGTTTGGTTAACACCATAATAATGGAGTGCATCTTTTTCAAATTGGTTTAGTTTTAAAAATGGCTTAGGATAATATAGTGAACGGCCACTAGGTAATTTAATTGATATAAAATCAAGCCCATACATCATATCCCATTCACGTTTAATCTCGAGTCCTCTTACATATTGAGTTCCATTGCCATTCATGGCTTGAATTACAGCATCTCCAACTGCATACCATAAGCGGACAATGTTCTTATTAGCATCTCTCCAACGAACTTTAATATCGGTAAGTTCTTCACTTGTAAGCCCCATTCTATCAGCTCCCATTGCTATTAAAGCTGACTCTCCACCTTGATATCCTAATGCTAATGTTGCTACTTTACCACGTTGCCTTAGGCTATACTCGGGATTACCTTTTGAGATTTTATCAATAGGTACATTAAACATTTGACTTGCTGTTGCCTCGTAAATTTTACCATGCGTTGCGAATACTTCATTAACCCACTCTTCACCAGCTAACCAAGCAATTACTCTTGCTTCAATAGCACTAAAATCACTTATTATAAACTTATCTTTACTAGCAATAAATGCTGTTCTTACTAGTTGGCTTAGAGTGTCTGGAACATTACCATATAGAAGTTTTAAAGCTTCATAATTACCATCTTTTGCAAAACCTCTAGCTGTGTCTAGCGTATCGATGTAGTTTCTAGGTAAGTTTTGAACCTGTACAAGTCGACCAGCCCAACGGCCAGTCCTGTTAGCACCGTAAAACTGTAACAGCCCTCGAACTCTATCATCTTTACACATCGCATTCTCCATAGCTGAATATTTACTAACACTAGTTTTACCAAGTTGCTGCCTTATCTCTAAAACTCTTTTAACTTTCAACGGTAAAGTATCTCTTGATAACAAATCAGAAATAACATCTTTTGTTAATCCATTAAGTTCTTCACCTAATTGACTTTCAACCCAAGTTTTTAAGTTGACTAACACTATTTGGATTTTTCAAGTTCGGTAATTTTTAAAAAGCTTCTTCTGTTAAATTATTAGTACTTTCTGAGTCGATAGAAAGCACTCCATTTACTAATGCTCTATCCACCATTACTCCGTTAGCGTTCATCAGAATATCCATTTCCCAAAGTTTTTGTTCTTTTGATGGAACTTCAAAAGCCTTTATATATTGATAAATTTCATACTCTGCTTCTACGTCCTGCATATTATATTCACAGTATAATTTCCACTTCTCTAAATCATGATGCGGATCATTCCAAGTCCTACCTCCGTTAGTTTTAGTAGGTTTACAAGGCACAGAGAAATACTGAATTAATCTACTTCCAGTTGTCAGTTTCTTCTTATCTTCAGCTATGCCAATTGCCTTACCTGTCATTCCTAATCCAGCAGGCAACCCTAAATAAGTGGCGTGCATCATTGTGCACCTCCATTGAGATATATTCGTCTCGTATCCAGCCCTGTTTAAACAGTACCATTCAAAAGCAGCATTATATGCGTGCTTGATACAATCTGGATTATTTAATAAAGCAACGATATCATCTGGAATTTTCTCGCCTTGTTTTAAATCCACCAATTTAACTTCCGAATCATTAAGTTTGTAAGAGAATAGCAAAATTTCAAAGTCTTCTGATTGAGCATATTTGTAAGCCCCACATTTAGAAATATTCACACTACTTCGTGTTTCAATATCAATATTCAAATGTTGCATATAGTCCTCCTAAAAATTTAGGGGGGCTAACCCCCCTTAGTAATTTATTAATATTAAAGTGGAAGTCCAGTTATTGGATCTATTCCAAATGAACCTTGTTGAGTTGGTTGTTGATACTGCTGCACAGGTTGTGCTTGTTGAATTGGCTGTTGATACTGCTGAACAGGTTGTGCTTGTTGAGGATTAGGGAATGGATTAGGATTTGATACACCGCCTAATGCACTAAATACTTTATCTGCTGACACAGGAGCACCTCCTAAAACTTCACCATCTCTAACTTTTTGAATGTGTGTAAGTCCGAATCCAACACCTTTTTTCCCTGTATGCATGTAAGGGAAAACATTAATAGCTACGTTCGCATAAACTCCAGAATAAATTTCAGATTGATTTAATATAGGTTGGACATTTTGATCTACAATTTGAGGTTGTCTATCAGCATTTGCACTGGCTGTGAAAACCCAACATCCCTTACATTCATCTCCGAAAGGTGTTCCATCTTGCTTCACTCCATCACCATCATGGATAGGATTAGCAACTACAGGAGGCATTACCCCGTTCCATTTCTCATTTAATCCTTTTTGAGCTGCTGCTTGAATTGCTGCATCTAATCTTTGTTTACTATTTAAATCGCTTTTTGGCAATAAAATTGTAGTGCTATATTTTGGTGGTAAATCTGGGTTATTTGAGTATGGTTTAAATACATTTACATAACTTAATCTCACGTTTTGTACTACAGCTGTTGTTTCATTTGTCATAATTTTAAAATCTCCTTAATTTCTGTTTTAATTTATTGTTTAATTTATTGGTTTAAAAATACTTGTTGCTTTTACTGTGTCAGTAATCGCAGGTCTTTTATCGTTTTCAAATACTAAAGTAGGTTTACCAGTACTTGTGACGACCATATCACCTACTAAATTGTTAAATTGTTCTTTTCCAAGGGCTTTTTCAAGTTTGGCCAAAGTCAACGGTACTTTATCAAATATTATAGCTTCATCAATACCGCCGTCCATTAATTTCTTAAGAGCCTCATCTTGATTAGTCCAAGAGCGGGAAGTTCTACCAGCTACTGCTTTTAGCCCCTTAACATCTTCACCAGTTAAGCATAGATTCAAGGCATAGGCTTTTAAATCGTTAACCCACTTCGCTATGTCTTCACCTCTTGAGATATATTCGAATAGCTTATCTCTAGGAATTTCATTAGGATTTAAGTGTATTTCCGATTCAAGAGATAAATTATTCTCGGCCCTGGCAGAACAAATATCACGGGCCTTACAGAATTTACATGCCTTAGCCGATGGAACTAATTCACCTTCACCACTTAAGGCCTTGCTTGATTGAACGTTGAAGTAATCGCCCCACAATAACAATTCTGTTAGGTCAACTTCCCAACTTGAATAGTTATTTAATCGAGGTTGCACTATGTTCATTTCAATTTTTTTGATGTCATAAATTAAACTAAAAGCATTGTAAGCTCCAAGTGCATATAAGATTAATTGTTCATTTTTCTCTGCCGAGACTGGAACTCCCTTGCCATATTTCAAATCAATAATAGAAAGTGTAGATCCGTGAATTAAAAATACAGTCACAAGTCCCAAATCCTCCGTGCACCCAGCTAGAAAAAAATCTACTCTTTTTTTCAATCTCTATATATGGCTTAGATGAAAAAGCTTAAAAGCTTTTTTTCTTTTATAAAAATCGACATAATTATCTGTGAATCCATCCATTTCAGCTTGATATAATTCATCCTCTTTTATTTTTTTAACTGCTGCATTAAGCTTCCTCTTGCCAAAGCCTTTTGAATCTAAATAATGCTTTAGCTTAAGTTCACTTAATTCATGTGCCAATGTTCCTTCTTTTGCATATACAGACTCGGTGTCTGGAATGCCTTCCTCCATTTGCACGCTACCAGGACAGGTAGCCCATCTACTGGCACCACTAGCACTAAGCTTTGCGTGAGCCCTTTCTTTGTGATTAATTTCAGTCATTATATAGCCGCTCCTAATTCTCTTAGTCTTAGTGCAAAAGCTCCGTATTGCTCTAGTGGAATTGATGTAAGAGCAGGCGAGTTAAATTCTTCTAACAAGCCTTTTAAAATTTGAATTTTTCCTGCTTGAACTAAAGAGCTTGATGCACGTTGTAAATCTTCTAAAGTGTAGGTTTTTTCAGCAACAGGTACTGAAGTTTGTATTGGTTGAGTTTGCACAGGCTGTACAGGAACTGCTTGAACAGGTACTGCAGTTTGTACTGGTTGTTGAATTGGTACTGCTTGAACAGGCTGTTGAACAGGAACTGCTTGAACAGGTTGTTGGATTGGTACTGTTTGTGTTGGTACTTGAGTTTGCTGAACAGGAGAATCATTAATTGGCTCCACATTAACTGCTACATTCTCAACACCGCTTCCATATTTAGCTATAATTTCGTCTAATAAAAGGATATCCTCCTTATTTGTGATTGACATATTTGCATTTACTATTAATTTCATTTTTTAATCTCCTATTTTAAATCTTTTAATAATCTTCTTCCTTCTTGAATATACTGAATTTAATATTGTGGTCAGTACATTCGTGAATATTAACTATTACTACATCAACTAATTTCTTCAAATATCCTCTTCTTGAGAACTCCTCTGAAGTATGGTTATAATCTTTCAAAAATGCTATACTTTCCAAAGCGGTATATTTACCATCCTCGATTATAATTTCACCATTATTTTTCAGTTTACTTATAGGCATTCTCATTTTTGAGTAGGGAAAGCCTAAATCGTTAACTAAATCATATTTACTGCATCCAGGCTTAGAATATATGTAATTTCTAATTGCTTGAGTTAAATTAACTCCAGTATTCTTTCTCATCTTTAAATTTCTCCATTTCACTTACTTTATTGTCAAATATATCTTGTGCTTCTCTAATTTTTCTGCGTTCTAATGAATCGAACACTCCAAAATCAACACAATCAGACATTTTATTACTTGTGAATTTTAATTCCTCTAATTCGTCTGAAAATCTTTTATTCTTCATTTTCTTCAACTCCTAATCTACTTTGTATTCCTTTTACCATAGCTTCTAGTACTTTAGCACCATCTATCATGACACAGCTTATATTTCTACCTTTTAAAAACTCTTTCTCTTGATCATTTAATAAATCATTTAACTTATCAAATACAGCTATTTCTTCAGAACGCTTTCCACTAGCTTTTAGTCCTTCTAAATCATTTAACCAAAACTCACAGTATCTAATTATTTTCTTGATGTCGTCCTGCGGTTCATCGTGTTTTTTGTTTGCTCTAATTCCGTATTTCAAGATGTTAGCTTGACACACACTGCCAAAATCTTTTACTACATCTTGAATTATGTCTATCATTTCTATTTCACCTGCTTTATAGTGGTTGGGATTAATATTATCTTTTGTCACTTGCAATTTCCTCCTAAATATGTTATTTTTAAGTTGTATATTTGTGTAAGTAGCCGAAGTTTTAAACGGCTATTTTTTTATATCTTCTTTTCCTCCTTTACTCTTATCATCAAATCAATAAGCTCTTTTTTAGGAAGTTTAATTAAACTTTTATAAAGTTCTTCAATTTCATTAATACCATCACCGTAAAGTAACTTATCAACACTAGTATTTCCCACGATAGCTATTTTAGTTAAAGTCACTTCTGGAGGCAGTCTAAAACCTTTCTCCCAATCGGACACACTACTTTTACTAGCTCCAACCTTTTTAGCGAAATCGATTAACGTTAAGTTTCTACGCTTCCTAATAGCTAAAATGCGTCTCCCAACTTGTTTTTTGTTGATATTTTCATCTTGGTTTCTTTTCAAATTAAATCACCCCCTTTATTTGTTACCGCTGCTTCCGTATCCACCAGTTCTTTCTTGTGACAACACTTCGATATTGTCAATAGGTAAAAACTGTATAAATATTCCTTGACCTATTCTTGTGTGTTTTTCAATAATAACTTCTTTGTCTGTGATGTTATCGTAAAGAAAAGTGATGTGTCCTTCGTTACTTTTATTGTTGTAAAATCCTTTATCAATTACAGCAACACTATTACTCATTCTCAGTCCATACTTCTTTGCCATACTAGATCTAGCGAATAACAGAAGTACTTCACCATCATTCATATAAGCTTTAACCCCTGTAGGAATTAAATTATTAATAGTTCCTGGTCTCAAGACTACTCTTTCAGCGGTGTAGAAATCAGCACCACCATCACCTACATTTGCAATTACAGGTAATTTACCATCATATCCTTTTACAAGTTCAAATCCTCTCAATTTATTCATCTTCTTCATCCTCATTATCTGGGAATGAATATTCACTACGTTCATCAAATTGAACGTAAATCATCATTATTACCCCAATTAACACTCCAAATATTCTTGATGATTCAATGCTAGTCATAATTGCCATACAAATAGCTATTGTTGTTAATACAAGGTATAAAGTATTAAATTTTCTTCTTTTTAAATTATTCATCTCTTTATACTCCTTTCGCTTGCGAATCATTATAAATATGTAAAAACATCTCTATTCTTGCATAATGATATTTTTTTAAACGTAGATTAACTCTACGAATTAAATCATATGAATTATCCAATTTCATAATCTCAGGTTCAATTTTGTTAAGCATATATTCAGTAATATCAGTCTTGTTAAATAAATCTTTTTTATACACCCAAAATTTACGTTCAGCTAAAAGTTTCTCATAAGCTTCATCTTGTTCAGATGTGTTAAATTGCATTTTAATCACTCCTTTTACTCGCTATTGAATCTATCTCAATATCATCTACGATTAATTCAATAGTGAGTTTTGTTCTATTGGTATCAGCAACAATGCTATAACTAATTAACTTATCCAATTTAACATCGTTTAAATAGAATTCGTTGTTTTTAATTGTAAATTTCATCTCACTCCTCCTTTCTAAATTATTCCCTCGGCTCTTAAAATGTATTCAATTTTTTCAATTCTTTCTTTTGGTGATCTTTTTTTCCTTTTAAAAATATCAATCGTGTAAGGGACAGAAATACCAACCATATTAGAAAGCCAAGTTATTGTTTTTAAGTTCTAGTTTATACTTTTACCTCTCTGTAAAATTCCTCTGACATGATTTCACCTCCTTAAGTTTTTTTAATTAAAGTTTTAACTGAAACTATTGACAAACTATTAAGTTTTATGCTAAAATTTAAGCATAGTTAAATAAACCAATAAATAAAAACTATATTATTAGTGTTACAAACGTTTCCCGACGTTATTTTTATTTAAGTTGTTTATTAGCTAAATAACTAGCTTAATTTTTATTATAATAGATTTAAACTTATTTGTCAACTTTTTTTAAGTTTAAAATTAATTATTTTTAATTTTAAAAGCTAAAAAAAGGATGTGAAAACCTTGAGTACAGTTCATATAATCAAACAATTAGCAACTAGTAAAAATATGAGTTTCGCTGAATTAGAAAGAGAAATAGGTCTATCTAACGGAACTATCGCACGATGGGGGAAAGCTTCGCCTAACTCTAAAGGATTGGAAGCTGTCGCCGACTACTTCAACGTATCAGTCGACTACCTACTAGGTAGAGAAAAACCAGAAGAAGACCAATATGAACAACAATTAGTCGCTATGTTTAGAAAAACAAACAGACGGAATGAACGATTCACAAAAAGAAAAGTTCAACAAATCACTAGACAAATTATTTTCAGTCGCAGAAGCTTTACTAAGTGACGATGATAATTGGAAAGGAGATTAATGAAAAAACATGAATACAACATCGTAAGCCAAGACAGATATTTACAATATCGACAAAAAGCATACGAAATACTGGGAGAAATAGGACTTGAGCCAAAACTAATCACATACAAACACGTAATAAATCACTTTAAAAAGAAGTACAATATAAAATTTGTTCTATTTGACGTAGAATATCCAGAATTTGGAATTCAACCAAAAATAAACGACTACTTTGGAAAACTGCTTAATACAAACATAGTCCAAGGAGTCGATATGGAATTTATTAACAAGTGTTCTGGTATGATCATACCAAAAAAAGACAAGTACGTAATAATGATAAATCAGTCTTCAGGATATTTAGAGAGAATTATATTCACTGTATTGCATGAATTAAGTCACGTTCATTGTCATTTACAAGGGAACATGAACAGAACATTCATGTCGCTTAATAACGATGTGATAATAGGTGAATATCCAAAAGATTTACAACCGTTCGAAGATGAAGCAAATATAGTAGCCTCGATTCTATATTTACCTGATGAAACCATAGTAGACCCTAATAACAAAAAGGATATAGCTATGACGAGATACAAAAAAACAGGTAAAAAAATAAGCAATACAGCTTTTATTTAATAGACTGCGAAATTTCCTTATTTACAACAATATAGCACCATACCAAGCTACTAATTTCGTAACAACTTTTTAGAAATGGAGCACAAATAAGAATATAAAAAGGAGATATTATAATGAAAAGAAAAAAATATTGTTAAATTCACTTATCGCAGGAGCTATATTAATTAGCGGATGTTCAAGCAGTAAGGAGGAGAAAAAAAGGAAGAAAACAAAACTGAACAAACTCAACCTAAGGAGAAATTGTCTGTTGAGAATATCAAATATGAAAACAGAAAAGATCCTGATATTAAATATGTTAGCTATGGTATAATCAAACTTAATGCTGATGAATGGGGTAAGCTAACTGATGAAAAACTTAACACTTTTATTAAGCAATGGGTTGATAAAAGGGATGCTTACCATCAAAAGTCATTGATTATTTACAATGAATCAACTAAGAAAGCAATTATTTCCTTAGGTACTGAAGAAATAGTTAACTATAGGCCTTTTGAAATAAACGTATCTCAAAAATCAAAATTTGACGTTTCTAACCCTACTACTACAATGTATGTATGGGATGGAAAAAACAAAACTTACAACCATGTTGAATCACAAGTTAAGCTAGACTTAACAAAATAAACCGTATCGAATTCGACACGGTAACAATAATTTTAAACTAGTCGAATTCGACCAGTTTAGATAAATAAAAAAAACTCAACACTAACAAGCGACCAAACTGTATAGTGTGAGTTTTATCAACCGTAAGTCCATTTTGAGCATTAATATATCGTCATAAATTAATAGTATTCCCAAAATTACTTAAGATGTGGAGCGAACCTCGCTCATTTAGTTAATTATAACACACATCTTAAAAATTTAAAAGAAAGGATGTGTATTTATTATGCAAAAAAGACAATTACCAAATGGGAAATGGCAGTTCACAGAAGGATATAAAGATAAAGAAGGAAAATACAGACGTATCACAGTAATTAAACCTAACAAAACACGAGCTTCTGAAAAAAAGAAGCATACGAGGAATTACAAGACAAGATTAGAGAAAAAAACTAGAAGATAAAGTAGAGTTAAAAAAACTATAGGTTTCTATAAGGAAGAATTTTTTTAGAAATAAAAAAAGAATACTGTGAGCATCAACACTCTGGAGTCTTATAAAAAAATGCTTAAAATTGTTAGATGATAACACGAATATTAGCGATATCAAAAAAATTGAATACGAAAAAGAAACTGATTGAGTATAGAGATATATTCTCCTAATCATGTTAAATTAATTAAAAACTATCTTTTAATATCTTCTTTAAATTTATTAAAACTTACTATGTCCCAACATTTAATATCAATCTAGAATATACCTTATCTAAAGAAGATAAATTCAAAGAAAAACAAAAGATTAAATACATAGAAACTAATAAAATTCAAGAAGTGTTAGAATCAATCACGCACCCTATCACAAAGGATTTTGTTACTGTTCAATTACTAACAGGATTACGTGCTGGAGAGTTGCTAGCAATCACGCCTAAAGATATTGATATAAAGAATAAAACACTTAGTGTAAATAAAACTAAACACCCTTCAGGAATCTTCACATCTCCTAAAACTTTATCCAGTATTCGTTCAATTGAAATAAATGATGAAACATTAGATATTCTGATAAGATATACGAGTTTTTCAGAGACAGTATTTGACACTAATCTTTCTATACTAAATCGTAATTTAAGAAAAATAAACCTAACGACTCATATGTTCCGGCATACTCACGTTGCTTTATTAGTTGAAGAAGGTGTTCCTATAAAAGTTATATCTGAAAGATTAGGTCATTCTAAAATAGATACCACGCTTGATATTTATACTCATGTTACTGAAAATATGAAACTAGATCTTAGAACAAAACTAGATAAGCTTTGCGCAGATTTTACGCATAAACAAAAAAAGAACCCCTAAACCACCGGTTTTATGGGGTTCCCTTTATTATAAACGATAACCTATCGTTTTTTAAATTCTATCCTCAAGCACTGCAAGTCGCAGCTTCTTTTTCATCTTGACTTTCGATATAGTCGTTTTTGTTATAAAATGCATTTCTATAACTAGCAGTATTAAATGGTTCAATTAAATTAATAATTGTATATCCACCTAAACCAAGTTTCTTACATACCGCTTTATTTACCTCAGGTTTATCGCTATAAACAAAAAAATTTCTGAAGACTTATCTAATTTTTTTCGATTACACTGTCGACTTCTTCAGCTGAAACTTTAATTTCTTCATCACTTAAAAACTTCAGATCCAAGATTTAAGAATTGTTTATTTTTTTGCTTGCTGAGATTCGATATTTGAATTCTGATAATAAAGCATTACTATAGATAGCTTTTTCCATAGTCATATTGTTTTATACCATCACCAATATGAAGTTTTTGTGAATCCACGTTCTCTAAGCAACTTCTCAGTAGCACGTGACGTTACATCGACTACACAATATAAAAATTATATCTTTATCCTTGTAGTCATCAAGCACATCGCTACAGTTTTTTTAAAAAAAGCTTAATCGGAAGATTCACGGCATTTATAGCGTGACCTCTTGCATATTCTTTTTCGCCATCGAACGTCAACAACTAAAAGCTTCTTCGAATGTTTTCTTCTCAACATCAGCTCCAGAAATTCTTCCCGGTTTTTCCTTTTTAGTAATTTAAGCCAAAATGCATATAATCCAACTACAATAATTAATAATACAATTACTATAATTAAGAATATTTTCATTACGTTTACTCCTTTCATCATATAATTATATTTTTAGCATACATTTTGTATTTTTTTAATATTAAATTGTATTAATAAAAATATTTTTTTTGATTTTTTTGTAATAAGGAGTAAAATGTTGATATAGATAAAATTTTTTTCGAAAGGAGATCTGGATGAAAAATATCAAAAAAATTAGTAAAATTGAAAATAAAAAAATTTAAAAATTGAATCCTCTTTATTAATTGATGGAATTTTTAGTAGGTTTAGCTGCTGGAATTGTTGGTGCTAGTTATAGACTTCTTATCGGTTATAGTGAAAAAAACTTGTTCACTATACAGTCGACTTTATTAAAAACTGGGCTTATTTATAAAAATAGGTCTTTTACTAATTCTAATCTTACTTGCCTTGTTTTCTGGCTTTTTTTATTAAAACGTGAACCGATGGCTAGTGGAAGTGGAATTCCTCAAGTTTCTGCAGAAATTACCGGTAGACTAAATTCAAATCCATTACGAGTTTTAATTTATAAGATAACTGGTGGATTAACGGCAAGTCTAGGTGGTTTATCCCTTGGACGTGAAGGTCCCTCAATTCAATTAGGTGCAATGAGCGGAAAACTCGTCTCTAGAATATTAAAAAAAGATAGTGTGAAAGAAAAGTATCTTATTACATGCGGAGCAAGTGCTGGTCTTTCTATTGCTTTCGGTGCTCCTCTTGCTGGAGTTCTTTTCTCAATTGAAGAGGTACATAAACAAATAACTAAAAAAATCGTTATCTGTTGTTTCAGTGCTGCTGTAGTAGCAAATATTGTTGGACAATATATATTTGGTCTTACTGCTATTTTCAAATTTCCTGAAATACACTATGTTGAAGTAAGTATTTATCCTTGGGTTGTTTTATTAGGAATTCTATTAGGAATATTTGGGACATTTTATAATGTTACTATAAAAAAATACTTTTTCAAAATTTATGAATATTTTTAGATTAAATATAGTATTTAGACCTCAAGTAGCATTTATAATTTCATTCGGATTATTTATTTTTTTATCCTATAGTTCTTGGTAGCGGACATAGTTTAGTAGAATTTCTGATAGAGAATAAATTTAGTTTTTATGTTTTTTTATTAACTCTATATTTTTATAAAAACTTTATTCTCACTTATATCATTTACTTCTGGAGTTGCAGGTGGAATATTCTTACCTATTTTAATTCAAGGAGCAATACTCGGTACTTTATTCAGCAACTTCTTTGATCCAAAGTACACTGCATTATTTGTAATATTATCAATGTCAGGTTACTTAACTGCAATTGTGCGTAGCCCTATTACTTCAATAATTTTATTATTTGAAATGACACAAAAAAACTAAATTATTTCCTGCCGATCGCACTATGTTGCTTATTTGCATATATCACTGCGAATATACTTGGGACAAAGCCGGTTTACGAATATTTACTTGATCGTATCTTAACCAGTAATAAACTAGAAGATGATGAAAATGAAATGGAAGTAGAAATTCTAACTACAATATCAAATGATAGTTCATTAATAGGAAAAAGAAATACGTGAAATTGATTGGACAAAAGGTGCTCTTGTTTCTCATATCGAACGTTCTGGTCGAGAAATAGTACCAAAAGGAAGTACAATTCTAGAAGCAAATGATAAACTTACCGTCATTATGCCAAAAGAATGTGTAGATTTATTTTTAAAACAATTTAGTGATTAAAAAACATGGTTACTCAAAAAGCTCTAAATTTAAAAACAGTTTATATAGAAATTTAAATATACCGTAGTTTATCGATATCCAATAAACTTTAAGGGAGTGACTCGACAAAATAACAATTTTGCCGAGTTACTCCCATTTTTTATTTATAATACATTAAAATGTTTTAGAGCATGCGTAATTCCATCGTCATCTACACTAGTTGTAATGTAATCCGCTATTTCTTTAACATTATCACCTGCATTCCCCATAGCTATACCAATCCCAGCATGCTTTAGCATATCTATATCATTTCCACCATCACCAAAAGCCATCGTTTCTTCTAATTTTATACCAAAGTGAGAAATAATTGCATCAATTCCAGTATTTTTTCCACCATCTTTTGGAATAACATCTGTAAAATGAGTAGTCCATCTTGCTGCTTTTGAATTAGGCATATACGTTAAAAAGTCTTCTTCTTCCTCTTCTGATACAAAAACATTTAGTTGATATACTTTTTCACTAACAGCCTTATCGTAAGCTGATGGATCTTCTTTAAATCTTTCTGGATCTCCTAACTCATCTTCTAACCATTTAACCCTCGAGTTTTTCAGATTCATGAAAGCTTCATCTAATAAAGCAAAATCACAAGCTATATTATTCTCTTTAAAATAAGGAAGAACATTTTTTATATCCTCTTTTGATAAAATCTTATCATTTAAAACTTCTCCAGATTCTAAATAACAATACTGTCCATTTATTGTAATATACCCATCAAACTTAAAATCTAACAAATCATTTAAAAATGTCGTATGAAATGGTGCTCTTCCTGTAGCTATAAAAAAATTTTAATTCCTTTTTCTTTTAGCTTTCTTAAAGTATTTGCAGTGTTTTCCGGAATAGTTTTAGTTTTAAAACTTCTTATTGTTCCATCAATATCAAAAAAAATCGCTTTTATATTCGTCATTCTTATTCTCCATATTTATTTAAATCAACTACACTATTTCTTGTTTTTAAATCATAACCTATTAATAGTTTCATAGCTGTCTCTTCTTTTTTTATAACATTAAGTAACATGCTAACTGTTTGCTTCGCTGCATCTTTTAAATCAAATTTTATAGTTGTTAATGGGGATTTTAATAAAGCAGATGAAGTATAATCTCCAAACGCAGCAACAGAGTAGTTTTCACCTACATTTAACCCTTCTTCTTCAAGTGCTTTTATAGCACCATAAGCTAAATTATCAGTTGCACAGATTAAACAACTATCATCTTTTTAACTTTTTGTATATTTTCTTTTTACAATATCGTACGCTTCTTCCATAGAAAAAAATTCGTAATTAGGATATATTTTGGTTTTAAACCATATTTCTCTAGAGTCATTATGACCCCTAATTTTCTATAGTATCCTACCGCTATATCATCTTCACTTACTCCTAAATAAGTTATTTTTTTATGTCCACTAGCTAGCACATAATTAGTTAAATCTCTAGCAGCATTAAAATCATTGTACTCAACGCTATAAGTATATTCTCCTTCTTGCCCTAACATTACAACAGGAACATCTACAGATTTTATTGTATCTTCATACGTTTTACTCATAGTTGTCGGTAATAAAATTATCCCATCTACGTTCATTCTTGCTAATTTCTTAATATATTCTAATTGTTTATTTTTCATCAAAATTAGCATTCATTATTAATGTCTCATAATTATTTTCTTTTAATTCTTTATCTAGATATTTTAAAGTATTTCCACTTACAAAAGAGTGTAAACATGGTACTATTACACCAATAATTTTGCTATCCGTACTTTTTAATGCCTTGGCAAAAGTATTCGGTGTATAATTGTATTTATCAACTATTTCTTTAATTCTCTCATAAGTTTCTTTTTTTAAATTTCCACCATTAAAATATCTAGAGACAGTAGTAGTACCTACTCCAGCCATTTTTTTGCTATATCTACTATTGTCAATTTCCTCATAGATTACCTCCTTAAGTCACAACTTTAATTATATACGATTAGAGTAAATAAATAAAGAATTATATAAGAACAATTTTTAGAAAAATATCTTCTATTAATTTTTTTATTATTTCATTGAATACTACTACATAAAAAAATAAACTCAAAAAAACACAATAATCAAATTATTCTAATACAATTTCACTAGAAGAAAACTTTATATTTCTTATAAACATTGCTATGATAATGGTTATCTTTTTCTATAAAAAAATATCATAGTTTTTTTCACTATATCTACAATATTAAACTGTATCACTACAATATTAATGATTTTTAGTTAACAGATTCATAAACACTATCAAACAAGCACTGAACAATACAAACATTTTTTGAAAAAAATTAAACAAAGCCCTTGAAATCCTTTTTCCGAAAAGTGGTATAGTTTACCTTGGAGGTATATTATGATAGTTCAATTAAAAAAACGTATCAAAAACAATATAAAGATGCTAACTTCAAACTTGAAAATATATCATTTGATATCAATAAGAAAGAAGTTATTGGAATAATCGGTAGAAATGGTACAGGAAAAAAAGTACTATTTTTAAAAAAATGATTAACGGTATCGTATCATATGATAGTGGAGATATCCTATATAAAAACTCTTCTATAAAAAATATGGATGCGAGCACCCTTAGAAATACAAGAAAAAATCTAGCCTATATATTCCAACACTCAAATCTAATCGATAACAAAACTGTATATTATCATTTAAGTTTAGTATATAAATTAAATAAGGTTTCTGTTGATAAAAAGAAAATAGATGATATTCTTGAATTCATGAATATTACAAGACTAAAAAATAGTCTGTGTGGTAGCTTAAGTGGTGGTGAACAACAAAAAGTTGCTATCGCTATGGCACTGCTACAAGAACCAGAAGTTCTACTATGTGATGAAATTAGTTCCGCTTTTAGACACTAACAGTGAAAAAGAGATTTTCGCTTTATTAAATAAATTACGAACAACAACTGACATTTCAATTGTTATGATTTCACACAGCTTATCTTTACTTAAGAACTTTTGTGATCGAGTAGTAGTTATCGATGATTCTACAATAAAAAGATATTGTCGTACCTAACAAAAATGCAAAAAGATGATTACGACAGTAATTACTATAACTACGTAAAGGAGTTTTTTTATTAAATGATTGATTTATTTAAAGCAAATTACGATGGTATTATGAAAGCATTTTTGGGAAACAAACTATATGATGATTTACTCAATGTTAACAGTATTTTTTTCATTTCCCTACCACTAGGAATCATGCTTTTTTTGCTTTCAGTCGTGATTATTTATTAAAAAAATAGAGCAGTTTATGAAGGACTTAGCATTTCTCTTAATGCCCTACGTAGTGTTCCATTTCTAATTTTTTTGTATTCATATTAATCCCTGTAAATAGATTTCTATTTAAAAACATCTTTTGGGAATATTGCAGCAATTCTGCCTCTTACACTAGTTGGGGTAAGTATCTATGCTCGTTTCGTTGAACAAGCATTAATTAATGTTCCTAAAAAAATTGTAGATAGAGCTATAAGCATGGGGGCTACAAAAGTTCAAATTATCAGGTATTTCTTATTACCAGCAACAATGGATAACTTAATCTTATCATTCACCTATACTACTATTAGTTTATTAGCTTATACTACAGTAATGGGTGTAATTGGTGCTGGTGGTCTTGGAGAATTTGCCTTTAGATATGGATACCAAGAATACAACTATGACTTAATGTATTTAATAGTAATAATATTTATTATTTATGTATTTATTATACAATCAATAGGTTATGGATTAGCTAAACGTTTTACAAACAAAAAAAGGAGAAATAATCTAATGAAGAAAGTATTATCTATTATTGCTAGCCTACTAGCTCTTGTGCTTGTTTTAACAGCATGTTCTAGTAAAACTAGCGATAAAAAGAAGATAAAAAAAGAAAAACAAAACAATTAAAGTTGCTGCACATGTCCCTCCTATGACTGATATGTTAGAATTAATTAAAGAAGATTTACAAAAAGAAGGGTATACTCTTGAAATTGTAAAAAGTATCTGATAATGTTCAAGCTAACGTTGCTTTAGCTAACAAAGAAATCGATGCTAACTTCTTCCAACATGAACCATTCATGAAACAGTACAACGAAAAAAATAAAACTAACTTAGTAGCTGTACAAAAAGTTTATAATTCTATTCCAGCATTCTACTCAAAAAAACATCAAAAAAACATTAAAGATCTTAAAGATGGTGCTGATGTAGCTATCCCATCGGATGCATCTAATATGGCGCGTGCATTAAGATTATTAGCACACGGTGGATTAATCACATTAAACGATCCTAACAGTTATAACGTTACTGTAAAAGATATTAAAGATAACCCTAAACATCTTAAATTTACAGAAGTTGGTCTTTTAAACTTAAGCGATGCATATGCAGAGAAAGATTTAATCTTTAACTACCCATCATATATCGCTAAATTAAACCTAACACCTATGAAAGATGGTCTTTTATTAGAAGATAAAGGTGATTTCACATATGCAGGTGTACTTGTTGCTCGTGAAGATAACAAAGATGATGCAAAAGTTCAAGCAGTTAAAAAAAGCTTTAACTAGTGAAAAAAATTAAAAAAACTTCCTAGAAAAAGATTACAACGGAAAAAGCTATCGTAGCTTTCTAATTATAAATTTTAACTAATCCAAAAATCTATATATAATATCAACAACCTTACCTCTAAATAAATAGTATAAAAACAGGAGACATATAGTAATGAAAAAAATAATTTCATTTATCGCTAGTTTAACAGCATTATTATTAGTTTTAACAGCTTGTTCAAGCAAAACTGAAACTAAAAAAGAAGAGAAGAAAGAACCAGTTACTGTAAAAGTAGCTTCTCACACTTCTCCAATGACAGACATGTTAGAAATGATCAAAGAAGATCTTAAAAAAGAAGGTTACAACTTAGAAATCGTTAAAGTTTCTGATAACGTTCAAGCTAACGTTGCATTAAACAATAAAGAAGTTGATGCTAACTTCTTCCAACACAGACCATTCATGGAACAATTTAACCAAAAAAATAATGCTCATCTTGTAGCTGTTCAACCAATTTACAACGCTACTGTAGCATTCTACTCAAAAACTCTTAAAGATATCAAAGATCTTAAAAATGGTGCTGATGTAGCTATTCCTTCAGATCCAACTAACTTAGCTCGTGCTTTACGTTTATTAGATCACGCTAAAGTTATTACTCTTAAAGATCCAAATAGCTTTACAGTAACAGAAGCTGATATCAAAGAAAATCCAAAAAATCTTAAATTCACTAAAGTAAGTTTACTTAACCTAAACGAAGCATACAATGAAAAAAAGATTTAGTATTCAACTACCCAACTTACATCTCTAAATTAGGATTAACTCCAGATAAAAAAACGGTCTAGCACTTGAAAAAAAGAAGGAGACTTAACATTTGCAATCTCACTTGTAGCTCGTGAAGATAACAAAGACGATGCTAAAGTACAAGCAGTTAAAAAAAGCATTAGCAAGCGAAAAAAAGTTAAAGATTATATCAACAAAGAACTTAAACCAAAAGGACACGCTACTCCAGCGTTCTAATATATAATAAAAAAATACTTGGTAGATATTATTTACCAAGTATTTTTTTATCTAAATTATTATTACTAGCTTCTCTTAAATAATATAACTACTAGACTTAAAAACACATACATCACTATTTAACTAGAAACTACTTATACTATATATTATTAATTATAAAAATCAAAAGTGCTTAACTAATTTAGATTTTATAAAGCGAATTTAGATATCAATAAACTACTGCGTCTATGAGTTCTCATATACACTTCGTTAAAATTTAGGACTTTTGAGTCGTTCCCTTTAAAATTTTTAAATACGAATATATAAAAAAAGAAACTGACTTTTACGTCAATTTCTTTTTCTGTCATAATAGGCTTATTTGTGTAATTCTTTTTCGAAAGCTTCTCTAACTTGTCCTACAGAGAATCCGATGATTACTTGAATAGCTTTACCGTTACGAGCAACTCCAAGAGCTCCAGAACGTTTTAAGAATTCATCATCTTTAACTAGACTTTCGTCTTTAACGTTAACACGTAGTCTTGTTACACAGTTAGTAACGTCTACGATGTTGTCTTTACCACCTAAACCTTCAAGAATGATAAGAGCTTGATCATCGTGAGTAGCTGCATCATCTTTTACTTCTGGTTTAGCTGCTTCTTTACCTTTTTCACGGTACTCTTGTTTAGAGTAAAGTTTAGTTTCAGCATCATCTGCTTCACGTCCAGGTGTGTTTAATTGGAATTTAAGAATCATGAATCTAAATACGAAGAAGTAGATTACAGAGAATACTAATCCAATTGCGATTTGAACGAATACTTGAGATGAGTGGTTTTTGAACATTGGTAACCAGTTAAGAGCTAAGAAGTCGATTAATCCACTTCCGAAGTTACCTACAACTCCAAATTGGTACATAGTTGCTGACATTAATGCACCTAATACTGCGTGAGTAGCGAATAACATTGGTGCTGCGAATAAGAATGTGAACTCGATTGGTTCAGTGATTCCTGTTAAGAAACCAGTAAGTGCTGCTGGGATTAATAACCCTGCTACAACTTTTTTCTTACTGTCTTTAGCTGTTACGTACATTGCTAAAGCTGCTGCTGGTAAACCAAATACTTTTGAGTTACCGTGTAATGAGAATCCACCTTGTGGGAATAATTCTTTTAATGGAGTTGAGCTTTGAGAGAACTCTTGAATGTGTTGTACCCAGTAAGCTGTGATTCCATTTTCTACTACTGCTGGTCCAAACATGAATGGACCATAGATGAAGTGGTGTAATCCTGTTGGAATTAAAATTCTTTCTAGGAATGTGTAAGTGAATACTCCTGCAACTCCAGATACTTTTAAGAATCCTTGTAATGCAGCAATTCCTAATTGAACTTTTGGCCATAATAGAGCTGTTAAGAATGCAGCTGGAATCATGATTAGGAATCCAACTAAGATAACAAATGTTGAACCTTGGAAAATTCCTAATAACTCAGGAAGTTTTTTGTCAAAGTATTTGTTGTGGATCCATACTGAGATAGATGCAATAACGATAGAACCAATGATTGAAGTATCTAAAGTGATTGCTCCAGCGATTCTTGTAATACCAGTAGGTAATTTAAGAGCTGGTGTTACATCTACTCCAAAGAATTTGAATTGAGTTAAGAATCCATTGATGAAGTAGTTGAATACCATGTAGATTAAGAACGCTTCTAATGCTGCACGACCGTTTGCTTTTTTAGCAAGACCGATTGGAATACCAAGTGCGAATACAACAGGCATTTGATTGAAGATTGTCCATCCTCCTTGTTCAACTACGAACCAGAAGTTGTACCAAAGTGTACCTTCTACCGCGATGCTCCCTACTAAGTTAGGGTTTTTAAAGATTGAAGTTAATCCAACTACTAATCCGAAGAATGCGAATATAATAGATGGCATTAACATAGCGCCTCCAAAGCGCTGGATTTTTTGTAACATAACATTTTCCTCCTTTTTTATTTTTCTGCTAATGTTACTTCTAAGCCATTATGATCAGAAATAATTGGATAATTTTCATCATTAAATATAACAAAACTTTCTTTTATGTCTAATTTTTTATTAATAAATACATAATCCAATTTTTTCTGACACATAGAATCTTCCCAACCACTTATATTTTTATATACCGTAACTCCCCCGTCTTTTTTCTCGGCTAGTTCATAAGTATCATATAATCCTTTATCAAGTATTCTCTTATAATCGTCTACTTGATGAAAATAATCTGTATTGAAATCTCCCATGAAAACTTTAAGATTCTTGTTATCTGTATAATTAATTAGGTTGCTAAGATTTTGATCTATGTCTTCCCCTTTACAAGTTGGCAAATTCATATGACAACTGTAAAATTCTACGATCTCATCATTTATTTTAAGATCGACTTTTAAAATTTTTCTTGATTCGATAGAAGTTACGGTTTGTTGTGCCGTACAGTAAAAGTCCTCTACGGCAACAACTTCACCTTTAGCAAGTATTGCTAAACCTTCTTCGAATTTATCAAATCCTATGTGAGAATAAGTCCAGTAGTAACTGTATCCTTCTTCTCCATATTCTCTAATTTTATCTAGTAATAATTTTCCGAAGTTATCTTCTTTTATTCCTTGGTAAACATCTGCACTATTAATCAATTGATTTACTTCTTGCATAGCAACAACATCGTATTTTTTTCTCCACAATAGTTTTTTTGCCAAAAATATTTAATTTTTTTCAAGTTGATTTTCTTCTAACCAACTGTGAACATTAATTGTTAATAGTTTCATGCTATGTTCTCCAATTCTTTATTTATTATTTTTTTGTTCCAAATATCTTCATTATATTGAGCAATTGTACGGTCTGATGAGAAGAATCCTGCTTTTTGCAATGTTCACAATAACTTTCTTCATCCATAATTCGCGGTTTTTCGTAGTCTGCTAACATTTCTTCTTTCTTAGCGTAATATTCCTCAAAAATCAATAAGTGTCATAAACCAGTCTTTGTTAAGTAGTTCGTTGTATAATCTTTCTAATCTTTCTTTGTTTCCTAGTTTAACTAGATCTTCAGAAACGATGAAGTCTACAACTTCTTTAACACCGTCTTTTTTTCATAGTATTCTTTAGAAACATATCCAGCAGTTTCATAAAGTTTGATGATTTCATCACTTTCTTTACCGAAGATGTAGATATTTTCACGCCCAACTAGTTCATCAATTTCCACGTTAGCTCCATCTAGAGTTCCTAAAGTTAAAGCTCCGTTTAACATGAATTTCATGTTACCAGTTCCACTTGCTTCTTTAGAAGCTAATGAAATTTGTTCAGAAATATCAGTTGCTGGAATTAGTTTTTTTCTGCAACACTTACGTTATAGTTTTCAACTAGGGAATACATTTAAGTATTTGTTTACTTCTGGATCGTTATTAATTAATTCTGATAAACATAGAATTAAGTGAATAATATCTTGAGCTATAATATAAGCTGGAGCAGCTTTACCACCGAAGAATACTGTGATTTTTCTTTCTGGTAATTTTCCATTTTTAATGTCTAAGTATTTTTTGATTACATATAAAGCGTTCATTTGTTGACGTTTATATTCGTGGAATCTCTTGATTTGAGTATCAATAATACTATTTTCATCAAGTTCAATTCCTTGAGTTTCTTTTAGATATTCTTTAAGAACAAGTTTGTTCTCGTATTTGATTTCTTCTAATTTAGCAGCTACTTCTTTGCTATCAACAAATGCTAGTAATTTTTCTAATTTAGTTGCATCTGTTAGGTACTCATCACCAATTAGGTCTTTTAAGTATGCAGCTAATGGTCTGTTAGAGAATTCTAACCAACGTCTGAATGTAATACCATTAGTTTTGTTATTGAATTTCTCTGGGTATAATTCATAGAAGTGTTTTAACTCAGAGTTTTTAAGAATTTCAGTGTGTAGGTATGCAACCCCGTTTACACTGTTAGAGAAGTGAATATCCATGTTTGCCATGTGCACTCTATCGTCTTTATCGATGATTTGAATATCTTCACCTTCATATTTTTCTCTAATAACAGCATCCAATTGTTTGATGATTGTTACTAAGTGTGGCACTACTTCTTCTAAGTATGCTAATGGCCATTTTTCTAATGCCTCAGCTAAGATAGTGTGGTTAGTGTAACCAGTCATTTTTTGAACAATTGTGTATGCTTCTTCAAATTCAATTCCGTGTTTTTCAGTTAGTAATCGGATTAATTCAGGAATTACCATACTTGGGTGAGTATCGTTAATTTGAACATATGCATATTCGTATAAATCATGTACGTTACTTCCTTTAGCAATTGCTTCATCTAAAATTAATTGAGCAGCATTTGATACCATAAAGTATTGTTGGTAAATACGTAGTAATTCACCATTTTTATCACTATCGTCTGGATATAAGAATAATGTTAAGTTTTTCTCGATTTCAGTTTTATCAAATGAAATTCCTTTTTCAATGATACTGCTGTCGATTGAATCAATATCAAATAAGTTTAGATAGTTTTTAGTATCTTTTTTGTAACCTAATACATCAATTCTTTTTAGTGTTGATGTTAAGTTGAAGTTTTTGAAAGGTACTGTATATTTAACATCAGTATCTCTCAACCACGAAGAATCTTCAATCCAGAAGTTTGGTTCAGCATGTTGTTCATTTTTAACAAATACTTGTCTGAATAACCCACAGTGGTAGTTTAATCCAACTCCATCACCATTAATTCCTAATGAAGAAATAGAATCGATGAAACAAGATGCTAAACGACCAAGACCACCATTTCCTAATGAAGGTTCTAATTCAGCTTCTTCTACATCACTAAGACGTTTGTTAGCAGCTTTTTAATTCTTTTTCGATTTCTTCATAGATTCCTAAATTAATTAGGTTATTTGATAATAGTTTACCGATTAAAAAAATTCTGCTGAAATGTAGTAAACTTTTTTTCTTATCATTGTTATGAGCTTTTTTATCCGCTTCTTCTTTAACATAGTTTAATAATTGTTTATAAATTTCTTTTGTTATCTAAAGTACTTAGTTCTTTATTTGTATTATCTAATACATATTTACTAAATGACATTTTATACCCTCTCTCTTGAATATCTTACTGTAATTTTTTTCTAAAAAAATTCTTTTCTTTCGTCTGTTAGATCTTCTGCAATCATTCTCCATTCCCAGTTTTTCTCCAACTGTTGATGGAACATTCATTCTGCTTGTTGCATCTTTATCTAATAAGTCTTGCATTGTTACAATTGCATAATCACTTACTGAAGAGTAAATTCCTCTAATCATTGCTTCAGTAATTTTTTTCTTCATTACGGCGATTTAAATATTCTGAAACTAGTTCTTTTTTTCTGATTCACTTAGTTTTTTTCATACCATCCGTTAACTACATCATTGTCGTGTGTTCCAGTGTATGCTACACTATTTTTGTGTGTAATGATGTGGACGATCTAAAATTATCTTCTCCCGGGAAAGCAAATTGAAGAATCTTCATACCGGATATCCAGAATCATCTAATAATTTTTTTCTGCTTTTTTTCATCAATAAATCCAAGATTTTCTGCGATAATTGGTAAATCACCTAATTGTTCTTTAATTTTTTTGGAATAATTCAATTCTCGGGCCTGCTTCCCAAGTACCATTTACTGCATTTTCAGCATCTCTATCGATTTGCCAAAAAAATCAGAGAAACCTTTAAAGTGATCTATACGTAGTACATCATAGATTTTGAAACTTTCTTGTACTCGATAAATCCACCATGAGAATCCTTGTTCTTTGTGTTTTGTCCAATCATAGATTGATTCCCCCAAAGTTGTCCAGTAGGGACTGAAGTCATCTGCAGGACAACCTGCTACATAAAGTGGTTCATTATTTCCATCAACTTTAAATAATTCTGGCATAGTCCACATTTCAACACTATCAGCACTTACATAAATTGGCATATCTCCAATAATTTTTAATTCCTTTTTTTATTAGCGTATTCTTTTTAATGCTAACCATTGTTTAAAGAAGAAATATTGTGTCACTGTATAGTATCTAATGCTATCTTGAAGTTCTGTACGGTATTTTTCACGTGCAGTTTCTTCACCGTTCTTAATATCTTCATCCCAATGAATGAAACTTTGATATCCGAAGCTTTCTTTTATAGCCATATATTCAGCATAATCAGCTAACCAACTAGAGTTCTCAGCTTCGAATTTTTCGATTTCTGCTAATACTTCACTATTTTTTGTAGTGTTAGCAACAGCCTTCTCTAAAATTGGTCTTCTTGCTTCAAATAATAAAGCATAATCAACTTTTTCAGGATTATCTCCAAAGTTAACATTTGAATAATCACTTTCTTCAAGTAATCCTTCTTCTTTTAATAAAGAAAAATCGATTAGGTTTAAATTCCCTGCTACAGCTGAGAAACTTTGATAAGGTGAATCTCCATAACTTGTAGTTGTTAATGGTAAAATTTGCCAATATGTTTGCTTTGTTTCTTCTAAGAAATCAACGAAATCATATGCACTTTTACCAAAAGTTCCAATACCAAATTCTCCTGGTAATGATGTAATATGCATCAAAACACCACTTGAACGTTTTGTCATTCTTTTTTCCTCCGTTATATTTATAACTTGTATTTACAAAATAAGTTTTATAACTTAACAATAATTATTATAATAAAACACTTTCACTTTGTCAATAACATTTATGTAATTCTTTTTATTTTCTTCTACAACATATACGTAAATGTTACAATATGTATGTAAGATGTACTTAACCCTTGCAATTCTTATCAACTACATTTATAATTAAGTAGGTAATTTTTTTAAAAAGGAGAATAGTAAAGGTAAATCATATATGAGTAAATACAAACAGGTCTATAATGATCTCAAGGAAAAAAATAGATACTCGTTTTTTTATAAGCGTAATACAGAACTACCAAGTGAAAATGAGTTAGTAAAAGAATACGGTTATTCAAAAAGATACTATTAGAAAAAGCTTTGTCTTTATTAGAAATTAATGGTTATATCCAAAAAAATTAAAGGTAAAAAAACTCTTTAATCCTTGGACACGGAAGAATAAAAAAATAATTATTTAGGAAATATTAAAACTTCTTCTGAATTAAACATCGACGGAAAGTACGAAATTAAAAACTACATTAGAGTCACTTTATATTATTCAAGGCGAAAAAGAAAATAATGGATATTTTTTTAGTGCAGATGAGAATAATGATTTTTTTATAGAGTTAGTCGTAGTAGAACAATCAACGGCGAAAAAAATTAGAGTATGAGGTATCATATTTCGATAGAAGTCTTGTTCCATTTATTAATAAAAGAAATCGCAGAATCATCTATTTACAAATACTTAGAAAAAAAGAATTAGGATTAAATATTACACACTCACGACGTCAAATATCATTTAGATACGCTACAGATGAAGAAAAAAACAACATATGGACCTTGGTGAATACAATATGGTAGCCGTTGTTGAAAGTATCACTTATTTATCCAATGGAAACATACTACAATATGGAATACTTTCATATAGACCGGACAAATTCACATTTGTAACAATGGCTAAAAGATAAAGACGACTCATAAATTACAATTTTATTAGAATCTAATTTATAGAGTCGTTCTTTTTAAAAAAATTTTACTATTCAAATATTTTTAAGTATGGTAATGGACGGTTCCATCTAACTTTAATTGTCATTTAGACAATCAAAGTGGATATTCCACCTTGAAATTAAGCTTAAAATCTTAATTTCACCGATGGAACTTTTCAAGTTCCATTTTCACCATTACAAAATATTTGAGTAAAAATGTAAATGTCAATATAAAAATGTACAAAAAGTGACAAAAATAAAAAAATGTACAATTATTCAAAACTAACATGATCTTTTAGTCGATAAGAATTACCTATAATAGGTACTACATGGGCATGATGAAGCAGTCTATCAAGTATAGCTGAAGCCACTTTGTCATCACTAAATAATGTAGCCCATTCAGAAAAAGGAATATTAGAGGTGGCTATTATACTCTTCTTTTCATAACGTCGGTCTATTAGTTGGAATAATAACCTCTCATCACCTTTTTTTCTAAAGGTAAATAACCAATTTCATCTATTATCAATAATCTATACTTTGAATAGTGTTTTTAATCGCTGCTCTAGCCTATTTTCAGCTAGAGCGGCTTTTTAAGTTTGCTATTAAATCATGACATTTTTATAAAAATATGTTGAATACACGGAACTAGCTGCTAATCTTCCAATCGCTGTTGCTAAATGAGTCTTTCCAACACCACTATTGCCTATAAATATTAAATTTTTTTATTGTTTTCTATAAAAATTTAAACTAGCTAAGTTCCTTATTTCTAATTCATTTATATCAGAATTGAATGAAAAATCAAAAATCATCTAATGATCTATTATAAGGGAAATTAGCTACTTTAATCATAGATTCTTTTTACATTTTGCTTTTTTTCACATCTACTTCATAATCTGTTAGTTTCAATAGAATATCTATTACCGACATTGTTCTATTTTTGAGTTAGTTCTATTATCTCATCTAGTCTGTGGTTGAATTGCTTTTAAATTAAGATATTCTAAATTCTCTTTTTAATCTAGTATAATTAGATCTCATTTGTTATCATTGAATCGTTCTCCTATTATCGCTAGATTTCTTTTTAGTTTGTTCTTTTTAATCTTTTTCTCATCTATATCATTCCAAGTGTGTTTAACAAATTGCTCATAATGAGCTTCTTTATAATTTAATTTTTTTATCACTTATTAAATGACTTACCACCAATTTCATGTTATCATATAGGTATAAATAATTATCTTCTACTTGTAGATTTAGTTTCTTACCTATATATTCAATTGGTACTGAATATTGATTGGACTTGTAAGAAATCATTGCTTGTTTATTTACTTTTACTTGTAGGGTTGTTATTTTATAGCGATTCCTTATTTTCTCATGTGGTAATGGTAGTAAGGAATCTTTTTCTTTTTTGTAAACTTATTATTGGAACCTCTCTTGTTGTTTGATGTACTTGTAGATTCCATCTCATCATTATTTTATTCACCAATTCTACTAATTCTGTATAATCTAACTTACCATTATAAGCGTATATTTCATCTAGTAATTTTACTATATTTTCTACTTTACCTTTTGTTTGTGGTCTGTACGCTACACATGGTTTTAATTCAAATCCCATATCTTTTGCATATTCTTGAAACTTTATATTAATTACTCCAGATGTCTTAACAGTTCGCGCTTTATCCATTGTAGTTTTCATATTATCACATACAATTACTTTTGGAACTCCTTCAATATGTTCTAAGCATTCAGTTATACATGAAATTAAGACATCTTGACTTCTTGAAAGTGTTACATGAAATATTTTATATCTTGAGTATGATAAAACCATACAAAATACATTTAAAGATAATTTTTCTCCATATTTAGTTATGAATTTCACATCTTCTTTCCAATCTATTTGGGCTTGTTCTCCGAGAATAGTTTCTACTCTGAGTATAGCTTTAGAATTCTTATGGGATTTGTTTTTAAAGTAATCATTGTATTTTGAATTCTTTAATAAATAGGCTCTAAATGCGGAATAGCTGATATTTAATTCTGTTTGATCTACCAAATATTGCCACAGTATTCTTTTTTTGATTTGAATATTTGTATAGATTCTTCTCCTAATAATTTATCTAATAGATCAGTGTATTCATCAATTTTTTTGATGGCTTATTTCTTGTTTGTTTTATTTTTTTCCTTGGTAATAATGTCTTTTTTTATTGTACGTCTATCTTTCTTTAAAAACTCTAGCTAATTCACTAAAGTTAGGTTTCAAGTTAAACACCTCCATTTGTTTTTCGTAGATTTTCTAAATCTGATAGTTGAGTTATTTTTTTATATTTTTTTGTTTATTTTTTTAGGTTTAAGTACATATATTTCTCTTTCTTTTTTTATATGCACTATTATAACCTATTTGTACATTTTTTTATTTTGTCAAAACTGTACATTCTTATTTTATCATTCTCAAGTAAAATTAATAATACTAGTGAAAAAAATTAGTCAATTCATTTATTAATCAAGTTTATATTTTTTTCTTACTGTTTTGTAGTAGCTGAAGTGAAACACTTTTTGTGTTTCACTGCGAGAAAAATGAGACTACAGGCTCATTTTTCTAACCGGAATATCCTTTTAAGATAACAAAAGATATGGAGGTGTCGCAAGCTACACTTAAAAACAGGAAAAAGAAAAAAATATAAATTTTATGAGATATAGTATCCAATTATATATTCAAAAAAACTGATAAAGGAACATTATTCCTCTATCAGTTTTTTTATTTTATTCTAGATTATTTTTAATCTTTCTTCTAATTCTGCTTTTTAAATCTTCAAATCCGAGTTTCCCAAGAAGTGCGAACATATTTTTTTCTTATACGCTTCTACTCCCGGTTGGTCAAATGGATTTAATCCTTGCATGTATCCAGAAATACCTACAGCTTTTTCGAAGAAGTATACTAAGTATCCAAATGTGAACTCGCTCATATCAGGAAGTTCTACTACAAAGTTAGGTACCCCTCCATCTGTGTGAGCAAGAAGAGTTCCTTCAAATGCTTTAGTATTTACGAAATCCATAGTTTTTCCAGCTAGGTAATTTAATCCATCAAGATTGTTATCAGCTTCTTTAAGCTCAATATCTTTGTTTGGAGATTTAACTTTTAAGATAGTTTCTAATAGAACACGACGTCCTTCTTGAACATATTGTCCCATAGAGTGAAGATCTGTTGAGAAGCAAACACTTGATGGATACAATGCTTTTCCATCTTTACCTTCAGATTCACCGTAAAGTTGTTTCCACCATTCGTTGAAGTAAACCATTGATGGTTCGTAAGATACAAGAATCTCAATTAATTTACCTTTTTGTTGTAAGATATTACGCATTACAGCATATTGGTAAGCAATATTTTTTCTTAAATCTGGTGTTGATAGTTCATCTTGAGCTAATTTAGCACCAGCCATCATTTTATCGATATCAACTCCACTTACAGCAATTGGAAGTAATCCTACAGCAGTAAGAACTGTGAAACGTCCACCTACATCATCAGGTACTACAAATGTTTCATATCCTTCATCATCAGCTAATGATTTTAACGCTCCACGAGCTTTATCAGTTGTAGCGAAGATTCTTTCTTTTGCCCCTTCTTTACCATATTTTTCTTCAAGTAATTCTTTAAAAATACGGAATGCAATAGCAGGCTCAGTAGTTGTTCCAGATTTAGAAATTACATTTACAGAGAAATCTTTACCTGTAGTTTTTAAGTAATTAACTAATTCTTGAGTATAAGTTGATGAAATAGTGTGACCAACGAAGAAAATTTTCGGAGTTTTTCTTCCTTCTTCATAGAAGTTATAGAAGCTATCGTTTAGCATTTCTATTGCAGCACGAGCTCCAAGGTAAGATCCCCCAATACCAATAACTACTAGTACATCAGAATTACTTTGGATTTTTTTACTAGCTTCTTTAATTCTAGCAAATTCTTCTTTGTCATAATTAGTTGGTAAGTCTAACCATCCTAGGAAGTCATTTCCTATTCCAGTTTTATTGTGTAATTGATCATGTGCAACTTTCACATAACCTTCCATATTTTTCACTTCTTGTTCGTTAAAGAAGTTTAGCGCTTTCGAATAATCAAAATTTAAGTGCATTTTTGTTCTCCTTTTTTTATTTTCATCTTTTATTATAAATCATTGTTGGCTTGTCGTCTATAATATAATCATAAATTAATTCAGAAACTTTTTTTCTGCATTATGCCTAATCGTATTATTATCAACGATTCCTACATCATTATTTTTTATCAATTTTATTCCAAGTTTTTCTATTTTATCTTGATCGATTTTGACCGGTTCTTGTTTTTCTTTGTGATATTTCGATAAAATACTATCATCGAATTCACGAGAATTTGCAATTACTAAATCAAAAATGTTTTCTTCAACGTGTTTGTTTATTGCAATAATATGATCAGAGACAGTATAATTGTCAGTTTCGCCATGTTGAGTCATAACATTACATACATATATTTTTTTAGCTTTACTTTCTCTAATTTTCTCCGAAACTTGAGAAATCACTAAATTCGGGATAATTGAAGTATATAAACTACCTGGTCCCATTATTATATAATCTGCTTGCTCTATGGCTTTTAATACATCCTCATTTGGTTTCACCCTAGAAGGTGTAATATACACATGATCTATCACTCCACCAGCTTCAGTAATTGAAGATTCTCCTCTTATTATTTCACCTGTAGAAAGAACAGCATTTAACGTTGCTATATCATTAGTTGTTGGTAATACTGTTCCACGTACATTTAAGATTCTACTCATAACCTTAACCGCAGTAGAAAAATCACCATGAATATCTGTCATGGCAGCTATCATTAGATTACCTACTGGGTGACCTTTGATTTCTCCGCTATCGAAACGATACTGAAACATCTTTTCTAAGTATGGTTCTACATCTGACAAAGCTGCAATGACATTTCTAATATCCCCTGGTGAAGGAATATTCATATCACTACGTATTTTCCCAGAACTTCCACCATCATCTGCTACTGTTACTACGGCAGTTATGTCAAGTGGATATTTTTTTAAACCTCTTAAAAGAACAGATAAACCTGTTCCTCCACCAATAGTAACTACTTTTACTTTAGTTCTCATTTTACTACCTACCCTTATTAATATCGCGATGTTCTAAATGTACTCTATAACCTAACTTCGATATATCCTCATGTAACCTTCTAGCTACACTAACAGATCTATGTTTTCCTCCGGTACACCCTACAGCTATTGCGACTTTATCTCTTCCTTCATATTGGTACTTATCAATCATATAAGTCATTAATTCTAGATATCTATCATAAAATTCTTTAGTCACTTCATCTTCAAAAACATAATCATAAACATCTTTGTCTTGACCTGTTTTTTCTCGCAGTTCATTTATATAAAATGGATTTCGTAAGAAACGAACATCTACTATGTTATCTGCATCGATTGGTACACCATATTTATATCCGAAACTAGAGATAGTAATATGATAACTATCTTTTTTTTCAATTCCAAAAATCCTCTAATATTTTTTTTCTTAAGATCTTTAATTGTTGTATTTGTAGTATCATAAATATAATTCGCTATACCTTTAATAGCATCCATATCCTTTCTTTCTTGAGTAATTCCTTCTAGTAAACTGAACTCATTTGATAATGGATGATTTTTTTCTAGTCTCTTTATATCTATTTACCAATACTTGATCTTCACTGTCTAAAAAAATATTATACGAACATCAAAATATTTATTTTGTTGTATTTTTTTAATACCTCTTTTTAAATCAACAAATAAGACTTTACTTCTTATATCAATACTTATAGCTGTCTTATCAATATCTTTTTCTTCAATTATTCTTAAGAAATCCTCTACAACCAATCCAGGCAAATTATCTGTACAAAAATACCCCTGATTTTCAAAGACTTCTAATGCTGTATTTTTCCCTGCTCCACTTATTCCTGTTATAATAACTAATTTTTTCTTCATAGCTTCACATCCATCTTTATAATATTATGTAAGTTTTATGGAATGATAAATTCAGTTTAACAAAGAAATAAACTGCTCCATTTCTATATTGTACACCATTTCTATTTATTTGTGTAGTATTTTAAGATTATTAAAAATAAACCTACTGTGTAGATTTCTCTTACAGTAGGTTTATTACTAATTACCTATTTCCTCTAGTAGTATTATTATTTCCAGTATTTCTTCCGCTAGGTTGAGCTACATTAGAATTTCCTCCTTGTGATTGAGGATTATTGTTATTACCATTTTGTGGAACATTTTGATTTGTTGTATTGCCATTATTATCTTCAGAGTTATTTCCGTTACGATTATTATTGGCGTTATTATCATTATTGTTATTGTTATTTCTTTCTTTATCTCTTTCTTCTTGATTACGTCTATTTTTGTTCCTCAATTTCTCGACGCTCACTATCAGAAATAACCTTAACTCCTCCGTTAATAGAACCTACATTCTCTGGAACTTTAAATCCTTTAGATGGGCGAATACGCACTATATTCTGCATATTTATTCGATACAATGCCTGAGTTTTCTGCGTATCATCTTGAGATAGATACTTCGTCGGTCCATCAATTGCATCAAATCCTTGCCATACAGCCATCGTATAGTTACTTGTGTAACCAATTGTCCATGAATCTTTAGCTGAGTCATTTATATCAAAGCCAAATTTTTGTGCTTCTCCTTCACCAAATGTAGTTGTCCCTGTTTTCACTGCCATATCTGCTCCAATTATACGTGCATTAGATGCAGTACCATTTACTACATTTCTTAACATTGAAGTCATAATATAAGCAGTAGATTCTTTAATAACACGTTTCCTATCATCTTTACTAAAGCTCTTAACTTCAGAACCTTCGCTATCATAAACTTTTTTTATAGCTTTCGGTGTTGCATAATATCCTCCATTACTAAATGGAACATATGCTCCTGCCATTTGTAATGGTGAGAACCCATCTCCACTACCTCCAATTGGAGTAGTAATAGAATCATCTGTAAGTTCCATACCAACATTTGCAGCATATTGTTTTACCCTATTAAATCCAACTTCTTGATATGTTTTAATAGCTGGAATATTATATGACCAAACTAATGCATTATTTATTGTAATATTACCGTGAAATTGTCTATCCCAGTTTTGAATTTGTGAACCTTGAAGTTTAGAGTCATTAACCGTATGATCAGAACCCCAATTTAAATATTCTACAGCAGGTCCATAAGCTAGTATTGGTTTAATTGATGAACCGGGTTGTAACTTAGCTTGCGTTGCAATATTAAATCCATGGAAGGTTTGTTTTTTACCTCCATAAAGAGCGGCTATACCGCTATTTTCGTTATTCAGTACAACCATAGCCACATTACTAGCTTGTTTTATTCCTGCATAGTTAGCATTTACACTCTCTGTTAAAGTATCTTGAATTTTCGAATCAAAGTTAGTATAAATTTTAAGACCTAAGTTTAATACGTCACCTTCATAATCTTTAAATTCTTTACTATTTTTTAATTCATTTACAATTTGATTCATATATGAAGTATATTTTGAATCAAATTCACTTGATAATAATACACGTTCACTTTCGTCACGTTCTATTAATCCATCTAATACATTAGTTTTTTGAGCTGCTGTTGATTCTGCTTCTGAGATTTTCCCATGATATTGCATTAAATACAATACAGTGTCACGACGAGCTTTAGCCGCTTCAGGATTATCATATGGATTATATGTATTAGGATGTTGAGGTAACCCCGCTAAAAGCGCCATCTGCGAAAGTGTTAATTGATTTAATTCTTTTCCATAGTAGTACTTAGCTGCAGTTTTTAATCCATATACGCCATCTGAATAATAGATTCTATTTACATACATAGTAAATATAGATTCTTTATCGTAGTTTTGCTCAAGTTTATAAGCTAGATATGCTTCTTGAACTTTACGCTTCATACTCTTATTATCGTCTAAGAATGTTCTCTTAATTAACTGTTGAGAAATTGTAGAAGCACCTTGAGATCCAAATCCACTTGTAAGGTTTGAAAATACAGCTCCTACTAAACGTCTGTAGTCAACAGCTCCATGTTCGAAGAATCTATTATCCTCTGTCGCTAAAATTGCATCTTGCATTTTTGTCGGGATGTCTGATGTATTTAAATTTTCACCAATTTGGTTCCCTAATTTTGCCACCTCATTATTATTAACATCATAAACGATTGTTCTCGAGTTATTATCTAGTATCTTAGAGTCAAATGCAGGCGCTTGATAAATCCAAAACACACATAGTAAGAATAAAGATATAATAGCAACACTTGCTGCATATAACCCATATCTCAATATTTTCATCCATAAAGTTTTATTGGATTTTTTAGAATTTGGATTACTAATTCTATTTGGACCTAATGGTCTTCTTGGTCCCCCAGGGCTACCAGTTCTTGATGATTGTTGACTATTTCTCGGTCTTACAGGAGGTACTCCTTGTCTTTGATTTGGATTTTGAGGCCTTTGTTGTTGATTAGAAGAATCTGTATTTTGTGCATTTCTTCTCATTATTTCTTCATTTGTTAACGGTCTTCTTTGTTGTCCATTATTCGTTGGATTATTATTTCTTCTAGATATATATCCACCTGGCATAACACTCTTTCTTTCTTGAGAGTGTCTGTCTCTTCTCGATAGCCGACTATTATTATTCTCTGCCATTGTATATCCTCTCTTTTTTTCGATATTTAAACTTTCTTTTTTTGATTTGAACTCATTTTTTTCTAATATAAAATGATACAATATACTACATTAATTTTTAATGTATAATGAAAAAAATCAATTTACTTTTGCATAATATTAATTATTATTTAACAATATTGTAATATTTACAAAGATTTTTATAATTATAGTTCAGTTAATTAATACTTAATTTAAATTTTTTTACAAATTAGTATTGCTAAGCATAATTCAAAAAGGGTAATTCATTAAGAATCACCCTCATATTATATCGATTTTATTATTATCAATATCTTATTAATTAAATTACTTGATAACTTTATTTCTTTCTAATGTTTTTTTACTTAGTTAACGCTACTTCTATATTACTAATAGCTGCTTTAGCTGCTGCAATTCTCGCAATAATAACTCGGTATGGTGAACAAGAAACATAACCTAAACCAATATTCGAACAAAGTAGAATTGATTTTTCATCTCCTCCATGTTCACCACAAATTCCTAGTTTAATATTAGGTTTTACAGCTTTTGCTTTATTAACAGCAATCTTCATTAACTCTAGAACACCACTCTCATCTAAATGAACAAATGGATCCGACTCTAAGATATTTTTTTTCTTATAGATATCGATAAATTTCTCAGCGTCATCTCTTGAATAACCAAATGTTAATTGTGTTAAGTCGTTTGTTCCGAAACTGAAGAAATCTGCATGTTCAGCAATCTTATCAGCTACAACACAAGCTCGTGGTATTTCAATCATAGTTCCTACTTTATAATTAAAGTCCGCATTGTATAACTGTATTTCTTTTTCAACTAATTCAACTATTTGCTCACGTAGAACGGCAAGTTCTTTTTCTAAACCTATTAACGGAATCATAATTTCTACATTAACTTCAATTCCTTCTTTACGTGCTCTAATCGCTGCTGAACTGATCGCTTTTGCTTGCATTAAATAAATTTCTGGATAAGTTATTCCTAGACGACAACCACGGTGTCCCATCATAGGGTTGAACTCGGCAATACTAGCAATTTTTTTGCTTCTAATTGACTAACACTTACACCTATTTCCTCGGCAATAACTTTTTACAGTTTTTTTCATCTTTCGGTAAAAAAATTCGTGAAGTGGTGGATCTAATAATCTTATGTTAACAGATTTACCTTTCGCTTCTTTAAAAAAATTTTTATAGAAATCATCACTTTGAATTGGTTGTAATCTATCTAAGAATCTAATTCTTTCATTTGTATCTGAAGCTAGTATCATTTTTCTAACTAAACTAATTCTATCTTCTTCAAAGAACATATGTTCTGTTCTACATAATCCAATTCCTTCAGCTCCAAAAATCAAAAAGCAACTTTTTGCATCAACTTCATTATCAGCATTTGCTAAAACTTTTAAACTTCTAATTTCATCTGCCCATCCTAAAAGCTTATTGAATCTATCGCTGAATCTAGCATCTATTTTATCAACTTCACCTAGATAAACCTTACCACTACTTCCATCAACAGAAATTACATCTCCTTCTTTTTAATGTAATTCCAGCAATTTTTAAAGTTTTTTTTCGTCATAATTAATAATCATATTTTTGGCAACCACATACACAGCATTTACCCATTCCACGTGCTACTACCGCAGCATGTGATGTCATACCTCCACGTAGAGTTACAATGGCTTCTGAGCTAACCATTCCTTCAATATCTTCAGGTGATGTTTCTTCTCTTACTAATACAACCGGTTTTGTTTTAGCCGCTTCAACCGCTTCATGTGCAGTAAAATAGATTGCTCCCACTGCCGCTCCCCGGTGAAGCCGCTAATCCTTGAGTTAATTGTTGCGCTTGTTTCAATGATTTATCTTCAAATGTAGAATGAAGAAGTTTGTTAATTTCTTCTGTCCCTACTCTTAAAATAGCCTCTTCCTTACTAATAACACCTTCTTCTACCAATGAAACTGCAACTTCAACAACAGCATTTGGTGTTCTCTTAGCATTTCTTGTTTGAAGAATATATAGTTTACCATCTTCTATAGTGAACTCAATATCTTGCATATCTTTGTAGTGTTCTTCTAATTTTTTTAGAAAGTTCTACAAATTCTTTATATAAATGTGGCATATCTTCAGCAAGTACACTAATATTTTTTTCGGCGTTCTAATTCCCGCAACTACATCTTCCCCTGTGCATTAATTAGATATTCTCCGAATAATTCATCCTCCCCAGTTACAGGGTTTCTACTAAATGATACTCCAGTACCACAATTGTCTCCCATATTCCCGAAAACCATGGCTTGTATATTTACAGCAGTTCCTAATTTATCACTAATATTATGAAGTCTTCTATATACTTTAGCACGATTATTATTCCAAGATTTAAATACCGCTTCGATAGCTAGCATAAGTTGTTCCTTCACACTCATCGGAAATTCACGACCTACTTCTTTTTCTGTAGATTTCTTTGAACTCCTCAACAACTTTAAATAAATCTTTTTCATTCATATCGCTATCTTGTTCATAGCCATTTTTCATTTTTTTACTCGTGTTAATACTTCTTCAAATTTATATTTCTCTACATCCATTACTACATCTGAGAACATTTGAATAAATCTTCTATAACTATCATAAGCAAAACGATAATTATTATTCTTCTTAGCTAAGGCGATAGTTGTTTCATCATTCAATCCTAAATTTAAAATTGTATCCATCATTCCGGGCATTGAAAAATACAGCACCACTTCGTACAGATACTAATAATGGATTTTCTATACTTCCCAACTCTTTACCTATATTTTTTTTCTAATATTTCTAATTGTTCATTGATTTGTTTTAAAAATCTCAGGTTTAATTCGTTCCCCATTTTCATAATAACTATTACAACTTTCTGTAGTAATAGTAAAAACCGAGTGGTACATTAATCCCTAATCCCTTCATTTCTGCAAGATTCGCACCTTTTACCCCCAAGTAAAGATCGCATTTCTTTATTTCCTTCACTGAAATTATAAACATATTTTTTTGTCATTTTAAAATTCCCCCATCACATTTTTGTTACAGTATATAACTATTTCTTAAATATTAAATTTCTAAGCCGCGTTCTCTCATTATCCCAATTATCAACTCTGCAGTTTCCTCAATAGCTTTATTTTGAACATCTATTATCGGACAACCAATTTTTCCCATAATTTCTAACGCGTACTCTAATTCTTCAAATATTTGGATTTCATCTGTATAATCAGTATTTCCATCCACTCCTAAAGTTTTTTTAGTCTTTCTTCCCTCAACTTATTAAGTTGTTCTACTGAATTTGTTAAACCAATAATCTTTCTTTTTTTACTTCATATAGTTGCTCTGGTAGTATTAGATCTTGTACAATAGGAACATTCATAACTTTAATATTTCTATTCGCTAGATATAAGCTTAATGGAGTTTTAGACGTTCTTGATACCCCCAAAATAACAATATCCGCCTCTTTAAGACCATTAATATCCTTACCATCATCATACTTCACAGCAAATTCCAATGCATCAACTCTTTTAAAGTACTCAGTTCCCATTTTTCTGTTTAAACCTGGATTCCCCTCAGATTTTATTCCAAGTTTATCTTCAAAAGTATTTAGCATTTCACTTAACAAATCTATAACTTTTATATTTTTTTCTAACCCTTTTTTCTTCACGTATTCAGCTAAGGCACTATCCACCAATGTTTGAACTATTACATCCCCATCATTTACATTCGACATAATACAATCTATTTTTTCTATCGTACAAACATTTGAATTCTTTAATACCTTAAAATCAGCTTTTCCATAAGAAAACTGCACTAAAGCTGCATCTACAACATCCTTCGCAGTATTCCCTATTGAATCTGAAATTATATGTACAGTTAACATATTATCCCTCCAATATTTCCAATAATAATTTAATTAATGTAGTTTTTGAAATTTTTTTCCGACAATCACCTTGCCTCCATCCTCATCTCTTACGACAGGTAAGCAGTCAATTTCATGTAAAAATTAACTTCCTTAAGGCATCACTAACTAATTCATCTTCATATATGTAAATTACATTCGGTACACGTGTCATCGCTAGTACTATTGGAAGATTTTTGACCGTCAGCATTTCTTGATAATTTCAACATATCTTTTCTAGATGTTACACCTGCTAGGTGATTATTTTCATCGACAATAAAGATTGTTCCTACATCATATATAAATAATTTAGATAATACATCTGAGAAATTCGCTGTACTTTTTAGCCGTTATTGCTATCCCCATAACATCTTTTAACTAATTTATTTTTTTTATTTCTTCACGTTGTTCTCCGGTGAAAAGTTATAATTATAATAATAACCTACATTAGGTTTTGCTTCTAAGATTTCTAGCATCCCTAATACTGCCAAATCGTTTCTTAAAGTAGATTTCCCCAAAGATAACTTCTCAGCTATCTCATCACTTGTAATTGGCTCGAGATTCTTTACTATTTCAATTATAGCTTTATGTCTCTCAGTAAGTTTCATTGTTCCTCCTTCTTGTATTATATTTTTTTATTATACAATATATTACACACTAATTCAATAGTTATTACAAATTAATGTGTGATAATAATTTATCAATGTATAATTATTTCGTTTTTAAATGATGTTTATTCTACATTTTTTTATCCTACTTTATTACCAATATATTAAAAATAGAGTTACTCATTATCTATTTTATTTAAATTTAAATGTTTATATGATATAATTAATCTAATAATATATTGAGGTGAAAATTGTATGTCAAAAATTATCAAAAATTATTTGCAATCGGTACAGGAATAGCCGTTGCTAACTATTACTCAAAAAAATCCAAATAAAGTTGAAGAACACACTGAATACGTTAAGAAAAAAATCTAAAGATTACTATGGTTACACACGTTGTATGATTCGCTACACTAAGAAAAAAATGGTGTTGAAGAAGCGGCAATCTATCTATACAACGACTTAGTGAAAAAAATCTTAAAAAAAGCTAAAAAAATGCTTTTAGAAAAACAAATACAATAATGCTGTTGATTATGGAAAAAGAATTATCTAGCAATGTAACAGACATTAAAGAACACGTATCTAGCATAAAAGAATATACTTCAGAAGTTAAAGAAAACTTAGGAGACGCAAAAAAAATCGTTGAAGAATTCAAACCTTCAGTAGAAGCTTACAAAGAAAAAGCTCTTTCTTCTTTCGAAAAAATCAAAGATCAAGTTTCTAATATTAAAAAAAGACGTAGATGAAGCAAATATTCAAGAAAAAAAGTTGAAGATTTCACTAACAAATCAACTGAAACACTAGATTCAGTTAAAGAACGCGTTGAAACTGAAGTTCTAAATAACACTCCAGAACAAAAAGAAGAAAAATAATATAACGAGGATTTAAGATGAATCTACTATCACTAAATACTCTTCCTAATACAGGAGAAGCAGTTAAAAATTATGGTGCATACATTGGTATAATCATAATAATCGCGATAATTTTCTTCCTAATCTGGAGAAAAAAAGAATAATAAAGATGATTAACAAACTCTAAGCTAGGTAAAACTAGCTAGAGTTTTTTTAAAAATCAAACCTTTTGGTATTAAAAATATAAGAGAGTGACTCAATAAAAATCTATACGATTTTCGAATCACTCTCTATTTTATTTTATACTATTTTTAAATTATCTAATGCAGCTATTCTTTCTTTGACACTATCATATTGCTCTTGATATGTTGCTTGTTTTTTTCTTTTTCTTTAGCTACAACCTCTTCTGGAGCAGAACCTACAAATTTTTTTCATTAGAAAGTTTTTTTGTTTACGCGATCTAATTCTTGTTGTAATTTTTTTCTAATTCTTTTCCAAGACGTTCTTTTTTTCTTTGTCTACATCGATTAAATCACTTAATGAAACATAGATTTCAGCACTCGGTAAGATACGGCTGATGTCAGTTTCACTTGCTTCTACTTCGCGTTCGATAATAAGTTCGCTAGGACGAGCAAATTTCTCTAAGTACGCACTACCGCTTAATAGTACTTCTTTTACGTTATCTTGTGAGTATTTGATTTTAATAGGAATCTCACGAGACATAGGAGCATTCACTTCACTACGGATATTACGTACTGCAGTGATTACATCTTGGATGAATTGCATATCTTCTGTTTCTTTTTCAAACACTAGACTTGCATCAACTTTAGCAAATTCACTAGTTACAATACTATCTCCTGTGTGAGGAATATGTTGCCAGATTTCTTCAGTTACGAATGGCATAAACGGATGTAACATTTTCAGAGAAGCATCAAGTACATATACTAAGATAGATTTAGTAGTTTTCTTCGCAGCTTCATCTTCACCATTTAATGAAATCTTAGCAATTTCAATATACCATGAACAGAATTCTTCCCATACAAAGTTGTAAAGAATACGGCTTGCTTCTCCAAACTCATATTTTTCAAATAATCTTTCAAAGTCTTCAATAGTTTTAGCAAGTTTTGTTAGAATATATTTATCAGCTAATGTTTTTTCTCCTGTTAAATCAATATCACTATATTCAAAACCTTCAAGGTTCATAATTACGAAACGAGAAGCGTTCCAAATTTTATTGATATAGTTCCAACTTGCTTCGATTTTCTCAGTTGAGTAACGTAAGTCTTGACCTGGTGTTGAGTTAGTAGCTAAGAAGTAACGTAAGCTATCAGCTCCATATTGTTCGATTACTTCCATTGGATCTACACCATTACCAAGTGATTTACTCATCTTACGACCTTGTTCATCACGTACTAAACCGTGGATTAAACAATCTTCAAATGGACGAGTACCTGTAAATTCTAATCCTTGGAATACCATACGAGCAACCCAGAAGAAGATAATGTCATATCCAGTTACTAGACAGCTATTTGGATAGTAACGTTTGAAATCTTCACTTTCTAAATCTGGCCATCCTAATGTTGAGAATGGGAATAATGCTGAAGAGTACCAAGTATCAAGAACGTCTTCATCTTGAACATAGTTCTCAATATCTTTTGGTGGGTTTACATCAACATAAACTTCACCAGTTTCTTTATGATACCATGCTGGAATACGGTGTCCCCACCATAATTGACGAGAAATACACCAGTCTTGAATATTTTCCATCCAAGTATTTAACGTATTTCAAAACGAGGTGGATAGAAGTTAACTTTTCTATCTTCATCTTTTTGATTTTCTAATACTTTATCGGCAAGAGGTTTCATGTCAACGAACCATTGTTTAGAAAGATATGGTTCAACAACCGCACCACTACGCTCAGAGTGCCCTACTGAGTGAAGGTGTTTTTCAATCTTGAAGCATACTCCACTTTCTTGTAAATCAGCAATAAGAGCTTTACGACATTCAAAACGATCCATACCGTTATACTTATCAGCGTGGTCATTCATAACAGCACCTTCATCCATAACGATGATGCGTTCTAAGTTATGACGTTCACCTACTTCAAAGTCATTTGGATCATGTGCAGGAGTTATTTTAACTACTCCACTTCCGAAATCTTTTTCTACATATTCATCTGCAATAACAGGAATTTCTTTATTTGTTACTGGTAAAAGAACTGTTTTACCAATATATTTTTGATATCTTTCATCTTCAGGGTGAACAGCAACCGCAGTATCTCCGAATAAAGTTTCAGGACGAGTAGTTGCTACTTCTAGATAATCCCCACTTCCATCAGCTAAGAAATATTTAAGGTGATAGAATGCACCTTCTACGTCTTTGTGAATTACTTCAATATTAGATAATGCAGTTCTTTGAACTGGGTCCCAGTTGATAATTTTCTCACCGCGGTAGATTGTACCATTGTTGTAGTGATCTACAAAAATTTTTGTAACTGCTTTATTTAATCCTTCATCTAATGTAAATCTTTCTCTTGAATAGTCTAAACCTAATCCAAGTTTAGCCCATTGTGCACGAATATATCCAGCATATTCTTCTTTCCATTCCCATGCACGCTCTAAGAATTTTTCACGACCTAAATCATAACGACTTAATCCTTCTTCACGCATTTTAGCTTCTACTTTAGCTTGTGTAGAAATACCAGCGTGGTCCATCCCTGGAAGATAAAGCACATCAAATCCTTTAAGACGTTTATAACGTGTTAACATATCTTGTAAAGTTGTATCCCAAGCATGCCCAATGTGTAATTTACCAGTTACGTTTGGTGGTGGAATTACGATTGTATATGGATTCTTTTTTTACTTTTATTATCAGCTTTAAAAAAACTTCTTTTTCCAACCACCAGTTGTAGCGATTATTTTCTACTTCGGTCGGATTATATTTTTGTAGACATTTCAGTCATGACTGTTCCTCCTAAATTTTTTTATTTTATTATTAATTATTTCTACTTTTTACTAATTTTATATTGGTGATATTTTTTTTCTAGGTAAAAAAATAACCTCCATCCTTACATAAGGACGAAAGTTTCCGTGGTACCACCTTTATTCTAATTATAACATTAGCACTTAATAAGATTAACGCTCTAACCACGTTTAAAGCTACTTACTTTCACTCTAAATGCTCACCGGCTACTTCAAAGTCCTGCCTAGGAGAAATCTCTCAACCACTGATTTCTTTTCTGTATCCTACGGTACGCAAGAACTTCTACTTATCGGCTCATCGCATATATTTTATAATTAAAATATGTTTAATATAATAACACACTTTTTTTATAATGCAAGCAAAATTAAAACTTTGTGAATATAGTATGTGAATATATGTGAATATGTACCCCTCTACCTCTTATATTTTTTTGACACCCTAAAGAAATAATAGTATAATATCTTTAGATTAGAGGAGGTGCTAATATGCCAAACATTAAATCAAGTACAGATTTACGTAATAATTACAATGAAATCTCTTCATTTTGTCATGAAACAGGTGAACCGATTTTTATTACCAAAAATGGTCGTGGAGATCTTGCTGTTATGAGCATTGATTTATTCAATAAGTTCATGGGGAGATATGAACTATATCAACTTTTAGAACAAAGTGAATCTGATTTTGTAAACGGTCGTACCCTTACTTTTGATGATTCTATGAAAAGTTTGAGAGAGGAACTAAAAAATGGAACATTATAAAATAGTTGTTTCTGAAACCTATCACAAAGACCTAAAAGATATAATCCATTATATTTATCACAATTTAGATGCACCACATACTGCATCTACCCTACTTGACGAGATAGAGGCTATCATTTCCAATCTTTCTATCATGCCTCTTCGCTATGGATTAGTTGATGATGCCTATCTACGCCGTAAAGAATTTAGAAAATGTCTTGTTAAGAATTATATCATTTTCTATAAAGTGAACAAAGAAAATAAAACTGTAATGATTCACCGAATTCTTCACGCAAGACAAAAATGGATTGATATCCTATAAAAAAATATTCCATATAAATAAAAAGTACTTCAATGATTAGAAATCTAATTCCATCATTGAAGTACTTTTTTTTAATATTAATCTTCTTTTTATTTTTTTCCATGCAGTAGCATTATCTAACTTAATTGGTAAGTTATCTAGGTAAAACTCTGGATCTTTTCCTTGTTTATGTTGTTTCACATAGTCTTTTAATACTACATAAACTACACCAGAAAGTCCGATAATCGCGATTAAGTTAAGTAAACTCATAATCCCCATCGATACGTCAGCGATTCCCCAAACTAGGTTTAAGTCCATGACACTCCCTACGTATACGAAGATACATACGATAACACGATAAACATTTACAGCCCATTTTTTAGGAAGTAAGTATTGAATGTTTGTTTCTCCGTAGTAGTAGTTACCAATTACAGAACTATATCCGAATAAGAAGATTGCAACGATTAAGAAAATTGTTCCGATGCTTCCTACTTGTGAAGTTAAAGCAGCTTGTGTAAGTTGGATACCTTGTAACTTACCAGCTCCGTATTCAACACCAGGATATAGTAAAATTAAGAATGCTGTTGCTGTACATACTAAACATGTATCGAAATAAACTCCTAGAGTTTGGATAAATCCTTGTTTAGCTGGGTGTGTACTATCAGCTGTAGCGGCTGCGTTAGGAGTAGATCCTAAACCAGCTTCATTAGTGAACATCCCACGTTTAATTCCTAAAAGAATCGATGTTCCCATACCAATTACTCCACCACCTACTTGTTCAAGACCAAATGCTGATTTCACGATTTGAGCAAGAACACCAGGTAATTTGTCAATGTTAATAACCATTATAACTAATACGATAAATAAGTACGCCACTGCCATTACCGGTACTAACCATTGAGTAATTTTAACAACTTTTGTTACTCCACCAAAAATTACGAAAATAGTAAGAATTAATAAAGCAATACCCGCAATATTCGCATTAATATCATATACTTGTAAAGCTTGAGCAATAGTGTTAGTTTGAACAGAGTTAAACGCTACACCATATGTTATAGAAATAACAATCGCGAAAAGCACACCCATCCATTTTTGGCCAAGACCTTTTTCCATATAGTAAGCAGGTCCTCCACGATAAACACCTTTTCTATCACGAACTTTATATACTTGGGCTAATGTTGATTCGGCAAAAGATGAAGCTCCACCAAAAAGCGCCATTACCCACATCCAGAATACTGAACCAGGTCCACCCATTGCAATCGCAATAGCAACCCCTGCAATTGTACCAGTACCTACTCTTGACGCAGCTGAGATTGTGAAAGCTTGGAAAGCAGAAACACCTTTTTGTTCACCATCTTCACCTACTTTAGGTTTTTCTGTAATAAGTCTGAACATTTCTTTGATGTAAGTAAATTGAACAAACTTAGTACTAAATGTAAAATAAATACCAGTTACCATTACCAACCCTATTAGGAAATAAGTCCACATAAAGTCATTAACGGTATTTAATAATTCTAAAAATCTATCCATTAAGAGTCAACTCCTCGTTTTATTTGTTTTATTACGCTACCTATTATACTTTAAAAAACATCACAATTGTAAATATACGTTAGAAAATCTAACATAAGACTATCTTAAATTAACTTTACTTTCAATATTTACTAAAAAAACTATAGAAAACACTTGAAATCTTACATGAAAAATCCAGGAGCTTTAAACATTACATTCAAATCACCTGGAATTTTTCCCATTAAACATATTCAATTCTGTTTATTTCTTCATTGTTGCTCGGTTGATAATCGCTGAAGCCACTATTCATGTTAGGAACTACTAATTTTCTACCTCTTGATTTTAATATAGAGTTTATTTCATAACTACTTAGCATGTTATAATCTAATTTCTCCTGAAGTACATATTCTCCACTTCTAATTCTAGCTCTAATATCTGTAGCAGCAACAAAGTAGACAACCATAAAGACAATAGGGAATATGAGTTCTGCTAGTGAAAAAATACTACTTAATATACTATCACTAGCTCCTTGGAATATAGCACCACTAAAAGAAGATAAAATTGTCAGTGCTGCTTGAATATACAATACCACTCTTCTACCTTTTGTATCAGAGATTGGTAAGTACATTATAAATAACATAATAAAGTTAAATATATATGCAATTAATCCCGCGACCACTAATAATCCAAGTCCAGTAAATAATATGCCGGCATACTGTTCTGAAAAAACTTCAGTGGTATATCGCAACTCCACTAGTACCAACAGTAAAGCTCCTATTACAACTGAAGGAAGTGTGAAAGTTAATAGATAAGCAACTCCCCAATTCCTCTTCCAAACACGCCCTTTATACTCTTTATAAATCCTATAAGTATTATAATATGGTATAAATGCAAGTCCTGACCTAACCCCAAGTATATCAAACATAATTTTTGAAAAAATAGCTGTAATAATATAACCGACAAAAACAAATATGAATAATACTATTCCAACTATAGCTAACACTTGATGTAGCATGTACTCATCAAAATTAAACATAAATAATCCCTCCTTTATTTCTTTCACCTTTATTATACTAAAAATCTTTATAATTTAATAGCAAAAAAAGAATGAAATTGTCTGAAAATACAACCTCATCCTTTACAATTATTTATGATAACTTGCTCCTGTTATTATACGGTAAGCTCTATACACTTGTTCAAGTAAAACAACACGCATCATTTGATGTGGAAACGTCATTCTACTAAACGATAACGCAAAATCACTACGCTTCTTCACACTATCAGAAAGACCATAACTCCCACCGATTACCAATGCTACATCACTCTTACCTGTAAGCATTAAATTATCAATTTTTGATGCAAATTCTTCACTTGATAAATTCTTACCTAAAATTTCCAAAGTAATAACATATTGATTATCTTTAATTTTTGATAATATGTTATTCCCTTCTTTTTCCATCGCAAGAGCTATTTCTGAATCATTCTCTACCTTTACTTTTTCATCTGAAATTTCAATAGTATTTAACTTAATATATGCTCCAAGACGTTTTTCATATTCTTTTATAGCATCTCTATAAAATTTTTCCTTAACTTTTCCTACACAAATCAAAGTTACTTTCATCAGAACCTCTTTCTATCTACTCATCTTTACCAAGAACAAATTTTTCAATAGCATAAGCGAAACCATCTTCATCATTTGACTTAGAAATAAAATTCGCCGCTTCTTTTAAAATAGGATTAGCATTATCAACCGCAACTCCCATACCAGCAAACTCAATCATGCTTAAATCATTAAGACCATCACCTAATGCCATTACATTCTCATTTGTTAAACCAAGTTTTTTACATAATGAATCTAAAGATACACCTTTAGAAATACCCTTATCATTAATCTCGATAAAGAACGGTTTAGACATAGCAACCTCATACTCATCACCTAATTCAAGCGCTAGTTTATCTTTTACTGCAACAGCTTCATCAGGATGTTTAAGAATTATTACTTTAGCAGCACCTTCTTTAATATCATCTTTCATATTTTCACTAATTACTAATTCTGCATCTACTAAGCTAGACTCAATTCGTGCATATTCATTATCACGATTCGTAAGAACTTTCCCACCTTGGTAAGTAAGAATATCACAATCATTCTCCAAAGCAACATCTATTAAGAACTTAATTCTCTCAGGAGACAAAAACTTCTCATAGATCACTTCATTCGTTTTAAGATTAGCAATTCTAGCCCCATTAAATGAAAGCAAGTAGTTATCATAACTATCAAGTTGTAAATCTTCTACTATACTCATCATTCCAAAATCAGGTCTACCCGACGCTAAAATAACTTTAATATCTTGTTTCTTGCACTCTTCAATTACTTCTCTATTTTTCTTAGAAATCTCACGATCACTATTTAATAGCGTATCATCAATATCTGTAACAACTAATTTTATCATACAAAAGCTCCTTTTTTTATCACTAGGGGGGTGCAAAACCCTCTTAGGGGGTGCATCATTTAACGATTTGCTCTATCCTTGATTTAATCATATCCTACAAATCTGTTTAACCCTCGTTTACTCAATATATTATATCAGATAACCTTAATCTCTCATAGTGAAAAAGAAAAAAATCATATCAGATTGATATGACTTCTCCGTTTTTCAAATGAGTTTCTATTCTTTTTCCTTTATGAATTATTATCTTTTCTATCAAATAATTAAACAACTTCGTATCGTATTCTGTTAGTAACTCGTCTTGTTTTTCTAATGAGTCGATAAATATTTTCAATTCTCTAACTCTCTTATTTTTTTACTCAGTAAATCTAAGTTTTTTTCTGTTCTAATTCTTTCTCTAACAATTTATATTCTTCTATTAACCTATTATATTTTTTTTAGTGTACTCTTCTTGATCCTGTGCTATTTTGGAATTTGTTATTATCAACTTTTTCTACATCAGCTCTAATGTTTTCTAAATTTTCTTCAAGTTGAATGATTTCATCATCCAATACTCTGTCTTCTTTTATCATCTTCATTAGAAGTTTTATATTACCTATAATTTCTTTTCTATTATCGATTACCTTGTTTAATGCTGATACTATCCATCTTTGAATTTCATCATCTCTTATATGAGGAGTATCACATTTCTCTTCATTTTTATACTTATCTTTACATCTATATATTGTCTCTTTATATTTATCAGTTGAGTGCCATAAGTGTCTCACGTATGAACTACCGCAACATCCACACCTAATTTTTCCAAAGTAGTTTTTCTCTGTATACCATTTTTTATTTTCACTTAGCTGCACTTGAACCGCATCAAATACTTCTTTATCAATTATTGCTTCATGGCTATTTTCTACATAATACTGAGGTAGCTCTCCGTTGTTCCTTTTCTGAGTCTTGTTTAAGAAGTCTGCTACATAGTATTTTTGAAGTAAGGCATCACCTTTATATTTTTCATTTGTTAAAATACTTCTCACACTGCTATAACTCCATTTTTCTTTTCCTCTTGGTGTAGGTATTTTATTTTCAGTTAGATGTTTTGCTATTTGATTAGGATTTTTTCCTGATAAGAACTGCCCAAATATGCATCTTACTATTTGGGCTTGCTCTTTATCAACTTCAAATCCTCCGTCCTCTTTTGGTTTAAAACCTAGTACATTATTATATGCGAATGTCACTCTACCTTCAGCAGCTTGTTTTCGTTTAGACCATGTTATATTTTCTGATATCGATCTACTTTCTTCTTGTGCTAGGGAACTCATTATTGTAATAAGCAATTCACCCTTTGAATCAAATGTCCAGATGTTTTCTTTTTCGAAGTATATCTCTACTCCAACATCTTTTAGTTTTCTTACAGTTGATAGTGAATCCACCGTATTTCTTGCGAATCTACTTACACTTTTTGTTAGTATGAGGTCTATCTTACCAGCTAGTGCATCATTTACCATTTCTTGAAACCCTAGACGTTTTTTAGTATTTGTTCCACTTATCCCTTCATCTGAGTACATTTTCACAAACTCCCAATCTTTTCTACTTGTTATGTACTCTTCATAATACTTCATTTGAGTTTCATAAGAACTTGTTTGATCTTCATTATCTGTTGATACTCTAGCGTAACCTGCGACCTTTTTCTTTTTTATACTAGGTAGTTTTGACTGATGACTAAGGTGCTTATTGGCTTGTATAGTTGTAATTTTTCTATTCATCTTTTACTCCTTTTTTAGGTTACCTTGTTTTTTTATTTCTTGAACCTTATTGAATATTTCTTGAGAAATAATTGCTTCATGTGCATTTTCTACTATGTACATAGTCTTCTCACCAGTATTTTTTACTGAATGACCTTTTTCTTTTATATTAAAAGTCTTTTGTAATATAAGTTTTCCTGTATAAGTTTCTTGGGATAATATTCTATAAATTGCAAGTCTTGTGAAGTTATTTCCTCTTCTTGTTCGTTTACCTTCATCATTTAATACCCTTGATATCTGTGTCGGTTTTATTCCTGACAGGTATAACTCATAAATTTTTCTAATAACACCAGCTTCTGATTTTTCAATTTTATAAGAATCTCCTATCCATCTATATCCTAATATAGGTTGTGGGCTATGTGGTAATCCTTGTTCAAACTTCTTCTTCACACTCCACCTTACATTACTACCTATCGCCTTTGATTCTTCCTCTGAAACGGCAGCGAGTAATGTTAGTAATAACTCTCCATCTGTCGTAAGCGTATCGATATTCTCTTTTTCAAATCTCACTCCTACGTTTAATTTCTTTAGTTCTCGTATTATTTCTAACAACTCAATAGTATTTCTTCCAAATCGTGATATAGACTTTGTAAGAATTATATCAATCTTGCCTTTCCTGCAGTCATCTATTAATCTTAAATACTCCTTTCTATTTTTTGTACTTCTCCCACTTACTGAGTTGTCATAATAAACTCCAACATATTCCCAACTTGAGTTATTTTGTATAAGCTTACTGTAATAGCTTATTTGTTCAGATAGTGATTGTAGTAAATCTTGATGTGATACTCTTGCATAAGCTGCAACTTTTTGTTTTTTAACATCAGTCACATTTAGCACTTCTAACTTTTTTATTGTTTTCATTATTGTATCCTCCTTTTCGTCATTACTATATATCACTCTAAAGAAACTATTTATCAAGTGATAACTCCATAAGTTCAGATATTTTGGGATCATACTTTTCTAACATCTTATGTTTGAATGAATCAAATTCATCTTTTGTGATTAAATTTTTCTTAAACAAATTACTTAATATTTTAATTGTGATATGGTAGGTTACTTCATTTTTAATGTTCATAACTACCTCCAAATCTATGTTTGATATAGCATTCATGACTGCAATACTTTCTTTTATCATTGGCATAAGATGTAAATTCTCTTTTACAACATTTACATTGATGTATAGAAAATGCCTTTCTATTCATCTTGTCTTTATTATTCTTCCACCATTTCATTCGACAAACATCACTACAATATTTCTTTTGTTTTTTTCCTTTTAAATGAGTTAACTTTTCTCCGCACACTTTACAAGTATCAAAAATCTTCTATATCTAACTTTTCTAAACCCTCTCTTCTACAAATTGACTTAACTGTATTGGCTGACACATTTAGACATACGGATATTTTCTTATAACCTAATCCTTTTCCTCTTAGTTTTTTTATTTCATCTTTCAGTTCCATACTTCTCACTCCTATGATCTTTATATTCTCTACATCACAGGTAAAGAAAAACTATGAAAAAAATTTAACCTTTGGAGTAAAATTTAGATAAAAAATAAACCCACCACAGAAAATTTCTGTGATGAGTTATAATTTTTTTCATTCTATTTTATTATTTAAACTATTTATGATAAACAGTTTATATATACGTTCAATACATAGTTATAACTTACTTTATTCTATCTCTGTATACCCAGTTGAAAAATCCACTGCAAATTAATAAATGGCTTATTTTCTTCTGATTCTTTTTAATATAGGTTTAAAAATCCTCATATATTTCTTCTTTTATTTTATTTTTCATCTACTGTTGATATATCTTCATAATAACGAACTTCTTTAGAATTATATATACCTTTTCAATTTTAAAAAAATTATCAAAAATAATAACCTAGTCCATCCTCATACATATATGCATATTCATAGTTAGCGTCATTTACACTGTATCCATATGATAGATATACATTTTTTGAAGTATTTTGTATAGTTTTATCTCCGTCAACTTCATAACTAAACCCTTCACGATCAGCACTTGCCTGTATATTTTCTACCAACATCATTATTTCTAAATCCCTAGTATTACTACTTGGTGAATGTTTTTGCATAATACACTGAACTACCTTTTTAAATTTATATCTCCTATAAAAATAAATTGTCGCTAACACCAATATCACTAGCATAATTTTTTTATCATTTTGCTCATTTCCTTTCTTAAAACCATTTTTTAAACCAATTTTTTGCTTTATTATATTTATCTGATATCCAATTACTTGCTGGCTTAATAACTTTGTTATAAATAGACTCTACAAAGGGTTTGACTACTTTTACGTTGTTATTTCTGTAACAACTAATTTTATCATACAAAAAGCTCCTTTTAGCAGATTTTTAATTAATTTATAATCTTATCAATTTATATATTCCAATTCTTTACATTATATCAGATATCACTACTCTCTCATAGTGAAAAAAAGGAAAGAGGCTGACCCAAAAGTCCTAAATTTTTTTAAAAAAACGTATATTATAACTCATAGGAGCAGTTGTTTATATCTAAATTCGCTTTATAAAAGTTTTTTAGATATCTAATAAACTATGCGAGGGTGACTCGACAAAATCAATTTCTTCGAAATCACGATTTTTGAGTCACTCCTTATTCATTTTCCTCATTAAATCACTCTAATATTAAGTTTTTTTCTAAAATTAACATAAAAAAATAAGACCCAAAGCATTTCTACTCTGAGCCTTTTATTTACCTACAGTAAATCTAACTTACTACCTTTTATGGCAGCTTTTTCCATATTTTTCAATAAAACTATTCCTAATATTAAAAATACAAAAGCTAACACTAACTCTCCTCTAATTAGATATATATTGCTCATTACACTCTCCCCACCTATTAATTTTTTTGAGCTAAAAAGTATAGATCGTGTTAGTGGTAAAGTATAGCAAAAATTGCTCTACTAAATATGGAAAAATTACTAACTGGAAAAATTCGCTCCTGTAAATATTAAAAGTACTTTGTCTATAGTATTCGTTACTAGGTGAATTTCTGTCGTTAATAATATTAAACACGAGATAAAAAATCCAAAACAAGTCGCTACAAATATTGCTAATATTAAAATAAAAACAAACTCCAATATTTTTTGCCCATTCCAAGCTAGTCCTAATAATAAACTAAGTACGCTAACTCCAAAAACTACCGATACAAAACTTAGTAACATAGTTGAGATTGCACTTGAAATTAATATTTCTGAAATACTCGTTTTAGTCGCTAGCATCAGAGACAATGTTCCACTTGCCCTCTCCCTTGCTAACTGAAGACCAACTCTATAAATTGCCGTAAATGCACTAGTCACTATCGCATTACTTATAACCCATTTTTCAATATTTTCCGCACCATAAACATAATATCCTACTAGTGAATAACACATCATTTGCATTAGTGGAATTAACAAGTCTATAGTAAAGAAAGCACGCCAATCATTTAATACCGAAGACATTTTATATGAAAAACTAACTCTTCTAAAAAATCTATACACATTTTCCATATTAAAACACCTCCAATGTACCATTAATAACACATAGTTTCTTAATTTTTCTAAATGAAAAATATACTAATAATAAAATAAATAATTATAATAATCACCAGTATAAAAGCTACTCTCAATAATTCTTCATTACTGCCACCTTGAACAGCTAATTTATAACCTTCCATCGCCCATGTTGGACTCAATAAGTATGAAATATATTGAATAAATTTTGGGAAGATCGAAATAGGAAAGACCATCCCAGTTAGCATTATTATCGGATAATCAATAACATTCATAAGAATACTTATTTTTTTCTAGATAAAGTAAATAATCCTGCCATCATAAAAACCGACAGCTATCATAGACACTATCATTAAGATTGTTATTAATACAAAAATAACTAAAAACTTGCAAACTGGATAGATTTATTAAATAAAAATTTTTACCGTCAACATATTAAGTCCAAAAACTAAAAAAATTCCCCAAAGTGTGTTCCCTAAAATTTTTTTCCAAAAAAATTATATTTTCGAAACCTATCGGTGAGGTGAAAAATCATTGGCATAGTTCCTAGCCATTTTTCTCTATCCATATCACTAGCTGATGAAAAACAAATACTTCCCCAAAAAAAGTAGTAATTCCCTGCTCCTATAAAAAGCATATAACATAAAAATCTTTCCACACTACGATTTTTGATAAATCATCCCGAGTAAAATTCCACTTAATATCGGGCTAATAAAAATACAAAATCTAAACATTGGACGTGCTATTGATTGTTTCATCTGAACTTTGGCACTCATTAATATTGCTCTTAACATATTATGCATCCCCCAATAGTTCTATATAAATATCTTCTAACGTTATTTCTAAATTCTTTTTATTTTTCTCTTCTTGTTCGCGTTCTTTCTTTGCTTTTATTTCTTCTTTTCTTTCGTTAGAAACTAAATTTTGGAGACCTACTACATCATCTATAGCCAGTAACTTACCTTTTTTTATTATCGCAATTCTATCACAAAGTTCTTCTGCTTCTGGCATATAGTGAGTTGTTAGTAAAATAGTTACTCCTTCTTTAGACAGTTTTTTAATTAATTCTCTTAATTCTTTTGCTCCCACTGGGTCTAATCCAATACTCGGTTCATCTAAAAATATTACTTTTGGATTATTTAATAATGCTCTTGCAATTTGAAGTCTTTGTTTCATTCCTTTGGAGAAAGTTTCTACCTTTTTATCTATAAACTCACTTAACCCCACTTGAGCTATTAATTTTTCAATTAACTCTTTTTGATCTTTAAAAGGAATTTTGTATAAATCTGCAAAATATGCCAAATTATCTCTTGCACTAAGCCGCCAATAAAGGCTCCTCTCACCACCAAAAACAAAATTAATATATTCTCTAACTTTTTTAGCTTCCGAAAAAGTATCAAACCCAAACACTTTTGCTTTTCCTTCGCTTGGAGCAAGCATCGTAGTCAAAATTTTTTTATCGTTGTTGTTTTACCCGCACCATTTGGTCCAAGTAAACCAAAAATTTCTCCTTCTTTCACTGAGAAGTCTATTCCTTTTATAGCTTCAAATTCACCATTTTTCGGAGTCTTAAAACTTCTTTTTAGACCTTTTACATCTATTATATTATCCATTTCTTTCCCTCCATAAAATTAATACTATCTTAATCTTCCATCATATCACGCTTTTTTTTAATAAAGATAAGTTGTAAAAATAAAGTGCAACAAAAATAAAAAAACTATTCGGATTATTCCATAGCATTTTATTTTTTTTACACTAACACTTTCTAACAGTTAATAAACTTTTAAACGATTTATGTTTACAATTAAGAATACTTAGATTCTATCCACAATATTTCTAACTATTCTTTTCTATATCTAATTCATTGTCCACTTTAATAGATTTTTTTAAAAAAATCTATAATCTTATCAATTTATATATTTTATTTCTCTACATTATATCAGATAATACTATTCTCTCATAGTAAAAAAAGGAAAAAAATCATATCAGATTGATATATAATATACGTTTTATTGTCTTTTTATTGACTTTAACACAAAAAAACACGTTACAATGAAAGCGTTAATAATAAAAAAATATGATTTGATCTATACGTAATTACAAATATATAGTATGCTTTATATTCACAAGCGGAGGTATATTTCATGAATAAAAAAATTTTTAAATTTATACGTACTATTCTTTCTACTAGTCTTTTTAATCCCCCTATATCTTCTATATAATTAAAGTATAGTTAAATCTACAAATTCAAAGCATAATAAATCTAAAAAAACATCTATTTGGATGACAATAGGGGCTGAATTATATAATGAAATTATTGTTTACTTTAACAAAGCTAAATATTATCAACATCAAATAAATTAATAATAAAAATATATAGGAGGTAACAAAATGAATACTGAAAAAAATATAGAAATAGCAATATTCGCTGTAATAACAGGCCTGTTATCAGGAACAGGTTCATATTTCGTCAATAAAAAAATAAAAAAATTAAAAAGAAAATAGAAGAGAAAAAAAGAAAAAAAGATAAATAATTAACTTAATCAATATTGAGAGCCTTTTTTTAAAAAAATTAATTTCAATGAAATCATAATTCTTTAGTTTTATTGATAAATACCTAAATAAAAAAAATGGAGATAACAATGACACAAAAACATATTAACTTGTTTTAAATTTATAACAATTATTAATATAATAAATTATGTAATAACAAAGAACACATTCATAATAAATTATTTACTTATATGTACACTTAGCGGAATATTCTACATAATAATAGATTCAGATAAAAAAATAAATTAAATATATTAACTGATAAAATCGATATAATTTTATTACTAATTTTTTTACAAGTATAATAAATATCCTTTACATAATTAATATAAAAAAATAACAAATTTAAAAATATTATTTTTTTATATTGCTATCATATATAATCATTAAGTATATAATAAAGAAAAAGACTAGTTAACTAGAGTAATAGCCCTCAAAAATTTAGACAAATTTTTGGGGGCTATTAACGATGCTTAATTTGATTTATTTTTAGTAATTTACTGATAAATAATTCTTTTGTGATAGCTACACCTAATTCAAACTATATAAAAAAAGAGCCTTTCTTTTTAGAGTCGCGACTCCTACGACTACATCAACTTGAGAGTATTTTTCTTTTTTTCGAGTCAGTATTACTCTCCGACTTCTTCAACACTTATTATAATGAAAAGAATTAATCTACCTCAAATTTATATATAGTAAAGATATAGTAAAAATTATTACAGGAAAAAGAATAAATTTCTTTTTAAAAAATTAGATAGATATTACTTCCTTTTTTTACTTTTTTTGAATTATATAATCTTATTTTTGTAGAATTTTTTTCTTCTCATTGCGATAATCTATTATATAAAAATAATCTCAACTACTAAAAAAATTATAGCAATTTTGATCACCTTTGGAAAGAAAAATACAAAAATATAACTATCGGTATCAATTCCACAAGTAATTGTCGTTTATACTTTTTAAAAAAATAGGTTGAGAATTTCTTCTAAACATAAAATATAGAAAAAGCAATAGTTATAGTTGCAACTATAGATCCTACTATACTGTCCATTACCAATAACTTCCTATTATGTGATAAAAATTCGAATATACTATAGATAATTTTTTTAGTTCTATCTTTTAATAATATACTGTCTTTTTTTATACTTATTCTTTTTGTGAATGTATTACTATTGTTCGATTATTTTTACCTTTCTACTTTTTTTAAAATTATTAATTATACTAACTATTTTTAAAAAGTACAACTAACAAATATAACCGCATGAATTATTTTTTTACATATAATAAATGATTGTATGTTTGCCTAAAATACTCTGATATAATTATCATAAACACAAGCAAAAATTAAAATGATAATTTTTCTTATATCTTTCTTGTTCCATATTATAATATCCTCACTATAGTTCTAGATATAACCCCAACATTAAAAGGATTCTATATCTATATTATTTATTAAATCTTCTTAGCCAGTTTCATCCTAAATTCTCTCTCTTAAAAAAATTATTGTTTTTATTTAAGTAATAATATTAACTGACTTTAAAGTGTAAAAATACTAAACAAAAAAATAACTTAATATTTTATCTAACTTTTTGGGTACGGTACCCATTTTTTTGAGAGGGAGATTAAAGTTAATTTATTCTTTTCTTGCTATAAAAAAATAGCAATATTTAATGCAAATATTAGTATTAGACTTATTATTTATATTTCAAAAAAATATTAGTACAAAAAGTAAGCGTTGCTATAAGAGATACTATTGCTGCTATTAATTCATTTTTTTATTTTTTTATTAATCTTACTTCAATATCATATATAGAGGTTGCTATCAAAAAAATATTAATAATAATATTAAAAATTACTTCTATTACCGACATATTATTAAAATATCTTACTATGAAATAATTAATTATTACATATAATGTTGGTGGCAATATAAGATATAGTATCGCTAATAGGTTATAAATATAATCTTTTTTTCATTTTTTTATTTCCATGAAGTCTTATATAATTTCTTACTTTTGAATAGGTAATTGCATCAACATTTCTTACTAAAAATTTTTAAATAGCCCTCTAAAAAAAGCTAAATTTCCCTCTTTCTTTCTCTTCTGCAATATTATTATTTTGATAAATAATTTCAGATAGAGGTGTGATAGTCAAACTTGATGATAGGATTTCGGATATAATTTTTTTATTTACAGTATTATTCTCCTTTTTAGTATAATAATATTGTAAATATTTATGATTTGATTATAATATGAAAAATACAATGGTATCAATACGAAAAATCTCAATGATAGATTTTTCTAATTTTTTTCTTTCTCCACAGATAATAAAAATCATATACGCTCTCTACAAATATTTATCTTCTATATTTCTCTATACTTTAATTAAACCTACTAACATTATTTTCTATTCTACTAACACACTTAGTAAAAAAATAAATTATACTAATATTTTTCATCTTTCATTTAATTCTTAATTATAATTTTCTTTGTTTATAATTGACTTTAACATAATAATCCCTTTAAATTAAAAATATTATATTTCAAAAATATTTATATGATATCTCTTTAATTTTATACATGTATATGATAATATATCTATAAGGAGGGAAACAAATGAAAAAAACATCTATTCTGTATTTATACTCTAATATTAGTCATATTTTTAACTGGATGTTCTTCAAAAAGATACTGATGGTTTCTTTTTATAATACTTTCACCAGAAATATGGATATGTTTTTATCAAATATTAATATCTATGTTAAAAGTTGGGGTATTTCTATAATTATTATTACGCTTATTGTAAAAGGTATTATACTTCCTTTTATGTTGAAAAAAATTATAAAAACAACGTACATCATCTATCAATATGGAAAAAAAGCAAAACCTGAATTAGATCTTGTACAGAGTAAAATTAAAAAAAGCTTAGTGAAGATCAAAAGAGAGCACTTAATAATGATGAACGAATGAAAATAAGAATTGAACAAACTGAACTTCAAAAAGAACTCTTTAAAAATATAAAAAAAGTATGATTGTTCACCAGCAATTTTCGGTAATCTAATACCTATTCTAATTCAAGCACCGTTTATTTCTGGTTTATATTTTACTCTACAGAATCCAGTCTATTCAAAAGATATTCTTGATTCAAGCTTTTTATCCATTTCACTTGGAGAAAAATCTTACATACTATTAATTCTTGTTTTTGTAATATATATGATTGTTGGTAAAATTTCTCAAAGTATGATGCAAAGCAATCCTATGTCACAAAACACACCGGAGGCTGAACGTATACAAAATGTTTCTAAAAATATGGTTTGGATTACTCCTATAATGTTAACATTTTTAACATATACGAGTATCGCTGCTATAGGAATTTACTTTGTAGTCAGTGGTATCCTTGTAGCATTTCAAATATTATTAGGACGTAAACTTTATCCGCCTTATGTACCTAAGCCTGTAAAAACATCAAATAAACAAAAAGCAAAATTAGTAAAAAGATAAAACAAATGTACACTTAGTCATCTCTATAACAACTAAGTGTACATTCTTTTATCTCTCATCACCTAATAATTCTGATCTTATTATTACGCTTATTGCTAAAACAAACATTATTAGACTTAAGAATATTGTAACATACGTATTCATATCAAGCTCCATATCAAAAATTACAGTCCTCATACTCGTTAATTGGTATGTTAATGGATTAAGTTTTGATATGTAGTATAGCACCTTAGAATTATCCAAACTATAAAAAGTCGGTGCAGCAAAAATTATCGGTAGTAATAATGTTCCTAAGATTAGATCTCTAGTTCTATATGATACAGTTCCTAATGAGATAATAACCCCAAGAGAAAACCAAAAATACTAGACTAATAATTACAATAATTAATACTTTTAGAAAAGGAACTATCTGTATTTTTTTATTCCTAAAAAAAGAACGATAAAAAAAGTAAATTAGTAATACTTGCACTATTGTGATTCCTAATGGAAATACTAATTTCCCTAAAAAAATAAGAAATAGCTGATGTTCCTTTTTATTCTTTTATACGCTAGAAGTCCCCATTTTTTTATCTAAATTCACTCTATAAACCGACTGATTCATCTGAGAATTTAGTATTACTCCAATTATTCCAACGAAAATATATTCAATATAGCTAACATTTTTCTCCTTTAAAAAGCCAAACTTGAAAAAAAGAGTTCCCTATCCCAAATCCAAAGAATACAAAGTACAAAATTGGAATCATAAGCTGTGTATATATAATCTGCTTATTATTTTCAATCGCCTTATATTCTATATACGATGTTGCCCAAAAATTCTTAATTACATTTTTTTCATATAATTACTCCTCCAATTCCAATATTCTCTTCAAGGTAATTTCTTCTTTCTGTAGACTTCCTATTGTAATATTTTTCTGCCAATAATAGTTTTTAATACATTTGAAATTTCCTCTTCTTTTTCCAAGAAAAATTTTTAAATTTTTTTATCATCAACGATTGTAATAGTATCTTTATATTTCTCTACTATATCTTTACTTAATTCACCATTGTAAGAAATATTGTATACTATTTCTTTATTATATTCTCTTAAGAAAGTGCTCATTTCCCCAAAGTATAAACATTCCCCATCATTTTATATAAATTATCTTATTACAATACTTTTCTATAAGATCTAAATCATGAGAAGATATAAATACAGCATGTTCTTTATTATTATTTTTTTTATGTATTCTAATATATTTTTTTGATAATACTACATCTAATCCTGTAGTAGGTTCATCTAAAAAAATAATATTTTTGAATTAGATACTAGACTTCTTGCTATTTGCACTCTCTGCAATTGTCCTCCAGATAATTCTGTTAGGTCAGATTTCTCCTTACCTTTTTAAAACCTAGAACATCAATAATCTCATCTACACTTTTCTTACTAATAGTATTTTGAGAATATAATAGCCCCATATAAATATTGTCATATACATTTAAGTACCAATCTACTGATTGATTTTGCATACAGTAGTCCACATCTCGAACAGACACTCCTTCACCGAAAGATATCTCACCTTCGATATTAGAAAACAATCCTAATGTAGAATTAATTATCGTAGTTTTCCCTGAACCACTTTTACCTATAAGTGCAATCATATCTCCTTTTTCAGCAAAAAAAGAAATATTTTTAATCGCATAATCACTAGAATTTTTATATTTATATGATAAATTTTTCACTGTTAATAGATTTATCATTTAACTCCCTCCTTCCGATATTACGTTTTTCTTTTAATTACTTTCTAGAAAAGGTTGATTTGCAAATACAAATCAACCTTCAACTCTTTAATATGTAGTTTACATGTAGCTTACACAATAAAGTGCGTCTTCTTGAATGAGTGACTTTTTAATCAAGTGTCTACTTTAACAGATACTGTAAAATCATTATCGTCTGTTAAAATAGCTGATTCTCCTCCTCTATTCAAGTTATAATGAGAAACAATAATTTTTTTAAGATCATAAGAAACTCAAAAAAATAATGATGATTCTCTTTAATATTATTTACATTATAAACTATAAAAATTCCAATATCTAATACCATTTTTTTGTCCTCCTTATTTTATGAGGTTATAAAGCTTTATAGATTTATTGTAATATAAAAAAACGATATGAAATCAATAAAAACGCTTTCCAAAAATTATCACCTGTTATTTCTAGTTAATAAATACTGGTTTTCGTAGCAATATAACAAAGTATTACTTCTCAAATTGAACCAAAAAAATCTACACCAAGCTATTTCTAAAAAAACTAAGTGTACATTCTTTTATTAATTTTTTTCATTTTTTTCTAAAAAACTTTTCCTTAATCTAATAAAGTATGCTCTCTATTTCTTAAATTCACATACAATACATGAATAGCCGAAATTACATTTATTAGCAAAATATAATATGCAATGTTTTTCCACGTACAATCCTACAAAAACTTAAAATAATAGTAAATAAAGGTGCACTTATTCGAAAAAAATTTGAACTATACTTTTTCTATAATCCTTATCATTAATTTTTTTATAAAAATTAGTCCTTAATTTTATACTAATTGACACCCCAAGTGCCACTATTAATGATAATAATATCACTTGCAATGGTAAAAAAACACCTCACATATAACCAATATAAAGAATATTATATCCAAAAATTATGTAAGACATAAGTATTTTTATTTAAATTCACTTCATATTTCTTAGTAAGTATTAAAAAAATAAAACTACTGTTAGTCACGGTATAAAAAAATATAATACTAGAATACTGTATTAAATTCCTAGCCGCTAATTGTTTTTATAAACAACGGTATAAAAAAACACTGCTGTTCCTGATAATAACGCTGTATTGATAATAATATATTTTCTTTTCAGCTTATAAAAAAACTAATCTTTCAGAATTTTTTTCTCAGTTTCATTTTTTTAAAAATTATTTATTTTTGAAACTTGAAAAATAATACAAACATAATTATAAATACTATTAAATATTCATCAATATTTACCTTATAAATATAACTTCCTAAAGAAAAAAACCAAGTAATTTAGACAAGTTACTATATAAGGATATATCTGTTACTCCAGCTTTGATAGACTTACTTCCCTCTATTACAAATAAATTGTAATTAAGCAGAACTATTGATATTAATAAGTAATAAACAAAATAAAAATGTTAAGACATAGTATAAATTTATGTTATTTTTTTAAAAAATAAATACTACTACTGAAAAAAACTATTAATATATAATAAAAAAATACTTTTGTTTTTTTATACTAGTTAATAATCTGATATAACTAGTGTCTAAAAAAATAAATATTTCTATCAAAGTCGTTATTAACAAAATAAAAATATATAGGAAAAATTATATACAGATATAAATTTCACCGTTATGTATGAATATAAAACACTCAAAAATTAAATTCAAACATAAATACAAACTTCTCGCTAATTTAACATTAAATTCTATAAAGAACACCTCCTATGTAATTTACTTTATACTTATTTCTTACAAATCATTAACCTTCTTAACTATTATGATCCTGTACTTTGATATTTTTTTAATCCGAAATTCCATATTGTTTTATAGATTAAAAATAAGTAAAAAGCGGTCCAAATAATATTAAAAAAACCATGTTTCTAAATTAAAACTATCATGCAAATTTATTAAATTTACCACTGGGAAAATATCCCACAAATGCGAATGGAATAATTATTAGTACTACTTTAATAAAAAAACGGATAAATATTAACTGGATAATTTGCCAATTGATACAATTGCCATAAAAACTGATTTTTATACCATCATTGGTTATCGAAAAAGAAGCTAATTGATACTAGTGCTAAGTATATAGCCTCTCTTACTAAAACCGCAGATATTGTAAATAAAAATGAATTTTATTATAAATAAATAATTTACATCAATATCTAAGTTATACAATGAAAAAAATCACAATTACTACACCTGTAATTAACTCAAATAAGGCTTCCTCATCTAATTGAAAAAAATAATAAATTGATAAAAGAATATTAAGTGGTCTTAATAAAAAAACAAATCAAGTTCTCCAGTTTGAATTAAATATGGGACTTCTAAAAGTTGTAACGAAGAAAAAAATTCCCATAACGCCGATGTTAATGTTAGAAAACCATATAAAAAAACAACAATTGATATAAAGAGAAGCCACCGATTAATTCTGTATAATTAAGCGTAATAAGTAATACAAATAATGTTGTAAGAGTATCTAGTAAATAACCAAAAATTTCCTATGATAAAAATCTAGTTTATAACTCAATATCCTTTTTTTACATCCATTTTTAAAAAAACTCTACATATAAATATAAATGTTTCTTCATATTAACCTCCCATTATATCAAACTTGTTAAATACATATTGTGATAATCTTTTTGAAATTATCAATAATATGATTAACCAAAAACATCTGTACACCAAGAATAAATAAGACTTTTCCTAAATCATTGTCATGTACAATAATAGAAATAGGTGCATACATTACAGCGTAAAATGGAGTTACCTCTGATATCCTTAATAATAGTTTCGGATATAAATCTAAAGGAAGCAACCCTCCACCGAAAATAATAAGAAGAGCATTAACTAATTCAGATACACCGTTTATTCTTATAAATACTGTTGATAACAATGCAATAATATAACCTAATAAAAAAAGCAACAATATAACTCAAAAATATACACGAATATAAAAAAAGTACAAATCTCTTAAGAGATATGGTTCTAAATATTAAATTATAAAAACAGTAAAAATATAAATAACTAAAAATCGGCAGTACTTGGAATTTTTAATTTATAGAGAAAAATTGCCTAAAGTAGTGAAAAAAACGTTATAACTATTAATCTATTAGGCTTATTCAAATAATTAATAATAGTACCTTTTAAAATTTTCTCAGATACAAAATTGGTAGTTATTTTTTTATAGGTAAAAACTATTTGTAAAAATAATCGCAAACAGTACATAAGTTATTATTTCATCAATATTTTTTTAGAATTGTGTTTTTTTCAACATATATCCAGATACTATACTGTATTAATACCATAGAAAGTGATGCAATTATCTGCATTATCGTATTAAATTTGTATTGTAATAAACTTTTGTATTGATATAAAGTATAAGCAAAAAAATCTATTCATATTTATCACCCGTTTTATCCTTCACAAGCAATACTTCTTGTAGATTTAAGTCCAATACTTCAGTTTGTGTAATAATACTTTCATTCGGTAGTAGTTTTATTATATCTAACACATTAAATTTAGTTTCATCAAAAAAACAAATTCTTTAGAATCAATATTAGTACGTAAAGGCAATATTCCTTCTTTAGCTATATCTACTATATTCTCTCCGTACATTTTTAATTTTTTATATTTATTAAAAATTTGCTTGAAGCTCTTCACTTCACCATCATAACTAATTTCGCCATCACTTATCAAAAATCATTCTCTTACATACTTTTTTTCAATATCAGAAATCTCATGAGTTGTTAGTATGACAGTAGTATTATACTTCTCATTTATTTTTTTAGTATTAATTCCATAATTTTCTTCTTTGTTTCTATATCTAAACCGATAGTCGGTTCATCTAGGAACACCAGTTGAGGCTTATGAATAATACTAGCTATAAACTCTCCACGCATTCTTTGTCCTAAAGATAGTTGCCTTACCGGTTGATATAAGTACTCTTTTACATTTAATTCTGTTATTAAATAGTCTAACCATTCTTTATTATCTACTTCATAGATTTTTGATAAATACTCAAAAGAATCAATTAGTGGTAAATCCCACCATAAATGTGATTTTTGTCCAAATAGCGCACCTATATTTTTAGCATTTTTTTGCCTGTTTACAAATGGATCTTTACCGAATACTTTTATTGAACCTTTTGTACTAGTCAGTATTCCTAACAGTAATTTTTATTGTTGTAGATTTCCCAGCTCCATTATTTCCTATGTACCCTACAATTTCTCCTTCTTTAATACTAAAATTTATGTCCTTCAACGCTTGTTTAACCGTCTTTTTCTGTATTAAAAAAAGCTAACTCTATTTTTTTATTATGTAATCTTTACTAAGACTCTCAACACTAATTATCTCTTTCATAATATTTCCTCTTATTTTACTAATTTATTATCCGATTTACGATGATCTTCTTCATCAAATTCTACTATTTTTTTCTAGAATCTATTCTCCTATTTTTTTAACTATATTAACGTGTTTTTTTCTCTTAAAGTCAATATTTTTCTGAATATTATGTTTATTTTTTTCTTTTTAATTTATGATAAGGAAATTATTTTCGCTAGCGAATTCGGTTATTTTTTTGAAACAATAAAAAAACAACCCCATCTCACTAAATCAGGAGATAAGGTTGATACTTAGTAATTTATTTCTTTTTATCTTTTAACTCTTTTTTTCATAATATTTCTTTTTGTCTTTTAACTCTTTTTTTCATAATATTTCCTCTTATTTTACTAATTTATTATACCAATCAAAAATTTAATCCCATCTCTTTTTTTATAAATTCATAAGATCTTTCTGGTAATGATGAACGTAGTTTCTCTAACTCCACTTTAATTTTGTCCTTAAATAATGTCAATTCATCAGCTTCTTGAAATATAGATATAGAAAACATTAATGAATATATACTCTTCCTTACACTAGATAGTTTTTTTCCCTCTTGTTTTTATTAATATGATGGTTTGTTCCAGCTAGTTTCTTAACATCTTCTGAATATGGCAATTTATCTATGAATTTCATAAAATTATCATCTATTGAAATCGAGGTACTAGTGCAATAAAAATCTCTCATTATGTGCTGTAATATTCCTATAAATACCCAGAATTTCTAGTATTCTAGAAAAAAATTAACACTGTTTATAAGCAATCCTCCATCCCCTGCTATATTAAATTTTTCTAATATTTTTTCTTTAACTTCATCTATTTGTATATTAAAATATTTACCAACACTTCCAAATGTCATAATATTCATTAAAATCCACATTGGGAGATATGTGTGTTCATCTATATATTTTTTTATATATGCTTTCTTTTTCCTTTGCCTTCCTATATTTGAATATATCATTGTCATAATCTCATCATAGACAGTGTCATTTGTATATCTCTTTTTCTTAGGCTTCATATACTTAAGGGTAGCTAAGTCATACTCTGTTCCAGCTGTTACTGTATATCTATGACCACTTTTTTTCTTCTATTTCTTCAACACTAAAAAGTTTCCCTATTATAATAAACTCTTCGTAAATACTCATTCTCCTTATGCAAAGTTTCAGAAACTGTTTTGTTCTGACCATAATTGGTATGAACATCATAAAAAGATTGAATTATAGCGTGTTTTAATTTCTCCTCGATAATTAATATTTCTTCTAAAAAAATTAATCTTAATTTCCTATCAAATTGATATAACGCCTCAAAAATATTCTGGTATAGTTCCTAAAAATATAGTAGTCCTCATTTATATTAGCTCCTGCTGGATAATTACCTTTATTCTCCAAAAAAATGGATTTTTTTATAAGCATTTATTAGATTATAATGACTATACTTTTCAAGTATTTTTTTTACTAGATTTCTCTATAGTCATACCTCTTTTCACTAATAAATCTATTCTCTCTGTTTGAGTTTTATATATTTTTCTCCATAAGTGACCATTCTCCTCTTATTAGAAAAGCCCCCACTGTATACACAGCAGGGGCTTCTATTCGATCTGTATGTTCAGTATATCATACATTAACTAAAACTACAATAAAAATCCATCATTTTCTAAGAAATATGTGAATGAAAAGTGATAATGTTCTAAGTAGAAAAAAGAGACAATGTCCTAACACAATAAAAAAATAGGCTGACACGCAAGTCCTAAATTTAAAAAAAGTGTATATGAGAATTCGTAGAAGCAGTGGTTTATAGATATCTAAATTAGCTTTATAAAAGTTTTTTTAGATATCTAATAAACTTTTGGGAGGGCGATAAAAATCTCGTTTCTTCAAAAATCTCAATTTTTAAGTCACTCCCTTGGAGGAATAAAATACACCAAATGTCTAATTTGATTATACAATCTCCCTTTCTTTTTGTCTTTTAACTCTTTTCTTTGCTTTTTTTCTATTCTTATTTTTTTATTGAAAAGAAACACAAGAATCATTATAAAAATATCCTACATACATAATATTATTTAAAAATATATAACATGTAATTATTTATCATATATCTATTAATAATATCTATTACTATAATAATCGGAAATATATAAATTAATAATTTTTTTCAAAAAAATCTTTCTTTAGTTTCATAATTTCTAATCATCCTTTTTTTCATAATTAATACCATATGTACTAATTTTTAAATTATTAAATCTATTCTTCCTCACTTTATTCTCCCATTAATTTCAAAAAAACAGACTCTTGATTTAGTAATAACTTAATCTGATACTATAATTTATTCATCTTTTAACAAAAAAATAACAATTAAAGTAACTGTCTACTATTTCTCCAATTTTATTATCATCTGTCAAACTCGGAATTTTTTTCTTTAGTTTTTTTCTATTAATAGATTTCGATCTAATAAATGTATATCTTCGACTGCTATTTCATCAGTAATGTCTGAATAGAATATAAGCAAATCATCGGTTTCCTCTGTATCTAATCCATTTTTAAAAGCAAGCAAATGTAAACGACGGTTCTTCACCATGCTTAACCCTTAAATAATCTACTAGTTCAACAATAATTTTTAAAAATTTAGTAAATTATCATTAAACATTTTTTTCAATCATAGGATCCATAATTATTTTTTTCCTTTCTGTTGTACTTATTTACAGATATAATTATATAATTATATCATTCTCTCATAACAAAAAAATAAATATCTTTAATTCACTCCGAAAAAAATATTTTTAATTTACAGTAGATAAATTTACGATATTTTTTTAAGACTTATTAGTGATATTACTATTATGATAATTAAAGAATATAAATTTATATATGAAAAAAATATTCTTTTCCTATTTTTTTTCTATAAGAAACGCTATAATTATGCCTCCTAGAGAATACAAGATACTTCCTAAAAACTAGGATTAATGATAGTACTTGTCCCATTATTTTTTTCTAGAAATCTTTCTTTGGAAGAATGTTGCTTTATAAATTAGTACTGGTGCTGAAGCAATTCCTGCTATAATAAGTATAATTACTGAAAGAATAATATTCGTACTAAAAATAAAAACAGTATCAATAATAAACAATGCACTATAATACCTAGACAAATTAATTTTTTTCTATTTTAATTTTTTTGATATAAATTGCAAACCTATTATAAGCGAAGCCAGTATAATACCAACAGATTGTAAAGAATTTAATATTCCATACGCTACACTATCATTATTTAAATTTTGTTCTACATATATTGGTAATAAAACGATGAAACTTCCCCAAGTAAACATATTCCACAATGTCGTATTAATTGTCATAAGGAATATCTCACTATTTTTTTACAATATACTTCATAGAACTAAATATTGTATATTTTTTTCCTGTCTGTTTTTCAGTGTTACTAAATATCTCGTCACTTTTTTTATTGTACTTATTATTATTGCCGAAATAAAAAATAATACAGCACCTATTATAAAAGCTATTCTATTATTACCTAGCACTCCCATTATTGCTACAGAAATCGAACCAAAGATATAAGAGATGTCAAAAAAATATTATCATCAATGCATTAGCTGTTACTAATTGTTCATCATTACACACCTCTTTTTATTATTATATCTCCTCCTGCTGATAAAGGAATTCCTATAATGCTATTCAAGCCTATCAATAATCCTATAATACTTAAAGATATCTTATCATTAAACAGTAATAAGAATATAATCAGAAAAAAATACCAGCTCTTAGTAGTAAAAAAATAAGAACATTGCTTTTCCAATATTAAACCTGTCTAACACTTTTTGATATTAATGGTCCAAAAAAACTATAGCTGGCAATTGAGTCAATACACCAAAAAAATAGCTATCAATAGTGGGTTTTTTTAGTTTCTTCATAGATCAGCCAGATAATACTTATACTAACAAATGATTGCGCTAATGTTGTGAAGTTAATAGAAAAAAATACTTTATAAAATCAACATTTTTTTAAAAACACTCATATATTTATTCATAAATTAATTCCTTTTTTTATTCCATAGTCTCTCATGTCTTACTCTAAAAATTTTTAATAATATGTGAATTTATAGCTTTTTAAATACACCTTCTAAAAAAATTTCTCCCGTATTTTTCCATAACGTATAAACAATTGCTATATTTATTATAATATGAAAAATAAAATGATAACAATTTAAAAAAATTTTTAATATAAAAATCATGCTCCCTCTACTTCACTTCTTCCTTTTTCTTATAATATTCTTTCGCAAAATCTACGCAACTTTTTAAATCTATACAAAGAACTGATGTTTTCTGAATCTCTTTTATTTGATAACTTCCCTTACAATTCTCCAAGAATTCTTTCTGTACTGCTAAAAAATCATCATATATATCTAATTCGATATTAGAGAACTCTAACCACTCACCATCCACATTAGCACTTTCTTTTATTGTTTTTCGATTTAGTGAATACTCTGCAAGATGCAATGCTGTATTAGATTCAAAATCAGTTCCTAATAACAAAATTTTGGCATTTTGATCATACAATCTCCCTAATGGTGAATTGTATCCTAAGCCATCATCTAATGGATGATCTTTTATAATTTCCTGTGCTTTTTCTCCTACTGCTGTAAAAGAATATAGTGGATGAGAACTTCTAACAGAATGTTTTAGATTCATAACAAACTCGCTAAATTTTCCCATACCTCGTGTACTAGATAGATCAACATCATAAGATAAACTCTCTTGTTTTATTTTTTCTATCCACTCCTCAGGAACTTTAGGATATTCCCAATACTCTGGAGACATATTTTCTAAAGATTGTGTTGGAACAACGAGCGTTCCACTTTCTCCTAATCTTTCCATAAGTGCTTCATAAATACATCTTGCACCACCGATTATATAACCGAATTTACTAAGAGAAACATGTGCAATCAAGATATCTCCTTCTCCTATTTCTAAATCTTTAAATAAATTTAAAAAATCACTTTTACCTATTGGCATTAAATCATTATCTAAAGCATCACTCATAAACTTATAACTCATGCTTATCCTCCTTATTAAATAGGAGTGACTCAAAATCTTATTTTTGGAGAAATCGATTTCTGAGTCATTCTCCTATTTTCATTTTTCTATTCAATCTATATCATTTTTTTACTAACTTTCATTTTGTATCACAATTTTATAATATTATCAAATTTCCCTCTTAATTCATCACTTATATCATGGCTAATCATTATTATCGTTAATTCTTTATTTCCTAACAGCATTTCTACTAAATTTTTCGCTGATTCTTTGTCTAAAGCTGATGTTCCTTCATCTATTAAAAGTATTTTTTTACCATTAAATAACGCTCTAGCTATAGCCAATCTTTGGCGTTGTCCTCCTGAAAGATTCTTTCCATGAACCTCTACTGCTGAATATAAGAAGTCTTTCTGTGTTAAGCCCACTTTTTCTAAATACTCTGTTACTTCACTATCTTCAGCTACTTCTCCCATAGTTATATTGTCTTTGACAGTGCCTGAAAATACAAAATTTTCTTGCTGAATTATAGTCAGTTTTTCTAGTATTTGTTTAGTAGATACTTTCTTCAAATCAACACTACAATACTCTACACTACCTTCATAATTTCTTAATTGCCCTGTAATAATTTTAAATAATGTTGATTTACCAACGCCACTATCTCCACTTATTAAATATTTATTCCCCTCTTTTATATCAAGATTCACATTATTTAGAATTTCTTTATCACCATAACTGAAATGTAAGTTTTTAATTTTTAAATAATGTTTCTATTAAAGAATATTCAACAGATGAGTGGGTATCCTTATTATTTAACATGAATTCATCATGCTTAGAGAAAATAGGTTTTGCCCCTTTAATAAATGCTATTCTATAACCAACTTGGCTCATACCATCAAATACAAGATTAGCAAACATTCCTACAGCTGCAACTGCACCAATTTCCAAATTATCTTTAACAACTAAATACCCTGTAACAAAAACTAATAACACTTGGAAAAAGACATTTAATCCAAAATTAAGCATATAATAATTACTTTCCAATTTACTTTGTTTAACAAATACATTTTTCAAAATTCTACTTATATTAGCTATTCTTTTAGGAATTATTTGCAATTTATTAAGAGAGAAATACGTATCATAACCTAAAATCGTCTCCTCTAACGAAGTAACATAGTTCTCATTTTCTTTAGTAACTTCTGTTCCCATATTATGAAGTTTTTTTTATTAAACATTTTTTTGGAAGATAAATTAATATTCCTGTTCCTATAATAGTAATTAAAGAAATAATCCAGTGATATTTCAATAGAGCATAAAGAGAAAAATACTACACCAGAAAGACTGTATATTATAGCAAATATATTCCTTAAACCTTTTTTTCTTGAATTATTTGAATATCATTGTTAAACCAAGATTGATAAATACCAGACGAGTTATTTTTATACTTTTCAATATCTAATTCTATAAGGCTACTAGACAGATTATCTTTTACATCTATTCCAATATCTTGAATAAAAAAATCTCCTCTCTTACCTTTACCACCCTATCAATTACTATAATAACAAACCACGTAACTGATAAGAATAAGATAATTTCAAAAGAAACTATGTAGATTTCTATTAGTAAGCACAGTTATAGCATCTGCATTTAAAAAGTTACTCTTCATAAGAAATAACTGTCTTAACAATATAAGAAAACAAATTAATAAGAACCTATATTTAAATTTTTAAAATATTTTTTTCATAAATACCTCCTACTTTTTAATTCCACTTACTCTAATAACATTCCATTAAGGGAAATTTTGAGAAATATATAAAACACCAACTTATATTTATACATTTATTATAGTATGAGAAAAAAGATGATAACAATATAAACTTATAATTTTCAGAAAACTTACTATAATTGTCTTGACATGAAAAAAGTCAGTATAATTAAAGTTACATAAATACTATAGAGGGATCCAAAAATAACTAAATTTTTAAAAAAAGTTTATCTGAAAACTTGTATTCATAGTCTAAACTCATCTTATAAAAAGCTTTTTAGAGATTTAAGAAACTTCGTGGAGAAATTGACAAATCGATGTCTCGGAAGTCGCTATTTTTTTGAGTAACTTCTATAGAAATATAATCTATACAAAGGAGAGCAATATGATTAAAAAAATATTTTTAGAAGTTATAACTTTGAACAAATTAAAATTATCCATTATGTTTATTTTAACACTAATAGTATCAATAGGGACTGTTTTACGTTGTATACGCTCGTGTTGATATTGTTGATTCTGTAATATACAAAACAGGATCTCTTTGGACAAAAGTCGGTGTTATTATTTGTATTTTAATAATAGTAGAATTACTTAGAGCGTGGTTAAAAATTATAATTGCACAATTAGTTAAACAATGGAAAAATATATCTAGGTGATAGAATTAGTAAAAAAACATAGAAACTATGTCTCAATCGGAATTTAATAAGATTGATTCTGGTGAGCATATGACTAAATACACTTATCAACTTGAATTATTATCTGCATATTTATTCTCACCATTAACTGGTTTACTAAGTGCTATTGTATTATTTATCTCATCAGTAGTATTTTTATGGCTGATTAATTGGAAATTTGTTGTATTCGCCCTATTATCATCAGTCGCTATGTTTTTTTAATAAGCGGTAAGTTCGGTAATAAAAATTAGTGTAGGATATACAAATTTATCAATTTTATCAGGGAAATTTTTCTGGAGTTTTAAAGGAATATTTAACAGGCTATGAAGATTTAAAAAAATATCGGTAAGATAAATTTATTCTCAAAAAAATGTTAAGGATAGCCAGATTCAAAAAGAAGATCAACAGTATAGTATTTCTAAATTAATGGCATTTGCTGAGTTAACTTTACAAAGTATCGAGAAGCTACTTGAACTATTAATTTTTTTATATTTGCGATTTACTTGGTTTTAAAAAAATGAATTAACTATCGGAACAATAGCTTCGGTATCTACTATACTAGGTATATACCTTACTTCTATCAATCAATTGGTTGATTTATATATTAAGGTAATCGGTACAAAAGAAATATTAAATAGCGTTATAACTAAATCAACCTCTAAAGAAACAATTTATCCACATGTTGAAGAAAAATATTGAATTTAAAAAAACTTTAATTATAGTTTTGGAGATAACCATGTCATTAAAAAAACTTTAACTTTAATATAAATAAAGGTGGAAAAATACGCCGTAATTGGTAAAAGTGGTTCTGGGAAATCTACTATAATTAAGTTGCTACTAGGAAAATTACAATCCAACCAAGATAAAGTTCTAATCGATGGAAATCCTCTTGAAATACAAGATGATATTAACTTCTCTAACGAGATTGGATATGTGAGTCAACAAACATCTATTTTCAGCGGTTCAATTCGATATAACATCACTTTAGATGATAGTTATTCAGATGAAGAAATATGGAGCATATTGGAAAAAGTTTGTTTAGCTGATAGAGTTAAAGCTTTACCTGACGGCTTAGATCACAACCTATCTAATATGGGAGAAATCCTATCAGGAGGAGAAAAACAAAGATTAGTTCTTGCGAGAGTTTTAATTAGAAATTATCCAATTTTAATTCTCGATGAAGCAACCTCAGCATTAGATGAAAAAACAGCCGTACAGATAGAAAACAATATCTTAGCTGACGATAAGTTAACTTTAATAATGATTTCTCACCATATTCAAGAAGAAATCAAAAAACAACTAACAGAATGTGTAGAATTAAAAGTACAGTAATATGATTTATTAAATGGTTTAAACAGAAACGGGAGTGACTCAAAAAAATCGCGATTTTTTTGAGTCACTCCCGTTTTTTTATTTTCCCTATATATTCCAGCAACAACAGTACAACAATTATATTGAATACCTACATTCCAAATTAAAATTTAAACTAAAAAAATTTCTACACTTTGAACAGTATTTTCCTCCAATAATTGTTCAAAAGTATAAACTTATGCAAATTTCTTATAAAAGTATAAATATCTCATTATGAATAGAAATGCAAACTTAACTAGATTATCTATAAATTGTAAATAGATAAATACTAGTAACACCCCCATCACTTCTACCAAGTATTCTATTACACTCGCTTTTTTCCAGTTGATTTTGTCATATAAGTCAACCACATAATATTGAGCAATACCTAATACCATAAACGCCAACGCAGCTAAACTATATGCCTTAATATCTGTTTTATCTTGAGTGAAAGCTTCAGGTAAAAAGCTTGTAGTGTTAGTTAAATATTTATTCATCGCTATAAATAAGAAACCTACTACTTCAACTTGCAATACCAACAAACCTAAATCTTTAAGCTTATTCATTCTTCTCCTCCTCCCTTTTAAAATTATTTTATTAACTAATACAATATAATTACTTATACTTATTCGATTCTATTATAGCATCTTTTAAAACGTATTCAAAATATATGTGATGTAATGTTACGTGTATTTTTTTAATTCATCAGAAAATAATACTATACACAAACCTAATAAAACTATAATAACCGATATTAATATCGCAATTTTTACCGAAAAATATGTTGAAATACCTCCACCTATTGTCGCTCCTAGTGGAATAAGCCCTCTTCCAAAAATTCTCCAAATAGCAGAAACACTTCCCAACATTGATAAATCAACATTACTTTGTCTAATTGTAGTAGCATTCACATTATATAAAGGCATCGCTGCTCCTATACACATAGTTGCAACGAATAAAGATAATGTACTCTCTTCACTGCTTAAATAATAAAGAGTGAAGCCCACTGCATATAAAATAAATGATAATATTATAGTTCTTCCCATTCCTATAGTATCAGATATTTTTAAAGAACTTATCGATGCTACTACAAGACCTATATTCCCTACGCTTATAATCAGCCCAATTGTATATGGAGCAACATTTAAAAACCTTACTTAAGTAATAAAAACTGAATCGACTGAAAAAAATACCTATACCAAACACCAATACAAAGTAACTCATCGCCAATTTAAATAATATTTGATTATTAAAAACATAATTATATGCTTCTCTTATGTGAACTATCGATTTCTTTTTTTGTTTTTTTACTCTATCTTTCTCTATATTACATGGAAGTAGTATCTGACAAAAAAACTTGCTAGTATAAATGTTATCCCATCTATTATAAAAAAATAAATGGAGCAGAAAAATAAACCAAATATAATTCCCCCAACACTTGGAGCGGCAGTATCAATAACACTATTACTTAATTCCATTTTTATAGTTTGCTTTCTTTAGATTTTTCTTTCTCTACTACTATAGGAATTTGACTATAAAAAGATATACTCCCAAATAATAAGAATGTATTCAATAAGAAAAATTAAAATGTAAAACCCCCACAGTGGTAATATTTTTAAAAAAATAGAAAAATACAAATAATATTATAGAAATAACAAAACAAATTATATTTGTAAAAAAATCCCTATTTTTCCTTTTTATCCCCCTATCTACAACAACACCTATTATTGTTCCAAAAAGTAAGCTCGGTAAAAAAACGACATTACTGTAATCATAGAAGTTTCTAATACCGTAGTATCATAAATGAATATTCCTACTAATGGAAATCCAAATATGGTCAGTTTATTTCCAATTGAACTAACTATCTGTGATAACCATAATAAATTAAAAATTCCTATTTAACATACTAGACTCTCCTATCTCTATATTTTTATGAAAGTGACTCAAAAAAATTGTGATTTCGGAGAAAGAGACTTTATCGAGTCATCTCCGAAAAGTTTATCAAATATCTAAAAAAAGCTTTCATAAGGTGAATTTATATATCAATAAACCACTACGTCTACGAGTGCTCGTATAAACTTTTTTTAAAATTTGGGACTTTTAATTCAGTCCCTTTTTCCCATTACATACACCTCATCATACATTCTCAAAGTTTCTGGATAAGATCTGTGTGAAATATGAATTAAAGTCTTATCTTTCATACTTAATAGTAATTTTTTTCGACTAAAAATATATGTATCTTTATCCAATCCTGATAATGTTTCATCTAAAACTATAACCTGTTTTTCCTGTAATATTGCCCTAATTAATGCTAACCTTTGTTTTTGTCCACCAGATAAATTTGATTTTCTCTTATCGTACGTAGTATTAATTTCTTTAATTTTGTCATCTAGTCTAGTTTCTTTTATTAAGGTCATTATTTTATCCGCTTCTAAGTTTTTATAAAAAGTAAGATTATCGATAACCTTACCTACAAATATAAAGCTATCTTGAGGTACATAAGTTATTATTTTTTTGAATTGTGTTGTATTCATAACTGTTAATATTTTTTTCCGTTTAAAAAAAGATGTTACATCCTTCAAGGTTTTTTTCGTTAATAGTAATGCTAACGTCGATTTTCCACTGCCACTATCTCCTTGAATTAAATACTTTTTTTACCTTTTTTTCAAAAAAATAGCTGAAAAAAATCACTAAAAAAATTTCTCTATTATTAAATTTATAGCTTTCATTTCGAATTTCTATGTTTTTCAAAAATCGATAATTTTATGACTATCTATATATTCAAACTTCTCTTTATAATCTAATTCCCTCTTTATATCTTTTTACCGATGTTATATTAGCTATCGAAGCTGTTATCAAATTAACAGGCATTACTAACTCTGCAGAAATAGTAAAAAAATAGATACTATATCCCCTACACTAGTATTTCCTAACAGAGCTTGCCGACCTCCTATATATAAAAATAGCAATAATAGTAGCGTAGAATACTAATCCTGTTAAGACATTTACAAGTGATACTAAAATATTCTTTCTATTAACAAGTTTATTTATTTTTTTATATTCATTAAGTAATTTTTTTCATAAAAATATATTAACCGAATCACTATTTTTTTAATAACTAATAACCCTTCTAAAAAAATCTTCAAGTTTGTCATTATAACTAGCCTTTTGTATAGAAATAGTATTTTGAATATTTTTTTCAAATATACTTTTAAATAGGTTAGGAATTACAATCGGAAATAATGACAATCCTATAACCCAAAAACGCTGTTGTTACGTCTAATTTGAACAACGCTATTGTAGCAAAAAAATAAAATAAACTATCCCCTGATACAAAGAGAAAAAATCGTATTATAATATTGATCTTTTACCATTTCAATATCATTGTTTACCGCAGATAATAAATTTTTACTCTTTGTATCTAGTTTATTCCTAAGTAAACTACCCACAAGGGTTCTATGAATATTGAATCCAACTTTATTTAAATAAATAGTATCTAAAAATCTGACGTAAATATTCACATATAAGCATTAGTATTATAATTACAGATAAATATATAATTTGATTGTAGAATAATTGCTCATTTTTTTAGTAGTAAGGGCATCAACAACATATTTAATTTGATAAGAAAAAAATAAATATTAATTCCCGAGACTACTGTAATAAGAAATAAAACTACCGCAAATAAAAAAATTTCCTCATATTTCCCACTCCTTAGTTGAGTCCTTCTATTTAAAAAGTTCAGTTTTCATTTTATAAATAGCCTTTTTAAAAATCTAAATATAATAAAAAGAAATCAATTGCTCATAGAAGCCAATCAATTTCTTTCTTAATATTTGATATTCTAAAATAATTCAATCTATAGATTAACTTTTTTTACTCAACATAAAAATCCAATTAACGTTTTTGTTAAATTATAGAAATTATATCAAATAAAAAAATTACTAGTCAATGTTTCTTCTGAAAATTTAAGGTTATTTTTTTAGAATTCGTTAAATTTATAATATCAAAAGTACTATAAATATATTACTTATTAGTTTTTATAAAGCACATACTCTTTTCATTTTTTTCTTCTAATTTAATAAAAATCACAATGAAAAAGTACTTAAAGCCGCTCCTTTTTGCTAAAGTTTGATTATATATTTTTTTCTGCATTAGAAATAATAATATCTTGGTTTGATTTACAAAAAAAGAATGTTCTTTATAAAAATAGGAATTTATAATTTAAATTTAATTTTGAAAAAAATCAATTAGTGAGTATTTTCTTCTAGGGACAGGTACCATTTTCCTAATCTCTAATACTCCCAAAAATATGATATTTTCTGCTAGTACTATTTGGATTATCTTTATATACAGCATTTTTTTCATTAGCAGTTTTATCCACTTCTTCATAAATAGTCATATAATCCTTGGTTCTTAACTTTCTTTTTGTGTGTTTCATCTTAGGAGATGTTAACGGAATAAAATACCGTATATCATTTATTGTAGCAATAATCCCAACATAAGGCTTAATATCCTTACTATATGAATCATGAAAAATATACCTGTGAATCACTCATGTGAAGATATTTAACATAATCATTATCTAATTCATAAAATCTAATTTTGTCACTAAGAAACTCCATAATTAACTCCATACAAAAAAGCTAGGAAAAATTCCTAGCTTAATAACGTTCACATTTAGGATATAGGTAGTGAATCACCTCATTTAACGTTCACATTTAGGATATAGGTAGTGAATCACCTCATTCGATTTCATTTTACTATATTATCACTAGAAAAATCAATTATTTATATTTACTTTTAAAAAAATTATCTAATTCATAAATCTATACTTATTATTTTTATGTAACTCTACACTTCCTCCTTTTAATACTCTCCTACAACCTTATATTTTCTCAGTATATATTTTAATTGTTCATCTGTAACATCTTCGTATTTATAATCTATATTTTCTACTGCTAGATAGTTCAATACTTTTCTAATGCTGACATATCCTTTTTTTGCTACTACGATATGATCTAGCATTTCAATACCAACTATTTCTCCAACTTCCATTAGATTTATCGTCGTTTTAATATCTTCTATAGAAGGTGTTGCATCTCCACTTGGGTGATTATGCACACAGACAATGCTTGAAGCACTATTTTTTATCGCTAGTTTAAATACTTCCCTTGGATGCACCACCGACATAGATAAGCTACCTTTAAATACTTCTCTTTTTTCGATTATTTTACCTTTCGTATCAATATCTAGTACTATGAATACTTCTTGTGTTAAATTCTCTAAAGATGATTTTAAATAATTGGCTATTGACTGCGGGCTATCACACTTCACATCTAGAACATTTGTTGCGTATATTCTTCTTGCGAATTCTATGTTAGCCAGAATATGTATCGCCTTTTCTTGACCTACCCCTTTATGTTTCATAAGTTCTGTTAAAGTTGCATCTCTTAACTTTGTAATACCTCCCATATCTTTTAGAATCATGTCGGAAAGCTCAATTACATTTTGATTTTTTGTACCTGTTCTTAATAATATTGCTAGAATCTCTTTATCACTGAGAGCAAGAGCACCTAATTTTTTGAATTTCTCCCTCGGACGATCTTCTTCACTAAACTCTTTAATAGTGTATGCTACCATAATAATCCCTCCCTTATTAATATGATTGTTAAATAACTAAGCGCTATGAATGGTACTAGTGGTAGTTTTGTTTTTCTTTTAACTTTTTTCAAAATAATTAACCAAATGGCAAAGAATCCTGCATATAAAAATGTGAAAATTAACAAATACACTCCTTCAAATAAGTTTAAATTTAAAGCTAATACACAAAAAAACTTTTTATATCACCATAACCTAAACCGCCCCTTGCGAAAAATATATAGTATATGAAAAAAATAATAATAAGATAAATAAAAATCTAAAAAAATTGAATAAATAATAGTGTATATATATAAAAGAAAAAAATTTAATATAATTAGAAGATAAAAACAACTCATCATTAACTTCAAATGTTTTTTTACATCTTCTATTCCTAAAAAAATAAGAATAATAAATATACTAACTTCAAGATAACTAATAAAAAAATAAAAATGATTTTGGAAAAATAATAAATAATACAATAGTAATAAAAAGTAAAAAAATTTCGTATAAAAAAATACATCTAATGGAATTTTTTTGATTACAGTAACAACATCGTCCTTTTTTTAAACAAATAGCTAAAGATTGGAATTAAGTCCGTTCCCCTTAATTCTTTATAACAACTTGAACAACGACTTCGTCTAAATAGGAACTCCTTTTTTTATTCTCACTATCTACTAAACACTTAATGGCACTAGCAAAAAAATTAGACTTAATATGATAATAAAAAAATATAACTTTCCATAATTATCTCCCCTCACTTTATAACCCTTCAATTATATTTTTATCATAAGTATATTTACCTAACCAACTTTTATCCTTACTGATGTTTTAGCTATTAAATAATATTTTTTTATTCGTAATATTTTTTTTAAAAAAATCTCTTCGGAATTCTGTATACAACTTTTCCTCTTGAATAGATTTTCACAAGAAATCATACTCATTTTTCAATTTCTATTATCATTCTAGTCCACTCATAGTAATATCTATTTTCAAAAAGAATTTACATTTTTTTCATTTTTGTAGTATAATATTGTTTATAGTTTTCCGAAGGCAAGATTTCTGCCTTAAAGAAAGTAGTTTTATATTCTTATTCTACACTATTATTTTTAGAGAAGGTGATTAAATGATTTTTAAAAAATTTTTGAGAAAAAGTCAAGAAGAGTTAGAAGCTGCGAATCAGCTTTCTCTTCAAGAAATTAACAATACAGTTGATGTTCCAAAAGAAGGAAGCTTTTTTTAAAGAAAGTCACGGCTTATAGTGGACCGGGAGCATTAGTAGCAGTCGGTTATATGGATCCCGGTAACTGGATTACCTCTATCGCTGGTGGTGCTCAATATGCGTATAGCTTACTATTCGTTATACTTATATCGAATCTTATCGCGATGTTGCTTCAATCAATGTCTGTAAGATTAGGTATTGTAACTGGTATGGACCTAGCTCAAGCAACTAGAAAGCATACTGGTAAAAAAATGGGATTTGTTCTCTGGATAATTACCGAACTAGCTATTATGGCTACTGATATTGCAGAAATTATTGGTAGTGCTGTAGCTTTAAAAATTATTATTCGGTATTCCTTTACTAATAGGGGGTTATAATAACTATCTTTGATGTATTCTTACTCCTATTATTAGCACATTTTGGATTTAGAAAAATCGAAGCTATTGTAGCTACCTTGATATTTACAATTCTAATAATATTCTTCTATGAAGTTTTATTAGCTAACCCTAATACCGGCGAATTAATTAAAGGTTTTATTCCGAACAAGGATGTAATTAATAATAAAGGTGCATTATTTATTGCCTTAGGTATCGTGGGAGCTACAGTTATGCCTCACAATCTGTACCTACATTCTTCTATTGTTCAAGCAAGAAGATACGATAGAAAGGACAACAAAGTTAAAAAAGAAGCTATTAGATTTTCTACTATAGATTCTAATATTCAACTTTCAATCGCATTTGTTATTAACTGCTTACTATTAGTTTTAGGTGCTTCTTTGTTTTATGGTCATGGTGATAGTCTTGGACGCTTTACAGATCTTTATAACGCTTTACAAGATAGTAGCATTGTTGGAGCTATTGCTTCACCACTCCTTAGTACACTATTCGCCGTAGCTCTATTGGCCTCTGGTCAAAATTCTACTATTACCGGAACATTATCAGGACAAATAGTTATGGAAGGTTTCATCCATTTAAGGCTTCCTATGTGGCTTAGAAGAATGTTAACACGTGTAATTGCAGTATTACCTGTTGTTATCTGTTTAATAATTTTCGGAGATAGCGAACAAGCAATAGAGAGCTTACTAATTTATACACAAGTATTCTTAAGTATTGCTCTTCCAATATCAATTATCCCACTAACACTTTATACATCAAATAGAAAACTTATGGGAGAATTTGTTATTAAACCATGGATGAAGATTCTTGCATGGATCTGTACAGTAATATTAATAATCTTAAATTTCTGGTTGATAATATCAACATTCATATAAACTAAGAGGACTGATTTTTGTCAGTCCTTTTTTTTATTTTCCTGTATATAGATTAAATTCACACTTTCTTTACATTAAATAAATAAAAAAACAGCTCTTACGAACTGCTTTTTTTTATTTATTTAATGAAATTATTTAACAGGTAATACTGCTCCATTCCATTTTTCTTTAATGAATTTTTGAGTATCTTCAGATTTTAAAGCTGCAACAAGTTTTTTAACAACAAGTTTGTCTTTGTCACCTTCACGAACAACGACGATGTTAGCATATGGGTTATCATCTGTAGCTTTTTCTACTAAAACTGGTTCAGTTGCTGCATTTAATCCTGCGTCAACAGCGAAGTTAGCGTTGATTGAAACTAGGTCACCTTCACCATTTTGGTAGAATTTAACCATTAATGCTGGATCATTTTCGTAGCTGAATTGTAATTTTTTAGGGTTTTCAGCGATATCATCAAAAGTAGCTGTTACTGGATCTACACCATCTTTAACTTTTACTAATCCTTCAGAAGCTAGTAATTTAATTACTCGTCCCCATTCAGATTTGTTGTTACTTACTAATACTTTAGCACCTTCTTTAAGGTCTTTAACGTTTTTAACTTTTTTAGAGTATAATCCGATTGGCTCTAAGTGAATTGCACCAGCGTCTTCAATTTTGTATCCATTTTCTTTAATAGCATTTTTTAAGAATGGTACGTGTTGGAAGTAGTTAATATCGATATCTTTATCGTTTAACGTTTTGTTTGGTACATAGTAGTCTTGGTATGTAACGATGTCTAATTTGATTCCTTCTTTTTCAAGTTGAGGAGCAACGTGCTCTAATAATACAGCATGAGGTACGTTAGTAGCTCCAACTTTTACTGTTACAGGTTTACTAGGATCTAGTTTATCAACATCGATACCTTTTTTCTCAGTTTTTGATGCGCTTGAGCATCCAATTAATACGATTCCAAGTATGAAACTTGTTACTAAAAATAATAATTTCTTCATTATATAATTTTCTCCTTTTGATTTTTTTATTATTAATATTTAGGTTTTGTGAATTTTATGTAAAAAAAATCACCCCTACTCTCCTAAGAGAATAAGGGCGAAAACTAATTTCACGGTACCACCTTACTTTTTCGTAAACTACGAACTTTACCACTACATCGTCTATGCATCTAGAATATATCCGAGATAGTGTGCGTTTGTAACGTAACGCCTACGAAAAAAGCTTGTGTTTTAAAACTCACTTTTTTTACCATTCAAACCATTTTCCTCTATCATCTGCATTGTGTGCTTTCACCCATCCACACTCTCTGTAAAAGTTCCTATAAAGTACTTATTTGAATATTGGTAATTTTTAACTTGACTCTATGTTATCATTCAGAATAAAAAATGTCAACACTTTTTTTTGAATTTTTTTAAAAAGTTTTTTGAAAATTCATGAATATTTACTTTTTTTCATTTACATAATAAACAATTTTTTTAATTAAGGTTGTTAGTTTTCAACCATTTCTCTATTGCTTCTACAGTTTTGTCTCTAAATTTTGGAGCTTCGTACATATGATCCGAACCTTGTAATATTGTTAATGTAGCGTCTTTATATTTTTTTGCTGTTGCTCTTGCTATATTTGGATGTACCATTTTATCTTCACTTCCAGTTATTACTAATACAGGCTCAGTTACTATTTCAAAATCAATATATGCACCTTTTTGCTTATCTAAAAAAGGTAATGCCATTTGGAAGTACGTAAATCCAGATTCTGGAACTAATTTAGAAAATTCTCTTTCCTTATCCGCTTCATCTTGATTATTCATACAATAATCATAGAAGGCATGTTTATAAGGTGGCATAGATTTTTTCCAGAACCCCCAACGTAGAAAATGTTTATAGAAACAAATTACCATACTTGGGTAAAAAGCGAAAATTCCTGCCGCTGGTGCAGTTCCCATTAAAATAAGCCCCTTAGTTTTTGTCTTCATAGCAACTTTCTGTGCAAGAAGCCCTCCTAACGAGTGTCCCAATACAATCGGAGCTTCATCTAGCGTTTCTATTAGATCTACAATATCATCAGCAAATTCATCTAAACTAACCTTTGCTACTTTTTCTTCTACTTCTTCATACGGTAAATCATGATATCTTAAAGTTGGAGTATATACATTCAAACCTAATTTTTCTAATTCATCCACAAACTCTCCCCAGACACTTCCGTCACACCATGTACCATGTATCAATACTATATTTGTCATAAAATTTCCTCCTACTTTTATTTTAGTATTCTTTTTTTCACACTAATTATATAACTTATATTTATATTTATCAATTGATAATGTAAAAAGAGCAGAATAAAAAATCGGTAAAAATTTTTTCTTCTACTCTAGTACCATCACTTGAAAAATATCAAGCGATAATTTTCCTTTGGAGGGCTAATTTTAAAATTGTTCGTTCATTTCACGAACTGTTTTTTCAATATTATCTGAATATGAAATTGCTGAAATAATAGATACACCATCGACATTTGTTTTCATAACATCTTTAATATGTTGTGTCTGAATACCACCGATTGCCACTAATGGCATCTGAGGTAATAATTTTCTCATTAATTCTAGTCCTTCATATCCTATTGCACCACCTGCATCATCTTTTGATTGCGTGACATATACAGGTCCTACACCAACATAATCTACATATTCAACTTTTGATTGTTTAAGTTCTTCTTCATTTCCTATAGAAAGACCAATTATTTTATTTGGCATCAGTTTTCTAATTTCATCAACACCAAGGTCATCTTGTCCTACATGAACCCCATCAGCATCAATTTCTAATGCCAACTCTATATCATCATTTACGATAAACGGTACATTGTATTTTTTACAAAGATTTTTAAGTTTTATTGCTAATTCCAGTTTTTCTTTACCTTCTAAAGCACCTTTACCTTTTTCTCGAAATTGAAATAAAGTTATACCGCCTTTTAAAGCATCTTCAACAACTGTATATAAATCCTTACCTAAGCAAGTAGTCGTTCCACAAATAAAATATAATTTTAATAGTTCTTTATTAAACATCTTATTTCACCTTTTTAAACTCTTCTATATCTTTATCAGTTATTTCATATAACGCATTAATAAATTCAACTTTAAATGTTCCTGGTAAATGTCCATTAGGACGTTTTTCAGCCATTTCCCCGGCAATATTATATACTAACATGGCTGTTTCTAAAGACTTCAATTCTTGTCCTTTTTCTAATCCTATGAAACTTGCTAGAACTGCTCCTAATAAGCACCCTGTTCCAATAACTTTCGGCATCATTGCACTTCCGTTATGGATAGTCACTACCTCACCGTTAACAGCAATAGCATCAACTTCTCCAGTTACTATTATAGGAATATTAAATTTCTCATTTGCTGCTAAGGCAATTTCATCAATATTATCTACCCCTGCACTGTCTACTCCCTTAGAAGCTACATTTATTCCGACTAAAGATGCAATTTCTCCAGCATTTCCTCTAATCGCTGCTAGTTTATAATTGCTTATTAAATCATCTGATACTTTTTTTCTATATGCTCCGGCTCCACATGCTACAGGGTCTAATACTGCAGGAACATTATACTTCTCAGCAATTTTCAATGCTTCTTGGTATAATTTCCAAGTTTCATCAGTTAATGTACCTATATTAATTAATAATCCTCCAGCATATTTTAATAAATCTTCTAAATCTTCTGGATACTCGCTCATCGCTGGTGAGGCTCCTAATGCTACTAATCCGTTTGCTGTAAAATTCTTAACTACATCATTAGTTATACAAATCACTAATGGTGCTTTTTCTTTTAATAATTTTAAACTTGTCATATTTATAAATCTCCTTTAAATGCTATATGATTTACAGGTCCATTTCCATGACCTAGCTCTGGTGTGTATTTTATTGCTGCGGTAATAAATTTTTTCCCTATATCCACAGCTTCAACTATACTTTTACCTTTTGCTAATTCAGCGGTAATAACAGCTGAGAATGTGCATCCTGTTCCATGTGTATGATTAGTTTTAAATCTTTCACTAGTCCATACTTTTTTAGTTCCATCATTTAAAAATAAATAATCTTTCGCTTCTCCTGTTAGATGTCCACCTTTTATAACTACTGACTTACATCCAACTTCGTCGATAATGAACTTTCCTGCACGATTAACATCATCCTCTGTTAATATTTTAAAACTAACAATTTCTTCTGCTTCTGGTACATTTGGTGTAATAATAGTTGCTAACGGTAATATCTCTTCTTTTAAATGTTTTCTTGCAACATCATCTATCAATTTATCCCCGCTTGTCGCAACCATTACTGGATCAACAACATAAGGAACATCTTTAGGTAAATATCTCTTAATTAATTTCATCATATCAGCATTTGCTATCATTCCAGTTTTTATACTATCAGGTGTTATATCGTCAAACACACTTTTTAATTGCGCTTCTAATATATCTAAATCCAAGTTTCTTATCATTTGAACACCTAACGTATTTTGTGCAACAACACTAGTAACTACAGCCATTCCATACACTTCACGTGCCTGGAAACTTTTCAGGTCAGCCATAATTCCTGCTCCACCTGTTGGATCGGTTCCTGCAATAGTCAATGCAATATTTAATTTACTCATATCCTATACCTCTAAATCCCAACGTTCTTGTGTATAAGCCATATTAAAGAAACGACGTTCATGTTCACAACTTTCTAAGAAGTTTTTAATAAGTCTTTGTTTACCTTCTTCACTCATAAATTCAGCTTCACGATTAATAATTTTATGATATTCAGTAAGCACTTCATCTACTAAACCGTCAGCATAAAACTCTACCCAGAATTTTAATGGATGATTTTCTGCTAAATTATGATTAGCAAGAATTTTTCTAGCTACCATTTTATAAATCCATGGACATGGCGCCATTGCACTTAAAGTTTCTGCCATACCGAATGCAAACGCATTATAGTACATATGTTTTATATAATGATCTGCAGATGGATACCATTCCCCACCTTTAATTATATCTTGATAATCTCTCCCTACATAATCAGCTAAATTTTTATGAGCAGCAATTTCTTCATTCAATACAAAATTTATTTGATCTAAGAAAAAGTTTTTTTCAACTTTATCATTACTTTTCGCTAAGAGCATTGCATAAATATCGCTGAAATTTTCTAAGTATAGAGCATCAGCTTTTAAATAGTGTTCCACAGCTTCCTTAGATAAATCAGCACGAATCAAACCTTGAATAAAGCCATCATTATATATCTTGTCAACAATCGGCAATGCCTTTTCTTCCATAATTTCAGTAATAAGTTTCATAGGTATATCCCCCTAGTATTATGTTTTTAGTATAAAATATCACCACTTTAGGAAAAGAAAAAATCCCCTACTAACGCAGGAGATTTATGTAAATTTATGTACTTATAGTATATTTTACTCTTTTTAAAAGAATAAACCTATTTCATATCATTTCACATTTCCTCCGCTAGTATTATCTAGATCAGGTCAAAGGGTCTAACTTTGTTATCTCAGCCAAAAGGCTCCCCCAGTGATTATATTTTATTAACCTTTTAAATCGTAGCACATAAAATTACAAATGTCAATAAATCAGTTTAAAGGCTTACAACCCTTTAAGAAATACTATATTGTATTAACACAAAAAAACTTTTTAATAATAATATTTTTTTATATTTTATAAGGTTGATAAATATATGAAATATGTCAAAATTGTGAATTTACTATGAAACTTTGTAGGAAATTTTGTCTATTTCAGACTATACATGAGATTAATTATCATTTTTAATCTTTATTTTTTTCATATCTTTTGTAATATAATAGTGTTAAGGATTTAAATAATAATCAACAACTTATATATAAAGGAGATCTTTACAAACTATGAAAAATACAACATTATTAAAAGTTTTGTCAGCAACTGCTATCTTTTCTGCTGTTGCAGCAATTGAAGCATATGATCAAGATAACTTTGCATTCGCAGCAGATGAGACACCTGTTGTAACAAATACTACAACAACTCCTACTACGAATTCATCAAACACTGCAAAACCTACTTCAACAACAGCTACTCCAACTGCAAACTCTACTACAGCTCCTAAAGCTGAAGAACCAGCTACTGTAGCTCAAGATGTTAAAGCTTTAAAAGATGGAGAATATAAGATTACTGCCGAAGCCTTAAAATTCTATGAAGAAGGTCGCCCTTCTATGGCCGCACCTGCAATCGACAATGAAAAAACAAAATTAGTTGTAAAAAATGGGCAATACTCTGTAAATGTTTCATTTAAACCTATTACCTTTGGAGGTCTTACAGGGTACTTAGGAGATTTAAAATACTATGATGGGGATAAGACTCATGCAAATCGTTTTGAAATAAAAGACAATGAATTTAAAGACTCAACTATAGTTGAAAATTATAGTGCCAAAGAAACTGATAAATTCATTGACGCATATAAAGAAAAATTCCCAAATCGTACTGTTTATCCAAAAACCGTTAATTACAATGTTGATAAAAATAAAATTGATTCAAACAATAAACTAGAAACATATACTGAAGTGTTTGTTCCTGTTATGGCTTCAATTAACCAAGCTTTTGGAACTCAAAAAATGATCTTAAAATTTGATCTATCATCTTTAGCTAGAAAAAAAGTAACAGCTGATAACTATGAAGCTGCAACTTACGAAAATCCTAATAAAGACGTTGAATACAAAGGAACTATCAAAAAAGATTTCCCTATTCACGTTCAAGGACACTTAAGAAATGCTAATAACAATGATGAAGAATCATTATACGGTTCTGCACTAGATAGTTATGTTAAAGTTGAAAAAGTTGGAGATAAATACAAATATACTCTTAGATTCAAAAAAGGTCTTGCGAATGTAGGTGGTGAATTCTATCCATTCGAATTACACAAAGTTGCATATCAAGGTAAAGATATTCCATTAACAACTTTAGCATCAAACGGTAACTCTTCAGTAAAAGAAGGATCAATCACTACTGATAAACTACTAGAAAAAATTCAATTAGACGGTACTGCTCCTTATCCTAACGGTGCTTTAATGTCACACTTCGTTACATTAAAATTATACTATGAGACAGCTACTGACTATAAAGAACGACCTGTAAAATTGGAAGATGTAGTTGCACCAGCTAAACCAAAACCAGTAACTCCAGCACCAACTAAACCAAAAGAAGAACCTAAACCTGTTGCACCTACAGTTCCCGATCATGTAACTGATGCAGATAGAGTTCCAAATACTTTCCCTGCTACAGTGAAAGCTGAATTATATGGTAGAACAACTGGTACTGCTTCAATCTATGAAGACTCATTTATTAAAGATGTAAAAGTTGAAAAAGTTGGCGATAAGTATCAATACACTATCCGTGTTAAAGAAGGTAAATCTACTTCTAACTTCTTGCTACGTAACAAGCCATTTACAGTTTCTAAACTTACATACAAAGGAAATGAAGTTAACTTTACTGAAGTTGATGCAGCTACTAAACTAAAAGAAGGTAAAATCTTAACTGATTCTCTTCTAGATAAAATTCAAGTTGATACTGTTATGAGCGTACAAACAAGAGGTGGGGCTAAACCTAGATATGAAGAAAGAGCTGCTGAAAGTACAATAGCATTAGACTTCCCTAAAGTTGAAAAACCTAAAGAAGTTGCCCCTGCTAAACCTACTGTACCAGATCATGAAGTAGAAGCTAATAAAGTACCAGCTACTTTCCCTGCTACAGTGAAAGCTGAATTAAACGGTAGAACAACAAATTCAAGTTCAATCTATGAAAATGCATTTGTTAAAGATGTTAAAGTTGAAAAAGTCGGTGATAAATATCAATACACTATTCAGGTAAAAGAAGGTAAATCTTCTACTTACTTATTACGTAATAAGCCGTTTACAGTTTCTAAACTTACTTATAAAGGGAATGAAATTAACTTTACTGAAGTTGACGCAACAACTAAACTAAAACAAGGTAAAATCTTAACTGATACTCTTCTAGACAAAATTCAAGTAGATGCTACAATCAGTGTTCAAACTAAGGTTGGAGGTAAAATTAAACTTGAAGAACGAGCTGCTGAAAGTACAATAGCTCTAGACTTCCCTACTGTAGAAAAAGTGAAAGAAGAAGCTGCTAATAATTCAGTGCCAGCTAAAATTTATGATGCTCATGTTGCTAATAAGTTATCAATGTCTGACGGTGCGCTAGTCCACGAAAAAACTCGTGTAGAAAAAGTAAACGATACTTATCACTACTTCTTAACATTTAAAAACTTACAATTCGGACCTCTTGTTGGAACTGTCGATTCATTAAGTATAGATGGTAAAGCTGCTGAACGAACAAATCTTGGTGGTGAAGTCCATGAAAAACTATTTCACTTCACAAGTGCTGAAAAACTAACAGAAAAAACTATCAATTTCTCAGTATTAGCTAACGGAGAACCGCTAAAAGGACATTCAAATGTTGCAGCAACACTTAAATTTAACTGGAATGCTGCTACTCCATTAACAGCTGATCAAGTAACTTCATTACACAATGATGAGACTACTAAAGCTCAAGCTGAAAAAAAGAAAGACTTGAAAAAAAGAAGCTGCTGCTAAAGCTCAAGCTGAAAAAGAAAAAAACTTGAAAGAGAAAAAAGCTCAAAAAAGCTGAAGCTGATCGTCTTGAGAAAGAAAGATTAGAAAAAGAAGCTGCTGCTAAAGCTCAAGCCGAAAAAGAAAGACTTGAAAAAGAAAAAGCTCAAAAAGCTGAAGCTGATCGTCTTGAGAAAGAAAGATTAGAAAAAAAGAGGCTGCTGCTAAAAGCTCAAGCTGAAAAAGAAAAAGCTGAAAAAGAGGCTGCTGCTAAAGCTCAAGCTGAAAAAGAAAAAGCTGAAAAAGAGGCTGCTGCTAAAGCTCAAGCTGAAAAAGAAAAACTTGAAAGAGAAAAAACAAAATTTGAAACTGGTGAAGCTCTTGTTCAACCTGAACTGCCAGAATTAAACGAAATATCGAAAGCAGAAAAAGGTGAAGCTCTTGTTCAACCTGAATTACCAGAATTAAATATCAATGATTTAAACAAAGAGCAAAAAGCAAAAGAACAAGCACAACCATCGACACAAGATATCTTTGGCCAAAATGAAAACAAAGAAGATGAAAAAGCTGAGGCTGAAAAAACTTCACAAACTGTAGCTAAAGAACTAAAAGCTTTAGCTAATACTGGAGTAAGTTCAACAGCAACTGTTGGTTTAGGTGCACTATTATTATTATCTGCTCTAGTACTACGTAGAAAAACTAACAAATAAAATAAACAAAATTCTTATACAAAGGGATAGACTATCCCTTTGTATAAAGTCATGTATAAAGAAATATAAGGAGAATTCAAGATAAGATGAAAGCAAATAAATTATTAAAAGTTCTATCTGCAGCAACTATCATATCTACTCTTGCTGCAGTGGATTATTCAGCGACTACACAAAACAACAAAGTTTTATTAGCAGCTGATACTCAAAATCCAGAGGTAGATGTAAAAGTTACAGCTTTGAACGCATACGAAGCTGGAAAAACATCAATGGCTAATGCTTCTATAGTTAAATTAACTGTTCAAAAAGTAAATAATGGTTATAAATATAAGTTAATATTAAAAGATATCAAAGTAGGAAACTTAACTGATGGAGTATCCAAACTTTGGATAGAAGGACAAGAGATAACATTACAACCAATAGAATACACAGAGAATCCAAAAGTTATAAATCCTAAATTAGCCGAATTTACTTTATCAGAACTAAAACCACAAATAAATGCTACTGTCTTTGTTAAAGTAATGGAAGATCTTGGATTATTAGCTAACAATCCTGGTCAAGGTAAAAAAGATACAATTCTTAGTCTAGATTTAACTGGAGTTCAAGAAAAACTTACTTCTAAACCTGTTGAGAGTCCTAAATCTGCAACTTCAACACCTGTTAAACCTACTGAGACTATTAAACCTGAAGAAACTACTAAACCTACAGAACCAGCTAAACCTGCTGAGACTAAACCTACTCCAAAACCTGAAACACCTAAACCTAAAACACCAGCTAAACCTGCCGCACCTCAAGGTAAAGGCGTAAAAGTGCCAGTTACTTTCTACGATAATGTAACTGCAACATTATTAAACGCATATGAAGCAGGTCGTGCATCTATGGGGAATGCAGCATTAGATGGAATCACTGTATTCAAACACGGAGATACTTATCACTACAAAGTTCGTTTCCACGACATTAAAGTTGGAGGAATGAGTGACGGAATTAGAGGCTTCTGGGTTAACGGTATTGAATATCCAATTAATGAAACAGGTGGGGCTAATAATCAAGTAGAAGTGCACTTCACATCTAATAAAAAATTAACTAACATTCCTGTTTCTGTATTTGTACCAACAATGGAAAGTCTTATGCCAGGTGGTGGTAAAAAAGATGCAATCCTTAGTCTAAACTGGTCTAATGCTACTGAAAGACAAGGTACTGCAGTTATTGATGGTGGACAATCAGGATCAAGTGCTAACGGTAATCGTGCATTAACTCCAAGAGGTGGACGTCTAAACAATGGTAGACTTTCTAACACTGGTTTAGAAACATCTTCATCAATTCTTGCAGGAGCTCTTACTTTAATCAGTGCAGTTCTTGTTGGAAGAAGAAAACAAAAATAAATATTGAGATAATACCCCGCTAATTTAGCTTACTATTATCGATTCCGTAAGGCGGGAAACTTCCCGCCTTTCTAATTAAATAATACAAAAGAAAGTGAGTTTTTATAATGAAACGAATTTTAAAACTGTTGACGATAGTTATTGCTACATTAACGTTTATTGTTACATCTAGTAATGTACCTTTCGTTAAAAATGTACATGCAGCTGACAGAGTATATAGTGTTCCTGTAGAACTATGGCATTCTGAAAACAGTGGGCGTCTTTCTATGGGAAATAATGCACTAGCTACACATGCTACTGTAAATGTTCATGATAATAATACCTCTACTATCTCTGTACAATTCACTCCAATGGATTTCAGTAATATGCACGGTCACTTATTATCACTTAGCATCTACTCATCTCCAATTTTTTCTGGTAGCCTAACCGCTGCTTCTGTAACAAGTACTTATAACGATACTAATTTAGATGGTGGTACTAGTACATACCCAGGAACTCTAAGCTTTAATTTTGGTGAAGCTAAACCTGACAAAGTCGGTGTTAGAGTTGCTGTTGATGCTATGAACCAAATTATGGGTGGAGATGCATCACAAAATGCTATTATTAAATTTAACTGGTCAGCAGCTAACCTAATTTCTGGTTCTGAAGATTCTTCCAAAGACAAAGATAAAAAAGCTGAAGATAAGAAAAAAGAAGAAGAGAACAAAGATAAAAAAGATGAGAATAAAGCACCTGAAGGTTTTGTTGCTAAAAAATTAGAAGATTACTTCAAAGATGATCAAAAGACAAAAAATCCTGGTCTTTATAACCTTGACATTACAGGTTCATATCTAAACCCTATTACTGGTGTTACTGCTGATGGTGGTACTAAAAACACAGCTATCGGTGAAGGTATGGTTCAAGGAGTAATCTCACCTATTAATGCAGGTGGAGATCTAAATGAAGCTCTAAAAAATCAAAAATCTAATGGTGAAAAACGTTGGTCTAAAGCTATGCTTCAACGTACAAAAGATGGTAAATTATACGCAACTGTACGTGTTCACCTTATGAACTGGGTTCAACGTAGTAAAGAACAAGGTCCTTTCATTAAAGTTCTTCAAAAAGATGGAGAATTTAAGCAAGTAGAAGCTACTGAAACAAAAGTTAACATTGAACAATATAAAGATAGCTATGTTGATTATCGATTCGAAGTACCAAATGAAAACTTCTTAGCTATGGTACAAATGTACGTAGAACCTATGAATCGTCCTGTTCGTTACTTCGTAGAAGTTAATACTGATACTATTAAAAACGGAAATGACGGCTTAGATATGGAAGTTATCAAAGAAACAAACTACACACCTTACTATTTAGGTGGTATTGGAGTTCTTGCAATAGCCGCTGGACTTTACTTTCCTCGTAAAAAAAGAAAAAATAACTAGGAGATAATTCATGAAAAGAAAACTATCCCTACTATTTACACTACTATTAGCCAGCATTCTAGTTCTTACTGCTTGTTCATCACAAAATAAAGCTGGTAACACTACTGGAACTGATCCTAATCTAGCTGATAAAGCTTTTAATGAAACGATAGACTTAACAGGTGTAAATAAAGACAAAAAATCTGAAGAAGAAAATGGAAAACGTGTAGTAATGGACTCTGTAGCTCTAGCTCAAGTCGCAAATGTACTTGACATTAAATTAGCAGGTGTTCCTACTACAAAATTAGGTCGTATGCCTAAAAGATATGACAATACTGTTCAAATCGGTCTTCCAATGAATCCAAATATGGAAGTTATCAAATCTATTAATCCTTCTATCGTATATGCTCCAGATAGTTTACAAGACTGGATAAAAGAAGGATTCGAGAAAAATAAAATCCCTTATAAATTTGTAGATATTCGTAGCGTTAATGGACTATATTCTATTACAGAAGACCTTGCAAAAGAATTTGGTAAAACAGAAAAATTCAAAGAATTAAAGAAAGAACATGATGATTTCTTCGCTAAATTCAATGAGAAAATCGCAAATAAAAAGAAACCAAAAGTTTTAGTTCTTATGGGATTACCTGGAAGTTATATGGCTGCTACTGAAAAATCTTATGTAGGTAACCTTGTAAAATTAGCAGGTGGTGAAAATATCATTAAAGGTACCGAAGAGTTTAAAAATCTAAACTTAGAAACTGCTTTAAATGATAAACCAGACTTTATTTTACGCACTGCTCATGCTATGCCTGATACCGTAAATGAAATGTTTAAAAAAGAATTTGAAAACAACAAAAGTTGGTCTCACTTCGATGCAGTAAAAAATAATAAAGTTGTCGACTTAGATAGCTCAATGTTTGGTATGACAGCTACATACGATTACCAAAAAGGATTAGAAAGTCTATACAGTATTTTCTATAGTAACTAAAACTAGTAGCCAGAAGTAGCATATAGCTGCTTCTGGTTTTTACATAATTTGAATTATAAACTACATATGTTATACTAAACATATAACTATATAAGGAGGTTCTTAATGTTTAAAAACAAAAAAACAATCACTTTTTCTGTTCTTATTCTACTTTTATTAAGTACAATATTTTTTGCAGCGAATAGTGGTAGTATAAAAGCTAGCGTCGGACAATTAGCTGTTGGTATATTTACTGGAGAATACGCCAATGTTAATGCAATTATCGACGTTCGTTTCCCAAGAATTATCATCACTATACTTGTAGGTGCAGCTCTTGGCGTTAGTGGTTTATTATTACAAACAGTATTAAAGAACCCGCTTGTCGATCCTAGTATTATAGGGGTTTCTAGTGGAGCAAACCTATTTTTATACTTGGGATTAGGGATATTCCCACAATTTATGATATTTAAGTCTGTATTTTCTATCATCGGTGGTGTCCTTGGTTTTTTAATCATCTATTACTTAGCTGGCAGAACAAAAAACAATGTTAAAATTATTTTAATCGGTATTGCGATAAGTTATTTCTTTACAGGAATACTGAGTTCTATGCAGTACTTGAATGCAGCTAACTCTACTACATCATCTACATTCAAAACTGTTGGTTTAGGAACTAAAAACTGGGACGATGTTGCATTATTACTAAGCTGGATTCCTATACTACTAGTTATTAGTTTCTTCTTAGCTAAACTATGTAATATCTTCGCTTTAGATGATAATATTATTAGTTCACTTGGAATCAATATTAATATGATTCGTCTGTTAATTTCATTTGTTGCAGTAGCTCTTGCTTCTGTTTCTACAGCAGTGGCCGGTGTAATGGTATTCTTAGCTCTTATTACACCTCATATAGCTAAGATTATAATTGGACGAAATCATATTTACACCATCCCATTTAGTGCTCTACTAGGAGCATTTATTCTACTATTATTCGATACAATCGGTCGTGTTATTTTCGCACCAATCGAAATACCTGCTGATTTAATAATGATGATTATAGGTGGACCTACATTTATTATTTTAGTTAAGAAAGGAGTAAGTTAATGGAAAATATAATAGAAATTAATAACCTGACGTTTAAGTATGATAATAAAAATGCTCTTTTTGAAGGTCTAAATGTAAATATAGAAAAAGGTAAAATCACTACCCTACTTGGTAAAAATGGCTGTGGTAAAAAGTACTCTTATAAAAATATTAGCAAAAAATTTAAACTATAATTCTGGAAGTATCAAACTCGAAGGTAAAGAATTAAATTCATATTCATTAAAAGAACTTGCGAGTATTCTTGCAGTTGTTTATCAAAAGAATGAAACTCCACGAGAAATTACCGTCTATGATATGGTTAGTTTCGCTAGACTTCCTTACCAAAATATTTTCTTTTACAAGCCTACTTCTAGTGATGTTGAAAAGATTGAATTTGCTCTTGAAAAAACTAATTTAAAAGCCTATAGAGATAAACGTGTAGATGAATTATCTGGAGGTCAGCTTCAACGTGTTTACATCGCAATGGCACTTGCACAAAGCACCGATATTATTATATTAGACGAACCTACGACCTTCCTTGATATAAAATATCAAAAATCTATAATGCAGCTTGTAAGAGAGCTTAATAAATCTCTAGAAATTACTATTATCATGGTATTGCATGATATTAATCAAGCACTGGCATACAGTGATAATATTATTGCTCTTCTTGATGGAAAAGTTATAAAAAATGATAAAGCTGAGAACTTCTTTGATGAAGAGCTTCTAAATAAACTTTATGACGCTGATATTAAAATAGAAGATGGAAAAAGTAATTAGTTGGTAAATAATAAAGTTAATAATATTAAAAAAATTTGAAATCAATCGCTATATCAGAATATTAATATTTTGATATAGCGATAATTTTATATCTGTAAAAGTTGTTAATGTTATTTCAGCAACCTTTAAATACTGTTATATCAACGTTTATGAGAATTTAGCCTTCAAAAAGTAGAGCGAAAACTAGAGTAGTTAATAAGTTAATTTAGCAATCTTATCTAAATAAATGCTGACTGTTTCTAGCTTTCTTTGAGGTGATAACTCTGCGTAAGTATCCATAGTAGTTGACATTGACTTATTCCCATTCTGACTTGGAGTTCTTTCCAATTTATGCCTGCATTAAGCAATATTGAATCATGAGTATGTCGGAACAAATGGAAACCATAATCTGGTGATCCTAGACTTACTAATTGAAAATGATAAAATAAGAATGTCTAGTTTTGATAAAATAAAAATGTATAAATAGGTTATAATAGTGCATATTATCAGTTTCAATACCAGATTTGGTACAGCATTTATTCGACAAACCTCATTGAGTCCCTTAATAAAGAAATCAAACGTCAAACGAAAAAGAAGGTTTTTTTCCTAACGAGGAGGCTCTGGAACGTTACTTAGTTACTTTATTTGAAGATTATAATTTCAAGCAAAGCCAACGAATCCATAAAGGGTTTGACCAATATTATGACACACTTGAAAACTTATTTGATTAATACTCCGTAACTCTACTTGAGTGCTTACACATACTTATTGACAGTATCAAAATTATACGAGTAGGTATTTCTTGTGAGTAATTTTCATCAAAAATTTCATAGATAAGTCCTATATATAATCACGGTAAAGTAGTAAAAATAGTTGTTATCCTAGTTGATTAAAAAAATCTCTGATTTCCTCATCTTTTATAAAATAATATATAATTTTCCCCTCTCTTCTAGTGTACAAGATATTTTCATTGGCTAGTTTACGAAGATGGTGGGATGCAGATGCCATACTGAGATCTAGTAAACAGGCTATATCACAGACACAAAGTTCTTCAACAGCAAGGAGATAAAAGATGATATTTATCTGTTTATTATCGGTAAACTTTGTTAAAATGCGAAGTGATTTTTGGACTTTTTCCTTTTCAAGGTAGTTCATTGCGGTTGTAACATTTTGTTGATTTATAATATTCACTTGGCAGATACTATCTTTTTTCATAATATTTTCTCCTAGCCTAACATAGTCCATAGCATGTCAAAACTGTTATTTTCAATCAGGATATATATCCCTAATCCTAAATAAACAACGGCAATAAACCATCTGCTATATTTTTCCAAAGTTTCTCCAACAGATGGGACTTGTGCCAATTTTTGAGCAGAAAAAACCAAGAGATAAATCATGACTAGAAATGTAAGTAAAGCCACTATCAAATCCGCTAAATTTAATGTAATAAAATACGGGACAAAGATACCAATATTGTCAGCACCACAACTTGCAAAAGTAATCATAGCGACTAGAAAAATCAAGTTTTTATTATCTTTGCGCAACCCTTCTTTGGCAATATCTTCTCCATCAGAATCTCCTAAAATCAAAACTTTGAGACCTAAGAAAATTGGAATCAAACCGAGCAAACCTAAAATCTCTTTACTAGGAATATAATATAGGACAAACGCAAAAAGTAAACTTAGCAATATTAGACTAACAGAGCCTAGAAATTGTCCTAAATAGATGTTAATGATGTCTTTTCTGCTTTTTCTTTTGGCAAAAAATAACATTAGGATAATAAGTAAGTCTACGGCTGTCCCAGAATACAGGATTATTGAAGTAACAACATTTTTGAATCATAAAACACCCTCATTCAAATATATTTTTTTGAATATATTCTAACATTAAACTTTGTAGATGTCAACTTCAACTCCACCAAAATATAGATAAGAAGTTAGTGTACCAAATATTAAAAAGTCCTGCCATCGGAATGATAGCAGGGATTAACTTCAATATCCAACTGATATATTTATCTAAAAAAAGGTAGAGTTTTTTTATTGATTTATAGTGCGATGTAATGAGTTTTCAAAAAAATCAAAAAAATCATTTAAAAATCAATATTTTTGACATCTATTGACGTGTACTGAAGCCCTTACTTAACCTCTAAAAAAATAACAAATAACACCTCTTCTAAAAACTATTAAAAATTAATGTTTTACAATATTCATTATTAACTTCCTTCAAATTGTATAATCGTTTATTTTTTTATATTAAATAATTGTATAATATATTGGTACAAATAAATAATAAAAATAATTACAAAGGAGTTTTCTATGGAAATACTAACTACTCTTGGGATACTAATAGTTATTGTTATTCTTGGTTCTTTTCTTAACAATATTATTCCTCGTATTCCAGCAGCTTTATTCCAAATAATACTTGGAGCTGCGGTAACATTTATTCCTAATCTTCCACTTCATTTTGAGTTTGAATCAGAAATGTTTATGATGTTAGTTATTGCTCCATTATTGTTTACTGATGGTTTTAACTCTTCATTAAAAAATATTTGGTTGTATAAAAAACCAATTATATATATGGCAATATCTTTTAGTTCTTGTGACGGTAATTATTGTTGGTAGCATAATTCATTTATTACTTCCAATGATTCCATGGGCAGCGTGTTTTGTTTTAGCTGCTATCTTATCACCTACTGATGCTGTTGCTGTTAAATCAATAACTAAAGGAATGAAATTACCTAAAGGACTTATGGCTATATTAGAAGGTGAATCACTTCTTAATGATGCTTCTGGGCTTGTATCATTTAATATAGCTCTAGCAGCCGTTCTTACTAACACATTTTCTGTCACAAATGCTAGTTATAAATTTTTAGTAGTTGCAGGAGGTGGAGCAATCTTTGGACTTATTATTGGGATAGCTTTCTCTTATATTAAGTTTATATTTTCAACAAAGTTTGCTGATGAATCTAATATTTTAGTTATTTTTCAATTAATAACACCAGTTATAGTATTCTATCTTGCAGAACATATTGGTGTCTCTGGTATCGTAGCTGTAGTGATTACAGCTCTAGTTTACAACTATCAAAGAAAACTTCACTTACTTACTGTTGTAAGTAGTGATGCTGCAGTAACTATAGATAGTACTCAACAAATAGCAAGTTATGTTCTTAATGGATTCGTATTTACCTTTTTAGGATATTTACTTCCTGAGATATACCATACAATGTTTAACAATAGAGAGATTAATATAGTATATGGATTCATTATCTCATTAGTTATTGTTTTAGGACTAATGATAGTCAGATTGATCTTTGTATATTTTAACTACATATCATTCCAACCTCATCATTTTACAACTGCTAGAAAAACAGCAAAAATAATATTAAATAGAAAATTTGACAAAGGTAACTATTCTAGATTCAGCTACTCATTAATTGCTAGTTTATGTGGTATTCATGGTACAGTAACACTTGCCACAGCACTTATGATTCCGGTTATAACTGCTACTGGGGATAACTTCCCGCTTAGAAATACCATCTTATTTATTGCAAGTAATGTCGTTTTATTAAGTATTATTATCGGTACAATCGCACTTCCTCTTGTTGTTAAAGATGAGGATGAAGAAAAAGAATATAATCAATACTCTCTTCGTGAGAAAATCCTAGATGGGACACTTGAAGAATTAAAACAGCGTGATATTTCTAAAAAATCTATTGAAGAAAAAGTTGCTTATGCTTTCGAAATAAAAAGTTTACACGAATTAAAAACATATTTCAGAAATATGCAAACTGGAGAATTTAAGAATACAAAAGAAGCTCTAGCATTACACAAAAAAATAATGAGAGCCCAAGATAAAGCCCTTCCTGAAATTCTTAAAGATAATCCAAACATTGAGCAAATTTTAGAAATTTCTAAACTTATGCAACTTAGAAAATCTTTATTGTTCACATATTCGATACCAAAAAACTTATTACTTAATTTAAGAATATATATAAAAGAATCCAATCTAAAACGCCGTTTAATACGTCATTTTGTTGCTGAAGATTTAACTCCTGAATTTTATGAGAAACTTAAAGAAAAAGTTCCAAATAGAAGAAAGAGAACTTTGCGAGTAAATTAGATGAAATTAAACAAAGAGCCGAAGCTTCTTCTGGTCAAATTCAGGCTATCATTGATTGTTCGCCTACAGTAAGAAAAGTACTTCTTGAGACAGCCTATAAGGTTATTGATGAAAAGTGTTCAGATGAAAACACTGCAGAATTCGTTAAAGATGTATATAAATACTACTCATTCACCTTATTTAAAGTATTTTTAGAAGACATCGATTTTGAAGAAGAACTTAAAGAACTTCAAATGGAGTCAGTTCGACTTTTTAAAAATATAGAGTATTAACGATGAGAAAGTTAAACTATATTTCTTTAGAAGATTCTTATACCGTTCTTCGTAACTTAAACTTTAGTGAATCAATGATTTTCCCTCGTGAGACTGAAGAAGAATAAAATAAAAAAACTGACCTCAAGTTAGATTATTATCTAAGCTATGAGGTTAGTTTTATTTTTAAAAATTAATTATTTCCATAACATAAAAAAATTTTTTATTTATATTATTTCTCAAAAATTTATTAAAAAGTATTATTAATTTTTCTTATTACTTTCTCTAGAATTTTCTGGGACTATTATCATCTTATTACTTTATAGTAGATCATCATCCTTGACAAAGATTTCAATTCATGTTTTAATATACCCTATAGGGGTATGTAGGAGGTAAGAAAAATGTTTTTTTTATTCACAAAAGTAGATAGTATTTCTACTATCGAACTAGAACAAAAACTTAAACAAAATATTCAGTTAATAGATGTAAGAACACCTGGTGAATTTAGAAGAGGCCATATAAAAAATGCAAAAAATATTCCACTAAATGAAATCGGCAGCTTCACTCCAGTAGCAGGCAAAAAAACATATGTAATTTGTCACTCTGGAGCAAGAAGTAAACTTGCCGCAAAAAAACTTAAAAAAAGAGGTTTCGATGTTGTCAATGTTAAAGGTGGAATGCATGCATGGAGAGGTAAAATAGTTTAAAATTAGACTATAGTTAATTTAACTCTGTTAAAAATACAACAATTTCCCAGATTAATACAGTAGTTAAATTTAATAATATTGAAAGGAATCAACTATGAAAAACAATATTTCAATGAAAGATTTTTATGAGAAATATGCTAATAATAGTAGTGAAAAACTCACTATTCTTGACGTAAGAGAAATTCATGAATATGCAGCTGGTCACATACCTTCTGCTGAAAAATTTCCCTTTAAGTACTTTTAGGAGCAGATTTTTTTCTAAATTAGATAAAGATCAAAAAAATACTATGTAATATGCCAAGCGGGTGGACGTTCAGCTAAAGCATATGATTTTTTTAGAAACTCAAGGATTCGATGTAACAAATATCGAAGGTGGTATGAATAATTGGCTCGGAGAAACAAAAATAAAAATATTAAACAATAAAAAAACAACCAATTTTCACTATATTAAGTTCTCATTAATATAAAATTAATACATCATCAAAAAAAGACTTGTTCCTAAAATTATTTAGAACCAAGTCTTTTTATCATTTCTTTAAACTATTTATTTTTTTACTATATATTTTTATAGCTTTTTTTCTATTTTTTTTCTTTCTGCTCTACAGGATTTTCTAAGGGGTTATTAATGCATTCCATAAGATTTTTCTGTTATTAATAACTCAATAACACGATCGACACTTGAACGAACCGCACTTAATTGAGTTATTATATCAATACAATCTCTCTTCTTCTATCATTTTTTTGAATCCTCTAAGTTGTCCTTCAGAACGTTTAAGGCGCGTAATATACTTCGATTTTTGCCATATTTATTTTCCTCAGTAGATTTTTTTCATTATACCGTGAAAAAAATTTATTTTGTCAAAAATTTAAAAAAAGTTTGTATGTTTTTTTATATTGAAAAATTCCTAAAAAAATCTAATTCCAATTATTCTTTCAAAAATAATAAATCTGATTCAAAGATTTCCTTGTATACTCAGTATATTAACAATTAATTTTTTTAAAGTAAATTTACTTCCTTTACCATATTCACTTTCTACTAATATGTCTCCATTTATTTGTAAGGCTAACTGTTTCGCTATTGCCAAACCTAAGCCATAACCACCTGTTTTCATATTTCTTGATGCTTCAACACGATATAATCTTTTAAAAATATTATCAATCTCTTCTTCTTTTTATACCGCAACCTTCATCAATTATAGAAATAGATAATTCTTGATTTTTTTATTTTCGGCAACTATTTCTATCTTTGTCCCGCTTGGTGAATACTTAAATGCATTACCTATTAAATTCACTATAATTCTTTGAATTTTATTGTAATTACTTACTATTTTAGCATTCTCAGGAATAACTTTAATATAGATATCTCTTTTTTTCTTTTTTTTCTGCTCGCAACTTAAACTCTGACATACAGTCAATCAATAATTTATCTAAAAAAATATTGTTTCATTTTTTTATCATCTTTACTAGTATCTTTTACACTTAATGTTAAATAATTTAATTCTTCAACAAGTTTATTCAATCTAGTCGTTTGTCGACAAATTGTTTCTAGATAATATTTATATTCTTCTTCCTTTATTATTCCGTCTAACATTCCTTCCGCAGTTGATTGAATTGAAGTTATAGGAGTTTTTTTATATCATGAGATAACTGGGCTATCATAAGAGATTTTTTTCTTTTTCACTTTCTTCTAATGACTCAAAAACTTTCTTTTTAAATGTTTTGCCATTTCATTGAATGATAATGATAATTCTCTAAACTCAGTAGGACCTTCTACAGTATTGCTAATATCAAAAATTTTTTTCTCACTTATACTAATCGTTTGTCTTTTTTTAATACACGTAATGAATTAAATACACCTTTTTAATAATATAATACTAATCGTAGCTCCAATTAGTCCTGCAATTATTGTAATCACAACTATAAAATATGTATCTTTTTTTCAATTAACATTAAATTTGAAGCCCAAAAAAACAGCCATGATAGTTATTAAAAAAATGATAAAAATATATCCAACAATAATATAATCTCTTAATTTCATACTATATTTCCTTTCCATTTTTAAACTTGTTTTTTTCCATTTTTGTATCCTAGACCCCACACAGTTTTTTTATACTTGGTGTTTTTTTCTGTTGAATATTTTGTTAAGATTCTCCTTAATGAGTGTATATGCACATTTAGCGTGTTTGCATCTTCTACATATTCATCTTGCCAAATTTTTTCATATAATTCTGTTTTTAGAAAAAAACGCGCTCTGGATTATTAGCTAGTAGCCATAATAATTCAAAAGACTTCACTGTAAGCTCTAATTGTTTATCATTTACAATAGCAATTCTACTATTATAGTTAATTTTCAAATCACCTAAAGTTAAAATATTTTCACTACTATTTTTCTCGATTCTACGTAGTATATTTCTAACTCTTAAAAACTAATTCTCTTGGACTAAATGGTTTTACTATATAGTCATCTGCCCCCAAACTTAAAGCATAGATTTTATCTGGTTCTGTTGTTTTCGCTGTTATGAATAAAAATGGTTGTTCCTCATCTAAATACTGTACTTCGCTGATTAAATCATAGCCATCCATATTGGGCATCATTATATCTGTAATTATTAAAGAATATTTATTTTTTTCTTGTATTTTTTTCTAAAGCTTCTTTACCATCATTAGCGATATCAATATCATATCCACCTTGCTCTAAATAGCGTTTATTTATCTCCGTTATTTCTATTTCATCATCTACTAATAAAATTTTATTAACCATATTTAACTCCTTCTTATCAAAAATAGTACTATACAATAAAAAGTATAGCACTATTTCGATAAAAATCTACAAGTTTATTTTATTTATTAATTATTTTTTTCTTCTGAATCCTAATAGACCCTAAGAAGCTTGCAATGATTAATCCTAGTATTCCAGTATTTGATGAATTTGTTGAACTCATTGTTCCTTCAGGTGCTGCACTTGTTTTTGGTAACATACCTTTTTTCATCATTCCATTACTCATATGAGTATTCATAGTCATATTATCTTGCATCATATCTTTATTCATATGAGAATCCATAGTCATATTTTCTGGCATCATAGCTTTATTCATACTAGATTCCATAGACATATTATCAGATTTACTCATATTCATTACTTTTCCACTTACATTTGAATTCATTGAACCAGTAGCTGTATTATTTTGCATCATATCTTCTCCTGGTTTCATATCCATTTGCTTAGTTTCTTTATGCAGATTTATAGTCACTTCTTTTGTCGCTACTAGATTAGTTAAATCTGCTTTTCCGTCTTTTTCACCGTATACTTTGATTGTAGCTTTGTAGCTTTGTGTTCCATTTGCTTTTAATAAGTCTAATAATTCTTTATCTTGTTTTCCTTGTGTTCCTGCTAGATCTACTTCATAGAAGTATAATCCATGTCCTAATTTTTCTACTGGAGGAAGTGCTGGATTTTTCGCTGATCCATTATCTGACCATGGTGCTTTATCTGATGCTTTCAAGATTAATCTTGTTAACATTCCGTCACCTGCGAATAAGTGGTAAGGAATTACTTGGTTTACTCCGGCTGTGAATGGTCCAGGGAAGTTTGCTTTATCTAAGTATTTAGCTGGTACATCTACTGTATCTTTTGTATTATCCATCACTGCTTTTTTAACTTCTTGTACACTTGTTAATCCATTTAGATTTATATCAATATCTTTTGTCGCTACTAGATTAGTTAAATCTGCTTTTCCGTCTTTTTCACCGTATACTTTTATTGTAGCTTTGTAGCTTTGTGTTCCATTTGCTTTTAATAAGTCTAATAATTCTTTATCTTGTTTTCCTTGTGTTCCTGCTAGATCTACTTCATAGAAGTATAATCCATGTCCTAATTTTTCTACTGGAGGAAGTGCTGGATTTTTCGCTGATCCATTATCTGACCATGGTGCTTTATCTGATGCTTTCAAGATTAATCTTGTTAACATTCCGTCACCTGCGAATAAGTGGTAAGGAATTACTTGGTTTACTCCGGCTGTGAATGGTCCAGGGAAGTTCGCTTTATCTAAGTATTTAGCTGGTACATCTACTGTATCTTTTGTATTATCCATCACTGCTTTTTTAACTTCTGCTGGTGTTGTTTTATGTGTAGTCATATCTGCTGCTTCCACTTTTGGTGTATCTACAGTATCTTTAGAAAGACTTAAAATGTTATTTTCTGTTACTTCAGGTTTAACTTCTCTATCTACAGGTTGTTCAACTGTTTTATCAGCTTCTTTAGGTTTTACTGTTGTTTCTACTGATTCAGCTTTTTCTGTTGGTTTAATAACTACATTCTCATCTACCTGCGGTTTCACAGTTTCAACTACTGGAGCTTTATCTAACTGTTTATCACTTGCGTGAGCTTCTCCACCTCCAACAACTATAAAAATACCACTAGCTATTGCTGCTGATACAACACCTACACTTACCTTTCTTATAGCCCATTTTGTAAAATTTTCTGATTTAATAAAGTTATTTTTCATTTGTAGTTTTCTCCTCTTATTTAATACTTTATTACCAAAACTTTTTGTTTGATGAATACAGTATACCTTATAGATATTAACTAACTATTAGTAAAAGTTAAAAATATTTCTTAAATAGTTATTATTAAAATGTTATCTTTAGAATATATTAATATATATGGTCTACCTTAGATTTCTGACAATTTAGAAAAAGTTTTTTTAATTTTTTTACTAGAAAGTGTTGACAAAGAAAAAAACTTATGTTAATATTTCTTTAACAGTTTTAAAAAAAGCGAAGAAGTGAAGAGCAATATTACTTAATTATTAGAGACCTTTTTGGTTGGTGAAAAAAAGGATTTGGGTGTATTGTAAATGGTCACAGAGCTGAACTAATGACTATTAATGAGTTAGTTCCGGTTGATTACCGTTAATAATCATTGAGGTAATATTAAAAGTTTATTTTAAGATTATAAAATTGGGTGGTAACACGATCATTTCGTCCCTTGTGTTACTACCCTTTTGTCGTATTTAAGACTGAGTAAAAATTATTTTTATAAATTAATATAATATAACATTGATAAGATGAGTAGAAAAAAGGAGTTACACCAGAGAATCTCGGTAGCTGAAAAGAGATTAATGAATTTTTTTGAAGATGGTCTTTGAGTTTTAATTATCGAGCGGAAGTTAGATAATTACGCAGAAATAGCGTTAAAATTTTAATGAGGTGGAAAACTAAAAAATTCAATTCACAATTTTAGATTTTCCATAAAATAAGGTGGTACCACGTATGAAACGCACGTCCTTAGACAATAATAGTTTATTGTTTAAGGGCGTTTTTATTTTTTTTATAATTCAATATACAAAAAAAGAGAAAAATTTTAGGAGGAAAGAAATAATGACAAAAAAATTTCAAGTTTAGGATACCCACGTTTAGGGGAAAAAAAGAGAATGGAAAAAATTAATTGAAGGATACTGGGCTCGTACAGTTCGTCAAAACGAGTTATTTGAAGAAGCAGAAAAACTTCGTCGTCTTTATATCGAAAAACAATTCAATGCTGGTTTAGATTTCATCCCTGTTGGTGATTTCTCACTATATGACCACATTTTAGATTTATCAGTTCAATTCAACGTTATTCCACAACGTTTCGAAGGAAGAGAAGTTGATGTAGACTTATTCTTTGATATCGCTCGTGGTAACAAAGATAACGTTGCATCTGCACTAAAAAAATGGTTTAACACTAACTACCACTATATCGTACCAGAATGGGAAAATGTTAACCCTAAATTAAACAACACTCGTCTATTAGACTTATACAAAGAAGCTAAAGAAATCGTAGGAGACAAAGCTAAACCAGTTATCACAGGACCAATCACATACGTAGCTTTATCAAGCGGTCTTGCTGAAGGTGAATTTGAAAAAGCTGTAGATAAATTATTACCATTATATACTCAAGTATTCAAAGAATTAGCTGAAGCTGGTGCTTCTTACATCCAAGTAGACGAGCCAATCTTCGTTACTGATGAAGGTAAAAACTATGTAGAATTAGCTCACAAAGTGTACAATCACTTCAACAATGAAGTAAATGCTAAATTCATCTTCCAAACTTACTTTGAAGCTTTAGTAGAAGCTGAAAAACTTGTAGATCTACCTGTAGCATTCGGATTAGACTTCGTTCACGGAAGAGAAGAAAACTTAGCTAATGTAAAAGCTGGTCTATTTAAAGATAAAGAAGTATTTGCTGGAGTTGTTGACGGACGTAATGTATGGAGCAATGATTTCGAAGATAGTTCTGCATTATTAGAAGAACTTAAAGCTAATGTTGCTGAATTAGTAATTCAACCTTCATGTTCATTACTTCATGTACCAGTTACAACTAAAAATGAAACAGAATTAGAAGAAACTTTATTAAATGGTTTAGCATTTGCTGATCAAAAATTAGAAGAGCTTAACTTACTAGCTAACAAATTAGACGGTAAAGAAGAGGCTGCATACCAAAAACACGTTGATGATTTCAACAAACTGCAAAATGCTGAATTCAGAAACCTTGAATTAGAATCAAGCGAAAATGTTCGTTCAACTCGTCCATCTGATTACAAAGTTCGTCGTGAAGTTCAAAACAAAAAATACAACTTACCAGTATTACCAACTACTACAATCGGATCATTCCCTCAATCTAAACAAGTACGTCTACAACGTGCGCTATGGAAAAAAGGTGAATTATCTAATGAAGCATACGAAAAATTCATCGAAGAAGAAATCGCTCGTTGGATTAAAATTCAAGAAGATCTTGATATCGACGTATTAGTTCATGGTGAGTTTGAAAGAACAGACATGGTTGAATTCTTCGGTCAACGTTTCGCTGGATTTGCATCTACTAAATTCGGTTGGGTTCAATCATACGGTTCTCGTGGGGTTAAACCACCAATCATCTACGGAGATGTAAAACACGTTGAAGCTGTAACAGTTAAAGAAACTGCTTATGCTCAAAGCTTAACTAACCGTCCTGTTAAAGGTATGTTAACTGGACCAGTTACAATTCTAAACTGGTCATTTGAAAGAACTGATATTTCTAAAGCAGAAATCTTCAACCAAATTGCTATCGCACTTAAAAATGAAATCGAACTTTTAGAAAAAGCTGGAATTACAATTATCCAAGTTGACGAACCAGCTATCCGTGAAGGATTACCTCTTAGAGATAACAAAAAAGAAAAATATCTTGAAGAAGCAGTATTCTCATTCCGTTTAGCTACTTCATCTGTTGAAGATACTACACAAATCCACACACATATGTGTTATTCTAACTTCGATGAAATAATCGATTCTATCCGTGCATTAGATGCTGACGTTATTTCTATCGAAACTAGTAGAAGTCATGGAGAATTAATCTCTGCTTTCGAGACTGCAATTTACCCATTAGGTATCGGTCTTGGAGTTTATGATATCCACTCTCCTCGTGTACCAACAAAAGAAGAAGTTCGTACTAATATCTTACGTCCACTTCAAAAATTATCTACAGAGCAATTCTGGATTAACCCTGACTGTGGATTGAAAACACGTGCTGAAAAAGAAACTATCGAAGCATTAGAAGTTTTAGTTGAAGTTACTAAAGAAATCAGAAATGAACTTGCTACTAAATAGGAGGTTCATATGAGAAACTTATTAGAGAGATTAGAACAAAATGTACTCGTAGCTGATGGAGCTATGGGTACAGCTCTCTATAGTAATGGATTGGAAAGTTGTCATGAATATAATAATATCTCTAATCCAGATTCTGTAGAGAAAATTCATAAGGCTTATATTGAAGCTGGAGCAGATATAATTCAAACAAATACTTATGCTGCAAAAAAGTGTCAGCTTAAAACTTATGGTTATGAAAATAAGTTTGAAGAAATCAATATTCGCGCTGCTGAAATAGCTCGAAAAGCAGCCGGAGAAAATACTATTGTCTTCGGTACTATTGGAGCTATTCGTGGACTACGTGAATGTGAACTATCATTAGAAACAATTGTTAACGAAACAATTAATCAAGTAAAAGTTCTACTATCAACAAATAAAATAGATGCGTTGTTATTTGAAACTTATTATGATCAAGAAGAAATTCGTGCTGTATTAACTGAAGCAAGAAAAATTAACTGATTTACCTATTATTACTAATATTTCATTATTAGAAGCAGGTATTACTCAAAACGGAGAAAAAAAGTAACTGATGCTTTAAGTACCCTTTGTTAATTTAGGGTGCTGATATCGTTGGTTTAAACTGTCATCTTGGTCCTTATCATATGATAAAAAAAGTTTAAAAACAAGTACCATTATTTGCGCAAAGCTATCTTTCAGCTTATCCTAATGCCAGTTTATTACAGTTAACACAAACAATTAATGGTAATGAATATCGCTTTAGAAAAAATTCTGCTTACTTCGAACAAAGTGCTAAACTACTTGTTGAAGAAGGGGTAAGATTAATCGGTGGTTGCTGCGGTACTACTCCAGAACATATTCGTGCTATAAAAAAAGGAATTAAAGGTCTTAAACCAGTTAAAAGAAAAGTTATAACACCATTACCTGCTGAAGAGGAGCTTGTAAGGGTTGCTCATAACGAACCAACAATTGTTGATAAAGTGAAAAAACAAGTAACAATAATAGCTGAACTAGATCCACCAAAACATTTAAATGTAGATAAATTTATCGAAGGTGCAAAAGCAATAGATAAAAAGAATATCGAAGCTATAACTTTAGCAGATAATTCTTTAGCTAGCACTCGAATTTGTAATTTAGCTGCTGCTACGTTACTTAAAGAGCACATTTCTACCCCTACACTTCTGCATTTAACATGTCGTGATCATAACCTTATCGGATTACAATCACGCTTAATGGGATTTGATCTTCTTGGAATTAATAATGTCCTTGCTCTTACTGGAGATCCAAGTAAACTTGGTGACTTCCCTGGAGCTACTAGTGTCTATGACATGACTAGCCTTAAGTTAATTCCTTTCATTAAACAACTTAATGAAGGACTTGGATATAACGGAGCTTCTCTAAAAAAGACTACAAACTTCACAGTTGCTGCTGCTTATAATCCAAATGTTCGCGACTTAAGTAAAACAAAACGTTTAGTTGAGAAAAAAATTAAAGCGGGGACTGACTACTTTATCACTCAGCCAGTGTTTGAAGCTAGTAAAATAGAGGAATTAGCAGAATTTGCTACTGACTATCCAGATACACCATTCTTCGTAGGTATAATGCCAATTACTAGCTACAACAACGCTGTATTCTTACATAATGAGGTGCCTGGTATAAAGTTATCAGAAGAATTCTTAGCTAAATTAGAAGAAGTAAAAGATGACAAAGAACTTTGCCAAAAAATTGCTTTAGAAGAAAGTAAAAAGTTACTTGATGTTGCTTTAAAACACTTTAAAGGAATTTACCTAATAACACCATTCTTTAGATATGATCTTACTTTTAGAATTAATAGATTATGTTGAAGAAAACAAAGATAAATAAAAGTTAAATGTATATAGAAAATCCAGGTGTTAGAATGATTCTAACACCTGAATTTATTGTATTTATATTATTTATTTCCGTATTTTTCGAAGAGTTCATCTAAAGGTTTGTACATTACTTTATTTAAGTCTTCAATTAAAAATTGTAGTTTTTGTTGAGTTTGTACAAACTCTAAGAATTTAGCATTTTCTAATAGCTTTTGTTGAATTTCTTCAAATACTGATAATTCTTCTTCTGTAGGTTCGTTACCAGCTTGAGCAGATTCCATTAAATCTTTTTGTTTAGACACGAATTCTGTATATAAAGTATTAGCTTCTTTGTCTGCATATAAGCCCTCAGCCGTTGCTAATGATGCTTTATACTCATCTGATTCTCTTAATGCTCTTTCAAATTCATTTGCTTTATCGTAAATATTTACCATAGTTATTATTTGCTCCTTTTATATTGTATTCTAATTAAAACATAGTTTTACCTTTTTTGACAATAAATCGTTTGTATATCTAACAATCTATTTTATCATCCTAATGGCTATTTTAATATTTTTTTAACTATTCTTTAACCTTATTAAACACTTTGGCTACTCTTTTCTTTTCTAAACACTTTCAAGAATATCTATTATTTCTCATATCTCTCGCTAATTCAAAAATCATATAATTATCACTCTATCTTCTTCTTTTTCTTGAATAATGCTTTTTCTGTTTTTCAACTACCTTGCGATTCTTATATCTTTTTTCAAATCGTATCAAACTTGAAGGTTTTTTAATTTCTACTTTTGGTTTAGTCCCTCTTATTATTATTGTATCAACAGCTTGAGTTGTTACTGTTTCTCTACTTATCTCTTCTAAAACATTTGTTTTCTTATTTAATCTTGATTTTATAGTGGTTACAACTCGTCCTTCAGTTCCCGCTATCGTATTAACATATCCTATATTCTTTGTATTATCTTCTTTATAAATTGCCTTCAATGGAATTGTTTTTACTTCTGTTTTTGTTGTTACCTCTCCGTATAATGCTTTAATATCTATGTTCACATTCACTAAATCAAAACTATCATCTCTATACACTACCCTTACTGTTGCTTTTTTATTCCCGAATTTAGAAGTTTCTGGGGTTCTTTCCCAAATTATACTTTTTACCGGTAAATTATTTTTTTCAATAGCCAACTCCGCGTTAGGTGTATCCCCTTCATATATTTCATAAATTTTACCGATTGGTTCATAATAATCTTTTTGTTGTTTATTTAAAACAGATAAAGCTGATGCGATATCTTTTTCTAAATTAGCTAACTTATTTTTTTCTTTCACTAATTTATCATAAGTTTCTATTGTATCTAGCTCACTTTTTACTTTTTTAAATAGACTATTATAGTCATTTAATAATTTATCTTTTTCGAATATTAAACTCATTCATAACCTCAGACGAGCTTAATGCAGTATTTGTATTTTTTTGAATACTTCCAGTTTTTTTGTTGCTTTCATTATCTCATCTGTTAATAACGTTTTGTCTAATCTCAAATCACGAACTACTGTTTTATACTCTTCTAGCGCTGTTTCTAGTTCCTTAGTTAAAGTTCTTATATCAGTTTGCTTTAGCATTGCTATTTTTTTCAATAATTCTTCTGCTTTTTTTGTAATTTTATTTTTTTAATTCTTCTTTTTTTAGCGCTATAATTAGATTTTATTTTTTTGAAGTTTTATTATCTGTATTTATTTTCTTTTTCGCTTTCTAGAACAGCTTCTTGTTTAATTGATTTCAACTCTTCGAAATTAGGCAGTACTTTTTACCAATATATCTACATTCGTATTTATAGTTTTCCCTAAATAATTTACTGCTACATTTAAAGTATACGTCGTTGCTGTAGGTTGTATCCCTTCAGGAATATTTATGTTTAATGTTGCAGTTTTAGGTAAATTACCTAAATTTAATTTTTTTCTAAAACTTTTTCTCTAGAAATTTTTATTTAATGCTAATATTTCTAGTGGATTTTTTTATCTTTTAATGAAATTTTCATATTTTCATTTACTATTTTTTTCTTACTTGTTCAGTTGTCGGTTCTACTATTTTCAGAGTTTTCAACACTGAGTTTTTGTTTTCCTTTACCAGTAACTCCAGTTCTTTCTCCAACATTAAAGTTATCATCATCATTTAATATTGATGAGAAGTACGCATTAGAACTATGTTCTCCTTTTTCTATATAGGTCATAACATCTTTATCATTGTATAATAATCTTGCAACCTTATCCCCACTCATTCCATAATGCTTTATTTTCCCTTCTTTAGCTAACTGTTTGCTTAAAATACTCTTGTTATATAGATCTCTATTCAAAATAGATGCGACAATTTTAGGAGCATTAAACGTTGTAGCTTTTTTGAAAACATTACTATAAAAATTTCTATACTTCTTAGCAGCAGGTTCTATCAAATACCCATTTTCTTCATTTGCTAATTTATGTAACTTCACTACTGCACGTTGAGTTAGGTATCCTCCTAATGAATGTCCCGTAATATAAAAGTTCTTTATATCTTCTCTTAATCCAATATCTTTTATAATTTCTTCAATTTCTTTACCTTGTTGTGGATTTTGGCCAAACGCAACAACTGCATCATTACCTATATCTTTTCCACCTTTAGTTCCGCGTATAGCTAAAACATGAACCAATCCATCCGGAACAATTGATAGTGCACTTTTAGTTTTAAATAATACTGCATCAAGCCCACTATCATAATGATAAGTTTTGTCGACTTCCCAATATTGAGACAGTTCATTATGCATAAGTTCATATTTATTTTCGGGGTTCGAGTCACCTTTGACAATGTTATCAGCCTTTGTCCACTGATAATCCTTATCTAAAACTTTTTTAATATAGCTATCGTCACGATACGATAATTTCATAAATAAAGCCATATCTCGATCGGTAACATACCACTTGAAATTATCATCATCTCCCGGTTTACTCAAATCGCTCTGATCATGATCTATTACTCCATCTCCATCTGTATCCTTTAAAAATGGATGTCCATAGTAACCATAATATGTTTTTCCGTCCTTTTCATAAGTATAAATCTCACGACTATTTTTCACATTATCCCCATCACTATCCTCATTAGCCTTTAACGGTTCTTTTCCAAAAAGTAAATTATCAATCTTCGAATCTTCTGTTGTTATTAAACCTTTTGAAATTTTTACAAGATCTTCATCTGTAGCAAATTGTTTTTTTAGATTCTCTTTCTGATACAACAGACATATTATTACGAACTTTTTGAATTTTTGTCCTTCATTCCCTTCTATCAAAAACATCTTTCCTTATCGAATCTTTTTTTTCTTCTTCGCTAAATCATTTACCTTAACATCTTCAGAAATACTTTTTTCTATATTCTTTTCATTTGATACATTTTTAAAAGCGCTGCTTTCGTTATGATTTCCCTTATCTAGTATAACGTTGTTTTCCTTATGTATATTCTCGCTAGAATTCGTCTCACTTGCCAAAGCAGGTGCTGTTAAAAAAATATAAAAAGCACCTACTAATACTGAAAATGTTCCAACACTGAATTTTTTTACCGTATATTTTAATACATTATTTTTTTTATTTTTCCATGGGAATTCCTCTCTTCCTTTATAAATTATTACACTAACTTTATAGATAAAAAAATAAACTCAATGATTCTTACTAACCTTGTTTACTAAAAAAATTATAAATAATATTCTCAAAAAAATTATGAACAAAAATACTATATTATATAAAAAAATTATCATCTTAATATTTTTTTCTCTATTTTATAAAACGAACTATTAATAAGAATCTCAAATCAGTAAAAAAATATTTTTAAAAAAATAAAAATATATAAAAATTTCCCATATATTATCTATAATTTACTACACTAAACCTCTATTCTATTCTTCTTGATAAATCCGCTTAATTTCCCTTAATTATATTCTAATTTTTTTAAGTCCTTGTATGTCAAGAATTTCAAACTGATACTATGTTTAATTTATAAAAAAATAATATTATAATATCTATATTTACACATCCTTATAAATTATAAATGAATTATTACTAATAATGTTAAATTTTTTTGGAGATATTAAGAAAGGAGTGACTCAAAAAAATCATGATTTCTAAGAAACAAAAATTTTTGAGTCACTCCCACAAAGTTTATTGATATCTAAAAAGCTTTTTGAAAAAAACGAACTTAAATATCAATAAACCATTGCATCTATAAGTTATAATATATACTTTTAAAAAAATTTAGGATTTTTGGGGCAATTCCACGCTACATCTTATTTATTTCCGTATTTTTTTCGAAAAAGTTCATCTAAAGGTTTGTACATTACTTTATTTAAGTCTTCAATTAAAAAAAATTGTAGTTTTTTTGTTGAGTTTGTACAAATTCTAAGAATTTAGCATTTCCCATTAATTTTTGTTGGATTTCTTCAAATACTGATAATTCTTCTTCAGTAGGTTCATTTCCTGCTTGAGCAGATTCCATTAAGTCTTTTTGTTTAGACACGAATTCTGTATATAAAGCATTAGCTTCTTCATCTGCATATAAGCCCTCAGCCGCTGCTAATGATGCTTTATACTCATCTGATTCTCTTAATGCTCTTTCAAATTCATTTGCTTTATCATAAATATTTACCATAGTTATTATTTGCTCCTTTTATGTTGTAGTTTAATTATAACATAGTTTTACTTTCTTTGATAATAAATCGTTTTTATCGTCTTTCTCTCTTTACAACATGATGTTAGTATATATAAGAAACTACCTATATCAAAAATTATTACAATAGATTCTCCAAACCGAAGATTGAACTTCATCCATGGAAATTAATCCATACTATTCTCTTGTTTCCTTGACAAAATTAACACAATTAAACTTATTATAGCGATAAATGAAAAATCATTAGTTCTATTTATTCCTGTTTTCGGAAGTAACTGTTGTTTCTCTTGTTTTTCTGAAACTGATGGCTTATCTTCTTTCGGTTTCTCCTCTACAGGTGCTGTCGGTGTTCCTTCTTTTCCTGTTTCTTCTGGTTGAGCTGGTTGTTCTGTTTTTTCTGGAACTGATGGTTTATCTTCTTTCGGTTTCTCCTCTACAGGTGCTGTCGGTGTTCCTTCTTTTCCTGTTTCTTCTGGTTGAACTGGTTTCTCTTGTTTTTCTGAAACTAACGGCTTATCTTCTTTCGGTTTCTCCTCTACAGGTGCTGTCGGTGTTCCTTCTTTTCCTGTTTCTTCTGGTTGAACTGGTTTCTCTTGTTTTTTTCTGAAACTGATGGCTTATCTTCTTTCGGTTTCTCCTCTACAGGTGCTGTCGGTGTTCCTTCTTTTCCTGTTTCTTCTGGTTGAGCTGGTTGTTCTGTTTTTTTCTGGAACTGATGGTTTATCTTCTTTCGGTTTCTCCTCTACAGGTCCTGTCGGTGTTCCTTCTTTTCCTGTTTCCTCTGATTGAACTGGTTTCTCTTGTTTTTTTCTGAAACTGATGGCTTATCTTCTTTCGGTTTCTCCTCTACAGGTGCTGTCGGTGTTCCTTCTTTTCCTGTTTCTTCTGATTGAACTGGTTTCTCTTGTTTTTTTCTGAAACTGATGGCTTATCTTCTTTCGGTTTCTCCTCTACAGGTGCTGTCGGTGTTCCTTCTTTTCCTGTTTCTTCTGATTGAACTGGTTTCTCTTGTTTTTTTCTGAAACTGATGGCTTATCTTCTTTCGGTTTCTCCTCTACAGGTGCTGTCGGTGTTCCTTCTTTTCCTGTTTCCTCTGGTTGAACTGGTTTCTCTTGTTTTTTTCTGAAACTGATGGCTTATCTTCTTTCGGTTTTTTTCCTCTACAGGTCCTGTCGGTGTTCCTTCTTTTCCTGTTTCCTCTGATTGAGCTGGTTGTTCTGTTTTTTTCTGGAACTAACGGCTTATCTTCTTTCGGTTTCCCTCTACAGGTGCTGTCGGTGTTCCTTCTTTTCCTGTTTCCTCTGATTGAGCTGGTTGTTCTGTTTTTTTCTGGAACTAACGGCTTATCTTCTTTCGGTTTCTCCTCTGAAGGTGCTGTCGGTGTTCCTTCTTTTTCCTGTTTCCTCTGATTGAACTGGTTTCTCTTGTTTTTTTCTGAAACTGATGGCTTATCTTCTTTCGGTTTCTCCTCTACAGGTGCTGTCGGTGTTCCTTCTTTTCCTGTTTCCTCTGATTGAACTGGTTTCTCTTGTTTTTTTCTGAAACTGATGGCTTATCTTCTTTCGGTTTCTCCTCTACAGGTGCTGTCGGTGTCCCTTCTTTTCCTGTTTCTTCTGGTTGAGCTGGTTGTTCTGTTTTTTTTCTGTTTTTTTCTGGAACTGATGGTTTATCTTCTTTCGGTTTCTCCTCTACAGGTGCTGTCGGTGTTCCTTCTTTTCCTGTTTCTTCTGGTTGAACTGGTTTCTCTTGTTTTTTTCTGAAACTGATGGCTTATCTTCTTTCGGTTTTTTTCCTCTACAGGTCCTGTCGGTGTTCCTTCTTTTCCTGTTTCCTCTGATTGAGCTGGTTGTTCTGTTTTTTTCTGGAACTAACGGCTTATCTTCTTTCGGTTTCCCTCTACAGGTGCTGTCGGTGTTCCTTCTTTTCCTGTTTCCTCTGATTGAGCTGGTTGTTCTGTTTTTTTCTGGAACTAACGGCTTATCTTCTTTCGGTTTCTCCTCTGAAGGTGCTGTCGGTGTTCCTTCTTTTCCTGTTTCCTCTGATTGAACTGGTTTCTCTTGTTTTTCTGAAACTGATGGCTTATCTTCTTTCGGTTTCTCCTCTACAGGTGCTGTCGGTGTTCCTTCTTTTCCTGTTTCCTCTGATTGAACTGGTTTCTCTTGTTTTTTTCTGAAACTGATGGCTTATCTTCTTTCGGTTTCTCCTCTACAGGTGCTGTCGGTGTTCCTTCTTTTCCTGTTTCCTCTGATTGAACTGGTTTCTCTTGTTTTTCTGGAACTAACGGCTTATCTTCTTTCGGTTTCTCCTCTACAGGTGCTGTCGGTGTTCCTTCTTTTCCTGTTTCTTCTGGTTGAGCTGGTTGTTCTGTTTTTTCTGAAACTGATGGCTTATCTTCTTTCGGTTTCTCCTCTACAGGTGCTATCGGTGTTCCCTCTTTTCCTGTTTCTTCTGGTTGAACTAAAACACTATCCTCATTAGAGTTATCCTTCGGATTTGTTGGAACCTCTATAATTTCAGGATCACTGACTACTTCTTTTATTCCTCTTACTATAATTTTATTTATTTTTTCCTTGTTCTCTATAGTTATTTTTTCTATAACTTCTCCCGTCGTACTATTTAAAATATACGTCGTTGTCGTAATATTTTTACCATCTTCACCTTCTGTTTTTACAAACTCTTTACCTTTATCTAACGAAGCATCTTCTTCATAAACAACTTTTCTTGGGATTTTAATCTCCTCTATTTTAGACTTAATCCCTTTTTGTAATAACTGTATTTGAGGCTTCTGTTCTTACTGAAGTTCTACTCATTTCTTCTACAATATTCGTCTTTTTATTTAATCTTGATTTTATAGTTGTAACAACTTTACCATCTTTTTCCAGTAAATTCACTGATATAACCATAATCTTTTGTTTCATCACCAGTGTAAGTTACTTTTTAATGGAAGCTTTTTCTTCTTTAGTTGTTGTAATTATTTCTCCATACAAAGCTTTTAACATTCACGTTTACATCTACTAAATCAAAACTATCATCATTATATATTACTTTTACTCTTCCCTCTTTATTTCCTGAACTTGAAGTATTCGGTTTAGTTTCCCATATAATATTTTTTTATAGGTAGATTATTTTTTTCTCAATAGATAATTCCTCGTTAGGTTTATCCCCTTCATAAAGTTCATAAGATTTCTTAATTGGTTCATAATAATCTTTTTGAGTTTTATTTAAAAATAGATGAGGCTTCTTGTATTTCTTTTTTTCCAAATTAGCCAATCTATTTTTTTCTTCCACTAATTTATCGTAAGTTTCTATTCCGTCTAAATTCCCTTTAACTTCTTTTTAAAAAGATTATTATAGTTATTCAGCAATTTATCTTTTTGACTATTAAATTCAGTTGCTACTTCTACCGGTTTTAATGAAGTATCTGTATTTTTTTAAACATTTCCAATTTATTCGTAGCTTTTTGCTATCTCATCTATTAATAAAGTTTTATCTAATTTTTAAACCACTAACAGACGTTTTGTATTCTTCTAACAATGTTTCTAATTCTTTAGTTAAATCTTTTTATCTCCGATTGTTTAGCACTACTATTATTTAACAATTCTTCAACTTTTTGTAGTTTAGTGTCTAATTCTACTTTTTTTTGCATCATAATAATTTTTTTGTTTCCGCAGTTTTATGCTCTGTGTCTACTTTCTTCTCTTTCTCATCAGATGCTTTTTTTGTTTTATAGCTTTCAACTCTTCGAAATTCGGTAATACTTTTTACTACTACATTTATATTTGGATTTACTGTTTTTCCTAAATAACTTATTGTTACTGGTAAAACATGATTTCCTGCTGTCGGTTGAACTTCATCAGGAACATTTATATTCAATGTTGCTGTATTAGGTAAATTATCTAAATTTAATTTTTTTCAAGACTTCTTCTCTTGATATTTTATTTAACGCTAATATTTCTACTGGATTTTTTTATCTTTCAATGAAATTTTTTTTATATTCTCATTTACTATTTTCCTTACTTCTTCATCCGTTGGTTCTGCTATCTTTAAATCTTTCAATACTGGATTTTGTTTTCCCTTACCACTAACCCCAGTTCTTTCACCTATATTAAAATTATCATCATCATTTAACAATGCTGAGAAGTAAGCATTAGAACTATGACTTCCCCTTCTATATAAGTCAATACATCTTTATCATTATATAATAATCCTATAACTCTATCGTTGCTCATCCCATAATGTTTAATTTTTACCTTGTTTAGCCAATTCCTTACTTAAGATACTTTTTATTATATAAGTTTCTATTTAGAATAGATGCATTAATTTTTGGTGCATTAAAAGTTGTAGCTTTTTTAAAAATATTATTATAAAAAAATTTTTTATATTTTTCAGCTACAGAATCTATATAGTTGCCATTTTCCTCATTAGCCAATCTATGTAATTTAACTACCGCACGTTGAGTTAGATAACCACCTAATGAGTGTCCAGTTATATAGAAGTTTTTTATATCTTCTCTCTTAGCAATATCTTTTATTATTTCTTCTATTTCCCAACCTTGCCTTGGATCTTGTCCTAATCCAATAACAGCATCATTTCGTACATCCTTATTACCTTGAGTTCCTCTTATTGCAAGAACATGGGCTAAGCCATCTGGTAAGAACGGAAGTGTACTTTTTGTCTTAAATATTACTGCATCAAGTCCACTATCATAATGATAGGTTTTGTCAACTTCCCAATATGAAGATAGTTCATTGTGCATAAGTTCATATTCATTTTTAGCTCTTGAATCATCTTTTACAATGTTATCAGCATTAGTCCACTTATAATCTTTATTTAAAACTTTCTTAATATACTCGTCATCACGATATGCTAGTTTCATAAACATAACCATATCTCGATCAGTCACATACCACTTAAAATTGTCATCATCAGCTGGTTTATTCAAATCACTATGGTCGTTATCCGGTATACCATCACCATCTGTATCCTTTAAAAATGGATGTCCATAATATCCATAATAAGTTTTTCCATCTTTCTCATAAATATAGATTTCACTACCATTTTTTGCACTATCTCCATCTTTATCCTCGTTCGCTTTTAATGGAGCTTTTCCAAAAAGTAAATTATCAATTTTTCCATCTTCTGTCGTTATTAATCCTTTTGATATTTTTTCAAAATCTTCATCTGTAGCAAAACGTTTATCTAATTTCTTTTCTGACTCTATAGATCTTTTACTACGAGATTTTGGTTTTTCATCCGGAGTTTTTTCTATGAAACTTTTTTCTTCTGCTAAACTTCCTTCTTTACTCAATACTGAAACAGATTCTTCTATATCATTTACCCTTTTTTTTCTTCACTTTTTATAAATTTCTTTCGTTTTTTTCCTTTTTCTATGACTGTACTATTTTCTTTGTGTATATTTTTCACTAGAATTTATTTCATTAGCTAAAGCAGGTGTTGCTAAAAAAATATAAAAAGCACCTACTAGTACTGAAAAATGTTCCAACACTAAATTTTTTTTATCGAATATTTTAACACCTTTTTTTATCTTTATTTATCATGAGGACTCCTTACTTTTATAAATTTCTATACTGAATTAATAGATAAACTGAAAAATTAAATCTATAACCCTGTCTTTAATAGCATCATCTAAAGATATGAAAAAAATATAAATAATTTAGACTCTTTTCTATATTTAATAGAAAAATTATCTATCATGATATATTATCCATAAAAAAATTTTTAATAAATATTAGTATAAACTCTCACTAAATATATATTATCTTTAATACAACTATTTCTTGACTTAGTTCCCTATCAAATAAAATTTTTTTGAAAAATAAAAAAATATAATTAATTATATTTTTTTTATTTAACATTATTCCTTATATCTACAATATCCCTTTTTACTTAAATAAATCCAATCCCTTTAAATTCTATTTTAATTTTTTTAAATATTTCTTTGTCAAGAATTTCTATCAAATAATATTATTATTTTCTAAAAATAATAATATTATTATATTTAAACTGAAATTTTTTTATAAAATTTTTAATTAACATAAAAAAACTCATCCTAAGATGAGTTTTTTTATTATTCTGATTAAAAAAATTACAAAACTTCTTTTCTCTCCATTTACTAATACCACCAAAGTTTTTGGTATCTACGCCCTATTTGTAATGATAGATCTTTTTTATTTTGATCTGCTCCATTAATATATAATTTCCCCGCTTCGTACATGTCTATCATTTCATTCGGAACACTTGAAATTACTATGCTACCATTATTATCACTTTCTATTTGTGAGAATTTCACACTATAATCTCCTGCAGGAAGATCATCGAAGTACCAACGTAATGTATATGTCTGTAAAGGAATTTCCCAATACAATTCACGATATACAAATTCATGTTCTCTTACGACTTTATTATCTTTTTTGTCTATAATTTCTACTTTATATTTCGAATTATTCTTCTCATCGTATGATGAAATATAACCACGAACATAATTAAAAGTTTGATTCGCTTTAAACGTTTGTTCTACTTCAGTATCTTTATTAACTCTAACTATTCCATCACGCAGATAATTATCTGTTGCATATATACTAATACCATTAATTACACGTGAATCATAATCTAAATTCATTGAATATGACGGTCTTAAGAAACTATCACTACCTACTTGAAGAGAAAAAACTATTCCAAAAGCTATGTATAACTTTTTTTCTTGTACTTATCAAATATTATAGTCTCATATCTTTCAGCAAATAAAATTAAACCTTTCGCTCCTAAAATAAAGATTATTGGCATCCATGCATAAACATATCTTGGTTTTGCTTCCCAAATCAAATGGAACATGAATACTCCAAAAATAATAATTTGGAATAAGAAACAAGATGTTATATACTCTTTTCTACGTTTATAAATGTAATAAACCATCCCAAATAAAATTACTACATACATCATTTGAGAAATATAGATAAAGAAACTATTGTCACTTCCATAGAATAATTGCCATAAGAATCCATCACCATCTCGTAATGCACGAGTACCATTCGTATAATTTATCGTACCATCACTCCAATTACCTCTTATTTTAAGAACTATCATAAGTAAATTAAGGAAAAATGGTCTATGAGTTAGCCTATTAAAGAATAAACCTAAATCATCTGTCATTTTATTTTGGCTAAGGTATGTAAATTGGAAATCTTGCCAGTTATAACTTCCCCCCTGGATACTCATTCCCATCATTACCCAGTGTAACATAGGGAATCTATAACCATCATCTTTCCAGAATCCATAGTGTGCCCAAAGCATGTCAAATCCTTTACCAAAGAAGACAAACGCAATTCCAAAGGTTACCAATAGTAATACTAAATTTTTGTACCATTTGAAAAACAATAAGTACACAATTAATGCCGGTAGTATAATAATGATATTAGATCTAAGATTCCAAGCAAAAGCTACTAATATCGCTACAGCTACAATATGCTTCGTTCTGAAGATAAAACTTCCATCCGACGGAATAAGTACATATATTATTAAAGCTACCATGATTACCATTAACGTATCAGAATAGTAGAATAAACTATACATTTGAAATGGTATGTATAAAATCATTAACCCAAGAATTATTGTCTGTTTTTGTTTTGTTAATAATTTTCCAGCTGTTTTATACGTTAAGAATATTGTTGCCGTTGTTACTAAGAAACAGAATATATGCAACATCCAAACTTCAGAAATATGTAGGAATGCTGCTATACGATATATCCAATAAAGGATAATAGTAGGTGTAATATTATTAGGATAAACTAAGAAATATCTCTCACCTGAAAATTTCCCGTAGTTTAGCATATAATGTGCTTCATTTTCTATCTCTGCACCATCTGAGAAGTTTAAGGTATCCATCGATAAAATAATCGCTTGGAAAATCACATAAACTAATATTATTATTCTATTATATTTTTTTAATCCAGCTTCATCAGTTGCTAAGATTTTTTTTACTACGTAAATAAACAGTATAAAAACCACAGGTACTCCTAAAAGCAGAGCAAGTGGATTCAATATTCGTTCATATACAAAAGGTGCTACATAAGCCCAAGTTAAAGCAACTGTGAAAAGTGCTATAAACGCATATGAAAATACATTATGAAGTATTCGCCTCATACTTATCTCCTATCCTTTCTGTTAAGATGATTAGCAAACATTATCGGAGACATTGCTATCATTGTTTTGTTTACAAATGTATCACTTTCAAAATAATTTTTTCTTGATTTTATCAATTCTAAAATTTCTATTTCCTCGGACATATTTTCATGCATTCTCAATACATCAAAAAGTAAGTATCCACATAGAAGATTTAAACTTTCTTCATATTTTTTATTTTGTTTAAACTCTTCTATTTTATTTACTGCAATCATAATTCTTCTAGTAGACGCATCTATCATTGCATTATTTCTCACTGATTTTTTCCAATAAGTCCTTATATCCAACTTTTTCCAATTTGACTAACTTTTTCCTGCTATATCAAAAGTTTTTAATTTAAAAATATAAGTTCTCTAAAACGAGCATGTCTTCTTGAAATCTTAAATTGTAAATATCTAAAAAAATTTTTCTTTTTAAACATGCAAGAAGTAATGTTATAGTTTAAATCACTTTTTTTAATCTTTTTAATTTCTTCTACTAAATATTCTTGACCAGATGAAATCTTTTCATCTAATATACTAGGATATCCATCTCTAGTTAACATTGCAATATCAAGATTATTTTTTTAGAAATCTCATTATATAAAAATCTCTAAGTAATTTTGTTTTAATTTTGAATTTTTCTTCTACAAAAACTACATATTCTCCTTTAGCAAAAATCTAACGCACAGTTTTTTTGGCTGATGAATTAGATCCTAGTTGTTTTTTTATATAATTTATTTTACTACTGTCTACTGCAGCAACCGCTTCTTCTATTTCAGAACTAGAAAGATCATCGACTACTATTACTTCGAAATCTTGAAAACTTTGATTAAATAAATTATTAATTATTTCCTGTAATCTTTTTCACACTTCTATATGCTGCTAGGACAACAGTAATTTTCGTTTTATTCGTTGTTTTTATTTTTTTTATTAAAATTTCATTTCCCAAAAAGCATTGTATCTAAAAAGATATCTTTTGTTCTATCTAATGTTCTAACCATAATCTATCCTCTATATTTTAAGGTTTTATCTTTTAATTATATCACAAAAAAACACTATTTTTTTCATTTACTATGAGAAAAAGTATAGATTAGAAGTGATTCAAGTTGTGATTTTAATGTTTTATTCTCGACGGTGTACCCTAGTTTCACTTAATGGCTTACATTTCCTAACCTTTTACCGTACACTTGCAAGATTTTATCGATTACATCTTTATAAGTTACTCTCTCTTTGACAAACATATCTCTTTTTTAGCTCATAAATTTAAAACCTATTTCGTTTTACATCCTTTAACCTGAATTTTAACACTATAATACCCAACACCTTGCAAGGCATAAAATAGAATATTTTACGTCTTGTCTAGAACAAAAATGGCACAATAAAAAAACACCTAGTAAAATCCACTAAGTGTTTAAAAAATCTTTAACTATTAATATATAATTACCTCAGCATCTCCTTTTTGTCCTGAAGATTGATCTATCATTTTCAAATATTTTTCAAATTCTTCTTTCGCCCATTCTGGAGCGTCTTCTTGTATTTTTAACTCATCTCCACTAGTTAGCCAATACTTATATCCTTTAGGTTTTATCAACATTTTAAAAATACTCCTTAATTTTATCTTCTAATACTTTTCTAAAAATAATTAGCAATTTCTCTCTGTATTTCTCCGTATCCTTTAGTAAGAAAAAAATACCTAACTAAATATCGAGTGTTTTTATTGTAATCCTCTTTTAGCCCATTCTTTTTTTATTCTTTCTTCTTCCTCTTTAGACCAACCATCTACAAAACGTGTTGCTCTTAACTCTTTATCCGATAGCTTTTCTATGTCAATTTCTTTTTCAAATTTGATACCTCTTGTTTTTTTCCTATATCTTCCATTATAATATCACTAAATTTCATATTAGTTCTCCTTTTACAATATTTAATATAAATACTAATTTTTTTATCAATTATCGATACTTTAGTTATAATAAAATTACTATTTTTTTCAACAATATTGTATCTCTTTTTTTCATAATTCTCTGTCATACATGAATTTTTGACTTTTTTTCAGCTTTTTATTTTAATTTTATCAGATAATTATTAAAATAATTTAATTCTGTAACTACACTAAGTAAAAAAATCTACTAGGCATTTTATAATCAATCTACTATTTATTATATCTATCCCCAAGCCAGAAAAATGTTCTTCTGGAAAGTTATTTGATTCCCACATCTTTCTTAATGCTGCTTTTTGCTTTATTAGCTAAATATAAACTATCATTTTCAATATCATATTTAGAAAGTTTGATTATAGAGACATCTCCGTTCTCTTTTTAATTCAACTATACCGTGGATTTTTTTGTATCATTAGGATAATAATAATATCTAATATTAACAGTGTTTTCTATTTTTCTCAACTTCAAATACATCTAAATTACCTCTCTTTCTTTGCCATTTTTCTAATTCCCCAAGATAATTATATATTTTTATCCGTCTGATCGTGTACTTCAGGATAACTCATTCCTTACTTCATCATGATCAATTATATTAACTCGTGATGCAACATCACTATATTGTGTTTAAAATATTTTTCCCCTCTCTCAACTTTCTCCATGATTCCGACATATCCTAACTTGAATCAGATCTTCGTAATCCATTTTCTAAAATACTCTCATTTATAAAAAATAGAATTTTTTTATCATGTTCATCTCGATTTTCTCGATAAGGATAATTTTCATCATTCCACGCCCCGTGAATTGCATCATTCTCTTTCACACCTCTATTATACATCCATTTATTTCTATCTTCAATCGATTTCTTAGGTGGTTTCACTTTTTACAATAGGATTTTTTTCTATTAGGTTCTTTCTCCTCGATTTTAAAATCCTCTCTCTTAACTTTAATTTAGCTTGTAGTTCTTTATCTCCTAATTTTTTTAGCTAGTATTCGCTTATCTCTATTAATTCAAATCTTACTTTAACTAGAGCTTCTTCATTAAATTTTTATAAATATCCAGGTAATTTTGGTTTGTAATTCACTCCAACTGCAAATGGCGTTAGCTAGTATCCATAATCTACCTCTAAGCAACCATCAAGACACCCATATACTTAAAAAGAAAAGCTCAACACTATTTAACTTTTTATTCTCCTTGCTACATCTTATAAAAAAACTAAATTATGAAGTGAAATCCATAAAAAGTAGAGATTAAGTAATGTTACAAAACTACATTATATTGTAACTACTTAATCTCTACTGAAAATTATATTCTATAAGAATAACTTAGAGCGTTCTCTTTCTCTACTTAATTTAGCAGAACGTGCTTTTAGACTAATTAGAACCGCTCCACCTACAAGAACGATAATTAGATATATAAATAATATTTTTATATCACGGTGCACAGCTGGAGCATATGCACCACCTACCGCTTCACGTAGTAATCCTATTGAATAAGTGAACGGTACTTTTGGATATAATGTTTGGAAGAATTTTGAAGTCATCTGAATCGGGAATGTTCCCCCTGAACTTCCTAATTGCAGTACTAATAATACAATACAAACTGCTTTCCCTACATTTCCTAAAATACATACTATTGTATAAATAATTGATGAAAATAGTAAAGATATTAATAATGCAAATATAACAAATCTAAATGGTGATGTCGCCTGAGTACCTAGAACATACATATCACCTAAAGTTATAATTAGTGTCTGGAATAAAGAAATTATTACAAACAATAATCCTCTTCCAAAGTATTTTTGATATGGTTTATATTTATTTTCTTCGTCTTCTACCTTAGTAGTTAATAACGAAGACATTAATAATGATCCAACCCAAATAGATAAAACTGTATAAAATGGAGTCATCGCTGATCCGTAGTTTTCTATATGATAAAGTTTATTCTCTTGAAGTTTTACTGGATTTGCGAAAAATTCAGCTTGTTGCTTATAATCGACTTTTAATAAATTAAACAGTTGGTTTTTATCTACTTCTCCATCAGCCTTTTTTATTTCATCTGTTAGTTTTTGAATTTTGCTTTTTGCTGTTGGCATATACTCTTGTAACGTTAATAATTTACCATGTGCATTAATTATTTTCGCTTCAGTTTCTGATAATTTTCTTTCTACGGTTGGAAGCTCTCCTTGAGCTTGAGCTATTATTCCACTCACTTTATCAATATTAACATCTGCCCTACTAAGAACCTGTGAGATTAATGGAGAAACTTCATCATTTAACTTAGTATTCATATCTGTTGAAAGTTCGTTTATTCTAGCTGATTTATTTACAAACTCTTCTTTCAAAGTATCTATAATTTCATCATAGTGATCCATCTTACTATAAATATTAATATTAATCTCTTTTTACTTTATTAATATCATTTTCTAGAGTTGTCACTTTGGCTAGTTGATTATTAAATAATCTTTCATTAGATAGGTTATTAAAATATTCGAAAATATTCTTTACAAGTTGTAGTCTTTCTCCACTTGCTTGAAGTCTACTATCTAAAAGCTTTTTTTGTCTAGCTTTAATTTCTTCTGTTCTATCTGGTTTTTTTGTTGAATTTCTTTTTGCTATAATATTTGCTTCTTTTTGAGACTTCTTCAACTATACTTAAATGATTACTAATAATAGGTAGCATTCTATCATTAAATCCTTGAATATTGTTAATTGTTACACCTGCTTTATCAGCTAGCATAATACTATTAGTCGCTGCTCTATCTATTTCAGGTAAAGTATTTTGAACTGTATTTAATATATTATAACCATGTTCTACTTTTCCTATTAATTCATTTAAACTCGCTTCATATGTAGAAAAGTTTTTCATTTAATTTGAAAAATTTCTTGTTTAGCTTTTTTTCTATTGATGGTAAATTTTCTTCAAATTTAATACCAGCCTCATGTAGTTTTTCAAAAATTACTCCATTTGCTGTTCCAACGAAACTCTTACTAATATTATTAGCAATTGCTGAAGCTCCACTATTAGTTATTTTAGGACTAATAGCATTAATTTTCTCATTTACCGTATACTCAATTGTCGCCCTTTGAGGTTCTGTTCTACTAACAGAAGTCATATCTTTACTAAAGTTTTTTGGAACTACTATACTCGCATAATAGTCACCTATTCTTACTCCGTCCTCAGCTTCTTGTTTATTAGATACAAACTGCCAATCTAGGCTCTTATTACTTTTTAATCCCTCAACTAAACTATTACCTAAGTTTAACTCTTTGCCATCGACAGTAGCACCATCATCTTCAGATGTAACAGCAACCTTTATATTATTTGTATGACCATATGGATCCCATGAAGATAAAATGTTTGGCCACGCATACATCGATGGTAAAAAAATTAATCCTACTATAATTATCCACGTATTAGTTTTTCTAAATACCTCTTTTTATATCATTTCGAAAAATTTCAATAATATTTTTCAACTTTTAATCTCCTCTCTATAAATTAATTAACAAAAACAATTAGAGATATTATATATCCTTAATCGTTAGCTTAAATATTATATCACGAAAAATTTTCTATTAAAAAGTAATTTCATTTTTTTAGTATTACTATTCTAAATATAACACTACATTATCCTTACTCGAATTTTTTAAATCTATAATTCTTTGGTTACTACTCCCTCTAAATCTTAAGCTTAGGTCTTTAAGAAAAATCATAAACGGACCATCTACCAATACATCACATAGATTTAATAATTCTTTTTTATCCTCACTACCATTTAAGAGTTGCTCATATGTGTAACCACTATATACCCAGATATCTTTTGTTGTACCGAACTCATCTCTAACTCTTTTAGCTAACTTTCTAGCTACCTGAGTATTAAGGAACGGTTCTCCTCCTAAAATTGTTAATCCTTGTACATATGAATTACTTAAATCTTGTATTATTTGATCTTCTATTTCTTTCGTATATAATTGACCCGCGTTAAAATTTTGGATACTTTCATTAAAACACTCTTTGCAAGCGAATAAGCATCCACTTAAGTAGATTGAACATCTTACTCCCTCTCCATCAACGAATTGAAATGGTTTATAATCAGCATATTTTTTCTTAGAATATGCTTCGGCTAACCAAGTGTCATTAGCCTCTTTAAATGTTCTCATCATACATTTATTATTAGTAGTTTTCTTAGTAGCACTATATTCTGAATTATCTATCGTGCTAATAATTGTTCTTAATTTTTCTTCTCTAGACAAAATCCTCACCCCTTATGTTTTAATAATATCACTTTTAATAATCAATTACAATTTATCTTATAAAGAGAGCCTCAAAAAAATCTTTATTTTTTTAAGAAATCGATTTTATCAAGTAACAATAATACAGTTTGTTAAATACCTAAAAAGTTTTTTTATAAAGCGAAATTAGATATTAATAAAGTACCATATCTAAGATTCTCATATAAACTTTCTAAAAATTTGAAACTTTTGATTCGGCACCTTCAAAAATATATCTTATATAAAACGATCAAAAGAAAGACTTAGGAAAAATTAATTTTTATAAAATCAAAAATCCTAAGTCACTAGTATCTAACTCCATGTATAAGTATTACTTATCTGCGGTAATATTTATAATGTTGCTCTTACTCTTATTTAATTTCTATGATATCTGTAGCAAACTTATCAAATTCCTTACTATGAGTTATTATCAAACTTGTAATATTGTGTTCTTTTTAAGTAGTTAAAAAAATGTTTTCTACTATTAATTCACTCAAATTGGTATTCATAGCGCTTGTCGGTTCATCCAAAATAATAAACTCAGGTCTTCTTATTAATATTCTAGCCAACTCTAGTCTTTTGCTTTTTCTCCACCACTTAAGTTTTTTTCCATTTTCTTTCAATAAATAATTATATCCTAATTTATCAATCAATTCTTGCAGGTGTAATAATCTAACTATCTCATCAAGTCTATCCTCGTATGAATCACCTAAGAGAATATTATCTCTTATTGTAGCTTCATATATGTATGGTTCTTGACTTACTTTCAAAAAAATTCTCCTAAAACTTGAATATTATTCTTATATATATCTTTTTCATTGATTAAGACTTCCCCATCTAACTTATATGAGCCCTCTTGCAAGTTTCTTAATATAAGATTAGATATCGTCGTCTTTCCTACTCCACTTCTTCCTTTTAGGATTAGAAAATCACCCTTATTTATGTTTAATCTAAAATCAGATAAAATCAGATTGTCTTTAAAAATAAAAAAACTAGCTATATTCACATTTACACTGTTAAAATTACTTATTTTTTTAATACTTCTTTCTCTTCATTGCTTTTTATTATTGAAAGTCTTAGACAACTCACTTTCTATCTTATAAGCGGTCTGCCCTAACAGTTATTTTTATCTGATATAGAATTTATAGGTTCATCTAACATTCTAACTGTAGAAAAATATTGCAATAGCCGAACCTATGGAAAAAAATCTTTTATATATTATAAAATACACTGAAAGTAATAGAGAAACAATAGGTAGTATAAATGCAACAGTAGCAGATATACCTACATATAACGAAAAAAATACTTTGCTAAGTCAGTATTGACCTTTATTCTCTTATTTATAATATTTTTCTTGAAGATAATCTATAAAGTACTGTTCTTTATTTAATTGCTTTTAAATCAAAAATAACCTAATATTGACTGAAGTATATATTGATTAGTTTCACCTAATAATTTCTGTTCACTTTTCATACAATTCGAAAGTTTCTTACTTATTTGTTTTATAATAAAAAAACATACAAGTATTACAGAAAATAATATAAATGTTATCAAAACATTATACCTACACATAAACATCAATATAGAAAACAAAATAAAAAGACTGCGTTACTAAAAATAACTTTACCTTGAGAATACCAATCTGATATCTTTATACTATCTGACGTTAACTTAGATAATATTTCACCGCTTTTTTTGCTTCTTTAAAATCATTATATTCACTTTTTTTAAAAAAACTTATCATAAAAAATACTCTAAAACAGAAAAAAATTTCCAAGAAAGAAAAAGTTTTCTTAAAAAAATATTGAGAAAGAAATAACAATAAAAAAATAAAAATACTAATATTACTATCAAGTATTTAACAAAAATGATAAACTCTCTCAAAAATCTTTTAGATATCAAACTATCCAAGATAACTTGAATAATAAAAAAATTGATATTAAATTTACCATAGTTCTTAGTAAAATAAAAAAACTATGGTAATAAATTGAACAATATACAACTTATTATCATAATATTTTTTTGTACGATACATAATCTTCCCCTCCCTATTTCTTCCAAATTACTTCATATAACCTTGTTTTATCGACTATTAATAAAGTAAAACTTATCTTTTCACAAAAATACATCTTAGATAGTAAATATATTATAATATTTTTTTCAGAATAATGTAAAATTATTTCTTAAAAAAATCTGAAAAATTAAAAACTAGTAAATTTATGATTTTTTTATCTCTTATTTTATGACTAATTAGAATTTATCTCCTAAAAATTATAAAAAAATACTATTTTAAAAATTATCTAAACTGTTTTATAATTATTATAATTTAAAAAAATTTAATTAATTGAGATGTGATAATTACCATAGAATATTATTAAGTTAATTATTACAATATATTTTTTATAAATATTACGAGGTGCCTTATGAGAGTATTAATAACTGGTTTTGATAAGTTTGGGGGAGAGAGTATTAACCCTTCAAGTTTATGTGTTAATAGCTTACCAGATGTAATAGATAATATAGAAATAAAAAAAGTTACCCTACCTACAGTCTTCAAAGATAGCTCACGTGTTTTAGAAGAAAACATAAAATCATTTTCTCCTAACATCGTTATTTGTGTTGGACAAGCTGGTGGAAGAAGTAAAATTACACCTGAGCGTATCGCCATTAATATTGATGACGCTAGAATCCCAGATAATATTGGAAATAGCCCTATTGATGAAGCCATACGAAAAGATGGAGATAATGCATATTTTTCTACACTGCCAATAAAAGCAATTGTTGATAAATTAAATAAAAATAATATCCCTTCTGCTATTTCTAATACTGCTGGTACTTTTGTTTGCAATCATATTATGTATGAGGCCTTATACATAACTTCAAAAAAATATCCAAATATTAAAACTGGATTTATTCATATCCCATATATTGAAGAACAGATTTTAGACAAGCCTAATATGCCTTATATGAAAAAAGAAGATATTATCGTTGCTTTAGAATTAATAATAAAAACTGCTGTGAATTATTATGATAAAGAAGACACAAAAAAAGTAACAGGAGGTTTAGAACATTAATTAATACTAAATTTTTACTCAATACAAACAGAGTTAGATTTTTCATAAACTGTAAGAAAAACACTGAAAAAGATATCCTGAAACATATTGTTTTCAATGTTTTCTTTTTTTATTGACAAAATAGTATACTAAGTATATAATATATTAGCTATATTATTTTAGGTGGTGAATTTATGTTAAAAGATGCATTGGGTTATAAGCTTATTACACTATTAGAGAATATGAGAAGTTATACTAAACAACCTTTGGCTGAGATTGGGATTACACATGGACATTTCATTACTCTTATCTACATTTCAGAAAATGAAGGAGTTACCCAAGCTCAACTTGCTGAAATTCATAGAAAAGATAGAAATATTGTTGGAAGAAACATCGATGCACTCGAAAAGCAAAATTTTGTTATTAGAAAACGCGGAGTGAAAGATAGACGTTCTTTTACACTACATTTGACTGAAATAGGTACAGAAGTTTTATCAACTTACTCTAATCTACTAAACACAGCTGAAAAAGAAGTTCTTAAAAACTTGACTGAAGAAGAAATTTCTATTTTCTTCACAATATTGAATAAAATAACTTAAGGAGGAAATAATATGGAAAAAACACAAAATTATATAGAAAATCCACTAGGCACAAAACCTATAAAAAAATTACTTATATCATTTGCTTGGCCTGCTATTACAGCTAATATCATTAATGCAATGTATAGCGTAATTGACCAGATTTTTATAGGGCAAGGTGTTGGATACTTAGGTAATGCCGCAACAAACGTTGCCTTCCCTCTTACTACGATTTGCTTAGCTATAGGTTTAATGATAGGAATCGGTGCTGCTTCTAATTTTAATCTTGAACTAGGTCGTGGTAATCCTGAAAAAGCTAAGTCCGTAGTTGGTACTGCAGTATCTTCATTATTTATTATAGGGATTATTATTACGCTTTTAGTACATATATTCTTAAAACCTCTTATGTACGCATTTGGATCTACAGATGAAATTTTAGAATATGCGATGACATTTGCTGGAATTACTTCTTTAGGGATTCCATTCTTACTAATTTCTATTAGTACTAATCCTATTGTTCGTTCGGATAATAGTCCAAAATATTCAATGTTTGCCATTATTTTTGGTGCAGTACTTAATACTATTCTTAATCCAATCTTTATCTTTGGATTTGGTTGGGGAATTGCTGGTTCAGCTTGGGCTACAGTAATAAGTCAATTTTTATCTGCAATGATTCTTGTATTTTATTTCCCGAGATTTAAAAGTGTTAAATTTAATAAACAAGATTTCATACCTAAGCTACCTTTATTAAAAGTTGCAGCCGGATTTGGTATGCCTTCGTTTGTTTTCCAAGGATCTAATATGATTGCACAAATCGTAACAAACAACCTATTAAACATTCACGGTACTAATTCTGTATACGGTAATGATATTCCTATAGCAGTTGCTGGTATTGTAGCCAAAATCAATATAATATTTATAGCGATTATTATTGGATTAATTCAAGGGGCTCAACCTATTTTTGGGTACAATTATGGTGCACAAAAATATGAACGAGTTCGTACTACAATGAGATATACTATGAAATATGCAATGATTATCTCAATTACATTTTTCTTAATTTTCGAGATTTTCCCTAAACAAATTGTTAGTCTATTTGGTAATGGTAATGATCTTTACTTTGAGTTTGCAATTAAGTACATGAGATTTTTCTTACTATTCACATTTATAAATGGTGTTCAAATTTCAAGTTCTACTTTCTTCTCTGCAATAGGAAAACCAAAAATTGGAGTTACTATTGCCTTAACTAAACAACTTATAGTATTAATACCAATGTTATTTGTTCTTTCTCATTTCTTTGGTATTGATGGAATAATCTATGCTACCCCAGTAACTGACCTTTGTGCATTCTCAGTTTCTTTATTCTTCTTAATTAGAGAGTTTAAAATAATGCCTAAACATAATGTCACTACATAGAAAAAAGCAATCTAGTGTTAAAAATCGCTAGATTGCTTTTTGTTATTTATTATCTTTTAGCTACATATTTTAATTCATCTTTATGTTTAGCCTCAAAATCACTCATCTCATTATCTGGAATTTGACGTAAGTATAGATTAGATCTGATTGTTTCATCTTCCTCACGGCAAGTAGATAATACTAAGTATTTATCTGTTGCTTTAAGTTGTACACTATCATTCTTAGTTGTTGCATCTTTTTTAACGTTAGTTAATTGATTTAAGAAATCTTCATCACTTTCAAAATCTAAACGATAGAACGAAGTTGTTTCCGGTACGATTGTTAAGAACGCTGCCTCATAGTAGTATTTTCTCTCTGGAGTTTCAATTACTACATATTTGTGTTTATCCATATATTCTTGTTTGTCATAATAGTTAACATCGTTAAACATACGGTGGTCTCCTACTTTACTTCCACGAGCATGTCCGAATAACCAAGTTAATCTATCATGGAAATCTTTTTTGTTGTCCATATCCATAAATACAGTACCAAGGTAAGGAACATTTCCACCTTCGAATGTTTTATTTAAGTATGTTTCATTGTCATTAGTTTGTACTATAGGTTCATCTAAATCTGTACCTGGTGCATAAACATATCCTACAGTCTCATTATTCGTTTTAGTTAAATCTGCAAAACGTTTTGATAAATAATCTTTATCTTCTTTACTTACTTTATAAGTCGAATCTGATGAACTCGAACTTGAACTCGAACTTTTATCAATACTACATCCAGCTACAAATACAGCTGATGCAACTAGAGCAATTGTTAAAAGTAAAATAGAGAAAATCTTTTTGAAATTAAATATTTTTTTCATTATATTTTTCCTCTCTACTGAAATTTTAATAATTGTTTATCATTATACAATATCTCAACAAATATTTCTATTATTTTTATTTTATAATTTATATAAGTTTATCTTACTACTACAGCTGTTCCAGTTGCTGTAACTAAAAGCATATTGTTACCGTCGCCTCCTAGAGGATCAAAGTCAATTCTAACTCCGATAATGGCATTAGCACCCATCTCAGCTGCACGAGCTTCTAACTCTTTTAAAGCTTCAGCTCTCGCTTGAATAATTTCATCTTCATATCCTTTGACTCTTCCACCAAAAAGGTTTCGAATTCCTGCTCCTATATCTTTGATAACATTAATTCCAGCTACTACTTCACCTGTAGTTAAACCTTTATATTCTACTACTTCCATTCCTGGAACATAATTTGTTGTTGCAATTATCATAATACTTCACTCCATTATTAGTCTACTAATATATCAACTACTTCTTCTAATGTTGCTCCTAAGAAGTAAGAGTTAATATCAATTTGTTCTAACACTTTTTGAACATCTTCTTTTTGGTATTTTACACCTACTAATTTTTTAGCAATATCTTCAACGTCCATTACTCCGAAGAAGTCACCGTAGAATTTGATATTAGTAATAACACCTTGTTCTACCATGATATTAGCTTCAATTTTACCAGTTTTAAGTCTTCTGTTACGTTTAATATTGAAATCAGGGTTTTTACCATATACCCAATCCCATGAATTATTTTTTTCTTCTTGGATAGCTAAAATTGCAGCTTCATCTTCTTCAGTTGCAACAAAATCAGTCATTTCGTATTTTTCACTCATATATTTTTTAAGTGCAGCTACGAAATCTTGAACTGTCATATCTTGATTTGGAAGATGATCTTTAATGTTTGTTACACGTGAGCGTACTGATTTAATACCTTTTGATTCAATCTTATCTTTAGATACTTTTAAAGCATCAGCTAAAACTGATGTATCAACATCAAACATTAAGCAACCGTGGTGCATAATACGACCGTTACGCACGTATTGAGCATTACCACAGAATTTTTGCCCATCGATTTCTAAGTCGTTACGTCCTGTAAATTCCGCTTTAACTCCTAAAGAATTCAATGCATCAAGCACAGGTTGTGAGAATGATTTGAAGTCGAATTCTTCACCACTTCTACCATTTGATATGATTGTGTAGTTTAAGTTGTTTAAATCGTGATAAACTGCTCCTCCACCACTTACACGACGAACGATTTTAATACCTTTATCATCACAGAATTTTTGGTTTACTTCTTCTGTTGTGTTTTGGTTCTTACCAACAACGATACATGGTGAGTTTATCCATAACATAAACACATCGTCTTTTTCTGCAAGTTCATTAAAAGCATATAGCTCTAATGCTGTGTTGTAGCGTGGGTCATTACTTTTTGATTCTATGTATATCATATTAATCTCCTTAATAATTAACTATTTCTTTATCTTTTATTATAACATCTTTTCATAACTAAAACACTAAATTTTTTTATCCAAAAATAATATTTTTTTATACTAATTCAAACAAACTTTTCATGTATTATGGTATAATTATAAGGAATTATAAAAATTATTATAAAGGAGTTACCCTTTTATGACAAAAATTATTTTAACTGGAGATAGACCGACTGGTAAACTTCACTTAGGTCACTATGTTGGTTCTTTAAAAAATCGTATAGCTTTACAAAATGAAGATGATACTGAAGTATTTATTATGATAGCTGATCAACAAGCTCTTACTGATAATGCTGATAATCCTGGAAAAGTTATTGAAAATATTACAGAAGTTGCACTTGATTACCTTGCTGTAGGAATTGATCCTAGTAAAACAACTATTTTCATTCAATCACAAATTCCACAACTTGCTGAATTATATATGTACTACATGAATTTAGTATCTGTTTCTAGATTACATCGTAACCCTACTGTTAAACAAGAAATTAATGATAAGAAATTTGGTGAAAGTATTCCTGCAGGATTCTTTACATATCCTGTAAGCCAAGCTGCCGATATTACAGCATTTAAAGCAACTCACGTTCCTGTCGGAGAGGACCAAAAACCTATGCTTGAGCAAACACGTGAAATTGTACGTGATTTCAATAGAACTTATAATAAAGAAGTTCTTGTATTACCTGAAATTGTTTTACCACCAAAAAATCATGCCAGACTTGTTGGTATTGATGGACAAGGTAAGATGAGTAAAAGTTTAAATAATGGTATTTACTTAGGTGATAGTGAAGAAAATATTAAAGCTAAAATCATGAAAATGTACACTGACCCAAATCACATTAAATCGAAGATCCAGGTCAAGTAGAAGGAAATGTAGTATTCACGTACCTTGATATTTTCGATTCTCGTACAGATGAAGTTGCGAAGCTGAAAGAACACTACTCTCGTGGAGGACTTGGTGATATGAAACTGAAACGTCGTTTAAATGATGTAATGCAAGACTACCTACGTCCTATCAGAGAACGTCGTGAAGAGTTTGCAAAAGATAAAGCAGAAGTTTATAGAATGCTTAAAGCTGGAAGTGAAAAAGCTGAAAGAGTTGCTGCTGCTACTTTAGATGAAGTAAAAGATGCAATGGGAATTAACTATTTCAAAAAATAAAATTGATATTTAGGGGAAGAGCCATACTCTTCCTCTTAGTTATTTAACATATTAAAAAAATAAGGAGACTATATGGCGAAGAGAAAAAACAACAATTATCACTATTTTTCAATTATTTCTATAGCTATAGTCGTTCTAGCTGCATTTGCTATAACATACTATACTAATAAATCTTCAAATAAAAATGCTAATACTACAACTTTTACAAGTGTATCAAAAATTCCTGATGATGTGATAAATTCACTTACTGCACCAAAAGAAAGTGAAGCTACAGATAATAATAAATATAAGGTATTAAACAACAATAACCCATATTTTGCTAAAGAAGATCTTTCTACAACATCTTTTGAAAATTACAGTCCACTCGATAAACTAGGTCGTGTTGGTCAAGCAAACGGAATTATTGGTGTTGATTTAATGCCAACTGATAAACGTGAAGAAATTGCTCACGTTCGTCCTAGTGGATGGCAAAGCAATCGTGGAACTCATGTTTACGATAGATCTCATCTTATTGCTTTCCAACTTGCCGGTGAAAATGATAATGATAAAAACTTAATGACTGGTACAAGATTTATGAATCTTAATATGATTCCTTTTGAAAATGAAGTTGCTGACTACGTTAAAAAGACTAAAAAACATGTCCGTTATCGTGTAACTCCAGTTTTCAAAGGTGATGATCTTGTTGCACAAGGAGTAATTATGGAAGCAATGTCTGTTGAAGATAACGGTAGAAGTATTAAATATAATGTATTTTTACCAAACTTCCAAAAAGGTGTAACTATTGACTACAAAACAGGAAAATACACTGTAAAATAAATATAACTAAGACTTCGAACTAATTTGTTCGAAGTCTTTTTAATCTTTTTTTATAAATTTTTTTCAGCAATAGCTAAACTAATTACTAATAGTAAAAATCGCAGCTGCCCAGATTAAAAACACTTTTTAGGATCATCATGTTGAACAATAATCAATCTTATAATTGCTGTGATTCCAATGTAAATAAAAATACCTAAGTGGAAAAATGATAATTATTTTTTTAAAGTATTTTTACTATTAAAAGCTACAAACTCGAAATATAAGAAAAAAATACTAATATTCCTTCTACAAAGTGCTGATAATTTCCTTGTTCAGCAAGAAATTTTTGCTCCTTCGTGGAATATTTCCTTAGCCTCCATTATTAACCCAAATGATAATAGTATCCCTATAATCAATAATCCAATATTCATAATCCAAAGAAAGATATCAGAAATTATTTTACTAAATTTTTTTCCATCGTTCACCTCTCTAATTATTTTTTTCATGACTTATTATATCATAAATCCCTTCAATATAATAATTAGACTACTTAATTTAACTTGTTTATATATTTTAAAAATTTTTTTCTTATGTTATAATATAAAAAAAGGAGATTTTTTTATGATAACACTAAAAAAAGATTGAAAAAAACATTTAACTGATTTATACAATGTAATATACTCATCAGAAACTCCAGAATGGAGTAAATACAACGCCCCCTACTTTAATGATTTTAAGTTAATTGATTTAGATACCTTCCTACTTAAAAATCATCATGAATTTTATTTAAGTGACCGTGTATTAGGAATATTTTTAAACAACAAACCTATAGGCATTGTCACATACTATTGGGAATGTTTTTCAACTCGCTGGCTAGAGATAGGAATAGTAATATATGAGAAGAATACATGGTCTAAAGGAATAGGTTATGCAGCCTTAAATGAATGGATTAAAATTTGTTTTAATAAATTTTCGGATATTCAACACATTGGTCTTACTACATGGAGTGGAAATCCAGGAATGATAAGACTAGCTGAAAAACTTGGACTCGTATGTGAAGCGAGAATTAGAAAGGTTAGATACTTTAACGGAGTTTACTATGATTCTATAAAATATGGAATATTAAGAGAAGAGTTTTTTTGCAAGAATTTTTAAATAATTTATACAATATAAAATATTAGTAACAAACATATTAATATTCTATTCTTGAAAAATATAAAATATAGAGTTAGAATATTATTATATATATTTTAGTCTCATGATTTAGGAGGAGTAATAATGAGTGAACATTTAGAACAACAATCTCGCCGTGGAGCAGAATTAGTTGTAGATACATTAATAAACGAAGGAGTTAAACATGTTTTTGCTATACCTGGTGCGAAAATAGATGCTGTATTCGATGCTCTTGTCGATCGTGGACCTGAGCTTGTAGTTGTACGTCATGAACAAAAATGCTGCTTTTATGGCTCAAGCTGTTGGGCGTCTAACTGGAAAAACACCGAGTTGCTTTAGTTACTTCAGGACCTGGTGTCAGTAACCTTGCTACTGGACTTATTACTGCAAACTCTGAAGGTGACCCTGTTGTCGCAATCGGAGGTCAAGTTAAGCGTTCTGACTTATTAAAACAAACACACCAAAGTATGGATAATGTTAGTCTGCTTCGTCCAGTAACTAAATCAGCTGTTGAAGTTGGTCATCAAGATAGCATCTCTGAAGCCATTACCAATGCATTTAGAAAAGCTAAAGAACCTAAAAAAGGAGCTACATTCGTATCACTACCTGCAGATGTTATAAGTGAAAAAACTTCTGTGAAAGCTATCAAACGACTTAGAGAACCTATTTTAGGGATAGCCGATCCAAAACACGTTAGTGATTTAGTTGAAAAAATAGAAAATGCTGAGCTTCCAGTTCTTTTACTAGGAATGAATGCATCAACTAAAGAAGCAACAGAAGCTATTCGGTTATTAGTCGCTAAAACTGGTATACCTGTAGTCGAAATGTTCCAAGCTGCTGGAGTAATTTCTCGCGGTTTAGTTCAACATTTCTATGGCCGTGTTGGATTATTTAGAAATCAACCAGGAGATAGATTATTACATAAAGCAGATTTAATAATCTCTATCGGATATGATCCTATTGAATATGATCCGGTATATTGGAATACAAATAAAAATGCTACTCTAGTTCACATCGATGATACTATTGCTGTTATTGACCGTGATTACCAACCTGATATTGAACTTATCGGCGATATTTCTGAAACATTAAAATGTATTTATAATGGAAATCCTAAAGTAAGAATTTCTGAAGAAAATCTAGCTTACTTAAAAAAACTTCAAGAAGAAATAGTAAAACGAGATGAACCACCTAAATCAAAAATCGAAGGACGTCTTCACCCACTAGAAATTATTCAACAAACTCAAAATGCTGTATCAGATGATACTATAGTAACTTGTGACATTGGATCTCATGGAATTTGGTTAGCTAGACACTTCCGCTCTTATGAACCTCGTCACCTACTTTTCTCTAACGGTATGCAAACTTTAGGAGTAGCTCTACCATGGGCAATCGCTTCTGGATTACTTTATCCTAACAAGAAAACTTTATCAATTTCTGGTGATGGAGGGTTCTTATTCTCAGCAATGGAACTTGAAACTGCCGTTAGATTAAAATCACCTATAGTTCATGTTGTTTGGAATGATTCGTCTTATAATATGGTTGCCTTCCAACAAGAGATGAAATACGGTCGTGATTCAGCAGTACATCTTGGTCAAGTTGATATTAAAAAACATGCAGAATCTTATGGAGCTGTTGGTATGCGTGCAACTACAAAAGAAGAATTTGCGAAATGCTTAGAAGAAGCATTCAAAATTGAAGGTCCAGTCGTAATTGATGTTCCTGTTGACTACAGCGATAACATCAAACTTGGTGAAACTCTTCAAGATAGTTACTTAAACTAATTTTAAAGAACTACTAATTTCTATTAAACATGATTCAAGTTTCTCTTGTTTCAAAAATATAAGACATAAAAGGAGAATTATTATGTTATATCAATATAGTACTATGGCTGCACTAATGGGTGGAGCATTTAGTGGAACTACAACTGTAGAAAAATTACTAGAACACGGTGATTTTGGTATTGGTACTTTCGAAGGTGTCGATGGAGAAATGATTATACTAAATGGAGAAGTTTATAAAACTGATAGTAATGGATTGTCTACTTTACAGCCTAAAGAAGCAACCTCACCTTTTTCAAACATAACTAAGTTTTCTACAAACTTTAAAAAAGTAACTACAACAAGTTTTGAAAATTTGAACAATGATATTAGTGAATATCTAAATCCAAATTATTTTTATGCTATAAAAATAACTGGAGTATTCGATAAAATAAATACTCGTTCACCAAAAAAACACGAAAAACCTTATCCTACTCTTCTAGAAATATTAGAAACACAAAGTATATTTAGCTACGAAGATAGTAAAGGTACAATAGTTGGCTTCTTTTCTCCAGAATATACTCAAGGAATTGGTGTGGGCGGATTCCATCTTCACTATATTAGTGATGATCGTACTCAAGGTGGACATATTTTTAACTTTGATATTAAAGATGCTACAGTTGAAGTATCTAAACCATTAAATTTTACACTAGAATTACCTCAAAGTGAAGAATATAAAGGTGTGAATATTAATTTAAACATTACATAAAGAAGTTCTCGAAGCTGAAAGTTCTCGTTAGCATAATACACTCAAGCAAATTTAATCTTGCTTGAGTGTATTTTTTTGTATACAAATATATAATCACTTAAAAAATTAAATTAATTATATATAGAATTTAAAATAATAATACAAAAAAAGCAACTAGAAATCTAGTTGCTTTCTTCATTAAACTTATTTAGTTTTTTTCTTAGGTGCATGGATACACATATCGATACAGTCAGCCATTGCTTCATATAAAGCTTCTGAGTATGTTGGGTGACCATGGATAATATCCATAACATCATCAATTGTCATTTCTGTTTGGATTAATGTTGAACCTTCATTGATAATTTCTGCTGCAACTGGTCCTACAATGTGGATACCTAAGATTTCTCTGTATTTAGTATCCATAATTACTTTAACGAATCCTTCTCCGTGGTTAGATGCTAATGAACGTCCGTTAGCTCCAAAGTTGAATCTACCAACTTTAACATCATATTTTTCGCGAGCTTGGTCTTCAGTTAAACCAACCATTGCGATTTCAGGGTGAGTGTAGATTGCTGCTGGAGTAGCTTTAAGATCAACTTTTTTATGGTGACCCATTGCATTTTCAGCTGCGATTTCTCCCATCTTGAATGCTGCGTGAGCTAACATTTTAACTCCGTTAATATCTCCAGGAGCGTAAATTCCTTTAATAGAAGTTTCCATGTATTCGTCAACTTTAACACGTCCACGTTCCATTTTCGAATTTATCAGCTAATTCTCCAAGACATGTGTTATCTGGAACACGTCCGATAGATAGTAATACTTTGTCAACTACGATATCTTCTTTTCCTTCAACTTTAACTACTACTTCGTGACCTTTGTCAACGATTTCTAATAGTTTAGTAGATGTAAGAACCTCGATACCTTGTTTTCTAAATTGTTTTTCTAAAGCTACAGATGCATCTTTATCCATGTTAGCAATTAGACGATCAGCCATCTCAACGATAGTTACTTTAGAACCGAATGTAGAGAATGCTTGTCCTAATTCAGAACCGATTACTCCTCCTCCGATTACTGCTAAACGAGATGGTACTTCAGTGATATCTAAGAACTCATCACTTGTAAGAACTTTATCACTGTCCATTCCTGGAATATTAATTCTACTTACTTTAGAACCACCAGCTAAAATTACATTATCAGCATCGATAGTTTCTTTTTCGTCAACAACAATTTTCTTATCAGCTGTTAGACTTCCTACTCCGTTAAATACTTTAACACCGTAAGATTTAAGTAATCCAGCTACTCCACCAGATAGAGTTTTAGATACTTTATTTTTAACTGCTACAGTTTGTTCCATATCAACTGTAAATGCATCATTTACAAGTTTAATACCACGATCTTTTGCAGAACGGATGTAGTTAATGATTTCAGCATTGTGTAAGAATGTTTTTGTTGGAATACATCCACGGTTTAGACATGTTCCACCAAGTTCACGGTTTTCTACTAATGCTACTTTTTCCTCCCTAATTGAGCCGCTTTTAATAGCTGCTACATATCCAGCAGGACCTCCACCGATAACTGCTACATCATATTCTCCACGACGTTCACGTTTTGGTAATACTTCTTCTGCTTTAGTTTCAGGTACTTTAACATCAGCTGCAACTTCTTTAACAACTTCTTGAGCTGCTGCAGTTGCTCCATCAGCTCTCGGTACTGCTTCACCGTGTTGTCCAATCCAAGCGATTGTTTGAACTACTGGTACAGTTGATCCAGCTGGGTGAAGAATTTTTAATAATGTTCCACTTGCTTCAGCTTCAACTTCCATATTAACTTTATCAGTTACGATTTCAAGTAGGACTTCACCTTCTTTTACTTCGTCACCTTCTTGCTTAAACCATTGTACGATTTCGCCTTCTTCCATTTCACTTCCGGCTTTTGGCATAATAACTTCTACTGCCATGTTATAATCACTCCTTAATACACTTTTCTCTTATTTTCTTCTATATATTATATCATTATTAGATTAGTAATGATAGTGGATTTTCGATAGCTTCTTTCAGAGTCTTCATGAATTTAGCTCCTTCTAATCCGTCAACAACACGGTGGTCCGCTGTTAATGTTAATGTCATAATTGGTCTTACAGTAACTTCACCGTTTAATACTACAGGTTTTTGAACTGTAGCACTTACACCTAAAATAGCTGTATTTGGTTGGTTAATGATTGGCACAAAGCTTTTAACTCCATACATACCTAAGTTACTGATTGTAAATGTTGAATCTGCCATTTCATCTGGTTTTAATTTACCAGCAAGAGCTTTAGTTGTAATTTCTTTAGAAGCTACTACAAGCTCTTTAAGACTCATCTTATCTGCACCTTTAATTACTGGTACTACTAATCCGCTATCCATACCAACAGCGATTGATAAGTTTACATAGTGGTGTAAATACATTTCTTTTTCATCACTTGATAATGAAGCATTTACATATGGGTGTTTCATTAATGATTTAATTACCGCTAACGAAATAAAGTCTGTAACTGTTGCTTTTTTACCAGTTTCTTCTATAATTGCATCAACAACTTTTTTACGTAATGCTAATAATTCAGTCATATCAACTTCAACATTAACTACAAATGTTGGTGCACTGAAGTAAGATTCACTCATACGTTTAGAAATAACTTTACGCATTGGTGACATTGGTACAGTTTCAACGATTCCCCATTGATTTTCATTTGGTGCTTTAACAGATTTTTTACCTGGTTGAGCAATTTCTTCTTTTTTAGCTGGTTCTGCTTTAGGTGTACCATTAAGTACTGCAAGAACATCAGCTTTCATAATTTTACCATTTGGTCCTGTTCCAGCGATACTTTCAGTGTTAATTCCTTCAATTTGCGCAATACGTGCAGCAAGTGGAGAAATTTTAACTTTAGAGTTTAGTTTGTAATCTAAAACATCATCTTTGTGGATACGACCTTTTGCACCTGTACCTTTAACTTTAGATAGGTCAATTCCTTTTTCACGAGCATATGCTCTAGCTGCTGGTGTAGCACGAAGGCCTGAATAATCAATTACTTCCACTTCTTTAACTGGTGTATGATCAACTTTTTTCTCAACAACAGTTTCTGCTGGAGCTACTTCTCCTGTTGAAGTTGCCCCAGGAATTGCTTCACCTGGTTCACCAATCCATGCGATTGTTTGAACTACTGGTACAACATCTCCTGCTTGTGCTAATATTTTTAATAGTGTTCCGCTTGCATCAGCTTCAACTTCCATATTTACTTTATCTGTTACGATTTCTAATAGGACTTCACCTGCTTCGACATGGTCACCTTCATTTTTGAACCATTGTACGATTTCGCCCTCTTCCATTTCACTACCGGCTTTTGGCATAATAACCTCTACTGCCATGTTTTATTCACATCCTTCGCTAACTAAATTTTTATTTTTTATTTACAGCTTTTTTAATTGTTTCTTTGATGTCTTCTACATCAGGTACAACTAATTTTTCTAAGTTTTTAGCTGATGGAATGTGTGTGTCAGCCCCAGCTACACGGTAAATTGGGCTGTCTAAGAAATCAAAAGCATCACTTTCCGCAATACGAGCAACGATTTCTCCACCGAATCCACCAGTTTTGAATGAGTCGTGACATACAACTAATTTTCCTGTTTTTTGTACAGATTTAACGATTAAGTCTGTATCTAATGGTACTAATGTAATTGGGTCAACTACTTCTACTGAAATTCCTTCTTCTTTTAACTCTTCAGCAGCTTTTAAGCTACGCTCTAACATTCTTCCCCATGATACTAATGTTACATCAGTACCTTCTGCTTTGATGTCACCTTTTCCGATTACACCAATTTTACCTACTTCTACTTCACCTTTACGTCCGAATAACGCTTTTGGTTCGATGTAGATAACAGGGTTGTTATCTCTGATTGCAGCTCTTAAAATTGAGTAAACATCTCCTGCTGTACCTGGTGCTACTACTTTAAGACCAGGAATGTGACAGAACCATGCTTCTAGAGCTTTACAGTGTTGAGCCGCAGCTCCTGTTCCTGCACCAGATGCACAACGATAAGTAACTGGTACTTGTACTTCTCCTCCTAGCATATAACGCATTGGCGCTGCTTGGTTAACAATAGCATCCATACCAATTGTTACGAAATCCATAAATGTTACGTCTACGATTGGACGCATACCAACTGAAGCAGCCCCTGCAGCAGCTCCACAGATAGCAGCTTCACTGATTGGTGTGTCGATAACACGTTCAGAACCGAACTCTTCTAACATTCCTACTGTAGTACCGAAGTCACCACCGAAGATACCAACATCTTCACCCATTAAAAATACATTTTCATCTTCACGCATTTCGTGAGTCATAGCTTCTTTTATGGCTTCACGAACTGTCATAATTTTTGTTTCTTTAGTCATAACTATTAATCTCCTATTATATAAAAATATTATTTAAATTATTTTTAACCTAAAAATATTAGTCAGCGTAGTTATCTTGGAATGCAATTGAACCATCAGCAAATGGTGATTCTTTAGCAAATTCTACAGCATCATCGATAGTTGCTTTTGATCTATCTTCGATTTCTTTTAATTCTTCTTCTGTAGCAATTCCATTTTCTAATAAGTAATTTTTATATTTTACGTTAGGATCTTTAAGTTTCCATTCTGCTACTTCTTCACGACTACGGTATTTACCAGCATCTGAAGCTGAGTGTCCAAACCATCTATAAGATACTGCTTCAACTAAAACAGGACCTTTTCCACTTCTAGTGTGCTCGATAGCTTCTTGCATTGCATCATATACAGCTAACACATCGTTTCCATCCTCAACATGGATTCCTTTGATTCTGTATGAAGCAGCACGTTCAGTAATTTTTTCAACACGCATACATCTTTCTTGAGCCATTGAGATACCATATTTATTGTTAATTACGTAGAAAATAAGTGGTAAATCCCAGTTAGATGCCATATTTAAACATTCGTGGAAGCTTCCTTCGTTAGTAGCTCCATCACCCATACAGCAAATTACAATATTACCAGTTTTTTTCATTTTTTGTGCTAGAGCGGCACCTGTACTTAGACCGTGTCCTCCACCAACGATACCATTACATCCCATGTTTCCTTGTTCAAGGTCGTAAACGTGCATACTTCCTCCACGCCCTTTACATTGACCTGTCTCTTTACCAAGGATTTCAGCCATCATACGGTCAATTTCAATACCTTTTGCAATTGTTTGACCGTGACCACGGTGATTAGAAAACATTAAGTCTTCTTTTCTTAACGGATAAATAGCTCCAACGTTAGCAGCTTCCTCTCCTACTGAATAGTGAGTCATACCGTGAACTAGACCACGAGAGTATAGTTTACTTAACTCCATATCAAAATCTCTAATAAGGTGCATTAGTTCATACATTTCTAAATGCTCTTGTTTAGTTAAATCTTTTGATGTTTTTACCATAATAACCTCCAAAGTTTGTATATATATTTATTAAATGTGTATAAATTATGTTTTAATCATATATTACTATTATAATATACAACGTTTTTCGAAAAAAAGTCAAATCAATGAACTCAATAAAATAACAATATTTATCTCAGTAATATTTTCTTACTCTGTAGTACTACAACCTAAAAATTTTCAACAAACAGAATAAAACAGATTTCTTCCATTTGCATACACTATCATTTTTTTCTTATTCTACACTTTATATAAACTCTCTCTAAATTTTTTTATAGATACAGAATTAAAAATAAACTAATTAAAGATAATAAAAAAATAATTTTTTTAAAAAAATTATGTCGTTTATTAAGAAACTAATCGTAAATAACAAGTCTGATGTAAAGCGTTTTTCTTATGTATTTATATACTTTTTTTAACACTTGAAAATTGAAGTTAATTAATTATTCTTCAGTAATTATGTAAACTTTAAATTTATATGAAGGACCCTATTAAATACACTAATGTGTATTAATTATTAAGATTTTTGATTGTGATTAAGCTACTCATCATATAAAAAAATATCATTTATTATAATTATTCCCACTTCATAATAGTATATATTTATACCAGCCCTGAAAAAAAAGAGATCTGACTCTTTCTCAGATCTCATCTTTAACTATGCAGCGTGTTTATCGCAGTGACAATCACCAGTTTTGCAATTTCCACATTCACAATCTTCTTTTGCATTGTGGCATCCGCAAGCACAACCTTCTTTACAGTCACAAGTTCCTTCAACACAATTTCCACATTTGCAATCTTCTACTGCGTCATGACAGTGACAGTGGTGTTCGCATTCACATTTAGTCATCTTTACCGCCTCCGTATTTTTATTCTATACTTAAATTTTATTATGTTTTATATAACAAGTCAATAGATTCTCGTCTTAAGTAACTATTACGATTTACAAATCTATAAATCGTAATGAAGACGTTTTTAAAATTATTAAATATAATAGACAGAATCATACTTTAATATTATAATCTACCCATTATTTTACTATATATTACTCGCTTACTTATGGTTATTATGCTATAATTAAATTGAAATTAAGCACTTAGAACTTAATAAATTCTACCTTTATTATTCTTTATAAAGTACTTTTCATATAAAAAAAGGGAGGTCATTATATGAAATATAATAAATACTTAATCATTTCTATTCCGATTCTAACAATACTAGTAACAACATTATTTTTATACAAAAAAATATTTCCTATCTCTACTTAATTATTCCTGTATGTATCTATGTTAGTTTTATAAAAATATTATCAAGAAAAAAAGTAAATTGTTAATAAAAAACAACTAAAAATCTTGAATCTTTTAAAAATTAGAAAGTATTATTTATACTACGGCAATGCTAATATTATATTTGACATTAATGTTTAGTTATATCCAGAAAATTCAAAAAAAGTAGAATATTTATATATTGCATATTCAATTTCTGCAATCTTACTCCTATTATATGCAGTAATTAATATTAAACGTACTCTGCTTATAAGACAAGAACTACGAAAAAAATAATTCTAAATAACAAAAAAAGAAATCAGTTCACTATCGAACTGATTTTCTTTCAGGCTGTTGACAAATAGGTCAACAGCCTGTTTTTTTAACTGAAATAAAATCCTTAAAAATGGTATAATATAAGTATACAAAGGAGGTTTTAGTATGTTTAATAAAGTAGAAAAATATCAAAGATGAAATAATACTAATGACATTATCAGAAATAGTACCTAAAGATCATTTTTTAAGAAAAGTAGATAAAGCTATTGATTTTAAATTTATTTATGATTTGACAGAAGAATACTATAGCCACACATCAGGTAGAAATTGTTTAGACCCTGTAGTATTATTCAAATTAGTGTTTTTTTAAAAAGATTTCTATGGAATAAAAATCAATGAGAGAAACAATAAAAAGAATAGAAACAGATGCTGCATTTAGATGGTTTTTTTAGGGATACCATTTTCTAAACCAGTTCCACACTACTCTACATTTTCACAAAACTATATTCGACGATTCCAAGGAACTGATGTATTCGAACAAATATTTATAAATATAGTGAACCAAGCAATTGATAAAAAATTAGTTGGAGGCACTGAGTTTTTTACTGATTCAACACATATAAAAGCTAACGCAAATAAAAAAAGAAATTCAAAGTTGAAGTAACTACAAAAAAATAAAAAAAGAAAATTAGATTTAGAAAAAGAAATAAACGAAGAGAGAAAAAAATAGGAAAAAAAGCCTTTTGAATATAAAGAAAAAAAGAAGAACTAAAAAAAGACAACGAATTAACACTACTGATCCAGATAGTGGTTATTATCACAGAGATCATAAAGAAGAAGGTTTTATGTATTTAGACCATAGAACAGTAGACGGGAAGAATAATATTATTATAGACTGCCATATAACTCCAGGTAACGTTCATGATAGTGGTCCGTATATATATAGATTAAATCAGATAGAAAAAAATTTCGGATTAACACCGGGAAAAAGTTGCGTTAGATAGCGGATATTATTCTCTAGACATACTAAAAACAGTTAGATAAAAAAATATATTTTCAGTAATAGGATATAGAAGATTCTCAAAAATCAAAAAGATAAAAAAATATTTCAAATATTTACCAGAAAAAAAGATATATGTGGATAAACGAACAGGAGAAATATTTAGATACAGAAATATAGATAGAACTGGATATAAACAATATAAAAGTGATGATAAAAACGAGAAGAAAATAGTAAGACGCCATATAAATGCGGATTATTATGATGAAGCTAGGTTAAGACGTATATCAAAAGAAGGAAAACTATTGTATAAGAGAAGAAAAGAAACAGTAGAACGTAGCTTTGCAGATTCAAAACAAAATCACGGATATAGATATGCACAATATAGAGGTAAAGCCAAAGTACAGTCGTACGCTTGGTTGTCTTGTTGCGTTCAAAATATGAAAACAATAGCACTAAGAGAGGTATAATCATCTCTTAGTGCTACTGATTCTTTAGCCATAAAGCTTATTTTTTTTTGAAAAACGACCAAAACATCAATACGTTCATTGATATTTTGGTCGTTTTGTCAACAATCTGAAGAAATCAGTTCACTATCGAACTGATTTCTTAATTTTTCTTACACTAAAATATTTATCAAATGAATTTTCTATGTCTCCAACCGCTACCACACCTAATAATACAACAGTTAAAATAAATATTCCTAAAATTAAGAATGATGGGTTCTCAACATAGTTGATATACGTTACGAATGGAAGACTTGAATAGAATCCAATCGTTAAACTTTTTATGATAATTGCAATAACTAATGTGCAAAGTATCATAATTAAGAATAAATTAATCGACAGAGCTGCTAGGCAACCAAAAAAACGTAGCAACTCCTTTCCCACCTTTTAAACTTAAAGATAACAGGTTTTTATATGCCCTAGTAATACTAAAAAGTATGCATATATATATTATTTTAGAATCAACAGCTAAAAATTTTTTTAAAAAGTATAACTACGAAAAAAATCCTTTTGAAAAAAATCTACCGCTAATACAAATAAAAAAACGATCTAGGACCCTAAAAATTCGTCCTGCATTTCTAGCACCAACATTACCTGATCCTTTTATTAGTAAATTCTTCTTTATATATTTTTTTCTAATAATTTTTCCACCCATTATATTCCCAATAAGGTAGGATAAAAATCGCGTAAATTACCATTGAAATCATAACTTTTCTCCTCTCTTAAATTTATTTTTTTTATAATTCTTATTCCTTCACTTAAAAAAACATTAGACATCCTATAGAAAAATGGAACAACATAATATGCTAATCTGTATATTACAATAGTTGCTCCTATTATTTCTGGATTAATTCCTAAGTTTTTAAGACCAATTAGAACTAATGTGTCAAAAGTACCTAATCCTCCAGGAATCATAGTTAATAACCCCACTATTGAAGCTACTATTATAACTCCCATTATTTGCAATTCCTTATCAGCAACTAAATCACCTGTATAAAAAAATATAAAAATCATTAGTATGATAAGAGCCGCAAACACCCATTCTAAAAAAAGAAATCACTGTCAATTTAACACTCAAGTATCTATCCGTTCTAATTCTTGGTTTTTTTCAAATTAAAAAAATAGATACAAAGGTAAAAAAATAAAGACATCAGAATTAAAGAATAATAAAAAAATTTTATTATCAGCATATAATGCCTGACACGGAAATACATTAAGAACCACAAAAATTGATAACAAGCTAATACCTGATAGCATAGAAATTAATATCATTCCTATTGCAGTAACTAATGTTTTCCCACTCTTTGTATAAGGTTTATACATATAATATCTAAGTCCAGCACCAATAAAGCCACCAAAACCTAAAACCATATTCAATGTGTTAGTCATAAAGCTGATTTTAAAAAAATACGGAATGAAGACATATTTTTTTCGTTAAATTGATGGCTTTTAAGGACAAAAATAATCATAAAGACATAAAAATACTTATACCAAATAAACCGAATAATAAAACTACTAAAAAAATTTCACCTCTCCTATAGTTAAGGTAAGATGATGTATTTTTTTAAAAATCTAAACTAACTATCTCTTTTTTTAAAAATAGGAAAAAAATTAAATAAAATATCAATAATCCCAAACTTATTTGAACTAAATTCTTCAAATAAGTAAAAGATCTTTTTTTCCGTAATATTTTTTTCATTTTTTTCTTTTCCTTAAATAATATTTATCTACTTTATATTAACATTTTATAACTTTTTTTCAATACAATTAATTACATAAAATTATGACTATAATATTTTTTTAATCTGCATATTCATGTAACTTATCTTCATATTCATCATATAATTCTGGATAACCTTTTTTTCACCGCTTTTAAAAAAATGTCTTTTTGTATTTTATTGACTTTTTTTATACATAAATCAAAAATAAATATCAATGTAAATATTACTGTAAACAAAATTAACATATCAATTAAAAAAACGCTACAGGGATTCCTTGATAGAATTCAAGTACTAACATAAGTAAAACTATAAAAAAACAACATTACTACTGAAGCTTTTAAAACCTTTTTTTATATCTTGTATAATCATCTTTCACAATTTTACAGATTATATCTAATTATTCTTTTGTATAGCCTCCACTTTAAATTGATTTCAAAGTATAGCACGGAAGTTTTTTAGTTGTAAATACTAAAAAATAATTTCGATAATATAGTTATCATACTTTCTCTCCTACTTCACATAATATTACAGCAAAGAAAAAGCTTTTTGCTCTCCTTTGCTGATCTATAATTAATTTTTAAAGTTTTTTTAATTAGTTCTGTAGTTAAAATTGACGAGTTTACTGCAGCTATCTGCAAGAATTCATCAAAAGTAACTCGTGTTCCTTCTTCTGCTTTATCGCTCACACTACGACAAACTATAAATTTTGTTCCAAATTGATAACAAGTTTGAGCAATTGCTGCTGCTTCCATCTCAACCACTTGCATATTAGGAAAGTTTTTCAATATTCCTTTTTTCAACTCTTTATTAGAAATAAATGAATCTGATGTACCCACTAAACCAAAATGAATATTATGATTTGGTAAGTTGATTTCAGAAGCTAATTTTTGTAATTTTTCATCACTTTTATATGCTGCTGGCATTTGTGGAACTTGACCTATTTCATAGCCAAACTCTGTTGCATCAACATCAAAATGTCTCACCTCTGTAGCAACAATCATATCACCAATCTCCATATCACCTTGCAGTGCGCCACATGTACCTATATTAATCACATACTCTGGTTTATGGTGATCTAATAATAGAGTTGTAGCAATAGCAGCATTCACTTTTCCTGGTAAACTTAACATAAGAACAATATCTCGTCCTTCATATTTACCTTCATAAAATGTTACATGTGCTATTTTTTTCTCTTGTAAATTTTCTATTTTTTCTTTTATTATAGCCACTTCTTCTGGCATTGCACCGACTAATGCTATCATAATACTATTCTACCGCTAGAATTTTGATATCCATTGAATCTTCAGGTCCAGTTGGTAATGATACTTTCGCAACATCCCCTACTTCTTTTCCTAATAAAGCTTGTGCTACTGGAGATTCATTTGAAATTTTGTATTCAAATGGGTTAGCTTCTGCACTACCTACGATTTTATAAGTTTCAGTTAAACCATCAGGTAATTCTTGATAAGTTACTGTGTTACCAAGACGAATTGCACTTGATTTTTCATCTAATTCGATAATAACAGCATAACGAATCATTTGTTCCATTTCTAGAATTCTTTGTTCAATAAATCCTTGTTCATCTTTTGCTGCATCGTACTCAGAGTTCTCAGATAAGTCCCCGAAACTACGTGCAATTTTAATTTTTTCAATTACTTCTGGACGTTTTACTTTTTTATAATGTTCTAATTCTTCAACAAGTTTGTCATAACCTTCTTGGGTCATTTGATATTCTAATTTTTCTTCTAAAGCCATAGTGGTACTCCTTTTTTTAGTCTACTCTCTATTATATCTTTTTTTTAATTATTTTGCTAGTAGCGATTTAATTTTTGTTATTAAAATGTCGATAGCTATATCGTTATATCCACCATCTGGAACGATAATATCTGCATATTGTTTTGTAGGTTTAATATATTTCTCATGCATTGGTCTAACAGATACTAAATATTGATTAATTACTGATTCTACAGTTCTTCCACGTTCATTAATATCACGTAATAGTCGTCTTAAAATACGCAAATCACTTGGCGTGTCAACGAAAATTTTAATATCCATTAATTCTCGTAATTTTTCTGAATATAATCCAAACATACCTTCGATGATAATCACATCTTTAGGTTCTTGGTGTTTTTGTTCTTTACTACGAGTGTGATTTACATAATCATAAACAGGAAGTTCGACAGCTTTCCCCTCAATTAATTCTAATAAGTGATTATAAAGTAACTCATTATCAAAAGCACTTGGGTGATCATAATTTGTTTTAACTCTTTCATCCATAGTCATATGGCTTTGGTCTTTATAATAATAATCTTGCTCAATTAAAGCAACTTTATCTTGAGTTAGCTCGTCTATAATTCTTTTAGTAACAGTAGTTTTACCACTACCGCTTCCCCCAACAATACCGATAATTTTTGGTCGTTTTGTAGTCATTATCGTCCCATTTCCTTTCGCATCATATTGCTTTTAAATACTCTAGAGTCTAATTTTGTTCTAATAATTTGAAGTGGATGTCTTGCTGCATCTAACAATTCACCGTCTTCATCATAAATTTCTCCGATAACTTGTCTAAAAGTATCAATCTCAGGTCCAAAGAATTCGACTTCTTGACCTGTTTTAAAGAAGTTACGTTGTTGAATTGTTGCGATTTGAGTTTCTTCATCATAGTGAAGAACTTGCCCAACGAAGTCATAATTTGTTTTCTTACCACCTTCGTTTCCAAACATTTGTTCAGAATACTTAGGAATCTCATAGAAGAATGACATCGCAGTGTCACGGTTAGCACATTTATATAGTTCTAATTTATATTCTGGTGTCATCTCAAAATTATCTGGGTCTGCACAATAGTCATCGATTAGTTTTCTATACACACTTGCAACTGTTGCTACATAGTGAATAGACTTCATACGTCCTTCAACTTTTAATGAATCAATACCTAATTCAATAATCTCTGGTACTGCTTCAATTAATGTTAAATCTTTTGGACTCATCGCATAAGGATTTGCACCTTCATCGAATAATTTAGTATCTTCATCAGTTCCTTCTTCATAAAGATCATAATTCCAACGACATGATTGACAGCACCCTCCACGGTTACTATCACGAGCTGTCATGTAGTTACTTAATGTACAACGTCCAGAATACGCTATACACATTGCACCGTGAACAAACATCTCGATCTCAACATCTGTTTTTTCACGAATTTCTTTAATTTCTTCATATCCTGTTTCACGAGCTAATACTACGCGGTGTACTCCTTCGCTTTCCCAATATCTAACTTCTTTATAGTTTGAGATTGATTGTTGTGTACTGATATGTACCTCTACTTTTGGAGCTACAGCTTTACATCTTTCAATGATATATGGATCCGCTACGATAATTCCTCTTACTCCTGCATCTTGAAGTCCCATTAAGAATTCATCTAATCCTTCAAAGTTCTCATCGTGTGCAATAATGTTCGCTGTAACATAAATATCAGCTCCATATTTTGCTGCAAATTCACAACCTTCTTTAATCTCTTCAATTGTGAAGTTGTCTGCATTACTACGAAGTCCAAACTCCTGCCCTCCTAAGAACACAGCATCTGCTCCGTAATGAATAGCTATTTTTAATTTTTCTAAATTTCCTGCTGGAAGCAGTAATTCTGGTTTTTTCGTTATTACTCTCTTACCGTCTCTAATTTCTGAAATATTTGGTATCGCCATAAGTTAAGGTCACATTCAAGTATGACCCATCCTCCTTGTCTTTTTTATTAGGTTTTATATAGGAAACCTTATCCTTTTATAAAATTCAAGAATATACTAGTACATAGTTTTCTTATAGAAGAATCCTAAGTCTACTTCTCTATATTTTGGTTTAATTCTTTCTATATCGTTATAGAAATCTTGTTTTTCATCTTCGTATGCCTCTTTATCTTCATAATAAAGATCAATAGCATCACGATAAATAGTTACAACCTCTGTGATGTAATCTTCATCTTTTAAAACGCCTTCAATCTTAAATGCAGTTACCCCTGCTTCGATTAGACGATCTAATTCTTCTATCGCACAGATATCATTTGCACTCATGATGTGCGTCCCATTCGAATCCTCAAAAATTGGATAGCGTTCATTTCTATCTTGACTGTATAGGAATAGTTTCTTAGAATTACTATATTCTTCAATATACTTCTCTTTACCACTATACATAAAATAGTTATCCACCAATTTTCTTACAGATTGGAACATACAAAGCATCCCCTGAACTTGTACTTCAATCTCATATTCACTTTTTCCTGTAATTTCAAGAATTTCATCAATAGTTAATTCTTTTGATAGACAAGTTCTATACGCTCCACGTTTCCCCCAGTAATTACAAGAGAATGAATTTGTCGCTAGCGTATGTGGATCCCATTGAAGTTTAAAATCAAGATTTTCTTCTCTTAAAATTGTTATAATTGTTGGTTCTCCATATATTAGAGCATCTACATTTAGTGTTGATAAATAATGTAAATAATCAACTAGGTCATCTATATGCTCATTATGGAATATTGCATTTACACTAACATATGCCTTTTTCCCTGCTTGGTGAATAATCTCGATAGCTTTTTTTAATTCGTCTCTTTTAAATTCACCAGCAAGACGTAATCCATATTTTTCTTCACCAATAACGAAACTATCAGCTCCTACATTTATCAGTTCATAAATATGATCAATACTTTTTCGGTGTTACTACTAACTCTACAGTCATTTTAAATCCTCTCGTTAATTAAATTTTATGAGAATAACTCTCTTTTTTCTTCATTAAAAATAAATTATGTCTTTCATGATAATAATTTATTGTTGCTGCAAAAGCGCCTCTTTCTATTACTATATACTCAGTCTTATTTTACTTATTAGGTGAAGCATATGCTAGCAAGTTTAAATCCTCATATTTTTTTTAGATGAAGCATAACCTCCGAAAAAAATAAAAACAAATACAAAAAAATCCAAAGAGTAGCAAATAAACCTATACCTATAATAATAAATTTACCAAATAATGAAGCTAAAGAATTACTACCAAAAGTGTTCATTCTCCTAATGAGCATTTCCCAGCCTTTTATAATAATTAATAATACGGCTATATAGTCTAAGTATGGATAATATACAATTATTAAAGCATAATCCGTACTAGCTTCTAATATAGCATTTATAATAAATAATAAAAAAATAAGAAGATAAAGTATCCAATTATAAAAATATTAAATTTTTTCATTAACATATACTCCTTTATTTTCTAGTTGTTATTGCTATTCCATCTCCAAATGGTAAAATGACACTCTCATAATTTTCATGGTTTAACAACCACTCATTATAGTTATTTATCTTTCTTGAAAGTTGTTTTAAATCTCTACTATGTCTAATAATACTAGGATCTGCTACCATTCCTTTAAATAGAACATTATCAGTTAAGACTACAACATCTTCAGCAAAATATGGTTCATACAGTTCAAAAAACTTTCTACTTTGACTTTTAGCACCATCAATAAAAACAATGTCATACGGTGCATTTTTTACTACTTCATCTTGTAGTTCTAAGGCATCCGCATGAAGAAGTGTTATTTTATCAGTAAGATTTCGTTTTTCTACATTACTTTTAGCAATATTATACATCTTATCATCACGTTCAATAGTAGTAACATTACATCCTATTGTTTCAGCAAGTTTAATAGATGTATATCCAATTGCTGTACCAATTTCCAATAGATTCTTTGCCTTTTTTTTTTTTAACATTTGAATTAAAAAAATCTTATTCCTATTTTATCAATTATTGGAACTCTATTTTCTTCAGCAAATTTTTCTAATTCTAAGTAAAATTCATCAAAGTCTTCTAACAAATCTATAACGTATAAGTCATCTTTTGATTCTATCGCAACCATGTTTACCTCCATATTTATACATCATTATATAATACCATATAAGTTGGTATAAATGCAATTATAAAGACTAAAAAAGGAAGTAACCCTATATTTTATGATTCTATAAAAAAATCACTAATACAAAGTTACTCCCACATAGCTTTTTATATATTCAAAAAAATGAACTAAACCCATTTGAATAATAGAAAAACTCTATCTTTTATCGAATTTACTATTTTTTTATCATCTATTAAAAATTAGCTGTTCTATTTTTTTTAATCCTTTTTCGTATAAAGTCTAAAAGCAACATATACTAAATATAAAAAAATACAACAAAACCTATAACATCCGCAACTGGACTAGTAATTGCCTTATAAAAAAATAATCTAAATCATTCATAATTCACATCTCCTTTTTTTACTACTTCATCATAATACTATTCACACACATTAAAAAAATAAATTACCAGTGTAATCTCTCCTTTAAATTCTAATAACCTATTTTTTTATTAATTTCCCCTTTTGTATTTGTAAATATGAACAGTATTCTTCTCAATAAATGTAGCCAATTTTCTTTACTAAATTATACTAAATTAAGTAAACGATGTCAAAATAATCCGAAAAGAAAAAGAGGTTAACCAAAGTCAACCTCTTTATTAAAATCTTATTTTTCTAAAGCTTGAACAGCTGTAATTAATGAAAGTTTATATACATCTTCTGCATTACATCCACGAGATAGGTCATTCACAGGAGCGTTTAATCCTTGTAAGATTGGTCCTACAGCTTCAAATCCACCAAGACGTTGTGCAATTTTGTATCCAATATTACCAGCTTCTAAACTTGGGAACACAAATACATTAGCATCTCCTTGTACTTTTGAATTAGGAGCTTTTAATTTAGCAACTGAAGGTACAACTGCAGCATCGAATTGTAATTCACCTTCTACCGCCAATTCAGGTGCATTTTGTTTAACTAATTTAGTAGCTTCTGCCACTTTCGTAGTATCTTCAGTAACAGCTGAACCTAAAGTAGAGAAACTTAACATTGCTACTTTTGGATCAACGTTAAAGCTTTTAGCTGTTCTTGCACTTTCAATTGCGATTTCAGCTAGACCTTCTGCATCTAATGTTGGGTTAATCGCACAGTCAGCAAATACATAACGTTTGTCTTCTTTACTCATAATGAATGCACCACTTGTACGTTTTGTACCTGGTTTAGTTTTTATTATTTGTAACGCTGGACGAACAGTATCTCCAGTAGAGTGAATTGCTCCAGATACTAATCCTTCAACTTCACCTGTATATACTAACATAGTTCCGAAGTAGTTAACATCTTTTAATAATTCACGAGCCTTTTCTTCAGTTACTTTTCCTGCACGGCGCTCTACAAACTTAGCAACTAATTCTTCTAATTTTTCGTAGTTTTCGTGATCAATAACTTCCAAGTTAGAAACATCTAAAGATAATCCTTTAGCAATCTCTTCTACTTTTTCTTTTTTTCCAACTAACACAGGTTGAACATAACTAGTAGCGCCTAATTTAACAGCAGCTTCTAATACACGCTCATCATATGCTTCTGGAAGTACGATACGTACTTTTTTCCCTTCTAATTTTTGTTGAAGTTCTACAAATAAATCATTTGCCATCTTCATTTCCTCCTAATTGTATATAATATCTTTAATATGTCTTATCGGCTTTAAACTTAAAGCGTCAAATAAACTTCCCTTACCTAGAATCGTGTAGCCAAGTAATAATCCTATATAAAATATAATAATAATTAAGGCTATATTTCGCAAATATCTTGTTAACTTATCCTTTAGTTTCATAATGAAATCCTACTCATCAATTCTTTGAATATCTGCACCTAATTTTCTCATTTTTTCTTCGATGTCAACATATCCTCTATCAATATGATAAATGTCAATAACTTTAGTAGTTCCTGTTGCCATTAATCCCGCAATAACTAATGCCGCTCCAGAACGTAAATCTGTTGCTCTTACAGTAGTTCCTTCTAAATGAGGTAATCCTTCAATTAATGAACTTCTACCTTCAATTCTAATTTTAGCATTCATTCTACGTAGTTCTTCTACGTGCATGAATCTATTTTCAAAAACTGTTTCTGTAATTGTACTTGTTCCATCACCTAAAAGTGTAAGCACACACATAATAGATTGCATGTCAGTTAAGAAACCTGGATGTGGTAGAGTTTTAACATCAACCGGTTTTAAACTATCTAATTTATTACTTACACGCATAGAGTTTTCATTGACTACTTCAATGTTAACTCCCATTTCTCTCATTTTGCTCACTAAAGCAACATTGTCTTTGTATGGAGCCCCTTTAACAAGAACATCTCCTTTAGTTGCTGCAGCTGCAATCATGTATGTAGCCGCTTCTACACGGTCAGGCATTACAGTATATTCTGTACCTACTAGCTTCTCAACACCTTCTATAACTAAAACAGAAGTTCCTTTTCCTTCAATCTTAGCCCCCATTTTTATCAAGAAGTTAATCATATCTTCAATCTCAGGCTCTTGTGCGGCATTAACAATTGTCGTTTTTCCTTTTGCTAAACAACTAGCCATAATAACATTTTGTGTTCCTCCTACACTTGGGAAATCAAAGAAGATAGTTGTTCCTTCTAATTCTTTTTCTGCACGAGCTTCTACAAACCCTGCATCTTGAATAATTGTTGCACCTAATGCTTCAAAGCCTTTTAAATGTTGATCAATCGGTCTACTTCCAATTGAACATCCCCCTGGCATCGCTACTTTAGCACTTCCTTCACGTGCTAACATTGGACCTAAAACTAAAAATGATGCACGCATCTTACTAACAAATTCAAAAGAAGCCTCTGTTAATAATGGATTTCTCGCATCCATCTCTAATGTATTTTCATCTGGTCGATAATCAATCTTTACGCCTAGACTTTCGAATAATAATCCTATTGTTTTTATATCTGATAACTTAGGAACATTATAAAATTTACTTGTACCCTCTGTTGCTAATAATCCAGCTGCTAATATTGGTAAAGCAGCATTTTTCGCTCCAGAAACTTGTACTTCTCCTATTAAAGGTGTCCCACCTTTAACAACTATTTTTTCCAAGTTGTTTCCTCCATCTCTATATTTACATTTTATATCACATATAATACTACCACAAATTAAAAAAATAAATAAAGTTCGAATAATTATTTTTAATATTTAATTTATAAAAAAATATAGTTTCTATTGTCGAACAATGAAAAAAACTAATTTATGTTACATAAATGAATAATTATTATCTTCTATCACTTAAAAAAATCCAACTCTTAAAAAGTTATTCTACAAAAAAAGGATAATTTCATAAAAAAATACTTTTTTTAACATTATAATTTTTGTAGAATAACACTATTTCATTTACTTTACTACAAATAAATAAAACTATCAATTACAGTTCATCAAAGAAAGATAATTGAGCTTTTTCAGGTAATCCTTTTAATGTGCCCATCTCTCTTAAATATTCTACTACTGTAGATGAAACACTTCCTCGTTTTGAAAAGTCTTCAATTGATAAAAAGGCTTTTTCTTCTCTCGCTTGAACTATTTTATTCGCTACGTTATCTCCAAGTCCAGGAACTATCGAGAATGGTGGAATTAAAGTATTTCCTTCAATAATATAATCATGGCTTGCCGATTTCTCTAAATCAACTTTTGAAAATGTAAAACCACGTTCCATCATTTCATTAGCAATCTCATAACTTACTAAAGCATCTTTATCTTTATTAGATAATGCATTCTTATCTGTAGTTTTTATTTCTTTAATTTTTGCTTTTAATGTTTCCGCTCCCTTAACAACCGTTATAATATCAAAATCACTCGCTCTAACTGAGTAATATGCACAGTAATAAGTAAGTGGTTGATGCACTTTAAACCAGGCAATTCTTAAAGCCATTAATACATATGCACAGGCGTGGGCTTTAGGGAACATATATTTAATTTTTTTACATGAATCAATATACCATTCTGGTACATTATTATCAATCATCGCTTTTTCAAAATCTTCAGTAAGACCTTTACCTTTCCTAACACTTTCCATTATTTTGAAAGATAAACCTTCTTCTAGTCCAGCATGAATTAAGTATACCATGATATCGTCACGACACCCGATTACATCTTTAAGTTCACAAGTACCATTTTTAATTAATTCTTGTGCATTACCTAACCAAACATCAGTACCATGAGATAATCCAGATATCTGAACTAACTCCGAATATGTAGTCGGCTTCGTATCATCTAGCATTTGAATAACAAAGTTTGTTCCAAATTCAGGTATTCCAAAAGTTCCACTTGCTGAATCCACTTGGTCTCTAGTTACACCTAGTGCCTCAACTGTTGAAAAAATACCCATTACTTCAGGATCAGATACGTCAATTGTCTTAGGATCTATTCCTGATAAATCTTGAAGTTTTCTTATCATAGTCGGATCATCGTGTCCAAGTATATCAAATTTTAAGATATTATCGTGAATAGAGTGGAAATCAAAGTGAGTAGTTCGCCATGGACTCGTTTCGTCATCCGCCGGGAATTGGTACGGTGTAAAGTCAAAAATGTCCATATCATTTGGAACAACTAGTATCCCTCCAGGGTGTTGACCAGTAGTTCTCTTAGAGCCTTCACATCCTGCTGCTATTCTCTCTATATCAATACTTCTTTTTTCTACTTCATTTTTCTCATAATAATCTCTAGTAAATGAATAAGCCGTCTTTTCGGCAACTGTCGAAATCGTTCCCGCACGGTATACGTAATCTTCGCCAAAAATTTCTTTCGTAAAGTTATGTGCCGTAGCTTGATATTCTCCAGAGAAGTTTAAATCTATATCGGGTACTTTATCCCCATTAAATCCTAGGAAAGTCTCAAACGGAATATCCTGACCGTCTTTAATCATCTTCACATCACAGTGAGAACAATTTTTATTCGGAAGGTCAAATCCTGAAGCATATTCTGCATTTAGGAAAAATTCACTTTGTTTACATTTTGGACAAACATAATGCGGAGCTAATGGGTTAACCTCTGTAATCTCCATCATTGTCGCAACTAATGATGAACCAACAGACCCCCTTGATCCTACAAGATATCCATCATCAAGTGATTTCTTAACTAGCTTATGTGAAATTAAATATACTACACTGAATCCATTCCCAATAATAGATGCAAGTTCTTTTTCTAATCTTTTTTCTACTATTTCTGGCAACTGTTTCCCATATATTTTATGAGCCATATCATAACTTAGATTACGAACTTCATCTGCTGCCCCTTCAATATTTGGTGTATACAACTTATCTTTTAACGGAACTACTAACTCAATCATATCGTTAATTCTATGAGTATTTTCTATAACTATTTCTTCTCGTAATTGTTCATCAAGATAAGAAAATTCTTTTAACATCTCTTCAGTTGTTAAAAATGTTGCCATAGGTTTTAAGTCCCGTGCTCCAGGGTTACTTTTCACCGTTAGTCTTAATATTTGTCGATAAACATGTTGATATTCATCCAGATAATAACAGTCCCCTGTTGCTACAACTATTTTTTCTTTTTTTCCAGCTAATTTTATTAATTTTTTCAGAATTTCTTCTAACTCGGCATTATCTGATATTCTTTCATTTCTTATGAAATTAGCATAATGATGCTTTGGCTGAATTTCTATATAATCGTAAAAATCAATTATATTTTCCACCTTAGCTTCTTTTGAGTTTAACAATTCTTCAAATACTTCATTATCACCATTACCACTACCAATTAATAAATCTTCACGATATTCTTCTAATAAACTACGTGGAATTGTAGGCTTAGCCGAATTCAAGTATTTAGTACAACTATACGACACTAATCTAAATAAATCTTTCAATCCTTTTGCATTCTTAACTAAAATTGAACATGGAAAAGTTCTAGAGCGTTTATGTGCAAGTTCTAAATCAATCTTTTCATCAATCTCATTATGATATTCAATGCCAAGTTCATACAATTGATCTAACATTTTCACAAAAATCTCTGCAGTAGCTTTAGTATCATAAATCGCCCTGTGGTGTTGCACTAAACGCACTTTATATAGTTTGGCTAAATTACTAAGACCATGCCTTTTAGCTTCTTTATTTTCGGCACGAGAGACAAATAACGTATCTATACTAGCATTATTTTTATTCTCTAAACCTAGTCGCTCAAAACATGTATCTAAGAATCCAAGGTCAAATTTAGCGTTGTGCGCTACTAATATGTCATCTTTATCTAACCAATTATAAAAGTTAGTCATGACTTCTTTTTCTAATGGAGCATCTCTAACATCATCATTAGTAATACTAGTTAATCTCGTAATCAATTCTGAAATAGGTCTTTGTGGATTAATGTAACTTTCAAAACTGTCTATTTCAGCTCCATTTTTCACCTTAACCGCAGCTATCTCAATTAGTCTATCACGTTCGGCAGAAAGACCTGTAGTCTCAACGTCAAATACAACATAAGTAGCATCTTTTAATTTAAGATTCTTTGGGTTAGTTGTAGCTGTAATGCTATCATCCATAATAAAAGCATTAAGACCATAAATAGGTTTAATATCTTTTCCTTTTGAACTTAGACAAATTTCTGGATATGCTTGAACTCCATAAGTATCAGTGAAAGCAATAGCTTCGTGTCCCCAATCCATAGCCCTAGCTATATATTCTTTCGCAGAAGAAATACCTTCTAGCTGACTCATTTTTGTATGAGTATTTAACTCTATTCTTTTTTTACCACTATAATTATCTTTCTTTTCATCTTTGTGAGCAACTTCAATGGACTTCGGTTCTATAATTGTATCTCTTAAATATGGATCATTACTAACACTTCCATGAATCTTAAGCCATTGCCCTTTTTTTATTCCTTTTACTAAATCGATAAGTTCATTTCTTCTTTTATTTTGAAACTTAGAATTAGGATTATTACCAAATAGTCTTAATATAATAGAATCACTGTAGTCAGTAAGTTTTAAGCGGTATTGACTTGAACCATTTCTATGAACAATTTCTTCAGTTCCAAAAACTTGAGCCATTATTGTTACATCACCGGCATAACCAATAACATCCTTAATTTCAACGATATCTTCATCACGAATTTCTTGTCCATAACGAGTTCCTCCACCTCCACCGAAGGCAGCAAATTTTTTCTCAGGTTCTTTTGGTCTTCTTTCCGCATTTTTCTTATCAATTTCTTCTAGTTTTACAATTTCCTGGGAAATCTTCTCTTCTTGATTTTCTAACACCGCTTCTACATCAGTTTTAGAAAAGTTAGGAATGATATCTTTAATTACAATACCTAGATTAGAATAACTACTTATTATCTGTTGTTTCCTCTCATTAATAAAATTATTCCATATAGATGGTGCCATTATCTTCATAGTTAAAACATTGTTGTTTACATCTATTTCACTAAATAAAAATACTCTCTAATAGAACTTGAGATATTTCCGAAAAAAATTTTCTAATATAATATATTTCCAAAAAAATCTTTTTATTTGCTCTTCAGTTGCAACATTACTTGTTTTTTTAATCGATAATTAACTATATAATCACCCATAAAAACTCTCTCGTAATTTTTTTGTATAAGTAATGTTAATTCATCTACTAATGGCAAAGTTTCACCACTGAAATTAAATGTCCATGTCTTATTTTTTTATTATCTTTTTCTATATTATCTAAAGAAAAAAATTAATAAGTTCTGAGTCGGCTAATCTTTCTTCTAATTCTAATGTTTTAACCAATAAAGAAAAAAATGTTTATTATTCATGCTTCCTCCTATAGTTTACTAAATCGACAAATTATTATAATAATTATCGACTAAACGAAAAAATCCATTCATTCTATTTCTACTTTAACAAAATGAATTAGCTTTTCAATAATAAATTATTATAAATTATCAATACAATATAATTTTACACTTTATTTAAATTATACTAAAAATACCAACTAAAAAAACAAATGGTTATTTTCTATTAACTATTTATTTTTAATTGGTATTTATTATTTTAACTTTTTTTCTTATTATTTGTAGAATGCTTCTACTTTAGCTAATACATCCGCAACTTCTGTATCAACTTTTTCTAAAGATTTTCTTTCTTTAACTTCTACGATTCCTTCACCAGCTTTTTTACCTACAACTACTTGTAATGGAATACCGATTAAATCCGCATCGTTAAATTTAACTCCAGCACGTTCTGCTCTGTCATCATAAAGTACTTCATACCCAGCAGCCGTTAACTTAGCGTATAATTCTTCACTAAGTTTTACTTGTTCTTCTTTCTTAACATCTACGCACACTAAGTGAACTTGATATGGAGCTACTTCTTTAGGCCAGATAATTCCTTTATCATCACTATGTTGTTCAATGATTGCTGAAATAACACGAGTTACCCCAATTCCGTAACATCCCATATAGAAGTGATTTGCACGACCATTAGCATCTAAGTAAGTAATGTCCATAGATTCTGAGTATCCTTTACCAAGTTCAAACACTTGTCCTACTTCGATACCTTTAGCGAATTTAACTGGTCCTGATAAATCTTCAGCTAAATCTCCTTCTTCAATCATACGAAGGTCGTAGTGAGCATCGATTTCATAATCCCCTGGATTTACATTAATGTAGTGGAATCCTTTCTTGTTAGCTCCACAGCTATGATTGTACATGTATTTAATAGCATTATCACCGATTACTTTACAGTTTTTAATACCAAATGGTCCCATGTAACCTGCTACACTTCCCATAACTTCTTCAATTTCCTGCTCAGTTGCCATTTCTATTTCAGAAGTTCCTGTAGCCTTCATGAATTTAATATCATTAAGTTGATCATTACCACGCATAAGAACTAGGTAAAATTCTCCATCAGCTTTTAAAGCTAATGCTTTCATAGCACGATTCACATCAACACCACAATATGCAGCGATATCATCGATAGTTTGTTGATTTGGAGTTTCTAATAAACTACGCTCTTTTTTCTCAAAACCAGTAGGCATAGTGTAGTTTTGTTCAACTACTGCCGCAGTTTCAATATTTGCTGCGTAATCACTCTCTTCAGTATAGGCAATAGTATCTTCCCCAACTTCTGCTAAAGCTTGAAACTCATGAGTATAGCTTCCTCCGATATTTCCAGAGTCTGCTTTTACCGCGCGATACTTCAATTCGAATCTATCAAAAATATTACTATATGCTTGATAGTAATCTTTATAAGTTTCTCTTAAAGATTCTGGTGTATCATGGAAAGAATACCCATCTTTCATGATGAACTCTTTACAACGTAATAAACCTAAACGTGGGCGAATTTCATCACGGAATTTAGTTTGAATTTGATATAAGTTTACTGGAAGTTGTTTATATGAAGTTACCATATTACTAACTGTTTGACAGATAATTTCTTCAGCCGTTGGACTTAATGCATATCCTGCATTTTTTCTATCTGTAACACGAATTAACTCGTCTCCCATTTTATTCCAACGTCCAGATTTTTTCCAATACTCATCAGATTGTAAAATTGGCATTAATAATTCTACAGCACCAATTTTTTCATGTTCTTCTCTTATAACTTTTTCAATTTTTTGAATTACTTTAGTAGCTAAGGGAAGATGAGTATAAACTCCTGCAGATACCTGCTTCACCATCCCCGCTTTAATAAGCAACTTGTGACTTGTTGCTTCTGCAGAGGATGGTACTTCTCTTGTTGTTGGAATAAATGTTCTTGATTGTCTCATAACAATACCACCTCTCATTTTTAAAATTACTTATATTATACCACAAAACTTATGATTTTTTTTCAAATAATTTCACTTTTTTTATAAATATATTATTGTATTACTCGTCAATAATCTTTTTGTTATTAATTTTAAAAATATTGCATTTAAAAACTATAATTATTGTTAGTTTCGCTTTCTATTATAATTTTTTTATTAAATACTTACTCATAAATTTAATACTGTTATATGTCTTTTTTTACTACACTAATAGCGATTTTTCATTACTACTAATTTATCAACACTTTTTTTATCTTTATCTTCTGATATTTCTATTTCGAGATTTTTTTCAAAAAAATATCATATTTTTTTAGTTGTTAGTAATTTAATTTTTTTCGATAATATAGTATAATAAATAGGATAATTATTTATGGAGGGATATATGTTTAATTATCCTAATAAAAAAAGGTAATTTTATTCAAAAAAACTAAGTATTCTAATCGAGGTATGGAACTTGAAGAAGACATAAATTTCGCGAATAAATATTATTTAAATAATGACATAGCTGTCATTCATAAGAAGCCAATTCCTATTCAAATTGTTGAAGTTAATTATCCTAGTAGATCTAGCGCTATGATTACTAAAGCATTCTATAAAACACCTTCTACTACGGATTATAACGGTCTCTGGAATGGAAAATATATTGATTTTGAGGCTAAAGAGACTAATTCAGCCACTTCATTTTCTCTAAATAATATCCATGACCACCAGATAGAACATATGCAAAAAATTTTAAATCACGGTGGAATAACTTTTATCATAGTTCGTTTTAAAAAAATAGATAGAACGTTTATTTTACCTTTTAAAAATTTTATATTCTTCTATGATCGAGCTAATAGCGGGGGAAGAAAATCAATAAAACTTAGTGAATTTGAAGAGATAGCATTTGAATTATCGTTCAACTACAAAAATAAGATTAGATTATTTAAATATTATAAAAAAATAATGAAAGTGAGTTTTAATAACAGATGAAAAACTTTATTTAAATATATAAGTTCAATCTTTTTCTATCTGCTTAGTATTATTCTTTGTTGTTATGATACTATTTGCACGTGAATTAAGAGATGTTCCTGATATTACTCAGGCTAACTTACAAGATCCTTTATCATCAGAAATTTATGATAAAAATCTTAATTTAATTGCTACTGTTGGAGCTGAAAAAAAGAGAATATGTATCATTAGAAGATATTCCTAAAAATATAACTGATGCAGTTCTTTCAACAGAGGATACAAGATTCTATTCTCACCTTGGGATTGATCCTATTCGTCTTATTAAAGCAGTTCTTGTTAACATACGTTCTAATTCTGCTCAACAAGGTGCCAGTACAATAACACAACAAGTAGTAAAAAATTCATTACTTACATCAGATAAATCATTACAACGTAAAATTCAAGAGGCATACTTATCTCTAAAATTAGAAAATAAATATTCTAAAAAAGATATATTAGAAATGTATATGAACAAAATATACTACTCTGATGGTCAGTACGGGGTAAAAACAGCTGCTAAATATTTCTATAATAAAGAATTAGATCAGTTAACTTTACCTCAAGTTGCCCTTTTAACAGGGATACCTCAACAGCCAATATTATATAATCCTTATGATTATCCTGAACAAGCTAAAGAACGACGTGATACTGTGCTATATGCACTTCTAAGTAACGGGAAAATTTCAGAAGATGAGTATAATAGTGCAGTTAATACTCCAATTACTGAAGGTATTGTGAGCAAAACAAAAGAGGAAAGAGCTAATCAACATACTTATAATCCTAAGTTTGCTGCTTACATAGATCAAATTACAAAAGAATTAAAAGAAAATAAAAACTTTGAAAATGTAAAAGACCCACTATCTATGGGGATAAAAATTTATACTAACTTAAATCCTGAATTACAAATGTATGTTCAAGACATGTTAGACAATCAATCTTATCCAATGACACCACATGCATCTCAAGCTGCTATTTCTGTTCTTGATACTAAAACAGGACTTGTTGAAGCTATTGGTGGAGGAAAAAATTATAAAGCTGGTGGATATAACTTTGCTGTTGATGCTCGCGTTCAACCTGGTTCTTCGATTAAACCACTAATCGACTATGCTCCAGGTATAGAATACTATGGTTGGGATCCGCAGACAACATTTTCTGATACACCATATAAAATAGCTGGAACTGAGTTTTATATTCAAAACTGGGACAGAATTTATCATGGAACGGTACCAATGACTCGTGCAGTATCTTGGTCTTACAATATTCCAGCAGTACGCGCTTTTGAATCTGTAGGGCATGAAAGAGTTAAATTTTTTGCTGAAAAAATAGGTATTCCTGTAACTAAAGATGAACCTACAACAGCAATCGGTGGTAATGTTGATGGAGTTTCAACTTTGCAAATGGCTGGAGCCTTCGCTTCATTTGGTAATAAAGGTTACTACAACAAACCATCAACTATCGTTAAAGTATTCAACGCTAATGGTAAAGAATTAGTAAATATTAAATCTGAACCTGTAAAAGCAATGTCAGAAGAAACAGCTTATCTTATGACAAGTGTCTTAAAAGGTGTTTTAACTGATAATGGTACTTCTCCTGATGGGAAAATCCCTAACTTTGACATGGCTGGTAAATCTGGATCAAGTACCTTTGATGATTCTGCTTATTATAACTACGGTATTGATGTTGCAAATTCAACTAAAGATAGTTGGATGATAGGTTATACCACTGACTATACTGTTGCAGTTTGGCAAGGTGCTGATGTAGTAGACTCTGCTGCGAAAGCATTATCTTATAATCAGGCAAAAACAACTCAACTTATAATGGCTAATGTTCTGAAAAAAGCATCAGATAATAAGGTTCCAGCAGCATTTGAAAAACCTACTGGAATAGAGACTAAAAACGGAGTTGAATACGCTAAAGAAAGAAATAAAGAAACTGATTACATGTATGCTGGTAGTGATCGTGATGCTGTTTATCAAGCTGCACTCGCCCAAAAACAACGTGAAAGCCGTTCAGCACTAACTCAAGTTTTCAATTCATTAACTAATTCAACTAATACTCGTGCTACTGGTCAAAGTTCAGCTAATACTACTAATGGAGCACAAACAAATTCAAGAACAACTGCTAATAATGCTAATCGCTCAACAAGAACCAATCAGAATACTCGTAGACAATAATTGATAAATAGAAAAGAATCACAGAAAATTAAAACTTCTGTGATTCTTTCTCACTTTATTGATTCATAAGTTTTCTATATATACTTTCACATATGAAAAAAATCTAATTCATAACTATAAACTTTTATTTAATCTATATGAAACTAAATGGTCACAATCTACAAATGAGTCAAATGCATTTATAATATGTTCTGTTTTCCTTATTGGTGAAGTTACTTGTAAATTCATAAATATGAAATTTTCTTGTATATCCTTAAATAAATAATTTAGTGTATCAAATGTGGTTGAAGAATCTAGTGAAACTTTTTTTATCACGAATCTTATAAATACATTTTTCACCATATTCTTTCCTACAAATAGCTAAATACTCTTCTGAATCAGAAGATATCCAAACTTCATCAAATTTTTTTGCTTTCCTATGATGTTGTATCATTAATTATTATAACACCATAATTAATTTTAAGCTATATACTCATACGCTATACAAAAAGAGACTGACACAAAAAAACTAAATTTTAACAAAGTGTATGACACAGTGATTTATTGCTTTATGAAAGCTTTTTAGATATCTAATAGACCACTGCGAAAAGTGACTCGACAAAATCTTATTTCTCCGAAATCACGATTTTATCGAGTCACTTCCTACAATCATTTAGAATCTCTACTTTAGAAATTAAATCCTTCATAGAATATTCTATTTTTTTATTTATACCTTTTTCCTTTAACATTTTTTCATAAGCAATATTCATCGTCATTGGACCTGCAATAATATAATTATAATCATCTCCAATCGGTAGATATTCACTTAATTGATTAGATGTGAATCTTCCATTCTGACAATATGATTTAAAAATTACTTCTCTCATTCCATAATTTGAATTTTTTTCTTGATATAATAATTTCTTATCTTTTTTTACTGTGTATAAAAATGTAATATCTTTATTATCAAACTTATCTGCTAATCCAAGTAAAGGAACGACACCAATTCCTCCTCCAATAAGAACAAACTTTTCATTCTTACCAGATTTTTCTATCATTGAACTTAAGACTCCATATCCTCTTGTTAAATTAACTTTTTTTCTTCTATTTCTAAATTAGATAGATTTTTTTAGTAAAATCTCCTACTCCTTCTATCGACATTTGAACGTATCCATCACGTTCTGGAATATTTAAAATAGAAAATGGATGAGGTTCTTTCATTCCTTTTACATTAGGAAAGGAAATAAATGCAAAATCTCCCGCTTCTATTTTTTTCTTAAAAACTGATTTACTAGTAGTTATTGTTAATTCAGTAATATTATTATCAACTTTTCTCACATTTTTTTAAAAATACCAACTTGAACATTTAAGTATTTATTATATGTATAGTATCCGTATGCTACAAAGGCTATTACAGTATATAAAATTACTAAAACTATAAATGGAACTATACTTCTTATATAAGGTATTAGCAGTATATGTAGAAAAGCTAATAATGCAGCCACTAAATTAAGTCGATGTATCCACATAGATAATTCATGTTTAAATATTTTTTCTAATACTTTCTTTATTTTCATCAAAATACTAATTCTTGAAGTTAACCAACCTGCCATAAAAACAATAGAATAGACAATTACCGCCATAAATATATACATTGACCATTGACCTGTGAACTCTATAAGCCCTGATGACTTTAGTAACTGATCATGTAAGTACATAAAAATTACAGCAAAAATTGCAGTTACTCCATGAATTATATACATATCTGGTAAACCTATTATTCTATCTAACCATTTAGGTTGAGTCGATAAAAATATTGCTGAAAGCATCCATGAATATGCAAATACTCCTAAATTAATCGCTAATACTCTACTTCCAAACACCTCAGGTAAACCATTTCCTACTGTTATTATTAATGGTAATGGTATCGTTAATAGTACTATTAACCAAATCATATTAAATATAAATTTATGTTCTCTCAACATCCGTTATTTTTCCTTCTTCAAATACTCTTTTAATTCTCTCTTTTGTTAACAAAATTCCAGTCAATTTATTTTTTTCTACAAATTCACTCCAAACATTTTTATTAGATACTATACCTACTGTTGCCATTACATCTACATCTGATAAGTATCTTCCAATAACTGTAACTTGGATATGCTCAATATCATTCTCACTTTTAATATGATTGCCTTTTTTATTAATCCCCGAGGTTGCCACCGCTCCATTTTTTATACTGTATCTAGCTATTATCTTTTCTCTATCCTCAGGATTTTCTATCCCTATTTCCCAAGAAAAATCACTATCAAGACTAGTACCCACTTGTATATCTCCAGCTCCATTAATTGCACCAGCTTCTATAATATTATTATCAATTAATGGCTTAATATATTTCATAAAAGCAGTTTCTATAGCCCAACCTTTAACAAATCCTGTCGGATTATATTTTCCTTCAAAAAATGGATTAAATAGTCCTTTAGTTTCTTCCTTTACAAAAATTGAACGGCTATACACTTCTTGATATTCTAAATCAAAAAAATTTTCTTGTAAAGCTTCGCCTAAATCGGTATGCCTACTAACCAAACTATCAGGCAGAAATGGTGAAAATTTTTCTTCTACTTTTTTCAAATATTTATCAATCTCGTCGATAACTTGATTCAATGCCTCTATTAAAGTTTCATCGAAATTATTCTTTACAAAAGCAATTGTAAAAGGCATATTCATTCTTTTTAAAACATAAGTTTTATACTTAACCATCTTATTTAGCCTTATTTAATGCATCCTGTAATGAACCTTTGAATCCTTTAAAAGTTTCAGACGCTCCTGATACTAATGCAATATCACTACTCTGTGCTTCTATCGTTTCTTCAACATACTTAGGAAGTGCCGTCTTATTAATACTTTGTGAAAATTCTTCATCTGGTTGAAGTAGTACATTTACACTAGAAATCTTTCCACCTTGAATAACAACACTTACTTGAAAATCACCTTTATTTGTTTTAGTTACTGCACCTGTGTACGTACCGTCTTTATACGTTATACCTTCTTTTGTTGAAGAAGTTGTACTATTTGTTGTATTTTTTGATTCTTTATTTTCTGCTTGGTTAGTGTTCTGCGTTTTTTGATTTGATGTTGTAGTTTGTATACTTGGTTTCACAAAGGTATAATATCCTGCTGTTAAAGCAGATGCACCTACTACTCCCATTAATGCTGTTTTTTTTATTTTACTCATGTTATCTCTCCTTTTTTTATACTTTTAAGGATAATATACCATATAATTAATATATTCCCTACTACTTTATATTAATAAACATTATATTGTTTCTAATTAAAGTGTAACTAATATGAAAAATTACAAAAATCAAGTCATAACAATTACATTTTAGTTAACATAATTTCCATAAAAAAGAAATCTTTAGAGATATTTTTTTACCTCTAAAGATTTCTTTTCTATTTCTTAGGTCTTGTTTCTGGGAATGTAAAAAAACAAAAAAATAATATAGATAACACTTCCTAATAAATAGAATATAATTGATGAAGAATATCCCATGTGGTTTAGTACTAAACTCCATGTAAAGTTAAATAATGTATAAATTGCATATCCAAATGCCCAGAAAATCCCAAACATTATAGTTAACCTTTGTGAATTCATATTCGGCAACTCATAAGGTAAGTTTAGATATACAGGATACTGTGAGTACATGAAAAATCCTGATAAACTAAACATAACATATGCTAAAATAACATTTGATGATACAAGATATAATCCTAAACCCATAAATCCAATCATTAATACACCATGAGCAATTAAAAATGGTTTTCTACTAAAGTTCAATTTTCTAGTTACAACTAAACTAAACAGAGTCCCAATTATTCCTCCAACAGTTACAGTCAATATCATAAACTCTGGCTTAAATTGAATATTCCCCGCATGTTCTGCAACTACTCTTGGTAATGACACCAATGGCATAACATATAAGAATAAAAACCCACCAAATCCAAGTGAAAATACATAGATGAATTTATCTTTAAAACCATCAGCATAAGTGTATTTTTTCACTTCTTCTTCATGAACAATTTCTTTTGATTCTATTAATAATTTATATACAAAGTAATTCGGGTGTTTCCATGTAATTGTTGGTTCAAAATCATGAGAAAACATTAACCATCCTATAAATAAGATTATACTAAAAATACTGAATCCTATCATCGTATATCGCCAATCATCAACAAAATGTTCCTTAAATAATAAGAATAAGATAGCAACTAAAGCCGCTCCTACATTGTATGCAGCTGTTATTATAGCGCTTGTCATTATTTTCTTATCATTAGGAATAAATTTTGCTACAAAAGAATTTATAAAGACAATAATCATTGATCCACCGAATGCCATTATCATTCTAGATGCAGTATATAACCAATAGTTGTGAGTAAAAATTGCAAAGAATGAAAAACATAGACAAAATAATGCTAATGTAGCAGCTTTCTTTGGATGTAATTTAATTAATATAAACGCAGCTAATAAGTTTGCTATAATTCTTGCTATAGTAATTGTATAGTTTACAACCTCAGAAATTATAGGAGATACTTTCTCTCCATTAAAATAATGGTCCGTAATTTGTTTTGATAAGTTCGATCCTGCAACCCAGTTAGTAGCAAATACTACATATGCTGTGATTAAGAGAGCAAACATAAATATACCTTGCCTTCGAGTAGGTGAATTCGATGATAATTCCATTAATATACCTCTTTCTTATTTTATAAAAGTAATACAACACTGAGGTGTTATAATACTGATTTTCTATACATTAATAGTTTAATATAATTATCATGAAAATGCAAGAAAAAAATACTCTTTTGCATTCTATTTTCATAGAATTGTTTCAAAATAAAAAGACTAATATCAAAGTATTAATCTTTTTTTCTAAATAATTTTTTTAATGATAACATAGGTTTATTTCTTACTATCTTATCATTTCCAAGAAATTCTCTCATTTCTTTTAAACACTTCCCAGAATTTTTTTACTATAAAGTTGAAACTTCCTGCACTTTTTAGTATCTATAAAAAATCCTCTAATATATTTATCTCTAAAAAACATTTGAGCCCTAACTTTATCTATTTCTGTCCAAGGTATTTGAATATAATCTTCTGGATTTCTATGATTATAAAACTCAAATGCTTTATCTCCTACCATAACATCTCCATGCTTATTACCAATTGATCCAGTAAGACAATTAGCTTTTGTAGTATAAACTACCTTGGTATTCATAGACATTACCATAGCTTTTACCTCCTCTAGAATAATTCCTTACTAATTTTAAAAAGGAAGTTGAGACATCTTACCTCAACCTCCTATGCTTTATTACATTACACCTGCTACGTGAGCGATTACACCTAAAGCGAATAATCCGAAGATTATTACTACTGGGCTTACTTTACGTTTTAATAACCACATACAAACGAATGTTAATAATAACGCTGCAAATCCAGGAATAAGTTGATTTAAGTTATCTTGTAATGTTGTAACTTTTTCTGGTGTTAATGAGAACTTACCACTTGTTGCTTTTGTAACAATATCTTGTAATACTTCACCAGTAATGTGTGTACCTTTTTCTGGGAAATGAATAAATGCTTTTTCATCTAATTGTACTTTAGAAACTACTAATGGGAAACTAATGTTAGTCCAACGTTGAACTAAAATCCCCATTACGAACATCCCAAGGATTGAAGCTCCTTTTGTAATTGTTTGTAAAATACCACCTGAAAGGTCACTTGTAATTTCAGAACCTTTTTTATATCCGAATTCTTGTGTATACCATAAGAATCCGATACGGATTAAGTTCCATGCGATAAAGAAGAATAATGGTGCAATAATTGAACCACCAGTTGCTAATGAAGCTGCAATAGCTCCAAGGATAGGACGAACTGTAAACCAGAATACTGGATCCCCAATACCTGCTAATGGTCCCATCATACCAACTTTAACCCCTTGAATTGCTGCATCATCGATATCAGCTCCATTTGCTTTATCTTCTTCTAAAGCAAGTGTAACCCCTAAAATAGGTGCTGCAATATACGGGTGAGTGTTAAAGAACTCTAAGTGACGTTTTAATGCTAATGTAGCATCTTCTTTATTTGGATATAGTTTTTTAAGCGCTGGGATTAAAGCAAATGCCCAACCACCATTTTGCATACGTTCATAGTTCCATGAACCTTGAAGGAACTGAGAACGTAACATTACGCTACGACGATCTTTTTTACTTAATGTAATTTTTTTCTCTGACATTTTGTAGTTCCTCCTTATTAATAATCATTTAAGATATCGCCTAGTGGATCTCCAGATGAAGTATTTCCACTACCGCCTCCACCTTTGTTTTTAGAAAGGTTTAGGTAGATAATTGCTAAACATAATCCAATGATACCAGTTGCGATAAGTGTTAATTGGCTAATTGGTGCTAATGCAAATCCTAAGAAGAAGAATGGCCATACTTCTTTAGTTGCCATTAGGTTAATAACCATTGCAAACCAACTGCTACTACCATTCCTCCTCCGATTGCCATACCTTCAGTGAACCATTTTGGTAAAGCTTCAAGAGCTTTTTGAACTACTGATGATGGAATGAACATTAATAATCCTGCTGGAATAGCAACACGTAATCCTTGAGCTGCAAGTGCTACGTAGTGCCAGAATTCAACTCCACGGAAATTTCCATGTTCTGCTGCACGGTCAGCTTGGTGAACGATAACTACTGATAATGTACGAACTACCATTGTAAGTACAAGACCAACAGTTGCAAGTGTAACAGCTGTTGCAATCGCAATAATACGTCCTTCAGCTGAGAAATCTCCAGCTTTAATGAATATAATAGCAGATGCTACTGATGCTAAAGCTGCATCGGGAGCAACCGCTGCCCCAATATTAGCCCATCCAAGTGCTAATAATTGAAGAGCTCCACCTAAAATAATACCTTCTGATAAATGTCCTGTTGCTAAACCGATTAATGAACAAGCAATAATTGGTTGATGGAATTGGAATTGGTCTAAGATACTTTCCATACCAGCTAGTAACGCAACAATTAGGACTAATATAACTGTTAGAATACTAAATTCCATAGTGTCCTCCTAATTTCTATTAAATTATAATTTTAAACCTTCACTTGATTTAGCTTCAATAAGTTTGAATAAATCTGATGGAGAATCGTTTGATACTTTACGAACATCAAATTTCACACCTAAATCACGAAGTTTTTTGTATACTTCTACATCTTCTTGATCTAATGATAATACGTTGTTAATTTGAACTTTACCAACTGAGTGAGCCATAGATCCGATATTTAATTCTGGAATCTCTACTCCTTTTTCGATTACTGCAAGAGCATCTTGTGGTGTTTCAAATAATAATAACGCTTTTGTATCACCAAATCGTGGATCATTATAAACTTGAACAAGTTTATCCAATGGAATTACGTGTGCGCGTACTCCTGGAGGAGCTGCTTGCTCAATAAGTTTTTTACGTAATTCATCTTTTGATACTGAATCTGAAACTACAATAATTCTGTTTGGATGAGTTGCTTTTGTCCAGTTAGTAGCAACTTGTCCGTGTAGTAGACGAGTATCGATACGGGCTAATACAAAGTCAATTTTCCCGTTTCCTAATACTGTACCTTCAGGAATCTCTCCTTGTGGTGCAGCTGTTGAGCTTTCACCTACTTCTGCTTTAGGTTGTAGTTCTTCAGGGCGAACTTTAACTCCATCAATAGCTGTTGGTGTGATTGCTTTTGCAATCTCGTGAGCTGTTGTCATAGTGAATCTACTAGCGTATGCTTCAATAAGCATTGGTAAGTTTAATCCTGCTACAATTGCTCTTTTCTCTGGTGCTTCTTCAAATAACTTGTTAGCTTGGTTAAATGGACTTCCACCCCAAAGATCGACAAGGAAAAGAATTTCTTCAGAATCTACTTTTGCAATAGCTTCTTGAAGTTTTCTTTGCAAGTCTTCTGGTCCTTCACTAGGCATAAATACAACTGATTCTACTTTTTCTTGTTCACCAAAAATCATAGAACCTGATTGTTTAATTCCTGCAGCGAATTCACCGTGACTCGCGATGATAATTCCTACCATCTTAGTACCTCCTTTTATTTATTACTTATTTTATTATGACGTGTATACCTTTTGCATACAAATAAATTATATCATTTATTAATTTTTTTGTAAATGTTTTAGTTTCTTATTTTACAAATAGTGAAATCGATTTCTATTTTTATAAGGTAGGATGGCAAACAATTTTTTTATTATTTAAGCATAAAAAAACTATTAGTATAGCTTTTTGTAAGTTAAATTAAATTTTATTTTTAGTCACTCTATATGTAAATTTTTAATTTTTAAAAAAATAATTATATGAAAATATTATTTTCAAATTTTCATAATATTCTTTCTATTTTTTTCTATAATATAAAAAAATAAGATAGTACTTATTTATACCATCTTATTCATTAACTATTTATAAATTATACTTGTATTATTTAATATTTCTTTCCGGGAATAACATTTTTCAATACGTTTAACGATAATCTTCTAGATTTTCCAGAATGTGGATAAATATGCATCATCATCATAGGATTAAAATTAGCCTCAATAACACCGTAATTTTCTCCATTTATTTCTTCTGTTATATCTGGAATAATCAAGTCAACTCCACATACTTTAGCCATCATAGCATCAGTAATTTCTACAGCTAATTTTTTATAACTTTCATGAACAGCATCTGTCTTATCTACAGAATCTCCACCTGTACTTATATTAGAGTTTTCTCTAAGATATGCAACCTCGTTTTCTGATAATATTGAATCGAAGTTTAATCCTTGTTCAGCTAATTGTAGTTTTTCAATCTCTCCTAATTCAATTTTTTTCAGTGGAGTTTTTTTTGCGTCTCCTCTTAGTGGATTAGAATTTTTTATCTCAACTAATTCTCTAATTGTATGTTTTCCATCACCAACTACATTGGCAGGAACTCTTAATAATACAGCTTCTGTTTTTCCTTCAATTACGAAAAATCTATACTCTGTACCTTCTATAAATTCTTCAATTAATATATCTTTATCTTCTTTTAATGCAAATTCAACAGCTTTTGAATAGTTTTCTAACGAACTTGTTCCATTTTTTTAAATATCGTTATACCTAAGCCAAAAATTAGTGCTTTTTTTGGTTTTATAACTATTGGTTTTATTTTTTTATAATTAAACTTCTGAATTGCTTCATCTAAACTAGATACCTCATATCCTTTAGGTACTCTAAAAAGCTTTTTCAGCAAGAACTTTCTTTGTTACTACTTTATTTTTCCATAATTAATGGAGAGATATAACTATCTTTACTCGTCATATTTCCATTTTTTACATATTCAATATGATCTTTATTTTCTAAACGAATAAATTGATCATTTTTCATCAATTACATCTACTTTAATTCCATTTTTTTATAGCATCTTCTATTACCGCCTGTGTAGAGAGTTCCATGTTAGCAAAAGCACTTAATGAATAATATTCTCTTAATGCCTCTTCTTTATATTTTTTAGCAAGTTCCATACCAACTCTAGACATATTATTATCTTTTTCATACTCAGTTAATAACTTAGCTCCTAGAGTAATTTTTTTGGATTTTTGTAGTTCATCTATTTTTTTCATCGATTAATTTAATATCATTGTCAAATAAACCTAATTCCTTAACTAGTTCCTTCATTTGATTTAATAACCATATTCCTTCTTCCTCATAAGGAACATTTTTATATGGATGAGTTAATGCGACATTTTCACTATACTCATAACCTAATGATTCTGAAGTTTCTTTATTCACTTCATCTAACCAAACTAATGTTTTTAGGAATAAATGAACAAATCTTATATCTTTTTCTAAAATACCAAAAGGTGCAAATGGATTTAAATCAAAAAGACGGAATTCCATATATTTAATACCTTCTTTTGGGAATTTCACTATAGTATCCGCTCCTCTGAATCGAACACTAGAATAAAATTCTTTCTCCGCTATTAGATTTCCATTTTTTACATATCCAGTTATATCTTCAATATATTTTTCTAATGAACTGTATGAAACTTTGATATCATCATCATTAACATAGCCAAAGCGGCTAGTACGTAAACTCCTCACATAATGATCCGGTTTTATTCCATTTGTAAAATACTTATCTTCTGCTAGAGGAGAAGCTCCATATAGGTATATCAATATCCATTGGTATCTAATAAATTGCCTAGCTAATTTTAAATAAATTTCATTTTTTACACTAACTAAATCTTTCTTAGTAATTTCTGAAATTTCCTCCATAAACTTATCATCAAGTTGGAAATTATAGTGAATTCCTGAAACCATTTGTTTGTATTTCCCATATTTTTTTACTAAATACTCCCTATACTCTACATCGAATTTTTTCTCAAATTGAGCAACTCTTATATCTTTTTCATTCGGTAAAATTGCTGGAATACTTAATGGCCATATGAATTCATCAGCAGGAATATTTTTAAGTGTAACCTCATGAACTGCATTTAATACTCTAAGTACAGATTTTTCGCTGTTTTCTGGGGTTGTAATAAGTTCAACTTGTGATTCAGCAAAATCTGTCTGTATATATGGATTTTCATGACGTACTCCAAATACTTTTGGATGATCTGTTTTTGAAATCGTACCATCTTTTAAGATACGTTGTCCCTCTTTTTCTAAACCAATTTTTACATTAGTAAATATCTCTTCTAAATTATTATTTTTAATTAAATCTCTAATTATCATATTCTATCACTCTCTACATACAATCTAGTTACATTCTATCTTATCATAAATATACAATTTATAATAGAAATTAAACTCAAAGTAAAGTATATTATTACAAACACTTACAATATACTTCCTCTTATGTTATAATCAAATTACACTGAAGAAAGGAGCATGAAATTCGATAAATAATCGTATTTCTTATAATTACATGATTAAATTAATTGCTAGCGATATGGATGGGACTTTACTAAATAGTGACCACAAAATCCCAAAAGAAAATATAGAACTTATAAAATTTGTACAAAAAAATGGAATTCAATTTGTAGTAGCGACCGGAAGAGCCTATTATGAAGCATTACCAGCATTAAACGATGAAAGTATAAAATGTGATGTTATAAGCTTCAACGGAGGAATAATATACGATAAGAATGGGAATATAATTAATATTACTCCAATGAAATTAAAAAGATTTATACTATACAATTGAAATATTAAAAAAAGTTTAGAAATAAGCTATCAACTTTATACAAAAAATACCATTTATACAAATAGTATAGAAACTGATATAACTGCATATATCGATCTAATACGAGCAAATGGAGAAGAACCAAATGAACAGCACTTAAGACAAGAAGCTAGAAATAAACTTGCATTAGGACATATTACAGAAGTTGATAATATAGAGTTATACTTAAATCAAGAAAATAATCCTGCTATTAAAGTAATAGGTATATCAAATGATTTAGAAAAATTAAAACATGCTACTGAACTACTTTCAGGAAATGATAATATTAGTGTTACATCATCAGGGGCTAATAACGTCGAAATTATGGACAAAAAAGCAACAAAAGGAGAAGCATTAAAAATAGTAGCTGAGATACATGATATCAATTTAAAAAATGCTATTGCTATAGGTGATAATCTTAATGATCAAGCTATGCTAGATATAGTTGAATATAGTATTGCAATGAAAAATGGAAATAAAGAATTAAAGAAAACTGCTAAATTTATCACTGAGAAAACAAATTCTGAAGGTGGCGTTGCTGATTCAGTTATGAAATTATTAAAAGAAAAAAACGAATTCTATGAAGATATAAATCAAACACTAGTAGAAGCCGCTATAGAAGCAACAAAATTTGCATACGTTCCATATTCAAATTTTAAAGTTGGTGCAGCAATACTTGCAGATAATGGTAAAATATACACTGGATGTAATATAGAAAATGCAAGCTATTCTCCTACTAACTGTGCAGAAAGAACTGCAATATTCAAAGCTGTTAGTGAAGGAGTAACAAAATTTAAAAAAATAGCAGTTGTGGGTGGTCCTAATGGTAATTTAGAGAATTACTGTCCTCCTTGTGGTGTATGTCGACAAGTTATTTCGGAATTTGCAGATGAAGAATTTGAATTAATTCTAGGTACATCAAAAAATAAATATGTAGTATACAACTTTTTTGAAGAAGTATTACCACTTAGTTTCACGGCAAAAGAATTAAAAAAATAAAATTAAAGAGCAATTCTAGTATAAATAGACTTGCTCTTTAATCTTTATAAAACTTAATTATAAAAAAAAGTCGTAACAAAAGTTACGACTTGGTTAAGATGACCCGTACGGGATTCGAACCCGTGTTACCGCCGTGAAAGGGCGGTGTCTTAACCACTTGACCAACGGGCCAAAAATATAAAAGGCTAACTAATTAGCCTTTTATTTAATTAATGAGCCATGAAGGACTCGAACCTTCGACCCTTTGATTAAAAGTCAAATGCTCTACCAACTGAGCTAATGGCTCATGGCTGGGATACCTGGATTCGAACCAGGGGAATGACGGAGTCAAAGTCCGTTGCCTTACCGCTTGGCTATATCCCAATATTAGAATGGTGGGAAGAAGTGGATTCGAACCACTGAACCCTAAGGAGCGGATTTACAGTCCGCCGCGTTTAGCCTCTTCGCTATCTTCCCGGCTTATTTAAAATGGTGGAGGTTAACGGGATCGAACCGCTGACCCCTTGCTTGTAAGGCAAGTGCTCTCCCAGCTGAGCTAAACCTCCGTTCAAATGGTGACCCGTACGGGATTCGAACCCGTGTTACCGCCGTGAAAGGGCGGTGTCTTAACCACTTGACCAACGGGCCAAAAAAATGGCTCCACAGGCAGGACTCGAACCTGCGACCCTCTGATTAACAGTCAGATGCTACTACCAACTGAGCTACTGTGGAATAATAAGTCTAATGCGTTAACAATAGACCTCAAAAGCCTGGCAACGTTCTAGTCTCACAGGGGCGTAAGCCCAACTACATTCGACGCTAAAGAGCTTAACTTCTGTGTTCGGTATGGGTACAGGTGTGTCCTCTTCGCTATCGCCACCAGACGAAAACTTCATATACATATTATATCATCTTTTTTCTTTTTGTCAACAGTTTTTTTCTAAAGAACTTTCACTTGATTAAGTCCTCGACCTATTAGTATTAGTCAGCTGAACACGTTACCGTGCTTACACTCCTAACCTATTCTCCTTGTCGTCTTCAAGGGGTCTTAATATCCGTGGAAATCTCATCTCGAGGGGGCTTCATGCTTAGATGCTTTCAGCTCTTATCCCTTCCGTATTTAGCTACCCAGCTATGCCACTGGCGTGACAACTGGTACACCATTGATACGTCCATCCCGGTCCTCTCGTACTAAGGACAGCTCCTCTCAAATTTCCTACGCCCACGACGGATAGGGACCGAACTGTCTCACGACGTTCTGAACCCAGCTCGCGTACCGCTTTAATGGGCGAACAGCCCAACCCTTGGGACCGACTACAGCCCCGAGGATGCGATGAGCCGACATCGAGGTGCCAAACCTCCCCGTCGATGTGGACTCTTGGGGGAGATAAGCCTGTTATCCCTGGGGTAGCTTTTTATCCGTTGAGCGATGGCCCTTCCATGCGGAACCACCGGATCACTAAGTCCTGCTTTTCGCACCTGCTCGACTTGTAAGTCTCACAGTCAAGCTCCCTTGTGCCTTTACACTCTGCAAATGATTTCCAACCATTCTGAGGGAACCTTTGAACGCCTCCGTTACTCTTTTAGGGAGGCGACCGCCCCAGTCAAACTGCCCACCTGACACTGTCTCCCGGTCTTCTACGCCGAGGGTTAGAATTTCAATACAGCAAGGGTAGTATCCCAACAACGCCTCCTCATACACTGGCGTGCATGATTCTCTGGCTCCTACCTATCCTGTACATACTGCATCAAAATTCAATATCAAGCTACAGTAAAGCTCCATGGGGTCTTTCCGTCCTGTCGCGGGTAACCTGCATCTTCACAGGTACTATGATTTCACCGAGTCCATCGTTGAGACAGTGCCCAAATCGTTACGCCTTTCGTGCGGGTCGGAACTTACCCGACAAGGAATTTCGCTACCTTAGGACCGTTATAGTTACGGCCGCCGTTTACTGGGGCTTCAATTCATACCTTCGGATTACTCCTAAGCACTCCTCTTAACCTTCCAGCACCGGGCAGGCGTCAGCCCCTATACTTCACCTTTCGGTTTTGCAGAGACCTGTGTTTTTGTTAAACAGTCGCTTGGGCCTATTCACTGCGGCCTACTCTCGTAGGCACCCCTTCTCCCGAAGTTACGGGGTCATTTTGCCGAGTTCCTTAACGATGGTTCTCTCGCTCACCTTAGAATTCTCTTCCCAACTACCTGTGTCGGTTTGCGGTACGGGCACCTCTTATCTCGATAGCGGCTTTTTCTTGAGAGTTTGGCTTCATTGACTTCGCTACTATATTTCGCTCCCCATCACACTTCAGTCTTATGAGCAGCGGATTTGCCTACTACTCAACCTTTGTGCTTAGACGTCCTATTCCATCAGGACGATCAATTAGCCTCCTCTGTCCCCACTTCTCTCAATCGATATTTGGTGGTACAGGAATTTCTACCTGTTGTCCATCGGCTTCACCATTCGGCTTCACCTTAGGGTCCCGACTTACCCAGAGCGGACGAGCCTTCCTCTGGAAACCTTAGTCATTCGGTGGATAGGATTCTCACCTATCTTTCGCTACTCACACCGGCATTCTCACTTCTAACCTCTCCACCTCGCCTTACAGCTCGGCTTCTACGATGTTAGAACGCTCTCCTACCATATAACATTAGTTATATCCGCAGCTTCGGTTGTATGTTTAGCCCCGGTACATTTTCGGCGCGATGTCACTCGACCAGTGAGCTATTACGCACTCTTTAAATGGTGGCTGCTTCTAAGCCAACATCCCGGTTGTCTGTGCATCATCACATCCTTTTCCACTTAACATACAATTTGGGACCTTAGCTGGCGGTCTGGGCTGTTTCCCTTTCGACTACGAACCTTATCACCCGCAGTCTGACTCCCGTTGATATTTATCTGGCATTCGGAGTTTGTCTGAATTCGGTAACCCGGGATGGGCCCCTAGTCCAAACAGTGCTCTACCTCCAGTAAACTCACAACGAGGCTAGCCCTAAAAGCTATTTCGGAGAGAACCAGCTATTTCCAAGTTCGATTGGAATTTCTCCGCTACCCACAGCTCATCCAAACACTTTTCAACGTGTCCTGGTTCGGTCCTCCATTCAGTGTTACCTAAACTTCAACTCGGCCATGGGTAGATCACTTGGTTTCGGGTCTACTCCATCATACTATTTCGCCCTATTAAGACTCGCTTTCGCTTCGGCTCCATGTCTTCCACTTAACCTCGCATGATAAAGTAACTCGCCGGTTCATTCTACAAAAGGCACGCCATCACCCTCAAGGGGCTCTGACTACTTGTAAGCACACGGTTTCAGGTTCTCTTTCACTCCCCTCCCGGGGTTCTTTTCACCTTTCCCTCACGGTACTGGTTCACTATCGGTCACTAGGTAGTATTTAGCCTTACCAGATGGTCCTGGTAGATTCCGACGGAATTCCTCGTGTTCCGCCGTACTCAGGTGCTCTCTCTCGCCAACTTAGCATTTCGTATACAGGACTTTTACCTTCTACGGTCTAACTTTCCAGCTAGTTCTACTATACTTTGTCATACGATTTGTTGAGAGTCCTACAACCCCAATATGCAAGCATATTGGTTTGGGCTCTTTCCTTTTCGCTCGCCGCTACTCAGAAAATCGATTTTTCTTTCTCTTCCTGCAGGTACTTAGATGTTTCAGTTCCCTGCGTTACCTCGCTTTCGCGTACCGCCCTTTTAAAAGCGGTGGGTTCCCCCATTCGGATATCTACGGATCTTTGCTTACTTACAGCTCCCCGTAGCATTTCGTCGTTTGTCACGTCCTTCTTCGGCTCCTAGTGCCAAGGCATCCTCCGTGCGCCCTTTACTACTTAATCGTGTGTAGCTTTTACGCTTCGTTCTTTTCCTTGAACTCTTTGTGAATAAGTTTTTTACAACTTACTTACTATTTTCTCGGTTTTTGTAAATCTGTTTCTTTTACTTATAGAAAATTATTTTTGATCTAATATATATATTCAGTTTTCATTGTGCTTGAGTATTACTTGAACACTCAAAACTAAACGAATTATCAACGTATTCCTTATCCTTAGAAAGGAGGTGATCCAGCCGCACCTTCCGATACGGCTACCTTGTTACGACTTCACCCCAATCATCTGTCCCACCGTGACCGGCTCCCTCCTAAAAGGTTAGGCCACCGTCTTCGGGTGTTACAAACTCTCGTGGTGTGACGGGCGGTGTGTACAAGACCCGGGAACGTATTCACCGCGACATTCTGATTCGCGATTACTAGCGATTCCAGCTTCATGTAGTCGAGTTGCAGACTACAATCCGAACTGAGAATAGTTTTGTGAGGTTTGCTTACTCTCGCGAGCTCGCTTCTCTTTGTTCCTATCCATTGTAGCACGTGTGTAGCCCAAGTCATAAGGGGCATGATGATTTGACGTCATCCCCACCTTCCTCCAGTTTATCACTGGCAGTCTATCTAGAGTCCCCATCTTACTGCTGGCAACTAGATATAAGGGTTGCGCTCGTTGCGGGACTTAACCCAACATCTCACGACACGAGCTGACGACAACCATGCACCACCTGTATCTGTGTCTCAACCAAAGGTCAGAACAACACAATCTCTTGTGTCTTCACAGTATGTCAAGACTTGGTAAGGTTCTTCGCGTTGCTTCGAATTAAACCACATGCTCCACCGCTTGTGCGGGTCCCCGTCAATTCCTTTGAGTTTCAACCTTGCGGTCGTACTCCCGGGCGGAGTGCTTAATGCGTTAGCTGCAGCACTGATCTCTTATGAGACCAACACTTAGCACTCATCGTTTACGGCGTGGACTACCGGGTATCTAATCCTGTTTGCTCCCCACGCTTTCGCGCCTCAGTGTCAGTTACAGGCCAAAAAAAGCCGCCTTCGCCACTGGTGTTCCTCCTAATCTCTACGCATTTCACCGCTACACTAGGAATTCCACTTTTCTCTCCTGCACTCAAGTTTAACAGTTTCCAATGACCCTCCACGGTTGAGCCGTGGGCTTTCACATCAGACTTATTAAACCACCTGCGCGCGCTTTACGCCCAATAATTCCGGACAACGCTTGCCACCTACGTATTACCGCGGCTGCTGGCACGTAGTTAGCCGTGGCTTTCTGGTTAGGTACCGTCTCTACTGTGTATAGTTACTACACAATCATTCTTCCCTAACAACAGAGCTTTACGAACCGAAATCCTTCTTCACTCACGCGGCGTTGCTCCGTCAGGCTTTCGCCCATTGCGGAAGATTCCCTACTGCTGCCTCCCGTAGGAGTCTGGGCCGTGTCTCAGTCCCAGTGTGGCCGATCACCCTCTCAGGTCGGCTATGCATCGTCGCCTTGGTAGGCCTTTACCCCACCAACTAGCTAATGCACCGCAAAGCCATCTCATAGTGTTAGCAAAACCAACTTTCAAACATCAACCATGCAGTTAATGCTGTTATCCGGTATTAGCTATCGTTTCCAATAGTTGTCCCAGTCTATGAGGCAGGTTCTTTACGTGTTACTCACCCGTTCGCCGCTAAGTTTTTTTTCCAGTGCAAGCACCAGAAAAAAACTTCGCTCGACTTGCATGTATTAGGCACGCCGCCAGCGTTCGTCCTGAGCCGTGATCAAACTCTCCAAATAAATTTGTTAGCTTGATTAGCTCATTAAAAAGTTTTATAGTTTCTTTTTAAAACTGTCCTTTTTTGGAATTAACGTTGACTTAATTCGTTTAGTTTTCAATGTTCAAATCGTTGCGATTAGCAACTTTTATATTTTAACATTTTTTTAAATTTCTTTGTCAAGTCTTTTTTTAAAAACTTTTTTTAAAAAAATGTTTTTTTAATCTTCATAAGAAGACTTTTTATTATTCTATCATTTCTTTGAATATTTGTCAAGAAGTTTTTTTATATTTTTTTTAAAAAAACTTTTTGAATCATTTACTTCGTTGAAATAATCGAGTTTGTCTTTCTTCAAGACTTTTTATAAGTTTATCATTTCTTTTTATATTTTTGTCAAGAACTTTTTTTATAATTTCTTAACATTTAATATTTTGAAATGTTCAATTGTTCGTCTTCTTCTTGAGAAGACTTTTTACTATTCTATCATCAGTTATTTATTATGTCAATACATTTTTTTAAAAAAACTGAGGAAGAATATCTCTCTTCCTCAGTTTAATTATTTGTTACTATTTAGCTTATTTTTCTTAATAAAGAA